>Ga0163150_10000002_pt1 | contig 983743 bp, 902 predicted proteins | sample OliLakLV19P2IB_FD_148628 | JGI IMG/M metagenome (GOLD analysis project Ga0163150, IMG submission 148628) | Freshwater microbial mat bacterial communities from Lake Vanda, McMurdo Dry Valleys, Antarctica - Oligotrophic Lake LV.19.P2.IB | ecosystem: Environmental > Aquatic > Freshwater > Lake >... | reverse complement strand
CCGATCCCATCCCGAACTCGGCCGTGAAACGCTCCAGCGCCAATGATACTCAGGCTTAAGCCTCGGGAAAGTAGGCCGCCGCCAGACCTGCTAACGACAGCGACACACAAGCGGATACGGTGCAGACAAATCCATCTTTCTAGAAATTCAAAGCGCCCGAGGCTTCACCGCCCGGGCGCTTTTTCTTTGCGCAGCCAATCGACGCCGGCGGCAAACAGCGCCAGCAGCACATAGCCGAACAGCGACAGCTGCGCGAAGCCCTCCGCCGACGCCGGATGCTCGGCAAAGAACGTGTTCTGAACCTGAAGCGCCGCCATGAAGAAACCGAGCGCCCACAACGCGATCGTACCGGCGCGCGTCGGCGACGGCGCCATGCGGTCGTAGATCCAAAGCCCTAGGAACATGAGCCCAATCTCCGTCGGCACGCTGACGTAAGGATTGGCCCAAAGGCCCAAGCCGACCTTCATCTCGTCGAAGATCAGCGGCAGGTCCGGCCGATGCACGATGAGATCGCCGAGCCAGTGGCTGAATGCGGTCAGCGCCACTGCGGCGATGATGACGACGCGATTGCCCGGCAGCACCGCCGCGACCATGCCGCCGATGAACAGCGACAGCAAGATCGCGCTCGGCAGGCCGTGGGAGTAGGGCATGAAATAGAGATCGAGCGGCGAGAGACCGAAGAAGTTCTCGATGATCCGCACCTTCTCGATGCCCACGATCACGAAGGTCGCCCACAGAAAGTCGACCCACTGCGCCGCAACAAACAGAACCCAAAGCGGCACAGTCTTCGCAAACCCCTTGGCCGCAAGCGCCGGCCCGTAATGCCCGATGAACATCAATCCCCTCAGCCCGTGGACAGTCTCTTGCCTTATGCCATAACATTCCTAGGTATCGGACATCTGACCTCGGATTGACGCAGGGTGGAGCAGCCCGGTAGCTCGTCAGGCTCATAACCTGAAGGTCGTAGGTTCAAATCCTACCCCTGCACCCAATCCGAATGGCACGCATCAACCGAACCACCCTGGCCGGCTCCGACACGCTCTCGATCGACGAGGCGCGCCGCATCGCGATTGCCGCGCAAGGCTTCACCACCCGCGAGGCCGAACCAACCCGCGCCGACATGCTGCGCACCATTCGCCGCATCGGCCTCCTGCAGCTCGACAGCGTCAACGTCCTCGTCCGCTCGCACTATCTGCCGCTCTATTCGCGCCTCGGCCCCTACGCCGTGGAAACGCTCGACACGCTCTCGCACAAGAAGCCGCGCGCGCTCTTCGAATACTGGGGACACGAAGCCTCCCTCATCCCCGTCGAGTATCACCCGCTCTTCCGCTGGCGCATGGACGAAGCGCGCAGCGGCAAGGGCATGTGGGGCGGCCCCTCGCGCCTCGCGCGCGAACGTCCCGACTTCATCAGGGCCGTCATGAGCGAGATCGCCGAACGCGGACCCGTCGGCGCTGGCGAACTCTCGGGCGGCGGCAAGTCGACCGGCAACTGGTGGGGCTGGAGCGACGGCAAGCGCGCCGTCGAGTACCTGTTCTGGACGGGCCAGCTCACGGCGGCGGGTCGCCGCGGCTTCGAACGCCTCTACGATCTGCCCGAACGCGCGATCCCCGCGCGCATCTTGAACACCGCAGCCGTCGCGCGCGACGACGCACACCGATCGCTTCTCGAGATGGCCGCCGCAGCCTTCGGCGTCGCGACGGAAGCCGACCTGCGTGACTACTTCCGCTTGCCCGTCGCCGAAACGAAAGCACGCATCGCCGATCTCGTCGACGCGAAGGTGTTGCGACCGGTCACAGTCGAAGGCTGGAAACAGCAAGCCTATTTGCACAAACACGCAAAGGCGGCTCGCCCCGTCGAAACATCGGCGCTGATCTCACCGTTCGACTCATTGATCTGGATGCGTCCGCGCACGGAGCGTCTGTTCGATTTCCACTACCGTCTGGCGTTCTACACGCCCAAGCACAAGCGCACGCAAGGCTATTACGTCACGCCGTTCTTGCTCGGCGACAAGCTCGTCGCGCGCGTCGACCTCAAATCCGACCGCAAGAATAGCCGCCTGCTCGTGCTGGGCGGCCATGCGGAATCGCACATCGCACCAGCCTCGATCGCGCCGCAACTGAAGGCCGAACTTGAGCGCCTCGCGAAATGGCTCGGCCTCAAACGCGTCGCGCCGCGCGGCCGAGGCGAACTCGTCCGCGCGCTGCGAAAAATCTAAGGTAGATCAGCGCGCGGGTGCTGCGAGCGGCAGGCGCTCGTTGCCCATCGCCACCGGCACGTCCGTCGACAGCGGTGTGCGGTACTTGTCGAGGCTCTGCATCTCGTCGAGCGTGACGAACTTGTAGCCTTCCGCCACCAGCGTCGGCAGCACGTGGTTCACCATCCACAGCGACCGCTCGCGAATATCGTGCATCAACACGACGCCGCCTTTCTTGCGCCGGATCTCGCGGAGATAGCCGTCGCCGCATTGCTCGGCAGTCAGATCTTTCGACCAGCAATCCCAATCCGCGGCCGTGCGAACGAAGCCGTCGTCGTCCACGGTGACTTGCCCGCCGATATCCCAATAGATCGGACCGACGTAGTATTTCAGCGCCGGATCTTCATTCAGAAATTCCGCGTGTACCGTCCGCCAGATGCCGTAAGGCGCGCGGAAATAAAGACCTTGGCCAGGCCGCACATAAGGCGCGATCGCGTCGTTCGTCGTGCCGATCTGCGTAACGAGAAGCTCAGGATTGGCCGCATAGCGCCGGCCGAGCCGCGCATGACTGAAGGAGTGATTGGCGATGACATGCCCCTCGCGCATCATCCGCTCCATCACCTCGGGATGATGGCGGACGCGCGAACCGACGACGAAAAACGTCGCCTTCACATTGTTTTGCGCCAGCGTGTCGAGCAGCGCGCCGGTGAACGCCGACGGCCCGTCGTCGAACGTCAACGCCAGCGTGCCCGTACCTTGAAGGCCCGAACGATAGATGTTGGTCGCTTGAAAATACGCGTTCGCCGGCTCGATGCGCGAGGCCGAATAGGTCATGAAGAACAGCGACAGCACGACCGTTAGGACGGCCGTCACCACGAACGACAGCGCTCGCAGAAGCATTTCGTTCTTCCCCCAGAACCAACGCCACTAGCAGCCGCCAGTTTCGCCGGATTGGCGTGCCACAGACAAGGAGATTAAGCTTGCTGCAACTGCGCAGGCGGACAACCGTTGCGCCGACGCCCGTATTGGCCGAAAACAGCGCAAATACTCGCCCGAGAGGATGCCTCCATGAAGACCGAAGGCCGCAGGCAAAGCGAAAATGTCGAGGATCGCAGAGGCCAGGGTGGCCGGTTCCCAGGCGGGCGTGCAGGTGCGGGCGGCGGGTTGGGCCTTGTCGTCATTGTGGTCCTGGCCTTGGTCTTCGGCGTCGACCCGAGCCAACTGATCAGCGGCATGGAAGGCGCCGGCGGTCCCGGCGCCGAACAGCAAAGCGGTCCGTACCAAGAAACGCCGGAAGAAGCACAACGCTCGGCGTTCGTGAGAGTCGTTCTCGCCGACACCGAAGACGTGTGGAAGCAAGTGTTCACCGGCGCCGGCCAGACCTACCGCTTGCCGACGCTCGTCTTGTTCCGCGGCGCCGTGCAGTCCGCCTGCGGCAACGCGCAAAGCGCGATGGGTCCATTCTATTGCCCGTCGGATCAGAAGGTCTATCTCGACCTCTCGTTCTATGACGACATGGCCGGCAAGCTCGGCGCCAAGGGCGACTTCGCGTTCGCCTACGTCGTCGCGCACGAAGTGGGCCATCACGTGCAAACACTTCTCGGCACCTCGGCGCAAGTGCAGCAGCAACGCGCGCGCGCCAGCGAAGCCGAAGGTAACGAATTGTCCGTGCGCCAAGAGTTGCAAGCCGACTGCTACGCCGGCGTCTGGGCTCATCACACCGAGAAGCAGAAGAAGGTGCTCGAAGCGGGCGACATCGAAGAGGCGATGAACGCGGCAGCCGCCGTTGGCGACGATCGTCTGCAGCAGCGCGGTCAAGGCTACGTGGTGCCGGAAAGCTTCACCCACGGCACATCCGCGCAACGCGCGAAGTGGTTCAACATCGGCCTGAAATCAGGCGCCCCGGACCAGTGCGACACGTTCGGAGCCGCGGATTTCTAGGCCGCCCCTCGGCCCCGGCGAACTGTCACAAAATGGTGCAACCAGCGGGCGAGAACCCGCTGTTGTTGCTGCATTATTCAAATCTACGTACAAGTTGTGGCCTTGCATGGTGGCCCAGTGAGGCACCATCTATCGCAGGTCACCAATAAGGTTTTTGAGGGGGCATTCTCATGTGGTCTTGGTTCCTGGCGCGGTTGAAGGGCATCTTCAACCTGTTCGCCTCGATCATTATTTTCTTCGTGCTTCTCTTCGTGGTCAGCGCCGTCATCGGTGCGTTCACGCAGAAGACGCTGCCGGGTGAGATCGTCCTCACGATGGACCTGCGCAAGGCGCTTCCGGATAAGCGCGCCAACAACCCGTTCGCCGATCAGCGCTCGGTGGGCTCGCTGATCGACGCGGTGACCGCGCTCGCACAAGCCGAGACCGACGACCGCGTGAAGGGCGCCTTCATCCGCGTCGGCGGCGGCGGCATGTCGTCGGCCGATGCCCAAGAACTTCGCGACGCGCTGAAAGCGTTCCGCGCCAAGGGCAAGTTCGTCGTCGCGCACGCGCAGGCGTTCTACTCGACAGGCATGGGCGATTATTTCCTCGCCACGGCGGCGGACGAAATCTGGCTTCAGCCGGTCAGCGAAATGAACACGGCCGGCGTCTCGTCGACGGCAGTGTTCCTGCGCAGCCTGATGGACAAGATCGAGGCCAAGCCGGAATTCACGCAGCGTTACGAATACAAGAACGCGGCGAACATGTTCACCGAGAAGGATTTCACGGCCGCGCATCGTGAAGCCACCATGCGTCTCATCGAGTCCGTCTTCGAAACCGCGACCGCCGGCATCGCCGCCGACCGCAAGAAGACCAGCCAGGAAATCGTGGCGCTCATCGACGGCGCGCCGCATTTGACCCAGGAAGCGATCGACAAGAAGTTGATCGACAAGCAGGGCTACGACGACGAAGCCGAAGACGCCGCGCTCGCACGCGCCGGCGGTAAGGCCGAGATCATGAAGCTGTCGGACTACTACAAGCAGGCCGGCAGCCCGTGGGAAGGCATCGGGCGTCCGACCATCGCCTTCGTTCACGGCGACGGCCAGATCAACGACGGCGAGTCGGAAGGCGGCGGCTTTGGCGGCGAAAGCTCGATGGGCGGCGACACGATCGCGAAGGCGATCCGTGACGCGACCGACGACGACGACGTGAAGGCGATCCTCTTCCGCGTCAACTCGCCGGGCGGCTCGGCGCTTGCCTCCGACCAGATCCTCGACGCCATCAAGAAGGCCCAGAAGGCCGGCAAGAAGGTCGTGGTCAGCATGGGCAACGTGGCCGCTTCGGGCGGTTACTACGTCTCGCTCTCGGCCGATCAGATCTATGCCCACGAAACGACGATCACAGGTTCGATCGGCGTGCTCTCGGGCAAGATCGTGACGGTGGGTTCGTGGGCGTTGCTCGGCATCGACATGAAGTCGGTCGGCGTCGGCAAGAACGCGCTGTTCGACTCCGCGACGCAGTCCTTCACGCCTGAACAATGGGCCGCCTTCAACAAGGGCGTCGACCAGATCTACGAAGACTTCACGGCGAAGGTTGCGGCGGGCCGCAAACTCCCGATCGAGAAGGTTCGGGAGATCGCGAAGGGTCGCGTCTGGACCGGCGCCGACGCAAAGGCGCGCGGCTTGGTCGACCAGTTCGGCGGCTTCCGCGCGGCGCTTGAGAAGACGAAGGCGCTGGCGGGTCTCGCGCCGGATGCGGAGATCAACCTGAAGTCCTACCCGGCCACCAAAAATCCGTTTGAGGAAATCGCCGAGATGTTCGGCACCTCGGCGCAGATGGTTCGCACGATCGCCCTGATGGGCGAGGTGATGGAAACGGAACCGGCTGCGGGCTTCCTGAAAGTGATGGCCGACGAATCGAAGGCGACCAAGGCCCCGCAAATGCGGATGCTGCCCCAGAAGACGCAATAGACGCCCTTGCGGGCTGAAAACAGGGCGCGAGCGGCAACGCTCGCGCCCTTCTTCTTTGTCCGGTTGGAAACCGCGGCGCGACTGGCTAGAAGAGCCGATGGACGAATCCGAACGCCGCAAGCAAACGATTGAGGCCGGTCAAACCGACCTGACGCGCTGGTCCGACCCCAAGCAGCTCGAGCCCGCGTGGGAAGCGCGCGCTGTCATGGCCGCCGACTTCATCGCCGCCGGCACGCGCGTGCTGGACATCGGCTGCGGCGCGATGAAGCTGGAGCGCCATCTGCCGTTCGGCGCCAAGTATCAGCCGTGCGACGTCGTCGCTCGCGACAGCCGCACGATCGTCGCCGACCTCAACACCCAAGGCCTGCCGGTCGATGCGGTGAAGGCGGCCGATCTCGTGACGATGCTCGGCGTGTGGGAATACATCTACAAACCGGACGCCCTGTTCCAAGCCTTCGCCGCCACGGGCAAGCCCATCCTCTGCAGCTACTGCGACGTGAACTTCACGGCGAATATCGATCGCCGCCGTATGCTGGGTTGGGTCAACGACTTCACGCTCGATCAGTTCATCGGCATCGCGCGCGAAAGCGGCTACCAGGCCTCGCTCGTCAAGCAGGTCGACGCGCTGCAATACCTCATCCGCTTCGATCACGCGCCCGCCGTGCTCGCGCCGAAACGCAAGCGCGTGCACGTCATCTCGTACAATAACGTCGGCAACTTCGGCGACCGCCTGGGCTATCACCTGCTGAACGACGTCCTGCCGCCGCACGCGGAGCTGACCTGGGGCACGCTGCGTCCGTGGGCGCCGGTGCCCGCCGGCGTGGATCTCCTCGTCGTCGGCATCGGCAATAGTTTGTTCGGCGAACTGATCGACGATCAGCTCCAAGCTGCCGTGAGCAGCGCGAAGGCCTCGATCGGCATCTTCGGCACGCAGTACCGCAGCAGGCTGCCGGCAGACCGCCTCGCCAAGCTGATCGACAGCCTGACGCACTGGTACGCGCGCTATGAGGAAGACGTGCTGCTCTACGGCCGCGGCCGCACCAACGTCTCGCATCTCGGCGATTGGCTCATCAACGCCTTTCCGCTCGCCGTCCCGTTCGTCGATCAGCCGCTGCAGATCGGCGGCGGCATCCTGCGCGACCTGCCGATGGACCGGACGATCCAGCACATTCAGCGCCATTCGCGCGTCTACTCCGAGCGCCTTCACCCGCTGCTCTGCGCACTGACCAGCGCCGCCCAAGTCGCCTACGTCGAGCAGCGCGAGATGGACGATCGCACGTTCGCGTCCGGCAAATTCCGCTCGATGCTTCTCGACATTTTCGGCCAGACATTTCCGGAGACGCTGTTCTGGAAGGTCGATCGCGACCGCGTCGCCGCTTACAAGGCGAAGGTTCGCGCCAACACCGATGCGATGCGCACGCGCCTGGCCGAACTACTGGCCTGACCGTTTCCGCGCGGCCAAATCCGCAAGCCCCGCCTTGACCTCGGCGAACACCGGCGCCCAATCACCCAGGGTCTTCTGCCGGAACAGCCGCGCCGTGGGGTACCACGGACTGTCGTTGCGGCCGTCAAGCCAACGCCACTCCGAAACCGCCGACAGCAAGATCCAGACGGGCTTGCCCAGCGCACCGGCAAGATGCGCCAGCGATGTGTCGACCGTAACCACGACATCGACTTCGGAAACGAGCGCCGCCGTCTCCGCGAAATCGTCGAGCAGCGAGCGGAAATCGACAATCGGCGCGGCGGCGAAAGCAGCCTCATCCGACGTGCGTAGGTCGCGTTGAATGTTCACGAAGGTCGCGCCCGGTACGTCCATGATCGCGCGCAGCTTTTCGAGCGGAATCGAACGCGTCCAATCGTTGGCGTATTCGGGATTACCCGACCACGACAGTCCGACACGCAAACCCGGTAGCGCCCCCAACCGTCCGCGCCACATGTCGACGATCAACGGCGGCGGAGACAGATAAGACCCCTGCGCCGGCAGCGTCTCCAACGTCAGGCCAAGCTTATGCGGCGCCGACATCAACGGGCACGTCAGATCGAACTCCGGCGCCGGCCCTTGCGGCGGCACCACTTGGATGTCGCGTCCCAGCGTCGACAGAAGCCGCACGAGAGGCGGGTAGGTGGCCAAGACGACGTTGGCGCCCTTGTCGGCGAATATACGCGCGAAGCGAGCAAACTGAATCACGTCGCCGATGCCCTGCTCGCTGTGGAGCAGCAGCGTTTTGCCCTTCACGTCCTGTCCCGGCGCAAGTTCCGGCTGCGTGAAGTACGGCATCGGAACAAACGGCCGCTCGCCGCGCCGCCGCCACTCATAGGCTTCGAACCCGTCTTTGAAGCGGCCGAGGGACAAGAGAGCGAACGAGCGGAAGAAATTGGAAATCGTCGATTGCGGGTTCACAGTCGTCGCCCGCTCGAAACTCGCCAACGCTTCTTCGAAACGCCGCATCGCGAGAAGCACAGCGCCCTTCGCGTTCAGCGTGTCGAGATTGTCGGGATCGCGACCGAGCGCAACATCATACTTCGCAATCGCCTCGCCGCCGCGCCCCAGCGCCAGCAGCACACGGCCCATGTTCTGAAATGCGTCGGGATTGTTGGGGTTGAGTTCGAGCGAACGCTCGAAACACGGCAAGGCCGCATCCGGCCGCCCCAGTTCGTCGAGTAGCACGCCGCGGTTGTTGTGCATGTCCCAGCTTGCGGGCTCGATCGCAAGCGCACGCTCGCAATCGGCGAGCGCTTCTTCGCGCCGGCTCAACTCGCGCTTGACGGCGACACGCAGCGTCAGCGCGTCGATATTGTCGGGCTGAAACGTCAGCGCTCGATCGAGATCGTAAAGCGCCGCCGGGGCATTGCCGAGCCCGCGGGCTGCCTGCGCCCGTCCCACATAAGCAGCTGGATCCTCGGGGCGCATGGGCGCAGCCTGGTTGAAGCACTCGATCGCAGCCTGAAAATTGCCCGACGCCGTGTGCACGGCGCCGAGTCCAATGATCGCGTTCCAATCGGCTGGATTGATGGCGAGCGCGCGTTCGTAGCTGCCCAGCGCCTCCGCAATCTGTCCGTGCACGCGCATCACGTCGCCGCGCAACGTCCACGCCGGTGCAAAGTCCGCATCGAGCGCCAAGGCTGCATCGAGCGTCTCGGCGGCTTCGGCATAACGGCTCGCCGCATAGTAGGCTTGGGCCTTCGCGAGCTTCGCCGTCGGACTAAACGGATCGAGCCGTTCGGCCGCCTCAAGGCTGCGCAGGCCTTCGTCGGCCCGCCCCAACTGTCGCAAGGCGAGCGCCCTGTCGCTCAACGCCGCGGCGGACTCGGGCTTCAAGCGGAGCACCGCCTCGAAGTCCGCGAGCGCCAGCTGCGGCTGACCTAGACCGAGGTATCCAAGGCCGCGTTCGCTGAGCGCGATAGAATCGGCGGGCGCCGCGCGCAGAACTTGCGTGTAGAGCTCGACCGCCTCGCCGTAGTTGCGCAATTCGAGAAGCGCCGACGCCAGTAGCCGGCGGGCCGGTCCGCCCTCGGGACGCAAGCTGACCGCCTTACGAAACGCGTCGACCGCCTCCGGCAGTCGTCCCACACGCTTGAGCGCATTCCCGTAGTTCAGCTGCGCGCCCGGATGCTGAGGGTTGGCGTGCGTGGAGCGGCGTAGCACTTCGACGGCGGCGGCGAAATCTTGCCGCTGAGCATAGGCGATACCCAGCAGGTTCAACGCATCGGCGTTGCCGGGCTCTGCCGCGACAACGCCGCTTAGGACGGCGGTCGCCTCATCGACGGCACCGCGCTGCAAAAGTTCGGCCGCGCGTTGAATGGACTCGCGTGTTGGACCTTGGGACATCGTTTATCGGCGCAGCAGGGTGTTACTTAGCGTCATGCACATAGCATCCTGCAAGCTGGTCGTGCAGCATTTGTCGCCGCTTCGACCACAGCGCCATCACCATGCCGATGATGGTCACGACCGATGCAATCTTCGCGAGGTTGCGGATGGCGGCACGCCCCAAGTCGACACTCTCGCCGTTGGTCGCCGACACGCGCAGACCCATGACGATCTTGCCCACCGATGCCCCACGCAGCAGCAACCCTTCGCAGACGATCATCATGAGAAAAAAGAAGACGCCGGCCGAAATCGAAAACGGCGGCCGCGGGAATTCGCTGCGCCGCTGACTGTCGAGCAGCGTTTCCTTGCTTGAGCGGGATATGGCCTTGATCCCCGAGCGTCCGGCTTCTTGCCGCTTTTCCTCGACGTCGGTGCGCCGGAAGGTCTGACGCATGAAGCCAAAGTAGGTGCGCTCGACGATCGACCGCGTGGCCGTCCGCTCGACGCCGCCGCTGACTTCGATGGAGGGCATGTCGGTCGAGACGACCCGCTCGGTCGCCAGCAGTGTGAACGGCGCATCGATGGCGAAGACGGGGCCAAGCGGCCCTTCCAACGCGACGGCAAGGACAAAGAGAACGACGCACGCGACAACCGCATCGACAACGGTGGCCGCAAAGCGAAGCGGCAGCAGGGCAGGGGCCTTGGCGCTCACGCGCACGCCGGCCGCATCGCCGAACCCGGCGCCGATCGGCAATGACGGCGCCGCATCATGCGCGACGACGAACACCGGCACCTGGTCGGAAATATTCTTGACCTGCTGGTTCCCCATGAAGCTGAAGCCGAGTGCCAGCTTGTTCTTCACCTGATCGTGCACCGAACCCGAAATCAGAATCCCGCCCGGCGTCGCCAACCCCTGCAGGCGCGCGGCGATGTTCACGCCTTCGCCGAAGATGTCGTGCTCGTCGAGCATGACGTCGCCCAGATTGATGCCGATGCGGAATTTCATCCGCTGCGACTCCGGCACGTTGTCGTTTTGCGCTTTGAGCTCGCGCTGAATCTCGACGGCGCACTGCACGGATTCGACCACGCTGCTGAAATCGGCGAGTACGGCATCGCCCGACCAGCTGACGACGCGGCCGTGATGGCGCTCGATGAAGGCCTGCATCAGCTCGCGGCATTCCTTGAGCCGCTTGAGCGTCCCGTGCTCGTCCGCGCCCATGAGGCGGCTATAGCCGACGACATCCGCGCAGAAGATCGTCGTAAGCTTGCGTTTGACCTTATGCACCAAGGGGATAATCGCGGACGGAAGTGGACGGGCCCTCGTTATAGCCCGCCCGACGGCGGGATTGCACGCCTGCCCCAAACGGCGGGTATTGGCCGACGCCCGCGACACAGTGGGCTTTTCCAAAGAAAAACGGCGGTCCCCGTAGGAACCGCCGCGATTTTTGCGACCTGTGGCGGCTTAGAACCGCGTCGTCATGCTCACGAACACTTCGCGGCCGAACGCGTCGTAGACGACCGGGTAGGTGTTCGCATTGCCGAACGGCGGCGCCGAGATGCCGAACACCTGTGAGTCGGTGACCGGCGGGTCCTCGTCCGTCACGTTTTTCACGCCTGCGACCACGCGGATGTTATCCGACATCGTCCAGTCCACGGCCACGTCGAAGTAGTCGTAGGCCGGCAGCGTAGCGTCGATCTCGTTGCCTTGCGGCCCGTTGAACGGATAACCGAACACCGTGCTGGACGTTTGGTTGACGTCAAGGTCGACGGCATCGAGATAACGCCACGAGACCGAGAAGCTGAGATCCCACGGCGGCGACCACGTACCGCGCAGGCGGTGTTTCCATTCCGGCGCCGGGTTACCGCAGATGAGGCCGTATAACCCCGCGCAGTCGAACGCATCGAAGCCCGGGCCGTAGCTGGTCTCTAAGCTTTCCAAGTACGAGCCGTTGAAGGCGAGGGCGAAGGCGCCGGCGTCCTCGCTGATATCGAAGCGATAGTTTGCCTCGACGTCGATCCCGCTAACCTCTTGCGAACCGGAGTTGCGCGTCAAACTGTCGACGCCGATTCCCAGCGTCGTGCTGTTGAAGATCGCGCCCGAGACCGGATCGCGATTGATGAGCGAGCATGAGAACGGATTGCCCGTCTGTGCGCAGTTGCCCAAGATCGCAACCTGCGAAATGATCGTGATCTGGTCTTGGATTTCGACGTCGAAATAGTCCACCGATGCGGTGAAGCCCTTGAGGAAGGTTGGCGTCAGCACCGCGCCGAACGACACCGTGTCCGACGTTTCAGGCTTCAGATTCGGGTTGCCCGAGAAGGGGCCGGAGCACTGCGCAGCAGGACACTGGAAGGCGGCGCTGGACGTGAACGCGGCAAACTGAGCGGCGCTCAGACCCGTGTTCGCGCACTGCGCGGCGTTGTAGTAGTTCGTGCCCGGGCTGCTGCTCGACGTGAGCGAGCAGGGATCGGTGCCGCCGAACAAGCCTTGCGATGCAGGCGTGAACAGCTCCACGACGTTCGGCGCACGGACCGCGCGTTGGAACGAACCGCGGAAGCGCATGTCCTCCGTCGGCATATACGAACCGGCGTACTTGTAGGTGTGCGTGATACCGGCGTTGTCGTAGTCCGACAAGCGATAGCCGCCGTTGACTTCAAGCAGCTTGGCCCACGGCGCATCTTGCACCAACGGAATCTGAACTTCGGTGAACACCTCCCAAACGTCGTAGTGCCCGTTGACGTTCGGTGTGGAGCCACCTTGCCCCAGAAGATCGCCTGACGAGAACACGTCGTCCGACACGTGAACGAGGCTGGTGTATCGGTATTCGCCGCCGACCGCAGCAGTCACTGAGTCGACCGCCCACGGGATTGTTACGCCGAGTTCGCCGTTCAACGACGCGTTGACGACCTGCTCTTCCGTCGTCGTCTGCTGAATACCAGTCGCGCTCGTGTACGTGATGGATTCGCCCGTTAGGCCGCCGGTGTTGAAGATATCGGCGGGCACGCATGACGTGTCCGAGCCGTCCAACACCGAAGTACAGACCGGCTGGCCGAACGTGGGCGAACCGACGCGGTCGTCGATGGCGACGAGAAGCGCGCGCTGCGCGCGGGTGCGCGAAACGTCGTTTAGATAGGCGCGCGGCGTCGATGTCGTGCCGTACTGCGCGTAGATGTCGTAGTCCCAGGTTTCCCAAGCATCGATCGTACCGCGCGCGCCGCCGACGATGCGGTACGAGGTCGACTTGAAGTCGTCCTGACGGCCGAGATTTGTCTCAACGAACCGGCGGCCGATATCGACGGTCGCCGTTCCCGTCGTGCCCAGCGGCGCCGACAACTGATCGCCGCAAAGGGCGTTGAATGGCGTCGCTTGCGTGGAGCCGACCGAAGCCGAACCGTTGCCGACCAGGAAGGGGTTGTCGCAGTTGACGGCGAAGTTGCCGCCGACCGGACCCGAACCCGCGAAGTAACCGGACGGAGCGATTTGAGCGACCGTGCGGTCGTCCATGAAGGAGGCTTCCGTGTAGACGTCCAGATCGTCTGCGAGCTGGTAGTGGCCTTGGAAGCCAAGCAAATAGCGGTCGTCCGGCCGCTGCAGGTAATTCGTAGGATTGAAGTTGAACGTATCGACCGACGCATCGAACGCCCGCATTGTGCCCGGGATGCCCGAGTCCACCGTAAAGCGCACCGGCGTGCCGTCGTCGCGGCTCGTGAAGCGGCCCGTCGGACCGTTCGAAGAGCCGAGACAGAAATGCGATTGCGTAGTCAGATCGGTGCCGATGGCGCAGGCCGAGTAGTCGCGCTCCGACTGCAGCAACGCTTGCGCGTTGCGGTATTGGATGTACGCGGTAACGTTACCCAACCCGTCGGCCGAATTGGCGCCCATGACGCCCCAGGTCGTAACGACGCGGCCGTCGTTCACGTGGCTGTCGGCGTTTCCGAAGTTCGCGTCGCTGACAATTGAGCGCAGGCCGTTGTCGTCGTTGTCGTGATCGTTGATCTCGTATGATCCGCCGAATTCGACGCCTTCGAAGTTCTTGCGGTAGATGAAGTTCACGACGCCTGCAACGGCGTCGGCGCCGTACACGGCCGACGCGCCGCCGGTCAGGACTTCGATGCGATCGATCATCGCGACCGGGATGGTGTTCAAGTCGGCGGTCGGCGCCGCGATGTTGGCGGGCTGCATGCGCCGGCCGTTGATCAGAACGAGCGTACGCTTCGGTCCAAGACCGCGCAGATCAATCGTTGCTGTGCCTGACGACCCGTTCGCGACTTCCGCGCCTTGGTTCGCGCTCACTTGGGGCATTTCGTTCAGCAGCGTTTCGACGGACGTCGTGCCGTTGATCTTCGCATCCGTGCTCGTGATCGTGGCCACGGGCGATGCCGAGGTCAGACCCTTCTGCGGAATGCGCGAACCGGTGACGGTCACCTTTTCGACCGGCGGAGTCGCCGCAGCTGGCGCTGTATCTTGCGCAAAGGCGGGCGAGAAACCGGCCGCCGTCGCAATCGCAGCGCCGGTCATCAACGTAGATTTCAAAGTCCTCAGTCTGGAAATATTCGACACGGCTGATGCCCCCTGTGCTGGCGCCCGCTAGAGAAGTGAAACCAGCCGCGGGTTCGCTCGCCCGTGGCTGGGGTGATCAATCGGACAGATGTGGCTGACTAGAACAATTCACGAACGAACTACTCCAACAGTCATCAATCAGTTGCGACACAGCAACCGATGAGCGCAAAGGCTTGCGCCTCCACACCATATGTATCGAATCATCCCTCTCTTGCCGGATTACCGTGCAAACCAGAGTTGCGTCTAGACTTTCGAGGTACCACAAAGGAATCGGGAGACAGTTTGTGGCACATCTGCATCAAAGATACGGGGTGTACGGATGAAGATAATGGACGAGCAGCGCGAGCGAACTCGTTGAGCTGTGAAGCAATTTGATGCTGCGCAATGCGCGTGCTTGCGTGCGTCGTGCAAACTTGCGAAGCGGATGCGGAAGAGAGCGGCGGACGACGCGTGTTTCCTGGAACGAACAATTCGATCGACGCGCTGATTGATACGGCCCGCCGCGCCGCGCGCGCCGGTCGCCTCGACGAAGCCGCGCGCGCCTGGGAACAAGTGCGCCTCGCCGCACCCGATCACACGGAAGCGTTGTACTTCTTCGGCCAGCGCGCGCTCGCCCAAGGCGACGCCCGTACAGCCGCGCAATGGCTCGCCCGCGCGACGCAACTTGCGCCGAAGGAGGCGCTGATCCCGCTCGCGCTGGCGAACGCCCACCGCCTGCTGAACGACAACACCGGTGAGATGGCCGCACTCGAGGCGGCGCTCAAGGCCGATCCGTATTGCTATCCGGCGTTGCTGGCGAAGGCGGCTCTACTCGAGAAGACCGGTTTCAAGCGCAATGCGGCACGCATCTATGCCGACGCGCTGAAGATCGTACCGGCCGCCGAAGACCGTCTCTCGCCGGATTTGCGGAACCTGGTCCAGCGCGCCCGAACCGCGGTCGACGAAAACGCCGGCGCGCTCGATGCGTTCATCGAGACCAAACTCGGCCGCATCCGAGAAGCGCATCGCGACGCGCGCCTCGAGCGCTTCAATGAATCGAAGGACGCGCTGACGGGCCGCAAGAAGATCTACACGCAGCAGCCGGTGATGCTGCATTTCCCACGCCTGCCCGCACTTCAGTTCTACGACGAAGCCGAGTTCCCATGGCTAAGGGACTTGGAAGCGGGCACCAACGCGGTCGCCTCCGAACTCGAAGGCGTACTCAACAGCCGCTCCGGCGACTTCCGCCCGTACCTGAACCATCCGGACGGCGTGCCGATGAACGAGACCGCCGCCCTCAACCGCTCTGCCGACTGGAGCGCGTACTTTCTGTGGGACGATGGCGTGCGCGTCGACGATCACTGCAAGCAATGCCCCGAAACCTCCGCACTGCTCGATCGGTTGCCACTGGCCGAAGTGCCGGGTTTCACACCGGCTGCATTTTTCTCGACGCTGAAGCCTCGCGCGCGCATTCCGCAGCATACCGGCGTCACGAACATCCGCCTCATCGTCCATCTTGGACTGATCATACCGGGCGGCAGCAAGTTCCGCGTCGGAAACGAGTGGCGCGACTGGCAACGCGGCAAGGCCTGGATCTTCGATGACACGATCGAACACGAAGCCCGCAACGACAGCGACGAACTCCGCGCCATCTTGATCTTCGACATCTGGAATCCCTACCTCAGCCCAGCGGAACGCGAACTCGCCTGCGCGCTGCTCGCCGCCCAACGCGAGTATTATAAGGGCGACGTGGGGGCCTAGGTTTTGAACCGATGCTGAAGCCTCATGCACCCGGCGTCTATATGTCCGCGCTTGCCGAGGCCACGCGCCTGCACACGATCGGAGAGCTGAAACGCGCGCGGGTGATTTACGAAGATCTCGCACGTCGCCATCCGAACGAGGCGCTCCCGCGCATGCGGTTGGCCGAACTCGACATCCGCGACGGTCGTTTGGTGAGCGCACGCCGCGCGCTTGAAGACCTCGCGCGCGCGAATCCGCATGCACACGACGTTCGGACGGCACTCGCCGGCGTCGCGGAAGAGTTGGGCGACACTGCGACGGCTATTCGGATCTATCGCGACGACATCGCCCGCTTGCCGAGCGACGGCCTGTCCCACCTGCGCCTCGCGACGGCCCTTCAGAGCGCGGGCAACCTCGCGGAATCGGCGGCGGCGTTCCGCACGATTGTTGCGAAATGGCCGAGCGCTTCTGCCGGCTACGTCGGCCTCGCGGCGGTCGACACCGCGGCCGTGACCGATCAAGAATGCGATCGGCTGCGACATCTGGCGGCGACCGCGCCGGCTCAGGAGCGCACGCAAGCTTGCTTTGCATTGGGCGACGTCCTCGACCGCCGAGGCCTCTTCGACGACGCCTTTTCCGCGTACCAGAAGGGCGCTGCTTTTCATGTCGCTGGGCTGGGCACGCCAGCACGCGACGTGAACACGCAGTACCTGGCCGCAGCGCAGGCGCCCGCCTTCGCGTCACTCGCCGCAGCAGAAGCAGCGCAACAAGAATCCATGCGCTCTGCGCGCGGCACGCACACGCCTGAGTTTTTCGCTAGGCACCGGGCGGGCGGGATTGAGTCGCCGGCTCCGATTTTCATCGTCGGCATGCCCCGGTCGGGCTCGACGCTGTTGGAGCAAATCCTGTCGTCTCATCCCAAGGTGCATGGCCTCGGCGAGACGCTCGCCTTTCCGAACGCGCTCGCGCGCGAAGCATCTGCGCCGCGCCAGCCATCGCGCCCCTTCTTCAGTCGGGTTGGCGACGCGTATTTGGCGGCATTGAAAGAGTTGGGCTGGAGCGGCGAAGGTTATGTCGTCGACAAATTGCCCGGCAACTTCGTCAACGTCGGCGCAATTCATCTGGCCCTGCCGCGCGCTACGATCGTTCACAGCCTGCGCGATCCGATCGACACGTGTTTTTCGTGCTTTCGGCATTTGTTCAGAGACAGGAACGAGACCACGTACGACCTGGCCGCGATGGGGCGCTACTACGTCGCCTATCGCGAACTGATGAACTATTGGGACAGCGTGCTCCCCGGACGTGTCGTCCACGTCCGGTATGAGGATTTGCTCGACGACCCGGAGGCGCAGATACGCAGACTGGTCGCCGCCTGCGGTCTCGAATGGAACGACGCTTGCTTGCGATTCCACGAGAGCGGTCGCGCGGTTAAGACGTCCAGCGCCGTCCAGGTGCGCCAGGCGTTGTTTACCTCGTCACGCGCCCGGTGGCGGCCTTACGAGCGCCATCTGACGCCTCTCATCGGGGCTCTCGGCGCCTACGCGCGCACCCAGACTTGACGCGCGCGCCGCTGTCGGGACCTATGATGCCCATGCTGAAATTGCCCCATACGCCGGAAGTATTCACCGCGGCCTTCCTGGAGGCGAAGCGTCTTCACCAGGCCGGTGAGTTCAAGCGCGCCCGCACCATCTATCAAGACCTCGTCGATCGTCATCCGAATGAGACCGCTCCGCGCTTGATGCTGGCCGAATTGGATATGCGCGACGGCAACCTCGCGACGGCGCGTGCAGAACTTGATGTTCTGGCAAAGCGTCATCCCGACGAGAAAGGCATTCGCGTGGCGCTCGCCGGCGTCACCGAAGAATTGGGCGATATGGCAGGCGCAATTCCACACTATCGCCGCGACCTGGAAGAGTCCCCGAACGATCCGATTGTGCTGTCGCGCTTGGCGACGGTCCTGCGTCTCGCGGGTCACATGGATGAAGCAAAGCAATGTTTCAGGCGCCTGCTTGACGGTTGGCCGGATGCCTCGGGCGGTTATGTTGGACTCATCGCCGTGGACCCGCTGGCGCTGACGGACGATGACGTCGCGAACTTGGAGAAGTTGCTGAACGCACCGAAGATGGTCGTGCAGGAACGCATTCAGATTCTGTTTTCGCTGGGCATGGTCCGCGATCGCCGCAAGCAATACGACGCCGCATTCGAAGCCTATGCCGAGGCGAACCGGCTGCGGCGTGAAAACCTGTCGCTGTCTTTCACGGATGCCGCGGCTGAGCGCGTTCTACCGAAGGAAAAGGTGGCCGCCGCCACCGTCGCGGACGCCGAGAAGCAGTTGATACGCTTTGTCAGCGAAATGCAGACGATGTTTACGCCGACATACCTGTCGCATTTTAGCGGCGGTGGCGTGCCGAACGCCGCACCGATCTTCATCGTCGGCATGCCGCGCTCGGGATCGACGCTGCTTGAGCAGATCATATCAAGCCATCCTGACGTGAACGGACTGGGCGAAATGGCCGCGATGAGCGACGCCTTCCGCTCGCAAATGCCCAGTTCGAAGGGCCAGATCACCGAGGCGTTCAAGCAGACATTCTACCGTCGCGTCGGCGAGGCGTATTTGCACCGGCTCAAACAGAGGGGTTGGGACGGACGCCGCCGGTCGATCGACAAGATGCTCGGCAACTACATCAACGTCGGCATGATCCATTTGGCGTTTCCAAACGCCGTCATCATCAACAGCATGCGCGATCCGGTCGACACATGCTTCTCGTGCTTCAGTCACTTGTTTCGCGACCGGAATGAGTTGACGTACGACCTCGCTGCCGTTGGCAAACAGTACACGCTCTACCGCAGCATCATCGCCCATTGGGACGAAGTGCTCCCCGGACGCGTGCACCACATTCAACACGAAGAACTCCTCGCGGATCCGGACACGCAGATTCGGCGCCTCATCGCGCTTTGCGGACTTGAATGGAACGAGGCGTGCCTGCGCTTCTACGAAAGCGACCGCCCCGTGCGGACGGCCAGCGCCTCGCAGGTGCGCCAACCGCTGTTCAAGTCATCGATGGCGCGGTGGAAGCGCTACGAGAAGCACTTGGGGCCGCTGTTCGCGGCTCTCGGTCCTTATGCGCCGGAAGGTTGGCGCGAACGTTTAGAAGGGGGCGCGCTGGATCGTGTTTCTTGAAATCAAGGACCTGCTGACGCCGGCCGAAGTCGCGCGGCTCCTGACCCTGTCGCGGGAATTGCACTTTGTCGACGGCCGCGCCACAAACCCCGCCAATCAGACGAAGCAAAATCTGCAAGCCGATCAGGCGGATCCCAAATATGCGGAGTCGGTGCAGATTGCCAACGCCGCTCTCGGCCGCTCGCGCGAGTTCATCGATTTCGCGATGCCCAAACGCGTCGCGCCGCCGCTCCTCTCCCGCTATGAGCCCGGCATGAAATACGGCGCGCACGCCGATTCCGCGATGATCGCCGTTGCGGGCGGCAGGCTTCGCTCGGACCTGTCGTGTACAATATGGCTCGCGTCGCCGTCCGCGTACGACGGCGGCGAGTTGTCCGTTGTGCTCGGCAACAAGACCGTGACGTTCAAGGGCCAACCGGGGGAGGCAATAGTCTATCCGTCGACGATGCTGCACGAGGTCGTACCGGTCCGCTCCGGCCAGCGCCTTGTGATGATCACCTTCATCGAAAGTCTGATCGCCGATCAGCACCAACGTGCGCAAGTCTACGAGTTGAACGAAGTCGCGGCGCTCGAAGGGCTGACGATGAAGTGGGAAAACCGCATCCGCCTCGACGTCGTGCGCCAAAATCTCATGCGTATGTGGGCGAAAAGCTAGGCCAACCCGTTCGTGCGGTTGATGATCGCCGCGGCCCCGGCGTTAGCGCGGGCCGTCCGTTCGAGCCAAAGCAGCCCCTGATTGATCTCGCGGCCGTTTTGCGCGCGCGACTGCGCCAGCACTTGGGCGCGCAGATCGGGCGTATACGCATGCTCGGGCGCCTTGGCGTACCGGGTCATGACGGGGCTGCGGGCCGCACGCTGCGCAAACTGAGCATCGTGTGGAACGCCAAGGTGTTGCGCCACGCGGCCGATGCCGTCTTCTACATTCCCGAGAAAAGTATCGAAATTCACCGCGGCGACGCGGCCGCCGCCTGCATCGAGTGCGTCGCAAGCACTCCAGCTCTCAACGAGCCAACTCAGCGCTGCGAGTTCGCCCACCGACAGCGCATGCAAAGGCGGGGAACTGTCCACGCCGTGTGAGACCAAGCGCCGTATGCGTTCGGGCGCATGCCCGCGCAGGTCGATTGGATTTTGCCCGGCCAGGAGCGTCGCCAAATACGGCTCCGCGCGTACGTTCACATAGATCGCACGCGCGCTGCTGAGGCGGCTCAAGATCGCCGGCGCCAATCGTCCGCAAATGCTTGTGGCCTTCAGAACCACAGCTGTTGTGTCGCTGTACCCACGGCTCCACAGACGCAGATGGAGGTCAAGGAGAGCGAAAAAAGCCGGCTCGCTCAGAAAAGACTCCGGCTTGCCGAGCACGTCGTGCGCATCCGCGATGAGCCGCAACGACAGGGGCTCGCGCAACGAAAGCACGCCGCCCGCCTCTTCTAAAAGCCGGCTGATCAGGGTCGAGCCGACGTGACCCGCGTGAAAGATGAAATGCAGCGGACGGGCATTGGGGATAGCGGCGCACGATGCCGCCAGGCGGCCGTATCCAACCCAGGCGCCTTGGACGCCTGCTGTCAGAACGCGGTCGTCGAGAAAACTGGCGGCGCGGTACGTCTTTTGGTCGATCGCGACAAGCAGCGCGGCGTCGCGCGATACGTCGATCTTCTGAACCAGGACGTCGGGTGACCCCGCAACGCGCGAAAGCAGCGCCTCGGCCACCGGTTGCGGATTTGTCGTCATCAGGCTTAGGACCTAGTAGGGACCGCGCGCGATCGCGCTTGGATCGACATAACCGGGCACGACATCGAACGCGATCGTCAGACGATCGTCGGACGATTGGAACGGAACTGTTCCGTGCCAAAAGTACGAGGGAAAGAGGGCCAGGTGCCCGACCACGGGCTGCACGAAGTGTTCCGGCTTGTCGTCCCCGCCCAACTCGAGATGTGACTCGCCGAACTTGAGCCACCCGTGGCGCTCCGCGCTCTCAAGTTCATGGGGAAGCGAAACGTAATAGGCGGAACTGATCCAACCCATCGGGTGGACATGATTGGTGTGGAAGCCGCTTGAGCGAAGCTTGCACGACCAAGAATGCGTGAAACTGAAATCGTCCTGTTTGCGCGACAAGAACGGATGGTCTGCATCCGTCGGCAAGCGCGAGATGTAGTCGGCGACCGCCTCTCTAATCATCTCGCGCGCCTGCTCGATGAGTTTGGCCTTGCGCGTGAACAGAAGGCCGCCGGTTTGAGATCCGCCGCGCAGCGTTTGTTCCAGAGGCTCCGCCGTCAGCGTATGCAGTTTCAGCAACTCCTCGGCCAGCGCCGCGTTGAACGACGCGGCGTCCGCATAGCCGTGGGGCAGCGCTAACGGATAAACACGGACAAACGAAGTCGGGTCGGCAAGCCTATGATACCGGCTATCGCCCAGGGCGCGATAAGCGAGCGTCTTCCCGCCCAGCGCCAACTGGTCCACGGGATTGCCGGCCAGCGCCGCGTCGAACTGATCAAGCGCGCGCTTGGCATCCTGTCCCTGCAACAAGGCGTAACCGAACTCGTTGCGATACGCAGCCGCCCGAGCGTCCGCGCGAATTGCGGCTTCGAACGCGGCAAAGCTCTCATCGAACAGTCTCCGCCGCGCCAGTAGGCGGCCGAGCAAGGCGTGCGCGTCGCCGTGATCCGGCATGATGGCCAACGCCTTGCGCAAGAGCGGCTCGGCGTTGCGCGGGTCGTTGCGCTGCAGACGCAGCTGGGCCTCGGAGAACAACAGAGCCGGATCGTCGCCTTGGCGTTCACGGGTATAGGCAAAGGATTTGAGAAACAGATCCGTGCGTCCCGCCATCCAAGCGAGCCGGTTGATTTCGTCATGCGTGGCGACGTCGCTCGGGCGCAACTCAAGCAACCGCCATAGCGAAGACAGCGCCTCATCGTGACGCCCGGTCTCTTTCAGGTTGTTCGCGAGCGCGCGCTGCGCGTCCGCACTGTCCGGCCGCAACGTCAACGCTTCGGTCAGCACCGCGACCGCGTCGTCGTGGCGTTCCATCGCCGCGAGCGCGAGCCCTTTGTAGTACAACCCCTCGAACGACGTGGACTCGCGCTGAAGGGCCTCGTCCAGAACGGTCAGCGCCGCCGCGAACTCGCCTTTGTCGCGCAGGATGGCGCCAAGCCTGACGCGTGCCGCAACGTGCTCGGGCCGTAGTTCGATGGCTCGCCGGTAGGCAGGTAGCGCTTCGTCGGGCCGGGCCAGGTCCTCAAGGATGACGCCCAAATTGTACTGTGCGTCGCCGTAAGCGGGGTCCAGCGCCAGGGCCCGGCGATAACACGGCTCGGCGTCCGCGAACCGCGCCGCGTTACGCAGCACGTTCCCCAGATTGTTGTGCAGCGTGGGCTCACGCGGTGCGCCGGCGATTGCGCGCCGCAACAGGCTCTCGGCCTCGCTGAGCGCGCCGCGCGCCTTGAGGACCAGCGCCAAGCGGTTCAACAGCGCCGGCTGGCCCGGGTACGAGGCCAGGAGCTTGCGATACACGCCTTCCGCGTCGCCGACGCGGCCCTGCGCTTCGAACGCGTCCGCCTGCGCAAGCATCTGGTTGGGGTCTGCGGCGGCTTCGCTCATGGGGGCTGCAATCTACCGACTGGGCCGTATCGCCCGGCCGCACTAGTAGCCCAAAGCAAAGCGGCGGCCAAATGGCCGCCGCTTCGACTGATTTCTGCCTTGGTAGGCTTAGAAGCGCGTCGTCACGCTGAGGAACATTTCGCGACCGAACGGATCGTACACCACCGGGTAGGTGTTGCCGTTGCCGAACGGCGGCGACGTGATGCCCCAAGATTGCGAGTCGACCGCCGGCGGATCCTTGTCCAGCAGGTTCTTCACGCCGCCGGTCACGGCGATGTTGTCCGACGCATCCCACGTAAAGCCGAAGTCGAGATAGTCGTACGACTTGATCCGTGCATCCGTCACGTCGCCCAACGGTCCGTTGAACAAGTATCCGAAGGTGACGTCGGTCGGGTCGTTCACGTCGAGCGTCACGCCGCTCATGTGACGCCAAGCCAGCGACAGGTCCAGATCCCACGGGGTCGCCCACGTGGTGCGCAGGCGCGTCTTCCATTCCGGCGTCGGGTTACCGCACACCAGACCGTAGACCCCGGCGCAGTCGAAGTCCTCAAAGCCAGGACCGAAATTCGTCACGGCTTCCTTGGTCCACGAACCCAGCAACCCGAAGGTTAGCGAGCCGTTGTCGCCCAGGAAGATGTCATCCGCATCGAACTTGTAGTTGGCTTCGAAGTCGACGCCCGTGTTGTGCTGCGTGCCGGCGTTACGCGTCCGGCTGTCGACGCCCACACCGAACGTCGCGCTGTTGAACAGCACGCCGCTGACGGGATCGCGATTGACGAGACTGCAAGGGAAGGCAGCGCCCGTCTGTGCGCAAGCGCCCAAAACGGCGACCTGCGAGATGATCGTGATCCGATCGTCGATGGCGATATCGAAGTAGTCGGCCGACGCCGTGAACCCCTTCAGGAAGGTCGGGGTCAAGACGAAACCAAACGACTTCGTATCCGAAGATTCCGGCTTCAGGTTCGTGTTGCCCGAGAACGGACCAGAGCACTGGGCCGCAGGACATTGGAACCCGCCGCCGACAACCGGCGTCGTGAACAGCGCAAACTGAGCCGCAGTCAGGCCGGTGTTGGCGCACTGCGCAGCGTTGTAGAAGTTCGTGCCCGGCGAGCCGCTGCTGGTGAGCGCGCAAGGATCGGTGCCACCCCACAAGCCTTGAGCCTGCGGCGTGAACAGTTCCACGATGTTCGGCGCGCGGACGGCGCGCTGGAACGAGGCGCGGATGCGTAGGTCTTCGGTCGGCATCCACGAACCGGCATACTTATAGGTATGCGAGATCCCACTGGAGTCGTAGTCCGAGATGCGGTAGCCGCCGGTGATTTCCAGCAACTTGGCGAACGGCGCGTCCTGCACGAGCGGGATTTGGATTTCGCCGAACGCTTCGAACACATCGTAGTGACCCTTGGTGTTCGGCGTCGCGCCGCCTTGACCAAGCAAATCGCCCGATGAGAACACGTCGTCCGAGATGTGCTCCAGCCCTTCGTAGCGGTATTCCATGCCAACGGCCGCCGCGATGTTGTCCAAGGCCCACGGAGACGCGAGACCGATCTCGCCGTTCGCCGAAGCCTGCAACACCTGTTCTTCCGTGACCGTCTTCTGGATGCCCGTGCCGCTCATGTAAGCGATCGATCCACCGGTCAGCTGACCGAAGCTGAAGATGTTCGCCGGCAAGCAAGCCGCGTCCGTGCCGTCAATCACCGATTGACAGACCGGTTGTCCGAAGGTCGGCGAACCGATGCGGTCGTCGGTGACAACGAGGAGGGCGCGCGAAGCGCGTGTCGAGGACACGTCGTTCAGATAAGCGCGCGGCGTCGACGTCGTGCCGTATTGCGCGAAGACGTCGTAGTCCCAATCCTCGATCTGGCCCTTAAAGCCAGCCACGGCGCGATACGATCCCGACTTGAAGTCGTCCTGACGGCCGAGGTTCGATTCGACGAAGCGGCGGCCAATGACGACCGTTGCTGTCCCCGTCGTTCCCAAATTGGTGGGCGCTCCGGTTCCGCAAAGGGCGGTGAAGGGCGTAAAGGTCGACGCCGTTTCCGCAGCGCCTGTTTGAAGCAGCGGGTTATCACAATTGACAAGGTGACCGCCGCCCACCGGACCCGAACCGGCGAAGTAGCCGGAGGCCGCGATCTGCGCCGCCGTGCTGTCGTCCATGAACGACAACTCGGAGTAGAACTCCAGATCGTCGGCAAGTTCGTAGCGCGCCGTGGCGCCGAGCAGGTAACGCTCGTCGTTGCGCTGCAGGTAGTTCGTGGGGTTGAAGTTGAAGGTGTCAGTCGCGCCCGCATACGCGCGCATCGTTCCCGCAACGCCCGAGTTCGCCGTGAACCGGGTGCCGCCCGCAATGTCCGTGAACCGGCCGGTCGGGCCGTTGGACGAACCCAAGCAGTTGAAGCCACCGACGTTGTTGGTGGCCAACGCGCAGTTCGAGAAGTCGCGTTCCGACTGGAGCAGCGGCTGCGCGCTGCGATACTGCAGGTAGGCCGTCACATTGCCTTTGCCGTCGGCCGACGATGCGCCCATCACGCCCCAAAGGGTGGTGATGCGGCCGTCATCGACGTGCTTGTCGGCGCGAGGGAAGTTCGCCGCCTGTTGGCGCGAACGCAGATACGCGTCGTCGTTCTCATGGTCGTACATCGTGACCATGCCGCCGAACTCGAGACCCTCGATGTCCTTGCGATAGATGAAGTTCACAACGCCGGCCACGGCGTCGGCGCCGTAGGTCGCCGAAGCGCCGCCGGTCAGAACTTCAACGCGCTCGATCATCGCCAGAGGGATGTTGTTCAAGTCGGCGAAGGGCGCGGCGATGTTCGCAGGCGTCATGCGGCGGCCGTTGATCAGCACCAGCGTACGCTGCGGTCCCAACCCGCGAAGGTCGATTGTCGCGGTACCGGACGAACCGTTCGCGACTTCCGCGCCTTGGTTCGCAAACACTTGCGGCATGTCGTTGAGCAGCGTTTCAGCGCTCGACGTACCGGTCAGCTTTGCTTCCGTGTTGCTGATGGTGGTGACGGGCGAAACCGAGGTCAGGCCCTTCTGCGGAATGCGGGTACCCGTAACGGTTACCTTCTCGACTTCCTTATCCTGCGCAAACGCCGGCGCGAGACTTCCGATCGTTGCGACCGCTGCGCCCGCCATCAAAGCGGACTTGAGCGTTCTATTCGTCAACCCGTTCAGCACTTTTATGCCCCCTCTACCAATCGCCCGTCTGACCAATCCCCAAGAACTTTTTTGCCAGCTGCAGTTGTCCGGGCGGAGCAATGCAGCCGAGTGAGGGAATACGGACCGCTCCGCATCCCTCCATCACTCGCGTGCAGCTTAAGAGTCGGCTCAACCTCTCATCAACGTAATTTAAAGGTTTGACGACTGATTTGGCACAACGTGTGGCTCATGCGCATCATCAGAAAGTTCGGAGAACGCATTGATCGAAAAGGGTTTTACGAAATCGGGCCGCATCGGCGGAAAACAGCGGTTTTTATGGTTTGCCTGGCGGTCCAATTGACCTAGATTCGACGGAGCGGCCGGCGCCCTCGGTCCGCTGACGAAGGAGAAGAGCCATGCGTCTTCAGTCGCTCGCGTTAACCGGTTTGGCTGCGCTCGGGGTCGCCGGGGCCAGCTTTTTGGCAGTGGATCCCGCGGCGGAGGCGGCCCCCGGCAAGTGCCTCAGGTTCCGCGACATGACGAACATGACGAAGGTCGATGACCGCACGCTGATCGCGCACACCCGCGGCTCGGCGAAGTATCGCGTGACGCTTCGGCACGCGTGCCGCGACTTCGGGCGGCCCGGCAACTTCTACACGGTGCGCCTGCACAGCGACAGCGAGTGCTTCGACCGCGATGATGTGTTGGTGTTCAAATACGGCGGCGCTTGCTTCGTTGAGAGCGTGACGCCCGCACCGCCGGCGTAAGAAACAAAACGGCGGGCTGTCTCAAGCCCGCCGCAACTTTGTCGGCGCTGTTACGAATTCCACCACTTGCTCCAAGCTTCGGGATCGAACCACGAAGCGAGCCACGACCAGAAGCCGCCGCCTTCCGACGCTTGCGCGCCGTCGTTCGTTCCCGACGCCGTTGCGCCGTCGCCGGGCTTATCGCCGATGTCGAGCCAGCGCGTGCGATTGACGCCGCGCGGCGTGTGCTCCCAGTTCAGCACGTAAGGCTTCACCAGCGGCCGAATATATTGATAGGTGCTCGGCGCCACCGCAACGTCGTTGATCAACAGACCTGCCGCTTGGCCAAGATACTTGCCGCGCGTCGCAGCGTCTTTCTCGCGCTCGGCCTGCGCCATCAACGCGTCGTAGGCAGGGTTCTTATAACCGGGATAATTCAAGCCCACGTTCGAGCTTTGGAACAAGAACAACACGCTCTGCGCGTCGTTGTAGTCGAAGATCCAACCTGCTTCCGCGATCTGGAAATTAGCGGTCTTTAGAAGATCGTAGTGGATCGCGAAATCCTTCGCGTTCAACTCGACATCGACGCCGACCAGCTTCCACATGTTCTGCAGCGCGATCGCATAGCGCTTGGTGTCCGGCCGATTGAGATGGTTGTAGCTGAGCTTCAACGGATTGTTCGGCCCATAGCCGGCTTCGGCTAAAAGCTTCTTCGCTTCCGCGCGCCGCTCGTCCATCGACTTGCCGGCCCATGGCACCGTCGCCGACAAATCCACGTTCGCCATCCCGGGCGGCAGAACGTTCAACGCCTCGTCGCCGTAGGCGTCGAAGTAAACCTTCGCCAAAACCTCTTTGCGATCGATCGCCTCGCCAAGTGCAACGCGCACGCGCCGGTCGGCAAGCGGCCCGCTGCGCGTGTTGAAGACGGTGTACTGCACGCGCAGTCCCGTATACGCGCGCGTCTCGTTCGGAATATTTGCCTTGAGCCATTTGACCTCGGTCAACGGCCAGCGATCGAGCGTGTCGAGTTCACCCGCCCGGTAACGCTTCATCGACGCGCTCTCGTCCGTCGTTGGATAGAAGTAAACCGAGTCGATCTTGACGTTCGCCGCATCGAAAAAATGCGGATTCTTGACCAGCTTGATGCGATCGGAAGGCCGCCGCTCGGCAAGCATATAGGCCCCGTTCGACACCATCGTCCCGGCCTTCGTCCAATCCATGCCCGCCTTCTCGACGACGTGTTTGGGGATCGGGAAGGTCGTGTAGTGGGTCATCATCTCCGGCAGGTACGGCGCCGGATGTTCAAGGTCGATGATGAAGGTCTTCGCGTCCGGCGCGCTGACGCCCAGTTGCGTGATGGGAAGCTTCCCCTCGCTCACCTTCTGCGCGTTCTTCACCGGAAACAGGATACTCGCGTATTCGGAGGCGGTCTTCGGGTCCAGCACACGCCGATAGGCGAAAACGAAGTCCTCCGCCGTCACCGGCTGCCCATCCGACCACTTGTGATCGCGCAGGGTGAACGTCCAGCGCAGCCCGTCGTCCGATGTCTCGACCTTTTCGGCCGCGCCAAGTACGGCGGTTCCTGCGTTGTCCTCGGAATAGAGCCCGATGAACATGTCGCCCAGGATCTGGTTCTCAGGGTCGCCCGATGCCTGGTGCGGATCGAGCCCCTTGGGCTCGGCGCCGTTGCCGCGGTGCAATTCCTTCGCCGCCGACGCAGGCCCCGCGATCGCGAAAGCAACCAGCAGCGCCAAACACAGTTTGAAGAGCGTGCTCGCTCCAAAGGTCTTCATCGATCTCATCTCCCCACAACGATTGCCGAGGCCCATAAGCCCCGCAAACTTCAAGAATTCCACCATTTTTGCCAAGCATCCCAGCTGAACCAGGATCCCAGCCACGACCAGAAGCCGCCCTCCGACGCCTGCGCGCCCGAGCCGATATCCTGGGCTTCGCCGCCCGGCCCCGGCCGGTTCCCGATGTCCAGCCACCGCGTCCGGTTGATCTGGCGCGGGTTGTTGATCCAGTTCAGCACGTAGCTCTTCACCAGCGGCCGGTGAAACGGAAAGAACTGCGGCACCGCCGGCAGGTCCTTGAGCAAAATCCCCGTCGCCTGGCCCAGCAACTGCCCGCGCACGCTCAAGTCCTTCTCCGCATCCGCGCGCTGCAGAAGCGTATCGAACGCCGCGCTGTGATACGCCGATGAGTTGAGCTCAATCGTCGAACTCTCCCACAAGAACAAGGCATTTCGCGCGTCGTTATAGTCGAACGCCCAAGCATCCTGCGCCGTATCGAACGACTTCGTCTCAAGCAGCCGGTAGTGAACTTTGGGCTCCGTCGGCGACAACTCGGCCTCGGCGCCGACGTCCTTCCACATCGCTTGCATCGCGACGGCCGCGCGCTTGTTGTCGGGAAAATTGATGTAGTTGTAGGTGAACTTCAGCGGTTTCTCCGGCCCAAAACCCGCTGCCGCCAACAACTTCCGCGACTCGGCTTTGCGCTCCTCCATCGGCTTGCCGGCCCAATCGACCTTCGCGCTCAGATCGACGTTCGCGGTGCCCGGCGGCAGCAAGGTCAAAGCCTCCTCGCCATAGGCCCCGAAGAACACGTCGTTGAGGATCGCCTGCCGGTCGATCGCCATCGCCAAAGCCCGCCGCACGCGCGCGTCGTCGAACGGCTTGCGCGTCATGTTGAACGACGTGTAACTGACCCACAGCACCGTTGACGTTCGCGCCTCGTTGGGAATGTTCTCGCGGAGCCACTTGTGTTCGGTCAGCGGCCAACGCTCATTCGTGTCGAGTTCGCCGGCGCGATAGCGCTTCAGCGCCGCCAGATCGTCTTCGATCGGATAGAAATAGACCTCGTCGATCTTGACGTTCGCGGCGTCATAAAACTTAGGATTTTTCACGAGTTTAACGTGATCGTGCGGTCGCCATTCCTTCAGGACATAGGGCCCGTTCGACACCATCCTCCCGGGCTTCGTCCAATCGTTGCCCACCTTCTGCACCAAGGCCCGCGGCAGCGGGCTCGCGGTGTGATGCGTCAAAAGCTGCGGCAGATAGGGCGCCGGATGCTCAAGTTCGATCACAAGCGTCGATGCATCGACGGCGCGCACACCCAAGGCTGAAACCGGCAGATCGCCTTTGTTGACCTTCTGCGCGTTCTTGATCGCATAGAGAACGTTCGCGTATTGCGCGGCCGTCTTGGGATCGAGAATGCGGCGGTACGCGAACACGAAGTCCTCGGCCGACACCAGCACGCTGTCCGACCAGGTGTGCGGCCTGATCTTGAACGTCCACGTCAAACCGTCTTCCGACGTCTCGGCGCTCTCGGCGGCGCCGAAGGTCGGCTGCCCGATGGCGTCCTCCGTATAAAGGCCGACCAGCATGTCGCCGATGATGTGCGACTCCCAGACGCCGGTCGTCCGATGCGGATCGAGGCTGTAGGGCTCTGACCCGTTGCCGCGGTGAAGTACCTTGGCGCCGTCGGCCGCAGCCACGCCGAGTGAGAGCACCAAGGCGGCAAACATCAGCCGGAACAGGGGCCAAACCCGTGAGGGTGAAAATGCCATCGGGAGAGCTCCGCGTTGCATATGAAAGCGGCGCGCTAAAAGAATCAGCGCGCCGCCCGAACGTTACGGAGTTCGTGCGGCTTTAAGAATTCCACCAACGGCTCCAGGCGGCCGGGTCAAACCACGACCCCAGCCACGACCAGAAACCGCCTTCCGACGCCTGCGCGCCGCCGCCGGGACCGGTGGCAGTACCGGCCGGGCCGGGTTTGTTCCCAAGATCCATCCACCGGCTACGGAAGATGATGCGGGGATTCTCCACAAAATTCAGCACATAGGGCTTCACCAGCGTGCGCTCGTACTGGTGGAATTGAGGCGCCGCCGGCAGATCGCGGACCAGCATCTGGTTCGCCTGACCCAGCAGAACGGCGCGTTTGGCGCCGTCCGGCTCCGCGTCGGCCTGCTTCATCAGCGCGTCGAATTCCGGATTGTTGTAGCCGGGATAGTTCTGCTGAACGGTGGTGCTTTCGAACAGATAGAGGAAGTTCTTGGCGTCCCCGTAGTCAAACACCCAGGCAGCGTTCGCCGCCTCATAGTTCTTCGTCTTGAGCGCGTCGTAGTGAATTTTGGGCTCGCCGGGCACCAACTCCATCGTGACGCCGATCTGACGCAACATCGCCTGGATAGCGACCGCAGAACGTTTCGCGTCGGGATAGTTGATGAAGTTGTAGGTGAATTTCAGCGGATTGTTTGGCCCGTAACCCGCCTCGGCCAGCAATTTCTTGGCGTCTGCAATGCGCTCGGCCATCGGCGTTTTGAAGTAAGCCACCTCGGCCGAATACTCGACGCCCGCGAGCCCCGGCGGCAGGAACGAACTCGCTTCCTTGCCGTAGGCGCCGAAAAACACCTCTTCGGCGATGGCCTTCCGGTCGATCGCTTCCGCAATCGCACGGCGCACGCGCACATCGTTGAACGGTTTCTTCGTCATGTTGAAGGTGAGGTACGTGATCGAAAGATACGTAAAGCTGCGTGCCTCGTTCGGAATGTTCTGCTTCAGCCACTTCTGTTCCGTCAGCGGCCAGCGTTCCTGAATGTCGACCTCGCCCGCGCGATAGCGCTTCAGCGCCGACAGATCGTCCTCGATCGGAAGGAACGTGACGCTGTCGAGCTTGACGTTCTCGGCGTCATAGAACTTTGGATTCTTCACCAATGTAACGTGATCGTGCGGCCGCCATTCTTTGAGCATGAACGGGCCGTTCGACACGCTGTTGCCCGGCTTCATCCAGTCGCTCTTGAATTTCTCAACGACGTGCTGGGGCAGGGGGTAGGTCGTGTAATGCGTCAAAAGCTGCGGCAGATAGGGCGCCGGATTCTCAAGATCGATGATCAACGTTTCTGGATTGGGCGCGCTCACGCCGACCTGGTCGACGGGCAGCTTCCCCTTGTTCACCTTCTCGGCGTTCTTGATGGGAAACAGGATCTCGCAATACTCGGCAGCGAATTTGGGATCAAGAATGCGGCGTATCGCGAAAACGAAATCGCCGGCCACCACCGGCTTTCCGTCCGACCACGTGTGCGGCCGGATGTGGAACGTCCAGCGCAAGCCGTCGGCGGATGTCTCGGCTTTGTCCGCCGCACCCAGCAGTGGCGTCGAGTCCGCAGCCTCCGTGTACAGGCCGAGGATCATGTCCCCGATAATGTTGTTTTCCCACGTGCCGGTGGCGCGGTGCGGATCGAGACTCTTCGGTTCGCCGGCGTTGCCGCGCACCAGTTCTTTGTCGGCGTAGGCGGGCGCTGCAGATCCGACCGACAACGCGGCCACGAGTCCAAGCAAGAGCCAACCCCTGCGCGCGGCCTTTCGGACGCTCTCTGCGCGGTTCAGCGCGCCGACAAAACTGCTCATTCGATTTGATCTCCCTGAATTCGACCCCACCCAATGGAAAGCCTGGGTTCGTCGCTGTGAATGGTGGCTGAACAGCCGGGAACTGCGGTGTGGCCGCCGATCCCCGTCACCGTGCCCGTCGGCGAAAATGCTGTTGGGCCGTGCGGGCAAGTCATATAGCCTATTATAGGCTTGGAGATATGCGGGGCGAGGTTCTCCGGGCCGCACCCAACTGGCCGCCCGGTCACGTTATTGCGAGTACACCATGAGATTCATTTGGCTTCTTGCGGCGGCTGTTGTGATCGCTGCACCGGCTCAGGCCGATCCCGCGCGCGACGCGCTCGCCGAGGTCGCGAAATGCTCGGACATTCCGGCCGCTGCCGACCGCCTGCAATGCTACGACGCAGCCGCTGAGGGCGCGAAGACGGCAATGTCTGCGCCTGTGCAGGCGCCTGCACAGCGCCAAGCGTCCGCCCAGCCGGCTCAACAAGAAGAAGAGGGTGGCGGCGTTCTCTCCTGGTTCGGCCTCGAACGCCCTGTGACCAAGACGGAAGATTTCGGCAAACCGCCGATGCCGACCGGGCCGAAGGAGATCAATCAAATCTCGGCAACGGTCCTCGAGTTCGCCAAGAACCCGTATGGACGCTCGATCTTCATCCTCGACAACGGCCAAGTCTGGAAACAAATCGACGGCGACCAGACCGACGTGCGTGACCCATCCAAGAACGAAACGATGAAGGTCGCCATCGAAACCGGCATGTTCGGCAGCTACTCGCTGACGATCGCAGGCCGCACCGGCATGGTGAAAGTCCGCCGCGTTAAGTAGGAACGCAGCGCGTCAACTCGGGAAGTGACACGCCACAACGTGATCCGCTGCCCCGCCGCGCGCTTCGAGGGCGGGTACTTCAGCGGCGCATTTGGCTTGTGCGATCGGACAGCGCGTGCGGAACACGCAGCCTGACGGCGGATTCATCGGCGAGGGCAGGTCGCCTTCGATCAGCAACCGCTTCTTCCCGCGCTCGACCGCGGGATCGGGAATAGGCGCTGCCGACAGCAGCGCTTGCGTATACGGATGCCGCGGTCGAGAAAGCAGAACGCCGGCCTCCGCCAATTCCATGACCTTGCCCAGATAAAGCACCAGCACGCGATGGCTGACATGGCGCACGACGGCGAGGTCGTGGCTGATGAAGATAAGCGCAACGCCCATCTCCTTCTGCAAATCAGCCAGTAGGTTGATGATCTGCGCGCGGATCGAAACGTCGAGTGACGACACAGGTTCGTCGGCCACGATCAGCTTCGGCTTCAAGATCATCGCCCGCGCAATGCCGATGCGCTGGTTCTGCCCGCCCGAAAACTCGTGCGGATAGCGGTTGATCATCAGCGGCAAGAGGCCGACTTTGTCCATGATCTCTTGCACGCGCCGCTTACGCTCGGCCGGCGCGAGCCCCGGCTCGAACGTGTCGAGCGGCTCGGCGATAATGTCGCCGGCCGTCATGCGCGGATTGAGGCTGGCCAGCGGATCCTGAAACACGATCTGCATCTCGCGCCGGAACGGCTTCATCTGCCGGCGCGTGTTGCCTGCGATGTTCTTGCCCAACCACGCGACGCGCCCGGCCGTCGGCTTGATCAACTGCAGCACCGCGCGTCCGATGGTCGACTTGCCCGACCCGGACTCGCCGACGATGCCAAGCGTCTCGCCCGGATAGACGTCGAACGACACGCCGTCGACCGCCTTCAGCGACTTGGACGCACCGAACAATCCCCCGCGAACGGGGAAGTGAACCTTCAGGTCTTTGATCGACAGAAGGGGTTCGCCGACGCTCATCTGATCACGTCGCCCTTTTCGTCAAAGCCCTTCAAGTGGCACGACTTCGCACGCCCCGGCGCGAACGGGATCAGCTTGGGCCGCTCGGCAATACAGCGATCGAACACGAAGTCGCAGCGCTCCTGGAACGTACAGCCATGCGGCAGATGCTGAAGATTTGGCGGCTGGCCACGGATAGCGGTCAGGCGCGTCTCCTCCGGCTTATCAAGCCGCGGGATCGAGCCGACCAACCCGCGGGTATAGGGATGCTGCGGATCGTGAAAGATCTCGTCGACCGAAGCCGTCTCGCAGAACTCGCCCGCGTACATGACCATCACGCGATTGCAGAGCCCGGCAACGACGCCGAGATCGTGCGTGATCATCACGATCGACATGTTCCCCTGCGCACGCAGCTCCTGCATCAACTCCAGAATCTGCGCCTGTACGGTGACGTCCAATGCCGTCGAAGGCTCGTCCGCGATCAGCAGTTCGGGCTCGCAGATCAAAGCCATCGCGATCATCACGCGCTGGCGCATGCCGCCCGAAAACTCATGCGGATACTGATCGAGCCGGCGCTTGGCGTCCGGAATCTTCACCCGGTCCAGCATCTGCACGGCCTTCGCCCGCGCATCGCGCTCACTCATGCCTTTGTGCAGCACCAGCACTTCGGTCAACTGCCGGCTGATCTTCAAATGCGGCGTCAGCGACGTCATCGGATCTTGGAAGATCATCGTCATCTTCGATCCGCGGATCTTGTTCAACTTGTCGACCTTCATGCCGACGAGTTCTTCGCCCTTGAACTTCGCGCTCCCGGTCGCCTTGCCGTTCCCGGCGAGCAGCCCCATGACCGCCATGAATGTCTGGCTCTTGCCCGACCCGGACTCGCCAACGACGCCGACGCACTCGCCCAGATTCACATCGAACGAAACGCCATTGACCGCACTCACCGGCCCCTCCGGCGTCGAGAAGCGTACGGCCATGTCTTTGACGGAAAGAACGGGTGTCGTCATCGACTAGCGATCCTTGGGATCGAGGGCGTCGCGCAACCCGTCGCCGATGAAATTGAAGCAGAACAGCGTGACCACCATGAACACTGCCGGGAAGATCAACATCCACGGATAGGATTCCATCTGATCCTTACCGTCGGAAATCAGCACGCCCCACGACGTGAACGGCTCCTGCACGCCAAGCCCCAAGAAGCTCAAGAAGCTCTCGACCAGAATGACCGCCGGTACCGTCAGCGTCACGTAGACGATTACGGGGCCGACGACATTGGGCAAAATGTGCCGCCGGATGATGGCCCAGTTGGAAACGCCCGCTGCCTCTGCCGCCTCGATGAACTCCTTGCGCCGAATGGACAAAGTCTGTCCTCGAACGATCCGCGCCATGGTCAGCCACTCGACCGCGCCGATGGCGATGAACATCAGAATGAAATTTCGCCCGAACACCACGACCAGGATGATGACGAAGAAGATGAAGGGCAGGGCATACATCACGTCGACGAACCGCATCATGATGTTGTCGATGCGCCCGCCCAGGAACCCGGCCGTCGCGCCGTAAAGCACGCCGATGAACAACGCCACCATCGTCGCGACCAACCCGATCGACAGCGACACGCGCCCGCCCAGCATCACGCGAATAAAGAGATCGCGCCCGTTGGCGTCCGTACCGAACAGATGGCCCTGACCGACGGCGGTCGGGCACATCTCATCCTGGCTGCCGAACAAAGCAGTCATGCCCAGATAATCCGGCGGCGGACACGAGATGCGGTCGATGTAAACAGTGTCATATTGGTGCGGCCAAACATTCGGCATGACAACCGACATCAGGGCGATCACCGCCAGCACGATCATCGACGTCACGGCCGCTTTGTTGGCGAAGAGACGGCGCCGGGCATCCTGCCACAGTGAGCGGCCTTTGATCTCGCGTTGCGTGGGCAAGGTGACGCTGGCCATCAGTCGTACCTCACCTTCGGATCAAGCAACCCGTAGAGCACGTCGGCGACAAGGTTCAACATGATCACAAGCGACGCGTAGAGAATGACCACACCCATCACCAACGTGTAGTCGCGCTGCAGCGCGCCGTTGATGAAATACTTGCCGATGCCGGGCAGCTGAAAGATCTGCTCGATGACCAGCGACCCGGTCACGATACCCGCGGTCGCGGGCCCCAGATAACTGACCAGCGGCAACAACGCCGCGCGCATCGCATGACGGCTGATGACCAAACGCTCAGGCAAACCCTTCGCGCGTGCCGTGCGCACATAGTTCGAACGCAACACCTCGATCATGCCGCCGCGCGTCAGACGCGAGATCACCGCAATCTGAGGCAGCGATAAACCGACGATCGGCAGGATCATGTTGCGCAACTGCCCATCGCCCCAGCCGCCCACGGGCAGCCAGCCCAAATAGACGCCCAGGATCAACGTGAGGATCGGCGCCATCACAAAGCTCGGCACCGTGATCCCGATCATGGCGATGGTCATGACGGAATAGTCGGAGAGGCTGTTCTGGCGCAGCGCCGAGAACGTGCCCAAGAACATGCCGACAAACGTAGCGATCAAAATCGCCGAGACACCCAAGATCGCGCTGACCGGCGCGCCGTCGGCAATCAACTCGGCAACCGTGAAGTCCTTGTATTTGTAAGAGGGCCCGAAGTCGCCCACCATCAACTTGCCCAAATACCCGCCCAAACAGCGGGTTTGCCGATCGGTATCGACCGCAAGGTACTTGCCGTCGACATACTTCAAACCCTTCGCCGCCAGGGTCGCGTCGTCCGGCTTGCCTGCAAACCGCCACCCGCAAACGGTGGTGTCGACGTCGAAGAACTGTTGCAGAACGGGCTTATCGAGATCGTAGGCCGCGAGAATGTTCTTCTCGATCTCGGGCGGCAGGCGGCGCTCCTGATCGAACGGCCCGCCCGGCGCGAGCCTCATCATGAAGAACGCCATGGCGATGATGATGAGAAGTGTGGGGACCGCGCCAATGAGGCGGCCGACGATGAAGCGCAACATACTGCCGCCGAATCCCCTCACGGTGCACGCGTGAGCGTATCAAGAAACGCAGGCGCGCGCGCCACTGGCCCCCCGGGCGCGCACACCAATTGGACGGCGCTAGCTTGACGGGCTTAGGACCAAAGTCAATGTGTCTATTCCGACAGTAACTCTGATTTGATGAATAAGATCAACGCTTTGGCCGCTTCGTCGCCGGACCCTTCGCCGCCAGCGCACGAACCTTTGATCCGCCATTGGCCGAAGAGACAGCCTCAAAGTGGCTAAAGGCTTTGCCGGCCTCCTCCACAGCGGAGAGAGGAACAAAGTCCGCAACGGTCGCAAGCTTGTTCCACATGGCGCGGATGGCGGGGTGTTGGTGTGCCTCGTCGGCAGCCTTCGCTGAAATCCACTCAAAGATCTGGAGCAGCGTCCCATCCGATCGCGCTCGCAAGACAAGTGACGGACGCGCGGTGATCAGATGTGCATCGTGCAGGGCTCGGCGGTGTTCGCGGATCAACTTGCGCAGCGCTTGGTCTTTGCCCGGCTTGGGCCGATAGGCGGCGATGACCGTTTCGCTTCTGTCGCGCATTCGCGTCGGTAGTCCTTTCGAGAAACCCTGTCTTGCCAATTTGTTGCCGTACCTTGTCACCGCTGTCATCGCCCTTCTAGAAGCCGCCTGTTGCAGCTTTCGGAGACGCGAACGCCAAAGTTGCGTTAACGCGAGAACGTTCGCGTGAAAGCGCGCGTCTTCAAGGGACAGGGTGACCCAAACCCGAAAGGCTTACCCCTGGTGCATCGAACAAGGCGCGACAGCGTCACGCGCGATTGCTGCGAACGCGATGGTGATACGCGTAGGCCGTGCGAAAGCCGAGCGCTGCATACAAGGGCAGGGCGGCACTGTTCGCCTGCTCAACCTGAAGCCACGCCCGCGTCGCTTCTTTGGCATGCGCATGAGCCAGCAAACCCTGGCTGACGTGACGGGCAAGCCCATGCCGCCGCGCGAACTTCGCGACATAGATACCAAGCAAACCAGCCCACCCGCGTTCGATCGCAACGACCCCGACCGCCGCGGGTCGGCCATCCTGGACCAGCAAGGCCCACCCGGCCTCAACCGCGACGGCTCGATGCTGCGCCGCGAACACCTCAGCGGCCCCGCCTGACAGCCCACGAATACCCGCCGCAGCATCGATCCACGCCGCGTCCGGCACCGTGAAAATCCGCAAATCAGCCGGGATGACCCCGGCAGCGACATCCGCCACCTGCACAAAGGTCGGCGCCTCCACGACGTAACCGCGCGCCACCAGCGCTTCGTCGAGCCCCGGGTCGGCAAGCGGCGTCAGCCGAAACACCGCATCGCGCCCCCATCGCGCGTAAATCCCTTCGGCCGCCGCAATCTTCGCCGCCAACGGAATGACGCCCGGCGTCATCGGATTGATCGAGTTGACCCGCCGCGAGTCCCCGCCCGTCGACCGCAGCACCCAGCCGTCATAGTGCTCCGTCCGCAGCGCCGGCCATGCGTTGAAGTTCATCTCTTCCAGCGGGACGATCTCATCGCGCGTCATTCGCGCAGAATACAGAGCGCTGGCTTCCCGTCATACCGATTGTGTATGCGTTGATCGCAACGCAAAGGACGGCCCATGACCGGCGCACTCGACGGCGTGAAGATCATCGACATGTCGGCCGTCATCGCCGGCCCCATGGCGACGCAGATCCTGGGCGACCAAGGCGCCGAGATCATCAAGATCGAAAACCCCGGGATGGGCGACATGGCCCGCTGGCTCGGACCCCAGTCGAACGGCCTGGGCGCGATGTTCGCCGCCGTCAACCGCAACAAGCGTTCCATCGCGCTCAACCTGAAGAACGCGGACGGCAAAGCGGTCCTGCTGGCGCTGATTAAGAGCGCCGACGTCCTCGTCGAAAACTACCGGCCCGGCACGATGGAACGGCTGGGCCTCACCTACGAAGCCCTGAAGGCGATAAACCCCGGCCTGATCTACGTGGCGATGAGCGGCTTCGGCCAAGACGGCCCTTATGCGAAGCGCCGCGTCTACGACCCGGTCGTGCAAGCCGTATCGGGCTTCGCGGACTCGCAAGCCGACCCGCAAACCGGCGAACCACACCTCATCCAATCGATCGTCTGCGACAAGGTCTCGGCGCTCACGGTGGCGCAAGCGATCACCGCTGCCCTGTTCGCGCGCACGAAAACCGGCGCCGGCCAGTTCATCGAGTTCAACTTGCTGGCCGCGGCGCTCGCCTTCGTCTGGCCCGACGTCATGTACAACGAAACCTTCCTCGACGAAGGCGTCGTGCAGATGCCGGAGTTCTCGCGCTTCTACGACATCATGAGAACGCAGGACGGCTTCGTCACCGTCATCGTCATCAGCGACGACGAGTTCGCCGACTTCGCCCGCGCCGCCGGCAAACCCGACCTCGCGAAGGACCCGCGCTTCGCCAACGTCTTCCTGCGCCTGCAAAACGCCGAAGCGCTGAAATCGGAAATGAAAACGCTGATGGCGCAATTCCCGACCGCCGACATCGTCAAACGTCTCGAGGCCGAAGATGTTCCCCACGCCCGCGTCTTGAAGCGCGACGATGTCCCGGGCGACCCGCAGGTGAAACACTTAGGGCTGATCGTCGAATCCACGCACCCAAAAGCCGGCCGCATGCGCGACGTGCGCCCAGCGGTGGTCTTCGCCGGCACGCCCTCCACCATCCGCCGCCCCGCGCCTATGTTGGGCGAACACACCGACGACGTCCTGCGCGAGTTGGGTAAGAATGCAGCCGATGTCGCAGCGCTACGCGCGGCGGGTGCAGTAGCGTAACGGCGCACGCTTCTTGCCAATAACCAACCCGGCCCGCTAGCGTCGCCTCACAACGCCATTCGCAATGATCGGATCAGCACCCATGTCTCTCCCGCCCGTCTTGAAGAACCGATTGTCGATCCCGGTCGTCGGCGCGCCGCTCTTCATCGTCTCCGGCCCCGAACTCGTCATCGCGCAGTGCAAGGCAGGGATCGTTGGGTCGTTCCCGGCGTTGAACGCAAGGCCCGCCGAGATGCTCGACAAGTGGATCGAGCGCATCAAGAACGAACTCGACGACCACGAACAAAAGACCGGCAAGCAGGCCGCGCCCTTCGCGGTGAACCAGATCGTCCACGTCTCGAACGATCGCGTGGCGCAAGACATGCAGGTCTGCGTGAAGCACAAGGTGCCGATCATCATCACCAGCCTCCGCGCGCCCGCTGAGATCGTGAAGGCAACGCACGGCTACGGCGGCGTCGTCTTCCACGACGTCATCAACATCCGCCACGCGAAGAAGGCGGCAGAGGAGGGCGTCGACGGCCTCATTCTGGTTTGCGCTGGCGCTGGCGGCCACGCCGGCACGCTCTCGCCCTTCGCGTTGGTGCCGGAAGTCCGCTCGTGGTTCGACAAAACGATCCTGCTCTCGGGCTCGATCGCCAACGGCGCAAGCGTCCTCGCGGCGCAGGCAATGGGCGCCGACCTCGCCTATCTCGGCACCCGCTTCATCGCGACGACCGAAGCCAACGCCGACCAACGCTACAAGCAAATGCTGGTCGACACGGTCGCGAACGACATCGTCTATTCGAACCTCTTCACCGGCGTGCACGGCAACTACCTCGGGCCATCGATCAGTGCCGCCGGCCTCGATCCCGTAGCCCTACCGGAAGCCGACAAATCAAAGATGAACTTCGGCTCCGGCGGCAACATGGAAAAGAAAGCCTGGAAAGACATCTGGGGCGCCGGCCAAGGCGTCGGCCAAATCCAAGACATCACACCCGTCGCCGACGTGGTCGCCAAACTGAAGCGCGAATACGAAGAGGCGAAACAAAAGCTGGCGGCGTAACTACCGCTTCACCTGCGCGCCGGGCGGCGTATGCCACCGGCGCAGCATCTCAACGGCCAGCAACAGCAGCGAGGAGAAGATGATGAGCAGCGTCGCGACCGCAAGGATCGTGGGGCTGATCTGCTCGCGGATGCCCGACCACATCTGACGCGGGATCGTGCGCTGCTCAGGCCCGCCGAGGAAGAGCACCGTCACAACCTCGTCGAACGACGCGGCGAACGCGAACAACGCGCCCGAAATCATGCCCGGTGCGACCAGCGGCAAGGTCACGCGGAAGAACGCGGTGATGGGATCGGCCCCAAGGCTGCCCGCCGCGCGGATCAGATTGCGGTCGAAGCCCGACAATGTCGCCGTCATGGTGATCACGACAAACGGCACGCCCAGCGCCGTGTGCGCGAAGATGATGCCGAGATGCGTCTGCGCGAGGCCGACGCTGGAATAGAAGAAGTACATCCCCGCCGCCGCGATCACGATCGGCACGACCAGCGGTGAAATCAGCAGCGCCATGAAGAAATCGCGGAACGGCATGTTCGACCGCGCCAACCCGATTGCAGCCAGTGTGCCGAGTACGGTCGCCAAAAACGTCGACGCAATCGCGATAACAAGGCTGTTGCCGATAGCTTCCAACCACTGCGGATTGTCGATGATGTCGCTGTACCAGCGCAGCGAATAGCCGTCCGGGTCCAGCGACAGCATCTTCGACGTGAAGGTGAAATAAGGCTCCGCATTGAACGACAGCGGCACGATGATGAGCAGCGGCGCGATCAGGAACACGATTACGGCGATCGCGTACGCCTTCGCGATCCCGCCTTCGATGCGGCTCCAGCTGAACTTGCTCTCGTTCCTCTCGGCCATCAGCCCAACCTCAACCGGTTAAGCCCGATGACGCGCGCATAGATGATGTAGAGCACCAACACGCCGGCGAGCAGTATGCCGCCCAGCGCCGCCGCCAAGCCCCAGTTCAGCGAGGTCTGCATATGGAACTGAATCATGTTCGAGATCAGCTGACCCGTCCGTCCGCCGACCAGCGCCGGCGTGATGTAATAACCAAGCGCCAGAATGAACACGAGCAACCCACCGGCCGCGGCCCCCGGCAACGTCATCGGGAAATAAATGCGCCAGAACGCCGTCCACGGCGTCGCGCCCAGCGAAATTGCGGCCCGCGTCAGCGCCGGCGGCACCGACAACATCACGCTGTAGGTCGGCAAAATCATGAACGGCAGCAAGATATGGGTCATCGCAATCAGCGTGCCGGTCATGTTGTGCACGAGTTCAAGCCGCGCACCCTCCCCGCCCAAAAACGCGATCCCGTCGTTCACGATCCCATTCGTCTGCAACAGCGCAATCCACGCCGTGGTGCGCACAAGCAGCGACGTCCAGAACGGCAACAGCACCAGGATCAACAGAAGATTACGCGTCCGCTCGTCCTGCCGCGCGATGTAATAGGCAAGCGGATAGCCAAGCAGGAAGCACAGCAGCGTCACGACGCCCGCGACCCACAGCGTCCGCTCAAAGAGCATGATGTAGACTTGATCTTCCTCGGGCTTTGGAACCCAAGTCCCGTCCGCCTTGCGCGTCTGGTCCAACGCCGCGACGTAGTAACCCATCGTCGTCGACGCGCTTGCGTGGCGCAGCGTGCCCCACACCTCCGGATCGCTCCACTGCAGATCGACCGCGTTGAACGCCTGCGCGTAGGGCGGCTCGAATGTCGAGGCGACGCGCGCCGTCTTGATCATCAGCGAACGCATCCCGGCGCGCTCGAAATTCATGCGCGTGGCGACTTTGCCGATCTTGCCCTCGCGCTCGGCACGCACCAAATCGTCGGCCAAAGCGGAATAGGCGCTAAACGGCGGCCGCCCCTTACCGTTCCATGCCCGCAACGCGGCAGCCGTACGCGGCAGGATATCGGCCACCGTCGAATCGCCCACCGACCGGTTGAGCATGTTGCCGATCGGCAGCAGGAACGTGATCGTCAGGAACGCAAGCAGCGGCAGCACCAGAAGGAACGTCCCCCGGCGCGCGCGCTTGCCCGAGCGTTTGAATTGCTCGGCCAAGCTTTCCTGTGTCGCGATCGCTGTCCCCATCTCCCCCGCCTAGTGCCCGCTACTTAGCGAGCCACGCCGCCCAACGTTGGTTCAACTCTTCCTGATGATCCGCCCACCATAGGAAATCGATCTGAATCGCATTGGCTGCATTTTCCGGTGCGTTCGGCATGTGCGCCTTCATGTCGATGTCGGGCTTGTCGTGATAGGCGCCCACCAGCGGCAACGAAGACTTGCGCGCCGGGCCATAGGCGATCCACGCGGCTTGGTCGGCCAGACGCTGCGTGTCGGTCGCGAAGGCGACGAACTGCATCGCCGCGTCGAGATTCTTCGTGCCCTTCACGATGCTGAAGACGTCGAGTTCTTGCAGTTGCCCGTCCCAGATAATGGCAAACGGCTTACCCTCTTTGATCTGGGCGTCGAAGATGCGCCCGTTATAGGCCGTCGTCATCGTCACTTGGCCGTCCGCCAAAAGTTGCGGTGGCTGCGAACCCGGCTCCCACCAGATGACGTCGTTCTTGATCGTGTCGAGTTTCTTGAACGCGCGATCCACGCCCGCCTTCGACGACAGCGTCTGATAGACCTGATCGCCCGCCACGCCGTCCGCGCGCAACGCCAGCTCCAGATTGATCTTAGGGGATGTCTTGCGCAGGCCGCGCTTGCCCGGGAAATTCTTCACGTCGAAGAAATCGGCGAGCTTCGACGGCTTCGCGTTCGGAAATTTCGACGAGTCGTACGCAACGATGTGGCTGAACAAGATCGACGTCACCGCGCACGGCGTGATGCCGTTCGGGATGAAATCCTGCACCGCGGGCGTGCCGTCCGGCGCTGCGGGCAGCGTACCCGCGTCGATCTTCTCGAGCAGCCCCTCGTCGCACGCGCGCTGCGCATCGGCGAGCTCCATGTCGACGACGTCCCAGGTCACGTTGTTGCTTTCGACCTGCGCTTTGACCTCGGCGATGCCGCCGTTGTAGTCGACCGAGTTGATCTTCGCGCCCGTCGTTGTCTGGAACGGCTTGTGATAGGCCTCGATCTGGCTCTTCGTATAAGCGCCGCCCCACGAGACGACGACCAGCGACTTGCCGGCAAGCGCGGTGCCGGTCGCCGCCGGTGCGGCGGCAGTGCCGTCCGCCGAGGGCAGCGGCATATCCGACAATTCCTTGTCGAGTTCGTTGACCTCGCTCTCAGACCCGCCCTTCAGCATGAACAAAAGCACGCCGGCCAAGATGACGATGGCGGCGGCGGCGGCGATAATGATTCCGGTCGTACGGCCCATGGGTGTTCCTTCGAATCGCTTGTGTCGGCAGTTTAGTAACTCAGGCCCGGCACTTTCCCATCACATGTCATGGTCCGCGGAGGCGGACCACCCACGACTTTCTTCATCCGCCTTCAAATCGTGGATGGTGCGCCTTCGCGCACCACGACACCTGAGGGGAACGCGAAACAAAACATAGGCGCTACGACACGAACGCGCGCGCGGCAGATGGATCCCATGACAGCGTGACGGCCACGCCCTTCGCCGGGAATTGCGCGCCGCGCGCCGGCGCCTTGACGATGATCTCGTTCATGCCCGGCGCCGACAGCTTCACGCGCAGATGATCGCCGTGGAAAATGAAATCCTCGATCATCGCCGCGACGTGATTGCCGCCCGGATGCGTCTCCGACGAAACGGTCAGATACTCCGGCCGCACGCACACGACGCCCGCGCGCCCGACCGCGTCGCAATTGCCGTTGGCGGCCTTAACCCGCGCTCCGCCGATCAACTCGACCGTGACTTCCGCGCCGTTCACCGCAACGATCTTGCCCGGCAGCGCATTGTTCTCGCCGATGAAGCCCGCGACGAACGCGTTCGACGGGGCGTCATAGATGGTCTTGGGCGTATCGAGCTGCTGAATGATGCCTTCGTGGAACACGGCGATGCGGTCCGAGAGCGTCAACGCCTCGCCCTGATCGTGCGTCACATAAACGACGGTCACGCCCAGTTCGCGATGCAAACGCTTCAGCTCGTACTGCATCTGCTCGCGCAAATGCTTGTCGAGCGCGCCCAGCGGCTCGTCCATCAGCACGAGATCCGGATCGAACACCAACGCGCGCGCCACCGCGACGCGCTGCTGCTGACCGCCCGACAACTGATGCGGCTTGCGCTTATCGAAGCCCGAAAGTTCGACCATGGCGAGCGCCTTGCCCACGCGGTCGCGAATTTCGCTGCGTCCCATCTTCCGCACTTCAAGCGGGAACGCGAGATTCTCCGCCACCGTCATGTGCGGGAAGAGTGCATAGTTCTGGAACACGAAGCCCAAGCCCCGCTTGTGCGGCGGCAGCGTCGTCAGCGAAACGCCGTTGAGCTGAATGTCGCCGTCGGTCGGCTGCTCGAATCCGGCCAGCATCATCAACGTCGTCGTCTTGCCCGACCCCGAAGGACCAAGCAGCGTCAAGAACTCGCCCTTGGCGATGTCGAGATCCAAATTCTTCACGACAAGCTGCGCGCCGTCATACGTCTTCTTCACGCCGAGGAAGCGCACGAACGGCGCGGCTTTCGCAGGCGCGGCGGCTACGGGCTCAGGCTCTTCGTCGATCGCAATCGCATGCGCGACAGGCTGAGGCGCCGGGGGAGGCTCTTCGTCGAGGATCGGATTCGGCGCCCGCGCGACGACAGTCTCGACCGGCGCGACATAGGCCGGCGCAGGCGCGCGCGTTTCGATATCGCGTCCGAACATCGCCGCCGCCAGAGAACGCGGCGGCGGTGCAGGAGGTGTTGGCGCGGGCGGCGGCGGCACGAATGCAGGCTCAGGCTCCGGCTCGGGTTCAAACGCCACCGGTTCAGGCACGATCTCGGGCTCGACCGCGCGCACCTCGATAACGGGATCCGGCTCAGGCTCCGGCGTGATCACCGGCGACGGCAGAGGCTCTTCGATCTTCGGCGGAATGTCGGCGGCCTTGGGCTTGCGATCGAACCCGAACGCGACCGACAGCAGCGACGTCCGACGCTGCGGCACCGCCATACCGACGCGAGGCGCGTCGTCATCGTCGCCGTCGTTATCATCGTCGTCGGGCACGACGATCTTCGCCGGCTTCTCGCTCATCGTTTCTTCGGCAGGAGCAGGCTCGCGCGCCTCTTCAACAGGCACGGGCGCATCCTTCTGTTCGGGTTGGGCTTGAGGCGGCGGATCATCGCGCGGCTGCAACGCAGCCGTGACCGATGACGCGGCTGATTGCGGTTCGCCGGTCGGAAGGCCTAGCAAGCGCGATCTAAGCGAAAAGCCCTTCGTCGGACCCTTTGCCGGCGCATCTCGTGTGTCTGCCGCCATGAAATGCGGACGAACCCGTTCTTGTCCCCAGCCTCACGTTCAAGGCAGGCTGATCCTAGGCAACGCCGCGGTTAATTAAAAGCAGGAACCTATCGCCCCCCGCCAAACAGGTCTTTGAGCGGATCGAGCGGATTTTCCCCCTTTGGCTTCTTCTTTTTGTCCGACTTCTTGTCCGTCGGTCCTTCTGGTTGCGAAGACTTGCCGCCCAAAATGCCGTCCAACCCGCCGCCACCGGTAATGTTATCGAGCGGATTATCGCCCTTCATGATCGAATCGAGCGCGCCGGGCAGAACGCCCGACAGGTCCGGCTCATACGACGGATTGCTCCACGGCCCCCTGATGCGGAACGGAATCCCGATCCCCGAAAGGCTGTCGCGCCCGCCCTGACCCTTGATCGAACTGACCGCCTTCGGTTCGACCTTATAATCCAGCGTCTGATTGCCGAGATCGATGATCCCGGCCCCGTTCAGCCGCACGAACGGATTCAGCAGCTTCAAATCCTTGTTCGCCGCGACGCCGTTCCTGATGACGAAGGACCCGCTCAGCTCCGCGAAATCGGTCTTTGCCGCCCCCCCGACCGCCGAACCCGTCAGCACCGACTGAATGGTCCGCGCGATTTCCGCCAAGTTCACGCCTTTGATCGCGCCGTCGACGAATTTGATCCGCGCATTGCCGCCCAGGGATTTCATCCAGGCGCGCTGCGATTTACCGGCCGCTGTGACTTTCGCGACGATCGAGCCCGTGCCCTCAAGCCGATTGAACCCGGCGAGGTCCGTCAAGAACGGCGCGCCCTGCACGCCGCTGACATTGAGGTCGAGCCCGATGACGGGCGTCGCCCCCGAACCATCGAGCGCAATCACACCCGTCCCATTGCCGCCATAGAGCGCCAGCTGTTTCAGGTTCGCGCGCATCTTGCCGCCCGACAGCGCGATGCTAAGCGCACTCCGCCCGATCTTCAGGCCACCCACGGCCAGCGCATTCACCGCAAAATCGAAATCGGCGTCAACGAAGGTCAGCGGCGAAAAGTCGATCGGCGCATCGCTCCACTTCGGCATGCCCCCGCCGCCGCCACCAGCCGGCCCCGATCCACCGCCGGCGCTCATGTACGGATTGAGGTCCAACCGGTCGAGCGTGAAGTCGCCCTTCACGTAAGGACGCGCCTTGGTCGTATCGAGCGACAGGTTGCCCGACCCGTTCATCCCGTCGAGCGACAACTTCGTCTCCTTAAACGCGATCCGCCCGCCGTCGGCCGACAGATCGCCCGCCAGCTTCATCGCACCAAAACCTTTGACCTTCGGCAGTTCGACACCCGCCCACGCCGCAAGCCGCCGCGCAGACGCCGTCGCGAAATCGACCTTGCCGGTGACCGCGCTCGTCTTCGCATCGACCTCGCCGTCGAACGCGGCGTTCATAACCTCGCCCTCGATCTTGGCCTTCAGCGCACTCTTGCCGCCCGTCGATAGCGCGCGCGGATTGGCCACCGTCGTCGCGATCGTGATCGCCTCCTTGTTCCACGTCAGCCCGCCGTCGAAGATCAGCGGCTCATCCAGACTGGGGAGCTTCACATTGGCGTTGATCGCCTCGACCCGCTGCGCCGTCCCGTCCCGTTGATCGCGATACGTCAACACACCGCCCGCAAGCGTCACGTCGCGAAACGAGAAATCCGCGCTCGAGGTCTGCGACGCCGGCGGCGGCTGATCGCCGGCAGCCGGCGCCGGTGCGCCCTGCGGCTCGAACAGCCAATTCCCGCGCCCGTTCTTGTCGATCTCCAAATTGATGACCGGATTGACGAGCCTGATCTCGGTGACCTTCAAAGCGCCCGATAGCAACGGCCAAAGCTCGGCCCCGACAACCAGCGAATCCATCGTCGCCATGTCGGCCTCGGCTGCGCCCTCGACATTGGCGAAGCGAACCTTATGAACCTCGACGCCCAAGGCCGGCCACACCGAGATGCTGAGGTCGCCGTCGATGGTCAGCTTCCGCCCAGTCGCCAGCCGCGTCTGTTCGATGATCTGCTCTTTGTAGACAGAGGTCGGCAGCAAGAACGGCAGCGCCAAAACCACCACGACCAACAGGACGATAGTGATCAACAGCCAACGAAAAATGCGCATCGACAAACCTCAACCGGATCCGACCGGTTCCACTCCTACGCCGAAACGGCGGCGAAATCATGTAGGTTAGGAAATGACCAGAGAAATGGATTCCCCTGGTACAAGAATCCGCGCCGCCGCCGTCTATGCCCTGGCGACATCGGCGCGCATCGCCGCCATCATGCTCGCCATTCCTGCAGCACTGGCGCTGGTCCAAGTGATCGGCCGCGTCGTCACCGGCGAATTCTTCCTCTCGGACACCTGGCTGACCGACATCATCATCGTCTACGTCCAGACGGGACTCAGCGTGTTCGAAGCCATCTCGCCGCGCAGCTTCAACGAATTGCATCCCACGATCCAAGGCTTGCTGATCTTCCTCCCGAACCTGACACTGCTCTTCCTCGGCATCCTCTCCGCCATCCACGTGGTCCGCGGCGCGCTTAAGCGTTGACCAGTACTCTGGATGTCGCTGGTACCAGGGACCACGCGTGCCCCACCTGTTTCTTCTTGGGACCGCGGGCATCCTGCCCGCCCTTTTGGAAAGCTCAACGCTCTCGGGGCGGTGACTTCGTAAGAGCGGGCAGGATGCCCGCGGTCCCAGGAACGGCTATAAGCCGCTCCGACCGCAATCCCGTGAGACCGACATGACCACACCCACCAACGCCGACGCGCTCGCTGCGCTCTGGCTGCCCTACACCGCCAACCGTCAGTTCAAGGCCGAGCCGCGCGTCATCGCGCGCGGGGAGGGGATGTATTACTACGACCCGCAAGGCCGCCAACTGCTCGACGGCCTCGCCGGCCTCTGGTGTTCGCTCGCCGGTCATGGCCGCAAAGAGATTTCGTCGGCGGTCGCCAAGCAAATCCACGAGCTCGATTTCGCGCCCACGTTCCAGTTCGCGCATCCCACGGTCATCGAACTCGCCGGCCGTATCGCCGCGATGGCGCCGGCGACGCTCGACCACGTCTTCTTTTGCAACTCAGGCTCAGAGGCCGCCGATACCGCGCTCAAGATCGCGCTCGCCTACTGGCGTGCGAAGGGTCAGGCCCAGCGCACGAAATTGATCGGCCGCGTCCGCGGCTATCACGGCACCAACTTCGGCGGCATGTCGGTCGGCGGCATCGCGAACAATCGCAAGGCCTTCGGCACCATGCTGCCCAACGTCGATCATCTGCCGACGACCTACGACCGTTCGAAGCAGGCCTTCACGAAAGGCGATCCCGATTACGGTGCACACTTCGCCGATGCGCTCGAAGACATGGTCGCCCTCCACGGCGACACCATCGCGGCCGTCATCGTCGAACCGATGGCAGGCTCGACCGGCGTGCTTCCCCCGCCCAAGGGCTACCTCCAACGCCTGCGGCAAATTTGCGACAAGCACGGCATCCTGCTGATCTTCGACGAGGTCATCACCGCCTTCGGCCGCATGGGCACGGCAACCGCGGCCGAGCGCTACAAGGTGACCCCCGACATGATCACCTTCGCCAAGGGCGTGACCAACGGCGCGATCCCGATGGGCGGCGTCATCGCCACGAAAACGATCTACGATGCCTTCAGCCAGAAGGACGATTGGCAGATCGAACTCTTTCACGGCTACACCTATTCCGGACATCCTGTTGCGGCAGCGGCGGCGCTCGCGACGTTAAATGTCTACCGCGACGAAAACCTGTTCGAACGCGGTCGCCAAATCGAACAGTGGCTGGAAGAGGCCGTGCATCGCCTGAAGGGCGCGCCCCTCGTCGCCGACATCAGGAATTGCGGCGCTGCAGCAGCCATCGACATCGAACCCGCCCCGGGCGCCCCCGGCAAGCGCGGCCACGACGCCATCCGCCGCGCCTTCTTCGACGAGGGAATAGTGCTGCGCGTCGGCGGCGACACGATTGCATTGGGCCCCGCTCTCATAGCAGAACAGAGCCACATCGAGAGGCTTGTCGACGGCGTCGACCGCGTGCTGCGCCGCCTCGCATAATTGGAGAAGCGATCCATGCTCGTCGGCGTTCCGAAGGAAATCAAAGTCCACGAATACCGCGTCGGCCTGACGCCATCGAGCGTGCGCGAACTGACCGAACACGGCCACAAGGTCGTCGTGCAATCGAATGCCGGCACCGCGATCGGCCTCACCGACGACATGTACCGCGCCGTCGGCGCCGAGATCCTGCCGACCGCCGCCGATGTCTTCGCTAAAGCGGAAATGATCGTGAAGGTGAAAGAGCCGCAAGCGCCCGAAATCAAAATGCTCCGCCCGGGCCAGTTGCTCTTCACGTACCTGCACCTCGCCCCCGATCCCGAACAAACCGAAGGCCTCATCAAATCGGATTGCGTGGCGATCGCCTACGAGACAGTGACCGACGCGCGCGGCGGCCTGCCGCTCCTCGCGCCGATGTCGGAAGTCGCCGGCCGCATGTCGATCCAAGCCGGCGCCCATTGTTTAGAGATGGAGCAGGGCGGCCGCGGCATGTTGCTCGGCGGCGTCCCCGGCGTGCCGGCCGCGAAGGTCGTCATCATCGGCGGCGGCGTCGTGGGCGCGAACGCCGCGCGCATGGCGATGGGCCTTGAGGCTCACGTGACGATCCTCGACCGCAGCCTGCCGCGCCTCGCCGAACTCGACCAGCAATTCGGCGCGATGCTGAACACGGTGTTCTCGACCATCGACTCGATCGAAGAATATGTCCTCGGTGCCGACTTGGTGGTGGGCGCGGTGCTGCTGCCCGGCGCCGCCGCACCGAAGCTGATCAGCAAATCGCTGGTCGAGCGGATGAAGAAGGGCTCCGTCATCGTCGACGTCGCCATCGACCAAGGCGGCTGCTCCGAAACCTCGCACGCAACAACGCATGCACAGCCGACGTACAAAGTGGCCGACGTCGTCCACTATTGCGTCGCCAACATGCCGGGCGCTGTAGCCCGCACTTCGACCTTCGCGCTCAACAACGCAACGCTGCCCTTCACGATGGCGCTCGCCAACAAAGGGTACGCAAAAGCCTGCCGCGACAACCCGCATTTGATGGCAGGCCTCAACATCCACCGCGGCGCACTCACCTACGAAGCCGTGGCCCAATTCCAAAAGCGCGAATACACCCCCGCCGAACGCGCCCTGCCGCGCTGACATGACACACACGCCGACCTATCCTCCCCCGCTTTAGCGGGGGAGGGGGACCGCGTTAGCGGTGGAGGGGGCCGACACGCACTCCGGCACATCAGAAATACCGACGGCTTTGTACCTTCCGATCTTCGCTTGAGATTTCTGTCGGCACATCGCACGCGTCGTCCCCCTCTCCCGCTGAAGCGAGGGAGGAAAAGTGGACGCCTTCCGGATGAGGAGACCGCGACGAGCATGCCCGATTTCATTCTCTTCATGCACGACGACGCGGCGCCCGGTCCGCAGGACTGGGAGCCCTACTTCAAACGCCTGCGCGCCTCGGGCGCGTTCCAAGGCGGCAGCGCAATCGGCGGCGGCCTCTGCGCCCGCAAAGTCGGCACGTCCCCGCCCGTCAGCGCCCATCTCGGCGGCTACATCCGCATCACCGCGCAGAACCTCAGCGACGCTCAGACGTTCTTAAGCGGCAACCCCGTCTACGAAGCAGGCGGCACGGTCGAAATTCGGGAACTCCCGCACGGCGACTAAAGGAATGCGTGGCCATGCAGCTCCTCATCAATATCGATGTTGAAAGTCTCGATCGCGCCACCGCGTTCTACACAAGGGCGTTCGACCTGCGCATCGGCCGTCACTTCGGAGATTGGGTCGAACTCGTAGGCGGCACGTCGCCGATCTACCTCCTGCCCAAAGACGCCGGCACGCAACCCTCGACCTTCACGACCGACCGCCGCAGCTACAGCCGGCACTGGACGCCGCTGCATCTCGATTTCGTTGTCGACGATATCGAAGCGGCATTGGCCCGCGCCCTCGAAGCAGGCGCCAAGCAAGAAGCCGCTGTGTCGATGCACAAATGGGGCAAGCTCGCGCTCCTGGCGGATCCTTTCGGGAACGGCTTCTGCTTTGTGCAGTTCACAGGCCGCGGCTACGACGAGATCGCCGATTAGCCGCGCGACCTGTCGCCAACCTGCCGCGCGACTTGGTTTACGTAACGCCGCCACTTCCCTTTCGCCCGCGCCTCGCGCATCTTCGAAGCGGACGCTAAACCGGGGGTATGGCGTGAGGGGATTGCACATAGTCGCGCGTACAAGCGCTGTCGCTGCCGCGCTGCTGATCGCCGCCGCAGCGCACGCCGCGCCCGCGCCGCAAGCGGGCGGCGTTGCCATCGACATGACGCTCGACGCCGCGCGCACTGCAACGCCGACGATCGCCTGGCAGGAAGAAAAGTCCGCGCACACCGGAAAGACGCTGGCGATCTCGGCCGACGCGGCGTTCGTCCTGGACGGCCAGAGCTATCGCGTGAACCTTCGGCCGCTGAGCCACGGCGCCGCAACCATGCGCCTCACCGGCGAAGCGCAGGTCAAAAATCGCAAGGCCTGCCGCAAGCGCGTCGTCGCGCTCGCGTCGCACTTCAATGCGTATTTCGAAATGATCGCGCCCTTGCCATCGATGTCGAACGACGGCAACGATCACGAAATGCTGGACGCCGGCCGCAACGCCCGCGTGGACGAAATAGAAGTCGACGCCACGGACGCCATCCAATGGGGTGCCGGCCAACGCGCGACGAAGGACGATCCCTACGCGTTCGAGCTCACCGCCGATTACAACGATGAAGGAGTCGAGCCGAACTGCCGCATCGAAGCCATCGTCGAACTGATGCCGCCCGGCCGTCCGGTCATGGACACGCTCGATCCCGCCGGCCAAAAGCTGATCGCCAAACCGTCGGCGGCGACGATGCATTATTCGCTGGAGGGCGTCGATCTGCCGCCGCAGGGTCTGACGCTCGCCTATCGCTGCGCGGTCGAGCGGCCCACCGGCAAGCTGCACCATTGCGTCGCCGGCGACCGCGAACGTGCAGAGGCGCCGGTTGAACGCGCTGCCTTCAAGCGTCTCGCCGAAATGAAGCTCGACCCGGCCACCCTCGACCCGGACAGCGACCTCATGCTGCAAACGGTGATCACGATCAAACTGTCCCCGTCGGACCGCGTGAAGAACCCACCGAAGCTGACAATGTCGCCGGCACCGCCGCCGCTCACGCCGCGGCCCGTGCCCGTGTGGACGCGAGCGCCGACAAGTGCCGACCTAAGCCGCCACTATCCGACCGAGGCATTGAACAAGGATCTCCAGGCCCGCGTCTTCGCCACCTGCCGGATCGCGGAGGACTTGTCGCTCGCCTGCGCGCGCTTCGAAATCAATCCGCCGGAAAACACCATGTTCGAAGATGCGGCCCGGCGCATCCTCGCCCTCTATCGCGCAGGACCGAAACTGAAAGACGGTACAGACGCGGTGGGCGCCGTCGTACGAGTGCCGATCCGCTTCCAACTCGAAGACGCACCGCTGCCGCCCGCACCATCCGCGCAGCCTTAAGCCCAGGCCTGCAGCACCGCGCGCGACGTCGCCCGGTGAAAGCGCGCCAACTCGTCCGGCGCCATCGTTGCGCCCTCGATGAAGAGCACGATCGCGATCTTCGCGCCGCTCTTGGCGTTGGTCGCGAGCCCCGCGTCGTTGAAGACGCCGGTCGTGCCGGCGATCGTCCGGCTCATGCCGCCGCGATGCGCGAACGTCCAGCCGGGCAGCATCCCGCCCTTCAACCGGTCTTCGCCCGTCTTCGTGCGCCGCATCAGGTCCAGCACCATCATCGCAAACCGCGGCTGGATCAGATGCCCGGAGAGCAGCTTGAAGAACACTGTTGCGATCGCGCGCGGGCTCGCGGTGTCGCGCGGATCGCGCATGAAGCGGTCCAGCGCCTCGCGCTGCTTGACCTCGCCAAGCGCATCGACGGCCGCATCCAACTTGCGCGCTTCGACGAACGACGGATCGGCCGACAGCCCCAGCGTCTGAGGCAGCAGATCGCGCTCATACCGGTCGACGCGCAACCCCTCGATATCGAACGAACGGATCGCGCCTTGAATCTTCTCAGGCCCCCCGGCGAGCTTCATCAGCGCATCGGTCGCCGTGTTGTCGGCGTTGAGGAGCATGTGCTCGATCAACTGCTGTGCGGTGAACGCGGTTGACCGACGGCGCAACCGGTCCGCCAACGGCGACCGCCCCGGCGCAATGTCCGCCACGCCCAAGCGCGTGGTCGCCTCCAGCCGCGCTTCGCCCCGCTGCACCATGCGCAGATAGGCGACGGCGATAGGCAGCTTCGTCACGCTCTCCATCGGAAACAACTCGCCGCCGCGCACGAAAGCGGTTCGCCCCTTCAGCAGATCGACGGCGGCAAACCCGATGCGCAACCCCGCCTCATTGGCAAGCGCCGCAATCTTGATCTGCAGCGTCTGATCCGGCGCGCCCAGCAGCGCCACGTCCTGCGCGATCGGCGGCAACGTCTCGGCGCGCACAAGGGCAGGGGCCAGCGCCAAAGACGCCGCCCCCAACAACACCTGCCGCCGATCGACCGTCACGCGCATAGGCACTCCAATTCCGGCGCCACCATACAAGCGCCTCGCCCCAATTGCAGTGACGGATGACCGGGAACCCCACAGCCGAACTCTCGCCTGGTTGGGGAAAACGGCAGGGATCTCTCACTCCAAAACCTGTCATCCCGGACAAGCGAGCGGAGCGAGCGCGATCCGCGACCCAGGAGACTGGGCTCGGACTCTCCACTGATAGAATCTCAGCCCAGTCTCCTGGGTCCCGGGTCTGCGGAGCAGCACTGCGTGCTGCACCGCGCCCGGGATGACAGTGAGTGAGCGCTAAGGTGTCGCCGGCGCGGCCGGAGCTGCGGGGACAGGATAGAGCGACGACACGCGGCCCGAGAGCTGCAGCAGGTTCAAATTGTCCGCCTGGCTCTGCACGCGCACGCAGCGTCCCTTGTAGTTCTTGTTCTCGCACAAGACCCAGTCGCCGCCGCCCGAGATGGCGAGGCTCGCGATCTTATCGTCGAACTTGAGCGCTGCGAGATCCGGCGTCGCCGTCGCGATCGTCAAAGCCTGCCCTTTGAAGTTCGGCTGATCATAAACGACGACCGACGGCGCAGCCGGTGCAACGGCGGCCGACGGCGCAGCCGCGCGCGACTCCGCCGCGTAAGCAAAGCCGAGAAGAAGAATCCCGGCGCTCACCAAGATGCCGGCACCAGTGCGCGCGCCTGTGCCAACCCTGCGTGAAAACGTCATGTCGATCTCTCCTGCGTCATGAAACTCTGCGGAACTCATGTGTAGCGAAGGCGCGATCACGCGGCGCGTGAAATGTTTGTGATGTTGAACGCCTTGAAATGTGCGCATTCACACCCCCTGGCATATGCGTCAACTATCTGTAGTGCGGCCTGCGCCTATGTCGACAAACGCGCCGGCGTCCCCCAACCCAATTGGGGTCGGCGCATCGGTACCGAGTGGTTCGCAAGGGCCCTGCGTCCGGAAACCGAGCGGGCCCGTTGTCGGAAACGAGAACGGGCCTGCGTGTCTTAGGCTCCGTCGTCCGGCCGCACATGGGTCGGCGCCTTGTCGCAAAGCTGGCGCAGGCGTTCGATCTGGCGCACGTAGAGCGTCTTCGATTTCCGCTCCGCCACGCCGTCGCCGGCGAGATGCGAGAGCACACGCGCAACCGTCTCGCGCGTAGTTGAGGCCTGGCTCGCGATCTGCGCCTGCGTGGGCAACGGATAGATCAGCCACGACCCCTGCCGCACCGGATCCGGTTTCACCAGTTTCAGAAGTTCCGAATAGACGCGCTGATAAGCCGACAGCGTTGCCAGATCCATGATCCGGTCGTCGCTCGTCCGCACGATGCGCACGAGCTTTTCCATGATCACGAACGCGACCTTCGGATGCTGCTCGATGAGATCGCGAAATGCTTGCGGCGTGATCGACCCGAGCACGCAATCTTCGAGCGCGACGACGGTCGCCGACCGCGGCAGTCCGTCGATTGCCGCCATCTCGCCGAAGAACTCGCCAGGCCCCGCCACCGCATAAGCGACTTCGCGGCCTGACGGCGAGAAGTTTACGATCCGGCAGCGTCCGCGCGCCACGAAGAACAAGTCGTGCGAGTCCGAGTCGCGGTTGACGATGGGTTCGTTCGCATGCACGACCTTCCAGGTGCAGAGCCCTTCGATACGTGCGATCGCCGCGCGGTCGAGTGACGCCAGCATCTTGTTGCCGTTGAGCGTGAACTCCGCCCGCTGTACCTCGGCACTCGCCGCCATGCTGGTCCTCGTCATCTGCCCATGAGGGCCATGTTTCGATGAATGCGCACTGAATGGAAAGCCTTAATTTCTACCGGAGGGCGAGTTCAGATGGTCGCCCCGCCGTCGATAACCATCGTTTGCCCCGTCATGAAGGCGGCGGCTTTCGAGGCCAAGAACACGGCCGCGCCCGCGATCTCGTCCGCCTCGCCGATGCGCTTCAGGGGCGCGCCCGCGGTCGACCGTTCGAGGATCGCCGGATTGTCCCATAAAGCCTTCGCGAAGTCGGTCTTGATGAGCCCGGGCGCGATGCAGTTCGCCCGCACATTATGGACGCCGTATTCGACGGCAATATTACGCGCGAGCTGAAAGTCGGCCGCCTTCGAAATGCAGTACGCGCCCAGCACGGGCGACCCGCGCAAGCCGCCGATCGACGACACAATGATAATCGACCCGTCCTTACGCTCAACCATCTCGGGAATGACGAGATTGCACAACGTGTGGTTGGATTTGACGTTCGCCCCCATGATTTTGTCGAAGGCCTCGTCCGTGATCTGCGACATCGAGCCGAACACCGGATTGATCGCCGCGTTGCAGACCAGAACGTCGATGCGCCCCCACTTCGCGCGCGTCTTGCCGACAAGCTGCTCCAGCTGCTCACGCTGATTGATGTTGCACGGCACGGCATAGGCGACCTCTTTGCCTTTGCCCCAGCGCTGATTGATGTCGGCCGTGACCTTGTCGCAGACGTCCGCCTTGCGGCTTGAGACGACGACCTTCGCGCCATGCTCAGCCATGCGATGTGCGATCGCCTCGCCGATGCCTTTCGTCGAACCCGTGACGACGACGACTTTGTCCTTCAGATCGAACAGCTGCATGTGACCACGCGCTCCACAATGAGAAATTGAATAACCCGCTGCCAATTCGCGGATTGAGGGCGCGTTTTGAACAAGGTTTGAGCAAAAAGCAATGTTTCGCGCCCGCGCCTGGGGGCGAAGCGGTTCCACGTGACGGTCCGCACCTTGCCTGAAACCCCACCTTCGGCTTATCACGCCCGCGTCTCACACCCATGCGTTCCGTGCTTCCGCCGGACGACCCTGGGGTCTTGAAGGCCATAGAAGAGGAATCGATCCATGCGTAAAGCGATAGCCATCATCACAGCCGCCGCGTTTCTGCTCGGCGCCTGCCAGACGCAAGACCCCTACACCGGCGAACAGAAGACGAGCCATGCGACGCGCGGCGCTCTCTTCGGCGCGCTCGGCGGCGCCGCCATCGGCGCGCTGACCAACACCTCCAGCGGCAAGCAAGCGGCCCGCAACGCGCTCATCGGCGCGGGCGTCGGCGCCCTCATCGGCACCGCGGTCGGCGGCTACATGGACAAGCAGGAACAAGAGCTGCGCCATCGCCTGCGCGCCGCCGGCGTCTCGGTCGTCCGCAACGGCGATAACATCATGCTGGTCATGGCCAGCGACGTGACCTTCCCCGTCGACGGCGACCAGGTGAACCCGCAATTCTACCAGACGCTGGCCGCGGTCGGCGAAGTGCTGGCGGAGTTCAACAGGACGACGATCGAAGTGTCGGGCCACACGGACTCGACCGGCAAGGACAGCTACAACCAAGACCTGTCGCAGCGCCGCGCGCAGGCGGTGGCTTACATCCTCGCCCAGAACGGCGTGATGCCGCAGCGCATGTACGTCATCGGCATGGGCGAAAGCCGCCCGGTGGCCACGAACGCCACCCCCAACGGCCGCGCCAAAAACCGCCGCGTGGAAATCCAAATCATCCCGCTGACGTCGTAACCGACGAAGCAGGGTCCAAGCAGACCAACGCCGCCGGAGAAATCCGGCGGCGTTTTTCGTTTGCGGGTAATGCGGGTAATATGACACCCACCTAGGAAGCCGACATGGGTAAACGCTCAAAAACGGCCGGCGAGACGCTGCCAGCGGAGAAGCTCACGCTCGCCGACCTAGACCGTCACATCGCGATGCTGGAGCTGCGCTACCAAAGCAAGATCAACGCCTCGCTCAGAAAGTCCGCGTTCAAATATCTGGTGTGGTTGGAGGCAGAGCGCGAACGCATTCACAACATCCCAGCCCCCTCGCGCCGCTTCCCCCGCTAGCTGCCGGGATGACAGCGAGTGTCGCCAAACGCCATAGTCCGCGTGACGAACGACAGGAGCCCGCCCGTATGCGCCTGCAAGAAGCAGAGATCCGCGAAACCTTGACCCGCTACGCCGCCGCGTGGACGGCAGGCGACCTCGCCGCGATCGCCGCCAGGTATCATGACGCCTTCACGCTGCACTACGCGGGTCGCAACGCGTTGTCGGGCGATCACGTCGGCAAGGCCGCCGCACTCAAGACGCTGGGCGAGTTCGGCCGCCGCACCAAGCGCAAGCTTATCGAGGTCGTCGACATCATGGCGGGCCGCGAACACGGCGCCATCCTCGCGCGCGAACGCCTGACCGTCGACGGCGAGCCCGTCGATATCGAACGCGTCCTCATCTACACGGTGAAAGACGGCCTGCTGCACGAGTGCTGGATCTACGATGCCGACCAGTCGCTCATCGACCGCGCGATCGGCCTCGCATGACGGGCATAGCAAAACGCTTCGCGCTCGGCGCCGCCGTCGTCACGCTGCTGCTGGCCGTCGCGTTCATCGTCGTTCTCCTGAGCATCCCGAAGGTCTCGCCCGAAGCGATCCGCACCTCGGTCACGCGCACGCCCGAGCTCATCGAGCAAGCCTGGCAACTGCCGGCCGCTGCGGCGTTCGAGCGTCGCCTCACGTATCAGTCGAACCCCTCATTCTGCGGCCCCGCTAGCCTCGCCAACATCTTCCGCACGATCGGCGAACCGGCGACGACCGAAAGCGCCGTCCTCGAAGGCACGGGCAAGTGTTGGATTGGCGTCTGCCCAGTCGGCCTCACCCTCGACGAAGTGGCCGAAGTCGCGCGCATGCATACAAAGCGCAACGTCGCCATCCTGCGCGACCTGACGCTGGAAGAATTCCGCGAGCACATGCGAAACGTGAACGACCCCGCCCGCCGCTATCTGGTCAACTTCGACCGCAAGTCCATCTTCGCCGCCGGCGCCGGCCACCACTCGCCCATCGGCGGTTACCTGGAAGCGCGAGACCTCGTCTTCGTCCTCGACGTCAACGAAGACTTCGGCCCCTGGCTCATCGAAACCCCGCGCCTGTACGCCGCCATGAACACCATGGACGGCGACAAGAAGCGCGGCCTGCTGCTGATCGAATAGCGCGAACTACCTGAGCGCCCCTTCGATCGCTTGCTTCAACTCCGGCGCGTCGGGTTCGGTGCGGGAGCCGAACGTACCGACGATCTTGCCGTCCTTGCCGATCAGGTATTTGTGAAAATTCCACTTCGGCACCGCGGCTTCGCCCAACTCTTTCGCGACCCATTGATAAAGCGGATGCGCGCCCGCTCCCGTCACCGGCTGCTTCGTCGTGAGTGGAAAGTCGACGCCATACCGCACTTCGCAGAACTCTTGGATCTCTTCCTCGCTGCCCGGCTCCTGCGCGCCGAAGTCGTTCGACGGCACGCCCAACACCACCAGCCCCTTGTCCTTGTACGTCTGCCACAGAGCCTCGAGCCCTTTGTACTGCGGTGTCAGTCCGCACTTGCTGGCGGTGTTCACGACCAGCACGGCCTTGCCCTTGAACGTACTCAAGGGCAGCGGCTTGCCTTCGATCGACGTGAAGGAAAAGGAATGCGCATTCGTCATCGGACCCTCCAAGTTTGCCCGTCTTTATAGACCGAACCGTCCGCCATTGGTTAAGGCCTCGGTAACCTTTGGGGCCAACAGTGGGAACTTGAGGGCGAATCACCGGGGAAATCCAAGCCGCATGCCGCGCGTGAGTCAGATATTGGTGCCCATGGTGGCGCTGCTGGCGGGCATTGTCATCGCGGGCGTGCTTTACCGCGTCGGCGCGACCAACGCAGTCGGCGCGTTTCTGACGGTGGGGTTTATCACCATCGTCGCCTCTTACTGCGACCTCATCCTCGACCGGCTCTCCGAGCGCGACCGCATCAACAACGCCTTCGACGACATGGTCTCGACGCAAAACCGCCTGCGCGCCGAAGCCGACGTCGCCCGCCGCGCCATCGTCGAACTCAAACTGCACGTCGACGACAAGATCTCCACCCGCAACGACCGCGTGGTGACGGAAGTGAAGGTACTGGAGTCGCTGGTCCGCAACCTCGCCGACGGCATCGCGACCAAGGCCTCCGCCTACGCGCCTGACGAAAACGAAATCCAGCTGCGTCCGTCGCGCAAAGGCCCCTCGCGCATCGCCGAGGACGCGCCCGATGACGCGATGCTCGAACTCATCCGCCGCTCGCTCGAAGAAAACCGCGTCGACGTCTACATGCAGCCGGTGGTCAGCCTGCCGCAACGCCGCGTCCGCTTCTACGAAGCCCTCTCGCGCCTGCGCACGGAGGACGGCACGCTCATCATGCCGTCGCAGTACATCCGCATTGCCGAACCCGCGGGCCTGATGTCCGCCGTCGACAACGTCCTTCTGTTCCGCTGCATCCAAGTCCTCAGGTCATGGAGCCAGCGCAGCAAAGACATCGCCGTCTTCTGCAACTTGAGCCACGAAAGCCTGGCCGACGAAGGCTTCTTCAGCCAGTTCGTCGAGTTCATGCAGCAGAACAGCGAACTGTCGTCGATGCTGATCTTCGAAATCGCTCAATCGACGTTCGCCAAATGCGGCCCCGTCGAAGACGCGAACCTGTCCAGCCTCGCCGACCTCGGCTTCACCTTCTCGATGGACAAGGTCACAACCCTCGACATCGACTTCGCACTCGCCCGCCAACGCCAAGTCCGGCACTTCAAAGTCCCGACGCGCCTGCTGCTCGGCGACCCGGCAAAGGCCGGCTCCCGCGTTCACCCGGCCGACCTGAAAGAACTACTCGCCCGCTTCGGCCTCAACCTGATCGCCGAACGCGTCGAGCAAGAAAAAGACGTGGTGGACCTCTTGGACTACAACGTCGACTACGGGCAAGGCTTCCTCTTCGGCGAACCCAAACCCATCCGCGAGGCGCTAAGCGACCAAGGCCTGCCCCGTTCCGTCGCTCCGGCAGTGCCCATGCGCCCTAGAGCGGTCAGCTAAGCGTAGGCGGACCACCCGCGACCTCTCGCCTTGAGGGCTAAAGCAACAACACCGCCGACAGTGCGCCCACGCTCGCAAGCGTCAGCCCGGCGAACAGCACCAGCATCGTTTGCGAAGCGGCGACCGGCATCGCGATCACGCGTGGCGGCGCAACCGGCATCGGGACAAGACGAGGGGCAGGGGCGTCCACAACCACCTCGCACGGCGCAATCAACCGGTACCCGCGCTTCGTGATCGTCTCGATGTAGGTCGGCGCGCGGGCGTCGTCGCCGAACGCGCGGCGCAATTGGCAGATCACCATTGCCACCGAATGATCGCTGACCGCAAGTCGCCCCCACACGGCCTCGATCAGCTCGTCCTTCTTAACGACCTGACCCGCTTGCGCACAGAGCAGCACCAGCGTCTCCATCGCGCGCCGCTCCAATTTGTGCTGTACGCCGTCGCCGATCAGCATGTCGCTGTCGCTGCAAGCGGTGTAAGCGCCAATTCGCCACTTCATCGCTGTCGCCTCGGTTCCCAATGCGAAGCCGAGCCCCAACTTCGCCTCTTCAATAAAATATAAAGTCCGCTAAATCACAACGTTTCAGGACATCCTCTCACGCGCTCGTGAGCGACAGTTTTGATGACGTCGTGAATCTGCGCCAGTGGTCGCGAAAACTGGATCGGCAAGATTTCGTCAACTGGGTCGCGATCTGGACGGATCAAAACCACAAATCTGGAACGTCAAAAAATTTGAGCAAAACTTGAACGCGAACTGACAACTCCCGGACGACTCTCACCGGCTGCTTAACGCACGCTCGTTTCAGTTGAAGGGGGAATGCGTCGCTATGAGCGAAGCCGGACACACCATGATCAATCACGCCGCCGTGAGCGCACGCGAGAGCGTCGCGCCGGTGGCCGCCTATGTCGGCCTGCAGATGTTCGACAACAACCCGACCGCGATGCTCATCACGCGAGGGCGCGCGATCGATCGCTCGAATCCAGCCGCCGCCGCGTTGCTCGAGGCGCGCCGCCCCGTCGCGGTTAGCGCCGGCCGCCTGCGCTTCGAAGACACGCGAGCGCAGAACGCCTTCGAAGCACTCTCCCGCGCCGACCAGAACGCGGACGCCCGCCGCACCTACGCCTTCGTGGTGGAAGGCGAGGGCGGCCGCACGTTTATCGCGCAACTCTCGCTCGCCAGGCCCGTCCCCGACGCGACAGCCTCGGTCGTGGTCGCGCTCACGCCATTCTCCGGCGCCTCGCAATCGCGCGAAGCGATGCTCTCGGGCTTCACGGAACTCACGCCGACCGAACGCACCATCTTCGCCGCCTTCGTCGACGGCGACGACATCCAGGCGATCGCGACCCGCATGGACCGCAGCGTCGAGACGGTGCGCTGGCACGTGCGCAACCTCTTCACAAAGCTCGGCGTGAATTCGCAAGCCGACCTCGCGCGCCTTGGCGCCTTGCTCCTCCCCATTTGAGCCGGAACCAGCCCATGAGCACCGCCCGCAACCTCGCCTTTGAACCCGAACTCCTCGACCAGCTGGTCGCCGGCCGCGACGCCCGCGCCGTGTTCGAACGCAACGGCATTCTGGACAAGCTGCGCATTGCACTAACCGAACGCTTCCGCGAGGCCGAGGAACCGGCGCCGAGACCGCTGGACCTCGAACGCGCCGGCGACGTGTCGCGCCTGCAGTTACGCTTCCCCGACTTGGGCGAACGCATGATCTCGCTCCACGCCAAAGGCTATCCGCCCGCGGAAATTCAGCGCCGCCTTTCGATGTTCGCCGGAGAGCCTGTGCCGATGTCGGTGATCGCGACGCTGCTGTCCGATCTACGCCGCGAAGCGCTTGACTGGCAAAGCCGCGCGCTCGAACCCAGCTACCCGATCATCGTCTTCGAGCGTCTGCGGGTGAAATGGCGCGACGGCGCGTCGGCTCGCAACCGCGTATGTCACTTCGCCCTCGGCTTCCAAAGTCATGGCCCCAAGGAAGTGCTCGGCCTCTGGTTCGAAGGCGACAACGAACGCACGTTCTGGAGCGATGTCCTCGCCGACCTGAAACAACGCGGCGTAATCGACGTCCTTTATTTCATCGGCTCAAGCCCGCAGTTGGCGGCCGCGCGCGTAACCGCGTTTCCGTCCGCGCACACGCTGCCCAGTGTCGGCGACTACGTGCGCCAATCCCTCGAACTGGCCGTCACCAAAGACCGCTCGTCGCTCGGCACCGCCCTGCGCGCCATTCACGGCGCCCGAAACGCGCAAGACGCGCTCACCAACCTGCTGCGCTTCGAAACCGACCGCTTCGGCCAAAAATATCCGGCCATCGCCCCGCTCTGGCATCGCCACTGGGCCGAACTCGCGCCGTTTTTCGACGTGCCCTTGGAGATCCGTCGCGTAATGGCCTCGACCTACGCCGCCGACGCGCTCCGTCGCGGCTACGCGCGCACGCTTCGCGGCCACGGTCATATGACCTCCACCGACGACGCGACCGCGCTCATGTACTTGGTCGTGCGCGAGTCCCTGCGCAAATGGCGCCGCCCGCAACGCGAATGGCACGCTGCGAAAACGCAACTCGCGATGCTCTTCCCCGAACGCTTCGTGGCGAATTAGAGAATACGACGCACCCAGACGATCGTCGAAATGCAAGCAATCTGGCCGCCAAGCGACGCGGCCGGATCGAAATCCCGTGAGCGTTGCTCGCCATAGTTGCCCCCACGCATCACATCGCGCGCGAACAGCATCATCCCATCCAGATTCGAACATGCGCCCCTCCAACTGCGGGGGGCGTGTGGATTGCGACGGCGGGATAACAACCTACGAAGCGCAAAGGGGGGAACACCTTTGCCGGGTGTGTGTACTTTTTCTGAGGGGGCTGCAAGTGAACGGTGAAGCAAGAAAAACGCTGAAATCTGTGTTGATGGCGGGTGCAGCGGTGGCGACGATCGTGAGTATCGCGCCGGCCTATGCGCAAGACGAAGCGGTCGAAAAGGTCGTCGTGACCGGCTCGCGCATTCCGCAAAAGGGCCTGACATCCACGTCGCCCGTCTCGACCATCTCGAACACGGAAGCGAAACTGCAGGGCGCTAACAGCGCCGAAACGCTGCTCAACAGCATGCCGCAGGTGATCGCGAACCAGGGTTCGGAAGTGTCGAACGGTTCGTCCGGCACCTCGACGCTCGACCTTCGCGGCCTCGGTCCTCAGCGCACACTGGTCCTTGTCAATGGCCGGCGCATGCAGCCCGCCAACATTCTCTCGCCCACGCCGGACTTGAACACGATCCCGATCGCCATGATCGAGCGCGTTGAAGTCCTCACCGGCGGCGCTTCGGCCGTGTACGGCGCCGACGCCGTCGCCGGCGTCGTGAACTTCATCTATCGCAAGAATTTCGAAGGCATCGAATTCGGTGGCCAGTACTCGTTCTACGACCACGAGAACGACAATGCGAAGATGCGTGGGCTGATCAGCGCCGCCGGCTTCCAAAACGCCGACAAGCACGTTGACGACGGCCGCACCGTGAGCCTCTGGGGCATCATGGGCGCGAACATGGAAGGCGGCCGCGGCAACGTCACGGCCTACCTCCAATACCGCAATGCCGAAACCCTGCTGCAAGACCAACGCGATATCTCGGCCTGTTCGTTGAACGGCTTCGGCAACACGCATGTGTGTGGCGGCTCGTCGAACCGTCCGACCGGCCGCTTCACCTTGCTCGGCGGCTCGGGCACGCAGTACACCGTCAACACGGCCGTCCCCGGCACGATGCGTCCGGCCGCCGGCGCCGCGGATGCCTTCAACTTCGCGCCGCAAAACTTCCTGATGCGTCCCGACGATCGATATGTGCTGGGCGCGCAGGCGAACTATCAGCTCGCCGACGACCTCGAAGTCTACGCCGAAACGTCGTTCCACAACGACAAGACGGTCGCGCAGATCGCTGCCTCGGGCTTCTTCGCCGGCTCCGGTCCGCTGGATGGTTCGTACCTCTTGAACTGCGACAACCCCTTCCTGCAAACGGGCGGCGTCGAGTCGGGCGCGAACGTCACGCCGTTCAATGCGTTGTGTAACGACGCACTGAACCCGCTGGGCTCGACGGGCACGGCGACGGTCAACATCGGCCGCCGCTTCTCGGAAAACCCGCTCGGCCGCCAAGACGACTTCGAGTCGTCGAGCTATCGCCTCGTCGCCGGCGCGCGCGGTCAGATCGAAGATTGGGATTATGACGTGTACGCGCAGTACGGCACCACGTCGACGCCGCGCTCGTATCTCAACGACGCCTCGCGCACGCGCACGCAACGCGCAATCGTCGTCGTCACCGATCCGCGGCCCTTGTCGCCGACCTTCGGCCAACCGATTTGCCAATCGGTCCTCGACGGTTCGGACCTGAACTGCGTTCCCGCGAACATCTTCAACACCGGCACGCTCACGGTTCCCTCGATCCTCTACATGAGCGCGACGGGCCTGCAGAAGACGGTGACCGAAGAACAGGTGGTCAGCGCCTCGACGAACGGCGAACTCGGCATCGGCTCGCCCTGGGCGACCGACTCTCTGTCCGCGGCTTTCGGCGGTGAGTACCGGTTCTCGTCGTTGAAGCACACCAGCGACGACGTCTTCCAGGCCGGCGACTTGCTGGGCCAAGGCGGCGCCGTTCCGAACGTCAGCGGCCACTACGACGTCTGGGAAGCCTTCGCCGAACTCCAAGTCCCGCTCGTCCAGGACGCGCCCTTCGCCAAGGTGATCGAGATCAACGGCGGTTACCGCATCTCGGACTACGACAACGCCGGGATTACGCACACCTATAAATACGGCGGCTCGTGGATGCCGACGGACGACCTGCGTATCCGCGGTTCGTTCCAACATGCGGTGCGCGCGCCGAACGTGCTCGAACTCTTCACGCCGCTGGCCCAAGGCCTCTTCGCCGGCGCCGACCCGTGTTCGCTCACCTCAAGCAGCGGACCGGCGTTCTACAACGCGGCTCAGTGCGCCAACACCGGCCTCACGGCCGCGCAATACGCACTGTTCACCGCCTCGCCCGCCTTCCAATGTCCGGCGGCGCAGTGCTCCGGCACGTTTGGCGGCAACCCGAACCTGAAGCCCGAAACCGCCGACACCAAGTCCTTCGGCGTCGTGCTGACGCCGACCTTCCTGAAAGGCTTCAACGCGACCGTCGACTACTACGACATCGAGATCACCGACACGATCCGCGTGATCAACCAGCCGGTCGCTCTCGGCAACTGCGCCGTCACAGGCAATCCGTTCGCGTGTAGCTTGATCAACCGCACGCCCGGCACCGGCAGCCTGTCGAACAGCACGACATTGGGCGCGGGCGTCAACAGCGTCACGCGCAACTCCGGTACGCAAACGGCCAGCGGCGTCGACGTCGAAGTCAACTACCGCTTCGACCTCGACTCTGTGTGGCTGGAAGGCGCCGGCGGCTTGAGCTTCGGCTTCATCGGCAGCTACCTCGAATCGTTCGAGACCAACTTCGGTCCGGGCTTCGACACGTACGACTGCAAAGCCCAGTTCGGCATCATCTGCGGCAACCCCGCGCCCGAGTGGAAGCACCGCTTGCGCACGACATGGCAGACGCCCTTCGAGGTCGATCTCTCGCTCGCGTGGCGTCACATGGGCGAGGCGTTCCTCGACATCAACGACGGCAACGACGCGACGTACCGGCTGATCTGCAACGGTTCATGCGGCAGCTTGATCGACAACCGCGTGAAGTCGTTCGACTACCTCGACGTCTCGTTCAACTGGGCGGTGTCTGACCACATCACCTTCCAGGGCGGCATCAACAACCTGCTCGACCGCGATCCGCCGGTGTTCGACGGCAACGTGTTCGGCGTCTCGGCGCCGCCGTTCGGCAACGGCAACACCTTCCCGGTGATCTACGACTCACTGGGCCGTGAGGTGTTCCTGACGATGACGACGCGCTTCTAACAAACGCGCAGCGCAAACCAAGCGGCGGTCTCCAGCGGAGCCCGCCGTTTTCATTTCAGAAAGTGGCACGCGCGCGAAGGGTGGAACTGGCTCTGGCGGTTCCCTCATGGGTCTGTGACCTTGAACGCTTCATCAAGGACGCATCCATGCGCAAGCTCATACCGCGTTCGTTCGCCGCATCCTTGGCGCTGTTCGTGCTGCTCGCCGAGCCAGCCTTCGCCGACAACCCGCAGCCGCCGCAAAGCGCGCCGGCAGAGTCCGCACCGCCTGCAGCAGGAAGCGCCCCGCCGCCCGGTTCGGCCGAGGAGATGATCTGCAAGGTGCGCTCCGAACCTGCGATCGGAACGAAGATCAACAAGAAGATCAAAATTTGCCGCACGCGCCGCGAATGGGATGAAGAAAAGCGCATAGGACAGGGCACGGCTGAGAGAGTGCAGAAATCCGGCGGCGGCCAAAGCGGCCTCTTGCCGATGGGACCAGCGGGCCGCGGCGACGGCAGGAGCAACTGATACGCCCGCATTGACGCAGGCCGCGCGATCTGTCACTTCGCGCGGCCCATGCCTCAGCCACCGATCATTGCAGGCCTGTCCGAACTCGCGCCCCGCTACGACGCGCTGCTCTGCGACGTGTGGGGCGTGATTCACAACGGCCGCGAAGCCTTCCCGGGCGTTGTCGACTGCCTGAAGACATACCGCAAGCAAGGCGTCGTCCTGCTGCTCTCGAACGCTCCGCGCCCGTCGCCGCCGATCCGCGAGCAGCTGACAAGCCTCGGCGTTCCGCCCGACGCCTATGATACAATTGTGACCTCCGGCGACCTCACGCGCCGCCTCCTCGAAGAAAAGTCAGCGCACGGAACATTCAAAGTCCATCACGTCGGCCCCGACCGTGACCTGCCGCTTTTTGAGCACCTGAACGTCGCCCGCGTGCCCCTTGCCGAAGCGCAAGCCATCGTCTGCACCGGCCCCTTCGACGACAACAAGGAAGGCCCCGGGGACTACCGTGACTACTGGAAGCCGGCACTCGCCCGCGGCATGCCATTCTACTGCGCAAACCCGGACCTCATTGTTCAGCGCGGCGACCAAGTCATCTACTGCGCGGGCGCGCTCGCCCAAGACTACGAACGCCAAGGCGGCGATGTTCTCTACCTCGGCAAACCCCACGCACCGGTCTACGACTTCGTCGAGGCGCGCCTGAAGGACCTCGGCCGTCCAATCCCCCGCACAAAATGGCTCGCCATCGGCGACGGACTCAAAACCGACATCAAAGGCGCCACCGGCGCGAACCTCGCAGTTCTCCTGATCACCGGCGGCATCCACGAAGCCGAACTCTCCGACACGGCCGCGCGCCCCGATCCGGCAAAGATTACAGCCGTACTGAACGCCGCCTCGCTCAAGGCCACGGCGGCGATGCGCCGTTTGGTGTGGTGAGGACAAGACGTTTCAACCGCTTGTGACCGCGCACGCGCGTCGATAGATTGCGCCTCGACCCACCCATTTGAATGGCATGAAAGGGACCGGCATGACGGCCAATGGCTATTTCATCGAAGATCTGACGATCGGCCTATCGGCCTCCTACGGCAAGACGATCTCGGAGGCTGACATCGTTCTGTTCGCGGGCGTCTCGGGCGACACGAACCCCGTCCACCTCGACCAAACCTTCGCCGAGAAGACGCCCTTCAAGACGCGCATCGCCCACGGTATGCTCTCGGCCGGCTTCATCTCGACGGTGATCGGGACAAAGCTCCCCGGCCCCGGCGCCATCTACATGAGCCAGACGCTGCGCTTCAAAGCCCCGGTCAAGATCGGCGACACGGTGACCGCGACCTGCACGGTCACCGAGATCATCCCGGAAAAGAAGCGCGCCGTTCTCCAAACAATCTGCAAAGTCGGCGACACCGTGGTCATCGAGGGTGAGGCCCTGATCATGGTCCCCTCGCGCGGCAAGTAAGAGCGGCCGCGCCGGAACCCCGATGCAAGTCTTCCGGCACTACGAACAATTGCCGACGATCGCGCGCGGCGCGGCCGTCGCGATCGGCAATTTCGACGGCGTCCACCGCGGCCATCAGGCTCTGATCGCGCATACGAAAACGCATGGCGACAAGCTCGGCGTGCTGGTCTTCGAACCTCACCCGCAAGAATTCTTCAAGCCGGGCGGCGATCGATTCCGCCTGACCCCGTTCCGAGCCAAAGCCAGATTGCTCGAACACTACGGCGCCGACATTCTCTATGCGCTCCACTTCGACGCCGCGCTCGCATCGCTGACGGCCGAAGAGTTCATCGCCAAAGTCCTCGTCGAAGGCATGGGCGTTAAGCACATCGTCGTCGGCGCCGACTTCCAGTTCGGCAAAGGACGCGGCGGCAACGTCGATCTGCTGAAGTCACGCGGCAAGGAACACGGCTTCGGCGTGACCGTCTTCGACGCCGTCGGTACTCCTGACGATCCAAAGATCTCATCGACCCGCATCCGCGAAGCCCTGCGCGCCGGCAAGCCTGACGCGGCGGCGCGCTACCTCGGCCACTGGTGGACGGTGGAGGGCAGGGTAGCCCCCGGCGACAAACGCGGCCGCACCATCGGCTTCCCGACCGCGAACGTCTCGCTCGAGGGCTATCTGGAACCCGCACTCGGCGTGTACGCCGTGCGCGTCGAAATCGCAGGCAAGATGTACGACGGCGTCGCCAACTTCGGCCGCCGCCCCACCTTCGATAAAAAGGACGTCCTGCTCGAAGTCCACATCTTCGACTTCGCGCAAGACATCTACGGCCAACAAATCATCGTCGCCTTCATTGCCTACCTTCGCCCGGAGATGAAGTTCACCGGCCTCGACGCGCTCAAAGCGCAAATCGCCGCCGACAGCGAAACCGCCAAGCGCTTGCTCAAGGCGACGCCGGCCCACCCGCCCGCGCTCTGAAACCATCGTTTAGCTTCGCAAAGGCGCACTTGCCAATGCACCTTGGCTTCGGCACTATGATGACCGGTCTACATAGAGCCGGACCATGCCCGCCCCACGAGCCCATCGCGAACGCCTCGTCGAAGCCAGCGCCGATCTGATTCAGCGCAAGGGCTACCACTCGACCGGCCTCGCCGAGATCTTGACTGCCAGCGGCGCGCCGCGCGGCTCGCTCTATCACTATTTCCCGGGCGGCAAGGAAGACCTGGCGTGCGAGGCCATCGCGCTCTCCGCAGCCAAAGTCATGCAAACGCTCGCGACGGTGACGAAAGGCGCGCGCTCGCCAACGACCGCGCTCAACAAGATCGCCGACCATTTCGCGGGACAACTCACCGCCTCGAATTTCGAGAAAGGCTGTCCCGTCGCGACCATCACCCTCGAACTCGCGGGCGACAGCACACGCATCCAGGAAGCCTGCGCCGCCGCCTACGCCGCCTGGCAAGCGGGCATCGAAGCGATGCTCGTCCGAGCCGGCATCGTGGGCGCCAAACCGCTCGCCGAAACGCTGCTCATGACGCTCGAGGGCGCGTTGCTTCTGTCGCGCGCACGCCGCGACTGCGCGCCCTTGCGCCTCTTCAAACGCCACGCCGCCCAGTTGCTCGGAGACGCCAGATGATCCGCCGCCTTCTCTACGCCACCGCAACGCTCATCGTGCTTGGCGTCATATTCTTCTCGCCCTCGATCGCCGAGTGCACGCTTGCGAACACCGACAGCGCGCCGCCATCGGCCGACCAGTTGCTCCCACCCGCGGTCCCGTCGCAAGTCCGCGTCTCGATCCTGAAGACGGGCCACACCAGCGCCCCCGAAATCTTCACCTATGCTTGCGGCTCGCTCTTCCGCCGCGTCGGCATGAACCACATGGCGGTCCTGATCGAACACCCGCAAGGCAACATGCTGTTCGACACGGGTCTCGGCCGCAACGTCGATGCGCAGGTCGCCGCCGATATGACATGGTGGGCGAAGATCCTCTTCCGCTATGAAAAAGACACGCCCGCGCGCGATCAATTGGATGCCGCCGGCATCCCGCCGCCGCGTTTTATCGCGCTCTCGCACGCCCACTGGGACCACGCCAGCGCCCTCGTCGACTTCCCCGAAGCCCAAGTCCTCGTCGCCGCGCCCGAGAAAACCTTCATGGCGACCCCAAACCGCGCCGTTCTGCCATCGCAAGTATCGAGCAACACGATCCACTGGCGCGACGTCGCCTTCGAAAACAAACCCTACGCCGGGTTCGCGCAAAGCGCCGACATCTACGGCGACGGCACGGCGATTCTCGTGCCGCTCTTCGGGCACACACCGGGTTCGCTCGGCTTGTTCGTGACGACAAGCACAGGCAATCGCTATCTTTTTATCGGCGACGCCGTCTGGCGCCGCGCCGCACTGCTCAGTGCCCGCCCAAAATTCTGGATGATGAGCGCCATAGTCGATAACGATGCCGAAGCGACCGAAGCGACGCTCCGCCAAATCGCCGCCGTCATGAAAGCCAACCCCGGCCTCGCCGTCGTCCCCGCCCACGACGCCGAAGCCCACGACGAAATCGGCTACTTCCCCAACCGCACGCAGTGATCACCAAGTCTCGACCCAAGGTCGTACATCCAACTCATGCGTCCACGCGCTGCGCTGCTGCGTGTGCAAGGTCCAGTAGTTCTCCGCGATCGCATCCGGATCGAGCAACCCGTCCGGCCCCCGCTGATCCCTCAACGTCGGGATCAGTGTGTTCACCCGTTCCCCGTCGATCGCCCCGTCGACGACGACATGCGCAACATGAATCCCTTTCGGCCCAAACTCCCGCGCCGCCGATTGCGCCACCGCGCGCAACGCCGCCTTGGCCGAAGCAAAGCCGACGAAGTTCGCCCGGCCGCGCAACGACGCGCTCGCGCCCGTGAAGATCAACGTCCCCTTCGCCCGTGGCAACATCGTGCGGATTGCAGCTTGCCCGAAGTAAAGCCCGGCCAACGCGTTCACGCGCCAAAATTCCTCGAACCGTTTCCCGTCGATATCCAGAAACCCGCCCGGCCAATTGCCGCCCGCATTGAACACCGCGACCTCCACCGGCGCAGCTGCTTCGGCGGCGGCGACAACGCGCGCGACGGTCGTCTGATCGGTCACGTCGCCGACAATGCCGTCGACGACGGCGCCCGCGCCGCGCATTTCGGCGACGCTGGCGTTCAACTTCTCCGCATTGCGTCCCAGCACTGTGAGCCGAAACCCTTCGCGCGCAAACCGCCGCGCGATGGCGGCGCCCAACCCGCGCGCAGGTCCAACGCCGGCAACAACAGCCGACTTGTTCGCCGTCATGCAAAAACCTCCTTCAAGAACGACAGCATCGCTTCCGATGATCGCTTGTGCGCATTTTCGTTGTAAGCGATGCCGCGCTCCGGCGCGTGAACCCCGACGGCAGTGAACGCATGCATCGCGTTGCCATAGGCGTGCAGCTGCCAATCCGCCTTCGCCGCCGTTAGCTCCTGCGACAGCGCGAGAACGTCCTTGGGCGGCGCCATCGGATCATCCCATCCGTGCAGCACCAATACCTTCGCCTTGATCGGCGCAGGTGCCAACCCTGTCGGCGGAAAGATGCCGTGCACGCTCACGACGCCACGCACGTCGCTCGTGCCCGACCGCGCAACGTCCAGCGCACACAGCCCGCCGAAGCAATAACCCATCACCGCGATGCGCGACGCGTCGACCGACGGATGCGCCTTCGCCGCCGCTACGGCCGCAAGCAACCGCTGCCGCAGCTTCGCTCGGTCGTTCAGATACGGCCCCATCAGCGCACTGTTGTCGCCCATCGGCTCGCCCCTCACGCCCCTGCCATAGACGTCGATCGCAAAGCCGACGTAACCCAACCGCGCCAGTTCGTCGGCCTTCGCGCGTTCGTGATCGGTCACCCCCGCCCATTGATGTGCGATCAAGACGCAAGGTCTCTTGCCGGCAACCGCCGCAACGTAACCTTCGCAAGCGACCGATCCGTCCTCGTAGTGAAAAGTCTCTCCACGCATTCGCGCTTCTCATCCAGGTTGTTGTGATTGAGTGTAGGATGCAAAAGCCCGCCACGATTGACAACGCCGCTTCGTCCGGGCATCGCTCAAGTGTGAACGTTGGGGTCCGCACAATACAACTCAGCGAGAGACTTGACCCCATGACCGCCGTTTCCTCGCAGCAGAGCAGGTACCATCCCACGATAATCGCCCTACACTGGGGCGTGCTCCTCCTCATGATCGGCGTTTACGCCAGCATGGAACTACGCGGATACTGGCCCCGCGGCAGCAACCTGCGCGAAGGCTTGAAGCTCGTGCACTACTCGTTGGGCCTGACGGTGTTCGCGCTCGTCATAGCGCGCATCGTCATACGCCTGCGAACCACGACGCCTGCGGTCACACCGCCGCTGTCACCTCTGCTGAAACTCGGCGCGACCGGCGCCCACCTCGCGCTCTACGCCTTCATGATCGCCATGCCGCTCCTCGGTTGGGCGACGCTCAGCGCCGAAGGCAAATCGATCATCTTTTTCGGCATCCCGATCTTTCCGATCGCGCCGGTGAGCGAAACCCTCACCGAATTCTTCGAGGAAACGCACGAACTCATCGGCGACATCGGTTACTTTCTCATCGGCGCCCACGCCGCCGCCGCCCTCTACCACCACTATATCCGCCGCGACGACACGCTGACCCGCATGTTGCCGGACCCGCGCAAAGGCGCTAACCCGCCGCTTTGACCGCCCCGCGCGCCTTTGCTAAACCCCCGTTTGCCTCCCGGCGCATCGTGCTTCGGCGGGCGACGTTACAGCCACAAGCCCTGTGAAGCCTTCGGCGAAGCAGGGTGGGTCCCGAGGGGGATGGCAATGGAAAGCGCAATGACACTCTTGTCGACGAAGACGGCACGAATTAGCGGCGCGATTGCCTGACCGCATCGCTGCAAGCCCGCGCACGCGCGGCACCTCCTAATTCGAATCAACCGCACTCGAGAGAGAATCCACATGACAACGACCGACGAACCGACCGCGCCCGCGCGCGAGTACAAAGACACGCTGTTCCTGCCCGACACGGATTTCCCGATGAAGGCAGGTCTCCCGAAAGCTGAGCCCGAATGGCTCGCCTGGTGGGACAAGATCGGCTTCTACAAGCGCCTGCGCGAGACCGCGAAGGGCCGCCCGAGATTCATCTTCCACGACGGCCCGCCCTACGCGAACGGCAACATCCATCTCGGCACCGGCATGAACAAGATCCTGAAGGATTTCGTCGTGCGCAGCCAAGGCATGCTCGGCAAAGACACGCCCTACGTCCACGGCTGGGACTGCCATGGCCTGCCCATCGAATGGAAGGTCGAGGAAAAGTATCGCAAGGAAGGCAAGGACAAAGACCAGGTCCCGCTGATCGAATTCCGCCAGGAGTGTCGCGACTTCGCGAACCACTGGCTGAACGTACAGCGCGCTGAGTTCAAACGCCTCGGCGCCACCGGCGACTGGGAAAACCCCTACACGACGATGGCGCCCGCCAGCGAAGCCATCATCGTCGCCGAAATCCAAAAGTTCGTCATGAACGGCGCGCTCTATCGCGGCTCAAAGCCCGTGATGTGGTCCGTCGTCGAAAAGACCGCGCTCGCCGAAGCCGAAGTCGAATACCACGAGAAACTCTCGCCCACGATCTTCGTGAAATTCCCCGTGCGCCCCGAAACGGCGAAGGGAAAGCCCGAAGGCGTCGCGCAGGCGAAGATCGTCATCTGGACGACGACCCCGTGGACGATGCCCGGCAATCGCGCGATCTGCTATTCGCCGAAAATCTCTTACGGCCTCTATCGCGTCACCGCGATGGGCGAGGGCACAGGCGCGGCCGTCGGTGAATGCCTCATCCTCGCCGACACGCTCGCCGAAACCGCGAAGGGCGCCGCAAAGATCGAAGCCTGGGACCGCGTCGCCGACGTCGATCCCTCAGGCCTCGTCTGCTCGCACCCGTTCCACGGCCACGGCTACGACTTCCCCGTCCCATTGTTCGCCGGTGAACACGTCACCGACGACACCGGCACCGGCTTCGTCCACACGGCGCCCGGTCACGGCGAAGAAGACTTCGACATCTGGATGCAGCACCCGGAAGCGCATCCGAAGGAAGGCCCGCCGATCCCCTTCACGGTTTCGGAAGACGGCTCGTTCTATCCGGACGTTCCCATCTTCGCCGGCAAGAAGGTGCTGACGGCGGAAGGCAAAGACGGCGACGCCAACGGCGCTGTCATCGGCGAACTGATCAAAGCGAACGCATTGCTCGCGAAGGGCAAGCTGCGCCACGACTACCCGCACTCTTGGCGTTCGAAAGCGCCGGTGATCTTCCGCAACACGCCGCAATGGTTCATCGCGATGGACAAACCCATCGCCAACCTCGGCAACAAGTCGCTGCGCGAGCTGGCGCTGAAGGCGATCGACGACACCAACTTCGTCCCCGCCCAAGGCCGCAACCGCCTGCGCGCCATGGTCGAGAAGCGCCCCGACTGGGTCATCTCGCGCCAGCGCGCGTGGGGCGTGCCGATCACGCTCTTCGTCCGCAAGGCCGACGGCGCGATGCTGCGCGATGCTGAGGTCAACGAGCGCATCACCGCGGCGGTCGCCAAAGGCGGCACCGACGTCTGGTTCACCACCGACCCGCAAGTCTTCCTCGGCGGCAAATACAAGGCCGCCGACTACGACCGCGTCGACGACATCATCGACGTCTGGTTCGAGTCCGGTTCGACCCACGCCTTCGTCATCGAGAACGACCCGGCGCAAGGCTGGCCCGCCGACCTCTATCTCGAAGGCTCAGACCAACACCGCGGCTGGTTCCAATCGTCGTTGCTGGAGTCATGCGGCACACGCGGCCGCGCGCCGTTCAAGACAGTACTCACCCACGGCTTCGTACTCGACGAAAAGGGTTACAAGCAATCGAAGTCGCTGGGCAACACGGTCGAGCCGCAAAAAGTTGCCGAGCAAAACGGCATCGAGATCATGCGCATCTGGGCCTCGTCCTCGGACTTCACCGAAGACCTGCGCTTAGGGCAGGAGATCCTGAAAGCGAACGTCGAAAGCTACCGCAAGCTGCGCAACACGATGCGCTACATCCTTGCCAATCTAAAGGACTGGAAGGAAAGCGAGCGCGTCGCCGTCGCCGACATGCCCGAACTCGAGCGCTGGGTCCTCCACCGCCTGAGCGAACTCGACCACACCGTCCGCACCGGCTACGCCGCGTTCGACTTCAACCGCGTCTTCACGTCGGTGTTCAACTTCTGCACCGGCGATCTCTCCGCGTTCTATTTCGACATCCGCAAGGACGCGCTCTACTGCGACGCGACGTCGTCGCTCCGCCGCCGCGCCGCGCGCACGGTCCTCGACCACCTGTTCAACAGCCTGACGGCATGGCTCGCGCCGGTGATGGTGTTCACGATGGAAGAAGTCTGGCGCACGCGGCACAACGGTGAGTTCGACAGTGTCCACCTCCGCACGTTCCCGGAAGTGCCCGCCGACTGGCAGAACAAAGCGCTGGCCGAAAAGTGGGGCAGGGTGCGCGACCTCCGTCGCGTCGTCACCGGCGCCCTCGAACTCGCCCGCCGCGACAAGACGATAGGCGCGAGCCTCGAAGCCGCCCCGACCCTGCACGTCGCCGACGCGAAGGACGCGGACGTCTTCAAAGGCCTCGACCTCGCCGAGATCTCGATCACCTCCGACGCCAAAGTTGTAATCGGCGCGGCACCAGCCGGCGCGTTCAAGCTGGACGACGTTGCCGGTGCAGCTGTCAGTTTCGCCAAAGCAACGGGCACGAAGTGCGCCCGCTGCTGGCGCGTTCTGAACGAAGTCGGTAAAAGCGCCGCGCACCCGCATCTCTGCCTGCGCTGCGAAGCAGCCGTCGCCGAGCACGACAAGAAATGAGCAAGCTGTCCAAATTCCAGATCGGCATGCTCATTGCGGCAATCGCACTGGTCCTCGACCAGGCGGTGAAGCTCGCCTTCCTGTTCGGCGCCGGCTGGATCGACACCCTGCACCAGCCGTTGAACGGCATTCGGATCGAGATCCTGCCGTTCTTCGACGTCGTCATGGTCTGGAACAAGGGCATCTCCTACGGCCTGTTCCAGGCTGAATCCGACTTCCACCGCTGGGTCCTGGTCGGCTTCGCGCTCGGGGTAACCGGGTTCCTCATCTGGTGGTTACGTGGAATTCAGGATCTACGCCTGGCCCAGGCGGTAGGCCTGATTATCGGCGGCGCCCTGGGAAATGTGATCGACCGGGCGTTTTATGGCGCGGTTGCCGACTTTTTTCTGCTGCACGGCTTCGGGTATGAATGGTACGTTTTCAACGTCGCCGATACGGCCGTCGTGTTGGGTGTCGTGATCATGGGTCTGGACCTGCTGATCAGCGAGTGGCGGTCGCGTATGCGTGCGAAGGAGGATCAGACGTGATGACAGTTCAGCGTAGCCTTGGCCTGATCGCCGTGGCCGCCGCGGCAATCGCCGTGACAGGTTGCTCGAGCGTAGGCGCTTCGATGGGTGCCGGCGCTCGCGGCCCCGATGAAACGGCCATCGCGACGCGCGCGCCGCTCGTCGTACCGGCGACCTTCGACCTGAAGACGCCGCAACCGGGCGCCCCGCGCCCGCAAGACGCCGACAGCGCGGCTGCCGCGCAACGCATCTTGGGCGGTGGCGCAACCAAGTCCGCGCCCGCCTCAGAAGGCGAAAAGGCGATGCTCGCCGCCAGCGGTGCGACGAAGGCCGACCCGAATGTTCGCCAAGAACTCCGCGCCGAAGTGCGCGAGGCTTCGAAGCGTAAGTCCTACGCCGACGGCGTCCTCTTCTGGCGCGGTGACAAAGTGGAGACCGGCTCACCCCTGATCGCCGCCGAAGAAGCGGAACGTGTGCACACCACAGTCCGCCGCCCGGCCGCTCAGCCCGCACCGGTGATCGAAAAAGCGCCTGAGCCGCCGGCCCCGGCAGAAGCCGCAGCCGACGCGCAGGAAGCCGAACAGAAGGCGCAATCCGAAGCTGAAGACCAGGGTGGTGGCTGGTTCGACTGGTTCTAACACCCGCCTCGCCTGTGGAAATCCGACGGGGGCAGCCATCTGCCCCCGTTTTGCGTTTAACTTGGGTGCCGAGATGACTCCTTTTTCGCACGACATTGCGCCCGCGCTCGCCGCCCATGCCGGCCTGAAGGCCGCCTATGAGCATCGCCTGGCGCAAGCGCGTGAAGGCCTCAACCACTGGCGCGCGACGCAGGACGCGCAGTTCGCTGCCATTCGCCGCTCCGTCGAAGCGACCGATGATCTCGTCGCGGCAGTGCCTGTCGTCGAACATCTGACCAAGAACACGACCGATCTCGTCCTCCTTGGCACCGGCGGCTCAAGCCTCGGCGCCCAGACGCTGGCGCAGCTCGCTTTTTGGGGCACGCCCGCCTACGCGCCGCGTGTCGGCGGCGCGCGTCTCTTCATCGTCGACGGTATCGACGGTGGCGTCTTCCGCAGCCGCATGCAGATGTCCGACTTGCGCACCACCCGCTTCCTCGTCGTCTCGAAGTCCGGCTCGACGACCGAACCGCTGATGCAAACCCTGGCCGCCATCGAAGCGCTCGAAGAAGCAGGCGGCGGCAAATACCTGAAACACCACTTCGCCGGGATCACCGAAGACAAACCCAATCCGCTGCGCGCCATGCTCACCGAAATGGGCGCGCCCATCTTGGTCCACGATCCCGACCTCGGCGGCCGCTATTCGGTGTTCAGCGTCGTGGGCCTTCTGCCAGCACTGCTCGCCGGTCTCGATGCCCGCGCCATCCGTGCCGGGGCACGCGATGCATTGCACGCGGCGCTGAACGGCGAAACCCCGGCTGTCGAAGGCGCGGCGCTCAGCGTAGCCGCACGCGACGCCGGCCTCTCGCAAAGTGTCATGTGGACCTACCGCGACCGCCTCGAACGCCTGCCCAAATGGTGGCGTCAACTCTGGGCCGAAAGCCTCGGCAAGAACGGGCAGGGCACGACCCCTATCGACGCGCAAGGACCGGTCGATCAGCACAGCCAACTCCAACTCTATCTCGACGGCCCGAACGACAAGCTCTTCACGCTCATCGACGCGCCCTCGGTCGCCGACGCGAAGGCCAGCAACGCCTGGGCCCAACGCCACGGTCTCGCCCTCTACGCAGGCCGCGGTATGTCCGAAGTCGTCGCCGCCCAGGTACGCGGCACCGGCGACGCGCTCACCAACGCCGGACGCGCTGTGCGCCGGATCTCGATGCTAGCGCCGTTGGATGAGGCAAGCCTCGGCGGTCTGATGATGCACTTCATGCTTGAGACGCTGATCGCAGCCCGCCTCTGGAACGTCGACCCGTTCGGTCAACCCGCCGTCGAACAAAGCAAAATCCTCACGCGCAAATACTTGAGCGGCCAAACGTGAGAATCAGAAGGCTCGCCGAAGGCACGATCAACCGCATCGCCGCGGGTGAAGTCGTCGAACGCCCCGCCTCCGCCGTGAAAGAGCTGGTCGAAAACGCTATCGACGCCGGCGCCCGCAACATCGAGATCAATATCGCCGGCGGCGGCATGACGCTGATCCGCATCGCCGACGACGGCATCGGCATGAGCGCCGACGAACTCACCCTCGCCGTCGAACGCCACGCCACGTCAAAACTGCCGCGCGACGGCGAAGGCGCCGACGACCTGACCTCGATCGCAACCTTGGGCTTCCGCGGCGAAGCCCTGCCATCCATCGGTGCCATCGCCCGCCTCACGATCACCACGCGCGCAACGACCGCAAACGACGCCGTTGCCATCGCCGTCGAAGGCGGATCAACCGCGCCCGTCCGCCCGGCGGCGTTCGAAGGCCAAGCCGGCCACGGCACGATCGTCGAAGTTCGCGACCTCTTCTATGCGACCCCCGCGCGCCTCAAATTCCTGAAATCCGAACGCGCCGAATCCGCCGCCGTCATCGAAGTCGTGAAGCGCCTAGCCCTCGCCAAAGCCGACGTCGGCTTCCGCCTCTCGACGGAGCGCACGGTCCTGAAAACCGCCGCCGAACCCGGTGACCTGTTCGACGGCCGCCTACGCCGCATGAGCGCGATTCTCGGCGCCGACTTCGCCGAAAACGCAATGCCGGTCGACGTCACCCGCAACGACATCCACCTCACCGGCTACGCAGGCCTGCCGACATATTCGCGCGGCACGGCGGCCCAGCAATTCCTCTTCGTCAACGGCCGCCCCGTTCGCGACAAGCTCCTGATGGGCGCCGTCCGCGGCGCGTATTCAGACGTGCTGGCCCGCGACCGCCACCCCATCGTCGCGCTCTTCCTCGAACTCCCCGCCCACGAAGTTGACGTCAACGTCCATCCCGCCAAGACAGAAGTGCGCTTCCGCGACGCCGCCCTCATCCGCGGCATGATCGTGAGCGCGCTGAAAGCCGCCCTACACGCCGGCGGCACCCGTGCCTCATCGACCGTCGCGACCTCGACACTCGACCGCTTCCGCTCCGAACAACGCGCGCCGTCATACGCCTACGCGCAACCCGCAGCGTCACCGCGCACCTTCGCCGAAGCCGCCGCGTTCTACGCCCCCGCCGAACCACAACAACGCATCTTCATCGACGCGCCACCGCTTGCGCGCCCGCTCGAACAACCCGCAAACCAAAATGGCCACGACCGCTTCCCGCTCGGCGTCGCAAGAGGCCAACTGCACAACACCTACATCGTCGCGCAAACCCAAGACGGCCTCGTCATCGTCGACCAGCACGCGGCCCACGAACGCCTGATGCTCGACCGCCTGCAACGCGCCATCGCCCAAAAAGGCATCGAACGCCAAACCCTCCTCATCCCCGAAGTCGTCGACCTCGACGGCCCGTCGGTCGACCGCCTCACCTCGCGCGCCAAAGAACTCGCCGAACTAGGCCTGATCCTCGAAAGCTTCGGCCCCGACACCATCCTCGTCCGTGAAGTCCCCGCTCTCCTCAAAGGCGGCGACATCAAAGGCCTAGTCCGCGACCTAGCCGACGAAATAGCCGAATACGGCGACGCCCTCTCGCTGAAAGAACGCCTCGACGAAATCTGCTCGACAATGGCCTGCCACAGCGCGGTGAGAGCAGGCCGCAGCCTAACACTCGAAGAAATGAACGCGCTCCTCCGCGAAATGGAGTCGACGCCGCTCAGCGGTCAATGCAACCACGGCCGCCCGACCTACGTAGAACTGAAACTCACCGACGTCGAAAAACTCTTCGGCCGCCGTTGAGATCACGCTTCGTCGGGTTGATCCAGCACCTCGCGCAAGCGCCGCGCCAAATCCGCTTTGCGATACGGCTTGTTGAGGATGTTGCCGTTGGTGCGCTTGTGGCCGCGCGTTGCCAGCGTCTCAAGCGGATAACCCGACGTCATCAGCACCTTCAAGCCCGGCAAAATCTTGACCGCCTGCTCCGCAAGCTCCCACCCGCTAATTCCGCCCGGCATCACGAGATCGGTGAACAACAGATCGATCTTCTCGCCGCGATGCAAATGCGCCAGCGCCTCGCGTCCATCGACCGCCGTGATGACGTTGTAGCCCAGGCTCTCAAGACATGTGATCGCGTAACTGCGAACAAACGGGTCATCCTCCGCCAGCAGCACGGTGCAGGCGTCCGTCGGCGCGCGCGTGACCGGTTGGTGTTCCACGACAGGCTTCGCTGCGTCCGACGTGGGCGAGGCGGCCGGCAGATAGAGACGCACCGTCGTGCCCAGCCCCGGCTCGCTATAGATGCCGACATGCCCGTTCGATTGCTTGACGAAGCCGTACACCATGCTGAGGCCAAGCCCGCTGCCCTTGCCGACTTCCTTCGTTGTAAAGAACGGTTCGAAGACGCGTTCCAGAATGTCCGGCGCCATGCCTTCGCCGTCGTCCGTCACCGCGATCATCACATAATCGCCCGACCGCACCTCCGGATGGTCCCTCTGATAGCGCTCGTCGAGCGAGGCGTCCGAAGTGCTGAGCGTCAGATTGCCGCCGCCCGGCATCGCATCTTGCGCGTTGAGCGAAAGGTTCAAGATCGCCGACTCAAGCTGCGCCGCGTCGGCGAACGCCGGCAGCAGATCGGGATCCAGCATGGTCTTGATCGTGATGTCCTCGCGCAGCATCCGCGTCAGCAGCGCACGCATCCCCTCGACCAGCTGATTGCAGTTGATCGTCACCGGGCGCAACGCCTGCCGCCGGCTGAACGCCAGCAGCCGTTGGGTCAACTCGGCGCCGCGCTCGCCTGCGGACAAAATCTGGTCGCTAAGCTGCTTCAGGTCCGGCCGTGCCTTCAGCCTCTCGCTTAAGTTCTCGGCGTTGCCGATCATGACGGTGAGAAGATTGTTGAAGTCGTGTGCGATACCGCCCGAGAGCTGCCCGACTGTCTCCATCTTCTGCGCTTGAACAAGCTGCTCTTCGGTGCGCTTGCGATCGGTCAGGTCGTGGATGATGCCGACGAAAACCGTTTGGCCTTCCTGCTGAGACTCGCCCACCGAAAGATCCATCGGAAATGTCGAGCCGTCTTTGCGCTGCCCCGACACCTCGCGCCCGATGCCGATAATCTTGCGCTCGCCCGTCGTGTGGAAATTGTCGAGATAGCGGTCATGCTCCTGGCGAAACGGCGCCGGCATCAGCATCTTGACGTTCAGTCCAGTCACCTCAGCGGCGGAATAGCCGAACAATTTCTCGCAAGCCGGGTTGAACATCATGATCGAGCCGCGCGCGTCGATCAGGATCACGCCGTCGACCGCGGTATCGACCACGGCCTTAAGCCGCGACGCCGCCTCGCGCAGCGCCTGCTCTTGCCGGTTTCGTTCCGTCAGATCGTGGATGATGCCCACGAAGATGGATCCGCCGTCTTGTTCCGCCTCGCCGACCGACAAGTCCATCGGAAACGTCGTCCCGTCCTTGCGCCGGCCGACAACTTCCCGCCCGATGCCGATAATTTTGCGGTCGCGCGTGCGGTGATAGTTCTTGAGATACGCGTCATGCCCCGTGTGAAAGGGCTCCGGCATCAACATCTTCACATTGTGCCCGATCACCTCGTCCCGGGCGTAACCGAACAGCCTTTCACAAGCCGGGTTGAACATGCGAACAATGCCGTCGGCATCGATCAGGATCACGCCGTCGACGGCCGTATCCAACACGGCGCGCAGCCGCGGCTCATCCATATGCTGTGACACCGGACCGAGCGTCCTTTGCATGAGGGAATCTATTGCGGCAACAAGATACTCCAAGTCCACGTTGCCCCCTGTGCCAAACGCGGCGCAGTGAACGACTTTCGCCGCCGTTCAGCGCTTTCCACGGGGAAAGAACGGCGCAACGATCGCGCCGGGTATGAACTTGGCCCACCTTCCGAACGGTTGCGCTAAGCGGTCCGCGATCGCCCAGAGCGCCGGCGCATGAAACCCGAGCCCGATATGCGTCGAGCGCACCTCGATGTTCTCCGCCCGCGGCCCCTCCTTCTCGAGACAAGCGCGCCAAGCAACCACACCATCGGCCTTCGTGTAGATCGCCGTCGCCGGCACCGGAATGGGTTCCGCAAGCTGCCGCATCCGATCCGGATTGCGCGGCGCGTCCTCGCCGGCCAGCATTTTCCATATCACGCCGACGTTGTTCGCCGTCGCATCGGCAAACGGACTGCCCAGCGTAATCACCATCCGCACATGATCGGGAATCTGCCGCGCAATCTCACGCGCCATGATCCCGCCGCGGCTCCACCCGATCAGGGTCACGGGCAGCTTGTGCTTGGCTTGCAGAGCCTTGATCTGCGCGATGACCGCAGGCAAATCCTCACCCGGCCGCCGCACATTGCGTCCGCGCTTCCATCCGTGTGCGTCATACCCAAGAAGCGTCAGATACCGCCGAAGCAAGATCGTGGAATTATCATCCGCCCCAAACCCCGGCAGCACGACAACCCCATGCTTGCGCCCGCGCTTGGCGGTCAACAAAAACGGCGCGGCCGCAAACAGGGCAGGGATGTCGATCAACCCGCGCGGCTCAAGAAGCAGCAGCCGCCTCGGCGGTGGTGAAATCTCGCCGTCTTCCCCGCGTTTCATCAGCTCTGCTCCAGATCTCCAGTCTAGCTCAAGCCGCCCGCACCCGATAGGCTTGCGGATCGTGGGACATGAGCGATGCATCCGAATTGGAAGCTAGGCGTCACGTACGTCATATTTGGTCAGCCTCTGGGGTTCCTGATCGTGACTCGCCAGGACTACGCGCCGTGGCTGGTCGCGTTGGGGGTGTACCTCGTTGCCACCATGATGACGTATGCCGCTTATGAGGGTTACACCTACCGCACGAGCATCGCCGTGCTCTGTTTGCGCGCGCTTGAGAATCTGCTGGCAGCGTCAGTGGTTGCGGTTGCCTATGCGATGTTCATGTCGCCCGATCTCGCCGGCATGTTCGCGCCTAGGCCCGAAGGAAGCTAACGCGTTCGGTCCATTTGCCCGCGGACGAGAAGCACAATTTTCGTATCGCCGTACACACGCTCGTCCAGCGTTTCGACCCAATCCGGTGAGGCAAACATCTCGTCTTCCGCCATCTCGGCGATGACGACCGCATGTGGCGTCAACCACCCTCCGCCGTCGATGCTCGCTAGACCCTTCGCGACGAACCCCTGGCGATAGGGCGGATCCATGAACACCAGATCGAATGGTCCACCCGCATTCGGCGGCATCTCGCCCAACGCCGTTGCATCGCGCCGCCAAATCTTCGACGCCCCCGTCGCGTGCGCCGCCTCGACATTGCGCCGGATCAACCCGCGGCTCTCATGATGATCGTCGACAAACAGCACGTACTTCGCCCCTCGCGACAGCGCCTCAAGCCCCAGCGCACCGGTGCCCGCAAACATATCCATCACGCGCGCACCCTCGACCTTGAACCCGACACCGAAATCGTTATGCGCCAGCACGTTGAACAAGGCCTCGCGCACCCGATCCGACGTCGGCCGCACCCGCGCGTCCTTCGGCGTCGCCAGCCCCAGCCCTTTGAATTTCCCGGCAACGATGCGCATCCGTCAGGCCCAACCCACGCCCTTCTTGATGCCCAGCATCTCGCGCATGTTCTTATTCGGAATCTCTTCGACCTGACCCTCTTTCAACTGCCCCAGATTGAACGGCCCGAACGACACGCGGATCAACCGGTTCACCTTCACGCCGATATTCTCCATCAGCCGGCGCACCTCGCGGTTCTTGCCTTCCTTCAGCGCAATCGTCGCCCAAGCATTGCCGCCCTGCTGACGATCCATCTTCGCCTCGACCGGCTTGTAGTCGACGCCGTCGATCGTCACGCCGCGCAGCATCTTGTCGAGATCCTCCTGCATCAGCTTCCCGAACACGCGCACACGATATCGCCGCAGCCACCCGTTCGCCGGCAACTCCAACTTCCGCGCCAACTCGCCGTCGTTGGTCAACAGCAGCAACCCTTCGGAATTGTAATCGAGTCGCCCGATCGAAATCACACGTGGCATGTCGGCCGGCAATTTCTCGAACACCGTCTCGCGCCCCTTCTCGTCGCGATGCGTGGTCATCAACCCCTTGGCCTTGTGATACCGCCACAGCCGAGCCCGCTCCGGCTCGCGGACAGGCTTGCCGTCGACGGCGATCTTCATCCCCGACGTCACCTTGAACGCTGGCGTCGGCAGCACCTTGCCGTCGACGCTCACGCGCCCCTCGGCGATCAGCCGCTCCGCATCGCGCCGTGAGCAAACGCCAGCGCGCGCCAGAACCTTCGCGATCCGGTCGCCGTCCGCACTCTCTTGAACCTTGTCGATCATGCGAGGTTCTTAGCAGACCACGCGAACGCCGTGGAACACGCCCTTCGCCGCATCGCGCGGAAGGTTAAGACCACCCGAAAAAGTTGCGTCCGCGCGGGAGCCATGCCATTGCCACCGCCATGAACGACGCCGCCGACGACCGCTGGATCACCGTCGCCTTAGCCGAAGCCGAGGCCGCCGCCGCGCGCGGTGAGGTGCCCATCGGCGCCGTCCTCGTCGGCCCGAACCCGGGCGAGATGCTGGCCTCCGCCGGCAACGGCACGATCGAAATGCACGACCCGACCGCGCACGCTGAGATGCTGGTCATAAGATCGGCCGCCGCGCGCCTCGGCAACGAACGCCTCACCGGCGCCACGCTCTACGTCACGTTGGAACCGTGCGCGATGTGCGCCGGCGCAATCTCCTTCGCACGCATCAAACGCCTCGTCTATGCGGCCGCAGACCCCAAAGGCGGCGCCGTCGCCTACGGCCCGAAATTCTTCGACCAGCCGACCTGCCATCACCGTCCGGAAGTTGTGCGCCTCGCCGGCGACCGCGAAGCCCAATCATCGGCCCTTCTCCGCGACTTTTTCCGCGCCCGCCGCTGACCTTTGGCCTTGGAGGCCGCTCCGGCCGCGCGGTAAGGTCCGCCCCATCGCTATCGAGAAACACGGGAGAGAACAAATGAACTTCGATTTCACGCCGAAGATGAAAGAGTGGAGTAAGCGCGTCGGCGACTTCATGGACCGCCACATCGTTCCGGCCGAAAAAGTCTACTACGACCAAATGAGCGAAGCGCGCGCCAAGGGCAATCCTTGGATCGTTGTGCCCGTGGTCGAAGAGTTGAAGGCGAAGGCGAAAGCCCAGGGCCTTTGGAACATGTTCATGAACGAAAGCGAACACGGCGCGGGTCTCACCAACCTCGAATACGCGCCGCTCGCTGAAATGATGGGCAAAGTCGGTTTCGCCTCGGAAGTCTTCAACTGCTCCGCCCCCGACACCGGCAACATGGAAGTGCTGGAGCGCTACGGCGACGACCGCCAAAAGGCGAAGTGGCTGAAGCCGCTCCTCGCCGGCGAAATCCGCTCCGCCTTCATCATGACCGAGCCGGAGGTCGCTTCGTCCGACGCCTCGAACATCCGCACGCGCATCGAACGCAAGGGCGATCACTACGTCATCAACGGCCGCAAGTGGTGGTCGTCAGGCATGGGCGACCCGCGCTGCAAGATCATGATCGTGATGGGCAAGACTGATCCGGACGGCGACAAGTATCGCCAGCAATCGCAGATCCTGGTCGAAACCAACACGCCCGGCGTCAAGATCGTCCGCATGCTGCCGGTCTTCGGTTTCGACGACGCGCCGCACGGCCACGCCGAAGTTCTATTCGAGAACGTCAAGGTGCCGGTCGAAAACCTGATCCTGGGCGAAGGCCGCGGCTTCGAAATCGCGCAAGGCCGCCTCGGGCCGGGCCGCATCCATCACTGCATGCGCACCATCGGCGCCGCGGAACGCGCGCTGGAATCGATGTGCAAGCGCCTGATGACCCGCGAAGCTTTCGGTAAGCGCATCTCGGAACATTCGGTCTGGGAACAGCGCGTCGCCGAAGCGCGCACCAACATCGAAATGTGCCGCCTGCTGACGCTGAAGGCCGCCGACATGATGGACAAGGTCGGCAACAAAGTCGCCCGCACGGAAATCGCGATGATCAAGGTCGCCGCGCCGCGCATGGCGCTGCAAGTCATCGACGACGCCATCCAAGCTTGGGGCGGCGCCGGCGTCACGACCGACGCAGGCCTAGCACGCCTCTACGCCGGCCAACGCACGCTGCGCCTGGCCGACGGCCCAGACGAAGTCCACAACCGCACGATCGCCCGCCTCGAATTCGGCAAGCACTCGAACCAAATGCGAATGGACGCGGCTGAATAAAGCGGCCTACGCCGCACGGCCCGACTTCAAGGGCGTCAACGGAAGGGTCACGGTCACTTCGGTGCCGTGGCCCTCTTTGCTTTTGATCGTGAATTCGCCGCCGTGCAGCTGCGTCAGCGACTTGACCAGCGCGAGGCCCAATCCCGACCCTCCATGCGCCCGCGCCGGATCGTTCGACGCCTGCTCGAACGGACGCGCCAATCGCGGCAGAACATCCGACGGAATCCCGATGCCTGTATCGCGCACGGTCAGGCGCAAGCCCGGCCCGCGACCGATGGCGTCAACGTCGATCTTGCCGTTCGCCTCGGTGAACTTCACCGCGTTCGACAACAAGTTCAGCATGATCTGTTTGAACGCACGTTGATCCGCGCGCAGCGTCAGACCTTCCGGCTCGATATTCGCCGAGATGGTGACGTTCTTTTCTTCCGCCCGGCGCGACACGAGACGAATGCTCCCCGCGATGGACTCCGACACCAGAACGTCTTCGTAGTGCAGCTCGAATTTGCCCGCTTCGATCTTCGACATATCGAGCAAGTCGTTGATGAGATCGAGCAGCATCGCTCCCGACTCGTTGATCAACGTCGCATACTCGGTGTAGCGTGGATTCCCTAACGGCCCGAACATCTCGCGCGACAGAATATCGGAGAACCCGATGATCGCGTTGAGCGGCGTGCGCAGCTCATGGCTCATGTTGGCGAGGAAGCGCGACTTCGTATGGCTCGCGGCTTCGGCGCGCTCACGCGCGGCGTTGAGTTCTTCCTCGAATTGCTTGCGCGCGGTGACGTCGCGCGAAACGGAAATCGCACCTTCGAATACGCCGGTCTTTTGATCGGCCACGAAACGCAGATGCGTCTCGAGCCAAACGAATTGCCCGTCGCGATGCTTCACCCGGTAAATATAGCTGCCGGTCTCATTGCGCTGACGCGCATCGGCAAGCGCCGCCTTGATCCCGGCGATGTCGTCCGGATGCGCGCCCTCGAAGGCCGTGCGCCCGAACATCTCCTTCGGCTCAAAGCCCAGAATGCGCTTCACCGCGGGCGACACGAAGATGAGACGTCCCTCGGCCGAATGGCGCGCGATGATGTCGCTTGCCTCATCGGTCATGAAGCGATAGGCGCCCTCGCGTTCCTTCAAGGCCTCTTCGGCCTGCACTTTCGCGGTGACGTCCTGCACGACGCCGATGATCGCCGCGATCTCGCCGTCGGGTCCGCGTTCGATGTCGCCGTGCGTGTCGTAGATATGGATGTCGCCGTTCTGCCGGAAGCCGCGTGTGCGGTAGTAGAACGGTACGCCCTTCATCATCGCGTTCGTGAACTTTTGGACCACCTCGTCCCGGTCGTCGGGATGCATGCGGTCCATCAGCCAGCGCCCGTTCGGCTTAACCTCTGTGGGGCTCACTTCCAGAATGTCGTAGAAGCCCGGCGACCACGTCGGATATTTCGCGCCCGCCTCATGCCGCCAATAGCCGATGCGCGCCACGCGCTCCGTCAGCGCGAACTGCATCTCCATCAACTTCAAGCGCGACTCCGCCGTCAACGCGGATGCGCCGGCGTGTTCGCTATCGGCCGATGAATTCTTCATATGCCCCCGAGCCCGCAGACGTAGCGTGCCACCAAGGTCAAACGTTAAACCACGCGCCGTAAAAAATGACTGAAGTGACAGGTCACACGATGCGGAACCAGACGCGTTAAGCGCGTGATAACCTGCGGTTTTTCGCCCTCAAAGTCGTGCGTTGGCGAGCCGCCACGCCTCGCCGGCAAGGAATTGGCAAGCATTACCGAAAGCATTCGCATTTTCGGAACTTGCATTGCCGTCGAGCCCGCGCTTGTAGACGCCCTGCGCGATCGACGCCAACCGGAACACTGAAAAACTCAGATAGAACGACCAATTCTCGATCTGCCCGCGCCCCGTCCGCGTGCAATAGCGTTCGACATAATCGCGCTCGCTGGGAATGCCCGTCGCCGCATAATCGACGCCGACAAGCCCGCCCTGACGCGGGTTCATCACGTGATACCCATGCAATTATAGGCGAGGTCGGCCAGCGGATGCCCGATCGTCGACAATTCCCAATCCAACACCGCAATCATCCGCGGCTCGGTCGGATGAAAGATCGTATTCTCAAGCCGGTAGTCGCCGTGCGCGATGGAAACGCTGTCGTCTTTGGGGATGTTGTGCGGCATCCACTCGATCAGCCGCTCCATGTCGGGAATCTGATCCGTCTGCGCCCCGCGATACTGCGTGATGAACCGCGACACCTGCCGGTCGAAATAATTCCCCGGCCGCCCATAATCGCCAAGCCCGACTGCCGCAAAGTCAACCTTGTGCAGCCGCGCCAGCACATCGTTCATGCTGTCATAAATCGCCGCGCGCTCGCCCGGCGCGACCCCCGGCAACTGTGGGTCGCGAAAGATACGCCCCCCGAGATAATCCATCACATAGAACGCCGTCCCGATGACGCTCTCGTCGTTGCACAACACATGCATCCGCGGTACCGGCACGTCGGTCGACGCCAGCGCCTTCATGATGCGAAACTCGCGATCGACTTGGTGCGCGCTCTTGAGCAACACCCCGGGCGGCTTCTTGCGCATCACATACTGCTTGGCCCCGGACGTCAGCAGAAACGTCGGATTCGACTGCCCGCCGCCGAACTGCTGCACGCCAAGCGGCGCATCGAACCCATCGACATGAGCGCGCAGATACCGCTCCAGCGCCGCCTCGTCGAAGCGATGGTTCGCGCGAACGGGACCGGGCGCAAAGCTCATGGGTTCACATACACCACGCCGCCGCGCATCACGAAGCGCATGCGCTCCATCGTGCGGATTTCCCGCGTCGGATCTTTCTCGACGGCGATAATGTCGGCGGCTTTCCCAGGCTCGATCGTGCCGATCGTCTCCGACAGTTGCAGCAAGTCGGCCGCATTCACGGTCGCCGCCTTCAACGCCTCCATCGGCGGCATCCCGGCCTCGACCATCAGCACAAACTCCTTCGCGTTCTGCCCGTGCGGCGACACGCCGGTATCGGTCCCGAATGCAATCTTCACCCCGCCGGCATAGGCACGCTCCAACGCCTTCTGGATCACGGGCCCGACCTGCAGCGCCTTCTGCTTCTGCGCCTCCGACATGAACCCGCCGGTCTTCGCATACTGCGCCGCCGTCACGCCAGCCATCACCGTGGGAACGAGGTAGGCGCCCGTCTTGCGAAACAGCGAAATGGATTCGTCGTTGACGTAAGATCCGTGCTCGATCGAGTCGACGCCGGCACGCAGAGCCGCGTTGATCCCGCCCGCGCCATGCGCATGCGCCGCGACGCGGCGGCCAAGCCCATGCGCCGTCTTCACGATCGACAACAATTCATCGTCCGTGAACTGCTGATCGACGCCCGCCTTGATGTCCGACAACACGCCGCCCGTCGACACCAGCTTGATGACATCCGCCCCGCGCGACACCTGCCGCCGCACCGCACGCCGGCAATCCTCGACGCCGTCGCACACGCCCGTCGAAGCAAACAGCGCGTTAACGTCGTCGCGATAGCCGTACGTCTGCGCATGCCCGCCCGTCGGCGTAATCGTCGACCCGGCAATCACAAGCCGCGGCCCCGCAATCATGCCGTCGCTGATCGCACGCCTCAGCGCAAAGATCGCCGGCGACCGCTCGCCGAGATCGCGCACAGTGGTGAACCCCGCCCGCAGCGTCCGCAGCGCATAGGTCGCGCCGCGTAGCGCGTCAAACGCCTCGCCGTCTTCGACCCGCTCAATCTTGCTCTTCGCACTCAACTCGCCAAGAATATGAACGTGGCAGTCGATCAAGCCAGGCAACACAAACTGATTGCGCAAGTCGATGACGCGCTCGCCGGTCGAAGCCCGCACGAAACCGGCCTTCACCTCACTGACCCGTCCGTCCTTGACGACGATCGTTTGCTCTTTCAAAGGCTCTTGCCCGGGCACGGCAAACAGCGTCCCGGCATAGATCAGCTTCGTATCCGCCCGCGCAGGCAAACACGCGAGCGCAAGTCCCGCGAGAAAAACAACGGCAAGTCGCAGCATCAGTCCTTAGCCCCCGCGCGCTTCGCGTATTCCCAACCGAGTTCCGCCAGCGGCCGCACGTTCGACGCGGTCGCCGCCGCATGCGCGCTCGCCGCCGTCCCGTCGCGCACGCGCCCGACGATCCCCTGCAAGATGCCCGCGATACGGAAGAAATTATACGCAAAGTAGAAATCGAGATTCTCGATCCCCGGCCGCCCCGTGCGCCTGCAATACATCGCGACGTATTCGGCTTCGCTCGGAATCCCCAGCGACTTCAAATCAGCGTCCGTCAAACTGCCGGTGCCGCCGCCCGTGCCGCCCGCCGGCATGCGCCACTGCATGATGTGATAAGTGAAATCCGCGAGCGGATCGCCGATCGTGGAAATCTCCCAGTCCAACACGGCCAACACTTTCGGCTCGGTCGGATGCAAGACCATATTGTCGAGGCGGTAATCGCCATGCACGATCCCTGCGCGCTCACCGGGCGGAATGTGCTGCGGCAGCCACTCCATCAGCTTGTTCATCGCCGGAATGCTCTCGGTCTCCGACGCGACATACTGCTTCCCCCACCGCGAAATCTGCCGCGAGAAATAGCTGCCCGGCCGCCCGAAATCTTCAAGCCCCAACTTCACGTGATCGGCCTGGTGCAGCCGCGCCAGCGTCTCGTTCATCGCGTCATAGATCGCGAAGCGCTGCTTGGGCTCGATCCCAGGCAACTGCGGTTCCCAGATGACGCGCCCCTCGACGCACTCCATCACATAGAACATCGTCCCAACGATGCTTTCGTCCGTACACAGAACGTAAGGCTTCGGCACCGGAAACCCGGTCGGATAGAGCGCCGAGATAATCCGAAACTCGCGGTCCACAGCATGCGCCGACGGCAGCAACTTGCCCGGCGGCTTCCGCCGCAGCACATACTTCGTCTTCGGCGTGACCAACTGATAGGTGGGGTTAGACTGCCCGCCCTTAAACTGCCGGATGGTCAGCGGCCCCGCAAACCCCGGCACATTCTCGTTCAAATATTTCTCAAGCTTCGCCGCATCGAGCACGTACTGAGGTGCGACGTCTTTAGTCCCGCTGAATTGCTCTTGGCGCGATGGCTGCGACATGTCCTGCCCTCGGGTGTTTTAGTGTTCTATTCCCGCCATTCTTAAGCAATCCGCGGTGGGAAGAAAGGGCGGATTGAAGCGCCCCTCCGTTCCACCGCCACCCCGACTGGTTCGCAGCCAAGGGCTGCGTTACGGTTTCCACGCTCGCATGAGGTGGCCAATGAGCATGAACGCCTACATGACGTCTCTAACGCCGGCTCTGCTTGAGAGGATACGGCATGATCCAGACTCACTTTCGACGTACCTGATCGACCAACGAAAGTTGTCGGATACACTGCAACTGCACAAGATGTGGCAGGCGCTCCATTTCATGCTCACCGGGACAGCGTGGGAGAGCGACGGAGCGTTAGGGCAGGCCGTTCTGGGTGGCGAGGACGTTGGACCCAGCCTTGGATACGGGCCTGCTCGGGTCCTCAGTCCAATCGCGGTGCGAGAGACTGCCGAAGCCTTGGGAACGATTTCGTCCGGCGATTTCAAGGCCCGTTTCGATCCGAAGGAAATGGAAGCCCAGGACATCTATCCGTCCGGCATCTGGGAACGCGAAAAGGACACAATTCCGAACGAATTGGCCATGCTGTTTGAACGACTGGTCGCGTTCTATCGCGCCGCCGCTTCTCGTAACGAAGGTGCGCTCCTTTGGATGAGCTAGCCGATTCTCACCGTGCCACGGCGCGCCAACCGATGTCGCGGCGGCAGAAACCGTCCGGCCAATCGACCAGATCAACGGCGCGATAAGCACGCGCCTGCGCCTCGGCAACGCTACGCCCACGTGCCGTAACGTTCAGCACGCGTCCACCGGTCGCGATCAGCTGCCCGTCCTTCACCGCGGTCCCGGCATGAAAAATCTCGACGCCCTCAACCGCCGCCGCACGATCCAATCCGCGAATAACGCTGCCCTTGATCGGCGCCTCCGGATACCCCTTAGCTGCCATCACGACGGTCAGCACGGCATCGTCGTGCCAGCGCACATCCATCGTCTTCAACCCGCCGTCCGCCACCGCCAACAGCAAGGTTACGATGTCGGACTTCAAGCGCATCATCAGCACCTGGGTTTCCGGATCGCCGAACCGCGCGTTGTACTCGATGAGCTTCGGCCCCTCCTGGGTCAGCATCAGCCCGGCATAGAACACGCCCTTGAACGGTCGCCCCCGCGCCTTCATCGCGCGCGCCGTCGGCAAAATGATGCGCTCCAACGTCTGCCGCTCAATCTCCGGCGTGAACACCGCGGCAGGCGAATAGGCGCCCATCCCACCCGTGTTCGGCCCGACGTCCCCGTCGCCGACGCGCTTGTGATCCTGCGCCGAGCCGAACGGCAGCACGTTCTCCCCGTCGCAGAGCGCGAAGTAACTAGCCTCTTCGCCTTCCATAAATTCTTCGATGACGATGCTCTGTCCCGATGTACCGAACGCACCTGAGAACATCGAGTCGATCGCAGCCGAAGCCTCCGCCCGCGTCGCCGCAATGATGACGCCCTTACCCAGCGCCAACCCATCCGCCTTCACGACCACAGGCAGCGGGTGATCGCTCGCATAATCCTTCGCCGCCGCCGCATCCGTGAACCGACGGAACCGCGCGGTCGGAATCCCCTCAGCCGCACAAAGCTCCTTCGTAAACCCCTTCGACCACTCCAGCTCCGCCGCTGCTTTCGAAGGCCCAAAATGCTTGACCCCCGCCGCCGCCAACCGATCGGCGAGTCCGCCCGCCAAAGGATTGTCCGGCCCGATCACGACAAAATCGATGCGCTTGTCCTTGGCGAAAGCGACAATCCGATCGAAATCCATCACATCGATCGCCACGCATTCCGCAACCTGCGCAATCCCGCCATTCCCCGGCGCACAGAACAACTTGGAGGTCAGCGGCGACGCTGCAATCGCCCAACACAGCGCATGCTCACGCCCACCCGACCCAATGACGAGGATTTTCATGTGAATTGCCCGAAAAAGACCTGGTGCCGCAACGGCGCGCGGCCTTGTAACATGGCCCCCTGATGAGTGAAACGGATTCGCCCCCGCTGATTGCCACGCCCGAGCCCCGCGCCGCCAACGCGCCGGAGTATTCGGTCAGCGAACTGTCCACGGCCCTCAAGAAGATGGTCGAGGACGGGTTCGGTTTCGTGCGCGTGCGCGGCGAACTGTCGGGCGTGAAGCACCACTCCTCGGGCCACATCTACATGGACCTGAAGGACGACCGAGCCTCGCTCGCCGGCGTCATTTGGAAAATGACTGCGGCGCGCCTGCGCGTCCGTCCGGAGAACGGTCTAGAGGTCGTCGCCATCGGCCGCCTGACCACGTTCCCCGGCCAGTCGAAATATCAGATCATCATCGAGCAGCTGCAACTCGCCGGCGTCGGCGCGCTCATGCAACTGCTCGAACAGCGCCGCAAGAAACTCGCCGCCGAAGGCCTCTTCGACGACGCGCACAAAAAGCCGTTGCCCTATCTGCCGAAGGTCATCGGCGTCGTCACCTCACCGACCGGCGCCGTCATCCGCGACATCCTGCATCGCTTGGCCGACCGCTTCCCGCGCCGCGTGATTGTGTGGCCCGTCGCGGTGCAAGGCGAACGCTCCGCCGCCGAAGTCACCGCCGCGATTCAAGGCTTCAATGCGCTGCAGCCTGGCGGCCCCATCCCGCGCCCCGACGTCATCATCGTCGCGCGCGGCGGCGGCTCGGTCGAAGACCTGCTCTCCTTCAGCGAAGAGAACGTGGTACGCGCGGTCTTCGCCAGCACGATCCCAGTGATCTCCGCCGTCGGCCACGAAACCGACACGACGCTCATCGACTTCGTCTCCGACCGCCGCGCACCGACGCCGACCGCCGCCGCCGAGATGGCGGTCCCCGTGCGCAACGACCTCCTGCGCCAAATCAGCGACCGCGCGCACCGTCTGGAAACCGGCCGCACGCGCGTCTTCACCCTCGCGCGCCAGCGCCTCACCGACCTTTCGCGCGCTCTGCCGCGCCGCGAGCGTCTGCTCGAAATCCCGCGCCAACGCTTCGACCACGCCGCCTCCAAACTCGGCGGCGCGCTCACCCTACTGGTCCACAAGCAGCGCGCCCGCTTCGACCGCGCATCCACGCAGCTCAGTCCGACGCCGATGCTCCAGTCCGCCCGCCGCCAGCGCGAGCGCGTGCGCGATTTCGCGCATCGGATGCAGCTGTCGACCGGCCGCCGCGTGACCGACCTCGCACAAAGTTTGAACGCCGCCGGCAAGCTCCTTGAAACCCTAAGCTACCGTTCCATTTTGGACAGAGGCTTCGCGCTCGTCTCGAAGACAGGCAAAGGCCTGGTCGAGCGCGGGACGGAGATCAAGCCGGGCGACAAGATCCAGCTGACTTTCGCCGACGGCACTGTGCCTGCGACCGCGACCGGCGCGATCGTCCAGGGCGCAACCCCGCCGGTCAGCCGCAAAAAGGTGAAGACGGCGGGTCAAGGCGACCTCTTCTAGTTGGCGCGTGGGCCGGTTATCCTCCCGGTCAAATCGGAAGGCGGTTCGCATGAATATGATGGAACGCGGGGTGCGTGGCCCCGCCGTGGTGCAGTACCTGGACGGCGAGTACCGCATCCTCTCGCAAGGCACCTACGTGATCTGCGCCGTCACCGGTGCGCAAATTCCGCTCGAAGATCTGCGCTACTGGAGCGTCGATCACCAGGAAGCCTACGCCAACGCCGACGCCGCGCTGAAACGCTACCGCCAAACACGCAAGGGGTAGGGGCGCCATGCCCGTTCGCCGCGAGATCCTCACCGGAGGCTTGAGCCTCGCCGTGTTGGCCGCCGTCGGTGCGCCCGCGCGTGCCGAAGCAGCTCTGCGCGGCGACTTCGTCCAAGGCACGCTCATCCGCGGCCGCACCGACCCCGGCGCAAGCGTCGTCATCGACGGCCGCAAACTGTCGCTCTCGGCGAGGGGCGACTTCGCCTTCGGCTTCGCCTACGACCGCGAAACGCCCGGCGAACTGAAGATCAAACTTCAAGACGGCGCCGCGGAAGACAAGACGATCGCGCTCGCCAAGCGCGAATACAAAGTTCAACACATCGACGGCCTGCCGGAGAAATTCGTCGAACCGCCGAAGTCGGTATTGGCGCGCATCGAACGCGACAACAAACTCATCGGCGCAGCCCGCGCACGCGACACGGACGAAGCCTGGTTCGCCGACGAATTCGAGTGGCCCGTCAAAGGCCCGACGACCGGTGTCTACGGCAGCCAACGCATCCTGAACGGCGTACCAAAACGTCCGCACTTCGGCGTCGACATCGCAGTCCCCGAAGGGAAACCCATCCACGCCCCCGTCGGCGCAATCGTCGCAATGGCCGAGAACGATCTCTACTACACCGGCGGCACCGTGATCCTCGACCACGGTCGCGGCGTCTCGACCAGCTATCTGCACATGTCGCGCTTGGACGTAAAAGTCGGCGACCGCGTGGCCAAGGGAGACGTCATCGGCCTGGTCGGCAAAACAGGCCGCGCCACCGGCCCACATCTCTGCTGGCGTCTCAACTGGTTCGCCGAACGCCTCGACGCTGCCCTCGTCGTACCGAAGCAAGGATAAGCGATGACCGCCCTGAAACGCTGGTACGACTACACGAAGAACCACAACGCCGAAGACCTCTGGGCGCTACTCCACCCCGACGCCGTCTTCGAAAGCCCGGTCGTCCACACACCTCAGCGCGGCCGCGAGATCACCTTCAAATACCTGATCGGCGCCTTCAACGTCTTAGGCGGTCCCGGCTTCACCTACGTCGGCGAATGGCACGGCAAAAACAGCGCCGTTCTCGAATTCAAGAAAGAAATCCAAGGCATCACAATCGACGGCGTCGACATGATCACCTGGAACGACGAAAACCAAATCACCCACTTCAAGGTGATGGTGCGCCCCCTCAAAGCGATCAACCTGCTCCACCAACTAATGGGCGAACAACTCGCGAAGGCACAAAGCGCCTAGCCCTTCGGCCACCGGCTGTGCAGCCAAAGCCAATTCGCCGGGTTCTCGCGAATGCGCGCTTCCAGAAACTGGTTCAACGCCAATGCCAGCTCATACGTGTCCTTCTCGCGGTCGCCGGTATTCGGTATCGGAATCTCCGGATAGGCCGTGACTCGGAAATGCTGATTGGGCAGCCGCTCGCACCACGCGGGCACGATCGGGGCGCGGTGGCGTATCGATAAGCTCGGTGCGCCGGTCGCCGTCATCGCGGGCCGCCCGAACAGCGGCACCGAAATTCCCTCGTTCATCTTCTGATCGACAAGCATCGCAAGGAACGCATTGTCTTTCAGCGTCCGCACGATCGCGCGCGCACCGTCGGCGCCCTTGGCCGCAATCGTCGGTAGCCCGATCCGCCGCTGCTTCGAGATCCACGCATCGACCCACGGATTGTTGGGCGGGCGATAGACGAGCGTGCCCTTCAAGCCACGATCGGTGATGCAGCGCGGCATGACCTCCCAATTTCCGCAATGCCCCGATACGAAGAGCCCGCCTTTACCCTTCGCGATCGCCGCTTCCGCATATTCGATGTCGACGATCTCGATCCGCGCGCCGGGCTTCAAAGCCCAGAACTTGTCGAGATGCGCATACTCCGCAAACGTACGCCCCAGATTGTCCCACATCGCCGCGATATAAGCATTGCGCTCACCCTCGCTGAGGTCGGGAAGCGCATGCTTCATGTTGCGCTGCGCGCGCCGCGTTACCGGAATGCGCGGACCGATCGTACGCGCCAGCCAGCCGCCGAAGTCCGACGCGTTCTTCAACCCGAGGACGCGAAACAGCCCCATCACGCTGCGGAACAGCGCGTACTCCAGCACATAAAGCACCTGCGTCACGAATTTCGTGGCGCGCTTGATCGGTCTTAGTGCTTGACCAGTCCGGGCGGCGGGAACTGTTTCAGACATTGCTCGATGAACTGATCGATGAGAGGCGTGGAGTGCGCGTCGAATTGCGCCGAAACCTTCAGCGCCTCGATGCCGCCGCGGTTGTCCGGATGGATTCGCAGCAAATCTTTTTCGGTCGTCAGCAACACCGCATCATACCGCAGCGCCGTCTCGCGCAGATCCGCGAGGTCGTCGTCGGTATAGGCATAGTGGTCGGCATACTCGCGCGTCGCTTCGATGATCGCACCGCAGGATTCCACCGTGGCGAAGAATTTTTTGGGATCGCCGATCCCCGCAAACGCAATAACGGGCTTGTCCTTCAAACGCTCGCGCTCGGACGGCAGAGGCACAAGATGCGCCTTCAGCAAAGGCTTCTCGACCGGCAGTAGCACGTGCCCTTCGCCCATCGCGATCACCGCCGCCGCGCGCGCCAAGCCGTCCTCGACCCGCTCGCGCAAAGGCCCGGCCGGAATGATGCAGCCGTTGCCGAAACCCTTCGCCGCGTCGACCACGACGAACGACAAATCCTTGGTGAGGGACGGGTTCTGAAACCCGTCGTCCATGACGATGACCTGAGCCCCGCGCGACACCGCAAGCCGCGCACCGGCCGGCCGATCAGGGGACACAATCGTCATTGCATGCTGCGCCAGCATCAGCGGCTCGTCGCCCACTTCCGCCGCGGTATCCTCGCTCGCATCGACCACCATCGCGCCCGGAACCTCCGCGCCATAGCCGCGCGAGAGGAACGCAACGCGCAAACCGCGCGCCTTCAGCCGCTCGCCGACCGCGATCGCGACAGGCGTCTTGCCGGTGCCGCCCGCAGTCAGATTGCCGACGCAGATGACGGGCGCGCTGGCGCGAAACGGAACCGTCATCGCCGCGCGCGTGCGCCCCACAAATCCGTAAAGCCAGCCGAGCGGCTTTAGAACGAAAGCCACGCTTTCGTTGGCGTCCGAATACCAAAAATCAGGCGCGCGCATGGCCATTGAGCGTGCTCAAATACGGTTTCAGGAGATCGAACGTCCGGTCGAGCGGTTCTCGGGTGTTGGCAACTTTCTCGGCCGCCTCACCTCGTTGCACGATTTCGTCGACATTGTCGAGAAGCGAGCGCAGCCGCTCTGTCAGTTGATCGTTCGAGGTTAACACCTCCGCCCCGCCCGACGCGACCAGAATGCGGAAGATGTCGATGAAATTATGAATGTGCGGACCGCTGATCACCGCCGCCGAGAAGCGCGCCGGCTCCAACGGGTTCTGCCCGCCATGCGGCACGAAACTGCCGCCCATGACAGTCAGCTGACATAGCTTATAGAAAACGCCGAGTTCGCCCATCGTATCGGCGATGTAGATCTCGGTGTCGTCGTACGGTAATTCCCCGCGCGACCGCCGCGCCACATGGAACAGCGGCTCCAGCGACGCCGCGATCTGCGGTCCACGCTGGGGATGACGCGGCACGATGATGGTCAGCAGGTTCGGAAAATGCGCCAGCAAGTCCCGATGCGCGAACGCCGCAAGCTGCTCCTCGCCGTCATGGCTCGAAGCGAGCAACCACATCGGCCGGTCACCGATCGCCGCCTGCAGTTCGGCAAGCGCTTCGACGTCATATGGCAAGCGCTCGCCGACGAGCTTCAAATTGCCCGGCACCTCGACATGCTTAGCGCCAAGCGCCGTCAACTTCTCTGCCACTGCCTCGTCTTGCGCGAGGCAAAGATTGAATGTCCCCAGCAACTCGCTCGCCGCAAGCTTCGCCCGCCGCCAGCCGCGGAACGACGAATCCGACATCCGCGCATTGATCAGCGCCGCCGGAATATGCCGCTCTTTGATCTCGTGCAGCATGTTCGGCCAAAGCTCGGACTCGACCCACAGCGCCAACCCCGGCTGCCAGTAATCGAGAAACGCGCGCACCGCGCTCGGCGTATCGACCGGCACGAACTGATGAAACGCATTGGCCGGCAACCGCTCGCCCATCACGCGCCCAGACGTAACCGTGCCGGTGGTGACAAGCACATTCGTATCCGGCCGCAGCCGCCCCAGCTCGCGAATGAGTGGCAGCACCGAAACGGACTCGCCCACACTCGCCGCATGAATCCAAACCAGCGGTCCCTTCGGACGCACACGCCCCGGACGTCCGAGACGCTCCGGCAACCGGTCTTCGTCTTCCTTGCCGCGCGCCAACCTCTGCCGCAAAATGCGCGCAGCCAGCGGCTCGGCGAACCCCGTGGCGGCCCGGTACGCCGACAACAGCCTTGATGGCCGGACCACCATCACGCCGCCGCCTCCGCTACCGTGAGCGGCGCCGGAGCCACGGGCTCGACGCCCATCAACTCATCCGCCGCCAGCGTCACGGCGTTGAGACCCTGCTCGACAGTCAGCCGCGCCGTCTCCTGCGACGCCGCATCGGCATCGCGCGCGATATAGATCGGCTCACCCCAAACGATCACGCCGCGCGTGAAGGGCAGGGGAATGATGAAGCGATCCCATGTCCCCAAAACCTTGCGCGAGCGCGCGCTGTAGCTGCACGGAATAATCGGTACGCCCGACACGCGCGCCACGGTCACAATCCCGTCCGTCGCGCGCATGCGCGGCCCACGCGGCCCATCGGGCGTAATGCCGACATACTCGTTGGCCTTCAACGCCTTCAACATCCCGCGCAACGCCGCCGCGCCGCCCTTTTCTTTGTTGGAGCCTGGTTTCGCCGCCGACCCGCGCACCGTGCCGTGCCCGAAATAACCGATCGCGCGCGCAATCAACTCGCCGTCGCGATGCATGGAAATCAGCATGGAAATCTTCGACGTCGTCGGCCACATCGCCGGCAAGATCAGCAACCGACCATGCCAGAACGCGATGATGAAGGGTTTGCCCTCACGCCAAAACCGCTCGGGCACCGCGCCGTTTTGAATCTTCCAACGCCCCGTCGCCCAAGCCAATCGGATGTAAACCGCAACCAGCCAGCATACGACGCGACGCGCCCCATCGGACTTGCGTATCTGCCGCCACTTGTCTTTGAGAACGCCCACTACTCGGCCACCGCGGCAGGGGCAGCGCGCCCGCTCTCAGCGAACTGCGTGCGATGCAGCCGCGCATAAAGCCCGCCGCGGGCGATGAGTTCGCCGTGCGAGCCTTGCTCCACGACGCGCCCGTGCTCCAGCACGACAATCTTGTCAGCATCCGCAATCGTCGACAGCCGGTGCGCGATGACGAGCGTGGTGCGATCCTTCATCAGCGCGGTGAGCGCCGTCTGAACCGCCCGCTCACTCTCGCTGTCCAGCGACGACATCGCCTCGTCGAGCAAGAGGATCGGCGCGTTCTTCAAAATCGCCCGCGCAATCGCAATCCGCTGCCGCTGCCCGCCCGACAAGCGGACGCCCGCTTCGCCGACCTTGGTCTCATACCCCTGCGGCAAAGCCAAAACGAACTCATGCGCCGCCGCAGCCTTCGCCGCGTCTTCGATCTCCGCGCGCGAAGCCCCCGGCCGCCCACAGCCGATATTGTCGGCAATTGTTTCGTCGAACAAAAACGGCTCCTGCGTGACCAGCGCCGTCGCATCGCGCAGCGACCCGATCGTCACGCGCCGAATATCCTGCCCGTCGACCTCGATCGCGCCGGCGGTGACATCATAGAAGCGCAGGATCAAATTCAGGATCGTGCTCTTGCCGGCACCCGACGGCCCGACGAGCGCCACGGTCTTCCCCGCAGGCACCTCGAACGTCACGTGGTCGAGCGTGGGTATCGCGGCGCCATACTCGAAGCACGCACCCTTGAACGCGATGCTCGCCCGCCGCGGCGCCGGCGCAAGTTTGAGTGCCGCGGCACCGGTATCCGCAACATCCGTCGGCGCATCGAGCAACGCATACGCGCGTCCCGCCGCCGCCGACCCTTCCGACACCGCCGCGTAGAAATTCGAGAGCGAGCGGATCGACTGATAGGACAGCATCATCGACGCCAGAAACGACGTGAAGTTGGCGATCGGCATCTCGCGAAGCGCGGCATAGAAGATCACGCCGGCAATCCCCGCGCCCGCCAAAACCTCCGCCGACGGCGTCGCCGCCGCACGCGCCTTGGCCGCCTTCATCCAATGCGTCATGCGCTCGGCCACGATCGACGTCGCCCGCGCGATCGCATGGTCTTCCATCCGATAGGCTTTGATCACGCGCCGCCCGTCCAGCGTTTCGGACAGATGCGTGGCAAGATCGCCGGTCGCCTCCATGCCGCGCGCCGAGGCTTTGTTGGTCTTGCGCCCAAGGCTGAGCGTATAGAGCGCCGTGATCGGCAACACGCTGCACAGTACCAGCGCCAACGGCCAATCCTGGATGAACATAACGATGACCAGCGCCACCACGGTCAGCACGTCACGCACCAGCCCCGTCGTCGTCCGCGTCACGCTCTCACGGATCAGCATCGCGTCGTTCAGAAACCGCGCCGCGAACTGCCCCGAATGCATGGCGTTCAGCCGCGCCAGGTCATAGCGCGTAACCTTCGCGAACATCGCGACCTGCAAGTCGCTGACCGCGCCTTGTCCCACCTGCGCCAGCGACACGCCGCTGACGTAGGAGATCGCGGCCTTCAGCACCATCACGCCGAACAGCGCCGCCGGCAGCACATAGGCCATCGTCTGGTCGCGCTTTATGAAGACCTCGTCGATGACCGGCCCGAGCAGATAGGCGAGCCCGCCGGTCAACGCCGCTTCGGCCGTCATCAGCAGGATGATGACCACGACCGTCGCCGCATACGGCCGCACGAAATCCTGCGCGAGCCGCAACAGCGGCCGCGTCCCTTTCGCACCGGCAGATGAGGTCTTAGTCAGTTCAGCCACGCGTTGATCGTACCCGGCCCTTGAGGGCGTTTCGTCGGAACCGGCAAAACTATCACGCGCCCAGTGGGTTAACCACAACTGCAGGCAGCGGATGGTTACCTCCGGTTGCCCCGTTTTGCAGGCTTTCCACCGCTCTTTGCACCCGCCTTTTTCGCCGGGGTGCCGCGTTTGATGGGCGTTTCGTTCGAACCCGTCAGTTCGTCAGGCTGCAACAGGCGATGCAGATGCACCACAAAGTACCGCATATGCGCGTTATCGACGGTCGCCTGCGCGGCGGCCTTCCAAGCGTCACGCGCCTTCGCATAGCTCGGATAGAGCCCCACAAAATGCGTCTTCGAGAGGTCGCGAAACTCGACGCTGTCGAGCGACGCAAGCTCGCCGCCGAACACCAGATGCAAAAGTTGCTTCGCCATGGGGACCTCAACGGGTGGAAGGCGCGGGAGATGCCGCAACCCCACCCGCGCCGTCAAGGCAGCTTGATATGCCCCGTCCGCGCCAAAATCGCCGCATGCACCGCGGGCCCCGCGCAAATCAGACTACGATGGGTAGGTACCGCTTGATTGAAGGGCAGGGCGGCGCCGTTGTGCATGGTCGCAAAACCACCCGCCTCGGCGACGATCAGCGCCCCTGCCGAAGTGTCCCACTCATACTTCGACGACAGCGCCATCATGGCGTCGTACGTCCCGTTCGCGACTAAGGCCATGCGATAGGCGATGGAAGCACGCTTCCCGATCTCCATCTTCGGCCAAGGCGTCGGCCACGCCGGATGCTCGATCACATCGCGCGCAACCAACATGCGGCAGCCCTCAAGCTCGCGCCGGTCGCTGACGCGGATCGCGGCGCCGTTCAACGTCGCGCCGCCGCCCTTCACCGCCGCGAACAACTCCTCGGTGATCGGATTGTAGATCGCTGCCGACGTCACAACGCCGCCGTCTACAACCGCCGCGCACACCGCGAACTCCGCCTTGCGCTTGATGAAGGCCAGCGTCCCATCGATCGGATCGACGATGAAGATGCGCCGCGAACCCAACCGCTCCGGCGTGTCGGCCGTCTCCTCAGACAGCCAGCCGTAGTCCGTACGCGCCGCACGCAGACGCTCGTTCAAGAATCGGTCGACGGCAATGTCGGTTTCGGTGACAGGATTGCCTTTCGACTTCTCCCAGGATTTGGAGACGCTCGCATACCCCTCGCGCGCAATCGCCCCGGCGTCACGAACAGCTGCGATCAGAAGGTCGCGGTCGTCTTCAGCTTCCCGCAACGGTCATCCCATCGATGCGCAGCGTCGGCGCATTCGTCCCATACTTGAACACCAGATCGTTGGCCGGAATCACATGCGCGAACATCGAATTCAGATTGCCCGCGATCGTGACCTCGCTGACCGGATAGGCAAGTTTCCCATTCTCGATCCAGAACCCCGCCGCGCCGCGGCTATAGTCGCCCGTCACGCCGTTGACCCCCATCCCGATCAACTCGTTGACGTAGAAGCCCTGCTTGATATCGCCGATCAAGTCCTCCGGCGTCGCCGTCCCCGGCACGAGATAAAGATTGCTGACCGAAGGCGAGGGCGGGCCACCCGTCCCGCGCGCCGCGTGCCCGGTGGTCGTCAACCCCAGCTGCCGCGCCGACGCGCTGTCCAGCAGCCATGTCTTCAACTCGCCGTCTTCGATCAAGTTCATCGCGCGGTTCGCAACGCCTTCGCCGTCGAACGGCTTCGACCGCACGCCGCGCACGATATGCGGATCGTCGACAATGCGGATGCCCGCAGCAAAAATCCGCTGCCCCATCTTATCCTTCAGGAACGACGTCCCGCGCGCGATCGAGATGCCGTTGATCGCACCCGCCAAGTGCCCGACGATGCTGTTCGACACCCGCGGATCATAAATCACCGGCACCGACTGCGTGCTGACCTTGCGCGGGTTCAACCGCTTCAACGTCCGCTCAGCCGCGCTCCGTCCCACAGCTTGAGGATCGGCGAGATCGGCCACATACCGCGCCGACGAAAAGTCGTAGTCGCGCTCCATATGCGTGCCTTCGCCGGCGAGCACGCTGACCGAAACCGAAACGCTGGTCGATGCGTAAGACCCCGCGAATCCCTCGCTGGTCGCCAGCGCCACCGCACCGCGCCCCCAACCGGCAGACGCTCCTTCGCTATTCGTAATCCCTTTGACCTCGCGCGCCGCGCCTTCGCAATTCTTCGCCAACTCGACCAACCGCTCCGACGACGGCTCATCCGAGTCTTCAAGATCGAGTGACGGCCACGTCTTCGCCAACAGCTCGCGCGGCGCCAATCCGCAATACGGATCCTCGGGCGTCGTGCGCGCCATCGCCACAGCACGCTCGGCAAGCTGATCGAGCGTCCGCTCCGAAAAATCCGTCGACGCCACCGCCGCCTGCCGCTTCCCGATGAAGACGCGCAAACCGAGATCGCTGGATTCCGATCGCTCGACTTCCTCCAATTTGCCGAGCCGATACGACACGCTCGACGACACCGACCCGAACACCACGGCGTCAGCGGCCTCCGCGCCCAACCGCTTCGCTTTCGCCAACAGGTTCTGAAGCAGAGAAATGCGGTCGGTCATGTCGAACTCGCTGGGGGGAGGGTGGTGCGCCGCCGCGAATGAACCGGCCAGCGCCAAGCACGTCAAGCACTGCCGCCCGAACTGGATGCCGCGTCCACCAAAATCAAGTAGAACTGCGCCGTGAGTTCCGGTCAGGACAAGAAAACGTGGCGCAATCCCAATGCTTCGCACTCTTCGACACGCCCGTGGGCCTCTGCGCCATCGCGTGGGGCGAACGCGGCATTATCGGCGTGAGCTTGCCCTCAGGCGGCGAATCCCCGCTGCGCGCCAATATCCGCAAACGCTTCCCCGACGCGGTCGAATCGGACCCGCCCCAATCCGTGCAAGACGCGATCACCCGCATCCGCGCACTGCTCAGCGGCGAAAGCGACGACCTGACGTCCATCGCGCTCGACATGGAAGGCATCGCCGACTTCAACAAGAAGGTCTACGCCGTCGCCCGCGCCATCCCGCCCGGCCAAACCCTGACCTACGGCGAAGTCGCCGAAAAACTGGAAGCCCCACCCGGCGCAGCCCGCGCCGTCGGCCAAGCCCTCGGCGCCAACCCATTCCCCATCATCGTCCCCTGCCACCGCGTCCTCGGCGCCGGCGGCAAAACCGGAGGCTTCTCCGCTCCCGGAGGCACGACAACGAAGATGCGCATGCTGAACATCGAAGGCGCCAAGCCCAACAACGCGCCCTCGCTCTTCAGCGATTTACCGATGGCCGCACCACCACGCCGCTCGCAAACGCCGCCCAAGCGCAGGCGATAGCAACAAATTTCGTCATGGCCGGGCTTGACCCGGCCACCCAGTGCGCGCACGTCCGTGCGCGCTTGAGAGTCACTTCAATATTCAATGCGAGCGGAAATCTTCAGGCCGCGCAGACGCGCGGCCACTGGGTGGCCGGGTCGAGCCCGGCCATGACGAATAGTTAGAAGTGCTAGCGCGTTACGCCGCGAGAGATCCAACCCGCCAAACTTTCGTGCGCCGTACCTCACGGTCTTCCAATTCACGCGTCGTCTGCACGTCGTAAACCGCAAGCTCGTGCAGATCGGCCTTCGGCAAATAATTGCGCCCCGGATCACCCATCAGCACTGTCGCACCGCGCGCCGCTAACGCGGTGAGCCAGGCAAACACACGCTCCGACATCTCGCGTTCATAGCAGACGTCGCCGGCGAGCACCGTCTCCCAGCCATCGTCGCGGCCGATCAGATCGTCGAGCACGCACTCAAGCCGCACATCATTGACCTTGGCGTTCAGCGTGATCGCCGCGATGGCGAAGCGGTCGATCTCATTCGCAACCACCTGTGAAGCACCCGCTTTCGCCGCGGCAATCGCCGAGAGTCCCGATCCCGACGCGAAGTCCAGCACCCGCTTCCCGCGCACGCAGTCCGGATGATCGAGCACCCAGCGCGACAGCGCCTGGCCTCCCGCCCAAGCAAATGCCCAGAACGGCGGCGGCACGCCTTCGAGCGCCAGTTCTTCTTCCGTCTTGCGCCAGATCGGCACGATCTCGCTGGCGAGATGCAGCACGATCTCGGGCACCAACGGCGGCTTCAGAAGTTCGGTGTTAGCCTGAATGAACGCAGCGGGATCGTTCAAGCGCTCTTGTCCGCGCGCGAACTGATGTTGAACGCGATGCCCGCATTCTCGGCGTCGGGTGCCCGCACCAAAGGCTCGTTGTTGTTCGCAGGCTTGGCGCCATTCGATGTCGCGAGGGCCAGCACCGTCATGTAGTCGGGCTGAATTTCCATCCGCGGCCCGAACCCTTTGGCCAGCAGTAATGCGTGCATCTTCGGCAAATTGTAGCACGGCACGAACATCAGAAGGTGATGCTCGACATGATAGTTCACCCAATACGGCGCCACCGTCGCCCGCCACAACCAGTTCGCCTTCGTCGTGCGCGCGTTGCGCATCGGATCGTCGTTGTCCGGCACAACGGCGTGCTCCGCGATGTTACGGATGCGCGTAATCATCGGAAACCAGGTGAAGAACGGCACGACCCACAGCGCAAAATACAAATGCCACTGCCCCAGCGCCGCAAGCCCCGCGAACAGCAGAACGTTCATCGCAATCGGCCCGCCCATCCGGCCGAAGCCCTTTTGCATTCGCTGCGCAAACGTCCCGCCCTTGAGCGAGAACGCGGAACGAAACTGCGCAACGCGCTGCTTGAACGTCGTCTGCCCGGTCAGGTCGCGAACGATCTTGCGGTTCAGACTCTTCTGCGTAATCGGAAACGGCGCCGACAGCGACAAGTCCGGATCATTCGCCTGCTGCGTAAAGCGATGATGCTGCAAATGATACTTCCGATACGCGTAGAGATCGGTCAGCACCGGCCAAGCGCAAATCCACTGCGCCAGCCGATCGTTCAACCGCTTGTCGTCGGTTAGCACCCCGTGCGCCGCGTCATGCATCAGGATCGCAAGACCCAACTGCCGCGCCCCGACCAACACAATCCCGACAGCCCACACCGCCGGATGCGGCACAAGCGCGAACGCGGCCATGCAGGCAAAGATCACGCCCCAAGCATGCGCGACGCAAAGAATCCCGCGCACGTCCGACCGCTTACGCACCTCGGCAAGTTCGGAAGGCGTCAGGAACTGGGCGGCACTCAACGTCATAGGCGTCCTTCTATCACGGCAGCGGCATCCCCGTCGCGCGCAACACAAAATAAGCTATCGCGAACATGGAAGCGACCTGCACAACATAGGCCGCAAACCGTAACGAAACGCCCAGTGCGGACCCGGACGCCACATGAATGAGCGTCTGCGCAATCCGCCCGTAAAGCACGAGGCTGGGCAGAATCTGAAACGCCAAATCCTGCACCTGCAGATAAACGCCGGCCAGCACGAGCGCCGCAAACGTCGGCAAATTCTCGACCGTATTCATATGTGCGCGATTGAGCCGCCAGTAGGCCTCGCTGCCATGCTCTGTGCCGGACGGAAATTCGTTCGCCCGCTTTTGCCCCGCGGCGACCTGCGAGAGGCGCCACACGCCGATCGCAACGACGAGCACCAACACCCAAGCCGCATGCAGCACCAGCGCCGCCAGCGGCGGTAATATCGCAATCCCCTCCATCGCTTCCCCTTCAGCCCGTTATGAGTCCGGCAAGGATAGCGACAAGCATGATCGCCCCCAAATCCCGGTTCGATTTGAATGTGGACAGGCAGTTCGCCGTGTCTTCGATCTCAAGACGCATGATCTGCCACGCGAAGTGGCCCGCAACAGCCGCGACGACGACGAAGAAGCCAAGCCCCAATCCCGCAACGGCGCCCGCCAACACGAACAACGCCCAAGCACCGGCATAGAATCCGGCCACCCAGTACTTCGTCGTGGTGCGGAACAAGAGCGCGGTCGACCGCACGCCGATCACCGCGTCGTCTTCCTTGTCCTGATGCGCATAGATCGTGTCGTACCCCAACGTCCACAACACGCAGCCGAGGAACAACAACACCGGCGCAACAGCGAGCCCACCAGTCACCGCCGTCCATCCCAACAGCGCACCCCAATTGAACGTGAGTCCCAGAAACGCCTGCGGCCAGTCCGTGACCCGCTTCATAAACGGATAAATCGCAATCGGCACCAGCGACAACGCACCCAGTACCACGGAGAACCAATTCAGCTGCAACAACACCAAGAGCCCGACGAGAAGCTGCGCGATCAAGAACACGACCGCCATCGTCACGCTGACTTGCCCCGATGGAATAGGCCGCCCCGCCGTGCGCTCGACCTTCGCATCGATATCGCGGTCGACAATGTCGTTGTAGGTGCAGCCCGCGCCGCGCATCACCGCCGCCCCGATCGCGAACAGCGCCATGAGCCAGAGCACATAAAGGCTCCACCAAAACCCAACCGACACCTGCGTCGTCGCAAGCAAGATGCTCCACCAGCACGGCCACAGCAGCAGCCAAATCCCAATCGGCCGGTCCGCCCGCGCGAGCCGCAAATAGGGCCGCAACGCCGCCGGCACGCGATCGACCCACGAAGCGGGCAGGGCGTCGGCAGGTTTCACCTCAACGGGCGGAACGGCATCGTCGGTTGCGCTCATAAGACGATGTGTTAAGTGGAGCGACCGCGCGCGACAAGAGCCCCGCATGCCGCAAGAGCCGAACGACCTGACCTATCCCGGCGGCCTGACGCGGCTTTACGTCGATGCAACCCTGTCCCCGCAGGAACCGCTGCCCCTCGACGAAGCCCAATCGCACCTCGTCGCGCACGTCCTGCGCGCAAAGGCCGGCGACCGCGTCCGCCTCTTCAACGGCCGCGACGGCGAATGGTCTGCAACGATTACGACCATCGCCAAGCGCACCGTCACGCTCACCCTCGAAGCCCAAACACGCAAACAAGAGGGTGTCCCCGACCTCTGGCTTCTCCTCGCGCCGATCAAGAAAACGCCGCTCGACTACATCGTGCAGAAGGCGACCGAACTCGGCGTCGCGCGCATCGCCCCCGTCATCACGCGCCGCACCATCGTCGAACGCGTGAACCTCGACCGCATGCGCGCCAACGCGATCGAAGCCGCCGAACAATCCGGCCGCCTCACCGTCCCCGACATCGCCGAACCGCAAGACCTCGCGAGAGCTTTCGCAGGCTGGGACACAAACCGTCGAGTGATGTTCTGCGACGAAGCCCGCGACGCGCCGCCCGCAGCAGTCGCACTTGCGAAGCACCCGCGAACCCCATGGGCCATCCTCACCGGTCCAGAAGGCGGCTTCGATCCCGCTGAGCGCGAATTCCTCCGTGGACTGAACTTCGTCGTCCCCGTGTCGCTCGGGCCACGCATCATGCGCGCCGACACCGCCTCGCTCGCCGCCATCGCCGTCTGGCAAATTACACAGGGTGATTGGAGTTAATCGGTTCACCCCTTGCGCGGCGGGGTATCGAAAGCCTACATCAGGCATCCCTATTGAGGTGCCTTGATGTCAGTCCCGCAAGCAGGCGGCGGTCCAATCACATCCAAGGCCGATCTCGTGAATGCCCTGGCCGACGGCGTCAAGCCAAAGAGCGATTGGCGCATCGGCACGGAGCACGAGAAGTTCGGCTACGATCTGAAAACCTTCGCGCCCCTCCCGTATGAGGGCACGCCCGGAATACGCGCGATGCTGGACGGCATGCGCCGTTTCGGCTGGGAAGCGATCAACGAAGGCCCGCACATTATCGGCCTGAAACAAGCCGGCGGCGCCATCAGCTTGGAGCCGGGCGGCCAGTTCGAACTCTCGGGCGCGCCCCTCAAAAGCATCCACGAAACCTGCAACGAAGTGAACACCCACCTCGATCAGGTGCGCGAAGTCGCCAGCGAAATGGGCGCAGGCTTCATCGGCCTCGGCTACAACCCGACCGCCCGCCTCGCCGACGTGCCCGTGATGCCCAAGGGCCGATACGGCATCATGCGCAACTACATGCCCAAGGTCGGCGGCCTGGGCCAAGAGATGATGTTTCGAACCTGCACGATCCAGGTGAATCTCGACTTCTCCTCCGAAGCCGACATGATCAAGAAATTCCGCGTCGGCCTCGCACTTCAGCCCATCGCGACAGCGATCTTCGCCTCGTCACCGTTCCGTGAAGGCCGCCCGAACGGCTTCGTCTCGTATCGCGCGCATGTCTGGACCGACGTCGACAACGCCCGCTCCGGCATGCTGCCCTGGGTCTTCGACGACGGCATGAGCTTCGAGCGTTACGTCGACTACGCGCTCGACGTGCCGATGTACTTCGTCTACCGCGACGGCAAGTATCACGACGTCGCCGGCAAATCCTTCCGCGACTTCATGCAGCGCAAACTGCCGGGCCTGGAGAAATACGAACCCACGCTCGCCGACTGGGCCGATCACCTCACGACGATCTTCCCCGAAGTACGCTTGAAGAAATTCTTGGAGATGCGCGGCGCCGACGGCGGCCACTGGCAGCGCATCTGCGCGCTCCCCGCCCTCTGGGTGGGCATCTACTACGATCAGTCGTCGCTCGACGGCGCGTGGGATCTGGTCAAGGACTGGACCGCCGAAGAACGCAGCGCCTTGCGCGAAGCCGTGCCGAAACTCGGCCTCAAAACCCCGTTCCGCAACACCAACGTCCAAGCCATCGCCAAGCGCATGCTCGAGCTCTCCCGCGCCGGCCTACGCGCCCGCGCCGAAAAAGACTCGATCGGCGGCAACGAAGAAGGCTTCATCGAGCCGCTCTTCCAAATCGTCGAAAGCGGCAAAACCCGCGCCGAAGAACTGCTGGAACGCTACGAGACCGCCTGGGCCCGCGACGTCACGAAAATCTACGGCGAGTGCTCATACTGAGCCGGCCGCATCGACGTTAACGCTAACCATACAACGCCGCCGCGAGTGACTTCGCGCGCGTTCCGATGAAAGCTGTCGCTCTGCGATCCGGCGTAAGGGGAGGGGGCGTGGCCTTGCCCTTGCACGGCGCCAGTGCTGGACATGACCGAACCCGACTACCAAGACGCTGAGATGATCGAGCAGCAGCCGCCGCGCTTGGCGCTGCCGCCGCCGTCCTATCGCATGCCCGATCCGGGCCCGATCGCGACAGGCATCGTCGACGCCGTCCTGCTCTGGATCGAAAAACGCCCGCTCGCCGCGGCAGGCGTTATCTTCGCAGCCCTCACTGCGCTGCATGTTCTAATCTTGAATCTCACCGGCATCGCCAGCGGCCTCTATATCGGCGACACGTTCATCTTCGCCGCCGGCTCGACACCCATCGAAATCGTTCTACTAGCGTTCGTGGCCTACAACGTCGTCCTGCCGACGCTGTTCGCCCACGCCTGCATCAAGGCCTACGACGACCTCCGCCCGACGATCGCGTTGGACGAACGCCAATTCGGCCAAACGCGCGCGAGCCTGCTCGATCCCTTCTACATGATCCGCCTCGTCGCCGGCTTGCTCTGGGCCGTACTGCTGACGCCCGTCTTCGGCAGCCTTCTCCGCAACGCCATCCCAGGCGACGGCGTGACGGCCGCGCTGCTCACGATCTGGATGTACATCCGCATCGCGCTGACGTTCGGTCTGCTCGGCGCCAGCATCGGCTTCATCGTGATGCTGCACCACCGCTTCCGCGTCACGACGGCCAGCTACCTGAGGGTCGACCTCTTCGACACCCTCGCCCTGCAACCGGTGGCAAAATACGCCCGCCGCGTCGCGCTATATCTGATCATCTTGCTCGCGCTCGCAGGCCCCGCCGTCGCACAGCCCGAAGCCATGACGGCAAGCGCCATCCTGCTGGCCCTCGGCATCGTGCTCACCATCGTCGCCGTCGCCGGCGCGATGTGGGGCGTCCGCCGCGCGGTCCGCGCCGCGAAGAAAACCGCGCTCGCCGAACTGCAAACCTATTCGCGCGAACTCTGGCGCCGCGCCTACGTGAACAACCACGTCGCCGAAGCCGTCGCGATCCCCGCACTCGGCGCGATGATTACCGTGCGCAACGAAATCGCGCGTCTTTCGGATTGGCCGGGCGGCTGGGCCGTGCTCGCCCGCGTCGCGACACTCACGCTCATTCCGCTCGTCTCGTGGTTCGGCGGTCAGCTCGCGGCCGAGGTCATGGCCACGCTCGCGCCCTGACCGCCGTCAACGACTACTTCAACAGGCCTTCCGCCCTCAGCGCTTCCTGCACATGCGGCCGCGCCGCGACGCGCGCTTGGAACGCCATCACGTTCGGATAAGCCGACAGGTCGATCTTCAAGAAGTTCGCCCAGTTCGTCACAGTGAACAAATACCCGTCGGCCACGGTGAACTGATCGCCCATGAGGTACTGCTTGCCCGCCAGCGCCTTGTCGAGTTGCGCATAGCGTGTCAGCAACCGCGCGATCACTGTCTTCTTGTATTCATCCGGCGTCGTCGGCGCGAACAACGGCGAATAGCCCTTGTGAACTTCCGTCGAAATAAAGTTCAACCACGACTGCAAACGATAACGCGCAGGCGTACCGTTCGGCGGCGCCAAATGCGCCTGCGGATTCTGATCCGCAATGTACTGCAGGATCGCCGGCCCTTCGGTCAGCGCATGCCCGTCGTTCAATCCGAGCGCGGGCACGTAACCCAGCGGGCTGACCTCCAGATAGTCGCCGTCGCTCGACGTCTTCTTCGACTGCATATTCACTTTGTCGAGTTCGAACTTAAGACCCGCCTCGCGCAACGCGATATGCGGCGACAACGAACAAGCGCCCGGCGCGTAATAGAGCTTCAACATGCAAGTCCTCCGTTCATTTTGGTTTTGATGGCCGTCTAACTAAGCCAAAGCGCCCCCGTTGGCGAGACACGCGCGCGTGTATTGTTCATTCACATAGCCACTCGGGAAATCAAACGGCCAGAAGCAACGCCGCAACCCCGGCCACGACCAGACCCATGCCCGCCAACTCCCGCGTGCTGACCTGCTCCGAAAACACCCGCCGCGAAACGGCCTGCGCAAACAAGACTTCAATCAGCCCCAGCGTCCGCACATTCGCCGCCGACGTCAGCGAAAATCCCAAGAACCAGAACTGCGAAGCAAACGCCCCCATGAAGCCTGCGAACAGCGACTGCCGCCACAACGCAAAGCTCTTCATCAACGCCGCCCGCATGAAGAGCGACATCCAAATCCCCAAGATGAGCGTCTGAATCCCAAGCGACCAAACCAACGTCGTCGTCGCGCGCACGAAATAGAGCCCGTCATCCAACGCCAAGATCCCGCCGCGAAACCCAACCGCCGCGATCGCATAAAGCCCACCGGACGCAATCCCGAACAGGGCAGGGCGCAACGCCGCCGCGTTCCAAGGCTCACGCGGCTTCACCGCAATCAGAAACACACCCGCCGTCGCAACGACGATCGCGCCCGCCCGCCACCACGTCAGCTGTTCTCCCAGGATAATGAGCCCGAACACCGCGACCTGCACGGCTTCCGTCTTGCCGAAAGCGGTCGCCACCGAAAACGACCGCTCGCGCATCGCCGCCAGCAGCATCGCCGTCCCGATGATCTGCGCGACGGCCCCCGCGCCCGTGAACATCAGAAACCGCTCGTTGGCCGAAGGCACGGCGGCCCCACTCGCCACCGTCACGATCGCCAAGAACGCCAACGCAAACGGAAACCCATAGAGAAACCGAACCTGCGTCGCGCCGATGGTCCCCAAGGTCGAGGTCAAACTGTTCTGCATCGCATTGCGCGCGGTTTGCGCCGCCGCAGCAATCAGGGTCGCGAAAATCCACAACAAGGGGAAGGTCTTTAGTTCGAGGGATATCTAACGATCGCAACCGCAACAAAGCTCGATTTCTGGCAGCAGCCGCATCAAATGTGATCGAAGCAGTCTGCACCGCCGGACCCGGCCCGTGCTAGACCACGCCACCAAAAACAAACGGAGAGACCAATGACGGCCAACCTATACGCGGCGAGCGTCCCCGCCTTCCAGCAAATGCTCAAGAATCTATCGTCGATCCTGACCAAGGCGGCGGCGCATGCCGAAGCCAAGAAGATCGATCCGTCGGTGTTCGTCAACGCGCGCCTCGCGCCCGACATGCACCCGCTCGCCCGCCAGATCCAAATGGTGAGCGACACCGCGAAGGGCGCCGCAGCGCGCTTGGCCGGCGTCGACGTCCCCTCGATGCCCGACACCGAGGCGACGCTCGCCGAACTGCAGCAACGCATCGCCAAAACGGCGGACTTCCTGAGCGGCCTGAAGCCTGAGCAATTCGAAGGCAGCGCCGAACGCAGCGTCGAACTCAACGTCGGCGGCGGCCAGAAGATGACCTTCAAGGGCGCGACCTACCTCACGCACTTCGCCCTGCCGAACTTCTACTTCCACGTCACGACCGCCTACGACATCGTGCGCCACAACGGCGTCGAAATCGGCAAACGCGACTACTTGGGTTCGGTTTAACTTTTCCTCTCCCCTTGCGGGAGAGGATCATTTTTCGCAAAGCGAAAACTGGGTGAGGGTCCGCTGAGTCTCCATCTGCAACGCCGTCGCCTGCAGTGACTCAGCGGACCCCTCACCCGCTCGCCTCCTCTCCCGCAAGGGGAGAGGAAATCTCGAACGAGAAATGTTGCGGGCTCAGTGCACGCAAGAAGTCGCTCGCATTGAACGCCTCACCGGCGGTGAGAACCCCGCGCGCCTTGACCCGCCCGTCGACAATCCGCTCCATCGCCTCCACGACAAGAGGCGCGGTAAAGGCATAGATGTCCCGGCCGCGCGCCACTGCGCGACGCTCGACGTCACCAGATCGCACGACCACCTCGACGATAAACGTTTGCGGCGACCGTCCGCTCTCATCGACCGAAAGCGGCGGCGTCTCCGCCGCGGAGACGTCCTTGACCGCCGCGACAGTCATATACGAGCGGATCTCGCGCGCCCGGATGTGACGCGAAATCGTAACCGTGTCCGCCATCGTGAACTCGCCGACCACCACCTGCTTCCCAAGCGGCGCAGGGAAAATCCACTCACCGACCGGCGCATCGTCGCTGCGATGTTCTAAGCGATAGTTCGAAAACACGATGCGCCGCCCGCCGCGCCGCTCTCGTGAGACGCGGCCGGCCGCGCGCGTGCCCTCCGTCGGCTGCCAACTGTCGAGCCCATAGGCGATAGAGATCTCGTCCGCCGCCCGCCAATCGCCCATCGCTGCAGTCGCCAACAGATCGCCGAGCCCGCCGTAGAAGGCCATGGCCGGCACGACCACAACGCCCTTGTCACGCGCCGGCGCTGTATACCGCTCGAACGTATCGATATTGGCTTCAAGTTCCGCCGCGACATCCAAATAGGGAATTCGTGCTCGCAGCGCCGCTTCGATCACGGGACCGGCGGTATGGGCGAACGGTCCGGCACAATTGATGACGGCAACTGCACCGGCGAGCGCACGATCGAGCGACGCCGCATCGCCGGCCGAAGCCGGTCGCACCTCGACGCCATGCCCCGCTCGCATGGCGTTGAGTCTGTCGCCGTCCCGGCCCGAGAGGACCGGCATCCATCCGCGCTTGCGCAACTCTGCAACGACGAAGCGTCCGGTGTGCCCGTAAGCGCCATAGACGGTGACGGTGCGATTCATGCCCAATGCGACCGAAGCGTATCATTGAACCAGCGCGATCGCTCTTCGAAGAAGAAGAGCCGCCCGCCGTCGACCTCGATCACGCGCGTAGTGCCCGGAATGCGCTCCGCCAGCCAATGCGCCCACTTCTTGTCGAAATAAACGTCGGCGGTCGCCCACACGATCAACGTCGGCGCCTCGATGAGCCGCAGCTTCCGTTCGATCGCAACCGTCTGCGCGCAATCGAAAGCGGCGACAAACCGCTCGAGCCCACGCACGCGATTGGCGTTCGCGAAGTAAGGTCGCAGATACGCATCGATCGTATCGTCTGACACTGTAGCCGCATCTTCGTAACAAGGCCCCAGTGCTGTGCGGAACACGTTTTTGTCGCTGAGCATCGCGTTCAACGTGTCCCGCAATCCGCCCGCCGCACACATATCGACAAACCCTTGGAACGCCTCGGGCGGCCAATTGTCGTGCGTATCGCAATCGGTCAGCGTCAAGCTGCGGATCCGATGCGGATTGTTCACCGCGAAAATCTGACAAACCGCACCGCCGCCGTCATTGCCGACGAGATCGACCTTGTCGATGCCGAGCGCGTCCAAAAACTGCGCCAGCATCACCGCCTGCGCAACGCTCGAGACATCCTGCGTGTCCGACACCTCCGTTGCGCCATGCGCCAAGCTGTCGATCGCAATACACCGCCGCACATCGGCAAGCCCCGCCAGCTGGTGCCGCCAGATATACCCGTTGACCAGCACACCGTGAACGAACAGCGCCACCGGTCCCTTGCCGACGTCCGCATAAGCAATGCGGCCCGACGGCGTATCGACGAACTTCTTCGCCGCTTCAAATGTCTTGCTGTCCATGTCTACGCCGCCTTCTCGCAATGCGCTTCCAACCGGTACCCGTCCGGATCGACCACGAACGCCGCGTAGTAATTCGCGCTGTAGTCCGCACGCACGCCAGGCTTGCCGTTGTCTTTGCCGCCGCTCTTGAGCGCCGCCGCATAGAAAGCATCGACCGCTTTGCGCGAGTCCGCGACGAAGCAGAAGTGCAAACCGGACCGCGCATCGGCCTTCACCGGATGCTCGGTCTTGCCCAGCCACAGCTGGATCGCCTTCCGCCCATACCCCGCGGACTCGTCGCCCGGTGCCAGACACTCGTACCCAAGCGGCTTGAGCGCCGCGTCATAGAACCGGCGCGCCGCCGCGATGTCGCGCACCCCAATCGAAACGTGATCCAGCATGACTTTCTCTCCTCGTCGTCTGGCCGGCGATCATCGCCGCGCCTATATAACCTTCATGATGGTTATACGAGTAACGTGCATTTAACGACTTGTCAACCGGCAAGGTGGTTAGTAGGAAAGACAATGATCGAAGCCCAGAAAACAGCCACGGAAGCGCTGATCTCGACGGCGCGCGCGGACCTGTGCCTCGACTTCGCCAACAGCCGCTATTGGCGCGGCACGGGCGAACCCACCGAAACGCTCACGACCTTCAACGACGTCTTCACCTGGCTCGCCGCAGCGAATGCGCTCGACGCAAAAACCGTCGAAGCGCTGAAACAAAATTGGCGGCTGTCAGACTCGGACCACGCCGAGACGATTCAGTTGCGTGAAGCGCTCTACAGAATTTTCACCGCCATCGCGGCGAACGCCGACCCGGCACCGGCCGACATCGAAATCTTCAACCGCCAACTCACGGCAGCCCCCGCGCGCACGCAGTTGGTGAAGCACGACGGCGCCTACCTCTGGCGCGCCGATCTCAAACCGCAACTCCCCGACCTACTCGCGCCGATCCTTTGGACCGCAGGCGACATGCTGGCCGAACCCCGCCGCGACCGCATCCGCCTCTGCGCCAACGAAAAATGCGTCTGGCTCTTCCTAGACGACAGCAAAAGCGGCACCCGCCGCTGGTGCGATATGAAAGCCTGCGGCAACCGCGCAAAGGCGCATCGGCACTACGAAAGGAAGAAGAAAGAAAAAGGATCGTAGCTCTCGCCGCATTGGATTTGAGGAGATGCCCGAAGAGCGGGCGAGACGCCCGCGCCCCCAGGACCAGCGCCCGACCGGAAACGCTCAACACTTCGATCGAGGGGCGCACAAATATTCGGAAAGTCCCCAGCCCTGGGGGCGCGGGCGTCCCGCCCGCTCTTACTGAGCATCCACCAACGTCAGCCCATCCATCTCGATAAACGCCGCCTGTGCAGCCCAGCCGCCGCCGCCTTCCGACACCGCGAACACGACATCGTTGTCGCCGCGGCGAAGCTGAAGCTGCAATTCGTCGTACAATCCGACCGTGCCCAGAAACCGGTAATCGCGGCTTGCCTGCGAGTCGTCGCCGGTGAACAGCAACGCGCCATTCACATAGACGCGCACCCGATCGCTGAACCCGAACCGCATCGCAACCGAACGCGCACGATCCGCGCGCACGACGACGCGCGTAAGCACCGTCGGCGCTTTCTCCGTCCAAGCCGCCGCGCGCGCCAGGTTGGCAATGCCGTTGCTCTCGACCGGAAGCCGCGTCCAGGCGAGACCCTTCAACGTGTTCGCACCCGCCGCAGCCAGCGCAACCGCTTCCGCCATCGGCGAACTCACGAACCACGCCCGCACATGACCCGGCATCAACTCTGACACCGGCTCCGCCGGCGCAGCATCCTGCGCGCCGGGTGTGATGTTGATGTTGGCGAAATAAGCGCCGCCCAAACTCCCTTTGATCATCACGAACCCGGCCTTCCGCTCGCGCTTCAAGTCGTGCACGACCAAGGTCGGCTTGTCGGAATTGACGAACACGCGCGCTGAGTCCTCGCCGATCTCAAGCCGCACGCGCATCCACTGGTTCACCGGAAAAATCGTCTGCGCATTGTACTGCTTGTAGATCTGCCAAGCCGTCATGCCGTTGATGACCGGCGTGTACTGCATCGAATCCGGATTGCCGTTCTGATGCGGCCGCAAATAGAAGTGCTCGTAATTCCCGTCATCCTGCCCGCGGAAGATAACGCCCGGAAAACTCTGCTTGGTATTGGGCAGCGCCATATCGAATTCGATCACCCCCGCATCGAAGTCCGCATCCGCCAACCTCGCATTGGTCCCCACAAGCGAAAGCGCCCGCTTCCCCTGAAACTCCACAACCTGAGGCGGAGCCCCTTCGAACTGCCACCGCGGCGAGTCCACCGCGACAGCCTCAGCCCAAGCCGGCGCCGCGAGAACAAAAAATAACATGGTCAAAGCAAAACGCATCGTGTCCCCCTCAGCCGACGATCGAGATCGACCGAGGTCGAGCTAACACCGCCACGCAGCGCGCAGCCCGTCACACGCCTGTGATGCCGCCACAGCCAGTTCGTCGCCAAACGCGAAATGAGCAGCGTGAAGAAAGAGCGGGCGTCCTCGCCCGCTCTACCGGCATCTCACCAAACTCCGCCTTGCAAGATCGCGCACAGTTCTGTATATGTTCTCACGCGCGCGGATCAGCCCGCGCCGGCTCTTTGACATCGTGGATGAGACCCAGTGGCCGTCGCGGCCCAAAGCGCGATGTGTGCCCCGATCTGCGCCCGCAATCTCGCTTCCGTCCACGTTGCCGTCACATGTGATGGCAATGTGATGGCAGCGTGACGCCATTTTCCGCGGAGTTCAGCCGATGTGACGGCGTGACGGATCGGATTGCATTTTTCGTATGCCCCCGCGAGCGCCGGCACACAATCAGTAGAGACGCGCCTCACGCACCAAACAGAGTCTTCAGATCCTTCTTCATGATCTTGCCGTTCGCATTGCGCGGCAGCGTTTCGGGCAAGAACAAAATCTTCACCGGCACTTTGAACGCCGCAATCTTCTGCGCCACGAAATGCCGCAACTCCTCCTCGGTCGCCTTCGTATCCGGCTTAAGATGCACGGCCGCCGCAGGCTCCTCGCCCAACGTGCGATGCGGCAGGCCGATAACGGCGGCATCCATCACCGCCGGATGATCGTAAAGCGCATTCTCGACCTCGACGCAGTAGATGTTCTCGCCGCCGCGGATCAGCATGTCCTTCGCCCGGTCGACGATATAGACGAAACCTTCCTCGTCGACCTTCGCAAGATCGCCCGTCTTCACCCACCCGTCGATGAACGTCTCGGCCGTCGCCTGCGGCTTATTCCAATACCCGCGCACGACAATCGGTCCGCGATAGTAGAGCTCACCGACCTGACCGACCGGCATATCCTTCCCGTCGCCGCCGACGATACGCACTTCGCCGGTGGGCGAGGGCACGCCGCAGCTCGAAGGCTTGCGCTCATAGTCTTCGCCGAAGTTGCTGGTCGCCGTCGCCGACGTTTCCGTCATCCCCCAACCCTGGCCGGGCTTGAGGTTCGGAAACCGCTCCTTCATTCGCCGTACAAGCTCAGGCGCCGACGGCGCGCCGCCATACGAAATAACCTCCAGCGACGACAGGTCGAACTCATGAAACCGCGGATGCTCGATGATCTGCCACGCGATCGTCGGTACGCCGCCCGCCGACGTAATCCGCTCCCGCTCGATCAGCTCAAGCGCCTGATCCGCGTTCCACCGGCGCTGCATGACAAGCTTGCTGCCCGCCAACACGGCCGGGCACATCACCGCAAAACAACCCGTCGCATGAAAGAACGGCACCGAGATCAAACTGGACTTCTGCACGTTCGGGTCCGGCACCGGCAAAGCCTCGCCCCGCCGCAAGAACGAACGCGCCTGCGCACACATCGCGTTGAAGAAATTGGAGATGACGTTCCGATGCGTGATCACCGCCCCCTTGGGCTTGCCCGTCGTGCCCGACGTATAGAAGATCGTGGCGTCGTCTTCCGGATCGAACGCCACATTCGGCATCGGCACTTCGGCAAGCGAGGCCCAAGAATTCGGCGCCCCGATCACGTCCTCAAGCTTCTGCACCCGCGGATCGGCAATCTCGTCGCTCGACCGGCTGACATAGATGCGCTTCAGCTCCGGGCAATTGTCGACATGCTCGCGCAACCGCTCCCAACGCTCCGCATCGGCGATAGCGACCGTCGTCCCGGAATCGACCAGCCCATATTCAAGCTCCGGCCCCGTCCACCACGCGTTCAACGGCGTCACGACCGCGCCGGCCAAAATCGCAGCCCAAAACGCCACCGACCACTCCGGCAGATTGCGCATGATGATCGCAACCCGGTCGCCCTTCTTCACGCCGTCCGCGACCAACCGCTTCGCCATCTGCGAGACGGCGCGACGATGCGCATCGAACGTCACCCGCTCATTCTCGTTGACCATGTAGACGCGGTCCGCGAAAGCAGCGCTCGCCTCGAACACGACCGCGAGCGACGGCGGCGCATTCTTCCACGTCTTGATCTTCACCCCGCGGATCACCCGCTCTTCGACCTCGAAAGGCGAAGCAGGCGCGGACACCAACAACTGGTGCGCCTGCGCAATCGACATGGCGGGAAAGCCCGCAGGCAAGGCGGCGGCGTTACTCGACATCGGCGGTTCCTCGAAGGCTAGAGTTTTTCTGTGTTACCCGTCGATTACCGCGTCTGCCCCAGCACCTCAAGCCCGGCGCGAGCGTCAGTCGGTGAAGGCCGAGTACACCATCGTCCGCAGTTCGCGCCGGATGGGGTAGGCGGACGAGGGCAGAAGCTGGGTCATGAAGATCGCGATCAGCTCTTCCTCCGGGTCGATCCAGAACGACGTGGTCGCCGCGCCCCCCCAAGAGTATTCGCCCACCGAGCCCGGGATCAGCGTCTTGGCCGGATCCATCGTGACCGAGAAGCCCAGCCCGAAACCGATGCCGTTATACGTCGCCTCGCTGAACAGCGACCGCGACAGCGCCGGCAAATCCTTGCCGTCCGGCAAATGGTTCGACGTCATCAAGGCGATCGTCTTCGGGCTCAAAAGCTGCACGCCATCCGACGTCCCGCCGCCGATCAGCATCCGGCAGAACTTAAGGTAGTCGCTCGTCGTCGACACCAACCCGCCGCCGCCCGAAATCAAACTCGGCGCTTCGAGATAGGGACTCTTCGTCGGATCATCCTGCAGATCCATGGTACCTTTGGGCGTCGCCGCATAGCATGCCGCCAATCGCGACTCCTGACCCGCACGCACATGGAAGTCGGTGTCGACCATCCCCAGCGGCTTAAAAATCTTCGCGCGCAGGTAATCCTCGAACTTCATCCCCGACACCTTGCCGACGATGTAGCCCAGAATGTCCGTCGAGACGGAGTAGTTCCAAGCCGTCCCCGGCGAGAACTCCAGCGGCAACTTGGCGAGCGTCTGAACCATGTCCTCCAGCGTGCCGTGCTTCTCGATCTCGCCGATCTTGTGCTTGCGATACGCAGCGTCGACGTTCGTCGATTGCTGAAACCCGTAAGTCAGCCCCGACGTATGCCGCATCAAATCGACGATCTGCATGGGCCGGTCCGGACGCTTCGTGCGAAACGTCTCCATGAACCCGCCCTGATAAACGCCGAGATCCTTCCACGCCGGAATATATTTGTGGACCGGATCATCGAGCCCGATCAGCCCTTGCTCGAACAGCATCATCGTCGCGACCGACGTGACGGGCTTGGTCATCGAATAGATGCGGAAGATCGTGTCGTCCTTCAGCGGCTTCTTCCGCTCGACATCCGCCATACCGAAGGACGAAAAATGCGCCGTCTCACCGCGCCGCCAAACGAGAACCTGCCCGCAAGGCATCCGCCCCGGCTCGACATATTTGCGCTGAACGAACTTGTCGATCGCTTCCAACCGCGACGACGAAAGGCCCAGTGTTTCAGGACGCGCGCTCATCTCTCAGTTCCCTATGGCAATGGCGATCCGCCGATCATAGGGCCTGAGCCAGCGTTGCGGAACGGGAGATTAAGGCGTCGGCGTGCCGTCCTGCGGGACTTGGCATTTCTGGGCTTCGAAGCGAGTGGACATCGTTTCCAACCGCGCCATGTCGAGCCCTTCCATGGCCTTTTGCAGGCGCTCCATCTGCGCCTGCATCCGCTCCATGTGCTCACCGGAAGGCGCCGACGTCGACATCATCGCGCCGAAGCCACAGATCAATCCGACGCCCGGCAGCGAACAGGCGATCGCACTACCCATGCCGCCCATCATCGAACCCGCGCTGCCGGCGGACGCCGCTTGATCGGCCATGGCCTGCGCTTCCCGCGCGAACTCGGGGTCCATCTGCGAATTCATCTTCTGACCCGCGACGGTCATCTCCGCGATCATCTGATCGCACGTCATCGTCTCAACGGCCGGCAGCGCGTCTGAGGCGACAGCGACGGTGGTGGCGCACAAAACGGCGAAGGCAGCGGGAAGACGAGTGAACATGGAGAAGCCCCAGCATCGTGATCGAGGGCAGTCTACCGCGCACGACCTCCGCCGACCATCGCCAGACATCGCAGATGCGGCAGAAGTCACATCAGACCCTAAGCCCTTGCGAGACCAGTCTATCCAGGCGCTTCCAGTGCGCCGGCCACGTAATTCTGAAACCAGGCCACGCCTTGCTCGTGTTTCGGCGAGAGCACGCCCGCCTCATAAACGCCGGCGTCGATGTTCGCCTGCACCCGCTCGCAGATCCACCGGTCCTCGGCGGTCACGGTGCCCGACATCGCCATGATGCGATGCCGCTCACGCTCGTCGTCGGCGATCTCCGGCACAAGATAATAGTCGTACACCAGCCGCGTCAGATTGAGCTCGATCGGCAGCATGCGCTCCATCATCAACCCGTCGCCGTAGACGTTGATCCCCAGATGCGGCTGCGCGAACGCCCACAACCCATCATAGATCGCGCTGTCGGCAGGCGCCTTCATCGGTGCGTAGTGAAAGCAGACATCGCCCTCGACATGCACCTCGTACCTCGACGCATCCACTTCCGCGCTCAAACCCTGATGCACCAGCGGGATGTGATACCCCTCAAGATAATTCTCGACGTAAATCTTCCAGTTGCACGCGATGTCATGCGTGCGCCGGTCGGTATGCGCGAGCCGCATCAGATCGCGCGCACCGACACGCTTGTCCAGCGGCGCCAGCGTGTCGGCGAGGGCAGGGGACTGCTTGTCGATATTGACGAACACGAACCCGCGCCACGTCTCGACCTTCACGTCGAACAGTGGAAAGTTACGTGGATCAAACCCCGCCGCGACGCCGAAGTCGCGCGCGTTCCGCAGGCGACCATCCAACGTGTAGACCCAGCCGTGATACTTGCAGGTCAACGACCCGCCGCAATTCCCACGCTCCTCGTCGAACAGAGGCCCCGCGCGATGCCGGCACACGTTGTGAAAAGCCTTCAACGCGCCGCCGGTCCGCACGACGATCAGTGGATATCCCGCAATCGTCGCCGCGACGACATCGCCCTCATGGCGCAACTCGCTCTCATGCCCCATGAACAGCCACGACCGCCCGAACACGCGTTTGCGTTCGGCGTCATAGCGCGCGGGGTCGCGATAAACGGAAGCGGGAGCGGTTGCTTGAAGCTGGGTCACAGGCGGCAGGTTACGCAGCCGTGCCACCCACTGTCAGGCCCTCGATCAACAATGTCGGCTGACCCACGCCGACAGGCACGCTTTGCCCGTTCTTCCCGCAGGTGCCGATCCCGGTGTCGAGCTTCAGATCGTTGCCCACCATCTTCACGTGCGTCAGCGAGTCCGGCCCGTTGCCGATGAGCGTCGCGCCTTTCACCGGTGCACCGACTTTGCCGTCCTCGATCCGATAGGCCTCGGTGCACGAGAACACGAACTTCCCGCTCGTGATGTCGACCTGACCGCCGCCGAAGTTCACCGCATAGATGCCGTTCTTTACGCTCAACAAAATCTCACCCGGATCATGCGGCCCCGCCATCATGAACGTGTTCGTCATGCGCGGCATGATCGAGTGCGAGTGGCCTTGCCGGCGTCCGTTGCCGGTAGCCTTCATGCCCATCAACCGCGCGTTCTGCCGGTCCTGCAAATAGCCTTTGAGGATCCCGTCCTCGATCAAGACCGTCCGGCTCGTCGGCGTACCTTCATCGTCGACCGACAGAGACCCGCGCCGCGCATCGATCGTGCCGTCATCGACGACAGTCACACCGGGCGACGCCACGCGTTGACCCAAGAGGCCCGCGAACGCACTCGTTTTCTTCCGGTTGAAGTCGCCCTCAAGCCCATGTCCGATCGCTTCATGCAAAAGAATGCCCGGCCACCCCGGTCCAAGAACGACCGGCATCACGCCGGCCGGCGCCGAAACGGACTTCAGGTTCACCAGCGCCTGACGCAAAGCCTCATCGACCGCACCTTTCCAACTCTTGGGATCGAGATAGACGTCATAGGCCGTTCGCCCGCCCATCCCATGCGAGCCGCTCTCCTGCCGGTCGCCTTCCCCTGCCACAATTGACACGTTCAGCCGCACGAGGGGCCGAACGTCGCGCACCGTCATCCCGTCAGGCCGCAGGATTTCCACAGCCTGCCACTCACCGAACAGCGAGCAAGACACCTGCCGGACCCGAGAGTCCTTGCTGCGCGCATAGGTATCGATGTCCGACAAAAGCTTCGTCTTGACCTCGAACGGCGTCCCGTCGATCGGGTTGTCCGACTTATAAAGCTGAACATTCGTGCGCTGCGGACCGGCCGCCCATGTGCCGGTGTAGCCGCTCTTCACGGCCTGCACCGCGGCGGCGGCGCGGCGAATGGCGTCTTCGCTCAAATCCGACGAATGCGCGAAACCCATCGCCTCGCCCGCTACGGCACGCAGGCCAAACCCCTGTGTCGTGTCGAAACTCGCCGATTTCATCCGCCCGTCGTCGAACACGAAACTCTCGGTCAGGCGGTATTCGAGGAACAGCTCGCCATCGTCGGCGCCCTTAAGCGCGTCCGCCGTGATACGCTCCACGTTGTTCCGGTCGAGGCCGTTTTGCGTGAAGAACAGATCATGCGTCGCTGTCATGGCTGCCTCGAGTTTTCTTGAGTGTGGTTCGCAATTTGGAAGGCCAAGTTCGAACGTAGGTCGTTCGTTGTCGTCGTCAATCCGCAGTCGCGCTAGAGTTGTGGCATATAGTCGCAATGACGATGCGTATCCTGCGCCGCTAAATCGCGTCCACTAAAAGTACCACGGGTCTGACCTAAGGGGCGATTCCTCTTCAGGTTTTTTCAATCACATGGGCTGAACGGGGCTGGTCAGGCGCATGCGCGCATCGTTGCGAATTGGAATCACGACATTTTTTGCGCTGATCGCGACGTTGATCGGCGCCGGCACGGCATGGGCGACTGAAGGGAGCTTTGCGGTTCCCGAACAAATCAACCTGATGCCTGCTGCAACCGATCACATGCAGGACATCCACGATTTCCATAATCTGCTGTTGGTTATCACCACGCTGATTACGGTTTTCGTTCTGGGCCTGCTGATCTGGGTGATGGTGCGCTACAACGCGCGCGTCAATCCCAAGCCCGCGAACTGGTCGCACAACACGCTGATCGAGATCGTCTGGACGATTGTCCCGATTGTGATCTTGGGGCTGATCGTCGTGCCGTCGTTCCGGCTGCTCTACGCGGGCGAGGTCATTCCGGCGAACGTCGACCTCACGGTCAAGGCGATCGGACATCAGTGGTATTGGTCGTACGAATATCCCGATCACGGCGGCTTCACCTTCGACGCGACGATGCTCAAGGACGAAGATGCCGCGAAGGCCGGTGAGCCGCGCTTGCTCGCTGTCGACAACCGCGTCGTGGTGCCGGTCGGAAAGACCGTTCGCGTGATCGTGACGTCGACCGACGTTATTCACTCGTGGACCATCCCGGCCTTCGGCTCGAAGATCGACGCGGTCCCCGGCAAGCTGAACGAGACCTGGTTCAAGGCCAACCGCGAAGGCGTCTTCTACGGCCAGTGTTCCGAACTCTGCGGTTCGCGCCACGCCTTCATGCCCATCGCGGTCGAAGTCGTCAGCCAGGAAAAGTTCGATCAATGGATTACTGAGGCCAAGGCCAAGTTCGCAGCCGCCGACGGCGCGCCTTCTGCGCTCGCCTCTCGCTAACGTTCTAGGAAAGACAAAGACATGGCGACCGCGCATCACGCCGACGCTCACGACGATCACCACACGCCGACCGGTTGGCGCCGCTTCGTCTATTCGACGAACCACAAAGACATCGGCACGATGTACATCATCTTCGCGATCATCGCGGGGTTGATCGGCGGCGCCTTGTCGATCGGCATCCGCATGGAGTTGCAGGAGCCGGGCATCCAGTGGTTCGTGGGCGACGAGCATCTCTACAACGTCTTCGTCACCGCCCACGCGCTGATCATGATCTTCTTCATGGTGATGCCCGCCATGATCGGCGGCTTCGGCAACTGGTTCGTGCCGCTCATGATCGGGGCGCCCGACATGGCGTTCCCGCGCATGAACAACATTTCGTTCTGGCTGCTGCCGTTCTCGTTCACGCTGCTCATCCTCTCGATGTTCGTCGAAGGCGACTCGGGCGGTCACGGCGTCGGCGGCGGATGGACGATCTACGCGCCGCTATCGACGACCGGCTCACCCGGTCCCGCCATGGACTTCGCGATCCTGGCGCTGCACATCGCCGGCGCCTCGTCGATCTTGGGCGCGATCAACTTCATCACCACGATCTTCAACATGCGCGCGCCGGGCATGACGCTCCACCGCATGCCGCTCTTCGTGTGGTCGATCCTGGTCACGGTGTTCCTGCTGCTGCTCTCGTTGCCTGTCCTCGCGGGCGCGATCACCATGCTGCTCACCGACCGCAACTTCGGTACGACCTTCTTCGATCCCGCAGGCAACGGCGACCCGATCCTGTTCCAGCATCTGTTCTGGTTCTTCGGTCACCCTGAGGTCTACATCCTCATCCTGCCGGGCTTCGGCATGATCAGCCACATCGTCTCGACCTTCTCGAAGAAGCCGGTGTTCGGCTATCTCGGCATGGCCTACGCGATGGTCGGCATCGGTGTGATCGGCTTCATCGTCTGGGCGCACCACATGTACACCGTGGGCATGAGCGTCAACACGGAAGCCTATTTCGTGGCGGCGACGATGGTCATTGCGGTGCCCACCGGCATCAAGATCTTCTCGTGGATCGCCACGATGTGGGGCGGCTCGATCGAGTTCAAGACGCCGATGCTCTGGGCGATCGGCTTCATCTTCCTCTTCACCTTGGGCGGCGTCACCGGCGTCGTGCTCGCCAACTCAGGCGTCGATACGTCCCTGCACGACACGTATTACGTCGTCGCGCACTTCCACTATGTGCTCTCGCTCGGCGCCGTCTTCGCCATCTTTGCAGGCTTCTACTACTGGTCTGGCAAGATGTGGGGCTACATGTACAACGAGTTCCTGGGCCAGCTGCACTTCTGGGTCACCTTCGTCGGTGTGAACCTGGTGTTCTTCCCGCAGCATTTCTTAGGGCTGGCCGGCATGCCGCGCCGCTACGTCGACTATCCGGATGCGTATGCCTACTGGAACTACATCTCGTCCGTCGGCTCGTATATCTCGGGCGTCGGCGTGCTGATCTTCCTGATCATGCTCATCGAAATGTTTGTCGCCAAGCGCAAGGCCGCCGCGAACCCGTGGGGCGTCGGCGCCACGACGCTGGAATGGACGCTGCCTTCGCCGCCACCGTTCCACCAGTTCAACGAACTGCCGAAGATCACCGGCGGAGACAAACATTGACCGGCGCAGCCGCAACCATCGCAACCGAAAGGGCTGGCGCCTCTCTCGCCGGCCCTTCCGACTATCTGGCGCTGCTGAAGCCGCGCGTAATGTCGCTCGTCGTTTTCACGGCGCTGGCGACCATGATCGTCGCGCCGGGCGGATTGCATCCGGTTCTCGCCGCAGCAGCGTTGCTCTGCATCGCGGTCGGCGCGGGCGCGGCCGGCGCACTCAATCAATGGTATGACGCCGACATCGACGCGATCATGATCCGCACGCGCACGCGTCCCGTGCCGTCGGGCCGCATCGGCCGTCAAGAAGCGCTCGAGTTCGGCGGCACGCTCGCTGCCTTCAGCGTCTTCGCCATGATCTTCCTCGTCAACTTGACGGCCGCAGCGCTGCTGGCCGCGACGATCGCCTTCTACCTCTTCGTCTACACAATGTGGCTGAAGCGCCTGACGGTGCAGAACATCGTCATCGGCGGGGCAGCCGGCGCACTGCCGCCGGTGATCGGCTGGGCCGCCGTCACGGGCAACGCGTTCGACACGCTGCCCTGGCTGCTCTTCCTCATCATCTTCCTCTGGACGCCGCCGCACTTCTGGGCGCTGGCGCTCGCCGGCAACGAAGACTACGCCCGCGCCAAGGTGCCGATGCTGCCCGTCGTGAAGGGTTCGCGCGCCACCCGCAACCAGATCGTCGCCTACACCCTGCTGCTAACCGCCGCCGCGATGGCGCCCTACGCGCTGAACCTCGCCGGTGTCGTCTACGGCGCGACGGCCGCACTCGGCAGCGTCGGCTTCATCGCCGCCACGGTGCTGTTGTGGTTCGCACCCGCCGACCGCGAGCGCGTGACAGCGCTGCGCGTCTTCGCCTTTTCGATCTTCTATCTGTTCGCGCTCTTCACGGCACTCGCCACCGAAGCGTTGATCGGTCTTGCGCCGGGAGCGGTGTAGAGGATGTCGTCCATGGAACTGACGCCCGAAGAAAAGAAAAAGCAGAAGCAGCGCAACTGGGCGCTCGCCGCCGCGCTCGCCGCTTTTGTATTGCTGGTCTACGTAGTGACCGTCGTAAAGCTCGGCGCCAACGTGATGAACAGACCGCTGTAATATGAAACCGAACGACAAAGTTCTGGCCCTGTGCGTCGGCGTTGTCGTCGGCATGGTCGGCTTGTCGTACGCGTCGGTCCCGCTCTACCGCATCTTTTGCCAAGTCACGGGCTTCGCCGGCACGCCGCGCATCGCCGACGCGGCCTCCGACACGATAGCGGCGGGTTCGATGGAAGTGCGCTTCGACGCCAACGTCGGGCAGGGCCTGCCATGGGAATTCGGCCCGGAACGCGTGTCGATGAAAGTGCGCCTCGGGGAAAACACCGTCGCCCACTACCGCGCGCACAACGATTCAAGCGTGCCCGTCGTCGGCACCGCGACCTTCAACGTCACGCCGACGAAGGCCGCGCAGTATTTCAACAAGATCCAATGCTTCTGCTTCACCCGTCAGGAACTGAAGCCGGGGCAAACCGCCGACATGGCCGTCTCCTTCTTTGTCGATCCCGCCATCGCGACGGATCCCGAAACGAAGGACGTCACGGCCGTCACGCTTTCCTACACGTTCTTTCCGGCGAAGGCTGAAAAGGTCGCCGCCGTGAACACACGCTAAGCCCAGAGGTCGAACGCAAATGTCATCCGACGAAGTCAAACACGATTATCACCTGGTCGACCCCAGCGCGTGGCCGATCGTCGGCTCAATCGGCGCCTTCGCCAGCGCCGTCGGCGCCATCGGTTACTTCCAGCATCTGAAAGGCGCGCCGGCGCTGTTCGGCCTCGCGCTGTTCGACGGACCGTGGGTTCTGATTTTCGGCGGCCTAATCCTGGCATGGACGTTCGTCGGCTGGTGGCGCGACATCATCAAAGAGTCCGTCGTCAACGGCGACCACACGCCGGTCGTGAAGCTGCACCTGCGCTACGGCATGATCCTGTTTATCGCCTCGGAGGTCATGTTCTTCGTCGCCTGGTTCTGGGCCTACTTCAACGCGGCGCTGTTCCCGACCTACATCAACTTGCCCGCGTGGCCGCCCGCGAACATCCCGACCTTCGATCCGTGGCATCTGCCGCTGTTGAACACGTTGATCCTGCTGACGTCGGGCACGACGGTCACGTGGGCCCATCACGCGATCCAAACCGGCAACCAGAAGGGCGCGGTCAACGGCCTCGCGCTGACGATCCTGCTCGGCCTTACCTTCACCGCCGTCCAAGCCTACGAGTACTCGCACGCCGCGTTCGGTTTCGCCGGCAACATCTACGGCGCCACGTTCTTCATGGCGACCGGGTTCCACGGCTTCCACGTCATCGTCGGTACGATCTTCCTGATCGTCTGCTTCTTCCGCGCCCGCGCCGGCCATTTCACGCCGGAGCGTCACTTCGGTTTCGAAGCGGCGGCATGGTACTGGCACTTCGTCGACGTGGTATGGCTCTTCCTCTTCGCCGCGATCTACGTCTGGGGCGCAGGCACGCCAGCCGCGCACTAAGTCGGGCGCGAACCGAAGGGTGAGGTATGGGACAGTTGCGGGCAGCCCCACTTTGGCGATCGGGGCTGCTCTGCCGTTGCCCCCGCTGCGGCACAGGCAAGCTCTACGCCGAATACCTGAAATTCGCCCCGCGCTGCACCGTTTGCGACCTCGACTACCGCTTCGCTGACTCAGGCGACGGCCCGGCCGTCTTCGTCATCCTGATCGCCGGCGCCTTCATTGTCGCCAGCGCCCTCGTCATCGAAGTAAACTTCCAGCCGCCCTATTGGGTGCACGCGGTCCTCTGGCTCCCGCTCACCATCGGCCTCTGCTTGGGCTTGCTGCCGGTGTTCAAGGCGACGCTCTTCGCGCTCCAATACCGCAACCAAGCCGGCGAAGGCCGGATGAAATAGCCGTGACCTTCCGCCCGCTGCCCATCCTGACAGTCGCGACCGTGATCGCGCTGGCGATCCTTATCGGCCTCGGCAGCTGGCAACTTCAGCGCCGCGCCGAAAAACACGAGCAGCTCGACCAGATCGCCGCCCGCTCCACCGCAGCGCCCGCTCCCGTCGAAGTCCTCTTCGCAACGGGCGACTACGCCGCCTACCGCCACGCAACCGCCGACGGCACATTCGAACACACCAAAGAATCTTACGTCTACGCTCCGCGCAGCGATGACGGCCCCACGCGCGTCGGCTTCAAAGTCATCACGCCGTTCAACCTCGTGTCCGGCGGCACGATCCTCGTCGACCGCGGCTGGGTCCCCGAAGACAAGAAAGACCCGGCGACGCGCGAGGCCGGCCAGTTCAAAGGCGAAGTCGAAGTCACGGGCACGCTGCGCCCGCCGCCGACGCCCAGCACCTTCACCCCGCCGCCCGACCTCGCGACCCGCACGTTCTATCTGCGCGACAGCGCAGCGATCGCTTCGGCTGTCGGTGTGACGCTCTCGCGCCCGCTGATCTTGGAAGCGACGTCGGCCATCGACGGCGGCCCGGAACCGCGCGCAACCGACATCAACATCCCCGACAACCACCTGAACTACGCGCTGACGTGGTTTTCACTGGCTGTTGTCCTTCTCGTCATATACTTGCGCTTCCATCAAGTTCGCGGACGCTTGAGGTTCGGCAAATGAAATACGTCTCGACGCGCGGCGCCTCGCCCGCGATCAGCTTCGAAGATGTCTTGATCTCGGGCCCCGCACCCGACGGCGGCCTCTACGTGCCTCAGACATGGCCGACGTTCGACGCCACACGCATCCGCAACAAGCCCGGCGCCACCTACGCCGACCTCGCCGCGGCCGTCGTCGCGCTCTTCGCCGGCAGCCCCGATTGGTACCGCGACATCGACAAGCACGCGCACGAAGCCTACGCGAAGTGGGACGACAAACGCGTAGCCCCACTCGTGCCCTTCGGCGAACACCGCTGGCTGCTCGAACTCTTCCACGGGCCCACGCTCGCTTTCAAAGATTTCGCGCTGCAACTCTTGGCGCCGCTGATGAACGAAGCGCTGAAGCGCCGCAACCAACGCGCCCTCGTTCTCGCCGCAACGTCAGGCGACACCGGCGCGGCAGCCGTGGCCGCACTCGCGAATCAGCCCAACATCGACCTCGTCGTCCTGCACCCGAAGGGCCGCATCTCCGACGTCCAGCGCCGCCAGATGACGACGACGACCGCGCCGAACATCCGCAACGTCGCCATCGAAGGCACCTTCGACGACGCGCAGTCGCTGGTGAAGCAAGTCTTCGCCGACCAAGCCTTCGCCCGCGACCACCGCCTCGCCGCGATCAACTCAATCAACTGGGTCCGCATCGCCGCCCAAGCCGCGTATTACATTTCCAGCAGCATCGCCCTCGACAAAAAGGCGCTGACCTTCGCCGTCCCGACCGGCAACTTCGGCGACGTCTTCGCAGGCTACGTGGCCAAGCAGCTCGGTGCGCCGATCCGCCGCCTCATCGTCGCGACAAACACGAACGACATCCTCGCCCGCGCCATCACGACCGGCAACTACACGCGCGGCGAAGTCCACGCCACCATGTCCCCGGCCATGGACATCCAGGTCGCCAGCAACTTCGAACGCCTTCTCTACGAAAGCAGCGGCCGCGACGCCGCGCAGATCAAACGCCCGATGGAAAGCTTCGCCGCGACGGGCACGCTGAAACTCGCCCCCGACACGCTCGCCAAAATCCAAGCGCTCTTCGCCGCCGACCGCGTCGACGAAGCCGAAACCGCGGCAACGATCCGCCTGATGCACCGCGATGCAAAGCTGCTCGTCGACCCGCACACGGCGGTCGGCCTCACCGCCACCCGCAAGGCCGCACCCGACGAAGACACCGTCGTCCTCGCAACCGCACACCCGGCCAAATTCCCCGACGCCGTCGAGAAGGCGTCGGGCGTAAAACCGGAACTGCCGGAGCGCCTGCGCTGGATCCTGACCGCGCCCGAGCACTACGACACACTCCCCAACGACCTCGCCGCCCTTAAGCACCACTTGGCCGGGAAACGTTAGCTCGGAAACCGGCAGGAAACCGCCATTTACCGGCATCCTCCAATTCCGATGAAAACCACGGCCAAGTGCCCTATGTAATCCCGGCCCAAATCAGAAGGACCGGCATGCCCGAAATCACCAAGCTCCCGAACGGCCTCACCGTCATCACCGACCCGATGCCGCATCTCGAGACCGCGGCGGTCGGCGTCTGGGTCGATGCGGGCGCCCGCAACGAGACCCAGGCGACCAATGGCATCGCCCACATGCTGGAGCATATGGCGTTCAAGGGCACGACCCGCCGCTCCGCCCGCGCCATCGCTGAAGAGATCGAACGCGTCGGCGGCTTCATCAACGCCTACACCGCCCGCGAACAAACCGCCTACTACGCGCGCGTCCTGAAGGACGACGTCGCGCTCGCCGTCGACATCATCGCCGACATCTTGCAGGACTCGGTCTTCGACGACGAAGAACTCGCCCGCGAAAAGGGCGTGGTGATTCAAGAGATCGGCCAGTCCGAAGACACGCCTGACGACATCATCTTCGACCACCTGCAATCGATCGCGTTCCCGGATCAATCCTTGGGCCGCCCGATCCTCGGCACCGAAGCCCACGTCCGCTCGTTCACGCGCGAAACGCTGATCGAGCAGATCAAGGGACACTATTTCGCCCACGGCATGCTGCTCATCGCAGCCGGCGCCGTCACGCACGAGCAGATGGTCGCGCTCGGCCAACGCCATTTCGCCAAATTCCAAACCGGAAACACCAAGCCCGTCGAAAGCGCCCGCTACGCCGGCGGCGAATTCCGCGCCGAGGACGATCTGGAACAGGCGCACATCGCGCTCGCGCTGCCCGGCTTCCGCGCGGCCGATGAAGATACCTACGCGGTCAGCGTCTATTCGACGGTGCTCGGCGGCGGCATGTCTTCGCGCCTCTTTCAGGAAGCGCGCGAAAAGCGCGGCCTCTGCTACGCCATCCACACCTTCGGCCAAAGCTTCGTCGACACCGGCATCTTCGGTGTCTACGCCGGCACCAGCGCCGCCGACGCGCCCGAACTCGTCAACGTCATTGCGGGCGAAATGAAATCGCTCGCCGAAAGCGCCGGCGAAGACGAAGTCGCCCGCGCCCGCGCGCAAATCAAGTCGGGTCTCTTGATGGGCATGGAGCAGGCCTCCGCGCGCTGCGAACAGATAGCGGCGCAAATGTTCACCTATGGCCGCCTGATGGACACGCGCGAACTGATCGCCAAGATCGACGCCGTCGACACGAAAGCCGTCAGCCGCGTCGCTGCCAAGGTGCTTTCGAACGGCGGCCTGACGCTGGCCGCGCTCGGTCCCGTCGGCACGCTCGGGACGTATGATCGCGTGGCGAAGCGTTTCGCCTGATGGCGTTGCGTGCCGCGTTGCCCGGCTCAAAGCCGCCGTTCGCGCTCGAAGGCAAGAGCGTGCGCCTGCGCGCGCCCGTCGCCGGCGACTACATGCAATGGTCGAAGCTGCGCGGCGACAGCCGCGATTTCCTGACGCCGTGGGAGCCGACTTGGGCTCCCGACGAACTCACGCGCGCCGCCTTCCGCCGCCGCCTCAGGCGCTACGCGCAAGCGGCGCGAGCAGGCTCAGGCCACATGTTCTTCGTCTTCGACAGAAAGACCGGCGATCTCCTGGGCGGCTGCCAACTTTCCAACGTGCGCCAAGGCGTCGCGCAATCCGCGGCCTCGCTCGGCTATTGGATGGGCAGGCGTTTCGCGGGCAAAGGCCTGATGACCGACGCCGTCACGATCCTCGTCCGCCACGCCTTCGACCGCATGGGCTTTCACAGAATAGAAGCCGCATGCTTACCATCGAACACGCCGTCCCGCAGGGTGCTGACCAAGGTCGGTTTCACGGCCGAAGGAACCGCCCGGAAATATCTAAAGATCAATGGCGATTGGCAAGATCATCTGCTATTCGCCATCATCGCGGGCGACCCGATACCCGCATCGAAGACAACCTAATTTGCATGAGCGATACATGACGAAGGCGGCCACAGCGGACGTTCGAAGCACAGTGCCCTCCGCGCCGACGATGGCACTCATCGGAAGCGGCGCGGTGTGCCTCGCGCTCACCATTTGGATTTTCGCGCCTGGCGGATTTTTGGATTCGGTGTGCGCGCCGAGCGATGTGGAAGTGCAAGCAGATTTGATCCCCAACGAACAGGAGACTCACGTGGCCGCAGATCTCACACCCGAAAAGAACGCGGCCTTCCTGGCCGACAATGCAAAGAAGGACGGTGTCACAACGACGGCGACCGGCCTTCAGTACCGCAAGATCTCAGGCGGCGGCGGCAAGAAGCCAGCCTCGTCGCGCAGCAAGGTCACCGTCCACTACACCGGCGCCCTCATCAACGGCAAAGTCTTCGACTCATCCGTCTCGCGCGGCGAGCCGATCACGTTCGGTTTGAACCAAGTGATCCCCGGCTGGACCGAAGGCCTGCAGCTGATGAGCGAAGGCGAAAAAGCCGAACTCGTCATCCCGCAAGACCTGGGCTACGGCGCCCGCGGCTCGTCCGGCGCCATCCCGCCCCTCCAAACGCTCGTCTTCCAAGTCGAACTCATCAAAGTCCAAGACTGAAGTATCCGGACGCCACTTCCTTCACCCCTCTCCCGCCCTAAAGGGCAGGCGAGGGGTGAAACATGTGAGTGGTCGAAAACTACTGCGCTGGTGGAGGCGGCGGCGTGGGCGGCACGCCCAACAACTCGTCGAACACCAACTTCCACCCCTCACCGTGCTTCTGCCAAATGCGAACGTAGTGACCGCGCCGATCGTGGCCGTCGCGCATCCACTTGGCATCGCCGTAGGTGTAAACGAGATCACCCGCGCGCGACGCCCGCCCACCGAGTTGGCTGAACGCAATCGACGCCGCGCGCCGGTCGAGCTCCGCACCATGCTCCGATGTGTTCGTGGCGGGCAGGGCGGGAGACCCCATGATCCGCGCGTCCGCGGAGAGATGGACGAGGTAGGCCGCCTTCGAGTTCTGAGTTGCCGCCGTCGCGAACTGCGCCTCAACTTCCGCAACTTCGGTCCACGCTTTGACCGCCGTTCCCGAAGAGGCCGTCGCCGTGACGAGATGTGTCGGCTCAGTCTCAGGCCCAAGCGGCGAGCGCATCTCATTGCGCGGTCCGCCGTCATAGATCCAGCGCCACGTGCCGTTGGGCTGCTTCGCCCACACGGTGAAGTAATGGCCGAACCGTTGTTCGCCCGACGTGTATGGCCCTGTCGTAAAGCCCAGGTCGCCCGACTTCGCGATGCCTGCCCAAACCGGCCACCACTTCAACGACCGGTCCGCAGGCTCGTCCGGTTGATGCTTGAACGCTTCCTGCACGTTGACGGGATCCGGCTGAAACGCGATGGCGTCCGGCGCAGCGTATTTCTTGAACGCCGCGATCCAGCCGCGCGCCTGACCATCGGCGGCGAACTCGCGCTCGGCCGCGACCACGTCGTCAGGCGTTGCCGGCGCCGCATTCGCCTGAGCCATCATCGCCATCCCCACCGCGCACACCGCCAAGCCACGCATGTTCTTGTCCCCCGTTTCATCGAAAGCGGCCGCGACCATAGCCCACGGCCGGATCGCCGGTCGGCCGCCAACCTTCAACAGTTCGTGCGCCGCAGGTGAGCCAGTTCGCCTGCAAGGCGGCGAAACGTTCCAATGATTAACGGTTTATCCGGTTGCGAGAGGGGCCACCGATCATCGATATTCTGGTCGCAGCAAAGCCCCCCAATTTTTGCCTCGGTACATGGAAGCTTTTGTCAGGAGTCCGTTCTGGTCTGCCCGGCGCTTTGCGCGGTGGCCGATGCGCGCCCTGGCTTGTTTCGCGCTGTTCGTTGTGGCCGCAGCCGGTGTGTATGCCGCCGTGCCGATCTCGCTCGACCGCGACGTCACCGACATCTCCGCCTGGCTGAAGCCGGTGAACGAAGACGCGAGCGACGCCGCAGCCGGCGAGAAGCGCTGGCTGAAGCTCGATCTCGTCAACCCGACACAGCAAGACCTGCACCGCATCTTGACCGTCGAAAGCGCATCCAGCGGCATCCTGCGCTTCCTCGGCGGCACCGCACCCGTCAGTCTCGGCGATATCATGGCCGAGGACGAAAAGGCGAGGGGCGTGATGCTCGACGTCGGCGGCGAACGCGCGGCCGATATCGCGTTGGGGCCGCTCGAGTCGGCGAAGTTCGTCGTGTTCTCCGAAGGCGCTATCGACAGCGCCGTCTGGCGCATGTGGAAGCCCGAAGCCCTCGCCGCGTCGAAGCAGACCGAGACGCTGCTCATGGGGCTGCTGGCCGGCGCCGCGATGGCCGTCGCCGCTTGGCTCGCAGGCCTCGCCGTCTTCCGCCGCTCGACCGAACCAGCTTGGGCGGCGATCGGCCTCGGCGCGCTGGTCCTCCTCATCATCGGCGGATCGTTCCTCGCCATCCCCTCTGAAGCGCTTGAAGTCATCGGCGCGGTGATGATCGCAGCCGGCCTGCGCTATGTCGTCGAACAGCTGTCGTGGGAACGCGACCGCCCGCGCATCGCACTGCTATTCGACGGTGCCGCCTTCGCGATCTTCGGCTTCACGCTGGCAGCCGCATTCGGCGTCACCGACGCCCGCATTTTCGTCAAAGTCCTGTCGATCGCTGCGCCTGTGATCGCCGCCATCCTCGTGCTCTATTTCTCGCTCAACGCCGGCTCGCGCGTGAAGGCGATGGTGCCCGGCATCGCGCTCATGCTTGTCGCGCTCGTCGGCACGGGCTTCTTCGCGCCGATGTTCGCCGACGTCATCGTCAACATCCCGCTCTTCGCCGACGGCCTGTTCACGGCAGGCGCGCTCGCGCTCGCCTTCGCCGCCGCCGTCCCGCGCGAACCCGAACTCAGCGAAAAGGCCGTCGAAGAACTCTCCGCCGATCAACGCAAGGCCCGCGAAGCCGAATACCGTTATGCCCTCGGCCTCGCCGCCGCCCACCAAGGCCTCTGGGACTGGAACTTCGAGACCGACGAACTCTTCGTCTCGCCCTCCGTCGAAGCATTGCTCGGTCTCGACGCTGGCGCGCTCGCCAACTCCGAGCGCAAATGGGCCGAGATGATCGCGCCCGAAGACGTCCAGCTCTACGCGGATTCTCTGAACGCCCACCGCCGCCAAGGCAATTCGTCCTTCACGCTCGAAATGCGCATGCGCAACGCCAAAGGCGGCCAGCGCTGGATCCAACTTCGGGCGAGCTGCATCGCCAACGCGGGCGGCAAAGCCATCCGCTGCATCGGCGTCGTCAGCGACATCACCGGCCGCAAAGCCCAAGAGGCGCAACGCCACACCGAAGAGTCAGCCGACACGGTGACCGGCCTGATGCTGCGCAACACGTTCCTCACCCGCCTCGACGGCGTCTTGAGCTCCATCCAAACCGGCCACGCCCGCCGCCAAGGCGCGATCCTCGCCGTCGACGTCGACCGCGTTCGCGTCGTCGCCGACAGCATGGGCCACCAAGCGGGCGACCGCTTCCTCGCCCAGATCGCCCGCCGCCTCGACCACGCGGCCGGCCCCGAAGACGCCGTCGCCCGTCTGGGTACGGACGAATTCGCCGTCCTCGTCTTAGGCTCCCGCGGCGACGAAGACGGCGCCCAAGTCGCCCAACGCATCCGCGACGCGCTCTCCCAGCCTGTCGCGATCGGCGACAAAGAGATCTACCCCGCAGCCTCCATCGGCCTCGCCCTCATCGAGCCCGGCCACCGCGTCGGCGGCGACGTCCTGCGCGAGGCCGAGATCGCGATGTACCACGCCAAACGCACCGGCCGCGGCGGCTTCGAGATCTACCAGCCGCAGATGAAGCCGCGCTCCGCCGAACGCCTCCTCATGGACACCGACCTACGCACCGCCTTGGACCGCGGCCAGATCGAGATGCACTACCAACCGATCGTGCGCCTCGACGACGGTTCGATCGCCGGCTTCGAAGCCCTCATGCGCTGGCGCCATCCGCAGCGCGGTCTGCTGGCCCCCGGCGAATTCATCGCCCTCGCCGAAGAGACCGGCCTCATCATTCCCTTGGGCCGCTTCGCCGTCCAAAAAGCCACCGCCGAACTCAAGCGCTGGCAATCCTACTTCCCGCTCCGCGAGCCGCTGTTTTGCAGCGTCAACGTTTCCGCGCGCCAACTCTTCCGCCACGAATTCTTCGACGACGTCGCCGCGGTCCTGCGCGACGAGAAACCGGCCCGCATGTCGCTCAAGCTCGAACTGACCGAGAGCGTCATCATGCAGAACCCGGAATCCACCGCCCGCGCCCTCGCCAAACTGAAAGAGGCGGGAGCAGGCCTCTCGCTCGACGACTTCGGCACCGGCTTCTCATCGCTGGCCTACCTCCAGCGTTTCCCGTTCGACACCGTCAAGATCGACCGCAGCTTCGTGGCCGACATGGCGACCAACGAAGAGACGCCGGTGGTGCTGCGTTCCATCATCCGCCTGGCGCACGACCTCGACATGTCGGTCGTGGCCGAAGGCGTCGAGACCCAGGCCGAGGCCGCCCGCCTGAAGACGCTGCGCTGCGAGTTCGCCCAAGGCTTCTTGTTCGGTCAGCCGATGGACGCGACGGCGGCGTATAACTTCATCGCGCTCAAAGCCCGCGGCGTTCAGCAGCCGCCGCCGCGCGAACTGCCCAGCCCCTCAGGCCCGGCCCGAGTCCCGCGATAGCTGCGCCGGATTGATGCCCAGTTTGCGGATCGCATAATCCCACTTGCCCTGCAGCTGCTTGCCGAACAGCAAATAGTCATCCGCCGGGCAAACCATCCAGCCGTTCTGCGCAAACTCGCGCTCCAGCTGCCCCGCACCCCAACCGGCATAGCCGAGCGCGAGCATCGACTCGCGCGGTCCCGAACCTTCGGCCATCGCCTTCAGCACATCGACCGATGTCGTAAGCCCGACATTCGGCCCGACATGCACTGTCGCCTCGCCGGCAGTGTATTCCGGCGTGTGCAGCACGAACCCGCGCCCGGTCTCGACCGGCCCGCCGAACTGAACGGCCACGCCCGGCACCCGGCGCGAAGCCGTCCGGATGCGAAGCTGCTTGAGCAGATCGAGAAAGGTGATGTTGCCGACGAGCTTGTTGAGAACCAGTCCCATCGCCCCGCGCTCGGAATGTGCGCACAGAAACACGACGGCCTGCGCGAACTTGGGGTCCGGCATGCCGGGCATGGCAATAAGCACATGCCCTTCCAGGTTGCCGCCGCCGGGCGGCTGTGGTGGACGGGGTTTGCTGCCGAATAGGCCCATGGTGAGCAATTCTAATCTTTTTTAGTAAACGACACTAGTAGCGCACAAGCCTCAGGGGAACCTGAGCGCATCGAATCATGTCACGGAGTTTTTACCCCACGATTGACATCAGGTACTGTCACTCGCCCTAGCTGCACCGATACTTACACAGTCATGAAGACGGCCCTGCCGACAGTTGCGCTTTTGTTCTGCACGCTCGCCCCCACCTGGGCCGGCGAGCAGACGCCCGCAACGGCGACCACGGCGTGGAGGGGCAAGGCCCCGGCACACAGCCGCCTGATCCTGGAGTCGACCGAGTTCGCGGGCGAGAACGTCAGCCGCGCCGGCGTGCAGATCAAGCTCGACGAAGGCTGGTGGACCTATTGGCGCGCGCCCGGCGCGTCCGGCATGCCGCCGATGTTCGACTGGTCGGGCTCTGAAAACCTCGCCGACGAACCGGAAACGATCTGGCCGGTGCCGCTGCGCGCGGTCGAATACGGCGAGTCCTTGAACCTCTACCGCGACGAAGTCGTCTTCCCGATCGAATTCCGCGCCGCCGATCCGACGAAGCCGGTCAAGCTTCACCTGAAGATGGCCTACGGCGTCTGCCGCAACATGTGCGTCCCCTCGACGGCGGAGCACGAAGTCGTCGTCAAGCCCGCGCGCGCCGCGCCGCAACTCAACGCCGACAACGCCAAGCTGATCGCCTCTTACAGCGGCCGCCGCCCGTCGCACGATCCCTTCGCGACCGGCCTCGAGATCCGCGAAGTGCGCACGACCATCGACGACGCGAAGGTCAGCCTCGTCATCCGCATGCGCGGCTTGAGCCTCGACCGCGCCGCGCTGGTGCTCGTCGAAGGCCCCGACTTCATCCACGCCGACGAAGTCTTGCCCCGCCGCGCCGACGACCCGCGTGTCAAAACGCTGAAGCTCAAGATCGGCGGCAAGTCGAAAATCCGCGCCCTGTCGGGCAAGCGCATCCGCATCACCGTCATCGACGGCGACCGGGCGCTGGAACAAGTATGGGTCGTGGGCGCGCAAAGCTCGTCGGTGGCGGGCGGCGGCCTCACCCCCGTCTCGCGCGCGGCCGAACGGCCGGAACCGTAAGGCCCGAAAACACCGCCCGGGCGAAGCCTCTTTCCTCCGCCCCCCGGATCGCCTAAATCGACGGGCCAGAACCGTCACGAGAACCCAAAGGAAGCGCTCATGTCCATCAAAGTCGGCGACCGTCTGCCGTCCGTCACCCTCATGCACATGACCGAAAAGGGCCCGGCCCCGATCACCACGGACGAGCTCTTCGGCAAGAAGAAGGCGGTGCTCTTCGCGCTGCCCGGCGCCTTCACGCCGACCTGCAGCGCGCGCCATCTGCCGGGCTACGTCGAACACGCCGGCGACTTCACGAAAAAGGGCGTCGACGCCATCGTCTGCCTGAGCGTCAACGACGCCTTCGTCATGAACGCCTGGGGCAAAGACCAAAACGCGGCCGGCAAGGTGATGATGATCGCCGACGGCAACGGCGACTTCACGAAGAAGGTGGGCCTCGAAATGGACGGCTCGAAATTCGGCATGGGCACGCGCAGCCAGCGCTACGCCATGGTCGTCGAAGACATGGTCGTGAAGAAGCTCGAAGTCGAAGAACCCGGCGCCTTCAAAGTCTCCAGCGCCGACCACGTCCTCGGCGTCCTCTAAGCTACAGCACGAACGCATCTCATCCTCCCTCGCTTCAGCGGGGGAGGGGGACCGTCCGCCGAAGCCTTGGCGAAGGCGGATGGTGGAGGGGGACACTCCACGCCCAACGCAGCCCGATTTCTCGCGCTCGCAAAAAACAAACGCAATCCGATCCGTCACACCGTCACATCCGCTGATTTCAGCCATTCCTGCCATCACACATCCATCACATTGCCATCACATGTGACGGCAAGCCCCGGGCGCACGACCCCGCCCGCGCCGAACGGCGCAGCGACGGCAAACGCGAAAGCGCACACGCGGGCCAAAGCCGACATCCAAACCTGATTGGTGAGAAAGCGGACCGGCGCATCAGCGGTATCGGCCACCCCCAAACTCTACCGCAAACGCACCCACCAAAACGATACCGCACGTCATCGCATGTAAAAGATGTTTGACACCGCCGCGCCAGTCGCTATATGTAAAACATCTTTGACATGGCCCCAAGAAGGGCCCAAGAGGCGCCGACGATGTCGCAAAACGAACGCTACGCCTGGTTCTCGCTCATCGCCTGGATCGCCATCCTGTTCTTCCTGCTGACGCGCTTCACCGCCGGCATCGACATCCTCGGCCAATCGCTGGGCCTCACGATCGTCGAGCAATCGGCCGGACGTCTGCTGTGGACGTATGTGACGCTGGTGATCGTGGCCATCGTGGCGGAAAGCGTGATCGCGGCTGTCATCGCGGCGCCCAAGGGCGATGAGATCGAGAAGGACGAACGCGACCTCGCGATCGAGGCGCGTGCAAAGCTCGCCGCCTACTGGTTCGTCGCCGCCGCGATCAACGTGATCGTGATCCACGTCCTCGCCAACGCGGCCTACGACCGGCACATCCTGCCCGAACTCGTCCTGACGAGCCCCACCGGCATCGCCTTCGCGCTGCTCTTCGTGCTGACCGTGTCCGAAATCGTGAACCGCATCGCCATCATCTGGAACTACCGCGCCGCATGACCCCTCGAAAGGGACGTGTACGGAACAAAATCCACGCCCTCCGCACCGCGCGAGGCCTAAGCCAAGCCGCGCTCGCCGACATGGTCGGCGCAACGCGCCAAACCATCAACGCGATCGAGCAGGAGAAGTACGCGCCGTCGCTCGAGTTGGCCTTTCGCATTGCGCTGGCGTTCGATATGGCGTTCGAGGAAGTGTGGTCGTTCAAGGACTAGCCCGGCCAGAACACGTGCGTTGCCGCACAAATTCTGTCTGACAAGTTCCGCCCAAGGAACTATCAACGACTAGCGTGTCTGATCACCCGCTGCGCAAGAACTCGTCTTCGCGACGGCGTGCGTAAGGAACCTTGAATAGTTCCGCTGAAATCAAGTTCGCAATCGAGATTCATCTGTTGTGTTCGCGATGACACGAACTCCGGCGTACACGGATGAGTTTTCAAGGCTTTATTTGGAGGCGCCGTCCACGCGCAAAGGTTCCGTTCTCCGCGGCAAACTATTGACGTGACTCACCGAGACGCTGCGTTGCTAATTCGATCGCGCGTCATTCACGACAACAACCAACAAGACAATTCGAACGCTGCCGTGCGCGACAACGTCGACAGATTTCGGCGCAAGCCAAACAAGAATTCCGTGCCCGTCTCCGGGCCGGGATGCTCTGCATCGTCCGCTCTAGGGGGCAGGCGGTGGGGAGGAATGCCAGGAAGTAATCGTTTCCACATTTCAACCGCATGGGGGTTACATGCGCATTCTAGCTATGTCTTGCGCCGCTTTGGCGCTGATCGGCGCCGGGGCCGCGATGGCCGATACGGCTTCGGTCGAAATCACTGCGACGCAGGAAGAGACCTGCACGATCAACGCCAGTTCGACGTCGAGCTCAATCGCGCTCGGCGCCGTCGATGAAGCCGTCGCCGGCGTGTTCGAGTATCAATGCAACTTCGTCGGTTCGCCGACGCTGACGTTCACCAGCACGAACGGCGGCGTCTCCAACGGCACCGACATCGCCGACTACGGCATCTACCTGAACGACACGGCGCCTTCGAGCGCCCCGTCCACGTGGCTGCAGGCGAGCGCCGCGACCGGCAGCGGCGCGGTCTACAACAACATCACCTCGACGACGGCAGCGAACACCAACACGCCGACCAATTTCTCGGTCGGCTTGACGGAAGCGCTGCCCGTGGCAGGCGACTACTCGGACACGTTGACGATCGATCTCGTGCCTTGAGTCAGTGACTGGCGGGGCTCGGGTTCGCCCGGGCCCCGATTTCGATCATCGACCGCGTTATGGGGGCGCGACATGTTCAAGAGATTGCTTCTGCTCGTCGTCACGCTGGCGGGCGCCGGCGCGGCGTACGCCTATCAAGTGACGCCCATGATATACGACCTGAAAGCGTCCGGTAAGGGCGCGACCACGGTCATCCGCATCGTCAACACCACCGCCGCGCCGATCACCGTCGAGATCGCGGCCGAGCGTCGCAAGATCGACCAAGCGGGCAAAGACACCCGCGAGGCCGCCGACGCCGACTTCGTTCTCTTCCCGCCGCAAGCCGTCGTGCCCGCCGGCGCAACACAGGCGGTGCGCGTGCAGTACGTGGGACCTGCGGACCTGAAAGAGTCGGTGATGTATCTCATCACCGCCAAGCAAATTCCGGTGAAGCTGCCGGACGACAAATCGACGGCCGTAAAGTTCGTCTTCAACTTCTCGACCGTCGCCAACGTCGTCCCCGAAGGCGCGAAGGCACAGGTGGAGACCGTGTCGTTCGCGGCCGCGGGCGGCAAAGGCAAACTCACCATCCGCAACACCGGCACCAAATACGCGAACTTGGCGCTTTCCAGCGTCGCGCTGTCGGGCGGCGGTTTCAGCGGCACGGTGAAGGACGGCGTGTGGCGCAAGGCATTGGGCGGCAGCTGGATCTTGCCCGGGGGAACACGCGTGATCGACGTGCCGTTGCCTGCGGGTGCGCCGGCGTCCGGCGTCACCGCGAAGCTCGAATACGTCGACGCGATGCGATAAGGGGCGGTTGGGGGACACCATGCATCCCCGCAAAGATAGGGGTCGCCGGCGGGCGCTGCTCGCGGCGGCGCTGCTTTGCCTGACTGCGGCCACTGTCGCCGCCGAACCCGCGCCCGGCGAGCAAAAGGTCGCGCAGAACGTTCGCGTCTTCAACGTGACGCTGCCGCTCATCTTCCAGGGCTATTACCTCGGCGACGTGCCGGTGCTCGCGACCGCCGACGGCAAGGTCAGCGTCGACATCGAACGTTTCATCGCGCTCTTGGGCCAACGCCTCTCGCCCAAGATGATCGAGGACCTAAAGCGCGTCGCCGGCGCCGACCGCATTGTTCCGATCGAAGCGCTCGCCACCGTCGGCCTCGCGATCGAATACGACGCGGCGAAACTCGAACTGCGTGTGTCGATTCCACTCGACCAGCAGGGCGGCCAATCCGTCACGACCTATGATCGTTCGAGATACGGCGCCCCGAGACCCGGCACCATCGCGCCGGCCGACTTCTCGGCGTCGCTGACGCTGTCTGTGCGCCAAACCTACTATTGGGAGCCGGACGCACTCGAAGGCTGGGGACCGCTGCGCGTCGCGGCCGACCTCGCCGCCAACGCCTTCGGCCAAGACGGCGTCTATCTCTTCGCGCAAGGCGAATACGACGATGGCGCCGACACCGCGTTCCGCCGCGGCAACGCCGTCCTGATCCACGACGATCCGGAGACGGCGATACGCTATTCCGCCGGCGACGTACTGCTGATCCCGGCGGGCTTCCAGGGCGCGCCGGTCATCGGCGGCGTCGCCGTCGAACGCCGTTACGGCGAACTCCAGCCCTTCACCAACATCCGCCCGTCAGGCCTCTACCGCTTCACACTCGACCGCACCGCGACGGTCGAAGTCGTCGTCAACGGCGCCACCATCCGCACGCTGCGGCTCGATGCCGGCCAATACGACTTGCGCGACTTCCCGCTCTTCAACGGCTTGAACGACGTTAATCTCTACGTCGTCGACGAGTTCGGCCGCCGCCTCATCGCCTCGTTCTCGCTCTTCTACAGCACGCGGCTCTTGAACCCGGGCATCACGGAATTCGGCGCCACCGCCGGCTATCTGCAGCGCCGCAAGCCCGACGGTGAGATCACCTACCGCGAAGAATTGCCGACGTTCAGCGGCTACATACGCCACGGCCTGACCGAAGAGATCACGGTCGGCGCCAACCTGCAGGCGAACGAGTTCCAGTGGCTCAGCGGACTCGAAGTCGGCTGGGGCACGCCTGTCGGTACCTTCGGCTTCCTCGCCGGTTGGAGCGACGTAGACGGCGAAAGCGGCCACTCGTTTCTGGCGAGCTACGAGTTCTCAGCCGACGAAGCGTGGATCTTCGAACACCCGCAGCTGAATTTCGAATACGTGACGACCAGCGAGTTCTTCGTGCCGCTGGAGGACCTCACGCTGCAAACGCCGAAGGAATACGAACTGCGCGGCCGCGCTTCCGCCCGCCTGCCGTACGATGTCGGCATCGGCATTTCCGCGTCCTTCGCCAAGGGCCGCGACATCGACCCCGACGAACGCCGCTACGCGCTCAGCGTCAGCCGCAACCTCGACTTCGTCAACGTCACCGCCTCGCACGAACGCATCGAAATCGAGGACGAACCCGACGAAGATCGCTTCCTGCTGACGCTCAGCCTGCCGCTCAGCGACAATGAAATGGGCCGCGCGTCCTACGACTCGCGCAACGACCTCGCCGAACTCGAATACACGCGCTTCCAAAGCGAAGAGGTCGGCGACGTCGGTATCCGCTCCTCGATCGCGCGCGACAACGACCGCTTCGCGGGCGCCGGCGAACTCAGCTACAACGCCAACCGCGCGGCGCTGACGATCTCGCACGACGCCGTGTCCGACAGCGCGATGAGCGAGATCACCTCGCAACAAACGTCGTACAACGTCGCGACGCAAATCGCCTTCGCCGGCGACGACGTTGCCTGGGGCCGCCCGGTCGGTCCGCGCTTCGCCATCGTCTCGGCGCACGACACGCTCGACGGCCACGAGGTCGGCGTGAAGGAAGGCACCGTCCGCGGCACGCGCCAAGCGGTCGCCGACGACCTCGGCCCCGCGCTGGTGCGCGTCGGCTCCGCCTACCAACCACAAACCGTGATGGTCGACGTCGAGAACCTGCCCGAAGGCTACGACTTTGGCACCGGCCAATACGACCTCTTCGCGGGCCCGGCGTCCGGCTACGCCATCCAGGTCGGCTCCGACGCCTCGCACGTGATCCGCGGCGTGCTCGTCGACCGCAACGGCAAAGCGATGACCTTGCTCGGCGGCGAAATCCGCTCGCTCAGCGACCCGACGTTCAAGCCAGTGTTGGTGTTCACCAACAGCGCCGGCCGCTTCATCGCCGAGGGCCTCGCCCCCGGTAAATACGAAATGGTGCTGGGCCCGGCGCTCGACGTCGTCGTGCCGTTGGAAGTGCCCGATGGCGCGAAGGGCATCGTCGACGTCGGCAACGTGAAGCCGAAAGGGGAGGGGACGTAATGCGCATCCTTGGGCTCGCACTCGCGCTCATCGCACTCGCCGTCGCGCAGAGCGCCGAGGCCGACACCTGCAGCGTCACCCTCTCTCGCGTCACCGCGTCGCCGTCGCTGTCCTACGATCCGTTCGAAGGCGTGCGCGGCGCGGCGACGGTCGAGGTCGAATTCGTCAACGGTGGCAGCGATCCCTGCACGCTGGCGCTGGCGGTCGGGCAAGCATCCGGCGGCCAACGCTTCTTCACCAACCACAGCGGCCGCCTCGCCTACGCCGTCAAACTGGCAGGCAGCGACCTCCCCAACGACCTCACGTCGCCGGTGGGCCTCGTCACCGTCGAGGGCGGCAACGGTAAGCGCACGAAGCTGACGCTCGCCATAGACGTCGCGGAAGGCCAAATCGCCCCCGCCGGCCGCTACCGCGACGAGATCACCGTCCGCGCCTATGATCTCACCGCCCGCGCGTTCCTGAGCAAGGAGCGCAACGTTCAACTCGCCGCCGAAGTCCGCTCGCGCGCACAAGTGAACATCGCGGGCGCCAGCGGCCCGTTCGACAAGTCCTTCGCACTGCCCAAGATCGACTTCGGCGAAATCGTCGCCGGCGCCGAACGCACCGCCTTCGTCCAAGTCCGCGCCACCAGCGCCGTCACCATCGACGTCGAGTCCAAGAACCACGGCGTCCTGCGCCACACACAATTCGGCGACACCGTGAAGGGCGTGCCCTACACCGTGCGTCTCGACGGTAAACAACTGAATCTGCGCGGCGGCGGCGCATCCCTAGACCGCCACCCGCCGATCACGCTGGAAGGCGCGAGCTATCCCATGGTCGTACGCCTAGGTGACGCCCCGCCCGCGATGGCCGGCGAGTACCAAGACACGATCACCATCAGCGTCTGCCCCCGCTAACGCCTCAACCGGAACGTCACCCCCTCATACGTGCGCACGGCATTGCCGCGTTCCAGCTGATGGTTCTGTGCCCACAGCGCCGACTTGCCGTCCGCCACCTCGCGTTCCCGCCGCTCGCGCAGCATCAGCGCAAGTTTCAGCCGCGCGACCTTCTTGTTCGCATGCTGCGAGCGCTGGTCTTGCGACACCGTCGTCAGCCCGCTCGGCACGTGCGTCGCACGCACCGCGCTGTCGGTTTTGTTGACGTGTTGGCCGCCGGGGCCGGAGGCGCGCATGGTTTGGTAGACGATGTCGCGCTCTTGGAGGTCGGGCGTGTCATCGATCTCGGACACGCGGGTGACACCGACGAACCAGTTCTTCCGCTTGTGCGTCGGCCGGAACGGGCTCGTGCCGATCCAGCGCACCGTGCCCGTGCGCGCGGCGGCGAACGCCTCCGCCGTGTCGCCCTCGACGCGCAGCATGATGGACGGGCAGGGGCCGGCGAACGGTTCGACCGCCGCGCACGCCAACCCATCCTTCGCCGCCTCCCGGCAAAACGCGTCGGCGAGTTTCGCGACCACCCACTCGCATTCGGCCGGGCCTTGACCCGCCGTGATGTGCAGAATGATCCCGCTCATACGCGCCGCGTCTTGTACGTGATGAGCGGGCGCAGCGTGGCGACGACGTCGATCAACGCCGCCGCCGTCAGGTCGTGGATCACCTGGTGAATGTCCTTGTACGCTTGAGGCGCCTCCTCATAGATCAGCTCCCGGTCTTCGCAGATGACGCGGCTGCCGATCTTCGTGCGCTGCATGTCGGCGACCGTGAAGCGGCGGTTGAGCTTCGCCTTCGCCTCGCTGCGGCTCCACTTCCGCCCCGCCCCGTGCGCCAGCGAATGCAGCGCCCGATCCGCCTTCTCAAGCCGCGGCTGCACGACATACGTCACGTCGCCGCGCGATCCGGGCACGACGATCAGCCCGCGATCGCCCGGCGCCGCGCCCTTGCGGTGCAGCCAGCCGCCGTCATGCGGCGTGACGCTGTTGTGGCAAATGTCGATCCGCCGCTCGCCGCTCATGCCGAGCCGCTCGAAGAAACGCGCCGCGATGACCGTGCGGTTCAACACCGCCCACGCGACCGCCTGATCGTGCTCCCGCAAATACGCCGTACACGGATCGCTGCCCACGCTCAGCGGCCGAACATTCTGCCGCTCAAGCTGCCGCTCCAAAATAACGTGGCCAAGCCCGCGCGACCCGCTATGCACCATCAGATAGATGCAATCGCGGCCAAGCCCCGCCGCATCGAACGCCGCCTGATCCGCGACGTCGTCGATGCAGAGGATTTCGGCGAAGTGATTGCCGCCGCCGATGCTGCCCAACGAACCGCCCATCAGATCTGACGGCAAGCCCGCCTCGGCGAGCGCGGCTTGCGTGTCGCCCGGCCACGGCGCTTCGAACCCGGTCAACCGCTTCTCCGCCGCGTCAGGCTTGAACCGGCGCGCGGGCGTATCGCTCGCCCACAGCCCCATCCCGCAGCCGATGTCGCTGCCGACGAGGTGCGGATAGACATGGCTGCGCGACCAGAACGCGGCGCCCACCGCGATGCCGCGGCCGGCATGCAGATCCGGCAGCCCGACGACCCGCTCGATCCCCTCAAGCAAGGCCGATTGGTGGAGCTGATCGATCGCCGTCTGCTCGATCCAACTGCGATCGGACGCAATGATCTCGACATGTGCTTTGGTCACAACCGCGCCTCCCCAAACTTGAGGAAAACCGCACAGACGATCAGACGAAATTCATTCAGGCGGCGAGAGCCGCCCTCACAGGAAGTGCCCATGATGTTTGTTCCAGAACAGGATGAAAAGTGAGAGTGCTAAGGCTGTCGGCAGTTGCTGCACGCATGACGCACTCCTTTCCTGTTCGAGACCAAACCGCGCCGCTCCGGCGCTTCGCGGCAGTGCAATACATGCCGCCCTCGTCACGTTCAAGCGAAATCCTTGCCGCGTCATTCGCGCCCGAATACGCTTTGCGGCAAAGGGAGAGAACAAGATGTCGCCAAAACCATTCGTCGTCGCGCCGAAGGACTACGACAAACCGCTCAACATCGTGGGCGAACAACTCACCGTGCTCGCGTCGGGCGCCCGCACCGGCGGCTACGAAGTATTCCTGCAGCAAGGCCCGGAAGGCTCAGGCCCCCCGCCGCACCATCACCCGTGGGACGAATCCTTCTACGTCGTCAAAGGCGAGATCGAATTCGGCATCGACGACAAAGCGATGGTGGCGAGCCCCGGCACGCTCGTCCATCTGCCCGCGGGCACGACGCATTGGTTCCGCTTCGGCAAGGGCGGCGGCGAAATGGTGTCGATGACCTCACGCGAAGGCGCCTCGCACTTCTTCACCGACCTCGCCCGCGAAGTCGCCCCCACAAACCCCGACCTCGGCAAACTTGTCGAAGTCGGCGCGCGCTACGGTTTGAAGGTCGAGGCATAACGGCGCGGCGACCGAAGCCGCCGCGCCAATCGCATTAGAACCGCTGCCCGAACTTGATGCCATACGTCCGCGGCTGCGCCACGGCGTCATACGGCTGCCCGCCGCAGACGCTGATCTGACATTCGCTGCCGCGCGCGTAGATGGCGCGCTCGTCGGTCAGATTGTGGATGTAGAAGTCGAGGCTGAACGTGTCCGTGTCGAAGCCCATGGAGAGGTCGACCAGCGTGTAGGCGGGCAGGGTGCCGATGATCGCCGCCTCTGCCGCGCGCAAGTCGACGCCCGCTTCGCCCGCATGCACCACGGCGGCTTGCGCATAGGCCGGCATGTCCATGAACTGGAACGTATAGCGGCCGATCAAATTGCCCTTGAAGTCCGGCACGACGGGTAAGCCCGGCGTCGCCGGCGGGAAGCCCGGCCCGCCGGAGAATTCCGTGTCGAGCCAACTCGCCGCCGCCGTCAGCGTGAAACTATCGGACAGCGCCCACAGAATGTCGCTCTCGATGCCTTTGATCGTCGCAGCACCCGCGTTCTGAATCTGCGTCAAACCGTTGAGCCCCAGGAACGAGAACTGGAAATCCTCCCATTCTTCCCAGAACACCGCGCCGTTGAAGCGCAGCCGCCCGTCCGCCAGCGTCGTCTTCCACCCGAACTCATAATTCGTGAGGTAATCCGACGAATAAGGCGGCAACGTCCCGCGCCGGTTGACGCCGCCCGGCCGATAGCCGGTCGACCACGTCGCGTAGATCATCGCGTCTTCGTCGATCTTGTACGACAGGTTCAGCCGGTGCGTGGTACCTTCCTCTTCGGTCAGCTTGTTCAGGTTCGTACACGGCGCATCGCGATTGCCGCCCGGCGCAAAGCACGCCGCCTCGCCCAACAGCGGCACCCCATAATCGGAAGCGAACTGCGCGCCGAAGCCGAAGAAGCCCTCCAGCGAATTCTCCGACTTGAACAGGCGCAAGCCCCCCGTCGCCGTCAATCGCTCAGTCAAGTCAAACGAGACTTCGCCGAAGATCGCCTTGTCGACGTCGATGCGCTTCTGAGACGTCAGCCAGATCGTGTCGTCCAACGTCGACACCTCATGCCCGTCGAACAAGCCGTTCATCAGATAGCGCTGATAGATGTCGTGCTCCTGCCGCTGATAGAAGAGGCCCGCGATGAAACGGAAGCGGTCCTCAGCGGGCGAAGCAAAGCGCAACTCGTGGCTCTCCTTCGTGAAGCCGTCGCGCGCGTTGATATACTGCGCCGGGTTGATCAGCGTGCCGCCCGGAATGACGCCGTCGCTCGTAAAGTACGACCCGTAGCCAAGCACGGTGTCGTAGAAGAACCCGTAGTCCGCATAGTCGAGATTGGAGTCGATCGTGCGGTCCATGTAACCGCCGGCATAGGTGACGTCGAGATTGGCAACCTTGCCTTCGATCGTCAGCGCCGCCAGGGCCCAGCGGTCATGCGAGTTCTCCGGAAACCAATGCGTGACCGCCAGATCGCCGACACCGGGGTCGTAGAAGAACACGCCCTCGGTCTTCTCGTCCTGCGCCATGACCATCGGCGTCACGGTCCAGTTGTTGTCGAGATCGATCTTCAACGCCGCGCGTGCGCCATATGTGTCGACCTCGTTGTAATCGTCTTTCGCGACGTCGAAATTGTCGTGAAGGATGCCCGAGGTCGGGTAAAGCCGCGCGCCGGCGACGTTGTCGATGTAGCCTGCGTCGTGCTGCGCCCAGCCGACGATACGGATCGCCGCACTGTCGGATAGAGGCGCGTTGACATAGCCCTCGACGCTGCCGCCGATGCCGCCGTTCTCGACCGAGTTCCCCTCGACGCTATACGCGGCCGAGAACTCGCTCGTGTCCGGCTTGTTGGTGATGATACGGATCGTGCCCGACTGCGAGTTCGCGCCGTAGAGCGTGCCTTGCGGTCCCGCCAACGCCTCGATGCGCTGGATGTCATAGGCATGCACATCGAGCGCGCCCGAGATCGTGGTGATCGGGATTTCATCGATGTACGTGCCGACGCTGGGCATCGGCCCCGAGTGGTTGCGGTTCTCGCCGCTCGCCACGCCGCGCATATAGACGCCGACAAAACCCGGGCTTATCGGCTGGATCGACACGTTCGGCAGAAACTTGCTGTAGTCGTTGATGTCGCTGATCTGCAGATTCTCGATCTGCTTCTCGCCGATCACGTTGACGCTCGCCGGCACGTCTTGCAGCGCCTGGCTGCGCTTTTGCGACGTGACGGTGACCTTCTCGATCGGCCCGCCGCTCTTCGGTGGCGGCGCGTCCTGCGCAAAGCTCGGCACCGCACAAATCGCCGTGCTCGCCAAAAGCGCTGCCGTCAACCCCACGCGCCGCCGCGCGCCGTTCATGTCTATCCGTGCCATCACTGCCCCCTAGAGACTTAAGTCTCGTTCGTATTCGTCGACCACATCCCCAAGCGCATCGCGCAGAGGGCTGAGCCACGCTTCGTAATTCCGCCACTGCTCGACCGCATCGCTGAAGATCGGTCGTCTCACCTGCTCTGAACTCGCGGTCCGCACCGCACGCTGCGTTTCGTTGAAACGAAGACACGCGTCTTCAAACGGCAGCCCGCAGTAATCGAGCAGCCGCCGGACCTCGCTCGCCGTATCCCCAACCATCCGTTCGTAAAACACGCGATGCACGCGCCCCGGCAGCACCTCATCGACATGCGCCATCAACGCGACGTAGTCGCGGTAGTACCGGCCGAGTTCGGAAAGGTCGTACGAGAACGTCTGCCCGCGCGCGAAGTGCTGCTTGAACGCGGAGAAGCAATTCCCCATCGGATGCCGCCGCGCATCGATGATCTTCGCGTTCGGCAGGATCAGATGAATAAGCCCCGCATGCGCAAAATTGTTCGGCATCTTGTCGATGAAGAACGGTTTGTCCGTCTTCCGCTGAATCCGCGTCCGCGCGATGTATTCTTCGCCCAGCGCCCTCAACTCAGCGCGATCGATCCCACCAACAGTCTCCGGATACTTCGAAACATCCGACTTCAACTTCTGATCGCCGAACCGCCGCGCCATCAGCGCCAGATCCGGCAACTCCATCGTCCCTTCGACCTGGGAATGGCTCGACAAAATCTGCTCGATCAGCGTCGATCCCGCCCGCGGCAGCCCGACGACGAAAATCGGATCGGGATCCGGCGCCCCCGCACCTTCGCGCTCCGCAAAGAACGCGCGCGTGAACAAAGCGCGCGACCGCTCCGTATGCGCGTGCGTCTCATCGGCGCTGTAATTGACCGTCCGCCGCCGAAGCGAATTGGCTTGGGCATACTGCGCAAACGACGACGCAAACTCACCCGCATCCTCTAACGCCTTCCCCAGCGAGAAGTGCAAGTGATACCGGTCATCGTCCTTCAGATCGCCGCGCGTCAACGCTTTGCGCATCGCGGCAACTTCGGCCGGCGCAAAACGATAGGTCTTCAGGTTCGCCAGGCTCCACCAAGCCTCGCCAAACGAAGGCGCCAACTCCACGCACCGCCGATACGCGGCAATGGACTCATCCTGCCGCCCGGCCGTGCGCAGCACATGCCCATAGCTCATCCACAACCGATGCTCGCGCGGAAACTCGCCCAGCATCTGCTCGTAGAGCACGATCGACGGTTCATACTCGCCGATCCGCGCCAGCACCGCGGCCTTCAAATTCCGATAATGCGGATTGCGCGCATCGCGCGTCATCAGCCGATCGATCTCGGCCAACGCCTCCGCCGTCTTCTGCTGGCGATGGAGCACGATCGCAAAATTATGCCGCGCCGCCTCGAACCCCGGCGACAGCTCAAGCACGCGGCTCAACAATTTCTCTGCATCGCCGTACCGCCCAAGCCGCGCGCCGACTTCGGCCAGCATCCGGATCGCCGCCACATCCGTCGGCGCCGCCTTCAGATGCGCGCGCAACAGCCGCTCGGCGATCGCCAGCTTGTTGTCGCACAGCGCGCCCGCCGCCTCGATCAACCGCGGATCGTTCGTCGACGCCCGGATCGCGCGCGCATAAGCCTGATCGGCCGCCTCGACTTTACCGGTGACCGTCAACTGATCGCCCAGCGCACGATACGCGCCGCCCAGCAGACGCTGCGCGTCGGCCTGGCCCGGCATCACTTTCAGAATTTCGAGAAGCTGTTCGACCGCGAGCGCGGGATCATGCGCAGTGAGGCGTCTGGCGTGCGCAAGCGCGGTCGCCAAACTGCCGACATGTTCTGCCACCGCCATCCCCATCAAGGCCCCCACCTCGATGTGACAGTGTCACGTCACCTCTTCGCCTGAAGCAAGACACGCCAGCGCCCGAAAATTAGGCGTTTCCGCGTACGGACGAGGCGCTGTGTCCTTTACGGCGCACAGATATTCGCCCAGCAGGCGAACCGTTCACGGTTCGGCCGAATAGGCCACTTTGCCGTCGACCATAGTCATGACCGGGCGCCCGGCGATGATCTCCGCAGGCGCAGCCTTCAACAGGTCGGCCGAGAACACGGAAATGTCCGCCCGCTTGCCGACCGCCAGCGATCCAAGTTCGCGCTCATGAAACACCGCGTAGGCGGGCGCTGACGTGAACATCGCCAGTGCTTGGTTCCGATCGACCGCCTCTTCAAGGTGCCAATCATTGCCCGCAAACCCTTTGCGGTCGTGCCGATAGACGGCGGCATAGAACTCTTCGAGCGCCTCGCCCTTTTCGACCGGCGCGTCCGAGCCGCCGGCAATCGTCGCGCCGGACGTCAGCAGCGACTTCCACGCATACGCACCTTTCAGACGCGCGGCGCCCAACCGCGCCGGCGCAAATAACAAGTCACTGATCGCATGCGACGGCTGCATCGACGCAATCACGCCAAGCTTGGCAAACCGAGGCAAGTCGGCAGGTGCGACCACCTGGGCATGCTCGATCCGCCACCGCAAATCACGACCGCCCTTCGCGCCGAACGTCGTCGCAAAAGCGTCGAGCACCAAGCGATTGCCGCGATCTCCGATCGCATGAACCGCGATCTGCGCGCCCGCAGTCTTGGCGCGCTTGAGATACCCCATCATGTCTTTTTGCGGCAGTAGAATGAGCCCGCTGCTTTTGGCATCGCTGTATGGCGCAAGCAGCGCCGCGCCACGCGACCCCAGCGCACCGTCGACGTAAAGCTTGACGCCGCGCACGCGCACACGCCCCGTCGCGTCTTGATACGGGCCTGACTTCAGCACCCGTGTGCCGCTCTCCGCGTCCAGGTAATTGTCGACCCTGATCGGAAGCTCGCCCGCCGTCGCCATCGCGTCGAGCATCGCAAGCTCATCGGCGGCGACGCTCATATTATGCACGCCCGTCCAGCCCATCGACGCGACGCGCGCGACGCCGCGCTTCAGCGCTTCGCGCTTGAAGGCCGGCGTGGGCTCCGGCATCTCGTCTTCGACCAAACTCATCGCGCTGTCGATGAGCATCCCCGTCGCCTCGCCCTTGGCGTCGCGCTCGATCCGTCCGCCGGCCGGATTGGGCGTCGCCCGCCCGATGCCGCCAAGTTTCAGCGCCGCCGTGTTCGCGACAGCCGCATGCCCGTCCGCGCGCGCCAAAAACACCGGTCTGTCGGAGACGACGGCATCGATATCCGCGCGCGTCGGAATCCGCTTCTCCGGCCAATGCGTCTCGATCCAACCACGCCCGCTGATCGGTCCGGCAGGATGGGCCGCCGCGTAGGCCGCGACCGATGCCTGAAGTGCTTTCAGCGATCCAACGCCGGCGAGGTCAAGCGTCACCTCGCGCAAACCGATCCCGAGAAGGTGCGCATGCGAATCCACAAAGCCGGGATATGCAAACCCACCGTTGAGATCGACCGTGCGCGCCTCCTTCGCCAGCGCCCTTGCATCCGCTGCCGCGCCGACGAAGGTGATCCGTCCATCCGTCGCCACGATCGCTTCGGCCGTTTCGCCTTTGGCGTTGATGGTGATCGCGCCGCCGGTAATGAGAACCACCTCGCCGGCTCTCGCGTCGCCGACGGCCGCGGCGATGGCGAACGCAATGCACAGGCCGAAACGAAGCATCGTATCTCCAATCGTGAGGCTCGCTTTATAGCCTCGTGAAGAAAGTCACACACCCACCGAACGTGCAGGTTCTAGTTGAAGTCGGTCAGGCGTGATATGAACCAAGCATCGCCAAAAGCAAAGCGCGGCGGGGCAGGAGCAGTGATGAAGACGAGTGCGATCGCCGCTTTCTTTGGACTTGCAGCTGTGAGTGCGACAGCTGCGGCCGACCGGCCGCCTTATCCGTTCAACATAGAGCGCAGTGTTCCGTCGAGCGCGGTGTTTTCCGCCACCAAGGGCGACGTGTTCTATAGCGAAAAGTCTGCCGGAAGGCCGGGCGTGTTCGTCGAGCAAACGGCGCGAGCGGAGGGCTGGCCGATCACGATCGAGCCGGACGACAGGCTGAGCAAAATCTCGTCGTCGCTGACCGATCGCTCATTTTGGGGGAACAAGCAACAAAAGGTCGACCTGTACTGCCCGGACAAATACGGCGACTTCGCCAAGATCGCCGCACGCATCGAGGGTTATCCGACCGTCTGTCTGGTCGACACCGATCAAGACCAAACCTTCGATTCATTCGTCAACGGCGTGGGCTTCAGCCCCATGGGTATGGGCTATCTGACCATCCGCAACGAAGCGGAAAAGATGACGCCGGTGCGTTACGTGACGCGGACCTACTATCCCGATGCCGGCAAGGAAGCGCTCATCGAACTGCGCTACGAAGGCGTCAAAGGCGACGTAGTGAAATTGACGGTCATCGCGCGCAGCGCGGACTCACCGGCGCCCGTCTATGAAAAGCAGATCGAAGTCGCGCGCACGGAAATAGCCGGCATCGTGATCGAGCATCCGTTCTTGGGATCGCCTGGATTTCGCCGCTCGATGGGCCATGATCGGCCGCCACCGCCGCCCGTGCCCGAAGGCGCCAAACCGCGCCCGGCGCCGCAACCGCCGCGTCCAATCCCGACCATGACGATTACGCTCGCAAAGGCCGACGCGAAATCGATCAGCGGCACGATCGTCTCGACGTACCCCGATTGGGTTTGGCAACGCACGCAATGCCGTCCGGGGCGGATGCCGCTGGGCAAAGGCGAAAAGCGCGTCGAGCCCCCACCGCCCGAACCGGAGCTGACCACCTGCGAAACGGCGACCTGGCGGGATGGCGACACGCTGGTCACCACGGGCCCCGCATTGCTGACTCCAGGCGCGCCCGGCACGGTCAGGACGACGATCGAGGGGCCGACCCCTAAGCGGGACCCGAAAGAGCCGTAAGCGAGCGCATCAAGCGCATCACCGTGCCCGCTCGAACGCCTGCGCCGCTTCGAAAACAGCGCTCTTCGCCGCTATCCCGATATCGGGCAAAGCGTCAGGCGCGGGACGCAGCGTGCTGTGCTCGCGCCGCACCGAGTGGCTGATCCCGCAATAGGCGTTGCACGAGCGCATGCGCGCGCGGATCGGATCGGCGCCGTTCCAGAAACGGGTAAGGTCGCCGGGCAAGACCAAGCGCTTACCCGGAAAGCGCGTCGAAAAGCACAGCCGTGCCATGCCGTAGTGGTCGAGCATGATGTTGCGCTCGTATGTATTGCAGATGTGATCCTGCGTGCCCGTCTCGTCCCCCCAACCCTTGGCGATGTTCTTGCTGGCGCGCAGCGAGCGGAAATACATCCGTACTTGCGCCGCCCAAACCGGGTTGAGGTTCAGTCCGTACTTCTCGTTGCAATGCGCGATCTGCCGGGCGACCTCGTCCGGATCGACGTCGTAATGCGCGGCGAAGAATTTGTCCTCGCCGCCGTGGCCGAAAGACGGTTGAATGAAATTGAGTTTCAACTTGTCTGCGCCGATGTCGTTCAACACGAAATCGTAAAACGCGTCGAGTTCGCGATAGTTCTGATCGAAGATCAACCCCATCGCGTAAATCTTGCTTGCCCGATCGGGATGACGCTTGCGCGCGTCGAGCAGCAGACGCAACGCGCCGACCGCTTTCTTGAACGCACCCTTCACGCCGCGCGTTTCATCGTGCAGGGCTTCGCGATGGCTGTTCAACGAGACAGTCACTTCGTCCGGCCCATCGACAATCATCCGATCGGCCATCCGCGCATCGCGAATGCGCGTGCCGTTTACGACGGAGAGGCTCTTCAAGCCCAGCGTCCGGCACGTCGTCGTGATCGAGAAATAGTCGTCGATGTCCAGCATGCTCTCGCCGCCGCAAATGACGACGGCGCCGCCCGGGCTCAGTTGCGCAAACTCAGCCAAGATCTGACGCTTGCGCGCCCAAGGCAGGTAGTTGGGCTTGTCGGCGTCATCCAGCATCCAGAAATCGCAGTGCTGGCAACGCAGATTGCAGCGCTTGTTCACTTGAACGAACAGAAAGCGTGGCGGGGGCGGCGCTGGAGGCATGACGCGAGTTCCCTCAAGCCGCACCGAATCAGGTGACGGACCGCTAACTTAGCACCGGGGACTGATCGCTTTACGCACCCGGTATCGCGGCTCGTGCAAGCGCGTCTGCGGCTTCGTTCAGTTCGTGCCCGTCATGCCCGCGAACCCACCGCCACGAAATCTTGTGCTTGGCCGCCGCCTCTTCGAGCCGTTGCCACAGATCGACGTTCTTCACCGGCTTCTTGTCGGCAGTCTTCCAGCCGTTCTTCTTCCAGCCATGCACCCATTTCGTGATGCCGTCCTTCAGATACATGCTGTCCGTGTGCAGATGAACGTCGCAGGCGCGCTTCAACGCCTCCAACGCGCCGATCGCGGCCATCAGCTCCATGCGGTTGTTGGTGGTCAGCGTCTCGCCGCCCGAAAGCTCTCGCCGCTCGGTCTTGAACAGCAGAATGGCGCCCCAACCGCCAGGCCCCGGATTCCCCGAACACGCGCCGTCGGTATAGATCTCGACATGGTTCATGCCGGCCATCCATAGGCCTGCGCGTGGGCTGCCGACTGGTGAAAGCGAAGTTTCGTAGCGTACTCGAGCGGGTCTTTTACTTTCACCAAAGCCGTATCGTCCCTGTTGATCCAGTCGTAAAGCCGCGTCAGCAAAAACCGCAGCGCCGCGCCGCGTGCCAGAACGGGCAGGGCGGCGACCTCCGCCGCCGTGAATGGCCTGATCGCGCGATAGGCGCTCAAAAGCGTGCGCCCCTTGGTGATGTTGAACGCCCCGTCGCCCTCAAAGCACCACGCGTTCAAACACACCGCGACGTCATAGGCATAGGCGTCATTGCACGCGAAATAGAAATCGATAAGCCCCGTCAGCTTGCCTTCGCTGAAGAACACGTTGTCCGGAAAGAGATCGGCGTGAATGACGCCGGACGGCAACCCGCTCGGCCAATGCTGCTCCAGCCAACGCAATTCCGAACCGATCAGCGTCGCAAGCCCCATGCGCACGCCGTTCGCTTTCGGCTCACATTGTTTGACCAGCGTCTTCCACCCGTCGATCGACAACGCATTGGCGCGCGTGAGCGTGTAGTCGGCGCTCGCCAAATGGAGCCGCGCCAACGCGGCGCCCAACTCCGCGCACTGCGCCGCATCCGGCTTGCGCGGCGAGAGCCCGGTCAAGAACGTCATCAACGCCGCGGGCCGCCCGTTCAGCGTCCGCCACATCCGCCCGTCGCGTGCACGAACGGGCAGGGACGACGGCAGACCCTTCGCGGCAAGATGCTCCAGCAGACCCAGAAAGAACGGCAAGTCCTCTTCGCGGACGCGCTTCTCATACAGTGTCAGAATGTACGCGCCGCGCTCCGTCGACAGGAAGAAGTTCGAGTTCTCGACGCCCTCAGCGATACCCTTGAACGACAGCACGCGGCCAAGCTCGAACGCGCTTAGGAAAGCGCCAAGCTCCGCATCGCTGACTTCAGTGTAAACGGCCATGGGGCGGAGATAATGCGGATTCGCGCGCGAACGCAAACCGCATCAGGAAAGCTTCAACACCTCACGCAACGCCGCGATCAACGCTTGGCTGTCGCCCGGCGCAACCGTAGTGACGCCGTCCCCATCGCCAAGTCCGCAAGCCCGCGTCGCAATCACCGGCACACCGGCGCCAAGCGCCGCCAGCAAATGACGCGGCCGCTCCTCGACGACGGCCGGCTGCACCACCGCGCCGACATCGCGCAGCCACGCATGCGCGCCATCCTTCGCGCCGGGTTGCACGGTCTTGACGCCTCTCCAAAACTCGCCGCCTTCGAGATCGCTGCCCAGCAGCACGACCTCAAGGTCCAGCACGCGCGCCGCCTCACGCACCTCATGCGCACCCTTGCGCGCGATGGTAGGTCCGGGGAAAGCGATGCGCCGCGGGGCAGGGCCGCTGCGCTCGACACGCGCCACGCGCGGCATCTGCCAATCGATCAGCACCGCCTTGCCCGGATACATGCGCGCAATCTCTGCATGCGGCGTGATGATCCGCGACGCATAGGCCAGCGCCTCACGCTCCGCCTTCACCAGCCAAGCCGGCGCACGGAAGTCGCCGAGTGTCTTGCGCTCCGGATGCTGCGCAAACGCGGCGTCGAGCCGCGCCTGCAACGCCATCATCGGCAGACGCGTCATCAACACGCTGACCTCGCGCCCGCCCAAATCGCCGTTGCGCCACAGGAACGGCAGAAGCGACTGCGCAACACACACGCGCTCTACGTCCTCCGCCAACAAGCGCGACAGGCCGAGCGCAACGCGCTCCGCGCCGTCCATCTCCGCCTGACGTCGCCGCGCACCTTGGCCGGTGGTGCGCAAAGCAATCATGCGATGCAGCGCGGCGGTCGTCGCCGAACCGACGCGCGCAAAACCCTTGGTGTCGAAGCGATAACGCGCGAGCCGCCAGCGTCCGCCGTCGATCGGCAAACCCAGCACGTCGTCGCCCGTGCGCGTGCGCACGATGTAGTCCTTGAACTCGCCCCAAGTCTCATCGACGAGATAAGCCGTCCGCCCCGCCGTCTTGGTGCCGCAGTCGTCTTCGGCAAGGCCCTCGTGGCGAAAACACGTCGTCTCGCTGCACGTCCCGCACGTATGCGCCGCGCGCGCCGCCGGCGTGCGCAACACCGTCCGCACGCGCAAGCCCGGCGCACGCGTCGGATCGCCGACCTCAACGGCATCATCCGGCTGCCGCCGCAAACGCAGCACCAACTCGTCACGCTCGACGCGCGCTTCCAAGAGCATCGGCGTCTGCGGCCGAAACCGCAGGTCGACGTAGTTCCAAGCAACGGTGGCATCGCGCCCAACCGCCGCCGCCGATCCCGGCACGATCCGCGAATGCGCATGCCGCTCGACGATCTCCGCGCCGCTCTGCAGCGCGATGTCATAGAGCGCGTTCGACAACTGACACAGCCCGCCGCCGGTCGCCGGCACGAGGCAACCTTGTTGCAGCATACGACCTTCGACGAAACCGCGGCGTCGCGTCGGCTTACCGATCTGCGCCCAGAAACTGAACGGCGCGTCCGGCGTGATTATGATGTGGTCGAGCGCGCGAACCGCGCGCCGCAAGTTCGCGACCTTGCCCAACTGATAATGACGTTCCGCGTACCGCTCGTCCGACCACAGCCGCGTACGCGATTCGCCGGCCGCGACGTTGAAACCGGCGCCGTCGCTCTTCGGGCACGCGCGCCAGGCACTGCCCAACTCCACGACGCTGCGCCGGACCTGAAACGCGAAAACTTTGGCGCGAAACACCGCGCCCGAAAACCGGGTGGGAATGTCGGTGCGCGCCGCGGCAGGGGCGGGCGCGAGGCTGAGCGTAGACGGGGGGGACGTCATCGGCGCGGTCGGTCCTTACACCTCGCATAAGGCATGAAAGACAATCACGACGAAGTTAAGGCGTATATACGCCGGGCGCCAATTCTTTGTGTCCCCGGTCACACGGATTTAACGTTCAGGCAAGCTGTCGCGGCAATCTGAACTGCACCGTCTCGCGTGCGGTCTCCGCCTCTTCAACCGTGACGTCGTACCGGGCGCGGAACGCGTCCAGCACCTCGGCGATAAGAACGTCTGGCGCCGACGCCCCCGCGGTCAAACCCACCACCTTCGCGTCCTTAATCATGTCCCAGTCGATATCGCTCGCCCGCTGCACCAGCGCCGAAGCCCGAGCCCCCGCGCGCGCGGCCACCTCGACTAGTCGCATGGAATTCGACGAATTCGGCGCCCCGATGACCAGCACCACGTCGGAACGCGGGGCAATCGCCTTCACCGCTTCCTGACGGTTCGTGGTGGCGTAGCAAATGTCTTCCTTGTGCGGCCCGGCAATCAGCGGAAACCGCCGCCGCAGCACCGCGACAATCGCCGCCGTATCGTCCACGGACAAAGTGGTCTGAGTAATGTAGGCAAGCTTCGTCGCATCCACCGGCGTGAACACTTCCGCATCGTCGACCGTCTCGATCAGCTTCACCGCGCCGGAGGGCAATTGCCCCATCGTCCCGATCACTTCCGGATGTCCGGCATGCCCGATCAGGATGATCTCGCGCTGCGAATCATGGTGCCGTTCTGCTTCCACGTGCACTTTCGACACCAACGGGCAAGTTGCATCGAGCGCCAGAAGATTCCGCTCGCGCGCATTCGCCGGCACCGATTTCGGCACGCCATGCGCAGAGAAAACGACGGGCGCGCCTTCCGGCACCGCGTCGAGCTCCTTCACGAACACCGCGCCTTTTTTCTCAAGCCCTTCAACGACAAAGCGGTTGTGGACAATTTCATGACGCACATAAACCGGCGCGCCATACTTCGTCAGCGCGCGCTCCACGATTTGGATCGCACGGTCGACACCGGCGCAGAACCCGCGCGGTGCAGCCAGAAGTATAGTCAGCCTTTGTTTTGACAATATTGGGCCCGTCGCCTAACGCTGAACGCAAGGAACATAGGGGGTCTGGGGATGAAAGGCACGTGGGCTAGCGCACAGATAAGCGCGTCAAAGCCTCGCGCCATAATGCCCGCTCTCCGGCAAGTTCTCGGTAAAGAGCGTGGAGCCCCTCAAATGAACAGACTCGTAATCGTTGGCATCGTCGCCGCTATGGCCCTCACCACCGGCCTCGCTGCCGCCAAGAGCCAAGCCCGCGCGAAGGGGGCAGAGTGCCCCTCGGTCAACGTGCTGCCCGACGCGGTACGCATCACGCAGATGTCGAACGGCAAGGCCGACCTCAAAGCCGAGATCCGAGAACCCGCCATCGCCTGCAGCGTCGCCGGCGGCAAAGCAAAATCGAAACTGAGCTTCTGGGTGAAAAGCGCCATCGCGCCGAACGCCGACATCGCCGCCCGCACCGTCCCCTATTTCGTCGCCATCATCGTCGACGGCGAAGTCATCGGCAAAGAAGTCTTCCAACTGGCGCTGCCCTTCGCCAACGACCGCAAGCTGATGGTGAAGGAAAAGATCGCCCGCATAGACATCCCCGTCGCCCACGGCCGCACCCCGGAAGACTACTCAGTCACCATCGGCTTCCAGCTCACGCCCGAGCAGGTCAACTACAACAGAACCGCCAGCCGCTAACGCCGCGCAGCGTTAGCGCCGCGACCCCTCACCCGCTCGGCTCACGCCTCGCGTCCTCTCCCGCAAGGGGAGAGGGGTAGAGGGCTGCTCCAACGCCTCGCCAGTTCGCCCCCCTCTCCCCTTGCGGGAGAGGATCATTTTTCGCGTTCCGCGAAAAATGGGTGAGGGGTCCGCTGACTCGCCGAGCGCGCACATTGCGCACGTCAGCACAAGGTTATTATCCTGCCACTCTGCCCAGTTCTAGCAAACGCGAACGCACGACGAAACAAGCAACTGCGCGTGTACTAACTCGCCGCTTCTTGAGGGGCTAAGTTTCGCAGCTTGCTCAATACTTGCGGTGCACTCAATCACGGCCGATGTTGCGGCGCGGTCGTCCGACATCACCGCCTAACTAAGAAAGTAATCTTCCATGACGGACATACCAAATCTGCTGATGGAAATACCAAATCTGTACATTGTCGCCACCCTAACCTTCGTTGCGCTTGGTTACTTGGTTATCTCTCTTATAAGCGGAACAACGCTCAGCTTCCGTCCATTTACATTGGTAAGGCGAAAGGAGTCGCCAGCCGAATACTGGACACTTGTTGGGATCAACGGATTTGCGGTAGCACTGCTCGCGCTCGGCACATACAACCTGCTAAACGAGAGTCCAGTTGTCCTGCTTTAGTGTGCGCTGCCATCGCACACAGCTTCACACCGCAGGTTGCCGCACGGGCGCTATCCACGCTAAACCCCGCCCACCATGGCAACTCTGACGCAAATCCTCACCACCCTCGTCGCCGACGCCTTCAAGGCCGAGGGCCTCGATCCCGCGCACGGTACGGTCGCAACCTCGGACCGCCCCGACCTCGCGCAGTTCCAATGCAACGGCGCCCTCGCCGCCGCGAAGGCCGCCAAGGCGAACCCGCGCGCCATCGCCGAAAAGATCGCAGCCCGCCTGCAAACCGACCCGCGCTTCCAGAAAATCGAAATCGCAGGCCCCGGCTTCATCAACCTGACGCTCACCGACGAGGCGCTCTCCGCCCACATCGAAAAGCTGCGCGACGACCCGCGCTGCGGCGTGCCGAAGCGCGAACACCCGCAGACGATCATCGTCGACTACGGCGGCCCGAACATCGCCAAGACCATGCACGCCGGCCACCTGCGCTCGCTCGTCATCGGCGACGCGCTGGCGCGCATGTTCCGCTTCGTCGGCGACAAGGTGATCACCGACGTCCACTTCGGCGATTGGGGCCTGCAGATGGGCCAGCTCATCACCGAACTGAAACACGAACGCCCCGGCCTGCCGTATTTCGACGAGACCTTCAAAGGCCCATACCCGAACCAATCACCGGTGACGATGGACGACCTGGAGGTCCTCTACCCTCGCGCCAGCGCCGCCTGCAAAGCGTCCCCGGAACGCCTGGAAGAAGCCCGCAAGGCGACGAAAGAACTTCAAGCCGGCCGCCCCGGCTATCGCGCGCTGTGGCAACACTTCCGCGGCGTCTCCTTCGAAGGCGTCCGCCGCGAATTCAGCGCGCTCGGCGTCCACTTCGACTGGTGGAAGGGCGAAAGCGACGTCGACGCCATCGTTGCGCCGATGGTGGAGGATCTGCGCAAACGCGGCCTGGCCGAAGAAAGCCAAGGCGCCCTCGTCATCCAAATCAACGAACCAGGCGACAAGAAAGAACTGCCGCCGCTGATCGTCCAAAAATCGGACGGCGCCGCGCTCTACGAAACGACGGACCTGGCGACGATCATCGACCGGGTGAGAACCGCGAACCCCGACCTCATTCTCTATGTGGTGGGCCAACCCCAGCACGACCATTTCGAAAAAGTTTTCCGCGGCGCGCGCAAGGCCGGCCTCAACGGCAACGCCACGCTCGAACATGTCGGCTTCGGCACCGTCAACGGCCCCGACGGCAAACCCTTCCGCACGCGCGCCGGCGGCACGGTCAAACTCTTCGACCTCATCGAACAGGCAAAGCAGGAAGCCCAAGCACGCCTGAACGAATTCAACCTCGCGCAAGACTATCCCGCAGAAGAACGCGAAGACATCGCGCGCATGGTGGGCCTGGCTGCGATCAAATTCGCCGACCTCTCGAACCACCGCCTGACGAACTACATCTTCGACCTCGCGCGCTTCACCAGGTTCGAAGGCGAAACCGGCCCCTACCTGCAATACGCCGCCGTGCGCATCAAAAGCCTGCTGAAGAAAGCCGAAGAGCAAAACTTCAAGAGCGGCGCCATCCGCATCGAAGACGCCGCCGAACGCGACCTGGTGCTGGCCACCGACCGCCTGCCCACCGCGCTCGACGTCGCGCTGGCCAAGCGCGCGCCCAACGTGCTGTCGGCGTTCGCCTTCGAACTCGCGCAAGGCTTCAGCCGCTTCTACGCGGCCCATCACATCCTGACGGAACAGGACGCAAGTTTACGGGCGTCACGCCTCGCGGTGTGCCGCCTCGTTCTGTTTCAGCTGGAGATCGTCTTGGGGCACCTCGGCATCGAGGTGCCCGAACGCATGTAAGCCGTAAAGCTTACGCAGCCCGGATATTGTTGACCGCGATCTTGCCGCGATCTTCCTGGGTATCGAAGGACACCTTCTGCCCTTCATTCAACCCACGCAGCCCAGCGCGCTCCAGCGCCGTGGCATGGACGAACACGTCCTTGCTGCCGTCATCCGGCTGGATAAAGCCGAAGCCCTTTTGAGTATTATAAAATTTAACAGTGCCGGTTTTCACGCGAAAGAACCCTTATCGATGACAACCGGTTGAACTCAACCGGTTCTGAAGTCCGCCGTTGGGTAGGACATGCCGCTGTAGTTTGCAAGGTTGACTGCACCAGCCTGTGCGAAGCGTTCCACGACGGCACAATCCGTCCGCCCCAGCCAAACCACAGGACTCCGCGAAAAACGCCACGAAACGGCCGGAGAACGACCATTTCCCCCACCTGAAACCGGACGCCGCGTTGACTTGGGCTCCCACGCCCGCCACGATCTTTGCGACGTCCAGACCCGCCGTGAGGCGCGCCTGAGGCGGCCAACCATTCGACCCTTTGCGGAAGAGAGCGGGTTATGCCCCGCCGCCGAAGGAGCAACCGCCCTGGAATCTCTCAGGCACCCGGGACCGCGAAGGCGATGACAGTCTGGAAAGCGACGTGACGGCGAAGGCCGCGCGTCCACCGACGGGGTAGGCGGCGCGATCTGATCGCGTCCGCGAAATCTCTCAGGTTTCAATGACAGACAGGGGCGTCCTTGGGTGTGTGCGGTTCGCGCGCATCTGAGAAGGCGCAACAGAACCCTGATCTGGCGGAAACCTGACGCATGGCCGAACCGGCCCACCAACAAGACCTGAAGCGCACCGCGCTCTACGCCCTCAACGTCGAACTCGGCGGCAAGATCGTGCCGTTCGCCGGCTACGAGATGCCGGTGCAATTTCTGTCCGGCATTTTGAAGGAGCATCTGCACACGCGCGCGGCCGCCGGCCTCTTCGACGTGTCGCATATGGGGCAGGCGATCCTGCATCTCGAAGGCGGCGCGCCCTCGCATGACGCGATCGCGGTGCTGATCGAAACGCTGACCCCCGGCGAGATCAAAGCCCTGAAGCCCGGCCAGATCCGCTACACGCTGCTGCTCAACGACGAAGGCGGCATCCGCGACGACCTGATGGTCACCCGTCCGCGCGATCCGGCCAATGCGGGGACACTGTTCCTCGTCGTCAACGCCGGCACCAAGGACGCCGACTTCGCGCACATCGCGGCAAAGTTGAAGGGCAAGGCGCGCCTCGAACGCCTCGACGACCGCGCGCTCATCGCACTGCAGGGGCCGAAGGCGGTCGAAGTGCTGGAGCGCATTGTGCCCGGCGTCGCCGCAATGGGCTTCATGACCATGGCGCCGTTTACGTGGGAGCGAGCGCCGCTCTTCATCTCGCGCTCCGGCTATACGGGTGAGGACGGCTACGAAATCTCCGTGCCCGCCGACATGGCGACCGCCTTCGCGCGCGTCCTGCTCAGCGACGCGAACGTCGCCCCCATCGGCCTCGGCGCGCGCGACAGCCTGCGGCTCGAGGCCGGCCTCTGCCTCTACGGCCACGACATCGACGAAACGACGACGCCGGTCGAGGCGAGCCTGACCTGGGCCATCGGCAAGCGCCGCAAAATGGAAAAAGGCTTCCCCGGCGACGCCCGCATCATGGATCAGCTGTTCAACGGCGCGAAACGCCTGCGCGTGGGGCTAAAACCCGAAGGCCGCGCCCCGGCCCGCGAAGGCAGCGAAATCGTGGATGCCACGGGCGCCGTCGTCGGCCGCGTTACCTCCGGCGGCTTCGGCCCCAGCGTCAATGGCCCCGTCGCCATGGGTTACGTGTCCCCGAAATACGCCGCCGACGGAACGGAACTCGGCCTCATGGTCCGCGGCCAAAAACTGCCGGCGCGCGTCGTGCCGCTGCCCTTCGTTCAAAAACGCTTCCACAAACCTTGAGATCACCGATGACCGAAACTCGCTACACCAAAGATCACGAATGGGTCCGCGTCGAAGGCGCCGTCGCGACCGTCGGCATCACGGCTTACGCGGCCGAACAACTCGGCGACGTCGTCTTCGTCGAACTGCCCCAGGTCGGCAAAGCGGTCGAGAAGGGCGGTGAGGCCGCCGTCGTCGAAAGCGTCAAGGCCGCCTCCGAAGTCTACGCACCGATCTCCGGCGAAGTCGTCGAAGTGAACGCGGCGCTGGAAGGCGAACCCGCCACCGTCAACGCCGACGCGACCGGCGCCGGCTGGTTCATCAAGCTCAAGGTGAAGAACCCGGCCGAGCTGAAGGACCTGATGACCGACGCCGAATACCGCGACTATGTGAAAGGCCTCTAAGCATGCGTTATTTGCCCTTAGCCGACGCCGACCGCCGCGCGATGCTGAACGTCATCGGCGCGAAGTCGGTGGACGACCTGTTCCGCGACGTCCCGCGCGCCGCCTACCTGACGACCCTCGTCGACCTGCCGATGCACGCGGGCGAGATCGAGGTCGAACGCCAACTCTCGAAACTAGCCGCCCGCAACGTCTCGGCCGGCAGCGTGCCGTTCTTCTGCGGGGCAGGGGCCTACCGCCACCATGTCCCCGCATCGGTCGACCATTTGATCCAGCGTTCGGAATTCCTGACCAGCTACACGCCGTACCAGCCGGAAATCGCGCAGGGCACGCTGCAATACCTGTTCGAATTCCAAACCCAGGTCGCCATGCTGACCGGCATGGATGTCGCCAACGCGTCGATGTACGACGGATCAACCGCGACCGCCGAAGCCGTGCTCATGGCCTCGCGCGTGACCGGCCGCAAGCGCATCGTTCTCTCGCCGAACCTGCATCCGCATTACGCCGAAACTGTGCGCACGACGGCGGAATCGGCGGGCCTTGAGATCATCGAAGGCGGCGACACCGCCCTCGACGAAAAGACCGCCTGCTTCGTCGTCCAGAACCCGGACTTCTACGGCTCGATCCGCGACCTGACGCCGTTGTCCGACGCAGCCCACGCGAAGGGCGCGCTGCTCGTCGCGGTGGTGACGGAGATCGTCTCGCTCGGCGCCATCACGCCGCCCGGCGAAATGGGCGCCGACATTGTGGTCGGCGAGGGCCAGTCCATCGGCAACGCCCTCAACTTCGGCGGCCCCTATATCGGCATCTTCGCGACGCGCCAGAAATTCGTGCGTCAAATGCCGGGCCGCCTCGCCGGCGAAACGACCGACGTTGAAGGCCGCCGCGGTTACGTACTGACGCTCTCGACGCGCGAACAGCACATCCGCCGCGAAAAGGCGACCAGCAACATCTGCACCAACTCGGGCCTCTGCGTGCTGGCGTTCACGATCCACCTGTCGCTCTTGGGCGAAGAGGGCTTCCACAAACTGGCCGCGCTCAACCACGACCGCGCGCTGATGGCCGCCGACAAGCTCACGCGGGTTAAAGGCGTCGAGTTGGTCACGCCGACCTTCTTCAACGAATTCACGCTGCGCCTGCCCAAGGCCGCCGCGCCCATCGTCGACGCGTTGGCGGAGGAAGAAATCATCGCCGGCGTCCCCGTCTCGCGCCTCAAACCGCACGACAAAGCGGCGACGAATCTTCTCCTGGTGGCGGTCACCGAAACGACGACCCCCGCCGATATCGACGCCTTCGCCGCCGCGCTGACCAAGGTGCTGTCATGATGAACAAGCAAGGCCGCCCGACGACGGGCGCAGGCGTCGAACACGCCGAACTGAAAACCATCTCCGGCGATCGCGGTCTCGATCACGAAGAACCGTTGATCTTCGAACTCGGCCGCCTCGGCAAATGCGGCGTCGATCTGCCCGAACCCGAACTAAAGCACGATCGTCTGGGTGGCCTGCGCCGCCGCGGCACGATCGGCCTGCCGGGCCTCAGCGAGCCGGAAGTTGTGCGCCACTACGTGCGCCTCAGCCGCAAGAACTACGCGATCGACTCGGGGCTCTATCCGCTCGGCTCCTGCACGATGAAGCACAACCCGCGCCTCAACGAAAAACTGGCGCGCCTCCCGGGCTTCGCCGACATCCACCCGCTGCAGCCGATCTCCACGATCCAAGGCGCGCTGAGCCTCATCGATCATCTGGCGCACTGGCTGAAGCTGCTCACCAACATGCCGGCCGTCGCGATGAGCCCGAAGGCCGGCGCGCACGGCGAACTCTGCGGCCTGATGGCGATCAAGGCCGCGCACGAAGCGCACGGCCAAAAGCGCAACGTCGTGCTCGTCCCCGAATCCGCGCACGGCACGAACCCCGCGACCGCGGCGCTCGTCGGCTACACCGTCGAAGAGGTCCCGGCGAACGAACGCGGCCGCGTCGATCTCGAGGCGCTGAAGTCGAAGCTCGGCCCCCACGTCGCCGCGATCATGCTGACCAACCCGAACACTTGCGGCCTGTTCGAGAACGACATGCTGGAGATATCGGCCGCCGTTCACGCCGCGGGCGCATATTTCTACTGCGACGGCGCCAACTTCAACGCCATCGTCGGTCGCGTGCGTCCAGGCGACCTCGGTATCGACGCCATGCACATCAACCTGCACAAGACGTTCTCGACTCCGCACGGCGGCGGCGGCCCCGGCGCAGGCCCGGTCGTGCTGTCGGAAGCACTGGCGCCCTTCGCACCATTGCCGCTGATCGTCCACGGCGAAAAGGGCTTCGAACTCATCGAAGACGAAGGCGCAGCGAAAGCGCACGACGCCCAACCCTTCGGCCGCATGAGCGCCTTCCACGGCCAAATGGGCATGTTCACGCGCGCAATGTCGTACATGCTAAGCCACGGCGCCGACGGCCTCGCCCAAGTCGCGGGCGACGCGGTACTGAACGCGAACTACGTGCTGGCCTCGCTGAAGGACATCATCTCCGCCCCCTTCGGCCAAGGCCCGTGCATGCACGAAGCGCTCTTCGACGACAGCTTCCTGAAGGACACCGGCGTCACCACCCTCGACATCGCGAAGGCCTTGATCGACGAGGGCTACCACCCGATGACGATGTACTTCCCGCTCGTCGTCCACGGCGCAATGCTGATCGAACCGACCGAGACGGAATCGAAACACGCGCTCGACGAGTTCATCCGCGTGATGCGCGGCCTGACCGAAGAGGCGAAAGCCGGCAACAAAGCCCGCTTCGAAGGCGCTCCGCACTACGCACCGCGCCGCCGCCTCGACGAAACCGCCGCCGCGCGCAAACCGGTACTGCGCTGGACGCCGCCCGCGACAGCAACGAAAGCGCACGCGGCGGAGTAGGGCGATGCACGCGCGCGAGCGCGAATTCCTGGCGCTCGCTCAGAACGATCCCGACATCGCGGCCATCATCGCCGCGATGTCGACGTTCTGGGCGCCCGACCTCTGGCTCGTCAGCGGCGCTCTATTCCAAACCGTGTGGAATGCGCTCGACGGCCTGCCGCGCGGCCACGGTATCCAAGACTGCGACCTCTTCTATTTCGACGAAGACACGTCGGAGGAAGCCGAAGACCGCTGGATCAAACGCGCCAAAACGCATTTCGCTTTCTCCCCACGCGAAGTCCAACTGCGCAACCAGGCTCGAGTCCATCTCTGGTACCCGAAGAAATTCGGCATCCCGTATCCGCAACTGCACTCATCGTGCGACGGCGTCCGCCAATTCCTGATGCCGGCATGCATGGTCGCAATCCGCCCCACGCCCGAGGGTCTCGACCTCTTCGCGCCCCTAGGCGTCGACGACATCTTCGACCGCGTCATCCGCCCGAACCCGCTCTGGCAAAGCCCGCCGCGAGCGGAGTACCTGGCAAAGGCGGAGCGCTACATGCGAGACTGGCCGTCGTTGCGTTTTGCACCCGGGGAAGCCGCATGATCGTCCGTTTGATGTCCGCCGCCGTTGTCTCGCTGACGATGGCGTTCGCGCCGGCAGGCGCGTCCGAATTGAACGAGCGCCTGAAGCGATGGGACGAAGGCCCGCAAGACGCGTCCTTCCTCAAGTTCCGCAACAACCTGAAAGACGTCATCGCGCGCAAAGACGCCTCAGCGCTGTTCGCGGTCCTCGCGTCCGACATCAAGATCGACTTCGGCGGCGGCCCCGAATTTCATAAGATGTGGAAGCCATACGATAAGGACAGCAAAGTCTGGGCCGCGCTGTCGCTCGTGGTCGAAGGCGGCGGCAATTTCGACGCGCCCGTTCAATTCAGCGCGCCCTACGTCTCAAGCGCCTTTCCAAGCGACCTCGACGCCTTCGAGCATTTGGTCGTCACCGCCGAGGACGCCGTCATGCGCGCCGCACCCAACGCGGACGCCCCGGTCGTGCGCAAACTCGACCTCGACATCCTCACGATCGTCAAAAGCGCCAGCAAGCCGCAGCACGAAGCAGGCCCGAATGATTGGAGCGAAGTGAAAGACGCCAAAGGCGTGCAAGGTTTCGTCCTGGACCGCGACGTCCGCAGCCCGCTCGACTACCGCGCCCTGTTCGTGAAGCAAAAGGGCCGTTGGGTCATAACGTCGTTCGTCGCAGGCGACTAAGAGAACTGCTTTCGGGAAGCAGGGGCCGGCGGTGTGAGGCACGCTCGCCCGGCAACAGGAACGACGCCATGCGCCTTCTCGTCGAACGCGTGAAAACCCCGATCGGCGCAGCACTCGTCACCCACGACGGCAAGCGCCTCTGCAATCTCGAATTCGAAGACCGCGAAGACCGGCGGCGAGAAGAACTCACGCGCCATTTCCCCAACGCGACGTTCGAAAAACTGCGCACACCATCGAAATTCGCCGCCGCGCTCGCGCGCTATTTCAAAGGCGAGGTAAGGGCGATCGACAAACTCCCGGTCGCCCAACTCGGCACCGAATTCCAACAACGTGCCTGGGCAGAACTCCGCCGCATTCCGCCCGGCCGAACCCGCGGCTACGGCGAACAAGCGGCGCTGCTCGGCAAACCTGCAGCCGCGCGCGCGATCGGCCGCACCAACGGCCTGAATCCGATCTCCATCGTAGTCCCCTGCCATCGTCTGATCGGCGCCAGCGGCTCGCTCGTCCATTACGGCGGGGGACTTGAGCGCAAACAATGGCTGATCGATCATGAGGCACGCCACGCCGGACGCCGCGCATGATCGAACTTCGCAAGCCCACGCTCGTCGAACTGCCGGCCTACGCCGACGCGCTCGGACGCGGCTGGTCGCCCGACAACGTGCGCGGCAAGGCGACCGCCGACGATCATCTGCGCCGCATCAAGGACGACGCGGCCGCGTTCGTCGCAAGCCTCGACGATCCCGAGGCAAAGGGTCCGCCGTTTGCCGCGCCCGACGGCACGCTGATCCCGCGGCTCCCCGGCTTCAATCGCTGGCTCTGGGACGGTGAGTTTTGCGGCACGATCAATTTGCGCTGGCAGCGTGGGACATCGGCGCTGCCGCCGCACATCCTCGGCCACATCGGCTATGCGGTCGTGCCGTGGAAACAGGGCAGGGGCTACGCAACGGAGGCGCTGAAACGGCTATTGCCCGAATGCCGGGCGCACGGCCTCACCTACGTCGAACTGACGACGGACCCCGATAACATTCCCTCGCAGAAGGTGATCACGTCGAACGGCGGCGTGCTGATCGAACGCTTCACAAAAGCTGCGGCCTACGGCGGCAAGGAAGCGTTGCGTTGGCGGATCGATCTCTAGGCGCCGTACCGGCAAGCGCGCGCCGAACTGGCGTCACGCGCAATTCGCATCTAGGTTCGGCCGAACGACATTGGGAGCAAGAGCCATGGGCCGTGCCGACGGAAGTGTGAAAGACAAATTCGCGCCCGTGCGCGAGCAATTCGAGGCCAACCTCGCGAGCGGCCAAGACGTCGGCGCATCCTTCTGCGTCACGCTGAACGGCGAGACGGTGGTCGACATCTGGGGTGGCTTCGCCGACGAAGCGCGCACGCGCCCCTGGCAACGCGACACCATCATCAACGTCTATTCCACGACCAAGACGATGACGGCGCTGACCGCGCTGCTGATCGCCGACCGTGGGCAGCTCGACTTCGACGCGCCGGTCGCGCGCTATTGGCCTGAGTTCGCCGCCAACGGAAAGAGCCGGATCAAAGTCAGCCACCTGATGAGCCACAGTGCCGGCCTCTCGGGTTGGAAGGAGCCGCTGAAAACGCAGGACGTCTATGACTGGGAGAAGATGACCTCGCTGCTCGCCGCGCAGGCGCCGTACTGGGAGCCGGGCACCGCATCCGGCTACCACGCACTGTCGCAAGGCTACCTCGTCGGCGAAGTGATCCGCCGCGTCACCGGCAAGTCGCTCGGCACCGTCTTCCGCGAGGAGATCGCCGAACCGCTTGGCGCCGATTTCTGGATCGGCCTGCCGGCGTCCGAAGACGCGCGCGTCGCCGACCTCATCCCGCCGCCCGCCGCCGACGCCATCGATGCGGGCAACCAGAACGAGCTGCAGGCGAACATGTCGCGCAATCCCGGCATCGACGTGTCGGAGACGCGGACGCGCGCCTGGCGCGGCGCCGAAATCCCGGCGGCCGGCGGCACGGGCAACGCGCGCGCCGTCGCCGAGATCCACACCATCCTCGCGAACGGCGGCGTCGCGAATGGCAAGCGCTTCATGTCCGAAGCCGGCTGCCGTAAAGCGCTGGAGTTGCAGGTCGAAGGCACAGACCTCGTGCTGGCCCAGAACGTGCGCTTCGGCCTGGGCTTCGGTCTGCAAGGCAGCATGCTGCCGTTGCCGAACGCGAGTTCGATGTTCTGGGGCGGCTACGGCGGTTCGCTCGCCATCATCGATATGGAAGCGCGGACGACGATGTCCTTCGTGATGAACAGGATGCTCGGCACGACGACCGGCGACATGCGCGCCTTCGGCCTCGCCATGGCGACGTGGGAGGCGCTGTCGGCTTAGCGGGCCTTATCCCGCTCAAGCGCGCGCCCGACGTCGAGCACCAGACCGCGCAGCCACGCAGACCCCGGATCGTTCTGCGCGCGCGTCGGGTAGAACATGAACTGCTCGTCGACGCCGGGATCGAGCGGCGGGTCGACGGTCATCAATCCGAGCGGCCCGCTCAGCGACGCGATCAACCGCCGCGGCACGAACGCGACGAGATCCGTGCGCGCCGCAAGCCGCGCCGCCTGAAGATAGCTCGGCACCGCCAGCGCAATCCGCCGTTCGACGCCCGCATCCAGCAACCATTCGTCGATCATGTCGAGCCGCTGACCCTGGCTGATCACCGCAACGTGCCGCGCGTCCAGAAACGCCGGCAATTGCTTCAGCCGCCGCCCGACGGGATGTCCGCGCCGCACCGCGAGCGCGTCCTTGTCGGTGTAGAGCTTTTGCCGGTGAAAGCCGGGATAGGCATCGCCCCGGCACGACAGCACAAGATCGACCTCCCGCGCCCGCTCCGCCGTGACCATGTCCGGCGCAAGCCATGGCACGATGTCGAGCCGCACATGCGGCGCGGCTGCCGCGACGCGCTCGACCACTGGCATCATCAGCAGATCGACCACAATGTCCGGGATCATGAGCGCGAAGCGCCGCGTGCTCGTCGCCGGATCGAACCCTTCGGAAACGAAGAGCGTTCGCACCTGCTCCAGCGTCTCGCCCAGCGGCGCGCGCAAACTCTGCGCCCGCGGCGTCAACTCCATGCGCGCGCCGACGCGCACCAGCAGCGGATCGCCGACGACCTCCCGCAACCGGGCAAGCGCATGGCTTGTCGCCGGCTGCGATAGCCCGATGCGCTGCGCCGCACGGCTGACGCTCGCCTCGCCGAGCAAGGCGTCGAGCGCCACCAACAGGTTCAAATCCAGCGATGACAAATTCATCCACTGAATATAGATCATACCAAGCATCGATTGGAAGAATGGCATGCGGCGCGCGATTATTGGCGCAGTGCGACACCGAAGGACCATTCACCATGAGCGCCGCCGAAAACAAACGTTTGATGCAGCATGTCTTCGCCGAACTCGGCAAAGGCAATTCCGCCCCCTACGTCGAAGCGATGGCCGACGACTTCACCTGGATCGCTCTCGGCTCGACCACGTGGTCCGGCGTCTATGCGGGCAAGACCGCCGTGCTAAACGAACTCTTCGCCTCTCTTCGGGCGGAGATGGAGGGTCGCATCAAGACCATCCCGCATCGCTTCACCGCCGAGGGCGACATCGTCGTCGTCGAAGCGCGCGGCGACAACATGACGATGGCGGGCGAGCCGTATCGCAACACCTACTGCATGGTCTGCCGCCTCGAAGGCGGCAAGCTGCGCGAAGTGACCGAATACATGGACACGGAGCTGGTCACCAAGGTTCTCGGTGCACCGAAACACCCGCCCCAGCCGCTGCCGAAACGAACGTAGGGCGAAGCGAGTTCAAAACGGCCCTAGCCCTGCGAGCGCGGGCATCCCGCCCGCTCTTCACGGACTCTGTACGAACCACAGCGCTTCATAGAATCAGAAAAAGGGCGGGCGGGACGCCCGCGCTCCCAGGGCCAGCGCCACGCCGGACAGCACGTCGCCCTTCGATCGAATTTCCCTAGTGCAGCTTCGTGCGCAGGTCGCGGATCGCGGTGTCGATCAACGCGTCGCCCTTCGTTTCGGTCATGTGCTTGCCAATGACTTCGGCGGCGGCCGCGGCGGCGGTTGCGGTTGCGGCGGCGCGGACGTCGGCGATCGCTTCGGCTTCGGCCTGCGCGATCTTCTGCTCGGCCATCTTGCCCCGGCGCTCGATCTGCACCGCAAGCTGCGCACGCGCATCGGTGGCCATGCGTTCGGCCGAAAGTTTGGCCGCGTCGATGATCGCCTGCGCTTCCTGCGCGGCGTTCGCGGTCTTGGCGCGGTATTCTTTGAGGATCGCCTCCGCCTCTTCGCGCAGGCGCTTAGCTTCCGTCAGTTCCGCCTGGATCCCCGCGGCGCGGTCGTCGAGCATCTTGGCGACCATCTGCGGCACGCGCTGCCACACGACGACGCCAAGGAAGATGGCGGTGCCGACGGCAACCCAAAAGGTCGGATCTGCGAATATGCCCGTCACCGGTCTTCTCCCTTAGGCCCGCTTGAGCGCGTTGGCGATCGCGGTGTCGATGTCGTTCGCGTTTGCCGCTTCGCCCGTCAGCTTGGTCACGATGTCGGCGACCGACTCGCGCGCCACGTCGCCCACCTTCGCCATCGCCGACTTGCGCATCGAAGCGATGCCGGCTTCCCGTTTGGCGGTGTCGGCGGCGAGTTGCTTCGACGCCACGTCGTTCTTGGCGTTGATCTCGGTCTGAACCGTTGTGCGCAATTCGTTGCTGATCTTCAGGCCGCGCGCACGCGCATCGGCCAGCGCCTTGTCATACCCGGCGATGGCCGCTTCGCTGTCGCGCTTGGCTTTCGCCGCCGTCTCAAGGTCGCCCTTGATGCGGTTGGCGCGGTCCTGGATCACGCCGCCGATTTTCGGCGCCGCGACCCGCGAGATAACCACGTAGAGAATGACGAACGAAATGAGCAGCCAGAACAGCTGGCTCGCGAACGTCGAGATGTCGAGCTGGGGCAGGCCGGGCTTTGCGCCATGCGCATCGCCGGCGTGCTCGGTGCCCGTGTTCAGCTCGTCGGTGGCCGGAGCGTCGTGCTCCGGCGCCAAGTCCGCAAGTTTCACCTGTTCGGCTGCCATGTCGATCTCAGAAGCCGAACATCAGAATGAACGCAACGACGAGACCGAAGAGGCCCGTCGCTTCGCAAAGCGCGAAGCCGAGCAACAGGTTCGTCTGCTGGCCGGCCGCGGCCGACGGATTGCGCAGCGCGCCCTGCAGATAGCTGCCGAACACGTTGCCGACACCGATACCGGCGCCGATGAGAGCCATGGCGGCGAGACCCGCGCCGATGAGCTTTGCTGCTGCGACTTCCATTGGAAACTCCTCGTGTGAATGCGTGTGTGAACGGTAGAACTAGTGATCGTGCAAATGAATGGCTTCGTTCAGGTAGATGCAGGTCAACAGCGCGAAGACCCACGCCTGAATGGCGGCCACCAAAACCTCAAGCGCCGTAACCGCGACGCCCGCCAGCAACGGTGCGATCGACAAGGCGGCCAACACGCCGCCCGCGCTCAACATCGTCACGACAAAGCCCGCGAACACTTTCAGCATCGTGTGACCGGCCAACATGTTGGCCGCAAGACGAACCGAAAGGCTGATCGGGCGCGACAAGAACGAGATGATCTCGATCGGCACCAGCAGCGGCATGATCCACGCCGGCGCGCCGGATGGCACGAACAAGCTGAAGAAATGCAACCCGTGCGTCCAAAACCCGACAACCAACACCAGCGCGAACACGCTGAGCGCCATCGCGAACGTCACGATGATGTGGCTGGTGACGGTGAAGGAGTAGGGGATCAGCCCCAGGAAATTCGTGAAGAAGATGAAGATGAACAGCGTGAAGATGAACGGGAAGAACTTCTTCCCCGAATCGCCCATCACGTTGCCGACGGTATTTCTCTCGATGAAGTCGTACATCAACTCGACCATCGACTGCGTGCGGCCCGGAACGATGGCGTCGCGCTTCACGCCCAGAACCAAAAACGCCGACGCGGCCAAAATGGCCAGCATCATCCAAAGGCTTGCGTTCGTGAACGACAGGTCCAAGCCGCCGATGTGAATCGGGATCAGGGTGTGAACCTCGAACTGCTCCATCGGGCTGTGGCCGGCGGCCATGCGCTTACTTCCCTTGTTTGTCCTGCTCGGCGCTCATCTGACGCATCGCACGAACCACGCTGTAGAAAGCCGCCGCGATGCCCAGGATCGAGAACAAGATGATCCCGACGGGCTTCCACCCGGTCAGCGCATCGAACCCCCACCCCAGCGCCAGCCCGACAAACACGGCGGCCACGAACTCGGTGGAAATGCGATAGACGGCGTTGAGGCGGCCGGACGGTGGCGTAGGCTTGGCCTCCGGATGCTGCTCGCGTACGGCCTCGATCCGCCGGCCAAGGTCGTCGAGACGACGCTGGTCGGGATCGTCGTCTGGTCCTGATTGGTTAGTCACCAAGGGCAGGCGCCTGAGGGCCGCACGAAACCCCCTCCGAAATCCGCGCGGACCATATGAGTGGGGTGACACCCCGTCAAGGCGATTGCTGCGCCGCAAACCGGTGAAAAACTGAGGATTACTGCGCCACACAGAGCGCCCCACAGGCGCATTCGCTCAGACGTAAAGTCGCAGCCGCCAAACCAGCACGAATGAGCGCCGACTCGCAGCGTTTCTTGTCTTGGGTCAAGGTCCGAGTCGGCTCGATTTGCGAGCTTCGGGCCCCTGGGTAATTCGTCAGGACGAGGATGACAGGCAGCGAACCAACAATCCGTCCTGAAGCGCCCGGCGAGCCGGTGGCCTTCCGCGCACGCGGCCTGACCAAGGTCTACGGCATGGGCGACAGCGCCGTGCATGCGCTGCGCGGCGTCGATATCGACCTGCACGAGGGCGATTTCGTCGTGCTCCTCGGCCCGTCGGGAAGCGGCAAGTCGACCCTGTTGAACATCCTGGGCGGCCTCGACCGTCCGACGGCGGGCACACTCCACTTCCGCGATCGCGATTTGACGGCAAGCTCCGATCGCGAACTCACGACCTTCCGCCGCCGCCACGTCGGCTTCATCTTCCAGTTCTACAATCTGATCCCAAGTCTCACCGCGCGCGAGAACGTGGCGCTGGTCACCGAACTCGTCGACAAGCCGCTGCCGTCCGATGAGGCGCTGCGCCTGGTCGGCCTCGGCGATCGTATGGACCACTTCCCCGCGCAGATGTCCGGTGGCGAACAACAGCGCGTCGCCGTCGCGCGCGCCGTGGCAAAGCGCCCGGAAGTTCTGCTCTGCGACGAACCCACCGGCGCGCTCGACAGCGCAACCGGCGTGCGCGTGCTCGAGGCCCTGGCTGAGGTCAACCGCACGCTCGGCACGACCACCGTCGTCATCACGCACAACGCATCGATTGCCGGCATGGCGAACCACGTTGTCCGTTTCGGCGACGGGCGCGTCGTGTCCATCGAAACCAACGCAACCAAGCGCAAAGCCTCGGAGCTGTCCTGGTGAGCCCGCTGCCCGCGCTTGATCTAAAGCTCGTGCGCGACATGTGGCACCGCCGCGGTCAAGTGCTGGCGATCGCGCTGGTCATCGCTTCCGCCGTGGCGACGCTGGTGATGGCCTTGAGCGCATTGCGCTCCCTCTCCGACGCGCGCGAGGCCTACTACGACCGCCAGCGCTTCGCCCACGTCTTCGTTACCCTAAAGCGCGCGCCGGAATCGGTCGCTGCGCGCCTGCGCGACATCAAGGGCGTCGCCCAAGTCGAAACGCGCGTCGCCCGCCTGGTGACGATCGAAATCGAAGGCGTGACCGAACCGCTGCGCGGCCTCGCGCTATCGCTCCCCGAGCGCAACGAAACGGCGCTGAACGCCCTGGTGCTGCGCAGCGGGCGCTTGCCCGATCCCGATCGCGCCGGCGAGGTGCTGCTCCACGAAGGCTTTGCGACCGCGAACGGTTTCGGCCCCGGCGCGACATTCTCCGCCATCATGAACGGACGCAAGCAGCGATTGACCGTCACCGGCGTCGCGCTGTCCCCGGAACACATCTACGTCATCGGCCCCGGCGACCTCGTGCCCGACAACAAGCGCTACGGCGTCTTCTGGATGGGACGCGAGACGCTGAGCGCCATCTTGAATTACGAAGGCGCGTTCAACGACGCCTCACTCCGTCTCCTGCGCGGCGCGGTGACGAAGGACGTGGTTGCAGCCGTCGACCATGTGCTGGGACCGTTCGGCGCCGCCGGCGCCTACGACCGCTCGGAGCAAGGCTCCCACGCGTTCCTCGAAAGCGAATTCGGCCAGCTGTCGGCGATGGCCGGCATCATTCCGCCGATCTTCCTGATCGTCGCCGCGTTCTTGCTCTACTCGGTCATCTCGCGCCAAATCGAAACGCAGCGCCAGGAGATCGGCCTCCTCAAGGCGTTCGGCTATTCGGACGCGGCCGTCGCGTGGCACTTCATCAAGTTCGCCGTCGCTGTCAGCGTATTGGGCCTGATTCTCGGGTGGCTCGCCGGCGCATGGTTCGGCTATCAGGTAACGGAACTCTACCGCGAGTACTTCCGCTTCCCCGCGCTCTCGTTCGCGATCGCGCCGGACATCCTGTTCACCTCGGCGGCCGTATCGCTCGCGGCGTCCTGCGGTGGCGCCTTGGTCGCAACCCGCCAGGCGATGCGCTTGACGCCCGCCGTCGCGATGGCGCCGCCGCGTCCGGCGACCTACCGCCCCAGTCTCCTCGAACGCATCGGCGTGCTGCGCGATCTCGGCACCACGGGTTACATGATCGTACGCCACGTCACGCGCTTTCCGGCGCGCTCGGGCATGACGATAACCGGCATCGCCTTGTCGCTCGGCCTCCTGATCGCGACGCTGCAGTTTATGGACGCGGTCACGTTGATGATCGACTCCTTCTTCTTCCGCACCCAGCGCCAAGACGTGACCTTGCGCTTCGTCGAACTGCGCGCCGATGCCGTGCACGGCGAAGTCGCGCGCTTGCCCGGCGTGATGCGCGCCGAGCTGCGCCGCGCCGTCGGCGTGAAACTCACGCACGGTCCGCGCAACAAGCGCGTCGCGATCTTGGGGATCGACCCGGGCTCCGACCTCTCGCAGCAGGTCGACGCCGCCGGAAACGTCGTCGACCTTCCGCCGTCCGGTCTTCTGCTATCGAAACGCCTCGCCGAACATCTCGACGCAAAGGCCGGCGATCTCATCGACGTCGCCGTCCTCGAAGGCCGCCGCGCGCACGCCAGCGTGCAAGTCACGCGCATCATCGACGAATATGTCGGCCTCTCGGCCTATATGCAGCGTGCCGCGCTGAACCGCTTGACCGGCGACGGCACGGTCGCCGACAGCGCCTGGCTCAAGATCGACCCCGCGCGCGAGGACGCGCTGTTCGCCGAGGTGAAACAAACGCCCGGCCTGTTCACGATCCAGCTTCAGCGCCGCGCCTACTTCATGTTCCGCGACCTGCTCGATCAGAACATGATGACCATGGTGTGGTTCTACGTCGGCTTCGCGTCGGTGATCGCCTTCGGCGTCGCCTACAACGCAAGCCGCATCACCCTGTCCGAACGCGCCCACGAACTCGCGACGCTGCGCGTTCTGGGCTATCACAAGCGCGAGGTGGCGCTGATCCTCGTCGGCGAACTGGCGCTGCTCACGCTCGTCAGCCTGCCGCTCGGCTGTCTGATCGGCTACGGACTGGCGACGCTGATGATGGAAATGTTCGAAACGGACCTCTACCAGATACCGTTCGGCCTAACGCCAGCGACCTATGGCTGGTCGTCTATCGTGATCATCATCGCCGCCGCATTCAGCTGCGCGGTCGTCGCACGGCGCATTCAGACTTTGGACTTGGTTCGCGTATTGAAGGCGCAGGATTGAACATGAACGCACTGAAACCGTGGGCCTGGCCGATCGGACTTGGCGCCTTGCTCGTCGCAGGTTTGGCCTTCGCCCTGTGGCCCCGCGCCGTCGCGGTCGACATCGCGACGATCGGCGAAGCGCCGATGTCCGTCACAATCGAAGACGATGGCGTGACGCGCGTGCGGGAAGTCTACGTCCTCTCCGCGCCCATAGCGGGCAAGATGCTGCGCATCGAACCCCGCGCCGGCGATCTGATCGAAGCGCAACAAACCGTGATCGCGACCATCGAACCCGCCGATCCCGCCTTCCTCGACGTGCGCGCTCAGCGCGAGCTTGAGTTCACCGTCCAGGCCTCGCGCGCCGCTCGCGATACGGCGGCGTCGAATGTACGCGGCCGCGAAGCCGACGTGAAACTAGCCCACCAAGAGCGCGAGCGCGTGCAGCAACTCTTCGCCAAAGGCGTCGTCGCCAAGGCGCGTGTCGATGCCGCCGAAGCCGCCGTCGACGCCCTTGAAGCGGCTCTCGGCACCGCGCGCGCAACGGTGCGTCAGCGCGAGTTCGAGGTGAAAACCACGGAAGCCGCCCTGATCGTCCCCACGGACGCGGCAAAGCCGAAGGCGCTGCGCCGCTGCTGCTTCGCCGTGCGCGCGCCGATCGACGGTCAGATCCTGCGCGTGGTGCAGGAGAACGAAACGATCGTGCAGGCGGGCCAGCCACTCGTCGAAGTGGGCGATCCCGCCGATCTCGAAATCGTCGTCGATCTTCTCTCGACCGACGCGGTGAGGGTGTCCGAAGGCGACGCCGCGCTGATCTCGCGCTGGGGCGGCGAGGGCGCCTTGAACGGCCGCGTCCGCCGCGTCGAACCTTTCGGCTTCACGAAAATCTCGTCGCTCGGCATCGAAGAGCAGCGCGTGAACGTGATCATCGATCTCACCGACCCGCGCCCGCGCTGGCAGCGCCTGGGCCACGGCTATCAGATCGACGCCGCCATCGTGCGCTGGCAGGGTGAGAAGGTGCTGCAAGTTCCGATCGGCGCGCTCTTCCGCCAAGGCGCCGACTGGGCCGTCTTCCGCATCCAAGGCGGCCGCGCCCGCCTAACGCCGGTGAAGGTCGACCACATGAACGACCGAACAGCCGAAATCGCCTCAGGACTGAAAGCGGGCGATCAAGTCGTCTCCCACCCGGGCGAAAGCGTGTCCGACGGCGTCGGCGTCACGCCGCGATGACTACTCCGCCGCCTGGGCCGCCAGCACCCGCTCGGCGCCCGCAAGATCCACCGCGACCAACTGACTGACGCCACGTTCCTGCATCGTCACGCCCACGAGCCGGTCCATGCGCGACATCGTCAATGCGTGGTGGGTGATCACCAGGAACCGCGTCTCGGTCATGCGCGTCATCTCGTCGAGCAGATTGCAGAACCGTTCGACGTTGGCGTCGTCGAGCGGTGCGTCGACTTCGTCCAGCACGCAGATCGGCGCCGGATTGCAGAGGAACACGGCGAAAATCATCGCCATGGCTGTCAATGCCTGCTCGCCGCCTGACAGCAGCGACATGGTCTGAAGCTTCTTGCCCGGCGGCCGCGCCAAAATTTCGAGACCGGCCTCAAGCGGATCGTCCGACTCCGTCAACGTCAGCCGCGCCTCACCGCCACTGAACAGCGACGTGAACAACTGCTGGAAGTTCGAATTCACCCGCTCGAACGCCTCGAGCAACCGCTCGCGTCCTTCGCGGTTCAGCGACCCGATGCCCTGACGCAACCGCGCGATCGCCTCTTCCAGATCGTTCTTCTCGGTCTGAAGCGACGTCAATCGCGTCTCGCACTCTTCTGCTTCTTCCTCCGCGCGCAAGTTGACACCGCCAAGCTGTTCGCGCTCGCGCTTCAACTTCTCCGCACGCGCCTCGGCGGCATCGAGAGCGGGCAGGGCGTCGCCCGGCTGATGCTCCGCCTTCTCGGCCAACTCTTCCGGTGCGCAGTCCAGTGTATCGCGCGCCCGCGTAATCGATTCCTGCAAACGCTCCTGTTGCGCCGCGAGCACCGCTTCGCAGCGCGCGCGCTCTTCGCGCGCATGCGACAGATCGTGATCCGCCACCTTCGATGCCGACTGCGCCGCCTTCAACGCGTTCTCGGCTAATGCCAACGCATCGGTTGCTTCCTTGCGCTCGCCTTCCGCAGTCGCCAGCAACTCAAACAACTTCGCCCGCTTCTCGGCGATCTCGGTTGGAATATGCTCAAGCGCCGCCAACTCGCTGCGCGCCTCGCTCTCGCGCGCCGTCAAGGCCTCGATCTGCCCCGTTGCCGTCGCAATGCGCGCTTGCCAAGCCTCAAGGTCGGACGCAATCGCCTGCAACCGCTGCCGTCGCGCACGGATTTCGCGCTCGACGCCGTCATGCCGCGCCTTCGCGTTCGAGAACACACCGCGCGACACCGTCAACTCTTCGCGCGCCGCGGCCAACCGTGTTTCAAAGTCCGCCAGCATCGGCAACGCTTCAAATTCTGCCGACAGCAACGTCGCGCGCTCAAGCGCTTCGCCTTCGTCCGCGGCCAACGCCTGATGCCGCTCGTTCAGCGACTGCGTCCGCGCCGCCGTCTGCGCATGCCGCTTCTCGGCTTCGGACAACGTCGTGCGCGCCGTCGTCGCCTCCGACTCAGCCTGCCGCCAAGCATTGCGAACCATGCGCTCGGAAATTTCCGCCGCCTCACGGGCCTCACGCGCGTCCTGATGAATACTGCGCAGCTCGGCGGCATCGATCTCCGACGCGCCGATCGTGCCCTGAAGGTCGGCGAGACGATTGCGTTGGCGCAACCGAACGGCCGCCGCCGTCGGCGCTTCCGCCGTCGCCGTAAATCCATCCCAACGCCACAAATCGCCTTCGCGCGTGACGAGGCACTGCCCCGGCTGCAACTGGGCCTGCAGTTCGCCGCCCTGACCGCGCTCGACGATGCCGATCTGCGACAACAGCCGTGACAACGCATCCGGCGCCTGCACCAAGTCCGACAACGCCTGCACGCCAACCGGCAACGCCTGCATCGCCTCCGGCATCGGCAGCGCGCGCCAATAGATCGGCGCCTCCGCATCGACCGGCACGTTCAAATCATCGCCCAGCGCCGCACCCAGCGCCGCTTCATATCCCGGCGTCACATGTACGAGGTCGATGACGGGCACCCAGCCGGCGCCGACACCCGTCGAGAGCATTTCGTTGAGCGCGTTCGCTTCCGCCTTCAACCGCTCAAGATCGCGCACGGCCGATTCGACCAACTGCTTCTTCGCCGTCTCGGCATCGCGCGCCGCCCGCAGCGCATCTTCCGAGTGCGCATGCGTCGCCTTCGACGTCTCCGCCGCCGTCACCGCCGCCGCAACGCGCAGCTCAGCCTCTTCGACGGCAGGCGCCGTCGCCGCGCTCTGCGCCAGCCGCTCGATCTCCGCCGCGATATTGTCAAGTTCGTTGCGCAGCCGCGCCGACGCGCGCCGCCCGTCTTCGATCCGCCGCTCAAGTTCGGAGCGCTTCGCCTTCGCTTCCGCAAGCTCCGCCGTCGCTTTGTCGCTCTGCCGCTCCGTCTCGCGCATCGCCTCTTCGGCCTCGCGCAACGCTTCAGCCGCGACAGTCGTCGCTTCCGCCTCACCGGCTGTATGCGCGTCGAGTTCGGTGCGTTCGACCTCAAGCGTGCCCATCATGCCGCGCGCGTCGTCCACGCGCGCCGTCTCGCGCGATTGGTCTTCGACGATCTGCGCCAGCCGTGCGTTCAACCGCTCAGCCGCCGCTTTCGCGCGCGCTTCTTCGCCGTCCAGCGACATGCGCTCGGCCGTCAGCCGTTGCAGCGCCGCGCTGCGCTCCGCCGCCGTCTGCCGCAGCACCGGCAATTTCTCGTCCGCTTCCAGCACGGCATTCGACGCCTGCGCAGCCTTCAGCGTCAGCTCTTCGACCTGCAACCGAATCCGCGCCAATTCCTCTTCAGCCGCCGCCGCCGCCATCGACGCCGTCTGCCAGCGCACATAAAGCGCCAACGCGTCCGCGCGCTGAATATGACCGGAGAGATTGCGATATCGCGCCGCCTGCCGCGCTTGCCGCTTCAGGTTCGCAAGCTGCTGCTCGATTTCCTGAATAATGTCCGCGACGCGCGACAGATTGGTCGTCGCCGCATTCAGCTTCAGTTCGGCTTCATGCCGCCGCGCATGCAAACCAGAAATGCCGGCCGCTTCTTCAAGAATCGCACGCCGCGCAATCGGCTTCGCGTTGATCAGCGTGCCGATCTGCCCTTGCCGCACCAGCGCCGGCGAATGCGCGCCCGACGAAATATCGGCAAAGAACAGCTGCACGTCGCGCGCACGTACGTCGCGCCCGTTGATCTTGTAGATCGAGCCCATCTCGCGCTCGATCCGCCGCGTAATCTCGACCGCCTCGTTGTCATTGTACTGCGCAGGAACCGCGCGCGCCGTGTTGTCGATGACCAGCGACACCTCGGCCGTGTTGCGGCTGGGGCGTTGATTCGTGCCGGCAAAGATCACGTCGTCCATGCCTGAGCCGCGCATGGACTTGGCCGAGTTCTCGCCCATCACCCAACGCAGGGCCTCAAGCAAGTTCGACTTACCGCATCCGTTCGGACCGACGATGCCGGTCAAGCCTTGCTCGATCGGCATCTCGGTGGGTTCGACGAACGATTTGAATCCAACCAGGCGAAGTCGTGAGAACTTCAAGGGGGCATTCCTAACTTTGAGGCCGGGGGGACAGCCGTAAATGCACGTCGTCGGCGCAAACGCTGCGCCTGCTTAGGGTGTGGGGGTACCCGAGGCAGGCGCTGGCGTCGTCGCAGGCGGCGTGGTCGCCGGTGGCGTTGCAGCCGGAGGCGTAGCCGCGCCCTCGGCCGGAGGTGTCGTGCCGTCGGCCGGAGCCACAGGCGCCGTACCTTCCGCAGGCGCAGCACCATCAGCCGGCGCGGCACCCTCGGTCGGCGCAGGCGCACCTTCGGCCGGCGCCTTGGCCGGAACATCGACGCCCTTGGCTTTCAGTGCGGCGCGAAGCTTGTCGTCCAGTTCGGACCACGGAATTTCACCGCTGGCGAGCTTCTTGCCGTCGAGCAGGAAGTACGGCGTACCGCTGATGCAATAGTCGGCATTCGCCTTCGTGCGGATTTCGACAACCTTCTTCGCGTCTTCTTCGGTCGACAAGCACTTCTCGAAGTCGTCGCCCGACATGCCGGCGCGCCGCGCCATTTCTTTGATCGAGCCGCGCAGATTGTTGTCGGCCGGCTGAGCCCAATTCTCAAGCTCGTGGTACATCAACTCCACATAAGAGAGGTACTGGTCGCGGGCCAAGCAGCGGCCGACCACCGAGGCGGTCAACGCCACTTCGTCCAGCGGAAACTCGCGGAAAACGTAGCGCACGTAGCCCTTGTCGATGTAGTCCGCCTTCAGCGTCGGATAGACCTCACGGGAGAACCGGGCGCAGTGGATACAGGTCATCGACGCATATTCGATGATGGTCAGCGGCGCGTCGGCCTTACCCAGCACATAGTCGTTCGCGGTGACCTCATAGGTCTCCTTCGCGACGCACTCGCCGTTCGCGGCTGTTTGCGTGGGCTTCGTCGGGTCGGCCGAACCGCCGCCCCAAATCCAGAACGCAAGACCTGCCAGAACGGCCAAAAGCCCAATCGCGCCGGCAATCAAATATGGCGTATCAACTTTCACGTGAACCCCCGCGAAGCACTAACGTTTCGTAAATATAGGGCGGACGTGCCCGACGGCTCAACGCTTGTAAATGGCCGTCTTTCGGCTTTCTGCCAGGGCGTGGCGGCCAAGACGCGTTAGAGCGGCCCGCAAATCGGGGTCCGAAATCTGGCTGGCCCGGCCCACAAGGTCCGACTCTTCTTGTGGGGACAATGAACGTCTTGGCGGGCGCGGCGGATCTGTTTTGGGAATAACCCCGGCTACGACCTTGATCTTGCTGACGACGCTGGAGCCGAAATAGGCGTTGATCTTGTCGATGACCTTGGGAACCTGATGCTGCAGTTCCAGCGCCGCGCGGTCGTCCGCGACCAGCGTCAAAGTAGCGCCGCTGGCGCCACCCGCCGACAGGCGATAGGGAAAGCAATGCGCCGCGAGCCCATGCCCCGCGATCTCCGCCCACCGTGTGACAAGCTCGATCTGGGCAAACCCGCGCGCGTGCAGATGGTGCCGCAACAGGCCCAGCGCATCGTTGGCCAAAGCCTGCGGCCCGCGCCGGTAACGCCGCGGCGCACTGTCGTCCTTTGTGTCGCCCGCTGACATGGCCGTCTCCAAACTGAAGCCCAACGATACCCCGGCCGGCCTCTCGCCGCAAAAGCGCGCAGCCCTCGTGAAGCGCCTGCTCGCTTGGTACGACGCGAATCGCCGCCGCCTGCCGTGGCGCGCATTGCCGGGCGAAACGCCGGATCCCTATCGTGTCTGGCTGTCGGAGATCATGCTCCAGCAAACGACGGTCGCAACCGTCGGCCCCTATTTCCACAACTTCCTCAAACGCTGGCCGACCATGAAGGCCCTCGCCGCCGCGCCGGTGGAAGAGGTGATGTCCGTCTGGGCCGGCCTCGGCTACTACAGCCGCGCCCGCAACCTCCACGCCTGCGCAAAGGTCGTCGCGAGCGAACACGGCGGCAAACTCCCGGCCGACGAAGAAGCCTTACGCAAACTTCCCGGTATCGGCCCCTACACAGCCGCCGCCGTCGCCGCCATCGCCTTCGACAAACGCGCGGCGCCGGTCGACGGCAACATCGAACGCGTCCTCGTACGCCTCTTCGCGCTGCGGGACCCATTGCCCGGCGTGAAGCCGCAACTGCGCGCGATAGCCGAGTCCTTGGCGCCGGCGAAACGCTCGGGCGACTTCGCCCAAGCGATGATGGATCTCGGCGCGACCATCTGCACACCAAAATCGCCGGCCTGCGCAAACTGTCCGTGGTCTGACGATTGCATTGCGCGCGCACTCGGCATCGCCGCCAGCCTGCCTGCCCGCGATGCCAAAGCCGCCCGCCCGCTCCGCCGCGGCGCAGCGTTCGTGATCGTCTCCGACAACGACGAAATCCTGCTCCGCCGCCGTCCGCCGAAAGGTCTGCTGGGCGGCATGCACGAACCACCGATGTCGCCGTGGGAGAAGGACTTCCCCGACGCGCCGTTCGACCACGCGCCGCTGAAGGCGAAATACCGCAAGCTGCCGGGCCTCGTGCACCACGGCTTCACGCATTTTGAGTTGGAACTGCAGGTCTATCGCGCCGACGGCATCGCCCCGGCCAAGGCAAACGGGGCAGGGGAGTGGGCCCCACTCGACGCACTCGCAACCTTCGCGCTGCCCACCGTGATGCGCAAGGTGATCGATCACGCGCTCACGGAGCGCGACCCCGGCCCACTGTTCCGCCGCTAGCGCGGGCCCAGCTTCTCGCGCAGCCAAGCGGCCAACGCCGCCGCGCTGTCGCCATCTTGCCACTCTGCGACCAGCGTAGGCGGCCCGTCGCGCCGCTGAATCGTGATCTGCTGCGAGGTGTGCGTATTTCGCTTCGATCCGCGCTCGACCGGTTCGATCGCAACGCCGGTGATCGCGGTACGGTCGACGGTAAGGCGCTTGGATGCGCCGAACATGGCCGGAACCTCGACCGTCCGCTCGCCGATCACGAGATCGTAGTCGCCGGCGAGCTGCTTGCGCCGATCCCAGAGCGCCGACGCGACGCCCGCGCCGATCACTACGGCCCACAGCATTGCCGCGAATTCGATCGGCGGATGAAAGCCGTATGAGAAGAGGCAGACGAATCCCAGAAGAAACGCGGCGACCGCCGCCGCAACAGACCCATTCTCGATGGGCGTGAACTGCGCCAAACGCACACGCACCGTATTGCCCTGATGAAACCAATCGATGGCCTTCGGCTTCGTGCCGTTCCACCAATGCCACAAGGTCGCGCCGCCGTAGCGCCAAAACCCAAGCATGGCGACGTTGAACGGCGTCAAGAACTGCAGCAAGAACAGGTCCGCGCCGTCGATGCCCGGCTTCAGCACGGCGTTCGCCGGATCGTCTTCGTCATAGTAGACGGTGACCGGCTCGCCAACCTTATGCTCGCGCACCGCGGCTGTCGCCCATTCGCCGTCCGTGGATGATCCCGACGAATAGTGATACGTGTCTCCCTGAAGCTTTTGGCCACTGACCCAATACGAGTATCGGATGTCCACGCCGTAGGTTGATCTTCCGCGCGAGCCGCGCTCCTTCGTGACTTCGCTATGCGTGACGGTGCCCGTCGTCGTTGCGAAGCTCTCTGAGCGCAGATTGCTCACGATACCGTAGCCAACGACGACATCCACCAGCAGGGTCATGCCCGTCCAAAACACGCCGAAGATGATAAGAAACCAGCGATGACCCATGGCGCGCGATCATAAGGCAATCGCGGCACGGCGCCAAACCTAGGTGCCGCGCTCCATCGCGACCTCGGCCTTCAAGCTCTCGACGTCACGGTAGATCGAAGCGACGGCAAGCGTGCGCCCGTTGAGCTTGTAGCGCAGCAGACAGTCCTTGCCCGCAATGTCGCCATCAATTTCCAGCGCGTCCCACTTCTCGGCGTGGCCGACATAGTTGATCGGCACGTCGTAGTGCTGGCTCCAGAAGAACGGCACGGCCGTGTGCTTCTCGCGCCGCCCCAGCATATTGAGCGCCGCCGTTTGTCCGTGACGTTCGGCGACGACCCAATGCTCGACGCGAATGCTCTCAGCCGTCGTGGCATCCGGCCATCGCGCAATATCGCCCGCCGCAAAAATCTCCGGCACGCTCGTCTCAAGATAGGCGTTGACGGTGACGCCGCGATCGATCGCAAGCCCCGCCTTCTCCGCCAGCGTCAACCGCGGCCGCACGCCGACACCGGCGACGACCATGTCGGCGTCCAGGGTTTTGCCACTCTTGAACGTGACCTTGGCGGCGTCGATCCCGACCGCGCTCTCCTCGAGATGAAAGATGACGCCATGCTCTTCATGCAGCGCGCGCACGAACTTGCCCATCTCGGCGCCCAGCACCCGCTCCATCGGCACCTTCTCCGGCGCCGCGACATGAACCTCGACGCCGCGATTGCGCAGGGAAGCCGCGACCTCCAGCCCGATGAAGCTCGCGCCCAGCACGACCACGCGCTTTGCCGACTCCGCACGCTTGATGATCGCGCGGCAATCGGCCGTCGTGCGCAACGTGAACACATGCGGCAAGTCGATGCCCGGCATGGAAAGCCGGATCGGTTCCGCGCCGGTCGCCAACAACAAACGGTCGTAAGGCACAGTGCCGCCGCTCGCGAGAACGACGTTGCGCGCTTTGACGTCGACGCTCGCGACATCCGCCTTGAGCCGCAGGTCGATATTGTTCTCGGTATAGAAATCGTCCGGCCGCAGCGGCAACCAATCCTCCGGCGCCGTCCCCGCTAAAAAATCCTTGGAGAGATTGGGGCGATCAACCGGCGATCCATCCTCGCCGCTCAGCATGACGATGCTGCCCTGATACTGCTCGCGCCGCAGCATCTCCGCCGCAGCGAACCCGGCCGCACCGCCGCCGACAATCACGACCTTCTCCGGCGCATTCGCCGGCCGAGCCTTCGCTTTCGCCGCCGCACGCTTCTCGCGCACGAACACCTTGCCCTCGCGCTGCTCGACAGACCAGCACGACAGCGCGCTGAACGCCGGCGCACGCACGGCCTCGCCGGTGCGCAGATCGAAACAAGCGTGATGCCAAGGACACCGCACCGTATCACCGACGACCAATCCATCGGCCAGCGGCCCATGATAGTGCGAGCAAAACGCGTCGACCGCCAACACCTCCGCCCCGCGCCGCGCGAGCAACACGGCATCATCCCCGACATGGCCGACGAGCATCGCGCCGTCGGCTAGGTCGGTGAGGGGTACGCCTTTGGTGAGATCGGGACCGGTGGGTTTGGCTTGTTCGTCAGCCATTGTCTGAACCTCTCGCGCTAACGCAGCGAAGGTAACAGACCGCGGCGCGTTTGTGTCAAACGCGCCGCGCTAAAAAGCGAAGGAACTCTAGTGCATCTCCGACCGCACCTGCTGGCGCAGCACATCGATCGGTTTCATCACGCCCTGCGCGTCGAAATGCCAATAGGTCCAGCCGTTGCAAGCCGGCAGTCCTTGCACGCGCGCGGCAATCTGATGGATCGAACCCGTCGCGTCGCGGCAGACGAGCGATCCGTCGGCGCGTACGCGCGCGGCATGTTTGCGCGCAGGATCATAGAGTTTCATCCCCGGCTCAAGCAGGCCACGTTCAACGATCATCCCAAACGGCACGCGCGGCTCCTCTTTCTTCGATTTCATGACTTCGAGATCTTCAGGCGGCGTCAGCGACACCTGCGCGATGCGCTTCTTCGCAGCCGCGATGTAGCCCGGATCGCGCTCGATGCCGATAAAGCGGCGGCCGAGCTTCTTCGCAACGGCACCCGTCGTGCCGGTGCCGAAGAAGGGATCGAGCACCACATCTCCCGGCTTCGACGAAGCGAGCAGTACGCGATGCAGCAGCGACTCCGGCTTCTGCGTCGGATGAACCTTCTGCCCCTTGTCGTCTTTCAGGCGCTCGCCGCCCGTACAGAGCGGCAACAGCCAGTCCGAACGCATCTGCAGATCGTCGTTCAGCGCCTTCATGGCGTCATAGTTGAACGTGTAGCTCTTCTGCCCGCGCGACTTCGAACACCACAGCATCGTCTCATGCGCGTTCGTGAACCGGCGCCCGCGAAAATTCGGCATCGGGTTCGTCTTGCGCCACACGATGTCGTTCAGGAACCAGTAGCCGATGTCCTGCATCACCGTGCCCACGCGATAGATGTTGTGGTACGAGCCGATCACCCAGATCGAACCGTTGTCCTTCAACACGCGGCGTGCGGCCGTGAGCCATTCGCGGGAAAACTTGTCGTACTCGGCAAAGCTGCTGAATTGGTCCCACTGATCGTCGCACGCGTCGACCTTGCTCTGGTCGGGACGGTGCAGGTCACCTTCAAGCTGAAGGTTGTACGGCGGGTCGGCGAAGATCAGATCGACGCTCTTCTCCGGCAACTCGTTCATCTTGGCGATGGTGTCGCCCTGAAGAATCGTGTCGTGATAATTGCTGATCGCGCGCGTGATCACGCCCATGAAAGGCCCCCAGGAGTGGGCGTTCTTGTGGGCGAGCAGGCGCGCACGAATGCTGCCGACTTGCCGTCAGAACGCGGTTTGAATCCGTTTGAAAAGCGCCGGCCCCAAATGTGCCCTACACGAAAACCGTCGCTCGACGTCGTCACCTTGAGTCACGCGTGACTCGCCGTCAATTGGTCTTTTGAATCAGAAAGTTAATCGCGGAATCGATTTTGAATCCTCAGGAGTCCGACCCACTAGATGTAGTTCGAGCTTAACGATGTTGCTGTGCATAACTGCGCTCAGCGAAACGCCAGCACGTACATCAGCAACGTATTGATCGCGAGCATCGCCAGCGCCGTGGGAATCTGCGCATAGATAACGCCGTTGCGGTCCTTGAGATCGAGCAACGCGGCCGGAACGATATTGAAGTTCGCGGCGAGCGGCGTCATCAGCGTCCCGCAAAACCCCGCCAGCATGCCGATCGCGGCGACGACGGCGGGATCGCCGTGGAAGTGCTGAATTAAGAACGGAATCCCGACCCCTGCCGTTAGCACCGGAAACGCCGCGAACGCGTTGCCCATGATCATCGTGAACAGCGCCATGCCGACGCAATAGACGATGACGGCCGCAATCAAGCTTTCCGAAGGTACCCAGGCGGCTGCGATGCTGCCGATGACTTGCCCCATACCGGCGACGGCGAAGACCGCGCCGAGCGACGCCAACATCTGTGGCAACAGCGCCGCCCACCCGATGATGTCCATAAGCCGCCGCCCTTCTTGAAACGGACTCGCCGGCGGTTGGCGAAGCATGACGAGAGCGAGAACGGCCGCAACGATCGAACCGAACGCGAGAGCGACGGGTGTCGCCAGCTTGGGATCGGCGATTGGGAAACCGTTTATGAGAATGGGATCGATCGTTATCGGTCCGATCGAAAATCCCTTGATCGCGATCGTGCCTGCCACGGTGATAACCGTGATGACGAGGGCCGGCACGAACAACATATTACCCCACGCTCGCGCGCTCGCCTGGCGTTCCGCGATGGTCGTGGTCGCCGGTTGACCGACGCCCAAGCCGTTTCCGCCGGCAATCAGCGCCATACAGAGAACAAGGACGCCGTTGCCGAGATCGCCGAGGAAGTCGCCCGCAAGAAAGCTAACCGCAAAAAGCCCCCAAAACAGACCGGTGGTCCAGCGTTTCGGGTTTGTACGGTCCGCGACGCTCAAGATCGCGAACACGGCGAACAAGGTGCCGACAAGAGCGTAGATCGCAGGCATCGGGATCATTTCGGCGCGTCCTTGCCGACAAGTTTGCGTCGGTCGAATAAGATCAGTCGCGCGCCGTGAACAAGGAACGCAGCGATCGCGGTTGGTATGGCCCAGAACGAAAGCGCAAGCGGACTAACCTCGATGCCGCTCTGCTCCATGAATGCAACCATGATCAGAATGGACCCGATCGCGAAGAAAATATCCTCGCCGAAGAACACCGCGACATTGTCGGTGGCCGCCGACATTGCACGGACCTTGTCTCGCTCGTCGTCGCTAAGCTCGCCATGCTTAAGTTCTGCCGCCGCCTCCGCCATCGGCGCGACCAGCGGTTTGACCGTTTGCGCATGACCGGCGATCGAGATCAGGCCGGCTGCCGCGGTCAGCTGTCGAAACAGCATGTATATGAGGAGAAGGCATCCGACAGTCGCCGCTCGGATGCCGCCGATAATGGTTCGCGCGCGCTCCTGCAAACCGGCACGCTCCAAAACACCGATGGCGGGCAAAACAAGCCACGCGATGCTCACATATCGGTTTTCGTTAAACGCTTTGCCGAACGCGGCGAGCACATCCTCGGGGGCCATTCCGGCCGCAACTCCCGTGACCAGCGCCGATGCCACCACGACCAGCAGCGGATTGAACCGCAACGCAAAGCCCACAATCATGACGGCAACGCCGAGCAGCGTCAGCATCGCTTCCCCCTCGCTCTAGTAGTGAGAGGAGGATAGGGGCCTCAGCCCACCAACGGCAATTTCAATTGCGCGACGGGGGCGAAGCTGTGACGGTGGTGGACCGTGGGGCCGAGCAGACCAAGCGCCACCAAGTGGTCGGCGGTGCCGTACCCCTTGTTCTGCGCCCATTGGTAATAGGGGTGCTCGCTGTCCAGCGCGCGCATCACCCGGTCGCGCGTCACCTTGGCGATGATGGAGGCCGCCGCGATCGACATCGACTTCGCGTCGCCGTCGATGATCGTCTCAACCGGGCAGGGCAGGGTGGGCGCGCGATTGCCGTCGACAAACGCGTGGGCCGGCGCGATGGCCAAACCTTCCGTCGCCCGCCGCATGGCGAGCATTGTCGCCTGCAAGATGTTGATTTCGTCGATCTCGGCCACACTCGCGACGCCGATCCCGACGGCGAGCGCCCGCTCCATGATCTTGTCGAACATCTTGTCGCGCGCTTCGGCCGTCATCGCCTTGGAGTCATCGACCCCACGCGGCAACCGCGCCGGATCCAAAATCACCGCCGCCGCATAAACCGGCCCGGCGAGCGGCCCACGCCCCGCCTCGTCGATCCCCGCGACGTGACCGTCGATCTTCCGCTCGCGCGTGAAGCTGGGCATCGAAGAAGGCGCCTCCACAGGCGGCGCCGCGACGACGCCGAGCTTACAACAGCGACAACTGATCGCCCGCCATCGGAGGAGGACAAAACAAATCAGTCCGCAACGGCCTCGACTCTTTATTGAGGCCAAGCCGTTCGCAAGCGAGTTTGAAGCGTTTCGCGATCAGTTCCGCGTAAACGCCGGTCCCCTTCATGCGTTTTCCCCATTCCGCGTCGTAGTCCTTGCCCCCGCGCATGGAACGGATCAGGGACATCACGTGCGACGCGCGCCCCGGTTGCTCGTTCTCCAACCACTCGCGAAACAGATCCTTGATCTCGAGCGGCAACCGCAACACGACGTAACCGGCCTGCCGCGCCCCCGCCTCATAGGCACGCTCCAGAATCCCCTCAAGTTCATGATCGTTCAGCGCCGGAATCATCGGCGCCGCCATCACCGCCGTCGGCACGCCCGCCGCCGACAATTCGCGAATGGCGTCGATCCGCCGCTCCGGCGTCGGCGCACGAGGCTCCATCGACCGCGCAAGCTTGCGATCCAGCGTCGTCACCGAAATCGCAACCCGCGCCAAATTCATCGAAGCCATCTCGGACAGAATATCGAGATCGCGCAGAATCCGGTTCGACTTCGTCACGATCCCGACCGGATGCTTGAAGTCGCGCAGCACCTTCAGCACCTCGCGCGTCACCTGATACTTGTCGTCGATCGGCTGATAGGGATCGGTATTGGTGCCGAGCGCCATCGAGCGCACCTCATACCCGGCCTTGCGCAACTCCTGCGCCAGCAGCTGCCCGGCCTTCGGTTTGGCGAACAACCGGCTCTCGAAATCCTGCCCCGGCGACAAACCCAAGTACGCGTGCGTCGGCCGCGCGAAACAATAGACGCAGCCATGCTCGCACCCGCGATACGGATTGATCGACCGGTCGAACGAAATATCGGGCGACTGATTGCGCGCAATGATCGTGCGCGTCGCGTCGATCGCGACGGACGTCTTCAAAACCGGAGGCTCGTCGTCCAGCGTCCCCCACCCGTCGTCGATGATCACGCGATGCTCGCGCTCGAACCGTCCGCTGACGTTGGAAAACGTCCCGCGTCCCTTCACGCCACCAGGGTGCGCCGCAAACTCCTCCTCACCGGGAGGCCGCGCGCCGTATCCGACAATGTTCTTGGCCATCGAGGCAGGCTACGCGAGGAGCAAGAACAAAACAAGAACAATCTCTTTCGCGTGAGCGTGACGCTTGCCCTCTGTGCGGTTCCTCAGCGTTTGGCACACTGACCGAAGATGCCCATCACTATTCGCCGAGCCACACCGCAAGACGCCGCCGAGGTCGCGGACCTTTTTATCGCGTCTCAGGCAGAGGCGCTGCCGTTCCTGCGCGCCCTCCACTCCGACGAAGACACCGTCGCCTTCATCACCGACGACGTGTTCACCAAGGATGACGTATGGGTAGCCGTCGAAGGCGCGCGCATCGTGGGCATGATGGCCCTCGCGGGAACGCACGTCGATCACCTCTACCTATTGCCGACGCACTACCGCCGCGGCATCGGCACAATGCTGCTGAACAAGGCAAAGGGATTGTACCGGCGCCTCACGCTCTACGCATTTGCAGCGAACAAACGCGCGCGCGCCTTCTACGAACGTCACGGCTTCACTGCGATCGAATTCGGTGACGGCTCTGGTAACGAGGCGGGCCAACCTGATGTATTATACGAATGGCGCGCCCCGGCTGCGCCGGTGCAGGGAGGCCCGACATGACCCTACCGATGAGCGATCCGCAGGTCGCCGCGCGCGTTCTGAAACACATCGCAGACGGCACGACCGACACTGGCGCTGAAGTCTGGCGCGAGCCCGTCGAAAACTATCGCAATCAAGAACGCCTCGACGCTGAGATCAAAGTCCTCCGTCGCTTCCCCACGGCGTTCTGCCCATCCGGCGCGCTCCCGGAAAACGGATCCTTCATCGCGCGCGAAGCGGCGGGCGTTCCGCTCATCGCCGTGCGCGGCCAAGATGGAAAAGTCCGCGCCTTCCGCAACGCCTGCCGCCACCGCGGCATGCGCATCGCCGAAGGCTCGGGCTGCGCCAACGCCTTCATGTGCCGCTATCACGGTTGGACATACGGTTTGGACGGCGCACTGCGCCACGTCCCGCACGAGCAAGGTTTCCCCGGTCTCGACAAATCTACGCACGGCCTCGTGCCGGTGAAGGCGGAAGAACGCGCGGGCCTCGTCTTCGTCACGCAAGAAGGCGAAGCCAACCCGCTCGACGATCTGCCGGACCTCATCGCGAAGGACCAAGTCCTCTACGCAACGACCGAGCGCGAGGTCGACGCCAACTGGAAAATCTTCTTGGAAGGATTCTTGGAGGGGTACCACATCCGCGCCACGCACCCGGAAACGTTCCTGCCCTACGGCTTCGACAATCTGACACTGCTCGAAACCTTCGGCCGCAACAGCCGCATCACATTCCCCTTCAAGCGCATCAAAAAACTAACCGACGTCCCCGAAGCCGACCGCAAAGTCGGCGGCTTCGTGACCTACGTCTACCACCTGTTCCCGAACGCGCTCGTGACGATCCTCTCAAGCCACACGAACCTGGTCGTCCTCGAACCCATCAGCCTCGAGAAAACGCGCTTCGTCAGCTACACCCTCACCAATGCCGGCCAAGGCCAAAGCGAAGAAGCCCTCGCAGCAGCCAAACGCGACGCCGAATTCGTAGGCAACACCGGCGCCGCCGAAGACCGCGCCGTAGTGGCGGCGATCCAAAAAAGCATGGCGAGCAACGCCAACACCCACTTCACCTTCGGCCACTACGAAAGCCTGATCACGCACTTCCATAAAACGCTTGGGCACGCGCTGGCCCTTTAAAGCCAAGGGACTTGGTTCCCTGTCAGCCGCTCGCCGATTGCGGCAGGTTGGTATAGTCGTGTGAGAGCGGAATAACGACGGGCGTTAACCCGGCGTCAATCGCCGACGGACCAGCCTGCAGGCGGCGCGGCACTCGTGCCGGAGCGCGCGATGTCGGGACAACTGGTTCAACTCCTCTACGTCAGTTCGGCAGCCGAGAGAGTATCGGGCGCAGACGTCGATCAAATCCTATCTGCCTCGCGTCGGAACAACCTGCCAATCGGCATCACAGGCATGCTCCTGTTGTGCGACGGCAACTTCATGCAAGTTCTGGAGGGACTGCCCGAAACGGTCGATCAAACATTCGAGCGCATTGCGCGCGACGATCGCCACAAGGCCCTCAACATTCTGCTGCGCAGTTCCATTGCCGAGCGCACGTTCGCGGATTGGTCGATGGGGTTCGAGAGCATCGATCCGAATTCGTCGATCGACGCAGCAGCAGCCTTTGAAATCGGCCGCAACGCCGTCGCGGGCCGCATGCCGGGTACGGCCGCAAGATCGCTTCTGGTGTTCATGCAGAATTTTTACAGCATCAACACGCGCAAGAGCTTGGACCTTCTCTCGCGGGCCTAGCCGCCGCGCTACTTCTTCCGCTTATCCGGCGAGAGATGCTCTTCCAACCGCGGCATGATCTCGACGAAGTTGCACGGCCGGTGCCGGGCATCGAGCTGATACTTCAAGATACCATCCCAGCCGTCCTTCACCGCACCCGTCGAACCGGGCAGGGCGAAGAGGAACGTGCCGCCTGCAACGCCCGCGCAAGCGCGGCTCTGGATCGTCGACGTGCCGACCTTCTCATACGAAATCTGATGGAAGATCACCGAGAAGCCATCGATCTCTTTGTCGAACAGCGACCGCATCGCTTCGACCGTCACGTCGCGCCCGGTCAACCCGGTGCCGCCCGTCGTGATGATTGCATCGATATCCGGCGTGGCGATCCACCGTTTCAGTTGCTCGCGAATGCGCTCGACGTCGTCACGCAACAACGCTCGGCCTGCAAGCACATGACCCGCGCTCGTCAACCGTTCGACCAGCGTATCGCCCGACGTATCGTTCTCAGGCCCGCGCGTATCCGAAACCGTCAGCACCGCAATGCGCACCGGAACGAATGCGCGCGTCTCGTCGATGCGGCTCGCGCTCATCAGCGCCTCAGTTCGGCGACCCGCGGCCGATCCGTCCACGTCAGCACGGGCCACTCGCCGCGCGCGGTTTGATCCAGCGTCGTCTTCGCCTCGCCCAACCGGTCCTGATAGATCCAATAATTCGCCACCACGCGCTCGACATACCCGCGAGTCTCGCGCGAGGGAATACTCTCGATGAAGAGCAGCGGATCGCCGCGATATTCGACCTCTTTCAACCACTTCTGAAGATTGCCCGGCCCGCCGTTATACGCGACGACCAGATGGAACAAATTCCCATCCGGCTCGACGAACGAATACATCTTCTGCACGTACTTCTGCCCGACGCTGAGATTGAAAGCCGGATCGAACAGCTTCGCCTTCGTCCCCGGATTGTCGAGCGTCGTATCCTTCATCGTGCCCGCCGCCGTCGCCGGCATCAGCTGCATGAGCCCGCGCGCGTCCGACGAACTCGTCACGCGCATTTCGAACTTGCTCTCCTGCCGCACGATTGCGTGCACCAGCGCAGGGTCCACCTGCCACCCATCCGACGGCTTCACGCTCATCACGGGATAAGCCGCCGCCTTTAGATCCGCGTCCTTCGCAGCGTGCGCCGCCTGCAGCTGCACATGCGCGAACCCCATCTCATGCGCGAGCGCGATGAACGGCCGGTCGAGCTCAGTGTTCAGCCGGCCATGCGAACGCGCAATCGCGCCTTCCGCCGCTTCAAGCTCGCCGACCTGATAGAGCGCAACGCCGCGCGCAATGCCCGACACTTTGATGAGACGCTGGAAGCCTGCTTTGTCGAGCTTCGGCTCGTTCCACGTCAACGACGCTTCGCGCCCGAGCAGACGCAGAGCGATCAGCCCATAGAACGTTCGCGGCTTCGACGCCGCGATCTCCAGCATCCGCGACACCTGCTGCGGTTGCTTGGCGATCAGAAACGAACGCGCCGCCCAGAACCCCGCCGCCGACCTCAGCCACGACGTCGTCGCCGGATTCTCCGCCATCGCCGCGAAATGCTTTGCCGCATTGTCGTATTTCTGAAGCCGGAATGCGGCGAGACCCGCGATCCAATCCGCCTCCGGCACTTCCGAACGAACTTCGGCGGCCACGTTGTCGGCAAGTGCCAAAGCAGTCGCCGAGTCGCCCAGATAGTACTGCCCGGCCGCCACCTGATGCGTCAGCCGCCCATAATCCGCGCGCGACAACTTTCCGCGAAGTTCGGCGCCTTCTAGATAAGACGTCGCCGCCTTCAGGCTGCCGGACGAAATCAGGCTCTTGAGTTTCTTCGCGGCGTTCGCGGCTTCCGGACTCGAATAATCGGGAACGACATAATCCGCCTCATCCGAATTGCCGCGAATGATACGCCGGTCCGGGTCTTCCAGTTCGCGCACGCGCTTCGCATTCTTGCGCTCGGCGAGAAGATAAATCCGTTTGGCCTCGGGATAGTCGTCGTACTTCTTCAGCCACGCCTTCAGATCGTCGAATTCGGCGACCGTGTTCGGGCTCAGATAGCCCTTCGCCGACACATGCCCCATGAGCGACTTGTTCTTCAGCTGCGAGGCAAGTGCCGCGACCTCGTCCTTCTTGCCGGACGCAGCAGCCGCAAACATTTTCTTGTACGTGGCAACGTCTTCATCGCTGAGCACCGCGACGAACGAACTCGGCGCGGCGAAACTCACGTCCGACGCCAGCGTCAAAGCAAACGACACGGCGACGGCGAGAAAGCGCAACACGCTGGCCATACAAACCCCAGGGAAGTGATTTGAAGCAGTCATACGCACGGGGCCCGTCGCAAACAAGCCGCGTTACAAAGCGCCCAATTCCCGCAACTTCAGTTTGAGATTTACCAAATCCTGCCACGCAAGCTTCTTCGCCGCCGGTTGGCGCAGCAGATACGCCGGGTGAAACGTCGGAAGCGCCGGGATTTCCACGCCGTTCAGCACATACCGTCCCCACCGTCCGCGCGTGCGCGTGATGCCTTCTTCGATGTTGAGAACGTGCTTCACCGGCGTGCCGCCGAGCAGAACCAAAACCTTAGGTTGTTTGAGCTCGATGTGCCGCATGAGAAACGGTGCGCAGATCGCAGCCTCCTCCGGTGTCGGCGGACGATTGCCCGGCGGCCGCCAGAAGATGACATTGGTGATATACGCGCTCGTTGCCCGATCGAGTCCGATCGCATTCAACATCCGATCGAGCAACTGACCCGACCGTCCGACGAACGGCAAACCCTGCAAGTCTTCATCGCGCCCCGGCGCTTCGCCGATCAGCATCACCGGCGCGCCTTGATGACCGTCCGCGAACACCGTGTGCTTCGCCGTCACCTTCAACTGACATCCGTCGAACGCTTCGACGGCGGCGCGCAGTTCGTCGAGCGTCTTGCACGCGGCCGCCGCCTCGCGTGCGCTCTTCGTCGCTGTCGATGCCGGCATCAAAGCAGGCGAGGGCACCGTCACGCGCGGCAGGTCGCCCGTCGGCGCAACCGGTCGCGGCGTCGAAGCTTGAGCGGATGGTGGCGCGCCACGCATCGGCGTCGGCGCGCTTGCGGGCCGAGGAACGGCGACCTTCGCTTCTGTCGCAACCGCTACCCTCGCCTCTGCCGCTACGGCAAAGCGATCAACCGGCGCGTCGGTCAGCGCCTCGTCGGCGCCTGCCTCGACGAGCCACTTGAGAAGCGCCCGCGCTTGCACTGGATCGATGCTGGAGTCCAAAGTCCCGTCCGCGTTGACCGTGGGCCATGGCGGCCACTAACTTCCTCATACAACAAGCGCCCGGGCCACCGTAACCCGCCTCATAATCCGGGCCGCACAGACAAAGGGACAGGACTGAATGAGCGGCGCCCCTCGCGAAGCCATGGAATACGACGTTGTCATCGTGGGCGCAGGCCCGGCCGGCCTCTCCGCCGCCATCCGCCTGAAGCAACTCGCCGCCGAGACCGGCAAGGACGTCACCGTCTGCGTGCTCGAAAAAGGTTCCGAAGTCGGCGCGCATATTCTCTCGGGCGCGGTCATCGATCCGATCGGCATCAACGAACTGATCCCCGACTGGAAGGAAAAAGGCGCGCCGATCGACACGCCGGTCACCGACGACCGCTTCCTCTATCTGGGTCCCGCCGGCTCATTGCGCGTCCCCAACTTCATCATGCCGCCGCTGATGAGTAATCACGGCAACTACATCGTCAGCCTCGCCAATCTCTGTCGCTGGCTCGCAAAGCAAGCCGAAGAACTGGGCGTCGAGATCTACCCCGGATTCGCAGCCGCCGAAGTGCTTTACAACGAACAGGGCGCGGTCAAAGGCGTTGCGACCGGCGACATGGGCATCGGCCGCGACGGCAAGCCGAAGTCGAGCTTCACACGCGGGATAGAGCTTCACGGCAAATACACGTTGATCGGCGAAGGCGTCCGCGGCTCGCTCGCGAAGCAACTGCTGGCGCGCTTCAAGCTGCAAGAGGGCAGGGATCCGCAAAAGTTCGGCATCGGCATCAAAGAACTGTGGCAACTCCCGCCCGACAAGCATAAGCGCGGTCTGGTGGTGCACACGATGGGCTGGCCGCTCTCCGACAAAACCGGCGGCGGCTCGTTCATGTACCACTGGGGCGAAGACCTAGTGTCGATCGGATTCGTCATCCACCTGAATTACACGAACCCATACCTCTCACCCTTCGACGAATTTCAGCGCTTCAAGACCCACCCGTCGATCCGCACCTTCCTTGAAGGTGGCAAGCGCATCGCCTACGGCGCACGCGCGATCACCGAGGGCGGCTTCCAATCCGTGCCGAAGCTGACCTTCCCGGGCGGCGCACTCATCGGCTGCTCGGCGGGCTTCGTGAACCTGCCGCGCATCAAGGGCAGCCACAACGCGATGAAGTCGGGCATGATGGCGGCCGAAGCGGCGTTCGAGGCCATCCACGCCGGCCGCGCGCAAGACGAACTCACCGCTTATAGCGAGGCCTACGAACACAGCCACGTCTACAAGGACCTGAAACGCGTCCGCAACGTGAAGCCGTTTTGGAGCCGCCTCGGCACGGTGCTCGGCGTCGGCTTCGGCGGTTTCGACATGTGGATGAACCAGCTCTTCGGCTTCAGCCCCTTCGGGACCCTCAAGCACGGTAAGGCGGACTACGCGACGCTCAAACCCGCCCGCGAATCGAAGCCGATCACCTACCCGAAACCGGACGGTGTGCTCACATTCGACAAGCTGTCGTCCGTCTTCCTCTCGAACACCAACCACGAGGAAGATCAACCAATCCACCTGACGTTGAAGGATCCTTCGATCCCGATCGCCAAAAACCTCCCCGAATACGACGAACCGGCGCAACGCTATTGCCCGGCCGCCGTTTACGAGGTGGTACGTGACGCAACTGGCGGAAATCCGCGATTTGTCATTAACGCGCAGAACTGCGTGCACTGCAAAACTTGCGATATCAAAGACCCGGCGCAGAACATAAACTGGGTGACGCCCGAAGGCGGCGGCGGCCCCAACTACCCGAACATGTAAGTCCTGGAGAACGAAGTGCGCGTTTCATCGGTCTTGAAAGCCGTCGTTGCCGTCATCGCGCTCAGCGCGGCCCTCGTCGTGGGGCTCACGCAATGTTCGTCCGTCGATCTGCAACGCTCGGCCGGACCCGACCCGACCGCGAACCGCTACGGCGCCTACCTCGCCGGCCGCTACGCCGCGAGCGAGCATGACGCGCCGTCGGCGGCAATCTTCTACGACAAGGCGCTGAAGTTCGACCCCGCCAATCCGGAACTCCTCGAACGCGCGATCATGAGCGAGGTCGCCGAAGGCGATCTCGACGGCGCCGCGAAACACGCCGAAGACCTGATCAGCAAGGCGCCGCACGCGCGCATCCCGCGCATCGTGATCGCGGTCCGCGCCATGCGCGACGGCGGCTACGCCCGCGCCCGCGAAGAATTCGAGAAAGTGGCCGGCAACGCTGCCGCCGAAATCGCCGCCCGCCTCGGCCTCGCCTACGCCAGTTTCTCCGAAGGCAAAACGAAAGAGGCGATCGAAGTCATCGGCAAGCTGAGCGAAAACGGAGGCGCGCGCGCCTTCGCGCTCTACCACCTCGCCGTCATCGAAGATCTATCGGGCAGCCCGAAAGAGGCGCTCGGCCATTTCGAAGAGGCGAACCGCCTGTCGGAAGGCGAGTCGCTGCGTATCCTCCTGGCCTATGCCGCACACCTCGCGCGCACGGGCGACACCGCGAAGGCGAAAGCGGTCTACGCGGAGTTCCTGAAGAAGGCCCCGTCGCACCCGATCGTGCGCGCCGCGCTCGCGCGCCTCGAAGCCGGCAACGTCCCCGACCGCGTCATCGCCAGCGCCAAGCAGGGCCTCGCCGAAACCTTCTACGGGATCGCTTCCAGCCTCAGCGACGAACGCTCGTTCGAAATCCCGGTGTTCTACCTCCAACTCGCGCTGGCCCTTGAGCCGCGTCACGATCTCTCGCTCTCGCTCCTGGGCGACCGCTACGAAGTGGCGGAGCGTCTCGACGACTGCATCGCCGCATACGGCCGCATCCCGTCGTCCTCGCCGCTCTATCTGAACGCGCGCCTGCAAATCGCGCAGGCCTATCAGAAACAGAAAAAGCCGGCCGAAGCGCTCAGCACGCTGAACAGCGCGCTGACGGGCACCGCCGACGACGTCGAACTCTACGCCTCGATCGGCGACGTCCTGCGCAGCGACGAACGCTACCCCGAAGCGGCGGAGGCCTACACCAAAGGTATCGCGCTGCTCGGCCAACCGCAGGAACGCCACTGGACGATCTTTTACACCCGCGGCATCGCCTACGAACGCGCCAAGCGCTGGGCAGACGCCGAGCGCGACCTGAAGCAGGCGCTAAAGCTGAAACCCGAGCAGCCGCTGGTGATGAACTACCTTGCCTATACGTGGGTCGAGCAAGGCGTGAACACCACCGAAGCGCTCCAGATGCTGAAGCGCGCCGTCGAACTCCGCCCCGAAGACGGCTTCGTCATCGACAGCCTCGGCTGGGCTTATTACCGCCTCGGCGACTACAAGACCGCGATCACCTACCTCGAACAGGCGATCCAACTCGAACCCAGCGAGGCGACGATCAACGACCATCTGGGCGACGCGTATTGGCGCGTCGGCCGCCGCGTCGAAGCGAAATATCAGTGGGAGCACGCGCTCAGCCTGAAACCGGAAAAGGCCGACGAGCCCAAGATCCGTCAGAAGGTGGCGAGCGGCTTGCCCGATCTGCCGCCGTCCCCGGCGCAAGCCGGCACACCGCAAGCCGGCCAGTGACGACGTCCAAACCCGCACGCCGCTTCGCGCCGGCGAAGATCAACCTCTTCCTCCACGTCGGCGACAAGCGCACCGACGGCTACCACGACCTGGTCAGCCTGATCGCCTTCGCCGATACCGGTGACTGGCTCGAAGTCCGCGACGCCAAGCGCCAGTCGCTCTCCATCACGGGGCCTTTCGCCGACGCCCTCAAGGACGAAACCGACAACCTCGTCCTCAAGGCCGCCCGCGATCTGGACGTCTGGGCCGAAGAACGCGGCCACAAGACAAGCCCCGTCGAACTCATCCTTGAGAAGAATCTGCCCATCGCGGCCGGCATCGGCGGCGGTTCCAGCGACGCCGCCGCGGTCTTGCACCTTTTGGCCGAACACTGGTCGCTGCCGATCCCGATCGACGAACTCGAATCGATCGGGAAGGCGATGGGCGCTGACGTGCCCGTCTGCCTGCGCGGCTGTCCGACCCTCGTCTCCGGCATGGGCGAAATCCTAAGCCCCGCGCCCGAATTGCCGGCGTTTTCGCTCGTTCTGGTCAATCCGGGCATCGAAGTGCCGACCAAGCGCATCTTCAACACCATCAGCGTGCGCAGCGGCACGGTTCCGCCGCCCTTTCCGCCGCGCTTCGAGTCCGCGCGCACGTTCGCGATGTTCCTCGACGGCCTGTTCAACGACCTCGCCGCCCCGGCAAAAGCGATCGCACCGGTCATTATGAGCGCCGAGGGCGCGCTGGTCGCGACTGAGGGCTGCCTCATCGCCCGCATGTCGGGTTCCGGCGCCACCTGCGTCGGCCTCTACGAGAAAGACGAAGATGCAGTAGCCGCCGCGGCAAAGATCGCGCAAGCGAACCCAAATTGGTGGGTCAAAGCCGCACGAACCTTTGTGTCCCCGTAATTCGACTGACGCATTACGCAGCACGCTCATTCGCTAAGCAAATGTACGCCGGATTAAAATGCGTGCCTGCTAGTGCTTTAAGCTGGCCCAGCAAACCTGCGGCTCTCAGGTGCTTACTTCGCAGGCGCACTGCTACTTTTCGCGCCGTTTCAACAAATTCTGTAGTTTGAGTCGTAGGCGCAAATCGCGCTCGCGCGTTTAGATACGCGTCGACAAAGACAACATCTGAAGGAAACGCCCCAATGCTCTCCTATGCCATCCTCGCCAGCATCGTGGCCGTCGTCGCCCTGATGGGTTTCAGCGCCTATCGCCGCGAACACCGCCGCTGACTAATAAGCCCGGCTGACGCAGAACTCGGCGAGGTCGTTCAGGGCCCGTCGCATCGGACTGTCGGGAAACACATTCAGCGCGCGGCACGCTTCTTCCGTAAATTGCCGCGCGCGGGCGATCGTCGCGCCAATCGCGTGATGCTTGTCGATCAGATGAATGGCATGCGTAAGGTCCGCATCGCTCTGATCATGCTGCACCATCGTGCGGCGCCAAAAATCCGCTTCCTCTGAGTTGGCTTTGCCCAGCGCCACGATCACCGGCAGCGTCAACTTGCCTTCGCGGAAATCGTCGCCGACCGCCTTGCCCATCATCGCCTCGCGTCCCGAGTAATCGAGCGCGTCGTCGACAAGCTGGAACGCGATACCCAAATTGTGCCCGTAGGTTTTCAGCGCCATCTCGCGCAAGCCGTCGCTCTGCGCAACGACCGCGCCGGACTCGGCCGCCGCGGCAAACAACGCCGCCGTCTTCGACGCCACGATCTTCAGATAGGTGTCTTCGGTAACGCCGATATTGCCCTTCGTGCCGAGCTGCATCACCTCGCCCTCGGCGATCACCGCGGACGCGTTCGACAGAATGTTGAGCACGCGCAGACTGCCCGTCTCGACCATCAACTGGAACGACCGCGAAAACAGAAAGTCGCCGACCAGAACGCTCGGCGCATTGCCCCAAATCACGTGCGCGGCAGCCTTGCCCCGCCGCAGGTCGCTCTCGTCGACCACGTCGTCGTGCAGCAGTGTCGCCGTGTGAATAAATTCGACCGCCGTCGCCAGCCGGATGTGCCCCAGCCCCTGGTACCCGCAGATTTGCGCCGCGGCCAAGGTCAGCATCGGCCGCAACCGCTTGCCGCCCGAATTGACGAGATGCCCCGCAAGCTCCGGGATCAGCGGCACGTCCGAGCGCATGCGCTCCAGGATGAGCGCGTTCACATGGCTCAAATCGGCCTCGACCAGCTTATACAGCCGTTCGACGGCGCCGGTCGGCTCGGTCGCACCCTTCAAATATCGCTGAACGGCCCGCACAGTCGGTACCTCGGGGGTTTGATTTGCACGCAGGCGGCACTTTCGTGTGAAAATAGGAACCGTCCGGAAGGTCGGTCAAGGGCACGCAGCGCCACGGTTGTGTGAACACTTGGCCCATCCACAAGGCTTCAGATGACAGAACTCTTTCGCACCCACGACGTCGTCCTGATCAGCTATGTCCGCTCCCTGCTCAGCAGCGAGGGCATCGACATCATCGGACTCGACGAAAACATGAATAACGTGCGCCTCGTCATGACGCCCCAACGGGTCATGGTTGACGACAATGACGCCGACCGCGCACGCCGGTTGCTGAAAGACGCGGGCCTTGGTCACGTCTTCAAATCCTGATCAGCGTCCAAAGGCCGCACAGCCGGGCACATCGGTCGACGCATTCCTCGGCGGCCGGGTCCAGGTCTGCCAACCGCGGCAGGGATTCAGAGCTGGCCTCGATTCGGTGATGCTTGCCGCTGCGATTCCGGCCAAGTCCGGGGACACGGTATGCGACCTCGGCGCCGGCGTCGGTACGGCGTCCCTCTGCCTCGCCGCGCGCATCGGCGGATTGCACATCGCCGCAGTGGAGATTGACGACGAACTCGCCGCGCTGGCGCAAGCCAACGCCGAGCGCAACGCGCACGCGCAATCGTTCCACGTGATGACAGCTGACGTTCTGAAACGTCCCCGCACGTTGAAGCGACAGAGCTTTCGCCACGTCCTGACCAATCCGCCATACCACGACATCGCCCGCGGAACCCGCGCACCGGCAGCCGCCAAAGCGCGCGCAACGTCATCAAACGCCAGTGATCTGATCGCATGGCTACGCTTCGCCCGCGCGCTGGCGCATCCGCAAGGCATGGTGACCGCAATCCTCCCGCCCGAACAAATCCCGCAAGCGCTGCAAGCGTTGTCGCCGGAAGGGCTAGGCGTCGAGATCATCCCGCTCTGGCCGAAACAAGGCGCGCCGGCCAAGCGCGTGATTATCCGTGTACGAATAAACGCGCGGGCGCCGCTGCTCATGCAACCCGGCCTAGTGCTCCACCGCCCCGACGGCAAGCCCACAGAAGAAGCCGAAGCTGTCTTGCGGCACGCCGCCGCTCTAACTACATAGCCCCCATGGCAATAGGATGGATCAGGCGCATCGTGCGCCGCATGACCGGCTCGACGCCGCCGGTGGTCAGCGTGCTGCGCCTGTCGGGCGCGATCGGCATGTCGACGGGCCTGCGCAGGGGCCTCGCGATGTCGACGTCGGCGGACCTCATCAACAAGCTCTTCGCCGACAAGACGGTCGCCGCCGCAGCCGTGGTGATCAACTCACCCGGCGGTTCGCCCGTGCAGGCCGCGCTCATCCACGACCGCATCCGCGCGCTCGCGAAGGAAAAGGGCGTCACGGTTCTGACCTTCGCCGAAGACCTCGCGGCATCGGGCGGCTACATGCTCGCGATCGCCGGCGATGAAGTCTATGCACACGAGAACTCTATCGTGGGCTCGATCGGCGTCGTCTCCGCCGGCTTCGGCTTCCAGGGGCTGATGGAAAAGATCGGCGTCGAACGCCGCGTCCACACGTCCGGCGAACGCAAGGCAATGCTCGATCCCTTCAAGCCCGAAGACCCACGCGACGCCGCCCACCTCGAAGCGCTGCAACGCGAAGTGCACGAGAGCTTCAAGGCGATGGTCCGCGAACGCCGCCAAGGCAAACTGAAGGGCGACGAGAAAGATCTCTTCTCCGGCGCGTTCTGGACCGGCGCCAAGGCAAAGGAACTCGGCCTCATCGACGGCCTCGGCGACCTGCGCGCTGTGTGCCGCCAGAAATTCGGCGACAAAGTCGAATTCCGTGTCGTCGCCCCACGCCGCTCGTGGTTCGGCCTCGACATGCTGTCCAGCCGCGCGGACATCGAACCCCGCACCGACTGGGCCGGCAGCCTGATCTCGGCCGTCGAAGAACGTTCTTTGTGGTCCCGCTTTGGGCTATAAGCCCGGGCCATGGGTTTGCTCTGGATTCTAATTCTGCTCGGCATCGGCGCGCTCGCCTACTTCGCCATCAAGGGCCGCATGGTCCGCTTGCGCGAAGAATTCGAACAAGCGCTCCGCAAAGCCACCCAAGCCGGCCGCCGCTCAAGCCTCCCCTCCGAAGACATGGTCAAGTGCCCAGCCTGCGGCACCTACTCGGCGCCGACACAAACGAAGAACTGCGGCAAGCCCGAGTGTCCGTATAAGTAAGACAATGATCGAACCTCTTTCATCCTCCCCCGCAAGCGGGGGAGGGGGACCGCGTCAGCGGTGGAGGGGGCCGACACTGCATCGAACGCTGAAGGAGCCCCCTCGTCTTGCCGCTTCGCGGCGATCCACCTCCCCCGCTTGCGGGGGAGGATGAGAAACGCTTGAGGCCCGTCGCCTTGACCCACCGAAGCACGGTCTTTAGCTTCCGCCGCTCGCTTCAATCCCCGCACAAATCAGCGACATGTCCGCCAAGCCAGACCGCTCGTTCCAAGGCCTGATCCTCACGCTCCAACACTATTGGGCCGAGCAGGGTTGCGTGCTGCTTCAGCCCTACGACATGGAAATGGGCGCGGGCACCTTTCACCCGGCGACGACACTGCGCGCGCTCGGACCAAATCCGTGGAAGTGCGCCTACGTCCAACCCTCGCGCCGCCCGAAGGACGGCCGCTACGGCGACAACCCGAACCGCTTTCAGCGCTACTACCAATTCCAGGTGATCCTGAAACCGTCGCCCGACGACATGCTGGACCTCTACCTCGGCTCGCTGAAGGCGCTCGGCATCTCGCCCGACGAACACGACATCCGCTTCGTCGAAGACGATTGGGAGTCGCCGACGCTCGGCGCCTGGGGCCTCGGCTGGGAAGTCTGGTGCGACGGCATGGAGGTGACGCAGTTCACCTACTTCCAGCAAGTCGGCGGCATCGACTGCCGCCCCGTCTCCGCCGAGATCACCTACGGCCTCGAACGCCTGGCGATGTACGTGCAGGGCATCGATAACGGCTTCGACCTCGCCTACAACACGATGAACCGCCAGTCGCCGGACTTCATGCGCTGGGGCGACGTCTACCATCAGAACGAAGTCGAACAATCCGGCTACGACTTCGAACACGCAACGACCGACGTGCTGTTCCAGCACTTCAAAGACGCCGAAGCCGAATGCCAAAAACTCCTGTCGCGCAAAGTCGGCCGCAGCGCCGCGCACCCCGAATGGCGCCACGTGCTTCCGGCGTACGAGCAATGCATCAAGGCAAGCCACGCCTTCAACCTGCTCGACGCCCGCGGCGTCATCAGCGTCACCGAACGCCAAGCCTACATCGGCCGCGTCCGCGCGCTCTCGAAGGAATGCGCACAAGCCTGGGTCGAAAGCCCGCAAGGCATGACGCTCGGCGCAGGCATGAGCGGGATGGGCCGTTAACGCGATGCCCCAACTTCTCCTCGAACTCTTCTCCGAAGAAATCCCCGCGCGCATGCAGGCGCAAGCCGCGCGCGACCTCGAACGTCTGATCGTCGGCGGCCTGACGGAGCGCGGCTTCCTCAACGAAGGCGCACGCGGTTTCGCGACGCCGCGCCGCCTGACGCTGGTGATCGAAGGCCTGCCCGCCGAACAAGCCGACATGCGCGAAGAACGCAAAGGCCCCAAGGTCGACGCCCCCGATCAAGCGATCCAAGGCTTCCTACGTTCGACCGGCCTGACGCGCGATCAGCTGAAGGTGCAGAAGGACCCGAAGGGCGACTTCTACCTCGCGGTGACCGAACGCAAAGGCCGCCCGACCCCCGACGTCCTCGCCGAACTGATCCCGGATGTGATCAAGGCCTTCCCGTGGCCGAAGTCGCAACGCTGGGGCGCAGGCGAACTCACGTGGGTGCGCCCGCTGCACTCGATGCTCTGCACCTTCGACGGCGAGATCGTGCCCTTCACCGTCGGCACGGTGAAAAGCGGCAACACGACCCGCGGCCACCGCTTCCTGGGCAACGACAAATTCGAAGTCCGCCGCTTCGACGACTACGTCGACAAGCTGAAGCGCAACCACGTCATCCTGAACGCCGCCGAACGCAAAGCCGCGATCCTGCACGAGGCGAAACAACTCGCCCACGCGCAAAACCTAAGCCTGATCGAAGACGACACGCTGGCGGACGAAGTGGCAGGCCTCGTCGAATGGCCGGTGGCGCTCATCGGCCAATTCGACAAACCGTTCCTCGACGTCCCGCAAGAAATCCTGATCTCGACCATGCGCGCGAACCAAAAATACTTCGCGCTCAAAGACCCCGCGACCGGAAGACTCGCGAACAAGTTCGTGGTCATCGCGAACATGATCACCAAAGACGGCGGCAAAAACATCGTCGCCGGCAACGAACGCGTCCTGCGCGCCCGCCTCTCCGACGCCAAGTTCTTCTGGGACCAAGACAAAAAGACGACGCTGGAATCGCGCGTCGCGCAACTGAAAGACATCGTCTTCCACGCCAAACTCGGCACCCAGCGCGAACGCGTCGAACGCATCGAGGCTCTAGCCGGCGAGATCGCCCAACTGATCGGCGCCGACAAAAAGAAGGCCTGGCGCGCGGCTTACCTCTGCAAAGCCGACCTCGTCTCCGGCACCGTCGGTGAATTCCCCGAAGTGCAAGGCGTCATGGGCCGCTACTTCGCCCTCCACGACAAGGAAGACGCCGAAGTCGCCGACGCCATCCGCGACCACTACAAACCACAAGGCCAAGGCGACGACGCCCCGACGGCGCCCATCAGCGTCGCCGTCGCGCTCGCCGACAAGATCGACACGCTCGTCGGCTTCTTCGTCATCGACGAACGCCCGACCGGATCGAAGGACCCCTACGCACTGCGCCGCGCCGCGCTCGGCGTGATCCGTACGATCCTCGACCGCGAGTTGCGCCTGCGCTTGCGCGATCTCGCGCGCTCCGCTTCGGCCTCCATGCGCAAGCTCGTGCAGGATCAGCCTGACCCCGCGAAGGCCCTTGATCTGTTCCTCGAATTCGTCGTCGACCGTCTCAAAGTAGCGCTCCGCGACAAAGGGGTGCGTCACGATCTCATCGACGCGATCTTTGCGCTCGGTGGTCAAGACGATCTCGTCCTCATCGTGCGCCGCGTCGAAGCGCTGCAAAATTTCCTCTCGAGCGACGACGGCAAGAACCTGCTCGCCGGCTACAAGCGCGCCTTGAACATCCTCAAAATCGAAGAAGCCAAAGAGAAAAAGAAGAACCCGAAACATCCCGGCTTCTCCGGCAAGCCCGACGTCGCGCTGCTAAAAGAGCCGCAAGAGATCGAGCTCTTCAAAGCCCTTGCCATCGCCAACGACCTCATCGTCGCCCAGGTCGAAGAAGAACGCTTCGAGGAGGCCATGCTCGCCATGTCGCGCCTGCGCGCCCCCGTCGACGCCTTCTTCGAAAAGGTCACCGTCAACGCCGACGACGCAGCCCTGCGCCAAAACCGCCTCGAACTGCTCAGCGAAATCCGCGTAGCGATGCACACCGTCGCCGACTTCTCGAAAATCGAAGGCTGACGCCGGCATGAGCCGGCGAAGCCTCAACGTAGGGATACGCATCGATCGCGAAGCGCTAGCCGTGCTCGCGGCAGGGGACGTCACTCAACTGACGCAAGCCGCAACCGGCGCCACCTTCTATCGCGACGACCTGACGGACGAGCAGCGCACGGCGAACCGGCGCGTCGTCGACATCAGCGAGCCGACCGCACGCGCAGCCGCCGGCAATGCGAACCAACACTTCGCCGCCGCCTTCGTCGACGGCGCGTTTGCCGGCTACGTCATCGCAACGCGCCATGGGCCGAACAACCAAGAACTCGACTGGCTCATGGTCCACCCCGACTATCACGGCACGAACGTCGCGGAAGAACTGATGCGCGCGGGGATCGAATGGCTGGGCAAGGACAAACCCATGTGGCTGAACGTGATCCGCCACAATACGCGGGCGATCCGCTTCTACGAACGGTTCGGCTTCAGCGTCGATCCAACCGCCACGACGGCGCACATCGTCCCGCACGTCATCATGCGCCGCATGCCTCGCTAAACCAGTTATTCTTCCATCGACGTCCAAACCGCCTTGGTCACGCGATAACGCGCGCGCTCGAACACGCGCCCGTTCTTCATGGTCATGACGATGGACTTTACTGCGGCGATGTCCTTCAGCGGATCTTCCTTGAGCACGATGAAGTCCGCGCGCTTGCCCGCCTCCAGCGTTCCTTGTTTCTCGGAGAGGCCTAACAGCTTCGCCCCGTTGATCGTCGCCGCGGCGAGAACTTCGGCGGGCGTGAACCCGGCATCGTTCTGCAACGCAAGCATCTCGTCCCACAACCCCGGCGTCCCAAACGCGGTGCCAACCGACGCGTCCGATCCGGCGGTAACGACAACGCTCTTGCTCTGCGCCGCGCGCGCGAGCTTCAGCGAGAACGCGTACTGCGCCAAACGCTCCGCACGCTTTTCGGGCGGCAGTGTGGGATTACCGGCAATCGCCTTGGTCACAAACACCGTGGCATCGAGCACAACACCCTTCGCGATCATCGCATCGTAGAGCGCGACGAACGCCGGATCGTTCGCATCGAGCTTCGTGAAATCGACCGGCGGCCGCTTCGCATAGGTCGCCGTCTCCATGCCAGCCGCCGTCTCATAGCCGAACATGTAGACGTGGCTGACCGATGTCATACCCGTCGCGATCACCTCGCTCGGCCGCGCCGGCAACAGCGCCGCGTGCGCCCACGACATCAGTCTCTGACGCTTCGCCTCGTCGACAATCCGCGCCGCCGTCGCACCGTCGAGATTGGCGTAGAGCTTGATCCCCGACGCGCCGGTCGCCTTCGCATCCGCCACCGCTTTCGCGACGTCGGTGTCCGTCTTGATCGCCCGCATCCACGCAACTTCACCCGCGACGGCGCCTTTTGCCGACGACTGCGTGCGCGGATCGTCGAAGAACGAAGGCCCCGCCATCAACGCCGAGTAATGGAGATCAGGCCCAACAATTGTCCCCGCCTTCAACTCATCGCGCAGCGGTCCAAGCAACCGCGTGTCGCCCGCCATATCGCGCACTGTCGTGACGCCGCCCATCAGATAAAGCTCGAGCATCGCCTTAGCGACCGCAGGCTTCGCCTCCGTCGCCACATGCACATGTGTATCGACCAGCCCCGGCGCGACGAACATGCCGCGAAGGTCGACGCTCTTCGCACCGTCGAATTTCGCCGCTGCCGCTTCGGCGTCAGTCAAAATCTGCGCGATCACCCCATCGCGCACGACGAGTGTCATGTTCGGACGAGGGGCAGGGGCCGTCGCATCAACAAGCGTCGCATGCCGGTAGACCGTGGTATCGGCGAAAGCCGCCGCCGCGAGCCACAGCGTCGCGACTGCGCAGACAAACAAACGCAACATCCGCCACATCTCCCCGAAATCGCCGGCACTTATACCGATCCATATGCGCCAAGTCGCCTTGGCCGCGCCAGGCGCTGATCCTATAGTCCGCCCCTATCCAGCGGCTCAAGGATGCAGCCACCATGAAAGCGCGCCTCAACTACGTCGAACTCCCCGGCAGCGACCTCGCCAAGTCGAAGCAGTTCTACGAAGCGGCGTTCGGCTGGCAGCTCACGTCGTTCGGCCCGACCTACGCCGCAACGACGACCGACGACGTCGATATCGGCCTCCAGGGCGATCATCCAGAAGCGCCGAAGGCACCGCTCCCGATCATCCACGTCACCGATCTGGAGGCCGCGCTGAAGTCCGTCACCGCGGCCGGCGGCAAAATCACAAAACCGATCTTCTCGTTTCCCGGCGGCCGGCGCTTTCACTTCAACGACCCGAGCGGCAACGAACTCGCCGTCTGGGCGACGGCGTAAGCACATGCCGCTCGAACTCCTCCTCGCTTTCGCCGCCGCGTCCGTTCTTCTCGCGCTCATGCCAGGCCCCAACGTCGCCGTCATTGTCGCGAACTCCGTCGCCTACGGTCCGCGCTACGGCTTGCTCACAGTCGCCGGCACGTCGAGCGCTATGGTCCCGCAGCTCGCGATCGTCACGCTCGGCCTCTCGGCCGCGCTCAGCATCATGGCCGAATGGTTCGAGGTCGTGCGCTGGGTCGGCGTCGTCTATCTCGTCTACCTCGGCGTCGAAGCCTGGCGCGCGCCGCCGCCGAACCTGAACGCAATCGCTCAACCGAAATCACCGGCCGCGATCTACGCGCGCGGCGTCCTGGTCTCGCTGACCAACCCGAAGACGCTGCTCTTCTTCGGCGCCTTCCTGCCGCAATTCGTCGACCCCCAACGCGACGCGACGACACAGCTTGCGACGCTGTCGCTGATTTTCTTTGCCATCGCGGTGACGGTCGACTGCAGCTGGGCTCTCCTCGCCGGTAAGGTCCGTCCAGCCATCGCCCGCTTCGGTCGCTGGACGAACCGCGTCACCGGCGGCGTTTTGCTCACCGCCGCCGCAACCCTGGCCCTCGCGCGCAGACCTTGAACGATGAGCCCTGAAGAATTCGAACATCTGGCAACGGACGCGCGCCCACGCCTCAGCTGGCGCATCGGCATCAGTGGCCACCGCGATCTCTCGACCGTCGACGAGATCGAACTCCGCCGCTGGCTCGACCAAGTCTTCGGCGACGTCGCTGCCGGTCTCCAGTCGGTGCAGAAGCGGCCCGACGCCGAACAAGTCTTCGCACCGGGCCCGCCGGTCGTGGCCGTCGTGTCGGCGCTAGCCGAAGGCGCTGATCGCCTGTGTGCGGAAATCGCCATGCGTCGCGGCTTCGAGCTGCGCGCGCCGCTGCCCTTCGCAGAGGCCGAGTACAAGAACGACTTCCCCAAGACCGTCGCCGCATTCGACAGCTTGCTCAAATACGCGCGCAGTACCGGCGGCGTCATCGAACTCGACGGCAATCCGGAAAAGGGCGACCCACGCAACCGCGCCTACATGGCCGCCGGCGAGTTCGTCGTCCACAACTGCGACCTCTTGATTGCCCTATGGGATGGCGAGCGCGCGCACGGCCACGGCGGCACCGGCGACGTAGTGCCGTATGCTCGCCGCAGCGGCGTACCCGTCGTCCATATTCAAACCGTCGAGCCCTATCTCCTCTTCATCGCGCACGCCGGCGCGAGCGCGTGGGAAGCTTATTCGCCGGAAGGCCTGAAGGCATCGATTGCCTCGCAGATCGTGCCGAAAGTGCGCGCGCACGCGAAGCACGGCGGCACGCACGCGCACAGTATGGAAGAACCATCGCTCCGCGCGGCCGAGCGCTACTTCCGCCACGAACCGATCGCCAGGAACAACACGGAGCCCGATTTCCTCTACGCCGGCCCCTTCGCCGCGCGCACGCCGCTGCTCCGCGGCCTATCGCGTCTGTTCCCGAACTTCGTGCGCTTCCTGGGCAGCGGCGCTCATGCCGTCGAGGAGCCGAAGAAAGGCGACCCGCCCTGCGGCAAGAACGAACGCAGCGCACGCTATCTCTTCTTGCATCACCACCGCGCCGACGTGTTGGCGACATTCTACGCCAACGTTCACCGCAGCGCGTTCCTGCTCGTCTACGCGCTGGGCGCAGTCGCGCTCAGCTGCGCCATCGCCGCGCTCTACTTCCACGAACAACGCTACATCTTCACGGGGCTTGAGCTGTTCGTCCTCGCCGTCATCGCGACCCTCGTGATAGCCGACAACCAGTTCCGTTGGCGCGATCGCTGGCTCGAATATCGCCTGCTGGCGGAGTTGCTGCGCGAGGCAGACCTGCTCGCGCAGATCGGACATCCGACGCCGACCGCGACAGTCGACGAACTAGCCCACGATTTGCCGGGCCGAGCATGGGTCACCGTCGCCTACAGCGCCATCGTTCGCCGCGCGGGCCTGGTCTCGGAACGCTTCGATCCGCCGTTCCTCACCAAGATGCGCGACTACGCCGCCGACACGCGCCTCCAGGACCAGATCGCCTATCACCACAAGACGGAGGGCCGGGCGGAGTCGATCGCGACGGCGCTCCGCTGGGTCGGCTTCATCACCTTCATCGCCACTGTGATCGCGGGCGGATGGAAGATCGCCTTGCACGGCCCCGACTACTTGAGCCTTTTCGCCGGCATTCTTCCCGCCATCGCCTACGCCTGCTTCGGCATCCGCAACCAAGCGGAGTTCGAGATGGTCAGCCGCCGCTCCGAACGGATGCTCGCCAAACTCACGCGCCACAAACAGCGCATCAAGGCGCTCACCGGCGACATGCTGACCAGCGACGCACTCGCCCGCGAAATCCTCGACGCCGCCGCCGTCATGCGCCACGACGCCGCCGACTGGGCCAGCATCTTCGAGGTCAAGGAGACCGAAGCGGGCTAGGGGAGGGCGCACGCGCTGCGCTTGAATTGCTGCGCTGCACATGAGAAGTAGCGCCCAAGAGCAATCCGGGACGTCCGCACATGACGAAATGGGTCTATGGCTTCGGCGGCGGCAAAGCCGAAGGCGCCGCCAAGATGAAGGACTTGCTGGGCGGCAAGGGCGCGAACTTGGCCGAGATGGCGAACTTGGGCCTCCCCGTTCCGCCCGGCTTCACGATCACGACCGAGGTCTGCACCCACTACTACGCCAACGCGAAGTCCTACCCGGGTGATCTGAAGCTCCAAGTCGAGGCCGCGCTCGCCCATGTCGGCGCACAAGTCGGCCGCCTCTTCGGCGACGCCAAGACGCCGCTGCTCGTCTCGGTCCGCTCCGGCGGCCGCGCCTCGATGCCCGGCATGATGGACACGGTCTTGAACCTCGGCCTCAACGACGAAACCGTGCGCGCCATCGCCCGCGAAACCGGCAACGAACGCTTTGCCTACGACAGCTACCGCCGCTTCATCTCGATGTACGGCGACGTGGTGCTCGAAGTCAGCCACGACCACTTCGAAGAGATCCTTTCCTTCTACAAGGAAGAGAACGACCTCAACCTGGACACCGACATCGACGCCCAAGGCTGGAAAACGATCGTCGAGCGCTACAAGGAAAAGGTCGAAGAGGAACTCGGCAGACCCTTCCCGCAAGACCCGCACGAACAGCTCTGGGGCGCGATCGGCGCGGTCTTCGGCTCATGGCAGAACGCCCGCGCCAACACCTACCGCCGCCTCCACTCGATCCCAGACAGCTGGGGCACCGCCGTCAACATCCAGGCCATGGTCTTCGGCAACATGGGCGACGACAGCGCCACCGGCGTCGCCTTCACCCGCAACCCGTCGACCGGCGACGCCGCCCTCTACGGCGAGTTCCTGGTCAACGCGCAAGGCGAAGACGTCGTCGCCGGCATCCGCACACCGCAACCGCTGACCGCCCGCGAACGCCAGGCGACGGGGGGCAAAGACCCCTCGCTCGAAGAACGTATGCCGAAAGTGTTTGCCGAGTTCACGGGCTACGTCCGCAAGCTCGAGGCCCACTACAGCGACATGCAGGACATCGAGTTCACGGTCGAAAAGGGCCGTCTCTGGATGCTCCAGACGCGCAACGGCAAGCGCACGGCAAAAGCCGCGCTGAAGATCGCCGTCGACCTCGCCGCCGAAGGCACGCTCACCCGCGAACAGGCCATCAAACGCATCGACCCAGCCTCGCTCGATCAACTGCTGCACCCGACGCTGGACCCGAAGGCCGACAAGTTCATCCTTGCGACGGGCCTCCCCGCATCGCCCGGCGCGGCATCCGGCGAAGTCGTGTTCGACTCCGCCGAAGCCGAGCGCATGGTGGGCGAGGGCCGCAAAGTCATCCTCGTGCGCATCGAGACGAGCCCCGAGGACATCAACGGCATGCACGCCGCCCGCGGTATCCTGACGGCTCGCGGCGGCATGACCAGCCACGCGGCGGTGGTCGCCCGCGGCATGGGCCGCCCCTGCGTCTCCGGCGCCGGCGGCCTGCGCATCGACTACGCGAAGCAGGTCTTCACCGCCGGCGGCCAGACCATCCGCAAGGGCGAAACCATCACCATCGACGGCTCGAACGGCCAAGTGATGAAGGGCACGGTCGCCACGATCCAGCCCGAGCTCTCGGGCGACTTCGCGACGCTAATGTCGTGGGCCGATGGCGTCCGCCGCATGAAGGTGCGCGCCAACGCCGAGACGCCCGCCGACGCCAAGGCCGCGCGCGAGTTCGGCGCCGAGGGCATCGGCCTCTGCCGCACCGAGCACATGTTTTTCGACGAGGAACGCATCAACGTCGTCCGCCAAATGATCCTGGCCGACACCAAAGGGGGCAGGGAGAAGGCGTTGGCCAAACTCCTGCCCTTCCAGCGCGCCGACTTCGTCGAACTCTTCCGCATCATGGCGGGCCTGCCGGTCACCATCCGCCTGCTCGACCCGCCGCTCCACGAATTCCTACCCAAGGGGAATGAAGTCGACGAAGTCGCGGGCGACCTCGGCATCGACCCCGCCAAACTGCGCGAGCGCCTGGAGGACTTGGCCGAGTTCAACCCGATGCTCGGCCACCGCGGCTGCCGCCTCGGCATCTCGTATCCCGAGATCTACGAGATGCAGGCCCGCGCCATGTTCGAAGCCGCGGTCATCGCCGAGAAGGAAGCGGGCGCCGCCGTCATCCTCGAAGTCATGATCCCCCTGGTCGCCATGAAGGGCGAACTCGATTTCCTCAAGGCCCGCATCGACGCGGTCGCCAGGGCCGTCGAGAAAGAGAAGGGTGCCAAACTTGGTTACCTCGTGGGTACGATGATCGAGCTGCCCCGCGCCGCCCTGAAGGCCGCCGAGATCGCCGAGACCGCCGAATTCTTCTCCTTCGGCACGAACGATCTGACCCAAACGACCTTCGGCCTCAGCCGCGACGACGCCACCAAGTTCTTGCCCGATTATCTCAGCCGCGCCCTGCTGCCCAACGACCCCTTCGTGACCCTCGACACCGAAGGCGTCGGCGAACTGATCCGCATCGCCGCCGAACGGGGCCGCAAGACCAGGCCGAACGTGAAGCTGGGCATCTGCGGCGAGCATGGTGGCGACCCCGCCTCCATCCATTTTTGCGAGACGGTGCGTCTCGATTATGTATCGTGCTCACCCTTCCGGGTGCCGATTGCTCGGCTCGCTGCGGCTCAGGCGACGCTGAAGTAACTATCTGAAAATACAGAGAATTTGGCAAAAAATCGGGTGGCCGAATTCCGGCTCCCGCACGGGAACCGTCGCGCCCCGACGAGCGTTATGCGAGCCGAAAAACGGCACCGTCCCCATATTAAATCTTCTTCATGACCTGACCAACAAGAAGCAGTTTGGCCACACGGGCAAAGGTGATTTTACTGTACAGTTGAAGCATAACAATTCGTAACAGTAGCAACGAGGCGTTTTTAGACTTAGACAGTACTGAATAAACCAAGTGAAAGGGGTGTGATCAACATGCAACGGGCTGCGACAGCTTGACATGGCCTGTTTCCAATGTGCCGCACTGACACGTGAGTTCTTAATTCGTATACAACTCGCGGTTTGTTGCGCCGCAGCGGGACAGACAGCTACCCGTCCGTCCCAAGGCGCGACGGGGATCCCGACGCACCCGGTAAGCCTAACGGCCGGATTAACTGCGTTCCGGGCGCAATCCATGCAGTCGAATGGTTACTGGCCCAAGGGCTGCACCTTTGGGCTGGAGACGAGTGAGCCCGGCTTCGGGTGACTGACCAAGAGGTCCCGCCAAAGGGGCCCTGATGTGAGGGTGTAACGCCTGGCTTTTGACCATGGAGGTAACGTGGGAAAGACGACCGGACTTCTGGCGCACCTGCGCCGTAACGACAGAATTCTCAAGGCCGCGCTTTCGGGGGCCTTTCTTTACGTCCTGACGGTGGCCCTCGCGGCGCCGATGCTGAACGCCGCCACAGGCGCGGGTCAGCTCGTGCTGCGCCTGAGCCCCACCTATGAGGCCAAAGCCGAAGTCACGCCTGCGCTGCCCGTAACCGTGGTGCGCAACGTTGTGAACCGCCCGTCCTATCAGGCGTACCTGCGCGAGAAAGATTGCCTCGCGACGGCCATCTATTTCGAAGCCCGCGGCGAAAGCGCCATGGGCCAGCGCGCCGTGGCCGAGGTCATCCTCGCCCGCACAGCCGTCCCCGGCCGCCCCAAGACGATCTGCGGCGTGGTCTATGAAGGCTCGAAGCGCCGCACCGGCTGCCAGTTCTCGTTCACCTGCGACCGCGTCGCCGACCGCGTCAGCAACCGCGACGCCTGGCGTCAGGCCATGCGCATCGCGACGAACGTCATGCGCACGGGCGGCAAAGTGAACTCGGTCGCCGGCGGCGCCACGTTCTACCACGCCGACTACGTGAGCCCGGGCTGGGCCACGCGCATGGTCAAGGTCGCCTCGATCGGCACCCACATCTTCTACCGCCCGCAACGCGGCCGACATCTCTAACGCTCGACTGAGCGGAAGGTCAAAGGCCGGAGCAAAAGCTCCGGCTTTTTTCATTTCATGGACACTGCACCTGCGTCTCTTATCCTCCCCCGCAAGCGGGGGAGGATAAACGTTACTTCCCCGACGTCCGCGCCACGAGCCCGGGGAACAGCTTCAAGATCCGTCCGCGCATGTAACCCGGCGCGAAGCCTTTGATGCGGTCGATCCACGCCAGTTCGTCCGGCACGTAGTAGTGCAGCTTGGTCTTCGGCGACGTGTACGCGCGCCACAGGCACTCGGCGACGCTGGAGGCCGGCATCAACCGGAACATCCCCTTCTTCGGCGCATTGGCGTAGAACTGATCTTCCGTCGGCTTCGGCGCATCGCCCGACCGGTTCGGCGTCGAGCGCAAGATCGCCGTGTCGATCAGCCCCGGCAGAACATCCGCAACCCGCACCTTGTGCCGCTCCCACTCGACCGACAGCGCCTCGGTCAACCCTTTCACCGCATGCTTGGTCGCCGCATAGACGGCGATGCGCGGCATGCCGTAAGTGGCCGATGAAGACGACGTCGTGAACAGCAGCGAGTTCGGCGTCTTCTTCAAAAGCGGCAACGACGCATAAGCCCCGTTCAGCGCGCCGACGAAATTGATCTGCACGACCCGCATGGCCGCCTCATAGGGCACGTCCTCGAACCAGCCGGACTCGCCGATGCCCGCGTTGTTGAACATGACGTCCAGCCGCCCGCCGGACTTCTCCCCGAACGCCGCGATCGCCGCGTCGAAGTCGCCCTTCGAAGTGACGTCCAGCTTGCTGGTCCAAACGTTCTCCGACCCAAGCTCCTGCTGGAGCGTCTTGAGCCCGTCGATGTTGACGTCGGTCGCTCCGACCAACCACCCCTTAGAGGCGAAAAGCTTGGCCGCTTCTCGCCCCATGCCAGAAGCGGCGCCGGTGATGAAGATGGCCTGTCGCGCGGCAGCGGGTTGGCTCATAAGCAGGTTCCTTCGAAAGCAATGACGGTTGCCGGGTTCCTATCACATCCCACTTGCAAGTCACGCCGCCCCCGGGGCAGTTTCCCGCGGTCTTGATTGCGTTGCCTTCACACCAGCCCGGAGTTTTGAAACCGATGTCGCTCGGCCGCTTTGCCGCTTTTCCCGTCGTTGTCCTCGCGGGCCTGTCGTTGTCCGCCTGCGTGTTCAATCTCTCCGACGACGACGCCAAGCCGAAAGTCCGCGCGTCGGAAGAATGCCCCGCCCGCGACCAGGCGAACTGGGCCAAGATGCAGGCCTATCTCGACGCCAACAAACAGAAGCCCGGCGTGAAAGTGACCGAGTCGGGTCTCCAATACCGTCAGTTGCAGGCTCCCGCGAAGGCCAGCGCGCGCAAGCCGACATGGGCCTCGACCGTCCAGGTCCGCTACAAGGGCACGCTGATCGACGGCTCCGTCTTCGACGAAACCAAGCCGGCCGAACCGCCGGCCGAGTTTGAAGCCGGCGGCGTCATCAAGGGCTGGCAGGAAGCACTGACCTCGATGCAGGAAGGCGAAAAGTGGGAAGTCGTGATCCCCTCCGAACTCGCCTATGGCTGCAAGGGCAAGGGCCAGATCAAATCCGACCAGGTCCTGGTCTTCGAGATCGACCTGCTGAAAGTGAAATAAGCCGGCGCAAATCGCAGGCACAAAAAAGGCCCCGGTTCCTCACCGGGGCCTTCGTCATGTCAGAGGATCAATAGAACACGTCGTAGCGAACCTGGACGATCTCGCCCGTGTACTGGTCGATCAACAGCGCGTCGTCGCCGTAACGAACCCAGATCAATCCCGGCGGCGGCGTAAACAAGCCGTAGCCGATCACGTCGAACAGCCAAAACTGACGCGCGTAATAGGCGGCCGGCAGACGCTGCCCATAAGACCAACGCTGATAGTGAAAGTTCCGCGGCCCATGATACGCGCCGACACGGAAGCGCCGCGGCGAATTGTAGTTGCGGCGATACTGGTTCCAGTTCGCACGCGCATTGTTGTTACGCCAGTTGTTGTTGGCCACCGGCGGACGGTTGTTGCGCCAATTGTTGTTCACGACCGGCGGACGCCCGTTGTTGTTCACGACCGGCCCACGCGGACGATCGTTGTTGCGCCAACGGTTGTTGTCGCCGTTGCGCTGACCTTGCCACTGCGTACGCTGCGGCTGCTGCTGTGCGACAGGTGCACGCTGCCGGTCGCCGCGGTTGAAGCGGTGGCCGTTGTCGTTTTGCTGAGTGGCCTGATCGCGGTTGCCGCGCTGGCCTCGCTCGTGATCGGCGGCATAAGCCGTACCGCTCAACGCCAGCGCCAACGCGACGCCGACGGCAGGAAGAACGTATTTCATCGGGGGTACTCCTTCATCAAAGCCGAACACCGGCCCTGTTGCTCAGGTTCTTGATGTAGGGAGTTTCGCGCCCGGCACATGAAGGCCACCGATCAGCGCCGTTCAAAAACCGTTCATCCGTGTAACAGTCTGTCGCAAGGCCCGACTGCGACGCGAACCGTTACCCGATGGCTGTCCGGCTGAGAGGCAAACAGTAAGAGTCGTCATGGCCGGGCTCGACCGGTCAAGCCCACGGCTGTTCGCGCTCGCGCTCCCTTATCCGCGGAGGGGCGCTTGGACCATTGAGTCCAGTCAAGTTATTGACTGAAAACCATGCTATTTCGAGGAATGCAGGGTGACATTCGGTGCACGAGTTGGACTCTCTAGTCCACCCGCACAACCTTCCCCGGATTCATGATCCCCTTCGGGTCCAGCGCCCGTTTCACCGCGCGCATCGCCGCCAGTGCCGCGGGCGACTTGTACCGCGTGATCTCGTCCACCTTGGCCTGGCCGATCCCATGCTCCGCGCTGATCGAGCCTTCGAACGCATGCACCATGTCGTGCACGACGCGCGCGACTTCATCCATCCGCGAAAGGAACGCGGCCTTATCCCTGCCCGCCGGCTGCGAGATGTTGAAGTGGATATTCCCGTCACCCAGATGCCCGAACGGCACCGGCCGCGCGTCGGGCACGGCGGCGATCACGGCACGCGACGCCTCGTCGATGAAGCGCGGGATCGACGAAATCGGCACCGACACGTCGTGCTTCAGGCTGCCACCTTCAGGCTTCTGCGCCTCGGACAACGCCTCGCGCAGCTTCCAGAACGCTGCCCGCTGCGCCCCCGACTGCGCGACGACGCCGTCGACGATCAACCCATCCGATGCCGCATCGCTGAGCAATGATTCGATCGCGCCGGCCGCATCCGCCACCTTCAGCGACACGTCGATCAGCACATACCAAGGATAAGCCTGCTCCAACGGATCGCGCACGCCGGGCACATGCCGCAACACAAACTCAAGCCCCACCCGCGGCATCAACTCGAACGCCGTCACGGTCCCCGCGTGCCCCTGCGCGAAGGCGAGCAAGCGCACCGCCGCCTCGACATCCCGCACGGCGACGATCGCGGTCTCGATCACGGCCGGCCGCGGAAACAGTTTTAACGTCGCGGCGGTGACGACGCCCAGCGTCCCCTCACCGCCGATGAACAACTGCTTCAAATCGTAACCCGTATTGTCCTTGCGTAAACCACCGAGCCCGTTCCACAGGCTGCCGTCCGGCAACACCGCCTCGATCCCCAGCACCAACTCGCGCATGTTCCCGTAGGCGAGCACGCCGGTCCCGCCCGCGTTCGTCGAGATCAACCCGCCGATGGTGGCAGAGCCCTCCGACGCCAGGCTCAAGGGAAACAACCGCTCCGCCGCTTGCGCCTCCGCTTGCACCTCGGCAAGGACGGCACCCGCATCGACGGTCATCGTGTTTGCCGCGACATCGACATCGCGAATCTGCGCCAACCGCCGCAGCGAGAGAATGACCTGACTGCCATCCGCACTCGGGATCTGCCCGCCGACGAGGCCGGTGTTCCCACCCTGCGGCACGATCGGCGTTCCCGTCTCGGCGCAGATGCGCACGATCTCCTGGATCGCCGACACACTCGACGGCATGAGCACGACCGACGTCGCCCCACGAAATCGCTCGCGCCATTCGACAAGATGCGGCGCGATCGCCTGCGCGTCGTCGAGAAAGCCCCCGGCGCCGGCAGCCGCCTTCAAACGATCGAGAACATCCTTCGACGGCGCGCGCGTCATTGCCGGTGACTAAGCCTCACGCCCGAATATAGACTCGAGAACCGCCCATCGCGATCCGGATTGACGAAGACGACAACAACCGGCTCCGCCGCCGGCACACGCCACAAGAAAAGATCGTTGCCCGCAGGCTCAAGTGCAAACGGCCCCTGCACGCCCCAAAGCTCGCGCGCCCAATCCGCCGTCCATCCCGACGTCATGGTCAACGCGCCGTCTTTCTCGCCGACGGTCGTCGTCGATCCGAAGCGTCCATACGTGCCCACGAAACGCGAAACATCGACGCGCACATCCTTCGCCGTCTCCATGACCGGCGTGATCGCGATTCCCGCCTCGCCGAAGAAAGCGCTCGCCAAGTCGCGGAACAACCCGACACCGTCGCCGCCGTTGGTCAGCAGCGAAAACACCATCCGCTTGTCGGGCGAGATACGCAGATACGACCGTTGAAAAATCGAGAGCCCATCGTGCCCGATGATCTTGTGGCCGCCCCAATCGAACAGCATCCAGCCCAGCCCGAAGTGATGCGCCGAGGCGCTGGCGGGCAGGGGATTCTGCGGCTCCTGCATGGCGCGCACCGCGCCTTCGCTGAGCACGCGCACGCCTTCGCGCGTCACCCCGCCGTTCAAATGCATCAGCGCGACCGACACCAAATCCCGAGCCCGCGCCATCGGCGTCGCGCCCGCAGGCCCGGCCGAGGTGCCGAGGAAAATCTGCGAGGGGACGGTGTTCTTGGATCCCGCATGCCCGACGGCAACGCGGTAGCGAAGCGCATCGCGCGTCAACGTCAACAACGTCGGCGCATTCAGCTTCGCCGACAACCGCTTGCGCCAAATCGTATCGAAGTCGCTGCCGTCCAGTACTTCGAGAATGCGCCCAGCAACAGCGAACCCATGATTGCAGTACGAGAACCCACGCCCCGGCTCATGCAGTTGCGGCAGCACGTGCCCCGCCTCGACCAGCTTCGCCACGCGATCTTCCCCCCGCGTCGTCTCAAGGAAGAGATCGCCGTCGATCCCCGACGCATGACACAACAGCTGCCGCACGGTGATCCGCTCGGACGCCTCGCGCGAAGCGACGCGGAAATCGGGCAGGTAGTGCTTCACCGTCGCATCGAGATCGAGCTTGCCCTCATCGACCAACTGCATCGCAATCGTCGTCGTCATCGGCTTGGTGACGGAAGCAATGTGGAACAGCGAGTCCGTCGTCGCCTCGACGCCGGTATCGTTGTTCAAAATCCCGGCCGCCGCCTCATGCAGCCTCTCGCCCGCGTAGAGCGCGATCGACGCCCCCGGCACGCGATGCTTGGCGATCGCCGCTTTCAACCGCGCGCCCAAGTCCCAAGCCAAATCGTGCATCGCCGAATCCATCCGACCCATCTGAGAGACAACCTTACTCGCGCACCGCCGCCCGCTGAAGCCGGTCGCTGATCGCCTCCCCAAGGCCGGTTTCGGGCACCGGCATCACCGCAATCGCCCGCGCCCCCACCGCATCCAGCGTGCGCAGCATCGCGAACAAGTTCGCCGCCGCCTCCTTCAAATCACCCGACGGGCTGAGGTTCAACGTCCGCACCGCGCCGCCGACAGCAGGCCCAAACGCCAGCAAGACCTCACCCGCCTCGACCGATGACGCGTTCAGCCGCAACGGCGTCGCCGTCGCATAATGCCGCTTCAACCGCCCCGGCGAATGCGGCGCCTCCGCATGATCCTGCGCGACGCCAAGCCGCCCGACGACGGCCTCGATCTCCTCGCGCGCAATCGCGCCAGGCCGAAGCAGAGTCGGTTGCGCTTCGGTCAGCCCGACGATCGTAGACTCAAGCCCCAGCACCGTGCGCCCGCCATCGAGGACAAGCTCAATCGCATCGCCAAAACCGTCAGCCACATGTTGCGCCGTCGTGGAACTCACGGTCCCCGACAGGTTGGCGCTCGGCGCCGCGATAGGTCCGCCGAACGCCGCCAGCAACTGTTGCGCAATCGAGTGCGCCGGACAGCGCAGCGCAATCGTCTCGAGCCCGGCGGTCGCCAACCAAGATATGTCGCAGTCCTTCGCGCGCGGCACGACCAGCGTCAGCGCTCCGGGCCAAAACCGCGAAGCCAACGCGCGCGCCGGCGCATCGAACACGCCGTACTGTTCCGCCGCCTGCAAGGTCGCGACATGCACGATCAGCGGATTGAACTGCGGCCGTCCCTTTGCGGCGAAGATCGAAGCGACCGCTTCATCGCGCGTCGCGTCCGCGCCAAGCCCGTAGACGGTCTCGGTCGGAAACGCGACAAGCTTGCCTTCGCGCAAAAGCCGCGTGGCCTTGGCGATGGCCGCAGGCGTCGGGTCGCTGATGAGAGAGGCGCGCGTCATGGCGCCATCAATAGCGGCGCGACACGCGAGGCGAAAGCTACTTCGCCCGCTCCGCCGTCACGTTCACCATGACTTTGACGCCGAGCGCCACGGGCTTCTCGCCCTCGAAGTCCTTGCCGGCGCCGACGTTGAACGCGCGCCGCATCAGCGTCGTCTCGCCTTTGACCACGGCAGTGTCGCCCTTGATCGAAAGAGTGAAGGGCAGGGCGACGTCCTTGGACGCGCCCTTCAGCGTCAGCTTACCCTGCGCCTCGTACGCGTTGCCGCCCTTCGAAACGAAGCCGGTCGTCTGATAAATCGCCTGCGGAAAGTCCAGCACGTTGAACCAATCGGGCTTTAGCAGCATCGCATCGCGCGTCGCATCGCCCGACTTCGCCGCCGTCATATCGATGGTGATTTTCGCCGAAGAATTGGCGAGGTCCGCCGGATCGAACGCGATGAGCGCCCCGAACGCCGCGAACTTGCCCGTGACGCGCTGCCCGTTCACGTCGACGACGAACGAAAGCGAACTCTTGGCCTGGTCCACGTTCCACTTGGCGGGCGCCGCCGCGGCGGGAAGAAGCGAAAATGCGAATAGGACAATCGACAGAGCGAAGCGCATGGAAAATCCTTCCGTCAGTCGACACGCGTAAACGGCAGCATCCGCTTAAACACGTTGTCGCGGTCCCAGAAATGGTGCTTCAGCGCGGCGCCGACGTGGATGATCAACAACACGATCATCGCAGTGCCCATCAACTCATGCGCGTCGTGCATCCAATGGCTCAACCTATCGCTCACCACGGGAAAATGCGGCACCTCGAACAGCCCGAACCACAGCGTCGGTATGCCCATCCGGTCCGTCGAGACGCGCAGCCACCCGCTGAGCGGCAATCCCAACATCAACGCGTAAAGCAGGAAATGGCTGCCGTGCGCCGCCCATCGTTCCCACACCGGCATCGTCGCCGGCAGCGCGGGCGCAGGGTGCATGAAGCGCCAAGCGACGCGCACCACCGTCAGCACTAGAATGGTGATGCCGAACGACTTGTGCAGCTGATAAAGCATGAATTTGTTCGCATCGCTGTCGGGCAGCACATGCATATACTTGCCCACGGCAAGCATCCCGATGATCGCCGCCGCGATCAGCCAATGCAAAGTCATCGCAACCGTGCCGTAGCGTTGCGCCGTTCTGTCGTTCACGCGTGAAGCCCCCTATTTATCCGCCTGCATCTCGACGCTGATCATAAGCGTGACCTCGTCGCCGACGAAGATACCCCACGATACGTCGGGGAATGCGAAGTCCGCATGCTTCAACGTCGTCTCCGCGGAAAATCCGAGGACGTAGTTGCCGCGGATCGGATGCGCGCGCCCGCCGTTGAACGTCGTCTTCAGCGTCACGGGCTTCGTCACGCCGTGCAGCGTCAGATTGCCGGTGATCTGACCCGTCGTCTTCCCCGTAACGCTGATCGCCGTCGTCTCGAAGGTCGCGGCCGGGAACTTCGACGTCTCGAAAAACTCGTCGCGCAGCTTGGCGTCGAGCGCGTCGCTCGGCGTGTCGACGCTGGCGATATCGATCGTCACCTTCGCCGAACTCTTCTCAGGCTGCGCGCCGTTGAACGAAGCCTCGCCCGTCATCTTGTTGAAGCGCCCGCAATAGGTCGAAACCCCCATATGCTTGATGCAAAAGGTCGCCAGCGTATGGTTCGGATCGAGGACATACTTGCCCTTGGGCGCCGTCAGCGGATTGACCGATACGTCGTCGGCTGCCACCGGCAATGTCAGGGACACGGCGGTAACGGCGGCCAGGAATATGCGCATCGGGAAGGCCATGATATTTCTCCGCAAACAGGCTGCCGGGGCATCTGTCAACCAACGCTACTCTGGGCTAAACCGATAGCACGAGACATGAAAGCACTGTCATGACTTATCACACGCCCGTGAGGCAAATCCGCTTCGCTCTTGAGGTCGCCGGTTTATCGCGCCTTTATGACAATCCCGCTTATGCCGAACTGAGCGCGGACGTGGTGGACGCCGTGCTGGAAGAAGCCGGCCGCTTTGCCGACGAAGTCCTCGCGCCCCTGAACCGCGTCGGCGATGAGGAAGGCGCAAAACTCGCAAACGGCAAGGTCACGCTCCCGACCGGATTCAAGGAAGCGTATCTGGGCTTCGTCGCCGCCGGCTGGAACGGCATCACGGGGTCTGCTGAATTCGGCGGCCAAGGTCTGCCGCACGCCGTCGGCGTCGCTGTGCAGGAAATGTGGCAAGCATCGAACATGGCATTCGGTCTCTGCCCGATCTTGAGCCAAGGCGCGATCGAAGTGCTCGGCGCGCACGGCACGCCGGATCAGAAGCGCCTCTATCTGCCGAAACTCATTTCCGGCGAATGGACCGGCACGATGAACCTGACGGAGCCGCAAGCCGGCTCCGACGTCGGCGCGCTGAAGACAAAGGCCGTGAAGCAAGCGGACGGCAGCTACAAAATCACCGGCACGAAGATCTTCATCACGTGGGGCGAACACGACGCGGCCGAGAACATCATCCACCTCGTCCTCGCAAGGTTGCCCGACGCGCCGCCCGGGACGCGTGGCATCTCGCTCTTCCTCGTGCCGAAGTTCCTGCTAAACGACGAGGGCACACCAGGCCCGCGCAACGACCTGCGCTGCGTGGGGCTCGAGCACAAACTCGGCATCCACGGCTCGCCCACCTGCGTCATGTCGTTCGGCGATAACGGCGGCGCGACGGGCTTTCTCATCGGCCACGAGAACAAAGGCATGTCGGCCATGTTCACGATGATGAACGCAGCGCGCCTGAACGTCGGCGTCCAAGGCGTCGCCATCGCCGAGCGCAGCTTCCAGCAAGCGCTCGCCTTCGCGCGCGAGCGCAAACAAGGCAAACCCTTCGGCCTGCAGCACGAAACGCTGGAGATGTCGCCGATCATCTTCCACGCCGACGTGCGCCGCATGCTTCTCACACAGAAGGCCATCGCCGAAGCCGGCCGCTCCATCTGCCTTGCCAACGCGATCGCCATCGACGAAGCGCGCCACGGCGAAACGCAGGCCATCCGTACCGCGGCCAAGGCGCGCGAAGAACTGCTGACGCCCTTGTCGAAGGCTTGGTGCACAGACATGGGCGTCGAAGCCGCCTCGCTCGGCGTGCAGGTTCACGGCGGCATGGGCTTCATCGAAGAAACCGGCGCCGCTCAGCACTACCGCGACGCCCGCATCGCCCCGATCTACGAAGGCACCAACGGCATCCAAGCGATCGACCTCATCGGCCGCAAACTGTCCCTGGAAGGCGGCGAAACCGTCCGCCGCTTCTTGGGCGAGATCGCCCAAACCGCCGCGATCAACGAAGGCGCGCCGTCCTCCGCGCTGAAATCCATCGGCCGCGAACTCGCGCGCGCTCACCGCGCGACCGAAAGCGCAACGGCCTGGCTGCAAGAAAAGATGCGCACATCGCCCAACGAAGCGCTCCCCGGCGCCGCGCCCTATCTGCGCATGCTGGGCGCGCTCGCCGGCGCGCACTTCCTCGCGCGGGGCGCCCTCACGGCAAACGACCGCCTTGCCAAAGGCGATACGGACAAGGACTTCCTCAATGCCCGCATCGCCACCGCCCAATTCTTCGCCGAACAGCTGCTCCCGCAAGTCGAAGGCCTCTTGGGCCCCATCACCCGCGGCGCTGCCGGCCCCTTCGCTTTGAGCAGCGACGAAATTGGCGCGTGATGTCGATTCTGGATCGGGCCGTTCGTCTTGAGTGGCGGGATAATCGCGTCCCGCCAACGCAGGTGACACATGACCAGAGCCATAGCCGCCTTCGCCCTCGTGCTCGCGTTCTTCGCCACGCCCGCCGCCGCGCTTGACTGCCCGACCCCCTACCTCTGCTTCCTCAACGGCAACTGGGCCGCTGACGGTACGGCCTTCGGAAAGCCTGCGCGTGTCACCATGCGCTGGGAAAGCGTGCTCGGCGGCAAGTTCGCGCGCATCGACTATCGCGTCGAACCGAAAGGCGAAGGCGCCGAGGCGTTCGAAGGGCAGGGCCTCTATCGCCCGCTGAAGGGCGGCGGCTATGACGGCACCTGGTTCGACAGCCAAGGGGCGATGCATCCGTTGCAGGCGACCTTCACCGGTGCGAAGCTGACCACGCATTGGGGCGTGAAGGGCAAAACCTACGGCCGCACGACCTACACGATGATCGACCACGAACACGTCGAGGTCGTCGACGAGATTCAGAACAAAGGCGCGTGGAAAGAATTCGCGCGCAACACGCTAACCAAGGTGGAGTGAACATGTCCCTCAAAGGCCGCGTCGCATTGGTAACGGGTGGCAGCCGCGGCATCGGCCGTGCGATCGCCTTGGGGCTGGCGCAAGACGGCGCCGACGTCGCGGTCAACTACCGCCGCGAAGACAGCGAGGCCGAAAAGGTCGTCGCCGAAATCAAGGCGATGGGCCGCAAGGCCGCCGCGTACAAGGCCTCCGTCGACGTGATCGACGAGGTCGCCGCGATGATGGAGCGCGTGAAGAGCGAACTCGGCCCCGTCTCGATCCTGATCAACAACGCCGGCATCGCTAGCCGCGGCCAAACCATCGCCGACACCGATCCGCAAGAGATGCAACGCGTTCTCGGCGTGCACGCGCTGGCGCCGTTCTACTGCTCGAAACTCGTGCTGCCGCAGATGCGTACGCAAAAACGCGGCGACATCATCGTCATCTCAAGTGTCGCGACGCTCGCCTACACCGGCCGCGGCGCGCCGTACAGCATGGGCAAGGCGGCGGGCGAGGCGCTGGCCTATGTGCTGGCAAAGGAAGAGCGTCCGAACAACATCTACGTGAACGTGGTGGCGCCCCCGCTCACCGATACCGATATGGGTCAGCGCCTGGCGAAGTCGCGCGGCGCCGCCGACATCCGCGACCTCGACAAGACGATGCCCTTCGGCCACGTCTGCGCGCCGGAAGATATCGCCAACGTCGTGCGCTATCTGGTGTCCGACAAGAACACCTATGTCTCAGGCGAAAAGATCACAGTCCACGGCGCCGCCGACAGACCCGGCTTCACTTAGTCCATCTGGAAGTTGATGCCGATGCGGATCATCTGGTCGCTCACTTCGGCGGTGCCGTTACTCGTCGTCGTGCCGCTCGCGATCGGGCCGTTGGCCTGGATCTCGCCGAGGTCGTAGTAGAGATACTCGACCTTGATCGAGGCGCCGGACTCGATCATCACCTCGATGCCGCCGCCGACGCTATAGCCGCTGCGGAACTCGGAGTTCTCGACCACCTGCGTCGGGAACGGCGTGAACGTGTCGGCGAAGGTCTGCGTGAACGTCATGTCCGCACCCGCATAACCGCCGGTCGCATAGGCCAGGAACCAATCGTTGCCGACCCCCAGCCGCAGGCGGGCAGTGGCCAGCCACGTCTGCTCCAGACTGTTCGTCACCGTGAAGTTCGTGCCTGGATTTCCCGGATACTCCAACGTTGAGACCGCGGACGTATCGTTGCCGAAGCCCGACGCGTCGACCTCAAAGCCGAACACGAACGCGCCGGCCGGCCAGTTCATGCCGATCTGCGCACCGCCCGCGAACGTGTCTTCCTCAAGCGCCATGACGCTCTCGTCTTCAACGGCGATCAAATTCGCCGCTGCGAAATACGTGTTGTCGGTAATCGTTCGGTCGGTGTCGACGTCGCTCGACCCCTGACCCGCATGCAGGCCCAAATAGTACCCGCCCCAAGACGCGGTGCCTTCGGCATTGGCGCTCAAGGCAAGCGGCAACACGGCAACGGCGCTAAGCGCCAGCGATCGAACGAACATAAGAACCCCCACCCAATGCGCGCCAGCTTCCCCAAGCGGACGCGCCTTTTCCCGCGCAGATGCTAGCACCGGCAGCTGCGCAGGGCTGTGCCCGTCGCGCAACCAACGGGCGAATTGCGTGCCTGGACGAAAGGTTGAATCCGGTGCAAGAGATTCGCCTACGACGCGTATTCGCGAGGACCCGTGCCCGATCCGACCTATCATCTCAACGGGGCTTTCAAGCCGACCGCAAAGCGCCGCGCCGACTTGGAGGGCCCCGACTTTTTCCCGACCCCGGCCTGGGCCACCCGCGCCCTGATCGACAATGAAGCGTTCGAGGGCGAAATCTGGGAATGCGCCTGCGGTGACGGCCAGATGGCCCGCGTGCTGGCGGAGGCCGGCCACAAAGTCCACGCCACCGACCTCTACCCGCGCGGCCACGGCGAAAGCGGCGTCGACTTCCTCGCCGCGACGCGAACCACGGACAACATCGTCACCAACCCGCCCTACAACGCGGCCGAAGCCTTCGTCGCCCAAGGCCTAAAGCTCGCCCGCCGCAAATTCGCGCTCCTCCTGCGCCTGGCGTTCCTCGAAGGCGCGAACCGCGCCCGCACCATCTTCCTCGACCACCCGCCGTCCCGCGTCTGGGTCTTCAGCGAACGCATCACCTTCTACATGAAGGACGCCGCAAAGGCCGGCAGCGGCACCACCGCCTACGCCTGGTTCGTCTGGGACAAAGACGCAGCGCTGGGCACCGAACTGAAGTGGTTCAAGCCGGGCTATAAATCGGGGACAGGTTAGGGCGCCTCGATCGCGAACTGTTCCTTCACCAAGCCATCCGCGATCAGCGTGGCGAGATGTTCGTCGTCGTGCGACGGGATCATGACGAGACCCTCTTCGGCGAGGTACAAATCGTGCAATGCGCGGATTTGCCCCGCGACCTGCGCGCGATCCTCCGGCGGTTTCATCAAATACTCCTGCACCAGCCGCGGTCGCACGGCGGGCTTCTCGACATTCGATAACGCCCACGCCACGTCGCCTAGAAACAAAACTTCGCGTCCGTCGGCAAGCTTCGCATAGAACATCACGTTTCCCGCCGTATGCCCCGGCGCCGGAATCATCACCACGCCCGGCGCGACGCGAACGGGCTCCTTTGGATCGATCAACTGTGCGGTGGCGAGCGCCGGCGAAACGACGCCGCCCGGCGCAAACAAGCGTAAGCCCTCGAACTGCCCCGTCGTCAACGTCAACCGTTCAGCCAACCGCTCCGGCACCGGAAAGCGCGCGACGCCCACGATGTGATCGGGATGCTCATGCGTGACGACGACGCGCGAAGCATTGCCCATCGCCGCAATCACGCGGCCATAGGCGGCCTCGTCATAGACCGGGTTCTCCCGCTGCGTCGCCGCCGCAACTTCCTTGTCCATCCCAGAGTCGATGACGACGCTGCCAGCGGGTCCGTTCAACTGAAACGCCGTGCGCGCCATGACGTAAGGCTCGTACCCGCCGCCCGCCTGCACGATGCCGAACGGAATGGAGTCGCGCCCGACAATCTCGACGCGGATCTCATTCGGCAATTCCGCCGTGTCGTTCGCAACCAGAGCGCGCCACCGCGCAATGTCGGCTTTGTATGACGACGTTGCAGGCACCTCGCCGTCCGCGAGCAAGTGCCAATACGCGCCGCCCGCCGCGACGATCAGAACAAGCAAGGCAATGCCGATCCGGCCAAGCCAACCCATGATGCGCCTCCCCAAGGAAGCAGATCAAAGCACACCCGGGTCCACGATGAACAGTTCCGGCCCTTGGCCCCGCATTAAGGCGCGTCCACCGTGAATTGCGGCTTGAACAGGCCCGCCGCCGTGAATCCGGTGATGAGTGGCGCATCGTGCGCCGGGATCATCGCGATCGAAGGCTCCGCCGCCATCAGATCGTGCAGCGCGCGAATTTGGTCGGCGACCATGGCTCGATCTTCGCCCGTTGCCATAAAGAACTGCTGCGTAAAGCGCGGCCGCGTCGCGAGCGCGTTCACGTTCGACAGCACCCACGCGATGTCGCCGATGAACAACGCCTCGCGCCCATCCGCGAGCTTCACGTAGAACATGACGCTCCCCGGCGTGTGACCTGCGGCCGGGATCATCACGACGCCGGGCGCGATGCGTGTGGGCGCCTGCAGATCGAGAATTTGCGCGTTCGCATAAGCGGCGGGCACGTTGCCGTCGACGGTGGCGCTCGCCATGCCGTCATATTGCGGTCGCGTGAGCACAAGCCGCTCGGCGAGCCGTTCCGGAACCGGAAAGCGCGCCACGCCGCCGATGTGATCGGGATGCTCGTGCGTCACGGCCACCTTCGATGCAACGCCCATCGCCGCGATGACGCGGCCATAGGCCGCCTCGTCGAATTCCGCCGTCTCGCCGCGCTGGGCCTTCTTGGCGATGGCTTTGTCCATCGCCGTGTCGATGATCACGCTGCCCGTCGGGCCGTTAAGCTGAAACGACGCCCGCACGCGGGAATATTCCTCAAACGGTGCGCCGGCCTGCATCGCAGCCAGCGGCACTGTATCGCGCCCGACGATTTCGATGCGGATCTCGGTGGGCAGTTCCGCGGTGTCGCCGCTCACCAACGCGCGCCACTGCGCGACGTCGGTCTTGTAGGCGGCCGCTGCCGGCACGGCTCCGTCGACGATGTAGAACCAATAGGCGCCGCCGCCCATCACCGCGAGCACGAGCACCGCCACGCCGAGACGAATAAGCCACTTCATCGCTGAGTCTCCGTCCTTCTCGCCATCAAAGCACGCCCGGGTCCAGCGTGAACAGTTCCTGCGCTCGTCCCACGCCGCGCAGCGCGTACCGGCCGAGCGACACAAGATGTGCGCGCGCCGCGTCGGGCGCCTGTGCGGCGAACTCGGACGAGATCACCAAATGCCGGTCGACCGAGCGGCAGATCGACGCGATGCGGCTGACCTCGTTCACTGCGGGTCCAACGACGGTGAAGTCGAGCCGGTCCTCGCTGCCGATATTGCCGTAGAACACCTCGCCGATATGGAGGCCCAGATAGACGGTCGTGGTCGGCCGCCCCTCGCTCGACCGCCGTGCGTTCAGCACTTTGAGCCTGGCGCGCAAATCCGCCTCGGCCCGCAGCGCCGCCGCACACGCCTGCGCCGGATCGTCCGCCTTGAAGATCGCGAGCGTCCCGTCGCCCATCAGCTTCAACACGTCGCCGCCCGCCTCATGCACCGCGTTGATCACGGCCTCGGCGTAGTCGTTGAGCAACGGAATGATCTCGTCCGGCTCCGCCGCGTCGCTGATCGTCGTGTAGCCGCGCAGGTCCGAGAACCACAGCACGGCGCTGATCTTGTCGGTGACGCCGCGCTGGATACGTCCGCGCACCACGCGCTGTCCGGCGTCCTTGCCCAGATAGACTTCCGCGATGGTGCCGGGAATGCGCGCCAGTGACACCGACTTGAGCGCCAACGCCAGTGTCGGCACCAGGCGCCGCAACGCGCCGAGATCGTCGTCGCAGAAACCGTCCGGATGGGCCGTGGTCCAATAGGAGTAGACGCAGTCCATCTCGCCGATCACGCCCTCGCCGGCGAACCGGTTGACGAAGACGACATAGTCGGTGTGCCCCTCGTCCCTCATGTTGCGCGCGATGTTGAAGTCGTCGAATTCGTCCGCTCCGAGCCTACGCCGCAATTCACTGCCGCCGGTCGATAGCAGGTAGTAGAACGGCGAGCGCTGCCAATTCGCCGCCGCTTCGCCCTCGTTCGTCCGGCCATATTCGACCATGGCCGATTCCTCGACGCCGTCGTTGCGCCAGCGGAACGCGCGCCCTTCGTGCACCGGGTGCAGCGTGTCGATGATCGTCATCCCGCGCGCCAGATCGACGCCGGCATCACGGCAGCGCAAGCAAAACGCCGCGAGAATGTCGGCCTCCGCCACGCCGGCGAGCCCCTGCTCAATCAGCCAGGCCGTGATGCTGTGAATGTCCGCGTCGTTCATGCCGTGCGTCCAAAAAGCCCAAAGAACCCGCCGTTTCGCAACTTAGCGAACCCGGTGATTTGCTCAATTTCGCAGTGCAGCATAGCCTGTGGTCAACCAGCTATCTGTAAGAATCGAGCCCATGACCATAACCCTCGACGGAACGGAGACCGCAGCGCCGCGCGAACGCGACGGCCTGACCTATCCGTTCCCAGCCAAGCCCGAACCCGGCAAGACGATCGAAGTCGCGCCCGGCATCCATTGGATCCGCCTGCCGCTGCCGTTCCAATTGAACCACATCAACGTCTGGCTCGTCGAAGACGGCGAGGGCTGGGCGGTCGTCGACACCGGCATCAATTCGAAGACGACGCAAGGTCTGTGGGAACAGGTCTTCGCCTCGCTCGGCGGCAAGCCGGTGAAGCGCGTGATCGTCACGCACTTGCATCCCGATCACGTCGGTCTCGCCGGCTGGTTCACCGAAAAATTCAACGTGCCGCTTTACATGTCGCGCACGGATTATCTGCTCTGCCGCACGCTGGTGATGGACACGGGCCAACCCGCGCCGGAAGAGGGCGTGCTTTTTTACAAGGCCGCAGGCTTCCCCGACGAGGCGCTCGAATACTACCGCAAACGCTTCGGCGGTTTCGGCAGCGGCGTCTACAGCCTGCCGCAATCCTACCGCCGTCTCACCGACGGTCAGGAACTGATCATCGGCCGCTACCGCTGGCGCATCGTCGTCGGTCGCGGCCACGCGCCGGAACACGCGTGCCTGTGGAGCCCCGATCAGAAGATCATGATCTCCGGCGACCAAATCCTGCCGCGCATTTCATCGAACGTCAGCGTCTTCCCGACTGAACCGGAAGCAAACCCGCTTCAGGAGTGGATCGACAGCTGCAAACACCTGCGCACGCTGATCCCGGACACGACGCTCATCCTGCCCGCGCACAACGAACCCTTCTACGGCGTCTCGACGCGCATGACGCAGCTAATCGACGACCACGAAAGCGGCATGGCGAAGCTGCTGGAGATGTGCGCGGTCCCGCGCCGCGCCGTCGACGTCTTCCCCGCGCTGTTCCGTGCCAAGATCACCAGCGGCAACTACGGCATGGCGACCGGCGAAAGCCTGGCCCACATCAACTGCCTCATCGCCCGAGGCCAACTCACCCGCACCCGCGACGCCGACGGCATCGACTGGTACCAGCGCGCTTAGTCTGAAAGCGCGTCTGCCGGTTTGCTGCGCTGCTGCACCTCGCGTGCGTGAGGAAATTGCCGCGCGACCTCGTTGTCCACTAGACTTGCGACTGCACCCGCGCACGCATGGAGGTGGAGCGATGTGGAACGGCACCTATCCTCGAACCTGGTCGGAGATGACGTTCGAGTTCAAAGGCCTCTTCGCCTACCACGGCGCGATGATGATCATGATGCTGGCGGGCCGAGCACTGACCTTCGATCAGCAGGCGACAGTCGCGGGTGGCATCGCGCTCGTCATCGCGCTTTGGTCGCTGATTAGGCGCGTGCGGGGCGGTTGGCGCTGGCGCAAGCCCGGACCGCTGCGCATCGGCGGCGCGGTTGTGGCCGCGGCGCTGATGGCCTTTTTCGTCGGCGCAGCCACGAACTTTTCGCTAGAGCGATTTGTGGCGCTCGGGCCATGGGCGCTCGCCTGCGTCGGGATCGGCGTCTTCTACGTGTTGAGCACGCTTCGCCTGGTGCGCATGGCCGAGCAAGACTTTATCGCCGACTGCCGCGATGAGGAGGTCGCCGACGACGCACCCCCGCCGGACCCGCGCTGGAAAGCCGTCGTGCGTGTCGTCTTCTACGCGGCGTTTCTCGCGGTCTGGCTCCAGGGCGTGACGGCGATCTACCTCTTTTCGTCGACGTTCGAGGCGGGATCGCCTCAAGCCACCGCCGATCGCTCGGCGCCGCTTGTCAACCACGGCGTGACGCGATACGTGACCGCCGCCGAGAAAGAACTGGTCGACCAAATGCTGGCCGCGATGATGATAGGCATTCCTTCGGCCATCGCCGCCGCGTTCTTCATTCAATTCGTGCTGCGCATAAGGCTATCGCCCGTGCTGGCGCCAAAGTCAGGGTAGGACACCGCATGCCCCTTAAAGGAAAGACGCTCTTCATCACAGGCGCAAGCCGCGGCATCGGTCTCGCCATCGCGCTCCGCGCCGCGCGTGACGGCGCGAACATTGCGATCGCCGCCAAGACCGCCGATCCGCACCCGAAACTTCCCGGCACGATCTATTCCGCCGCCAAGGAAATCGAAGCCGCCGGCGGCAAAGCGCTGCCCCTCGTCGTCGATGTGCGCGACGAAGAGAACGTCGCGAACGCCATCGAACAGACCGCCGCGAAATTCGGCGGCATCGACATCTGCGTGAACAACGCCAGCGCCATTCAGCTCACGCCGACCACGATGACCGACATGAAGCGCTATGATCTGATGCATCAGATCAACACGCGCGGCACGTTCATGGTCTCGAAATACTGCGTGCCCCACCTGAAGAAGGCGGCCAACCCGCACATCCTGAACCTGTCACCCCCGCTCGACATGAGTGAGAAGTGGTTCGCAAACCACGTCGCCTACACGATGGCGAAATACGGCATGAGCATGTGCGTGCTGGGTATGGCCGGCGAATTCCGCCCTGACGGCATTGCCGTCAACGCGCTCTGGCCGCGCACCGGCATCGCGACGGCGGCGATCCGCAACGCGCTCGCAGGCGACGAAGGCATGAAGATGTGCCGCACGGTCGACATCATGTCGGACGCCGCGCACGTGATCCTGACCAAGCCGTCTCGTGAGTTCACCGGCAACTTCTGCATCGACGACACGGTGCTGTGGGAAGCCGGCGTCCGCGATTTCGACCAATACCGCGTCGACCCCACCCGCGACCTCATGCCCGACTTCTTCGTGCCGGAAAGCTCGGTCTCGCCAGTCAGCCTCAAAGCGGTCGCGCGCTAAACGCAAACGGCCGCGCTCAACCGGCGCGGCCGCTCATCCAAATCGAAAATGTTTAGCCCTGGCGGCGCGCCGCGATCTTGCGGCAAAGCTCCTGCTGACGCTCGACGCGCGGGGCTTCGACGTTGCGGCCGTCCTGAATGTGCTTCGGACCGCTCTCCGCCTGCGCCAGGCATTGCGACAGCAGCACGTCCGTCTTCTCCGACGTCAGCCAGCGCGAGCACGCCGCCGACATCAGATCGCGATGCGCTTCGATGGTGGGGCGCAGCGCCGGCGCAAGCCGCCAGGCGCGCTCATGACTATGCGAAGCCTCGCGCGAACACTGCGCGACCAGGCCGTCCAAGCCCGACGGCGTCGCCGAAGCTTGGGGTGCAACGCCAAACAAAGCCGCCGCCAGCGTCAAAACTGCAATCTTCTTCATGCGAAATCTCCCCGTCTGTCCCAACGCGGCACGCAATTCGGACGCGCGCGCCGTTTCGCGAAGGGCGGTGCAGGGGCCGTGCCTGTGAAGGAGATAAGGAGTGGCGACGCGCAGCGGTGATTAACGACCGCGCCGCCGCTTAATCGAACGCGTCGGGATAGGCCGACAGCGCCGCTGTCCCGCCGGTGTGCAGGAACACGACGGTCTGGTCGCGCGTAAATTTCCCTTTGCGCACATGCCCGATCAGCGCGGCCATGGCCTTGCCGCTGTAAACCGGATCGAGCAGCAAGCCCTCGGTCTGCGCCGTCAGCGTCACCGCCTCGCGCATGGCATCGGAGGGCAAACCGTAACCCTCGCCCTGATAGCCATCGATCACATGCACACGCTTCGACACGTCCAAAAGCGGCACGCCGACATGATACAGCGTCTCCAGCGCCAGCGCGTGAACGGTGCTCGCGATATCCGCCCCCTGCTTCTTGTAGACGTTGACGCCCATGATACGCGTCGCGCTGTCGGCCAGCGTCGCCCCCGCGATCAGCCCCGCCTGCGTGCCGCCGCTCGATGAGCCGAACACGATCGCATCCACCGCAACGCCCATCGCTTCGGTCTGCCGCTCGATCTCATCGAATGCGTCGATGTAGCCAAGCGAACCAACCGCATTCGACCCGCCGATAGGCACCACATAGACGCCGCGCCCGGCCTTCGCATGCGCGGCGGTCACCACCTCGAACGCCGTCGTCGCGCCTTTGTCGTCCTTCACGAGATGAACGCGCGCGCCGAGCAGCAGGTCATAGAGAACGTTGCCCGACGTCCGGTATGCCTCACTGTCGCGCGCGACCATGCCGATCAGAATTAAATCGCACGGCAGCCCAAGCTTCGCCGCCGCGGCCGCCGTCTGACGCGCATGGTTCGACTGCACCGCGCCGAAGGTGACGATCGCGCCCGCGCCTTTCTCGACCGCTTCGCCCATCAGAAACTCAAGCTTGCGCGTCTTGTTCCCACCGCTCGCCAATCCCGTGCAATCGTCGCGTTTCACCAAGAGGGTAGGGCAGTCCGGCCCAAGCGCCGCGCGCAGCCGGTCCATCCGCTCCAAAGGCGTCGGCAAATGGCCCAGAGACGTGCGTGGGAAGCCGGTCAAATCCATCTTGTTTCTCATCTAAATTCGGCGGTGGAGCGTGACGGGCGGCTATGGCATTCATGGGCCTGCAACCAAAGCAGAGCATATGACCGACAACATCGTCGTCCAAGACCGCGAAGAACTGATCTTCCTGCTCTGCGAGGCCGCGGAGTTCGAACACGCGGTCATGTGCATGTACCTCTACACGATGTGGTCGCTCAAGCGCAGCGAGGTCGAAGGCGTCACGCGCGACGAATTGGCCGCGATCGAACGTTGGCGCGCATCGCTCCGCCAAGTCGCGCGCGAAGAGATGTTGCACTTGGCGCTCGTCAACAACACGCTCTCCGCGCTCGGCGCAGCACCTCATCTGTGGAAACCGGAATTCCCCGTCCGCCCCGGCCACTTCCCGGCCGACGTGGTGATGAAGCTGACGCGCTTCTCGGCCGAGGCGATCGACCACTTCCTCTACATCGAACGCCCCGAAGGTCTGGACCTGAAAGACGGCAAAGGCTTCGATCACAAGGACCACTACCACCGCGCCGCGCGCCCCGACCTGCTGTCGCCGACGCCGCAAGACTACGCCAGTCAGGGCCACCTCTATCACGGCATCATGAACGGTCTGACCTTCCTCGCGAACCGCTGCGGCGAAGCGAAGATCTTCGTCGGCCACGCCGAGTCGCAAGTTGCGGGGGCTGAGTTCGGCTTGCCCGGCCTGTTCAAAGTCACCGATCTGACGTCCGCCAAACGCGCCATCGAAGAAATCGTGACCCAAGGCGAAGGCGCGCCCGCCCACAACGAAAACTCGCACTACGCCCGCTTCGAGGCGATCAAGTCCGAACTCGCCGCCCTGCGCAAAGCAAACCCGTCCTTCGAACCCGCGCGCCCCGCGGCGACGAGCCCGACACTCGCCGACACGCAAGACCGCCCCGACCTGACGCGCATCGAGAACAGCCTCGCCGCGAAAACCGTCGACCTCGGCAACGCCGTCTACGCGCTGATGATGCGCACGCTGGCGCAAGTCTTCTCGCCCGCGCCCTTGCCGAACGAGCTGCGCATCGGCCTCGCCGTGGGCTCGACGGAGCTGATGTATGCGCTGCAGATGGTGGGCGAGGCGGCGACGCGCTTGCCCGCACGCGCCGACGGCATCACCGGCGGCGTCACGTTCTCGCTCCCACGTTCGGCGGGCCAACTCGTGCAAAGTTGCGCCGGCCAAATCCTGAGCGAACGCACGCGCGAACTGGGCGTCGCCGCGACCGCGCTCGAGGGCCCCGCCAAACTCGCCGGCGTCGGCGCACGCCTGACGGCGCTCGGGCAACGCTTCGACGACCTGCACGACCGCTACGAGAAACACATCTCGCTCAGCGTCGACCAAACCGCCCGCGTCCAGGCGCCCGCCAAACAACAGCCGGTCGAGGCGACCGACGACCCGAACGTTGCGCACACGAAGAACATCACCGTCCGCTTCAACACCAAACGCTGCATCCACTCACGCCACTGCGTGCTGGACGCGCCGAGCGTCTTCCGGGCCAACACCAAGGGCGCCTGGATCCACCCCGAAGCGGCGTCGATGGAGCACCTCGTGCGCGTCGCCCACAACTGCCCCTCCGGCGCAATCACCTACGACCGTCATGACGGCGGCCAAAACGAACGCGCCCCCGACGTCAACGTCATCCGCATCCGTGAAAACGGCCCCTACGCGGTCAGCGCCGACGTCGCAATGAAAGGCGACGCCTTCACCCGCGCCACCCTCTGCCGCTGCGGCCAATCAAAGAACAAACCTTTCTGCGACAACTCCCACATCAAAGCCGGCTTCGCCGCCACCGGCGAACCACCAAGCACCGAAAGCGACCCGCTGGAATTCCGCGGCGGCACGTTGTCGGTCGATCCGCTCCCCGACGGTCCGCTGCAAGTCATGGGCAACGTCGAGATCTGCGCCGGCACCGGCCGCACGGTCATCCGCGCTCAGAACGCCAGACTCTGCCGCTGTGGCGCCTCATCGACCAAGCCGTTCTGCGACGGCACGCACGCGCGCATCGGCTTCAAGAGCTGACCGCTTTACCAGCCCTGCACGGCGGCGCTTGCGCGTAGACTCCAAGTGAGTCGCCGGAGAATCCGCATGGCCGATAGCATCAGCCTGGAATGCGCACACTATATTTTGCGCACCATGACCTCTGCCGACGCGCGGCCCGATTGGGGCAGTTGGTTCGCCAACCCCACGACCGCCCGCCTACTGAACGCCGCGCCGCGCGCGATGAACGAAGCCGAACGCCACGCTTACATTGCGCGGTTCGACGGACGCAGCTGCCACCTTCTCGGCATTTGGGAGAAAGAGACCGGGGCCTTCATCGGCTTCTGGGCCATCTACGTCGATGAGGCGCGCCGCGAATTCCTGCTCAACGTCGTGGTCGGCGACCTCGGCGCGCGGGCGAAGGGGGCGCAGAACGACACCTGCGATCTGATCTACGAGCATTTCTTCAACCGCCTCCACATGGCCGCCGTCCGCTGCACGGTGTCCGATCGCAACGAGAAGATGATCGACCACCTGATCCGCCGCCGCTGGACCCACGTCGGCACGACGGTGAAGCCCGGCACACCGCCCGCCACGATCCACTCGTTCCGTCTAAGCCGCGAAGACTGGCGCGCCCGCTTCGAACCCGGCTGGCAAGAAGCGCCGGGCCGGCGGCTCGACAAGAAGGCCGGCTGAACCGCGCCTCAAAACCATCGCGTCCACCTGAAGAGCGCAATCTCGATCACGATGATCAGGGCCAGAATCCACAGCAAGACCCAAAACGCGTCCGGATCGCCCGCGAACGGAATCCCGCCGAGGCTCACGCCGAACAACGACGTCACGAAACTCAAAGGCAGCATCACCGCCGCCACGACGGTGAGCACGTACGAGTTCCGGTTCTGCCGCTCCGTCAGCCGGTTCAGCACCTCGTCCTGCACCACGCTCGCCCGCTCGCGGATGCTGTCAAGTTCTTCGACATACCGCGTTGTCTCGTCCGCAAGTTCCCGGAAATGCGCCGAGTCGATCGCGTCCAGCATCTCGTGTCGCTCCCCGGTCAGCCGCGCCAGCGCCTCGCGTTGCGGCGCCAGATGCCGGCGCAGCGCGATCGCCCGCCGCCGCGCATGGGCAAGCTCCTCGCGCACCTTCCCCATGTCGCCGGCCACGACCTGCTCCTCAAGCCCGTCCACCGCATCCGACAACTCGTCGACCACGTGCCCCACGCGCGAGAGCAACGCCTGCGCCAACTCGAACAGACAGTCGATCTCGTCCTTCGGCCCGCTCCCGCGCGAGAGCCGCGCCTGCACATCCCGTGTCGCCATCGACCGCCTGGCGCGCGAGGTGATGATCCGCCGCTTCTGAATCCAAATGCGCAGCGAGATCATGTCCTCGGGCTCGGCGCCCGGGTTGAAGTTCACGCCGCGCAGATTGACGATCAGGCCCTGTCCCTGCGGCGTCACCCGCGGCCGCGTATCGGCGGCCAGCAGCGCGTCCACCACCACCTCGTCCAGCCCCGCCTCGTGCCGGATATAGTGGTCTGAATCTTCCTTCGTGCGGTTCAAGTGAACCCACAGCACGCCGCGCTCCGGCGTCCAGGCGCGCACGTCGGCCCACGCCACCTCGCGCGCGCCGCCCGCACCGTCGAGCAAAAGCGCGCTGATCAGGCCGTCATGCGCGTCATCCGGATCGGCCGCGAGCAGCCCTTGGATCCGCGCCTCGATTTGGTCTTCCAACCCTCAGTCTCTTCGCTTGCGGCGCGTCGCGCCATGGCCGAAAGTAGCGGCCATGACCACCGCCCTGTTCACGCATTCGTCGTGTTTGTACCACGAAACCCCGCCCGGCCACCCGGAGTCATCCGACCGTCTGCGCGCCGTCCTCCATGCGCTGGAGGATGAGGCGTTTCAGTATCTGGTCCGAGAAGAGGCCCCGCCGGCAGCGCGCGAAGAGATCGAGCGCGTGCATCCCTCCTTCTATGTCGACGCCGTTCTGAAGGCGGTGCCGCAGGAAGGCTATGGCTCGCTCGACCCCGACACGCATCTCTCGCCGGGCTCAGGCGAGGCGATGATGCGCGCAGCCGGCGCGCTCGTCGCCGCCGTCGATCGCGTGATGGCGGGCAAGATCACCAACGCCTTCTGCGCCGTGCGCCCGCCGGGCCACCACGCGGAGCCGACGCGCGCGATGGGCTTTTGTATGTTCAACAACGTCGCGATCGGCGCGCTGCACGCCCGCGCGCGCCACGGGTTGAAGCGCATCGCCGTCGTCGACTTCGACGTCCATCACGGCAACGGCACGCAAGCGATGTTCCAAGACGACGAGGAATTGTTCTTCGCCTCCAGCCACCAGATGCCGCTCTACCCCGGGACCGGCCGCCCGCAGGAACGGGGCAGGGCGCACAACATCGTCAACGTCGGCCTCGACCCCGGCGACGGCGGCCACGAATTCCGCCAAGCCTGGGACAACCACGTCCTCCCCGCGCTCGACGCCTTCAACCCCGACTTCATCCTCATCAGCGCCGGCTTCGATGCCCACCGCAGAGACCCGCTCGCCAACCTGAACCTGACAGAAGCCGACTACGCCTGGGTCACGGAAAGGGTGTGCGCCGTCGCGAAGGCCAAATGCGCCGGCCGCGTCGTCTCAACATTGGAAGGCGGCTACGACCTCAAAGCCCTAGCCGACTCCAGCGTCGCCCACGTAAAGGCGCTGATGGCCGCCTAAACTGCACCGTTGCCACAACCGGTAGTAAATTGGGAAAGCAAAGCCCAAGAAAAAAACACGTGCAATCTTTGCCGTCACACCGTCACATCGGCGGAGTTCTGCGATTTCTGCCATCACATATCCATCACGCTGCCATCACATGTGACGGCACGACGCCTGGTTCTCGGTCGGATCAATTATCAAGTCGCAGCGCGCCGCCCCTAGAGCGCGAATTCACCGAAACACTAATCAAAACCCCCACGCCAAACCATTAGACGCGTCGTCACGCTCGCCCTTGCGATCATAGATCACAGTGCATCAAACCAAGTCCTGGTCCCACGCAAGCGCCGACCCGTCGCAGCCGCGCCCTTCGATTCAACCGTGTTCTTCTTGCTTGCCCATCGCCTCGTCGCGTGATCGACTCTTAACGTGAGGTCACGTGCAAACGAGAAGGGGCGTCCATGCGCCTGAAACTCGGTATCCTCCTGACGGCGATCGGCATCGTCGCGGTGTTCGCGGGCTCCGTCGAAGCAACGCAGAAGACCGATCCCCCCAAATCCATCGCCGAACTCGGCTGCGAAGCGATCCACAGCAACTGCACCGGCGGTTGCGGACCGCTCAACGCTTGCAACGACGCTTGTCAGCGATGCCAGGCGACCTGCAACCAAAAGCTGACGTTGTGCCAATTGGAAAATGCGAGCAAAAAGAAGAGCAAGCGCAAGACGAACGGCCGCGCCGGCGGTGGCGTCGAACGAAATCCGTGAAACTGACGAACCCGCGTCAGGGTCGAATTGCGGCCAGAGATCCATCATGTTGCCATCACATATGACGGCACAACGCGTTGGTTGTTTGGCAACGCGCCGTCCGTATACGGAATAATGCCAAGCGCAGCGCGCGCCGGGGCTACTGCTCAACCAGCGGCTGCCATCTCTATTGCAAAGAGTATAGATTTAATCTCGCCGCCTTCTTGTCTTTGAGTGGCAAAGAAGAGACCCTGACCTTCGGCGTCGAGCATCCGCGATTCGGATCCGCGCAAACCGGCTCGGCCGACGTGGGAAGCACCATCCCACGTGCTGCATCAAGGCACTGAAAGCCAGTTGAGGTCGTCCGCATGCCCAACGCGCGCGTGGCCGGTGTTGTTTCGTTTGCCCACCGGCTGTTTCCGCACCGTCAGTTCTATTTGCGCACGCGCGGGTCGGTGCAGTTCTTCGAGCTCAGCCCGGCGTTCCAGATGACGGTTTCGGTTGGCGCGGTGTTCGCGGTGCTTTGGATCGCCTACGCCTCGGTCGTGGTCGTCTTCAAAGAGCAAATCATCACGGCAAAGAACGCGCGCTACGCGAACATGCTTGCCACCTATGACGGCACGGTCTTGCAGATGCAGCAGGCCCACGACGAATTGACCGGTCTGCTGGTTCTGGCCGAGGAACGGTTTCAAAACGCCACCCGCGATCTGGCGCTCAGGCACCGTCAGATGACCCAGCTGTTGATGAAAAAGCAGGCGATGGCCAAGCGGCTTCGCGACGTCCGCCGCCGCGTGGCCAGCATGTCGGACTATCGCGGACCGTCCCGGATCGCGATGGCCTCGCCAGACGGTTCGAACACGCTGACGATGCAAGCCGCGCCGGGAGAGCCCGCGCCGCGGCGAGATCGAGTCCCGCAAACAATCAGCGACAGCACGATCATGGTGATCCAGGCGTCCCTGCAAGGTCGATCCAAAAACGCCGTCGTAAAGCGCATCGGGCTTCTCGAAGAGCGGCTTGGCGTCCTTCAGAAGCAGCAGCTAGCGCTTTTAAACGACGTGCAGGAGTCCGTCACCGTCGACATCGAGAAATACGCACGCATCGTGAAGGTGGCCGGATTGCCGGTGTTTGACGCCTCTCAAGGCGAAATGACGATCAGCCCCGTCGGCGAAGGCGGGCCGATGCGGTCGGGTCCGCTGGACTTGCGCTTCGAGCAGGAATTCGCCGCGCTTGAAGAGGCCTTCGACCAACTCGACGGCCTCACGACGACGCTGTCGCGCGTGCCGTTGGTGACGCCGATTGCGAACGGCTTCTACAGCTCGACGAGCGGCTTCGGCGACCGCATTGATCCGTTCAGCGGCCGCTATGCGTTTCATTCGGGCGCCGACCTGGGAAGCACGCAAGGGACCTCGGTCTTGGCGTCGGCGGCTGGTGTCGTTGTCGTCGCGGAACGGAAGGGCGCCTATGGAAACATGGTGGAGATCAATCACGGTCACGGGATACAGACGCGCTACGGGCACCTCCAAACAATTCTGGTAAAGCCCGGCGAGACGGTGCGCTTCCATCAGAAAATCGCCACGGTGGGTTCGACCGGCCGCAGCACCGGACCACATCTCCACTACGAGATTTGGGTCAACAATGTGCCCCGCGATCCCACCAAATTCTTCGATGCGGGACGGCGTGTTTATGTGAAGCAGTAGGGGGACAACGACGCCCTCGGAGGCACTTAGTAATCACGCCTCACGTCACATCGCGCCCCTCGGGCAGGATATAGATCACCTGCCCAAGCTCGTCCTTCACGGGGGTCAGCGTGATGTCGATCTTCCGCACCTCGCCGTCGCTGCGGTGCAGATCTTCCGTATAGCGCACGGCCTCGCCCGTGGCCGCCGTCGCGATCGCGCTCTTCAGTCTCTGCCGCGCAGAATCGTCCGGCGCCAAATCGCTGCCCGCCCACGGCAAGTCCCAAAGCGGCAAGCCCGCCAACTGCGATTGCCCCTCGGTCATCAACCGGCCCGCGCGATTGATCTCGATCACGGTCCCGTCCGGCGAAAGCAAGCCGATCGCTTCGACGGCGTGTTCGAAGATCGCACGGAAACGGCGCTCGCTTTCTTTGAGCCGCTCCTCCTGGCGCCGGCGCTGGGTGATGTCGCGCATGTGCGCCGTAAACGTCAGCGCGCCGCCGACGGTTACCTTCGTGATCGCGACTTCCAAGGGGAACTCCTCGCCGTCCTTGCGCAAGCCCACCACATGGCCCCGCTCATTCATCTGGCGCGAAGCCTGCTTGCCGCCGCCGAACTGCGTAACGTCCTCGCGGTGGCGATAGCGGTAACGCTCGGGAATCAACAGGGTCAGCGGGCGGCCCAGCACCTCCTCGGCGCGATAGCCGAACATCTGTTCGGCCTTCAGATTGAAGAATGTGATCGCCTGCGACGTGTCGGCCGACACGATGCCGTCCTCGGCGACCTGCAGAATGCGCGACGCTCTGAGATGGGCCTCCTTGAACGCCGCTTGTTCCTGTCGCCGCACCGTGTTGTCGCGCAGCGTAATCACGAACCGCCGCTCGCCTTCGATCTGGCGCTCGACGACGCGCACGTCGACCGGCATCTGCTTGCCGGACTTCGTTTGCGCGATGAGATCGAGAAAACGCGACTGCGCGTCGTCGGGCGCCTGCGCCCACCGCTCCAACCACTTCATCGCGTCCGCGCGCCGGTCGGGCTGGTGCGGAACGAGCATCTCGATGTTGCGCCCGACGACCTCGGCCTGGGCATAGCCCAAGAGCTTCTCCGACGCCGGATTGAAATAGACGATCACGCCCTGCGGCGTGGCGGCGATGATGGCTTCCGGCACGCCTTCGACCAGCGCCTTGAAGAACGCCGGCGAAGTCTCGCTGCGATCGCGGGTCAGATTCGTCATGGCCAAGCCCTCAAGTCCAAAAACGAACCCAGCGCCCGCGGGGGGAAGTCGCGGGCGCCGGCTCGGTCGAAGCCGCTACTCTGCGGCGGCTTCGATGTTCGGTGCGCCGCCTTCCATCTGGTGAAGGATGCGCATGTCCTCGGAAATCTTGATGCCGGCCTCTTCGTACTTCTTGCGCACGCGCGGCGTGATCAAGCCGACGCGGGCGATGGCGGGAAGCATCAGATCGTCCAGTGAATGGATCTGGCCGGGCGGCAGTTGCGTCAAGACGCCCATGTCAGCCGCTTCGCTCAGGCCCTTGAAGAAGTCGTCGGGATCGATCTCGGAATTCTTCAACACCTCCAAGAACCCCGGATCGGCGCGGCTGGCCAAGGTCTGACCGCCGCCGACCTGCGTGCCCTGAACGATGAGGGAGATCGCGTTGAACGCGAAGTCCGCGAGTTCCTCGCGCGACGCCTCGTCCAGCTGCTTGATCACCGGCCCCAGGAACACGTGGCCGAACGACACGTGACGCGACTCGTCGCGCATGACGTTGAACGTCAAAGCCTTCAGAAGCGGGCAGTTCGTCGCGTGATACATGTTGTTGAACGCGCCGAGCGCCAGTCCCTCGACGATCATGTTCATTCCGATCATCACCTTCTCGTAGCGGTCGGATTTCAGCGTCGCGTCGATCAGCATCTTCAGCCACGGCGTCATCGGATAGACCATGGCGATCTTGTCGCAATACTTGGCGTAGACCTCAACGTGGCGCGCTTCGTCCATGGTCTGCGTCGCGGCGTAGAGCTTGGCCGTCGTATCGGGCACGGAATGCGTGACGCACGCCGCCGTCATCAGCGCGCCTTGCTCGCCGTGCAGGAACTGCGACAGCAATTGCGCGGTCGAGTGGGCTGTGAACGTCTCGCGTTGCGATTTCGACAATTTCGAAAAGAACGGCATCTTGTGATACACGGACGACCGGTCCGCGATCAGCGGGTTCGAAGGATCGACCTGCGTGTCCCACGGCAAAAGCTCGTCGGAATCCCACTGGTTCTGCTTTGCGCGCTTGTAAAGGTCTTCGACCTTGCCTTTGCCGAACAAATAGTCGAACGACCACGCGATATCCATCGGATTGCGATAGAGATCGTCGGGCGTCATGGTCACTTGCCATTTGCCCTTCGTCACGACTTTACCGGTCGCCTGCGCCGCCATTGTATCCTCCCGGTCGATGAAACCTGTTTGTGGCCAATCGCCAAAAAGAATGACGCAACCGTCAGCGTTTCGTTTTGATTCAGATCAACGGCGCGCGTGATGAGAATGAGTGTGAATGCGCCGGCGCCCCGTCAGTACTGGCGCGCCGGCGTGCGCACGACCAAACCCTCGAGTGCGGGCGAGACTTTGATCTGGCAGGCGAGGCGGCTGTTGTCTTGAACGTCGAACGCGAAATCCAGCATGTCGCGCTCAAGGTCGTTCATCGGCGGGAGCTTGTCCGCCCACCCGCCTTCGACATACACGTGACAGGTCGCGCAGGCGCACGCGCCGCCGCAATCGCCGTCGATTCCGGGAACCGTATACCGCACCGCGCCTTCCATGACCGACAGCCCATCGGGCACATCCACGGCGTGCTCCGTCCCCCCATGCTCGATGTAGGTGACCTTCGTCATCCACCCTTGTTAGCGCGCCGGGCTCGGCCGGCACGTTGATTTGGGTCAACGGATTGGGTTTAGCTGCGACGCCTGAACGCCTTCTGCCGCAAACGGGTGGCTCCCCCATGGACGACGACGAGGCGAGCAGCGTTCTGAACCGCCTCAAGCGTTACGTCGGCGTTGCGTCCGGCGTGACGGGCGTGGCGCTGCGCGGCGCCGGACGTTGGCTCGGCGGCAAGGGGCCGCTCGACGCCGGCAACGCCGCAGATCTCGCCCGCATGCTGGGCGGCTTGCGCGGCCCGCTGATGAAGGGCGCGCAGATCGCCGGCAGCCTGCCCGACGTGTTCCCGCCCGCCTTCGCCGCCGAACTCGCGAAACTTCAGTCGAACGCGCCTGAGATGGGCCCAAGCTTCGTGCGCCGCCGCATGGCCGCCGAACTTGGGCCAGCATGGCAGACCAAGTTCAAATCCTTCGACCTCAAGGCGGCGCACGCGGCCTCGCTCGGCCAAGTCCACCGCGCGCTCGCGCACGACGGCCGCGCTCTGGCCTGCAAGCTGCAGTATCCCGACATGCAATCGACGGTCGACGCCGATCTGACGCAGCTCAAAACTATCCTGTCGCTGCAACGAGTGGCCGAGCGCAAGTTCGACACGCGCGACATCTCCGTCGAAGTGGAAGAGCGCATCCGCGAAGAACTCGACTATGTGCGCGAGGCTGCGCACATGCGCCTGTTCGGCCACATGTTCCAAGGCGACGACCGCATCGCGGTGCCAGAGCCGATGGCGGCGTTGTCGACGGGCAGGCTTCTCACCATGACCTGGCTCGACGGCGCGCCCTTCCGCGACGCGCTCGCGCGCCCGCAGGCGGAACGGGACGCCATCGCCAAAACACTCTACCGCGCGTGGTTCGTGCCGCTCTTCCAGTTCGGCGTCGTGCACGGCGACGCCCACTTCGGCAACTACACCGTCCGCGCCGACGGCGGGATCAACCTCTTGGACTTCGGCTGCGTGCGCATCTTCCCGGCGCGCGTGGTGCAAGGGCTCGTCGATCTCCACCGCGCCCTGTCGCGCAACGACGACGCCCTGGCCGCGAAGGCCTACACGGCCTGGGGCTTCACCGATGTGACCGCCGACTTCGTCGACAAGATGAACGTGTGGGCAAAGCTCGCCTTCGCCGCGACGCTGGAGGATCGCGTCCGCCCGCTCGGCGACGCAACCTCGCTCACCGGCGGCGTGGAGCAGATCTGGGCGATGAAGCAGCGCTTCCGCGAAGGCGGCGCGGTCCGCCCGCCGCGCGAGTTCGTCTTCGTCGCCCGCGCGCTCATCGGCGTCGGCGCCGCCCTCATCCACCTCGACGCCAAACTCAATTGGCACCGGATGTACGAGGACCTAACCGCCGCCTTCGACGCTGACGCGCTCGCAGCGCGCCAGACGCAGGCGCTGAAGGCGGCCGGGGTTGCATGAACAGTTCCCAGCGCCGCGCACACGTCTTCGTGTGCCGCCGCCCATTGGCGACGAATAGAGTCAATTGTCGGCGTTATTCCGTGGGCTGACGTGTTCGTCACGCAACGAACCGGGGCCAGGTCGTGTTCCACAGGGACGTAACCAAAGGAAACTCCCCCAAAATGAATAAATTCACATTGAGCCTCCTTGCCGCCAGCGCCTTGTGCGCGGTCGGCACGGTCGCCGTGTCGGCGCCTGCGCTCGCACGTGACAGAGGCGACAACATAGGCGTCACCGTCACGTTTGGCGGCGCGGCGTTCGGCTACGACGACGGCTATTACGACAGCGACCGCCGTTGGCACCAATGGCGCGACGACGACGAACGCGCCTGGTATGAACAGAACAACCGCGACACCTACTACCGCATGAACCGCGACGACGACCGCGACGACTTCCGCCGCGATTGGCGTGAAGGCCGCCGCGGTGACTGGCGCAACGACGGCCGGGCAGACTTCTCCATCGTGCTGGGCGACGTCGTGTTCGCCTACGAAGACGGCTACTACGACAACGGCCGCCGCTGGCACGATTGGCGCAACGACGCAGAGCGCGACTGGTACCGCCAGAACCGCGGCCCGACCTACTTCCAGATGGGCCGCTACGACGATCGCGACAACTTCCGCCGCGATTGGCGCGACGGCAGACGCGCTGACTGGCGCGGCGGCGGCGACGTAGACTTCGCCATTTCGCTCGGCAACGTCGTGCTTGCTTATTCCGACGGCTACTACGACAACGGTCGCCGCTGGCACCGCTGGCGCAACGACGACGAGCGTCGCTGGTATCAGCAAAACCGCCGTCAGTCTTACTATCACATGAGCCGTTACCGCGACCGCGATCGCAATCGCCGCGGTTGGCGCGACGGCAGGCGCAACGACTGGCGACCCACTAGCTACGGTCGCTGAGTAAGCGCAGTTGTCACGAACCCCGTCGCCGAAAGGCGGCGGGGGACGCCGTCAACGCGCTTGAGCGCATAGCTTCGAACGCGCAAGTACGCTGAGCAACGCCGCCTCGACATGCTCCGGCATGTAAGGCTTGGCGAGTCGCGGCGCGCTCCGATACTTCTCGGCGATGGCTTCCGTGCCATACCCGGTGGTGATGACGAACGGGATGTTGCACGCGCTGAGCGCATCCAAAATCGCGTCGGCGGCTCACTCGCCAAGTTCATGTCCACGATGGCCGCATCGAACGTTTCGTCGGCCACAAGAGCCAGCGCCTTGGCGAGGCGCGACGCGGCCACCGGGGACGCGCCGAGCGCTTCCACCATGTCGATAAGGCCGAGCGCAATGAGCATCTCGTCCTCGACGATGAGAACGCGGACGTCCGACGGCTTCGCGCGCTCGAAGGCGAGCACGTTGGATGCTTCGGGTGATTGGTTCACGCAAGTCTCCGTTCTTCCAGCCCGTCCAAAGTCAAGCACGTCGGACAGGCGAAGGCGGTACGCCATCGCGCATTGGTGTGGTGACCCGCGCGTTAAGACGTTTTGCGGAAAACGGCTAAAATGAGGGAATCAGCGCCGGGCGGTACTCGCCGAACAGCCTGCGATATTCGCTAGTCACGGTCTCATAGCACTCGCAAGCCGCGTCTTCGAGCCCGGTGCGGTTCAAGATGGTAATGCGCCCGTGCGCGTAACGAATGACCCCCGCCTTCTGCAGCGTGCTGGCCGCGATGCTGACCGTCGAGCGGCGCACGCCCAGCATGACGGCGATCAAATCCTGCGTCAGCGACAACTCCGCGACGCCGCTTCGATCATGCGCCGCCAGCAGCCAGCGCGCGAGCCGCTGTCCCAACTCATGATGCGCGTTGCACGCGGCGGTCTGGGCGACTTGAATATGAAACGCATGCGCATACCGCAGCAGCAAATCGCGCAGGCGCGGCGCTTCCGCCACGACGCCCAGCAATGCCGCCGGCGACAGTCGATAAGCCGCACCCCCGGTTTGACACATGGTCTCGCAGAACGACGTCGTCGCGCCGAGTGCGACCGACACACCGGCGAGCCCCTCGGGCCCGATCAACCCGATCTCCAGCGGCGCGCCGTCCGAGAGAACGGTCAAAGCGGAAATGAACCCGCTCTCGACGAAATAGACGACCTCGATCATCTCGCCCGCGCGGTGCAGCGATTGTCCAAGATCCATGGTGACGGGCGTGAGATGTTTGACGACGGCCGCGAATTCGTTCGCGGGCAACGCCGCGAGAATCCGATTCCGAACCGTCTTTTGATCGAGTTGAGTCAAATCCACTCCAACGCCTGGGCGGGAGCGCAAATAACTCTCAGTCGGCCGCTAGCCAAGGAATGCGGACAGCCGATACCCACCCAACGCGCCGGGTTCCAAAAAGGTTGCATTCCCCCGTTAGGCGACGCGAATGGCGACCTTCCCGAAATGCGCGCCGGTTTGCAGATAAGCAAACGCCGCGCGCGCCTCGGCGAACGGGAACACGCGGTCGACGATGGGCCTCACGCCCGCGCCGTCCACGACGCGCACCAGCTCCAGCAAGCCCGCACGGTCGCCGACCGTGATGTTGCGGAAGGACGCGCTCGAGAGCTTCAGCGCGAAGAAATCGATCCCCGGATTGTCGTCCGACAAGAATCCGATCGACGCGATCTCCCCACCCGGTGCGACCGCCCGCAGCGACTGATTGATCGTGCCGGGCCCGCCGACCTCGACGACCCGGTCGACCCCGCGCCCGCCGGACAGCGCGCGCACCTGCTTGCCCCACTCGGCCGTCTCGCGATAGTTCACGACGTCGCTCGCACCCATCGCCAACAGTCGCTGCGCCTTGGCGTCGCTCGACGTGGTGGCGATGACGCGCGCCCCAACCGCCCGCGCCAACTGCAACGCAAAGATGGAAACGCCGCCCGTGCCCTGCACAAGCACACTGTGTCCCGCGCGAATGGGCTGAGCACCGGTCAACGCCGTCCAGGCCGTGAGCCCCGCGCACGGCAGCGTCGCCGCCTCCTCATACGACAGCGCGTCGGAGAACTTCACCACCGCTTCTTGCGAAACCACCTTGCGCTCGGTGAGCCACCCGTCCTGCTGATCGCCGTAGGTTTCGTGCGCCATCGTCGCGTGCAGCGGCCCTGCGAACCAGCGCGGATGAAACGTCGAGATCACGCGGTCGCCAACCTTGAACGCCTCGACGCCCTCGCCGACGGCGATCACCTCGCCCGCGCCGTCGCTCGCCGGGATCAACCCCTTCTTGACGGCGCGCGGATACCGCCCCCTCACCATCGCGATGTCGCGATAGTTCAACGACACCGCATGCACGCGGATCAGCACCTCGCTCCGCTGCGGCCGCGGCTCCGCCTCGTCACGCAGACGCAAATCGTCAAGGCTCGCAAAATCGTCGAAGCGATAGGCTTTCATCGGCGGTGCTCCATTGGCTTGATGGCGAGAGCTTACCGCAAAAACGTGCTAGGAAACGCCAATGACCACTCCGGTGCTGAGCTGGCGCTATAGCAAAGCGCGGTTGGAAAAGACGGCCGCCATCGTTTTCGCGATGGCGATGCTCTTCGGCCTCTTCAGCTTCGCCCATTGGTTCGGCGCCCTGATGGCGATCTTCGCCGCGGGCCTCGGCGTGCAGTCGTTGTACTACGCGCGCAGCACGCACCCCGTTTTAACGATCGGTCCCGAGGGTGTGCGCTACGCGCGCTTCTCCTCGCGCACGGTGCCGTGGTCTGAGATCACCGACGTCGCCGTCGTGCGCGGCGTGCAGCGCGGCGTCGCCTGGGGCAAAGCGTATTACAAGCCAAGCCCGACGATGGACGAGATCGCCTTCTCACTGCGCAGCTACGACGGCTATACCGGCGCGCTGCGCAATGCGTTGCGCGGCTTGCACACGATGTTCGGCATCCCCGGTGTCCGCTGCAACGTCGCGCAGCTCGATGGCCCGTCGACCGACGACGTCGCCCGCGCCATCCACGCCCACTGGCCGGGCACCATCCAAGACATGACGGCGATCGAAGGCCGCTTCACGAAAACGCCGTGGACCGGCACGCCGCCGCCGCTGCCCTGACGCTATAGGTCGACGGTGAACAGCACGGACCGCCCGTCCGCCGCAGCACGGCGGTAGAGCGCGCGCACGTCCTCGAGCGATTCCCACGTATACTCGAAATCCTCGTCGCCCATCTCGCCATCGTAGTCCGTGGGATCGATGGCGTCATACCGCTTGCGAAACTCGCCTTTCGTAAACCGGTCGAGCGCCGCCGAAATCTCGCGCACCTGCTCGGGCGTCTTCAAACTGATGATGTAGTCGTCATTGCCATAGAGTTGCTCGCCGCCCATGACCGCGTGGTTCAGCGGATACGTGCCGCCGTCCCACGCCAGTCCGCCGTCGGTCAGCGCACGATGCATCGCATCCCACGCCTTGTCGCTCTCGGCGAGATAGTGCCTCGCCTTTTCGAAGAACGGCGTCTCGATCGCCTCGTGCAAATGATCGATCCGCGCGTCGTCCTCGACCGCACGCAGCGCCGCGACCTCTTCCTCAGACAGCGCGAAGTGGACGCCACGTGCAGCCATGTGCGTTCCTCATCTCAAGGTTAGGGCTCGCACGCTAGAACTTTTTCGAGTCCTTGCAAGACCTCTTCAAGGCCGGCGGCATCCAGTTTTTCGAACGCCTCGACCGTGGCGTCGATGGTCACGTGCCCGTTGTTGGTGATTGCCAATCGCGTGACATTGTTGGCGGGATCGCTCGTGCTCGTGACCGACCGAAAACGCCTTTCCAGTAGTGTCATCAAATCATGTCGGTCCATCGTCACGCCTGCCCACACTCGGGAAAATAGCCCGCTTAGCAATGATACCCCGGCGGAACAACGCCCGCGACACGCAAGTCCGCCGTCTCGGCACTGCGACTCAACTTATAGACTGTGCCTTTGGAGCAATATCCATTGCCGTATCTTTCTAGGTAATTTGACCACTTGCACGACTCGCCCGCCACGCACGCGGGCGGGCTGGAAGGGGTCAATCGTGAAGATCAGGGTTCTGTTGTTGGGCGCGGCCACGTCGCTCGCCATGGCGGGCGCGGCGAATGCCGGCGGCTGGTACGTCGCAGCCGAGGCGGGCCTCAATGGCATTGGCGAGGAGGACGTGAGCGGCACGTTCCTCGGCTCACCGGCAACGGGAACGTTTGAGGCCGATCTCGGCTGGGCCGTCATGGCCTCGGTCGGCAACGCGTTCTCGCCCGGCTGGCGCCTGGAAGCCGAACTCGGCTTTCGTCACAACGACGCGTCATCCGACCTGGCGCAGGTGACGGACATATCGCTCATGGCCAACGTCCTCTACGACTTCGAACTGTCGAAAGATTTCGACCTGACGCTCGGCGCAGGATTGGGTATCGCCCACACGAAGCTCATCATCGACGGCTTCTCAAGCGACACCGACGTCAACGTCGCCTATCAAGCTCTCGTGGGACTAAGCTACGCTGTCGGACCCAGCACCGACCTCACGCTCGCCTACCGCTACATGGACGTGGTCGACCCGACGGTCCAAATCGGTCAAGCGGTGGCCATCGAATTCGACAGCATTAGCAACCGAACCTTGAGCGTCGGCCTGCGCTTCCATTTCTCGCAAGACGAATAGTTGTCTTTGTGCGGAACATAGCCTCACCGCTAAGCTTAGCAGGCCCTGCGATACCGGCTAGGCGTTCCCACTGCTGACAGGAACCGGCTCGCCCGCCGTTAGTTCTTGTCACACCACCCGCGCATTGCGCGGGCGTGTTTCCGCGCAAAAGAAGACCCCACCCCGAAAGGAGCGACGATGTCATATATCGACGGTTTCGTAGTTGCGGTTCCAAAAGCGAACAAGCAGGCCTATCTCGACCACGCGAAAAAATCATTGCCGATGTTCAAGGAATTCGGCGCAACGCGCATGGTCGAAGCCTGGGGCGATGACGTGCCCGCAGGCAAAGTCACCGACTTCCAACGCGCCGTGAAGGCAGAGGCCAACGAACAGGTCGTCTTCAGCTGGATCGAATGGCCTTCGAAAGAGGTCCGCGACAAAGGCATGAAGCAGATGATGGAAGACCCGCGCATGAAGGACATGAAGATGCCCTTCGACGGCCAACGCATGATCTTTGGCGGCTTCGCCCCGATCCTGGATTCGTAGGTTCCGCAGAAGCGGCGCGATCGGCTAGGTCTGATCGCGCCGTTCGATCCCGTGCGCATCGTCAGCCGGACGGATAGTCGTCTTTGTACGGATCATAGCGGCGACGCTAAGCCTGGCGCGCAAAGTGATCGCGCGCCAATTCGCAGTTGCATTGCGATTTCTTCATCCAAAACAACTTCTGCGCCCTTGCTGCACGTGCGAGCCAAAGCGCTTCATGACCGCACGTCGCGATCCGTTCACGAAGGTCGCGCGTGGGTGCAACAAGTTGCGGGTGTCGGTATGCGTGCAGGATTCTGGTCGGGCGCCTTTCTCGGCGCGGTGATGATGGCGGGCTTCGCGGTCCAGGCGTCGGCGGACGAAGCGGTGGGCGGCGGCGAAAGCCCTTGGTCGTTCAACTTCACCGTGACAAGCGACTATCGCTTCCGCGGCATCAGCCAAAGCGACAACGACCCCGCGATACAGGCCTCCGTGCAATACGACGACCCGTCGGGGTTCTTCGCCAACGCCTGGGCGTCGACCATCGACTTTTCGCCCTTCGGCGATCCCGACGCCTCGCTCGAGGTCGACCTGACCGCCGGCTACCGCCACGCGTTTTCCGAGGCGACCGAAGGCACGGTGAAAGTCGTCTACTATTGGTACCCCGATTCCGACCCGCCGCCCTTCGTCGACGACGCCGACTACGTCGAACTGATCGCGGGCTTGACGCACGACTTCGGCGACTTCGCGCTGTCGGGCGAACTCGCCTACAGCCCCGACTATTCCGGCGGCCAGGGCGACGCGTTCGCCATCACCGGGGGCGCGACGCTGCCGATCGCGCCCGCCTGGTGGGTCTTCAACAAAGGCGTCGAAGCGTCGGGCCATCTCGGCCATCAATCGATCGACGACACGGACGACTACGTGTTCTGGGATCTGGGCGTCAGCGCCGGCATCGACCGTTTCACCTTCGACGTCCGCTACGTCGACACCGACATCGACGCCTGCCCCGATGTGTGCGACGCGGGCCTCGTCCTCACCGCATCCGTCGCCTTCGGCGGCTAGCAGCTTCCATCCGCGCGCCCCTGTGCTATGCAACGCCAGCACAGGGGAGACGCGCGCGTGTTCAGAACGGCCAAAATCGTTGCAGCGTTGATCGCAGCCTTCGCGCTCGCGGCGTGTGAGACGGGCGCGCAAATGTATGTGGGCGCCGACGCGGGCTTCGTGGTCGCCTCCATCGCAAAGCCACCCGGCTCGACCTACGAGAGCGTCGCGCTCGCCTATCGCGGCCAGGACGGCAACAGCACCGGAACACTGAGCGCGCCTATGCCGTCAGTCGCCGTCGCACGCTTAAGCCCAGGCCAATACGAATTCTACAGTTTCGACGTGAAGGGGCCGAAGAAGGACTACACGCCGCTCTTCGTCTATTCGATCCCCTTCACCGTCGAGAGCGGCAAGGTGACATATCTCGGCCAATACCTAACGCTCGACAACGCGAACGAACCCTACTTCGTCATCTCGAACGAACAAGCGCGCGACATGGCGAGCGCTGCGAAGACCAACGCCGACCTCGCAAACCTGCCGACGGTCACCGCGGTACCCAACCCCGGCAAAGTCCCATACTTCCGCAAAGCGCCGCTGCCGACGCGCAAGCATTAGCGCCACGCAAAGTCCGGATCGCGATAGACCGGCGCGCCGTCAAGCAGCGTCAACAGTACGCGCGCCTTGTGAATCTCGCCAACGGGGGTCTCGAACAGATTCCGGTCGACCACAATCAAGTCCGCAAGCTTACCCACCTCGATCGACCCGGTGATCGCGTCCTCGCGCGCGGCCCACGCGCCGTTGATCGTGTACGCGGCGAGCATGGCGGCGAGGTCCACGCGCTCCTGCGGCTGGGGCGCGGGCTTGCTGCCGTCGACGGGCTGGCGCGTCATGGCGACTTGGATCGCATCGAACGGGCTCATCGACGGTGCCGGCCAGTCGCTGCTCGCAAGCAACCGCCCGCCGCCGGCAGCAACGCTCGCCATCGGATAAAGCAAGCGCGCGCGCTTGGGTCCGAGCACGGCAATCGCGGCCGGCGTGGCGGGGTCGCTGGGATCAAAGAACAGCGGCTGAAAATTCGCCGCGGCGCCGAGCGCCCCGAACCGCCGAATGTCGCGAGGGTCGACGACGCCGATATGCGCCAACTGATGGCGCCGGTCCCGCGCACCGTTGGCTTGGGCGCCAAGCTCGATCGCATCGAGACCCACCCGCACCGCACGGTCGCCCATCGCATGCATGTGAATGAGAAACCCTTCGGCCTCGAGACGCCGCACGACCGCGTTCAACGTCCGCGCCTCGATCAGCAAGTCGCCGCGATCCGCCGGCGCGCCCGCGTAGGGCTCGATCATCGCCGCCGTTCGTCGATCGATCTCACCGTCGAGAAATATCTTCGCCGCATCTGCGCGAAAGCGTCGCCCGCGCGCGGCGTCACGGCGTGCGACCATCTCGTCGACCTGCGCAGGCCCGATGGCCGGATCGACGCGCTGCGCCGCGACGACGCGCACCGTCAGCTCGCCGGCACGATCCGCCGCCGCGTAAGCGTCGACAATCGCAGCACTCGCATTGGCGTCGACCAGCGACGTGACGCCGAAGCGGTTCGCCATCGCCGTCGACAGTCTGAGAGCGTCGCGATACTCCGCCTCGCTGGGCCTGGGAATCTGCGCACGCACGCGCTGGGCCGCCTCGCCGTCGACGACGCCGCTCTTCGCCGCGAGGCCGGCAATCGCCAACGCCCGCGAATTCACCCAACCCGTATAGCCGTCCGGCGTCGTCAGGAATGCAGGCCGGTCGGGCACAAGCTCATCAAGCTTCGCACGGCTAGGGCCCGCGCCGCCGAACATCTGCGGCGACCATCCGGCGCCCAGCAACCAGGGCCGCTCAGGATGCGCCGAAGCACATGCGCGAACCGCCGCGTACACAGCTTCCACGGTCCCGGCCTCGCCAAGCTGACATCTGGTGAGCCGCATGCCGCCGGACATCGGGTGAATATGCGAGTCCTGAAATCCCGGCAGCACCATCCGCCCATTGAGCGCGATCGTTCGCGCATCAGACCCGGCCGCCACGAAGGCGCCCGCATCGTCACCGACAAAAACGATCCGTCCATCGCGAACCACGACGGCGCTTGCCCACGGCCGGGCCGGGTCGACCGTATAAACCGCGCCGCCGTGCAGAACGAGCGCGCTCTCGGCCCGTGCTTGCGCGACGCACAACAATGCCAGCAGCAGAAGTCGCCATACGAACGTCATAAGCGCCGCCCTCACGCGGTGTTGAACACTTGGCTCGTCTCTGGCTCGTTGTGGCACGAGACGGCGCGCGACACACTCCCCCGCCAAAGAGCAAAAAGGGAAGGGCGGAAAAATGCGCTGGATCTTGGCAGGCGTACTATCGGCATCGTTCGCGGCAACCGCCCTCGCTGGCGACAAAATCGCGCTCGAACCCGTATGGACCCTCACCGGGCTTGCCGCGCCGGAGAGCGCCGCGCTCGCGGCCGACGGCTCCTTTCTCTATGTCTCCAACATCAACGGCGAACCCGACGCAGTCGACGGCAACGGCTACATCGCGCGCGTATCGACCGCCGGAAAAACCCTGGAAGAGAAGTGGGCGACGGGCCTCAACGCGCCGAAGGGCCTAACGTTGAAAGGCGCGCGCCTCTTCGCCGCCGACATCACGCGCCTCGTCGAGATCGACACGAAAACCGGCAAGATGGTCGCGACGTACGACGCCCCCGGCGCGAAATTCCTGAACGATACGGCACTGGCGCCCGACGGCCGCATCTTGGTTTCTGACTCGGCGACGCAGCGCCTCTACGTCCTCGACGGCGGGGCAATGAAGGTGCTGATCGAAGACCCGAAACTCCGCGCCGTGAACGGCATGCTCGTCGAACCCGACCGCCTGGTCATCCTCACGATGCAGGGCCTGCTGATCGCGATGGACTGGAAGACGAAGGCGCTCACCCAACTCGCCGACGGCTTCGGCGACGGCGACGGCATCGCCCCCTTGGGCAATGGCCGCTATCTGGTCAGCGAATGGCCCGGTCAACTCTGGTCGCTCGCCGCCGACGGCACCAAGACCGTCCTCATCGACAGCCGCAAGGAGCAAAAGCTGATCAACGACTTCCTTCTCGTCGGCGACACGCTCTACGTGCCCCACCTTCTGCCCGGCGCGATGACGGCCTACCGCGTTTCTACGTCGTCGCCCAATTGATGAAGAACAGTGCCGCGGCGAATGCAGCAATCGCGGCGGCATTCCATAGCGTCAGCATCGCCGGCGGCGCCGTCATCTCGTCGAGCCCCTGCGCGGTCGGATCCATAATCCGTCCGATCAGCCCGGCGAGCGGCGCAAGGATCGTGAAGCCGATCGTGATATACAATGCGCGTTGGATCCAGCGCTCCGCGACATCGGTTGATGTCGGCACCCAAGGGTGCGGAACGAAGGCCAGCCATAGCGCACCGGCCGAAGCCAGTACCACGGCGATGGCGATGATCCACCACGATGCGGCGTAGCGCAACGACGTGCGCACGATTGCGGCGAACAAGACGGCGAGAAGGGCGAGCGCATCGCGATAACCCGGCGACAACACGACCCCCAACGCCGCAGCGATCGGCGTCAACACCGCGTCGCGCGCCGCTTGATACGTCGCCGCCACGCCAGAAAGCATTGACGAGGGCGCGACGCCGGCCTGGCTCAGCACGATCATCCACACGGCGACACCGCCGATGACGGCGCCGACGAGAATTTGAACCCATGGCGTTGACTGCGGTGCTGACGGCTGTGAAACCTGTCCCTCATCTTCGCCCGTCGCCGCCATTGCTAAACCTCGACGCGCAACCGCTCGACGCCGTGGAAGAACGGCGTCGTCTTCCATGCCGGCGCTGCTTCCGCGAGCTTCAGGTTCGGAAACCGCTCGAAAAGTTTGAGCAGCGCCACCTGTGCCTCCAACCGCGCCAGCGGCGCGCCGATGCAGATATGCGCCCCGCCGCCGAACGACATATGCGGCACCGGCTCGCGCGTGATGTCGAAGCGGTTCGGCTCGCCATACGTCGCCGGATCGCGGTTCGCGGCGGGCAGCGAGGTGACCAGCACCTGCGATTTCTTCATCGGACAACCGCCGACGCTCATGTCGCGATCGAGAATCCGCGCCGTCTGCCCCACCGGCGGCGCATAGCGCAGAACCTCTTCCACCGCCTTGCTGATCAACGCCGGATTGGCCTTCAACAGTTTCAACTGCTCCGGATGCTGCAGCAAGGTCAGCACGCCGTTGCCGATCAAATCCGTGGTCGTCAAATTGCCGCCGACGAGAAACGCAATGCAATTGTCGCGAATATCGCGATCCGACAACTCCGTCCCGCGCTCCTGCGCCGCGATGATGTCGGAGATCAGATCGTCGCGCGGGCTCACGCGCCGCTCCGCGATCGCTTCCTCGAAGAACCCGCGCAGCGCCAAGATCGAGTCGACCATGTACTTCGTCTGCTCTTCCGTTCGCATGGGATGGAAGTTCAAGATCAACCCTTGGCTCCAATACCGGAAGTCATCGACGCGATGCTCATCGACGCCCAGCAACTTCGCAATCACCAGGATCGGCACCGGCTCGGCGATCTCGTCGATGACATCGAACGTGTCGCGCCCGTCCAGCTTGTCGAGCACGTCGTCGATGATCGTCTCGACCGGCGCCCGCGCTTTGCTGACCCGCGCGTAAAGCGCCTTCATCAACGGCGTGCGCACGCGCGCATGATCCGGATCGTCGAGGAAAAGAATAACGCTCGTGGGCCCCTCATCCGGCATGCCCGGCAACGGCTGACGCAAGCGATGCGTGAACGTCGCCGCCGCCTCCGCCTTCGATCCGTCGCGCAACAGCGTCCGATCCGTCAGCACGCCGCGGATGTCGTCATATCGCGTGAGAAAAAACGCGCCGAACAAATTGTCCCGCATCACCGGCGCCTCATCGCGCAATCGGCTCAACACCGCATGCGGATCGGCGCGGAAGTTGGAATCAAGTTCTGTAAGTTGAAGCCCGGTGGGCAGGGGTGCGCGCGACGAACTGTCGTTGGCCATGAGAACCTCCTTGCGAGGGCCGGACTATGGCATGCCCGCGCGCCTCACGTCTTGTCGGCTTTGGTGACAATACGGTCGATCCACTTGGCCAAATTGGCGACGACTTCGGCCCGATTGGTCTCGTTCAACATCTCGTGCCGCCCGTCCTTGTAATAGTCCGTCGTGATATCCCGCACACCCGCTTCGCGGTAGCGCTCGACGAGCGGCTTCAACAGCGTGAGCCCGTTGTTCAGCGGGTCTTTGTCGCCCGCCAACACATACATCGGCAGGGTGGTGCGAATGCGTTGAAGCGCTAAGGGCTCGAACATCGGCGCCGCCGCGCTGAAGACCGAAACCATCGAGTCCTCCGACACCGTGAACCCGCACAACGGATCGAACACGTATTTGTCGACCTCGGCCGGATCACGGCTCAGCCAGTCGAACGGCGTGCGCGCCGGCTCGAACGACGCGTTGAAGGACTCAAGGCCCCCGCCCTTCGGATCGGGCGGCGGCAAAAGGTCCAGCGCCGCCGAGCCCGACAACACCACGCCATCGATCAGCGTGCTGTGCGCGAGCAAATAAATCTGCGTCGCAAACGACCCCATCGAGTGCCCGAGCAAGATCAGCGGCACACCCGGATGCTCGTTACGAATGAGCCGGCTCAGCACCGCCATGTCGTCGACGACGGCGGCAAACCCGCCCGGCCCGAACTCGCCCAGCGTCTCTTTCGTGGCGGTGAGCCCATGCCCGCGATGATCGTTCGCGTAAACCGCAATCCCGCTCGCGAGCAGAGGTTGCAGAGGTTCCAAATAACGCAACGCATGCTCCCCCATGCCATGCGAAATCTGCAGCACCGCCCGCACCGGCCCTTGGGCCGGCCAACGATAGGCCGCAATGCGCGTACCGTCCGCGCCGTTGAAGTGGAAGAGGTCTTTGTCCTGGGTCATTGGCCTTCTTCTTTGATCGTAAAACGCAGCCTAACCGAAAAAGCGCTAGTCCTGGGAGCGCGGGCGTCCCGCCCGCTCTTTGGGCGACTCCGCGGCTGCGGCGCGTGGAGAGTCCGCAAGAGCGGGCGGGACGCCCGCGCTCCCAGGGCTAGAGCGAAAATGGATGACCTTGGCCCTACGACACAGTATATCCCGCCTTCCAAGAATAAGGCTGGCCGCCGAGCATGGCAAAAGACGACAAGAACACCGCCGACGTCGCCGCTCTGACGTTCGAGCAGGCGCTGAAGCAGTTGGAAGACATCGTGCAGCGGCTCGAAAAGGGCCAGGTCGACCTTGAAGACTCGATCGCCATCTACGAACGCGGCACCGCGCTGAAGGCCCATTGCGAGGCCAAACTCCGCGACGCGGAAGCGCGCATCGAAAAGATCGTCATCGGTCCCGGCGGCGCCGCGTCGACCACCCCCCTCGACCCGAACTGATCGGACGACCCCAGTGACCCATGCCGCCCTCGACCCGGCGTTGAAAGAGTCCGCCGCCTTCATCGAAGACGCGCTCATCGAAGCCTTGCCCGAACCCGAAGGCCCGCAAGCGCGCCTCTTCGAGGCCATGCGCTATGCGACGCTGAACGGCGGCAAGCGCATTCGCGCGTTCCTGCTGATGCAGTCGGGCCGCCAATTCGGCGTTGACCGTCGCGCCCTGTCGCGCGCGGCCGCAGCGGTCGAATGCGTCCACGCCTATTCGCTGGTCCATGACGACCTGCCCGCGATGGACGACGACGACCTGCGCCGCGGCAAGCCGACGACGCACAAACAATTCGACGAAGCGACGGCGATCCTCGCCGGCGACGCACTGCTCACCCACGCCTTCACACTGCTCGCCGGACAAGAAACGCATCCCGACCCGCATGTGCGCTGTGAACTCGTCGCGCGCCTCGCGCAGGCGTCGGGCTCGAATGGCATGGTCGGCGGCCAGATGATGGACATCGACGCCAAGGGCGAACTCACCGACATCGGTCAGATCACGCGCCTGCAACGCCTCAAGACCGGCGCGCTGATCTCTTTCGCCGTCGACGCCGGCGCGATCATGGGCAAGGCCTCGTCCACCGCGCGCCACGCATTGTCGAACTACGCGCAGGAACTGGGCCTCGCCTACCAGATCGCCGACGACCTTCTGGATGTCGAAGGCGATCCCGTTCAGATGGGTAAAGCGGCGGGTAAGGACGTAAAGGCCGGGAAGGCGACGTTCGTCACAATCCTCGGTCCCGAACGCGCCCGCGCGCAGGCCCAACTGCTCGCCGATCAAGCCGCCGCCCACCTTGAAGTGTTCGATGAAAAGGCCGACCTTCTTCGCGGTTTGGCGGTCTATGTCGTTAACCGGCGTGCCTAAATGCCGCAACAATCGCGTGTCAGGGGTGCACTACCTTCTGAAGAAGGCGGACGTCACCCAAGTCTAAGTAATAAGGTCCAGGGTTCTGATGACCCCACTGCTTGATAAGATCAAGTCGCCCGCCGACATGCGCGACCTCTCGCGCGACGAGTTGAAGCAACTCGCGAACGAGTTGCGCACCGAAACCATCGATGCCGTTTCCGTCACCGGTGGCCATCTGGGCGCAGGTCTCGGCGTCATCGAATTGACCGTCGCGCTCCACCACGTCTTCCAAACGCCGCACGACCGCCTGATCTGGGACGTCGGCCACCAAGCCTATCCGCACAAGATCCTGACCGGCCGGCGCGACCGCATCCGCACGCTGCGCATGGGCGGCGGCCTCTCCGGCTTCACCCGCCGCAGCGAAAGCGAATACGACCCCTTCGGCGCCGCGCATTCTTCGACGTCGATCTCCGCCGGCCTCGGCATGGCGGTGGCAAGCGACCTGAAGAACGAAAAGCGCAACATCGTCTGCGTGATCGGCGACGGCGCGATGTCGGCCGGCATGGCGTATGAGGCGATGAACAACGCCGGCGCCACACGCTCGCGCCTCATCGTCATCTTGAACGACAACGACATGTCGATTGCCCCACCGGTCGGCGGCATGAGCGCCTATCTCTCGCGCGTCGTCTCGTCGTCGGGTTATCAAAAGCTGCGTAACTTCACGAAGCAGCTCGCCAAGAAGATGCCGCACTTCGTCGAACAAACCGCCCGCAAGGCCGAACGCTACACGCACGGCTGGACGATGGGCGGCACGCTCTTCGAAGAAATGGGCCTCTACTACGTAGGCCCCATCGACGGCCACAACCTCGACCACCTGCTGCCGGTGTTGGAGAACGTGCGCGACGCCGACATCGACCGCCCGATCCTGGTCCACGTCGTGACCAAAAAGGGCAAAGGCTACGCGCCCGCCGAAGACTCCGCCGACAAATACCACGGCGTCGTGAAGTTCGACGTCATCACCGGCGCGCAGAAGAAGACGCAATCGAACGCCCCGCAATACACGAAGGTCTTCGCCGAAAGCCTGATCGCCGAAGCCGAAGCGGACGAGAAGATCGTCGCCATCACCGCCGCGATGCCGTCGGGCACCGGCCTCGACCTCTTCGCCAAGCGCTTCCCGAACCGCACCTTCGACGTCGGCATCGCCGAACAACACGCAGTGACCTTCGCCGCCGGCCTCGCGACCGAAGGCCTGAAGCCGTTCGCGGTCATCTACTCGACCTTCCTGCAGCGCGCCTACGACCAAGTCGTCCACGACGTCGCGATCCAAGGCTTGCCGGTGCGCTTCGCGATGGACCGCGCCGGCCTGGTCGGCGCCGACGGCGCAACGCACGCCGGCTCCTTCGACACGACGTTCATGGCGACGCTGCCTGGCATGGTCGTGATGGCCCCGTCCGACGAACTCGAACTCATGAACATGGTGGCGACGCAAGCCGTCATCGACGACCGCCCCTCCTGCGTGCGCTACCCGCGCGGCGAAGGCGTCGGCATCGAACTGCCCGCGAAGGGCGCACCGATCGAGCTCGGCAAAGGCCGCATCGTCCGCGAAGGCTCAAAGATCGCGATCCTGAGCTTCGGCACGCGCCTGGCCGAAGCACTGAAAGCCGCCGACGAACTGGGCGCGCGTGGGCTGCCCACGACGGTGGCCGACGCCCGCTTCTGCAAACCGCTCGACGAAGACCTCATCCGCCGCCTGGCCGCCAACCACGAAGTCCTCATCACCGTGGAAGAAGGCTCCATCGGCGGCTTCGCCTCCCACGTCATGCAATTCATGGCCAAGGCCGGCCTCTTCGACCGAGGCTGCAAATTCCGCCCGCTGACGCTGCCCGACGTCTTCATCGACCACGACGCCCCACAAAAACAATACGATGTCGCCGGCCTCAACGCCCCGCAGATTGTCCTAACGGCGCTCACCGCCTTAGGCCGCGAAGCCACCGCGACGAGCGGCTTGCGCGCGTGACGCCTGGAAGCGCGGGCATCCCGCCCGCTCTGACCGACGTCGACATCGTTCGCATCGGCCACAAGGGCGACGGCGAAACCGCCGATGGCATGTACGTGCCATTCACCGTGCCCGGCGATCGCGTGCGCGTGGAAGGCGAGGGCGATCACGCGAAGCCTGTCGAACTCCTATCGCCCGGTCCATCGCGCGCGTCGCCGCCGTGCCGGCATTTCGGCATCTGCGGCGGCTGCGTGCTGCAACACGTGGAGCAAATCGCTTACCGCGAGTGGAAGCGCGAACAGGTCATGCTGGCGCTCGCCCAGCGCGGCATCGTGGATATCGACATCGCACCACTGATACCCGTTGCGCCACGCACGCGACGCCGCGCCGTGCTGACCGGCCGCTTCGTCCACGACGAAATCATGATCGGCTTCCAGGAACGCGGCACGCACTTCATCTGCAACATGGTCGAGTGTCACGTCCTGCATCCCGACCTGTTCGCCCTGGTCGAACCGCTGCGCAAGCATCTCGTCGGCATCCTCCCCGAACACGGCCGCGCGGAGATCGACATCACGCGCACTGACTCGGGGCTCGACATGACGCTGGGTCTGCCGCGCGTGGAGATCGACGGCGCGCTCCGCACGCGCCTCGCCGACTTCGCGGCAAAGCTCAACCTCGTGCGCCTGACGGTGAACAACGAACTCGTCGCCCAGTCGCGTCCGCCGGTCATCCGCTGGTTCGGCGCCGAAGTGACCCCACCGCCGGGCAGCTTCCTGCAAGCCGTGCCCGAAGCCGAAGCGACGCTGCAAGAACTAGTGGTCGCCAACGTCGGTAAAACGAAACGCGTCGCCGACCTCTTCTGCGGCGCCGGCGCCTTTACCTTCGCGCTGGCAAAACAAACCGCGGTCGCCGCCTACGACAGCGAAACCGACGCCGTCGCCGCCCTAACGCTCGCGGCCCGCAACGCGCAGGGCTTCAAGCCGATCACGGCAGAACGCCGCGACCTCTTCCGCCGCCCGCTGCTCGAGCACGAACTGAACGCCTTCGACGCGGTGGTGATCGACCCGCCGCGCTCCGGCGCCAAAACGCAAACCGAACACCTCGCGAAATCCAAGGTCCGCCGCCTGGTCATGGTCTCATGCAACCCCGCGACCTTCGCCCGCGACGCGCGTATACTCATCGACGGCGGCTACGCGCTCACCCGCGTGACGCCGATTGACCAATTCCTCTGGTCCGCCCACATCGAATTGGTCGCCCTCTTCGAGCGGAAGTGAAAATGGCAAACGAGATCGCCCGCGCCGCCTATCGCCTCAGCCAAACCGCGCGTGTCGCCTGGTACGGCGGCCACCATCTGCTGGCGAACCGCCTGGGCCGCGGTACGGCCTTCGCCGAACGCCGCGTCGAAGTCGAAAACGAATACCCGAACCGCCAACTCTTCCTCGGCGAAATGCAGGCCCTCTTCGAACGCGACTGGAAGAACATCGAACAAGGCCTCTACGCCGCTCCCGCCGCCTTGGACCGCTCCGCCATCAAAACCCTACGCAGCTCACTCGACTTCCTACGCGACGTGCCCCAAGTCGCCCGCCGCCGCCGCGACCACGTCCACGACGAAGTCCTGACCGAAGAGGCGCGCAAAGACTTCCCACGCTACTATCTGCAAAACTTCCACTACCAATCCGGCGGCTGGCTCACCGAAGACTCGGCCAAGCGCTACGACTTCCAAGTCGAAACGTTGTTCGCCGGCACCGCCGACGCGATGCGCCGCCAAGTCCTGGTCCCCATCGCAAACTTCATGAAGGGCAGGGACCAACGCCACGTAAACTTCCTCGACGTCGCCACCGGCACAGGCCGCTTCCCAAGCTTCGTCAAAGACAACTGGCCCAAACTGCGCACGACAGTGATGGACCTCTCGCCCACCTACCTCGACGAAGCCCGCAAAGCCCTAAAGCCCTGGCGCGACGTAACATTCCTAGAAGCGAACGCCGAAACGATCCCGCTGCCGGACGCCAGCCAAGACATCGTCACCGCGATCTACCTCTTCCACGAACTCCCACCAAAAATCCGAACGATCGTCGCCAACGAAATCGCCCGCGTCCTAAAACCCGGCGGCCTCTTCGTCTTCATGGACTCAATCCAACCCGGCGACACCCCCGGCTTCGAAGCCCTAACCGAATTCTTCCCCCAAGCCTTCCACGAACCATATTACGAGAGCTACCTAACCTGGAACGTCGGCGAAGCCTTCGAAAGCGCGGGCCTCACGAAGCAATCCGAAACACCCGCCTTCCTCTCCAAAATCGTTGCCTTCGAACGCAAGCGCGGTTGAGAGTCACGAAGAGCGGGCGAGGACGCCCGCGGTCCCAGGACTAGATCCCGCCTTTCAACATGGCGATCGTCGATCTCAGGGTTTAAAGGTTCGCTCTAGCCCTGGGACCGCGGGCGTCCTCGCCCGCTCTTACTGACTCAAATCGCCACTGCCTGAGGAAGATAAGCAAATGCTCATGCTCTCCGAAGAAGACGTCGCCCGCGTGCTGACGTGGAACGCGCTCATCCCGGCGATGGAGCGGTGTCTCACGGCGTTCTCCGCGGGGCTGGTGACGCAGCCGGTGCGCAGCATCCTCACCGTCGAGGAGGACAAGCGCTTCCTCGGCGTCATGCCGGCGGTGACGCCGGATGCGATGGGCGCAAAACTTGTCGCGTTCTATCCGGTGAACGCCGGCACGCCGCATCCGACGCACACGGCGATGATCGTGCTCTTCGACCCGAAGACCGGCGAGCCGCTCGCCGCCATGGACGGCCGCCTGATCACGGAGATGCGCACCGCCGCGGTGTCGGCGGCGGTGACCGCGAAGGTGAAGCCCAAAGACGCGCGCGTTCTGGCGCTGTTGGGCAGCGGCGTCCAAGCCGTCTCACACCTCGAAGCACTGCGCCACCAGCAAACCTTCGACGACGTGCGCATCTGGAGCCCCACCACCGCGAACGCGAAACGCTTCGCCGAGACACACGGCGCGCGCGTGACGACGGCGGAGGACGCCGTGCGCGGCGCCGACATCGTCGTCGTCGCCACCGCGTCGATGGAGCCGGTACTGCAGGGCCGCTGGCTCAAACCCGGCGCGCACGTAAACGCCGTCGGCGCCTGCCGCCCGAACTGGCGCGAACTCGACGACGAAACGATGCAGAACACACTCATCGTCGACTCGCGCGACGCGGCCACGCGCGAGTCCGGCGACGTCATCCTCTCGCACGCCACGATCTACGCCGAAGCAGGCGAGCTGTTCGCCGGCACAAAGCGCGCGCCGCACGACCGCACGACTGTCTTCAAATCGTTGGGCCTCGCCGTCGAAGACCTCGCCGCGGCGCGCCTGGTCTATGACGCAACGCGCCGCGCGCGAGCCTAAGCCGTCCGCGTAAACTCCATCATCCAGTTCACTTCCCACGTCTGCCCACCGTCGGGTGAGAACGCCTGCTCCCACCGCGCCGACGTGCGTGTGATCTTGGACCACTGAAAGCGAACCTTGATCGGCTTGCCGCGCAGCGTGTCGTCGGCCATGAACGTGCCGACGCCGTCCTCGAACCCGCCTTGGACCGGCACTTCGATCGAATGCGGGTCGCGCCCATCGAGCCACCAGATCGCCCACGTGTTGGTCTTTGTGTTGAAGGCGCGCAGGCCGACCGCGCGATAGCTGCCTTCCGGCAAGTTCAACACGTTGTCGTCGACATTGCCCGCGCCGGCCATCAGCGGCTGACAAACGCACGTACCGTCGAACGGCACCCATTCAGCGTTGTTCATCAGCCGCTCCTTCAAACGGCGATGCTGCACATGCCAAGAACCGAAAAGCCAATCGAAATCGTGAATGGGATCATGGGACATGGGTGCGCTCTCTCGTGCGTTGGCGGTGCTGGAAAGGGAAGTGGCGGCAGCGGCGAGCAACGACAAACGCATCACATCGCGGCGATCTAGGGACGTCATAAGAACCTCGTGCAAAGTACGAGACCGTTATGCGCCCCTAAGCATGACAGTGAGTGTCATGATTTAGAACGAGAGCAAGAAAGAGCGGGCGGGACGCCCGCGCCCCCAGGACTAGAGCCTGTCCTTCAATGCGGTGATCGTCGATCTCGACGCGTAAAGGCTCGTTCTAGCCCTGGGAGCGCGGGCGTCCCGCCCGCTCTTTCTGAATCGACGCGCGGTCAGGCGCCGAGGAAATCGAACATCCGGCGCACATGGTCCCAATCCGTCTGCGCGACGAGGCCTAGCGCCTTGCGCGCCTGCGCCTCACGCTTGTCCTGCTCGGCGACCAACTGAGGAATGTCGATCCGGCACGGCTTGCCGGACCATCCGTCGCGCGCAATCGTCTCGACGCGCTCTCGCATCTCGCCGAGGAACGAATTGACGAACCCATGCGCCGCCGCGCGAAAGTCCGCCTGCGGCTCGATCAAATCGGCGCGCTGAACAACCCACGTCTCATCCGCACGCCAGCGCAAATGAATCTTCGCGCCGCTCGACCAAAAATACAAAGCCGGCGCACCGACCAGATACCCGAGATCGACCTTGCGCATTCCCCACCAGCCATGCGCCTCGAACCACGCGGCCGCAAGATCGTCGTCATCCGGCACACCCGCGCGCGGATCGCCGGCCCAAGCAAAGAACCGCGCCGTCACGTCCGGCGGCACCGGCTCCACGATATGCGGCCACGCCTCGAGCAAATCCTCAAACAACCGCACGACCGCATAACTGCACCACGACACGCCCAGCTGCGCATCGAGCGCATCGGTATGCTCAAGCAACCGCCCCGCGACCGTATCGACACAATACGCGCCGTCGCTCAACCCGAACCAATGCAGGTTCCGATCCTCCGGCGGACCCCAGGGCGCAATCTCGCGCACGTCGCGCAATTTGTAGAGGAAGCGCAGAGGCCTAACCCACTTGCGCCCGGTGGCGCAGCACGTGGTCGGCCAGCACGCAGGCGAGCATCGCTTCGCCCACCGGCACCGCGCGGATGCCGACGCATGGATCGTGGCGGCCTTTGGTCTGGATCTCGGTCTCTTGGCCGTCGCGCGTGATCGTTTTGCGCGCGGTGAGGATGGACGACGTCGGCTTCACCGCGAACCGGACGACGACGTCCTGGCCCGTCGAGATGCCGCCCAGCACGCCGCCCGCCTGGTTCGAGAGGAAATGCGGCCGTCCGTCCTTCATGCGCATCTCGTCCGCATTCTCTTCGCCCGACAGCGCCGCGGCGGCGAATCCGGCGCCGATCTCGACGCCCTTGACCGCATTGATCGACATCATCGCCGCCGCGAGGTCAGCGTCCAGCTTGCCGTAGACTGGTGCGCCCAATCCGGCCGGCACGTTCGACGCCACGACTTCGATCACCGCGCCGACGGAGGACCCTGCCTTGCGCTTTTCGTCGAGATAAGCCTCCCAAAGGGCGGCGGCCTTGGCATCCGGCGACCAGAACGGGTTGTTTTCGACCTCGGCCCAGTCCCAGTTTCCACGGTCTACTTTGTGCGCACCGATCTGAATCAGCGCCCCGCGAATCTGGACTCCACCCGGCACGATATGGTCGAGCACCTTGCGCGCGATGGCCCCGGCCGCCACCCGCGCCGCGGTTTCGCGCGCCGACTGCCGTCCGCCGCCGCGATAGTCGCGCACGCCGTATTTCATGAAATAGGCATAGTCCGCGTGACCAGGCCGGAACTTGTCCTTGATCCCCTCATAGTCCTTGGACTTCGCGTCCACATTGTCGATGTGCAGCGCAATCGGCGTCCCCGTCGTGACCTGTCCACCCGTGCTGTCGTCGGAGAACACGCCCGACAGGATCTTCACGATGTCGGTTTCCTGACGCTGCGTGACGAACTTGGACGTCCCCGGCCGCCGCTTTTCCATCCACGGCTGAATGTCCGCCTCGGTCAGTCCAATCCCCGGCGGCGTCCCGTCGACGACGCAGCCCAGCGCCGGCCCATGGCTCTCGCCCCAGGTCGTCACGCGAAACAGATGGCCGTAGGTGTTGTGGCTCATGCTCGACCTTCTAACCTGAGTCCGCCCGCGTTCACAGCGCGGCCTCCGTCCCATTGGCCAAACGGTAAACGCGGTTGTGCTCGGGCGTGTTGGACGTAGGGATTTCCGCCACCGGCACACGCAGGTTCAACCCGCGCAGCGTCCGCCCAACCGCCCCGTGCGCCACGACGACCACGTCGCCGCGAAGCTCCGCCAGCCAATCCTGAAGCCGTGCCACCAAATCTGCATAGCTCTCGCCGCCGGGCGGTACATGAGTCCATCGCGAATCCTCATAGGCGGTCCAGGCGTCCGGATGACTGGACCGTATCTCGCGCGAGGTCATGCCCTCCCAGTCGCCGAACCCCAATTCCGCCAACCGCTCGTCGATCACATAGCCGTCAGGCGCTAGACCGAGATGCTCCCGAATGATCGCCATCGACGCCCGCGCTCGCCCGAGCGGGCTGCACACGAAGGGCAGGGCGCGCACGTCGGGCACGGCCTCGACCAGTGTCACCGCGTTCTCCAGCGCATGAGCACGGCCGGCATCCGTCAGCGCGCTATCCTTGCGCCCTTGCAGCCTGCGTTCGGTGTTCCAGAGGGTCTCGCCATGCCGCACGAAGTAAATCGTATGCGGCGTCATTCGTCCGGCGAAAGCGTCGTCAGCAGCTGCGCGCTCTCGTGAACCTTCTCGATCGCCGCCAGACCGACCATGTGATAGCCGGCGTCGACGTGATGCGTCTCGCCCGTCACCGCCCGGCCCAAATCCGACAGCAGATACAGCGCCGAATTGCCGACCTCTTCGATCGTCACGTTCCGGCGCAACGGCGCGTTCAACTCGTTCCACTTCAAGATGAAGCGGAAATCGCCGATGCCCGACGCGGCCAGCGTCTTGATCGGCCCAGCCGAAATCGCGTTGACGCGAATGCCCTTCTTGCCCAGGTCCTCCGCCAGATACCGCACGCTCGCCTCAAGCGCAGCTTTCGCGACGCCCATGACGTTGTAGTGCGGCATCACCTTCTCGGAGCCCAGATAGGTCAGCGTCAGCATCGACCCGCCATTCGTCATCAGCTTCTCCGCGCGCTGCGCGATCGCCGTGAACGAATAGCAGGAGATGTTCATCGTCAGCGCGAAGTTGTCGAGCGTCGTGTCGACATACCGCCCGCGCAATTCTTCCTTGTTCGAAAAGCCGATCGCATGGACCACGAAGTCCAGCGTGCCCCACGCCCGCTTCAACTCGTCGAACACCGCATCCATGGAACCCTGCTCGGTCACATCGCACGGCAGCAGGATCTTGGACCCGATTCCCTCGGCCAGCGGCTGCACGCGCTTCTTCAGCGCATCGCCCTGATAGGTGAAGGCAAGCTCCGCCCCCTGATCGTGGACCTGCTTGGCAATACCCCAAGCGATCGAGCGATCATTGGCGACTCCCATGATGAGGCCGCGCTTGCCCTTCATTAAACCGTTGATTTGGCTCATTGTTTTGCCGACGTCTCGCCGTGCGATTGGTGACGGTCAATAAGCGCCGGACGCTAGTCAAATTCGCCGGGCCGGTCAAACCATGGCGTTAACGACACACGAAGTCTTCGAGCGCCACACCGTCGCACTGAGGCGGCGCGCCCGCCTTGCGCCAATAGTCGATGATCCGCGCATCCTTGAGCATCGCACGCCCTGTCGCGGTCTGCGCCCAATCCGGTATGCGCCACGCCAGCCCGATCATATGCGCGACGCGCGTCGTGTCCCCTTCGCGCAGGCGCCGCGCGACGAGCTCCAGAAAACCATCCGTATCGCCCACCAGGAAATAGATGACGTCCGGATTGAAGGTCGGATCGCGCGTCGACTCGTCGACAAGAACCTTGCTTGCAGCCGGCAAGCCAACCGGCGATTTGATCGCCGCAACGATGACATCGGTGAACGCGGCATCCACCGACCCGACCTTGGCCGCCGCTCGAAAGTGCTTCTCGGCGTCGTCAAGCTTGCCTTGCGCTTTCGCGATCGCCGCCAGATGCAAGTAGCCGTGTATGGCCGCATCCGGCCCGCCACCCAACAGCTTCTCCGACAGCGCGGTGCTCACCACATCGTCGCGCCGGGCGAAGGCGACGCGCGCGCGCCAAATGTCGATGAACGTGTAGAGCGGGTCGACGTGTGCCGCCTTGTCCAACGTGCGCGCCGCCGCTTCAAGCCTGCCAACCGCGTACTGCGAAAGCCCCAGCCAAAGCAGGCCGGTCGAGTCCGAAGGATCGAGCACGACCGCGCGATTGCCGTGTTCGAACGCCTCGCTCCATTGCAGCCGGTCGCACGCCATGCTTCCCAACACCGCATGCGGCTGCGCCAAAGTCGGATCGAGTTCGATGGCCTTCTCCGCCGCACGCCGCGCCAGCGGTGCATAGTCGGCGAATTTTTTGGGATTGCGCGAGCCCTCGGACGTATAGCTCGCCGCCAGCCCCGCATAAGCCTGCGCGAATGCCGGATCCAGCTTGGTGGCGCGCTGGAAGAGATCGATGCTCTGCGCCACAGACGCTTCACCGCGGTCGCGGAACAGCGCGCGCGCCTCCAGGAACATCCGATAGGCCTCGATACTCTTCGTCGGCGCATCGCGCGGCGGCGCGACGAGGTCGATCTGCAGATTCATCGCCGCCGCAATCGCCGTCGCGATCTCGTCCTGCACGGCGAAGATATTCTCGATCTTGCGGTCATAAGTCTTCGACCACAAATGCACATCGGTTGTCACATCGATCAACTGGGCGGTAATGCGCACGCCGTCGTCGGACCGCCGCACGCTGCCTTCCAGCACGTGCCGCACGCCGAGTTGCTTGGCGACTTCGGGCAACGGCACGTTCTTACCCTTGAACGCGAACGACGACGTGCGCGAGATCACCTTCAGGTCGCGCCGCTGCGCCAACAGATTGAGGATCTCCTCGGTCAACCCGTCGGAGAAAATCTCGTTCTTCGCGTCCGTCGACATGTTGACGAACGGCAGCACCGCAATCGACTTCGGATCGACGGCGGGCGAAGGCGGCGGCGCAGGTTTCGCCGGCGCCGCTTCCGCGACGACCGCAGGCGCATCGCGCGGCACGAACACCTGCACGACGGCAATCAGTCCGACGACGACCAGCATGCCAGCGAGCAACAGGTCCGTCGTCTCCGGCATTACCAGCGCGCCGTCGCCGTGGCTCTTGGTGCGCTTAATGCCTTGCGGCGTGATCTCATAGACCCACGTCAGCGCTAGCACCACGGGCAACGCCAACGCGATGATCCCGAACACGACGGTGTCGAACGACGCCGCCAGGTTCAGCGTATTCTCAAGCGTCGCCGCGACCTGCAGCACGATCCATCCCGCGACGACGTAAGCGGACGCCACGCGCAAAACCTTGCGCCGCTGCAGCTCGGAGATGAACCACTGTATGGCCGGCCAGACGCTCAATTCAGATCGACCGCGAATCTCTTGAAGTCGGCAAGGTCTGCGTAGTCCAACGCACCTTCCTGCGTCGCCGCGAGCACGATCTTGGGCGCCATGCCCGCGACAAATGCCTCCGCCCAGCGCGGCGCGCACAAGCACCACCGGTCGCCGGGCTTCAGCCCCGGAAAGCCATATTCGGGCATGGGCGTGGACAGATCGTTGCCGTGCGCCTTCGAGAACGCCAAGAATTCCACCGTCATGATCGCGCAAACCGTATGCGACCCGCGGTCCTCCGGCGACGTGTTGCAGCACCCGTCCCGGAAAAATCCCGTCACCGGCTCGATGCTGCACGAGGCCAACTCGCCGCCCAAGACGTTGCGTTGCGCGGGCCGCTTTCCTCCACCACTTCCTGCTTGATAGGCCATTGGGTTCCCGTTCCGTTGGTGTAGTTTTAGCGCGCTTTCGGCCGGCTGCGAAATTCGCGGATTGACGCGCCGGTTGCTGAACGTCTGACGCGTGACGAAGGAAACACTTGCGGATGGTTTTCGGTCTCCTGGCGCTAACCGTAGCGGCCCTGTTCACGGGCGCGGCGATCTACATCAACATCGCCGAACACCCGGCGCGTCTAAAACTCGAAGACGGCCCGCTGCTCACCCAGTGGAAGCCCTCCTACAACGCTGGCAAGCTGATGCAGGCAAGCCTCGCCGCGGCGGGTGGCATCCTGGGCCTCATCACCTTCTTCTTCGACTGGGATTGGAAGTGGATCATCGGCGCGATCTTCATCGCCGCCAACTGGCCCTACACGCTCTACCTGATCATGCCGACAAACCACAAACTGATGGCCGCCGACCCCGCAGCCCCCGGCATCGAAGTCCGCCCGCTGATGGTCCGCTGGGGCTGGCTCCACGCCGGCCGCAGCATCCTGGGCGCCATCGCAACACTGCTCTTCATCGCAGCGGCCGTGAACTAACGCCCCGGCCAGCCGACGCGCTGAAGCACATCGACCGCGTGTTCGAAGTCGGCTCGGTCCACGTAGATTTGCGCCGAAAGCCGGACCTGGAAGTGTCCCTGGAACACGGATGAGGCGACCTGGATGCGGTGGTCGTCCCACATCGCTTTCATCAGCGTCAGCGCATCTTCCGGATCGGCCGCCCGCTTCTGCGGCAGGATGTAGGTGCGCATCGCGGCGAACATCGCATCCGGCGCGACGGGCGTGACATCCAGCGCGCGCATCGCCTCCGCGCCCTCGCGCGACAGCCGGTGCAGATGATGGCGAACCTCCGCCGCGCCGAACTTGGCGATGAAGTCCATCGCCGCCGGCACACTGAGGAACGCGGACACGTCGCGCGTGCCGACATAGTCGAACGCAAACGGAAACCCGAGGTCGTGCCAATGGCTGACCGACAAGGGCAGGGGCTGCGGCGCGTCCGCTGCGGCATAGAGAAACGCGCAGCCCTTCGGCGCGTAGAGCCATTTATGAGCATTGGCCGTGTACCAATCCGCGCCGATCGCCGGCAGATCGAGATCGAGCTGTCCCAGCGCATGCGCGCCGTCGATCAGCACATGCACACCCTTCGCCTTCAGTGCGCGCGTGACTTCGACCACCGGAAACACGATCGCGGTCGGTGACGAGATGTGGTCGATGATCGCAAGCCGCGTGCGCGATCCGGCCGCATCGCTGATGCGCTCGACGACGTCGTTCGCGGTCAACGGAACGGGCAGGGCGACCTTCACGATGCGCGCGCCGGTGCGCTGACACGTGCGCTCCGCCGCCAACCGCACGGCGTTGTAGACGCAGTCGAGAACGAGAATCTCATCGCCCGGCTTGAACGAAACGGTGTCGAGCACCGTGTTGACCGCTTCCGTCGCGTTGCTCACGAACGCGATGCGCTCGCCCGTCGTGCCGACGAAAGAGCCAAGTCGCGCAGCGGCCGCGCGGATCGCGTTGTCGGCGACGCGCGGCGAAACCTTGTAGCGGAAGAACGAGTCGGGCTGCCGCTCCATCTCCTCGCGGATCGCCGACTGCGCCGCGAGCACGTCCTTCGGACAAGCGCCGAACGAACCGTGGTTGAGGAACGTGCCGTCAGGCTCCAGATGCCAGAGCGGACGCAGATGTCTGCCGAACATGGTCATGCCCGGCAGACTAGAGAGTGATCGTAAGCGGCGGTAGGCGGCTTAGCCCAACAAACGCTGCGGCCCAAAGGCGCGCATGAAGACGTCGGCGCAGAATTTCGCCCGGCGTTCGATCTCGTTGGGCGACATTTCGGTGCCCACGCCCAAAAGCCAGCGCGCCTCGATCTGTCCCGTGATCATGCCGAGGAAATGCTCGGCCGCGATCGTGGACTCGCCGCCGGCGTCGAGCCGGCCGAGGCGTTCCTCGCGCGCGATCCATTGGCTGAGCGCCTCCAGCATCTGGCGCGGCCCAGCCTCATAGTACGCCTGGCCGATCTCCGGAAACTGCTGGCTCGCGCCGATGATCATGCGGTAGTAGCCCATCTCGCTCGGGCTGCACGCATGCGTGTAATACTGCCGCGCCACGTCGGTCAGCATCTCGCGCGGGTGGCGCTCAAGCGCATGGGCCGCCAACGGTGCACGCATGTAGGCGGCGCGGTCGGCGATCATCGCCTTGAAGAGATCTTCCTTGCTGCCGAATTGATTATAGAGCGTCTGCTTGGCGACGTTCGCGGCCGCCGCGATCGTGTCCATCGGAACGTCATAGCCGTGCGTGCGAAATGTCTCGGCTGCGGCCTCGAGAATACGGGCGCGCGCCGACAACAATTGCGACGGCGAAAGTGAAACAGCTGCTGAAGAAGAACGGCTCATCGCAATACCCATCGATAGAAAAGTGTTGTCCCCGCTTCGGCGAATCACCTGATTCGCCGATCATCAGTATGCTGCCGAATCAGTTTTGGACTGAGAAGTCCAAAGGCTTAGCCGGTTAACAAAAAACTAACGCGCTTAATCTGGAGTCGTTGCACCCGCCGTGAGCAAATTAGCGGTGGAAATGATTCACGCGATTCACGGCCGATCGGCGATGGGGACAGGATGGACCGCGCCATCCTCGCGCAAACGCACTAGACGCACGAGTCTAAGTGGTGAAAAAATCGCGGATTAGCTGGATTTTCTGAGCGCCGAGTCGATGGACGCCCACAGCGGCTCAACCGGTTCGAGGCCGATGGAAAGGCGCACGAAGCCGTCCGCGACGCTGTCCCCCCATCTCGCGCGCCGCTCCGCACTTGTCCGCACGCCGCCGAAACTCGTCGATGGCTGTATGTAAGGACAGTCCGCAATGAACTGCTCCGCCGCGCCGGTATCGCGCAGGGTGAGCGAGATCATCGAGCCGAACGTCAGCATCTGCTTGGCCGCGATGGCATGCGAAGGATCGCTCTTGAGCCCCGGATAGCGCACGGCAAGCACGCGCTCGTGCCTTTCCAGCCGCTCGGCGATGACGCCGGCCGTCGCGCACATCCGCGCAAACCGCACCTCCAGCGTCTCAAGGCCACGAAAAACGAGCCACGCCTCGAACGGCCCGGGGATCGAGCCCGAGTACTTCCGCCAATCCTTGAGGCGCGCCATCAACGCGCCGTCGCGCGTCGCGACATGCCCCATGAGAGCATCCGAATGCCCGTTGACCGCCTTCGTTCCGGCGCAAACGACGATGTCTGCACCCAGTTCGAGTGGCCGCTGCCCGAGTGCCGTCATGGTCGTGTTGTCGACCGAGAACACGGCGCCGGCCGCTTTGGCGAGCACCGCCGCCTCGCGCAGATCGCAAACGTCGAGGCTGGGGTTCGATGGCGTCTCGGCATGCACCAGACGAAAGCCGTCGAAGCCGCCCTCTAGGAAGCGTGCCGTCGGCCGTGTCTCGACCTTGACGCCCAACGTCTTCAGAAACTGATCGGCGAGCGCGCGCGTCGCGAAATAGCCGTCCGCCGGCACAAGCACACGGTCGCCCGCGCGCGCCGTCGTGAAAAGGACAGCCGCAATGGCCGCCATACCGGACGGGAAGATCAGCGTTTCCGCGCCTTCGATAACGCCAAGAGCTGCCTCCAAGGCCTCCCATGTCGGATTGCTGTAGCGCCCATAAACATACGGCACATTCGACGGATTGCCCGGCAGGTGAAACACCGCCGTCGGCCAGATCGCCGGCACGACGGAATCGCCGGGCGCAAGCGTCGCATCGCGATGATGCAGCAACCGCGCGGCCAGCGCTTCGATCTCTGTCTTGTTCATGGAAGCCATCGATGCGCTGCGAACGTCACTGGCGCAAGCGTCAAATGTCGCCGAACTTTTTGCGCGGGTCGTACGGGTGCGCCGCTTCCCACCGCTTCACGATGTCATTCAAGTTCGAGTCCGACTGATCGGGCAGCACGATCTGCAGCGTAACGAACTGATCGCCCGCCGGATGGATCGAGTAGCCCGGAATGCCCTTGCCCTTCAGCTTGAACACCTGGCCCGCATTCGCACCGGGCGGAACGATCATCACAAGCGGCCCGTTCAGCGTCGGCACCTTCACCTTCGCCCCGTGCAGTGCTTCGTTCAGCGTGATCGGCAGATCGAGATGGATGTCGTGCCCTTCGCGGCGGAAGTAGGGATGCGGTTCGATCTTGATCGTGATCATCGCATCGCCGGCCTGGCCGCCCGGAATGCCCGGCTCGCCCAAACCCTTGAGGCGGATCGATTGACCGTCGCGCACGCCGATAGGAATCTTCACGTCAAAACGCTTGCCCGCCGGCAGCTTCACGCGCCGCGTACCGCCGAGCGCCGCTTCCTCGAACGTGATCGAAAGATCGTAGTGGCTGTCGAGGCCCTTGCCCGGCGTCGGCTTCTTGCGCCCGCCCGCCGACCGCTCGCCGAAGAATTCGGAGAATAGATCTTCGACGCGGCTCTTCTTCGGTTCGCTCGCCGAGCCCGATCCAAACGCGCGTTCGAATGCGTTGCGGAAAGCCGAACTCGCGCCATCGCCGTTCGCTTGCGCGCCATTGGCTGCCGTCCCATTGGTATGCGTCCCGTTCGCGTGACCGTTGACGTGCGCGCCGTTCTTCGCCGCCGTCTTAGTTGCGGTCTCTGCAGGCTCGCGCTCAGGCTCCGCCGCTTCAGGTTCCGGGCGCGGAACATACCCGTGGCGCGGGTTGCCGTGCGCGTCGATCTCACCGCGGTCATAGGCTTTGCGCTTCGACGGGTCGCCGATCACCTGATAAGCGATGGACAGATCTTTGAAGCGTTTGCCCTTGTCGGACGCGCCTTCGCTGGTATCGGGATGGAATCGCTTCGCGAGCGACCGGAAAGCCGACTTGATGTCGTCCTCGCTGGCCGATCGCTGAACGCCGAGTACTGAATAGGGGTCATACATCAGCAAGCGCGCTCACACGCCAACGGGCGTCTGTTTGTAAACGAATTATTAATTGTATCTTAATAACCTACCGCTGCGCACTGCCATACTACGTCGCAGGGCAAATGCGCAAATTACAAATATTTTCAAAAGCTTAGGGTGCCTTCGCGGCGTCCGATGCCGGCATTTTGACCAGGGATTCAGCGATCGCACGCTCGGCCGGCGCCAGTTGCGCGGCCACAAAAGACAACTCCGCGGACGCCTTCGGGTGCCCCTGATTCGCGGCGAGCTTCAACCAGCGATACGCCTCGATCATGTCCTGCCCGACGCCTTCGCCGCGTTCATAAAGCAGCCCAACGCGCAGTTGCGCATCGGCATTCCCGCGCCCGGCCACGTTGCGCCACGACGCGAAGGCAAGCCGCTTGTCCTGCGCCGCATACGCGGTGAGCCCAGCGTTCATCTGCGCAAGATCAGCCGGCGGCATCTTCGCGGCATAGTCCGCCGGCACGACATCGCCGGGCATAGCGCGCGGGCCGCTGCTGACGGCGCCCGACGATGTCGGCGGAGCAGGCGGCAGATTGCGCTCGGATGTGATCGTCCCGCCGCCGCGATACGGATCATCGTCATCGCCGACAGGCGTCGACGACGTCACAGGCCCAGGCCCCATCGCCGCCAGCTTTGCCTGTGCCGGCGCATAGCCGTTGCGCGCCGCTCGCTCGAGCAACGCGCGCGCACGCGCCGGATCGCGCTCGACGCCCAGCCCTTGCTCATACATCTCGGCAAGCTTCACCTGCGCGAGCGAAAGGCCCGCGGACGCCGCGCGCGCATACCACGCAGCGGCAGCCTGAGGATTCTTCTCGACGCCTTCGCCGGCGAGATACATGTCCCCGACATTCGCCATCGCCGTGACGAGGCCCTTCTCGGCCGCCTCGGAGTAGAGCTTGAACGCCTTCTTGGAATCCTTCTCGACGCCCTTACCCTGCCGCAAAAGCTGCGCCGCGTTGCGCATCGCCGCGAGATCGTCCTCCGCAGCAAGGCCGGACCAAATCCGATAAGCCCCGGCAAAGTCGCCCGCGTCATAAGCGGCGACAGCTTGGTCGAACCGCGACGCTTTCTCCGCCACCACATTCGTTGCGCACGCGTTCAGCGCCAAGGCGAACGCAACCAAAATCACAAAACGCAAGGTTACCATCATGGGGTGCGAGCGGCTCTCAATCTCAGTGGCGGTGCCGCGCGGAAGGGGCGCGCGACAGGTCGTCTCCCGCGTCCTATATACTGGACTTGAGAGCAACAGCGCAGCGTCAAATCGCATGTCAGATGCCAAGCCGATAGAAGACGCCCCGTCCGAGATTCCGGCGGCCGGCGACCCGTTCGCGCAGTTCGCCGAATGGTTCGCCCTTGCGGCGACGAAGGAACCGAACGACCACAACGCCATGGCGCTCGCGACGGTTGACGCAAGCGGCCTGCCCAACGTGCGCATGGTCCTGTTGAAGGGATATGACGCGGGCGGCTTCGTCTTCTACACGAACTTCGAAAGCGCGAAGGGCACCGAACTGCTCGGCGCCAAGCAAGCCGCCCTCGGCTTCCATTGGAAAAGTCTGCGCCGCCAAATCCGCATCCGCGGCCCCATCTCGCAGGTCAGCAACGCCGAAGCCGACGCCTATTTCGCCTCGCGCCCGAAGGACAGCCAGATCGGCGCTTGGGCCTCGCGCCAATCGCGAGCGCTCAAGGGCCGCTTCGAACTGGAAACGGAAGTCGCGCGCTACGCTGCCAAATACGGCCTGACGAAAGTCCCTCGTCCGCCGCACTGGTCGGGCTTCCGCCTCGCGCCGACCGAGATCGAATTCTGGCGTGATCGTCCGTTCCGTCTGCACGACCGCCTCGTCTATCGCCGCGACACGCCGACGTCGGCATGGCGGACCGAGCGACTGTTCCCGTGACGCCAGCGCAGGCGACAGGCGCGGAAGCCGAGCGCCTGAAACGCCGCGCGACGACGGCGGCTGTGACGGTCGCCGCGATCCTGATCGCGATCAAACTCTGGGCTTGGGCCGCGACGCATTCGGTCGCGATGCTCGCCTCGCTGGTCGACTCAGGTCTCGACCTGGTGGCCTCTTCGCTCAATCTCCTGGCGGTGCGCCACGCCATGACGCCCGCCGACCGCGAACACCGCTTCGGTCACGGCAAGGCCGAAGCAATCGCGGGCCTGGGACAAGCCGCCCTCATCGCACTCTCAGCGGCGTATCTGTTGTACGAGTCGGTGATACGGCTGATCGATCCGCAGCCTGTCGAAGAAAGCGTGACAGGCCTGATCGTCATCGCCGTCTCGATGGTCCTCACCGTCGCGCTCGTCATGTATCAGCGCTATGTCATCAGCCGCACGCGCTCGCTCGCCATCGACGCGGACTACCTGCACTATGTCAACGACATCACAACGAATCTCGGTGTGGTGCTGGCGTTGGTGCTTGCCGGAGTCTGGGGCTTCGCCATCGCCGACCCGATCATCGGCCTCGCCATCGGCGCGGTGATCGCTTGGGGCGCCTTCAGCATCGTGCAAGGCGCCTACAACGAACTGATGGACCGCGAGTTCGAGGACGACGATCGTCGCCGCATCAAAGAAATCGTCGCCCGCCATCGCGACGTCATAAGCCTTCACGACCTGCGCACGCGCCGCTCGGGCCACCGCTCGTTCATCCAACTGCACCTCGAACTGCCCGCCGGCATGACGCTGGCCGAGGCCCACCGCATCAGCGATGAAGTCGAACGCGCCATCGAGGACGCCTTCCCCGACACCGAAGTTCTCATCCACCAAGACCCCGCCGGCGTCGAAGAGCCTAACGTGGACAAACGGCCATGGATCAATCCGACGTCGTAATCTGGCTTCGCTCCGGTGCACCGTGGGGTGAAGTCCCGAAGGTCGAAGAAACGCATGCGGCCTTTGTGTTCCTGGTCGGCGAGCGCGCGTTCAAACTGAAGAAGGCCGTCAATCTCGGCTATCTCGACTTCGCGACGCCGGAGAAGCGGCATCACGTCCTCGACCGCGAACTGAGACTCAACCGCCGCACCGCGCACGAGATGTACCGTCGCGTCCTGCCGATCACCGAACGCGACGGCAAGCTGGCGCTGGACGGGCAGGGGCGCGCGGTCGACTTCGTGCTGGAAATGAAACGCTTCGCCGACGGCGCGCTCCTCAGCGATATGGCCGACAACGGCAAGCTCGACGTCGCGATGGTCGAGAAGCTGGCCCACCACGTGGCCGCCTTCCACGCCGCCGCCGAATCCGTGTCGAACGTCGATTGGCCGGCCGCCGCCGCGCGCATCGCCGACGAAAACCTGCGCGACCTCAGAGAACAGCGAACCGTCTTTGACGCCGCGTCGCTGCCGCCCCACACGCTCAATCGCGAGAACGTCCACAAAGCGGCGCACGAAACGTTGAAACGCCAATCGTCGGCCATACGCCATTGCCACGGCGATCTGCATTTGCGCAACGCTTTCGTCGATCACGGACGGCCCATCCTGTTCGACTGCATCGAGTTCGACGATTTCTACGCCAACATCCCGCCGCTCTACGACATCGCCTTCCTGATCATGGACCTGCGCGCGCGCGGTCTGACCGACCACGCGAACCGCGCGCTCAACGCCTGGATCATGGATCAACCGCCGCCGCGCTGGCACGGGCTGATGGAGGATCTCGCGGCGCTGCCCGCGTATCTGACGTGGCGCGCCGAAATCCGCGCCAAGACGGAAGGCCGCAGACCGGGCGCCGCCGACACCGCACGCCGCTATCTGAAACTCGCAAGTGACTTCGCAACGCCAAGCGGGCCGATCCTGATCGCGATCGGCGGTCTCTCCGGCACAGGCAAGTCGACGCTCGCCCGCGCGCTCGCGCCGGGCATCGGCCGCGCGCCGGGCGCGATCCATCTGCGCACGGACGAAATCCGCAAACGCCAAGTCGGCGTCAGCCTCGACGCCCACCTCGCGCCCGCCGCCTACGCGGCCGAACGCACCGCTCACGTCTACGCCACGATGGACGACCTCGCCGGCGCGGCGCTTCACGCCGGCCAAGCGGTCGTCGCCGATGCCGTCTTCGCGCGCGAAGACGAACGCAGCGCCATCAAAGCCGTCGCGTCGAAGGCCGGCGCGCGCTTTATCGGCCTATGGCTGGAAGCCTCGACACCCACGCTCGAAACGCGCCTCGCCCACCGCACAGGCGACGCCTCCGACGCCGACAAGACAGTTCTCCACCGCCAACTCGGCTACGATCTGGGCAACATCGCGTGGACGAAACTCGACGCCGGCCAAGGCGCTCACGCGCTCGCCGACGCCGCACGCAAACAGATCGGCTGCTGAGGCCGTCGCCGAGCCGATCAGTCTCGCAATTTTTCGCGCCGCACCCACGCCTCGGTTTTGTCGAGCGCGCGCACGAAACGTTCGAACATCTCGTCGATCTCCGCTTCCGTGATGATCAATGGCGGACAGAACCCAAGCCGGTCCGACAGCATGCCCCGCGTGAAGATGCCTTCCTCCTGCGCGAACACCGCACAATTCATCGCGACCGCTTTATCTGCAGCGAAATTGCGCCTTGTGGCCTTGTCCGCCACCAATTCGACGCCGCCCAGCAAGCCCACGCCATCGGCTTCGCCCACCAGGGGATGCTCACGCAGCGCGCGCAACCGCTTCAAGAAATGCGGCGCCACCCGCCGCACGTGACCGACGATGTTGCGCTCCTCGTAAATCTTGAGCGTCTCGAGCGCGACCGCCGCCGCAACCGGATGCGCGCTGTAGGTATAGCCGTGCCCGAACGTGCCGATCGCCCGACTCTGATCCAACAGCGCCTCGTACATGTCGTCATGCATCAGCATCGCGGAAATCGGCAGATAGGCCGATGACAACGCCTTCGCGCACGACAGCGTATGCGGCCGCATGTTGTACGTCTGCGCGCCCCAGTAATTCCCGGTGCGCCCGAACCCGCAAATCACCTCATCGTCGATGAAGAGAATATCGTGCTTGGCCAAGATCGGCTGAATGCGATCGAAATACGTCGCCGGCGGCACGATCACGCCGCCCGCGCCCATCACGGGCTCGGCGATGAAGGCCGCAATCGTGTCCGGCCCCTCACGCTCGATCAGCGCCTCGAGATTGCCGGCCAGCCGCGCTGCAAAATCATCGTCGCTCTCGCCCGCCTCGGCAAAGCGATAGGCATGCGGACAATCCGCATGAAGGATTCCGGCGAACGGCAGATCAAACCCGCGATGATTGTTCGGCAACCCCGTGAGGCTCGCGCTCACCAGAGTCACGCCGTGATAGGCCTTCGTCCGGCTGATGATCTTCTTCTTCTGCGGCTTGCCCTTCGCATTCCAATAGTACCACGCAAGCTTCACCTGCGTATCGTTCGCCTCCGACCCGGAGTTGGCGAAGAACACCTTCGAAGCGGCAAACGGCGCCACCTCTTTCAGCTTCTCCGCTAGCTCGATCCCCGGCTCATGACTGCGCCCCGCAAAGATGTGCGAGTAGGGCAGATGCCGCATCTGCTTCGCCGCCGCCTCGACCAGCCGCTCCTCGTTGTACCCAAGGCTCACACACCAGAGCCCCGCCATCGCGTCGATATACTCGCGCCCCTGGCTGTCGAAGATATGGACACCCTTACCCCGCTCAAGAATAAGCGGCCCCAACTCGCGATGGCGCGCGAGGTTGGTATAAGGATGTATCAGCGCTTCGACGTCGCGCGTCTGGGTATTCGTCAGGGGCATAGCGTCCACTCGGTTGCTTTGGCCGGTGACGGTTGACCGACCCCCGCGGCGCGGTCAAGCGAACGTGTGATCGCACGCACGCTCGGACGGCCATCCGGCCCGCTCTCACCTTCGTATTGTCCCCTTGCCGCGCCGCACATAAGATCGGCGCAAACCGGGGCGAAAGCGCCCGCAAGCTATCTGGAGGAACGAAATGCTCGGCTCTATGCAGGATTGGCCTTTGGTGGTGTCGTCGATCCTGGACCACGCGGCTCATTTCCACGGGGAACGCGAGGTGGTCAGCCGTTCGGTCGAGGGCCCGATCGTGCGCACCAACTACCGCCAAATCCACAGCCGGGCGCGCAAGGTGGCGAAGGCCTTGACCCGCCGCGGTATCCGGCTGGGCGACCGCATCGGCACGCTCGCCTGGAACACCGGCCGGCACCTCGAAGCCTGGTACGGCATCATGGGGCTGGGCGCGATTTGCCACACGATCAACCCGCGCCTCTTCCCGGAACAGATCGTCTACATCGTCAATCACGCCGAAGACCGCATGATGTTCGTCGACCTGACCTTCGTGCCGCTCCTCGAAAAGATCGCCAAGCAAATCGACGTCGTCGAAACCTTCGTCATCCTGACCGACAAGGCGCATATGCCGCAGACCACGCTGCGCAACGCCATCGCGTTCGAGGACCTCGTCGGCGACGTCGACGACGATTTCAAATGGGCGAAGTTCGACGAGAACACGGCGGCGGGCCTCTGCTACACGTCCGGCACAACGGGCAACCCGAAGGGCGTGCTCTACTCGCACCGCTCGAACGTCCTGCATGCGATGGCGGTGAACACCGCCGACTGCATCGGCGCGAAGTCGACCGACACGCTGCTGCCGGTAGTTCCGATGTTCCACGCCAACGCCTGGGCGACGACGTTCGCCTGCCCGATGAACGGCACCAAGATGGTGATGCCTGGCGCCAAACTCGACGGCCCGTCGGTCTACGAACTTCTCGACGGCGAGAAGGTGACGATCAGCGCCGCTGTCCCGACCGTGTGGCAAATGCTGCTCGCGCACATGGAAGCGAACAATCTGAAGTTGCCCCACCTGCGCAAAGTGATGATCGGCGGTTCGGCCTGCCCGCCGTCGATGATCGAAACCTTCGAGAAAAAATACGAAGTCGAAGTGATGCACGCCTGGGGCATGACGGAAATGTCGCCCGTCGGCACCATCGGCTCGTTCAAGTCAGGCATGGAAGACATGCCCTGGGCGGAGCAACTGAAGGTGAAGTCGAAGCAAGGCCGCGCCATGTACTCGGTCGAAATGAAGATCACCGACGACGACGGCAAAGACCTTCCGCACGACGGAAAGACCTTCGGTCACCTGGTCGTGCGCGGCCCGGGCGTCGCACGGGCGTATTTCAAGGGCGAAGGCGGCCGTCACGGAACGGACTCGATCGTCGACAAGGACAACTGGTTCGACACCGGCGACGTCGCGACCCTAGACGAACTCGGCTTCATGCAGATCACCGACCGCGCCAAAGACGTGATCAAATCCGGCGGCGAATGGATCTCCTCGATCGACGTCGAAAACATCGCCGTCGGCTGCCCCGGCGTCGCGCAAGCAGCGGTCATCGGCGTCGTTCACCCGAAGTGGGACGAACGTCCGCTGCTGATCATCGTGCGCAAACCCGACGCCAACATCACGAAGGCCGACGTTCTGAAATACCTCGAAGGCAAGATCGCGAAGTGGTGGACGCCCGACGACGTCGCGTTCGTCAACGAAATCCCGCTGACCGCGACCGGCAAGATCCAAAAGACCACGCTTCGCCAGCAGTTCAAAGACTACAAGCTGCCGACGGCGTAGAACAAAAAGAGAGGCGCGCATCGCTGCGCGCCTCTGTCGTCAGAATTCCGTCGATCAGCGCAACGGCTCAAGGTCGGTGTTCTTCACCCAGCCCTGATTGCCGTTCTCGTCTTCGACCTTCCACCACAAGCCGTCCTTCTCGCCCAGCGGATCGACGCGTGCGCCGGCCGGCAATTTCCGCACGACCGCCGACCCCGCATCCGGGAAACGGCGCATCGTCGTCGGACGGACCGTCTGATACGCACGCTCCGGCGCAGCAGCAGACGCGTTGTCGGGAAGTTCGCTCAGGCTATCGACCATCCGGGTGTATGCATCGAGAAACGCGAGCGACACGACCTGGCCGATGCTGGTGTCTTCATACCCGCCGCCGACGGCGCCGCCGAAGCCGCCCCATCCACCGGCGCCCGCGCCCAGTGCAAACGACACGTCGGTCTTCTTCGCCTTGCCCTCTTCGACGACTTTCGTTTCCGACGTGCGCACGTCGGTCACCGAAAGGATCGCCTGCGCTTCAAGATCGCGCGTCGTCAAACCGCCGCCGATGGCCGCCCCGACGGAGCCGCCGATGATCCCGCCGACAATGCCGCCGGCCGTCGAGCCGCCGGTATCGCGATCCGCCGCCACGACTTCCGCGACGAGGATATAGTCCGCCGCGCGAACCTGACCGCCGCCGACATTCGACTTCTTCTGCAGCGACCCCTGCTTGTCGAGATCGCGCTCGCGCTGCGCCGCATCGAAGCCCGCGCCGCGATCGACGAGCGTGAAGCACCGCGACCGCTGCACATAGAGCTTCAACAGTTTCTGCGGTGACTGCAGGTCGTATTCGTTCCAGCCCGCGCGGTCGCCATCGACGATCGTGATCGCGCCGAGCGACCGCTCGCATCTCGGAATCTCCGGCCGCTTGGTATCTTCAGCCCGCGCCGCCGGCGACAGCACGCCGGCCGACGCAACAGCAAATGCAACGCAAAGGGCCGGCAGCCCAAAGGCGCCGCCCCAACGAATTCTTCCCATGATGTAACCCCCAAGGATCCGAAATCCCCGCATTCGATATACACGCAAGCGGCAATCCCGGGCAATCGAAGCAGCCAAACGTCGCCTTGCGCGAGAGGTGCGGCCGGACCAAACTCCTCTCAGGCTAGAAACGGCCGGGGGAAACGACAATGAACGGATTATTCGGGCGCTTGGCGCTCGCAGCGGGCGTCATCGCAGCCGCGCTCGTCTTGGCGGCGGGACCGGCAAATCGCTTCGGCGTCTTGGATTGGATGACCGCGCTCGGGCTGCTGAGGTACGGCGTCTACGCCGCGGCGGCGGCCGGTGTGTTGGCTGTCCTTTGGCTCATCTTCGCGCTCGTCGGCCGGTCGAAAGCAGGTTTTGGCGCAATGTTGGTCGGGCTCGTCTTGGCAGGCGGTGCCGCGTTCGTTCCCATCAACATGCAGATGACGGCCGCCAAGGTGCCGTTCATCCACGACATCACGACCGACACCGCAAACCCGCCCGTCTTCGTCGCGCTGAAAGAGGCGCGCGCGGCAGCGCCGAACGGCGTCGACTACAACACGGCCGAAAACGCGGAGGCGACGCAGAAAGGTTATCCCGACATCGGGCCGCTGATCACGGCTGTACCGCCGGCCGACATGTTCAAACGCGCCGAGGAAACGGGCCGCGCGATGGGTTGGGAAATCGCCGCCGCCGTTCCGGAAGAGGGCCGCATCGAAGCGACCGACACCACGATGTGGTGGGGCTTCAAGGACGACATCGTCATCCGCATCGTGGCGGACGGTGAAGGCTCTCGCCTCGACATCCGCTCCATGTCGCGCGTCGGCAAATCCGATCTCGGCAAGAACGCCGAACGCATCCGCAAATTTTTGGCCGCCGTGAAGGAAGCGAAATAGAGCCTTGACCACACCGCACAAAGCCGCCGACCTGCACGTCGAACTGCCGAAGCTGCCGACGGATCGCAGCTACGATCCGGCGTACGAAACGTCGGTCGAGATCTCGCCGCTGATCCGCCGCGTCCTCGCGCGCAACCCGAACGCGTTCACATTCCACGGCACCGGCACCTACATCGTCGGCCGCGGCAAGGTCGCGGTCATCGACCCCGGCCCCCTGATCGACGAACACGTCGAAGCGTTGCAGACGGCGCTGAAGGGCGAGACGGTCACGCACATCCTGATCACGCACACCCACAACGACCACTCGCCCGCAGCCGCGCCGTTGAAAGCGGCGACCGGCGCCAAGACCTACGCCTATGGTCCGCACGGCGCGGGCAAGAAGAGCGAAGGCATCGACGTGGAGGAGGGCGGCGACATGGACTTCCGCCCCGATGTCACGATGCGCGACGGCGACGTGATCAAGGGCGAAGGCTGGTCGTTCGAGTGCATCTACACGCCCGGCCACACGTCGAACCACATGTGCTTCGCGCTGCGCGAAGAGAAGGCGCTGTTCTCAGGCGACCACGTGATGGGTTGGTCGACGACGGTCATCGCGCCGCCCGACGGCGACATGGCGCAATATCTCGCAAGCCTGCAAAAACTCACGACGCGCGACGATCAAGTCTACTACCCGACCCACGGCAACCCCGTGAAGACGCCGCAGCGCTTCGTCTCAAAGCTCATCGAACATCGCCACGCCCGCGAACGCCAGATCGAGGTTTGCCTGAAAGACGGCATCACCAAGATTCCCGAGATGGTCGCGGTGATCTATTCGGAAATCGACAAGCGCCTGCATCCGGCGGCCGCGATGTCCGTGCTCGCGCACCTGCGCCACATGGTGGCGACCGGCCGTGCCGCAACGGAAGGCGCCGCAACCGCAACGAGCACCTATCGCTCCCCCGCATGAGTTGACAGCCCGCCCGCCTCTGCGTCTCACTGCGCCGTCAAAAAAGCACCGGAGGAAACGATGAAATTCTACAATTCGATCGGACCGAACCCGCGCGCCGTGCGCATGTTCATGGCGGAGAAGGGCCTGAAGATTCCACTGGCCGAAGTTGACTTGCTCAAAGGCGAAAACCGCCAGGACGCCTACACCAAGAAGAACAACGCCGGCCAAATGCCCTGCCTCGAACTCGAAGACGGCTCGACCATCAGCGAGATCACGGCGATCTGCGAATATCTCGAAGACACAAATCCGAAACCCGCGCTCATCGGATCAACGCCGAAGGAGAAAGCGGAAACGCGCATGTGGACCCGCCGCATCGACTTGAACATCGTCGAGCCGCTGGCGAACGGCTTCCGCTACAGCCAAGGTCTGCCGCTGTTCAAAGACCGCATCCCCACCGCGCCCGAAGCGGCTGAGGGCCTAAAGCGCATCGCGCAAGATCGCATGCTGTGGCTCGATAAGATGATCGCCGGCCGCCAATGGGTTTGCGGGGACAGGTTCAGCTACGCCGACATCCACCTCTTCGCCTTCCTCGATTTCGGCAAGCAAGTCGGCCAAATGCCGAACCCCGAAGCCAAGACAATCGCGGCCATCTACGACCGCGCCGCCGCCCGCCCCAGCGCGAAGGCGTAAGCAACTGGTCGACGGCCGGTCACGGCGACGTGACTGGCCGCGGCCCCGCATCATCTGTTCGCATCCCCGCCGAAAACGGGAGACGAACATGCCGACATTCTCGACCGCCGCGCGCGCGATCTTCGCGACCATTGTGCTGCTTGCCGGCGCGCTTCAGGCGCAAGCCGCCGGCGGCCTCTTCGACCTCGAATGGAAAGAGCTCGCGCCAGGCATCCATGTCGGTCAGCGCGCAGACCCGATGCGCTACCCCGTCGTCTGCAACACAGTGATCGTGATTGGCAGCGACGGCGTCCTCGTCTTCGACGGCGGCGGCTTCCCCGCACAAGGCGAACAAGTTGCGGCGAAAATTAAATCGCTGACGCCCAAGCCCGTAAAGTTCATTGTCATCAGCCACTGGCACGGCGACCACAACCGCGGCATCTCACCCATCCTCGACGCTTATCCGAGCGCACAAATCGTCGGCCACGAATTCACCCGCGCCGCCATGCTCGGCGCACCGATGCAGCGCATCCACAAAGCCGAACGCGAAGGCGACGTGCGCGACACGGCCGAGGCGGTGATGAAAGCCCTGGCCGACAACAAATTCATCGACGGCTCGCCCCTCGACCCCGCCGAACGCCCCTTCCTCGAGCGCTTTGTCGCCGACAGCGCCACACACCAGGCGGAAGTGGCGCGCATGAAAATCACCCCGCCCACCATCGTCTTCGACAAAGAACTGTTCCTGAAACTCGGCGACCGCACCGTCGAACTCCGCCACTACGGCCCGGCGAACACCAAGGGCGACGCGGTGATGATCTTGTCGCGCGAGGGCATCGTCGCCTCAGGCGACATCGTCGTCGCACCGGTGCCCTACGGCTTCGGCAGCTACCCCGCGAGCTGGGCGAACGCGCTCAAACAGATCAAAGCCACCAACTACCGCACGCTAATCCCAGGCCACGGCCCGCTGCAAACCGACACGGCCTACGTCGACCTGCTGATCGAAGCGCTCGAAAGCGTCACGGCGCAGGTGAACGCAATGATAGCCCAAGGAAGATCCCTCGACGAAATCCGCAAAGCCGTCGACTTCAGCAAAGTCGAACCCCGCTTCACCAAGGGCGATCCCGTCCTAAAACGCTTCTTCGGCCTCTTCTTCAAACAACCGATCGTCCCCGCCGCCTACAATGTCGCGAAGGGCATCGAAAACGAGAAGCTGACCGAAGAACTTGCCAAACCATGACACATCGCGCCGCAGAACGGGCCACCGGAGTCCTAACGATTTCCTAACGCCGCGGCGCAATCCACAACGCCTTTCGCCGATCTTAACTGTGCGCCCGCTACCCTGGCCGCCTTCAGTGCAGGTCGCGCCACATGACGAAATCGATCGTAGTGCAAGCGAGTGTCAACGCGCGCTCCGCGGTTCTGTGGGCGTTCGTCGGCGCGGCGGCGATCTTGTGCGTGTTGATCGGCGCTTGGATCCTTCACCACGACGAAGAAAGCCGCGCTTACGAACGCTTGATTGAAGCGAACCGCGCGGCCGACCAAATTCTATTGGCGGACGAGCGCCTCACAATGTCGGCCAACATGGCCGCCGCGACCGGCGACGCATCGTGGATCAAGCGCTACGACGATACCATCGCGATGATAGACGAGGGAATCGCGCGCGCTCGCGCGCTGGCGCCTCCGGCCGCGTCGCAACGTTTCGACGCCGAGACAAGAGTATCGAACGATCGCCTTGTCGAACTCGAGCGGAAATCATTTGAGGCCGTGCGCGCGGGCAATAAGGCTCGCGCGCGTGGAACCCTGGGCGGCGCGGAATACGCGCGGCACAAGCGCATCCTAAGCGATGGTACCGATCGCTTTGTTAAGGCCACGATCGCCGCCGTTCGGGTCGAGCTAAGTCGTGTTGAAGGGAATGCCAACCTTCTTTTTCTGGTCGTGACGTGCGTCTCTATTGCGGGCGCAGCGTTCTTGCGGCGTTTGTTGCTGACGAATTTCGCGCGATCGGAACGCGCATACGAGTCTGCGCAGGCCGAGGCCGTCGCGCAGCGCGAGCGCGCCGAGGCGGCCAGCAAGGCAAAGTCCGAATTCCTCGCCAACATGAGTCATGAAATCCGCACACCCTTGAACGGCGTGATCGGAATGACGGGCTTGCTCTTGGACACGCCCTTGTCGCCGAGCCAGCGCCAGTACGCAGAATCCGCGCGCCAATCGGGCGAGGTATTGCATGGCCTCGTCAACGACATCCTCGATTTTTCGAAAATCGAAGCGGGCAAAGTCGATCTGGAAACGACCGATTTCGACCTCGTCCAGATTGTCGAGAGCGTGACATGGATGATGGCCGAACCGGCGCAGTCGAAGGGAATCGAGCTTGCGAGCTTCGTGTCGCCCGAGATCCCGTCGATGTTGCGCGGCGATCCGCTGCGCGTTCAACAGGTGATCGCCAACTTCACGTCGAACGCCGTCAAATTCACCGAGAAAGGCGAGGTCACGCTCAGCGCCAAGATCGTCGCGCGCGGCGAGGGTCAAGTGACCGTTCGCGTCGAGGTCGCGGACTCCGGGATCGGCATCCCGGCAGAGGCGCGGCAGCGTCTCTTCCAGGCCTTCTCGCAAAGCGACGCCTCAATGTCGCGCCGCTTCGGTGGCACTGGACTGGGCCTTGCCATCTCGGTCCAGCTTGTTGCGTTAATGAACGGCCGCCTGGGCTTCGACAGCCAGCCTGGCGCCGGATCGACGTTCTGGTTCGAGGCGCCGTTCGCGCTGGGAAGCGCGAGCAAGTCGCACGCCGCGAGGCGTAACGAAATCGCAGGCGCACGCGTGCTCGTCGTCGACAACAACGTGATGTGCCGCAGGATCTTGCACGAGTTCGTTGTCTCGTGGGGAATGCGTAATGGCAGCGTCGCTGGCGGCGCGGTCGCGATTGCTCGGCTGCATGAAGCAGCATCGGCAAACGAACCCTACGATATCGCCATCATTGACATGGCCATGCCCGATATGGACGGGCTTGAGGCCGCGCGGCGCATCAAGAGCGACACCAAGATCGCAGCGACCAAGGTCATTCTTCTGACCTCGATGCGCCAAGCGGGCGTCGCGGAAGAGGCACGTCATGCGGGCGTCGATGCTTGCCTTGCCAAGCCGACGCGCCAATCGGAACTGTTCGATTGCATCGCGAGTTTGATGAAGGCCGGCGCCTACGAGGCGCCGCGCGCACAAGTGGCGCGGGCACAGACTACCGATACCGCCACGGTCTCGAAAGGTCGTGTGCTGGTCGCGGAGGACAACATAGTCAATCAGCGCGTCGCCACCGGCGTTCTAGAGGCGCTCGGCTATCGCTGCGACGTCGTGTCGAACGGCCGCGAAGCCGTCGATGCGGCATTTCGCGTTCCCTACGACGCGATCCTGATGGATTGCCGGATGCCCGAGATGGACGGCTTTGCCGCCACGGCCGAAATCCGCCGGCGTGAAGGCGAAACGCGCCACATCCCGATCATTGCGCTGACGGCGGACGTGGTCGACGACGTCCGCCGCAACTGCATTCAGGCGGGAATGGATGCCTATGTCGCAAAGCCCCTGCGGCAAGAACAACTGGCCGCGGCGCTGGAACGTTGGATCGTGAAGGCACCCGCCGAAGAAGCAGAGCAAACGACGCCTGTCGCGGAAGACGCGGTCCTCGACGAGAAAACATTTGCGACGATCCGCGAACTCTCCAAGCGCGCGGGCGAGGATGCCGGTAGTTCGATTGTCCAGCTCTTCTTGCGCGACGCCGAAACGCAGGTCGTTGAGCTGCGGCGGCTCCTGGCGCAAATGGACGCGCCGAGCATCGCGGCTTGCGCCCATGCGCTACGTGGCAGCTCCGGCAACATCGGTGCCCGACGGGTCATGCTCGTGTCGGGCGAGATCGACAAACTCGCCCAGGAAAACCGCCTGGCTCAGATCGAACCGCTGATCACGCGGCTCGAAGCCGAGTTTGCCTTGGCCAAGCGTGCCCTTGTCGCCTAGGGTTGCGCCCGCGTTAGATCTTCCGCCCTGCCTTCTCCCAGTAGGGATCGCGCAGCTTGCGTTTGAAGATCTTGCCCGAATCTTCGCGCGGCAATTCGCTGCGGAATTCGACGATCTTCGGCACTTTGTACTTCGCCAGATGATCGCGCAGGTAACCCTTCACATCTTGCTCGCCGACGCTCGCGCCCGGTTGACGTTGCACGACGGCAGCCAGCGCTTCGCCGAACTCCGTATCCGGAATGCCGAACACCGCACAGTCGGCGACGCCGGGGATCTTCAAAATCTCCGCCTCGATCTCGGCGGGATAAATGTTCACGCCGCCTGAGATCACCATGTGATTGCGCCGGTCGCAGAGGAACAAGAATCCGTCCTTGTCGACGTAGCCGATGTCGCCCACCGAGATCAGCCCGTTGCGCTCAGCCTTCGCGCGCTTGCCGTCGTCGCCGTGATAGGTGAAATCGCCGCCGGTCGTCAGCCGCACATAAACGTCGCCCGCTTCGCCGACCGGCAGCTCGTTCCCCGCCTCATCCGCAATCACAAGCTTCACGTCCGGCTGCGCGCGCCCCACTGTGCCCGGATGCTTCAGCCATTCCTCGGCGGTGCAGAACACCACCGCGCCCGTCTCCGTCGCGCCGTAATACTCGTTGATGATCGGTCCCCACCATTCGATCGTGCCGCGCTTGATGTCGGGCGGGCAGGGCGCCGCCGCATGGACGACGAACTTCAGCGACGACAGATCGTATTTCGTCTTGACCGCCGCGGGCAGCTTCATCAACCGCACGAACATCGTCGGCACCATGTGCAGGTGAGTCACGCGATGCCGCTCGATGAGCTGCAACAATTCCTCCGGATCGAACCGCGGCTGAAGAATAACGTCGCCGCCCGTCCGCACCGCATAGCTGCCATAAGCGTTCGGCGCCGAGTGATACATCGGCCCCGTCACAACAGTGATGATGCGCTCAGGCTTCTGCGCGACCAGCACCTGATCGAACCCGAACGCGCGCGAGATCAACTTCGTCAGCGCCAAGGTCTGCGCTTCGGTCGGCGGAAACCGGCGCACGCCCTTCGGCCGCCCCGTTGTGCCCGACGTATAGATGATGGCGCCCGGCGGCTGGATCGCGGCCGGCGCGCGCCGCGGAAAACTCTCGATCCACGCGTCCCACACCTTCACTCCCGGCCGCATCGCGCAGTCCTCGGGCGACAGCTGATAGGCGGCGGCGATTTCGGGCGGCGTGTCGACGGCCAAGACCGGCACCCCGGCCGGCGTCGCCGCCAGCGCCACCGGCAAGAGGTCGTTGTGTACGACGACCGCTTTCGCCCCTGAATCCGTAATGATGTGAGCCGCTTCCTCGACCGTGAAGTGCCAGTTCACCGGCACCGAGTAGGCGCCCAGCAAGCCGGCCGCCATCCCCGCCTCAAAGAAAGCGAAGTCGTTGCGCAAGAACAGCGCCACCCCATCGCCCGGCCCGACGCCGATCGACGCGAACGCAGATGCAGCACGCTCCGCCCGCTCTTGCAGCGCGGCCAGCGGCAATTCCCGCGCACCGCTGATCAATTTTCCCGACATGTCCTCGTACCCATCGTTCTTATGGATTGATCGTGCCAACGCGCGCGCAACCTGACAAGCGATGAGCGAGGCGCTGCGCTCATTAATGTCTCGTAAACCGCGATCATGGCACCCCGGTTCATGTATCGCCCGGGGTCTCAGTTTGTGCGCGTCGCTCGCAGCGTAGGGTTTGCTGTCGCCGTCCTCATGTTGGGCGTCCTCGCGGCACGCCTCGCGCTGGCGCAGCCCGAAGCGACAGACCCGGCAGAACCACCACCCGCATCGACCGGAGACAAGCCGCCCGAAGCCCCACCCGGAGTCGCACCGGAACGCCCGGAAGTCGTCTTCAGCTATGAACCGGCGTTGAAGCTGGACGTGACCGACGACGACGAGAAAGACCAGATCGAGTCCGCGGTCCGCTCGTCGTCGCTGATGTTCACCTACGTTGCAGAACCCCTGGACTCCGTCGGCGTCCTCTTCACCCGCGCACGCGCCGACCGTCAGCGCATCGGCCGCGCGCTCAACGCGTTGGGTTACTTCGGCCCGCGCGTAACCATCACCGTCGGCAGCGCCGGCATCGACGACATGGCGACTGAAGATGCCTTCGCCGCCAACCCGCCCGCCGGCAAAATCCCGGTCGGGATCACGGTCGTGCCGGGCGCCTTGTTCACCTTCGGCAAGATCACGGTCGTCACCACGCCCGGCGCATCGAACGAAGCGCTGAGCCTCCTCCCCGAAAACGCCAGCGGCCTCATCGAAGGCGAACCCGCGCGCTCCGCCGAAGTCGCGGCCGCCAACGCGCGATTAGTGACGCGCTTGCGCGAAGAAGGTTACGCACTCGCCGCCGTCGTGGGGCGCGACGCCGTCGCCGACCATCAGACGTCGAAGCTCGACGTGAACTTCCGCGTCGACCCGGGACCGAAGGCGAAGTTCGGCACGGTTTCGATCAAAGGCAACGAAACAGTCGAAACAGATTTCCTCGCCGGCCTCGTCACCTTCCAACAAGGCGAAGAGTTCGATGTCGAAACGCTGAACGACTACAGGACCGAACTCGAACGCCTGTCGGTGTTCAACTCCGTCGCCATCGAAGAGGCCAAAAGCCTCGATCCGCAGGGCGGCCTGCCCATCACCGTCGTCCTCAACGAACGCAAGCTCCACGTCGTCGGCGTCTCCGCGAGCTATTCGACGCTAGAGGGTGCCGCGCTGGGCGGCTACTGGATGCACCGCAATCTGTGGGGCCAGGCCGAGCAGTTGCGCATCGACGCCACCTCGTCGCGCCTCTTCTCGAACGGCGTGAAGGATTACGAATATGGCTTGAGCGCCGCGCTGACAAAGCCCGCGTTCCCGACCACGCGCGACGATCTGGTTCTGACATTGGCTGCGAAGCGCGAACGTCCCGACGCCTTCGAGCGCGACGCCGTTCTGTTCGACACCCGCATTCGCCGCCGCTTCGACAAGATCGTGCGCGGCGAGGTCGGCATTACCATCGTGCAAGCGCACGAACTCGATGCGCTGGGCGAGCGCGACCGTTCGACGATCCAGCTGCCCGTGGCGCTCGCCTATGACTCACGCGATAACATCCTCGACGCTACGAAGGGCCTGCGCGCCAGCGCCGGCGTCCAGCCGATCATCAACCTCACGCAAGGCAACGGCATCGCCACGCGCTTCGACGCCGCCGCATCAACCTATTGGCGTCTGGAGGAGAACGGTGAAACCGTCCTGGCCACTCGCGTCCTCGTTGGTTCCAGCATCGCGGCCGACATCACCGATCTGCCGGTCGATCTGCGTTATTTTGCCGGCGGCGGCGGTTCCGTCCGCGGCTACGAGTTCCAAGCCCTAAGCCCCCGTAACGCGATTAACCAAATCATCGGTGGACGAAGCGTCGCCGAAGGATCGGTCGAACTGCGCTCGTGGTTGTGGGATGATATCGGCGTCGCCGCCTTCGTCGATGCCGGGTCCGCTTCGTCCGCGAACTTCCCCGACTTCGAAGATGTCGGCGTCGGTGTCGGTATCGGTGCACGCTATCGCACGCCGGTCGGTCCGATCCGCGTGGATATCGCGGTCCCGCTTGACCCGCCGGAGGGCGACTCCGAGTTCGGCATCTACGTAGCCCTGGGTCAGGCGTTTTGAGTGATGAAGCTTTCGAAATGGTTCCGCCGCACGCTGATAGTGCTGGCGCTCGTTGTCGCGAGCGCCGGCGCTTTCTATGTGTTCCTGCAGACGGAACCTGGCCGTGACACCGTCGCCGGCCTGATCGAAAGCCTCGCCGGTTCCGACAATCTAAAAATCACGGTCGAAGGCCTCGACGGCACGCTGCCCGGCGCCCCGCGTGCCAAGAAAGTCACCATCGCCGACGCCGCCGGCCCCTGGCTGATCCTGCACGACGTGGCGCTGAACTGGAGTCCCTTCGCGCTCATCGGCGGCGACATCGTCGCCGAAGAGGTCGCCATCGCGCGCCTCGAATGGCTGCGCCTCCCCGCCGACAGCGACACGAGCGACAGCAGCGATGGTGGCATTCCATCGCTCGCGATCGGCAAGCTCGCCGTCGCCACGGCCGTCATCGCGCCTGAAGTCGCGGGCCAAGGCGGCACGTTCAAGATCGACGCCGCCGCTGACACCCGTAGCATCGCCGACCGCGCCAGCCTGTCCCTGCATGTCGTCGAACTCGGAACTGGCGGCGCACGCGCCAACATCGAAGCACGCTACGACCCGGCGCAAGCCCTTCTCAACCTCGACGCCAAGATCGACGACCACGCCGGTGGCACGCTGGCCACGATGCTGCAGCTCCCGGCCGACGCGCCGCTGACGGTCGCGCTCGACAGTGAAGGCGCGCTCGACGACTGGCGCGCGAAGCTGACGGCGACCGGGGGCACGGCGCTCGGCGCAACAGGCAACGCGACCATCGTGCGCCAAGGCGAATGGCGCGAGTTGAAACTGACCTTCACCTCCGACGTGACCGACGTCGGCCCCGAAAATCTCCGCCCACTTTACAACGGCCACAGCACGGTGGAGATCGTCGGCGCGCGCAGCGATTCCGGCGCCTGGCGCGTCACGCGCCTCGACGCGACGACGCCGGCGCTGACCCTCACCGGCAACGGCGCGTTCGACCCCACAGCCAGGCGCGCAGAAGGCAGCGCCACGCTCACGATCCCGCGCGGACAAGCCGTCGCTTCTCTCATCGACGGCGCTGCCGACTGGCGCGACCTGACGGTGACGGCGAAGACCGAAGGCGTCTGGCCAATCCCTTCCATCATCGTCGATCTGCGCGCCGCGGACGTCGCCGCCGAAGACATCCGCGCGTCGGCGGTCACCGGCCGCATCGTCGCCACACCCGATCGCCGCTGGGACGACGAAAGCCTCGCCGTCGCGTTCGCCGTCAGCGCGGACGCGGCCGAGATGACGAGCGACGACGAAACGATCCGCGATCTCCTTGGACCGCAGGCGACCCTGACATTCCAAACGATGCTGATCGACTGGAAGCGCCTGTCGGGCATGGCCGGCGAACTGAAGACGACGTCCAGCAGCCTGCGCTTCGCGGGCGACGCCGACGCGCGCGCCCTGAACGGCGTCGTGTCGTTCGACGCGCCGAACCTCACGCAAGCCGGTTTCCGCAGCGGCGCGTTGGCAATCAACGCAACCATCGAAGCCAATCTCGAAAGCTCGCGCTGGACCGTGGACGGGAAGGGCAGTGCCACCGACGTGGCGCCCGGCGGCGCGGTCGACGCGCTCCTCGCCGGCAAGCAAGATCTGGCTTTCGCGCTGCAAACGACAGGCCCGGGCCAGATGCAGCTGTCGTCGCTCTCGCTGCGCGGTGAACGCCTGTCACTCATCGCCAGCGGCGACATCATACGCGACGCATTGAACCTCGACGCCGAAGCGACGATCACGAACCTGAACACGCTGTCTAAAGAACACGAAGGCCGCGCCAACCTGGACGTCCACATCGCCGGTACAACCGATGCCCCGCGGCTCAGCGGCAAGGCAACGCTGTCGGCGGGCAAGCTCTTCGGCCGCGCCGTCGAAACGCTGGGGATCGACCTCGCCGAAGCCGACGCCAAAGGGATGAGCCGCCTCACCATCAAAGGCGACTACGACGCACGTCCGGTCGACGGCACGGCCAACGTGGCGTGGCGCCCCGAAGGCGGCGCGCGCATTGAAGCGCTCAACCTCGTGCTCGACTCGTTGACGCTGAAAGGCGACGCCACCGTTCAAGGCGCGGGCTTGATCGACGGCGCGTTCGCCGTCGACGCGCGCGACCTCGCTGAGATCGCGCCCTTCGTCGGCGTCAACATGGAAGGCGCGCTCGCCGGCACGCTGCGCTTCGCCGCGAACGGCGACCGCCAGTCGCTCAACCTCGCGCTCACCGGCCCCAGCTTGGCTGTGGAAGGTGCGGCGTTCGACGGCGTCGCCGTCACCGGCACGATCGGCGATCTCTTCGGCGCCGTGTCGCCGAACCTGCGCGTCAAGGCGGCGTACGCCGACTTCGACGGCTTCGACCTCGAAGCGGTCGACGCGACGGCGCAAGGATCGCTCACCGCGCTCGCCGTCAACGCCAAGGCGCAACGCGCAGGCACGGCGATCACAACCCGCGCGACACTGAGGCTGGAAGCCAAGCCGAACGTGATCTCGGTCGCCACGCTCCAACTCACGCGTGGCGACAAGAGCGCCCGCCTCGCAAGCCCCGTCGACATCACGCTCGACGGCGGACGCATCTTGATTCCCACGACCCGTATCCTCGCCGGCGGCGGCAGCATCACGCTCGCAGGCGATGCTGGCACAACGATGGACATCGGACTCACAGCAACGTCGCTGCCGCTCTGGGTCGCGGCCTTCGCAACGGATCCGTTGCCCGTCACCGGCACGGCATCGGGCACCGCGCGCATCCGCGAAGCCGGTGCGACGTCGTTCGACATGAAGGTCGTGAACCTCGCTCCCGAATCCGACCCCCGCATCGTGCGCAACGTGACGCTGACCGCGACCGGAAAGACCGATCGCACCGGCGTGGACTTCAAACTCACGCTCGCCGATCCGGCGCGCACGTCTTTTCAGGCGACGGGCCGCGTCCCCTTCGCCGAAGGCGGCGCACTGAAGATCGACGTCAACGGCACGGCGGATCTCGCGCTCGCCAACGTCTACCTCTCCGTCACCGGCGACCGCGCACGCGGCCTGATGACGACGTCGGCGCGCATCACCGGCACACGCGCCGCGCCGCGCATCGAAGGCTCAGGCAAAGTCACCAACGGCTTCTTCCGCAGCGCAGGCTCCGGCTTCGAACTGCGCGACATCACCGCCGATTTCGACGGCTCGGAACGCCGCATCGCAGTCACCTCGCTCTCGGCGAAGGCCGCCAACGGCGGCGCCATCACCGGCCGGGGCGGCATCGCGCTCGACCCGGCCGCGGGCTACCCGATCGAACTCGCGCTCAAGGCCAACGACGCGCAGCTCGTCTCGACGGAGATCACCACAGTCATCGCCGACGTCGATGTGCAAATGTCGGGCGGTCTGCTGCGCGAGGCCACGATCAAAGGCAACGCCGACGTCGAACTGTGGGAGATCCGCCTCCCCGAACGTCTGTCGCGTCCGCTCACGCCGATCCGCGTCACGCATCGCAACGCACCGCCGGACATCCAAGCGACGCTCCCCGCGCCGCAACAGGAAGAGGAGGCGCAATCGTCGCTCACCTTCAACCTTGACGTGACGGTGCGCGCTCCGCAACGCGTTCACGTCCGCGGCCAAGGCATCGAGGCTGAATTCGGCGGCCAAGTGAAAGTCGGCGGCAGCGTCGACCGCCCGGCGATCAACGGCCGCTTCGACCTGCGCCGCGGTTACGTCGAATTGCTGAGCCAACGCGTGGCGCTCACCCGCGGCCGCATCGCATTCGCCGGCGACGTCGTGCCGACCATCGACATCGTCGGTGAAGTGCGCAAGACCGACGTCACCGCATCGATCGGCGTCAAAGGCAAAGCGACCACGCCCGAAATCAGCCTGACCTCGACGCCGACCTTGCCGCAGGACGAAATCATGTCCCGCGTCCTCTTCGACAAATCGACCCAGCAACTCTCGGCCTTCGAAGCGGTACAACTCGCCGGCGCCATCGCCCGCCTGTCGGGCTTGGCCAGCGGTCCCGGTATCCTGGACCGCCTGCGCACCTCACTGGGCATCGACAGCCTAAGCGCCGTCACCGATACGGGCGGCGGCACGGCGCTCAGCGCCGGCAGCTACGTCGGCAGCGGCGTCTACCTCGGCTTCGTCCAAGGCACCGACACGACAGCCGGCCGCGCAACGGTGGACGTCGACATCACCGACGACATCAAACTCCGCGGCGAAGCCGGTCCCTCCGGCGACACCCGCCTCGGCGTCGTGGCGGAGTGGGAGTACTAAACGTGCACCCCTTGGCCGCGCGTACGCGCGGCCGTGAGACGTTGAAGCGCCGCGCGTTGCGGAGTCAGTTTTACCACGAAGGCACAAAGGCACGAAGCGGCAGAGACTCTTAGTGTCTTGGTGCCTTCGTGGTAAAGCTGAGTCGTTGCAGCGCGCTGCGCGCGCGGACTGGATGGCCCGGGTTCAAGCCTGGCCGTGACGAACCCTTATTTCGCCACCGACAATTTCAACGTCGCGCGCAAGCCGCCCTCGGCGCGATTGCCCAACACCAACTCGCCGCCGTGCCGCTCGACGATCGCGCGCGCAATGGTAAGGCCAAGCCCATGGCCGCCGGTTTCGATGCTGCGCGATTCTTCCAGCCGCACGAACGGTTTCGTCACGTCGCCCAGTTTGTCGTCGGGGATCCCTGGCCCATCATCGTCGACGCTGATCTCGACAGACCCGCCGCCAACCGTCATCGACACACGCGCGCGTTCCCCATAACGCACGCCGTTCTCGATCAGATTCCGTAGCGCGCGGCGCAACTCGCTCGCGCGTCCCTCGACCCGCGCAGCAGGCAACGTCGCAAACGTGACGGGACTGCCCGTGTCCGCAAGATCGTCACACACCGCCTCGATCAGAGAGGGCAGGTCAACCGGCCGCGTCGGCTCGCCGCTTTCGCCGCCGCGCGCCGCGGCGAGCGCCGCTTCCGTCAACCGCTCCATCTCGCTCAACGACGACAGCATGCGCCCTTGCAACTCGGGATCCTTGATCAACTCGGTGCGAATGCGCAGCGACGCAATCGGCGTCCGCAAATCATGTCCCACCGCTGACAGCAGCGCGCGCTGATCCTCGATCAACCGCCGAAGCCGCGCCGCCATCGTGTTGAACGCGCTCGCTGCAGCTCGCACATCCTGCGGCCCCTCTTCGGGCGCCAGGAACAACGCATCGCCGCGTCCCAACCGCTCGGCGGCAGCGGTCAGCCCCGCAATCGGCCGCGCCACACGCCCGGCGGCCCACACAGCCGCAAACGCGACAAGCACGACCGCGAGCACGCTGGTCAAAATCATCGGCCACATCATTGACGGCACCGCAGGCGGCAGCGCGGAAACGTTCAGCCACAACGCCGGCCCCATCGCGACGGAGATGTCGAGCCTGTCCGGCGCATTCTCGCGCGTCGCGGCGGCAGGAGGCGTCGCGGTGAACACCCAGTCCGGTCCGCCGGTGCCCGGCGCAGCAGGTGCGACCGCAACGACAGGCGGGACCGGCGGCACTGGCGGCACGGGCTCCGGCGGTTCAGGCGCCGCATGCGGATGCTTCATCATCTTCAAGCGCCGCATGCGCTCGACCGCTTCGAGCGGCACAACCGTCGGGCCGTTGCCGGTGATGATGATCGTGTGCCGCCCATCGACCTTCTCTTCGAACTGCTCGAAGCGGAAAGTCTGGAAGGCATCTTCCCACGCCACGCGCACATCCTCGGGCTCCGTATCCGTGCCGCGCGCCAGAGCCCGGCTCAAGCGCGCGTTGCGTTGGCCCTCGTTGACCAAAGGCTGGCTCCCGAAGCGCACCAGGAACGACGGTCCGCTCGCCGTGTCTTCAATCGTCTGACGCGTCTTCTCGTCCGCCTCCTTGGCGAGCATGACGATTCCGGCCGTACGCCGGAACGCCTCCGCCTCATGCAGCGCCGAACGCAAGAACGTCTGCTGACTGGCAAGCAGCGCCACCGATGCCAACTGCGAAACGATCAGCGCGCCGAGCACGATCAGCACGAACCACCCGCGAACCGTGCGTGGCGAGAACCAGCTCATGCGTGCTCCACCAGGCTCGCGAACAAATACCCCGCGCCCCACGCCGTCTTGATCAGCTTCGGATTCCGCGGATCGTCTTCCAGCTTGCGGCGCAGGCGGCTGATCTGAGTGTCGATGCTGCGGTCGAACACCTCGTCCGCCCCGCGCCCCTTGATGCGGTCGAGCAACTGGTCGCGCGTCAGCACAACATTCGGATGCTCCAGAAAAATCGCCAGCAGCGCATACTCCGTCGAACTCAACGACACGACGACGCCGTCGCGCCCAACCACCTGCCGCTCCGGCCCATGCAGCACCCACGCGCCGAAGCGCACGCGGTTGCCGGTCTTGGGCCGCTGCCCGGGCGGCAACTCGTTCGTCCGCCTAAGCACGGCATGAATGCGCGCCAGCAACTCGCGCGGACTGAACGGCTTCGTCACATAATCGTCGGCGCCGACCTCAAGCCCCACGATGCGGTCGAGCTCCTCCGTCCGCGCACTGAGGAAAATCACCGGCGTCCCGCGATGCTCGCGCACGCTGCGGCACAAACTCAACCCGTCCTCGCCCGGCATCATAATATCGAGAACCACAAGATCGATCTCGCGCTGGCTCAGCACGCGCCGCGCCGACGCGGCGGATTCCGCCATCGTCACCTTCAACCCGTTGTCCTGCAGATAGCGCGACAGCGCATCGCGAATATCGCGATGATCGTCGACGATCAGAACGTGCGGCGACGCTTCAGCCATGAGCCCTCGACGCCGATATTAGATCGGCCGCAGGCAGCGTGAAGGTGAAGTGAATGTAATGTGTGCCAAAGTTTGTCGCTCCCCGGTGGCTGAAGCATTGCGCCACGATCGCTCCGCGTACAGACAAATCCGCGTGACACGCGCGACCGACTGTTCGTCCGTGATCAAAGAGCGATCGAGGGAGCTAAGTCATGAGTTTGCGAGTGGTGGCGCTGTTGACCGGCGCAGCGTTAATGCTGGCCGGGCCGGCAACGGCGGGCGAGAAGCACAAACATAAACACAAAGAGGTCGAGCGCACGTGTATATGCACGATGGGGCACGGCCCCGGCGTCGCACCGATCGCGCCGCTGGCGGCGGTCCCGCCGGTGCCGCCAGTGCCGCACGGCGCCTGGCGGATGCACATGGGCCATCCGGGCAGCGCCAACGTGACGGTCTACCGCGACGACGGCGACGAGCGCGTCGTGATCGTGCGCAAGCACGGCAAACGCTTCCGCGACAGCGCCGACGAAAACAACGACGGTGAAGTCTCACGTCGCGAGTTCATCCGTCGCGCGGAAAAGCACTTCAAGGAACGCGACCACGACGGCGACGGCAAACTCGACGGCGACGAAATGGGCCAGATGCAGTTCGAAGTGCCCATGCCGCCAGAGCCGCCCGAACCGCCGGAAGCGCCTGACCCCGAAGACGAATAAGCTAGCCTGTCATTCCGGAAGCTAGACGCGTCCAAATGCGAAGCATTTGGGTAACGCGTCTGCTATCCGGGACCCAGGAGACCGGGTGCTGACTACCAGCTCAGCCCAGTCTCCTGGATCCCGGCTCGCGCTTCGCTTGGCCGGGATGACAGATTGAGAGAGCGTTCTATTTCTTCGCGGCTGTCGGCGCGCCCGGCGCAATGACCGGCGGCGCAGCAGGGCGCGGGATGCCGCCTTGGCTGATCATCGTCACGAAGTAGCCGCGCGCATCGATATCGGGCGGCGCGTCGACACCGCGACCGGGACCCGGACCTTGCTTTAGGTCGAACAAGCTGAAGTCCATCCGCGCGTCATACGTGCGATCGATCTGATTGCGAAGATATTGCTCGGCCGCATACCACTCGCTCTTCACCGCATCGTCGCTGCACGTCATCGCTTCGGCAGGCTGCGTCGCGCCCCAGCGCCGCTCGATGCAGTGATAAGGATCGAACGACAGCAGGAACATGCGCCGCCGCACTTCCTCATAGCTCAACTGCACCGGCGTCCCGTTCGACCGCAGATACGTGATCACGCACGCATTGGCCTCCTGGTCGTAGGCCAACAGCAAATCGGTCAGCAAATTCGTGCCCTGGTAATGCACGCGCTTGTCGCCAATGGCGTGCCACTCGACGAAACGCTGCACCTGATCGCGCAATTCCTTGAACGAGGCCTTCAACCGCGCATCGCGTGAGGGCGTCGAAAATTCCTCCCACTCGCCCTCGGTCCCATAGATATTCTGCGGCAACCGCGAAGGCTGCGCCTTCATGTGGATGCGGTTCTGGATCGCCAGATCCACCGCCTCGGCGCGATAGCGAATATCCTCGCAATTCGCCCGGATCATATTGCGAACCTCGGCCAGCGGTTCGAACGCCAACGACCCACCGCCCATCATGGCGCGCACATAGTCGTAGTAATCGACGTTCTGGCCTTCCAACACGAAGGGCCCGCTCAACCACTGCCGGTCCTCCCCGGTGCGCGCCACGTTGCCGAAGTACTGCTCGACCGAATAATCGGCAAGCTCGGCGTTTTTTGCGAACACGACGCGCCCGCCGACCAGCAAACCTTCCGGCGTCCGCACCGCGCCCTCGAGCTTCGCCGGCCGCCAGTTCTTGAACCCGGCGCCCATGCCCGGCGACGAACGCACGAACTTGCGTCCGTACGTGCCGCGCGTCAGCGAATTGTCCGGATGCGCATCCATGAACAAGATGCGTCCGTCGCTTTCGACGTCATAGACGACGGCCACATGTCCGTTCGGATCATAGAGAACCGAGCCCGGCTTGATGGACTTGCGGTCGATGCGCGTCGGATAGAGATCGGTCGCTTCCATATCCGGATGCAGCCGGTACATCGCCGACGAAATCGTATCGCGCAAATCTCTCAGCAGGGCGGCGCCGCTCGTCGATCCCGTGAGAATGTCGCGCCGGCTCGCGATGTCGTTGCCGCGCGTCGTGTAGCGGATATCGCGCGTGCTGCCCTTCGGGCTCACCGCGTTGATGTAGGAGAACGGCAAGCCGCGCTTCCACGCGTAATAGCCACGCAAGAAATAGGGCAGGTCGGCGCAATCCGCGCGCCAGAACGACCCCGGCGGGTCCGACCGCGCGAACGGGTTCGCGGGGTTCTTCAGGCACTGGTCGATCGTCCGGCAGTTGGCACGGCCCAGGCCCTTGATGAATTCGGAATAGCCCCGCTCGTCCGCGTCCGACCACGCCTCGCGCAACACACGGATGCTGCCCGTCGGCGCGCTGACATCTTGCGCCGCGGCTGGTGCGATCAACGAAAGACAGGCCGAAATAACCCCGGCCAGAAGCCCCAGTATCCCTCGGCGCACGCGTAGTCCCCCGATGCGCACTTTCATTTCGACTCAAGCTAACGAGACGCACCGCGCCGTCAACCGGCAGGCGAAATCCTCAGAATCAATCTGCGTCGCAGGTGGCTAACCGGCCACGTTTTCGTGACGTCAACGGTTTGGGCGTAGTATTAACCCTTTGCGACGCTTGACTAGTATGAGCTTGTCACTATATGCCTCTCCATGATACCGCAACCAGTAAGGCTCCGAGTTTGTCGCCCTGGCGACTGACCGGGAGGGCGCAGTGACTTCCGCCGACACGCACCTGAAAAAGTTCCGCAAGGAGCTGCATAGCGGCATCGCCGCGATGGTGCTGCTGGCACTCCTGGAGAGGACGGGGGAGGAGATGTACGGCTACCAGATCGCCAAAGAGATCGGCGCGAAAGCCGGCGGCGCTTCGTTCTTGAAGCAAGGCGCGATCTATCCTGTTCTTCGCTCGCTGCATGCCGCAGGTCTTCTCTCCAGCCGCGTTGAAGTCTCGATGTCGGGACCGCCGCGGCGTTACTATTCGATTTCCGCCAGCGGACGCGAAGCATTGCAGGCCTGGCGCGGCGTGTGGACCGACCTGCGCGAATTCGTTGATGGACTGATAGGCCCGGGAGACGCGAATGGCTGACGTCAACGCAGCTGCTGCGCCCGCAAGCATCAAATCCTATCTCGACGCGCTGAAGCGCTGCCTGAAGGGCCAGCCGCCCGCGCTCATCCAAGATGCTCTCGCCGACGCGGAAGAATATCTGCGCGCCGAGCAAGCCCAAACCCCCGAAGAATCGGAAGCGCAAGTTCTTGCGCGCATCGTCGAAACCTACGGAACGCCACAGGAAGTGGCCGAGGAGTACATCGCCATGGATGACGCCATCAAAAGCCCATTCCCCGCCCGCGCGGACGAAGATGATGCGGTCGACAAGGGTCCGGGCCTCTTTGGTGTCCTGGTTGATCCGCGCGCGTACGGCGCGTTGATCTACATGCTGCTGTCGCTCGCAACCGGCATTTTCTATTTCACCTGGGCCGTGACGGGCATGAGCCTGACGCTGGGCTTGGCGATCCTGATCATCGGTATCCCCTTCGCGCTGCTCTTCATCGGTTCGATCCGCGTCATCAGCTGGGTCGAGGGCAGGGTGGTCGAAGCCTTGCTCGGCGTGCGTATGCCGCGTCGCCTGCCGACGCAGGAAACCGGCGGCACGGTCTGGCAGCGCATCAAGCGCATGCTGGCCGACGGCCGCACCTGGAGCTCGCTCATCTACATGATCCTGCAGCTCCCGCTGGGCATCATCTACTTCACCGTGGCCGTCGTTCTGGGCGTGACCTCAGGCTCGGTGATTGCGGGCGGCTTCTATGAACTCGCGACCGGCAAGAACGTCGTGCGCCTCGACAACTATCCCGAACTCGATGCGCTGTTGAGCACGCCGCACGGCCTCGTCCTCGTGATCATCGCCGGTCTGATCGGCATTCTGTTCACGCTGCACCTTGCCCGCGCCATCGGCTTCATCCACGGCAAGATCGCCGAAGCACTCCTCGTGCGCGCCTAAAGCCGGGGAACAATTTCCCAAAGTTCCAAGGGGGCCGCGTTCGCGGCCCCTTTTTCTTTGCCGAGAAATCCGCTCAAAGTCCCGCCCGGGCAACTTGAGCAGGACGACATGGCCAAGAACAAAGACAAGGCGCAGAACGGCAAAATTTCCGACAAGGACTACGAGGCCCAGCTCTACGAGCTGCACGTCCAACTCGTGAAGTTTCAGCGAGACCTCATCGCGAACGGCCGCAAGGTCGCCGTTGTGGTCGAGGGTCGCGACGGCGCCGGCAAGGACGGCACCATCAAGCGCATCATCGAACACATGAGCCCACGCGAAACCCGCGTCGTTGCATTGGGCAAGCCAAGCGACCGCGACCGCACGTCATGGTACTTCCAGCGTTACGCACCGTACCTGCCCGCGGGCGGCGAGTTCGTTCTCTTCAACCGCTCTTGGTACAACCGCGCCGGCGTCGAGCGCGTGATGGGATTCTGCGACGACACCGAATACAAATGCTTCCTGCAGGAGGCCCCGCAATTCGAATCGATGCTGGTGCGCTCCGACATAAAGCTCGTGAAATACTATCTCGACATCTCGAAGGCCGAGCAGAAGGAACGTCTGGCCGAACGCCGCGCCGATCCGTTGAAGCAGTGGAAGATCAGCCCCATCGACGCCGCCGCCATCAAGAAATGGGACGCCTATTCCGAAGCGCGCGACGCGATGCTGATGCACACGACTCACGAGGATGCGCCTTGGCACATTGTGCACGCCGACGTGAAGAAGACCGCGCGCCTCAACGTCATCCGCCACCTGCTGGGCAGCCTCGACTACAAAGGCAAGGATGAGAAGCTGCTGAAAGTCGATCCCGCGATCGTCTTCCCCTTCACCGAAAAAGCCCTCTCCCAAGGCCTCCTCGCGCACTGATGCGTCAGGGGATTGGCTTCATCGTGTAGGACTCGCGCGCCGGCTTGGGCGCATCGGCCGGCTTCGCGTCTTCCGTAGCCTTCGCTGGTTCGGCGGGCTTCTCCGGCGGCGGCGTGGCCGCGATGTCGGGCGCGCCTTGAACTTCGGTCGTGGCCGGTGTTTGCAGCTGCACGGCAGGCGCCTGGGCCGTGGGCGCCACAGGCGCGGGCGGCGCGATGGTAGGCGCCGTTTGTGGCGGCATCACGCGCGCCGGTTCGAACCCGCTCGCCGCGCGCATCTGCGGCGGCGGAATGCCCTGCGAAGTCATGCGCGCCGTGACGCTGGAATCGATAGTCATCGCCTGCGTCATGTCGGTTTGCCCGCTCAACGCGTTGCCGCTATAGATCTTGGCGACGCCCCGTCCATAGATCGCCTCGACGCTCGCCGTCGAAATCGAAATCGCTGCCGAATAGTCGGCGATCGCATTCGCCCACTGATGCGCGCGCACATAGGCGTGCCCGCGCTGCGTCAGCGCCGTCACATGATCGGGCTTGATCTCGATCGCGCGCGAAAGATCGCGAAGCGACTCCTCATACTTGCCGACCGAAGCCAGCGCGATCCCGCGCCCCGTAAGCGCGTCAGCGTCGCCCGGCGTTAGCGCCAGCACGGCGGTGAAGTCGGTAATCGCCGACGGCGTGTTGCCGCTGATGCGGTGCGCAACCGCACGGTTGAACAACGCCTGCGCGTAGTCCGGCCTTATCGCTAGGGCGTCGCTGTAGTCGCTGATCGCGCGCCCGAAATCGTTCTTCGCGATAAAGGCGTTGCCGCGATTGTAGAACGCCGTCGCCTTGGCCTCTTTCGTCTGACGCTGCTTGAGCAGCGCGGTGCAGCCGCGAATCTGATCGTCGGCGGTGACCATCATCCCGCCGTTGCACAGCGTATTGCCGTCGCGCTTGTCGTTCGGCGTCGGGTCGGTCGACACAGGCATTTCGGCGGAGGTCGCCGTGCTCTTCGATCGGGCGCGCTTGCGCTTGGCCGCGTCCGCATCGGCCGCGACAAAAGCAAAAAGGGCCGCAATCGCGACCAACACGAACAGGCGTTTCATGGCAGTGTCCCCTGAGACCCCCATTGCCGCAGGACGCGCGCGCAAAATCAAGGGGGCAGGGATCACAAAGAAGCCGCCGCAAGCGACGCCCAGGGGTCCAGTCCGGGCGCCGCTGCGGGGCTGGCCCTTTAGCGGGCGGGGCGCGAGCCCCGCGCCGCTATTCGGCAGCCTGTCCGAACACGTGACGCCCGGCGTTAATCAACTTCAGACCCGCGATGCCTTCGGCGGCGATCGCATCGCCCACCATCTCGTCACTTTCGGTTCTCAGTTCCTCGACATCGACATAGGTCGCGTAGATCGACGCCGTGCGCTTGGTGATGATCCCAGCCTTCAGCAGCGTCTTGACCAGCACGCGGAAGATGTTGGTGGACTCCTTCATCTCCTTGCGGATGGTGTCGTCGGTCACCGCTTCCATGAAGGCCGCCTGCACGCGCTGCCAATCGAGACCGACAAGCGCATAGACGGGCTTCTTCTGTTCGGGCGAAGCGAGATTGAACAGCAGCGTCTGGAACACCTGCGCCGCCCAGTCTTCGATCATGTCGCGCTCGCTCGCGTCGAGCTTCGGGATCGTGCGGTCGGCCCAGATCTTGCCGAACTTGTGGTGGAACGCCTCATCCGTCATCGCGAGCTGCACCAGCCGCACCAGCAGCGGATCGCGCCCCATCGTGTAGAACGTGGCGAACGCGCCCATGGCCAGGCCCTCGACCATCAGCTGCATGCCGACGATCTTCTTCCAAGCGAACTCTGACGTGACCATCTCGGCGAGCAATCCGCCGAGCGCCGGCCCGACCGCGCAAGGCTTGCCCCAGCGCGCTTTCACATAACGCGCGAACGCCGTCACGTGACGCGCCTCTTCCCGCGCCTGATTGGCGGCGTATTCCTGCGCGCCCGGATCGCGAAGGATGTTGCAGAGTGAAGCCGATAACGACAGCGCCCCTTGCTCGCCGTGCAGCACCGAAGACAGCGACCACCACGTCTCAAGATTCGCGAGCTTCACCCGCTTGCCTTCGTCCAGTTCGTCCCAGATCGACGTGCGCGCTACGGCGACCAGCTTCGGGTCGACGAGATAGTCACGTTCCATGTCGAACGGCGCGGCGAAGTCGATGTATTTGGTGTCGAGCGGATCCCAGAAATGATCGTGGGTCGCCGAGATGATCTTATCGAACGCCGACGTCCGCTTGTTGTAGCGGTCGACATTCATGAGGGTTCGAAAGTCGCCCGGCGCGACGGTGTCGTAAATCTCGTCCCGGGTCAGTTGGCGACCGTGAATATCCCGCGTCATGAAGTGCCTCCGTGAGGAAGACATTCATGACGCAGGCGTCAAATTCACGCTTTGACCTAAATCAAACCGCCCGATTTTCAGGCGTGTGCGGGCTTTTCCCGCTGCCACGCGTCGAGCACCGCCCGCGCCCCGTTCGTCTTCGGGTCCATCGCCGCCTCGTGGTCCGGCCGCTTCGCCGTCAGCTCGATCACGTAGCCATTCGGGTCGCGAAAATAGATCGAGTCGACGAAGTGGTGATCCGAAATCCCGCGCACCTCCATGCCGGCGGCTTTGCCCTTCTCGAACATTCGCTTCAGATCGGCGGGCGTCACTTCAAGCGCAATGTGCAAGTCGAAATCCGCCTGCTTCTTGAACGCAAACGGTTCCTCCGGCGCCTCGAAGAACGCCAGGAACGACCCGTCGTCCATGCGGAAGAAGGTGTGCAGCACATGCGCCTTGCGCCCGGTCTTCGTCTCACCGATCGCAAGGCTGTGCGTAAGCGGCAGCCCCAGAAAATCCTCGTAGAACCGCCGCGTCTCTTCCGAGTCGCGGCAGCGATAAGCGTTGTGGTGCAGCCCTTTGATCATAACGAGGCTCCTAGATGTGAACGTAAGCCGGGCCTTTGATAGCAGCCGCCCATTGATACACGGCGCCGTTGGTCGCCTGCCAGTTCGGCCGCGACTGCATCCGGTCGTACCACTTGCGCACGTTGGGATAGGCCTCAAGCGTGCACCCGATAGTCTCGCCCAACGACAAAATCCCGGACCCGAAATAATCCGCGAGCGTAATCTCTTTCCCGCAAACATACGGCTTCGTCGCCAGCCATCCGTCGAGCACTTTCAGAAACTGCTCAGCGTGCGCCTTCGACGTGGCGACGACGGCCTTCTGCGCGCTCTCGTCCGCAAACTTCAGATGCGCCAGAATTTGCGGATACGCCATGCCGTAGCCGAACGCGTGATAGAATCCGGTGTTGAACCAGTCCATCATTTCGTTCACATGCGCGCGCGCCTTCAGATCCTTCGGATAGGCGGGCGAATTCACCGTATCGGCGAGATACTTCAAGATCGCCGAACTCTCCGTCAGCCGGAACGATCCGTCTTCCAGCACCGGCACATGGCAGTTCGGATTGACCGCGGCGAAGTTCGGATCGAACTGCTTGCCCGACATCAAGTCGATGACTTCGTATTCCAGCTTGATGCCGGCATCGGCGGCAAAAAACATCACGGGTCGGCACGTTGTCGACGCCGGAAACGTATAAAGCTTCACGAATATCTCTCCCAGATTGGCGCGGCCGTAACCCGGCCGTCGTGGCGCTCATATAGACACCGCCAAGGGCCGCCGCAAAGCACGCCCGCCGCGAAGTGATGGCGGCTACAGCCGAAGCGCGAAACGTGTATCTTCCGTCTCATGTTCGAACATCTGTTTGACCGCAACGACGGCTTCGACACCTTCCGCCTTGTGATCGTGGGCACGTCGCTGGCCGTCTCGCTGATCTATTTCGCCTTCACGGGCAGCCCGTCGTCGCCGCTCAGGACCGCTCTCAAGACGGCCTCCATCGGCACGCTCGCGATCCTGCCGTGGACCTATCTAGGCACCACCGGCGCAAACCCGCTCTTCATCCTAAGCCTCGCGCTCGCCCTTTCCGCACTCGGCGACTTCTTCCTCGCGCTGAAGGATCAACAGCGCTTCTTCCTCTATGGCCTGGGCACGTTCTTCGCAGCCCACGTCGCCTACCTTGCAGCCTTCTTGCCCCACACGCAGATGCCGCAGGGCGCGGCCCTCATCGCCGTCCTCGCAACCCTCGCCGCTGCAAGCGCCTTCCTCGCCGTCCTACTCCCGCGCCTCGGCAAAATGAAGCTGCCGGTCGTGGCCTACTTCACGATCATTATGGCGATGGCGGTCGCCGCATGGTCGATCCCGAACGCGTCGTGGATGTTGGGCACGGGCGCGGTGATCTTCGCGATCTCGGACTCCCTGATCGCCCAGCGCAAATTCCTGAAAGCCTTTCCTGGCCACCACATCGCCGTCTGGACGACCTACGTCGCCGCGCAGTTCATGATGACGTTGGCCTTCCTCCATCTGATCGTCCCTTGAACCGGATCAGCCCATGCACGAACGCCAACTCGACATCGAAACCAAGGACGGCCGCACGACGACGTTCATCGTCCATCCTGACCGCGGCGGCCCGCACCCGATCATCCTCTTCTACATGGATGCGCCCGCCATCCGCGAAGAACTGCGCGACATGGCCCGCCGCCTCGCGACCTCCGGCTACTACGTGATGCTGCCCAACCTCTACTATCGCGAAGGCGTGATGGAGCTCGGGCCGCTGCCCGCCGACCCGGAATCGCCCGAACGCAAACGCATGCGCGCCCTGATGGAATCTCTCACGATCGCGAAAATCATGGACGACACCGACGCGCTCCTAGCTTTCGCCGCCAAAGACCCAGCCGCCAGCAAAGGAAAAATCGGCGCGGTCGGCTACTGCATGAGCGGCCAATACGCCATCAACGCCGCCGCCCACATCCCCGACCGCGTCGCCGCCGCCGCCTCGATCTACGGCGTCCGCCTCATCACCGAAAAACCCGACAGCCCCCACCTCGTAGCGCGCAAAGCCAAAGCCGAACTCTATTTCGCCTGCGCGGAACGCGACCACTGGGTGCCCCTCGAACAAATCGAACCGCTCAAGCAAGCCCTGAAAGAAGCGAACGCAGAAGCCGAAGTCGAAATCTACGAAGACACCGACCACGGCTTCGCCTTCCCCAGCCGCGTCATCTACAAAAAACACGCCGCCGAACGACACTGGGAACGTCTGCTCACACTCTTCAAGCGCACGCTGACGTAGATCTCCCACATGCGTCATGGCCGGCCATGACGGATATGTTAATCGCTACCCCTCAATCTCCTCGCGCAGCATCTCAAGCTCCAACCACCGCTCTTCGCCCGCCGCCAACTCCGCCTCGGCAGCACTGAGCTTCGCCGCCGTCGTCGCGAACCCCTTGGCATCGCGCGCGTAGAAGCCGTCTTCCGCCAGCTTCGCGCGCAACGTGCGGATCTCGCCGTGCAGTGCGTCGATGCGGGCGGGCAGAGTTTCGAGCGCGTGCTTGTCCTTGAACGACAGCTTGCGCCGCTCGGACGAGGGGGCAGGGCGAGGTGTCGCCTTCGCAGGTTTCGCCGCCGCAGCCTCGCGCGCCTTCGCGGTCACGCCCGCGCCGCGTTGCGCGACCATGTCCGAGTACCCGCCCGCGTACTCGATAAACCGTCCGTCGCCTTCCGCCATCAGCACCGACGTCGCGACGCGGTCCAGAAAATCGCGGTCATGGCTGACCACGATCACTGTCCCCGGATAATCCGCGAGCATCTCCTGCAACAAATCCAGCGTCTCAAGATCGAGATCGTTCGTCGGTTCGTCGAGCACCAAGAGGTTCGACGGCTGCGCCAACGCCTTGGCCAGCACCAACCGCCCACGCTCGCCGCCCGACAACACGCGCACCGGCGTCCGCGCCTGATCCGGCGTGAACAGAAAATCCTTCATGTAGGACGCGTAGTGCCGCACCGCGCCGTTGACGCTCAGCGTCTCACTGTGCCCGCCGGTGAGAAAATCCTTCACGCTCACCTCGGGCTCCAACACGTCGCGCCGCTGATCGAGCATATGCATTTGCAGATTCGCACCCAGCTTCACCGTCCCCGTATCCGGCGGCATGCGTCCGGTCAGCAGATTGATCAACGTCGTCTTCCCCGCACCATTCGGCCCCACGATCCCGACGCGATCGCCGCGCATGATGCGCATCGACACGTCGCGCACGACGGCAAGCTCGCCGAACGACTTCGAAATCCCCTTGGCCTCGATGACGACCGCACCCGACGTCTCGCCCTCACTCGCCGAAAGCTTCACTGACCCGGTCGCGCGCCGCGCCTCGCGCCGCTGCGTGCGCAGATCGGAAAGCCGCGCCATGCGCCCGACATTGCGTTTGCGCCGCGCCGTCACGCCATAGCGCACCCAGTGCTCTTCCATCACGATGCGCCGGTCGAGCTTGTGCTGCTCCAATTCCTCCTGCTCCAGAACCGTATCGCGCCACGCCTCGAACGCCGAGAACCCTTGTTCCAACCGCCGCGTCACGCCGCGGTCGAGCCACACCGTCGCGCGCGAAAGCCGCTCCAGAAACCGCCGGTCATGGCTGATCAAAACCATCGCCGAGCGCAGCGAGTTCAACTCGCTCTCCAACCACTCGATCGCCGGCAGATCGAGATGGTTCGTCGGTTCGTCTAACAACAGAATGTCGGGTGAAGGCGCGAGCACCCGCGCCAACGCCGCGCGCCGGGCCTCACCGCCCGACAAACGGTCGGTCCCTTCCTCACCGGTCAGCCCCAGACACGACAGCAGATACTGCGCGCGATACGGATCATCCCCCGGCGCCAACCCAGCCTCGACAAACGCCAGCGTCGTCGCAAACCCTGAGAGGTCTGGCTCCTGCGGCAGATAGCGCACGGTAGCCGACGGCGCCGCCGACCGTGTCCCCCGATCCGATTCCACCAACCCCGCCGCGATCTTGAGCAACGTCGATTTCCCCGACCCGTTGCGCCCGACCAGGCACAGCCGGTCGCCCTCACCGACAACCAGCTCCGCCCCTTGAAGAAGCGGATGCCCCCCAAAGGTCAGATGAATGTCCTGCAACTGGATCAACGGCGCGCCCATGGGCCGCTTTGTACCTGTCGCGCCGTCAAACACAACACGTCATGGCCGGGCTTGACCCGGCCACCCAGTGCGCGCACGTCCGTGCGCGCGGGAAACGCAGCGGCATGGTCAATCCTGGTTCAAGAGTCGCTAGGCCGCGCCGACGCGCGGCCACTGGGTGGCCGGGTCAAGCCCGGCCATGACGAATATTGTAAGTTGTCGCTACTTCGCCTCAATCCGCGTCGCGTAGATGACCTTGCGCTTGAACGCGATGTAGAGGTGCAATTGCCGAAGCACGTTCATGCCCAGGCTCAGCTGCACGTCTTTATAGTCGACCAAGCGCACCTCCACGCTCTCGAAGGTGAGATCCGAGATCGTGAGTTTGGCGAACGTGTACATATAGACGCCGTCGCCGACCTGCCGCACGCCCGGAGACTGCGGTGTGATGCCGAAGCGGCTGCGCGCCACATCCAGGTCCATCGACGTGATGCTCGACGCGGTATTGATGCTAGCGTTGATGGTCTCGCCGTTGATCTTCGCGCGCAGAATCGGCAGGTCGTCGTTCATATGGAACGGGATTTCGCTCCAGCGGTCGGCCCACCGCACAAGCCGGCCCGAGCAGAACTTGTCCGGCCGCCACAGCGTGACGCGCTTGGCCGCGTTGTCGATCTCGACGTCGTACGGCGACAGCATCGCAACGCCCAGCGTCCCGCCATAGCTTGATATGTCGATGTCGCCCACTGTCGGGTCGATCACGAAATCGGTTTCGCCGCCGAAGATCAGCGCGCCGAGCTTGAATTGCGGAACGCTGACATATTCCTTGAACGTATCGCCCACCGCGTTGACGTAGATGATGGTGCGCATCGGTTTGCGCGGCAGTTTCAGCGTGTCCACCAGACGCGACTCCACGAAACTCCAGGCGCTGCCGCTGTGGATCTGCAGGAAGGTGCTGTGCCCGGCAAAGCTCGCCGGCACAAACAAGCGCCCGTCGTTAGTCGTGTTTGCCTCAAGCACGGTCGCGACCTTGAGGTCACAAAACTCATCGGCAGCCCGCGCAACCCCGCAATAGACGAACGCGAGGACAATGGCAGTACAGATAGCGCGAAGCATTTTCCCTCCCGAAAGGCAGTCCTGTGTCTCATCAATGGTGTCATGACCGGCGCAATTCGGCCACTCATGTTTTCCGATTCTCCCGCCAGTTGAATGCCGTGCTTTCTCGCGAATTGGTGAAGGGCTGTCGCGTTGAAATTGCCGCCCGGGGGCAGCACTCTCCGCCCACGCAAAAGGGGAATCGCTCAATGCAATCGATACTGAACCGCCGCGCCTTGCTGATCGGTGCGTGCGCCGTCGCACTCGCGGCCTTCGCGTTCGCGCCGCAGCTGACGCAACACAACGCGACCGCCGCCGGCGCGAAGCCGCTGATCGGCACCTGGGGCGTCGACCTCGCCGCCATGGACAAGTCGATCAAGCCCGGCGACGACTTCTTCCGCCACACCGGCGGCACCTGGATGAAGACGACGCAGATCCCGCCGGACCGCTCGCGCTGGGGCTCGTTCAACATGCTGGCCGCGAAGTCGGAAGAGGACGTCCGCGCCGCCGTCGAAGACGCGGCCAAGACGAAGCCGCGCGCCGGCACGGTCGAGCGCAAGGCCGTCGACTACTATCAAAGCTACATCGACACCAAGGCGATCGAAGCCCGTGGCCTCGACCCGGTGAAGGACGACCTCGCGCGCATCGCCGCCGCGGCGACCCACGAAGACCTGATCAAGATCGTGGCCCGTCCGGACGTCCGCGCGAACCTGCCCGTCGGCATGGGCGTGACGCTCGATCAAAAGCGCCCGAACGTCTACATCGTCTCCGTCGGCCAAGCAGGCCTCGGCATGCCCGACCGCGACTACTACCTGAAGCAGGACGCGAAGTTCGCCGATACGCGTGCGAAATACCGCCTGTACGTCGAAACGCTGCTGAAGCTCGCAGGCTACGCCGACCCGGCCAAAAACGCCGACGCCATCGTCGCCGTCGAACAGAAGGTCGCCGAACTCCACTGGCCGCGCGAAAAATCGCGCAACCGCGACCTGACCTACAATCCGAAGTCGCGCGCCGACCTGAAGACGTTCGCGCCGGACTTCCCGTGGGACGCGGGCCTCGAAGCCTATGGTATCCCGCAGCAGAACGAATTCATCGTCGTGCAGCTCGACGCCGTGCAGGGCCTGGCGAGACTCTTTCGCGAAACGCCCATCGAAACCTGGCGCGCGTACCTCACGTTCCACTACTTGAACGCGCACGCCGACATCTTGCCGAAGGCCTTCGACGACGCGTCGTTCGAGTTCAACGGCAAGGTCGTGACCGGTCAGCTCGAACAACGCGACCGGTGGAAGCGCGCCGTCAGCCAGATGAGCGGCACGCCGTTCAACGCCGCGATGGGCGAGGCCGTGGGCCAGCTCTACGTGAAGCGCAACTTCTCGCCGGCTGCGAAAGCCGCGATGAGCGACCTCGTCGAAAACCTGCGCGCCGCCTACAAAGTGCGCATCGCCAAGCTGCCGTGGATGTCTGAGGAGACGAAGAAGGCCGCGCTGCGCAAGTTGGAGACGATCAACGTCAAGATCGGCTACCCCAACAAGTGGCGTGACTATTCCTCGCTTGAGATCAAGGCCGACGACGCCTTCGGCAACCGCAAGCGCGAAAACGCCTTCCAGCGCGCCCGCGATCTGGTGCGTCTCGCCAAAGGCGCCGACCGCAACGATTGGGGCATGGCGCCCCAAACGGTGAACGCCTACTACAGCTCGGTGTGGAACGAGATCGTCTTCCCCGCCGCGATCCTTCAGCCGCCGTTCTTCGACCTCAACGCCGACCCGTCCGTGAACTACGGCGGCATCGGCGCCGTCATCGGCCACGAAATGGGCCACGGCTTCGACGACCAGGGCGCGAAGTCCGACGAGATGGGCGTCCTGCGCAAATGGTGGAACGAAGAAGACGAACGGCGCTTCAAGGTGCTGGGCGACAACCTCGCCGATCAGTACTCGAAGTTCGAAGCGCTACCCGGCCTCTTCGTCAACGGCCGCCTGACGCTGGGCGAAAACATCGGCGACCTCGGCGGTCTCAACGTATCCCTGGAAGCCTACAAGATCTCGCTCAAGGGCAAGGACGCGCCGCTGGTCGACGGCTACACGGGCACCCAGCGCTTCTTCCTAGGCTTCGGTCAGATCTGGCGCCAACTCATCCGCGATGACGCGCTCAGAAACCAGGTCGTCTCCGACAGCCACTCGCCGGGCGAATTCCGCGCCAACGGCACGGTGCGAAACATGGACGAATGGTACGAAGCCTTCGACGTGAAGGAGAGCGACAAGCTCTACCTCGCGCCCGACAAACGCGTCCGCATTTGGTAGGACGTCAGGCCGCACGCTCGGCGTCGCGCTTCGCGCGGGTGCCGAGCAGCGGCCGGCCGACATAGAGATCGAGCTCGCCCCGCCGCCACAGCCGCAAGGGCTCGATCAAACTCAGTTTGCGTCGCGCGCTCGCGGTGCGATAGCGCGGGTGATAGCGCCACAGCCGCCACGCACAGAGATAGCGGATGCGCGCCACACGCACCGCGCCGATCGCGCCGCGCACGACGGGCAGGCGCCTCAGCCGCGCGACGAAGCGCCGATGCCACGCGCCGAACGTCTGCCAGTACCACCCGCCGAGGGTCACGTCCGCGACCTGCACCCAAACGCGCCGCACGACGGGCACAAGGAACGCGATGGGAAAGACGATCAACACCGCGTGCAGATAAATCTGGCTCGCGATCATCACGATCACGGCCGCGATCTTCACGGCGAGCGGCAGGCGCCGCCAAAACGCGCGTGCCGCAATGAACGCCGCCCGCACCTTCGCGCGAAAGCCTTGCGCGCGGCGCACGCCTTTCGCGCTCATGACGGCGCTGCCGGCATAGGTAAGGCCGATGCTGCCCACGATCGTCGACAGGCGCGAGAGCTGCCGGAAGCCCAGCCCGCGCGCGATCACGCCAAGCAAACTGCCCAGTACGCGGAAGAGCCCGTTGAACGCGAACACGATGCCGTTCCACGCAAACCGCGCCGTGGCGCCCAGCGCGTCCTCCCCCGTCAGAAAGTAGATCGCAGCGATCGCCGCCACGCTGACGCCCGCGAATGCGGCATACCAGCCGATCGTGCGCCGTTGCGCAGGCTCAAAGCCGTGGGCCGGCTTCGCCTCCGTCACCGTCCCCGGATCTCATAAGGCCTGTTCGCCGGCCCGCGCAGCTTGAACGCGGTCAAGCCCCCGAACACGTGCCCCGCCACCGTCTGATAACGCGCGAGCGTCAGCATCCGCGAACGCTGGGCCTTGTACCCGCGATCCTCGAACGCCGTCTGCAGGTCCGGCATATGCAGCGCGCCCCACGGCAAGACGAACACGTCGTATTTGTCGGCCAGCGCGTCGAACGTCGCCATCAGCTTCTTGTTGCGCGCGTAGAGGATCTCGTCCCAGAACACCTTCCGGTCGGCCTCGGTGCACGTCGGCGTCGCCACGGCCGTCTTCGGGTCGTCGTCCAACGCCGCATTGCCCAACGTCACGTCCTCGCGCAGACAGCGCAGCGTCGTCTCCGACAGGTCCGACACGTCGATATCCGCGCGCACCACATCGGGACGCGTCTTCGTCGACGCGGGCGCAGCGGGCTTGGACGCTTTCGCCGCCGCCGCGTCGGCGGCCTTTGTAGCATCGTCGCTCGACAGAGCCGGGCCCAGCAGATCCTCGAACACCTCCTGCGTATCGAGGCCGAGCGACGTCGCCGCCTCGCCGCGCGCCGTGTCGCCGCCGCTCATCAAGCCCTTCTTGTCCGTCACGCCCTCGGCCAGGATCACCGCGTGCGCCGGAATATCCTTGTAGATCGTCTTGTAGAACGACGCCTCGGCGATATGCGCCGTCGCCACCAGGTGCACGGCCTTCGAGTCCTTGAACATCACCGTCTCGCGCGCCTGAATCTCGCTCCAGGTAAAGCGCAAATAGCCGCCCGTCTGCTGCTCCGCCGCGGTCGCCAGCGCCCACGCGCCCAGCGCCGCGAGGCCAACCGGTATCAACGCCACGACGATCAGCGACGCAAAGACGATGCGCAGAAACACATGATCTTTGTGCGGCAACAGATGCGCGGCGAGGAACGCCTGACCCGCGCGCAACTGCACGACCAGGAACGCCGCCGTCGCGATGATCAACTGCACCAGCGCCAGGAACAGCGACACAGACCGCTCGCCGGTCGCCGCCACGAACGGCGGCGCGCCGACAGCAAACCACATCGCCGCGACGATCAGAGGCACAAACACCGTTTTAGGCAACTGCGGCACGAACGCGACGACGAACACCATCAACAATGAATACACGACCACCAGAAGCGCCAGCCAATTGCGCACCTCGGTGAGCGGCGTCGTACCTGCCGCCGCAAACCAAATCTCATCGACCAGCGAAACGGCCGCATCCGCCGCAAACGCCAGCAGGTAAGCGTTCGCCACGAACGTAAAAAACACGAGCAAAGAACTGCGCCGTTCGCCCGCGTCGCTTCCGAAACTACTTATCGTCATCGCTAGGCCGGACCCTCAAAACGTCGCGCACACGGGCCGATCAACGCGCAGCACCGCTTCCTGCTCGAACTTCACCTTATACGCATCGACGATTGCGCCGATCGCCTGATTCGCCTCCGCCGACGGCGGATGTAGCCGCACGACCACTTTGCTCTTCTCGGAAATCGTCTTTTGCGTCGCCCCGTCGCGCCAGAACCCCGCGCCGTCGATCACGCTGAAGCCCTCCGGAAAGCGCGGGCTGACCTCGCGTGCCACGAACGCGTCCCAATCGCGCCCGCTCACCGTCCCGCCTGTGGGCTTGCTCAGGCCGAAGAACAGCTGCGTCTCGACCATCGCATCGCCGGTCGCACACGCAGACGCCGGCGCGCTGCCGGCCCGCGGCGCGACGCAACCCGCTAAACCCAACGTCAAGGCGACGGCAAGCCAACGCCCCATCAGTTCAACTCGTTCTTGTGGAACACGCCGGCCTTCATAATGGCGCGAAGTTGCTTGCCCTGATCCTGAAACAGCCCGAGATCCTTCAACGGATCGCCGTCGACCACGATCAAATCCGCATGCGCCCCCGCCTCGACGACGCCAAGCTTCCCCGTCTGCCGAACGACATCCGCGCCGACCAGCGTCGCCTGCCGCACGATCTCGATCGGCTTCAACACCTCGGAGCGCAGCAGAAACTCACGCGACTGATCGACCTGCAACTGCCCCAGAAGATCGCTGCCATAGGCGACAGGCACGCCGGCGCGCTTGCAAATCTCAAGCGACTTCAACCCGCCGTCGATCACGATCTCATTCTTGGCCAGCATGTCGGCCGACAATCCCATAGACCGCCCTCGTTCGCGCATCGCGTAGTACGCGATCAGGTTCGCCACCATCAGCGATTTGCGCTCTGCCATCAGCTGCGCCGAGGCCGCATCGATCAGATTGCCGTGCTCGATCGTCCGCACGCCGTTGCGAACCGCGCGCGTGATCGCTTCCGGCGTATAGGCATGCGCCAACACGTAACGGCCGAAATTGTGCGCCTCCTCAACCGCCGCCGCGATCTCGCCCTCGGAGTACTGCAAACTGTCGAGCGGATCCCATGGCGACGCGACGCCGCCCGAGACGAAAATCTTGATCTGATCCGCCCCCTGCCGCATCTGCTCGCGCACCGCCTTGCGCACGCCGTCCGCGCCGTCGGCCGTCTCGAGCACGAAGGACAGCGCATTGCAGCACTTGCACGGCTCATCGCCCGCCGTCCGCCGCCGCGAATCCCCATGCCCGCCCGTCATCGAAATCGGCCGCCCTGAGATAAACAGACGCGGCCCCGCAATCACGCCGGTATCGACCGCCTCCTTGATTCCCCAATCCGCGCCGCCCGTATCGCGCACGGTCGTGAACCCGCGATCCAGCATCGCCTTGAGCAAGACGGACGCCTTCGCCGCCATCAACGTCAGCGGCATCGACTCCAACCGATGCAGCCCGAGTTCGACGAGATAGATATGCACGTGGCAGTCGATCAGCCCGGGCATCAACGTCCGCCCGCCGCAATCGACGACGCGCGCACTGGACGCCTTCACCGGCCTATCCGAAACCTCCCGGATCGTCCCGCCCTCGACCAGGACCTCATACCCTCGCCGCGCCTCATCGAAGCGCGGGTCGAGAAGGGACATATTGCGGAACAAAATGGCGGCGGCGGTCATGGCAGGGCCCAGGTAAGACGAGCGTTCGCCCGATCATCCGCGACCCGCCCAGGCGCGGCAAGGCGCAACAATGTTGCACCGCCTCACAAATCGAAGAAGCCGCCTGTGGTTAAACCCGCCTACAGCGCAAACCGGACGCCGACCGTCAGCGTGCTGTCATCGATACCAGAGTCGGTAATCGTCTCGACGTACCGGTAGTTGGCCACGACCTCCGTCGACTCGCTGATCGCGAGACTGAGACCCAGCTTGAGCTGCGACGCCAACTCGACTTCGCTTTCGCTGTAGCCCCAGGGATATTCAACGGAGACATTGTCGGCGCCGATCCCAAGGCCGATCGCAACCGACACCTCTTTGCTGAGCGCAGCCTCAAAGACGGCGTTCAGCATTAGTGTCGTTTGTTCGATATCCGCATCCCAAAACGACTCATTTGTCAGGCGGTAGCCGAGTTCGGCTTCAAAACTGACATTCGAAGAGATGCCGCGGCCGATGGTCAGAAGGCCCGCCCATCCGGTGCCGCCCTCGTTGGCGATCCCGTCGAACTCAACACCCCCTTCAAGGCCGAGATACCACGACCGCTCACCCGCACCGGCAGGCGCAGCCAAAGTCAGCACGCCGACAAGCGATCCCCAAACCAACAACTGACGCATAATCCCCCCGAACAATCCGGCCCCACCGGACGCAATTCAGAGGCAAAGCTAGCACAGTGCAGGTGCAAGAGAAGATCGTTGCAACTCAAACAAATATGACGTGATCCTTCGAGCACACTGGCGCGAGAGTGCCGTTTCGCACGCGTGCTGTTTACGCTATTCAAGCCAAAATCCCCGACCGGTTGTTTATCGCGCACGTGATCGAAGCTCCCGACCTGCCCAAGCCCTACGACCGCCTGCCGTCGCTCATCGCCCATGGCGCGCCAGCCGATGCCGCGAACGCGCTGCGCGGTGCGCTATTCGCCAAAATCCTCCGTTACGCAAAGACGGCGTCGCCGTTCTATGCCGAACGCATTCCCGATGCGCTGCTCCAACCGACGGCAACGCAGGCGCTCTGGCGAACCGTCCGTAGACTGACGAAGGAGGAATTGCGCGCCAACGACGGGGCGATCAAAGTCGCCAAGCCGCCACCCTTCGCCGGCGCCACGCGCTCGGCATGGACGTCAGGCTCGACCGGCTCGCCCTTCAACGGCCACATCAGCGCGGTCGCCGACTACATGAACGCGCTGCTGCTGAGGCGCGTTTATGGCTGGTGGGACGTGGACGGCGCGAAGGGCATGATGCAACTCGCCGTCGACCGGCAAGGCTACCAGGTGAAGCCCAGCGTCGAGACGCGCCAAGGCTGGTACCCCGGCGACACGCGCGGAAAATACCACCGCCTCACGGTGTCCGCCGGCATCGACGCCCAGCTCGACCACATCGTCGACCTGCGGCCGGCTTATCTGAAAGTGGCCGCCGTCCATCTCGGCGCCCTCGCACTGCGCGCGCGCGAGCGCAAGCTCGATATCACGTTCGATGTAGTCTTCGGCGGCGCCGCGCCGCTGATGGCCGACGAGCGTCGTCTGGTCGCGGAGATCTTCAAGTGCCGCGTCGTCGACGTCTACGGCACGGAAGAGATCGGCATCCTTGCGGCCGATTGTCCGCGCTGCGGCGCGTATCATCCCGCGCACGACCTGATGCATTTCGAAGTGCTGCGCGACGACGGCGCCCCCGCACGGCCCGGCGAGACCGGCCATGTCGTCGTGACGCCATACATGAACTTCGCCATGCCCCTCATCCGCTACGAGCTAGGGGACGTGGTCGAGGTGGGGCAGGGCGGCCAATGCTCCAACGGCGAGGTCGGCCTCACCCGCATCGTCGGCCGCAGCAAAAACATGTTCACCCAAGTCGACGGCCAGAAATTTCTCCCCTACGTCGCACTCGGCGACGTCGCAAGTCTTGGCCCAATTGCCCGCTTCCGCTTCGTGCAGACGAGCCTCACCACCATCGAGTTCCGCTACAAGCTCTCCGGCCCCGGCGAGGTCGATCTGGACCTCCTCGCCAAGGTGTCCCGCAAATACCTCGGACCTAACTTCAAGGTCACGGCACTGCCCATGCCGGCATCCGACGACGAAGCCGGCCGCAAACATTTGGTCTTCGAAAGTCTGATCTAGCCAAAAAAAAGGGCGGAGCCTCTCGGCACCGCCCTCAAACTCAAACGCTCGTGCGAAGACTAATCGAGATCGATCGTTGCGCGGCGGTTCTGCGGCTCTTTCACGTTGTCGCCCGTCTTGACGAGCAATTCGCTCTCGCCACGACCCGACGCAGTGATCGATCCGGCCGAAACGCCCTTCGACACCAGACCCGACTTCGCCGCATTCGCGCGGCAGTTCGACAGGCGGTTGTTGTAGGCGTCCGAACCGACAGTGTCCGTGTGACCGACGATCTGCACGCTGGCCGAACCGTCCGCCTTCGCGGCGTCGGCGGCTTCGCTCAACACCTTGTCGGCTTCCGGCGTGATGTTGCACTTGTTGAAACCGAAATAGATGATGAACTGCTTCGGCTCGGCAGTCGGCTCCGGCGGAACGACCGGCGGCTGCGACACGATCGGCGCTTCGTCCTCATAGAGGTCGTAACGCAGGCCGACCGACACCGTGTGGTTCTCGACGTCGTCGAGGTCATAGGCGTCGATGTGACCGACATGCGGAAGATCGTAGGTCGGCTCGCTCACGTTCAGATAGCGATACGTCAGCGTCAGGTCGAGACGGTTGGTCACCGCATAGGACAATCCGACGATGCCTTGATAGGCGAAGTTCAGATCGTCGTCGTCGCCGACGTTGTTTTCTTCGAATTCGGAATGCACCGCGCCGGCGCCGATGCCGAACGTCAGGTCCAAACGCTCAGTCAGCGGAACGTCATAGAGAACGTTCGCCATCAGCGAGAGTTGCTGAACTTCGCCGCTCCATTGGCTGGTGCCGAAGAACGTCGTCTTCGCGTCCCAGTCGTTGCTGCGATAGCCGCCTTCGAGTTCGAGGCGCCAGTTGTTGTCGAACGCATAGCCGACGGTCGCCAGAACGGCCCAGCCGGTGTCGTAGTCGATGTCGATCGCCGTCGTTCCGACGTTCGTGAACGACCCGTAGAGAGCGTCGTTGTCGCCGCCCCAGTTCGCGCCGCCTTCGAGGCCGATGTACCAGCCGTTGTTGCGTGCTTCGGATTGCTGCGAGAGAGCTGCGAGCGAGACGGCCGCGACCGTTCCGAGCAGAAGTGCTTTCAGTTTCATGAGAACCCCATTATTGAACCAGGACGCTGCGCAGGGGGCAGCGCCGCCCCAGTTGGCGCGTTTAGTTACCAGCGTGAACGCCGGGGTCAATGCGCAAAACGTAGATTCCGCCGAGAAATTTCGTCGCCTGACGCATGATGACGCAGGAATATAGTCATCCGCGGCAAGATGCTCGCTTTGCGTGCAGGAATCGCCTCCTAGGGGGTACCCCATTAGGGATACGGACAGTTCCGGCGACACAACGACTCCGGGAAGCCGCAGAAATACTCGCGAATCGCGACTTTCGAGCGACCTAGCCAAGCTTCGGCGCGGGCCTCTCCGGCGGCCGAATAGGGTGAGAAAGCGGGGACACAATGATCAAGCGGCGTCGCTGATCCGGTCTCTCGTGCCGCGATCGGGCGACCCGGTGATCAAACGCACGCCGCGCTGATACGTCAGATACGACCACGCCCAACTCAAGGCGACGATGAAGCGATTGCGAAATCCGATCAGGAAATAGACGTGGACGACCGACCACAGCAGCCACGCGAACAAGCCTCTGAATCGCGCCCACCCGAAATCGACCACCGCCTTTGAGTGCCCGATGGTCGCCAGATTGCCATAGTCGGCGTAACGGAACGGGCGGGGCAGGGCGCGCCCGCGCACCTTCGCGTCGATCACGTGCGCCACATAAGCGCCGGCCTGCTTCGCCGCCGGCGCGACACCGGGCAACATCTTCCCATCCGGGCCGTTGAACGCCGCCGTATCGCCGACCACGAACACGTTCTCATGCCCCGGTACAGAGAAGTCGTCGTTCACGATCACGCGCCCGGCGCGGTCACTCGGCGCCTTCAACCATTCGCTCGCGGCGGAGGCCCGAACACCCGCCGCCCAAATCACGGTCTTCGCGGGCAGCGCCGTTGCGCCGATCATCACGCGATCGCCGGTAATATCGGTGACGGCATGGCCCAAGCGAACCTCGACGCCCATCCTCTCGAGCGACCTCTTCGCCTCGTTCGACAGCGACTCCGGAAAACTCGGCAGCAAGCGCGGCCCGGCTTCGACCAAGACGATCCGTGAACTCTCCGGCATGATCGAACGGAAGTCGGCGACGATCGACCGCCGCGCCAATTCCGCAATCGCGCCCGCCATTTCCACCCCCGTCGGCCCGCCACCCACGATCACGAACGTCAGCAGTGCCTCGCGCTTGGCCGGATCCGTCTCACCTTCCGCGTGTTCGAACGCGAGCAATATCTTCGCCCGCAAACGCGTCGCGTCGTCGACGGTCTTGATGCCCGGCGCAACCGCCTCCCATTGATCCTTGCCGAAATAGCTGTGCCGCGCGCCGGTCGCGATCAGCAGATAGTCGTAAGGCACACTGTCCCCGCCCGACAGGCGTACCGCCTTGCGCGCGCCGTCGACGCTCGTCACCTCGTCGAGAACGACGCGTGCGTTGCGTTGCCCGCGCAAAATGCTGCGGATGGGCTGAGCGATCTCTCCAGGCGACAGCGACGCCGTCGCCACCTGATAGAGCAGCGGCTGAAACAGATGATAATTGCAGCGGTCGATGACGGTCAGATCGACCGGCGCGCGCGCCAAGGCCTTGGCCGCCGCAAGCCCGCCAAATCCGGCGCCGACAATAACGACACGGGGCAGTGCGGATTCGTTCATGGAGACGGCTCTCTTTCGCGCGTGGATATAGGAGCAATCCGCGCTGTGGACCAAGCCCAATCTGTGGCTTCGCTGCCGCGCAAAAACGCCGAATTTCCGCGCAGAATCGAGTGGCGCAGGTGAGGCGCCGACATTGCGTCGAATCACCCGTTCCCCCATCCTTTGCAGGTGATTCTCTCAATCCGCCTCAAGGCACAGGTGCACACATGGCTAGTCCGACCGATTTCGCTCTGAAGCACGGCCTCGCGACCGCCGGTGCGATCCCGTCGACCATCGCGGCGAACTGGTATCTCGAAACGCTGAGTCCGGCCGGCATCGCGCTGATGTTCGTGCTGTTCCTGGCGCTCTTCAACATGGCGGCGGCCTTCATCCCGACCCGCCGCAAGACGACCGACTGACACGACCAACAAGAAGAAGAGGGTGCCGATGCGCGGATTCAAACCGGGCCTGATGTTTCTCGTCGGCGCCGTCGCGCTTATCGCGGTAAGCTGTTCGCCCGCTCCTGAAAGCAGTTCGTCGGCGCCGGCATCGGACTCCGCAACCGCACCTGAGCCGACCGAAGTTGCAGAAGCGCCGTCCGCCGCCGCGCCGCCTCCAGCGGCAGTCGAAGCCCCGCCGCCTGCGATGTCCGCTGAGCCGCCCGCTCCAGTGCCCGTGGAGGCCTACGGTGACGACGGCCACGGATACGACATCGCCCCGGGCGCTGGCGCACCCGACCCTGCAGGCGGGAGCGGCCCACCGCCCGACATGTCCCACGGCAGCGGCGCACCGCCGCCGAACTACGGCCCACCGATGCATGACCCGGCGCCGAGCGCGCCCAGCGCCATGCCGCCCGCCGCCGCCGGCGATCCGCCGCTGCGGGGACACAGCGGCGCGAAGGTGCTGAGCTACTACCAACAATCGCGCACGCAGATCGACACACAGCGCGCTTTCGGTTTCGTTCTGATGCCCAAGGCCGCGGTGACCGCAGAAGACAAGCGCGCACAGAAAGACTTCTGCACGACCGTCTTGGCGACGATGGACTTCATGACGCCGGGCGCAGTATCCGCCTCCGCCCCGCGCGATGTGCTCGCCACATATTGGCCCGTTGTCGGCTCGCGCGAGTCCTACGAGATCAAGCAAGCCTTCGCCGAGCGTAACTGCGACGACCTCATCGCGTGGTACGACTACCGACTCGCGCGCACGCTCGCCGCCAAGGCGGGCGTCGCCGAACTCTCCGGCCCACTCCTCATCACATGGCCGTCATCCGGCGCCGACGGCGAGGCAGCGCGCGACCCGCTCATCGTCGACTTCTCGAAGGCCGACCACGCGCGCGCCGCGAAGGCACTGACCTACTGGTTCCGCCAAGTGAAATCGCGCCCGGATCTTTGGACCAACCGCATCCGTGAAGGCACCATTCGCGCCGAACTCGCCGACGCCGTTAACGACACCGCCGGCGTCGTCCTCGCGGTGATGGCCGGCAAATGGGACTCGCTCACCGTCGTCGCCTCCGCAAACGCATCGCCGCTTTAGAACCCGACATCGCCTCTCGCGTTCTGGCGCAAAAACAACGGGTGTGGACGCCTATCCACACCGCTATAGTCCGCGCGCTAACCGAACCCGAGAGTGCAATGCCCCGCGCCGAGTTACTGAAGACGCTTGCCGAACTGGAACGCAAAATCCTGTGGCTGGCGAGCTGGACGATCCATAATGCCAACCACCTCCGCGACAACGACGACGGCCTGAAGGTCGGCGGCCACCAAGCGTCGTCGGCCTCGCTCGCGACCATCATGACCGCGCTTTACTTCAGCGTTCTCCGTCCGCAAGACCGCGTCGCCGTGAAACCGCACGCGAGCCCGAACTTCCACGCCATCCAATATCTCCTCGGCCACCAGACGCTCGATAAGCTGCAGAACTTCCGCGGCTACAAAGGCGCGCAGAGCTATCCGTCGCGCACAAAGGACGTCGACGACGTCGACTTCTCGACGGGGTCAGTGGGCCTTGGGGTCGCGCAAACGCTCTTCTCGTCGCTCGTGCAGGATTACGTCCACGCGCACGGCTGGGCGAAGGACAAACCTGAAGGCCGCATGGTGGCATTGATCGGCGACGCGGAGATGGACGAAGGCAACATCTTCGAAGCTCTGCTCGAAGGCTGGAAGCACGGCGTCCGCAACACCTGGTGGATCGTCGACTACAACCGCCAAAGCCTCGACGCCGTCATTCGCGAAGGCCTGTGGTCGCGCTTCGAAAGCATGTTCCGCAACTTCGGCTGGGATGTGGTGATCCTGAAATACGGCTCGCTGCTCGAAGCCGCGTTCAAGGAACCCGGTGGCGAAAAACTACGCGACTGGATCGACGCGACGCCGAACCAACTCTACTCGGCGCTCACCTACCAAGGCGGCGCCGCGTGGCGCAAACGCCTGCTGGACGACATCGGCGATCAAGGCCCGGTGACGAAGCTCATCGAAAAACGCACCGACGCCGAACTCGCGAAGTTGATGACGAACCTCGGCGGCCACGACCTACCGCACTTGATCGATGCCTTCGAACGCATCGACCACGACCGCCCCACCTGCTTCATCGCCTACACGATCAAAGGCTACGGCCTGCCGTTACAGGGACACAAAGACAACCACGCTGGCCTGATGACGCCGACCCAGATGCAGGCGCTGCGCGACCAGATGAAGGTTCGCGAAGGCTACGAGTGGGACAAGTTCGAAGGTCTCTCGATCCCCGAAAAGAATCTGACCGACTTCCTCGCCCAAGTCCCGTTCGCAAGCCAAGGCCGCCGCCGCTTCACCGCCCCGCATATCGACGTGCCCGCCGTGCTGAAGGTGCCGATTGCGGCCGAGGCATCGACTCAAGCCGGCTTCGGCAACCTGATGAACGAAATCGGCCGCGAGAAAACCGAACTGGCCGAACGCATCGTCACCTGCTCGCCGGACGTCACCGTCTCGACCAACCTCGGTGCTTGGGTCAACCGCCGCGGCCTCTTCGCCCGCGAAACGATGGCGGACACGTTCAAGAAAGAACGTATCCCCTCGACCTTCAACTGGGAATTCGGCCCCAAGGGTCAGCACATCGAACTCGGCATCGCCGAGATGAATCTCTTCATTCTGCTCTCAGCCCTCGGCCTCTCGCACACGATCAACGGCGAGCGCCTGATTCCGGTGGGCACGCTCTACGATCCCTTCATCGCCCGCGGCCTCGATGCGCTGAACTACGCCTGCTACCAAGACGCACGCTTCATCGTCGTCGCCACGCCATCCGGCATCACGCTGGCGGGAGAGGGCGGTGCACACCAATCAATCGCCCAGCCCCTCATCGGCATGTCGCAAGACGGCCTCTGCGCGTTCGAGCCTGCCTATGTCGACGAACTCGCTGTGATGCTGCGCTTCGCCATGGACTATATCCAGCGCGACGGCGATGGCGACGCGGACGAACGTACCTGGCTGCGCGACCAAACGGGCGGATCGGTCTACCTGCGCCTCTCGACCCGCCCGATCGAACAGCCCAAACGCGAAATGACCGAAGACACCGCGCAAGGCGTCATCGACGGCGCGTATTGGCTCCGCAAACCCGGCGCCAACGCGCAAGTCGTCGTCGCCTACATGGGCGCCATCGCTCCCGAAGCGATCGAGGCGGTCGGCCTCATGGCCGAAGATCGCCGCGACGTCGGTCTGCTCGCAGTGACATCCGCCGACCGCCTCAACGCCGGTTGGACTGCAGCCCAGCGCGCGCGCGAACGCGGCCTCGTCGGCGCGCGCTCGCACATCGAACGCCTGCTCGGCGAAATCCCACCCGACTGTGCACTGGTCACAGTCCTTGACGGTCATCCAGCAGCGCTCTCGTGGCTGGGTTCCGTCCACGGCCATCGCGTGCGCGGCCTCGGCGTCGAACATTTCGGCCAGACCGGCTCGCTCGCGGAACTTTATAAGCACTACGGTATCGACGCGAATGCGATCATCCGCGCCGCACAAGCCATTGCGCCCGGCCGTCCGATCCGGCATCTGCGTGTAGCAAACTGAGACTCAGGAGACCCTTGATGCGCAACATTCTCGTCTCGTCGATCGCGGCGCTGCCGCTTCTCGCCTGCTGTTCCGGCATGTCCGTCGGCGTTGGAGTCGGCGGCGGTTCCGGCAATGTCGGCGTCGGCGCATCGACCAGCGTCGGTGTTGGAGGCGACAGCCAGCGCACGACGGGAAATCAGCTCGTCGTCACGATGTACAAAGTCGACGCGAAAGGCATCGGCGCGGAAATCGGCACGCTGATGTTCGAGAACACGCGCAAGGGTCTGCGCATCGAACCAGCGCTCGGCGGCCTGCCGCCCGGCGAACACGGCTTCCACATCCACGAAAAGCCCGACTGCGGTCCAGGCGAAAAGGACGGCAAGAAGGAAGCCGCCCTCGCAGCCGGCAGCCACCACGATCCGAAAGCGACCGGTAAACACCTCGGGCCGGGCGGCGACGGCCACCGCGGCGACCTTCCGGTCCTGAAAGTCGACAAGGAAGGCAACGCGACGGAAATGATGTTCGTCCTGCGCCTTGGCGTCGATGATCTACGCGGTCACGCCCTCATGATCCATGAAGGTGGCGACAACTATAGCGACCAACCCAAGCCCCTCGGCGGCGGCGGCACGCGCATCGCTTGCGGCGTCGTGGCGAGCCGGTAACCCACATGTCCAAACTCAGAGTCTACGGCTACGCTCGCTCGCGCACCTTGCGCACCCTCTGGATGCTAGAAGAACTCGGGCTCCCTTACGATCACGTCGACCTGTCGTCGCAAGCCGGCGGCACGCGCACGCCCGACTTCCTGAAGATTAATCCTGCGGGCCACATCCCGGCAATCGACGACGACGGCTTCAAACTGTCGGAGTCGATGGCGATCAACCTTTATCTCGCCAAGAAACACGGCAAGCTTCAACCCGCGACGCCGCAAGGCGAAGCGAAGGCGCTGCAGTGGAGCTTCTGGGCCGCCCACGAAGTCGACCGCCAAGTCGTGCAATGGGTCATCAATACGACGAGCCTGCCCGTCGAACAGCGCAACGTGAAGGCAGCCTTCGCCGCGCGCGAAGAACTTGAATGGCCGTTGCAAGTTCTCGACGGCGAATGCGGCAAACACCAATACCTCGCCGACCCGGATGCGTTCACCGTCGCCGACCTCAACGTCGCCGCCGTCCTCTACCGCCTGCTCTTCGTCGACCTGACGGGCAAACCCCACCTCGACCAATGGCTCAAACGCTGCTGGGACCGGCCCGCCGCCAAACGCGCACGGGCGATGCGCGAGTAGTCATCGTGACCGTATCGCCCGAAATTCAGCACATTCTGTTGCTCGCCGGGCCGGTGGCGGTCGCAATTTCAATCATTGCGGTCCTCATCAGTATGAGGTCGGCTCGAAACACCCCTTTAGCAGCCGTGTTGCTATCGCTCGCCGCCTTTCACACCTTCGTGACCTGGGTGTTGGTCCCGACCCCGTTTGGAAATTCTGCCTGTAGGAGCCCGATGATTGGGCCTGAGGTTTTTGAACTCATCTCTCAGTGTGAAGGCCCGATCTGGTGGGTGGCGCCGATAACTCTGTGGACCGCGATGGGGCTTTGGCTGGCGTGGCGGGGCAGAGCATAAGCGAGCGTTGCGAGCGGTACGAACATTACCTCGCAGGTAGTCGTCTCCGCCGAACGTCGTATGGTAGGTCGAGCCGCCGATATTGAGAGGTTATCATGCTCACCGCTGAACAAATGAACGACAACCCGCTGCCCTTCGCCAAGCTGATGGGCGTGCGCTTCGTGTCCATCACGAAGGACGAGGTGGTCGTCGAACTCGAAGTCCGCCCCGATCTCTGCACCGCCCCGATGCCCACCCTCCACGGCGGCGCTGCGATGGCGTTGGCCGACACGGCGGGCGCCGTCGCGACGGTGATGAACTTGCCCGAAGGTGCCAAGGGCACGACCACAATCGAAAGCAAAACCAACTTCATCGGCGGTGCGCCGTCCGGCATCACCGTGCGCGGCACGACGACGCCGATCCACCGCGGCGGCAAAACCCAAGTCTGGCAGACCCGCATCACCCGCCCCGACGGCAAACTCGTCGCGGTGGTTACGCAAACGCAGCTGGTCCTCTGACCGCATGGAAAAGAACCGCTCCATCCCTAACGTGACCGTGATACCGGAACTCGGCTATCCGGACGTCAGCGCGGCAGCAGAGTGGTTGAGCAAGGCGTTCGGTTTCACCGTGCGCCTGCGCATCGCCAATCATCGCGTACAAATGAACGTGGGCGAGGGCGGCGCCATCGTGGTTGTCGAGGCGTCGCATGCGGCGGACCACGCGCATGGCGTCATGGTGCGTGTGCCGAATATTGACGCGCATCACGAACAAGCTGAACGGGCCGGCGCAAAAATCCTGCAAGCGCCAAGCGACTACCCATACGGCGAACGCCAGTACACTGCCCAAGATCCGGCAGGCCACCGCTGGAAGTTCTCGCAGTCCATCGCCGACGTTGAACCGGAAAGCTGGGGCGGCTCGTCGGTCGCGCTTTAAGGGCGCGGGCCCAACTGGGCGTTGATGAAGTCTTCCGTATCTTTGAGAACGCTGGCGCGCCAGCGCCAGCCCCACAGATACGCGGCGAATATTTCGAAGTGCCCGATGCCGGGATAAATCTTCGCCTCGGCCGTCGATCCGGCCTCGCTCTGCGCTTTGGCCAGATACGTACTCGCGTGCACGCCGACCACGCGATCGCGCGCGCCGTGAAGCAGCAGCATCGGCGGTGCGCCCGCGCGCACCAGCTTGATCGGTCGCGCGCCGTTCGGCTCGACATGCGATGACGCGAAGATGTCTTTCAGCCCCGACCACTTCAGCGGATTGAGCGTGTACGGCCCCGCAAGCCCGATCACGCCTTTGATCGCCGACGTGTCGAGCCCATGCGCCCGCAGCCACTTCGGATCGAGCGCGAGCAGCGTCGAGATATGCGCGCCGGCAGAATGCCCCATCACGAATAGCCGCGCCGAATTTCCGCCCAACTGCGCCGCATGGTCGTGCATCCATTTGAACGCCAGCGCACCGTCTTCGACAAACGCCGGAAACGCGGCGTGCGGATAGAGGTGATAGTCCGGCACGACGACCGCATACCCGCGCGCCGCCATCATCCGCCCGAACAGGCGATAGTACCACCGCGCGCCCGACACCCATCCCCCGCCATAGAGATAGAGAATGGTCGCCTTCACCGCGCCGTCCTTCGGCGCATAGATGTCGAGCTTCTGCCGCGGCAACGGCCCGTAAGGCACATGCCGCGTACCCACGCCCGTGCGGAACGCCAGACCCGAAGGTCGGCGAACATCGACGTCTGATCTAAGAGCAGTCACCTGATCCATGAGCCATAAAGGGCTTCAACCGGCCGTGGCCGTCAAGCCCAAGGGGAGATAAGTCCCCGTTCCCCGCCGTCAATGGCGGGGAACGCGCCGAAAAATCGCGGCGAGATCAGTTCAGCGGCGTCGAGAACGTGAGCAACAGCGCATGCCCGCCGCCCTTTTCGCGGCCGGCCGCATCACGCTCACTGCCGTTCAAGTCATAACGATACTCGAGCTTCAGCTTCGCCTCGTCGCGGCCCAGTTCCTCTTGCGCGAAGGTCGACAGATCGACGCTCAGTTGCAGCTGACGCGTCTTCGATCGCGCCGCCAGATTGTCGTCGATGATCTGCGACTGCGCGTCGGCCGCACCGAGCCGCAGCTCGACCGTCGGTCCGCCTTCCGGCGCGTACGCGACGGACACGTGCGGCGCGATCTCGCTGTCGTTGTTGCGAATGCCTAGGCTCGTGTCGTCGGTCTCGATCATTGAGAGCCCGGCGCCGAACTTCCAGTTGCCGCGGCGGATTTTGTGCGACACGTCGACGAAGCGATCGCGCGAGCGCGCCAGAGGAATGCTGTCCTCGCCGTCCGGCGTGTAGATGTCGGTCTTGATACGGCGCTCCCAAACGCTCGCCGTCGTCTCGCCGAAATTCGTTTCCCACGTCAGCGCGATATTCGCCGTGCTGACGCGATCGCGCGGTCCGGGCAAAAGCTCCGCGCGCACGATGTCGCCGCGCTCGAACGCCGCGAACACCGACGTCGGCAGGAACGGCCGGATCGGATCGATCGCATCGGCCACTGCCGGCGGAATAACGTCGGCGACCATGACGTCGGCCGTCACGCCGGCGTATTGGCTGCGCTTCAGCCACTGACCGCCCTGGGTCAGATTGAATTCCATGCCTTCCTTGCGATAGACGGAAATCTCCGATTGCGCATAGCCGACGGTCACGCCCTGCCGCTTCAAATTCTCGGCGCGCGTGACGAAGTCTTGATAGTCGACCTTGACGCTCGTCTCGCCGAACTCAAGCCGCGATGACATCGACGACCACGACCCCGGCAGGACCAAGCGGCCCGTCGGCAATTCGCTGAGCGCCGTGGCAAACCCTTCCGTCGTCTCGCCGATCTCGCCGTCGACCAGAAGGCGCAGGTTCTCCGTATCGATAACTTTCGCCGCAAAGCGCGTGCGCCGCGACGTATCGCTGAGGCGCATGGGCCGATCGGCCTCGCGCAGCTGCGGGTCGCGGAAATCGCGCGTGTCGGTTTCGTCGATCGTCTTGGCGAAGTCGGATGTAACCGCGACCCGCCCGTTGAACATCGTGGCGTCGACGCCGACGCTTTCCGTCGCGACGCCACCGTTCGAAAAACTTGCGCCATTCGCCAGCCGGTCGACCTTCACGCCGACCGCAGGCTCAAGATCGTACGAACCGCTGCGCAGCTTCAAAGTGACCGGCGCGTCGTAGGGCGTGTTTTCGGCGAAAGGCAGGGGAACGTCTTCGCCCGTATCGGCCTCGCCGGTGTCGAGCGACAGCAAGTTGACGGTCTGCTGCGTGAAGATCTTCGCCCGCAGTTTGTTAACTTGCTCCGTGGCCGCTGTTTTTTCGACCCCTAGAGAGGTCGCCAGCGTCGTGGGCATGAGCCAAAAGGGGTGTATCGGTTCGGCACTCGCGACGTCGGCGCAGACGACCGCACTGCCGGCCAAAAGAAGGGTCCGAAAACCCCTCGGCGCAATCTTCGATTTAGAACGGTGTTCCATGGCGATCCTTGCTCCGCAAGTTCCGCGCCACAGCCGGTTAACCGTCTATCGGCGCGAGAAAGAAACCACGCCGCAGCTTTTGCCGCGTCGTTCAGGCCTTTCCGTCTTTGCAAACAGCAATGGATGTCTTGGGCCACCGCCCCCCGGCGTAACACTCACGCCAACGCCCCGTACGCATACTCGCCCTCCCTAGGCGACAGTCGCGATCGGTTCTGCACTTTCTACGTCAAGTGGAGAATCACGCGACTGTGATTCTGATTGCGAGCGTAATCTCACTTTCGAGTTAGTCCATAGGGGTCACAAAATAAATCCGCATGCGGATCAATTTTGATCGCGATGCATGCAGCGACGCCATCGCGCGCTTGTTACGACATGTTTCAGCATGCGTGCTGGATCGCGATGGTTACGTCCACGATCCGATCGCTCCTCACACGGACGATCGTCGCCGGACTCATCACCGCGCGAGTTAACGCTGAATGCAAATTCCCAGTCGTATGTTTTGATCGTGCAACGTGTTTTCGCACCGCACCTCATGCGGCGCGCGCATGGTGATCCGAGAGGTCACGGCGCACGTAGTCCAGGTAAATCGCCACCGGACAAAGCAAACGCCGCCGCGCGGCCATCGTTAAGGGAACCCCGCAGCCATTCGCGTGTTGCCGTTAAAGGGGTGGCGAGCCCAGACCCCTGACGCCGGTGGCAGATGCCTTTTATGGCGCAATGCTCATATTGCGGCGCAATAAGGAAACGGGAGGCAACTCCTGAACAAAGAACCGAATGGAAAAATACGCACAGCTCGGCGAGACATTGGCCCGGATCACGGCAGCGTGGTCCCTGGCGTCTCTGTGGGCGACCGTTAAGGACTACACGGGCCGCTTCGGCTACACGCACATGGTCGTTGTGGACGCGGCGCGCATCGTCGCCGGCATTCGCGATGCAGTTCTCTACAGCGACGCGCCGCCCGACCTGCTGCAGGCAATCGATCGCGAACTCGTCTACGAAGACCACCCCCTCGTTCGCCACGCCTTGAACTCGCAATCTCCCTTCCTCATCTCCGACCTGACCAACAGCCCCATGCACCAGGGCGAGCGCTGGACTGAACTGCTTGCCGACGTGGTCAAGAGCGGCGAGGGCCTGGTCATTCCGATCTGGCGCAGCGAGGAGCCGCTCGCCGGCTTCAACCTCGGCGGCCAAAAGCCCGACACGTCCGGCCTAACCCGCGCCCTGCTGCAGGTGGTCGGCCACGCCGCCATCGAACGCGCGCTGGAGCTGCGCCAAGGCAAGGGCGCCTCGGCCGGCCTGACCCTGACGGTGCGCGAGACCCAGTGCTTGCGCTACGTCGCGATCGGCCATTCGGACGCCGAGATCGGCAAAATGCTGGGCATCAGCCCCCGAACCGTCCGCTTCCACGTCGACAGCGCCAAGACAAAGCTCGGCGTCTCGACCCGCGTCCAGGCGATCGCCAAGGCCTTGCGCGAGCGCATCATCGCCGTCTAGGCCTGCCAACTGAGGCAGCCGGGTACCAGTCAGCGCCGGCACACCCATGCTAAACAGGCCCCATCCGAGCGGGTGGGGGAACCTCCGCAAAGGTGGAGTGGGGAAACGTGCGCCGCTGGCTGTGGCCATACGCGATCTTGGCCGTCTTGCTGTCGCTGCTAGGTCTGGCTGCGCTGGGCACCGTAGTGCTCGGCGGCGGCGCAGGCCGGGCGGGCGCGCAATTCGCCGCCGCTGACGCCGCCGTCATCGAACCGATGAACCAGTTTCTGATCTCGATGCTGGAAATGATCGCGCCGTTCGATCTGCCGGCGTGGTTCAAGCAGGTCTACGCGGTCCTCGTGATGATCGCCCTAGTCGGGATCACACTGTCCGTCGGCGTGGGATTACTCTTGTTGCCCGTCTTCTACGCGCTCTATCGCGGCCGGGAGTCCGATTAACCCAGCGTGTGCCCGACCCATATGATCCGCCCCAGCGCCTCCAGCGCCCCGGGGTCCAAATCCTCGTAGGGCTTATAGCGTGCGTTGTCCGAACTGATGGTCACCCTCTTCGTCGCCGGATGCATCGTCACCCGCCTCACCATCAGCGTATCGTCCAGCCGCAACACATAAATCCCCTCGCGCCGCAGGTTCGCCTGCGTGGTGTCGACCAGTGCCTGATCGCCGTTCGCCAGCGTCGGCTCCATCGCATCGCCCGACATCTGAACGACCGCAAGCTGAGACACAGGCGTTGCCGTCAGAGCCTTCAGCCACAGCCCGCGGAACATGGTGAAGCTGACCGCGTTGTCGATATCGCCCAACGGATCGCGCCCCGCGCCGGCGCGCACGTCGAACACGGGGATGCGCTCAAAGTTCGCGACCTCGACGCTCGCCTCCATCGCGTCCGACCGCACCTGTTTGCGCGCCCGCGCCGGCTCGCGCATGCGCCCTTCGCCGGTCTCAAGCCACAGCGAGTCCTGACCCAACGCCCGCGCGAACTTGGCGGAATGTTTGGTGCCTTTGGCGCGCCCCGATTCAAGTTCCATGACCGCCTGCTGGCTGATGCCCACGGCCTTGGCGAGGGTCACCTGCGTGAGGCCCAGAACCTCGCGCGCCTTCTTGATCCGCGTGCCCACGCCAGACATCGAACGCATCCTCCCTCAGCCGAGGTCGCTTCGATTCCAAGTCTAACAGGGACCGGCGCTCGCTTGACGCCGCATTTCGGTCGATTTCCCGCCATCGAGCCTTGCGAGCCTGCGGCCGCCGACACGCATTGGTGACAAGGTCGCCCTTGCGCGAGGTGCCCGGTTGGGGCTTTTTGGCCGGACAGATGGGTGGGGCGTAAGTGCCGTGACGTGTGACTCCGGCAGTATTCTCGGCTGCACGATCGCAAGCTTCCCGTTGATCATCGGGGGCCTGGCCGCTCTCGTGCTGCTGCTGCTTGGCCTACGCTTCGCACTCAGCATGCGCGAGGGCTGGCGCCGTACACCCGAAGCCCGGCCCGAGCCGAAGCCCGCACGCCAAGTCACCCCCGGCAGCCCGCTTCATCCGCCCCCGGCAAGCGAGACGCCGCAAAAGCCGAAAGCCCCTCAACCGCGTCCGCCGGCAAAACCGACCCCGCTGCAGCTCAGCCTGTCCGATCCGCCCGACCTATCGCTCGCCGACTTCCAGGGCGACAACAACATCCAAGGCGACTTCGGCGAAGTGATGACCGCGGTCGTTCTCGGCGCGCAAGGTTGGAAGCAATTGCCGTCGAAGCTCCAAGGCCGCCGCGGCATCGACGGCCTCTTCGTGCGCGAAGTGCGCGGTGGCGGCGGCTACGAATGCCTCGCGACCGAAACGAAAACGAACAGCGGCGGCTACGAGCCCAAGTCGATGACGGACGAAAAACTCGCCGCCGACATCGCCGCGCTCTACGAAGTCGGCGCGCTCAGCAAGACGAACGCCGACGAACTCCTGCGCGCGCTCGATCAAGGCGCGTCCTTCTTCCGCAAAGAACTCTGGCGCCACGATCTGTCGAACGGCATGACGACGATCAACGAACTTGGCCGCAAGGGCGAGAAGGGCCGCTCCGTCACGCGCTCGAACGCGCGCCTGATGGCCGCGCTCCACATGTCGCTCGAACGCTTCGACCGCCGCTCCGTCTATCTCGGCCGCCCGCCGGTCGACGACGAAGCCTAGCGCGCGGCTATAGAGCCGATGACGTCGAAATCCCCGGCCATCACGGCGTCGAACTTGCCCGACCGCCAAGCCTTCTTCCCGTCGCGCACAAGCGGCGACGCGCCCCCGCGATACCGCCGCACGATGGTGTTCGAAGCGCCCGCGCGCTCGATCGTCGCGCGCAACGTCTTCGCCGCACTCGACGCCGGCAAATCGCCCAACGGCGCTGCCGCGACTCGCACGCGCGCCGTCACCCGCGAACTCTCATCGTCGTCGTTCGCTTCAAGCACGTGCAGCCCCGCCTCTTCGGCAAGCAGCCGGAACGCGCCGAACCCCGACACCGTCAGCACGACGTCATTGCCCATCGCGTAGTCGTCGATCTGCATCCCGCGCTTGGCAGCCCAGCCGCGATACATCTTCAGAACCTGCGCGCACCAAGCCCGCGCCGCCTGCGCATCGGCCGATCCTTCAAGCGCCGGCTCAACCGAAAGCACAGCCTCGATCGGCGCATCGTTCAACGCATCTTCTACACCCATGCCCGTGACAAAAATCTGCCGCGCCAGCCGCCCCATAACCTCGCTCGAATGGCCGCGCGCATCGCGCGACTTGTCCAACCGTTCGCGCAACGACTCGACCGTCTGCATCGCGGCCTTCACCCGATCCATCAGCGCATAGCGCGCCAGCACGCCATGCCGGTCGGCGCGCGACCAGAAAGCAGCGTCGGCCATCTGCCCGCCAAGCTGCGCCGCCAAATTCGTCCAGGGCTCTCCATTGAGCCGAGCGGTGAGCGCCTTGTACTCGCTCTCAAGCACAGACCGTTCGGCGGTCGAGCCCTGGTTGTTGTGAACAATCTCCGCCAGCGTGACGCCGCCCGTCGGGACATTCGCCACCGTCTGCGCGCCGTCCGCATCTGGATCGACGAACTCGACCTGAATGGCTTTGCCGTCGCTGCGCACGAAGAGAAACTGATCGCCTTCCGGAAAACGATGCTCGACGATCGTCGCGGCAAGCGGCGCCAGCAGATACTGATCGATCGCCCGCTTCAAAGGCCGCGCCCCCAACTCCGGCGAGAACCCGCGATCGAGCAAGAACTCTAGCGCCGAATTCTCCCACTCGACCGCCCACTCGCGATTGCGCAACCCGCGCCGCTCCAGGACGTTACGCAACTCCTTCTGCAAAATCTGCCGCATCAAATCGCGCCGCAACGGCTGAAACACGATCACCTTGTCCAACCGGTTCACGAACTCAGGCCGGAAGGCCTGACCGATCGCCTGCATGATCTGATCCGACGAAAACGCCGCCGCCTTCGCGCCGAAGCCCAGCGCTGGCGCTTGATGCGAGGTGGCCCCCAAATTCGACGTCAGAATGATGATGCAATGCCGGAAGTCGGCGACATTCCCGCCGCCATCGCTCAACCGCCCGTCGTCAAACACCTGCAGAAACAAGTCCCAAACGTTCCCGTGCGCCTTCTCGAACTCATCGAGAAGCACAACGGAAAACGGCTGCTTGCGCACGCGATTGATCAAGGACTCCGTCTGCCCGCCGCCCGGATCGCCGATAATCTTGTTCAACGACTCCGGCGTCTTGAACTCGCTCATATCGAGCCGGATCAACCGCTCATCCGACCCGAACAAGAATTCCGCCAGCGTCTTCGCAAGCTCGGTCTTGCCCGTGCCCGTCGGCCCGGCAAACAGAAACACACCGATCGGCTTTGTGTGATCGGTAAGCCCCGCCTTCAGCATCGCAATACGATCAACGACGGCGCCCACCGCTTCCGCCTGACCCATCACGCGCGCATCGAAAAACTGCCGCACCTCGTCAAGCTCGACCCGCTCGTTCCCGTCCAGGATCGCAACCGGCAAGCCCGTGACTTGCGACAGCGTCAACAGAATATCGCCCGGCGCAATCGCCTTCGCGCCTTCGCCCACGCAACGGTTGAACGTCAACTTGATGAGGTCGAGCACGCCACCCGGCAATTGCGACGTCCCGAGATACTGTCGCGCAAGCTGCATCGCCTGCGATCCCGTTTCGGTATCGAAGGTGACCTTCGACTCCTTCGTCAGCGCCTGCAGATAGATCTCGACGAACTTCGCCGCGCGCTCTTCCGGCATCGCCACGATGGGCGCCGCTTCGAACACGCCCTTCAAATTCGGCCGCAACTGCAGAAGCTGGGTGAGCTTTGTCGGAGTTGCTTCACTAATGATGATCAGCCGCCCCGCCGTGATCGCCGGCAACACCTGATCCAAAATACTCGCCGTCTGCCCGTGATGCGTCCCACTCACCGCGATCTGTAGAATATCCGGCACATACCAAATGGTGCGTTTGTCGGCGGTGAGCTCAGCCACCATCCGCCGCACGCGTTCCTCAAGCTGCCCGATATAGGACTGCCCCGCCTGCACCTCCGGCCCGCCGGCCTCAAAGATCGTCCAGCCCTTCGCGATCAACCGGTCGCCGAGCAAACGCAAGAACGCGCTCTTACCGACCTTCGCATCGCCGCGCACGATCAACGACCGCGCCGGCGACCGCACCAACGCGTTCTCCGCCGAGCCGAGCAAATCCTTCCACTCTTCCGGCTCGATCAACAAATCGTCCGACGTCGACCAGAACCGCCCGAACGCTTCCAAGAAGGCGCGATCGAGTTTCGCAGCGCGCGCCGTCTTCAAGTCCGCAATCAACGCCGTCGCAAACGGATGATCGAGGCTCTTCAAGAACCCTTCGATGTCGGCGGGATCGGACGCATAAGACGCCGTCGCCGCCGGCCCGAACTTCGGCTTGTCGCCCAACTTCTCGACGCGCGTGAAGTAAGCGCGAAACAGCCCCGGAATAATCAGATTGTCCTGCCACCACGAATCCGCCGACGCCGCCGGCCCGCCCGGCAACGGCCGCTGCTTCAGCGAACTCAGATACTCCAGCGCGTAGTGCATCGCCCACGGCCGCAGCCGCCCGAAGAATGCCAGCACGTCCTTCGACGCCTGATGCCCGTCCGATCGTTGCGCCAACGCGGCAAGCGCCGCGCACGACATTGTCCAATTCGCGCCGAGCGCATACTGCGTCACCGTCTCAAGCGGCACGCCCATATCCGCGAGCAAGGCGACCGCTTCGACGAACTCGCTGCGGTCCGAAAGCTCACGCGGATGCGCCGTCGCATCCCCGAAAGCCTCAAGCGGCACGCTGAACCGATGCAGTTTCGCGCTCAAAGCTTCGACGCCCGGCTCGCCCGCCGGCGCAGATGTTTCCACCCCGTCAGGTGTGGGGACGGGCAGGGGCGCAGGCGCGTCGCTCTTGGACCCCTGCGTCTCAAGGATCCCGTAGGCAACGGCCAGGCCCGCGGCAAATCCCACGAGCAGGAAGAGGAGGACGGTCATCAGACAAGGTTATGCCGCTTGCGGCCGTCCGCCCGCAACGCTGGTGCGGAACATTTCCCGCCGCTGCCCGTGATAGTCGTTGAGCGCGTTGTGCTGCGTCGCACGGTTGTCCCAGATGGTTAGCGTACCCTTCGCCCACCGCACCCGGCAGGTGAAATTCTCGTTCGTCTGGTGCCGGTAGATGTGCTGCAGCAAGGCCTGGCTCTCGGGCACGCTCCACCCCTCGAACCGCATCGTGTAGACGGGATTGACGTAAAGCGCCGCCCGGCCGCTGTCCGGATGCCGGATCACGGCCGGATGCACGAACTCCTGAAACGCCTCGTCCGACGGCACGATCGCCGTCGACATCTTATCCTTCACCCGGTCGAGATATCCGCCGGTGCCGTAAGCCGCGCCGGCCGAATGCACCGCGCGCAAATGCTTCAGCGTCGCCTTCAACCCATCCGACAGCGTCTCATAGGCGAGATACTGGTTCTGAAACACCGTGTCCCCGCCATAGTCCGGCACGTCATGGGCATAGAGACACGTAAAACTCGGCGGCGCTTCGAGATAAGAAAGATCCGAATGCCAAGCATTGGCGAAATTCAGCTTGTCCTCGCGCTCCTTCAAAACGCGAATGACATAAGGCCGGTCGGGCAGGGGCTTCACGAACGGCGTCACCGCCCGCCCGCCAAGCTCATCCGTCACCCGCTCCAGATCATCGAGCGACATCGCCTGATCCGGCACCGTGACGACGAGATGCTCGGTCAACGCCGCGCGCAACGCAGCCACGTCGCTCGCGCCAAGCGACCGCGACAGATCAAGCCCGCGCACCTCCGCACCGAGCGCCCCCGCCAGCCGGGAAACCTTCACGGCCATTACGGTGCGGGCTCCAACTTCAGCACACGCCCATCCGGATAATCCGTCGTCACATAAACGTAGCCGTCCGGACTGACACGTACATCGCGAATACGCTCGCCGAGCTTGGTCAGCAATTGCTCCTGACTGACGACATGCCCGCGCTCATCGAGATGCACGCGGCGCAAATGCTTGAACGCCAGCGCACCGACCAGAAGGTCGCCGTTCCACGCTGGAAACTTGTCGCCGCGATAAACCGCAAGCCCCGACGGCGCAATCGACGGCGTCCAATAGACGACCGGCTGCTCCATCCCCGGCCGTTCCGTGAACGGCGAAACGAGCGCCCCCGTGTAATCGCGCCCATAGGTAATGACAGGCCAGCCGTAATTCTTGCCAGCCTCGATAATGTTGAGTTCGTCGCCGCCCTGCGGCCCATGCTCCGTCTCGAATAGAATGCCGCGCTCGCTGTCGAACACGAGCCCCTGCTCATTGCGATGACCGAGCGAATAGATTTCCGGACGCACGTCCTCGCGTCCCGCGAACGGATTGTCTTGCGGAATCGTCCCGTCATCGTTCAAGCGAACGATCTTGCCGAGATGCGAGCCGAGGTTTTGCGCCTGCTCGCGATACTCGAACCCGTCGCCCACCAACAGCGTGAACGTCCCATCCGGCAGAAACACCAATCGCCCGCCGTAATGGTTGTTCGTATCCTTCGGCGGCTTCGCCTCGAAGATCACCTGCAGATCCTGCAACGCGCTGCCGTCGAAACGCGCGCGCGCCACGCGCGTCATGTTCGCCGTCGCCGTCCCATGCGCATAGGTCAGATAGACGAGACTGTTCTCGGCGAACTTCGGATGCAGCACGACGTCGAAGAGCCCGGCCTGACTCCCCAGATGCACCGGCGGCACACCCGTGATCGGCGCGGCAACCAACTGTCCGTCCTTGATCAACCGCAGTTGACCCTTGCGCTCCGTCACGAGCATCGAACCGTCGGGCAGGAACGCAATCGAATAGGGATGATCGAGCCCCTTTGCGACCTCGGTCACCTTGTACCCCGTCTCGACCACCTGCACGGGTCCTGGTGTCGGAGGAGGGGCGGGCGGCTCAAGCGGCGGCACATCGGCCAGCGCCATGCCGCCCGTCAGCGACGCAGCAATCACGAACCCCGGAATCAACCGTGCGACAGTCATGGAATGCGTCCCCTCACGTGTTGCGGCGCGCTGTATCATAAGGAGCGTCTGGCGCTGACAGCGGCATTTCGATAGTGCAAGACACGGAACCCTATTTCGATGCATAAGAAAAGGGCAAGAGCAGAAGGGGAGGGCGCGCCATGGTGCGCAGACTTGTCGGTTTTGTGATCGCGGCGCTGGTGATGATCGTCCTCGGCTCGATTGCACATTCGCTCATGGTGCAGCAGGCCTGGGCCGACGCCGTCGGCATGACCGAGGGCGCCCCCGGCGCACTTTCCATCGGCGAGCGGGTGAACTGGATCGTCAGCGACATGATCGGCATGGAAGCGAACGTGCCGCCCTACGGCGCATTGACCACAATCGCGTTGTTGATTGCATTCCCGGCCGCAGGGCTGCTGGCGCGGTTCACCGGCCTGCGTCCGATCGTATTCGCGGTCGCCGGCGCTGTCGCACTCTTCGTCCTGTTCTTCTTTCTGAAGTGGCAGCTCGGCACCGTCGGCGTGTTCGGCGCGCGTAGCATGTTGGGCCTCGGCCTCCAGATGGCGGCAGGTCTAATCGCAGGCTTCGTCTTCGCCCAGTTGACGGCACCGCGCGAGGCTTGAGATACCGTCCACGAATGACGACCCAATCCCCCGACTCGCCGCAAGCCAAGTTCATCAGCACGCTGAAGATCGGCGTCGTCTTCGTGATCGTTGCGCTGTTGGGCTTCGGCCTCGCGCGCTATCTCGAAGAGGGCAAGCGCTTCGACCTCGGCTCGTGGGTCGTGATCGCCGTCCTCGCCGCCGCAGTTGTCATAACAGCGGCCATCCGCGCCGCGATGGCCATGCGGAAAAAATAGCGGTCGCCCCACCATTTTCACACGCAACCTTCTCCTGTTCCTAGGCTCGCGCTTCGCGGGCACGGTTGCGATGCAGGTGCAGTCCGCCGCTGTTGCCTGGCACATCTACCAACTCACGCGCGATCCCTTCGCGCTCGCACTCGTCGGCCTCGCGCAGTTCGGCCCGATGTTCGCGCTGACGCTCTACGCCGGCGACGTTGCCGACCGTTTCGAACGCCGCCGCATCCTTGCTGCCAGCTACTTCGTCGAAGCCACGTGCGCGGGCCTCTTCCTGGGTCTCATCCTCGCGGGTGTTACCGAGACGTGGCCGTACTTCAGCACGCTCGTCCTCTTCGGCGCCGCGCGCGCGTTCTCCGCACCCGCCTCGCAATCATTCCTCCCGCAAATCGTGACGACCGAGGAATTGCCCCGCGCGATCTCGGTCTCGTCCACGGTGTTTCAAGTCGCCGTCATCGCCGGCCCCGCGATCGGCGGCGCCGTCTTGCTGCTGGGCACCGACGCCGCTTACGCAATTTCTCTTGTTCTATTCCTCCTCGGCGCGACGCTGATCTACGGCATTCGCATGACGCCGAAGCCGCGGTTGGACATGCTGCCCAGCTCGCTTCTTGCGCGTGTTGCCGAAGGCATCGCCTACGTTCGCCGCCGCCAAGAGATTTTCGGCGCGATCTCGCTCGACCTCTTTGCTGTTCTTCTCGGCGGTGCAACGGCGCTGCTTCCGATCTTCGCCAGCGACATCTTGCATGTCGGACCGCTGGGCTTCGGCGTCTTGAAGGCCGCGCCCGCCGTCGGCGCAGCCGTAACCTCCATTGCGCTCACAGCGTGGCCCATCGGTCGTTTCGCAGGTGCGAAGATGTTCGCCTGCGTCGCCATCTTCGGCGTTGCAACAATCATCTTCGGCCTGTCGGAGAATTTCTACCTTTCGTTGGCCGCGCTCGTCGTGCTGGGCGCGACCGACATGGTATCCGTCAATGTCCGCCATTCGCTGACGCAGCTCGCAACACCCGATCACATGCGCGGCCGTGTAAGTGCGGTGAACATGCTTTTTATCGGCGCGTCGAACGAATTGGGCGAATTCGAATCTGGAGTCACAGCTGGTTGGTGGGGAACGGTACCCGCGGTTATTGTCGGTGGTCTCGGCACGCTCGCCGTCGTAGGTATATGGGCCTATTGGTTTCCCGCTCTGCGCAACGTCGATCGCTTGAGCGACCTCAAACCCGAATAGTGAAAGGCGGTCCCGATGGAACGCACGGCCATGTGTTGTTGCGGCCAGCTTCGCGCAAAAATCAACGGCGAGCCGACGCGCGTCGTCATCTGCCACTGCTTCCAATGCCAACGCCGCTCCGGCAGCGTGTTCAGCGACAACGCCTATTTCCCCCGCACAGCACTCCTGGCGGTTGAAGGCGAAGCGCATGAATTCTCCCGCCCCAGCGAACGCGGCGGCAAAGTCACATTCCACTTCTGCCCGAAATGCGGCTCATCCGTGTTGTGGGACCTGTCTCTGGAACCCGGAATCGTAGGCATTGCCGTGGGGACCATGGCCGATCCCGGTTTTACCAAACCGTCGCGCTCGGTGTTCGGTGTCGCCCGTCACCATTGGGTTCCCGAGGTTGAGGGAACCGAAGCGTTTCTCGCCGATCACTGGGGGCCGCGCGAATAACCGCACGCAATGGTTTGACAGGCCCTGCCATATCTCGGCAAAGTTGCAGTGCGACCCCGGAACGACAGATCGTCGTTATGTCCGGCTCGCAACGGCGGGGGTTTCTTGATGCGAAATTGGATTGCGAGCGCGCTGATCGCCGCGGCCACGATGGCGACCACTGCGAGCGCTGCTGAAATTCGCTTGGGCGTCCTCGCGCACGATCCCCTCATCCAGAAGGAAGGCGGCGTCGACATCAACGCCGAACTCTTCTTCAACGGCTGGACCGGCAATGAAGGCGAGTGGCAGCTGCGCCCGTCGATCGGCGTCACCGCCAACCTCGAAGGTGACACCAGCTTCGCCTACGTCGATCTCAACTACGGCGGTCCGATCTCGGACTCGTGGTTCCTGGAATTCGCCGTCGGCGGCGCCATCCATGACGGCGAACTTGAAACCGCCGATCCCGATCGCAAAGAACTCGGCGGCCGCGTCCTCATCCACGCTGCGATCTCGCTGGGCGTGATGCTGACCGACAACGTGTCGCTCTCGCTCTACGGCGACCACATGTCGAACGCCGGCGTCGAAGAACGCAACGAAGGTCTCGAGACCCTAGGCCTGCGCGTCGGCTTCAAACTCTAAGCGTCATTTGATCAAGATGGCCGCGATGCGCTCGTTCTGCATCTCGGTCGATCCGTCGGTGTAGCTCGCGACCCGCGCCGACGCGAGATGCCGCAAGAACGGATAGTCCTCGCGAAGGCCCGCAGCCCCCATCAACTGACAAGCATCCGAAATCCGCCCGACCGCCATGCGCGTCGCAAACTTCTTGGCATGCGCCGAAGCCAACGCCGCATCCTCATTGCGCGCAATCAAGTCAGCGGCCTTCGCCACTAACAACCGCCCAGCCTCGACGTCGGTAGCAATATCGGCCGCCATCCAACGCCACCCTTGCTTGGCCGATAGCGCGCTGCCAAACGCCTGCCGCGACTTCCCATATGAAACTGCCGTCTCCAAACAAGCATCGACCATCGCGCAGCACATCGCCGCGACATACGTCCGCGCCTGATTGACCCCCGACATCGCCTTCTTGAACGCAGGCCCTGGCAACGACACGACCTCATCCGCGGCCACGTGATAGTTCGAAAGCTTGAACCCGCCGGCCCCAATCACGCCGCCGCCCGCCAGCCGCTCATAGGGCGTCCGCTCAAACCCCTCACGCCGCCCGTCGACTAAGAACGACCCGATCCCGCGCGCACCCGCGCCCGGGTCCGTCTGCGCATAGGCAATGAACACGTCGCCGAAGGCCGCGTTGGTAATCCACCCCTTCTCGCCGTTCAGAACCCAACCGTCGCCGTCCTTCACCGCGCGCGTCTGAATGCCGCCAAAGTCGCTGCCCGCATTGGGCTCGCTGAGCGCACTCCCGCCGAACCGCTCGCCCGCCAGCATCGCAGGGACATAACGCTCCGCCACCGCCCGCGGCATCTCGGACGCAATCCGCGCCGCACACCCAGCCGTGTTGGTGAGACTGAACGCAAAATCATACGAATGCCGCGACAACAATTCGAGCATCCGAAGCTTGTCGTGAAACCCAATCGCGCTTCCGCCCCAGTCCCTCGACGTCTGAAACCCAAGCAGCCCGACCTTCGCCGCCGCTTTCAAGGCATCGACAGCCATCACGCCATCGCGCGCCCACCGCGCAGCGTTCGGCGCAACATGCGCCGCGGCAAACGCATGCGCCTTGTCCAACACCTCGCTCAAAGCCCAAGCGCCTTGCGCGCAAAGGCAGTCGTCGCCGCATAATCCGCCTTGCCGTTCGGCGCACGGAACAGCCGCTCGATCGCGACAATGCGCTTCGGTGTTTTGTATCCGGCCAGCGCGCCGCGTACATGCTTGCGCAACGCCTCCTCGTCGAACCGCGCGCCGGGCGCAAGTTCGACGACTCCGGTCACAGCATTGCCCCACTTGTCGTCCGGCACGCCGACGACGAGAGCATCTTCAACGGCGGTGTGCTGCTTTAGAATCTCTTCGACCTCTTCCGGATAAACCTTCTCGCCGGCCGTGTTGATGCAAACGCTGCCGCGCCCCAGCAGCGTGATCGACCCATCCTCATGCAGCTGGCAATAATCGCCCGGGATCGACCACCGCCGCCCGCCGATGGTGGGAAACGTCTTCGCCGACTTCGCCGGATCCTTCCAATAGCCGACCGGAATATTTCCGCCGCGCGCAATGAACCCCGGTTCCGCGGCACCCGGCAACAACGGTTTGTGATCGACCGTGAACACAGCCACGTCGGTGCCCAGCGTAAACTTCGCCGTCGCGACTTCGCCGTCCTTGCTCGTGACCGAAAGCCCGAACCCGACCGCTTCGGAAGACCCGAACGAGTCGAGCAGCGCCACCTGCGGAATATGTTTGATGATCCCGTGCTTCACCTCCTGGCTCCACATGACGCCGGAGGAGATGATCATCACCAGTGACGACAAATCCCACCGCCCGGGATTCTCGTCCAGCGCGCGCAACATTGGCTTGGCAAACGCGTCGCCGACAATCGCAATCTGCTGCGCCTTGTACTTCGCCGAAACGTCCCACAGCTCCACCGCGTCGAGACTTGGCGCCTCAAGCGTGATCACGCACCCGCCCATGGCCAGCGCCGCGAACGAGGTCAGCAGCCCCGTCCCATGCATCTGCGGACAGGCCGGAATGAACCGGTTACCCGGCCCTTGCTCGCGCACGATCTCCGCATGCTCCGCATAGCTCGTCGGCACCTTGGCCATCAGCGCAGGGTTCAACTGCGTCTGTCGCAAATCGTCATGCCGCCACATCACGCCCTTCGGCATGCCGGTCGTGCCGCCGGTGTAGAGGAAGAACAAATCATCCGGCGACCGCTCGATACCCAAATCGCCTGTCGCCTGCGCCGCGACGAACCGCTCATAGTCCTGCGCAAAAGCCGGTAGGGGCGTATCGTCGATCTTGACCTGAAGCCACGTCTTCACCCCCGGCAACCGCCCGCGAATATCGGCGATCAGCGGCGCAAACTCGCTGCCGTAAACAACGATGCGCGCATCCGAATTGTCGAAGATGTAGAGAAGTTCGTCCGCTTTGTAGCGATAGTTCACGTTCACATGAACGAACCGCCCTTTAAACCCGGCGACGGTCGCCTCCATGTACTCCGGCCGATTGCGGATCAGGATCGCAAGCTTATCGTCCGCCTGATGCCCGGCGGCAATCAGCCCGCGCGCCAGCGCATTTGTTCGCGCATGAAAATCCCGCCAGTTCGTAACCTTGTCGGCATGGATCAAGGCCGGCGCATCGCCCGGCACCACCTTCGCAACCGCATCAAAAATATCGCCGAAATTCCAGCCCGACATACCAATTCCTCCCAATATCTTTTGCCGGAGCGTACCCCAATTCCGCTGCCCGGCAAGCATGCGCAGCGTGCGTTTGCCCGTTGCACCCCGGCGTCCACTCCGCAATCATCCGCCCAACGAGAACATGGAGGAGGCCGCCGAGATGCCCTATGTCGCCAACCGCGTCGTCCACGACGCCGACTCGCATCTCATGGAACTGGGCGACTGCCTCGATGCCTTCATGGATGCCGACACGCGCGCGCGTTACGACGCGCTGCCGAAAGTGAAGGCCTGGCCGCGCGACGGCAAATGGGTGACCGAGGCGCGCGCCAAGCAAGCTGACCCCGCATTCCGCGCCGGCGCCGCCGAAAACATCCTCCTGCGCAAGAACTACGAAGCCCTCGGCGCGTTCACGAAGGAAGACCGCCCGCGCGCGCTCGACGAACTCGGCTTCGCGAGCCAACTCGTGTTCACCACCTGGTGCCTCGGCAACTTTGCGCTCGATCAGTCAAACGACATCGACCTCGCCTACAAGACGGCCGAAGCGCACAACCGAATGATGGCCGCCTTCTGCGCTGTCGATCGCCGCTTCCTCGGTACGGCCTACGTCCCACTCGCCGATTTCGACCGCGCGAAGGAAACGGCGCGCAACGCCATCGCGATGGGTCTGAAGGGATTGATGATCCCCTCACGCTGTCCGAACGGCCATTCGCCCAGCCACATCGCCTTCGACCCCGTTTGGCGCATGGCGGAAGAGGCGCGCCTGCCCATCCTCTTCCATGTCGGTGGCGAGGAAAAAGTCAACCCCGACTACTTCAACAACGGCCTGCCGAAGGTGAAGGACTTCCACGGCGGCGAAGAAAACTTCACCTCGGTCAGCTTCATGATGATCCCGCACTCGGTGATGCTCACGCTTGCCGCGCTGATCTTCGACGGCGTCCTCGACCGCCATCCGAACCTGAAGATCGGCGCGATCGAACTCGGCGCGTCGTGGCTACCCAGCTGGATGCGCTACCTCGACGCCGGCGCCGACGCCTTCCGCAAAGGCGAAGAGCGCCTGAAGAAACTGACGCTGAAGCCGAGCGACTACGTCAAACGCCAAGTCCGCGTCACGCCATACCCGCACGAAGACGCCGGCTGGATCATCCAAAACAGCAGCGACGACATCTGCCTCTTCTCCTCCGACTACCCGCACGTCGAAGGCGGCCGCAATCCGCTCAAACGCTTCGATGAAAGCCTCGCCAGCGTGTCGCCCCAAGCGCGCGAAAAATTCTACGCCGAAAACTTCATCGACCTGATGGGCGAGGGCCTCCCCGCCGACCTCCGCCACCCGAAACAGCGAACTGCCGCATGAAGATCGAATGCGCATGCGGCGCCACCATCCACGACGGCACCGACGACCTACCGCACAAAGCCCACGTCATTCCGGACAAGCTCTGGAACAAGCTGTTCGAAGACATCGACGACCTGATCGAAAACCGCTGCGCCACGCGCACCCAGCGCAACGCGGCGCGCACGCACGTGCGCTCGCTGGTCGTCGCAGCCGTGCGCCTCGCCTGGCAATGCAAGGCCTGCGGCCGCATCTATGCGGACGACGCCAGCGCCAAGCTCAACGAATACGTCGCGGGTGAAAGCGCCTCGCGCCGTCTCTTCTCAGCGTAGTCATCGCGGCGCACGCGCGAAGGCGAACGCGTCCGCCACGCCGGCATATGTCGTACGTGGTTCCGCACCGCACGCGGTTTTGAGCGCGGCGCTTGCGACCGGCGAGGACGCGGCCAGCCGCGCCGGAAGGTCGCTGCGCGGCTGTGGATTGAGCGACAGATCCTTGTAACCAAACGCCTCGCCCAGAACCTCAACGGTCTGCGCCTTGCAGTCGAAGCGCGTCGAGCGTAGCGCCAGCACCGGCCAACGCCACTGCGGTGCCGGCGGTGCCGCGCTCTCGTCACCAAGCACCGTAAGGGTCAAGGCGACGACGGCCTCGCCTTCGCGCCTCATATTGGCCCAGTCGAGAAACTGCGTGTGTCCCTTGCCTTCGTCGCGCGCGATCACGCTGAAACGGTGCGGCGCGATTTCAGGGAATTCGGGCAAGACAAGCTTGCGCTCCTGCGTCACCGGTACCGCCATCATAACTTTCGGAGCTTCGCCCTTTTTCTTCGCGGATGGCGGTGGCGGCGGTAAAGACACCGGCGAGGGCTCAGGCGGCATCATTGTCGTCGCGGCAAAGGCCAACGCCTCCTTCACCGTCGTGAAAGACGGCGTCGCCTCCGCCGGAGCCCAGCCGCACACTTGATCGATCGCCGGCGCATACGACGCGAGCTTCCCATAGAACGACATGTGCAACGCCGTTTCCGCCGGCCGCGTCAGCAGGAGGGCCCCTGAGTCGTCATAAAACGTGGTCGAGGTCGGCCCACGCGCCGCCCGCCAATCGCACGACACCCGATAGCGCCGGATGTCGCCGACGATCACGCGCGACGGACCTGTTTCACCACCCTTATAGTCAAAGCGTACGTCGAGCACCGCTATCTCGACCTCATCGCCGTCCGTCCGCGTCGCGGCGGTGTCGAGGAAGGACATTATCCCCACGTACGCACCGTTCAGCGGCACGAACCGGTGCGTCTCCTCGGCCGCTCCCACGCTCGCCGCGAATCCGCTCACCGCGATGGCCGCACTCAAAATTCTCAGCATAAGAACCCCCGTCCCCGCGCGTTCCTACCACGGCCGAAGGGGCCGGGGCAGGGCGGTTTGCGCGCGGCCGCCTCGGTATGCCCATACTGTGGCGCGTTCGTCGTTCGGGTTGCGCTGATGAAACTCCCGGCCTTCCGGCCCAAAGCCCTGGCAAGCTTGACCCCGATGGTAAAGCCGGTGGCTGTATACGCCGCTGCGCTCGCCTTCGGTGCATTCCTGCTCCAGTGGCTCGAATACAAATACGTCACCCGCGCCTTCGCGACCGAGATCTACGTCGTGCTGATCGCGCTCGCCTTCACAGGCCTCGGCATCTGGGCCGGCTACCGCCTCACGCCAAAGAACGCCGCCCGCCCGTTTGAGCGGAACGAAGCGGCCCGAAAGTCGCTGGGCCTGACCGACCGGGAATTCGAGGTGCTCGAACGCCTGGCAGCGGGCGACGCGAACAAAGAGATCGCGCGCACGCTCGACGTGTCGCCGAACACGATCAAGACCCACATCGCGAGCCTCTTTCAAAAGCTGGAAGTCGAGCGTCGCACCCAGGCCATCCACAAGGCGCGCGAACTCCGCCTCATTCCCTGACGGGAAAACCGGTCGCCTCAACGGCGGATTTTCGCGAAATCACCCTTTAGGGCGATACCGAAACCGGGCGTTCCCACGTATGCGATGAGGAGGACAGCGACACGAAAGGGCACGGCCATGCACCAGGAAGACGTCACGCGCCGCACGGCGCTGGCGCTGACAGCAGCCGCAGCGATGGCCGCCCAAGCGCAAGCGATGGGCCTCACAAAGGGAGAGACGGGAATGGAACGCGTAACCGGAATTGGCGGCTTCTTCTTCAGGGCCAAGGACCCGAAGGCGCTCGCCGCGTGGTACGAGAAAAACCTCGGGGTCACGATGACGCCGCATGATTACGGCGGCGAGCCCTGGCGCCAAGAGGCCGGCACGACCGTGTTCGAGCCGTTCAAGCAAGACACGACCTATTTCGGCGACATGCGGCTGCAGTGGATGATCAACTTCCGCGTCCGCGACCTGGACAAGATGGCCGCCCAACTCCGCGCGAACGGCACCGCGGTTGAGATCGATCCCGAAACCTACCCGAACGGTCGCTTCGCCAAGACGGCCGACCCCGAGGGCAACCCGATCCAACTCTGGCAGCCCGGCGGCGTCGACAAAAGCTGATCGCCGCCAACCGGACAACCTCGCTCAACAAACCACAAGGACAGGGCACAGCCCCATGACCAACTATATCTTCCTCTTCGGCACCTTCGCCGGCCTGATCATCATCGGCGCGATGATCTCTCTGATGGTAGCCGGGGCCGACAGCGCGGACTCCTGGTGGGCTCATTCGATGTGGCTTGGCTACCTCGTCATGTTCGTCGCGCTCTCGATGATCTTCTTCGCCGTGAAGCGTTATCGCGATCAGGACCTGGGCGGCGTGATCAAGTTCGTGCCCGCCTTCTTGATGGGTGTCGGCATAGCGGTGGTTGCCGGGATCATTTACGTCCTGGTCTGGGAGGTTTATCTGGCCGCCACAAACTACACCTTCATGGACGCCTACGTGGCCGGGATGCTCGAGACCGAGCGCGCCAAAGGCACGTCCGCCGAGGCCCTCAACGCCATGGCCAAGGAGTTTGAAACGTTCAAGGTCCAATACAAGGACCCGCTCATCCGCCTCCCCATGACGTTCCTCGAGATCTTCCCGGTCGGTCTTATCGTGGCCCTGATCTCGGCCGCGATCCTGCGCAACTCGCGTGTGCTGCCCGCGCAAGCTTAAGCGAGGCGAGAGGGCGGGCGAGGGCAACCAATGCCCGCCTCCTCGCGAATCCGCTCGGTCCCGAAACACGCGGCACGCGAATACGCGACGCCGACTCGCGAAAACCTTTGGTGGCCCCGCCACACCTATGCCTTGATCGGCCCGAACTATCGTCGCCGGGTATGAGGGTAAGCAGGCATGTCGGGACTAGAGTTGCTGTTGACGCCCGAGAACGTGGCGACATTTCTGACGCTGACCTTCCTCGAAATCGTACTCGCCGGCGACAACCTCGTCCTCATTGCGATCCTGGCCAGCAAACTGCCGGAGAACCAGCGCCCGCTCGCCCGCCGCCTCGGCCTCCTCGCCGCCGTCGTCACGCGCATCCTGCTGCTGTTCTCGCTCTTCTGGCTTGCGCACCTTGAAACGCCGATCAAGCTCTCCGACACGCTCTCGATCACGCCGCGCGAGACCGTCTTCACTATCGGCGGTACCTTCCTGCTTTGGAAGTCGATCACGGAATTGTTCGGCGTCCTGTTCGGCGACGAAGGCTCACCCAACGTCAAGACGGTGCATCAGGCGTTCATGTGGGTGATCCTGCAGATCGCTTTCTTCGACATCATCTTCTCCCTCGACAGCGTCATCGCGGCCATCGGCATCGCCGAACACGTCGAGATCATGGTCGCCGCCGTCCTCGTTGCGACTGCTGTGATGTTCTTCCTCGTCAACCCCATCTCGACCTTCATCGAGCGCCACCGCATCGTGAAGGTGGCCGCGCTCGACCTACTGGTTCTCATCGGCGCTTTCCTGATCGCCGAAGCCCACGACTATGAGCTGCCGAAGGTCGAACTCTATATCGCCCTCTTCGCGGTCCTCATCTTCCAGGCGCTGCTGCTCTGGCTCCGCGGCTTGCCCCGCAACGTGCGCTACGGGCTCATCATATTGGGAACGGTCGGCCTCGCGGCCTTCGCCATCCTCCTGGTCAACGACCCGGCATGGGCGGACGATTTGCACGCCCGCGCGCTCGACGTCTGGCACACGGTAACCAAGGCGATGAACGACACGGCCGAGTCCGTCAGACGCATGCTGCCCGCCAAAAATTAGCGCGCTTGCGGAAAGGACCGTTCCGCCCGTAAACAGCGCCGCATGCTGCGCCTGACCGAACTCAAACTGCCGCTGGAACACACGGACGCGGATCTGCGCGCCGCGCTGATCAAGCGCCTGAACATCGCCGCCGCCGATCTCATCGAGTTCACGGTCTTCCGCCGCGGCGTCGACGCCCGTAAACCGAAGGCGATCGTGTTCATCTACACGCTCGACGTCGCGCTGAAGAACGAAGCCGCCGTCGCTAAACGCCTATCGCGTGACCGCAACGTCACCCCCGCGCCCGACATGGACTACCGCTTCATCACCCACGCGGAGAAGCCGCCGGCAAAACGCCCCGTGGTGATCGGCGCAGGCCCCTGCGGTTTGTTCGCGGCGCTCATCCTCGCGCAGATGGGCATGAACCCCATCGTCCTCGAACGCGGCAAGGTCGTCCGTGAACGGACAAAAGACACCTTCGGCTTCTGGCGCAAACGAATCCTGAACCCGGAATCGAACGCGCAGTTCGGCGAGGGCGGGGCAGGGACGTTCTCCGACGGCAAGCTCTACAGCCAGGTGAAAGACCCGCGCTATCTCGGCCGCAAAGTTCTGACCGAATTCGTGAAGGCCGGCGCCCCACCCGAAATCCTCTACGTGTCGAAGCCCCACATCGGCACATTCCGCCTGGTCACCATGGTCGAACACATGCGCGCGACCATCGAAGCCTTAGGCGGCGAATTCCGCTTCCAAACCCGCGTCGAACGCATCGTCATCGGCAAAACGAAAACAGGCGAACGCCGCGTCGAAGCCCTGATCCTGTCCGACGGCACAGCACTCGAAGCCGACCACGTCGTCCTCGCGGTAGGCCACAGCGCTCGCGACACGTTCAAGATGCTCCACGACGAAGGCGTCTACATCGAACCAAAGCCGTTCTCGATCGGCTTCCGCATCGAACACCCGCAATCTCTCATCGATCGCGCACGCTTGGGCCCCAACGCCGGCAACAAACTCTTGGGGGCCGCCGACTACAAAATCGTCCACCACGCCTCGAACGGCCGCTCGGTCTACAGCTTCTGCATGTGCCCCGGCGGCACGGTCGTCGCGACCGCCTCCGAACCCGGCCGCGTGGTGACGAACGGCATGAGCCAATACTCCCGCAACGAACGCAACGCCAACGCCGGTATCGTCGTAGGCATAACACCGGTGGACTATCCGGGCCACGCACTCGCCGGCATAGAATTCCAACGCCACTGGGAAGAACAAGCCTACAAAGCCGGCGGCGAAACCTATGCAGCCCCCGGCCAACGCGTCGAAGACTTCATCGCCGCCCGCGCCTCAACCGAACTCGGCACGGTCACGCCATCCTACAAACCCTCAGTCACCCCGACCGACTTGTCGACCTGCCTCCCGGACTACGCGATAGCGGCGATCCGCGAAGCCCTGCCAGCCTTCGACCGCCAAATCAAAAACTTCGCACTCCCCGACGCCGTCCTAACCGGCGTCGAAACCCGCACGTCGTCACCGATCTCCATCCGCCGCGACGAAACCTTCCAGAGTCTCAACACAAAAGGCCTCTACCCCGCAGGCGAAGGCGCAGGCTACGCCGGCGGCATCCTCTCAGCGGCGATCGACGGCATCAAAGTCGCCGAAGCCCTCGCTCAAAACAGTGTCGATACGCTGACCGCAGCATGAAATGTCCCATCACGGGATTCCATCCGCCGCCATCTCGGCAACCTTCGAGCGTCCTGAGCCGTTCTCACCCTTGTGAGAGCCGAAGGACCGTCACCCCGTGAACGCCAAAACTGCCGTGAAGGACTTCCCTGTCGTCTGCGTGGGCGGCTCGGCGGGCGGGCTTGATGCCTATATCAGGCTTTTGAAGCACCTGCCGGCGGACATGGGCGTCGCCATCGTCATCGTGAATCATTTGCGGCAGGTCGCGACGCGCCTTCACGAAATTCTACCCAGCCACACCAAGATGCCGGTCGAGCTGATCACCGAACGATTGGTGATCGAACCGAACCACGTCTACATCATCCCGGCGCAACGCGATCTGCACGTCTATGACGGCGAGTTCCGACTTAAGCCGATATCAAAGCCGCGCGGCTGGCCCGATGTCATCACCGTCTTTCTGCAGTCGCTCACCCGCAACTGGGACGGCAAGCTGATCTCCGTCATCGTCTCCGGCTACGACGGCGACGGTGCAGCGGCGATGCGCGGCATCAAAGACGTTGGCGGTGTCACCATCGCCCAAAAACTCGACACCGCCCAAGAGCCCGACATGCCCGAAAGCGCCATCGCAACCGGCTACATCGACTTCATTCTTTCGCCCGAGGACATAGCGAGGAAAATAAAGTGGATCGCGGCGCGCAGCAGGTAGAGGCACACCCGTCAAACCGTTGGAACAGTGCCGCCGTCGATCACATATTCGCTGCCATGAATGGATGCGGCGCGATCTGAGACGAGAAATGCGACCAACTCCGCCACTTCCTCCGGTTGCCCGGGCCGGCCGATCGGAATGCCGCCGAGCGACTGCATCAAAACGCTCCGCGCCGCTTGCTCGTCGACGCCGTCCGCCTCCGCCAATCGCACGATCAAGCGATGCGCCGCCGATGTCTCGATGAACCCAGGCGCCACGGTGTTCACGCGCACGCCCTTCGGCCCCACCTCCTTCGATAACCCTTTGCTATAGGTCGTGAGCGCCGCCTTCGCCGCTGCATAGGCAAGCGTCGACTCGAACAACGGCAACCGCCGCTGAATCGAGGAAACGTGAATGATCACCCCCGCGCGACGCTGCACCATGCCCGGCAAGAACGCGCGATCCAGACGCACGGCTGCGAACAGGTTCGTGTTGATCTCGGTCTGCCAGTCGTCGTCCGAAAGCGCGAGCGCGCCGCCGCCCGGCGCCGACGATCCACCGACGCTATTGATGAGAATGTCGACGCCGTCGAACGCGGACATCACGGCCGCGGCGACCTTGTCGGCGCCCTCGCGCGTCGAAACATCGGCCTGCACGAACAGATCCACAGTCTGACCGGCCGGCAAGGGCGAGCGCGCGGCTGTCGCCACCTTTGCGCCACCGGCCCTAAGTCGGCGGACGATGGCCTCGCCCATACCCTGCGTGCCACCGGTGACGAGCACACGCTTACCGGCGAACTCGCTCGCGTCGAGCGCGAAGGGCCGCGCCCCGCTCACGTAACGATCTCAAGGCGCGCGATCTTGCCGCCGCTCAGTGTGAACGCATAGCGCAACTCGACCGGACTGCCGGGAAAGTTGCCGGACACGCGGCCCTTGACGATCGTTCGGCCGTTCGCCTGAGTCGCATCGAGCACGTCGACGATCGGGTGATACTTTTCGACCGTTTCCGCCTTCCAGGCGCGGATGGCTGCGAGGCCACGATGATCGCGCCCTTCATCGCGAACGACGGCGTCGTCGGTAAAGGGCAGGGCGGCATCGTTCGCGTCATGCGCGTTCGACCCCGCGATGTAGTCGGCAATCGGCTTGGGAAGGTTGCTGGACATTTGGGTCTCCGTTGAAGGCGGGAAACGCGCGAAAACGGGGCCCGCGCGTTGTGTCCTTCAAAGGATGGGAATAGGCTTCCCGCGTGACAAGAACGCACGAGAAAGTGGGCAACGCACCGGAAGGTAAGCGTGAGCGCCCCGACTACACGCCGATGTCCGCCGCGCGCGGCGTCGAAGAAATCCTCAGCATGCTGAACGGCCGCTGGAAGCTTGTGATCTTGTTTCACCTCTTCGGCGGCAAGGTGCTGCGCTTCTCGGAACTCGAACGCGCGATCCCCGACATCTCGCAAAAGATGCTGGCGCAGCAGCTGCGCCAACTCGAAGACGACGGCATCGTGAAGCGCACCGTCTATCCGGAAGTGCCGCCCAAAGTCGAATACGCGATGACCGAGTGGGGACAGTCGCTCTGCCCCGCGCTCGACGAATTACTAAGATGGAATGAGAGAGGCGAACAGCCCGGCTGAACGGCAGAACCTAGCGCACATCCGTCTCGGGCGGCTTCCCGTCGGAATGCTCGGTCTTCCAGCGGCCCTTCTCATCCTCGAACTGAATATCGCGCGGCTCCGTCGCTACCCGTTGCTCGCCGGCGGCGCGCTTCGCGGCAGCTTCCGCCTCACCGCGTGTGCGAAACGTCTCGGCGAACACATCGCCCACTTTGTAGGTCCAACCGCCGTCATGCTCGACGACCTTGTAGTGTACTTGCGTCATGGGGTGCTCCTGCGGCCTGCCGCTACGGACTGACATAGGCCGGCGTCCTGCCAAAGGAAAGCTGGACTTAGGTGTTACTCGACAGCCCCGCAGCGATCCACTTACCATACCGCTCGCCAAACGCGGCCACGCTCCGCGACACATGGGAGAACTACATGAAACTCGAAGGCGGATGTTACTGCAAAGCCCTGCGCTACGTCGCCGAAGGCGAGCCGATGATGAAAGCGCAATGCCATTGCCGCGAATGCCAATACCTGACCGGCGGAGGCGCCAACTACTTCATCGCGATGCCGATCTCGGGCTTCAAATACACGAAGGGCGAACCGAAAAAATTCAGCCGCAAAGACCTCGAACGCCCCGTCACACGCGAATTCTGCGCCGAATGCGGCACCCAAATCGTCACGCGCCCGCCAGGCTTCCCGGCCGTCATCGTAAAGGTCGGCACGCTCGACGATCCAAAACAATTCGAAGGCCCGAACCTCGCGATCTACACAATCGACAAACAACCCTTCCATGACATCCGCCCGGGAATGCCGAGCTTCGAGCGATTGCCGGGGTAGCGCGGCATCAGCAGAATCAAAAGTTCGCCAACAGCATTCGGAGTGCACGGACGACGAAGTGAGGCAATGGTCCGCCCCTCTCTACGCGGGTGGCGCACATGTCTCATTTCCTTTTCTTGCACGGCAGCTGGCACGGCGCATGGTGTTGGCACAAAGTCTTGCCTCGCATTGCGGCGGCCGGGCACCAAGCAGTTGCGATCGATCTGCCAGGCCGCGGTCGCGAACCGGCGATTCTTGCGCTCGTGGGCCTCAAGCGCATGGTCGACGCAGCCGAGGCGGCACTGGCGCCCCAACGCAAGACCACCATTGTCGTCCACAGCCGCAACGGTATCGTGGCGTCAACTCTAGCCGAACGCGTACCGGATCGCGTCGCGCAAACGATCTACCTTGCCTCATTCATGCTCCCGTCCGGACGACGCGTGCTCGACTACGTCCCCGACAAGCAATCGTTGATGCCCGGCAACGTGACGGTCAATCGACTGGCGCTGTGGGATTGGCTGAAGCCTCAGGCTTATCGCGAGGCGCTCTATGCCGATTGCAGCGACGACGACATCGCGCTCGCCAACGCGCTTCTCGTGCGCGAACCGGTTCGCCCCGCCCTGACGCGCCTGAGCCTCTCGCAAGACCGCTACGGCCGCGTTCCGCGCGCTTACATCCGCTTAACCCAAGACAACGCCGTGTCTCCCGCATTGCAGGACCGCCTGCTGTCCGAGACGAAAGTCGACCGCGTTGAGAGCATCGACGCCAGCCATTCGGCCTATTTCTCTCAACCCGACAAGCTCGCACAAACGATCCTGAAGCTTGCGGGATCGTGATTTCGCCCGCGCCCTGTATACTGCCTCATCGCGACATTGAGGCACTCCCATGAAATTCGGCGTCTTCTACGAAATGCAGCTGCCCAGGCCTTGGGCGAAGGGCGACGAACGCCGCCTCTTCCACGAAGCGCTGGCGCAAGTCGAACTCGCCGACCGCCTTGGCTACGACTATGCCTGGGAGGTGGAGCATCACTTCCTCGACGAGTACTCGCACTCCTCCGCGCCGGAGGTGTTCCTCGCCGCAGCCGCCGCGCGCACGAAACGCATCCGTTTGGGACACGGCATCCGCCAGGTGATCCCGAACTACAATCACCCCGCGCGCACGGCCGAAACATTGTCGACGCTCGACATCATGTCGGACGGCCGCGTCGATTTCGGTATCGGTGAGGGCGCGACGCGCTTGGAACTCGGCGGCTTCGGCATTCCGGCGAAGGAAAAGCGCGCGATGTCGATCGAGGCCGCCAGCGAAGTCGCCAACATGATGGTGATGGAGCCCTATCCGGGGTTCGAGGGCAAATACTTCACTATGCCGTGCCGCAACGTTCTGCCGAAGCCGGTGCAGAGCCCGCACCCGCCGATGTGGATGGCGTGCACGAACAGAGACACGATCCGCGTCGCCGCATCGCTCGGCGTCGGCGCGCTTGCGTTCTCGTTCGTCAATCCGGAAGAGGCGCGCGCCTGGAGCGAGATCTACTACGGCATCATCGCGTCCGACAAATGCGTGCCGCTCGGTCATTCGGTGAACGCCAACATCGCGATGGTCTCATCCTTCTCGATCCACCACGACCGGGCGGAGGCGATCCGCCGCGGCCACGAAGGCTTCGAATTCTTCGGATACGCCTTGAATGCCCTCGTCGCGCGCGACACGGTGCCGGGCCGCACGAATTTGTGGGGCGAATACCTGGCGCTGCGCGGCAACCGCACCGAAGAGCTGGCCGCCGCCGCAAGCAGCGCGCCGCAAGGCTCCGGCATCGGGACGCCCGACGACATGCGCCTGCACCTGCGCGCGTTCCAGGACTCAGGCGTCGACCAAGTAATCTTGCTGCAACAGGCCGGCCGCAACAAACACGAACACATCGTCGAGTCGCTGGAACTCTTCGCCGCCGAAGTGATGCCGGAGTTCAAGGCGCAGGTCGAAGAGCGCGAACACGCGAAAGCCAAACGCCTCGCACCCCACATCGAAGCCGCCCTCGCGCGCAAACCCAAAATGAAACAACTCGCCGACGACGAAATCCCCGTCGTCCGCGCCTCGGTCGCGCAAGCACAGGTGTCGGGCACGACGCGCTAAGCCGCCGTCAAATATCCCATCACCATCCGCGTTAGCTCATCCTCGAACTCGCGCGAGCCGATGAACTTCGCGTCTTCATACGTCGCCGCGCGCACCACGCCGTCGACCGCGCGCGTCAGCACGAAGAGCGCGATATGCGAGGGCGCACGCGCATTCGCCGGCAGAAGGCTGCCGAGCCGTGTGGCAATCAGCGCCGCGATCGCTTGCACCGGCCGCGCGATCTCGTCGCTGCCGCCGCTCGCGATCAAAGTCTCCATCAAAATCCGCCGCGCCTTGTTGCGCCGCCCATACCCCTTGATCAACGCCCGCACCGCAAGCCGCACCGGCAACTCGTTCGACGTCTCCAACTCGTCGGTCAGAGCTTTGGCGACCGCATCACCCACCGCCTGGTTCTCTCGCCGCGCCATCGCGAGCAGGATCGCCTGCTTATCCGGAAAATACGAATAGAGCGTCCCGATACTGATCCCGGCCAATTCCGCCACACGATTGGTGTTGAACCCGGCGCGTCCCTCGCTTTGCAGAATCCGAGCAGCCGCCTCGAAGATCGTCTCGACCGTGTCGAGCGCACGCGCCTGCCGCGGCTTTCGCCGAGCGAAATCAACGACTTGCCGCCGCCCAACCATGTAACCGCCCTCTGCCCAAACCCGAGTACCGAAATACGAGCAATCCTCATATAACGGCCAGGCGCTCGAATCCAGCGCCACGCGCACGAAAGGTTGCCGTCATGATAAGGCGTACACTGACGATCTTAGGCTTGACCGTCGCCGCGTTGTTGATCGCAGCCGCGCTGATCATGCGACCGGACGTCATGATCCAAACCGCATCGGGCGCGACCAGCCACCTCGTTTGCTCCAAAACCTTCATCACCGGCTTGGCGCCCGAAGTTGCCTACGCACAAAACATGCGGCCCGAGCCCGGCATGGGCCTGATCGACTGGGCGCTGCGTTATGACGTCGACCAAGCCGCAAGGCGCGTCACGACGACCGTATTCGGTATGTTCAAGAGCAGCGCCAAATTCTACGACGGCTACGGCTGCCGCCTGGAGTTCGCAGGCGACGTCCCACTCGACACGCCGCCGCAACCCGCAACGGACATCACAGCGTCGCTCCCCGAAATCGCCGGTCCCGAGGTTGTCGTATCGACGAACCCGGCGCTGACCAGCGCACTCGACAAAGCCTTCGCGCAACGGCCGAACGGCCCGCCGCGCTGGCCGCACGCCATCGTCGTCGTGCACGACGGCCGCGTGATCGCAGAGCGCTATGCGCCAGGCATCGGCGTCGACACGCCGCTGCTCAGCCACTCGATGGCCAAATCGGTGATCAACGCGCTCGTCGGTATCCTGTCCGGACAACAAAAGCTCAAGGTCGGCGACGCCGTCCCCGCACCGGCATGGCAAGGCAACGTCACCATCGACCAGCTATTGCGCATGGACTCGGGCCTCCCTCTCGACGAAGGCATGGGCCCAGGCCTCGCCCAACGCATGTGGTTCACGGCCCAGGACAACGCGGCGTTCGCCGAACGCACGCCGCTGACCACCAAGCCGGGGACACAGTGGGCGTACGGCAACCTGGCTTACGCCGTGTTATCGCGCATCGTGCGCGACGCAGCCGGCAAGTCGCCGCAAAGCATCGCGCAGTTCGCCGACCGGGAACTCTTCGCGCCCCTCGGCATCCGCACCGCGACGCTCGAGTTCGACGGCGCCGGCTCGCCCATGGGCGGCAACTCGTTCTTCGCCAGCGCGCGCGACTGGGCCCGCTTCGGCTTGCTCTATCTGAACGACGGCATGGCGGGCGACCGCCGCATCCTGCCCGAAGGCTGGGTCGCCTATTCGAAACGCCAAACCCTCGATGCAGGCTATGGCGCAGGCTTCTGGCTCAACACCACGAACGGCGTCTTCCCGCCGTGGGGCAGACCCTGGGGCATGCCCGGCGCACCCAAAGACGCTTACTTCGCGCGCGGCTACCTCGGTCAGTTCATCGTCATCGTCCCGTCCAAAAACCTCGTCGTCGTGCGCATGGGCGTCGATACCAAGACCGCCGGCGGCATCGAAGACGTCGGCGAACTCGTGCATGACGTCATCGCAGCGCTCCACAACAATTGACGCGACCACGCCGCGAACCTAAACCGGTCGGCGATCAGCCGAGAGCCGACATGACGAGCGACGGAAAACGACGCCCTAACCCTGCAGTAACACGGAATTCGTCATCCGCGGTCCGAACGGCTATGTCCTAGTCTTCGCCGAACAACCGCAGGTACGAATGCCCGACACACGCAAAGCCGACGTCATCGTCATCGGGGCAGGAATCGCCGGCGCCTCCGTCGCGTATGAACTCAGCACCACGCATCGCGTCCTGTTGCTGGAGCGCGAACCGCAGCCGGGCCTCCATTCGACCGGCCGCTCCGCCGCCATCTTCTCCGAGATATACGGCAACCCCGTCATTCGCGGCTTAAGCCGGGCGACACGCGACTTCCTCTTCAGCCCGCCGCCGGGCTTCGCGCAGGCGCCGCTGGTGACGCCGCGCGCCACGCTGTTCTTGGCGCCGCCCGATCAAGTCGAAACGCTCCGCGCCATGCGCAACGACGCCGACGTCGCCGCCGGCACCGAACCGATGAGCGTCGACGAAGCGGTTCGCCGCGTCTCCATCTTGCGCCGCGACCGCATCGCCGAAGCGCTCTTCGAACCTGGCGCCAGCGACATCGACGTCAACGCCTTGCACCAAGGTTTCCTGCGCCGTTTCAAGGCGCGCGGCGGCGAACTGATTTGCAGCGTTCAAATCGCGGCGCTCGATAAGAAAGCCGACACCTGGCGCGCCGTCGCAGGCGACACCGTCTACGAAGCCCCCGTCGTCGTAAACGCAGCAGGCGCTTGGGCCGACACCGTCGCCGAACTCGCGGGCCTGAAGGCGCTCGGCATCGAACCGCGCCGCCGCACGGTCGTGTTGCTCGATCCGCCCGCCGGCGTCGACATCCGCGACTGGCCGCTCACCATCGACGCCGACGAAACCTTCTACTTCAAGCCCGACGCCGGCCGCATTCTTCTGACCCCCGCCGACGAAACGCCGACACCCCCGTGCGATGCACAGCCGGAGGAAATGGACATCGCGCTCGCCATCGACCGCTTCGAGAACATGACGACGATGAGCGTCCGCCGCGTCGTGCACAAATGGGCGGGCCTCAGAAGCTTCGCCCCCGACCGCACCCCAGTCGTCGGTTTCGACCCAGGCGCACCTGGATTCTTCTGGCTGGCAGGGCAGGGCGGCTACGGCATGCAAACGTCGTCGGCCATGGCGCGCGCTGCTGCGTCGCTCGTCAAAGGCGAAGACCTGCCCACCGACATCAGGGCTCAAAACGTAAGCGCAGCCGCGTTGTCACCAACACGGCTGCGCCAAACTTAAGTCGGTCGCGCGCTACCAGATGCGAACGCGGTCTTCCGGCTTCAGGTACATCTTGTCGCCGGGCTTCACGCCGAAAGCGTCATACCAAGCGTCGACGTTCCGCACCGATCCGTTGCAGCGGTACTCGGCCGGCGAGTGCACGTCGCTCGTCACTTGCACGCGCAAGGCCTCGTCGCGGATGATCGACCGCCACACCTGGCACCAACCCAGGAAGAAGCGCTGGTTGCCTGTGAACCCATCCGTCACCGGCGCGTCCTTGCCCTTGAGCGACAGGCGATACGCTTCGAACGACACGGCCACGCCCCCAAGGTCGCCGATGTTTTCGCCTGAGGTGAAGTCGCCGTTGACCTTCACACCCGGCAGAGGTTCATACGACGAATACTGCGCAGCCAACGCTTTCACCTTCACGGCGAAGCGGTCCTCGTCGTCCTTCTTCCACCACGTACGCAGGATGCCGTTCTCGTCCGACTTCGCGCCTTGGTCATCATAGCCGTGGCCCATCTCATGCCCGATCACGCCGCCGATCGCGCCGTAGTTCACGGCCGCATCCGCGTTGGGGTCGAAGAACGGCGCCTGCAGAATCGCCGCCGGGAACACGATCTCGTTCCACGTCGGATTGTAGTAGGCATTCACCGTCTGAGGCGCCATGCCCCACTCGTCCTTGTCGGCCTTCTGGGCAAGGCGCGAGGCCTGACGATTCCAATCCCACATCGCCGCACGCTTGCGGTTGCCGTAGGCATCGCCCGCTTTGATCTCGAGCTTGGAATAGTCGCGCCAACGATCCGGATAGCCGATTTTCACGCGCACGGTTTGCGCCTTGCGCATCGCGATCTTACGCGTCTCCGGCGACATCCATTCCAGCGTCTCGATGCGATTGCGATAAGCCAGAAGGAGGTTGTCGACCAGCTCCTTCACCTGCGCCTTCGCTTGCGGCGTGAAGTGCCGCTTGACGTAAACGGCGCCCACCGCTTCCGCCAGAGGCGCCCCGCCGAACTGCCCGCTGAGCGCCAGCACCGCACGCTTCCACCGGTCGCGCTTGGTCTCTTGACCCGTCAACACCTTGCCGTTGAACGCAAACGACGCGTCGTCGAACGCCGTCGGCAGAATGTCGGCCTGCGCGTTCAGGTAATGGAACGTCAGATAGGCGCGCCAGGTCTCGACCGGCGTGTCGCGGAACAACTTCGCGAGCAACTGAACCGGCTCGGCCGTGCGCAGGATGAAACGATCCTGCTTCGTGAGGCCGCCCGCCTGGAAGACCTCATCCCACGGGAATTGCGGCGCAAACGCTTTCAACTCGGCCGGGCTCTTCGGTACGAAGCTGATGTCGCGATCGCGTTGCTTCTCGATCGGCCATTGCTTCTCGGCGATCTTCATCTCGACCGCCATCACCGCATCGGCCGCCGCCGCCGCGTTCGGATACTTCGCAAGGCCCAGCATCTGCGCGACATAGGCCTTATACGCCGTGCGCGTCTCCGCGAACTTCGCGTCGGACTTCAGATAGTAGTCGCGGTCCGGCATGCCGAGACCCGCCTGCAAAACGTCGACCGCATAGCGATCCGGATTCTTGTCGTCGAGCCCGTAGAAGAACCCGACGGCGATCGGCGAGTTCGCCGCCATGCCGGGATCGCCGATCAAGCGCGCCGTCTCTTCGTGCGTCTTCAACGCCGAGATCCGATCGAGGTCCGCCTGAAACGGCGCAAGCCCCAACGCGTCGATTTTCTTTGTGTCGAGATAGGACGAATAGAAATCCGCGACCTTCTGCTCGGCCGACCCCGGCGCCTGCTTCTTGGCCGACACCTCGTTGACGAGGTTCTTCACGTCCTCCTCGGACTTCGCTGCGAGAATGTTGAACGAACCCCAGCGCGTGCGATCGGCCGGAATTTTCGTGTTCTTCATCCACGTGCCGCCGGTATGGCGGAAGAAGTCGTCGCCCGGCTTCACGCTCTTATCCATCGCGCCGAGGTCGAAGCCCCACGCGCCGATCTCGGGTTTACCCTTCGGTTGCGCGCCGGCGTCCAGCGCCAGCAACACGCCCCCGGTCGCCAAACCGGCGACGGCCATTGCAGCCAAACTCATTCTGATGTTCATGGAATCCTGTCCCTGAAGAGAGGCCGCAACCTTTGGCGTCGCGCCCGCCTGTGCGCAACGGTCCAGGGCCCAAAACGACTTCACGATGCTGCGAGTCGCGGTGGACAACGCAGCTGCAAAACGCTGCCGAACCACTCCGCTGGCGGCACTCTGCCGTTTTGCCGCACCGACTGTCCGGCCACCTTGGAAAAGGTTGGGTTTGTGAGTACGAATCGACAATAAGGAATAAGTCCCTGCGCAACTTTCGCGAGGGGAGGCGTGAGGGGGATTGGCGTGCTGAGGTTGTTGGGCTGGATTTTAGGTCTCGTCGTCGTACTGGCCGCAGCGGGCGGCATCTACTGGATAGGCGCCACCGAAGGCTGGTTTGGGGCTGAACGCGACGCCGGCGTCATACAAGGCAAGCGCATCCCCGACACCGTCATCGAAGGCCGCACGCAAGCGACCCGCGCCGTCGCTCCCGACGGCGACAACGACCAAATTCTCTTCGGCGATCTTCACGTCCACACGACATTTTCGGCCGACGCGTTCCAATTCTCACTGCCCATCATGGGCGGCGCCGGCGTGCACCCGGTCGCCGACGCCTGCGACTTTGCCCGCTACTGCTCGTCACTCGACTTCTGGTCGATCACCGACCACGCCGAGACGGTGACGCCACTCCGCTGGCAGCGCACAAAGGATTCGATCCGCGCTTGCCAGAAGATCGCGGGCGACGGCCCGAACCCCGACCTCGTGTCGTTCATCGGCTTCGAATGGACGCAAGTCGGTCGCTTACCGTCGGAACACTTCGGCCACAAGAACGTCATCTTCAAAGACCTCGACGACGACAAGGTCGCCGCGCGCGCCATCGGCGCCGGCGGTCTCGCATCGTCGACGTTGCGCACGAGCTTCGGCATCCGGCCGATCGTGCCGCTGCTCGATTTCCAGAACCGCCAAAGCTATTTCGACTTCAACAAGTTCATGCGCCTCACGCAGGCCGTCCCCGAATGCGACGCCAAGACGTCGTCCGACAAGCTGTCGAAGGAATGCTACGAAACGGCGACGAACCCGGGCGATCTGACGCGTAAGCTCTTCGACGAGCAGAAGTTGAACCCGCTGATCGTCCCGCACGGCTCGACCTGGGGCTTCTATACGCCGCCGGGCACGACGTGGGACAAGGCACTGATCGCGAAAGAGCACCCCGATCGCTTCCCGCTGATCGAACTCTATTCCGGCCACGGCAATTCGGAAGAGTACCGCTCGTGGAAGGACGTCAACTTGTCCACCGAGGGGCCTGGCGCAACCTGTCCCGAGCCGACGCCGAGCTACACGCCGTCATGCTGGCGCGCGGGCGAAATCATCCGCGAACGCTGCCTGAAGGCCGGCGTCTCGACCTTCGATTGTGAAAAGCGCGCCGCCCAAGCGCGCGACGACTACGCCAACATGGGCGTCGCCGGCCACATCGCGATCGGCGGCGAAACGCCGGAAGATTGGCTCGACGCCGGTCAGTGCACCGACTGCTGGATGCCGCCCTTCAACCACCGCGCCGGCAACTCGGTGCAAGCGGGCCTTGCAACGTCGAACTTCGACGACCCGTCCGGCAAAGCAACGCGCTTCCAGTGGGGCTTCATCGGCTCATCCGACAATCACCGTGCCCGCCCCGGCACCGGCTACAAACCCGTCGACCGCCGCCGCAACACGGAAGCCGGCGGCCCGATCAACGAGACATGGCGCACGCGTCTCGTTCCCGACCGGGGCGTCGCCGAACCGAAATCGACACGCGTCACGCGCGAAGAACTGACGACGATGACGGGCTTCCAACTCACCGAGTTCGAACGGCAATCGTCGTTCTGGCTCGCCGGTGGCCTCGCCGCCGTGCACGCGCAAGAACGCTCGCGCGACGCCATCTGGGATTCGCTCCAACGCCGCGAAGTCTACGCGACATCCGGCCCGCGCATCCTGTTGTGGTTCAACGCCGTCGACGCCAACGGCAATAAGGTCGCGATGGGCAGCCGCGTCGAAACCGACTCCGCGCCGACGTTCGAAGTCCACGCCGTCGGCGCCTTCAAGCAAAAACCCGGCTGCCCCGACTTCGCGAAGGCGGGCCTCGACGAAAAGCGCATCAAGAACATCTGCTCGGGCGAATGCTACAACCCGTCGGACGAGCGTCGCCTGATCACGCGCATCGAGGTCGTGAAGATCCGTCCGCAAGCGACAAAGGGCGAAGAGCTGTCGCAACTGATCGAGGACCGTTACCTCGTCCACACCTGCAAACCGGACGCGAACGGCTGCAAGTTCACGTTCTCAGATCCCGCTTACAACAAGGACCACCGCGACACGCTCTACTACGTGAAGGCGATCCAGGAAGCCGAACCGACCATCAACGCCGAACCGGTGAAGTGCGAACGCGACGGCAACGGCAAGTGCATCAAGGCGACGCTCTGCTACGGCGACTACCGCTCAGGCGAAGACGCCTGCACGTCGCCGTCCGAACACCGCGCCTGGTCGTCGCCCATCTATCTCGACTACCGCACGAAGGCGGCCGCAACACCGGCGCCGGCCGACGGTGGCTGACACAAAGCTCGCGACGTATCTGCTGATCGGCGGCGCCGTCTTAGGGCTCGGCGCCGCGATGTGGTCGGCGCTCGGCGTCAGCGACGCCCTCACCAAATACGCCGACGCCGTCGCCGTGGTCGACGGCGTGCCGATCCCGCGCTCCGTCTTCGACAGCGCCATCGAAGGCCTCGCCTCAGCCAAACGCAACCCTCTGACCGACGCAGAAAAGCGCGAAGCGCTCGACCGCATCATCGACGAAGAGCTCCTGCTGCGTCGCGCCCTCGAACTCGGCCTCGCCGAATCTGATCCGACGTCGCGCAAAGCCCTCGTCAACGCTATGCTGCAATTCTCCGTCGCCGACGCCGCCAAACTGGAACCGACCGAAGAACAACTGCGCACGTTCTACGCGGACCGCCCGAAACTCATCGCGCCACAGCCGCTCCTCACCGTCCGCGCCACGTCGTTCCCGAACACCGACCTCGACCGCATCGCGCGTGTCCAAACCGCGATGAACGAGGGCAAGGCCTTCGAAGCCGCCGTGGCCGCGGCCGGCGGCGAACTGATCCTGCTGCCGAAAGGCCCGGTGGTTCCCGCGAAGATCGCCGAATACGCCGGCGCCTCGATCCGCGACATCGCGCTTACGCTGGAGAAGGGCCAAACCGCAGGCCCCATCGAAGTGGGCCGCCGCGCCGTCTACGTCCACCTCATCGACCGCGCCGACTCACCGCCGCCCGCACTCGAACACGTCCGCGACGTCGTCGCCGAAGAGTGGCGCAAGCGCACAAGCGAAGAAGCCTTCGAAACCTACGTCAAAACCCTCCGCGCCAAAGCCCGCGTGACGTTCGCAAACGATGCGCCGAAGGCGGCACAGGAGTGAGAGGCCAACCTCAATCTCCCCTCGCCCGCCTGGGCGGGAGAGGGGCCGGGCGTGAGGGTGGGCTTATCAACGAGTCCGAACGTTGTCATCTCGCCCCAACGCGAACGCAAGTCGCAACCATCAGTACACGGCGCAAACGCCCACCCTCACCCCCATCCCCTCTCCCGCCCAGGCGGGCGAGGGGCGTTCTAGTGCTGATCGCCTTTGCTATCTCGATCGCACTATGCCTACCCGCGTCCGCCCACACACGCAGCCAAAGCTTCTCGACCTGGACCGTGGCCGACAGCATCATCGACGGCGTCTTCCAGATCGACGCCTACCGCGTCACCCAGCTCAGCGAAACACCGCAAGACCTGACGACGCTGCTCCGCGACCACCTCGCGTCGACCGTCAAGCTCACCCAAGACGGCACTACATGCGCGGCCGCCGCGCCGCGCGTCATCTCCGCGCCGCGCGGCGATCTCCGCGTCGAATTGCGCTTCACCTGCGCAAAACCGTTCGCCGAAAACCCGGCGCAACTCCACATCAACGCCTTCTTCGACGTCTCGATCAGCCACGTCCACTACATCCGCATCACCGACGCCGACGGCTTCCACGAGGCCGTCCTGACGCAAGGCCGAAGCGACGTCGCCGTCGGCGGCGCAACGGCCCACACCGGAACCGATGTCGCAAGCTTCCTCCTGCTCGGTTTCGAGCACGTGCTATCCGGCATCGACCACATCGCCTTCCTGCTCGCGCTCGCGATGCTGGCGGGCGGCCTGTGGCGCATCCTGCTGGCGGTCACCGGCTTTACCCTTGGCCACTCGCTGACGCTAGCCTTGGTCGCGCTCGGCATCTTGCGCCCCGACACGGCAGCAGTCGAAGCCCTCATCGGCTTCACCGTCGCTTGGGCCGCAGGCGACGCGCTCGCCCGCGCCCGCAACATGTCCCCGTGGTACGGACTCGCGGGCGCAGCCGGAATCCTCGCGCTGCCGTTGATCGCGTGGATCACCGGTCTCCCTGTCTTGTCGTGGCTTCTGCTTGCAGGATTGGCGCTCTTCGCCGGCACGATGTCCTTCGCGCGCCGTTTCGACGGCCCCTACGTCGCGCCCGCGATCGCCACAGTCTTCGGCCTCGCGCACGGCGCAGGCTTTGCAGGCCCGCTGCTCGAGATGGACATCCCGCCGGGCCAACTCATCTGGACGCTGCTCGCCTTCAACCTCGGCGTCGAAGGCGGCCAACTCGCAGCCCTCGCGATCATGGGCGCGGTGCTGTGGATCCTGCGCAGCACCCTCACGCAAGTCCCAAAACCAGCCTTCGACGCAACGGCCGCAGCGCTCTTCGCGCTAGGCACATTCTGGTTCGTCTCCCGCGCCTTTGCGTGAAGCGCGAAGGCCGCGACGCGCAGGGTTCGCGCGCCCCACGCGCCGCAACCGCGGGACGCCTCACGCCGAGATCGGCTTGGACGCGCCCGAACGAACCTCACGCAGCACCAGATAGAACAGAACCCCGAACGAGCCCGCGACCAGCGTCACGATCACGAACGGCCACGGATTGATCCCCCGCGCGCGGCCATCCGCGACCATCCACACACAGCTGAGCAGGGCCAAGATCACGAGATCGGCAAACACCTGACCGGCGCCAAGGGATTGGAAGTGCGGTTCGATGATCCCGAAATAACCGACATCCATCAGCGCCAGCGCCGACAACACGCCAAACAGGCCGATAACCACGATCAACAGCAGCAAACGGGCAGACATGAGTTCCTCCATCGGATGTATCCGCCCATGAAACTGCGCCGCACCGCGCGTCGGCTCAATTACCTCCAAGGTCATTGAACGCCCTTAAGCGCCGCGCGACACTGCCTGCGAACCAAGGAGCAAGATGTGTCGCTCTCCACCGTCCAAGCCCGCCCTGCCGAAGCCTTCCCGCAGCTCCTGAAAAGCTGGCGCCAAAAGCGCCGCCTCTCACAGCTCGACCTCGCGCTCGAGTCGGGCGTCTCGCAGCGCCACGTAAGCTTCCTGGAATCGGGCCGCGCCAAACCCAGCCGGAGCATGATCTTGCAACTCAGCGAAACGCTGGAAGTGCCCTTGCGCGAGCGCAACGACTGGCTGGTCGCAGCAGGCTTCGCCCCTGTCTTCCGGGCACGGCCACTGGACGATCCCCAAATGAACCAAGTGATGAACGCGGTGCGCATGATGCTCGCGAACCACGAACCGTTTCCGGCGATCGCTATCGATCGCGCCTGGAACATCCGCCTCGCCAACCGTCCGTTCGAGATGCTGACGTCGATGATGGGCGGCGATGTGTGGACCCGCGTCGGCGGCCCGGAGCGCAACCTGATGCGCCTCTTCTTTCATCCGAACGGTGTGAAGCCGCTCGTCCCCAACTGGAACGCAATTGCCCCGCTGCTCTGGCATCGTGCGCGCCGCGAAGCCGACGCACTGGGCGGGCAGGAGATGAAGGCCGTCCTCGCCGATCTCAGCCAGTATCAAGACGCGGATACGTTGTGGGCGGCGGAAGAAACGGCGCTCGTACCCGTGCTGCCGCTCGAAATGGAAAAGGACGGTCTGCGCATTTCGCTGTTCACGGTCATCGCGACCTTCGGCACGGCGCAAGACGTGACCGCCGACGAACTGCGCATCGAAAGCTTCTTCGCCGCCGACGAAGCCACGGACAAACTCTTCCGCAGTATCCCAAAGGCTTAGGCGATCAGAAGCGCCGCATCCTCGGTCTTCGCGATCAGACGCTGAACGGGCAGGGCGACGGTGACGGTCGTGCCTTTGCCGGCTTCGCTTTCGATCTCGAGCGTGCCGCCGTGCATCTCGACGAGCTGACGCGCCAAGGGCAGACCCAGACCCGCGCCGTGCCGCCCATGCGTATTGGCGTCGTCGACCGGGCTGAACGGCGAGGCAAGCGGCGTCAGCGTGGCCGGCATGCCGATGCCCGTATCCGCGATGACGATCGCCGGCCGCCCGTTGACGTCGGTCTTCAACGTCACGTGCACGCGCCCATGCTCCGGCGTGAACTTCACCGCATTCGACAGCAGGTTGAACATCACCTGCTTCATCTTCTGCGCATCGGCGCGCACGAGAAGTTCTTCGTCCGCGCCATCGCAAGCCAGGAAGATGCGCGCCTTGTGCGCCGCATCGCGCATGACATCGACGCTCTCGCGCACCAACGCCGCGAGATCGATGTCGCCGTCGCGCAAGGGCGAACGTCCCGCCTCGGCTTCCGACAACTCGAACAGGTCGTTGATCACCGCAAGCAGTTGCATCCCGCTGCGGCTGATATCCTTCGCCTGATTGGCGCGCGACAGACCGGTCGCCGAGGTCAGCGCCTGCGAATTGATGGCCTCCGACAGCTCGACGATGGTCGCGAGTTGACCCTTCAACGCCCGCGACAAGCTGGCCAGATGTTCCGACTTCTCATGCAGCGCGCGCTCGGCCGCTTCCTTCTCGCGCAGCAACTCACGCTCGCGCCCGACAAGCCACGTGTGCATCGCCTTCGTCTGCCGCAGCGACTCGAACGAGCGCGCGAGCGGCGCGAACGTGTTCGTCGGCGCAACCTGGGGCGCGCGCGCGGCTTCGCCATGCGCAACCCGTCCCATCGCCGTGCCGAGTTGCACCAACGGCGTCGCCCAACGCCACGCGAAAGCCAAAGCCAAGATGCCCCCCATCACCGCGACCGTCGCAGCAATCGTCAGCATCTGATCGACCGCGCCAAGAGCGGTCTCAGCCGGTGCGACTGTGCGCACGATAAAGCCCGGATCGCGCACCAAGCCCTTGCCCTTCGACGGCGCACTGCTGACGAAGTAGGACGCCGCGCGCCACGAAATCTCGCCCGCGCCGTTGGTAACGCCTTGCACGGCATCGATCAACGCGCCATCCGCGCGCGTCGCAAAGCCGGTACGGCCGTCCTGCCTGCGTGCGACGAGGACGACGTTTTGATCCGACGCCAAGATCGATTGCGCCTTCGCCGCTTTTACCAGCACCGCGAAGTCAACGACGCCGAACAGCGTCCCGATCACGGTCTGCCGGTCGTAGCCGGCTGCTAGAGGCACGGTGAAGGAGACGGTGGTCTTCGCCGGCGCATCGCGCACGACCAGCGGACCTTGGTAAACAGTGCCTGAAGCGGCGGAGCGAAAACCTTCCTCCGCGGCGGCCGGTCGGCCGATGTCGCTTTTCGACGTCGCCGCAATGACGACGCCGCGCGCATCGGTGACTGTAAGCTCGACAAATTCCGGATACTGCGTTTTCAACTCGGTGAGGACGCGGCCTATGTCACCGCCGCCGTCCGCGATCAGCACATCCTGCATGACCGGCAACCCGCCGAAGGTCTTGAGATGCGTGAGATCGAGCGCCAAGCGCGCTTCGATAGTCGCGGCAACCGTCTGCGTCGCCGCCTTCAGATCGCGTTCGGCAAACATGCGCAGCGACTCGTTCCCGCCGACCCACACCGCGCACAGCACCAGCCCAAGCGGCAGCGCGATGCACGCGGCGAACACCGCCGTCAGCTTAATCCTCAACCACATAACCGCGTCCCCGCACCCGGACAGCGTCGCGGCACCGATAACGATGCTCCCGCCACGACTGTCCAATCCCCCACCGACAGATAACTCACACTGAAGCGATCATTGCCGCGCACGACCTCGCCGGTGCCTTCGTCGCGCGAACCTTTGACGGCCTTGCGCACGCCCTCAAGCGAAAGCCCCGCCACAAGCTTGCCGCGCGTTCCCGCCGCCGGCCCGCTTCGCGTATCGGCCAAAACCTGTCCCTTGGCGTCGACGAGCATGACGAACACACCGTTCGCTGTCCCGCGCGCCAGCACCTTGCGATAAGCCGAAAAGCTCTGCCGCGCGCTCAGCACGAACTCCGCTTGCTCGCGCCAATAGACCGGCGCAACAAATGTCAGCGCATCCACAGCGGCGATCGTCGTGACCTGAAGCGGCTTCTGTGCAAGGCCCGCCGAAAGGACCGGATCGCGCTTCACGTTGTACGTTGTTGGCGCATTCTGCGCGTGACCGACGCGCACGACGAGCTCACCCGCACGATCGACCAGCGCGACGTCGCGTAACCCGAAGCGATTCCACAATGTCGTGAACATCGCTGCCATCCGCGCGCGCAACCGCGCGCCTTGACCCTGCGTCGACGCGTTGAGATAGGCGATGAACACGCGGTCCTGCGCCATCGTCGCGATCTGCTTCGCGCCGTTCGCCTTCAGGATCGAGACCGCCGCCGCCTTCTCGCGCGCAAGCGCCTGCACCGCGTCGTTATCGCCGGCTTGCACCGGCGACACGACGAGCGCACAGGCGAACAGCCCGCTCAACACGACGAAAGAAGAAGCCCCACGCATCGCTTGCTTTGTTACTTTTTGTTAGTGCGGCGTGAACGAACGGTAAGCGTCACCGTGTCCCCGCTGTACGGTTACGACAGTACGAACCGCGCTCTAAGAAATGCTGAAAACAGCTTCACTTCGCGCAAACAAATCGCGCGGGAAGGCGCATGTGTGACACGCGCAACTCACTCCGCCTCGGCGGGCTCGTCCGTCATGATGTAGGCGACGCTGAACAGGACGCCGAAGACGGCGTCGATGAGGCCCGCCGCCAGGACCTCAACCGGCACGTCGCCCGCCGCATAGAGCAGCAGAGTTGCGATCGTGAACGGGAACTTTTCGAGCATCGCCGCCAGCATCAACAGGCGATAACGCACGGGATCCGTGGCGATCAACAGGAACGCAACCTGCCAGGCGAGCGTCACCAGGAAGAAGCCGTGCACATACTGCGGATGAGACGTGTAAACGGACCACGCCTCGCCACCGAAGAAATAGGCGCCATAGGCAAAGGCGATGAGGGCAATGCCCCAGACGCCGGCAATCTGAAAAACGCGCTTGGCGAAAAGTGTCCGCAAAGCGCGCGCCCCTCAGCGCCAGCCTTTGGACACAAGGCCCGCGTCGGGCCGCGGCGGCAGGGTCGTGCCGTCGATCCGAATGTGCCGAGCGGTCTGCCCGTCCGGCCCCTCGAACACCTCGAACGTTACCGGCTGTCCGTTGTCGAGCTTCGCCCGGTCGCAGACCGCAACATCGTCGATGTTGAAGATCGCATCGCCCGTATCGCTCGCCACCAAGCCGTACGATTTGGCCGGTGCGTAAAGCTTCACGACCCCGACATGCCGCGTGAGGCGGCGGCGCGGAATCGGAACTACGATAGGCGGTAGATTGTCTTTATCCGTGGTGTCGCCTTCGGACGCGACTTCCCACTCGATAGCTCGCTGCGCCATGACGGTCCTCTCCCATTCCGAGTCCCTCCCGCTTAGTACGCACGCGGGCGATTTTGCACCACGTCGATCCGGTTCCCATCCGGATCGAAGAACGAGAACCACTTCACCCCGCCCGAGTCTTTGAGCGGCGTGACCGTGACTCCGAGTCCATCCAGTTTGCCGTGAATCCCATCAACATCGCCAGAGCGGAAATTGGGGAACGAAGCGGCAATTTCAGTCGTAGCCGGCGTCTCGTCCGGCCCCAGCTGCCACAAGCACAAATTCGCGCCACGCCCCAAATCGAGCACGACAGTCTGCCCCGAGGAATTCTCCTCCGAAACCGTAAGCTCCAGCACGCGCTCATACCAGGCCCGCGCGGACTTCAAATCCCGCACCCGCAGCACGACCATGTTCAGAGCATCGAAGATTCCGGCATGGGGCCTTGGACCCGCATCCGGCCTTGGGCCCCGACCTTCGCGTGGTCCACCAAAGCCGCCGCGATCACCTCGATCGCCGCCGGGTCCACGCGGACGGAACCCGCCGCGATCACCACCTCGCTCACCACGATCACCGCCGCGGTCGCCGAACCCGCCGCCACCACCACGTGGAGGCGGCGGTGGTGCAGGTCCATCAAGTTGGATCTCCGCCGCCATCGTCTTTCCGCGATCCTGTGCAAGATCGAAGCTGACGCGCTGGCCTTCGCCGAGCGATTGCACGCCGACTTTTGCTAGAGCTGAGATGTGAACGAAAACATCGGCGCCGCCACCATCCGGTAGAATAAAACCGAAGCCCTTCGCCTGATTAAACCACTTAACAGTTCCGGATTTCCGCATAGTGCGCGCCAGTCCTCAATCAGTCTGTACACCCTCTAATCAGCGCTTCCGCACGCGCGGAGGGATGATCTCAAGAGCACAACAAATAGCGCGGGAACGGTTTTGTGAAAAGCGGATATCTGCCGGTACCGTCAGTACCCGCAAGCGCTGCTACAGCGCCCAATCACAACTTCTCTGAGTGGATTGAGTACGCGCAGCGGCGTGCGCCAGCCAGGATGTGATCTGTGCGTTTGATCACAATTCCACGCCCCAGCGCCGCACGAAACACCTCAAGCTCCTGTCGGCACAAGCCCGTGCAAGCCGCGGCCGCGCGGCAGATCGGGCAGTGGTTCTCGATCAGCAGGAAGCCGTCGCCGTCGGAAACCGCCTCCGCCATATAGCCGGCGTCGCTGCGCAGCCGCGCGAGCCGTTTCACCTTTTCTTTCAACGTGCTGGCCGACGCGAGAGCGGCGCGATAGGTCGCGATTTGCTGCTCCGTTCGCTTTGCAATCAGCTTGTCGAGACCCCGCTCGCCGAACACCTGACGGATGTTGGCGATCAGCTCGACCGAAAGATCGGCGTGGGAGTCGGCGAATAGGGCGTCGGCCGCGGCCTCGGCCCGCCAGAGCTTCGACGGCCTGCCACGACCGCCATCTTTAGGTGCGGCTGCGAAGGCGACCAGGCCCTCATCTTCAAGCGCATAGAGATGCTGGCGCACCGCCATGGCGGTGACGCCCAGCACAATCGCGATATCCTGCGCCTCGCTTGGGCCTCGCCGCTTCAGCAGATCGAGGACCGCGCGCTTCGCTTCGCTCGGCTGTGTGACGTCGGTCATGTGTATTTCCTAAAGCCGGAGCTTGCGAAATACAAGGCGCGGTATTAGAAATTAGTAAAGCGATGACTTTCGAAAAAGGCGCACCATGGCCGATTGGATCGACGCAGGCACACGCTCCGACCTGGCGGCCAAGGGCCGGCGCGTCCTCAAGGCAGGCGCAAAGCAGATACTTCTGATCGCCGACGGCGACAAACTCTTCGCCTGCAACAACCGCTGCCCGCACGAAGGCTACCCGCTCAGCGAAGGAACGTTGGGCGCCGCCTGCACGCTGACCTGCAACTGGCACAACTGGAAATTCAATCTCGAAAGCGGCGAGACCTTGGTCGGCGGCGACCGTCTGCGCCGCTATCCGGTCGAAGAACGCGACGGCCGCATCTTCATCGACATCGCCGACGCCCCCGCCGCCGAACGCCAAACCCGCGCCCTCGCTAATCTCCTGGAAGCTGCAGACGACAACGACTACGACCGCATGGCGCGCGAAGTCGCCCGATTCATCAAAGCAGGCGGCGACCCGTTAGCGCCTCTGCGCCACATGATCCACGCCCGCGCCGCGCACTTCGAGTTCGGCATGACGCACGCCTTCGCCGCCGCGCCGGACTGGCTCGCCCTCCACAACACGGCGAAGAACGAACAGCAGCGCCTGACTGCCCTGGTCGAGCCTATCGCTCACATCGCTTGGGACACCCTGCGCCAGCCCGCATTCCCGTACACGGACGAAACAACGCCATGGAACGGCGAAGCTTTCACCGCTGCGATCGAAGCAGAAGACGAACACGCGGCGGTGGCAATGCTGAACGACGCGATCGCACACGGCCCGCAACTCGCGCCCGCGATCAAAGCCTCACTCGCCCGCGCCGCGCTGGCGCATTATCAAGACTTCGGCCACTCCGCGATTTACACGCGTAAGGCCTTCGAACTGATCGCAAAACTTGGCTGGTCCGTCGCTGCACCCGTCCTGAGAGCGCTGACGCGCTCGATCGTCTACGCGACACGCGAAGATCGCATCCCCGAATTCCGTCACTATCCGAAAGCGCTCGCCCGTTGGCCCACGCCGGCGCGAGAGGCAAAGCCTGACGATCTCCTGGGCCTGTCGGTGAACCAAACGCTCGAACGCGCGCTGACACTCCCCGGCGACGACGAAGCGAAATACAAACTCATGCTCGAAGCGAGCGCCATCGCCATGCTGCGCTTCGACATGTCGGTGGACCACCACACCGATAAGCCCGTCTCACATAATGTGCGCTGGCTCGACTTCACCCACGCGCTCACCTTCGGACACGCCGCCCGCGAACTCTGCAGCGAGGATCCGTCGCTCTGGCCGCAAGCGCTGCTACAGATGGCCTGCTTCCTCGGCCGCAACACACCGTTCACGTCGGACGAGCCCGACACATCATGGGCCGTCGCCGATGCGACAACGTTCTTCGCGCGCGAGCAGGACGCGCTCTACGACCACGGCATCCGCGAACCGATTTATCCGTGTCACCACGTGAAAACGCTGAGCGCCGTCGCCGAAGAGGTCGCGTGGGTGGGCGAGGGCACGCTCTCGCGCGCGATGCTTGCCGCGGCGAACCGCTACCTGCATTCGCCGATCAAATATCACCACGCACTGCGCAGTGCGCATCAGGCGTTGAGCTTCGTCGAAGCGGAAGGCTAAACTGGCGCCTCGCACCCGCGAAGGAGCCGCCATGCCGAACGCAGCCAGACCGCCCGTCGCTCTCGTGATCGGCGCCGGCGACGCCACGGGCGGCGCGATCGCCCGCCGCTTCGCCCGCGAAGGCTACGCCGCCTGCGTCACACGCCGCGAAAAGGAAAAGCTCAAGGACCTCGTCGCCGAAATCGAAACCGCCGGCGGCAAAGCTCACGCCTTCGGCTCCGATGCCCGCAAGGAAGAGGCGATGATCGCGCTCTTCGACGAAATCGAACGTGACATCGGCGAGGTCGACGTCGCCGTCTTCAATATCGGCGCCAACGTCAACTTCCCGATCGTCGAAACGACCGCGCGCGTCTACACCAAGGTCTGGGAGATGGCCGCCTTCGCCGGCTTCCTGATGGGCCGCGAAGCCGCACGCTGCATGACGAAGCGGGGCAGGGGCACGATCATCTTCACCGGCGCGACGGCCAGCGTCCGCGGTTCCGCCGGCTTCTCCGCCTTCGCCGGCGCCAAACATGCGCTGCGCGCGCTTGCGCAAAGCATGGCGCGGGAACTGGGGCCAAAGGGCATCCACGTTGCCCACACGATCATCGATGGCGCGATCGACACCGCCTTCATCCGCGACTCCTTCCCGGCTATGTACGCGAAGAAGGCCGAAGACGGCATCCTGTCGCCGGAACACATCGCCGACATGTACTGGATGCTGCACCGCCAGCCGCGCGATACCTGGACGCATGAGCTTGACCTGAGGCCCTGGATCGAGAAGTGGTAGCGGATCAGAATCAAGGACACCGCCCCAGATGACGAAAGCTGTCGAGTTCCTCTTCGATTTCGGAAGCCCGACCTCGTACCTCGCCTACAAGCAGCTGCCCAAGATCGCATCGCGTCACGGCGCGCGCATCATCTGGACGCCGATCCTGCTCGGCGCCGTGTTCAAGGCGACAGGCAACGCATCGCCGGTGACGGTTCCCCTGAAGGCGCGGTACATGAACAACGACCTCGCGCGCTTCGCGAAGCGCTATGGGGTCGTTCTGAACTTCAACACGCATTTCCCGGTGAACACGCTGCCGCTCATGCGCGGTGCGGTCGCGTATCAGACGACGGACCAATTCGACATTTATGTGAACGCGATGTTCGACGCGATGTGGGCCCACCCGCGCAATCTGAACGACCAAGCCGAAGTCGCGCATGTCCTCAACGACATCGGCATCGAGCCCGGCGACTTCGTCGCTCTCATCGAACGCCCCGACGTGAAGGAAAAGCTGAAAGCCAACACGGAAAACGCCGTCGCCCGCGGCGTCTTCGGCGCGCCGACCTTCTTCGTCGACGGCGACATGTTCTTCGGCCAAGACCGCCTGGATTTCGTGGAAGAAAAACTCCTGCCCTAACTCGCCTCCCGCGCGAAGTTCGTTCCGGACGCATCGTCTTTGCTGTAGCGCTTCACGCGTAACCTTGGGGGCGTGCGCGTGAAGAGCATCAAAGAAACCGGAACCATCGCGATCAACGGTTTCGTCCTGATCGCGCTGTTGATCATAGGCGCGCTGTTCGTCACGGCGACGTTCGACCAGATCACGGCGGCTCTCGGACCCTTTAATCTCGACGATTTGTCGCCGGGCTGGATCATCACCGCCATCGCGCTCTTTCTCTTCATCGTGCCCAGCTTCGTCATCAACAACCCGAACGAAGCCCGCGTCATCCTCTTCTTCGGCCAATATGTCGGCACGCTGAAACGCGCAGGCTTCTATTGGGTTCTGCCCTTCACGACCCGCGAAGTCGTCTCGCGCAAAGTCATCAGCCTCAACACCAAGACGCTGAAAGTGAACGACGCCCGCGGCAACCCGATTGAAATCGCCGCCGTCATCGTCTGGCACGTCAAGGATTCCGCGCGCGCCGCGCTCAACGTCGACAACTACCGCGACTTCGTGGCCGTGCAGAGCGAGACGGCGATCCGCGTCCTCGCCAACCGATATCCCTACGACGCCGACGAAGGCACCGAGTCCTTGCGCGGCTCGCCCGACAAACTCTCGGCCGACCTTCAGGCCGAACTCCAGCACCGCCTCGACATAGCCGGTATTGAAGTCACCGAAACCCGCCTCTCGCATCTCGCCTACGCGCCCGAAATCGCCTCAGCCATGCTGCGCCGTCAGCAGGCCGAAGCGGTGGTGAGCGCCCGCCGTATCATCACCGAAAACGCCGTACGCATGGCCGACTCCGCCGTGGTGCAGCTGGAGAGCGAAGGGCGCCTGAAACTCGACGACAACGCCAAGGCGCGTCTGGTCAGCAACCTTCTCGTGGCGCTGGTGTCGGAGCGCGACACGCAGCCCGTCATCGATCTCAACCCCTGAGAATCCGCCACCGTTCCGTTTTGTTCACCACAAGTTGCTCGGATTCCGGGCGTGACCGACGGGTAACGTCGGCGAACTGCGACCCTCGCGCGGACGGCCTGCCATTGCTCTTTGCCCCCATTGTTGTCTGAATGTTGGCTGTGATCGTCCGGGTGGGGCTGGGCGTGAGCGTGGGGTCGCGCGCGTGCGCGATGTGGGGTCCTAAATGACGTCGGAAGTGATGTTGTTGAACGTGCAAGGTGCTGCGCTCGCGGCAGACAGCGCCTTGACCGCAATCGAATATCACCAAAACGGCACGGCCAGCGTCCGCTACCAAACCGGCACCGACAAGATCTACATCATCGACCAGACGCTGCCCGTCGCGTCGATGATCTTCGACCTCGCCGAATTCTACCGCTACCCCTGGTCCTCGATTTTCGAGACGTTCAAAGCGTGCGTGCCCCAGGCCGGCAACACCGTGCCCAAGGTCACCCAATCGCTCGTCCAATTCCTCTCGCGCTGGACGTCCGGCATGGACCAGAAAGCGCAACAGATGTTGCCGCTGGAAGAGGGCCAGGAACGCCTGTCCTTTGCGATCTACATCGCAGCCCTCGTCCAACGCTTCTACCAATGCGCCGAACTCTCCGGCGCCGAAGACGGCCGCAAGCCCGAGGGCCTGAAGCGCGCGCTCGACATGCTGCGCTTCGAAACGCAGTTCTCCGGCGATTATTTCCAGAACCTGTTTCTGCCGCACGGCGAAACGCCGACGCGCCGCCCTATCGTGGGCGAAAGCTCGTCACGCCTCGTCGCGCTCCTAGATCAATATCTCGATCGCCTGCTCAGCGGCATGCTGAAGTCGATGTTCGGCGAAGGTGTGATCAACGGCGAGACCAAGGCGTCGCTCGCTCAAATCGCCATCGAATCCTGCGTCACCGATTGGATGGCCCCAGGCGTTCCGAAGACCGGCATCGTCTTCGCCGGCTTCTCCAGCGGCGACGTCCGCCCGATGTATCTCGAGATCCGCGTGGGCAGCGCCTTCGGCGGCATCGTCAAACATCAGCTCGTCGAGGGCGGCGCCCCGACCCAGCGCGAACCCGCGATCATCCGCTCTTTCGCGCAAGCCGACCTGATCGACGCCCTGCTGCGCGGCGCTCAGCCCGGCTATCGCTACGTGATGTTCCAATTGATGCGTCAAGGCATCGGCGCGCTGCTCAACGCCGTCGGCGGCGAGATCGCGAAGAAAGACGCGAACCTCGCCAAGACCGTGCTGCAAACATTCGACCAAGCGCCGTTGGCCGTCGCCCGCGCCATCATCATGGCCGGCGACGACATCGCCCGCAACGCGATGGAAATGCGCGTCGCCGAGGTGGTGAGTTCGGCCGCGCCCGAACTCCTCGCCGACTACGCCGGCAAACTCGTCCGTCTATCGGTGATCGAGCATGAACTGACAGGCAGCCAAACGGTGGCCGAGCCGATCCTGACCGTCTACATGAAGAAGGGTCAGATCGTGCGTCTCGGCCCGATCAAGAGTTGAACGAGGTCCCGCGATGAAATCGAAATCCAAGAACACCCGCCAGCCGGTCGCCGACGTCGTGCACCAGATCATGGACACCGCGAAGATGGCCCGTGCGGAGGGTCCGTCGTCCGGCCTTTATAACCACAAGGCGCAAATGTCCGGCGCGTTGACGCAAGCCGGCACGCTGCTCGCCAAACTCGACCGCGCGGCCCCGCCGAAGCGCTCGACGCTGATGCAGAACCTCTGGGGCACTGCGCCGGACAAGCCGCGCCGCTCGTGGTTCTTCTTCGGCGCCAAGGCCGAAACGCCGATGCCCAACGCGCAACAGATCGAGAAGATGCTGCGTGACAGCGCGCAAGGCGGCCGCCGCCTGGTTCTCGACCGCGACCTGAGCGAAGGCAAGCTCGCTCCCGGCGACATCGATTGCACGCTGCCGGAAGGCGCGATCGATCCGGTCTGCACGCCGCGCGGCTAAGCCTCGCGCGGCTTGGCCGCTTTCACCGCCGTCGCCTTGACGCCGTGCGCGACCAGCGCCTGCCAAACTTCTTCCGCGTTTTCGGCAAAGCTGAAGAGCTTCAGGTCCGCCGGTTCGATCATGTCCGCCTTCACGAGCGCATCGAAATTGATCACGCTGGTCCAATAGGCCCGATCGAACAGAACCACCGGCAAGCCGCTCACCTTGCCCGTCTGGCGCAACGTCAGAAGCTCGAACAACTCGTCGAGCGTGCCGAACCCGCCGGGAAAGACGACAAGCCCGTTCGCCCGCATCGCCAGATGCATCTTGCGCATGGCGAAGTAGTGAAACCGAAACGTCAGCGCCGGCGTCGAATACGGATTGGGCCGCTGCTCATGCGGCAGGCTGATGTTGAATCCGATCGAAGGCGCGCCGACATCCGAGGCCCCGCGGTTCGCGGCTTCCATGGTCCCTGGCCCACCGCCGGTTGCGATCACGTTGTCGCGCACGACGCCGTCGGTCTGCAACGCGCCGCCACGCAGGGACACGATGCGTCCCAATTCGCGAGCCTCCGCGTACCACCGGCTCTTCGGTCGCGTCCGCGCCGAGCCGAATACGACGATCGTCGAGCGGACCCCGGCCTCCCGCAGCCGCTCTTCGGCCTTGGCATACTCCAGCATGAACCGCACGCCGCGCATCGAATCGCCAAGCAGAAACTCGGAGTCGAGCGCCGGCAGGCGATAGCTGGGCAGCGTCGCGAAATCCGTGGGTTCAGGCTTGGGCTTGGCGATTTTCTTGGAACGCATGGGAGCGGGGCCGCATTACCGAAGTTACCGAAGTTTAAGGCGCATACATTGACCGCCGATTAGCGGCCCGTCCTGCGGGAAAAGGCCGCTATTGGCTGTCATATCGTCCGAATATAGTGGGCCCATGGAGTTTGCAGCCGTCATCATCATCGTTTCCGCCGCGCTCGTCATCGGCGCAGCCGGCTTGGCCGTGTGGTTCGCCCTGCACCGCTGGCGTCACGTCTCGTATCCCGCTTACTGGTTCGCCGTCGCAGGCGCTGTCGTAGGTGCGCTTGGCGCCGCGGCCGTCATCACCGATTGGAGCGCGGCCTTCGGAGAGGGGCAGGTCGCCGTCGACGAAGTCCTGCCGTACATGACGGCGATCAAAGAGCGCGAGCCCGCCCTCTACGAGCGCATCGAAACATCGATCATCCGCGACCGCGCCGACGGCAAGTCGGCCGAAGAGGTGCGCACCAACGCCAAAGCGCTCGTCTCGTCTTACGTCGCCGACAAGATCGCGTTCCTGTCCAACGAACTGACCTACGAACTTTACGCCACGACCCGCGACATCCTGGGCTATCTGGAAGAACGCCAGGATTTTTCGACCTGCGCCGGCGTCGCCCTGGGCCGCTTCAAGGGCGACCTCGACACAAGCCTGAGCCCCGAACTCGTTCAGCGTAACGACAACACGACCATGCGCGTGATCGCCGCCGACGCCCTGCGGGACGCGCCCCGCATGGCGGCCGAAGAGTTTGCTCAAGTCGCATCGAACGCTTTCGCACACGCGACCCAGATCATCGGCATCGGGCCGGAAGAAGTGGACACACTCCTCGCAGGCGAAGGCGATCCCGAGAAGACCTGCAAACTGATGAAAGCCTTCATCGACACGTTGCTCGCCCAACCCGTGGACGTCGCCGCCTCCGCGTTAAGGACGCTGGCCAGTGGAGGCAGTCCGGCGACACCTCCGGCGAATTCGCCGTAACGGTCACCAAGACACGCGGCTCGGTGCTAAAATCGCCCACAAGAAAAAGACGGGGCGAGCTATGGGACAGATCGAGTTCCCCATTCTGCAGTCGTTCAGCGAGCAATGCCTCGCCGCGACGACAACGGCCGAGATCACGCGCGCGTTCGATGCGATCTTGAGGCCGCGCGGCGTCCGGCAATGGTACGTGGGCAATCTGGGCTTCGTGAACGAATGGCGCGGCTTCGGCTTCGATGAAATTCCGCCCGGCTGGCGCAAGCGCTACGTCGAGGCCGGGCACGCGCGATACGATCCGGTTTTCCAGCACGCGGCAAATCATGGCGCCAAGACGACATGGGCCGAGCGCAAGCGCGTCGCCGAACGTCTGGGCGACAAGCGGGGCCTGCAGGTCTTCGCCGAGGCGGCGGAGTACGACCTGAACAGTGGCTTGATCATGCCGATCCACGGCCTCGGCGATTTGCCCGCGGCGGTTAGCTTTGGCGGCAAGGATTTGGACCTGACATCCAACGCGCAAGCGTCGCTGTATCTCATCGGCGCCATCGCCTACGAGAGCTTGCGCCGTCTCGTCGTGGGCTTCAAACCGATCCCGCCGCAGTTGACGGAGAAAGAGCTCAAGGTTCTGCGCTGGGCTTCCGAAGGCAAGTCCGCAACTGACACCGCCGCGATCATGGGCCTCAGCATCTTCACGATCCAGGACCACCAGAAGAGCCTTCGCGCGAAATATGGCTGTGCGCGGATGACGCAAGTTCTCGTACTCGCCACGCTCGACGGCACGCTCCTCATCGCTCGTCAGATGTGAAGGCAAATGCCGCCACGATGGCGCGATGATGCGCGCTCGTCCTCCTGCGTGCGATCCCCAACCTTAGGGGATATCGGACACGGTAAACGAACCTCATGACTCTCCTCCTTTAGGGGAGAGAGAGCCGTGGTTCATCTGATCGTGGGGGCGACCAACCCGAATTGCCGAGAGCTTCTGGCCGGCATGTTCCGTCTGCGCTACGACGTTTTCATCAAGGAAAAACGTTGGGACATCAAGAGTTATAACGGCCTCGAATTCGACCAGTTCGACACCGAAGACACGATCTACCTCGTCGAACTCGACGACGACGGCGTCGTCGTGGCCACGGTTCGCATGAACCCGACCGACAAGCCCACGCTGTTTTCCGAGGTCTTTGCCGACATGTGTCACGGCGGCCCGCCGACATGTCCGAACACCTGGGAACTGACGCGCGGTGCCATCGCCAAGAACGTCCGCAAGTCGCTGCATTTCGGCAAGATCGAATGCGCGACCATCGAGGCGGCCCTGCTCTGGGGCGTCACGAAAGCCTGCGGAATCTTCGGCGTGGACTTGCTCATGAAGAAGATGCGCTGCGGCCTGGACGCCAAGCCGATAGGCCAGCCGCGCATGATCGACGGCGAATCCCACGTCGCGGCCGAGTTCGCGATGAACGGCGACGTGCTGCAGAGGACCAGAGCCCTCTATCGCATCTCGGGCCCGTCGATCGAGCAGATACATTTGATGCCCGCGAGTGAAAGGGCTGCTGCGTGACCGTTACTCCGTGCCCGGATTAATTTGGGATAGCGTGAACTTTCTCACGCGATATTGCGGGACCGTGAGGTAGCATTTGTCACGGATGGGCCCTGGGGGCTCAGAGCATTTCTTATATTGGCGAGCAAGATCATGGGACGTATTCGATTCAACAAAGTGTCCGCGTTTGCGGCAACGTGTTTGACGGCTGCACGGCCGCAGGAGATCGGCGCGGCGCTCACCCAGACGCTGGGTGAAGCCGGCATAACCTCGTGGTATGTCGGCCCTCTGGTTCATGAGCGCGACCTGCCGCCGGGTACCGGTCAGTTCGGCATGCCGGTGGCCTGGCAGGAACAATACGCCGAAGCGCGCCACTGCGAGGTCGATCCCGTGTTTCTTCATGCCAAGAGGCGCGAGGGACCAAGCACGTGGTCGGCATGCCGCGACCGCGCCGTGCACGAAGGCGCGTCCCGCCGCGCCCTGCGGGTCTTCGAGGAGGCTGAGGACTACGACCTGTTCGACGGCTTCATCATGCCCACGCTGGGCTCCGCCCCCCTGATAGACGGTGTCACATTCGGCGGCCGGAATCCGGACTTGAGTACGCCGGGCCTTCTCGGTCTCCAACTCGTCGGCACGTACGCCTATGAAGGCTTCAGACGCCTCGCGGAAGGTTTCAAACGAGTCTCGCCGCGCCTGACGCGGCGAGAACTAGAGGTTCTGCGCTGGTCCGCCGAAGGCAAGACCGCCTGGGAAATCGGCGAGATACTGACCATCGGGGTCCGCACTGTTCGGACGCATCAGACATCGATCAAAGTGAAATACCGCGTCTCGACGATCGTTCAGGCCGCCATACGCGCAACCCTGGACGGCACGGTACCGGCGCCGCACTAGCGTTCGCCGTCGTCACTAGTGACGATACCGGGCGCCCGGTCCATACGCTCAGCTTCTCTCTCCATGTCACATGGAGGGAGAGGTTATGGTTCACGTTGTTGTCGGGGCGACGAACCCGAATTGCCGCGAAATGCTCGCCAAGATGTTCAGGCAGCGGCACGATGTTTTCATCAAGGAGAAGGGCTGGAAGCTCAAAAGCTACAACGGCCTTGAGTTCGACCAGTACGACACGGCCGAGACGATCTATCTCATGCAGTTCGACGGTCGCGGCGACATTCTCGCGTCCATGCGGATGAATCCGACCGACGGCCCCTACATGCTGGCCGACATATTCAGCGAGGTCTGCGAGGTGCCGATCCCGCGCGGCCGCGATGTATGGGAACTGACGCGCGGCGCACTGTCCAAAAATCTGCGCAAGTCCGGCACCTGGGGCCGTATGCAGTGCGCCATGCTGGAGTCCGCCATTCTTTGGGGCGCGACCAAGGCGACGGGCTTCTTCACGGTCGACCACATCATGAAGCAGATGCGCGTCGGGCTTGATGTCAAACCGCTCGGCTCGCCGCGTCTTGTGGACGGCGAGGCGAACGTTGCGGCGGAATTCCCCTTCAACACCCAAACGCTGGAACGCTTGCGCTCAAGCTATGGGATCAGCGGTCCGGCGATCGAGCACATCCACCTGATGCCGGCGCCGCAAAAGAAGGTCGCGGCATGAGACGGACGGAGGCTCCGTACGACGACAAATGGGCGATCGCCCGACTCCACGAAGTGTGGGAGTGGGCGGTCGCTCAAAAGCGCCCGTTTGTTGCGTACCTGATTGGCATGACGATCCTGTCGTTCGACATCGACGACGGCCGCGCTGCGTTGAAGCCGCGCAAGGCGCCGGGCGACAAGCCCGGCGCCCCGAAAGGACCTAAGGCCTGACGCTGCGCAAACCGGTGATGCTTTGGATCACGGCGTCGGAGGCTTCGGTCGGCAGGAACTCGGCAAGCGCAATGAACGCGCGGTTGGGCAGGAACGGCACGACGTAGCGCGCACGCGGGCGCTTGGCCTCGACGGCGTGCACGATGGCCTTGGCCGCCACCTCGGGCTTGGCCGCGTTCGGGTGCAGATCCTTCTGGAACGCCATCACCTTCTTGATCTGCTCGGCATAAGGCGCGCCGTCCGCGGCGTGAACCTCAAGGCTCTTGCGCTCCAACTCACCGAAGCCGGTGTTGATCGCGCCCGGCTCGATCAAGACCACCTCGACGCCGAACAGGCGAAGCTCGTTGCGCAGCGCATCCGAAAACGCCTCGATCGCATGCTTCGTCGCGTTGTAGGGCCCGAAAAAGGGCAGGGCGAGCCGCCCCACGACGCTGGAGATATTGATGATGCGCCCGCGCCGCCGCTCGCGCATGCCGGGCAGAAAGGCGCGGATCATGCGCATCGGCCCGAACACGTTGGTCTCGAACTGCGCCTTCAGATCGGCGTCGCTGGTCGTCTCAAGAGGCCCCGCAAGCGCATAGCCCGCATTGTTGACCAAGACGTCCAGGCCGTTCTGCCCCGTGAGGTCGCCGACGTCACGCAACGCGGAGTCGACAGACCCCGGCGAGGTGACGTCGAGGATCAGCGTATCCACCTTGCCCTTCGCCGTCCGCTTGATCTGCTCCAGGGCCGCCGCATTGCGCCCCGTCGCAATGACGTAGTGCCCGCGGGCCGCAAGGCGCACGGCGGTCGCCCGCCCGATGCCGGCCGATGCGCCGGTAATAAGGACTGTCGCCATGGCTTAACCGCCCGCTCCAATATGAATCGTCCGATTTAAGCATGTAGGCGCGGTCGCGAGACAGCCCAAACGAAAAGGGCCGCGGAAGCCGCGGCCCTTTGTGCAGACAGTCACAAAGCCCGATTGTTACCAATAGAGCTTGAGGCCCACGCCGGCCTTATAGCCGTTGATGTCCTTCGACAGGCTCTCGTGATAGCCGCCGTCGACGAACAGCGAGAAGTTCTCGTCCAGGTAGGTCTGCAGACCGGCATCGAGCGAGAGCAACTCGTCGTTCGTCGCCGACGAAACCGACACCGCGCCCAAAGACACCGTGTTCACGCCGTCCGACAGCACGTCAGAATACGACACCGCCGCCCACGGACGGATCGATCCGCCCCAGGTGACGCCGTCGAACCGCACCGTGCCTTTGCCTTCGATGAGGCCCGTGTCCTCGGTCGCGGCGAAGCCAAAGCAGCTCTCGCCGCAATTCTGATCGTCGTAATTGACCGCACCGATGAGCTTGACCGCGACGATCTCAAGATCGAGCGCGAGGCCCGCTTGCGCTTGGGCGATGAAGCCCGACACCGACGTTTGCGCGATGCCCCCAAACGCGTTCGTCATGTCCCAGTCGGTGTCCGCATAGCCGGCCGACAGGTTGACGAAGAAGGAGGAACTGGTGAACGACGTATACGCTTCGATCACGCGCGACGAACCGTCGAGGTCGGCCGTGCCAGCCGGCGTGGCCAGGTCGCCGTTGGCGCTGCCGAAGCCACCGGACACGCCGCCGAACCAGCCATAGCCCATGCGCCAGTCCATGCCGCCGCTCGTGCAGCTGTAGTCGAGGTCCATGTCGATGCCGGTATCGGCGCCGTACGCCGTCGCGCCTTGGTGATAACCGAACCATGCGCGGCCGTAGGTGGCGCCTTTCGGGCTGTCCGGAACGCGCTGATCATCGCGGAAGCAACCGCGGATCAACTGCTGGCTCGCCGACAGCATAGCCGGTTGAGCGATCAGTTCATCGCGCACGGCCGACTGAAGGAAATAGCCGTCATCGGTGCCCGAGTAATTCGCGACGTAGTTCAACAGATACTGATAAGCGCCTGAGGTCAGCGAATTGCCTTGCACGAACGCGCCCGGCGCTGTCGTTCCGCCGACGCGGATCACCTGAATGCCGTTGCCGGTTGTCGGTCCGGCTGTATCGACGGCCTCGTCGAAGTCCACCACGAACAGCGTGGTCGTGCCGGCTACATTGCCGGTGACGTCGAAGAAGTCGTGCGTTGTGCCGGGCGTGCCGCCCAACGGAACGGCTGCATCGAGATCGATGAACATGCCGACATAAGCAGTCGAACTTGTGGACGTGTAGTTGTTGTTGATCGTGATCGTGCCCATGGACTGGCCGGGATTTTGGTTGCCGTTCGGGTCCAAGGACATATGTCCCGGCAGGAAGCCGCCGGTGCTGGTGACGGGACCGTTGATGGTCACATTGCCCGACACCGATCCGCCGTTCGTCACCGGACCATTGATGGCATAGTTGACGGTGCCGGCAAGCACGCCGCCCGCCACGGTCGTCACACCCGACGATTGGTCGATGGCGCCGGCATTGGCGATAACGAGTCTCCCACCCGAGACCGTCGTGAGGCCCGTGTAGCTGCTGTCGCCGGTCAGATAGAGATCATTGCTGTTGATCTTGGTCAGGCCGCCCGCGCCTGAGATGGCGCCCGAGAACGCGGCGGTATCGCCCGATCCGCCCGTGCTCAATGCTTCACCGGCGGAAATGACGACTGACCCCGAGCCCTTAAGGCTGCCGATGATCTCGCTCTCGATGACGTTGAACACGCCCGTCGCGCTGATGTCGAGGACGCTGGAATCGCCGATCGCATTTCCGGCCCCCGACACGTTGAGAATGCCTGCGATGGTCCAGTTGTATGACGCCGGCGTATCGCCGCTGGAGCTGACGACATTCAGAGTCGTGCCCGTACTCACTTCGACCGTTTCGAAGTTCAGAAACTTACCCGGCGCGACGCTGACGAAATCATCGGCGATCGTGTTGATCGTTTGCCCCGCGTCGTTGAATTGCAGAGTGTCGGCGCCTGCCAGACCGTCGTGATTGTCGGCGATATTTCCGAGCGTGATCACGCAGGTATCGGTGCCGGTGGTCGTCGAGCACGACGCAGCGCTGGCATTCTGCGCCAACCCCACCAATAGGGCACTCGAAGCGGCTGCCATAAGAGTCGAACGCAGAACGGCACGCGCGGGCGCGGTCGTCATCCCAGAAACTCCCCAAAGGCGCGCAAACGCCCGTAACAGAAATTGTCTTTAAGTCTGCGTCAGATTTGACGAAAACGGCCCTGAGGCGTCAACGCAAAGCGGCGCGAATGGTCAAACGGTTACTGTGATTCTCCCTGGCATGTCACCGGAAGGCTTCAGTCTATCAGTTGTGAGTCAAGAGCCAGGCAACCACTAGGCGCGCGATCCTGTCGTTTACGACGGTGGTGTGACCTGAATTGTACGAAGCTGTCGCCGTTAGCCACGTTTGAATCGCGCCGTTTTCAGCGCCCGGTCGTGTGTTTCAGCACAGCGAACTCATCGCCCCATCCGCAACCGGCGGCCGAGAGCAAACACGCCGTAGCCGAAGGCTGCCGACACCGCGCCGAAAACGAGAACGCTGATCACCCAAGGCCGCAACTCGTCGGTCAAACCTGTTTCAGACACCCAAGCGATCGCGAGCCCCAATCCAAACAGCACGCTGAACGCAATCCATGCCGCCGCCAGCACCATCAGAAGGAGGCCGACAAACCTGCCGACGCTGTCGGCGGCGTAGTGATGCTGTCGCTCGCTCATCGCTAAACCGGCTTCAACGCCGTATGCGGCAGCTCCGGCAGTTCGACGCGAATGCCGTCCCCCACGGCGACGTCGCCTCCCGCGATCACGATCGCCATCACGCCCGCCTTACGCAAAAGCCCGCGCACCGGATCGCGCTCCAGCGTCGCCTCCATCAAACCCGGCAACAATTCGTCGAGCTGATAACAAGGATTGCGCAAACCCGTGATCTCGACGACCGCGCTTTCGCCGAGCCGCAAGCGCGTGCCTTGCGGCAGGTCGAGCAGTTCGACGCCGCGCGTCGTCACGTTCTCACCCATCAACCCCGGCGTGACTTTGAATCCTTTAGTCCGCAACTCGTCGAACAGCTCGGCATGAATGAGATGCACCTGCCGCAAATTCGCTTGGGCCGGATCGCGCGCGACGCGCGAGCGGTGCTTCACCGTCACGCCCGCGTGCGCATCGCCCTCGATGCCCAGCCCCTCGATCAGCCGCACGCGCTCGACACGAGGCTTGGACATCGTGTGCGACCCGCTGCAGCTGACGGCGACGACGAAGTGGTCATGTTCCAGGGAGTCTGTATCCACGCGAACGTTTCTCCCGGTCGAGGATCGAAGCCTTACGTCTGTCTAGCTCACCGACGATCGTCCGGCGTTGATCTGGGGGCAGGGTGCTCCACCCCGCAATCTCGCGCATGGACCGCCCGCACCCCAGGCACCAGCCTGTCGTAGCGTCAATGGCGCAGACCTTCACGCAGGGACTTTCGATCAATTCCGTCATCGGCCTCTGTTAGCGCCCCGGTATGCCGCTGTACAAGACGGATTGAAACCCCGCGCCCCACGACTATCATCGCGCGAACTGACAAATTGTCGACAAAGATCAGAGCCGAAGGGACGATCGCACCATGAACCTCGATTTCACCGACGCCGACAACGCGTTCCGCAAAGAAGTGCGCGCGTTCATTGCCGAGAGCATCCCACCCGAAGTCCGAGGCAAGAAGCGTAACGAATACGGCGGCAAGGAGGATTTTCTCGCCTGGCATCGCGCGCTCTACAAGAAGGGCTGGGTCGCACCCGGCTGGCCGAAGCAATACGGCGGCACCGGCTGGACATCGACCCAGAAATACATCTTCGGCGAAGAATGCGCGCACGCCGACACGCCGATGACGCTGCCCTTCGGCCTGGCGATGGTCGGCCCCGTGATCTACACCTTCGGCAACGAAGAACAGAAAAAGCAATTCCTGCCGCGCATTCTCTCCGGCGAAGATTGGTGGTGCCAGGGCTATTCGGAGCCGGGCTCAGGCTCCGACCTCGCCTCGCTGAAAACAACCGCCGTGCGCGAAGGCGACCACTACATCGTCAACGGCCAAAAGACGTGGACGACGCTCGCCCAATACGCCGATTGGATCTTCTGCCTTGTGCGCACCGACGCAAAGGCGAAGCAGCAAGAAGGCATCTCGTTTCTCCTCATCGACATGAAGACGCCAGGCGTCACCGTGCGTCCCATTATCACCATGGACGGCGGCCACGAAGTGAACGAGGTCTTCCTCGACAACGTGAAAGTGCCGGCGAAGAACCTCATCGGCAAAGAAAGCGAAGGCTGGACCTACGCCAAATTCCTGCTCGGCCATGAGCGCGCCGGCATCGCCGGCGTCGCCCGCTCCAAGCGCGGCGTCGAACGCTTGAAGCAAATCGCCGAAGCCGAGCAAGACGGCGGCAAGCCGCTGCTCGACACGCCTGAATTCGCGCGCAACATCGCCGAACTTGAGATCGATCTGCTGGCGCTCGAGTTCACCGAACTGCGCACGCTCGCCCGCGAATCCAAAGGCGGCCACGGCCCCGAAGCCTCGATACTCAAGATCAAGGGCACGGACATTCAGCAGCGCCTGACCGAACTGACGCTTGAGGCTATCGCTTATTATGCCGGCCCCTACCGTCCGTTCGCCCATGACAAGATGACGAACGAATACGTCCCGGGTCCCGACTATTCGCACGGCGCCGCGCAGAACTATTTCCTGACGCGCCGCACCACGATCTACGGCGGCTCGAGCGAGATCCAGCGCAACATCATTGCGAAGATGGTTCTGGGCCTCTAAGACGGCATCCACAAGAAATTGGCATTCAGGAAACGCTAGGAACGACGCAATGGATTTTTCCTTCACCGAAGAACAAACGCTGCTGCGCAACAGCGTCCAAAAATTCGTCCAGAACGACTACACGTTCGACAACCGCCGCACGATCGCCAAGAGCGACACCGGCTGGAGCAAAAAGAACTGGTCGACGTTCGCCGAACTCGGCCTGCTCGGCGCACCGTTCGCGGAAGACTTCGGCGGCCTCGGCGGCGGCCCGATCGAAACCATGATCATCATGGAAGAATTCGGCCGCGGCCTCGTGATTGAGCCGTACGTCGGCACAGTCGTGCTCGGCGGCGGCTTCCTCCGCCACGGCGGCACGAAGGCCCAGAAGGAAAAGCTCATCCCCGAACTCATCGAAGGCAAGCGCGTCTTCGCCTTCGCTTTCGCCGAACCGCAAGGCCGCTACAACCTCGCCGACCTCACCGTCACCGCGAAGAAGTCCGGCGCCGGCTACACGCTCAACGGCCATAAGGCGGTCGTCATCGGCGCGCCGTGGGCCGACACGCTGATCGTCAGCGCACGCACCGGCGGCGGACAACGCGATGAGAAAGGCGTCTCCGTCTTCCTCGTGGATAAGAAAACCAAAGGCGTCTCAACCCGCGACTACCCGACGGTCGACGGCCTGCGCGCCTCTGAAGTCACGTTCGAGAACGTAGCCCTCGGCGCCGACGCCCTCGTCGGCGAAGAAGGCAACGGCCTGAAGCTGATCGAACAAGTCACCGACGAAGGCATCGCCGCCCTCAGCGCCGAAGCCATCGGCGGCATGAAAGTCCTGAACGACGCCACGGTCGAATACTGCAAGACGCGCAAACAGTTCGGCGTGCCGATCGGCAAGTTCCAAGTGCTGCAGCACCGCATGGTCGACATGTTCATGAACTACGAACAGTCGGTCTCGATCACTTACATGGTGACGCTGAAGCTCGGCGAAAGCGAAACCGAACGCAAGAAGGCGGCGTCGGCGGCGAAAGTCCAAATCGGCAAAGCCGGCCGCTTCATCGGCCAAAACGCGGTACAGCTCCACGGCGGCATGGGCATGACCGACGAACTCAACATCGGCCACTACTTCAAGCGCTTGACGATGATCGACACCATGTTCGGCAACACCGACCACCACCTGAAGCGCTACGCTTCACTGGACTAGAAATGAGGGAAGAGGAGTGAGAAACGAGAGCAGTCTCTTTCTCACGCCTCGGTTCTCTTTCTCTCTCAGATCACCGTCGCCAACCGTATCGGCACCGGCTGGGGCGCCGTCAGGCGCTCGCGCGGGAACTGGCACGTGAACGTCGTGCCCTTGCCCAACGTGCTGTCGAGCTTCACCTGGCCGCCATGCGCCTCGACGAGCCCGCGCACGATGGGCAGGCCCAGGCCGGTGCCTTTTTCGCGCGTGGCGACGTCGTGCTGTCCCTGACCGAACGCCTCGAACACCGTGTTGATGTCGGCGGGATCGATGCCGCAACCCGTGTCGATCACCCCGACCTCCATGCCGCCGGACGGCGAACGCCGCGCGAATGTGGTCACCGAGCCCCCGGCAGGCGTGAACTTCACCGCGTTCGAAACCAGGTTGAGCAGAATCTGCCGCATCGCCCGCTCGTCCGCCAACAGCAGCGGCAAGCCGTGATCGACCTCGGTCTTCAGCGTAACGTTGCCTTGCGCCGCCTGCACCGCGAACTGCTTCAGCGCCGTGTCGATCGTGTCGCGCAGGTCGATCTCGACCGCGCGCACCACGAACCGGCCCGCCTCGATCTTTGCGAGGTCGAGCACATCGTTGATGAGACCCAGAAGATGCTGGCCGCTGTCGTTGATGTGACGTGAATAATCGGCGTATTGCGGTGACCCCAACGGCCCGAACACTTCGCCCTTCATGATTTCCGAAAAGCCCAGGATCGCGTTCAGCGGCGTGCGCAACTCGTGGCTCATATTGGCCAGGAATTCCGACTTCGCATGGCTCGCGGTTTCGGCCCGCTGGCGCGCCTTATCGGATTCGATCTTCGCGGCGGTTAGCTGTTCGATCAGCTCGTTCCGATCTTCGCGCAGCAAGAGCATGTCGCGCGCTGTGAAAAACACGTTGCGCGACATGTGGATCATGAAGCCGGTGTAGAACAGGCACAGCGCTGCGATGCCGAAATAGAACGGCGTGCCTTCCGCAACCGTCGGCAAAATCATCACGACCGCGCTCGAGCCGATCGATGTCGCGGCAAACCGCGGGTAGGGCCCTGAAATCGCGGCGCCGCCCGCCATGTTGCAGGCATAGACCAGCACGAGAAACATGTGGCCCAAGTCGTTGCAGTAATGCCAGAACAGCAACGGCGGCGCCGTCCACAGCACGCTGAACAAGATCTGCGAGCCGGTCAGGACTCGGCCCCACCGCTTTGCCTTGCCCGGTCCCGGACGCCGCGTGCGGAACTGATGATGCAGCGACCAATCGAAGATCGTCGCTGCACAGACGGCCCCGAACCAGATCGCCAAGAGTTCGACCGGAACCCACTGCCAAAGGACACCGCAAATGGTCAGCCCGATGATCGGGAAGCCGATGATGCCCGGCCGCAAGTGCGCGTCGACCATGACGAGCTGGTCGAGTTCGAGTTTGGCCGCGCGTTCGGGTGAGAGCGCGCCTGCACGCACCCCGTCGCCACCTCGGTCGAACTGGTTTGACCCCAACGCCATACGCGGTCTTGACCCGGATCCCCATCCTTCAATCAGCCGGATCGTGCACGAAAGCCGTTAAGGAAGGTTGGGCAGGTACCGCGCCGCCCGCAGGTTCACGGGCGCAGCGCCTTGCGCCTCGCGCCGCCATGGTTACCCTGCGATGAACAACACGAGAGCGGAGCCCCAAACATGAGCGAAGTCTTACTGGTTGAAACACAGGGCCCCGTTGCCATCCTGACCATCAACCGCGCCGAGTCCCGCAACCCGCTCGGCCACGACGGCGACGGCGATGCCTTCGCTCAGGTCACGGCGCGCATCAACGCCGACCGCACCATCCGCGCCGCGATTCTGACTGGCGCGGGCAAAGCCTTCTCGGCCGGCGGCGACCTGAAGGCGATGCGCGAAAGAGGCGGCGCCTTCGCCGGCCCCGGCGTGACGATCCGCGAACGCTATCGCAACGGCATCCACAAAATCGTCCGCAGCGTTTGGAACCTCGAAGTCCCGTTGATCGCCGCGGTGAACGGCCCCGCTATCGGTCTCGGCAACGACGTCGCCTGCCTCGCCGACACGCGCATCGCCGCCGACACCGCCATCTTCGGCGCCACGTTCCTGAAGATCGGCCTCATCCCCGGCGACGGCGGCGCGTGGCTTCTGCCACGCGTGATCGGCATGGCCCGCGCGTCGGAACTGCTCTACACCGGCGACACCATAGACGCGCCGACGGCATTGAGCTGGGGCCTCGTCTCAAAGGTCGTTCCCGCCGCCATGCTGATGGATGAAGCGCTGAAACTCGCCAACCGCATGGCCGCCCAACCGCCCGACGTCCTGCGCATGACCAAACGCCTACTCCGCGAAGGTCAATCGACCAGTTTCGACAACATCATGGAGCTGTCGGCCGCGATGCAATCGCTCGCGCATCACACCGAAGACCACGCCGAAGCCGTCAACGCCTTCTTCGAAAAACGCCCCGGCAACTACAAGGGACGGTGACCGCAATACCAAACATCCCGGGCTTTATGGTTCGCGCGATCGCGGAGAGCGACACGCGCGAACTGCAGGCGCTGTTCGACGCCGACCCGGACTATTTCGAGATGGCGCACGCGAGACCGGCCGCGATGGACGAGGTCGATCAAATCCGCAAAGCGCTGCCGCCGGAAAAGACTCAAGCGGACAAATTCCTCCACCTCATCATCGACGAACGTAACCGCATCGCGGGTCTCACCGACATCATCCGCGGCTTTCCGGAACCGCACATCTGGTACCTGGGTTTCCTCTATCTCGCGAAGGCGGCAAGAGGGCAGGGTCTTGGCCGCCGCGTGCTGCAGGCGCTCTACCCCTGGGTCCGCGCCAACCGCGGCACGGCGCTTCGGCTCGGTGTCGTCGAAGAGAACGCGCACGCCCGCCACCTCTACGCTACGGAAGGCTTTGCCCTGCAGGTGATCCGCGAGCCGGATCCCGCGGTAGACCGCGTGCGGCGCATCCTTGTGCTTCAGCGCGCCCTTTAGTCTATTCTCGAACGACAACGACATTCGCAAACAGGGAGAAACAAAATGACCGTCGGCATCGTCGCGCATCTGAAGGTGAAAGAAGGCAGCCAAGCGGATTTCGAAGCCGCGTTCCTCGAACTCCAAGCCGCCGTGAAAAAGAACGAACCCGGCGCGCTGCAATACGAAGTCTTCAAGTCGAAGGCCGACCCGACGATGTACGTCGTCATGGAGCAATACAAATCCGAAGCCGACCTCGCCGCCCACCGAACGACGCCGCACATGGCGGCGGCCGGCCCGAAGCTCGGCGCCGTCCTCGACGGCCGTCCGCAAATCGAAATCTTGGCCAAGGTCTAACCCGATGGATCTCAGCTTCAGCAAGGAAGATCTGAAATTCCGCGATGAGGTCCGCGCCTTCATCGCCGAAAAATTCGACGACGACCTGCGCCGCAAAATGGCCTTCACCAAGAACGGCTACCTCGACAAAGCCGGGCAGGTGAAATGGCAAAAGGCGCTCTACGAACGCGGCTGGATCGCGCCGAACTGGGCCAAGGAATACGGCGGCGCCGGCTTCACCCAAAATCAGAAATACATCTTCGACATCGAAATGTCGGCCGCCGGCACACCGATCGTCAGCCCCATGGGCACGAAGATGGTCGCGCCCGTCATCATGGCCTTCGGCAACGACAAGCAGAAGAAGCAGCATTTGCCCCCGATCCTGTCGTCGGACATCTGGTGGTGCCAAGGCTATTCCGAACCCGGCTCCGGCTCCGACCTCGCCAGCCTCGCCATGCGCGCCGAGGATAAGGGCGACCACTACCTCTGCAACGGCACAAAGATCTGGACGACGCACGCGCAGTGGGCCGACTGGATCTTCTGCCTCGTCCGCACGACGCCCGGCAAAAAGCCGCAAGAAGGTATCTCCTTCATCCTCATCGACATGAAGACACCCGGCATCACGGTGAAGCCGATCGTCACCCTCGACGGCCCCGCCGACGATCAGCAGGAGATCAACCAAGTCTTCTTCGACGACGTGCGCGTGCCGAAGGAAAACCTCGTCGGCAAGCAAGACGAAGGCTGGACCTACGCCAAATACCTGCTGGAATTCGAACGCGGCAACGCTGGTGCGCCGGGCTTGAAGCGCGCGCTGAAGAAAGTGCGCACCGTCGCCGCGACCGAACAAACGGACGGCAAACGCCTGATCGACGACACCGACTTCCGCCGCAAAATCGATGAGGTGGAAATCCAAATCCACGCGCTCGAATTCACCGAACTGCGCGTATTCTCGAAACTATCCGCCGGCCAACGCCCCGGCGCGGAATCCTCGCTCTTCAAGACCCGCTCGACGGAACTACAGCAAGCGATCACCGAACTGGCGATGGAAGCGGTCCAATACTCGGCGATGCCCTTCGTCCAAGACCCCTGGGCCCGCGTCAACGAACCCTGGCCCCAACCCGACTACGCCGTCACCACAGCGCCCTACTATTTCAGCATGCGCAAAGCCGCCATCTACGCCGGCTCCAACGAAATCCAGCGCAACATCATGGCTAAACTGGTGCTCGGCCTCTAACGCGACCCACCGGAACACGCTCAAGAACCCGACCGCCCCCTCTGCGGGGCGGTCGATCGTTCGAGCCCGCAAGGGCGAGAAGGATCGGGTGGGGGGACTCTGCGCCGCCGAGGTCCCCCCACCCGATCCGGCATCGCTACGCTCGCCGTATCGACCGCCCCGCAGAGGGGGCGGTAGGGTGCTGGCACGGACTCACGGGTGCCCAGGAATGCCTCATCAAAACAAAGTCGCCATCGTCACCGGCGCCGCACGCGGCATCGGCGCAGGCGTCGCCGCCGCTCTCGCCAAGAAAGGCTACAGCGTCGGCCTCGTCGGATTAGAGGGCGAACGCCTGCGGGCCAACGCCAAAGCTATCGGCGACAACGCCCGCGCGTTCGAAGTCGACATCACCGACCGCACATCGGTGGGCAGCGCCTTCGAAGGCGTGCGCGAACGCTTCGGCCGCATCGACGCGATCGTGTCGAACGCCGGCATCGCCAACTACGAACTCTTGGCGACCATGTCGGTCGACAACTTCCGCCGCGTCATGGCGGTCAACGTCGAAGGCACCTTCAACGCCATCCAAGCCTCGATCCCGCACCTCACGGACTCGAAGGGCTACTTCCTCGGCGTCGCCTCGCTCTCCGCTGTCTCCGCGCCGCCGGGCCTCGCCGTCTACGGCGCCAGCAAACGCGCCACCGAAAGCCTCATCGACACCTTCCGCAGCGAGATGATCCACCTCGGCGTCGAGGCCGGCGTCGCTTACTTCGGCTGGCTCACCACCGACCTGGTGCAGAACGCCGACGAACATGCCGCGTTCAATTACATGCGCACGCATCTTCCCGGACCACTGAAAGCGATCGCCCCCGTCGACCTCGCCATCAACGCCATCGTCAACGGCGTCATCCGCCGCAAGCGCCGCGTCATGGCGCCGGGCTGGCTGCGCGCCGCCATGGTGATGCGCTGGTCCATCGCCGGCAATCCGTCGCCGTACCGCAAGCAAATGCCCGAGATCGAACGCCTGCTGGCCGAAGACAAAAAACGCGCCGGCGTCTACATGTCCGACCCCGCGCGCCGCTGATCAAAGCCGGATTAGTTCCCGCTAATGCGCGCGAAGAATTTTTGCGTCTGCTCGCCGCCCATGAAGTAGGCTTTCGCCCCCGACATGTCGGAAATCTTGCCCCACGCCGCGGCGACTTTCTCGGCCGTCAGATCGTTGTGCCCCAAGAACGCGCCGTTCGATTCCACGATCTGCGCCACCGCAAACGCACCACCGCCGGCTGCGAGGATCACGCCGGTCGGCGCGTCTTCGCTGACGAGATAGATGACCCCCGGCGTCACGAACTCCGGCTTCAACGCTTCAAGCGCTTGCGGCGGCATCAGGTTCTCGGTCATACGCGTCGCCGCCACCGGCGCCAGCGCGTTGACGCGAATGTTGTCCTTCTGCCCCTCAAGCTTCAGCGTGTTCATGAAGCCGACGAGCCCCAACTTCGCCGCGCCGTAGTTCGTCTGCCCGAAATTCCCGTAGAGGCCCGACGACGACGACGTCATCACGATGCGCCCATACTGCTGGGTCTTCATCGTCTCCCAAACCGCCTTCGTCACCTTCACCGCGCCGATCAAATGTACGTCGAGCACGAAGGTGAAATCCTTCACCTCCATCTTCGCAAAACTCTTGTCGCGAAGAACGCCGGCGTTGTTGATCAGAATGTCGACGCGTCCGAACGTATCGAGCGTCTGCTTTACGAGACCCGCAACGCCGGCGTCATCGGTCACCGAAGCGCCGTTGGAAATCGCCTCGCCGCCCGCCGCCTTGATCTCCTCGACGACTTTCTTCGCCGCATCCGAAGACCCGCCGGACCCGTCGACCGTGCCGCCGAGGTCGTTGACCACCACCTTCGCCCCGCGCTTGGCGAGATCCAACGCATGCGCGCGACCCAACCCGCCGCCCGCGCCGGTGACAATGGCGACTTTTCCGTCGAAGCGAATGCTCATGAAGTTCCTCGTGTTCGTTTGCTGCAATGGCGAAATTCGGCCCGTTTCTGCCCTGGGAACGCCTGGAAATCAACCCGCCGCACCGCCGCAATCCCCGGCGGGCAGGTGAGCCGCAAGCCGTTTGGCGCGTTTAGTGTCGGACACTCCGAAAAGGACGCCATGACCGCCACCCTCGATCTCCAACTCGCCATCGACGCGCCGCCCGACAAAGTCTTCGCGGCGATCACCGACCTACACGCGGGCGGCCGCTGGCTCCCTGGCTGCACGAAGCTTGAAGTGTTGACGCCTGGTCCCCATCCGGAGGCGCCGCGCGTCATCGAACTCCATTGCGACGGGCGCAAGGGCTACGCGGGTAACGTCCACTATCACTTCCGCTACGATATCGAGCCCGTGGGGCACGGCACGATCCTAAAGATGATCGGGCGCATCGAGCCCGCAGGCTGGTTCGGCAAGATCATGGCGCCGCTGATGAAGTTTCCCTTCATGGAGGCACTGCGCCGCGACCACGCTGCGCTAAAGGCGCACGTCGAAGCGGAAGCCGCGGCGGCGTAACCCGTGCTACCCCTTGAGCGGAACAATCCGACTCGGGGGTCAAGCAAATGTTCATCCCGCAACTGCAGAGCGCGCTGGGCCTCGTCGTCTTCATAGCGATTGCCTGGTCTCTATCGGAGAACCGCAAAGCCTTCCCTTGGACGACGGTCATCGTCGGCGTCGGCCTGCAAATCCTCCTCGCGACGCTCTTCCTCGGCGTCCCCTTCATGCGCGCCGCGTTGCTGCAGCTCAACATTGTCGTCGATGTCATCTCCGCCGCGGCGACCAAGGGCAGTTCGTTCGCCTTCGGCTACATCGGCGGCGGCACGCCCCCGTTCGAAGTGAAGAACCCCGCCGCCATGGTCTCGCTCGCCTTCGGCATCTTGCCGATCGTGCTCGTCATGTCGGCGCTCTCGGCGCTTCTCTGGCATTGGAAAATCCTGCAGTGGGTCGTCGAGGGCTTTGCCTTCGCGCTTGAGAAGACGATGAAGATCGGCGGCGCGCTCGGCGTCGGCGTCGCCTCGAACATCTTTCTCGGCACGATCGAAGCACCGCTCCTCATCCGCCCTTATCTGGAAAAGCTGACACGCAGCGAACTCTTCACGCTCTTCACCTGCGGTCTCGCCAACGTCGCCGGTACGGTGCTCGTCCTGTTCGCCAACGTGTTGAACCCGGTCATCCCCGGCGCCCTCGGCCACATCATCGTCGCCTCGCTTCTCTCGCTGCCCGCGTCGATCGTCCTCTCGAAGGTGATGATCCCCGGCGACGAGACCACACCGGCGAACGTCGGCACCGGCCGCCTCTACCGCTCGACGATGGACGCGATCTCGACCGGCGCCGAGGACGGCATGAAAATCTTCTTGAGCATCATCGCCATGCTCATCGTGATGGTGGCGCTGGTGGCGCTCGCGGACAGCATCCTCGCCAACATCGTCATCGGCAACGAACCGCTCAGCTTCGCCCGCATCGCGGGCTGGCTCTTCGCGCCGCTGGTCTGGCTGATCGGCGTGCCGTGGCAGGACGCTGCAACCGCAGGCGGTCTCATGGGCACCAAAGTGATCCTCAACGAATTCATCGCCTACCTCAATCTCGCCGCATTGCCTGCCGATGCTCTGACGGACCGAACCAAACTCCTGATGCTTTACGCGATGTGCGGCTTCGCAAACCTAAGTTCCGTCGGCATGGTCATCGCAGGCGTCAGCGCCCTCGCACCGTCACGCCGCGACGAAATCGTCCAGCTCTCCCTCTGGTCCCTCATCCCCGGGACACTGTCGACGTGCATGACGGCGGCAGTGGTGGGTCTGCTGCCGGCATGAGCCCTTGAACGAGGTGGCGCGAATGACCAAATCCATCGCCAAGCTTCAGTCCTGGATGCTGTGGGTCGCGGGCGTTCTTGCGATCCTGGGCTCCATCAACATCGCCTCCCTGCCGCTCAAAGTCTTGTTCGTGCAGGTGAACATTCTCATGCCGATCGTGGGCCTGTTGGCGCTCGCAGCGGCCTATGCCTCGAACGAGCGCGCCGTCATTGACGCTGCGTCGCCCTCGAACGCACGCCGCATCCGCATTTACGCGCTGATCGCCGTCGCCGTCGCCAGCTTTGCGACCATCATTCCCTTCGTGTCCCTGCCGGTTGTCTTGCCATTCGTACAGCTGGATATGCTAATGCTCCTCATCGGCTTTTCCTGCCTGTTCTTCGCCTACATCGGCACCCGCGCCTAAGGGGGCCCGCCTGAGGGGATTTGCATGAAGCTCTACAACGACAAGCTCGCGCCCAATCCGCGCCGCGTGCGCATCTTCCTGGCCGAGAAGGGCATCCACGTCCCGACCGAAGACATCGCGATCATGAAGGGCGAACACAAATCGCCGGAGCACCGCGCGCGCAACGCCTTCGGCCAACTGCCGGTGCTCGAGCTCGACGACGGCACGCACATCTCGGAATCGGTCGCCATCTGCCGCTACTTCGAAGAGCTGAACCCCGACCCGCCGCTGATGGGCGCAAGCCCGAAGGAAAAAGCGCTTGTCGAAATGTGGCAGCGCCAAATCGAATTCAACCTCTTTATGCCCGTCGCCATGACCTTCCGCCACACGCATCCGGCGATGGGCGCGCTCGAAACACAAATCGCACCGTGGGGCGAACTCAACAAAGAGCGCGCGCAGAAATCGCTGCAGTGGCTCGACCAAAGCCTGGCCGGTAAAGAATTCATCACCGGCCGCAATTTCTCCATCGCCGATATCACCGCCATGTGCGCCATCGACTTCGGCCGCATCTGGCGCTTCGCGATTCCCACCGAACTGGAAAACGCAAGACGCTGGCACGCAGCCGTCGCCGCCCGCCCCAGCGCCAAAGCTTAAGCCAGCATTAGCAGCCGCCGTTGTATTCTCTCTAAGTCCCGCGCCAACGCCTCGCGCCCGGAGTATCTCCCTTGCAGCCAGCAGCCGACAAAGCCCCAGCCGCGCGCGTCTCGTGGCCCGTCCTTTTCGGCTTCGGCCAGCTCGCCATCCCGCTGGCTTTCGCGAGCTTGCCGATCGCGATCTTCGTCACCCGCTTCTATGCGCAGGACCTGCAGATCGGTATCGCCGACGTCGGCTTCATCCTGCTGGTCGCGCGCCTCGCCGACATCATCGTCGATCCGATCATCGGCTTCGTCAGCGACCGCTTGAGGCTGCCGTTCGGACGCAGGCGTTCGTGGGTGCTGCTCGGCGCGCCGGTTTTCGCGCTCGGCGTCTACATGCTGTTCCTGCCGCCGGAAAGCCTCGCCTCGGCTACCGAAGACGCACGCCGCATGTACCTGCTGACCTGGATCGCGGTCTTCTATCTCGGCTGGACGATGATCACGATCGCCTACGGCGCCTGGGGCGCCGAGCTGTCGGAGGACTACAACGAACGCTCGCGCATCACCGGCGTGCGCGAAGTGTTCACGCTCTTAGGCCTCGGCATCGCCGGCGCCATCCCCGTCATCGTCGGCGTACCGAAAGAGGTCTGCGTCGACGGCGCGGTCACGATCGCGACGGCGGGCACGGGTGGCTATTGGAACATCATGCAGGTGATGGGCATCACCATCATCGCGCTCGTGCCGGTCGCGCTCGGTTTGCTCTATCTGACGACACCCGAACCGCCCGTTCGCGAGATGAAGCATCTTTCGTTCTTAAAGGGCGCAAGGATCGCCGCGACGAACATGCCGTTCGTGCGTCTTTTCTTCATCACCGCCGGCGTACGCATGGGCTCGCGCGCCGTTGAAGGCTTGCTGACGTTCTATCTCGTCAGCGTGGCAATGTTCACGGAACAACAGGCGAGCACCGCCATCCTCGCGCTTCTCGTCCCCGCCATTGTCTTCGCGCCATTCTGGATCTGGGCGGGTAAGGCGTGGACCAAACACCGTGCGCTTGCCATCGCGCTGCTGATCGGCACGCTCACATTCTGCTTCCTGCTGCTGCTGCGCGACGCCGGCTACATCGCAAACCTCGCCGCCTTTGTCGTACTCGGCTCGGTCTTCTCCGCGCCCTTCACGTTGGGCCAATCGATGGCCGCCGACGTCATCGACCTCGACAGCTTGAAGAGCCGTCAGCCGCGCGCCGGCCTCTTGATCTCGTTCTTCCAACTCGCCGTCAAAGGCGGCGATGCGGTAGGCGTCGGCGTCTCGCTGATGTTCGTCGGCTGGCTGGGCTTCGTCGCGCAGAAATGCGCGATCAACACGCCCGAAGCAATCGACGCGCTCGCGTACGTCTACGTCCTGTTCCCGATCGTGCTGTGGCTGCCGGCGATCATTCTGCTGTGGAACTTTCCGATCACGCCGGCCGTACAAAAGCGGATCCGCGATCTGATCGACCGCCGCATCCGCATCGAACAGAAGGTCCGCGCACGCCGCCAAGCTTAGTCGTGCTTAAGAGCGAAGTCCGAACGCCTCAGCGATTAACTCATACGACCGCACGCGCGCCTCGAACTCGTAGGTGATCGAAAGAACCGTCAACTCGTCCGCGCCATACGCGGCGACAAGCTTCTCGAGCCCCGCCTTCACCTTATCAGCGGTGCCGGTCACGCCGCGCGAGGAAATCGCCCGTATCTGCACGCGGTCGGCTTCCGTGAACGGATAGGCCGCCGCTTCCTCCGGCGACGGAAACGGCCCCGCCTGATTGCGCAACAGCTGCATCACCCAAAGATTGCGCGTCAGCGCCAGCCGCTCCGTCTCTTCGTCGGTATCCGCCGCAATCGCAAACACGGCGACGCCGACATGGGGCCTGTCGCCCTCACGGTGCGGCTTGAACCGCTGACGATAAACCTCCGCCGCATCAGGCCCGCCGCCATCCGGCGAAATAAAATGCGCAAACGATAGTGGCAGCCCAAGCTCCGCCGCGTACACCGCGCCGTTGACGCTGGACGCCAACATCCACATCTCCGGCATCCCCGGCCCGCGCGGCGAGGCATGGATCTGCCGATACGCATGATTGTCAGGCCACGACGCTAGCCCCGCCGACTCTTCGAGATAATGCCGCAACAACTCCGCCTGCTGCGGAAACACGCCGACGTCCCAAGCCTGCGGCCCCGCCTGCAGCGCGATAGCGGTTCGCCCGTCCGACCCCGGCGCCCGCCCGATCCCAAGATCGACCCGCCCCGGATACATCGTCTCCAGCATCCGAAAATTCTCGGCGACCTTCAGCGGCGAATAATGCGGCAACATAATCCCGCCCGACCCGACACGAATCCGCGACGTCTCGGCAGCAACGCGCGCAATCAAAACCTCAGGCGTCGATCCGGCAAACGACGTGGTGTTGTGATGCTCGGCCAACCAATACCGCGAATACCCAAGCCGCTCGGCAATCTTCGCCAGCTCGATCGTCTCCCGAACAGCATCCGCCGCCGTCCCGCCCTTACGTATCGGCGACTGATCAAGCACGCTGATTTTCATTCTGCTCCAACCATCCTTAGTTCGTCATGGCCGGGCTCGATCCGGCCACCCAGTGGCCGCGCGTCTGCGCGGACAGAAGACTCGATATGGTCGCAAATCTGTCCACGGCAAACGAGTCTCTAGCGGCGCACCGACGTGCGCCGACTGGGTGGCCGGGTCAAGCCCGGCCATGACGGAAAGGTAAGGGCGTCCGTTACGATTCTGGCGCTCGGCGCACTTCGGCGAGCAAGCTCGTCACCAACCCAAGCACCGTGATCCCGAACAAACCGCCGATGACAATCGTGAGCACCGGCTCATCCACCGCCGACTGCGCGTTGGTCATGTCGACCGCAACGCCGCTCTCCATCACCTCATGGACATGCGAGAAGAACGACATCCAGAACATCGCGCAGGCGAAGGCCCAGCCTGCGGTCAAAATCGGCAACCCACGCTCACTCGGCCGCCACAACACCGCTGCCGCGCCCCACAGCAACAACCCGACGGCGATGTAGTCGACGACCCAGAACGGCCACCACTGCACGACGCCTGAATTCCGCACCGCTTCGGCGATCGCGAGGAACGTCGCGAACCCAAGCGCCAACCACGCCGCAAACACCTTCATCGCTCACTGCGGTTTATTGAGAACCGCCCCTGCTTTGACGAGCCCATCGATAGCGGCCTCATCGTAGCCTGCCTCGCGCAATACCGCGCGATTATCGACGCCGAAATCCGGCGGCGTGTGACGCGTGGATGGTTTACTGCGGGACATTTTCACCGGCGAAGCGATCCCGCGATAGCCGTTTCGCTCCACAAGCATCTCGCGCGCCTTCGTCTGCGGATCGTTCAGCGTCTCCTCAATGGTGTTCAACGTCCCCGCCGGCACCCCCGCCTTGAGCAGCTCCATCGCAATCGCAACGCCGTCAACCTTCGCCAACGCCTCACGCAACAGCGGTATCAACACCGCACGGTTCGCATTGCGATCCGCCATCGTCTTGAACCGCGGATCATCGATCAACTCGGATAGCCCAACGACGCGCAGCAGCTTCTTGAACTGCGGATCATTCCCGACGCCCAGATGAATCGGCCGCGTCGCGGTCGCAAACAACTCATACGGCGTCAAATTCGGATGCGCGTTGCCTAGCAGACTCGGCAACCGCCCCGCCATCAGCCAATTCGCTGAATGCGGATGCAAAATCGAAATCCCCGCATCGTAAAGCGCCACCTCGACAAACTGCCCAAGCCCCGACCGATGCCGCTCATTCAACGCCAGCAAAATCCCGATCACGAGATTAAGCCCCGTCGTCATATCCACCATCGGCACGCCCAGCTTGATCGGTCCCGACTCCGGCGACCCATTGCAGGACGAAAGCCCCGTCATCGCCTGCAGCACCGCGTCATACCCCGGCATCCCGCCGAGAGGTCCCTCAGCCCCAAACCCCGACACGCGCGCATGGATCAACCGCGGAAACCGCTTCGACAAAACGTCAAAGCCCATCCCCCATTTTTCCATCGTGCCGATCTTGAAATTCTCGACCAGCACATCGGCGTCTTCGAGCAGCTTGAACACGACCTCGCGCGCCTCAGGCTTGGTCAAATCCAAAGCCATCCCACGCTTGTTGCGATTGATGTTCACGTAATAGGCGGCCGGCCCACGCTCACCGTCATCGTCGCGAAACGGCGGCCCCCACTCACGCGTCTCATCGCCCTGCGGCGGCTCGACCTTGATGACGTCCGCGCCATGATCGCCCAGGATCTGCGTCGCATAAGGTCCGGCCAGGACCCGGCCCAGGTCGACCACTTTGACGCCCGCCAGGGCGCCCGTATTCGCCGTCATTTCGTGAGGCTCCGTTCAGCGGGCCACTGCATAGCACGGCCCGAACGCGTCTAAGACAACGGTAGATAATCGCCGAGCAGGTTCCGCTCCATCGAATGGCCCCAGCCGGCGCCATGATCGCTGGTATTCACCGCCACGTGCTTCTCCGATATGTGGTGCGGCCCATGGGCCAGCAAGGCAAGCACCGCGCCCGGCCGCAAATGCCAGCTCGCCCAAGACAGCGGCGTATCGCCGTGCGCGTCGCGCCGCTCACGATCCGCCCCCGCGTCCAGCAGCAGGCGAATCACGCTCGCGTCGGCAAACGCCGCCGCCCGGTGAAGGGGCGTCTCGCCCTTCGTGCGCACGTCGCGCATGAACGCGCCCGTTTCCGCCCCCGCCAAAGTCGCAGCGTTCGGATCCGCGCCCTTCTCCAGAAGAAGCCGCACGACATACGCATAGTGTGGCCGTCCCGCCTTCGACAGCGCCGAGTGCAGCGGTGTCTCCTGTGTCGCCGGCTCGCGCCAATTCGGGTCCGCGCCGAGCCCGATCAGGAAATCCGCAACCTTCCAATGTCCGAAGAATGCCGCGTTCCCAAGCTCGCGACCCAGGTCAAGACTCGACAGATCGCCGCCCGCGGCCGCAACGGCACGCAAAGCCGTCACGTCCCCGTAATAGACGAACCACTGCAACGCCGTGACCTGACCCTCGCTCAAACGGGTCAGCCCGTCCGGCTGACGCAACAGATCGAACACCAAGTCTGTTCGCCCGCGCGAGATGGACTTGAGAACGTCGGCCGTCTGCATGGATGTGCCTTCCGACTGAAAAGCCGCCGGGCAACCCTATCGATTCCGACAGCCTATTCCCAGTAGTACGGCGCCCGCTTGCGGCTCCCCGTGACAACCTCGTTCATGGACGCCGCGTCGTAGAGATGCCCGTTCTGCATCACGCTCTCGATCTTGTCCGAGTTGCGGATGTTCTCCAGCGGATTGGCGCTGAGGATCAGCATATCCGCGAGCTTCCCCGCCTCCAGCGAACCGATGTCGGCCGAGAACCCCAGATGCCGCGCCGGATTCACTGTCCCCGTCTTCAGCGCCTCAAGCGGGCTCATCCCGCCGCGCACGAACGACCACAGCTCCCAGTGCGAGCCCAGACCCTCCTCTTGCCCGTGCGCGCCGATCGAAACGAGCACGCCGCGGTTCATGAGCTTCTTGGCTTCGCGGGCGCTTGCGTTGTCGACGAAGTCGCCCTCCGGCGCCTTGGTGCGGCGCACGTTCCTGGGTTGCAGGATTTGCGGCGGCACATGGCGTGACAAGATGGGATGCGTCCACACGTCGTCGACGTAGCGCCAGTAAGGGTCGCCTGCCAGGCCACCGTAGGTCACGACGAGCGTCGGGTTGTAGGCGACCTTGGTCTGCGCAAAGAGGCTGAGCACGTCTTCATAAAGTACGGCCTGCGGGAAATTGTGCTCGAGGCTCGTGTTGCCGTCCTGCAGGATCGTCACGTCCTGCGTGAACAGCGACGCGCCTTCCGCGACGACGGCGATGTTCTCCGCGATTGCGGCCGCCACGACCTGTTGGCGCTGATCGCGGCGTGGCTGGTTGTAGTTCTTGATGCCGTGCGCGCCCTGCGCCTTAAGACGGCGCACATGGGCAAGCGCGTCGTCGTACGATTCGATATCCGCGAACCGGAACCCTTTCGCGCCGTACACGATCTCCGCCGTCGTGAAGATGCGCGGGCCCAAGATCATGCCCATACGCTGCATTTCCTGCGCCAAGAACGCTTCGCTCGCCTGGTTCGACGGATCGAAGATCGTTGTCACGCCCAGCGCCAGATGCGCGATCGCCGACCAGTTCTGCTTCGGCACGATGTCATCATCGCCCAACGGACCGTGCGCGTGCGCGTCGATGAGACCCGGGATGATCGTCTTGCCTCTCACATCGACGATCCGCGCGCCCGAGGGTGGTGTGACGTCGCTGCGCTTGCCCACCGCCGTGATGCGATGGCCGCTAACGACGACGACCCCGTCCTCGATCACCCCGCCGTCCGCCGCGGCCATGGTGACAACGCGTGCGCCGACGAGAGCGGTAACGCCTTCCGGCTTGTCGAGACCCATACTGACGCCGAGCACGCCATGGTGGTCGACGGCGGGCTTTCCCGGATCCGGCGTCTTCGGCTTGGGCGCCGACGGCATCGCGACGTCCAAGTTCATCGAGTACACCGCCGGCCCCAGCGTCCAGTAGAGCCGCCTCCCATCGCTCGACCACGCGGGATAGGTCGCGCCGCCCTCGCTGACGCGCACCACCGGCACTGCCGAGCTTTTCTTGCCGGCCGATACGTCCTGCGGTCCCGGCGTCAGCGGCATGACATATGCGGCGTAGTTGTCGATGAAGGCGACCGCATCGCCCTTTGGCGAAACCTCATAGCCCGTGACGAGTTCGCCCGACGCATGCTTGCGCTTCGCCTCGCCGTTGAGGTCGACGCTGACGAGATGCGTCTTCTGGTCCTCGACTTCGGTGAAGAAGATACGGTCCCCCGCCGCGCCGAAATGCGGATTGGCGCCGGACCGCGTCACGCGTTTCGGCGTCCCACCGCTCGCGGGAACGCGATAGATGCCCGGATCGTCTGAGTGCAGCGACGACAGCAGGTTTCCGCCCTGTCCCTTCTCGTAGACGATGGTCTTGCCGTCGGGCGAGAAGCGCGGCCGGCGATAGTGTCCGGGCTCGGGCGTTACCGTGCGCCGGCCGCCGCCGCTCGCGGACACGATGCGCACATGACCCAACCCGTCGTCCGTCCACTCGACGTAGACGATGGATTTTCCGTCACGAGAGAACGAGGGGAAGTACTCGAACGGATACGAATTGTTGTCGATCAGATGCTTCGCGGGGCCCGCCCCCGCGCTGACGTAGAGCTTGCCCAGCGTGTCGAAGACAAAGCGCTTCCCGTCCGGCGAAACCGTGAGATAGCGCGGCATTTGCGTGGGCCGGATGTCGGGCGCGACTTCGACCGCAGGCCGCGGCGGATCGATCACCGTGCGCGTGTCGTTCACCTTGAAGGGAATAACGCTCGCCTTACCGGCAAGGTCGACGCGGCGGATCTTGCCACCGGCCCAGAACACGACGCTCTTCGAGTCGGGCGTCCAAGCCATCGTCGGATAGACGCCGTGCACGGCCCACGTTTCCTGCAAGTCGCGATCGAGCGGAACATAGATCTTGTCGATCCTGCCGGTCGCCAGAGTCTTGACGAATAGCGACGAGACGTTGCGCTCGCGGCGCACGAAGGCGAGCTTCTTGCCGTCTGGCGACGGCGTCGGCCGCACAGCGCCGCCGGCGCCGTTGACGACGGTCGACACTTCACCGTCCGCCAAGTCGTAGCGCTCGATCTCGAACAAGCTTGTGTTCGAATCCTGCGCATAGTTGAACGTGTTCCCGGCCGAGACATTGCGCGCGTAGTAGATGCCGGTGCCGTCGGGCGTGAAGGCGGGTTCGCCAAGCTCCTTCTGCAGCTTCTCGTTCGCGCGCTTGACGAGCAACACGCCGTCGCCGCCGCCCACATGATAGAGCCAGATTTCGCCGGTACCGAGCGAGCGCTGCGTCGTGAAGTGCTTTCGAGCGGCGACGTACTTGCCGTCGCGGCTCCACGCAGGTTCGTTCGTCAGCCGGAATTTCTCCTGCGTGAGCTGCCGCTTGTCCGACCCATCCGCGTTCATAAGCCAGATGTTGTCGGCGCCGCCCCGGTCACTGGTGAATGCGATCTTGGCGCCATCGGGCGAGAACTGCGGCTGCATCTCGAAGGGCAATCCCTCGGCAATCCGTGTCGCCGCGCCGCCGGTTATGGGCATCGTGTAGATGTCGCCGAGCAAATCGAACGCGATCGTCTTCCCGTCGGGGCTCACGTCGACGTTCATCCACGTGCCTTCATCGACGTTGATCGTGACCGGCCGCGTCGGCAACGGCGGCGCCGACACATCCCACTTGGGCTTCTTGTCGTCCTTGCCGTCCCCGGCCTGCACCAACACCGCGGCGGCGCAAGCCGCCATCGCACACGCGAACAACTGAAATTTCATAATACCCCCGAGCCCTGCAGGCACCGTAGGCCATGGCGCGAAACCGGTGAAGGCGACAGGACGCTCACATTCGAGTGCGATTCATCGGGAAGCAGAGTGTTACCCCGCGTTATCAACCGCCCGATGTATTCGCCGTGCAGAGGGCGCATTGCCAGGTCGCGAGATGCCGCTAATGTCGCAGCACAAATACAAATCAGAACACTCAGTGAGGGAACGTGGCCGAAGCATCAACTGCGGTGGCGCCTGGCGCCGCCGGGCGTAGCTACGGCTCGCCGTCGTACCGCGGCTATGTGCTGATCCTTCTGGCCCTCGTCTACACGCTGAACTTCATCGACCGGAACCTCCTCTCGGTCATCGCCCAGCCCGTCATCAACGCCTTCAACCTCAGCGACACCGAATACGGCTTCCTCAACGGCCCGCCCTTCGCAATTTTCTACGCCCTGATGGGCATCCCGATCGCGATCGCGGCCGATCGCTACAACCGCGTCGTCATCATCGCGCTGTGCATCGCGATCTGGTCGGTGATGGCGGCGCTCTGCGGCTTCGCCACCAGCTTCCTCTTCCTGCTCGTCGCGCGCATCGGCGTCGCCATCGGTGAAGCCGGCTGCACGCCGCCCGCCAACTCGCTCATCGGCGACTACTTCAAACCGTCCAGCCGCGCCAACGCGCTCGGCATCTACGCAATGGGCGTAACCATCGGCGCAGCCCTCGCGAACGCGTTCGGCGGCCCGATCGCCACCAACCTCACCGGCGCCAACGTCGAACAGTGGCTGCAGGGGCAAAGCCTAGCCGCGCTCTTCCCCATCGACTGGTCCAACGTCGAAGGCTGGCGCATCGCCTTCGTCGCGATCGGCGCGCCGGGCGTGATCATCGCCCTCATCGTCTTGTTCACGATCAAAGAGCCGCCGCGCGGCTTCTCCGATCCGCCCGACATGCCGCGCCTGTCGAGCGCCGGTATCATGCAGACGCTGCGCGAACTCGCGACCAAGCCGACGTTCTGGACCATGGCGACTGGCGCGGCGCTCACCGCGGTGGTCGGCTACGGCCTCGCCGGATTTCAGGCGCCGATGGCGCAGCGCATTCACGGCATCAGCCCGGGCGAATTCGCGCTGCAGTTCGGCGTTCCGCTCTCGCTGGCGGCGGCCGCGGGCACCTTCATCGGCGGCTTCGCCACGGAGAAGCTGACCCCACGCTTCCCAAGCGCCGTCGCCTGGATTCCGGCACTGGGCCTCTTCCTCTCGATCCCGTTCTACGAAGCGGCATTCTTCATGCCGACAGAAAACATCGACCTGGCGTGGTGGTTCTGGGCCACAGCGTCGACGCTGCACTACACCTATCTCGGCGGGCAATACACGATCGGGCAGGGCGTGGTATCGACTCGCTCGCGCGCCTCGGCCATCGCGATCCTGCTCCTCATCATCGCCCTCATCGGCAACGGCTTAGGCCCGCAGATCGTCGGCTTCATGAGCGACATGTTCATGGGCCAACAACTCGCCGCGAACGGCATGGCCGGCATCCTCACCAACGAAATGTGCCGCGCCAAAGACGTCCTCGCGACACTCCCCGAAGCTCAAAGAGCCATCTGCACGGCAGCCTACGGCGAAGGCCTTCGCCAATCGATGGCCGCCACCGCCCTCATCTTCATCCCCGCGGCAGCGTTTTTCTGGCTCTCGTCGCTGACCTACCAGAAAGACCTCGTCGCCCGCCACTAACCCCACGCCTCTCATCCTCCCCCGCAAGCGGGGGAGGGGGACCGTCCGCCGTAGCCCTGGCGAACGCGGATGGTGGAGAGGGCCAACGCTTCACCGCCATCTCCGAAAGCCCCACCGCCAAAGCATCGAACACCGCCCGGCAGATGGCGCTCGACTTCAGATCCTCATGCATCACGATCCAAAGCGGCAGCTGGATCGAAAGCTGATCCGCCAACACGCGCTTCAAAGACGCGTCACGCGCCGCAATACCAACCTGCATGACGCCAACGCCAAGCCCCGCGCGAACCGCAGCGAACTTCGCCAAGTCGTTATCGGTCCGCAGCGCAAAGCGCGCGTTTTCAATATCCGGAAACCGCTGCAGCATATCCCGTACCGCAGGCGTGTGACGATCGAACCCGATCACGTCGTGCTGCGCGAGATCACCAAGCGACCGCGGCACGCCCCTCCGCTTCAAATATGACGCGTGCGCGTAAAGCCCAATCTCCGTCGGCGGCAGCTTCTTCGCGAACAACGCCCCTTGCGTCGGCACGGTCTGCCGCACAGCGACATCCGCCTCGCGCGTCAGCAAATCGTGAAGGCCGTCCGACAGCACCAACTGGATATCGAGACGCGGGTGCGCCAAGCGCAACGCGGCGAGAACGGGCGGCAACCGCTCGACCCCCATAACCTCGCTCGCGCTGACGCGCACGCTGCCGGTCATCTCTCCCTTGCCGCTCGCGGCCGTTCGAAGCAACGTCGAGGCCGACGCGGCAATCGCCTCCGCCTGCGGCAGCAACGCCAGCGCGATATCCGTCGGCAACAACCCCCGCGGCGAACGCAAAAACAGATCGACCTCGAGGTCCGCCTCCAAACTCTCGACATGCCTGGCGACGGTCGGCTGCGTCAGCCCCAAAGACCGCGCCGCCGCCGACAGCGACCCAAGCTTCGCGACGGTCAGAAACGTGCGGTAAAGCGTCCAATCGGGCTCTGAGCTCATCGTTTTTCGTATAACAGACCAACGAAGTTAGCAAATTCCCAATGGGCCACGTTCTCTCCACCTTGGGAGTACGGGCCGAACCCGCGGCCGCTAATCATGAAGGAGAGAGACATGACGCCCGCGCGCGACCGCCTCGCCCGAATACTAATGATCGGCCTCGGGCTCGCTTCCGTCGGCGCCTTCGCGACGCCGGCGCTGACCTTCGACTCCTTCCCGCCGGAGCGGGTCAACATCGAGGCGTGGCGCATGTTCGGTTACCTCGTCTTCGCCGGCCTCTTCACGCTCCTCGGATTGTTCCCGCGTCGCATGACGGGCATCTGGGAACTTGTCCTCTTTCACAAAGCAGGCGTCGCGATCTTCCTGGCCTATTTCGTCAAACCCGACCCAGCAGCCAACGTGACCTTCGTCGACAGCACCAACAACATCATCCTCGTCGACACGGCCCTCACCGTCGTGACCTTCTTCTGCTACCTGCTGACAAGCGGCTGGCGCGCATGGTCGCCGCGCGGAGAATCCGAATGACCGGCCTCACCGTCGTCATCGGATACGGCGCCGCCGGACGCGCGACCGCGCAAGCACTCGCCGCTCGCGGCGACGAAATCTGCGTCGCTCAACGCAGCCGCCCGACCGACCTGCCGGCGAAAGCGGCCTTCAGATCGTGCGACGTCCTCGACGCTCAATCCGTTCGCCAAGCCATCACCGGCGCACGCCAAGTCGTCTTGGCCGTGGGCTTCCCGTACGACGCCCGCGTGTGGCGCAAAGTCTGGCCGAAGACGATCACCAACATTGTCGAAGCCTGCGCCGAAACCGGCGCGCGCGCGGTCTTCGTCGACAACCTGTACATGCTGGGACCGCAGAACAAGCCGCGCCGCGAAGACATGCCTCTGACCAAACGCGGGGAAAAGCCCGCGATCCTCTCCGAGGTCACCCGCATCTGGATGGCCGCCACAGCCGCAGGCCGCGTTCGCATCGCAGCCTTGCGCTGCACCGACTTCTACGGCCCCGGTGTCCCCGCATCTCATCTGGGCGCCAGCGCCTTCGGCAGGCTCGCGCAAGGGGAGCCTGCGTTCATGCTAGCGCCGCCCGATATCCCCCACGACTTCGCCTACGTGCCCGACATCGCGCGCGCCGTGATCACGCTGCTCGACGCGCCGGACGACGCGTTCGGCCAAGTCTGGAACATGCCGTGCGCACCGACGCGCACGCCGCGCGAGATTCTGCAACTCGGCGCCGACGCGCTCCACGTCAAATTAAGAATCAGAGCCATCCCCCTATGGCTCCTCCCATTGCTCGGCTTGTTCTCGCGCTTCCTGCGAGAGGTGGCGGACGTAGGCTTCACCTGGGATCGCCCCTACGAAGTCGACGGCACGAAGTTCACCCGCCGCTTCTGGTCCGACGTCACGCCGTATGAGGTCGGCGCCCCCGCCACGGCCCTTTCGTTCAAGGTGTCCCATGCCTGACTTCGCCGTTCCGACATTGCCGATGCGCAAGTCCGCCGAGACTCGCGCGTTCTACGAAAAGCTAGGCTTCATCTGCGCGCACGAACAGGATCCACCGGACTCGTTCCTGTTCATGGTCCGCGGCGGCATCCAATTGCAGTTCTTCGAGGTGCCCGGCATCGACGGCTCGATCAAGGACCACTCCTGCTATCTCTGCGTCGACGACCTAAACGCCACCTATCGCGCGTTCGAAGCGGCGAAGGTGGGCAAACTCATGCCGATCGAAGACAAACCTTGGGGCACGCCGGAGTTCGCCCTCGTCGACCTCAACGGCAACCTCATCCGCGTCGGCGCGCCGCGGCTTGAGATGTGAGCGATTAGTCCCTTCCGGTCGGCGTCGGTTGGTGCCAAAACAATGCACCACCGAACGAGGCGACCATGAGCGAGCAAATCCTCGAGCCCGGCCTTCCGATCATCGACCCGCACCATCACTTGTGGGACCGGCCCGCCGCCGTCATCAAGAACCTGCCGGCCTCCGACCACGGCTTCGTCGACATTCTGCGCGACATACCGCGTTATCTGTTGGACGAACTTCTCGCCGACATCACCGGCGGCCACAACGTGCGCGCGACGGTCTACATGGAATGCGGCGCGATGTACCGCGCCGACGGCCCCGACCACCTCAAATGCGTCGGGGAAACGGAATTCGTGAACGGCGTCGCCGCCATGACCGCCAGCGGCATTTATGGCGACGTGCGCGCCTGCGCCGGCATCGTCGGCCACGTCAATCTGCGCATCGGCGACGCGGCGGAAGACGTACTGCGCTCGCACATCGCCGCCGGCCACGGCCGCTTCCGCGGCATCCGCCACTCCGCCTCCTACGACGAAGACCCGAACGTGCTGGGTCCGCTGTCGGGCAGAAACACCGCGGGCCTCTATCTCAGCAAAGAATTCCGCGACGGCTTCAAGCACCTCCACAAACTCGGCCTGTCCTTCGACGCCTGGCTGCTCGAACCGCAACTGCCTGACCTGATCGATCTCGCGCGCGCCTTTCCCGAAACGACCATCGTGCTCGACCACGTCGGCACGCCGCTCGGCATCGGACGCTACAAAGGCAAGCGCGAGGAACGCTTCGCCATCTGGCGCCAGAACATCAAAACGCTCGCCGACTGTCCCAACGTCAACGTGAAAGTCGGCGGATTGCCGATGCCCTTCGGCGGCTGGCGCGCCCGCATGGCCGGCCCCGACGAGACGTCGCAGACTCTCGCCGCGCAATGGAAACCCTACGTCGAAGCCTGCATCGAATCCTTCGGCGCCAACCGCTGCATGTTCGAAAGCAACTTCCCCGTCGACCGCTTCGGCGCGACCTACACCGCCCTGTGGAACTCGTTCAAGCGCCTCGCGAAGGACTATTCGGCGGACGAAAAGACGGCCTTGTTCAGCGGTACGGCAAAACGCGTGTACCGCCTGAACATCGACTAGAACTCTTTCGCTTTCTTCGCATCCGCGACCGGGTCGCACGCCGAGCCGCATTTCGAATAATAGAGGTCGCGCAAGTCCGGCATCGGCTTCGTGATCTTGTTGGGCGGAATGCCCTCCGAATGGCCCTCGTGCGCCAGGATCAGCCACGCGCCGTTGTCCTGCTTCTCCAGGATGAACATCGTGGACACGGCATTCTCGTAGGTGACCTGCGCCGCCGACGCAAAAAAATAGCCGCGCTCCCACACCCTCACCTTGGCGAGGCGGGGATCGAGTTTCATCATGTCGATGTCGTACGCAAACGTCAGCGCCTTCGAGGCCATCTCGTTGTTGAGCAGCGGCCCGTTATAGGCAGCCCGGCTGCGATGCTCGGGCGGTTGATAGGGAATCTCCGCATAGCCCGGTCCGCCTTCGATCGCCCCCGGCGCCATCAGCGACCAAGGCGCGTCCGCCGGCACCTTGCCGACGCGCTGATACCACGCGGCGATCACGCCGCGGACCTTGGCCTCATCGTCCTGTGCAAACGCCGGCAACGTGAGCGCGGCGAACAGCACCAGACCGATCGAAACGGCAAGCCGCATGACAGAATCCCTCAAGCCGCACGGTGGTACCGATCAATCGCGGCAAAATTTAGGGAAGCGATTGCCTGTTTCGAACGCAGAGGCGGGCAGGAAGAGTTGTGGGCAACAGAACTTTCGGCCACAGCGGACGACGGCGCTTGATATCTTGGATCCCGCGGCGTGCTTTGGGTTCACGTTCGGCCGAGGGAGAGACGACATCATGAGAGCGCCAATCAGCATCACGATCGAAACGCCGAACTACCTCGTGCGCACGCTTGAAGAACACGACGACATAGCCAATTGGGGCGAGTGGCTCGCCGACCCGAACACCGCGCGCATGCTGAACACGGTCCCGAAGAAGATGACGGCGGACGACTTCAAAAAATACGTGCGCAAGTTCGACCGGATCGAGAGCCACCTGCTCGGCATCTTCCGGCGCGAAGGGGGCCAAATGATCGGCATATGGTCGAACTACATCGATTGGAAGCGCTCGGAGTTTCTGATCAACCTCATCATCGGCGACATCCCCGAACGCAAGACGCACGTCCGTCACGAGACGTCATGGCGGGTCAACCGCCATTTCTTTGAGAACTTGGATCTGAAATTTCAGCGCGCAACGACGCTGTCGACCAACATCCCCGCGATCCGCGCGCTCGAAGAAAAGCGCTGGACCTTGTCGGGTCGCACCACAAAGCCGGCAGCCGACGGAAACGGTAACGTCGAAATCCTGCTCTACACGCGATCGCGCGAGGTGTGGGCGAGCCAAACGCCGATGTCGGACGAAGCCTTGCTGGCCCGCGACAACGCCGCATGAATCCAGGCGAAACGAGCCGGCTGACCGTCTTCATGATGCGCGTCCTGGTGTTCGCCGCGCTTGCACTCGCTTTGTTTGGCATCGTTTGGCTCAACCTCAAAGAAAGCCCGCAGAGCACGGAGCGCACGGGGCAAGCGAGCGTCATCAGCGACGACACCGTCGCGATACCGGACACGCGCCCGATCCGTCTGCGAGGAATCGTGGCGCCGCGCGACGACAAATACCTGCGCCAACCAGGCGGCCCGGAAAGTACGGCAAATCTCCGTGCGTTCGTTGAGGGCAAGACGATCAAATGCGAGGTCGGTCAAGCGGACGCTACGGCGCCCACGACGTACGGTCTCTGCTATCTCGGCGGCAGAGACATCGGCCTCTATCAAATTGAAACCGGCCACGCCCGCGATTGCTTCGACCTCAACATGGACGACACCTACGCGCGCGCGGAAACGCAAGCACGCGCGCAAGGAAAAGACCTCAGCGCCATCTTCCCTCTGCCGGACGGCTGCAAGCGGTGACGCCCTTGAAGAGTAGCGTGCATTTGGGTTGACGTCGTTGTGATGTTCGCGTTATGTTCTAAACGTCACGACCGGTCGTCCAATGGAAATCGCCGCAATTCTCCATGCGGACTTGGATGCCTTCTACGCTTCGGTTGAGCAGTTGCTGAACCCGTCGCTGCGCGGCAAGCCCATAGCGGTCGGCGGCGGCGTCGTGCTTGCGGCATCATACGAGGCGCGCGCCTTCGGCGTTCGAAGCGGCATGCCCGGGCGGCGCGCGCGCGAACTCTGCCCCGGCATCATCTTCGTCGAAGGCCACTTCAGCGAATATCAACGGCTTGGCGACGCCGCGATTAGCGTCTTGAGCGACTACACGCCTGACATCGAGCGGATTTCCATCGACGAAGCGTTCGCCGACGTCGCCGGCTCCGCGCGGCTCTTCGGTGCGCCGGCAGAGATCGCAACGAGGGTCCGCGAGCGCGTGCGCGCAGAACTGGGCTTGCCGATTTCGATCGGCGTGGCGCGCACGAAGCATCTCGCCAAGATCGCCTCGCAGGTCGCCAAGCCCGACGGACTGGTGATCGTCGATCCCAGCGTCGAGCTGGAATTCCTCCACGGCTTGCCGGTCGACTTGATGTGGGGTGTTGGCCCAGCCACCAAAGCAAAGCTCGCCCAATCGGGCATCGAGACAATCGGGGAGTTGGCGCAAAGCGCACCGCAATCGATGGAGTGCCTGCTGGGCCGCGCCAACGGCCGAAAGCTGACGGCGCTCAGCTGGAACCGCGATCCGCGCGAAATCCAAACGCGCACCCGCGCGCACTCCGCCGGGGCGCAATCGGCGCTCGGTCGCAGACCGGCGGCTGAGCACGTCTATCGGCCTGTGCTGCAGCATCTCGCCGAACGGATCGCCGGCCGCCTTCGCGCCAAGGACCGCCCGTGCCGGACGGTTACCGTGCGCGTGCGCTTCGCCGATCTAAGGTCGGTCACCCGCGCGATCACGCTGCCCGCACCGATTTCGGCGACCACCGCGCTGCATGAAATCGCCGTCGATCTGGTGCGTGGCGTGCTCCTCGATCACCCTGAGGAGAAGACGATCTCGCTGCTGGCGATCTCCGCTTCGCAATTAGGCGACTCGCTCCTGCAATTGGAGTTGCCGCTCGGCCTCGCCGACGATGGCCGCCGTCCCGGAACGCGCAAAGGCCTGGCGCTCACGCGCGCCGACCGCGCCATCGACGCCATCCGCGACCGCTTCGGCTGGGAGGTGATCTTCTACGCATCGACCGCGCTCGGCAGGCCGCGCTCCGTTCCCGACGATTTCCGCAGCCTCGCCGAGAAGGACCTTTGATCAGTGGTGACCGTCGTGGCTCTTCGGATCGGATGGCGTCGCCGCCTTCTCCTGACTCGCGCAGGCGCGCACATCCGCGATCATCATCTCGCGCAACTTGGTCTTGCTCATGTGTCTGCCGTGATGCTTGCCGCTCGTGCGTTGCTCAACGCAGGTGTCGATCTTGGCCATGGCTTCCTCGGTCGCTTGCCGGCGCAGCTTCGCTTTGCATTCCTGCATGTGCGCCTTCATGTGCGCCTGCTTTTCCGTTGCCGTCAGCTTCTCCATGGCCGCCATGCCCGATGGCGGATGCGCACAGCCCATTTCCTCCATCATCTGATGCATCGGGCCTTTGCCCATGGCGCCCATCTGCATGCCGCCGTCGCCCTTGTGCATCGCGCAGCCGGACAACGCGACCGCCACCGCAGCCGTTGCGAGCAAGCGCGACGAAGCGCGTTGTCTATCGTTGATCATGCGTCTGATCCTTTCCTTCTGGATGATGATGATGGCTCGTCCCGCGCAAGGCGGCCGTGATGTAGATCAAGGTGAGGGACCACGCGCGACCCCCGGATATTGCCCCAAATTTGGTCGCGCGTTATTCAACGGTTGGCCCAGGCTCAATTCCCACCGGATGGCGTTTCATGGAAATTTCCCGTCGTAGCGTCATTGCCGCCGGTACGGCTCTGAGCCTTGGCGCCGCAAGCCGCGCCGCGGCCGGCCCGGCCAGCGCCGCCCGCTTTCCCAAGAATTTCCTCTGGGGCACGGCGATCTCGGCGCACCAAAGCGAAGGCAACAACACCAACAACGACGCCTGGATCCGCGAGAACGTGAAGCCGACGCTGTTCAAGGAACGGTCCGGCGACGCCTGCGACAGCTATCACCGTTACGCCGAAGACATCGCGATCGCGGCAAGGCTCGGTTTCAACTGCTACCGCCTCGGCATCGAATGGTCGCGCGTCGAACCCAGCGAAGGCCAATTCTCGAACGCCGAACTCGATCACTACGCGAAGGTGCTTGAGACCTGCCGCGCGCACGGCCTGAAACCCGTCGTGACGTTCAACCACTTCACGACCCCGATCTGGTTCGCCGCCCGCGGCGGCTTCGACGAACCCGACGCGCCCGACCTCTTCGCCCGCTACTGCGCCAAGACGACGGAGCGCTTAGGGCCGTTGATGCACCTCGCCACCACCTTCAACGAAGCCAACATCCAATACCTGGTCCGCCTCCTCGCGCCGAACGCCGGCGAAAATCCCGCCGCCCAAGCGATGATGAAAGCCGCCGCCGCAGCGACCGGCTCACCGAAATTCAAAAGCCTCGCCTTCTCCGACCCCGACGTCACGACGCCGCTGCTGCAAGAGGCGCACCGCAAAGGCTACGCCGCGATGAAGGCGGCACAGCCCAATCTCCCCGTCGGCCTCACGCTGACGACGCAGGACATCCAGACCACAGGCGCGCCATCCAACGTCGACAAGTGGCGCGACCGCCTCTACGGCGATTGGGTCAACGTCGCGCGCACCCACGCCGACTTCATCGGCGTCCAAACCTACACGCGCTTCTGGGTGGATGAGAACGGCATGGTGTCCCCGCCCAAGGGCGCCGAACTCACCGACGCCGGTTACGAATTCTATCCGCAGGCGCTGGGCGCCACGATCCGCTGGGCCCACAAGACGATCGGCAAACCCATCTACGTCACCGAAAGCGGCATCGCAACGAACGACGACACCCGCCGCATCGCGTTCATCGACCAAGCTCTGACCAGCCTGAAGGAATGCCTGGCCGAAGGCATCCTCGTACACAGCTACCTCTACTGGTCGCTGCTCGACAATTTTGAATGGACCTCGGGCTTCAGCAAGCATTTCGGCCTGGTCGCCGTCGACCTCAAAACCTTCAAGCGCACGCTCAAACCTAGCGCTCGCCACCTGGGCCGCATCGCACGCGCGAACGGACGCTAGGCCAGCGCCTTCATCAGTCTGATCCAAAGCTGCTGATCGAAGTCTTTGTCCGGCGCGGCCTGGCCCATGCGCACGACGACGAGCTTCAAGCTCGGCACGACATAGAGCTTGCGGTCGAGCGCACCCAGCGCGGCCACAAGATCGTCCGGCGCCGCCGGAAGGAGCGAGCCCTCCGCCCGTTTCCCAGGCGGACGCAGCGAGTACGCGGCGCCGTTCAACCACCACAATCGGCCGTAAGCGGGATTGGTCTTCGAGCGCGCAAACAACGCCGCCAACGCCGCCTCCGAAACGACGCGCGCACCACCGGCCGCGCGGCCGCCATCCAGCACAAGCTGCCCGAACGCCGCGACGTCGCGCGGGCAGGTGACGAGCCCCGTCGGATTGCCCACATCGGCGAACACCGCGGGACGCTTACGCCATGCGGTGTTCGTCATCCCCGCCGGCGCCGTCAGCCAATCCTGCGTCATCGTCTCCAGCGTCTGCTTGGCAGCCGCCGCCAGCACGCGCTTCGTCACCGCATAGGCCGGCGTGTTGTAGAAGAAGACCGAGTCCGCCGGCGCAACATAGGCAAGCCCCTCGCTCAACCCCGAACTCATCGTCAAAAGATGGATCACGAGGATCGCGCGCTCCTGCTCGGCCGCCGCCTTCGACCATCCCGCGCCGATGTAATCCGAGACCGGCTTCTCGACGTCCAGCAAGCCTTTGTCGACGGCGATGGCGGCGAGCATCGCGACGAAACTCTTCTGCTGCGAAGCGACGTCCTCGAGCAGCGCACCGTCCGGCGTCGTCCCGTAGCTGAAGTTGCCGCGAAACGGCGCGGCGTCGGCCGGCAGCGGCCAGTTCTTCTCGACCAGCGTCGCGCGGTCGCGCACGACGATGAAGCCCGTGGTCTTCTGGCCCCCCACATAGTCCAACACATCCTGCATCGCGCTTGAAAGCGCGGCGAACGCAGGCGCGACGGCAAAAGCGGCGGCACCGGCCAACAGGCCTCGGCGAGAAAGGATAAACGTCATGCGCGGCTCCTGCTACGATACGACCGGCGAGAGCGTACAACGGGAGAACCTCATGCGGCCATCGCGCCGAACCATTTTGACCTCCGGTGTGATCGCCGCCGCGGCAAGCGGCGCGGCCTCCGCGGCCACGCGGCCGAAAGCACACGACGCAGCCTGGCTGCAATCCGTCGTGGAGCGCTACGCCGCGTTCGGCGGCAAAGCATCCGGCGGGCCCGGCGACGAAGCGTGCGGCGCGTGGCTGGAGGCCGAACTCACCCGCGCGGGCTACGCCTGCGAGCGGCAATCCTTCGAAGTCCCATACTTCGACCCTGCCACCGCGACGCTGGTGAGCGGCGAAGCGCGCGCCACGGTGATCCCGCAAGCACTCGTCAGCCCAACGGGACCGAGCGGCATGACCGGACCCTTGCGCCGTCCGGATCGCGACGGCGACATGGAAGGCGCCATCGCCATCTTGGATCTGCCCTACACGCGTTGGGGCGGCATCGGCCAAATCGCAAAGCCGGTCGCCGACGCATTTGGCCGCGGCGCCGTCGCCGCCGTCGCCATCACCAACGGGCCGAGCGGCGAGGCCGTCGCCCTCAACGTGTCCCCGCATAAACCGGGCTTCGACCGCCCGGTCGCCATCCTCGCACCGAAGGACGCCGCACCCTTCCTCGCAGCCGCCGCCAGCGGATCGAGCGCAACGCTCACCGTCGACGGCCGCGGCGGCAAGCGTCCGGCCTACAACCTGATCGCCCGCCGCGACCGCAAGGCGGCGAAGACGTTCATCCTCTCGACGCCGCGTTCGGGCTGGTTCGACTGCGTCGCCGAACGCGGATCGGGCTTAGCCGTCTGGCTCGCCCTCGCGCACTGGCTGGCGTCGGCGAAGCACCAAGTGAATCTCGAACTCGTCGCCACCAGCGGCCACGAATACGTCTATCTCGGCGGCGAACACTATCTGTCGGACAAGGCGCCCAAACCCGAACGCACGAAGCTCTGGATGCACATCGGCGCATGCCTGGCCGCGCGCGACTGGCACGACATCGGCCCGACACCGCGCCCCCTCTCCAGCGCCGACGCCGGGCGCGCGATGGTCGCCACCCCGGATCAAATCGAGCGCCTGCGCCGCGCCTTCAAAGGCCAAAGCGGCCTGCAAGACGTCTACATCGCCGACAAAACGACGGCCGCCGGCGAAATCGTCAACGTCATCGACGCCAAATATCCCTCCGCCATCGGCGAGTACGGCTACCACCGCTACTTCCACACCGCGGCCGACGACCTCCGATGCACATCCGGCGACCTCATCGCCCCGGTGCTGGCCGCCTATCGCACAGCGCTCGCGGCCTGCCTGCGCGCTTGAGGGTCGGCGCTATTCCTTCGGCATCAGCGCCGTCCGAAGCGCGCGCACGCGCTCGAGCAGCGGCTGCGCCTGTTCGATCGCAGCACCGTGCTCGAACGAAATCGCCTTCTCGCCGGAGGCCTTGACGATGGTCAGCGACTCCGCGCCGCCATCCGCGCAATCGGGACAGCCGATGACGGCCGGCAACCCGTCGAGCTTCGCCGCCTCCGCCAGCCGCGCGATCTCACCCCATTCGGCCGGCGTCAAAGTCTGCGTGAACCGCTGCTCGGGCAGTTCCTGCGCGCCGCGCCCGCCGCGCGACGAGCGCACCAGCACCGCGCCCGCCTCCGAAATCTCAAGCCGCGTCGAGCAATAGCCGACGCACATCCCAAACGACGTCGTCGACACGACCTGCCGAACGCCCGAAGCCGTCGCGGCTTGCTCGCAAGAGGCCAGAGCCACAACGCAAAGGACCAAAGCGCACGCGCGCAGAACGACGTCGATCAAGGCGGCTCTCCTCATGTAGACGGCATCGACCATACAGGCTGTGGACGCACGATGCGAGATGCAGCTATCGTCAACCGAACACGCGAACGGAACGTCAGCCATGGCCACGACGACGAAGCACCGGATCTATGCCATCAGCTTCGCCAGCGTCTATCCGCACTACATCGCCAAGGCGGAGAAGAAGGGACGCACGCAGGCGGAGGTCGACGAGATCATCCGCTGGCTGACCGGCTACAGCCAATCCGAATTCAAAGCCCAACTGAAAAAGAAAACCAACCTCGAAGACTTCTACACCAAAGCCCCCAAACTCAACCCCGCCCGCCGCCAGATCACCGGCGTGGTCTGCGGCATCCGCGTCGAAACCATCGAAGACCCGCTGATGCAGGAAATCCGCTACCTGGACAAACTCATCGACGAACTCGCCAAGGGCAAGGCGATGGAGAAGATTCTGCGGGCATAGAAGCGTCGCGCTCGCGCTCTCTATGCGGTCCCAAGAAACCGCTCGACGATCGCCGGCAACATCGGATCGACGGCGAGCGTGTAGTGGATGGCGCCCGGCACGATCGCGAACTGATGCGGCGGCCGCAGTGAGCCGTCGAGCCCTGCGTCGCGCTGGCCACCGCCCAACGCCTTCCAGAACTCGACCATGTGTTCGGGCCGCTGCGCGTCGGCGTCGGCGAAGACGAGCAGCGTGCGCGCCCGAACCTTGGCGACGTCGGCGCTGTAATCATAGTCGCGCTTCGTCATCTCACCGAGCTTCCGGAAGAGCTTCGTCCAATCGACATCGGGATAGGCCTCCCCCATCGGCGACGCCTTGACGCTGGGGCCATACGCGTCGGCGTGGGACTCCAGTTCATCGAAAGCCTTCACGCCCTCCGGATAAAAGCCGCTCTTCTTCATCGCCCCGGACACCAGCACGAGCCGGTCGACCACGTCCGGATGCCGGATAGCGGTCTGCAGCGCCACGCCCGCGCCCAGCGAATATCCCATGACGTCCGCCTTGCCGAACTTCAGATGACCGATCACGGCGGCAATGTCGTCGCCCATCGTTTCATTGCGCAGCGGCCTGTCGGTGTCCGGCGTGCGCCCATGCCCCTGGAGATGGACGGCGATCACCTGCCGCCCCTTGGCCAACGCGGCCCGATTGTCGCCAAAGCTGTCCGGGTCGATCCCGCCGTGAAGAAGAATGAGCGGCTTGCCGGCGCCATGCACGCTGTAAAAAATATGCTGGCCATTCACGTCGGCAAAATTCTCATTCGACATCGGCACGGCCTCCTTGGCGTGAACGGGAAGGGCCGCAGTCAACGCGGCGGTCGCTGCGGCCGTCTTCAGAAAATCGCGTCTGAGCATACCGTCCCCTCGTCGCGTATTATGCTCACGATCCGCCGGCGAGCAACTCGTCCAGCTGCGCGAACTGTTCGGGCAGGCCTTCCGCCGAACCGGCGAGCGCTTCGTCGAGGGCCGCCGTCGTCGGATAGAGCTCGTGGAAGGTGAGCAGCGTCTTACCGCCATGTTCTTCGAGCGTCACCGTGGTCACGGCGCCCTGATCGCTTTCGTCGTTCGTCCAGACGATGCGCTTGTTCGGCACGACTTCTTTATACGTCCCGAAGAACGCCATCGTTTGATCCGAGCCCGGAAAGCGGAACACGAGCCGATACCCGCCCCCGGTGCGCATATCGATATCGCACGAGAGCAGTGACGGGCTCATCGCCTTCGGCACCCACCAACGCCGGAACAACTCAGGCTTACTCCACGCCTCGAAGACGATGCGCGCCGGCGCATTGAACGTTCGCGTCACGACGAGTTCGCGATCGGACTTGCGTTCCACTTGGGTAGGGTTCATGGCGGGACTACCTTCTTTTCCTGCGAGCATCTGCCTTCTCCTTAGCCTTCAATTCCTCGACAATCTTGTCCAACTCGTCGAAGCGTGCGCTCCACAATTGCCGGTGCCGCTCGATCCACGCGGCCTCTTCTTCCAGCGCGCGCGCGCCAAGCCGGCACGTCCTGACGCGCCCGGCCTTCTCAGTCGTAACAAGCCCCGCCCGCTCCAACACGCCGACATGCTTCTTCATGCCCGTAAGCGTCATATGAAACTTCGAGGCGAGGTCCGTGATCGAAGCATCGGCGCGCCCAAGCTGCTCCAACACGCCGCGCCGGGTCGCATCCGACAGCGCAGCAAACGAAGCATCGAGGCGGGTTTGATGAAACTGAACCATAAGGTTCAGTGTATAACGGATCGATTCAAAGCGCGCAAGAGGAAACCCAAGCGCCTCTCATCCTCCCCCGCTTCAGCGGGGGAGGGGGACCATCCGCCGTAGCCTTGGCGAAGGCGGATGGTGGAGGGTGGGGCGACGCAGCACCGACCAAGCGGGGCGACACGCGAGGGCCGCGCGCGCTTGATCGCGTCGAATACGGCCGCTGAGGATTCTGCGTACGGGCTAGTCTCGGGCCATGAACATCCATCGATGTCCCTCGAGATCCTCAACGCGATATCGTCGCGCCGGCGGCCCATCCTCCGGTTCAGACAAGATCATGGCGCCTGCGGCCTTAGCCCGAGCATGGTGCTGATCCACGTCCTCAACGTAGACGAGGACACCATCAATGATCCATGGCAGAGCGGACCATGAGGCGGCAATCTCGCAGGTGCCGCGATGTCGCTTGGGGCCTTCATATTCCGCTGACGGACTGGCCAACATGATTACGCCATCCCCAATCGACATTTCGCCGTGAGAAAGCCTTCCATCGGAAGACGTGAAGCGAGCTGTCTCCGTGAATCCAAACACTTCGGCCAGCCATTCTAGGGCGGCAATGCCGTCCTCATAGGTCAGAAACGGAACCACGTCTGGCATCTTGTTCTCCTTTCGCCGGACACGACTACCTGTCGCCATATTTCCCTCCGACCAATTCGCCGAACGATCGCCGGCGATTTACGGCTTGCGCGGCGCAACCAGCTCAGCGCAAGGATCGGGTCGTGGATGCGGGGGGATGACGTGGGTTACGTCGTAGGCCGCGGCGTCGCCGGGCTCGGCCTTCTCGACGTAGCCGTGGACGTGCGGCTTGATGGATGTCACGAGGCTCAGCCAGCGCGGCACGCCGACGTCCTTGCGCACGTGACCGTTGCCGGCCAGCAGGACCGCGCCGTTGGTGGAATGCTCGGCCAAGAGTTTTGCCATCCACACATCGCGCGCGACCTGGGCGTTGACCATGCCCGGCACCATGTCTTCGGGAAATTTGCCGCAATGTCCGTCGATGATGGCTTGGCGTTGTCGCGCCGCCAGATCGGTCGGCAGAACTTGATCGAGTTTGAATTGCCGGATGGTCTCAGGCTCAAGCGCGGCCGTCAGACCGCCACCGATCACCTTGCCGGTGTCGGCGCGTGAGACGTTGGCTGCGATCAACGGCAAGCGATACCGCAACGCCAGCTCGATCACGGGCTTGTACAGCGGCCATTCCCAGCGTTTGCCGCCGGCCGCGGCGATCACGCAATCAGCATCGCTACAGTGCGCCTGGGCCTGCGTCAGCGCCGCCTGATTTTCGCGGTCGAATTGTTCCATCAGCAATGCCGGTCGGAAGCCACCCTCCACCTCCCCGCGCAAAGCGTCAGTGCGCTGGCGATGGCCGTCGGGATTATCATGCACCTCGCCCAGCAGCATGAGCCGCGGCCCTGCCGATGACGCCGCTTGATTGGCCCACGTCGCCAGCAACAAGCCGATGCCGACACACAGCCCGAGCGCGGTGTGGTGCTTATACATGGAGTGGCGCATCGCTAGTCGAGAACCTTCCCTTGCCGCCAATAGCCATCAAATTGACGGAGCCGCAGTAAAGCCTGTTCTCCTTCAGGAGAATCTCGCGGATCGATTTGACGGCGGCTGCTTCGCCTGCAACCCAAGCATAGCGCACGACACGGCGCAGATAGTTGGTTGGTGTCAGAGCGCGCTCCTAGCTTCGACTTCTCAAATACGGTTTCTCGCCGACTACACCATCCCGGCCATATTGATAATGTATCGTCCAACTCGTCCCACATCTTTCTCGATCTCAAGGCCGTTGAAACTGAAATACGCTGGCGATTTTCCATACTCCCTCGGCCGCACCCAAAAGAAGAGTTCATATCCTCCAGTCTTACGAGTAATGCCGATGGATAGGCTCCCGCCAACGCTTCCCATGCCCTCTAGAGCCATTGATTCGACCACGAGCTTTGGCCATCGCCCTGTTCGCCCATGTGGTTCACCGTCGTTTTTGAACTGATGTATTTTTCGTCGGAATTCGTCTTGGCCGCTCCCGAGGAGGACTATTTCATCCTCACTTGTTGGATTGAACTCTTGGATCTTGAGTTCCCCGCTGTCGCCACCGATACGAAATATCTGAAAGCGCGCCTCTGTGTGGCACCAGCCAAAGACCGCGCTTTCGAACTGCGACGCACCAGAGTTTCGACCTAGGCGAACCTCGTCCGAAAACCGCTGAGCTACTCGTCGGACAAGTTCTGCGACCTCCGACATCCTTGGAGGGGCCTCTTTTTTGGGCGTTGCGAGATTCTGCAGGAAGGTGGCCACTGTCGCATAAGTCATCAACGCGGGCAGGCTTGCTCCCGCAAAAGCAAAACCAAACTCCGTTGCGAAATGCGGATTGACGCCGCCGATCTCGTCTGTAGTGCTTGGTATTCGTCGGCACACAGTGGGAAGCGCGAGAAGCTTCGCGCCGCTGTCCGTGAGCACCACGACACCTTGATCGCCGGGACTACAAATGCGTGTGTCGGCAACCGACCACAGAAATCCTTCTTCACGCCAGATCGCGACGATCGTCAAAATCTTGACCCCTTCATCTAGGCTTCGCAATCGAGGCGTTGTTAGACGGCTCGCTGGATAACAAGGCGTAGCCTAGTCTAAAGCGCCGTTGCGCTCGTCAGTTGTCATTGAATCTGTTACGAGCGCGGTGGAGGTTTCCTAGTTTTCGTCGCCTTCAATACCGCGCTCGATCTTGCCGAATTTCTCAGCCCGTTCCTTTTGGGCGCGCCGCTTGGCTTTGCTGAGAAACAGTTTCAGGTAGCCCTCGAGGTCGTTGTAGCTGTCCGGAGAGAGATCGTCGGGGAAGGTCAGCGTCACATCACCTTCGTCGAGCGCAAATACTTCCTTCCGCATGATGCTGCTTTTGGCATCATCGTATATGTTTCGGATCGGCACCGTTGGATCAGGTGCCGCTTGTTTCTTTTGCAGTGTCGTTTGTTCCATCGGAATGCCCGACTCCGTTCCTTCAACCTGCACCCACATCTTGCCTTCGTGATTGAATATCCGGCGCACCCGGCGTGGTCGGTCAAACACGTCCGCGCCATTGACCGTGGCCTGGACCCAATCGCCTACCTGAATTTCTGGGCGGGGAGGGTCTTCTTTGGCAGGTATAGCGGCAGATTGCCCAAGTTTTGCAAACTTAATTGTCTCCTTATAGGCTTCCATTAAGTCCTTCGCGCCGTCCTCGCTGAAGCCACGATCACGGACAAGGAACGTCTCCAAGGTGGGATCGGAAGGCAGATCAGCGCCCCACTTCTCCCATAGCTCCTTATGAATTGTCGGTGTAAGCGCGACCTTTTGAACTAGCGCATCGCGCTCCGGCGACACTGGTTGCTTGTCGAGAAGAATTTTCAAGGCCGTATCGGTAAGGCGCGCTGACCGATCCTCACCGCTTCCCTCAAACTCAAACAAGCCGAAATAACCTAGCGCTGCTATCGTCTGTTTTGTCGGGCCGGTCTTCTCTCCCATCTCCCAGGCTTTCGCAATCGCTGGTCGCGGCGAAAAGTGCTTTGGGCGCCCGCCTTCTGCTACTCGCAGCTGCTCAGCTTTCTCCAGCGCCTTCTGCACCGAGATGAAAGGGTACGCGGGGCTGCGGCCCTGGCGCGGCTTCTTGGCGGCGGTGGGAGTATCGGTCGAGGCCATGTGATTCTCCTTCGGGTCGCACATTAGCACACAAACGCGGGGGTTGGGTCAACCTAAAGTGTGCGCGTAAGTGCAAAAATATGTTTGCACATATCAGAAGTGAGCGTATGTTTGACCCCAGTAACAGAGGTCAGGAGGCCCAAATGCTCAGGGTTAAGAGCTCCCGCCGCGCAAGCCGAGCGGCGTGGGGCGAAGAGACAAACGAAGGGCCTCATTCCTGAAGCCTTGGACGGCGGGAATGAGGCCCTGATCGGCCTGATCGGGGATGACACCCCAGAGCGATGATCGCTTCGGAAAGAGATAGCATCAAATGCTAACTTTTTCCATCACGCCCCAAGTGGCCGCATCCGCAAATTCGTGGATTGGCCCCATGAACATCGCCGCCACGGGGATCGTCAGATCATCGGGCCCTAGAATAGGGGGCACGATGCATGTTCCTACGGGCGCGGATCGGTGAATCGGCATCACGCCCCCATTACGGATAGAAGGTAGGCGGTCGCGGCGACGCCCGCGAAGCGACTCATTGGTGCTAGTCCGGTTTGAACCTGCGGTCGAGGCGCGCTTGGCGCTGGGTGATCGGGACGGCCGGGTCGAGGTGGATGACGGTCGCGGCTGTAGGCGCGAGCATTTTGGTGGTGTGGGCGTAGTGGTTCTTTGGGACAGCGACGTAGACGCGTGCGCCTTTCAACGCGCCCGGCTTCATCGTCGCGACGATTGCGGTTAGCACCTTCGCCAAATTATCCGGCGCGGCAGGGGCGGCGATCATTAGTACGCCGATGCCGGCCGGGAGATCGTCGTCGGTGAGTGCGTCGCGCAGCCAGGTTTCCGACGGCGCGTAGTTATCGGCCTTTGGGTCGCGCAAGATTTTGATGACTGGGTGGTTGTTCTCCCAATCGGGATCGAGGCGGTAAAACGCTTCGCGCAAATATTCATGCCAATCGGGGTCAGCTGTCGTCGTTGGGCCCAAGAGCGGTGCACGGAATCTTGCGTCGGCTGCGTCTTCGGCTGCTTGTTGGGCTTTGCGAGCGCCGGCGGCGTCGGCCAAGGCGCGCTCCCATGAGCCGTCGGTCGGCAGGCGGATTTTGCCGGTCGAAAGTTCTATGCCGACGTCGACGAAGGTTTCGGTGTCGCGGGACGGGCTTTGGCTTTCCGTCGGCACCACGATTTTCAGCATCAGCAGGCCGGCGGGTTGGTCGATCGTGTGTTCGCCGCTCCAGTCGAGCGAGCTCACTGAGCGCGGCAGCGCGTCGACCCAATAATCGGGGAGGATGTCGTTGAGCCTAAATTTGCGGATGAGTTTGCCCTCCGGACCGTAGATGACGACGGCGTCGTCGCCGAAGCCCATGAAGTGCCAGTTGTCGAACGTCGCCACGTAATTGCCGGTGTTCGAAACCAGCGCGCTGACCGGCGACACGTCGTTGACGAGGTCGCGCGTCCACACGGCTTTCCATCGTGCGGCGCCGATCGCTCGCTCGAGCAGGCCGCGCGGTGCGGTCTCCTTACTGCCCGGCGTTTGGCCCGGTTTGTCGTCGCCGCGTTGTTTGCCTTCGAAATAGGGCAGGGGGCCGGCGATATCGCGCGGCGTAACCGTGAAGCGGAAGGCCTTGTTGGCCGAGAGATAGGATTTGACTTCGGGCGGCAACCACGAGTCGGCGCGGACGGAGACGGCAGCAAGCACCAGCATCGCCGTGATTAAGATCGCGCGCATGTTGCCCCCGCCTTTTGCCCACGGAGCTTAGCGTGAAAACACAAATAAATACGGGGACATGATAGAAAATTCGGTTCATTGACTGACGCCGAAGTTCCTGCTATGTTCTGCCAAGCGATTTCCATCCCAAAAACTTGACAACCTGGCACCGTTTGGATGGCACTCGCACGCCGCCACATGTGACGCCACGTGACGCCAATGTGATGGCAGCGTGACGCCAGAAACCGCAGAATTCTGCCGATGTGACGCCGTGACGGATCGGATTACATCCGTTTTTGAAATGCCAATGAAATCAAGGACCGCCGCATGCCTCTCGATCTCGAAACCCGCGACCAGCTGATCACCTCCGTCCGCCGCTTCGTGAGCGAACGGCTGGTCCCGATCGAAGACAAAGTCGCGCGCGACGACCTCGTCCCCGACGACGTGGTGGCCGAGATGCGCGAGCTCGGCCTCTTCGGCATTTCGATCCCGACCGAATACGGCGGCCTCGGCCTCACCATGGAAGAGGAGGTCCTGGTCTGCTTCGAACTGGGCAAGACCTCGCCCGCGTTCCGCTCGGTCATCGGCACCAATGTCGGCATCGGCAGCCAAGGCGTCGTCATGTTCGGCCGCGACGATCAGAAGAAAGAGTGGCTGCCCAAACTCGCGAGCGGCGAGGCGATCGCAAGCTTCTGCCTCACCGAACCGGGCGCGGGCTCCGACGCGGCGTCGGTGCGCACCTCCGCCGTGCGCAAAGGCAATGAATACTACGTCGTCAACGGCACGAAGCGCTTCATCACCAACGCGAACAAGGCGTCGGTCTTCACGCTGATGGCGCGCACCGATCCGGCGAACAAAGGGGCAGGGGGCATCTCCGCCTTCTTCGTGCCGTCGAACCTGAAGGGCATCACCGTCGGCAAACCCGAACGCAAGATGGGCCAGCAAGGCGCGCACATCTGCGACGTGGTGTTCGAGGATTGCCACGTCCCGGCCGACTGTCTACTGGGCCAAGAGGGCCAGGGCTTCCGCGTCGCCATGCAAGTGCTCGACCGCGGCCGCATCCACATCGGCGCGGTCTGCGTCGGCGTGGCTGAGCGCCTCATCCGCGACGCCGCGAAATACGCGATGGAGCGCGAACAGTTCGGCCAAAAGATCGCCGAGTTCCAATTGATCCAAGCGATGCTCGCGGACTCGCAAACCGAAATGTACGCCGCCCGCTGCATGATCCTCGACGCCGCGAAGAAACGCGACGCCGGCGAAAACGTCACCATGGAAGCCGCCTGCGCCAAATACTTCGCGAGCGAAATGGTCGGCCGCGTCGCCGACCGCGCGGTGCAGATCCACGGCGGCGCCGGCTACGTCACCGACTACGGCGTCGAACGCTTCTACCGCGACGTCCGCATCTTCCGCATCTACGAAGGCACGAGCCAGGTCCAGCAGCTGGTGATTGCCCGCAACCTCTTGAGATCGTTATCGTGACGCATGGGAATGTCTTCTCGCAGCGGAACGTCTATCCGCTAGCAGTCGTTCAGGATCGCTACGGCGGCTCGTATTCGCGCGGCGCCTGGATAGCGATCGCGCGCGCGGACGAAGCAGACTTTGGCGGCAAGATCATCGCGCTCCTAAATGCTGACGAAGGTGTAGAAGGACCGTGGAGCGATGACGTCAGCGCCATGCTGTTCTGGAAAGAGCCACCAGAGTTCGTAGCAGTAGGTCCGACTCCTGACTTGGCCATGTCCGCGCTGTTCGAGAAGGGTTGGTGGGACGACCACAATCAGGCCGAACGCGAGATCGAGTCGCTGCTTGTGGAGACGGGTGGGAAAGCCATCTGTCCAGCGGATGTGGCCAAGCGAATAAATCCGGCGAACTGGAAACACCACCTAGGACAGGTCCTGGCCGGTGTCGGACGTTATGGGCCGAACGAAACCGAATGCGTCACACCGGATGGCCGCATCGTTCAACTCTTCAGCGTCACGGCGATTGGTGTTGTACCTGAAGGCGTCAGCCTCGCGATTGACGGACAAAACGTTATAGTGCGCATCCGACGCTGCGCGACACCACGGGCGAAACAATGACCAAAACCATCCGCATCGGCTGCGCATCGGGCTTCTGGGGCGACAGCTTTACCTCGGCGCCCCAGCTCGTCGAAAAGGGCAACATCGACTACCTCGTTTTCGACTATCTGGCCGAGATCACGATGTCGATCATGGCCCGCGCGCGAGAGAAGGACGCACGCTTCGGCTACGCGCACGACTTCGTCACCGTCACGATGGCCGGTATCGCCCGCGACATCGCGGCGAAGAAGATCAAGGTCGTCACCAACGCCGGCGGCGTCAACCCGAAAGCCTGCGCCGAAGCGCTCGAAGCGCTCCTCGCCAAACAAGGCGTCGCGCTGAAGGTCGCCTACGTCGACGGCGACGACGTCCTCCCCGCGCTGGACAAATGGAAAGCGCAGGGCGTGAAGGAAATGTACACCGGCGCGGCGCTCCCCGAAAAACCGATCAGCATGAACGTCTACCTCGGCGGCTTCCCCGTCGCGGCGGCGCTGGCGAAGGGCGCGGACGTCGTCATCACCGGCCGCTGCGTGGACAGCGCGGTGACGCTCGGCGCCTGCATCCACGAATTCGGCTGGACCCCGAAAGACGTCGACAAGCTCGCCGGCGGAAGCCTCGCCGGCCACATCGTCGAATGCGGCGCGCAAGCCTGCGGCGGCATCTTCACCGACTGGGACCAAGTGTCGGAGTGGGAAAACATCGGCTACGCCATCGCCGAAGTCTCGCCCGACGGCTCATTCGTCGCCACGAAACCGGACAACACCGGCGGCCTGGTCAGCGTCGGCACGGTCGGCGAACAGATGCTCTACGAAATCGGCGACCCGCAAGCTTACATGCTGCCCGACGTCATCTGCGACTTCTCCGGCGTGAAGCTGGAACAAATCGGCAAAGACCGCGTGCGCGTTTCGAACGCGAAAGGCTACCTGCCCACCGCAACATACAAATGCTCGACCACGTATGAGGACGGCTTCCGCGTCGGCAACCTCGTCGCCATCGGCGGCATCGACGCCGCCGCCAAAGCGCGCCGCACGGGCGAGGCGGTGCTGGCCCGCATGGAAGGCATCCTGCGCCAACGCAACTGGGGCCCCTTCACCGAAACGAGCATCGAAGTTTTGGGCGACGAAGACAGCTACGGCGCCCACAAACACCACGTCCACGCGCGCGAAGCGATCCTAAAACTCGCCGCCAAACACGCGCGCAAAGAACCGCTCGAAATCATGATGCGCGAACTGACATCCTCCGGCACATCGTTCGCGCCAGGCACGTCAGGCTACGCCGGCCTGCGCCCGAAGGTGACGCCGGTCGTCCGCCACTTCGCCTGCCTCATCCCGAAGAAAGACGTAACCGTCACCGTCCACATCGCCGGCGACAGCTTCACGACGCCGATCGAAACGGCAGGCGGCTTCGAACAAAAAATGATCGTGCGCCCGAAAGTCGACGCCCACGCCGAAGCAACCGCGCACAGCGTGCCGCTGATCAAACTCGCGTTCGCAAGATCCGGCGACAAAGGTAACCACTCGAACATCGGCGTCATGGCGCGCCGCCCCGAGTACTTGGCCTACATCCGCAGCGCCCTCACCGAAGCCGCCGTCGCCAAATGGTTTGCGCACCTCTTCGAAGGCGGCAAAGGCAAAGTCGACCGCTGGGACCTCCCCGGCGCGCACGCGATGAATTTCTTGCTGTATGACGCCCTCGGCGGCGGCGGCGTCGCCAGCCTCCGCAACGACCCGCAAGGCAAAGCCCTCGCTCAACAGTTGCTGGAATTCCCAATCCCAGTCCCCGCCTCAATCGCGCGCACAACCGAAGAGGCCGCGTGACGGCAGACTTCGACCGCCTACTGAAGGAGATCAGATCCTGCCGCCTCTGCGCAGGAAAACTAAAACACGAACCAAGGCCCGTGATCCGCGCCAACCCGACGGCCCAAATCTGCATCGCCGGCCAAGCCCCCGGCACCCGCGTCCACGCCAGCGGCATCCCGTTCACCGACCCGTCCGGCGACCGCCTGCGCATGTGGCTCGGCATCGACAACGACACGTTCTACAACGACGCCAAGATCGCGATCGTGCCCATGGGCTTCTGCTTCCCCGGCCTAGACGCCCAAGGCGGCGACCTGCCACCCCGCAAAGAATGCGCCCCACAATGGCGCGACAGAGTCTTCGAGGGCCTGCCGAACCTGAAACTGATGCTCCCCATCGGCCTCTACGCCCAAAGCTGGCACCTAAAAGGCAAGCTCAAAGCGAACATGACCGACACGGTAAAAACCTGGCGCGATTACGGCCCAAACATAATCCCGCTGCCGCATCCCAGCTGGCGCAACAACGTCTGGCTGATGAAAAATCCCTGGTTCGAAGCGGAGGTCCTGCCACACCTGCGCCGCCGCGTTTCGCGTATCCTAAAACCATGACCCGCCTCCTCACCCTCGTGCTGATGTGCTTCGCGCTGACCGCCTGCGTCGCGCAGCGCCTCGCACCAGGCCCGGGCCCAACGACGCCGCAGTTCGTCGACGCCGGCCACTGGCGCGCACACGACGGCTTCGTCCTCGGCATGAGTCAGTGGCAAGCGCCGAACGCCGACATCGTCATCATCGCCCTCCACGGCATGAACGACTACGGCCAGTTTATCGATCAAGCCGCGAAGAATTGGCAGTCGCACGGCATCACCACCTACGCCTACGACCAACGCGGCTTCGGCCGCACCGAAGGCAACGGCCGCTGGCCCGGCCACGAAGTCATGGCGCAAGACGCGCGCACCTTCATCGCCCTCGTCCGCGAAAAGCACCCGAACGCACGCGTCTACCTGATGGGCGAAAGCATGGGCGCCGCCGTCGCAATGGTCGCCGCAGCTGGACGAGCCGAACCGATCGCCGACGGCCTCATCCTGGTCTCGCCCGCACTATGGGGCTGGTCGAACCTCGACGTCATCAAGCGCAGCGCGCTCTGGATCATGATGCGCATCGCCCCGGGAAGCCGCCTCACCGGTCGCGGCCTCAACATCAAACCGTCCGACAACGAGACGATGCTCATCGCCCTCGGCCGCGACCCCTACGTGATCAAGGCAACGCGCATCGACGCCGTGAATGGCCTCGTCGAGCTGATGGAAGCAGCCTGGCAATCCGCACCCGCCGTGAACACACCGGCGATGGTTCTCTACGCCACAGGCGACGAGGTCGTGCCTTCGGAACCGATCGCGGAAGCGGCGGCAAAAATGCCGGCCACGGCGCGCATCGCCTGCTTCGGCGACGGCTTCCACATGCTGCTGCGCGATCTGCAGGCGCAACGCACCTGGGACGCGATCGAAGCCTTCACCCGCGGCGAGCCGCCGACGGAGGCGGCGGCCTGCAACTAGTGCGCTTGGTCCTCGCGATCGGCGCGCTCGGAATTCGCCGCCAGCGTATCCATCTGCCGCTCACTCGACTGAGCCCAAAGAACGAGGCCCTGTATCAGCGAGGCAAAGCCCAGCGCGAAGTAGAGATAGCCCTTCGGGATCGGCGTCCCCATCGCCTCGGCGACCAGGATAAAGCCCACGAGCAGCAGGAAGCTCAAGGCGACGATCTTGACTTCCTTATGCGTGTCGATGAACGACGAAATGGGATTGATCGCCACCATCATGACGAACACCGCAATGATAATGGCCGTCGCCATGATCTCAATCTCGTTCGCGATGCCGACAGCAGTGATAACGGAGTCGATCGAGAACACGATGTCGATGATCGCGATCTGAACGATGATCCACGCAAAGGCCGAGCGCGCACCCTGCACCTTGCCGTCCTTGCGCTTGACCTTGTGCGGGCGGATGGCCTCGTTCATTTCGACGATGGCCTTCCAGATCAGGAACATGCCGCCGCCGCCCAGCACCAGGTCGCGCCACGAAAGATCGCGCCCGAAAATCTCGATGCCGGTCTTGGTCTCAAGGTGGGAGAGGTAGAACAAGGTCGCCAGCAGCGCGAGCCGCGTGCCCAGGGCGACCGCAAGCCCGATCTGCCGCGCCGCCGCGCGATCTTCCTTCGGCAACCGGCCGGCCAAGATCGCGATGAACACAATGTTGTCGACGCCGAGAACGATCTCAAGGGCGGTCAGGGTGAGGAAGGCGGCCCAAACTTCGGGGTTCGTCAGAAATTCCATCGTGCGCGCGTCGACCGTGTCCGAGAAGAACGTGGGGGGCTATGTGGTAGGCGGTTGCGTGCTTTGCCAGAGGATGGTGGGCGCGAGAGGGATCGAACCTCTGACCTTCCCCGTGTGAAGGGGACGCACTCCCGCTGTGCTACGCGCCCTTGCCTGAAGGAACCGCTGCTATAGGGGCGGCCCTCGCATCAAGTCAAGCGCGGCCCGACGCGCGAAAGCGCGTCTTCCAGCATCTCGTAATGGTCGATAACGATATCCGCGCCCAGTTCGCGAACCGGGATCTCCGTGTAGCCAAAACTAACGACAATCACGGGAACATTCGCCGCCCGCGCCGTCAGCACATCCGTCTCGCTGTCGCCGATCATGACCGCGCTCTCCGGCCGCCCGCCGAGGGCCGAAATTGTATCGAGAAGATGTCGCGGATCGGGCTTCCGATACGTCCGGCTGTCCGCCCCCAAAACGACGGGGAACAGGTCGCGCAATTTCAGAGCATCCAGCAGCTTCAGCGACAGCCGCTCCGGCTTGTTCGTGCAGATGCCAAGCTTCACCCCACGCGCCGCAAGCCCGCGCACGACACTCTCGCACCCCGCGAAGGGCTGGCTCGTCGTGGCGATATTGCCGTCGTAGTAGTCGATAAAATGAGCCACCAGATCGCCGATCCGTCCCGCATCCCAGGTCTCTCCGGTCGCATCCATGGCCCGTTCGATGAGCACCCGCGCGCCGCGCCCCACCATGTGGCGTACGTCGTCGAGCGGAACGACCGGCCGCCCCTCGCGCGCCATGACGGCATTGAGCGAAGCCGCCAGGTCCGGCGCTGTGTCGACGAGCGTACCGTCCAGGTCGAAAACCACGGTTTCTGGGAAGGCGAGGACCAAGCGTTAAGTCTCAACGGCAGATGAGGGCGGTGAACTGCCATTTCTGTGGCAAGAATGCGAAACATTTCTTTATTTCGTGGGGGCTTGGCCGTATGTGAGGGTCAATCCGCCAAAACGCCGGAAGTCCCCCATTTTTCCTAGGTTTAGGCTTGACCTCTTCGACTGCTGACAAGACCCAAGTGCCCCTCGCCGCGGTCGTCCTTGCCGCAGGAAAAGGCACGCGCATGAAATCGGCACTGCCCAAGGTGCTGCACCAGGTCGCGAACGAACCGATCCTCGGCCACATCCTGTCGATCGTGGCAACCCTTGGCGCATCGCGCCAGGTGGTGGTCGTGGGCCAAGCCCAAGACGACATCGCGAACTTCAGCAAGGGCAGGGGCGCCGCGGTCGCGATTCAAACCACGGCACAGGGCACCGGCGACGCAGCGCGCAGCGCGCTGCCAGCGCTTGAGGGCCACGTCGGCGACGTCATGGTCCTCTACGGCGACAACCCGCTGCTGACGCAAGCGACGCTGAACAAACTCACCGCTGCACGCGCGGCCGGCGCCGATCTTGCGCTGATGGGTTTCAAACCCGCCGACCCGACGCCCTACGGCAAACTGGTGCAACTGCCCAATGGCGACCTCGATAGCATCGTGGAGAACCGCGACGCCTCGCCCGAGCAAAAGCGCATCGGCTTCGTCAACGCGGGCGGCTTCCTGCTCGATGCAAAGCTACTGCGCACGCTGCTCGGCGAACTGACGAACGACAACGACCAGCGCGAATATTATCTCACCGACATCGTCGCAGGCGCGCGCCGCCGCAACCTGCGCTGCGTTGCGGTCGAGGTGCCGGCCGAAGACGTACTCGGCATCAACTCGCGCGTCGAACTCGCTCAAGTCGAAGCGATCATGCAGCGCCGCCTGCGCGAACGCGCCATGCTCGACGGCGTGACGATGACCGACCCCGATACCGTCTGGCTCAGCCACGACACGAAGATCGGCCGCGACGTGACGGTCGGCCCCAACGTCGTCTTCGGTTCGAAGGTCAAGGTCGCCGACAACGTCACCATCAAGCCGTTCTGCCATTTCGAAGACTGCACGATCGCCGAAGGCGCGATCATCGGACCCTATGCGCGACTTCGTCCAGGCGCACAGATCGGCCGCGACGTTCACATCGGCAACTTCGTCGAAGTGAAGAAATCCATCATCGAGGATGGCGCGAAGGCAAATCACCTCGCCTACATCGGCGATGCGCGCGTGGGTGCGCGCGCCAACATCGGTGCCGGCACCATCACCTGCAACTACGACGGATTCGACAAACACTTCACGGATATCGGCGCCGACGTCTTCATCGGCTCGAACAGCGCGCTCGTCGCGCCGGTCAAAATCAACGACGGCGCTTTTGTCGGCGCCGGCAGCGTCATCACCAAAGAGGTCGAAGGCGACGCGCTTGCCGTCGAACGCAGCGATCAACGCCAAGCCCCGGGCTGGGCCGCAAAGTTCCGCGCGAAGAAACGCGCCGAAAAAGCGGCCAAAACGAAATCGAAGGAGAAGACCTAGCATGTGCGGCATCGTAGGCATCGTCGGCAAACCCGACGCAGCGCCCGTTATCCTGGACTCGCTGAAGCGTCTCGAATACCGCGGCTATGACTCCGCCGGCATCGCGACCCTGGTCGACGGCCACATCGAACGCCGCCGCGCACCGGGCAAACTCACCGGCCTCGACAAGGTCTTGCGCGAAAATCCGTTGACCGGCTCCACCGGCATCGGCCACACGCGCTGGGCGACGCACGGCGTGCCGAACGAAACGAACGCGCACCCGCATGCGTCCGACCGCGTGGCGGTGGTCCACAACGGCATCATCGAAAACTTCCGTGAGCTGCGTGAAGAGCTGCAGAAGAAGGGCCACAAATTCCACACCGAAACCGACACCGAAGTGTCGGTCCATCTCGTCACCGAATACCTGAATCAAGGCTTGAGCCCCGAGAAGGCTGCGTCCGCCGCGGTGAAGCGCCTTCACGGCGCTTACGCGCTCGTGATGATCTTCACCGGCGAGGAAGGCCTAATGATCGGTGCACGCTCAGGCCCGCCGCTCGCAGTGGGTTACGGCCAGAAGGAAATGTATCTGGGCTCAGACGCCTTCGCGCTCGCACCGCTGACGAACAAAGTGGCCTACCTCGAAGACGGCGATTGGGTTGTCGTGCGTCCTGACGGCGCAAAATTCTATGACGCCAAGGATCGCCCGACGAACCGCGAAATTCAAACGACCAGCATCTCGGCAAGCCTCGTCGACAAAGGCACGCACCGCCACTTCATGGCGAAGGAAATCTTCGAACAGCCGGAAGTCGTCGGCCACACACTGAACACCGTGCTCAATCCGGTTACGCAAACCGTCGCGCTGCCCAAGATGCCGTTCGACTTCGCAACGATCCCGAAGGCGACGATGATCGCTTGCGGCACGGCCTCCTACGCCACGATCGTCGCGAAATACTGGTTCGAGTCGATCGCCAAGATGGCGGTCGAAGTCGATGTCGCATCTGAGTTTCGCTACCGCGAAGCGCCGCTGCCGCACGGCGGCCTGGCGCTCTTTGTCTCGCAGTCGGGCGAAACCGCCGACACGCTCGCGGCGCTGCGCTACTGCAAGGAGCGCGGCCAGCACATCGCTTCCGTCGTCAACGTCCCCGGCTCGTCGATCGCCCGCGAGTCCGAGGTGATCTTCCCGACCCACGCCGGCCCCGAAATCGGCGTCGCCTCCACGAAGGCCTTCACCTGTCAGCTCTCGGTGCTCGCCGGATTGGCGATCGCCGCCGGCCGCGCCCGCGGCACGATCTCGCGCGACGCCGAAATCCGCCTGACGCGCTCGCTCATGGAAGTGCCGCGCCACATGATCACCCTGCTGAACCAGGACCCGATCTACGAAGCGCTCGCACACGAAATCGCCAAGGCGCGCGACGTCCTCTACCTCGGCCGCGGCCTCTCATACCCGATCGCGCTCGAGGGCGCGCTGAAGCTCAAGGAAATTTCCTACATCCACGCCGAAGGCTACGCCGCCGGCGAGATGAAGCACGGCCCGATCGCCCTCATCGACGAAAACGTTCCGGTGGTCGTGATCGCGCCCTATGACAGCCTGTTCGAAAAAACCGTCTCGAACATGCAAGAGGTCATGGCGCGCAAAGGCAAAGTGATCCTGATCTCCGACAAGCGCGGCCTCGAACTCGCCGGCGACAAAGCCTTCGCCCGCATCGAAGTGCCGGAAGTCGATCCCTTCGTCGCGCCGCTGCTCTACGCGATACCGATCCAATTGCTCGCCTACCACACGGCCGTCGTCAAAGGCACCGACGTGGATCAGCCGCGCAACCTCGCGAAGTCGGTGACGGTGGAGTAGGCCGCTACTTCCGGCTGGTGATCAGCTTTTCCTGATCGTCATAGAAGTCCGTCTGGATCGCCCGGTCGCGGTCGTCATAGGTGCGCGTGAACCGATGCACCTTTTGCTTGCTCGCACCGCGCGCGCCGTCCGGCATCCAGCACGATGACTCGGCGAAATTCCCGCGCGCGTCGTAGGTCTGCTTCACGACGATGCAGCCGTCGTCGCGCGGGACAGGCTGGCCCGAAGCGTCGAGCGACCGTTGCACGATCACCCGCCCGCGCGCATCGTGTTCGAACTGCCACACCGAAATCCCGTTCTGGCGAGCGACGCGCTTGCCCTCCTTCGACAAGACCTCGCTCTCGGTCATGACGTTGCGGTCGTCGAACGTCAGCCGCTCCATGCTGTACCCAAGGGGCAGGGTGTCGATATTGCCGCGCTCGTCGAGGAACACCCGCTCGATCCGGTTGCCGCGTTCGTCGAACTTGGCGCTCCAACCGATATATCCGCTCGGTGTGCGCGCAGGTTTGCCGTCAAGGCCCAGATACGTGACCTTCATCTCGTTGCTGCGTTCGTCGTAGTCGCGAATCACGCCGGCGCCTTCATCCGGCGTCACGATCGCCCGTCCGTCCACACCGAAATAGTCCCGCCGCACTTCGTTGTCGCGCGCATCGAACTGCGCGCGCCAAGACGAATAGCCGGCCGAGTGCATAACGGGCCGGTCCGCGATATTGAAATAGGCGCGTGACGTCACGTTGCGGTGCTTGTCGTAGGTCGACCGTTCGATCGCGTAGGCCTCGTCTGCCGTCGCGGTCAGGCGTCCGCGCGTGTCGCGATACTCTTCGCTGAGTTCGTTGCCGAACTGGTCATGCGTCCAGCGGGCGGCCGCATAGCCCAGCGTACCGACCGTCGGCCGGTCGTTTTCGTCGATGAAAGTCTTCTCGATCATGTTGCCGACGAGGTCGTACTTCGCGTGCCAACCGGCGACGCCAAGATTATTCGCGGTCCGCCGGCCATCAGGTCCGAAGAACTTCGCGCCGATGTTGTTGCCACGCTCGTCGTAGGTCAGCCGTTCCGCGGCGACGCCGCTGCGATTGCGGATCGGTTGAACATCCGCCCCAAAATAGGCGGTTTCGACCTTGCGGCGCAGGCCGTCATAAACGTACCGCGCCACCGCGTAGCCGTCCTTCATCTGAACGCGCTCGCCGCTCAAGCCCCAAAACGATTTCTCGGTCAGGTTGTTCATCGCGCCATAGCTTGCCGTCCAGCTCGCATAGCCGTCCGCATGAAACGTCGGCGCGCCGTCGGGACCAAGACATTCGCGCCGCGTCTCGTTGCGCCGCAAGTCGAACGCACTGCGGACCTTCGCGCACTTGTCGCGCGCCCGGGTCGGCGCTTCGGAGAGATCGAGGTTCACACGTTCCGAAGATCCAACGTCGGCGCGCAACGTATAGGCGGCGATCTGATCGGAGCGCAGCACCGGCGTCGACCCCGTGCCGAAGAAGACCAACTTCAGCACCTTCTGCTCGCGGTCGTATCGGCCCTCAAGACCGGCGATGTTCATGTTGCCGAGCGTCGGCGTGCCCTTGTCGTCCAGCAGGACAAGCCGCGTGAGATTGTTGTTGTCGTCAAAGCCCTGCCGCATGCCGGCCACGCCGCCCAAGCCCCGCACCGGCTTGCCGTTGACGTCGATGTAGCTGCGCAGCACCTCGTTGCCGGCATCGTCGTATTCCAAGCGCCAACCGGCGTAGCCCTCGGCGCGATAGGTAGGCTTAAGCGCGCCGTCCAGGTACACGCGCTCGATCAACTGATGCTTGTCGTCGAACTTCGAGCGCCAGCCCGCATATCCCTTCGCCAGCACGAAAGGTTGGCCGTCGATGTCGATATTCACCGTCTCGATCTCGTTGCCGTCGTCGTCGAACGCGGCGCGCCAGCCGGCTTCGCCGCTCGCGGTCGCTGTCTTCGCACCGTTGAGCCCCAGATAATCGGTGCCGGTTTTGTTGCCGCGGTCGTCATATGTTGCGCGCCAGCCGGCATAGCCGTTGGCGTTCAAAGTGGGCCGCCCGTCCTCGTCAAAGAACGAGCGTTCGATCTCATTGCCGGCGTCGTCGAATTTGGACGCCCGCGCCGCGACGCCGAACGTAGAGCGCTGCGGCAGACCCTTTGCGGACAGATACTCCGCCCGCTCGCTGTCGCCGTGCTCGTTGTTCGTGAAGCGGTAGATGGCGATCCCGTCCGTGTCGGTGTCCGGCGTGCCGTCCGGTCCCAGGATCGTCCGCACCGTCAGCCACCCGCGCTCGTCGTATTCCATGCGCACGCCGAACCAGCCGGACTCATTCGCGCGCGGTTGACGATCGGAGCTGAGGAAATGCACCGCACGATCGAGCCCGACATGCGGCCCGCTGTCGAACCGATCGAACTGCACATAGGTGATGCCGTTCTTGCCGCGTCCGGTCTCGCAGGGAAACTGTGCTTCCACGAACGTGGCGACGTCGCGGCCGGTGTACTGCAGGGTCTCCATCACGTTGCCGCGTTCGTCCAGGCGCTCTTCCGAAGCGGCTGAGCCGTTCGCGTTGTAGCTGAACCGCGTCGTGCACGAACGGCGCGAACTCGAGTCGAGTCCGAACCGCGCCATGAACGAACCGCACGTATTCGAGATCGGTTCGCCGATCACGCTGTAGAAGCCCTCGGACGGGCAGCGCCCCGCGCCGTTGACGATCTGCACCAGCGTCGGCTTGGACGACCACCCTTGGGTGACAAACCGGAACGACATGCTCCGCCGCGCAAGCTCGGAGCGCGAAAGTTCGCCGACGCCTTCCCAAACGCCCCAGCGCCGGTTGTAGTCGCGATAATAGGCGACATGCTCCCGGAATATGCCGTCCCAAATCAGATAACCGGAGAGCAACGCCGCGGCCACACCGCCGCCGATCGCAATTTGTTGGCGCAACTTCCGCCGATCGAGATGCGCGTCGAGTTCGCTTTGCCCGGCGCCGATCAAGCCCGCCATGATCTGACGCAATGCCTGATCCTGCTCGGGCTTCGTCTCTTCACCCAGCACCGCGGCCAGCGGCCGCGCGGCGGGCGGTATCAACTCCTCCGTCTGCGTGCCGTCCTTCTCGACGCGAAAACGGAGCGGCTTCGGAAAACACTCAAGCGCAGGTTCGCCGTCGTCGGTCGCGTTGGGAACGCCGGATGCAACCAGGCACAAAATGCGATCCGCCCGGCCCAGCGAAATGAAGTAGCGAATTTCCTGCGAGACGTATTCCGACGCGACGGCGAACGGCGAGCAGATGACGATCAGATTCTTGGATTGCCGCAGCGCCGCCTCGATCGACGAGTCCAGCCGCGACGCCGCCGACACTTCGACCTCATCGCGAAACAGCGGCGCGAAGTTTGTCGGCGAACCCTCGACGATGTGGCGGTAGGCCGGCGGCACGCGCCGTTTGGCGAGCGCCGCAGTCAGCCATTTCGCGACACGCATGTCGAAATGACTGTAGCTGACGAACGCCCAATACTTGGATGACGGTTCGTTCTCCGTCCCGGACATTCGCGCTGGCGCCCCGTCTTGCCCCTGATGCAACGCGCCCAGTGTGGCGGTTTGGGGCTCAGCCTGTCAAAGGGAAGCCTTAGCCCCCGGCAATCGCGACTTCGTTAAAGATCGCGACGTAGTGGCAGACGGCCGCCGCCAGCACCAACCAGTGCCAGATCGCGTTCTGATAGGGCAGGCGGTCCCACAGATGGAACACGACGCCGATGCTGTAGATCACGCCGCCGGCGCCGATCAGGATCAGGCTGTCCATGGAGATCGACTGCACCAGCGGATTGACGGCGATCAGGATCGACCAGCCGAGACCGAGATAGAGGCCGATTGTGATCGACTCCCACCGGCGCGGGAACGTGAGTTTCAAAATCGCGCCGATCACGGCGACCGACCACACGAAGGACAAAAGACCGACGCCCCATTCGCCGCCGACGCGGTTCAAAAGGAACGGCGTATAGGTGCCCGCGATCATGATAAAAATCGCGGCATGATCGAACCGGCGCCACAGCTCTTTCGTCGGCGACGGCGGCCAAAGATTATACGCGGCCGAACAGGTCAGCATGGCGAGCAGCCCAAGCCCGTAGAGGCTCGCGCCGAGAATGAGAAGGAGCTGGTCGTGCTGAGATGCGGTGATGAGCAGAGCGGCGGTGGCGATCAAACCGAACAACAGGCCCAGCACATGTGCCGCTGTATCCGCCAAAACTTCCCCGCGCGAATAGCTGGGGTAGCGGGGTTCGTTTCTATCGTCGCTCTCAACGCTCATGATGCCCACTTCAGGCGTGTACCGGGGCGAAATCGTGGCGAAGCGCAATCGACGGCGCATACCCCACGTACATGTGACAGAGTGCCAGTAATTCGTTCAGGAACGGTCAATGGACAAGGTCGGTTGCACGTTCACGCTACCTTAACCGCGTGCGCGCGGATGGCGCGAAAGTGAGCGCTTTGCTCGCGACAAAGCTGAAACAAACGGTGTCCGGCCAAGCCGCTGTAGCGCTGCTCACAGATTTTCGGCGGCTGCCCTTTGCGGGAAGGACGCTAACGCATCTATAGTGACCCCATGACGAAGAACCTCACGGTCGACGACCAGAAGCGCGCCGCTGCCGAAGCAGCTCTCGAATATGTCAAACCCGGCATGCGCCTGGGATTGGGCACCGGCTCAACGGCCGAGCATTTCGTGCGCGCCTTGGCGCCACGTGCGCCGGCGCTGAAACTGACGACAGTCGCGACATCGGAACGAACGGCGGCCCTCGCGCGCGAACTCGGATTCACCGTTTCTGACCTGAACGACATCCGCCGCCTGGATTTGACGGTCGACGGTGCCGACGAAATCGGCCCCGGCCTGGTCCTGACCAAGGGCGGCGGCGGCGCCTTGCTGCGCGAGAAGATCGTCGCGGCGGCATCCAATCGCATGATCGTGATCGCCGACGCGGCCAAGGTCGTCGACACGCTGGGCCGCTTCCCGCTGCCGGTCGAGATCGTACCTTTCGCCTGGCACGTGACGGTCGAACGCATCGCCGAGGCGGCGGCCCGCAGCGGCTGCTCGCAAAACCTCATGCGTCTGCGTGGTGGCGAGGCGCATCCGTTTACCACGGACAGCGGCAATTACATTGCCGATTGCGCCGCGGAAACTATTCCTGACCCCGAACGCCTGGCCCATTTGCTTGAAGGCATCCCGGGCGTCGTCGGCCACGGCCTCTTCATCTCCCTGGCGAGCCTCGCCCTGGTCGGCACCTCCGGCGGTGTCACGACGCTCGATTTGCCCCACCACTGAGGCCGTTCTGCGCTTGTTCGCCTAAACGGGCCTGATACCCTCGCACGAGGGGTACTGGCGTGCGGGGACTAATGCGCTGCGGAAAATGGATTGCGTTCGTTTTGCTGTTGCTGACGGCGCTCGCACCGGTGCATGCGGCCGATGAAAAACCCGTGCCGCCCAAGACGCTCGAAGAACTCGACCGCAAACTCGCCGAGACGTTCGCCACGCTGAAAATCCCCGGCGCCTCGCTTGCCGTGATCGAAAACAATCAGGTCGTTCTGACCAAAGGCTACGGCCTGGCCGACGTCGCAGCGCGCAAGCAGGCGACGCCGGAAACCGTCTTCCGCGCCGGCTCGATCAGCAAGAATTTCGTCGGCGTCGCCGTGATGATGCTGGTGGAAGAGGGCAAGCTCGACCTCAACGCCAAACTCGCCGACCTCGCGCCCGAGATCAAATTCACCAACCCCTGGGAAGCGACCGACCCCGTTCGCCTTGTCCACCTGATGGAACACACGACGGGCTTCGACGACATCCGCTTCAGCCAATATCTGCTCGACGGCAAAGACATGCCGTTGAAGCAAGCGATCGACCTCTACGGCCCCTATGTCAGCCGCTGGAAGCCCGGCACCTATCCGGCATACAGCAACGCGCCGCCCGTCATCGCCGCCTACATCGTCGAAAAAGTCTCCGGCCAAAGCTGGGCCGACTTCACCCGCACGCGCATCTTCGAACCGCTCGGCATGACGTCCGCCCACTGGGTACGTGTCCCCGAAATCGAAGCACGCCTGGCGAAGAGCTACCGCAGCGACGGCGTCACGGAAGAGCCCTACGTCGACATTCCCGGCAAACCGGCAGGCTCACTGAACGTCACGCCGGCAGACCTCGCGAAGTTCGCGCTGATGATGATCGGCCGCGGTACCTACAACGGCGTGACCGTCCTGAAACCGGAATCCGTCGACCGCATCGAGACGCCGCAGTCCACGCTCGCCGCGCGCAGCGGCCTGAAGCTTGGCTACGGCCTCGGCAACCTCGCCATCCCGCGCGAGAAGGGAATCTTCCACGGTCACGACGGCGGCATCGACGGCTTCCTCTCGACGTATCTCTACGAGCCGTCGCGCGGCGCTGGCCTGGTCGTGATGGTGAACCAGCCCAACGGCGATGCGCTGAAGGCGATGGAACTGATCGTGTCGTATCTCGAACGCGATTGGCCCAAGCCCGCCGTCGTGCGCGTCGAACAAGATCCCGAAGCGCTCGCCAAGCTCGTCGGCATCTACAAGCAGGCAGCGCCGCGCGTGCAAATGCTGGCGCCCCTCGAGGAATTCCTGGGCACGCAAAACGCGCGCGTCGAAAACGGCAAGCTCTTGATCGAGGGCGTCGAACGCATTCCGGTCGGACCCATGGTGTTTCAGCGCACGGATCGCTCGGCGCCGACCGCGGTGTTCATTGCCGCCGCCGACGGCGCAGAGATGCTCACCGCCACCGGCGCCCGCGGTCAAGTCTCGCAATTTGAGCTTATCGCGAAGGGCGCGTTCGTCGTCACCTACGCGCTCTTCCTCGCGCTCTCGGTGTTGTTCTTCATGGTCTGGGCGATCAGCCTGTTCCTCGGCCGCTTGTCCCATCGCGGTGGCGTCTTGGTACGTGCCATTCCGTTTCTCACGATCCTCAGCCTCCCGGTGTTCCTCGGCGTGTTCCTGATGACGCTGGGCGACGAATCTTGGGGCTCGCTGATCACGCTGGGAACGCCGTCGACGATGGCGATGACGATCTACGGCCTCTCGCTCGCGGTTCCGATCCTCGGCGCGCTGTCCGTGTTCGCGTCCTTGGCCGCGCGCTTCGAGACGCCGTTCTTTGTCCGCGGCTTCGCTTTCGTGAACGGTGCGCTGGCGCTGATTGCCGCAACCTATCTGTGGCAGTTCGGCTGGGTCGGCCTAAAGACCTGGATCTGAGCCGCGCCGCGCGGATCTCACAATTAACCGCCCGTCGTTGTGAAACTGGCAATGCCCGGCCACGCGCGCTATTTAGGACGTGAAAGGTGCATCGCACAATGAACTGGAATCCCGGCAGCTGGCGTACGCGCCCCGTCGTTCAGGTCCCCACCTACCCGGACCCTGACGCGCAGACCCGTGTCGAGACGCGCTTGAAGTCCTACCCGCCGCTGGTCTTCGCCGGTGAAGCGCGCAACCTCAAACGCTCCCTCGCAGACGTCGCCGAGGGTCGCGCTTTCCTGCTTCAAGGCGGCGACTGCGCAGAATCCTTCGCCGAATTCCATCCGGACAACATCCGCGACACCTTCCGCGTCCTGCTGCAGATGGCCGTCGTGCTGACCTTCGCGGGCGCGATGCCGGTGGTGAAGGTCGGCCGCATCGCCGGCCAATTCGCAAAGCCGCGCTCCGGCGACACCGAAGTGCAAGACGGCGTAGAACTGCCCTCTTATCGCGGCGACATCATCAACGCCGCGCCCTTCGAAGAAGCCGCGCGCACGCCCGATCCTGAGCGCATGATCCAAGCCTACGCGCAGGCCGCCTCCACGCTGAACCTGCTGCGCGCGTTCGCCTCCGGCGGTTACGCCGACCTGCACAACGTGCACCGCTGGAACTTGGGCTTCATCGCAGGCTCTCCGTCCGGCGAACGCTATCGCGCACTCGCCGACCGGATCTCCGAAACGCTCGAGTTCATGGAAGCCTGTGGCATCACGCCCGACAGCGCGCCGCAACTGCGCACGACCGATTTCTACACCAGCCACGAAGCGCTGCTGCTCGGCTATGAGCAAGCGATGACGCGCATCGATTCAACCTCGGGCGATTGGTACGACACCTCGGCGCACATGCTCTGGATCGGCGACCGCACGCGCGCGCTTGAAGGCGCGCACATCGAATTCGCCCGCGGGATCAAGAATCCACTGGCGGTCAAGTGCGGCCCGACGCTGTCGAACGACGACCTGGCGCGTCTGTGCGAAGCGCTAAATCCGGATAACGAAGCCGGCCGCCTGACGCTGATCACGCGCTTCGGCGCCGATAAGGTCGAAGAGCATCTGCCGCGCCTCATCCGCGCCATCAAGCGCGAGGGGCGCAAGGTCGTGTGGTCGTGCGACCCGATGCACGGCAACACGGTGAAGGCTTCAACCGGTTTCAAGACCCGGCCTTTCGAACGCCTGTTGAAAGAGGTGCAAGCCTTCTTTGCGGTGCATCGCGCGGAGGGAACACACGCGGGCGGCGTGCATTTGGAACTCACGGGCCAGAACGTCACGGAATGCACCGGCGGGGCCGGCGCGATCACGGACGCCGATCTGTCCAGCCGCTATCACACGCATTGCGACCCGCGCCTCAACGCCGACCAAGCCATCGAACTGTCGTTCCAGGTGGCCGAGGGCATCCGGGCTGAGCGCTTCAAAGCCCAGAAAATCCTAGCGGCGCAATGACCGCGCAACGACGCGGCTTGCCTGTGTCGCGCTCGCCCGTCTAGCCTTGGCCCTTGGGGAAGTCTAAGGGGGCAATCAGGTGCGCTGGCCGCTTCTGATTTGGTGCGCATTGGGCGTGGGCGTGATCGGCGTGAAAGCCTATCTCGATCGCTCGGCGCTGCAATATCCCGATGTCGCCGTGCGCGCCGGCGACGACGTCTACTACATCCCCCGCGACATGATCGGCGCCGATAAAACCTTCCGCGCCGACTTCCAACGCTTGGCCGGCTGCTGGGACGCACGCGAAGCAGGCCTGCTGCCGGCAGCATCCGCCATAGCCGAATGCGGCACGGCGCAGTCGATCCGCATGAAAGTCGCCGCGAAGGATTTAGGGCCCGACGCCGACATCGGCCTGCGCGGCAAACCGCTGCCGATCACCTTCTGGCCGAACTACGCGCCGCCCGGCGAACACTTGCCGGCGCTCGTCGATGCATGGGGCGGCAAGGGCGCATACGCAGGCCGCCGCGTCATCATGCGCGCCGACTGGGTCCTCTTTCGCGTCGAAAGCGGATCGTCGCCGTGGGTCCACCTGCTGACGCAAGAACCTCAAAAAGGCGACGAGGGCGAACTCGAGCGCCTCTACGCCGGCCGCTGCTATCGCCCCGAACCGCTCAGCGACGCCGGCATCACCTGCACCTTCGTGCTGCGCATCGGAAACAAGGCGGCGATCGAATACAGTCTCGGCCCCGACGAGATGATGAGCTTCGTCCCCATCCGCGAAGGCCTGATGGCGAAAACATCGTCGTGGCTGAAGCCGACCCTAACCGCCGACATGAACTAAGCGCCGCCCGAAGCTCTCGCCGGTGAACAAACCGATGAAAGCCGACGGCGCCTGCTCGATCCCGTCGATGATCTCTTCGCGATAGCTGAGCTTGCCCTCGCGCACCCACGCCGCCATTGTCGCCCGCGCCTCATTGAACTGGACGCCGTAGTCATAGACGACGAGCCCCTCCATCCGCAGACGCTGCGTGATGAAGGGCAGGGTATGGCGAATACCGCGCGGCTTCTCGGCTGTGTTGTATTCCGAGATCTGCCCCGACACGACGATCCGTCCATGCCGCCGCATGTTGACGATGGCCGCGTCCAACGTCTCGCCGCCGACATTGTCGAAATAGATGTCGATGCCCTTGGGCGCCGCAGCCTTAAACGCCGCCGTCAAATCACCGGCGGTCTTATAATTGATCGCAACGTCGAACCCGATTTCCTTCAGATACGCGCACTTCACATCCGATCCGGCAAGCCCGATCACGGTGCAGCCCTGCGCCTTCGCAATCTGTCCGGCCGTCGCCCCGACCGTCCCGGCCGCCGACGACACCAGAACGATGTTGCCTTCCTTCGGCTTGCCGATCTCGAACAACCCGAAGAACGCCGTCAGCCCCGGAATCCCAAACACGCCGATCGCCGCCGTCGGTTTGATGCTGCCTTTATAAATCTCAGGATCGAGCGCTTGAACGCCGCGTCCGTCGCTGACGAAATGCGTCTGCCAGCCAAAGCCGCCCCAAACGAGCGCGCCTTCCTTCAACTTCGCATTGCGCGACGTGACGACGGTGCCGACGCCGGCACTCTCGATCGGCGCACCGATCGGCAGTGCAGGGGCGTAGCTATCGCCCGACAAGCGCGAGCGCATGCCCGGATCGACGGAGATATGTTCAACGCGGATAAGCGCCTGACCATCCTGCAATTCCGGCAGCGGCGCATCCTCAAGGCGAAACACATCCGCCTGCGGAACACCCTCCGGCCGCTTCGCCAACACCCAACGCCGATATGTCGTCATGTGCGTCACTCGCTCGAATCAGCAGTGCATCAACTGGTGATGCACTGCCATTCGCTTGACAAGTCAGACCGCTTTGTCGGGACCGATCTTCACCAGTGCCTTGCCGAAATTCTCGCCCTTGAAGAGGCCGAGGAACGCTTTCGGTGCGTTGTGTAATCCCTCGACGACGCTTTCCTTCCACTTCATCTTGCCCGCCGCGATCAGCTTGCTCATCTCCTGATAGAATTGCGGCAGCATGTCGTAGTGGTTCGACACGACGAACCCTTCGATGCGCAGGCTCTTCGGAATCGTCAGGATGATGTTCGACGGCCCCGCCGGCAGCGTTGTGGCGTTGTACTGCTCGATCATGCCGCAAACGGCAATACGCCCGCGCAGCTTCATGTGGTTGAGCGCCGCCTCGAGATGCTTGCCGCCGACGTTCTCGAAATAGACATCGATGCCCCTCGGGAACGCAGCGCCGACCGCCGCATCAAGATCCTTCTCTTTCTTGTAATTGATCGCCTTGTCGATCCCGGCCTCTTTGACGAGCCATTCGCATTTCTCATCCGACCCGGCCGAGCCGACGACATACGCGCCATGCGCCTTCGCGAGCTGGCACACGACCGCGCCGACCGCGCCCGACGCCGCCGACACGAACACCGTCTCTCCATCCTTGAACGCACCGACGCGGAACAGCCCCGCATAAGCCGTCATCCCCGGCATGCCGAGCGCACCCAAAAAGCTCTGCACCGGCGCAAGCTTGGGATCGACCTTCATCGGCATCGCCGCAGGCCCCACGACCGCATACTCGCGCCAGCCCAGCATGTGGCCGATGTAGTCGCCTTCTGCGAAGGCCGCACCCTTGCCGGCGGCGATGACCTGGCCGACCGCATGACCCTGCAGCGCCTGGCCGATCTGGAACGGCGGCACGTAGCTCTCCCGGTCCACCATCCGGCCGCGCATGTAGGGATCGACCGACATCCACACATTCCTGACCAGCACCTCGCCGTCCTTCGGCTCGGCGACCGGCCCTTCGGCGTAGTCGAAATTGTCTTCCGTCGGCATACCGACGGGGCGGCTTTTGAGGCGGATTTCTCCGCCTTTCAGGTTGCGCATGAGCGTCTCCATGACATTTGTTTTGCGAATGGCGTCAACCATATGGGGGTCCTGTCCCAATCGCCAGGGCCGGCCCATCCGGTGACAAGGCTGCAACATTTATTGAACCCGTGCGGCAAGTACCCCTGTGGCTTCAACAGGTTAAAGCGTGGATCATCATCCGAACGCACGCACGAGTTGCGACGCCACTGACTACACGAGACGAGAGCTTTGACCGAACCCAAGAACGAACTGCGAGCGGGCGTTATCGGCGCCGGATCTTTCGGCCGTCTCCACGCGCAAAAATACGCGAACATGCCGGGCGTCAAGCTCGTCGGCATCGCCGATGCGCAGCACGCGCGCGCGCAAACGCTCGCGAACGATTTCGAGGTCACCGCCTTCTTGAACTGGCGCGCCATGCTGCCTCACGTTGACGTGGTGACGATCGCAGCGCCCGCCCGGTTCCACGGTGAAATCGGCGTCGGTTGTCTGAACCAAGGCAAACACGTCTTCATCGAAAAGCCGCTGGCCGCGAACCTGCGCGAAGCCGATGCGCTCATCCGCGTCGCCGAAACGCGCAACCTGGTCCTGCACACCGGCCACCAAGAACGCTTCGTGATGCGCCACCTGGGCCTCTTCGACGGCAACGTGAAGCCGCTGAAGATCGAAAGCCACCGCGCAGCGCCCTTCAACCCGCGCAACACGGACGTCAGCGTCGTTCTCGACCTGATGATTCATGACATCGACCTCGCGCATCAGCTCGACCCGTCGCCGATCGCCGACGTCCAAGCGAACGAGCGCATCATGCACGCTCGCTCCGACGAAGTGTCGGCTCTCATCACGCTCGAAGACGGCATGCAGATCGACCTCTTTGCCAGCCGCATGGCCGACGCTCGCAAGCGCTTCATGCGCGTGACGTATCCCGACGGCGAAATCTACATCGACTTCCTGACGCGCGAGATGACGAACACGACGCCGCGCGCGATCAAGGCGTTGGGCAGCGAAGGCGCGCTGGACGGCCTGCCATGTCCGTCGACCGATCCGCTCGGCCACGGCGTGGCGCAGTTCCTGCGCGCCGTCGGCGAAGGTCGCCCATCCGTCATCGCGCCGCGTGAAGCGCGCCGCGCTCTCGAAACCGCTCTGATGATCCTCGACGCGGCCAAGGCGGCCGCCCCCCAAAAGAGAACGGCATATGCCTGAAGCATCGAAAGTTGAGACCCGCACCGCGCAGGCGGATGCGGGCCCGATCCGTTTCTTCGACCTCGAAACGCCGAAGAAAATGCTGCGCGCCGACATCGAAAAGCGCTGGCAGAAAATCCTCGACCACGGCGCCTTCATCGGCGGTCCCGAAGTCGCCGAACTGGAACAAACGCTGGCGACCTATGTCGGCGCGAAACACGGCCTCGCCGTCGCCAGCGGCACCGACGCCCTCGTCATCGCGCTGATGGGCGAAGAGCTGAAGGCGACCGACGCTGTCTACATCCCGGGCTTCACCTACAACGCGACAGCCAACGCCGTGCTGGTCGCCGGCGCGACGCCGGTCTTCGTCGACGTCGATCCGCACACCTGCAACATCGACGTCGCGCATCTGGAAAAGCAAATCGACGACACAATCCGCGAAGGCAAGCTCAAGCCGCGCATGATCATCGCGGTCGACCTGTTCGGTCTGCCCGCCGATTATGTGGCGATCAACCGCATCGCGAAGAAGCACAACATGTTGGTCCTGGCCGACGCCGCGCAAAGCCTCGGCGGCGCGCAAGGCTCGACGCGCATTGGCGCGCTGACCGACATGACGGCGACAAGCTTCTACCCGTCGAAGACACTGGGCTGCTACGGCGACGGTGGCGCGATGTTCACCGACGACGCCGCGCGCTTCGACCGCTGGTCGTCGATCCGCTGGCACGGCACCGATGCGCAGAAGAAGGAATCCATCCGCGTCGGCGTCAACGGCCGCCTCGATTCAGTTCAATGCGCCGTGTTGCTCTCGAAGCTGACGATCTTCCCGGAAGAGATGAAAGCCCGCGCCCGCATCGCCGACCGCTATCGCCGGGGTCTCGGCAACGCCGTCGAGATGCAGAACATCCCCGCCGGCAGCCATAGCGCCTGGGGCCTCTTCACGATCATGGTCGACAACCGCGACGCGGTTCAGAAGAAGCTGCAGGACGCCGGGGTTCCTTCGTCCGTCTACTACTTCAAGGCCCTGCATCAACATAAGGCGTTTGCTCAATACGCCCCCAAAAGCGGCCTGCCGGTGTGCGAAAAGCTGACCGCCCGTGTGCTCAGCCTGCCTATGCACCCGTATTTGACCGACACCCAGATTGACCGCGTCGTGGCCGCGGTTAAAGCTGCGGTATGATCAAGCAAACGCTGGCCGTTCTGGCATTGGCGTCGCTGGCGCTCGTCGCCTGCGACCAGAAGCCGTCAAACAACGCACCCGATCCCAAGGCGCAGCAAAAGCGCGCCGCGATAGAACACGACGCGCAGTTCGAGGCCGACCTCATCGCGGGCCGCGTCGAGGTTATGCAGGAGCAAACGCGTCGCGGACTGCAGGTGTTGGGCACGCCGCTGCCGCAAGTCGCCGAACTGCCCACGGACCGCGAAACCTACCGCCGCCTCTACGACGCCGTCGAACGCTACAACGAACTCAACCGCGCGGCCTGCGCCGGCGGCATCGCGACTGGAAATCTCTGCGGCCCCGCGCCATTTCTTCCCATGTGGTACGCAGGCCGCCCGCGCCCCGACACCTCGCCGGTCGGCCTTAAAACAATGGCTGAAGAAATGCAGAACAAAATGATCCCCCTCTGGGACGCCGTCTGCGACAAAGCCAAAGCGAAATCCGGCGATGAGCATTTCTGCGCCATCGAATAATCAGGCATAAGGTGGCTATGACCGCCTCACTCAAGATCGCATTCGCGCAGCTGAACCCGACCGTCGGCGACGTCCCAGGAAATCTGGCGAAGGCGCGCAAGGCGCGCGCCGACGCCGCCGCGCAGGGTGCCGACATCATCCTCTTCAGCGAACTCTTCCTCGTCGGCTATCCGCCGGAAGACTTGGTGCTGAAACCGGCGCTGCAAGCCGACGCACGCGCCGCGACCGAAGCGCTCGCCAAAGAAACAGCATCCGGCCCCGCGGTGTTGATCGGCACGCCGTGGCTCGACAACGAAAAGCTCTACAACGCCTTCGCCTACCTCGACGGCGGCGCGGTGAAGGCGTTGCGCTACAAAGTCGACCTGCCGAACTACGGCGTCTTCGACGAGAAGCGCGTCTTCACGCCGGGCCCGCTGCCGGGACCGATCGACATCCGCGGCGTCCGCATCGGCGTGCCCATCTGCGAAGACATCTGGAAGGGCGACGTCGTCGAATGCATCGCTGAGACCGGCGGCGAATTCCTGCTGGTGCCGAACGGCTCGCCTTACGAAGCTTCAAAGGAAGAAGTGAGACTCAACATCGCCGTCTCGCGCGTCGTGGAAAGCGGCCTAGCGCTCGCGTATCTGAATCAGATCGGCGGCCAAGACGAACTGGTCTTCGACGGCGCCTCGTTCGTCATCAATCCCGACCGCAGCCTGGCGATGCAAATGCCCGCGTGGGAAGAGGCGCTCACCATCACCAACTGGCGCCGCGACGGCGCACGCTGGATCTGCGAGCCATGCCCCAAGGCCGATATCGCAACCGGCCTTGAAGCCGTCTACCGCGCGATGATGCTGGGCCTCGGCGATTACGTCCGCAAGAACCGCTTCCCCGGCGTGGTACTCGGCCTCTCAGGCGGCATCGACTCAGCGCTCACCGCGGCCGTCGCCGCCGACGCGCTGGGACCTGAGAACGTGCGCTGCGTGATGATGCCCTCGCGCTACACGTCGAAGGACAGCCTTGACGACGCGGCCGGGTGCGCAAGACTCCTCGGCGCGCACCTCGACAACGTGCCCATCGAAGACGCGGTCAAAGCGTTCGGCGCGATGACGACGCCGCTCTTCGCCGGCCGCGCACCGGACACGACCGAAGAGAACATCCAGTCGCGCATCCGCGGCGTGACGCTGATGGCGATCTCGAACAAGTTCGGTCCGATGGTCGTGACGACCGGCAACAAGTCCGAAATGTCGGTCGGCTACGCGACGCTCTACGGCGACATGTGCGGCGGCTATAACGTCCTCAAAGACATCTACAAGATGCAAGTCTTCGCGCTTTCCAAATGGCGCAACCAGCACAAGCCGAAAGGCGCTAAAGGCCCCGACGGTCGCGTCATGCCCGAACGCGTGATTACCAAACCGCCGACGGCCGAACTGCGCGCGAACCAGAAGGACGAAGACTCGCTTCCGCCCTACCCGAAACTCGACGACATCCTCGAATGCCTGGTCGAAAACGAGATGCCCGTCGAAGACATCATGAAGCGCGGCCACGACCTCGCCACCATCAAGCGCGTGGAACACCTGCTCTCGATCGCCGAATACAAGCGCCGCCAAGCCCCGCCGGGCGTCAAAATCACGCGCAAAAACTTCGGCCGCGACCGCCGCTACCCGATCACGAATGCCTTTCGGGACGCGACGTGAACGGCTAAGACACCGGCCATGACCACCACCGTCCGCTTCGCGCCCAGCCCCACGGGCAAACTTCACGTCGGTAACATCCGCGCCGCGCTGACGAACTATTTGTTCGCGCGCAAGACGGGCGGCAAGTTCCTGCTGCGCCTCGACGACACCGACACCGAACGCTCGACAGAAGAAAACGCGCAAGGCATCGAGCGCGATCTGGCCTGGCTGGGTCTGAAGCATGACCTCTTCGCTAAGCAGTCCGACCGCACCGCGCCTTACGAAGCCGCCGCCGAGAAGCTGCGCGCTGCCGGCCGCCTCTACGCCTGCTACGAAACGGCAGACGAACTCGACCGCCGCCGCAAACGCCAGCTCGCCCAGCACAAGCCACCGATCTACGACCGCGCCGCCCTGAACCTCACGGCCGAACAGAAGGCGGAGTTGGAAGCGAAGGGCCGCAAGCCGCACTGGCGTTTCAAACTCACCGGCAACAGCGTCGAGTTCAACGATCTGATCCGCGGCCCTGTTCACATCGAGACGGCATCGCTGTCGGATCCCGTGCTCATCCGCGAAGACGGCCGCTTCCTCTACACGCTGCCCAGCGTCGTCGACGACATCGACTTCGCGATCAGCCACATTATCCGCGGCGAAGACCACGTCACCAACACCGGCGTGCAAATCGAAATCTTCGAAGCCCTCGGCGCCAAGGCCCCGACCTTCGCGCATTTCTCAATGCTCATCGGCGCAGGCGGCGAAGCGTTATCAAAGCGTCTCGGCTCGCTCTCGATCGAAGGCTTGCGTGCGGACGGCATCGAGCCCCAGGCGGTCAACAGCCTGCTCGCTAAACTCGGCACGTCCGACCCCGTCGTCGCGCGCATGACGCTCGACGAACTCGTCGCCGATTTCGACCTGACGAAGTTCTCGCGCGCCCCCGCGCACTTCGACCCGAACGACCTCAAGACGCTCAACCACAAACTGCTGCACGCGATGCCGTTCGAAGCGGTCGCCGACGAACTCAAGCGTCTGGGCGTCGGCGGCGGCGCACCGTTCTGGAACGCCATTCACGACAACATCCAGCTTCTGAACGAAGCCCCCGCCTGGTGGCGCGTCGTCGAAGGCCCGATCGAGCCCGTCATCGAAGACGCGGCCGTCGCGGCCGAGGCGCGCGAACTACTGCCCAAAACCCCGTTCACCGACACGACCTGGACAGAGTGGACCGCCGCCGTTTCCGCCAAAACGGGGGCCAAAGGTAAGGCCCTGTTTAGACCCCTGCGGCTAGCTTTGACCGGCCAGCCCCATGGACCGGAGATGAGGAAGCTGCTACCCCTCATCGGTCCTGAACGGGCGGCCAAACGGCTCGCCGGGCAGGCGGCATGAGGCAAAACGTGATCGCAGTGACGACCACTTTCGGACAGACCGCCGTCGCGCACATCGCGCGGACGGGCTTCATTTGTATTTGCGGCTAACGAAAACTAGCGGGCCGCGCGCGACCGATTCTCAAGTCAGAGATATCCCAAGCACCGGCCCTAACCGGACCGACGTGTTTGAGGACTGACGCATGGCTCTGACGATCTACAACACCGCGGCGCGCGAAAAGCAGCTGTTCAAGCCGATCGACCCGAAGAACGTGCGCATGTACGTCTGCGGCCCGACCGTCTACGACTTCGCGCATATCGGCAACGCCCGGCCGGTGATCGTCTTCGACGTGCTGTTCCGCCTGCTGCGCCACATCTTCGGCGAGAAGCACGTCACCTACGTCCGCAACATCACGGACGTGGAAGACAAGATCATCGCGCGCGCGACAGAGCGCGGCGTGTCGATCCGCGAACTCACGCAGAGCACCGCAAAGGTCTATCAGGAAGACGCGCTGTCGCTCGGCAACTTGCCGCCGACGATCGAGCCGCGCGTCACCGACACAATGCCCGAGATCGTCGCGATGATCGCAAAGCTCGTCGCCAACAATCACGCCTACGTCGCCGAAGGCCACGTCCTCTTCGACGTACCGTCCGACCCCAACTACGGCAAACTCTCGCGCCGCTCTGTCGACGAGATGATGGCGGGCGCCCGCGTCGAAGTCGCGCCCTACAAGAAAAGCCCGATGGACTTCGTTCTCTGGAAACCATCCGACGAAAACATGGTGGGCTGGGACAGTCCGTGGGGCAGGGGCCGCCCCGGCTGGCACATCGAATGCTCCGCCATGGGTGAGAAGCATCTGGGCGAAACCTTCGACATCCACGCTGGCGGCATCGACCTCCAATTCCCCCACCACGAAAACGAGATCGCCCAAAGCGAAGGCGCGCACCACGGCGCGCCGATTGCGAACTACTGGATGCACAACGGTTTCTTGCAGGTCGAAGGCGAGAAGATGTCGAAAAGCCTCGGCAACTTCATCACCATCCGCGAGCTCCTCGCCGAAAAGAAGTTCGGCGGCGAACAATGGCACGGCCGCGTTCTGCGTCTGGCAATGCTCGGCACCCACTACCGCCAACCGATCGACTGGACGGTCGACCGCCTAGTTCAAACACGCACAACCCTGGTGGAATGGGCGCGCCTTCTGCACGACGTCGATCCCGCTACAGAACTGCCGAAGGCATTTCTCGACGCACTCTTCGACGATTTGAACACGCCGGCGGCACTCGCAGTTATCTACGAACTGGCTTCGGCCGCGCGCACCAATGACACGGCGAAAGCGCAGCTGAAGAAGGTCCTGAACTTCCTTGGAGCGTACGACAACGAGAAGGACATCGACTTCCTGGTCGGCCAATCGGTCGATGCCGCAAGGGTCGAAGATCTCATCGCCAAACGCAACGCCGCCCGCAAGGCAAAGAACTTCGCCGAAGCCGACCGCCTCCGCGCCGAACTCACCGCGCTCGGCGTCGCCATCGAAGACGGCCCGCAAGGCACAACGTGGAAGGTCGTGTCATGAAGCGCGAGCGCCTCTATCTCTTCGACACGACGCTCCGCGACGGCGCGCAAACGCAGGGCGTCGACTTTTCCGTCGAAGACAAGCGCCAGATCGCCAAGGTCCTGGACGATTTCGGCATCGACTACATCGAAGGCGGCTGGCCCGGCGCGAACCCGACGGATACGTCCTTCTTCGCCGAACCGCCAACGCTCAAGACGGCAAAGCTCGTCGCCTTCGGCATGACCAAACGTCCTGGCCGCAGCACCTCGAACGATCCGGGCTTGAGCAGCGTCCTCGACGCCAAGGCGCAAGCTTGTTGCCTCGTCGGCAAGGCCTGGGACTTCCACGTCAATGTGGCGCTCGAAGTCCCGCTCGAAGACAACCTAGCCGCCATCACCGATAGCATGGGCGCGGTCGCGGCAAAGGCGCGCGAACCGATGTTCGACGCCGAACACTTCTTCGACGGCTACAAAGCAAATCCGCAATACGCATTGAACTGCTTGACGGCCGCGCTCGACGGCGGCGCTCGCTGGGTCGTGCTTTGCGACACCAATGGCGGCACGCTCCCGCACGAAGTCGCCCGCATCGTCGGCGAAGTGGCGAAGGTCGTGCCGCGCGACAAAATCGGCATCCACACCCACAACGACACGGAAAACGCCGTCGCCAACACGCTGTTCGCCGTGCTGGCCGGCGCCCGCCAAATCCAAGGCACGCTGAACGGACTGGGCGAACGTTGCGGCAATGCGAACCTCGTGTCGCTATTGCCGACGCTGATGCTGAAATCCGATTTCGCCACCAGCTTCGAAACCGGCATCGCGCCGGAGAACCTGAAGAACATCACCCACGTCTCGCGCCTGCTCGACGAAATCCTGAACCGCGCACCGAACCGCCACGCCGCTTACGTCGGCGCATCGGCGTTCGCGCATAAAGGCGGCCTGCATGCTTCGGCGGTGATGAAGGACCCGCGCACCTACGAACACGTGCCCCCGGAAGCCATCGGCAACGTGCGCAAGATCCCGGTGTCGGATCAGGCCGGCCGCTCAAACCTCATCGGCCGCCTGGTCGACCTCGGTCTCGACGTCGACTCAAAAGACCCGCGCGTTTCATCGCTCCTCGAACAAATCAAAGAGCGTGAGTTCCTCGGCTACGCCTACGACGGCGCAGAAGCGTCGCTGGCGCTTCTCGCCCGCCGCGCGCTCGGTACCGTGCCGTCCTACTTCAAAGTCGAAGGCTTCCGCGTCTCCGTCGAACGCCGGCACAACGCCGTTGGGCAGGAGGTCAGCGTCTCCGAAGCCGTGGTCAAGGTAACGGTCGACGGCGAGCGTCTGATGAACGTGGGCGAGGGCAACGGCCCCGTGAACGCGCTCGACAACGCGCTGCGCAAGGATCTGGGCCGCTACTCGAAATGGCTCGAAGACCTGAAACTCGTCGACTACAAGGTCCGTATCCTCACCGCCGGCACCGAGGCCGTCACCCGCGTCATGATCGAAAGCGGAGACGAGGCGGGCAACCGCTGGTCGACAGTCGGCGTCTCGCCGAATATTGTCGACGCCTCGTTCGAGGCGCTGATCGACTCCATAACATATAAACTGTTGCGTGACGGAGCGCCCCCGTCCCGCCCCTGAGGGGACGACCCATGCGCATCCCGGCCAAAGGCAAATCGCACGCCGAAGTCAAAGCCGAACTCGAAGCCTTCGCCGCGCGCGACGCCAAGTGGCGCGACGGCAAGACGCTGGGCTACATCTACGACGCCGGCCCCGACGTCGAAGAAATCGCGAAGTGGGCCTACATGCGCTACCTCACGGAAAACGCGCTCGCCCCCACGACCTTCCCGAGCCTGATGCAGCTCGAAAACGAACTCGTCGCGATGGCGGCCGCGCATCTGGGCGACGTCCCCGGCGTCGTCGGCAACTTCACCAGCGGCGGCACGGAATCCTGCATGCTCGCGGTGAAGACAGCGCGCGACTTCGCCCGCGCCACACGCGGCATCACCGAACCCGAAGCAATCCTGCCGGTCACCGCCCATGCGGCCTTCCAAAAGGGTTGCCACTATCTCGGCGTGAAGAAGGTGCTGGTCCCGGTCGATCCGAAGACATTCAAGTCCGACCCCGCGATCATCAAAAAGGCGATCACACCGAACACGGTCTTGATCGTTTCCTCCGCCGTTTCATATGCCCACGGCGTCCTCGATCCCATCGAGGCGATCGGCGCCGTCGCGCAAAAGCGCAAGGTCAATTTCCACGTCGACGGCTGTATCGGTGGTTTCTTGCTGCCGTACTTCAAACGCCTCGGCGCCAAGCTCGGAGAGTTCGACTTCCGCGTGCCCGGCGTTACGTCCATGTCGATGGACTTCCACAAATACGCCTACTGCCCGAAAGGCGCGTCCGTCATCCTGCACCGCTCGAAGGACTACCGCCGCTTCCAGTTCTTCGTCACGTCCGACTGGACCGGCTACACGATCATTAACCCGACGATCCAATCGGCGAAGTCGGGCGGCCCGATGGCGGCGGCGTGGGCAGTGCTGAACACGCTCGGCGACGAAGGCTACATGCGCTTTGCCGAACGCATATGGAAAGCGACGCAAGCGATCTGCGACGGTATCCGCGAGATGCCAGGCGTCCGCCTCCTCGGCGAACCGGATTCAAATCAAGTCGCCTTCACCACCGACGACTTCTCCTGCTTCCACATCATCGACGAGATGGCCGCGCGCGGTTGGGGCGTACAGCCGCAATTCGGCTATCACGGCTCGGAAGCGAACGTGCATATCTCGATCGGCCAAAAGACGTTCGACCAAACCAACGAATTCCTCGCTGCACTCCGCGAGTCGGTCGCCGCATGCCGCGACAAGGGCTTCAGCCAAACCGCCGCCAAGGTGAAGGCAGAGCTATCCCGCATAAACCTTACGGATTTCAAACCTGAAATGTTGGGTGATCTGATGCGCGCAGCCGGCATCGAAGACGGCCAACTGCCGCGCAAGTCGGCTGAGCTCAACCAAATATTGAACGTGCTGCCGCCATCTGTCACAGCGTTCGCCCTTACCGAATTCATGAACGACCGCTACATCTACCGCCCCAAACGGTAGCCCTGCGTCGCACCACCTATGTCCCCCCGTCAGAAAGTCGAAACCGGCGTGATCTACGCCGCCAGCGCCTTCGTCATCTGGGGCGTGATCCCGATCTATTGGAAAGAGGCGCTGGGCGGCATCGACGCCGTCGAAATCGTCATGCACCGCATCCTCTGGACGCTGATCTTCGCCCTCGCGGCGTTGGCCGCATGGGAGCGCCTGCCGAGGCTTTACGAGGCCCTGACGACGCGCCGTTCGCTGATGCTTCTGTCGGTGAGCGCCGTGCTGATCGCGATCAACTGGGGCATCTTCATTTGGGCCGTCACCGTCGGCCGTATCGTGGAGACGAGCCTCGGCTACTACATCAACCCGCTGGTGAACTTCATCCTCGGCGCGGTGTTCCTGAGCGAGCGCCTCACGCGCGTGCAACTCGTCGCCGTCGCGCTCGCGACGCTGGGCGTCCTCAACCAAACGATTGCGCTGGGTTACATGCCGTGGGTATCGCTGGTGCTCGCGGTCAGCTTCGGCTTCTACGGTCTCATCAGGAAGAAAGTCGCGGTCGAATCGCTGGAGGGCCTAACGGTCGAATCCATCCTTCTGGCGCCTGCCGCGTTGGGCTACATCGTCTATCTGACGGCGACGAAGCAGGGCGCATTCCTGCACGTGAATTTCATGACGGATATCAATCTGATCATCGCAGGCCCGCTGACGGCGATTCCACTGCTGCTCTTCGCCGCAGCGACGCGCCTTGTGCGCCTGTCGACGATCGGTTTCCTGCAGTATCTGGCGCCGTCGATCGCGCTGGTGATTGCGGTGTTCATGTACGACGAGCCGTTCACCAGCGCGCACGCAGTGACGTTCGCCTTCATCTGGGCGGCATTGGCGCTGATCACATGGGAAGCGTTAAGGCGCGAGTCTTATTCCGCCGCCTGACGGTGGAAGTTCATGATCGCGGGCAGCGTGTCCTCGACCCGGTTCACGACCGTGTAGAGTTCTTTCAGCCCATAGCGCGCAAAATTGTGCGAGCCGACGCGATCGAACGTCGCGAACAGCGGATCCCAGAACCCCTTCGTGTTGACGAACACGATCGGCTTCTTGTGCAACCCGAGCTGCGCCCAAGTCATCGCTTCGAGAACTTCTTCAAGCGTGCCGAGACCGCCGGGCAAGATCACGAACGCATCCGCCATGCCATGCATGCGCTCTTTGCGCTCATGCATGTTCGGCGTGATGACGAGTTCAGTGAGGCTCGCGAGTTCGATTTCGCGCGCGCGCAAGAATTGCGGAATGATGCCGATAACTTCGCCGCCGGCTTCAAGCGCCGCGCGCGCCACTTCGCCCATCAACCCGATCGATGCGCCGCCATAGATCAAGCGCGCGTTCGCCAGAGCGATGTCGCGCCCCAAAGTGCGAGCCGCTTGCATATACGCCGGATCGCTACCTTCGGAGGAGCCGCAGAAGACGCAAACCCCAATCAGCTTATGCATTGTTCTATCCAGGCTGAACGCAGAGGATTCAACTATACGGGTTCCCCGTAAATGGTTTGAAACCATGCAGGAAGTGTGCGTCGAAATGGTGACGCCGGGAAGGGCGGAAATCGGGGGGGCTTGGTTGTATTCGTCACAAAGGTTACCATCGGTTAAGAACAAAACGCCTGTGGGGCTGAGGGGGTTTCAATGAAGCATTGGTTGATCGGCGCAGCTGTCGTTTTGTGTGCAAGTGCGGCATGGGCCGCCGAGGCACCGCAAAAGATCATCGACGCGCGCATCGCGGGCATGAAGGGCATGGCAGGCGACCTCACCGCGGCCACGAAAGCCGCGACACCTGCCGAAGCCAAAGCGAAACTCGCCTCCGCCATCAAATTCGCAGAGTCGATTCCATCGGCATTTCCGAAAGGAACGGGCATCGGCGACGCGGGCGTTACGAAGACGCGCGCACTGCAAGATATTTGGATCAAGCCGGCGGAATTCAAGGCGTCGGCCGACGCGTTGGCCACCGCGCTGAAGGCGGCGGAAGCCGGCGCCGACGACAAAGCCAAATTCGACGCGGCGCTGGGCGACGTTCGCAAAAGCTGCGGCGGTTGCCACACGCCGTTCCGCGGCCCCGAAACCGAATAGCCATGACGCCGCTTCGCTGGATCGCCCTCGTGGCGTTTGCAGTGGGCGCCATAGTGCTGGCCTGGCTGTTCATGCCGTCGCATTCGACGGTCGCCATTCCGCAAGGGATGTCGAGCGCCGACGCCGGCATGGTCGAGCGCGGCGCATATCTCGTGCGGGCCGCGGGCTGCGTCAGCTGTCATTGGGACAAGAAGAGCGGCGGCGAACCGTTCGAAGGCGGTCGCGCATTGGCTACGCCGTTCGGCACATTCTACAGTCCCAACATCACGCCGGACGACCGCCGCGGCATCGGCCGCTGGAGCGACGAGGATTTCATCCGTGCACTGACGCACGGCGAAGACCGCAACGGCGAAGATCTGTACCCGGTCTTTCCGTACACGTCCTATGCGCGCATGAAGATCGAAGACGCGCTGGCGATCAAAGCGTATCTCGCGACGCTCGAGCCGGTGCGCACCGAGCGTCGTGAGAACGAACTCGCGTTTCCGTTCTCATGGCGTGCGCTAATGAAAGGCTGGAAATTGCTGTTCCTGGCCAAGGCGGACCCGCTCGCCGACGATCCGGCGCAGGATGCAACCTGGAATCGTGGCCGCTATTTGGTTGAGGCATTGGGGCACTGCGGCGAATGTCACACGCCGCGTGGAACCTTCGGCCAAGCCGATACAGAGCGCCATTTGCGCGGCAATCCGACGGGTCCGGACGGATGGCGCGTGCCCGCACTCGTTGGGCAGCGCTCGGAACTCGCTCTATGGTCTGTGGAAGAACTGGCGGAGTACCTCAAAAGTGGCGCGCGACCGGACTTCGATTCGGCGCAGGGACCTATGGCGGAAGTGATCGAAGACAGCACGAAACACCTGACAGATGAGGATTTGCGCGCAATAGCGCTCTACCTCAAGTCGTTGGGCCGCCGCTGACGAAACCTGTTGATAGGCGCATGGGCCGCAATTGCGGCCGCCTCTTCGGCGTCTAGATTGCCGGTCATTCGTCAATAACAACAGCGGGGCGAGCAAATGGCGCGCGTAATTGTCATCGTGGGTTTGATGATCGCGATCACCGCGACGATGTTCGCCATCACGCGCAAGTCGGCAGTGGCGCCCGGCGAAGCAGCGAACGGCCCAACCGCGACGGTAAAGCTCGAACCCCCGCACGCCGATCCAGTCCCGCCGCAGCCGCCCGAGGAGCCGAAGATCGACGACGACGTGCAATCGTTGACGTCGGTCGATCCGCGCCCGGTAATCAATCCGATAGAGGATCCCGCGTCGCCGCCTGAAGCACAGAGCGCGCAAGACGTCACGAAAGGCCCCGTCGCCGGCGCAGCGCCGTCGATCGGCACGGCCGGCATCAACGACAAACGCCGCGCCTCCTTCACCGGCACGGCCACACCTGGGGACACAGTGTCGATCGTCTGGGACGGCAAGCCACTCGCCACGACGACGGCAGATGCGTCCGGCAACTGGGAGATCGAATTCAAAGCGCCGATCGGCAAGGCCGACCACGAACTCTACGCGTCCGCGCAGGCCAAGGACGGAAGCGTCATCATCGGCCCGCAACGCGCATCGATCCGCCCGCCCGCGACCGACGGCGGCCTGCCGCGCATCACGATCAAGTCGGCGGACCAAGTCGCGACCACGCTGCAAGAAGGAAACGTCGCCGCCCCCGAACCGAAGACCGGCTTGGTTGTCGAGAAGATCACCAATGCCGAAACCGGCCTCACCGTCCTCATCGGTAGGGCCGATCCCGGAGCGACCGTGAAAGCCGCGATTAACGGCAAGCCCGCAGGCGACACGCGCGTGGCCGCCGACGGGTCATGGACGCTCGCCGCAACCAACCCATCGGGCAAGGCCGCCGACAGTGTCCGCCTCGAACTCATCGACAAGGAAGGCGCCAAGATCGACGAGACCGACCTGCCGCACAAAGTACCGGCCGCAAGCGCAAAGGTCGCCGCGAAAGAACCGGACACCAAACCGGACGCACCGGCCGTCTTCACATCGGCGCCGGCCCAGCCCGAGAAGGCAAAGCCCGAGGAGAAGAAAGAGGTCGCCGCGCTCGTCCAACCCTTCACGACCGCCGAGCCCGAGCGGCCGAAGCGCAAAATCATCCGCGTACGTCGCGGTGACAGCCTATGGCGCATCTCCAGACGCCACTTGGGTAATGGCAAGAAGTGGGCGGCCTTCTACAAGGCCAACAAGCGCAAGATTGACAATCCGAACCTGATCTTCCCGGGACAAACGCTGATTATTCCGGGCTGAAGCGCGCGGCGCACTGGAACTCCGGGCACGCTTGGCCTAAGTCAACGCCATGCCGCCATCACCAGGACGATCGACGGCCATAGCGGGTGAAGCGCATCGCGGCGCCACGCAATGGGGCACCGTCAGCACACTCTTTCCGTATCTATGGCCGCCGGGCCGGTTCGATCTGAAACTGCGAATTATTATCGCGATGGTCGCGCTGATCCTCGCGAAGATCGCAACGCTGGCCTTCCCGCTGTTCTACGGCGCAGCAATCGACGCTCTCGACACCAAGAACCCGGCGGTTCAGGCGCTGGGCGTCGCCATCGCCTTCATCGTGGCCTACGGCGTCGCCCGCATCCTGATGCAGGCCTTCGCCCAAGCCCGCGACGCCATCGCCGCCAAGGCCGTTTACAACGCCGTGCGGTCCGTCGCCGCCCAGACCTTCCGCCACATCCACGCGCTCTCGCTGCGCTTCCACCTCGAACGCAAGACCGGCGGCCTGACGCGCGTGATCGAACGCGGCACCAAGGGCATCGACGTGCTCTTGTTCTACGCGCTGTTCTCCATCGCGCCGACGATCCTCGAGTTGATCCTGGTCTGCAGCTACCTGCTCTGGGTCTATCACTGGGGCTATACGGCGATCACGATCGCGACGGTCTTGGCTTACGGCTGGTTCACGATCCAAATCACCGAATGGCGCACCACGATCCGCCGCGCCATGAACGACAGCGACACTGAAGCGAACACGAAGGCCGTCGACAGCCTGCTGAACTACGAAACGGTCAAATACTTCAACAACGAAAACCACGAAGCGAGCCGCTACGAAAAAGCGATGATCCGCTTCACGGAGGCGTCCGAGAAAGCGCAGCTCTCGCTCTCGGTCCTAAACGCGGGCCAAGCCGTCATCATCACCATCGGCCTCGTCGCCGTGATGGCGCTTGCCGCCTATCACGTCTCGATCGGCCAAATGACGCTGGGCGGCCTCGTCGTCGTCAACGGCTTCCTGGTGCAGCTCTACGTGCCGCTGAACCTGCTCGGCACCGTCTACCGAGAAATCAACCAGGCGCTCATCGACATGGAGAAGATGTTCGATGTGCTGCACGTACCGCAGGAAGTGCAAGACAAACCCGGCGCGCCGCCGCTGAAAGTCACCGGCGGTGAAATCCGCTTCGACAACGTCGTCTTCGCCTACGAACCCGAACGCACGATCTTGAAAGGCGTCAGCTTCACGGTCCCCGCCGGCAAGACCGTCGCCGTCGTCGGCCCGTCAGGCGCGGGCAAGTCGACGATCTCGCGCATCCTCTATCGCTTCTACGACATCAAGTCGGGCAGGGTGACGATCGACGGCCAAGACATCCGCGACGTGACACAGGACTCCGTTCGCGCCGCCATCGGCATCGTCCCGCAAGACACGGTCCTCTTCAACGACACTGTCCGCTACAACATCCGCTATGGCCGCATTAGCGCCAGCGACCAGGAAATCGAAGAGGCCGCGCGCCTAGCCCAAATCGAACCGTTCATCCGCCAACTCCCCGACGCCTTCAACGCCATGGTCGGGGAGCGCGGCCTGAAACTCTCCGGCGGCGAAAAGCAACGCGTCGCCATCGCCCGCACGATCCTGAAGAACCCGCCGATCCTGCTGCTCGACGAAGCGACGTCCGCCCTCGACACGCACACCGAACGCGAAATCCAATCGTCGCTGCGTGAAGTCTCGCGCAACCGCACGACCTTGGTCATCGCGCACCGTCTGTCAACGGTGGTCGACGCCGACGAAATCCTGGTTCTGGATCACGGCGAAATCGTCGAACGCGGCCGCCACGGCGACCTGCTGACCAAGAACGGCGCCTACGCCGCCATGTGGAACCGCCAACGTGAAGCCGCCGCCGCACGCGAAAAGCTGAAGGAAGTGGAAAGCGACCCCGCCGTAAACCCGGAAGTCGAACGCGTCCAACCCGCGGCCGCCGCGGGCGAATAGCGTCAGCCGCGCGCCCGCGCCAGCGTCTCGACCAACTCGTTGACCTTCTCGCGCTGCGCCTTCTTGTCGCCGGAGCGGATCGCATGCTCCACGCAATGCGAGATGTGGTCCTTCAAAATCTCGCCCTCGACCTTTTTCAAAGCCGCGACCACTGCCTGCACCTGATTGACGACGTCGATGCAATAGCGGTCGTCCTCGACCATCTTGGCGAGTCCGCGCACCTGTCCCTCGATGCGGTTCAACCGCGAGAGACAGAGTTTTTTCATATCCTCTTGCATGGCGTCAAAGATACCCCGTGGGGGTATACGGAGGCAAGGCGCCGCGCGAACTAACCATTACCGCGCGGGCTTTTCGGCCGCGACCAGAACGGCGTCGGAAAACGCCACGCGAAAGCGATGAAGAAGCCGCGCGTTCTCGAACCCCGCGGCAGTCAAATCCTGCACCAAATCGGAGGCCGGCGTGCCGCCGAAATGACCGCCCACGAAGTCGGCGATCCGGATCGCCCCGCCGGGATTCAATGCGTCGCGCATGGCCGCGATGGTCTGAAGATGCGTCTCCCGCGGCATATGATGCAGCGCCAGCGAAGAAACAGCCTTTGTCGCGCCCTCTGCGCCTACCAGCGTTGCCGTCTCGTCGCCGAAGCCGCGTTGGAACGAGACAGCGACGGCTTTGCGCGCCGCCTTCTTCCGGCCAAGCGCCAACGCGTTCGGATCGGGATCGATGCCGATGACCTCGGCGCCGGGTTCGGCTTGCTTGGCCATGATGGCCAACGTCCCTGTTCCGCAGCCGACGTCGACGACCCGGTCGCCGCGCTTGAGATCAAGCGACGCGATAATCCTCCCGCGCCATTGCCGCTCTCCCGTCAGCAACGCGAGGAGGGGATCGTAAAGCGGCAGCAGCCAATGCTTACCTGCCGCCGGAAGATAGTCGTCGCGCGCAACCGCCATGGCATGACCTCCGATGCTTGTCTCCGCTGTCTTGCAATATACCCCCGGGGGGTATATCTATCAAGATACAGAAACAACGATTCCGAAAAGAAAAAGATGAGCGGCGCCTCCCACGATCACGCCAAGCACCACCACGATCACGCCGGCATGGCAGCCAATTTGCGCGATCCCGTTTGCGGCATGACGGTCGATCCCGCGAAAACACAGCATCACGCGCAACACGCCGGCGCGACCTATCACTTCTGCAATGCGCGTTGCCGCGAGAAGTTCATCGTTGATCCCACAAAATACCTGACGCCGAAGGAAACGAAGGCCGAAGCGCCCGCGAAGGCCGGCGCGATCTACACTTGCCCCATGCATCCGCAGATCAGGCAAGTCGGTCCGGGTTCATGTCCGATTTGCGGCATGGCGCTCGAGCCTGAAAACGCTGCTGAGGTGGAGCAGGGCCCCAACCACGAACTCGTCGACATGACGCGCCGCTTCTGGATCGCGCTCGCGCTGACCGTCCCCGTGTTCGTTCTCGAGATGGGTGGACACCTGACCGGCCTTACCGACTGGCTCGGCCACGCAACGTCAGCCTGGGTGCAGCTCGCGCTGGCGACGCCGGTGGTGCTGTGGGCCGGTTGGCCGTTCTTCGTCCGCGGTTGGCAGTCGCTCGTCAACCGCAGCCTGAACATGTTCACGCTGATCGCGATGGGCACCGGCACGGCATGGATCTACAGCGTCGTCGCGACCCTCGCGCCCGGCGTATTCCCGCCGGCCTTCCGCGACGCACACGGCACGGTGGCCGTCTATTTCGAAGCCGCCGCCGTCATCACTGTCCTGGTGTTACTGGGTCAGGTCCTCGAACTGCGCGCGCGAGAAAGCACAAGCGGCGCCATCCGCGCTCTGTTGAACCTCGCACCGAAAGTCGCGCATCGCCAGCGCGCCGACGGCTCAACCGAAGAGGTCGCGCTCGATCACGTAGTAGCGGGCGACCGCCTGCGCGTACGCCCGGGCGAGGCGATCCCGGTCGACGGCGTCGTGCGCGAAGGCCAAAGCAACGTCGATGAATCGATGGTGACCGGCGAACCTCTTCCGGTCGCAAAGGCGGCCGGCGACGCCGTGGTCGGCGGCACGATCAACCAAACCGGCAGCTTCGTGATGGAGGCGCAAAAAGTCGGCGCCGACACCTTGCTCGCGCGCATCGTCGACATGGTCGCAAAGGCCCAGCGCAGCCGCGCGCCGATCCAACGCCTCGCCGACCAAGTCGCAGGCTGGTTCGTGCCCGCGGTCATCGCGGTCGCCGTGTTGGCCTTCATCGCCTGGGGCGTATGGGGCCCTGAGCCGCGTTTTGCCCACGGTCTCGTCGCCGCGGTCGCCGTGCTGATCATCGCATGCCCGTGCGCGCTAGGCCTCGCGACGCCGATGTCGATCATGGTGGGGGTGGGCCGCGGCGCGCAGGCGGGGGTGCTGATCAAAAACGCCGAAGCGCTCGAACGCCTCGAGAAGATCGACACCCTCGTCGTCGACAAGACCGGCACGCTCACCGAAGGCAAGCCCAAGGTCGTCGCCGTCGAGACCATCGGCGGCACGTCACGCGACGAGATCCTGCGCCTCGCCGCGGCACTGGAGCGTTCAAGCGAACATCCGCTAGCCGCCGCCATCGTGCGCGCCGCCGAAGAGGCGCATGCCGCGATTCCCGTCGTCGGCGCGTTCGCGTCAGTGACGGGCAAGGGCGTCACCGGCACGGTCGAGGGCCGTACGATTGCCGTCGGCAACGCCAAACTGCTGACGGAGCAGGGGATAGCGACAACCGAACTCGACGCCATCGCCGAACGCTTGCGCAACGAAGGCGCGACGGCGATGTATGTCGCGATCGACGGCAAATCCGCGGGCCTCGTTGCTGTCGCCGACACGATCAAGCCGACGACGCCCGAAGCCATCCGCGCATTGAAGGCCGACGGCATCCGCGTCGTCATGCTGACCGGCGACAACAAGACGACGGCCGCGGCGGTCGCATCTAAACTCGGCATCGACGAGGTGATGGCCGACGTCATGCCCGATCAGAAGAGCGAGGCGATCCAGAAACTGCGCGCGCAAGGCCGCATCGTTGCCATGGCAGGCGACGGGGTCAACGACGCCCCCGCGCTCGCCGCCGCCGAAGTCGGCATCGCCATGGGCACCGGCACCGACGTTGCGATGGAAAGTGCAGGCGTCACGCTCGTGAAAGGCGACCTCACCGGCATCGTCCGCGCACGCCGCCTCTCGCGCGCTGTGATGGGCAACATCCGCCAAAACCTGTTCTTCGCGTTCGTCTACAACGCAGCCGGCGTGCCCATCGCCGCGGGCGTGCTCTATCCGGTCTTCGGCTTGCTCTTGAGCCCGATGATCGCTGCCGCCGCCATGGCGCTAAGCTCCGTCAGCGTCATCGCCAACGCCCTGCGCCTGAGAACAACGAACCTCTAACCGCCGTGCCGCGCGAAGGCCGTGCGCGTGCCGTCCTTCTGGAACAGCCAAACGGTGTAAGCCTCATCGGCCTCACCAGGCACTTCCATGCCCGGCGAGTTGATCGGCATGCCCGGCACCGCAAGCCCCTTGCCTTTGGACTTCGCCGCCACAAGCCGCTTGATGTCGGCAGGCGGCACATGCCCTTCGATGGCATAGCCCGCAACGACGCCGGTATGGCACGACGTCAAATCATCCGGCACGCTCAACTGTGCCTTGAGCGCGTCCATGTCGTCACGCGCCTCAACCGAAACGTCGAAGCCTGCCGCGGTCAGCTTGTCGGCCCACGCCGTGCAGCAGCCGCACGACGGATCCTTATAGACCTTGATCGCAAGTTTCTTCGCCGGCGCAGCTTGCACGCCCGCCGCAGCGAGAATGCAAAGCGAGGCCGTCATCAACAAAACGCTGCGCCGATCGATCATCATGGGGCTCACTCTACTACGATCTTGCCTTCCATGCCGAGATCCGAATGCCCCGGATAATTGCACGCAAAGAGCAGGTTCCCGGCTTTGGTGAAGGTCCAAACGAGTTCCTTGGTCTCGCCGGGCCCGATATGCAGCGAATTCGCCGGCATCTCGTGCGAGCCTTCGTCGTGCTTCATGTCGGACATCGCCACCATCTCGCGCGCATGCGCCGCCTGTTCGACAGCGTCGCCAATGGTGAGTTCGTGCTTCAGCTTACCCTTGTTGCTGACGACGAATTTCACCGTCTCGCCTGCCTTGAACGACAGCGCCTTCTCGCTGAACGCATACTCCGCCGCATCGAGCTTGACGGTGCGCGTAACGTCCTTCGCCTTGCCTTGATGTCCCCACGCGCTGCCATGCGTGTCGCCATGCGCGTGCGCAAAACCCGCAGCGAGAGACATCGCGGCTGCAGCCGCGATCATACGAACCGATACCATCATCTTACTCTCCATCTATCTCTAAAGCCTGACCCGTAACCCCAAACGCAACGTCGTCGCTTCGACGTCTTCACCGGCCGCACGCGTTATGATCGCGGTCTCGCCCAGATCGCGCTCGTAGACCAGATCGATGTACGGCGCGAATTTGCGCGAAAACTCGTACCGCACTTGCAGCCCGACCTCGACGCTGGAAACGCCCGCGCCGATGCCGAGTTCCGGCACATCCTGCGCAAAGGCGTTCAACTCCACATGCGGTTCGACGAACAAGTCCTGCGTCACCGCGATATCGATCGCCTGCTCGGCCCGCAACGCCACGTCGCCATCCTCGCTGACGAACACATGCGCGTCCGTCTCGAAGAAATACGGCGCAAGCCCGTGCACGCCGACCGCGGCCCACGTGAGATCGCCCGGCGCGAAGTCGTGCCGAAGTCCCGCCTGCACGTCCCAAAATTCCGACACGTTCCAACTGACGAGCGCACGCAGCTCCGACTGCTCGACATCGCCGTCAAGTGACTCGCCCTCGGCTTCGATGCGCAGCTTCACGTCGTCGCCGCCAACCCAAGCATAGGCATCCCAAGTGACGAGCGTCCCGTCATCGCTGGTCAGCCAATCGGCGTCTGACCCATCGACTTCGGCGCCCGCGCCCCAGAAGATCGCAGCCCCGTGATCGCCGTGCTCGCTCGCGGCGAACGCCGAGCCCGACATCAACGTCACCACGAGGAGGGCAGGGGCTGACCGCATCATTGCGCGTCCGCACTCATGCGTGCGACGACGACCTTGGTCATCATCCCCGCCATCATGTGATAGAGCAGGTGGCAGTGAAACGCCCATTCGCCGGGCTCATCCGCGGTCAGCAATGCGGAGTACGACCCGCCCGGCGGAACGTTCACGATATGCTTGTTCGGCAGACGCTCGCCCGGTTGCCCGTTCACCAGCTGCACGAACATCCCATGCAAATGCATCGGATGCGCCATCATCGACTCGTTGACGAACGTGATCTTCACCCGCTCGCCGTATTTCAGTTCGATCGGCGCGGCATCCTCCATCTTCGCGCCATTCAGCGTCCAGATGTACCGCTCCATCGATCCGCCAAGCCGCACGACGATCTCACGCGTCGGCTGCCGCAAATCCTTCTGCGGCGTGAAAGCGCGCAAGTCCGAGTAGCTCAGCGCGCGCATGCCTTTCGGCGTTCCCGCATCCGCCCAACCGCGCGGCGGCCCGCTGGGACCCTCAGCGTCAACCGGTGCAGCACCGTGCGCGCCATGACCCTGATGTTCATCCGCGGCGGCGACGGGCGCATGCTGCGCATGGTCGCCGTGCGCCATGCCCATATCCGCCATCGTCAGCAGCGTGCGCGGCCGCGTCGCCGGAATCTCGCCCGTCATCCCCTCGCGCGGCGCCAATGTCGCGCGCGCATAACCCGAGCGGTCGATCGGCTCGGCGAAAATGGTGTAGGCCTTATCGTCCTTCGGTACGACGACGACGTCATAGGTCTCGGCCACGGCAATCCGGAACTCGTCGACCGGCACCGGTTCGACATTCTGCCCGTCCGCCTGCACCACGATCATCTTGAGCCCCGGAATACGCACGTCGAAATACGTCATCGCCGACGCGTTGACGAAGCGCAATCGCACACGCTCGCCAGGCTTGAACGCCGCAGTCCAATTGTCCTTCGACGTCTTACCGTTGACCAGGAACGTATAGCCCGACACGTCCGACATGTCCGTCGGATCCATCCGCATCTCGCCCCAATCGAGTCGGTCGCGCAGCGTGGCGCTCAGCCCGTCGCGTCCCGCATCCCGGAAGAAATCGCCGACCGTCCGCCGCCCGCGATTGTAGTAGCTATGATCGTTCTTCAGATTGCGCAGGATCTCACCGGTATCCTCTTCCGTGAAATCCGACAGCACGACGACATGGTCGCGGTCCGTCTGCACGGGATCGGCCACACGCGGATCTATCACCAGCGCCCCGTAAAGCCCGGCCTGCTCCTGCGTGTTCGTATGCGAGTGGTACCAGTACGTCCCGGCCTGCCGGATATGGAAGCGGTAGGTGAACGTTGCCCCCGGCTTGATCCCGGGAAAGCCGTTGAAGCCGGGCACGCCGTCCATCTCGCCTGGCAGCAGCAACCCGTGCCAATGCACCGACGCGTCCTCGCGCATGCGGTTCGTCACATGGATCGTGACGTCCTCGCCTTCGCGGAACCGAAGCGTCGGCCCAGGGATCTGTCCGTTGACGGTGATGGAGGAAACGGGCCGTCCGGTAATGGTGACGTCGCGCCGCTCGATCGTGAGTTTGTATTCGCCCGCCCAAACCTGGGGGACGGCGCATACGGCCGCAATGATCAACAAAGCGCGAAGCAGCATCGCACCGCTTATACCCCTGGGGGGTATGCCAGGCAAGCTACTCTGCGGGGCTCGCCTGGGCGCCGTCGACCATGCCCATCTCGCCCCAAAGCTTGCGCCCCTTGGCGAAATAGCGCTGCTCGATGGCCAGCATCGCGGGCGTCACGAACAACGTCAGCACCGTGGAGAACGCGAGCCCATAGACGATCGCCGTCGACAGCGGCACCCACCAGTCCGCCGTCGGCCCGCCGAACTCGACCTTCCGCTCGAAGAAGTCGACATCGAATTTGTACATGAGAGGAAGAAGCCCGAAGATCGCCGTCCACGTAGTCAGCAACACCGGCCGCATACGCTGAACACCCGTGCGGATGATCGCGTCCATCGGCTTGAACCCTTGATCGAGCAAGACGTGGAACGTGTCCACGAGCACGATGTTGTGGTTCACCATGACGCCGATGAGCGCCACGATCCCGGTGCCGGTCATGATCACCGAGAACAGCTGCCCCTCGATCAGCATGCCGAGCAACGCGCCGAAGATCGAGAAAATGACCGCCGACAAGATGACGAGCGCGTGCCAGAAATTGTTGAACTGGATGATCAAGATCGCGCCGATCGCCAGCAACGCGATGGCGAAGGCGATGATCAGGAACTGCCCGGACTCATTCGCCTCTTCGTCCGCGCCGCGGAATTTGACTCGAACTTGCTTGTCGAGGCCCTCGGCCTGAACCCACTTGCGGATCTCGCTGATGCGCTCGCTGGTGTTGAAGCCCTCATCCGAGATTACGTTCGCGCGCACGAGCCAGATGCGCAGGCCGTCCACACGCTGAACGCGGTTCACCTGCTGTTGCGGCGTTCGCTTTACGAAATTGGTGATCGGCACCGCGCCTTCGCGGGTGTTGATATAGAGCTGGTCGAGCGCGCTGATGCCGCGCCCTTCGATGGGATAGCGCACGCGGATGTCGATCTCGTCCTCGGCGTCGTCGGGCCGGTACTCGCCGACCTTGATGCCGTTGGTGATCAACTGCACCGCAGCGCCGATCGTACCGACATCCGCGCCGAACTTGCCGGCCTGTTCGCGATCAATCGTCAACGCCCACTCGATACCAGGCAACGGACGCGAATCTTCAATGTCGCGCAGACCCTTCATCCCGTCCAAATGCTTGCGCACTTTGTCGGTGACGCTGTCCAGCAACGGATGGTTCTCCGACCCGATCTCGACCTGAATCGCTTTGCCCGTCGGTGGACCGCCTTGAGCCTCGAACAATTCGACTTGAATACCGGCCATGCCCTCGACGCGTTTGCGCATCGCTTTCCAGATCGGCTTTGAATCCCCGCGCTCTTCAAACGGCTTCAGTTCCATGAACACGCGGCCGATCGTGTCGACGGGCGCTTGCCCGCCGCCGCTCGCCGTGATGCCTGACACCGTATAGACCGAGTGCAATTCAGGCAGGCCGAGTACGCGCTTCTCCACTTCCATCACGAGGTCGCGCTTCTCGTCGGCGGAAAGGTTGCCGCGCGCGCGAATGAACAAGGAGGCCTCGTTCGTGTCCTGCTCGACGAACAGCTCGACGCCCTTACCGAACGTGAACAACCCAACCGTAATGGCTCCAAGCACGGCGCCCACAAGCGCAAGTACGATAAACGGATGACGAACCGCGACGGTCACGAGCCGCGCATACACGCCGACCCAGCCGCCGATCGCGTAGAGGTCGCCCTTTTCGGAGAGATGAATGGCCCGCTCGGTCGCCGCGTGCGCCTTCTCCGGCTTGCCCAGCAACGCGCCGATCGTCGGCAGGAACAGCAGCGACACGAACATCGACGCCGTCATGATGAAAATCATGGTCAGCGGCAGATAGCTCATGAACTTGCCCGTCACGTCGGGCCAGAACAGCATCGGCGCAAACGCGGCCAGCGTGGTCGCGGTCGACGACACGACCGGCCAGAACATGCGCCGCGCGGCTTCCGCAAACGCTTCGCGCTTCGAGAATCCTTCCGTCATCTTCCGGTCGGCGAACTCGACCACAATAATGGCGTTGTCGACCAAAAGGCCGACGGTGATCACCATGCCGAACATGATCATCACGTTCAGCGTATAGCCGCCGAACCAAAGGCACAGGAACCCGATCAAGAACGAAGCGGGGATCGAGAACCCGACGATCAACCCCGACCGCAAACCCAAAGCCGCCACGACCACGACCATGACCAGCGCGACCGCCAACAGGATGGCGTTCGTCAAATGTCGCAGCTGCTTGCCGATCCAGTACGACTGGTCGAACGAGTAGTCGATGGTGATGCCTTGCGCGATCTGCGGCTTGGCGGCGTCCACGGCCTTTTTGACGCGATCGATCGTGTCGATGACGTTCTCGCCGATGCGCTTCGTGACTTCGATGGCAATCGCAGGCTGGCCGTTGTAGCGCAGATACTGGTTGCGATCGAGGAACGTTCGCCGCACGTCGGCGATGTCGGCCAACGTCACGACGCCGTCGCCGCTGACCTTCACCGGCAGATTCAAAACGTCTTCAGGCTTCTCGACGAGCCCCGGAACCTTGACCGCGAACCGCCCGCGTCCCGTGTCGACGTTGCCGGCAGGGATCAGTTGGTTGTTGACGCTGACCAGCCGGAACAGATCGGTGCTCGACACGCCGTAGGCCTGCACCCGCGCCTGATCGATGACGATCTCAAGCACCTCGTCGCGCTGCCCCGACAGATCGGCGCTGAGCACACCGGTTACGGATTCGATATCGCGCTCGATGCGCTTGGCCGCGCGCAACATCGTGCGCTCCGGCAGGTTGCCCGACAGCACGACAGAGATCACAGGGTTCAACGCGATGTTGAACTCGCTGACCTGCGGCTCCTCAGCGTCCTGCGGCATCTCCGGACGGGCCAGGTCGACCTTCTCCTGCACGCGCTGGCGCGCCAGGTTCTTATTGAAATTCACATCGAACTCGAGCTGGATCGCGGCGTAGCCTTGGCTCGCCGTCGATGTCATCCGCTTCAAGCCCTCGACGGACTTCAGCTGCGTCTCAAGCGGACGCACCATCAAACGCTCGGCGTCCTCCGGCGAAATACCAGGCAACGTGACGACGACGCTGAAGATCGGAATGGGTATGTCCGGGTCGGCTTCCTTCGGGATGACGATGAACGCCACCGTACCCAGGATGATGACCGCGACCAAAAGGCTGAGCGTCAGCCGCGAACGCGCAATGGCCCAATCGACCAACCCGGTCATGTCTGCTGCCCGTTATCGGTAACCGCGTTCACTTCCTGGCCTTCGTTCACGAAGTCCTGGCCCACGGTGATGATCGTGACCTGCTTGGGCAGCCCCGTGACCCACACGCCGTCAGGCCCGTCGCCGATGATCTTGATCAGCACGAAGCGCACGCGCTTGTTCTGATCGACGATGCGCACGCCAAGCTGGCCGCGCTCGTCCAGCGCCAAAATCGCCGGAGAGATCTTGTGCGCCTCGACCGTCGCCGCCGCGATGTGGATTTCAGCCGTAATGCCGTCGCGGATCAGGCCGTTAGGATTGGGCACCTCAAGCTCGACGCGGAACGTCCGCGTCGCCGAGTCCGAACTCTTGGCGACAAAGCGCACCTTGCCCTCGACCCGCTCGCCGGTGACCAGCTTCGCCCAGCCGGTGTTGCCGATCTGGATGAAGTGCACGTCCTGCTCGGACACGCGGCCGACGACCAGGAACGGGTCGAGCGCCACGACCAGCGCGCAGGCCTGCCCCGGCGACAGGTAGTCGCCGACATCGACCATGCGATCATCGACGACGCCGTCGAACGGCGCCTTGATCTTCGTGTTTTCGAGCTCCTTCTCCATGCGCTCGACCTCGGCCTTCGCCGCTTGATACGCGGCCAAGTCGCCGGCGACCGACGTCGGTGAGCGGAAACCCTTCTCCTGCAACGTCTTCGACGCTTCGTACTCGAGCTTGCGCTGCGTCATCGTCGCGCGCGCCTGCTCCAGCATGGCGCGCCGCGCATCGACGTTTAGCTCGCAGATCGTGTCGCCTTTCTTGACCATCGTGCCTTTATCGGCGCGAATGAAGGCGACTTTGCCGGCGGTCTCGGCCCGCACTTGAACCTTGCGCAGCGCCTGCGTCTGGCCGCGCACGATCACATCCTGTTGGCGCATAGTGGCGGTAATCGTCCGCACACGGACGGTTGGTAGGGGCTTGGCGTCTTTCGTTTCGGTCGCCGCCGGGGCAGGGCTGGCCACACCCGGCTTAGTGGCGGTCTTCGCCGGCTGCGTCGTTTTCTTGCCCGAGTCGGGCATCACAAGCTGCGCCAATTCCTGCACGCGATTGATCTCGCCCGACGCCACCCACGCGGCGAGCACGAGAAAAATCACCACGGCCACGACGTAGGACCGCCGGATCGGGGAACTCGAAACGCTATCGTCGTCGTCGTGACTCATCGAACTTACTCGGTGTGCGCGAACTGCGCGATTCGTTCGCGCCTTCGTCTACGTGGGTAGAGGTTGACTTCGGAGAAGTTGCAGTATGGCCGCGAGCGCCTAAAAGTAGGCAAACGTTCCCGTTTTGATCACGAAAAACGTATCGATTCGTCGCAAGCCGCCCCGCCTCCGTGCTCCGCCATCCCCCATCTGGCCTGGTTGCTTACCGGAAGGGGGGCTACTAGGCAACTTACAATAGTGTGACCGAACCGGCCGGTGCCGTTCCCAAAGGAAGTACTCCGAAAGGTCGAATCACATGCTTAACGCAAGAGTCGAAAAGCAACTTGCAACTACAAAACGAAACGCCGCTAAGTCCCAGTCTTCGCGAAGAATTCCGGCCACAGCGGGTAGCAATATTCTTGACGCGACGATAGTTTGCCTCGCGACTCTTTGATTTGGGCGATGTGGTGTTGGGCCACGTCGATCGGTCTTTGCTTCTTACCCCTGGGGGAGACCTCGAATGAAATTCTACGTTCAAGCTGCGCTCGCGGCGCTGTTGGTTTGTGCACCTGGCTGGAGCGCCAGTGCAGAACCTGTCGGCAACACGTCGGCGGTTATCCCGAATGCATCGCAAGTGCCGCCACAAGGCACGCGCAGCGATTTGAAGCTGAAAGACCCGATCATTCGCAACGCCGAACTGGCGACGGCTGAGCGCGGCGCGCTTGAAGTCACCTTCCTCGACGGCTCGAAACTGACCATGGGTCAAAACTCGCGCCTCACAGTCGACGAGTATGTCTACTCAGGCCCCGGCGGGACCGGCAAGCAAACCATTCGCTACACCAAAGGCATCTTCCGTTTCGTGTCGGGTTCGATCCCGAAGGAGAACGTGAAGGTCGAAACGCCGACAGTCACCATCGGTATTCGCGGCACGATCTTCCGCTCCGCACTCGACGACGACGGCAAGGGCGCGATCTCGGTCGAGTACGGCCCCAATGGCGAGGAATACGAAGTCGTCGTGACGTCGAAGGAAACGGGCAAGACGATCGTCTTGAAGTCCGGCCAGAAAGTCGCGTTCGACAGCGCCGGCGTTTTCGAAGGCATCGTCGACGGTCAGGTTGAAGGCTGCAACTAACCCCCTTGCTTGCAGACGGACGCCAAACCCCCACCGATAAAGTTTGATGAGGTTCAAGATGAAGAGTCAGATGCGCAATAAGGCGAGACTCCTCTCGCGCGTGTCGACCATCGCGGTCATGGCCGCAGCGGGTGCTTTCGGCGCGGCGCAACAGGCGCAAGCAGATTGCACGACGACGAACGATCCCGGCGCGTCCGCCAGCGTAACCGTGACGGTGCCCGTGACTTGCGTGGTTATCAACGACGCTGTCACTGGTGACGTGACGAACGAGACCCTGGTCGGCGATCCGGGCACGGGCTACATTCCGTTCGAGATCAGCGCCGACGTCGGTGGTCAGGTAATCAACGACGGCAACATCTTCGGCGGTTACTTCAGCGGCAAGGGCGGGGACGCCGGCGCGCTGACGATCTTCGGCGACGCGACCGTCACCGGTGGCATCGTCAACAACCTCGCTATCACCTCGACGACGGGCAACGGCATCCAGCTTGGCCTGGGCGGTGAGAACGGCGGCGGGAACGTCCTGGGCGGCATCACGAACACCGACGACATTTCGTCCGGTGGCCGTTATGGCATCGCGGCGCTCGATGGATCGCTCTCAGGCGGCATCACCAACCAGAACAACGCCACGATCAGCGGCGGCCTTGCCGCTATCTACGTGGCGAATACGTTCGGCGCTTGGTCGGGCGACATCACCAACTCCGGTCAAATCTCGGGCCTGAACGCAGCGATCCAGTTGGGCCAAGACGGCGGTGAAAATCCTGCCCTCATCAACTTCGACGGCGCCATCGTCAATAATTTCAACGGCACCATCGACAGTTCGGGCGGTCCCGCCATCAACATCACGGACGATGTTGCAACCTTCACCGGCGGCATCAGCAACAGCGGCCAGATTGCGGGCGGCACCAACGCCATCATCATCAACGCGGAGTCGTTCTCCGGCGGGGTCTTCAACAACGGCGGCGCGACGATCGAAGGGTTCGACGGAGACGCGATTCACTCGTTCGCGGGCAGCTGGTCTGGCGGCTTCACGAACTTCGGCCAAGTAACGGGCTCGCAGGACGGCTTCGAGTTCGTCGGCGGGTCCTTCAACGGCGATGTGCAAAACGCCGGCAACGTATCCGCCGGAAGCTCGGGCATCCGCATCTTTGCCGAAGCATTCGGCGGTGACGTGACGAACTCCGGCTTCATTTCCAGCGGGCTTCGCGGCGTTGTCATCGATGCGACCGACATCACGGCCGCGGACGGCGAAAGCCCCGCGCAGATCACCAACACCGGCACGATCTCGGCCGGCGGGACCGGTCTCTACGTCTACGGCAGCAACGTTCAAGCCAACTTCACGAACACGACCAGCGATCCGCTCCTCTTCCCACCCGGCGTGATCACCGCCGAAAGCGGTGCCGCCGTCATTTTGACGGCCGACACGCTGTGGCAAGGCAATATCACCAACGAGGGTTTGTTGTCGGGCACGTACGGCATGGTCGTCGGCGGCACCGCATCGGACGGTTTCTTCGTCAACTCTTCCGGCGGTGCCTACGAAGGCACGATCACGAACACTGGAACGATTCAGGGCATTTATGGCGGCCTCGCCATCGTCGGCGACGGCGTGACCGGCAACCTGAACAACGGCGGTCTGCTCGACGGCGGGTCGACAGGTCTCTACGTCAACGCCGCGACCTGGACCGGCAACATCACGAACACCTCCACCGGGGTCATCCACGGCGGCAGCACCGGCGCTTACATCAATGTTGGCGCGTTCACTGGCAATATCGTGAACGACGGCGTCATCCACGGTGATGACCTCGACACGGGTCTGCACATCGTCGCTACGACCTACACCGGCGATATCATCAACAATGGATCGCTCTACGCCCCGTCGAATGGCCTGCATGTCCAGATCGGCACGCTCAACGGCACCATCACCAACACCGGCACGATCGAAGCGACAACCATCGGCAACACGGCAGTCCGGCTTGAAGTCGGCAACGGCGCGTTGTTCACGAACACCGGCGGTGGCCTAGTCTTGGGCGACGTCGTGTTCGGCGGCAAAGCGGCGTACGACTTCGTCGGCGAGAACGGCGGCATCGAAGGGAGGCTCCTCGGCGAGGACGACGGCTTCGGCGGCAACGACGACACGATCACCGTTCAGAACGGCACGCAGTACTTCTTCTTCGAAGGCAAATCGACGGCCCCCGGCATCGATAACTTCGCGTCCTTCACCGTCGAAGACGGCGGCACGGCGGTGCTAGGTTCGCGCTTCGTCGGCGACTCGAATGGCAGCACCGAGTTCCACGCCAACGTCGATAACGTTGTCGTCAACGACGGCGGCACGCTCTACATCGACCAGGCCGCAACGCTCGCGGTCGCCAACAACTACACGCAGGGCCCCAACGGCACTGTGATGTTCTACCTCGGCGCGCCGGGCGGCTCGGGCTTCTCGAGCCTCACGGGCGTGCAAACGGCCGGCGCCGGCGACTACGGCCAGATCCTGGTTGAGGGCACGGCGACGCTGGACGGCAACATCGCGGCCCTCCTCGATCCGGCCTTCGGCTCGGCGAACCCCGATCTTGAAGCCGTCGAGTACAATGACGTGATCGTCGCCGACGGCGGCATTGTCGGCGACTTCTCGACGCTCGCGCTTATCAACAGCAACTCGATCTTCGAGCTCGACCAGATCATCGACGGCAACACCGTCGACCTGCGCGTACAGCGCACGGCCGACGTCGGCCACATCGGCAGTCTGCCCGGCATCGTGGTGGAGATCGCCGGGCCGTGGAAGTCGATGGTCAACGACCGGTCCAACGGTATCGGTTCGGGCTCATGCGGCCTGGCCGGCGCTGCCGGCGGCTCGTGCTTCAATCAGTTCGCGCAGAGCGGTCCGGGCGCAGGCCAAGTCATGACCGACGCCTCGCCGGGTGAAGATCCGTTCGGCTGGCTGCGCACGGGCGTACGCCGCGTTGGCGAGACGGCCGTGTGGGGCCGCGCAGTCGGCGTCTGGGGTGAAACCGACGGCGACGCCGGCTCTTCCGGAACGGATTTCGATATCGTGGGCGGTATCGTCGGCGTCGATCACGTCTTCTCGCCGCTGCTGTTGGCCGGTGTTGCCGGTCAGTGGACGACGTCGGACATCGACTTCAATGGTCTGCCCGACAACGCCGAAGTCGACAGCCTCGAACTCGGCGCCTACATGTCCTACGGCGACACGCGTCTCTATCTGAACGCCAACGCCAGCGTCATCTGGCACGACATCGAAGTGAACCGCTTCGGCGCCGGCACGCAGGCGTTCGGCGATTACGACGGCACGACCATCTCGGGATACGTCGAAGCCGGCAAAATCTTCGAGACGCAAAGCGGCTTCCGCATCCAGCCTCTGATCGCGTTGAGCTACGCGCATCTTGAGACGGACGCCTACAGCGAAACGGGCGCGGGCACGCTGCTCAACGTCTTCGAGTCTGACTTCGATACGTTGAAGAGCAACGTCGGCGCGCGCTTTGCCTATCCGATCGCGATGCAGTCCGGCCGCAAGCTGGTGCCGGAAGCGAGAATCGTCTGGGCGCATGAGTTCCTGGACGATCAATCCTCGTTCCTGGCGACCATCCAAGGCGGCCTGCCTACACCGAGCCTGATTGTCGGCGAAGAATACGCGCGCGACACGTTGATCCTCGGCACGGGCCTGACCGCGCCGCTGTCGGACTCGACGACGCTGTTCATCGACTACGATGCTGGCCTCAACGAGGACATCACGACGCACACCCTATCGGCGGGCTTCCGCACGCGCTGGTAAAGGTCGGTTCCAAACGAATGCGAAGGGGCCCAACGGGCCCCTTCTTAGTTTCTAGGGCGCCTTCGGCTTCGACAGAGCGGTGACGATTCAGTCTCACCACAAAGCCTCGAAGCACACGAAGGCTCACGAAGGTGTTTGCGCCGCAGGCGATGATGCATGAGCGGCGCTGCGCGCCGAAGAAAAAGCCCTAGCTTCGTGAACCTTCGTGTTCTTGGAGCCTTCGTGGTGAAGCTGACTCGGCCCCGCACGTCCGCCTCAAGTAACGCGCTCTAGAACCGCATCAAATGCCCGATCCGCACGGAAGCCTGCGTCGTGCCCGATCGATAATGCGCCCCGTTGATCAGATCGCCGCTTTCGCCCAGCGATACGAAGACCTCGGACCCCGGCATGAACTCCCAGCGATAGCGCGCCGACAAGCCGAACGCCTCGGAGATGTTGTCGTACTGCGTCTGCGTCTTCAGCTGCATGTCCGGCGTGAAGTTCAGCGTGACGTTTAACGCCCAAATCTGAATCTCAAGATCGCCCGTCGGCAGCGTGATGTTGTAAAAGGAATGCTCCGCCCCGATCTCCCAAGACGTATCCGGCCGCCAGCTGAGGGACAGATACGTCCGCAAGAGATCGCCGTCGAAGTAACTGCAGCACTCGACCTCGCCCACGACCGCAAACGGCCGCCCGATCGCCGATTCCATATAGAGCTTCGCGTTCGTCCACGTGTACTCGTTCGCCGGCACCAGAACGTCGCGCGGCAGGAAGAACGGCTCGCGAATGTTCTCATAGAGATTGAAAACATCCAGGAACACCGCATCGGTCTCCTGCGTCATGAACCCGAACCATCCGCCGTTCTCGCGCGTCTCCAGCACGTTCTCGAGGTCGGTCGTGAAGTGATACCAAGTCCCCGTTTCGAAGAACCGGACCCAGGAATCCTTCGGCCGCGGCTGCCAAAAGAAGTTACCGTCATAAAGCCGGATGCCGGGCCGGTTCACGAAACCCAACGCCGGATAGAAATTCTCGCCCACTTCCTTGAACTGAAACCGCGCCGAGAACGGCTGGTTCGGATAGGAAAGATGCGCGCCGAATGAATCGTCGTCGCCGTAAACGTCCGAGAAACTGCGCTCGTAGAAGAAGTCGGCCTTGAACGTATCGCCGTTAAACCAAGTCGAATTGCGATACTGAAAATCAGCCCCCGCAACCGTGTTCTCGGTCAGCCCCGTCGGATCGCCGTTCGTAAACACGATCCCAAGTTCCGACTCCCCGAACACCGGCTGCGTGATCCGTGCCGCCGACAAAATCTGCCCGTCATACTGCTCGGTCCCTTCCGCCGCCACGATAAGTCCGCCGATGCCCAGCGACCCGATCTGCCCCGACAGCTTGCCACCAGCGACAATGTCGACCGGAAACCCGTCGACCAGGCCGATATTGCGCGAGAAGAAGGGCCGCCCGTTCACCGAATCCGCCAGATTGTTGCCGCCGAATTCGAAGACCGAGGCGTCTTGCAAAAAGAAGTCCCGCGTCTCCGGAAAGAAGAGCCCAAAGCGGCCGGTATTGACCTTCCGCGCGTCCAGTGGCGTGTCGGAGAAATCCGTGTTGAAGGTCAACGTCCCGGTGAGCGCCGGCGTGATCTTGTAATAGGCGTTGCCGGACGGCTCGAAGCGAACGTCATCCTCACGCGGTGGTACCCATTCGTGCTTGTAGCGCAGGCTGCCGTAGAGCTTGAGGTCGAGGCCCAGCCCCTGCGCAGTTCCGGCGACACCTTGCAACGTCCCCGACCGCGAAATGTCGACCGACGGCAGCTGATTGCGGATCTGCGACCAGCGAATGCGCTCGCCCTTGCGCCGGATAAGGCGGAAAAGGTCGAACCCCCAATCGCCGCGCGCGATGTCATAGGAGATGCTGCGGAAGGGGATCGCGACCTCCGCCATCCACCCGTCGGCCACGCGCCGCGCCTTCGCGCTCCAAATCGTATTCCATTCAGGCAGGAACGACGTGTTGTTCTCGATCAAAGCATCCGACCGAGCACCCAACGGATTGACTTCGAACGCATACCCGTCGCGCCGCGACATGTAGGGATCGAGATAGATCCGGAACACGTCGTCCTTCGAGATATCGCCGTCGCGCGCCTTGATCGACGCGGTCACCTTGTCCGGCTCGCTGTCATAGGCGTGGAGCGAGAAATAGAGATTGTTCTCGTCGTACAGCACGCGAACGACGGTCCGCTCGCTCCCGGGCGCGCCTTCCTTCGGCTCAAGTTGATAGAACTCGTCGATCGCCGGCGCGCGCTGCCACACGGCGTCCGAGACATCGCCGTCGATCACCGGCGCCTGCGCACCGTCGATGCGCGTCGCAACAGCCGAAGGCTGGTAAGTCGAAAAGTCACGCGCACCGCGGGCAGGCGCAGTCTCGGCCGCAAACGCCGATCCACCCACCACTGTCCCCGCAAGCGTCACCGCGACCCGCGCCAAAATCCGCGCGAGCCTATCCCCCCGTCGAGCGCGCATTTCTCCCCCGCGAACCCTCCGTACACAGACAACATAAGCGGGCAGACACATGCCCGTTAAATTTCGCTGAGATGGTTCACGAGCGGGTGAGAGCCCGCGCAGCCACGAGCCGAAGCCGCGCAAAACGTCGTCGCGCAAAGGCCACAGCCCGGGACTGTCACGCAGCGCGTAAGCATGAATCAATTACAGGTTGCTACCCTCCGTGGTTAATCTGCTATACGGTTACAACCTAGGGGACAGTGACTTTTCGTACCGGTGCCGGGGGGCCCAGCTAATGGGATCGCTGATTCTGTTCGTTTTGGGCGTTGCCGCCCCGTTGGCGGCCGCGCTGGCGGTCATGTGGCTTGAGGAGCGCCGGCGCGCGCACGTCCGGATGCACTTCGACCGCGTGTCCCAGGACAACCGTGGACTGAAGCTCGCCCTATCGACCAAAGACGCCAAGGCCGCCGGCAACGCCGCTGCCGCCGTCAGCGTCCCCGCCGATGTCGACCCCAAGGAAGTGAACCGCCTCGTCACCCAACTCGCCGAAGCCGGCATCCTTATGGAGTGGCTTCGCCTCGGTCTGAAGTCGCCCGCAGAGGTCAGCGCTCACCTGCTCGGCGTCAGCGAACAAGAAGCCGAAATGCTTCATCAGGCGACGTCGGAATGGGGCGCGCACGGTGTCGCCGCAGCACTGGATCGGCTGAAGGGCCGCCTCGCCGCCGTCGCCGAGATGGAAATGATCTGGGCCGACCCGCATTCGCACGGCGATCGCGACGCGTCGGCCATGCTCGAGCGCACCATGTGGGTCTTCGAACCGGAATACGTGGTGGGCGAGGGGCGCTTTGCCGTCGACCCGCAAATCGGCGCCGTGTCGAAGCCGGCCGTCGGCGCCTCGCTCGCGCCAGGACAGAACAAGGACGGCGAACCGACGCTGGTCGTCGAACTCAAGAACGCGCGCGTCACCATCGGTGCGGAGCAACAGCTGCAAGCCTGGAACAACGTCCGCGAACTCATCCGCGGCGGCCACGTGCGCGAGCGCGACCCGGTCGAAGTCTTCGTCGTCGGCGGCGGCGTGGACGAACTGGAAGCCAATCCGCGCGTCGAAGGCCGCTACCGCAACGTCCGCATTACGTCGTACGACTACACGCATCTGATCGCGCGCGCGAAACGCCTGACATTCGGTCTCTACGATGAACTGAAGGACGTGTCGCCTTTCTTGCGCCAACACCGCGAAGCCATCGCCACGGCCGAACAACACGCCGCCGATCAAGCCGCCACCGAAGCGTCCGGCGTGTCGGTCGAAGACGACATCGTGCGTCCCGCCGACGAAGCCGACACGGTGCGCCACGCGGAATACGCCGAAGCGTCACAGCCTCACGGCGGCACTGAGCCCGAACCGCCGCCGCAAACGCGCCGAACCGGCTTCGGCGGCGACCACATCGTCATCGGTCAGCGCAAGCAACAAGCCGCGCAGTGACGTCCGCCTACAATCTGGTCCCTTACGACGTCGCGCATCTGCCCGAACTAACCGATCTGTGGGTGGCCGCCTGGAACAAGGCGATGCCCACGATTGATTTCGAAACCCGCCGCAGCTGGTTCGTCGATCACCTCAGCGCCGCGCATGACAACGGCGTCGAAGTAACATGCGCCTTCGATGCAGCGACCGGGGAGATGGCGGGGTTCATAACCCTCGAAAAGGCCAGCGGCCATATCGATCAGCTGGCGGTGGCGCCGGCGTATTGGAGTAGGCGGGCGGCCGACGCGCTTCTCGCGCACGCTAAGTCTAACGCGCCGTCGCTCAGGCTGGAAGTAAATCAGGACAATCCGCGCGCTGTGCGCTTCTACGAAAAGAACGGCTTCCATCGCCGCGCTGCCGGGTCAAATCCGACTTCAGGTCTGAAGACCTGGCGTTACGAATGGAAGCCGTAACTGGTTTGCGCGGCACGCTAAGTCGCAGGCGGCGTGCGGACGAAGCCGAATATCAGGCTGAGTACGAACAGCGCGATGAACACAAAGAAAATGATCTGCGCGATACCGGCCGACGCCGACGCAATGAGGCCAAAGCCGAACAGCCCGGCAATCACGGCGATGGCCAAAAAGCCCAATGCCCAAGTCAACATGTGAAGTCCTCCAAAAGCTCGCCGCGGGTCGTCCGCCGCGTCGGGAGAGGTAACGCCACGTCGATGGCTAGGTTCCTGCGTTTGCACGCCAATCGGCCGTTGGAGAAGTTACCAAGACGGCCGCGCTCTGGACTTCGGTTCCCCCGCTGCCTATTTTTGGCAGCATGGGTACGGCAAAAACGACTCGGTTGACCGAACAGCAGTTCGCTCGCGTGGCGCGCGCGCTGGCTGAGCCGCGTCGCTACCAAATCCTCAAGGAACTGGGCGCTTGCAAGGATTCCATGATGTCCTGCAGCAGCGTCAACAAGGCCCACCGCGTCAGCGCGGCGACGCTTTCCCACCACTTCAAGGAATTGGAGACGGCGGGCCTTATTGAGATCGTGCGCGAAGGCAAATTCGCCAATCTGATCCTCCAGCGCGACGTTTTGCGCGCCTATTTGGACCAACTCGCGAAGATTTAAGCACGCAAGCTTTGCGTGAAATCGCATCGCGCTGCCCAACAATTAGACACTTATAAAATTATCGAACAACGGGTTGACCGGCCGCTATCCGACACTTAGATGCTCATCTAATCATCTAACCGTGAAGGAGAGCCTGCCATGAGCCGTTTATCGGGAAAAGTCGCCGTCGTGACCGGCGCGTCGAAGGGAATCGGGGCCGCCATCGCCAAGGCGTTCGCCGCGGCCGGCGCGTCCGTCGTGGTGAATTACGCCTCGGACAAAGCCGGTGCGACCCGCGTCGTCTCCGAAATTGAAGCCAAAGGCGGCAAAGCCGTCGCCGTCCACGGCGACGTGTCGAAGGCCGCCGGCGTCAAGCAGCTTTACGACATCGCCAAGGAATCCTACGGCCGCCTCGACGTCGTCGTGAACAACGCCGGCGTATTCAAGTTCGATGCGCTGGAAGAGGTAACCGAGAAGGAGTTCCACCGTCAGTTCGACATCAACGTGCTGGGCCCGATCCTGTCGGCGCAGGAAGCGGTGAAGCACTTCGGCCCCACAGGCGGCAGCATCATCAACATCAGCTCCGTCGTCGCCACGAACCCGGCGCCGTCGTCGGTGATCTACAGCGGCACGAAGGGCGCGCTCGATACCATCACCCTCTCGCTGGCGCGCGAACTGGCCCCGCGCAAAATCCGCGTCAACGCGATCAGCCCCGGCCCCGTCAACACCGAAGGCGCCCGCGACCTTGGCATCGCCGACAGCGAGTTCGGTAATCAACTGATCGCCTCAACCCCGCTCCGCCGCCTCGGCGAACCCGACGACATCGCATCCGTCGCCGTGTTCCTCGCCTCAGCCGACGCAGGCTGGATAACCGGTGAAACGATCCGGACCGCTGGCGGCATGCGCTAACCGCTTAAAAATCCCGCCAATCCGCAAACCTTGAGGACAGCCGCAAAATGCGAGCTCTACGAAACTATCTTCGAAACAACGCGATCGCGGCAGGCATAGCCTTCGCGACCGCGACCGCCGGCATCGTGGTCGGCACCTACTACAACTCCCACGCCGAGGCCGCTCCCCAGGCCGAGGCGCCCCCGCCCACGCGCGTTGAAGCCACGCGCGTGGTGCAGTCGTCGCTCACGAAATCCATGCAAGTCGTGGGCGACGTCGAATCCGGTGAAGCGGTCAATCTGCGCTCCGAAATCACGGGCCGCATCGACCGCGTCGCCTTCGCCGACGGTCAAACCGTCAAAGCCGGCGACCTGCTGATCAAACTCGACGGCAGCGTCCAAGAAGCCGAACTCGACCGCGCCCTCGCGAACCTAAGCCTGTGGCAGAACAACGTCGCCCGCTACGCCAAGCTGGTGCAGACCGGCGTCGTCTCCAAGGTGAAGCTCGAAGAGGCGCAGTCCGAACACAACCTGGCCCGCGCCAACGTGAAGCTGGCCGAAGCCAACCTGGCGAAGACGCAAATACGCGCGCCCTTCGACAGCAAGGTCGGCATCCGCAGCGTAAGCCCGGGCGACTACGTCTCGCCCGGTGACAGCCTGGTCAACGTCGACAAGGTCGGCGAAGTGAAGGTGCTCTTCACCGTGCCGGAACGCTTCCTGCACGATCTAAAGCAGGGCGCCGAAGTCGAGCTCAGCGTCGACGCACTCCCCGGCGAAACGGTGAAGGCCAAAGTGCTCGCCATCGAGTCCCGCGTCGCCGCCGACAGCCGCAGCATCCGCGTCCAAGCGGTCGCGAGCAACGCCGACGGCAAACTCTACGCCGGCCAGTTCGTGACGGTGAACCTGCCGATCCGTGAAGTGGAGGCCGCACTGTTGGTGCCTGACCAGGCCCTCGTCCCGCAAGGCGGCGACGTCTTCGTCTACCGCATCGACAACAACACGGTGAAACGCATCGCCGTGAAGACAGGCCTGCGCGCGAACTCCCAGGCGCAGATCCTGGCGGGCCTCAGCGTCGGCGACCTCGTCGTCACCGCGGGCCAGCAAAAGATCCAAGACGGCGCGTCGGTTCAGGTCGGCCCGCCGAGCGTCGTCCAGGTTCTGGCGACGCCCGAAGAAGAAACCGCGCCGAACTAATCGGCCGGCACGAACAGGGGATTCCATCATGCGCCTCTCAGAGATCAGCATCTCCCGTCCCGTCTTCGCGACGGTCATGAGTCTCATCATCGTTCTACTTGGGCTCGTGAGCTACAACGCCCTCACGATCCGCGAGTACCCGAATATCGACGAGCCCGCGATCACCGTGACGACCGCCTATCCGGGCGCCAGCGCACAGTTGATGGAATCCCAAGTCACCAAAATCATCGAAGACTCCATCGCCGGCATCGAGGGGATCAAGACGATCTCCTCGATCAGCCGCGAAGGCACCAGCGTCATCAGCGTCCGCTTCAACCTGAACCGCGAACAAGACAACGCCGCCGCCGACGTACGCGACCGCGTCGCCCGCGTGCGCGGCAGCCTGCCCGACGAAATCCAAGAACCCATCGTCGCCAAGGTCGAGGCCGACTCCGAACCGATCCTCTACCTCGTGCCCGTCAGCACCACCCACAGCGTGGCCCAGCTCACCGACATCGCCGACCGCTACATCCAAGACCAGTTGCAAACCATCAACGGCGTCGCCGAAGTCTACATCTTCGGCGCCCGCCGCTACGCCATGCGCATCTGGCTCGACCCGTTGAAACTGGCCGCACACCGCCTGACGACCGCCGACGTAGAACGAAGCCTGCGCAGCCAAAACCTCGAAGTCCCCTCAGGCCGCGTCGAAGGCCAACAGCGCGAGTTCTCGGTCCTCTCGAACACCGACATCAACACGCGCGAGCAGTTCGAAAACGTGATCATCGCCAACCGCGAAGGCCACCAAATCCTCCTGAAAGACGTGGCCCGCGTGAGCCTGGGCGTGGAGGACGACCGCGTCGCCTTCCGCTTCAACCGCAAGAACGCCGTCGCGCTCGGCATCGTGAAGCAGTCGGTCGCCAACCCCCTCGACATCTCCCGCGACGTCGACGCCATCCTGCCCACCATTCAGGCGAACCTGCCGCAGGGCATCACGATCCGCAAAGCCTACGACTCGACCGACTTCATCCGCTCGTCGATCGACAACGTCTACAGCGCCCTCGGCGAGGCGGTCCTCTTGGTCGTGGCCATCATCCTCCTCTTCCTGCGCAGCCCGCGCGCGGCGCTCATCCCGGTGATCACGATCCCGGTCTCCCTCATCGGCGCCTTCATGCTGATGGCGCTCTTCGGCTTCTCCATCAACACGCTGACCTTGCTCGCGATGGTGCTCGCCATCGGCCTCGTCGTCGACGACGCGATCGTGGTCCTAGAAAACATCTACCGCCACGTCGAAGAAGGCATGCCCCCGATGGAAGCCGCGCGCAAAGGCGCCGGCGAAATCGGCTTTGCCGTCATCGCGATGACGATCACGCTCGCCGCCGTCTACGTCCCCGTCGCCTTCATGGAAGGCCGCACCGGCAAACTCTTCACCGAATTCGCGCTGACGCTGGCCTCGGCGGTCGTCATCTCAGGCTTCGTCGCCCTCACGCTCACGCCGATGATGAGCAGCCTCCTGCTGAAATCCAACCATCAGCAAGGCCGCGTCGCCGCCGCTCTCGAACGCGGACTGAACGCGCTCGACGCCGGCTATCACAGCCTTCTCTCGCGCGTACTCCGCGTGCGCTGGCTCGTGTTCCCCGCACTGGCGGTCGTGGCGCTCGCAACCACATTCGTGTTTAGCCAACTGCGCTCCGAACTCTCGCCGCTCGAAGATCGCGGTGCCGTCTTCATGGCCTTCATCGGACCCGAAGGCGCGACCGTCGACTACATGGCGACCTACGCGAACCAGCTCGAAGAGAAGATCGCGGAGATCCCCGAAATCTCGCGCTTCGGCGTCGCTTCAGGCATCGGCGGCGGGCGCTTGGCGATCGCGAACCAAGGCCTGTCCTTCATGGGTCTCACGCCCTGGGATGAGCGCGAACGCAGCAGCAAGGACATCGCCGCCGACCTCGGCCCGAAACTATGGGACATACCGGGCGTGCTCGCATTCCCGATCTTGCCCGCCTCGCTCGGCGCCAACTTCTTTGCCAAGCCGGTGGAGTTCGTCATCAAGGACAGCGCGCCCTACGAAGAAATGTCGAAGAGCGTCGACATCTTTCTGGCGAAGGTGCGCGAGAATCCGCGCATCACGAACATCGACACCGACCTGAAGATCAACACGCCGCAGCTGAAGGTCGACATCGACCGCGAGAAACTCGCCGACCTCGGTATCAGCGTCGCCGACGCCGCCGGCGCGCTCGAAACCATGCTGGCCGGCCGCGAAGTCACGCGCTTCAAGCGGGCAGGGGAGCAATACGACGTTCTCCTCCGCGTCGAAGACGCGCAACGCACCGAACCCGAAAGCCTGGAACGCATCTTCCTGCGCACGGCGTCCGGCGCATTGGTTCCGTTGTCGTCGGTCGTCACCATCCACGACACGACCGCACCGCGAGACATGAACCACTTCGACCGCATGCGCTCCGTCACCGTCACGGCGAACCTCGCCGACGGCTACGCCTTGGGCGAAGCGCTGACCTTCCTCGAACAAACCGCGCGCGAGACGCTGCCGCCGACCGCCCGCGTCGATTTCGACGGCCAATCGCGCGAGTACAAGGAATCGAGCAGCGGCATCGTGCTCACCTTCGGCCTCGCGCTTCTCTTCATCTTCCTGGTGCTGGCAGCGCAGTTCGAAAGCTTCATCGACCCGCTGATCATCCTGATCACTGTGCCGCTCACGATGCTCGGCGCGCTCCTCGCGCTCTGGCTCACTGGCAACACGCTGAACATCTACAGCCAAATCGGCTTGATCACGCTCGTCGGCCTCATCTCGAAACACGGCATCCTGATCGTCGAATTCGCCAACAAGGCCGCAGAGGAGGGCAAATCAACCGTCGAGGCCGCCTTGCACGCCGCAACGCTGCGCTTGCGTCCGATTCTGATGACGACCGGCGCAATGGCGCTCGGTGCGGTGCCGCTAATCCTCGCCGAAGGCGCAGGCGCGGAGTCGCGGCATCAGTTGGGTTGGGTCATCGTCGGCGGCATGACCTTCGGCACGCTGTTGACGCTCTTCGTCCTGCCGGCGTTCTACACCTACTTCAGCCGCTCTCGTGCACGCACTGCCGCGCTGGCCCACGCCGTGCCGGTCGCCGCCTAGGTGTCAGGCGCCGCGCGTCGCGGCCACGAGTTTGGTGAAATCAACTTTCGCCAACGGCTCAAGTTCCTTGGTTAGGTTCGACGCCTGCTCCGATGCCTCGATCAGGAAATCGAACCCGCCGTCCCGGCGCTGACATTGATCGGCAAAGCGCGCCTGCAGATGATCGCGCCGCGGGCCTGCAATATCCGGATTCATCTTCAGCTCGGCCTCGATATCGTTCGCTTGTGCCGCCGCCTCCAGGGCACCCTCGACGCCCATCATGGTGCGCAGAAGTGTGATGTGAATCCGCGCGCGCAGGGCAGGGTCGCGCAACTCGAACAGCCGCTCGCGATTGCGATCGTAAACGTCAAGCTCACGCCGGATCATGCGCAGCAGCCGCATCGTCACCGGGCCATAAGGATCGCCGATCCCTCGCGCCCGTCCGGCAGCCCCCACCGTGACGCCCAGGAGCGCCATGATCTCGCCGAAGAACAGGGCGGCCTGCCGCTCGCGCCGCCGCGAGTCCACCCGATGCTCGATCTGTGTCGCGACAAACCCACCCGCCGTAGCCAAAACCGCGCCCGCGACAACGGCCCACAGCGTGTCCAAATTGGAGATGAAATCGAAACTTTCGGCACGTACCGGCACGACTCAAGGCCCCCGCAAAGCTCGGCCTAAGTCTAAGCCTGGCCGCCGCCCGCGCGAAGACCTTGCCGCCACAAAGGCTTAGGGCTAATAAGACGCCCCGCCATTGGGGGATCGTCTAACGGTAGGACTGCAGACTCTGACTCTGCCTGTCTAGGTTCGAATCCTAGTCCCCCAACCACTTCCGACCGCAACTTGATCCGACTGGGCACGGCACCTCGAAGCGCACGTGTTTGGCGGCATCTGGCTTGGTTGTCGTCGTGGCGCCCAAATTGGGCGACGAACCCGCTACGTCTCACACCGACCAAGAGCGGCTGGGCCGGCTTATGGATCCGGCTTGGTTAGTTCGTTTTGGGCGTGACCGCATCGATCCGAGCCATGAATTCCTTGAATTGGGCTTGCGACATCGTGCTCTCGCCAACGGCGCGGAGCTTGGCAGCGGCCGGCGGCAGGTCGAAAGCTAGCGATCGAATGTTGATGGTGACGTTTTTGAACGCCGGGGGCAGTTGCTTGCCGAGGTCGATTGCATGGCGCTTGAAGACGTCGATGCCGACGACCGCGTATACGGCGTCGCTCACGCTCTGATATGCGCCTTCAATACGGCACGGCGGCACGTTGGCTCCCTGCACGTCAATGGTGATGATCGAGCGCGCCGCGGACAGCGCAATCTTGGCGGAACAACGTACGTCAGCCGGCCATTCCATGGGATAAGAGCCCACGCAAACGCGTTTTACAAAAAGAAAGCGAAGGTCGTATTTCAGTGTCGTCTTACTCGTAAGCTTCGCGGCGGCTCCGACAACCTTGACGACATCGCTGCACGGCAGCGACCGGTCCAGCGCTTTGGCCGACAGGATCTTGATGTTCGCCAGGACGGAACTGACGTCCATCTCGGCAGTCAGCGCGACGCGAAAGCTGCCGTTGGGGTTGGGCGTAACGTGCCAACTCACAGTCGAGGGAAGCTGCACTTTGGCCGCGCCAAGGGTCGGGCGCGCTATGAAGTTCCTCGTGCCGTCGGCACCCGTGCCGGGCGCGATCATTGCCGACCACACGATGAGGAACCCAGCTATCATTCCCGCGCTAATCAGTCTCATGTGGAGGTTCTCGGTTAGCGGATCCCAACGGTGCAGAGCAGCGCACACGGCATCTCAAGCAGCTTCCGGCGAACGTCCCTTGATGCACATCAAACCACCCCACATTCCGGCGCACTCGCGGCTCAGATTCTTGATTTACCGCAAAGCCGGATCAGCCGATCCATGTCGATTTGGAACCAGGTTCGGACAGCCGCCGATCTTGCCGTTCGCCGCTGGCGCGTTGGATGGCCGCCAATCACGAATTCAAAGGAGTGACTTGCTCATGACTCTCACCGGAAAACTGATTTCTCTTCTCGGCGCATCGTGCCTGATCGCGTTTGCGTCCGCCGTGCCGGCGAGCGCCGACGAGAAGCCTTGCTGCTTCAACAACGGCCAATACTTCAACTCGACGCCTTCGACCTGCAACCGTTACGGCGGGAGGGTCGTCCGACAGGAATACTGCGACAGGAACTACAACGGCTATAACGGACGCTATGATCGACCGGACGCCGGCGACCTATTCGCGATCATTCTCGGCCATGCGCTGCTCGGTTACGCAGACGGCTACTACGACCGTGATCGTCGCTGGCATGGCTGGCGTAATGACAACGAACGGGACTGGTTCCGTCAGCGCCACCCCGACGCGTACTTTGACATGCGCCGCGACCGGGACCGTGACCGCTCTCGCCGCGATTGGCGCAACGGCCGTCGCCAAGACTGGCGCCGCGACGACCGGCGCAACTGATACTGCGTTTCGTCAACCCCCGGGTTGCCGAAGGCCCCCGGGGGTTTGACTTGCGCTTGCTGAAGCAATGTCTCGCCGTGACGTTGGCCCTTAGGTGCCGAGCAGCGATCGTTCCGACGATGCGACGACACTAGATTCCGTCAAAGAGTTCCGCGAGGACTTGAGATAAATCAATGCAGTGAAGCCCTCGGGTCGCAAGTCTGCATGATGGATGTGCGAGCTGCCGTCACGATTGCCATTATCGAGGACGATTTCTCGGTTCGGGATTCGATGAAGGCGCTGCTTGAAGTCAACGGCTACATCGTTCTGTCGTTCGAGAGCGGCGTGGACTTCTTCAAGAGAGAGCTTCCTAAGGACTGCGCTTGCATCGTGTTGGACGTGGACCTGCCCAGAGAAAGCGGTTTCGAGATCGTCTCGCGCCTGCGCCGGCAGGGAAACATGACGCCCGTCATCTTCATTTCGGGCCGCGCGACAGCCGCGATGCGCGGCAGAGCGCGCGCCGCAAGAGCGCCCTTGCTCGAGAAGCCCACGCCGGCCCGCGCGCTACTGGCTCAGCTCAACGTGCTGCTGAGGCGAGGGTAGTGGCCACGGCGCCGAAGCTTCGTGCCGCGCGATGATGCATTGGGCGAAATCGGCGCACGCGGTTATGCGAACTTACTTTCCGCGTCTCTCGCAAGTTTTTCGGCGAGCTGCGCAATCTCGAACGCGCAGCCGGCAAGAAGATCTTTGTCGGGGTGGTGTTTGGCGCTTTCGGCTTCTTCCATCCACAATTTCGACAGCTTTCGCCACTGCTCGGCCTTTGCCGCCTGATCCGACGTAGGCGCCATGCCTTGAGTCTGCAGTTTTGGTATCAAAACATCGAAACTCAACCAAAGGCGATGTGCGTTTTGGACGGTCGCTCCGATCAGGTCGTTCGCGCGCACTAGGGCTTCGACGGCAACCTCAAGCTCATGCGCCATTTGATTCAGCGCAGCGGAAACTTCGGCGTCGCCAAGAAGTCCGCCAATCTTCCGATACCGAGCGGCGCGGGATCGCAAGTTTTGAACCTGTTGATCCAGCAATTCGGGGCCCATCATGTGGCCTCCTACGGCGCGACCCCGGGCCTGCGCGAACCCACGAGCCGATCCTCTTGGCGACTGTCCGCTCATTTGGCCGCCAAATCAAGACAATGTCCGGTATCGTACATTATGCTCGCTCTCACCCGGGACAAGGCGATAGGCAGGCTTCATTGCGACGCAGCCGCAGTTGCGCCAGCAAAAAGGCGCAATGCCAAACACGTCCGATACGTACACAGTTGATTTGAATCGAAAAGACTTTGTGCTCGCCGGGGGCAAAGTTTCATTCGTCGCGCTCTCTTGTGGCGATACACGCCGGCTCGTCGAGTCCCGACATGCGCACGCTAAGCGGCCTTCTTGATGCCCGCCGTCAGCCACCGAACCGGGGTTGAGGCGTAGCGCAACAGGGTGCCGAAATTCGGGCGCCCTGGGCGGCGCTTAAGAAGCGCGCGTCCGTTATCCGGATTGAGAAGCGCGGACACGTGGTCGAGGTCCGAGAAGTGTTTGGCGATCGTATGAAAGAGGATGAGGCCGGGAACGGCCGCCACCGACGCCAACGGACCCCACAGCCACGCAAAGAACGCCACCGCCAGCAGAATGGCGATAGGACTGGTCACGATGCGCCGGGACACGAGCCACGGCGTAATGAACTGAGATTCGATGATGTCGATAACGAGAAGTATGAGCGGCGGCGTTAGCGCGCCGACGACCGTGTCTTCCGTGGCAAATCCGAACACCGCCGCCGCGAGGATCACTGTGGTGGGGCCGATGACAGGCAGAAAGCTCGCCGCGCCGAAGGCAAAGCCCCAGAAGACAGGATCGGGAATCCCTGCGATCGTGAAGGCGATCGTGGTGACGATCGCAATGCCGATGTTGATGCAGACGAGGACGAACAAGTAACCGGACACGCACTGTCGAATGTCGCGCAACACACGTGCGGCGCGCAGGCGTCCGGTCAGCGTGCGTGGCAAGAGAATGAGGCGCACATAGTAGCTCTCGCGATAAGCGATCAGAAACATCGTGAGAACGATGATGAAGATGCCGGTGGCGATGATCTCCGGCGCCGTGCGAAGAGCGGCCGTCAGCGGCCCTTCGGCGTCGAGCGTCACGACCGCAGGCTTGACCGCGGTGCGCGGCGCAGTCTCGGTGATGCCTTGGAGTTCGGACGAGACCCGTTCGACCGCGCTAAGCTGCTCGCGAAGCGGTTCAAGCTTGCGCTCCGCCGCGCGCGCGATCTCGGGCAAGCGATCCACCCAATCCGCGAGAGCCGGCGCAAGCACTGCCACGCCGACGAAGATCAGCGAAACAAGAACCAAGACGCTCGCGATGGCGGCGACGGCTGTCGGAAAATACAAACGCTCAAGCAACGTCGCGACCGGCGAGAGCAAGAGCGCGAGTAGAATCGCAATTGCGGTCGGCATCACGATGGCTGCCGCGACGTAACACACGGCGACGGTCACCAGCGCAAACAGCCAAACGATGCATATGCGAATAAGGCGTAGGTCGCGTGCGCCGACGCTGAAGGCGGCTGGATCACCCCCCGACACGTCCCGCAGCAAGCGCACTTTGGTCAACAGACGCTACTCCCAGCGCGCACAATGCGACGCGAGCTATGCTGAGAACGCGACGATGGGGCCGGAGTTCCACAGCGCAAACGCCGCGGCGGAAAACGGCCCAACACTCTGACGAACCTATGGTTTACGGACGAGGTGAAGCCGGCTGGGAGCCGGCTTCATCTTGTTCAACGGCGCTTACTCAGCTGGAGCTTCGCCGATCTCGGCCTTCGACTTGTCCGAGATGATCGTGTTGTCGGCTTGCGCAAACTTGAGGTCGTTGGCGTTCAGCGCAATGGTGCTCGAGCCCGTGTTGACGGTCACCATCTGAACCGTGCCGTCGGCGTTCAACGCGACGGATTTCACTTCGCCGATCGCCTCGCCTTTGGTGTCTTTGACCTGTTTGGCGACAAGCGTCTGTTCCGGGTTCTGAACGTCGGAAAGAGGAATGGCGGCGTCTGCCGTCGTCATCTGATCGGCGGGGGCAGAAACGGGTGCCGGCTCGCTCATCGCCTGGTCGGTCTGCGATTGCGGTGTGCGGTCTGCACTTTGGTTCATCGGTTGGTCGCAAGCTGTGCATGCCAGCAATGCCACCGCGGCCGAAATCATCAATTTGTCGTACAACATGCGGGAACTCCTTGGGGCGGTGCGTCTTTCGAGGGGACGGCCCAATGCCGGATAGCGCACCGCTTCGTGAACGCCTCGGCAGTTCTTTCGCTTCCGCGTGCGACAGAAAGTTCGTGGGCTTACGCGGTTCCGCGCGAGATGGCCGAGAGGATCTCATTCGACATGAAAAGGCCTCCAGCGCTGAGTCGTTGGAGGCAGGATACGCAACGGTGCAGTGAAGAGAGAACCGGGTCACGGCGCGCGGGATGTCGGCCGCGCTGGCTGGGGGGAGACGATGGGACCGTGACCCGGAACGCTGTTATCGCGATGCCGAAGGCGCTTGGCCGCGGTCGATGCGCGAAATTTTTGTACCTTCGATGCTGATGCCGGCCATCAGGCCCTGTTGATTGAAGATGAACGCATATGCGTCGTCCTTGAGCGTCGACGTCGAGAGGTTCTTCGCCACGCCTTCGTCAACGACGACAACCGTCGGGCCCACGCCGATCTCGAAGCCTGCGGTCTTTTCGATGTACTCGACGGCCTTGTTGTTCATCAGGAACACAACGTAGCCGTATGACTGCGCGCCCGCCTGCAAACCCCACGAACCCGACACCGAGTTGTAGTAGTCGACGACGCGGTTGCCCTTCATCATCGTGCCTTCGCCATAAGACCCGCCGAACACAAGGCCGGCCTTGACGATGTTCGGGAACACGAGAATGGCGCGAGCATTGCGCGCGACGTCATTCGCCGTGCGATTCGTCTCCGTCAGGTGCCGCAGCGCCTGCGCGGAATCGCGGTTCAAGTCTTCGGCCGAGGCAGCTTGCGCCGCCGACGCGAAGCTCAACGACACGGCGGTCGCCACAGCCATCGCACAGGCCATCATCGTATTGCGTAGGGAGTTCATCCGGGTCTTCTCCTTTGGTCGGATTCCGCATCCGCGCGCAGTTCTTCAGTGGCCGTTATTGGGGGAGCGGCCTCGCAGGGATCGGAGATCGGGTTAGAGAACGCGGATCCGGGAAAGGAGTTCCCGGATCCGGATATGGCGGCGTTACGCCGCCTGACGTTTGCTGCCGTGGAAGAACAGCGCCTGACCGACGGCCGCTTTCACGGTCTCCGGCAGGAAAGGCTTGGTGATGAGATAGGTGGGCTCCATGCGCTCACCCGTAAGCAAACGCTCCGGGTACGCAGTAATGAAGATCACCGGCACGTCGAAGCTGCGGAGAATATCCGCGACCGCATCGATGCCCGAACTGCCGTCGGCCAATCGAACGTCGGCGAGTACCAAACCGGGACGGCGCGACAGCGCCTGCCGCACCGCGTCTTCACGTGTCGCCGCGATGCCCACAACTTCGTGGCCCAATTCGCTCATCATGTTTTCGAGGTGAAGAGCGATGATGGATTCGTCTTCAATGATGAGGACGCGTGATGCCAGCTGCTGTTCGATCGCAAGCTGTGCGTCCGCAATCTCGCGCTCGACCTCTTCGACGCTCTTGCCGAGGATGGTGGCGACGTCGCCGCGGCCGAAGCCCTCAAGCGACGTCAGCAACAACGCTTCGCGGCTCGAGGCCGACAACGCTTGAAGCCGTTCGTCCGGGGTCGCCGGATCGTTCTTATCGGTGATCGGGGTGCGCTTATCGGCCGTGCCGGACCAGATCACATGGAAAAGACGGTAGAGGCCGACCCGGGGCGACTCTGCATCTCCAAGGGCGTCCTTCTGGGCCAAGACCGCCTCCAGCGCCGCGCGCACATAGGCGTCGCCGGCAGACTGTGAACCGGTTAACGCCCGGGCATAACGGCGGAGAAACGGCAAATGGGGGGCAATCGACGCGGCCTGAGTCATTCTTGAGTCTCCCTAGTGCGTACGGGGAACTAAACGAGCTTTCACGAAAAAAGTTCCCCGGGGGCATGGAACTTTTCTTTGACCCGCACGTTTTTCACATCGAACCCACGTGTATAGGCGTTTAGCTATGCATCGAGACCACAACCAGAACGAGCATATAACAATGACCAGGGAGTCTCACGAGAGAAAGCCGGAGTCTGATGAGCCCCGCTCGGAAACAGACGCCGCTCAGTCCAAGCGGGGGAGGAGAAAGGACTTGAGTCCTGAAAAACAAAGCGAACTTCAAGCTCGCCAGCGCGCCATCGGACACGAGCTTCGGCGCATGTTCGACGACGTCGCACGCGAACCCGTCCCCGACGATTTTCTCGATCTGCTCAAGCAAATCGACAAAAAGCGTGAAGAGTAGCACCGTGGATATGACCCAAACCGCCAGCGGTCGCGCGCATGCGCCTCAACCGCCTCACAACGACGCGGAATTCCGGGCTGAGCTCCTGAACCTCATCCCGTTTCTCCGCGCCTTCGCTCGCACCCTCTGCGGCGACCGGGATGAAGCAGACGATCTCTGCCAAGAAGCGCTCGTGAAAGCGTGGCAAAGCGCGTCCTCGTTTGAGCGGGGCACGAATCTGAAAGCCTGGCTCTTCATGATCCTGCGCAACCACTTCTACTCGGTCAGGCGCAGAGGTTGGCGCCAGCGTCCATGGGACGAAAGCGTCGCGGCGCACACGCCGACGACCCAGGGCTCGCAGACCGCGAACCTGAATCTGCAGGATCTGTCGCGCGCCATGCGCGGCCTGCCGGACGAACAGCGCGAAGCATTGATCCTCGTCGGCGCCGGCGGGTTCTCCTGTGAAGAGGCTTCACGCATATGCGGCTGTGCGGTCGGCACGATCAAAAGCCGCGTTGCGCGCGCTCGCAAAGCCCTTATTACTGCGCTGGAAAGTCCCGAGCATCGTGCCCTCGGACCACGTCAAAAGAGCGGTGAGGCCGTAAATGACATCCTGGGGCAGTTGGACAAACTGGCTCCTGGGGAAATCCCGGGCGAACGATCGAAGGAAGATTGAACAAGCGATCGCCGGGCCCGGCGGGCTCGGCCTTCGCTTCCTGCTGGTAGTGCTGATCGCGCTCCTTCCCGTGGCCGCGCTCAGTGTATGGCAGGGTATGGAACGCCTGCGCCTGGACCAGCAGAACGTTCGTGACAACTTGCGCCAAAGCGCCTTCGCCGCCGCCAGCGACGATCTGAATATCTTCTACGGCGCGCAACAGCTACTGCGAACATTGTCGTCAGAGCCGACCGTTCGCGCCGGCGACATGGGCTGCCGCACGCGCCTCCTCAAAGCGCTGGAAGGCTCGAAGCTTCTCAGCAATTTCAGCCGCGTGTCCGCGGACGGCGAGTTGCTGTGCGTCGCCCACCCGCCGCGCCAGCCCGTCGACCCCAAGCAATCGCTCTGGTGGAAACAGGCGCTAATGGAGCGTCAATTCCTTATCGCCGGCCCGATCATGAGCCGCGCTTTGAATCGCGAGGTCCTCGTCGGCGTTCTCCCGCTCGGCAAGGCCGACGGCACGTTTGATGGTACGCTGACCGTTTCCATCGACGTTTCTTGGCTCGATCACATTCAGAAGGAAAAGGACCTCCCGCGTGGCGCGGTCGTTGCGCTGATCGACCAGAAGGGCGGCGTGATCGCCTCGAACAATCAGGCGATCGCTAGTGCAGTATTTGCGCGCCAACCCGGCACACCGCAAAGCGCGAGCAACTTGATCAGCGCCACGGCCGCCGACGGCGAAGAGTGGTCGCTCGCGATCGCGCCGGTCATTCGCCGCGACTATTTCGTGGGCTTTGCCATGCCGAGTGCGCACTTGTTTCGCTTCACCTATGTGCACGTCACGGTCGATCTTTTGCTGCCCGTTCTGATGGTCTTATTGGCCTCGCTCGCGATCTGGACGGCAACCGATCGTCTCGCTGTGCGCTGGATCGCTCTGCTGCAACGTATGGCAGCCGCCTACCGCGGCGGGCACTACGCCATACGGCCGGCAGCTCTCAAGGACGCGCCGCGCGAATTTCGCACCCTGGGCGACACGCTGGCCGGGATGGCGCAGGCGGTGCAGGAGCGTGATCGCGTCTTGCGTGAGGCGGTGGATCAAAAGGCGCTGCTCATCAAAGAAATTCACCACCGTGTAAAGAACAATCTGCAGATCGTCATGAGCCTGCTCAGCCTTCAATCGAGCCGCTTGAAGGATGAGGCGGCGCGCGACGCGATCAATCACGCGAGAATCCGCGTCAACGCGCTCGCCCTCGTACATCGCATGATCTACGAGGTCGACCGTGACGGCATTGTGGACCTGAAGCCGCTTTTGGCGGAGATCGTGGAGCAATTGCACCGTGGTTCGAACGGCGACCAGCGTGGACTGAAACTTCGCGTGGACGTGCCGCCTTACGACATCGACGCGGACCTCGCCATTCCGCTGACGCTGTTCACGATTGAGGCGCTAACGAACGTCTACAAGTATGGTTTCCCGGAAGAGGCCGGCCACGGCACGGTTTCGGTCAACCTCGAAGCTGCCGCGCCGGGGTACATGAAGCTGAGCGTCGCCGACGACGGCCATCAGCCGCCGTCATCCGCCGACCGATCGTCTGCACAAAGCGCGGGCGCGCGTCTCATGGTCGCCTTGGCGCATCAAGTAGGTGGAGAGATCGCGACGCACAGGCGCGACGACGGCGGCACGATCGTGGAGATGGTGTTCCCGAAAAACGGCAACCGCTCAAGCGGCACCGGAATACAAGCGGCTGCTGCCTCTTGAGGCGTTACAGACGCGCCTTCTTGCGCACGCCCGCCTTCGTCGCAATCTCCGTCTGTGTCAGACGCGACACCAAGCTATTGCGTTCCCGCAGGTAGACGACATCGTCGCCGCTGATCGTCGCGCTCACGGTCGACAGACCGAACAGCCCGCGCGTAACGACGGTCACGGCCCGTACGGCGCCGCTGCTGTCGATTTCTACGGAGCGGACTTCGCCGATCTTCTCGCCTGCCGACGTCTCGACAAGCATGCTGGGCAACACGGCCGCCGGATCTTGTATAGCATTCAGCGGAACGCCGGTTGAGACGTCGAGCGCATCCGCGCTGTAAGCCAGCACGCTCTCATGCGCCGGCGAGGGCCTGGCGGTAAGGACTGCAACGGTCAGCATGATCCCGCTCACCGCGGTGATAAGAAACGAAAGAGATTCTGCCGATCGAAACATCCAGGCACCATCGTTGATCAAAGGTGACGTCCGGCCGCATGCGCTGCGATCGGACGCCAGCGTTGGTGAAGGCCTCAGTGGAACGTGTCCTCAAAGCGGCGAACCTGCTTCTCGGCTTCTTCCTTCGCGACGCCATAGCGCTGTTGGATGGCGCCGATCAGCTGATCGCGTTGACCCGCAATCCGTTCAAAATCGTCGTCGGTGATCTTGCCCCAGGTCTCACGAACCTTGCCGGCGACCTGCTTCCAATTGCCTTGAATCTGATCCCAATTCATCGGGTACTCCTCGAAACCTGAGTTTGTGTCGGGGGAGGCGTCGCCGTCTCGGTAGAGCCCGAACTCGCTGCCAGCCACGCCATGAACCTGAAACGCCCTCGCCTTCGCCTGGTTCCAGAAACAAAAATGGCGCCGGGAACCGACCCGGCGCCAATGTTCAACTGCATATTAACTTACGGCTGAGCTTCCACAGCCGGCATCGCTTCGACGTCGGATTTGGCGACCGCGGCAACCAGGATGTTGCGGTCCTTCAGGTACGTGAACTTGTTCGCGTCGATCGCAACAGCGCGCTCGCCCACGTTGAGGAAGCCGCCGACTTCGACGATGACCGCGTCGGCCTTGCCGTCCGAGCCGACGACAACCGAGCGCACTTCGCCCAACGCCTGACCGCTCGACGTTTTCACGGCTGCCGTTGAAAGGGTGGCTTCCGGATTCGGAATGTCCTCGCCGTTGATGCCCGAAGCCAATTCGGCCGGCGTGATTTCAGAATTCGGCGCGGCCGCTTGCTCGACCTCATTTGCAGCTTCCGAAGCAGCCTGCTCGGCCGTCGTCGGGGCGGGTTGTGAGGCAAGCGATTGCTCGTCGGCGGACTGCTTTTGAGCCTGCGGCGTGGTTTGCTGCTCGCACGCCGTGCAAAGCAGCAGGGCTGCCAACGCCGACGACGCCAGGAAAGTTGATTTGAGCATTGGTGTCTCCTTACGATCGCGTGCCGATTGGCAACGCCGGTTTCATGAACGCAAGGAAAGCACGTAAGTTCCGCGGGTGCGTCCGTTCGCGCAGGGTGATTAATGACCCCCGCCGCCTCCGGCATGGCCGCCACGCAGCACCATGATCTTCACCAGGAAGAACACCGGAATGATGATCAGAAATCCGATGTAGAGCGCGAGCAGATAGCGCCAGTACTCGATGTCGACGAGCGGCGGCAAACGGAACGGCGCGTTGCGGCCTATCACGGGGATCATCACGTCGAAAATGACATGAGCGATGACTGCACCGAGCGCATAGACAAACAATTGCTTCCAATGCGATAGAAAATACGCCGTGACGATCGCGATGAGCAGACCCTGCACCGCATTCACTTTGTAGAATCCGGTTTGCATGTAGTTGTTTACGGTGTCGAGAATCTGCTGAACGAATTCCATGGAGCGCCTGTCCCTAAAGCCACGAAGGGCCCGGGTGCAAAGCACCCGAGCCCTTGTAACCTAGCATCAACCGTGGGGCCGCCGCGTTGCAGCGGAGCAACGATCTAGGCGTGATGAGCGCCGCCCTGCAGCAACATCCGCTTGATCACGTAGAAAACGGTGATCACGATCAGATAGCCGACATACAGCGTCAGCAAGTAGCGCCAGTAATCCGCCTCTACGATTGGCGGCAACTTGAACTCGGCCGAATTGGCGAGAACAGGGATCATAACGTCGAGTACGATGTGTACGAGCACGGCGCCCAGCGCCATCGCAAAAACGCCGGTCCATTTGTGCAGGAAGTAGGCCGCGCCGATCGCGATTAGCAAACCCTGGATCGCATTGATGCGATAAAAACCTGCCTCGCCGTAGTTTGCGATGTCATTCCAAAGATTCTGTAGGGCATCCATTTGTCGGCATCCTCTTGCGCGTTTCTGAAGCGATCGTCGACCTGCTGGTGCCGGTGATCCTCGCGCGGTGCCCGATCCTGTGGATTCTGTTTTGGTTACCGCAACAACCATAACGCGCGGATAACGAGTCGGTTCCGGACGGTTCCCCGCCGCGGCGCTTTCGCCGCGGCGGGGCGCCGATTAGTTCAGATCGATCGTCGCACGACGGTTCTGGGGCTCTTTAACGCCGTCGCCCGTCTGTACGAGCAGCTCGGTCTCGCCCTTGCCGCTGGCGGTGATCTTCCCGCCATCGATGCCTTGCGCCACGAGCGCGCCGCGGACGACGTTGGCGCGGCGCTCGGACAGCCGCTGATTGTATTCAGGCGAGCCGGACGTATCCGCGTGACCGACGACAACCACTGTCGCCGCTCCGTCTTGCTTCGCGGCGGCAGCCGCTTCGCTGATGACCTTCTCGGCTTCCGTCGTCAGGTTCGATTTGTCGAACCCGAAGAATACCAAGAACTGGCGAGGCGCGGCAGGAGCGGCCTCCATCGGCGGCGCGGGCGGCGCCACAGGCGCCTGCGCCATCGGAGCTTCGTCGCGATAGAGGTCGTAACGCAGACCGATCGTCAGCGTCTGCTTTTCGCCCTCGTCGAGCGCATAATAGTCGGTGTGCGCCAGATGCGCGCCGTGGTAGCTGGATTCGTCGGTGCGCATGTAGCGATAGTTCAGCGTCAAATCCATGCGGGGCGTCACCGCATAAGAAAGCCCGGCGATGCCCTGATAGGCGAAATTGTAGTCCTCATCCTGATCGATGACGCCATCATCGAATGTCGAATGCTCAGCGCCCGCACCGGCGCCCACGCTCAGTGTCAAGCGATCCATCAGCTTGAAGTCGTAGAGAACGTTGGCCATCAGCGACATCGACGTAAGCTCGCCGTTTACCGACGTGCCGCCGATCGCATCGACATCGTTGTGGCGATAGCCGAATTCGCCTTCGACGCGCCAACCGCTGTTCTCGAACGCATAGCCCATGGTCGCCAGCGCGGCCCAGCCCGTGTCGAATTCAACGTCCACCGGCGCAAACAGCGGCGGCACCGTTGCGAAGCTGGCGTCGTTGTCGGAATTCCAATTTCCGCCGCCTTCAAGACCGATGTACCAACCGTTAAAATTGCCGGCGCTTGCGGGCAGGGCGCATGCGAGTGCGACCGTGCCTCCGAGAAGAAATGATCTAACGCGCATGGAGGGGAACCTCTTGAATTTATTGTGGGGGAGCGCGGGCTAAACGACCGCTCTTAGGCTTTGGTTCCTAATTCTGCGACACATGCATTGTTCGTAATGTTGAACGGTTCCGGGCCCGGAACCTGCATCGTCCGCCTGCGGACGAAATTGCATCGCCCAGGCCACACCATCTTCAAAAACACAATGGGTTGTTTGGATGTCGCTTGACACGCGAGCGCACATTCGGCACTCACGCATGAGGCGATTGACTGCGACAAAATGCGCATCACGCCGCACGAAAGCTAGGGAACCAGCGGGGGAGTCTTCAACCCACCACCAACTGCCGGCGCGGGTGCGCGGGCGGAAGCAGGGCTTTGCGCCCGAAGGAGACGTTGTGAAATTGCTGCGTTGTTTAGGAATAGCCGCCGTCGCCGTCGCTGCCATAGCGAGCGCGGAGTCGGCCGCGACAGCCGGTGCGAAATCAAGCGCTGAGCTGTGCGACGGCGGCGGAAACGTCACGCCTGTCGCGTGGATCGAAGCATGCTCGGTCGCGATCAGCACCGACGCTTCGCAAAAGGGGCGCGCTGTCGCGCTCTACAACAGAGCGCGCGCCTATCGCGCGAACGGCGATAACAAAAGCGCCGTTGCCGATTACACGCAAGCCATCAGCCTGCTGCCCGACTTCGCAATAGCGTTCCAAAACCGCGGCGTGGCCTATAACGCATTGGGTGACACGGATCGCGCGATCGTCGATTACAGCCAAGCGATCAAGCTTCAACCCGATCTCGCCGTCGCCTACAACAACCGCGGCGTGGCGTACAAATCGAAACGGCAGACCGATCTGGCAATCAAAGATCTCACGATGGCCATCAAGCTCGATGAAGCGAGCCCTTGGGCCTACAACAATCGCGGCGACGCCTATTTTCTCTCCGGCGACTGGAACAGTGCCGTCGCCGATTACAGCCACGCGATCGCGCTCAATCCGCAGCTGTCCTATGCGCTGTTCGCGCGCGGCGCGGCAAAGACCCATCGCGGCGATGCAATAGCTGGTCGCGCCGACATGGACGCGGCGCTCGCACTAAACCCGAAAGTTGCCGAAGAGCAAGCGCGCGACGGAATTCGCCCGGGCACGGGCGTCTAACGCAGCAAGATCACAGTGTGTTTGACGGAACGCCGGGAACTCTTCCCGGCGTTTTTCGCATGCGCACAGCGACAAGAACGCCTGCGTAGGAACCATGGTGAACGCGATGCGTTGTTTTGCCTGGTCCGTCAGATCGCGCACCTCCCCCCTCACGTGAGCTGGCCGGCCGAAACCCCGAAGGAGCTTAGACATGAACTTACGTTCGAAATTGGTATTGGGCGTTGCATCCATCGCGCTCGTCAGCGGTCTCTCCGTCGCCGCACAGGCGCAGGTCGCAGATCCCGCGCCCGCCGGCCCGATGACCACACCTGCGCCGACGGCCGGACAGCCTCTGACCGACGTACAAAACGCCAACAAGACGTTGGTCGGCGCCAAGGTGCAGGACAGCAAGGGCGAAGCGGTCGGTGAGGTGCGGGCGGTGAAGCTTGGCCCAGATGGCAAGGTCGCATCGGTCGACGTCAAGATCGGCAACAAGACCGTCGCCCTTCAAGCCAACAGTCTGACCTACGCGCAGGCGAACAACACGCTGACCAGCGCGCAGACGAAGGCCGAAATCCAAGCGACGCCGTAAAGGGTCGCTCTTCAAGCGCGGTTTTCCGCCCGCGCCCGCAGAACGGTGGCCCGCAACGGCCACCGTTTTGTTATCGGCATCCGGCGAATCGATGGAACCGGAAGTTCCCCTGCACGTTTTGTGGTTGAGCAAATACCGCGCGTGGAGCTGTTCACATGAGATTTCTGGCCTCTCTCCTCGGGCTGATCGTTAAGACCGGCCACCTCAAGTTGATCGACTGGAACGGTCGCGAACGTGACCTAGGCGACGGGACCGGCGTACCGCTCACCCTGCGGCTCCACGACAAGCGGGTCGCACTCGAGATCGCCTGGAACCCGAATCTGAAGTTCGGCGAGGCCTACATGGACGGCCGCATGTCGATCGAGGGCGGCACGATCGCCGACGTTCTCGAACTCTTCGCCCGCAACATGGGGACAGGGGCGGGCAGCGGCCACATGGAATGGCTCACCAAGGCGCGCTACCTCGCGCGCCGCGCGATGCAACGCAACGGCATTACCCGATCACGCAAGAACGTCGCCACGCACTACGATCTGTCGGGCGCGCTCTACGATCTTTTCCTCGACGCCGACAAGCAATACTCCTGCGCCTTCTACGAGAAGCCGACCGACAGTCTCGAAACCGCGCAGCAAAACAAGAAACGCCGCATCGCCGCAAAGCTGGACCTGAAGCCCGGTCAGCGCATCCTCGACATCGGCTCAGGATGGGGCGGAATGGCGTTGCACTTGGCCGAAGCCGTCGACGCCGATGTTACCGGTGTGACGCTGTCCCAAGAACAACTCAAAGTCGCGAACGATCGCGCGGTTGCCACCGGGCGCGGCGAACACGTGCGCTTCCGGCTTGAAGACTATCGCCACGTCGAAGAGAAATTCGACCGCGTCGTATCCGTCGGCATGTTCGAGCACGTCGGCATCAACAACTACGACACCTATTTCAAGAAAGTCGGGGCGCTGCTCGAAGACGACGGCGTAGCTCTCATCCACACGATCGGCCGAGCCGATGGACCCGGCGTCACGAATCCTTGGATCACGAAATACATCTTCCCCGGCGGCTACACGCCCGCGCTCAGCGAGATACTTCCCGCGGTCGAAAAAGCTGGCCTCATCGTCACCGACGTCGAAACGCTTCGCTTGCATTATGCGCTGACACTCGCCGACTGGCGCCGCCGCTTCATGGCAAACTGGGAGGCGGCGAAGAACCTTTACGACGAACGCTTCTGCCGCATGTGGGAATTCTATTTGTCGGGCGCCGAGATGGGCTTCCGCTATCAAGGGCTGGTGGTATTCCAGCTGCAGCTCGCCAAACGCGTCGGCGCACTTCCAATCGTGCGCGATTACATGACGCCGGCGCGCGAAGAACGCAAACGCGAACCATTGCGCCGCGTAGGCTGAAGTTCAATGCGCCGGTGCCGGACGCGCTAGGTTGGCGACAGCCTCGCGCGCAAGCCGTTCGACCTGCGTCCAATCGCCGGCAGCGACTGCCGCCGCGGGCGTCAGCCAAGACCCGCCGACGCAGACAACATTGGGCAGCGCCAGATACCGCGCCGCATTATCCGCTGAAATCCCGCCGGTCGGACAAAACAGCAGCGAAGGGAAAGGCCCCGCAAAGGCCTTCAACGCGTCCGTCCCACCGAACGCGGCAGCCGGAAAGAACTTGAGATGATCGAACCCAGCGTCCACGGCTTGCATGATCTCGGACGGCGTAGCGACACCGGGAAGAAAGGGGAGCGGCCCATCTTTCGCCGCCGCAAGAAGGGCAGGGGTTGATCCGGGAGAGATCGCAAACGCGGCGCCCGCGCGCGCCGCGTCGTGTAGATCGCTTGCCTTCAACACGGTGCCGACGCCGAGCAAAATCTCCGGCACCTCTTTGGCAATCGCTTCAATTGCCTTCAACGCGGCCCCCGTGCGCAACGTAACTTCGACCACCCGAATGCCGCCCCGCACCAGCGCCTTTGCGAGCGGCACCGCATGCGCGACGTCGGTGATCGTCACGACCGGAATGACCGGAGATGCCGCGACAATGCTGGCGATCGGTCGGGCAACACTCATCGCTTCACATCCAAACCTTCATCGGTCATCGCCGCCCGAACGTCGTCGACGCCCAGCGTGAAGAAGTCACCCGGAATCGAATGCTTCAGGCACGCCGCCGCAAGCCCAAACTTCAACGCCGCTTCATCGCTCTCCCCGGTGAGAAGCCCATGAATGACGCCGGCCGCGAAAGCATCGCCGGTACCGACGCGATCGACGATCCCGCTGAGCGACACCGCCGGCAGCTGATGAGTGCCGGCCCGCGTAAACATGACCGCACCGTAGTCCTGAGCATCGACGGAATGCGAAACCCGTGTGGTCGAGGCGATGCGCGTCAATTGCGGAAACGCCTGAAACGCCGCCGCCGCCGCACGCGCGCGCCGTTCCTCCGCCGAAGCGTGATCGAACCGTTGCCCGAGCACCAAGCCGATATCGCGGTCGTCGCCGAATACGATGTTGGCCTGCTCGAACAGCTGCCGCAAAATGGCCGGCGCCTGGTCGCGCCAAGACTCCCAGAGTTTGGACCGATAGTTCCCGTCAAACGACACTGGCACCCGCCGCTCGTGCGCCGCGCGCGCCGCCGCAATCGCGGCGTCCGCAGCGCTGCGGTTCAAAGCCGGCGTCACTCCTGAGACGTGAAACCAATCGGCCTCGCCAAGCTCCACCTTCGCAAGCGACGGCGAACGCGCAAACGCAGAATCGGCGCGGTCGTAGAGAACCTCGGACGGCCGCCGCACCGCGCCTTGCGACAGAAAATAAAGCCCCATGCGCCCGGCGCCCCACACGACTCCGCGCGTATCGACACTGTGCCGCCGCAGTTCGCCCAGCGCCGCATGCCCCAGCGCGTTGTCCGGCAAGACGCTAACGACGCGCGCATCGTGTCCGAAATGCGCAAGCGCCACGGCCACATTAGCCTCTGCGCCTGCGACCGTGACGTCGAGGCGCGGCGACTGCAGCATCAACTCACGCCCCGGCGCGGCCAAACGCAGCAAGACCTCGCCGAAGCAAACGATACGTTTAGAGGCCGTCAACGCCATCTCCGTAGGATCATCGACTCCGATACTACCTCAAGCGCGCCAGCCATCGAGAACGTTCTCAGGCGAATAACGCACCGCCTCATCCGGCGTCAGTACACGCCGCCGCGCACCCGCCACCGTGCCAGGCCCGCGGCTGTCGACCTCGACCAACCGCGCATCTTCCGGCCGCAAAAAAACTCGCTCGCCTGACTTGGCCGTATAACCCATCTCGTCCCAGCCATCAGGCGAGATATGATCGTCCATCCAACAGCGGATGAAGGCCGCGTTTCCGACGGCAGCCGGATCGCCATACCGCCCATCGTCGAACTGCCGCGCGGGCCGCCAAGGCCGCCCAAGCACGACGGATGACGGCGGCACCTCCGCCTCCTTCGTCAGCCGGCAATCGCAAAACACAAGGCCGAAGGGCTGCGCAACGGGTGTACTCGGTGCGGCTACATAACCTTGCCGGGGCTTTCCAGGACGAAAGCGTGAAACAATCTCGCAGTTCTGCAGCACCGACTGCCCCGCGCCGAACACGAAATCGACGCTGCCTTGCACACGGCACCGCCGAAACAGACTCAAGCCACGGTCGATGAACAGCGTGTCCTGATGCCCGAACAATTCGACATCCTCGATCAGCGCACGGTCCGAGCCTTCATCCAGCATCAACGCCACCCCCTGCGGATCCTTGAGCCGCGTCGGGTCGTTCTCGCTCTTCTGAAGATTGCCGATATAGTCGAATGTGTTCGCGACAGTGAGATTGCGCGCGACAAACCCGGGCGCACGAACCGTCAGCGTCGCGCACCCGCGTGTCCCGTAAGGCGCGCCGTACCCGTCCAAGTGCCCGGCCGCGGCATCGAACGCGATCACGCTGCCCCGCCGGTCCTCGCCGACCAGCTGAACATTCGGTCGCGTGACGACGACCTTCTCGCGCCATTCGCCGCGCGGAATGAGCACGCGAAAGGGACGTGTCCCGTCAGCCGCCGCCATCGCGGCGGCCAGAGAGGCATGGGTCTTGCCGAGCACCGCGTCGAAGTCGCCCGCAGCCGAGCGCGACGCGCCTGCCGCCAGCACGGCGGCCGAAGCCCAAAGTACTGTTCGGCGATCAAGACCGTTCATGCTGGCCGGCAAAAAAATGGCGCCGGAACAACCCGGCGCCAGATGAGGTGGTAGGAGGCAGGCAATTAGTACGAATACCGGACGCCCAAGTAATACTGGCGGCCGTAGTGGTGGTAGAAGGACAGCCGGTCGTCCGGCATCAGGTACTGGTCGCTCGCTTCGTCGGTCAGATTGATGCCTTCGAAGGTGAGTTTGATGTTTTCGCTGAGCGCATAGCTCGCCGCCGCATCTACGTTGAAGGTCTCGTTCGTCGCTTCGAGCGTATTGCCGTCGCGGCCGGGGATCGTCGTTGGATACTTACTGCGATAGGCGGCCGACACACGGGCGCTGAAGACCTCGTCTTCATAGTAGAGCGTCGCGTTATACGCGCGGCGCGAAAGGTTGGTCAGATCATCGATGGCCGCCACGCCGCCGGTCGAGTTCAGATAAATGATCTCGGTCTGCACATAGGTGTAATTGAGCAGCATGCCGAAATTATCGAACGGCGCCGGCATGAACGAGAACGGCTGCTGATAGTTGATTTCGAACCCGAGCAGTTCGCCGCCGGGCGTGTTTTTGGGCACGCTCAACTGCCACGTCGCCGCCGGCGAACATCCGGCCTGCGGAACGGGCGTACCGCAAGCAATGATCGCAACAGAGTCGGGAAGCCCGAACGGATTGGCAGCGAAGTTCGGCAACTCTTCGCGCACGGTCTGCACGAACGAACCGATGTCCTTATAGAACCCAGCGACTGAAATCAGACCTTGCGGTTCGAAGTACCACTCGACGGCCAAGTCGGCGGTGTCCGCGCGGAACGGATCAAGCTGCGGGTTGCCGCCCGTGATCGTCCGGTTGTTGCCGGCCGCGCTGACCGCGGCGCTCGGGTTCAAGTTGCCGAGGCCAGGTCGCGACATGACTTGCGCCGCGCCGAAGCGGATGAGGAAATCCTCCATCGGCTCGAACACCAAGTTGAGAGACGGCAGCGCGTCGTCATAGTCGCGCTCGACGGTGATCTCCGTCGGCACCCCGGCAAGCGTGCCCCAGCCCTTCGAACTCTGGCGTGTTTCGAGATAGCGCAAGCCAATATTCCCGCGCAGTCCCGCGAGTTCGGGGAATTCGAAGTCGGCCTGCAGGAAGCCGCCCGTGACCTCCTCAGTGACCGAACGGTTGTTGCCGCGCGCCGGCCCAATGGTCAGCGGGAACAGTGCGGGATCATAGAGACCGAATAATGCCGCTGCCGCGTCGATGTCGGGGATGAGCCACGACATCGTATTGCCCGGCGGTATGTTCAGCCCGCTGCCCGACAAGGTGACCAACTCGCTGTAGCTGGCAATCGGGGTCCCTGCCGCGCCGGCGGGAATGGCGGTTTCACTTGCGCGCCGCAGTTCGGTCGTTTCGAATTCGTATTTCTTCCACTCGAGGCCGCCCTTGAGCATGAGCCAATCCGAGGTGTTGTACTCAAAGCGCCCTTGGGCGCCGGTGTAAGTGTTCAAGGCCGTCTGCGGACGCAGGCGAATTTGCGACAGCGTCCAATACTGCGGATCGGTCACGTCGAAACCGCCGGCATTCGTCCCGTAAGTGAACGAAGGCAGACGGCTGTCCTGACGGTAGTCATAGCTATAGCCGTCGATGTCGTTGGCATCGAACAGCAACGTTGTCTGAACCGGGTTCTGGTGATCGGATTCCGACCAACCCAATAGACCGACGAACTTGAAGCTGTCCGAGAAGGACTGGTCGAGATTGAACGTCAGCTGCTTGAACTCGGTCGACAGTTCGTCGAACCGCGTCTCCGACCGCACGTCGACGTCGTTGAACACGCCGTAGACGAGACTATTGTTCTGAATCACCGCGTTGACGACGTTGACGTTGTTGATGCCGGTGGCGCCGCCGGTGCTGAAGACCGGCGTCTCGAGGAAGATCTCCTGTCGCGTGCCGTCGAACTTCGAATACAGCGCATCAAGCGTCAACTTGGTGTTCTCGCCGGGCCGCCATTGCAGCGATCCCGTCATCCCAAGACGGTCCTGCTCGTGCCGGTAAATATCATAGCGTGGAATGCGCGGCCGGAAGGCGGCGTTGATCTGCGCCAGAGTCGGCGTCCCAGTATAGGTCGGATCGAGCGGTCCGAAGGCATTGGCGGCCGCCGTGCCGGCCATCCAGCGAACGGTGCTCGCGCCTTCTTCAAGAAGTTCGCGCTGGCTGTAGGCGATCGAGAACAGCACGCCGAACTTACCGTCGCCGAACGTGTCGGAGATCAGGAACGAAACGCGCGGATCATTGGTCTCCGACAAGTCGTTGTAGCCGTACTGCGACGAGGCGGCCATCGTGAACTTGCCGTAGTCGAGCGGGTGGGGTGTCGCAAGATCGATCGTGGCGCCCAGCGAACCTTCTTCGACTTCGGCCGATGCGGTCTTGCGCACGGTGATTTCGTTGAAGAGGTCGGCCGCGAAGACGTTGAAATCGAACTGCCGGTCGCGGTTGGTGCCGCCCGCGGCGTCGGTGCCGCCCGCGGTCGACAACGCTTCCAGCCCGTTGAGGCGGATGCGCGTGAACTGGGGCCCAAGACCGCGCACTGTCACGTTGCGGCCTTCGCCTGCGTCGCGCGAGATCGCGACGCCCGGAATGCGTTGGATCGCTTCCGAAAGATTCAGATCGGGAAATTTGCCGATGTCTTCGGATTTGATCGAGTCGATCTGATTGTTCGAACTCTTCTTCGATTCAAGGGCTGAGCGCAGCGACTTGCGGAAACCTGTGACGGTGACCTTCTCCACCTTGTCGGGATCTTCGGGCGCAGCGGCGGGCGCGGGCGGCGCCGGCTGATTTTGTGCAACCTGCGCTTCCTTCGCGGCCTCCTCGTCCTTGGCTTTGGCCTCGGCCGCGCTCGCCGTCGTCGCAGAGAACGCAAACGCGATCGCAAGCAGCGACGCGCCACACAGAAGATGCAACTTTCCCGTCAGTACGCTCGACTTCGACATTGTCCCCCCAATTGCCGAGCCTATTTTCCGGGTCTTTGTTCGCCCATGGCTCAGCTTAGTTACGACGGCCCATGCCGCCCGTTACGCCCCCTATGACACCGGTGTCATTTCGCGGTCAAAAGCGTCCTGACACCGGTATCATTTGAGCCTAACAGCGCCTTCCCGTGAGTGACAAGGCGCGCACCGCCAGCTTAGGCAATCTGCGCCTTAACTGTTGCCGCAATGACGCAATGTTGAGCTGTGCAGACGCCGCAAATAGAAGGTGGCGGAGCACAACTCCCTTACGCCGCGAATTGCCTCGCCCGAATACCCTCAGCAAGCGCCATCAACCACGCGCCGACGCCCTTTGGGTCGTTCGCCACGACAGGTTCGGACAGATAGTAGGCGTAAGACCCATCGCGATACGGCGTGCCGCCAAGTCCTGCCACGCCGCAAATCCCACCCAGCTCTGTCGCCGTCAAGAACCGCTCGGTCGCACGCACGAACGCGTCAAATCCGATCGCACGCGCATCCGCGCCCAGAACGCCGATGCGCGCACCCTTCATCAACGCATAAGTGATCATCAGCGTCGCCGACGCCTCCTCGTAATTGCCCTCGCGCTCCCGCGCATCCAGCACCTGCTGCCACAGTCCGCCGGCGGATCGCGCCGCGAACAAGCCGGCGGCAACGTCGCGCAACAACGCCGTCATCGTCTCGCGATCGCCGGCCTCGAACGCATCCGCCATTTCCAAACAATCCACGAGCGCCATCGCGAACCAACCCATCGCACGCCCCCAAGCGTGCGCGGACTGCTTCGTCGCCGGATCGGCCCAGCGCTGCGCGCCGCTCTCATCCCAACCATGCCGGTAAAGCCCGGTCTTCCCGTCGCGCAACGCAGAACGCACATGGGCGAACTGCTGGGCCGTGTCGCGCGCGAGCGACGCATCGCCCTTCAACTGCGACAGCGCCACCTGAAACGGTTGCGCCATATAAAGCCCGTCGAGCCACACTTGGTTCGGATAGATCTTCTTGTGCCAGTAGTTGCCGGACGCTGTGCGCGGATGCCGCGCGAGTTGCGCCGCCTGAACATCGATCGCCTTGCGGAACCGCTCTTCCTTCGTGACCTCGAACAGCGTGAACAGCGTCTTGCCGGCATTGATGTTGTCGATATTGAACTCGCCCGGATCAAACCCGCGGATGGCGCCGTCGAACGCGACCCGCGCCGAAACCTCGCGATAAACGAAATCGAAAAACGACCGAAGCCCCGTCGCCGCATACAAATCGAGCGCGCCCTTGTAAATGCACCCGTCCTCATAATTCCAAAACGGCCGGTAGGGTTTCCATGTCGCAAGCGTATAGCGAATATACGGTGCGGCCTGCACCCCGGCCCAAGACGTCTGCACCTCAAGCGGCACATAGGCGGCGGAGGGACCCGTCATGTCGCGTTCTCTCTGATCATGGACGGGCCGTCGGCGCCCTCAATGTCAATCCGCTTCAGCGAAAGCTTGCGCACATTGTGCAAGCGAAACCCTTCGCGCGCGACCATCTCGATCCCCGCCGCCATATCCGGCTCGCCCGGCTTCGCGTCCGGATCAAACCGCACGCGATAGTTGTCGATGCTGATCCCTTGCACTGGCCGCTCCGGCAAACCCAGCACAAAGCCCGCGCTAACCGTCGTCCCATCGCAAACGATGTCCTTGATGGAAACGTTGCGCAACGTCGGCGTCCCATCATCGACCGGCCGCTTGTTGCGATCCCCGATCCAAAATTCCTTGCCGTCCGGATCGCACCAATAGAAGCTGTTGATCACGAACGGCGTCCCAACACGCTCCATACGAATATTCCGCAACTTCACGCCGTCGACGACGGCAAGCTTCCCGCGCCCACGCCGCGTCTTCAGACGCAAGCCGCGATCCGTCCCAACGAACAAGCAATCGCGCGCCTCAACGTCGTAGATCCCGCCCGACATCTCCGATCCCAACACCACCGCGCCGTGTCCGTTCTCCATCAGACAGTTCGAGATGCGCACCCGCCGCGTCGCCATCGGGTCGCTCTTCGCCAGCGAAATCTTTCCCGACTTGATCGAGATGCAGTCATCGCCGGTCGAAAAATGTACGCCCGCGATCGTCACGTCCTCGCACGAATCCGGATTGATACCGTCTGTGTTCGGCGAGTCGAACGGCGCCTCGACCTTCAACTTCGCAAGCGTCACGCGGCGCGACCGAAACGGATGAATGGTCCACGACGGCGAGTTGCGCACCGTCACGCCCTCCATCGCCACGTTCTTAGAGCGCACGAAAAACACAGCGCGCGGTCGCCATCCACGAAACGGCGTCTTCGGCCGGCTCCACCACGTCTCGAACGAAGCATTGCCGTCGATCACACCCTCGCCGTGGATCGCAACATTCTCGACCTCGATGCCGGTGAGCAGGCTCGCATGCATATCCGCAGCCTCGCCCTCCCACGTCCCCAACACCTGATCGCCACGCCCATTCGCGGGCACCGTCCCAGGCAGCACGGGCCAGCGATCAATGTCGGGATGCCCGATCAACCGCGCGCCACGCTCCAACAACAGATCGACGCCGCTTTTCAAGAACAAGGGCGCACTCAGCCAATCCCCCGCCGGCAAAACGACGACGCCGCCCGCCGGACAACTTGCAATCGCCGCCTGAATGGCAACCGTGTCGTCCGCAGTGCCATTTCCAACCGCACCGAACGCAGCGACTGACAACGCAGCGGTCTCGCCCTTTGTCCGCAGCGACAGCGACGCGCGCGCCCCGGCGCTCTCAAGCTTCACCGTATGAGTCTTCGACGGCGCCAAGCCACGCAACGTGAAGACGTTCTCATACCCCGACCAAACGACTTTGCCGCCCACCGACACCGCGTGCGCCGCAGGCGAGCGATACGGATGCCCATTCAAAATCTCGAGCGTCGCGCTCCGCGATGTCGCCATCACCAAACGTATCCGCACGGCGGCCTTGGCGCGGTTCATCGAATAACCCGGCGGAGGATCGCGTTGACATCCTCGAACATGCGCAAGCCCGCGCTCTCGACGTCGAGCCGCCCATATCCCAACCGCTCGTACGTATCGATGAACCCGTCGCGCACGCGCGGATGCTCAAAGAACCCACTCTCGCGCACGCGATTGGGAAGGCCCTGAATCTGGCGCAGTCCTTCCCAAGCCAGCCCTTTTAACGCGCCTTCGCCTTTGAGGACCTTGAGCGCGCTCTTGCTGACCGGCGCGCCGCGCTTCACCTCGAAGATGCGCACGGCTTCCGGATCGTTCAGCAGAAAATTCAGCAGCAGCGCCGCCTCGTTCGGATGCCGCGTCCCGCGATTGACGGCGAGCAGCATCGCCGGCCTGTACAGCAGCCCCGCATCTTTCGCCCCAGGCAGCAACGGAAAGTCGCCGAGAACGAGGCGCTGCCCGGGCTCAAGCGTATCCGCCGACTTGCCGATCGCGCTCACCCACTGATGCACGCCCGCATAGCGCCCGGTGATCCACGGCCGCATCTCCTGCGGCGCGACATTGCCGAACGACGCGCGCGCCCGCGCACCGGGCACGACATGTTCATCGACGAGCCGGCGGTAAAGATCAGCCGCACCAACCATCTGCGGAACGTCGGCGTTAAGTCGCGACCGGCCCTCGTCGACAAAGGCGACGCCGGTCTTCTGAATGTGCCACGTGCGCGCCAGTGCAACGACGTCCTGCAGGTTGACGTCGAGCGGGAAATAATCCGGCCCCAACCGATCGCGAAAGACCGGCCCCGCCGCAAACAGATCGTCCCAGGTGGACGGAATCTTGAGCCCCGCCTTCTCGTACGTCGTGGCGTTAAAATAGAACAGCCGCGCCGCCATCGACGTCGGAATGGCATTGAGCCGTCCCTTGACGGTGCCCATGCCCAGCGAGTCCGCGTCGAACTGATCGAACTCGATCGCCGATCGCAGACGGTTCAAATCATAAAACCCGTCGCCGTGCCGCGAAAACAGAACAAGCCAATTCCAATTGATCTGCATGACGTCGGGCGCGGTTTCGCCCGCAATCTGAGTCGTCAATCGCTCCAGATGTCCGGCCCATCCCGTGTACTCCGCCTTGACGGAGATATGCGGATACTTCGCCTCAAACCGCCGGATCGTCGACAGATACGCCCGATGCACATCCGACCCGCCCCACCACGACAGGCGCAACGTCACCGGCGCCGCCGCGTGTACCGACACAGCCGCGACCGCCGCACTCGCACCCGCCAAAACGCCGCGCCGTGTGAGCCGCATCGTCATCCCTTCACCGAACCCAGCGAGATGCCTTCGACGAAGTACCGCTGTGCCACGAAGAACACGACGAGCGACGGCAGCAACGCCAACGTCGACATCGCCAAAATCTGGTTCCACTGCGTCGCCTCGGTGACGTCGATCGACATCTTCAGCGCCAACGAAACCGGATACTTCTCGACGCTCGACAGATAGATTAGCGGCCCGAGAAAATCGTTGATGCTCCACATGAACTGGAACAGCGCGACCGAAATCACCGCCGGCATAATCACGGGCACGACAACATAGAACAGCACCTGCAGACTGTTGCACCCGTCCATGACCGCGGCCTCCTCCATGTCGGGCGGAAACGACCGCATGAACTGCACGATCATGAAGACAAAGAACCCCTCGGTCGCAAATGCCGACGGCACATAAAGCGGCAAGAACGTATCGAGCCACCCAAACTCCCGAAACATCAGATACTGCGGGATCAAGAGCACGCTCTTGGGCAGCAACACGGTCGCAATCAGAAGCGCGAACAGAAGCCGCTTGCCCGGCAGATTGAACCGCGCAAATCCAAACGCCACGATCACGGACGAAACCACGGTGACGATCACCTTCGGAATGATGATCGCAAACGTATTCGCAAGATAGGTCGCGAACGTGTACTCCGTACTCGTCTGCCAACCCTTCTCAAACCCATCCAGTGTGGGATTCTGCGGGATGAACCCGATCGACGAAAAAATCTCGGAGTTCGGCTTAAACGCGCCGCCGATCATCCACAACAGCGGATAGATCATGACAAACCCGACACCGATCAAGATGCCGTACCGCAGCGTGGGTTGAAGGAGTTGGCGCGCGCTCATTTGGAATCCTGCGCGTAGAACACCCAGTACCGCGACGACGAAAACGCCGCCGCCGCACACACGGCCGTCAGCAGGAAGAGCACCCACGTGATGGCGCTGGCATATCCCATCTCAAAGTACTTGAACGCCTCTTCGTAGATCATTAGCGGCAGCAGATAGGTCGACTTCAACGGCCCGCCGCCCGTGATGATGTAAGGCGCGTTGAACTCCTGAAACGCCTGGATCACCTGCATGACGAAGTTGAAGAACACGACGGGTGTCAAAATCGGCAACGTGATGCGCCAGAACGTGCGCCAGGGCCCAGCGCCATCGATCTTCGCCGCCTCATAGAGATCCTGCGGAATGGCCTGCAACCCGGCCAGGAAGATCACCATCGCCGACCCAAACTGCCACAGACGCAGCAGCATGATCGTGAACATCGCGCTGTCCGGCTCGCCCAGCCAATTGATCCCCTCGCCGCCGAGTCCGACCAGCATCTGATTGATCAACCCGTCACCGGCGAACACATACCGCCACACGACCGCGATCGCGACGCTGCCGCCCAAGATCGACGGCAGGTAGTAGGCCGTGCGGAAGAAACCGATGCCGACGAGCTTGAAGTTCAGCACGTAGGCAATGAACAGCGCGAAGGCGAGCTTCAACGGCACGGTGATGAAAACGTAGAGCAGGGTGACGCCGAGCGATTGCTTGAACGTATGATCGTCGGCCAACGCTGCGTAGTTCTCCGCGCCGACGAACTGAGCCGCGCCAATGGGGTTCTGCAGCTGATAGTCGGTAAAACTCAGCGCCAGCGACGCCACGAACGGAAACATCGTGAAAACGATGAGCCCGATGATGAAGGGCGACAGATAGGCAAGACCCTCGGCGCGGTTCGCGTACATCGCTAACCTTCTCGAACGGCAACGCCGTCGCGATCGAACAAATGACAGCGCGCCGGATCAACGGACAGAGCCAGCGTCGCGCCTTGCGCGATCGGCGTCTCGCCCGGCAGCTTAACGACGACAACGCCGCCGCCGTCCAGCGTCACATGCGCAATCGTCTCCCCACCGAGCGGTTCGACAAGGATGACGCGCCCGTTGAACACGCGTCCCGCGCTACCTTGCGCCAACACGAAATCCTCCGGCCGCACGCCCACCTTCACCGCATCCCCGACGCTAAGCCGCGCGTGGTGAAAGGGCAGGGCCATTGGCCCGTCGCCCAGCACCACATTCGTCGCGCCACCGCCAACCGCGTCGATCTTGCCGTCGAGAAAATTCATCTTCGGCGAACCGAGGAAGCCTGCGACGAATGCATTCGCGGGTCGCCGATAGAGATCGAGCGGCGCACCGACCTGTTCGATAAGACCGCCGTTCAGCACGACGATGCGGTTCGCCAGCGTCATCGCCTCGACCTGATCATGCGTCACGTAGATCATTGTCGTGCCAAGCTGCGCATGCAGCCGCGCCAACTCCACCCGCATCTGCCCGCGCAGCGCCGCGTCGAGATTTGAAAGCGGCTCATCGAACAGAAACACATCCGGCTCGCGCACGATCGCCCGCCCGATGGCCGCCCGCTGCCGTTGGCCGCCCGACAACGCGCGCGGTTTGCGATCGAGCAAATCGCCCATCTGCAAGATGTCCGCCGCCCGCGCGACCTTCGCCTTGACGTCCGCCGCACTCATGCCCCGGATCTTGAGCCCGAACGCCATGTTGTCCGCGACCGTCATATGCGGATAGAGCGCATAAGACTGAAACACCATCGCGATCCCACGCTTCGACGGATGCACATGCGTTACGTCGCGCGCGTTGATGTGCACGGTGCCCGAGGTCGGCGTCTCAAGGCCCGCGATCAACCGCAACAGCGTGGACTTGCCGCAGCCCGAGGGACCCACGAACACCGCGAACTCGCCCGGTTCGACCGAAAGGCTCAAACCCTTGATGATTTGCGCCCCGCCGAACGTCTTGACGACGTCGCGCAACGCGACACTGCTCTGAGCCACGCTCTCCCCGTTCAGTCGCTGCTTTTTATTGGCGCAGAAGCGCAGGTTTCGTCTATAGGAAACCGGTGTCATATTCAATCAAAACGCGCCCGACACGCGCCGTCGCATGCGCGCTCGTGCTTAACGCGGTCGCAGCAAACGCACACGCGCGCACGCTCGCGTTCCCTGGCGCGGAAGGTGCAGGTCAGTACGCGCAAGGCGGCCGCGGCGGCGCCGTCTACAAGGTGACATCGCTCGAAGACAGCGGCGACGGCACGCTGCGCGCCGCGATCGAAGCGAAAGGCGCGCGCACCGTGGTGTTCGATGTGTCCGGCACGATCACACTCGCGACGCCGCTCAGGATCGAAAACCCGCAGATCACGATCGCCGGCCAAACCGCGCCGGGCGACGGCATCACATTGCGCGCCCAGCCGCTGATCATCGCCGCCGACGATGTGATCGTCCGCTACATCCGCTCGCGCCTCGGCGAGTCCGGCGCGCAAGCTGACGCAATGACGGTGGTGAAGGGCCGCAACATCATCATCGACCACGTCTCCGCCAGCTGGTCCACCGACGAAGCTCTCTCACTCTCCAGCCGCTTCAACCCACCCGAAAACGGCTTCTACGACGTGACGGTGCAGTGGTCGATCATCTCAGAATCCCTCGACCGTTCGACGCACGAGAAAGGCCGCCACGGCTACGGCACGCTGATCCGCGCCTCGAACGGCGCAAAGATCTCGTTCCACCACAATCTCTGGGCCCACCACCAAGCCCGCATGCCCCGCCCCGGCAACTACAAGGACGCAAGCCTCGACCCCGAAGGCCCCATCATCGATTTCCGCAACAACGTCTTCTACAACTGGGGCGGCGACCCGCAAGCCAACCACACAAAGGACGGCCCACTCGCCGGCACCGGCCGCATCGACAAGCTGGCCGCCGGCTACAACGCCGACACCAACGCCGCCGTCACGGTGAACTTCATCAACAACGCCTACAAACGCGGCCCCGACTCCCGCGCCAACCTCATCTTCTGCGAACACGACCAAGCCGCCCGCACCTTCCTGTCCGGCAACGCCATGAACGGCAAACTCCCCGCCGACCAATGGGGCCTGGTCGCCTGCGATCCGCCCGCGTCATATCGTTTGGCATCACCCGCACGCATCGCTGAACCAGTCACGGAAACGGCAATCACCGCCTACAAGCGCGTCCTGGCCACCGCCGGAGCATCAAAGACGCGCGACATCGTGGATAAGCGCATCGTCACCGAAGTGCGAAAGGGCAGGGGCCGCATCATCGACAGCGAAAAATCCGTCGGCGGCTGGCCAACGCTACGCTCAACCCCCACACCAGAAGACAAAGACGGCGACGGCATGCCGGATGCGTGGGAACGCAAACACAAACTCGACCCGCTGGATCCGACCGACGGCGCATCGTCAGCAAGCGATGGCTACACAAACCTCGAGCGATACTTGAACGCGCTACCGCGCTAACCACCCGCCGTCGACGGCAACGATGGTGCCGTGCACGTAGTCTGAGGCGCTGGAGGCCAGGAACACAGCCGCACCGCCGAGATCTTCCGGCTTGCCCCAACGCCCAGCCGGAATGCGCGCCAGAATATCGCGGCTGCGCGTCGGATCGTTGCGCAACGCTTCGGTGTTGTTCGTCGCAAAATACCCCGGCGCGATCGCGTTGACGTTGATCCCCTTCGCCGCCCACTCGTTCGCCATCAGACGCGTCAACCCGGCGAGCCCACTTTTCGCCGCCGTATAAGACGCCACACGAATGCCGCCCTGGAACGACAACATCGACGCGATGTTGATGATCTTGCCGCGCCGACCGGTGTCCAGCATGTGCCGCGCCGCGGCCTGCGCGAGAAAGAACGCGGACTTCAGATTGACGTCCAACACCTCGTCCCAATCCGCCTCACTGAAGTCGACCGCATCCGCGCGCTTGATCGTCCCCGCGTTGTTGACCAGCACATCGACGCCGCCCAACCGCTCGACGCAATCCTTGACGATGCGCGTCGCCTGCTTGGCCGAACGCAGATCCGCCTCGATCCAATGAAGTTTGCGCCCAGCCGCACGAACCAGCGCTTCGGTCTCCTTCGGATTGGTCCGCCCGACGGCCGCGATATCGGCGCCGGCGCCCGCGAGCGCCACGGCGATCGCCGCGCCAAGGCCCGTATTCGCGCCGGTAACGACCGCGCCTTTGCCGGAAAGATCGAAGAGCGCGCCGCTCACTTCAAATCGTCAATCGGAACGGCGTCCATGTCGGTGTAGTCGAGGTTCTCCCCGCCCATCGCCCAGATGAAGCTATAGGCGGCCGTCCCCGCACCCATATGGATTGACCACGGGGGCGAAATCACCGCCTCTTCGTTCTTCACGACGATGTGCCGCGTCTCGCCGGGTTCGCCCATGAAGTGGAACACGCGGTCCTCATCCTTCATGTCGAAGTAGAAATAGATCTCCGACCGCCGCTCATGCCGGTGACACGGCATCGTATTCCACACACTTCCGGTCTTCAGCGTCGTCAACCCCAGCAGCAACTGCGCCGACTTGCAGATGTCCGGATTCACATACTGATTGATCGTCCGCTCGTTCGACGTCTCGCGCGCCCCGCGCTCCATCGGCTTGGCCCGGTCGGTCGCAATCTTGAACGTCTCCGTCCGCGTGTGAGAGGGCGTGCTGGCGAGATAAAACTTCGCCGGCGTCGCCGCATCGCGCGACTCGAACAACAACTCCTTCGTCCCCATCGGCACGTAAATGCCGTCGCGCGGTTGCAGCGGATAGGTCTCGCCGTCCACCACCACGCGGCCCGGTCCGCCGATATTGATCACGCCGATCTCGCGCCGCGTCAGAAACGGCTCGCCGCCCGCCCGCATCGGCTCAAGCTTCAGAGTCTTGCCGACAGGTTTCGCGCCGCCGATGACGAACCGCTCGACGTGGCTGTGCGTCAGACTGATCTTGTCATCCTGGAAAAAGCCACTGACGAGGTAATGATCGCGCAAACGCTGCGTGCTCAACCCCACGATCATGTCCGGATGCGTGGCTTGCAGGGTCTTGATGGACATGTGATCTCCGATCGGCGAAAGGGCTAGGCCGTAAGCGCAAGCTTGCTGTCTTGCGTCTGATCCAATTTGTACGCGCGCTTCACCAAATTGTAGGCAAGGTCGGCGGCGACGGCGAACGCCTCGTCTTCATCGAGACGATGCTCGCACACAAGCCGCGCAAGGAACGCGCAATCCACGCGCCGCGCAACATCGTGCCGCGCCGGGATCGACATGAACGCCCGCGTGTCGTCGTTGAAGCCTACGGTGTTGTAGAAGCCGGCCGTCTCCGTCGTCTGCTCGCGAAACCGGCGCATCCCTTCCGGACTGTCGTGAAACCACCACGCCGGCCCCAGCTTCAACACCGGATAATGCCCGGCCAGCGGCGCCAACTCGCGCGCATACGACGTCTCGTCCAGCGTGAACACGATCAGCGACAACCGCTTCTCATTGCCAAACCGGTCGAGCAACGGCTTCAACGCCCGCACATAATCCGTCGCCTGCGGAATATCAGCACCTTTGTCAGGCCCATACTCGCGGAACAGCAACCGATTGTGGTTGCGGAACGACCCTGGATGGATCTGCATCACAAGCCCGTCATCGACGCTCATCCGCGCCATCTCGGTCAACATCTGCGCGCGGAACAATTCCGCATCGCCAGGCGTGAACGATCCGCTCGTCACCGTGCGGAACAACCGTTCGGCGTCCGCCTCCTGCAGATTCGCCGTCGCCGCCGTCGGATGACCATGATCCGTCGACGTCGCGCCCGCCTCGACGAACGCACGCCGCCGCACGCGATGCGCCTCAAGATAACCGCGCCACGACCCGACATCCTTGCCGGTCAACTCAGCGAACTGCTTCAACGACGCAGCAAAATCCTGATGCTCCGGATCGGTCACGGAGTCCGGCCGATAAGCCGTGAGCACGCGCCCGGCCCAACCGCTCGTCGCAATGGCGCGATGATGGGCGAGCGTGTCGCAAGGCCCCTCTGTCGTCGTCAGCACTTCGATATTGAAGCGGTCGAACAACGCCCGCGGACGAAACGCTTCCGTCTCAAGCTTCGCGTTGATCGCATCGAAGTAGATATCCGCCGCCTCTTCATCGAGCGCGACGGTCATGCCGAACTGCTCGACGAACACGTGGTTCAACCACAGCGCCGACGGTGTCCCGCGAAACAGATGAAAGTTCTTGGCGAACAACCGCCACGCATCGCGCGGCTTGGTCCGCGGCGCACCGCTGCGAGAAGGCACGCCCAGCCGGTCCATCGCGATGCCCTGGCTGTAGAGCATGCGATAGAGATAATGATCCGGCGCGAGCAGCAGCTCGGTCGCGTTCGCGAACGGCGCATTCTCGGCAAACCAGATCGGATCGGTGTGTCCGTGCGGACTGATGATCGGCAGGCCGCGCACCGATTGGTAGAGCCGCCGCGCCACGTCCCGCGTCGCCGGATCGGACGGAAACAGGCGGTCGTCGTGAAGCCTAAGCTGGCGCGCCATCGGTCCTAACGTTCCCGGACGGTGCGTCCCGCAACCGCCATCAGGTCAATTAGGTAACCGGTGTCATACGAGAAGGCAAGCCACCGGAAGGCCACACCCTGGGGCCGATCTCAACCGACGCGCGCGGACGAGTCACGCACCACAAGCCGCGCTTCGATCTCATCGCTCGCCTGCGGATCAGGTTCCGTGCCGATGAGCTTCTCGGCCGCCATCCGCCCCATATCGCGGATCGGCACGCGCACCGTCGTTAATGCCGGCCACACCCGCGTCGCCAAGGGACTGTCGTCATAGCCCACGACGGAGAGGTCTTCGGGGATGCGCAGGCCCTGCGCATACGCCGCCTTGTAAACACCGGCCGCCATCTCGTCGTTGCTGGCGAAGATCGCCGTTGGCCGCGGCTTCTTCGCCAGCAAAACCTCAGCGCACTTCACACCGCTCTCGAACGAGTACGCGCCCTCGACGATCAGCTTTGGCGACAGCTTCAACCCATGTACCGCCAACGCGCCGGCAAAACCTTCGCGCCGCTCATGCGCCGAACGATAGTGCGAGGGTCCGGTGATGAAGCCGATCTCCTTGTGCCCAAGCGACACCAAATGCTCGCCGGCTTCGGCGGCGGCGGTGCGATCATGCGACACGATCATCCGCTCAGGTTCGTCCAGCGGCGTCGATGCAATACGCACATACGGACAATCGATATCGCTCAGAAGCTGAGCCAGGTCTTCATTTTCCGACACCGGTGGGATCAGCACCACGCCGAACAGCTTCTGCCGCTCGACGAACGACCGCACATCGTCGAGGAAAGACGGACTGTTCCTGTCGCACGGATGCACGACCAACTCATATCCCGACGCGCGCACGCAATCGAGCACACCTTGCTGTATGTTGACGATGTATTGCGCATTCGGATTGTCGTAGATCAGCCCCAACAAAAACGACCGCCGGAACGCCAACCCGCGCGCCTGCGGATCGGGCGCGAAGCCCGTCTTCGCAATGATCGCGTTGACCTTGATCCGCGTCTCTTCGCGCACATAGGGCGACTTGTTGATGACGCGCGAGACCGTCTTCTTCGACACCGCCGCCATCCGCGCGATATCGTTAATCGTGGTGCGCTTGCGACTGCGATCGTTGTCGGCTGCAGGCGCCGCCGATGTGGCGGCCGACGGCGGCACGGAACCCCTACGCGCTGACATCGATCGTTTCTTTGTCCGACTCGTTCGAACGTTCATAGCCTTGAGCCCTTAGGCAGTGCCAGGGCCGCGGGGCGCACAGGCGCGCGCCCGCGACGAAGAATGCGCTTCAACGTTGCTCTGACACCGGTTACCATTGTTGATATTGCTCAGGTGCAGCGCGCATGTCGACTGAGACTTTGGCCCGCCGAGACGTAATCCGCGTCGCCGCAGACGACGACGTGGCGGTGGCGTTGCGTCCGCTGGCTGCCGGCACACAGGTCGAAGTCGGCGGCACAAGCATCGTTCTGCGCGCCGACATCCCAAAGGGCCACAAGATCGCAACCCGCCCGATCGCGCAGGGTGCGGGCGTCCGCAAATTCGGCTGGCCCTTCGGCAAAGCGCTGCGCGACATCGCGGTCGGCGAACACGTCCACACCCACAACGTCGCGACCCGCCTCGAAGGTGTCGAAGACTACGACTTCCGCCCCAACATTCCGCGTGGCCCAATCGCCTCGGCCCGCACCTTCCAAGGTTACCGCCGCAGCGACGGCAGAGTGGGGACGCGCAACGAAATCTGGATCCTCTGCACCGTCGGCTGCGTCGCCCGAACGGCAGAACGCATCGCCCGCATCGCCAACGAACGCTTCGCCGGCCGAGTCGACGGCGTACACGCCTTTACGCATCCCTTCGGCTGCTCGCAGCTCGGCGACGACCTGTCGAACACGCGCCGCGTCCTCGCCGCCTTAGCCGCCCACCCGAACGCGGGCGGCGTCCTCGTCATTGGCTTAGGCTGCGAGTCCAACCAACTCGACGCGCTCCTCGCCGAACTGCCGACCGCCGATCGCGACCGCGTGCGCGGCTTCAGCGCACAGAAGGTCGACGACGAAACCGAAGAAGGCCTCGCCGCCGTCGAACAACTCGTCCAAATCGCCGAACGCGACAAACGCGAACCCTGCCCACTCTCATCGCTCGTCATCGGCTTGAAGTGCGGCGGCTCCGACGGTTTCAGCGGCCTGACGGCCAACCCCCTTGTCGGCGCGATCGCCGATCGCGTGGCCGACGCAGGCGGCACGCCCATCCTAACGGAGATTCCCGAAGTATTCGGTGCCGAACGGCTGCTCATGGCGCGCGCGCAAGACCACGCTGTGTTCGACGGCATCGTCGCCGTCGTGAACGACTTCAAACGCTACTTCCTCGATCACAATCAACCCGTCTACGAAAACCCATCACCCGGCAACATCGCCGGCGGCATCACGACGCTCGAAGAAAAATCGCTCGGCGCCGTCCAGAAGGCAGGCCACGCCACGGTCACACAAGTCCTGCGCTACGGCCAGCGCGCAACGAAAGCGGGCCTCGCCTTCCTGGAAGCACCCGGCAACGACGCCGTGTCATCGACGGCATTGGTGGCGGCCGGCGCGACGATCGTGCTCTTCACGACAGGCCGCGGCACACCGCTCGGCTTTCCTGCGCCGACATTGAAGATCGCATCGAACTCCGCACTCGCCACAGCCAAACCAAAATGGATCGACTACGACGCCGGCACGCTCCTCGACGGCAAGACGCTGGAGACGGCAGGCGACGAACTCCTCGACCTTTTGATCGAAACCGCCTCCGGCAAGCCCGCGCGCAATGAACAAAACGGCGAACGCGAAATCGCCATCTGGAAGCAAGGCGTCACACTGTGAACATTCGCGCGCAAGCGACGCCCGCCCTAACGCCCCAGACGCTGGCCAACGCCAAACCCGCACTGCAACGCCCGCGCTACGACCGCAGCAAGACGCAAATCGGCATCGTGCATTTCGGTCCAGGCGCCTTCCATCGCGCACACCAAGCCTTCTACGTCGACGAACTGCTCGCGATCGATCCACGTTGGGCAATCAGCGCCGTGTCACTGCAAAGCTCCGGCGTGCGCGACGCCTTGAAACCGCAAGACGGCCTCTACACACTCGCCATCCTCGACGAGAGACCCACGTACCGTGCCATCGGCGCGATCAAAGAAGTCCTCGTCGCACCCGAAGCGCCGGAAAATGTCTTCACACGCCTCGTCGCGCCCTCGACGCAAGTCGTCACGATCACGGTGACGGAGAAGGGCTATTGCCTTGATGCGACCGGCGCATTGAACGCAACGCATCCCGCGATCCGCCATGACTGGTCGAACCCGACGCAACCTCAAACCTTGATCGGCTACCTGACAGAGGCCCTACGCCGCCGCCGCGCCAACGGAACAAAACCGTTCGCCGCCATCTCTTGCGACAACATCACCGACAACGGCAAGCGCCTGCGAAACGCAGTGCTGACTTACGCGCAAGACATCGACCGCGATCTCGCAGCCTGGATCGAAGGCGAAGTCGCCTTCCCGCGCACCATGGTCGACAGCATCACGCCCGCCACCGACGACGCGTTGCGCGAACGCGCACACGCGGCCACGGCCCTCGCCGACGCCTGGCCCGTCCAGCGCGAAGCCTTCACGCAATGGGTCATCGAGGATGTGCCCGGCCTAGGTCCCGACTGGACGCGGGTTGGCGTCACACTGACCGCGAACGTCGCCGCCCACGAGCGCGCGAAACTCCGTCTTCTGAACGGCGCCCACTCAAGCCTCGCTTACCTGGGCTTGCTCAAAGGCTACGAGACAGTCGCCGATGCCATGCGCGACAAGACGCTCGCCGCCTTCATCAAATCCCTGATGCTCGAAGACATCGCGCCCACCGTGCGCCCGCCGAAAGAACTCGACCTTCACGCCTATATCGACGGCATCCTGGCGCGCTTCCGCAATCCGGCCGTGCGCCACCTGCTGTCGCAAATCGCCTGGGACGGTTCGCAGAAACTGCCGTTCCGCCTCATGGGCACGATCGCCGACAACCTGATCAGCGGCGGACGCGTCGACCGCCTGTGCCTCGCCGTCGCCGCTTGGATGCACTTCACCCGCCGTCAAGTGGATGCGGGACGCACGCTCGTGGACCCGCTGTCATCCGCGATGGGGCGCTGCGCCCGTGTCCGCGCCGACGCGGCAACGGAAGTCGCGCAATATCTGACGCTGACCGAAGTGTTTCCCGCAACCCTCATCGGCAACAGCGAATTCCGCACGCACTTGACGGACGCCTACGCCTCGCTCCGCTGAGCCTTCACCGCGCGACATCGATCAGTCCATGACCGTACACGGGGTCGCGCCCCGGCGCACCGAGATCGCGCGCTTGGCGGCGCAGCGCGTTGTAGGCGGCAATCGCTTGCTTCGGGTTGGGCCTGGCGAGCCGTCGCGCAAATGCAGCCGCTACGATCGGCGCTGCGTAGGATGTACCCGACACGGCTTCGGTCGAAACCGCCGACGTCGCCGCCGGCGCATCGACGCCCATCGCCGCGAAGTCGACCGAGTCGCCTTGGTTCGCATAGATGTAGATGCGGTTGCCGGTATCCACCGCCGTCACGCCGACGACTTGGTCGTAGGCCGCCGGATACTGCGTCGCCCCACGCGGACCCTCATTGCCCACCGCGGCGACAAGCACGTGACCCTTGTCGACCATCCGCTTCGTGATTTCCTCAAGCACGGGGTTCGCGGGACCCGCGAGGCTGAGATTGATCACCGCCACCTGCTGACGCGACAACCAGTCGAGCGCGCGCGCAATCGCATAAGCCGATGCAATCTCCTGTCCGTCGAGCATCTCCGTGAACACGTTGGCGGCGATAATGCTGGCGCCCGGTGCAGCGGCAGCGAGTCGCGAAGCCACCGCCGTTCCGTGCTGAACGTCATGCTTCGAACCGTCGCCGAACTGCCTCTGTGTGACCTTGACCTGCGCCAACATCTGATGGCTCGCCGCGACGCCCGCATCGACGAGACCGATCTTGGCCTTCGTCGGCTTGGCTCGCGAAGGTTTCGCGGCCGTCAGCAACGCGGGCAGGGCAGGGCGGCCCGCCGGCTCATAGATGTGATTGAATGTCGCCGTGCCCTTGGGATCGATCGAATGGAGACTCTCGATCACGTCCTGCTCGGACCGTCCCTTCGGCACGGCAATGCGCATCATCCGCACGCGGATCGCGCTGAGCCGCTGTTCTTCGATGACATGCAGCCCGGCTGCGCGCACGCGCGAGGCGCCGTCGCGCTGCGCCGACATGAAGATGACTTCGCCGCTGCGCACGCGGTCGCCGCGCTCGTTGCGCCAAATGGCGAACGGCGCACGATCGCCGTCGCGCAGGACGTGATCGCGATCTTTCGACGAGCCCGACTTGTCGTCGTCTTTATCCGAGCCCGAGTTGCCGCTGCCGGAATTGTCGTCGCGGTCGCTGTCTTCCTTGCCGGAGCCCGACTTGCCCGATCCGGAATCGTCGTCACGATCCGACCGATCGGAATCGTCGGTCTCACCCGACCCGGGACCGCTGGAATCTTTGTCGCGGTCGGCGACATCGCGATCCCTGTCGTCGTCGCGATCGGTATCGCGCTCCGTGCGCTCGCGATCGCTGCCGCTTCTGTCGTCACGTTCCGAGCGATCCGATCTGTCACGATCCTCGCCGCCATGCTTGGCGAAGAGAGGTGCGGAAAGCATGATCAGCAATAATAGCGACACCGTGACGGCGGCGACCACACGCAAGCCCGCACGCCGCAATGTCAGGTGTTGTATGGTAAATGTGCTACCCACGCTCGCTATGTCTCGTCGATACAACGCTGCCCGGCCCCGCAGGCGGCTTGCAACATACATGGTCTTCAGGCTGGAATAAATTCCGCCAAGCGTTCTTTGGTTACGAGCCTGATGTCAGACATCCAAGATCAAGTGCGAAAAGGTGTGGCGCAATTGCTGCCGCGCCTGCGTCGCTTTGGTCTGGCGCTCACGGGAAGCCGCGAAGAGGGCGACGATATCGTGCAAGGCGCAGTCGCCAACGCGCTCAGCCGGCCGAACCTGTGGACGCCGGGCGCACGGCTCGACGGCTGGCTGTTCACCATGATGCAGGATCTATGGAGAGACGAAGTGCGTAGGCGAAAGACGAGCGGGACAAAGGCTGCCGCCACGATTGCCGGAGCCGACAAGAGCGTCGACGGCCGGCGCGTCACCGAAACGCTCCTTATGCTGGCCCAAACGCGCGAGCGCTTCACGCGCCTGCCGGACGATCAACGTTTGGCGTTGGCGCTTGTCGTGATCGACGGCCTATCCTACCGCGACGCCGCAGAACAGCTGGATATCCCAGTCGGCACGCTGATGAGCCGGTTGTCGCGCGCGCGGGAGGCGCTGCGCACGATGATCGATGAAGATAACAAACCGCCGATGCTAAAATCGGTCGCGGGCGAATAAACGACAATGACCTTTGTGACGAACGAAAAACTGGCGGCCTACGCAGACGGCGAACTCGACGACGCCGAATCCGCGCAGGTGTCGCGCGCGCTCGCCAACGACGAATTGCTGCGCGCCAGGCTGGCGCGCCTCACGTCCCTCGACGATCAACTGCGCGCGGCCTTCGAACTCGACGAGGAGGATGTGCCACGCCGCATCACCCGGCTGCTCGAACCGCCACAACCGTCCGCATACGGACGGCTGCGTCAGTGGATCCCCGCAGGTGCCGCGGTGGCCGCCGGCATCGTAGGTCTCACGGTCGGTGGCTTACTGCCCGCGCAGAGCGAAGATGGCTGGCTGAAGCCGCACGGCGGTTCGTTCGCTCTGGCGGGAGCGATTCAATCCGCCGCAGACCACACGCCGTCTGGTTCTCGCTACGTCGCGGGTCTGATGACGGCTGAGCCCATCGTCAGCTTCGTCGCCGGCGACGGCCGCTTGTGCCGCGAGCTGCAGATTGAAGAAGGCCGCACCACCACGCACGCCGTCGCCTGCCGGGAGCAAGGCGAGTGGCGCATCGAAGCATTGGTGCGCGGCCAGGCGCAAAGCAACGCGGCCGGCTACCGTCCGGCCGGCGGAAGCCGCGACGCGGCGATCGGTGCGGTTCACACGCGATTGAAGATAACGTCGGTGCTGGACGCCAAAGCGGAAGATGAAGCGATCGCTGCAGGGTGGCCGGCGAAATAACCTATTCGTGCGTAAGCGCGCGCCAGGTCAACGTCACACCCGCGCCGCCGTCAGGACTTCCATCCGACAACCCGGCAAATGCATAGACGTTCATCCGCAAATCTTCGCCGACGTCGAAGCGCACATAGGCGCTGACCTCCGCCGGATCCGGCGCGCCGTCATACGCGGCCTCGCGCCAATCGACCGACGTCCCGATCTCCGTATTGCCAGCCAGCGGCGTCGAAAGTCCCGCCGACAACAGCCACCCATCTTCGCGCGGCCGCGCCGGGGAGCTGCCCAAAAACCGGCGTCCGGCGTCAGCATAAATCGTCAGCGCTTCGAAATCCTTGGTCAGCGACGCCAGCGCGACAAAATCGGTCTCGCCGCTGCCAAGCCCCTCGTCGTCATCACCGGTTGGAAAACGCACCCGTCCGATCAGGTCGAGATACAGGCGTTCAGGCTTCCACGACACCGTATAGGTCGTCGCGAACGAAACGTCGCCGATGCCGCTGGCGCTGCGGTTGAGCCCGACGGATTCGACCTCGTCGTCGACCACAGACGCTGGGCCATCGACCTGAAGGAAGGGCACGGTCAGTTTGAACGACCACGGCGCGGTCGTGTAGCGCGCCGCCAAGAATTCGTAGAACACGGTCGTATCTTCGGGCTGATCGTAATCGCCTTCCGACCACTCTGCGCCGGCGATGAAACTCAACCGTCCGGCGGCGTCGGCGGCGGGACTGGCGCAACACGCGGCAAGCCCCGCAATGAAGCAAACGCTCCGAACTCGAACCATAAGCTCCCCCCGGAGCGATCGCGAAGGTCCGCACGAATCAGTTGCGGACCGCAGTGTCTAGGTCGCGGCCGGGGTCACCCCAAGTCAAGCGTGCGGCTTCGGCCGGGCGCGCGAACGCCGCCGCCTGTGACCCGTTAAGCATTGTTGCGCGGGCGTCCGCGTGATTCAGTGACACAAAGGGAATCGTCGAACCGCTAAGGAGACGCTGCGTGTCGTTGCTCCTCGATTTGATCTTGGCGGCCGCAGTGCTGGCCGCCGCCGACGCGCCGACGACCCACGCTGCAGCGCAGGCGACACCCGCGCCCGCTGCCGACCTCGCAACGCTCGGTCAAGGCATCGAGACCGTCGAACTCGTCGACGACGCCGGCGAACGCGTGCGTTGGGCGGATCTGAAGGGCCGACCGCGCGCCGTCTTCTTCGGCTTCACCCGCTGCCCGGTTATCTGTCCTGTCACCGTGTGGGAGATCGACGCGGCGCTGGAGAAGGTCGGCCCCGGCGCCGAAAAGGTGCAGATGAACTTCGTCACGCTCGATCCTGCGCGCGACACGCCCGAGACGATGGGCAATTATTTCACAAGCTTCAAAGCCCGCATGCGCGCCATGACCGGCAGCGCCGCAAATGTCGCGCGCGTCGCGAAGTCGTTCGACGTCGTGCACAAGAAGGTGGCGCTGAGCAACGGCGACTACACATTGGATCACACGGCCGCCGTTTTCCTGCTCGACGAGAAGGGCAACGTGGTCGACGTGATGGGCTACGGCACGCCGCAAGACGTAATGGTCAAACGCTTCAAGCAACTGCTCGGCGTGAAGTAAGGGGTGGGGCGCGGCGAGGGAACCGCGCCCCGTTAGTCGTCACAAACCGAAAGCGAAGTCATCGATCGTGACGGTAGCTGCGGCGACACCCAAGAGAGTGATCGTATCGCCGCCGATAGTGATCAGCGTATTGCCGCCTTGCGCCGCGATGCCGACGTTGGCTGCAAAGTTTCCGGCATTGATCCCCAACGAAGCCATGAGGCTCAATCGATCCTGACCGCCGGCCGGCGCCGAGTCGAACCCAACAATCGTGTCGTCGTCGAAGCCCAGCTCGAAGCGGATGATGTCGTTGCCCACCCCGCCGGTGATATTGTCGTTCCCCGCGCCGCCGATGATGATGTCGGCGCCGCCGCCGGCGTTGATCGTATCGTTGCCGCCTTGGCCGTCGATGAGATTGTTACCTCCGTTGACGTTGATGTTGTCGTTGCCCTGGCTGCCGATGATGTTCTCGATGCTGTTCAGCGTATCGGTCCCGATCTGCGCGCTTGTCGCGGATGTGGTGCCGACAGTCGCGCCGGCCGTCGTCCCCGACAGATCGTAGGTGTCGGTGCCGATTCCGCCGTTGATCGAGTCGTTGCCATCGCCGATGACCGCCACGAAGCGGTCGGAGCCCGTGCTGCCGTTCAGCGAGTTGCTGCCCGCGCCGCCCGTGATCACGTCGTCGGCCAAACCGCCGGTGACGTTGTCCACGCCTGCGATCGAGTCAAAACCCGACGCTGTGCCGGCGGTCAGGTTGACCGTCACACCCGTAAGGCTCGCCCCGTAGTTCAGCGTGTCGTTGCCGGCCAGGAGATCCAAGTCGACATGCTCGACATTGCTGACAACCCCGCCGGCGACGCTGACGAGAGAGCCGCCCAGGAACAACACGTTCAGCGTATTGGCGCCCGCCGTTCCGGTGATGGTCAGCGTGTCGTCGTCGTCGCCGCCGTTCACGGTGTCCGCACCGTTGCCGATGGTATAGAGAATGTGGTCATTCCCCGCGCCGCCGAGAACCGTGTCGTTGCCGCCCCCCGCGTCAATCGTGTCGTCGCCGCCTTGGCCATCGACGAGATTGCTCCCGCCGTTGACGACGATCGTGTCGCCACCCTGGCTGCCTACGTAGTTTTCGATGCTGGTCAGTGTATCGCTGCCCGCTTCGGCGCTGGTGGCCGAAGTGGTGGTTATGATCGCACCTTCGGTCGTTCCGGCGAGCGTGTAGGTGTCGGTCCCGTTGCCGCCGTTGAAGATGTTGTTGTTCTCATCCCCCGCGAAGGCGTCGTTGCCCGAACCGCCGGTGACATTCTCGACGCCGCTGATCGACGTAAAGCCCGTCGCCGTTCCGGTCGCCAGATCGACCGAGATACCGGCCGTGGTAATCAGCCCGCCCGGCGGATCGTACGACAGCGTGTCGTCGCCTTCGTCCAGATGTGCTTCATAGGCCTCGATGCTGCTTACCGTCAGACCGGGAATGCTGTTAATCGCACCGCCGCTGAAGCGCACGTTCAGCGTGTCGTTGCCACTCGTGCCGCGCAGGCGCACTGTGTCGAAATCGGCGCCGCCGTTGACGGTGTCGCTTTCGTCGCCCATCGCAAAGTCGATGGTGTCGTTGCCCGTGCCGCCGTTGACGGTGTCGTTGCCTTCGCCGCCGTCCAGCAGGTCGTCCTCATCGCCGCCGTTCAGCGTGTCGTTGCCGCCGTTGCCGTAGATGATGTCTTGACCCGCCGTGCCGTTCAGAACGTTGCCGGTATCGTCGTCGAAGATGAAGTCCCCGGTAACGATGGTCGGGTCGGACTCGATCGTCTCATCGGCGCCGAAGTCATCGGTATAACTGACGACGACCTTGACCTCGTGATTGACCTCATCCTGCGACGGCGTGAACGTGAGATCCGTCGCGCCGTCGATGTTCACCCACTCCGTGCCGTTGAACACCATCCATTGGAAGCTGAACGTCGAGTTCAACGTGCCGTCTTCATCGAAGATCGTATCGACCAGCGCGGTCAGCGTCAGCGTCTCGGTCGGCGACGTATCGTCGACCTGGATCGCGCCGAGCGGCGGATCGTTGACGTTCGTGACAGCCGCCGTGGCCGCCGACGTGACCGTCTCCTCCGTGCCGCCGTCGTCCGTGTAGGTGACGGTGACGCGCACCTGCTTGCCGACTTGCGGCTGATCGGGCGCCAGAAATTCCGTGATCGCGCCAGGAATGTCGCTCCACGTAAAGCCGTCGAACTCCTGCCATTGATATGTGAACAGCGCGCCGTTGGTCCCGTCGGGATCCGTGAACGCGTGGACGGCGGTAATCAGCTGATCCTCCGCAGGCGTCGTGTCGCTGATTAGCAGTGACCCGACCGGCGCGTCGTTGATGTTGATCACCGGCTGCGTCGGCGCAGAGAAGACCTCCTCGATCACCCCGTTCGCGTCGACATAGACGGCGCGCACGCGCAACACCGCGTCGACTTCAGCGTCTCCAGGCCGGAATGTCGGCCCCGTCGCTTTGAGAACTTCGCCCAACACTTCGAACTCGATATCCGCAAACACCCCGGGAGCGGTTTCGACCTGCCAGAAATACTGGATGGAGCCCGTGATCGCGCCCGTCGGATTGGTGGAGGAAATATTGTCGGGATCCGTCACGCCCAACGCGGTGACCGTCAGCAGCTGGTCTTCCGTCGGTGTCGTGTCGTCGATCGTCAGCAGGCCTGCAGCGCCAGCGTTGTCACCACTGAGGACAAGCGCCTGGTCGGCGAACTGCAGCCGTTCGATGTTGCGCACACGATCGACGCCATCGATGCCCAAACCGACGCCCAGCGCCGGGTCGTCGTGCGAGATCGTAATGTACCCGTCGCCGTTCACGTCCACGCCGCCGCCTTCAATCGAGTAGTTCGCGATGACGTCGGAGAATCGCGCCGTGTCGAAATCGGCCGTGTCGGACTTCAGAATCTCACGAACAATCTTGATCTGGCCTGGATTGATGAGACCCGCGAACATCTGCTCCTGGAACTCGGTCATGCTGTCCGCTCGGAACAGCTCGACGTCCGGATCATTCGCATCGCGAATGCTGAGATAGACGTCAAGATACGCGTCGCCGTCGATCAGGTCATCGCCGCCGCGGCCTTCAATCAAGTCGCTGCCGGCACCACCCAACAGAATGTTGCCGCCCGTGAACTCGAAGAGCCCCTCGTTGAAAAGCGCGTTCGGTCCGTCCTTCAGCCCCTTGATCAGGTCGAAATTGCGAAGTTCGTGGCCGACCATGTCCACCGCGAGCCTGTCGTCACCGTGCAGGATGTCGCTGAACGCGGTGCCCGACAGAGCTTCGACCTCCCGGAAGCGATCGAGAACCGCGTTGGGCGACTCCGGCACCTGCGGCGGCTGGAACACCTCGTTGTCCATGTCGACTTCGACGCCGGCGGTCTCGTTCTTGTACATCGCCCAGTCGAAGCCGAACATGCCTTCGGCCCGGTCGACGCCAGCGCCGAGAACCATGATGTCGTCGCCGCTCTCGCCGTCGAAACCGTCGTCGCCGCCATCGCCGATCAGGACGTCGTTGCCGTTGACGTTGCCTCCGCCGAACGGATCGGCGTTGTCGCCGATGATGCCGTCGCTACCCTTGCCGCCCTCGATCCAATCGTCGCCTTCGTTGCCGAAGACTTCGTCATCGGACTCGCCGGAAAGGATGAAGTCGTCGCCGCCGCCGCCGAAGGTTTCCTTCGGATCCTCGCCCGCGACGATGAAGTCGTTGCCGAAGCCGCCCAGCAGCAGGTCGACGCCCGACCCTGCGTTTAGCACGTCGTTGCCGTCGCCGCCCTGCAGGTTGTCGTCGCCGAACGAGTCTTGAATGATGTCGTCGCCGTCGCCGCCGAGCAGCATGTCGTTGCCCGCGCCGCCTTCAAGCCGGTCGTTACCGCCGTCGCCCCAAATCGTGTCGTCGCCGATGGCCGCGATCAGGATGTCGTTCCCATCCGTGCCGCCGAGAACCACGTGCTCGCCGCCCGTGAACTGCAGGTAGTTCGTATCCGGCCCCGGCGTCGCGGGGTTGTTGCGGATGACCAGCGGGTTGAAGATGCTCTCGCCGACCGGATCGTCGTTGCCGTCGACGCCAAGTCCTTCGTTGAACTGCTGGGTCTTGTCGACTTCGAGGAAGTAATTCGGCGTCGAGAACACGTCGCCCGGCAAATGGCTCGCGCCGGTGTTGCGCTCGATCATGCCCGCAAACGAGTTCTGTTCAAGCTGGGTGACGAAGTTGAGCCCCGCAGTGCGGAACAGATAGTAGAAGCGATCGCCGTCCTGCAGCGCTTCCATCTGGGTTTCGAAGACGAAGTTGAACGTCGAGCCCAAAAGACCGCCGAACGGCATCGTCTTTTCGGCCAAGCCGCCGATCCACAAGTCGATAGCGTCGACGCCCGTCGTGGTGCGGCCGTCCGGCTCGTTGGCGTAGATGCCCTGGCTGTTCAAGAAGTCAAAGCGGTCGTCGTCATTCGCTGTGAATGTGCGCTCCTCAGGCGTACCTTCGTTGATGATCGCGTTCCCGCCGAGCACCAGCGCCAAGGCGACCGCCCGCTTCTCCGCCGCCGTATCGACGTCCGACGCCTGCAGCGCCGCATGCGTGCCGTAAGCCGCGATGAAGTTCACGACCGACATTTCGTTCTTCGCGTTCATCGCGAAGTCGACCCAGCTCACATAGGGCTTAAGTTGCGAGTCGCCGGTGCCGGCGTAAAAGTCGCGCCGCGCTTCATTCAGCGTTGCGACGCCCGTTTCCCGGCCGCGCGCCAGGTTGATCGTCGCCAAGTCGAGCGGCAGACCCAACAGGTTGTTGCGCAGCGCTTCGGTGACGAACTCGTCGATTTCGTTGCCGGCCTGCCGCGTCATGCCGCGGATGATCGAGCCCGCCATGTCTGCTTGATCGACGGTGCCGCCCTGCGTGAACTCGACGGGGTTGAGAAAGCCTTCGATCAGACCGATGTGATCGGCGTTGAAGTCCTCGTCGTAGCGGTCGATCGATTCGGTCAGCATCGAGTGGCCAAAGCGATAGACGGTGTGCGCGAACTCCGCGACAATCGACGCATCGATGGTGTGATCGTACGCGATGAACACGTTGATCGCCGGCTGCACTTTGCGCGCGAACTCTTCAAACACGAGATGCTGGTACTGCATCTCGGTCCCGAAGCGGGCCGCCTGGAACAGGCGTTCGCCGTTCCACGAGCCGTCGGGCAACTGCCATTCGGCGATGAAGGCCGGATCGTTCGTCGCGAGCACCACGTCTTTGACCTGCTCGACCAGGCGGTTGTGTTCCGCATGGAAAACGAAGTGGACGGTGGTCAGGCCGATATTCTCGTTGCCGCGTCCGTCGCCGGTGATGAAGTGAGCATCGAGCAATTCGTCGTCATAGGTCAGCGGATCGCCGTCATCCCCCGTGCCGGCCAGCGAATCGGCAACCTGCTGCAGCTTCGGCGTCGCCGGATTATGATCGTGGTCAACAAACCCCGGCGCGGCGTGATGAGCGATATCGTCGAGGAACGCATGACCGGTCTTCATAGCGCCGGCGGTGGTGATGCCGGCGGCCGTGCCTTCCTTGAACCACGCCGTCGGGTGATCGACGTCCGGCTCCATGACGAGTTGGGCGTAGCCGTTCGGACCCGGAATGAACTTACCGTACTGATCGGTCTTGAGCAGCGGCACGTTCGTAACGTCGAAGTCGCCGAGCACAATACCCAGCATCTCAAGCGCTTGCGCCTTGACCTCGCCCCAAGTGGCGAGACCGCCGTTGGCGCCGTCCAGCATTTTGCCCGTCGCCACGGCGTCGCCGTCGGTGTTCAGCACATACTCGCGCAGGAAAACCTGATGCGAAGCGTGCGACGTATAGGTCTGGTTCTGGTCGACCCACGAGGTCGTCGTATTCTCACGCGTTGCCTCGGCGGGCAGGGGGCCATCGCCGTCGGGATCGATCATGGTGGGCGTCGTGCGCGTCAGCACCATGAAATTGCTGCTGCCGCCTTCGACGTACAGCGGATCGTCCGGCTGCAGGGGGACGTAGACGGTGCCGTTGCCGCCCTTGGTGACAAGGTCGAGGCCGTGGTCGAAGAACTGCCCGAACAAAGTCATCCAGGAGTTGAACGGCGCCGACAACCCTTCGTCGGGCGCAACGTTGGGAATGTGAAGGTTGCCGAAAATATCGACGTCGCCGCTTTCGGATGCGGCAACGGCGGCCGGATTGGCTGCCGTTTGATCGACGATGAGGTTCGAGATGATGCGCGGATCAGCGTCGGCGACGCTGCCGGGCTGGCCGTAGTCGGTGTTGGTGATCGTGGGCGCACCAGACCCCGGCGGCCCCAACGGCATCGTGTCGCCGTCGGCATCGTTCAAGTAGTTCGGGTCAACCATGTGCTCAAACGGAGTGTCCGCCGCACCCATCAGTTCCTGCCCGGCAGTCAAATTGTTGTAGCTGCCGTCAACCGTTCGCAAACCCCAGGGAAGGAACGGATTAGGCAGCAGATCGTTGAGATCCTGACCTGCCGCGTGCGCTTCTGAAATCTTGATCTGCGCCAGAATGAAATCGAGATCGGTGCGGATAAACTGGACCATGTTACTTCAATCCTTCCCCAAAAACTGTGATGCGGTGACGGGCCCCCGCCCGTCGCCGGTGCGCGTGGACTACTGTTCTCTCCACGCGCGGTTGATGCTCTCGCTGAGCGGTTGCGTTAGGTAGGCGAGCGCGGTGCGTTCGCCTGTATTGATCATGACGGCCGCGGGTGCGCCCGGTTGCAGCTTGTGGCTGCCGAGCTTGCGGATCTCGTTGTCGGACACGTCGATATGCGCGACGAAGTAGGTCGCGCTCGTCCGAGGGTCTTGGAACGCGTCGGCCGATACGTGCGTGACGCGTCCCCAAATCGGAGGAATCGTGCGTTGATTGAGACCGGTCAGCTTGATCTCGGTATCGAGCCCCAGCCTGACCGAGTCGACGTCCGCCGGCCGCAGCTGCACCTCGACCATCAAGCGTTCGTCCGAGGGCACGATTTCAAGGATTGTGTCGCCTGGCCTCACGACGGAACCGAGCGTGCTACGCGAAGCCATGACGGTGCCGTCGACGGGCGCGCGGATCGTTGTGCGTTCAAAAGCTTGCCGCGCGGCCCGATACTGCTCGCGCAGGTTCGGAATCTTCGCCTGCACCTCGCGCATCTCGCCCTGGACCGTGGTGTTCAGCTGGTTGCGCGCTTGCAGCAGTTTCAACTCGTTCTCGATCATCGCGCTGCGCGTGCGCGCGCCAGCCGCCGTCAAGCGGCCGTTGTTGCCCGACAACTGCGCGATCTCCCGCTTCAGCGAGAACACGCGCGTCCGCGTCGTGAAGCCCTTGGCATAGAGCGTCTCGACCGCCTCGAGTTCCTTGTGCGTGAGCCCGATCTGGCTGGAAGCCGCCTGCCGTTCGGCATCAATTCCGGTGAGCTCGTTCTTCAGCTGCTCATGCTGCTCTTCGATAATCGACAGCTGGCCGCGCATCTCTAGGCGGCGCACGTCGAACAGCTGCCGCTGGCCCGCTACGATCGCTTGGATGGCCGGATCCGTTTTTGCGGCATCCAGCAACTCTGCCGAATATTCCAGCGACGGCCGGTCGAGCGCTTCCGCCTGCAAGCGCGCCTCGCTCGCGATCGCGACATAGAGCATGTCGCGCGCGCGAGTATAACGCTCCGCCGCATCCGCATCCTCAAGCTGCAGCAACACTGTGCCCGCTTTGACTTCCGCGCCGTCTTCCACATAGAGCGCGCGAATGACGCCGCCCGTCGGGTGCTGAACCTGCTTGCGCTTCGACGCGACGACCACTTGGCCGTTCGCGACGATTGCGCTCGAGATCGGGACCGTCGTGCTCCAAATGCCGAAGCCGCCAATCGTGGCGGCAATCAGACAGAACCCGGCGATGATCGCTTGGCGCGTGTTGGTGGCGACGCTCGCGATCTTGTTCGGCCAATTGGGACGCTTAGGTCCTTGCTTAGCTTGCACGGCGGGCCTCCTGTGCTGGCGCAGGCTTTCCAGGCACGCGCGTCATCTGCGCGTTCGCTTTATTGATGGCGGCAAGCACCTCGTCGCGCGGACCGATCGAAGCGATCTGTCCCGCTTGCATGACCGCAAGCCTGTCGACCGCCGGCAGAACGCCCGGGCGGTGGGTGACGATGACGACGGTGCGTCCCTGTTTCTTCAGCGTTTCGATGGCGCGGCGCAGATCCGCCTCGCCGATGGCGTCGAGATTGGCGTTCGGCTCGTCGAGCACGACGACCTTGCAGCCGCCGTAAACCGCGCGCGCCAAACCGACGCGCTGGCGCTGCCCGCCCGAGAGCAGCTTGCCGCGGTCGCCGATAATCGTGTCGTACCCATTTGGCAACGAGAGAATAAAGTCATGCGCGCCGGCGATCTTCGCGGCCTCGACGATCGCGGGCGAGTCATGCGCGCCATAGCGCGAAATATTCTCGGCCGCAGTGCCGTCGAGCAGCTCGATGTCTTGCGCCAGATAACCGATATGCGAGCCGACCTCGCGCGTCACCCAATCCGACAACTCGACGCCGTCGAGGCGCACGCTGCCGCTCGTCGGCTTCATCGCGCCGATCATCAACCGCGCTAGCGTCGACTTGCCGGATCCCGTCGGCCCGATCACGCCGAACGCTTCGCCGGGATTGAGTTCGAGCGAGATGCCTTTCAGCACCGGCTCCTTCACGCCCGCATAGCGCACGACGACGTCTTCAAGGCGATACGCCCCACTCGGGGGCGGCAATTCGGTCTGCGGCGCGCTCTCCACGTCCGAGCGCAGCGCTTCGTTCAGCCGTGCGTAAGCCTGGCGGGCCTGCACAAAACCCTTCCACTGTCCGATCGTCGCCTCGATCGGCGCCAGCGCGCGGCCCATGATGATGGACGACGCGACAATCGCACCGGCCGAAATCTGGTTCTCAAGCGCGAGATAGGCGCCCAACGCGAGCGCGAGAATCTGCAGAATCTGTCTGGCGAACTTGGCCGCTGCATTCAGTTGCGCGCCGCGGTCGCTGGCCAGCGCCTGCCACGCGATGCTCGCCTCGTGATGTTCCTGCCAGCGCGCCTGAAGGTTGCGGACCATGCCCATCGAGCGCGCCGACTCGGCATTGTTCTGCAGCGTGCCGACGAAATATTCGGAATCCCTGTGCGCCGTGGATGCTTCCTTCAGCGCGCCGCGCGTCGAAATCTCGCTCAAATACGCGAGCATCAGAATGACGACGGCGCCGACCAGCGCCAGAACGCCAAGCGCCGGGTGAATGACGAAGACGATGATAAGGAAGATCGGCGTCCACGGCGCGTCGAACAGCGCGATCAAGCCCGATCCCGACAGAAACCCGCGTATCGCGTCCAGATCGCGCAAACCCTGCGCGGATGATGTTTGGTGCTCGGCGGTCTTGCCGTCAAACGACAAACCGAAAGTTTGGCTCTGAAGTTCGCTGTCCAGTTGCGCGCCGGCCCGGATCAAAAGGTTCGATCGGACGATCTCCATCAACGACTGGAAGATGAGAACGCCCGCGGCCAGCAAGGTTAGAAAGAGCAGCGTCTCCTTGCTCTGCGAAGACAGCACGCGGTCATAGACCTGAAGCATGAACAGCGGACCATTCAGCATCGTGAGGTTGATGAAGAGGCTGAAAACGCCGACGCTCAGAAAGACCTTGCGCGAACGGTGCAGCGACCGGCCGATCGTGCTCATGCGGACTTGGGTCATACGCGGTCTCCCGCGTACCAATTCGGCACAGGTGCGCGCCGTGCCGTCTCAAAACGGGGCACCACGCCGCGTGTGCTTGTCGTCACGTATGACGTCAAAAGCGTCGGTTTTCCGCCCGTCATCCTGCCGCCTTCTCGCGTGCGGGGAGAGGAGTCCCCGCTGTCGGCATTGACGGGTGCACGTGGCACGCCAGGGCACCTATGGCGATTTCGGTGACAGAGTAGAAGTGCCGCTCGCTCCTCCAAACAGGGGAGGACGACGAATGCGTTGCCAGAAGATTAAGGTTACGGACTGCTTAACAGCCGCTCCGGAATTTATTCCGAGGGGTTGGATGGTTACCGGCGCTATGTCGCGATGGTCACACTCAACTGCGGAAATTAGGCAGTTTTTGGGATTGTTTTGGCCGACCCTGAATTTATTCCGTATGAATCAAATATATTTTTAAGGGGAACCTAGCTGTTTCGCCAGGGGTGGCGGTCGGGGAGGTGGTGGGGACAATGAGCACAACGCGGGTCTTGAATCACGGTCGGCTCTTGGCGGCAGCGGTCGCACTGAGTGCGCTTTCAGTGACTGTCAGCGCGAAGGACTTCGACATTCCGACCGGCGCGCCGCGCAGTCCGACGTTCGGCGCCGCGCCCTTCACAGAACCGATGCTGATGTTTGAAGAATTCGGCACGAAGGCGATGCCGACGACCGAATGCACGACGTGCATCCATATGCCGCCCGCGCTCGCGTGCAACGCAAGCGCGAACGGAACGCTGCTCGATCAGTACATTGGTCAGACGATCTACCCGAACCCGACGCGCGCGTCCTATCAGGACGAACCGAACGCATGGGCCGCACAAGTCAACACTTGCGTTCGTCCGATGGTGCAGACCCACGCGGAAGGCCGCCCGAGTGGCGAGTGGTTCGCGCATCAGCGTTGGAACGACTTTAAACCGACGGCCTATTTCCAAAGCGCGCAAGCGCCGGCCCGCATCAACGGCGGTCTGCGCGACACGCTGCAGCGCCACAAATATTTGCACGGTGAGTTCGGCCCGACCGGCCTCTACTACGGCGGCGGCACGACCAAGAACAAACAGGTCCGCTTCCACGCGAAGATGCCGGTGCAGGATCCGAAGGCGGTGTGGACGTTCGACGGTACGATGCCGCCGAAGCTGCTCATGGCCCGCTATGGCGAAGGCTTGATCTTCCGTCACTACAACGCGCTGCCGATCGACGGCACGGCGAACATGGGATTCGGCAAGAACACGATCTCGACGCACTATCACAACGGCCATCACCCGGCCGAAAGCGACGGTTACACCGCATCGTTCTTCTTCCCGGGTCAGTACTACGACTACCGCTGGCCGATGGTTCTTGCGGGCTATGACTCGATCAACACGACCGCAACGGAGAAGCGCGCCGGCACGCCCAACGGCAACGGCGGCACCACGCTCATCCGCGGCGACTACCGCGAGACGATGAGCACGCACTGGTTCCACGACCACATGCTCGATTTCACCGCGCAGAACGTCTACAAGGGCAACGCCGCGATGGCGAACCTCTACAGCGCTCTCGACCGCGGCAAAGAAGGCTTTCAGTGCAACTACGCGAACGCGAATAACGTCAATCTTTGCCTGCCCAGCGGCACCAAGCTTGATTGGGGCAACCGCGACTACGACGTCAACCTGATGATCGCCGACAAGGCGTGGGACAAGACGGGTCAGCTCTACTTCAACATCTTCAACACCGACGGCTTCCTGGGCGACCAGATCCTTGTCAACTGGACGTACAAGCCGTATCTCGACGTACGCGCCCGCCGCTATCGCTTCCGCATCTTGAACGCCAGCGTCTCGCGCTACTTCAAGCTCGCGATCGCGACCTCCGCCGGTCAGCGGGTGCCGTACCACCTGGTCGGCAACGACGGCAACATCATGGAGCACGCCGTCGCGTTTCCCAACAGCGCGTCGCAAGACCTGCCGCAGATCGGCATCGCCGAGCGCCTCGACATCGTTGTGGACTTCAAGCAATTCGCTCCCGGCACGCGCATCTATATGTACAACCTGACCGAACACGACGACGGCAAGGGGCCAAAACAGGACATCGCTCTGCTTGACGTCGCCAAGGGCAAGTATGTCGGCGATCCGGCTGTCGGCAAGTTCATGGAATTCCGCGTCGTGAAATACACGGGGCAGGATCTCAGCATGAACCCGGCCGACTACGTCGAAGGCAAAAAGAAGATGATCCCGCGGCCGACCTTTACGACGGCCGAACTCGCGAACGCGAAAAAGCGGACGTTCGAATTCGGCCGCAGCAACGGCACGGACGAAGCGCCGTGGACCATCAAGACGGACGGCGGCCAAGGCCACGGCATGGATCCGCACCGCACATCGGCCGCGCCGACGCTTGGCAGCGTCGAAATCTGGCGCCTGGAAACGGGCGGTGGCTGGTCGCACCCGGTTCACATCCACTTCGAAGAAGGCATCATCCTCGCGCGCGACGGCCTGCCGCCGCCGCCCTGGGAAAAGTGGGCGCGCAAAGACGTCTATCGCATCGGCGACATGAGCAGCAAAACGGTCGACATCGCGTACCGCTTCCGCGAATTCGCCGGCAGCTTCATGGAGCACTGCCACAACACGCAGCACGAAGACCACGCGATGCTTCTGCGCTGGGACATCAGAAATCCCGGCCAGACGATCGCCATCCCGACGCCCGTCGTGACATGGGAAGGCACGTTCTATGAGCCGACCTTCGACCTCGTGAACGGCAACGATCCGGGCTCGAACAGCGGCAGCGGAAGCAGTGGTTCGGCCAACGCAACGTTGGCGGAGAACACGACGCCGTCTCCGACGGTCGTTAACGAACCGGCCCCGGCCCCGGCCCCTGCGCCGGCGGCGCCGAAACCGAAGAAGGCTAAGTAATCATTATCTGGTTCGCTCTTTGCTTGAGAGCATCGACGCAGGATCGAACTGAGATGACCATGTTCAAGATTATCGCTGCGGCCCTTGTTATGGCCGCAGCTTTCATATCGGCCCTCGCGCCGGCTGCCGCGGCCGATAACGACCGCGGCTGGCACGGCAATTACTTTCCGAACGTCGTCCTGACGACGCAGGACGGCAAGAAGGTCCGCTTCTACGACGACGTGCTGAAGGGCAAGGTCGTCTCGCTGAACTTCATCTACACGAATTGTGGGGACGTCTGCCCGCTCGACACCGCGCAACTGCGCCAAGTACACGCGTTGCTGGGCGACCGCGTCGGCAAGGATATCTTCTTCTATTCGATCTCGATCGACCCCGGCCATGACACGCCCGCACGCCTGAAGCGCTACATGCGCCAGTTCGATATCGGCCCCGGCTGGACGTTCCTGACGGGCAAGAAGAAAGACATCGACCAGATCCAGCGCAAACTGGGCATACGCATCGTCGATCCGAAAAACATCAAGGAACATGACACGCGCCTGATGGTCGGCAACGAAGCGACGGGCCAATGGATCAAACGCTCGCCTTACGACGATCCCATGATCCTCGCGAACCTGCTCGGCGACGCACTTCACAACTACACCGGCGGCAAGTTCGCCACCCGCCAATCCTACACTGCCGCGCATCAGGTGAAGGGCCCGTCGCGCGGCGAGTATCTGTTCCGCACGCGCTGCGACAGCTGCCACACGATCGGCGGCGGCGACCGCTTGGGGCCCGACCTCGCAGGCACGGCGGCCGCGCGTCCGCGCGCCTGGCTGATGCGCTGGCTGAAAGAACCCGACAAGATGCTGGCCGAGGGCGACCCGGTCGCGCTGGCGATGAAGGCGCGCTATCGCAATCTTCCGATGCCCAACTTAGGCCTCAACGACATCGACGCCACGGCGTTGATCGAATTCCTGCACGCCGAGGACGCAAAACGCGCCGCGGCGGCCAAGCAACCCGGGACGCGCGGCGGCAAATAACGGCGCGGGTTAACCGCGCGCCGTTCAACCTAATTCAACTTCGGCTTATCGGCCTTCGGCCCTGCGCGGTACAATGAACGCGGAGGAGAATCCGTGCCCAATTTCGCTTACGAAGCGGCAAGCCCCGGCGGCGCCATCGTGCGCGGCGTCATCGACGCGCCGACGCGCAGCGCCGCGGTCGAGCGCATCTTGGCGCAAGGACGAACGCCGACGCGCGTCGTCGAACAGTCGGGTGACGCGCCCGCAACGTCGGCTGAGCGTCGCTCGTTGTTGCCCGCGTGGGGTCTCGCCGCCGATCGCCTGACCATGCTCCGTGAACTCAGCCTGCTCTTGCGCGCAGGCCTTAGCGTGGAACGCGCGCTGGTTGCCATGCAAGGCATGACGACAAAGCCGCGCGTAAAACACGTGCTGCAAGCGCTGCTCGACGGTTTGCGCGGCGGCGACGCACTGTCGTCGGCGATGCGCCGCGCCGATCATCTGTTTCCGGAGACGACGCGAAAACTCGTCGCGGCAGGCGAGGCAAGCGGCAAGCTCCCCGACGTCATGACCCGCCTCGCGACAACCGCCGAACGCACGGCGCAACTGCGCGAGCGAGTTGTCTCCGCACTGATCTATCCAGCCCTGCTTGTCATCGTGATGTTCGCGGTTCTGGTGGTGATCTTCACGGTCGTCCTGCCGCGCCTCGAACCTCTGTTCGCACAAAGCGGCGCGGCCTTGCCGTGGCCGACTGCCATGCTGCTCGCGATCTCAGGCTTCTTCAACGCCTACGGCACGTTCGTCGCCGTCGTGTTGGTCGCGCTGCTCATCGGCGGGCTATACGCCATACGCCAGCCAGAGATGCAGCTGCGGCTCGACCGTTACGCGACGCGCACGCGCTTCCTCCTGGACATCCCGCAGAACTATGCCGCCGCTCAATTCTGCCGCAACCTCGGTATGCTGCTCGACGGCGGCTTGCCCTTGAACCGCGCGCTGGAGTCGGCCGAAGGCGCCATCGCCAACCGCCACATGCGCCGCCAAGCCGCGAAGGTCTCCGACGCCGTGCGCCAAGGCCGCCCGCTCAAAGCCGCATTGGAAAGCGCCGCCGTTTTCCCGCGCCTCACCGTCGAATTCGCCGCCGTCGGCGAAGAGACCGGCCGCCTCGGCGCCATGCTGAACGAGGCCGCCGACATCCTCGACGGTGATGTGCGCACCAAGCTCGACCGCCTATCGGCGTTGCTGCTGCCGGTGGTCACGATCGTCTTAGGCGCGATCGTCGCCGCCATCATGACCGGCGTCGTCAGCGGCATCCTGAGCGCCAACGACTTGGCACTGTGACGATGAACGGCGCACACAGCACATCACCGGGCTACTCGCTGGTCGAGCTTCTGGTCGTACTCGCCATCATGTCCCTGATCGTTCTCGTCGCCGTACCCGCCGCGAGCTCGACGGTGGAACGCATGACGCTCAGCGCCGACGCCCGCACGCTGACGACAAATCTCCGCGCGCTCCGCACCATCGCCCTCGACCGCCAGACAGACATCGTGGTCACGGCGACGGCGGGCGGGGTCACCCCGTCGCAAGGACCCGCAATCGAATTGTCGTCGGGCACCGCCGTCGATATCGCGCAACTCGGAACCGACCGGCGCTTCATCCTGCGTTGGGACGGAACGGCATCCGGCGTCATCACGCTGACGCGTGGCGAGTCGTCGTTGCGCATCACCGTCGACCGCCTGACGGGCCGCCTCGCCGTCGGAGCCGCGCCATGAAGAGCGAACGCGGCTTCACCCTCATCGAAGCGCTGATCGCATTCGCGATCCTCGCGGTCGTGCTCGTCGCGCTCTACGAAGTGATGGGCACAAGCCTCAAAGGCTTCGACCGCGCCGCCGAAACCGACCGAGCGCTGATGATCGCTCAATCCGAACTCGACCGCCTGAGCGCCATGAAGGCGCTTCCCGCCGAAGCGTTGCAAGGCGCGGTCGAAGGCACGCCGTTCCGCTGGCGCGCGACGGTCGTGCCCGATGCACAGCCGGAGCCCGAACACCTGCGCGTCTCGTCGTTGCGCCTGCAGAAGCTTCGGCTCGTCGTGTCGTGGGGCAAGCGCGAAATCGCCGTCGAAAAGGCGTTGCTCCTCCAACGCGCACCGGGCGGGTAGGGCGGCATGCGCGACGAACGCGGCTACTCGCTGATCGAACTGCTGGTCGTGCTCGCACTGATGGGTTTGATCGCGATCGCGATGAGCGGAGGCATCCGTTTCGGCGCGCGCGTGTGGGAACGCACCGGCGTGCAAGTCGAAATGCTGGAGCAGACGCAGGGCGCGCAAATCCTTCTCCGCAACCTGCTCTCGACCGTCGCGCCGCGCCTGTTCGATCCCGGCAATGCCAACGAAGACACCTTCGTCGGCAATGGCACGCGAATGAGTTTCACAGCGCCATTGCCGCCCTCGCTGGGTGGCGGCGGCTTGGCTCGCTTCACGCTGACGGCAACGCGCCAAGGCAACACGACCCAGCTTCAACTCACGTGGCAGCCGCGTCATGGCGCACAGGCGCAAAGTAAACAACTGCTCCTGCAAGGAACCGGCGCCGTCGCGTTTTCCTACGCCCCGGCCAATCCCGCCGGCGCGATTGCCTGGGTCGACAGCTGGGCCGCTGACGCAGGCACGCCCGCACTGATCCGGATCCGTGCCGATTTCGCACAGTCCGGCGCAATGCGGTGGCCGGACTTAATCGTTCGTGCACGGATCGATAGGGATTCCTCCTGTATTTTCGACCCCGTATCGTTCGAGTGCCGCCGTGGCTGACAAGACCATCACGATCGACTTGAGTGCGCCGAGCCGCCTGTCCGATCTGCCCGCGATGACGCGTGCATTTTTCGGCTGGTGGCGCAGCGAGCTCGCGTCGTTGCTGCCGGCCTCTTTCGCGGGCAAGGCAACTGCGCGCCCGCGCACGCGGCTGATGGCGGGCAGCAGCGCATGGCGCCTCGAAACATCGGGACCCGACGCGCACACGCTCATCATCGAGCCGAACGCCGACGACCACGCGATCGCCGAACAAATCATGCGTGAGGGCGGCGCGTTCGAACTCACGGGTCTCGACGTTCTGCTGCCGCCTGGCGACGTGTTGATCCGCCGCGTCGAACTGCCGTCGATGGCGGAACGCAATCTGCACGATGCGCTTGAACTTCAGATCGACCGCCTGTCGCCCTTCACGGCGAACACCGCGCGCATCGCCCACCGTCGCCTGGGCCACGACCGCGAAACGGGGAAGGTCGCCGTCGAAGTCGCCATCGTGCCCAACGTCCGCATCGAGCCGCTCGAACAACGCCTGCAAGCATTGGGACTGAAATCCGGCGCGATCGACATCGAAGACGCAACCGGCGGCCCCGCAGGCTTCGACCTGCGCAAACCGCCGAGCGCCGACGAACGCCGCCGCGCCCGCATTCTGAATCTAAGCTTGGCGCTCGCCGCCGCTATCGTCTGGCTTCTCGCGCTCAGCGCCTGGGGCAATGCCGGCGAAAGCGAACGCGCCAGCTGGAACGCCCGCATCGCCGAACTCCGCCCCGCCGCCGAACGCAGCGCTGCCATCCGCCGCCGCGTCGAAGCACTGATCGAACCCATCGCCATCGCCAACGCACACGACCCTGCGCGCACGCTGAACGTCCTCGACCAACTGACGCGCACATTGCCCAACGACACGCGCGTCCTCGACTTCAAACTCGACGGCACGAGCATCGAAATAGCGGGCCTCACGTCGAATGCCCCGGATCTGATCGGCAAGCTTGAAGCCGCGCCGGAATTCAAAGACGTAAAATTCCTCTCGCCGGTTGTGCGCCGCGCCGAAACCATGCAGGACCGCTTCGAGATCGCCATGCAGCTCGACGGGATCACGCCATGATGCTGACGTTCTCTCCGAACGCCCAGCGCGGCATAGCGATCGGCCTCGCAGCCCTCGTGCTCGCCGTCTTCGCGCTCGCGATCGTGTGGCCGCTCTGGTCGTCGTTTGAGTTACAGAGCGAACGGGTCGGCATGCTTCGCCGCCAGGCGCAAACGCTCGAAGGCCTTGTCGCCGCCGCGCCGCGCTATCAAGCCGTCGCCAACTCGCTCGCCGCCAACGGCGACAGCCGCTCGCTCGTCTTCGTCGCCGCTCAACCGACGCTCGCGGTCGCTGAACTGCAAGGCAAGCTCTCAAGCATCCTGAGCAAAGCCGGCGTCGTCGTGACCGCAAGCCAAGCTCTGCCCGAACAAGAAACCGACGGTCTGGTCAAACTCACCGTGCAGGCCACGCTCGAAGTCGAGATCGGCCCGCTCGTCGACGCGCTGCACGCCATCGCCGCCGCACGTCCGCTGTTGCGCGTCGAGAAGCTGATCGTGCACGAACCTGACGCCGCCATGATCGGCGCAGGCGCCGAGCCGAACATCCCGAACAAACTCCAAGCCGAGATCGTCGTCTCGGCCTTCATGCGCCAGCCATGAGCAACGCCCACGACAACGGCGGCCGCACCCGCCTCCTGACATTCGCAGCGCTCGCGGGCTTCGCCGCGATGGGCGCCGCCTTCATCCCGTCGCCCTTCCGTCTGCTCACGTACCTGGAAGACGTGCCCGAGCCGCAGATCAAAGCGCCACCGCCGCTGAAGATGGCCGCTCTCGCGCCGAAGGAAACATTCGCGGAAATCACCGCTCGTCCCATCTTCAACCAGGACCGCCGACCCGATCCGCTGTCCGCGCCCGTCGACATGACGGTGGCCGCCGCGGAAACCACCGGCGATCTTTCGCAATTCCGCGTCGTCGGAATCGTCACCGATCGCGACACGCAGCTCGCTTTGGTGCAAACGCCAAGCGGCACAACCACCAAGATTCGTGCCGGCGACACGCTCGAAGGCTGGCGCATCGAAAAAATAGATGTGGCCGGTGTGACAGCAACGGACGGCATTCGTTCCGGCCGTCTTGTTATTCCAAGAGCGCAGAACGCAGCGCCAACCCCTTAATCTCCAAACGACAATCGCGGTTCGACAGCGCGCAAGTGATTCGCACACGCTGCGCGCAGCCATTGCGCGTCTCGCGTTGCACGTGGTCCCGTTGGTTGGGGAATAAATGATTCGTGTATGCGGGAGGGGGCGGCAGTCCATGTGGCGTCGCTTTGGCGGCCAGCGGAATATTGCTGTCGCCGTATTGATGAGTGTGTTCGCGGCCGGCTGCACGGCCGGTGAACCTGTGCCGGTGGTCGAACCGCCGGCGCCGCAAGCCCCTGTGCCGCCACCGCCGCCCGCGCAATCCCCGCTGGTCCCTGACGTGGACGAAAGCGAATATATCGGCCCGAAGGTCGAGATCTTTTCCGGCAGCGACACGATGGTCGCGCCCGCGCCACGCCGACAAGGCGGCGTCTTCCCGGCCGGCGACACCACCCTCGACTTCGCCGACGCCGACGTGAAAGAGGTCGTGCGCACCGTCCTCGGCGACATTCTGAAAGTGCCCTTCGCGATCGACCCGCAAGTCCAAGGCAAGATCACGCTGAAGACGAGCAGGCCGCTGCGAAAGCAAGACGTGATCGCCGCGCTCGAAACCGCGCTGCGCGTCAACAACGCCGTCATCGTCCTCGCCGACAACGTCTACAACGTCGTTCCCGCGACCGAGGCCTCCCGCCGCATCGACGGCTTCGAAGTCTCAGGCTCGCCGCGCACGCGCTTGCCGGGCTACGGCATCGAAGTCGTGCCCCTGCGCTACATCGCGGCCGCCGAGATGCAGAAGATCCTGCAGCCGGTCGCGCCCGCGAACGGCATCCTGACCATCGACGCCACGCGCAACCTTTTGTTCTTGGCGGGCACCGGTCCCGAACGCTCGACAATGGTGGGCACGATCCACCTCTTCGACGTCGATCACATGAAGGGCATGTCCTATGCGCTCGTGCATCCCGACCACGTCGACGCCGCGGGCCTGGCGCAAGAGCTGAACCGCATCTTCCAGAACACACGCGGCGCCAGCGCCGGTCTCATCCGCTTCGTGCCCCTCGCTAGGCTGAACACGCTGCTCGTCGTCGCGCCGCGCGCGAACATGCTCAAAGACGTGCAGAAATGGGTCGCCCGGCTCGACGTGCCGCCGAAAGGCCCCGGCCGGCGCATCTATTTCTACCGCCTGCAAAACGCAAAGGCCGAAGACGTCGCGCGCTCGCTCGCCGCCGTCTATGGCAACGCCATCAACCTGACGAGCCTCAACGCCGCAGAAGACGCGACCGATCCCGAACAACCGCCGCTGCCCACCAACGCCGACCCCGCCGCAGCACCCCCACCGGCACCTGCGCCTCAGCTTCGTCCCTCAGAGGCGGCAGGCCTCTACGTCGCCGTCGACAACCCGAACAACGCCCTCATCATCCGCGCCGACGGCACCGAGTATTCGTCGATCGAACGTTTCCTCAAAGAGGTCGACATCGCGCCGGATCAGGTGCTGATGGAAGTGACGATTGTCGAAGTTACGTTGAACGACACGCTGAAGTTCGGCGTCGAATGGTTCTTCAAGAACGACGACCAGAAATTCAACCTCTCAAGGACCGGAACGGTCGCCTCGCAATTCCCAGGCTTCTCGTTCACGTACGTGATCCCCGACGTTGAGGTCGCCATCAACGCACTCGGCACCGTCAGCGACATCAACGTCATCTCTTCGCCCAAACTGATGACGCTGAACAACAAACCCGCGATCTTGCAGGTCGGCGATCAGGTTCCCATCATCGTCCAAAGCGCGACCGGCATCCGCAACGCCGACGACCCGACGATCGTGAACTCTGTCCAATTCCGGGACACAGGCATCGTCCTGCGCGCCACGCCGCGTATCGGAAAGAGCGGCATGGTCTTCGTCGACATTCACCAAGAGGTGTCCGAAGCTGTCGAAACCAAGACCTCGGGCATCGACTCCCCCACCATCCAACAGCGCAAACTCGCGACGACCGTCGCCATCCACGACGGCGAGTCCATCGCGCTCGGCGGCCTCATTAAGCGTAACCATAACTACAGCGACAGCGGCATTCCTGGCCTGAAAGATGTACCGTTGCTTGGCAAGTTGTTCGGCTCCACCACGGTTACCGGCGACAAAACTGAACTGCTCATCTTCCTGCGGCCGCGCATTATTCGAAGCCCCGCCGCAGCGCGAGAGATGACGGATCAGCTGCGTCACGGCCTGCAGGGTCTCGAACAGTTGATGGAAGAGGCCGGCCATGGTCCGCACGCCGTGGGTCCATACAGAGCAAATCCAAGCCGCCCTTAAGGGCGAACGCGGTATCGCGCTCGTCGCGGTGCTGGGCTTCCTCGCGGTTATGTCGCTGATCGCGATCGGTATCGTCGGTGCCTCGCGCACAACAGTCGTCAACGCCTCGCGCGGCCTCGTCCGGGTGCAAGCCCAAGCCGCCATCGAAAGCGCCGTCAACGAAACGATCGCCGAACTCGTCGCCGCGCGTAACCTCGTCCCCGACGTTGTCACCGCGCCGCGCCAGATCACGACCGGCGGTTATACGGTGACGGTCAGCGCCAGACCCGAACACACCAAGATCGACCTCAACTACGCCGACGCAAACTTGCTTGGCATCATGTTCCGCGCCGGTGGCGCCGATCCCGATACCGCGCAAGCGCTCGCCGCGGCAGTCGAAGACTGGCGCGACGGCGACGATCTCCTGCATCTCAAGGGCGCCGAACGCCGCGAATACGAAGACGCCGGCCTGAAATACGGCCCCGCCAACGCCTTCTTCGCCAGCATCGACGAACTGCGCCTCGTCCGCGGCGTCACCGCACCGCTCTTCGCCTGCCTCAAGCCGGAAATCACCATCTTCTCGCAACGCCAGGGTATCGACATCGACAACGCCGCACCGATGATCCGCGCCGCCGCCGGCATCGACGACGCAGCGAACGAAGGCCGCACCACGCGCAGCGTCATCTCCGACCAAGCCATCGCCGCCGGCGACGTCTTCGAAGTCACCGCCCGCCTCGACGACGCGAAACGCAATGTCCGCCGCGCCGAGCGCGTGATTGTGCGCATCACCGGCAATCCGCGCGATCCGTACTGGATCATGAACGTCGAAGCCGCCTACCCAATCGAAGAGGCCGCCAAACGCAGCTGTCCACAAACGGCGTCGCGCTAGAATGATGTCCCCGCCTTACGATTGGATCATCCCCGTCGCCGCAAGCCCCTTCGTCGGCAGCTTCTTGAGCGTCCTCGCCGTACGCATGCCGGAAGGCGAAGACGTCGTCGCCGGCCGCTCGCGCTGCCGCGCCTGTGGCACGGCGCTCAAGCCCATCGAACTTCTCCCAATCGTTAGTTGGCTGGCCCAAGGCGGCGAATGCCGGACCTGCGCCGCGCCCATCGGCTGGCATTATCCGGCAATCGAACTCGCAGCCGTCACCATCGCCATCTGGGCCGCGCTCACGATGCAAGGCGCACTGCTCTGGATCACGGTTGCGTTCGGCTGGACGCTCCTCGCCCTCGCCGCGATGGACCTCCGCGCGCTGGTACTCAGCGACTACCTCACGCTGCCGCTCATCGCAGCAGGCCTCGCCGTCATCGCCTGGCTCGACGTGAACGCCGTCCCCAACCACCTCGCCGCCGCAGCTATCGGCGCGCTCCTGATCGTCGCCGTCGCCTGGGCCTACCGCCGCGCGCGCGGCCGCGACGGCATCGGCATGGGCGATGCAAAGCTGATGGGCGCGGCCGGCGCATGGGTCGGTTTGGAAGGCCTCGGCACCGTTATGCTTTACGGCGTCGCGGCGACATTAATTTTGGTTCTGGTGAAGAGCGCCGCCGGAGGCCGGATCGCCGCGGAAACCGCCGTCCCGCTTGGCGCGGGCCTTGCTGCGGGTCTGTGGTTGGTCTGGCTTTATGGCCCATTATTGCTGGCCGTATGACCTTGAACCCCGACGACCTAGCTCTGAGAATGCAGCCCATGTCCCGCCCGTCGCTATCCGTCGTCGAAGAGCAAAGCGCTGAAGAGCGCCTCATCGCCCACCTGCGCGGCACGGGCCGCCTCGACGCTGACAACGCCGAACGCGCCGCACGCGTCCTCGAACACGGCCAATCGAGCCTGACCAAAATCCTCCTCGAACTAGGCCTCGTGCCGGAACGCGAACTCGTCGCGGCCTTCACCGCCGCCCTCGCGATTCCACCCGCGATGCCCGACGACTTCCCGGTCGAGCCCATCCTGACCGACGCCATCAGCGAACGTTTCCTGCGCGACGCCCGCGCCGTACCGCTGAGCGCCACCGAAGACACGCTGACCGTCGCACTCGCCGACCCGCTGGATACCTACGTGCGCGACGCCCTGCGCCTCGCAACGGGCCTGCGCGTGCAAGTCAAGGCCGCCGTCACCGCCGACATCGAAGAAGCCCTCCGCCGCCTCTATCCCGGCGCCGACGCCGCGCAAGCGGGCGGGGCAGGAGAGAACGTCGAAGAAGTTACCGAGTCCGACCTCGCGCGCTTACGCGAAAGCGCCAGCGAAGCCCCCGTGATCCGCTTCGTCAACACGCTGATTTCGCGCGCCGTCGAAGCCGGCGCCTCCGACATCCACATCGAACCGCTCGAACGCCGTCTGCGCATCCGCACCCGCATCGACGGCGTCTTGAAAGAGGAAGAACCGGCGTCCATCGACCTGGCGCCCGCCGTCCTCTCGCGCCTCAAAATCATGAGCGGCCTCAACATCGCCGAACGCCGCCTGCCGCAAGACGGCGCAGTTAAACTCGCGGTACGCGGCAAAGAAATCGACCTCCGCATCGCGACCGCCCCCGTGACGCACGGCGAAGCCGCCGCCGTCCGCATCCTTGACAAATCCGCCGTCACGCTCGACTTCGACGCCCTCGGCTTCGACGCCACGATGCAGGCAAAGCTCAACGCCTTGCTCGACCGCCCGAACGGCATCGTCCTCGTCACCGGCCCAACCGGCAGCGGCAAAACGACGACGCTCTACGCAGCGCTGCAACGCCTGAACACCCCGACGCGAAAGATTCTCTCCGTCGAGGATCCGGTTGAATACAAGATCGCCGGCGTCAATCAGGTGCAGGTGAAACCCGACATCGGCCTCACCTTCGCGCACGTCCTGCGCTCGTTCCTGCGCCACGATCCCGACGTCATCCTGGTCGGCGAAATCCGCGACCCGGAGACGGCGCGCATCGCAGTGCAAGCGTCACTCACGGGCCACCTCGTGCTGTCCACGGTCCACACGAACAGCGCCGCGGCGGCCATCACGCGCCTCATCGACATGCACGTCGAAGACTACCTGCTGTCGTCGACGGTCATCGGCATCCTCGCGCAGCGTTTGGTGCGCGTCCTCTGCCGCAGCTGCAAGACCCCCATCGACATCGCACCCGAATGGCAACGTGAGGCCGACGCCCTCGGCATCCGCGAGCCCAAACTCTTCGCCGCAAAGGGCTGCCCCGCCTGCCACGGCACCGGCTACCGCGGCCGAACCGTCATCGCCGAACTGCTCACCCCTGACGACGCTGTGCGCCGCATGATCGTTGATCGCGCCGCCGCAGCCCACATCCACGCCGGTGCGGTTTCGCACGGCATGGAAAGCCTGCGCCGCAACGGCTTGCGCCGCGCGCTCGAAGGGCTAACTTCGCTCGAAGAAATCTCGCGCGTCGCCTACGAAGAGGAATGACGATGCTCGTCCGCCAACGCAAAAGTACAGCCCGCGCCGGTGAGCGCGGCTATTCGCTGCTCGAACTCCTGGTCGTACTCGCGATCTTAGGCCTCATCATCGCCATCGCGGCCCCACGCGTGATCGGCTACTTCGACGCCTCAAAGGCCAAGACCGCTCAGATCCAAATTTCCAACATCGCCGCCGCGCTTGATCTCTACTATCTGGCGAACGGCGCGTATCCCTCGGAGCAGCAAGGCCTAAAGGCGCTGGTCGAACGGCCCGAAGGCGTTCAGGCTTGGGATGGCCCTTACCTGAACCGCGCCGACGGCATCATCGATCCCTGGGATCGCCCCTACCTCTACAAGCAACCCGGCACGCACGGAAAATTCGACGTGTCGACACTCGGCGCCGACGGCAAAGAAGGCGGCGAAGCCGAAAACCGCGACCTAGGCTCGTGGTAGCGCGCTAGATGCGCGCGCACGGCAAAATGTAAGTGAACCCGCGAAACGCGCTGTAATCCTTGCCTGCCTCGAACGGCGCAATGACGACTTCCAGGTTGGCGCCCGGCGGCGTCTCGCGCGACAGCAGATAGAGCGGATCGATCAGCATCGCCGTCTTGTTCACCCAGTCCGGCCGCCGATGCTTGTTCTCGATCCAGCGCAACGTCTCGGCGTCGCTGATCTCCCACACCTCCCAATGCACCTCCGGCAGGAAACGCTGCTTGCCGCCGGGCCGGAACACCGTCGCCAACTGTTGCCCGCGCGCTATCGCTTGCCCCGGCTTGAACGCAACCGCTTCCTCGAAACGTAGGTGATAGAACGCCGAGTAATAGAAGGCCGACCCGTCCGTTAAGTTCAGCTGTTCGCGGGAATGCTGAACAAGCAGCGCGCCTTCATCGCCCCAACCCCAATCCGCTTTCCACGCCGCGACCACGGTGCCGGGCGCCGGCGAATAAATCGGCTCACCCAGCCGCCCGCCGTCGACCCCCGAATGCGCCTCGCCGCGCCGCGACCCGTCGATGTCCTGCCAACTCGCATAGAGCGATGTTAACGGCGAACACGCGAACCCTTGCGGATAGATCGGCGTCAGACCGGTCTTGGTGATGCCATAGCCTTTGAGGCTGTGATGGTTCGCGCGCGCCTTCATCGCTGCTCCTCCGCCCGTGACGGCGATCACTGCGCCGATGATTAGAAGCCAACGCCTGATCACGTGAAAAATCCCAAATCCGGCGCGCGCGATGGAAAGCGGCGCTTCGTAAGCAAAAACCTATCGCACGGACCGTCAAACCATGTCCCCGAATTACGTCGAACACCGTTGATCGACTTAACCCTAACGCCAGGTAAAGGTCGGCATTCGAATTGCACTTAAGGTTTTATTCCCTGGGGTCTCGATCAATTTTTGCGCCGGATCGGGACGGGGCCTGTGCAAGTTCGGAACGATGCTCAAAGTTTGGTCAATAGCCAACGACCGCGTCACCTGCGCGAATGATCCATCCGTACGCAAGAGCGACGGCGGTGCGTCATGGGCGAAGCGATAAACGCGCTCAATCTCACCACCGCTCTCGAAGACGCCTCGCCCTCCTGCCTTCACCATGTTTTCGAGAAGATCGCCGGCGAACGCGCCAATCGGATCGCGATCGAATGCGGTGGCCGCACGTTGACCTACGCCGAACTCGACCGTCAGGCGAACCGCATTGCCTGGGCTCTGCGCGTGCGTGGCGTGAAACCCGGAACGCTTGTGGGCCTCTACGATCGCAAGAGCTGTGATTTCTTCGCCGCTCTCCTCGGCATCCTGAAGGCGGGCGCGGGCTACGTCCCCGTCGATCCGAAATTCCCGGTCGAGCGCATCCGCGACATCTTTGAAGACGCCGGCGTTCGCGCCATCGTCACCAGCAACGAATTCGCGGCAGGTCTCAAAAAATCGCGCGCCAATCTCCTGTTGCTCGACCGTCATCAGTCCGAAATCGACATGCGCCCGTCGTGGGCCCCGCCCTCGATCGCCGGGCACAGCCACGAAAGCGAGCTGGCCTACGTCATCTACACGTCTGGTTCGACGGGCCGCCCCAAGGGCGTGATGATCGAACACCGCAACGCCATCGCGTTCATTCGCACACTGAAGTCGATCTACAAGATCGCGCCGGACGATCGCATCTATCAGGGCTTCTCGGTCGCCTTCGACGCCTCCGTCGAAGAGGTCTGGGCCGCATTCTCGCTTGGCGGCACGCTCTGCGTCGCGCCCGACGACGTCTCGCGCTCGCCGGCGGACGCCGCGGAGTTCATCTCGGCCAACAACGTCACCTACTTCTCGACCGTCCCGACCTTCCTGTCGATGATGGAAGCCGATCTTCCGACGGTGCGGCTCTTGATCGTCGGTGGTGAAGTATGCCCGCCGGAACTCGTCGCGCGCTGGGTTAGAGACGGCCGGCGCATGCTTAACACCTACGGCCCGACGGAAACGGCCGTTGTCGCGACCTACGCCGAGTGCATCCCGGGCGAACCCGTAACGATCGGGAAGGCATTGCCTGGCTACAAGACCTACGTGCTCGACGAACACATGAACCAAGTCGCGCCTGGCGAAGCCGGTGAACTCGTCATCGGCGGCCACGGCGTTGCGCGCGGCTATCTGAACCGCTGCGACCTCACAGCGGAAAAGTTCATCGCCAACCCGTTCGCCGACGCCGCCGACGCGCCGCGCCTTTACCGCACGCACGACCTCGCGCGCGAGATGGAAGACGGCTCGCTCCACTTCATGGGTCGCATCGACGACCAGATCAAGATTCGCGGCTTTCGTGTCGAACTCTCGGAGATCGAAGCCGTTCTCCTCGAACAGCCCACAATCCGCGCCGCCGCCGTCCGCGTGCTTCAAAACGGTGGGCTGCAGGAACTGGCCGCCTACATCGTCAGCGACCAAGGCGACGCGATCGACCGCACGGCAGTCGCCGACGCGCTTCGCGTACGCCTGCCGGACTACATGATGCCGAAGTACCTCGACGTACTTCCCGAGATGCCGCAACTGACCAGCGGCAAAGTCGATCGCAAGCGTCTGCCCGACCCCGTGAACTTGCTGCGCCGCAGCGACCGCACGATCGAAGCGCCCGCAACCGAGCTTGAGCGCAAGCTGCACGCCGTCTGGCGCGCGCGCTTTGGCGGCGCCGACGTGTCCGTCACCGACGACTTCTTCGTCGACCTCGGCGGTCACTCGATGCTCGCCGCCCAGATGATCACGGAGCTGCGCACCAAGCACGGTCTGGCGCGTTCGTCCGTACGCGACCTCTACAACCACCGCACCATCCGCGCCTTCGCACAGAACCTCGGCGACAGCGGCATGACCATGATGGCGCCGCCCGAACCAACCGGCGAACCCGACGCGCCGACCAAAGCCAAACAGGTCTTCGACAGCGTCCCCGCCTGGGAGCGCTGGACCACCGTCGCGCTCCAGACCGTCGCGCTGCTGATCTACGAAGCCGTTTTGATCTCGCCCGTCGCCTTCTTCGTCTGGCTCGCCCTCAGCGTCTCGAACCACGGCATCAGCGTCGATACCGCGGTGTGGATGGCCTCGCTGGCGGGCTTCGCCATCTGGCCCATGATGTTTGCCATTAGCGTCGCCGTGAAGTGGCTGGTCATCGGCCGCTTCAAAGCCGGCACGTATCCCGTTTGGGGCCTCTACTACTGCCGCTGGTGGATCGCCAATTTGTTCCAGCGCTTGAGCTGGGCCCACATGTTCGAAGGCTCGCCGTTGATGAGCCTCTACTTCCGCGCGATGGGCGCGAAGATCGGGCGCAACGTCTCGCTCTCGAGTTCGATCTGCTCGATCTTCGACCTCGTCTCGATTGGCGACGACACGACGATCGGCGCCGAAACGCACATCATCGGCTATCGCGTCGAAGACGGCCTCTTGAAGCTCGGGCGCATCGACATCGCCCAAGATTGCTTCGTCGGCATGCACTGCTCGCTCGGCCTCGACACCACGATGGCCACGGGCGCGCGCCTCGACGACATGTCCCGCCTGGACGACGGCGAAACGATCGCGGCCGGCCAAGGCTACCGCGGCGCACCCGCGATCCCGGCCATCGTCTCCGTTCCGCAGCAAGCCGGTGCGGGTGTCAAACGTCGCCCGATCCTGATGGGCTTTGCGCATTTGTTGCTGATCTACGCGATGGGCTATTTCCTCATCCTGACCGGCACGCCCGCGATCGCGTTGACCGCTTACGCCACGTTCGGTCCCAACATCTACTTCGGCGTCGCCGCGCTGATCGTCGCCATGCCGCTGACGGTCGTCTGGTACATCGTCTGCTTGCTGGCGGTGAAGAAGCTCCTAATCGGCCGCATCGAGCCCGGTGCCTACCCGCTGCACAGCGTCCGCTATCTGCGTCTCTGGTTCTGGCGCTACATGCTGACCAACACACGTCAGATCATGATGCCCGTCTACTCGACGGTCTACCTCTCGACGCTCTACCGCTGGCTCGGCGCGAAGATCGGCGCCAACGCCGAACTGTCGACGATCAATCAGGCGCTGCCCGAACTGATCGACATCGGTGAAGGCAGCTTCCTGGCCGATGAATGCATGATCGGCGGCGTACGCGTCCACAACGGCGTCGCCGAAGTGAAGCGCACCAAGATCGGCCGCCGCACCTTCATCGGCAACAGCGGCCTGATCCCTGGCGGCACGACGGTCGGCGACGAAGTCCTGATCGGCGTCATGTCGACCCCGCCGGCCGACACCGACAAGGTCGAAGACAAAAGCCAATGGCTGGGCTCGCCTGGCTTCGCCCTCCCGCGCCCGGAAGCCGAGAAGACCTTCGACGACGCGCAAACCTTCAACCCCGATCGCGGCAAGCTGCGCATGCGCGCCGTCATCGACGCCGTCCGCATCTTCCTCCCCGGCTACCTGACGGTCGCCGCGTTGGGCGTCATCATGGCCGTCGCCGCGACCGGCTATCGCCTGATCCCCTGGTGGGCCGTCGCTCTTGCGCTGCCCATCGTCGCCAACCTCGTGGCCGCCGCGACCGTCTTGGCCGTCGCGATCATCAAGCGCGTGGTGATGGGCAAGTTCGTCCCCGGCGTCCATCCGCTCTACTCGCCCTTCGTCTGGCTCAACGACGTCATCAACGGCGTCTTCGAAGCCGTCGCCGCGGTCGCCATGACCCCCTTCATGGGCACGCCCTTCCTGGCGCCGCTGCTGCGCACGATGGGCTGCCACGTCGGCAAATGGTGCTTCCTCGACACGACATTGGTCTCTGAGTTCGACCTCGTCCGCATCGGCGACCACGCCTCGCTGAACCTTGGCGCGACGCTGCAAACCCATCTCTTCGAAGACCGCGTCATGAAGTCCGACACCCTCGTCATCGGCGACGGCTGCAACGTCGGCAACATGGCGATCGTCCTCTACGCGACCGAGATGCAGCGCGGCTCGACGCTGGGCTCGCTCTCCGTCCTCATGAAGGGCGAGACGCTGCCGGCGATGAGCCGTTGGCGCGGCATCCCCTCCGAACCGACCGGCCCGCGTCCTGTGCCGTCCGTCCCAAAGCCCCCAACCGAAACCCCCGAAGCGGCCATGGCCGCCGCGCAATAGGAGATTGATATGAGCGACCCCAAGAAACTCGATCGCCGCGCCCTGCTGACGACGCTCGCCGCCGGCGCCGCCGCGACCGGCCTCGCCGCCACCCAAGCCCGCGCCGCCGACGACCTGCGCCTTGAGACGATGCACGAGGGCGGCGAACCCGGCGCCATCTGGTGGAACGAATACCTGGCGAACGACGCCAACCGCATCAACCACTTCTATGCCAACGTCATCGGCTGGCGCATGAAGCTCGTCTCCCTCGAAGAGCCTTCGCGCCTCGCGACGGCCGACGAGAAGGGCTACATGGTCATGCTCTCGCGCGGCGAAGAAACCGCGGGCGTCATGCGCCTCGTCGACGCCGACTTCGAGGGCGCACGCCCCGGTTGGTTCACTTACATCCAAGTCGACGACGTCGACGCCGCCGCCCGCCGCACCGTCCAACTCGGCGGCCGCGTCGTGCGCGAGCCCGTCGACTCCGACGAGAACATGCGCATCGCGGTCATCCAGGACCCGGAAGGCTGCCTCGTCGGCCTCGCTGCGAAGCGAGCGGCGACGGCGACCTAAGGCACGGCCAGCGTCGGATCGAGCTTCAGCTTCACCGCCAATTCGCGCGCCTCGGCGCGAATGGCGGGAAGCCATTCCGCATCCGCCGGCCCGTCGCGAATGATCGCAACCCAAGCCACCAGCGCCGCGCGATTATTCCCTGCCTGCATAAGCCCAAGCCCGATATAAAACCGCGCCCGCGGATCTTTCGCATCGCGCTTCACCGCCTCCTTGAACGAAGCCAGCGCCTCGGGCGTTACCTTACCGCCCGCCTGCCGCAGCAACGCCTCGCCCAGCAGCGAGCGCAGCGGACCATTCTCGCCGTTCAACGCAACAGCCCGCTTCAACGCCTCGATGCCTTCGTCGAGGCGCCCGAGCTGAACATACGACCACCCCAGCATCCGCCAACCCTCGGCGTCGTTCGGCTGCTGCTTCAACCGCTCGGCAAGCCGCCCGACCATGCTGTCGATCTGCTTCAGCATGTCCTCGCCGGCGGCCTCTTGCTCGATCGCAGGATCGTAAGGTCGCGCCGGCAGATACGGCCGCCCGAGCGCGAGATACGTCCCAACCGAAACAGCCACGACGACGAAGGCCACAACGAGGGCCAGCGGCCGTGCGCCCTTCGTGGTCGCCGGATTCGCAGACGCGGCTGACGGCCCCAACGCCAAAATGCGTCGCTTGATCTCGATGCGCGCCGCGTCGGCCTCCGCTGTCGAAATCAACCCGCGCGCTTGATCGACGTCGAGCTCCTTCAGCTGATCGCGATAGACGGCCAAATCGCTGTCGGCGCCCGCGACCGGCGTCGCGCCTTTGAGCAACGGCGGCAACACGACGATTATCGCCGCCAGCACGAGCAGAAGAATCGCAAGCCAGATCATGCCCGCGGCTCCTCGATGATGCGCTTCACGGCCTCTTCCTCGGCCGCCGACAAAGGCTGCGGCGCATCCGGCCCACGGTTCAACCGCCGCACATAAAAGTAGGCAAGCCCAAGCCCGATCACGAGCAACAGCCCCGGCCCGAACCACAACAAGACCGTGTCCCCGGAAAGCGGCGGCCTCAACAACACAAACCGCCCATACCGCGCGACGATATAGTCGATGACCTGCTGATCCGTATCGCCGGCCGTGATGCGTTCGCGCACGATAACGCGAATGTCCTTGGCCAGCGGCGCATCGGAATCGTCCACCGACTGGTTTTGACAAACGACGCACCGCAACTCCGCGGTCAAACCCCGCGCCCGCGCCTCAAGCGCCGGATCCGCCAACTTCTCGTCCGGCTCGACCGCCTGCGCGATGGAGATCAATGAGATCAGGAGCGCGAACAATAAAAGCGGCCTCATTCCTCCGCCTCCAGATGCCTGACCAGCGGCTCGATCGTCGTGCGCCAAACGTAATCGTCGATCGCGCCGACTTGCTTGAAGCGGATGCGGCCCTTCTTGTCGATCACGTAGGTCTCCGGCGCGCCCGTGACGCCGAGATCAATGGCCGTGCGCCCCTTCGCGTCGTCGGCGATGGCGAGATACGGATTGCCCAGTTCATCGAGCCACGCCTTCAACTCGTCCGGCTTGTCCTTCCACGCGAGCCCATAGATCGCGACCCGCTTCTGCTCCGTCAGTTTCACCAGCACCGGATGCTCGACCCGGCACGTGATGCACCACGACGCGAAGATGTTGAGCAGACTGACGCGGCCCTTGAATTCCTCGGACGACATCGTCTCGCCCGCCGCGCCGAACTTCGGTAAATCGAAAGCGGGTAGGGGCTTGTCGATCAACACCGACTGCACCGTGCGCGAGTCCGTCGCAAGCCCGATCGCGAAATAGACCGCAAGCGCCAGCAGCAGAAACAGCGGAACGAGAGAGAGCCAGCGCGACATCGTCATCATTCCGCCGGGGCGGCAACAGGCGCCGCACGCCGCGGCGCGCCGATGCGCAAACGCCGATCGCTGAGCGACAACAGCCCACCCAGCACCATGATCACCGCGCCGCCCCAAATCCAAACGACGAGCGGATGATGATACATCCGCACGGTCCACGTCCCGTCCGCGTGTCCCTGACCCAGCGTCACGTAAAGAACGTCGAGCGGCCGCACGCGCAACGCCGCTTCGGTCGTCTCAGAGCCCGGGTTCGGATAGGTGCGCTTCTCGGCAATCATTTCATCGATCTGCGCACCGCTGACACTCACCGCGAACCGCCCGACCTTCGCCGCATAGTTCGGCCCTTGCTCGTCGCGCACCGAAAGCAGGCGCACGTCATACCCTGCAACCGACGCCGTCTCGCCTTGCTTTAACAGTGTCACCGTTTCGGCCGTCCACACCGTCATGGAAGCAATGCCGATGGCGACGATCGCGACGCCGGCATGTGCGACCACCATGCCCCAGGCAGAGCGCGGCAACCCCGCCGCTCGCGACCATGCCGCGCCCAGTCCGCCCGACAGGTTCATGCGCTCGACGACCACCCACAGCGAACCGGCGAGCAGCCACGCCGCGACGCCGAACGCGATCGCCGCCCAGCCCGCCTGAAGCAGCAACGTGCCCGCAGCAACGCCGAGGCCCACCGCTGCGGCGAGTTTCAACCTGAACAAGGCTGCCGCGATATTCCCGCGCTTCCAGCTCAGCATCGGCCCGATCGCCATAAACACCATGAGAACGATCGCGAGCGGTACGAAGAAGAAATTGTAGACCGGTGCGCCGACCGACATCTGATCGCCGTTGGTCACCTGCACGAACAACGGCAAGAACGTCCCGATGAAGATGGCCCCGCACGTCACGACCAAGAACACGTTGTTCAAGATTAGACTGGTTTCGCGGCTCGCGAACGCGAACAGGTTGCCCAACTTCATCTGCGGCGCTCGGATCGCATAGAGCGTCAACGCGCCGCCCGTCGTGGCAACCAGCAATCCCAGAATGAACACGCCACGCGTCGGATCGGTGGCAAACGAATGCACGCTCGAGATCACGCCCGACCGCACCAGGAACGTCCCGATCAAGCTCAGCGTGAACGTCAGGATGGCGAGCAAGATCGTCCACCGCTTCAACGCATCGCGTTTCTCGACCACGATCGCGGAGTGGAGCAGGGCGGTCCCCGCGAGCCACGGCATCAGCGACGCGTTTTCGACCGGATCCCAAAACCACCAGCCGCCCCAGCCGAGTTCGTAGTACGCCCACAGCGAGCCCAGCATGATGCCCATGGTGAGAAACGCCCACGCGAGCAGCGTCCACGGCCGCACCCACCGCGCCCACGCCGGATCGACGCGTCCCTCGATCAACGCCGCGACGGCAAACGAAAATGCCATCGAGAACCCGACATAGCCGAGATAGAGAAACGGCGGATGCGTCGCGAGCCCGGGATCCTGCAGCAGCGGATTGAGCCCATTTCCGTTCACCGGCGAAGGATCAAGCCGCAAGAACGGATTCGACGTGAACAGAATGAACGCCAAAAACCCGACGCCGATCATCCCCTGCACGCTAAGCACGCGCGCGACCAACGTGTCGGGCAGATTGCGCGCGAAGGCCGCGACCGCGCCGCCGAACACCGCGAGGATCAACACCCACAGCAGCATCGACCCTTCGTGGTTTCCCCACACGCCGGAGAGTTTGTACATCAGCGGCTTCGCCGAATGCGAATGCTCGGCGACGAGCTTCACCGAAAAGTCCGACACGACGAACGCCGCGGTGAGCGCGACGAACGCGACCGCGATGAACAGCAACTGCCCCAGCGCCGACGACCGCGCGAACGCCATCAACCGCCCGTCGCCGACGGCCGCGCCATAGAGCGGCAGGCTCGCCTGGGCGATCGCCAACGTGAACGCGAGCACCAGAGCAAATTGGCCGACCTCAGCGATCACGATCTAACTCCGCGCCGCGTGGGCGAGTTCAATCTAGGGGCGTAGAAAAAACACATAGTCAATCCGATCCGTCACACCGTCACATTGGCGGTTTTGCGCCGAAAATACCGTCACGCTGCCATCACATTGCCATCACATGTAATGGATCGCGTCGGCGAAATCCGCCGTGCCGTGGCGTCGCATTCGCCAAGAACGCGTGGGGCAATCGGGGACCGGAAGATCATGTCGGAACATACGGCGAACGGCACCTCAAGTCGACGTGACAAAGCGCGAGCCGGCGGCATCGCTGCAACGGCGCTCCGCCGCGTCTCTTGTACACTGGCCGCCAAATCGAGGGACGGGGACGGATGAGACTTCTGACATCGCTGAGCATCGCGATCATATCAGCGGCGCTCGCCGCATCGGCACACGCATCGCCCGACCGCGTCCGCTTCCTGGAAGGCGCCTCTGCCGCGACCCTGACGCCTGAGCAGCAGAACGAAACGGTGAAAGGCTACCTCACCCCCGGCGCTGTCGACATCACGCTCGTTCCCGCACCGCCCGCCATCGACTCCGCGCAAGACAAAGTCGACGTCGCGTGGCTCAAGGGTTCGATCGCACGCGCGAATGCGGAGCGTTGGGCCAAGGCCGTCGCCGACGACGCCTCGGTCTACGACAATTTCAGCGAAGCCCTTGGCGCAACCATCGATCGCCAAACGCTGCCGCGTCTTGTTCGCTTGCTGAACCGCGTCTCGGAAGATGCCCTCGCGACGACGACGGAAGCGAAGAAGCGCTTCTCGCGTCCACGTCCCTTCCAACGCTTCGCGCTCGCCCGCGTCTGCGGGCAAGCCAAACCGCCGAAGCCCGAAGCGTCACCGACGAAAGGCACGTCATACCCCTCCGGCCACGCCGTGGTCTCATGGGCGGCAGCATTGGTGATGATGGAAGCCGCCCCCGCCAACGCGACGCCGATCGTCACGCGCGCGGTCAGCTACGGCGAAAGTCGCGTCGTCTGCGGCGTGCACTTCCCAAGCGACGTCGAATCCGGCCGCATCCTGGGCGCCGCCGTCGTCGACAAACTCTTCACCATCCCCGAATTCCGCCGCGACCTCATCTGCGCCAAGCGCGAGGTGCAAGCGGTGATGGCGGGCCAAAAGAGCGAAGACCTTCCGGCCTGTCAGTGATCAGCCAGCGCAAAAAAAAGTCCCTCTCCCGTATGACAGGAGAGGGACTGATCACGATTATTTCGCGCAGGTCAGCACGCCGTTTTCATTGGTGATGTCGGCGTTCCGGCACGCTCTCAGATCGAGCGTCGTCTCTTTGTAAGCGCCGGTCGAGTCTTGGCATTCCGCCTTCAGCGTGCGGCGTTCCACCGACGCGTTGCGGCAGGTCTTCGTGTACGACCCCTGCGGCGCTTCACGAGGTCCAGCGTCACCGCCACGTCCACCGCGCGGCCCACGGTCACCTTGATCCCCACTCGACGGCGTCGTCGCGTCGGCCGCCGGCGGCGGTGAAGCTGGCGGCGGTGGCGGCACGGTTGCGGGCGGAGGCGGCGCCGGAGTCGTCACAGGCGGTGTTGGCGCCGGCAGCGGTGGTGTCGGCGCAGCAGGCGGCGGCGTTGGTGTCGCCGGCGGCGGGGCTGGCGGAGCTGCCGGAGCAGCCGGCGTCAGCGGTCCGCGTGGTCCGGTTTCGCCACGCGGCCCGGTCTCACCACGCGGTCCGGTGTTCCCCGGCGGCGGCAACGGCCCCGTATTCGTCGGCGCGCATTTGAGTTCGCCGTCGTCATTGATGATGCCGGCGCGATTGCACGAGCGCGCGTCGATGGTGGTCACGCGCCAATCGCCGCGCCGCGAGCGGCACTGGCCGGACAACTGTCCGCGGCTGACGCTCATGTTGCGACACGTCTCCTGATACGACCCTTCCGGCAGTCGATCGGTCTGCGGCGGGAACGGCCCGGTATTGCCGGGAGGCGGCGGCGGGAGCGGACCCGTGTTGCCAGGCGGCGGCGGAGGCGGCGGGAATGGTCCGGGATTGTTGTTCCCGCGATCTCCACGGTCGCCGCGATCGTCGCCACGATCTCCACGGTCACCGCGATCGTCACGGTCGTCGCGGTCGCCACGCGGTCCGCGCGGGCCACGGTCTTCGCGATCCCGATCCCAGCGGTCGTCATTCTCATCGTAGTAGTTGCCGCCGCCGCGACGCCCGCGGCAGGTCAACTCGCCGTCGCGGACGCCGATGTCGTCGCCGCGATCGCAGCTGCGCAGATCGAGATCCGTTTCCGTCCAACGATTACGGCGATCACGGCATTCCGCCGTGATGTAACGGCCGTTGAATTCCACGCTGCGGCAAGACTGCAAATAGCTTCCCGGCGGCGGCTCAAACCGGTCGCGCACGCGGCGCACCGACGAAATCCGATCGCCAAGACGATAGACGTTCAAGTCCGGCGTATCGCGGCGCAATACCTGACAGCGGCCGCGATAATCGCCCCGCTCGCACACTTGCCAGCTGCCGCGGCGCACGCGCACGGACGAAGCGACGTCGTTGAACCAACGCGGCAGGGCGGCGGTGTTGTTGTTCACTGGGAACTGCCGGCCGCGATAATTCGAGTGTTCGAACAGCAAAAGGTCGCCGGGCTTTTCGCGACACACCAACCGGCCCGAGACGTTGGCGATGTCGCCAAGACAATTGCGATAGCCTTCCATCCGCGCGGGAATGAGACGCCCTTCGCGAGTGCGGCAACGCGCCGTCAGCACGCGCGGTGTCGCCCGAACGCTGCTGCAGCTGCTCAGATAAGAACCGGATGGCGCAGGCGCTGCCTGAGAGGGCGCGGCACTGACAAAAGTGACAAGAGCGACAAACGCAGCGAGCGTCGGCACGCGCAAAAAGCGGGCGAGGACTGGAATCACAGGAGCTTCCTCATGGTGTTGACGACAGCGCGCAGGCGCTGTTCAGCCCAGCTGTAACGCGGGTGATACAATTAGGTTCCGTACTGCGCAAGGCGCGCGCGCTGCTCAGCGAAAGCCCATCGCCAGCACATACATCTCGGCGGAGTCCGAACGGCTCGCCGGTGGCTTCACGTGCACGACTTTCGTGAAGCGCTTCTTCAACGTCTCGAGCAACGAACGCTCCGTGCCACCGCGCAACACCTTGCACACGAACGTGCCGCCGGGCTTCAGCACCTCGATGGCAAACTCGAGCGCCGTCTCGCACAACGCCATGACGCGCAGGTGATCCGTCTCGCGATGCCCCGTCGCGGGTGAGGCCATATCCGACAGCACCGTGTCGACCGGCCCCTTCAGCGCGCGCTTGATCTCGGCCGGCGCATGCGCCGCCATGAAGTCGAGATGCATCAACACCGAGCCGGGGATGGGATCCATCTCCTGGATGTCGACGCCGATGGCGCGGCCTTCGCCCAGCCGCTCGACCAGCACCTGCGTCCAGCCGCCGGGCGCTGCGCCGAGGTCGACCGCACTATGTCCCCGTTTCAGGAACCGGTGCTTGTCGTCCATCTCTTTCAGCTTATAGGCCGCCCGCGAGCGATAGCCTTCGCTCTTGGCCGCGCGCACGTAAGGATCGTTGATCTGACGCTCAAGCCACAACTGCGACGACTTCGTGCGCAGCTTCGCCGTCTTCAGCCGTATCTTCAGCGCGCGTGCCCCGCCACCCGGTTTCTTGACGCCGCCCGTCATGTCGAAGCTCCGCCTGGCTTGAAGCGTCCACGCTTGCGCCGCCGCCCGCCGCGCCGTTTGCGCCGCCGCTTCGGCCCGCGATCTTCCGCGCCTTCCATCAGCGCCAGCAACATACCCTCGCGCAAGCCGCGATCGGCCACGCGCAGCCGCGGCGGCATCCACACCGTGAAAATCGACTCAAAGATCGCAAGCCCCGGGATCACAAGCTCCGCCCGCTCGGGCCCCACACACGGATGCCCCGCGCGCGCTTCGCGGTTCATGCCCTTCAAGTCGGCGATGACGCGCAAAATTTCATCCCGCTTCAACCACGTGCCGTCCACTTTCGACCGCTCATAGCGGTCGAGGCACAAATGAATCCCGGCGATCGTCGTGACGGTCCCAGACGTGCCCAGCATGTGAAACGTACCGGCGGGATGAACACCCGGCGGTGGCAGGCCCGGAATATCGCCAAGGCGTCGCCGCACCTCCGCCGTCATCGCCTCGTAGGTGCCCGGATCGTCGAGCTTGCCCAAAAACATCTCGGCCAGCGACACGACGCCAAGCGGCATCGACCCCCAGCGCAAGATGCGCGGCACGCGTCCTTGTTCGCGCAGGTCAAGCCAGATCAACTCCGTCGACCCGCCGCCGATGTCGAACACCAACGCACCTTTGTCGTTGCGGTCGAGCAAGGGCGTCACGCCCCGCGCCGCAAGCCGCGCCTCTTCCGCCGGCGGGATGATGTCGAAATGCAAACCCGTCTCGGCAGCAACGCGCTTGATGAAGGCTGGTCCGTTCGATGCCGTGCGGCAGGCCTGCGTCGCGATCGCGCGCGCACTCGTCACGCCGCGCTTGCGCATTTTCGAGGCGCAAATCCGGATGGCTTCGATCGCCCGTCCCATCGCCGCCTCCGACAACGCGCCGGTTTGCGACAAGCCTTCGCCGAGGCGAACGGTGCGCGAGAAAGAGTCCAGAACGCGGAAGCTGCCCTGATCCGGCTTCGCGATCAGAAGCCGGCAGTTGTTCGTGCCAAGATCGAGCGCAGCATAGATATGCCCGGGCCGGCCGCCTTGCGGCGCACCACTATTGCCGTCGCGACCTTCGGGTGGCGCACCCTCGCGGTCGTCCTGCTGCGCCCCACGCGAACCTTGCGTCACAGGGGCAATCCAAGTCTGGACCGGTGCGTCGCCAAGCCCAAAGGCCCGGCCGCACACGGTTCATGTTTCAGTTGGATGACAGTCTAGGGGCGGCAGGGGGTATCGGCAAGGAGCCGCGTTGGTTAGCGCTAATCCAGCAGGCCACTTTTCCGCGCCGCAAGACGCGGAATTTTCCATTACCGCGTAAACGCGCGCCCTTTCACAAGCTGGCCCTCGGGCCCAAGGCGCCCCGGATAGCAGCGGCTGAACGCGCCGCACTTCGTGTAGTACATCGCCACGCGGCTGCCGCGCCGGTCGAGGTAATAGCAAACCTCGACGCCCCATCCGACTTTCCCGATCGTTTGGCAGACGTCGCCGTCGTCGTCGACGCGCCACGTGCCGGTTTCGACGTAGTCCAATTCTTCCATCGCCGCATGCGGCACCCGTGCGCCGATCTTGCGGAAATGTGCTTCGACCTTGCCGTCAAAGCCGTAATAGACCTGCCACGGGAACTCGCTGCGCGACTCGATGTCGGACGGCGCCGAGCCGTCAGCGAAACCCTCTGTGCCGATCAGCGTGTGCCCGGCCAGCCAATCGCGAACGTTGCCGCGTTGCCCGACCACGACCACGCGCTCGCGGGGCCAGTCGGCGCGCGATTTCGGATTATCGGGATTGCCCTGCGCCGGCGCGTCATCGCTGCCGATCACAAACGCCAGCGCGCCGCATAACGCGACCGCAGCGATAACAAGTAGGCGCATGCATTTCCTCCGTCGTCCGCACGTGTGTCCGCGCGGATCGCAATATTATCGGGGAAATTGGATCAAATTTGCGGCCGGATAGCAAAGCAGAACTGCGCGACCAGCTGCCGGTGCTTCTCCGGCACCATGATCAAAACGTCGGCAATTGTCACAACATTGTAACCAGGCCGCTTGGCGATTGCGGCAAAGATCTGATCCAGCGACGGCCATTTGCGATAGTCGAACGGCGGCGGCGGCGGGGCCAGGAACGCCCGCGCATCGTCGACCAGGATGCAGTGGTCGTAAGGGGAGGCGAGCACCGTCTCCAACTCATCGACCAGCGGACAAATATCGTGATCCGCGAAGTAGCCGGCGCCCGCATGCGCATCGAGCCAAAACAACGCCGGTCCCTTCAACCCGCTCACGATCTTCGGCAACTCACTGGCGGAATCGCCGAGCAGATAGGTGATGTTCGAAGCCCCCGGATTGTTCGCCTTCGCCTGACGCTGAAATTCGGGATTGAGTTCGACCGTCCAAACCCGCTCGAACGAGCGCGACGCCCACCCGAGCGCGCCGCCGACATACGTCCCCGTCTCGACGAAATCGCGAATCTCCCCAGCGCGCGCCAACTCGCGCACGAGGTCGGCCAACGGTGACAGGTGAATGGAGCCCATGGACTTCTCGCTCGCTCGTTCCAGATCAGGCAGATGCCCGCAAACCTCTACCCGCGCAGCGCAAACAAGGTAAAGCCTTGTTGGTCATTGTGCCGCGCTTTACATGATGCCCGCGAGGGGTTACACGCTCCTCGCAACTCGATTCCCGAGTGATTTGTTGAAAAGAAAGGGATCGGCTTGCAGCTCCGCGAAGCTCTGACTTTTGACGACGTCCTGCTTGTGCCGGGCGCGTCGGACGTGTTGCCGGGTCAAGCCGACACACGCACCAAACTCACCAAAACGATCGAACTCGCCGTCCCGCTGATCTCGGCGGCCATGGACACGGTCACCGAGGCCCGCCTCGCCATCGCCATGGCGCAGAGCGGCGGCATGGGCGTCATCCACCGCAACATGACGCCCGAAGACCAGGCGAACCACGTGCGCCAGGTGAAGAAGTTCGAAAGCGGCATCGTTTTCGACCCGATCACGATCTCGCCCGACGCCACCCTCGCCGAAGCGCGCACGCTGCGCGAAGCCCATCGCATCTCCGGCATCCCGGTAGTCGAGCCCAAGTCCGGCAAACTCGTCGGCATCCTCACAAACCGCGACGTCCGCTTCGCCACCGACCTGCGCCAGCACGTGTCGCAGCTGATGACGAAGGAAAAGCTCATCACCGTCCGCCAATCGATCGGCATGGACGAAGCCAAACGCCTGCTGCATCAGCACCGCATCGAAAAGCTGCTGGTCGTCGACGACCAATACCGCTGCGTCGGCCTGATCACCGTGAAGGACATCGAGAAAGCCGAATCCCATCCGCACGCCGCGAAGGACGCCAAGGGCCGCCTACGCGTCGGCGCGGCGACGACGGTCGGCGCCGACGGCATGGCCCGCACCGAAGCCCTGATCGCGGCCGGCGTCGATGTCGTCGTGGTCGACACGGCGCACGGCCACAACGCCCGCGTGATCGAAGCCGTCGCGCGCATAAAACGCATGTCGAACGAAACGCAAGTCATCGCCGGCAACGTCGCGACCGCAGCCGCCGCGACCGCCTTGATGGACGCCGGCGCCGACGCGATCAAAGTCGGCATCGGCCCTGGCTCGATCTGCACCACCCGTATGGTGGCGGGCGTCGGCGTGCCGCAGCTCACCGCGATTATGGACGTGGTCTCCGCGACGCGCCCGCGCGGTGTCCCCGTAATTGCCGACGGCGGCATCAAATACTCCGGCGACTTCGCGAAAGCGGTCGCGGCCGGCGCCAACGTCGCCATGCTGGGCTCGCTCTTCGCCGGCACCGACGAAAGCCCCGGCGAGGTGTTCCTCTATCAAGGCCGCAGCTACAAATCCTATCGCGGCATGGGCTCGCTCGGCGCCATGGCGCGCGGGTCGGCCGATCGCTACTTCCAAGCGGAAGTGAACGACACGCTGAAACTCGTCCCCGAAGGCGTGGAGGGCCAGGTGCCATACAAAGGCCCGCTCAACAGCGTCGTCCATCAACTCGCAGGCGGCTTGCGCGCGTCGATGGGCTACACCGGCAGCCACACCATCGCCGACTTCCAGAAGAACGCGAACTTTGTGCGCATCTCCTCGGCCGGCCTACGCGAAAGCCACCCGCACTCGATCAGCGTCACGCGCGAGTCGCCCAACTATCCGATGTCCGGCTAGTGACACCAGGCGCTCGTCTTGCCGCGGCGGCGGAAGTTCTCGCCGAAATCTTCGCGCGCAAGGCTGCTGCCGATCGCACGCTGTCGGGCTGGGGCAAAGCACACCGCTTCGCCGGCTCAAAGGACCGCGCGGCCATAGCGGAGCGCGTCTACGCCTGCCTGCGCCGCCGCAACGAATGCGCCTTCGCCATGGACGACGAAAGCCCGCGTGCGCTTGTCATCGGCTCGCTCGCCGTCGTCGACGCGCTCGACGTCGACCGCATCGAAGCTCTCGCCATCGACGGCACGCATTCACTCGGCGCGCTGACCGCCGAAGAACGCACGCGGCTGCAAACGCCACGCCGCGCCACCGATCCGTGGATCGCGCTCAACTATCCGCGCTGGCTGCACGAAGATTTCGAGGCGACGTTCGGTGCAGATCTCGAACGCGAAATGGCGGCGCTGAACACTCGCGCGCCGCTGGACCTGCGCGTCAACACGCTGAAAGCCGACCGCGACGCCATCATCGCCGAACTGACGGCGGCAGGCTTTCAGGCGACCGCGCGCGCCGTGCCGACCGCCATCCGTCTCGCCGACGAAAACGCCAAGGTGACGGCGCAGCTCGCTTACACGGAAGGCCGCATCGAAATCCAAGACGAAGCCTCGCAACGCGCCGTCCTATTCGCCAACGCCAAACCCGGTGACATGGTGATCGACCTCGCGGCCGGCGCCGGCGGCAAGTCGATCGCTCTCGCCGCGGCGATGCAGAACCAAGGCCACGTCATCGCTTGCGACATCGACCCCGGCCGCCTGCACCACATGACCCCGCGCATCGTACGCGCAGGCGCAACGATCGTAGATGTCCTGGGCGACCCGTACGGCCCGGTGGTGACGACGGCGAAAGGCGAGGGCGCCGATCTCGTCTTCGTCGACGCGCCGTGCTCCGGCACCGGCACCTGGCGCCGCAATCCGGAATCGAAATGGACGCTCGACCCCGCGCGCATGGCGACCTTCCGCGCCGCACAAACAAAACTCCTCGACCGCGCCGCCGAACTGACGAAGCCCACCGGCCGCATCGTCTACGCCGTCTGCTCCGTCCTGCCCGCCGAAGGCCAAGCGCAGGTCGACGCCTTCACGGGCCGCCACCCAAATTGGAAAGTCGCTACCGCGCAAACCCTGACGCCAGCGCGCGACGAAACCGACGGTTTCTTCGTCGCCGCGCTGGAGCAAACGCGGCGATGAGCCTCTGTATTTTTCCAGCGAAGCGGTATACTTCGCCCCCATGACCCGTCGTCAGCGCCGCATCGCGTTTCTCACCGGAGCCTTGGGCGTCGCCACCGTCGCGATCGTCCTGCTCGTGACCGCGCTCGGCGACAACGTCCTCTATTTCTATTCGCCCAGCGAAGCCAAGGCGCGCGCCGTGCCGGTCGGTCGTTCGATCAATCTCGGTGGCTTGGTCGAAAAGGGCAGCATCGAACGCCCGGGCGGCCTCGAGACTCGCTTCAACGTCACTGATGGCGACGCGACGGTCACGGTTAGCTACACCCGCGACCTGCCGGATCTGTTCCGCGAGGGCCAAGGCGTGGTCGTCACCGGCGCCTTCCGGGAGGACGGCGGCTTCGACGCCTCGAACGTCTTGGCCAAGCACGACGAAAATTACATGCCGCCAGAAGTCGCTCGCGCGCTGAAGGATAAAGGCGTATGGAAGGAAGGGGCTGAGAAGCCCTAGAAACGCGCCGAAAATGGCCGTTTCCGACACGTGTTGACGATCACCGTGTCGTGACCCGGAGTTAATGTTCCGGACAGATTTAAGACATGATCTCGCGCCTATATACTATCTTCAATCGGTCAGGGGTCCACGATGGGCGGACCCCTAGTTCGTTCCCCAAGGAGAAGTCGATGTCCTCCGAATTGTCGCCGCAAGTCCCCGCGAAACCCCGTTCACGCGTACTGGTCGCCAGCGCGGCGGTTCTTGCGCTCGCCGTCAGCGGCGGCGCCGTGGCTGGCTTTGTGTGGGGCGGTGGTGGCCACCCCGCTGTTGCCGAATCGACGGTCGCACCGGCCGGCAAGGCCGAGACGCTGGCCGCCGCGGTCACCGCGCCTGTCACGGCGATCGGCGCCATCCCGCCTTCAACCAACACCGGCGCGCTCCCCAGCCTCGCCGATATCGTCGAGCGCGTTTCGCCCGCGGTCGTCAGCCTGAAGGCGAAGGTCACGGCCGAAAAAACCGCCGAAGTCTCCGATGAAGAACTGGAACAGCTTCCACCCAGCCTGCGCGACTTCTTTGAACGCTTCCGCAAGAACGGCCCGCCGAACCAGCAGCGCCGCCCGCGCGGTGAAGTCCAGGGCTCGGGCTTCGTCATCGAAAGCAACGGCTACATCGTCACCAACAACCACGTCGTCGCCAACGCCACCGACATCGAAGTCGCCTTCTCCGACGGCAAGAAGCTGAAGGCGAAGCTCATCGGCCGCGACGAACTCACCGACATCGCCCTCATCAAGGTCGAACCGAAGAGCCCGCTTCCGGCGGTCACCTTCGCTGACGACGCCAAGGTGCGCGTCGGCGACTGGGTACTCGCGGTCGGCAACCCCTTCGGTCTCGGCGGTACGGTAACGGCCGGCATCATCTCGGCCCGCGGCCGTGATGAAGTCAGCGGCGCTCAGTTCACGGACTATCTGCAGATCGACGCCGCCATCAACCAAGGCAACTCGGGCGGCCCGACGTTCGATCTCGCCGGCCGCGTCGTCGGCATGAACACGGCGATCTTCTCGCCGTCGGGCGGCAGCGTCGGTATCGGCTTCGCCATTCCGTCGAACACCATCGGCCGTGTCGTGGCCGATCTGAAGAAGTCGGGCGGCGTAACGCGCGGCTGGCTCGGCGTCCAAATCCAAAGCCTCAACGAAGACGCGGCTCTCGCGCTCGGCCTTCCGGATGAAAGCGGCGCCATCGTCGCCGAAATCATCGAGGGCAGCCCGGCCGCAAAGGCGGGTGTGAAGCAAGGCGACGTCGTGCTGAAAATGAACGGCACGCCGATCAAGGACAACCGCGACCTCTCGCGCAAAGTCGCCGCCCTCCAGGTCGGCCAATCGGCAGCCTTCACCGTCTGGCGCGACAGCCGTCAGGTCAACTTGACGGTGACGATCGCCAAGCGCCCCGGTGAAGACCGCGTCGCCGGCAACAAGTCGAACGACAGCAAAGGCGACGCGAAGGACAGCAGCTCGTCCGCCGACGCCAAAGTCGCGGCGCTGGGTCTGAACCTGCAGACGATCACGCAGGCGGTTCGCGCTCAGTACGACCTGGATGCGACGGCCAAGGGCGTGCTCATCACCGAGGTCGATCCCGACAGCGATGCCGCCGAACGCGGCCTGCGTCCGGGCGACCGCATCATCGCGGTGGCGGGCAACGAAGTGCGCGCCATCTCCGATGTAAAGTCGGCGGTCGACGGCGCCAAGTCGGCCAAGCGCCCGTCGGTGCTTCTGTTCGTTGAGACGAACCGCGGGAAGGTCTATGTCCCCGTGAAGCTCTCGACCGGTAAGTCGTAATGACAAGTGCTTGGGGACGGCCGGAGAACCGTCCCCACACGTCCCCTCCACCCCCCGAAGAGGACGCGTATCGCATGCGAATTCTTGTAGTTGAGGATGACCGTGAAGCCGCTGCGTACTTGACGCGGGGTTTGCGGGAAAGCGGCCACATCGTCGATCACGCCCCCGACGGTGAAGACGGCCTGCACTTGGCCATGGGCGGCAACTATGACGTTGCCGTCGTCGATCGGATGATGCCCCGCCTTGATGGCTTGGCGATGGTCCGCCGCATGCGCGACGAAGGCAACAAGACGCCCGTCTTGTTCCTCAGCGCGCTGGGCGAAGTCGACGACCGCGTGAAAGGTCTGCGCGCCGGCGGCGACGACTATCTGGCGAAGCCTTTCGCCTTCGCCGAACTGCTCGCCCGCATCGACGCGCTTGCCCGCCGCAACGGCACCGACGTCGTGGTGACGAAGCTCGGCGTCGGCGATCTCGAACTCGACCTGCTGTCGCGCACCGCGACGCGCAACGCTCAACGCATCGACCTGCAGCCGCGTGAATTCCTGCTGCTTGAATACCTGATGCGCCACGCGGGTCAGGTCGTCACGCGCACGATGCTTCTCGAGAACGTGTGGGAGTATCACTTCGACCCGCAAACCAACGTGATCGACGTCCACATCTCGCGCCTGCGCGCGAAGATCGACAAAGGATTCACGGAACCTCTGCTCCACACGGTCAGAGGCGCCGGGTATTCGCTCCGTGCGGCCTCTTGATGTATTTCGCACGGCGACGTTTCGACTAGCGTTCGCGTATCTGTGCCTGTTCGCCGTGTCGGTGATGCTCTTGCTGGGCTTCATCTACTGGCGGACGGCGGGGTTCATGGCGACCCAAGCCGACGAAACCATCCTCGCCGAAGTGCAAGGCCTCGGCGAACAATACAAACGACGCGGCATTATGGGCTTGCGCACCATCATCGTGGAGCGCGCCTCGCGCCCTGGACAGCGCACGCTCTACCTCTTGTCCTTCGGTGACGCGCCGCTCGCCGGCAATCTCTCGCGCTGGCCGACCGACGCGGTCGAGACCGCGAAGGGTTGGATCAATTTCAGCTACGCCCGCGGCATCGAAGAAGATCAAGAAGTGCGCCCCGGCCGTGCCGTCCAATCCCAACTGACCGGCGGCTTCAAATTGCTCGTCGGCCGCGACATGAAAGAAGTCAACGCGATCGAAAGCACGATCCGCTCGACGCTGCTCTGGGCGCTAGGCATCACCGGCTTCTTCGGTGTCGTCGGCGGCGTCTGGATCAGCCGAAACGTCGTGCGCCGCTTGGAAGTCATCAACCGCACCAGCCGCGAGATCATGTCCGGCGACCTGACGCGCCGCATCCCGATGCAGGGCAGCCGCGACGAACTCGACGACCTCGCCGGCAACCTCAACCAGATGCTCGAACAGATTGAGCGTCTCATGATGGGTATGCGCGAGGTCGCCGACAACATCGCCCACGACCTGCGCACGCCGCTGAACCGCCTGCGCAACAAGCTCGAAGGCGCGCTGATGGGTAACACGTCGCGCGACGAACAAATGTTGGCGCTCGAAAGCGCCATCTCCGAAGCCGACGGCCTGATCTCGACCTTCAACTCGCTGCTGCTGATCGCCGAAGCCGAAACCGGCGCCCATCGCGACACGCTCGAACTCATGGATTTGAGCGAGGTCATCCACGACATCGCCGATCTCTACGAACCGGCCGCCGAGGACCGCGGCGTGACGCTGCGCTTCGTCGCCCCGTCGCGCATCACCGTACGCGGCAATCGCAGCCTTCTCGCCCGCGCCGCCGCGAACCTGGTCGAGAACGCGCTGAAATACACGCCGCAAGGCGGTGCCGTCACGGTTTCGACCGGCATCAACCCGCGCGACGACCGCCCAACCTTCTCCGTGCGCGATAGCGGTCCCGGCATCCCGGAGGCCGACCGCGAACGCGTGCTCGACCGCTTCGTGCGCCTGGAACGCTCGCGCAACACGCCGGGCTCCGGCTTGGGCCTAAGCTTGGTGGCCGCCGTCGCGCGCATGCACGACGCGGAAATCGCGCTCGATGACGCAAAGCCCGGCTTGCTCGCGACGCTGACCTTCCCAGCGGTAGAAGAGAACCAGGCCGTTATCGCGGCGCAACCTCGGCGCGCTCTTCTTTCACCCACAAAAGCCCAACGAGCCCCAGAACCAGAAACACAAGGATGACGGCAAATCCTGCGCGCTGGTTCTGCGTCGCGCCCGTCACCACCGCGACCAGGAACGGCGCCATGAACGCAGTCGCCTTTCCGGTCAGCGTGTAGAGCCCATAGATCTCCGACACCATCGTCGTCGGCGCAATCCGCGCCACCATCGTTCGGCTTGAAGCCAAGACCGGCCCGACGAACATCCCGCCCATAACCGAGAACGCCAAACTCACCTGCTCGGGAAACTGTGTAAATCCGAACACGGAGAACAACGGCCCGAGAACCGGTAACTGCTGCATGCGCAGGTCGTCGGTCACCGGAAAGAAGAACAGATACTCGTTCGGCGTCGTGCTGATTGAACCCAGCACGGCCAGCGTGAACACGAACAAGCTGATCACAATGGTCCGCTTCGATCCGATCTTGTCGTCGATCCACCCGCCGATGAACGACGTGAAGATCGGCACGGTCAAAACGATCAGCGCATAGATCCCGATCTTCGCCGTCTCCCACCCGAACACGCCGCTGAGATAACCGGCCAGGAACGCGAACACCGCGCTCATCCCGTCGGCATAGATCGCCCGCACGACCAGATAGGTCGCGAGGTTCCGGTAATGCACGACGCGCGAGATCGTATGGCCCAACTGATTAAGCCCTTTACCGATCGCCTGCCAAAGCGTCAGGCCGGAATAGGGAAGGTCTGGCGTGAACAGCAAGACCGGAATCGAAAACACGATCAGCCAAATGACCGACAGCGGCCCCGAGAACCGCTCATGCGCAAACGGCTCGTCGCCGAACCACGCCATGATGCCGAGCGCGGGGATCGCCAACCACACCATGAAGATCAAGAAGCTGCCGATGTAATCGAGGCTGTAGGCGACCCCGCTCATGAAGCCGATGTTGCGCACGCCGGCGACGGTCGGCAGCATCGCGTTGTGATAGATCGCAGCGCATTCCATCGTGACCGCGGCCACGACGATCGCGGTGAACCCCAATGCAACTTCGCCCGGCGAAACGAACCACAGCGCCATCATCGCCGGAATCGCCAAAACCGAAAACAGGATCAGCCCAGGTTTGCGCGGCCCGTACGCATCGGCGAGCGCACCGAGAATGGGCGCGCAAAGCGGTATCAGAACGCCCGCCATCGCTTGGCTGTAACCCCAGACGACTTGGCCTTCGACCGGATCACCGACGACGTTCTTCTGAAAATACGCGGCGAAGACGAAGATGTTGATGATGACGAAGTACGGGCTGCTCGCGAGCTGATAGAGCGCCCACCCGAACTGACCCAGAAACCTGCGCCGCCGCGACAGATCCAACCCCAACTCAGAGCTCATACGATCACGGTTTCCCCGTTTTCCGCTTCGCACGCATTCTCAAGCGCGCCGACCCCATCGATCTCGACCCGCACACGATCACCGGCTTTCAGCCGCACCGGCGGATCGCGCCAATTGCCGACACCCGCAGGCGTCCCCGTAAAGATCACGTCGCCCGGCTCAAGCGTGAACGCAGCCGTCAGATGCTCGATCTGCGCCGGAATGTCGAAAATCATCTCCGCCGTCGACGCGTCCTGCATCACCTGACCGTTGAGCAGACACCGCACGCGGAGCGCGCGAACGTCGCCAATCTCATCCGGCGTCACGATCCAGGGCCCCGTCGGCCCATGCGTGTCGAAGCCCTTGCCCATCATCATCGTGGGCGACCGCTGCTGCCAATCGCGCACGCTGACGTCGTTCCCACACATATACCCGGCGATCACTTCGAACGCGCGAGCCCGCGGCACATGCCGGCACCGCCGCCCGATCACGACGCAAAGTTCCGCCTCATAGTCGATCTTGTCGGAGACCTTGGGGATGCGGATCGCATCGCTCGGCCCCACGATGCAGGTCGCCTGCTTGGCGAACCAAACCTGATGTTCCGGCGCCGCGCGCCCCGTCTCGCGGATATGGTCGCCGTAGTTCATGCCGATGGCGAGCACCTTGCCCGGCCGCGGCACGGGCGCCTCAAGCCGCACGGAAGCAAGCGGAAGCCTATGTTTTTGGCTCTCCGCGGCCCTCCTCGCCTCGGCCAAGGCATCCGCCCCGCCGCGCAGAAACGCCGTCATCGTCTGCGGCAGATGCGGCGCCGCGGCCGCCAAATCGACAACCTGATCGCCCTCGACGAGGCCGATGCGACGGCGGTGGCTATGCGTGAAGGTGATGAGCTTCATGGGACCGTGGCGAGAGCGGTGAGTCGGCCAAACTTAGAGCAAGAGCAGCCGCGAAAAGCACCATCGAATCGCAGATGCACAAATCGCCCGGCGAGTAAACGGTCAAAAAACAAGACAGGCACAGGCTTTTTTTGCGAAGCTAGGCCGGAATTGCACGAAAACACACACTTCCCGACCGCCTAGCATCAAAAAACCAAGGGAAAATGACGATCTTTTGTAGATTGCTTAACGTCTCTCGTGTACATCCGCTGTGCAGACCCAACAGAGGTCGCACGTCACAACACCCAAGTTGAGGGGCAAAACCCACATGAGCAAATCGGACTTCATCCTCGCCGTCGCCAAGAAGGGCGACCTCCAGAAGGCGGAAGCCAAGCGCGTGATCGAACTCGTGTTCGGCACGATCGAAGCCAGCCTCAAGGGGCTGAAGGGCGGCGGAAAGCTCCCGATCGGTAATTTCGGCGTCTTCACGGTGGCGAAGCGTCCGGCGCGCATGGGCCGCAATCCGCGGACCGGCGAAGCCATCAAGATCAAGGCGTCGAAGAAGCTGCGCTTCCGCCCCGCCAAGACCCTGAAGACCGCGGCCGGCATCGTCCCGCCCGCGCCGAAGTAATCTGATTCAGTGCATTGAAACGGCCCGGGCCGCGAAAGCGCCCGGGCCGTTTTGCGTTTCATTGCGCTATAAGGCGGCCATGACCGACGACTTCGCGCCCCGCATCATTCGCGTCCCCGAAATCTTCGACACGGGCCTGGCCGCCCGCACGCTCGAGACATTGGGTGAGCGGGCAGGGGCGGGCGCGACGCGCGATCTCATCGCCGGTGCCGCCTCGAACAGTCCTTATCTCGCCCAATTGATGGAACGCGAAGCCGACCTGCTGCCGGAATTCCTGTCGCGCGATCCCGAAGAAACGCTGACGGGCCTGCTGACCTCGCTGCCCGTCGATGAACGTCCCACGCGCGCCGACATGATGCGCCTGCTGCGCGAACTCAAGCGCCGCGCCTCGCTGATCATCGCGCTCGCGGACCTAAGCGGCATCTGGCGCCTGGATCAAACGACACGCGCGCTGACCACGCTGGCCGACACGACCCTCGCCGCCGCGCTGCGCTTCGCGATGCAAGAGGCTATCGAACGCGGCCGTTTCGCCCCGCCGGATAATCAGGATCCCGCGAAGGATTGCGCCCTCTTCTTCCTCGCGATGGGCAAATACGGCGCCTTCGAGCTGAACTACTCCAGCGACATCGATTTCAGCTGCTACTTCAACGCCGAACGCTTGCCCGTCGCGGCGGGCGTCGAGCCGCGCGAGTTCGCCGTCCGCCTGACGCAGGACACCGTCGGCCTCATGCAGCAACCGACGGGCGACGGCTATGTCTTCCGCTGCGACCTGCGCCTGCGTCCCGACGCCGGCTCGACGCAAATCGCCGTCTCGACGCGCGCTGCCGAGAGCTACTACGAGACCATGGGCCAAAACTGGGAACGCGCCGCCATGATCAAGGCGCGCCCCTGCGTCGGCGACCTGGTGGAAGGCGACGAGTTCGTCGGCTGGCTCCACCCTTTCATCTGGCGCAAGTATCTGGACTACGCTGCGATCGAAGACATCCACTCGATCAAGCGCCAGATCAACGCGCACTCCGGCAGCGCCGACAACGCCATCGCCGGCCACAATATCAAGCTTGGCCGCGGCGGCATCCGTGAAATCGAATTCTTCGCCCAAACCCAACAGCTCATCCTGGGCGGCCGCGTCCCCCAACTGCGGCGCGGCCGCACTGTCGACGCATTGGCCGCGCTCACCGAACGCGGCATCATCACCGAAGAAACGCGCGCCGATCTGGTCACCGCCTACGAATTCCTGCGCACCCTCGAACACCGCCTGCAGATGATCGAGGACCAGCAAACTCACACGATGCCCAAGTCGGCCGAAGGCGTGGACAACGCCGCCCGCTTCATGGGCTTCGCCGAAACCCAGGCGTTCGAAAGCACGCTACGCGAACACCTCACCCGCGTGCAGGAGCACTACGGCAAACTCTTCGAAAGCGCTCCATCGCTCTCACAGACCAAAGGCAGCCTCGTCTTCACCGGCGTCGACGAAGACCCGGAGACGGTGCAGACCCTGCGCAAACTCGGCTTCAGCCAACCGGAAGCGATCTCGGCAACGGTTCGCGGCTGGCACCACGGCCGCATCCGCGCCACGCGCAGCGAAAAGGCCCGCGAAAAATTGACCGCGCTCATGCCGCTGCTCCTGCAAGCGCTGAGCAAAACCGCAAACCCCGACATCGCCTTCACCCGCTTCGACAAATTCCTGAGCGGCCTACCATCCGGCGTCCAAGTGTTCGCGCTCTTATTCTCAAACCCGCGCCTCCTCGACCTGATCGCAGAAATCGTCGGCACTGCGCCGCGCCTCGCCGACCACCTGGCGCGCCGCCCGGCCTTGCTCGACGTCCTCATCGACATCGACTTTCTGCGTCACCAACCCGACCTGATCGAACTGCGCGAAAGCCTCGACCCGCTGATGAAGGACGCGAAGTCCTACGAAGACAAACTCGACGTCGCGCGCCGCTGGACGAAGGACCAGCAATTCCGCGTCGGCCTTCAACTCCTGCGCGCCGAAGTCGACGGCGTGAAGGCGGGCGAAGCCTTCGCCGACATCGCCGAAACCGTCACCGCCGCCCTCAACGACGCAACGATGCAAGCAACCATCGCCGCGCACGGCCACGTCAAAGACGGCGCCATGGTCGTCATCGGCATGGGCCGCCTCGGCAGCCGCGAGATGACGGCGGCCTCCGACCTCGACCTCATCTTCATCTACGACCACGCGACCGACGTAACATCGTCGGACGGCGCCAGACCGCTCGCCCCCAGCCTCTACTACGCCCGCACCTCGCAACGCTTGATCTCGGCGCTGACCGTGATGACGGGCGAGGGCGGCCTCTACGACGTCGACATGCGCCTGCGCCCGTCAGGCAACAAGGGCCCCGTCGCCGTCAGCTTCGAAACGTTCGCCAAATACCAAGCCGACGAAGCCTGGACTTGGGAACGCCTAGCCCTCACCCGCGCCCGCGTCATCGCCGGCCCACCGGAACTCCGCGGCCGCGTCGAAGCCGTCATCCGCGCCGCGCTCACCAAACCGCGCGACAACGCCAAGACGCTCACCGACGTCGCCGACATGCGCGCGATGCTAGACCGCGAACGCCCGGCAAAGTCGCCATGGGACCTTAAGGAAGCGAAGGGGGGCCTCTTCGACATCGAATTCATCGTCCAAGGCCTGCAACTCACCTGCGCCCCAACGCACCCGCAAGTCCTCCACGTCAACACGATGGAAGCGCTACACGCGTTGAAAGCGGCCAACTGCCTCACGCCGGAAGACGCCGCCCCGCTCGAAGAAGCCGCCTACCTCTATCAAGGCATCACCCAAGTGCTGCGCCTGACGGTCGAAGGCAGCTTCAACGCGGCCGAAGCCTCGACGTCGCTGCGCGCCCTCATCACGCGCACGGCGGGCTTATCGTCATTCGAAGCAATTGAGGCAAAACTAAGCGCGGTCGAAACAGAAGTCCGTACACTATTCGCGAAGCTGATCGCACCGGCGTAGTGCGCTATGGGCGATCTTCGCGCCCATGCCAAATACGGACGATGAAAACCGTTTCGGTCGATGCGCGATAAGCATAGCGCACGACGTAAGCCGACTGGCCGAACGGCACGACGAGTTCGCGGAGGCCTTGCACGGCGGAGGGCCGGCCGCGTTCCGGCAGGTTGCCCAACGACCCGATTGCCTCCACGAGCGCTGTCGCCGCTCGCTCCGAAGCTTTGGCATCCTTGTCCGCGAGAAAGGTCTTGAGTCGTTCGAGATCGGCGACCGCTTCGGTCGAGACGACGAGCTTCACAACTTACGCGATCTCGGCTTGGGCAGCTCAGCAGGCGTGCCCCAACTGCGCACCCACGCTTGGACTTCGTCCCAAGGCACGCCCTCTCCATTGCGCTCGAACGCCTCGTAGCTGCGCGCATCCTCCGCCAATGCCGACGGGGCCCACGGTCCGCGCCCGTCCCGCCGCATTGCTTCAAGGTCGTTCGGCCAAACGTCGTTGGCGCCCACGAGATCGGCGATCAGTTCGGAGACGGTCGTTCCCAGCTCGGCAGCCCGAGCTTCCAAGGCTTGAGCGGTCGCAACATCGACTTCAACAGTGCGCATCTTGGAGTTCATGGAAAGCAAGATACGCTTCGCCGGCATTGCTGTCGAGAACTGCCGATTAGGTTACCAACCGGACCTTCTGTCCCGTCTCAAGCCGCTCGGCCCCGCGGATGATCACGCGTTCGCCTTCTTTTAGCATGCCGATGACTTCGACCATGTTGCCGTCGGCCGCGCCCACTTCGACCGCGATGCGTTCGGCCTTGTTCTCTTTGTTGAGCTTGAAGAGATACGTGTTGTCCTCGCGCAGCACCAGCGCATCGCGCGGTACCGCCAGCACCGATCGCGGCTCCGCCGACGGAATGAGAACTTTCGCCGCATCGCCGACAAACGCCGTCCCGGGTTCCAGCGCCAATCGCACCTCGACGGTGCGGCTCTGCTCGTGCCCCACCGGCACAATCACGCGCACGGTCGTCTGCACGTTCTTGCCCTGAAGCTCCGCCGTTACGCGCATCGTCTCGCGCAAGTGCTGCATGGACGAAATCGGCACCTGCGTCGCGATCTCGATCGCGTCAAGGTCGACCAGCCGCACCACGTCCTTGCCGGGGCTCGCATACTCGCCCGCATTGATCAGCTTCGAGACGATGCGGCCGGAGAACGGCGCGCGGATCTCCGAGTGATCGAGTTGATACTGCGACCGCTTCGCCGCCGCCTCCGCCTGCTTCAGCGCCGCCTCGTTCGCATCGCGCGTCGAGGTCGCCTGATCGAGCCCCGCCTTCGACACGACCTTGCGGTCCATCAATTCCTGCATGCGCTGCGCCTGCGCACGGTCGAAGCGGACCTGCGCCGTCAACTTCGCGACGTTCGCCGTATCGGAATCGCGCTGCATGCGCGCAAGATTGGCGTCGAGCCGCGCGATCACGTCGCCTTCTTTGACCACGGTGCCGACATCCGCGACCCACTCGACGCGCCCCTCGACGTCCGCCGCCAATTTCGAGTCGTTGCGCGACACGACGGTGCCCGGATAGCTCGCTTGTGGCGCAATCCGCGTCGCCTTCGCATGCGCGATGCTGACCGGCGGAAACTCGCTCTCGTCCGGCTTCACGGCCGCCTCGGCCTCCTTCACCGCGGCGACCTCGCCGGCCGGCAGCATCCACCAAACGCCAAGCCCCACAACGACCAGCGCCACGGCGCCCCCGCCCAGCTTCCGGCGATCCATCGCCATCAGTTTTGTCAGGAAGGTCTTGGTCATGCGGCCACCTTCAGCGTTGGTGTCGGCGGAGTCATCGGTTCTCTGGTGATTGCCATCGGACGCTCGCCCAGGCGCAGCATCGCCGGGATCAAAATGACGGTGAAAATGTGACTGATCAGAATGCCGCCGACGATCACCGACGCGAGACCGCGATAGATCTCAGACCCCGCGCCCGGAATGATCATGAGCGGTAGCATGCCGAAGACCGCGGTCAGCGTGCTCGAGAAGATTGGACGAAGCCGTGTCTCGAGGCTCGACCGCACCGCGTCGACGCGGCTCATGCCCTCGGCCTCGGCCTGACGCGTGCGCGCGACGAGCAGGATCGTATTGTTGACGACAAGGCCCAGCACGATGATGAAGCCGATCATCGTAAGCAGGTCGAGCGGCTGGAAGGTCAAAAGCCCGACCAGCTGCAACGCCGCGACGCCGCCCACGGTGCCGAGCGGCAGCGCAATCGTCGCAATCGCCGAGTCACGCAGCGACTTGAACATTGCCGCCATGATGAGGAAGAGGATGAGAACCGCCAGCGAAAAGTTCTTGCCCATCGTCCACAACGCGTTGTCGAGATGGTTCGCCGCCGCGCCGTACGTGACAAGACCGTCCGGCGGCAACAGCTTCTTGATTTCGGGCTCGACCTCGGCGCGGATGATGTTGAGCGCGTCTTGGAGCGCCATGCCTTCCGGCGGCTGCATGTTGAGCGCGATGGTGCGCCGCCGATTGAGGCGATAGACGCCGCTCGCGGCAAGCGACTCCTTCACGGAAACGAGTTGGTTGAGCGAGACGACGCCCGCGGTCGGCGTCGCGACCGGCGCGTTGAAAATATCGTCGGCGCTGGGAAGCGGCGTCGACTTTAGAATGACGTTGAGCCGTTTTTCGCCGTCATAGCGCCGATCGACATAGGCGCCTTCGCCCAGCGCCTGCGTGATGAGACCCACCTGCGATCGCGTCCAGCCGGATTCGCTGATCGCGCGGTCGTTGGGCACGATCTTGAACTCGGGCCGGTCAAAGTCCAGCGACGGGTTGGGATTGACCGAAGCCGTCGGGAATCTCTTCGTCAAGAGCTCGTTGCCACGACGCGCCGCTTCGCGCATCGCCGCTGCGTCCGCCGACTGCACGTTGATCGTAATGCCGCCGCCTTCGTCGAAACCGCCGAACAAACTACCGATCACGGCGAAACCCACCGTGTCCGGCAAGTCCTTCATGACCTCTTTACGCACGATGTCGAGCATGCGGGGGAACTCGGAATCGTCGATGACGCGCACGCCGATGTTCATGTTTCCGGGACCGCCGCCGATAATGTAGTAGTTCAGAAGGTGCGGCTCCTTCTCCTTCTTCATGTAGGGTTGCAGCCGTTCGAGCATCGGCTTGGCAAGCTCTTCTTCCGCAAACGGGATCGTCGCACCCGGCGGCAGGATGAAGAAGGCGTCGATCGCCGCGCGCTTCACCTGCGGCAGATACTGCAGACTCGGCGCCAGTAAAATGGTCCCCGCGATTGATCCGCCGATCAACCCGCCGATCCACAGCCGCCGCTTGAGCGGCGTGCTTGTCGTGTTCATCACGTAGTCCGTGATCGCGCGCCACGTCCCCGCGAACTCCGGCACCTTGGGCCGCGTCTGCAGAAAAAGCACCGTCAACATCGGCACGACCGTGACCGCAACGATCAGCGACAGCAGAACCGCAACCGCGATCGTCACCGAAAGGTCCGCAAACAGCTGCCCTTCGACGTCTTGCAGGAAGATGATGGGCAGAAAGATCGCAACATTCGTGGCAGTCGTCGCGACCAGGGCGCCCCACACCTGATCGGTGCCGCGTTGGGCCGCTTCGCTTGCCGGCATGCCCTGTTCGCGCAGCCGCAATATGTTTTCGAACGCAACGATAGCCGCGTCCAAAACCATGCCCGTCGCGAAGGCCAACCCGGCGAGCGACACGACGTTGAGCGTGCGTCCTGTCAACTGCAGAAGAACGATCGTCGCAAACAGACAGATCGGGATGGCGCAGGCGATGATGACGGTCGCGCGCCACTCGCGCATGAAGAACCACAACACTCCGACGGCCAGGATAATGCCGAGGATGAGGTCGCGCGACACCATCTCCAACGCCTGATAAATGAAGTGCGACGGATCGAACGACTGCGCGAGTCGCACCCCCTGTTCCTTGGCGGGACCGTCGTTGATCGCCTGAAGCTCGGCCTTCACGGCATTGACGGCGCCAAGCACGTTCGCCCCCGTCTCGCGCACGATGCGGAAGGAGAGCGCGGGATTGCCGTTTTGATAGGCGAACGAGTTGCGCTTGCCGCGATCGATCTTGACCTCGGCGACGTCGCCCAGCAGCACCGGCTTGCCGTCGCGCCACTCGAGGATCAACGACTTCATGTCTTCGACCGAGTACCGGCCGCGGAAGGCAAGGCTGTATTGCCGCCGTCCGACATCGACCGTGCCACCCGACACGTCGTCGGACGAACCGATCACGCTCGCGATCTTCGGAATCTGGATGCCGAGCGCCGCCGCCTTCATCGGATCGAAAATGATCTGCAATTCCTCCGGCGCGCCGATGACGTTAAGTTCGACGCTGCCCACGCCTTTGATGGCCTCGAGGCGCGGCGCCACGGTGTAGCGCAGGAACGACTCGTAACTTTCCACCGGCCGCGTGTTGCCGGGCAGGCGCTGCATAAACACGTAGAGCAGCGTCGCGTTCGAGTCCTGCGTGTTGGCGAGCTGCACGAACGGCCGCTCGGAATCGGCGGGCAGAGACGGGATACGGTTCAGCCGGCCGATGACGTCGACCAGCGTGTGCTGCATGTCGGTGCCGATGGCGAATGTCAGATTGATGTACGCGCCGCCCGAGCCGACGAAAGCATTCATCTCCTGCAAGCCCGAGATACCCTGCAGCACCTCTTCCTGCGGCTCGACGATCTGCGCCTCGACCTCGCGCGGCGTCGACGTGCGCCATCCGGTCTGGATGCCGATCTGCGGCCTCTCGATGTCGGGAAACAGCTGAACGGGCAGCGTCGCCAGCGCGAACACGCCGAACAGAATCGCAACCGCAACCGCGACCGCGACGGACGCAGGACTTTTCAAGCTCGCAGCCGTTAGCCCACGCACGCCCAGACTCTCCTCAGACCCTGGCGGATTTGAGTGGCCCCCCCTGGCTTTTAGAAATCACATGGACGTGAGACCGCTCACGCTCCCGTGCGTTTAGTTACCTGGCCGTAAACCTCGGCAATTCGCAGATGCAAACGACGGTCATTTCAACCGCGCAAGAAGCCCTGCCGCGAATTCAGACAGCGTGTCGTCGCGCGCGCCCATGATGACGATGCGGTCGCCGGGCCGGGCGAGGGTGACGAGTTTATCGCCGCAGGCTTTGCGGTCGGCAATGTAGTGCGCGACGCGGCCTCTCGTGGCGACGCCTTTGACGATGTCGGCGCTGGTCACCGCCTTTGTCGTCGTGCCGCCGTAGTAGGCGGGGTCCGGCATAATCAGCACGTCGTGTTCGTGAAGCTCGTCGCCGAAGCTGGCGATTAGTTCGTCCTTCATCAGCATCAGCGGCCGATAGCCGTGCGGCTGGAACATGACGAGCAGCCGCCCCGGAAAGGTATGCAACGTCCTCAACGTCGCCGTGATCTTGTCCGGGTTGTGCCCGAAGTCGTCGATCACGGTCACGCCGTTCGCCGTGCCGACGATCTCGAACCGCCGCTTGATGCCGCTGAACGTCGACAGCGCGTTCACCGCATCCGACAGCGAAACGCCGCAAGCCCGCGCCGCACCAAGTGCCGCCAGCGCGTTCGACACGTTGTGCACGCCCGGCACGTTGAGCCGCACGTCGAAGCGCGCCCCGGTATCGCGCTCGGTCAGTTCGAACACCATGCCGTCCGGCGCAGGCTTCAGCCGCCCCGCGAACAACGTCGCGCGCAAATCGGTGAGGCTGAACGTGATCGCGTTGGCGTGCACGCGCGCCAGCGCGCGGGTCTCCTCGTTGTCGAGGTTCAGCACCGGCGTCGCGGCCTTCGCGGTGAAGTCGCGGAACAGCGCGCGCAGTTCGTCCATCGTTTTGTGATCGAGCGACACATTCGTCACGACCGCGACCTTCGGCCGGTAAAGCGCGATCGACCCATCGCTCTCGTCCACCTCGCTGACGAACGCATCGCCGTCGCCGACCACGGCGCTCGCGAACGGCACATCCGGCGCAACGAAGTTCTTCATCACCGCGCCGTTCATGATCGTAGGTTTCAGCCCGGCCTGTTCGAGGATCCAGCCGGCCATGCCTGTCGTCGTGGATTTGCCGCTCGTGCCGCCGACCGCGACGCTGAGCTTCGCGTCGTTGAACAGCGTCGCAAGCAACTCCGCGCGCCGCATCATCGGCAGATCGAGCCGCCGCGCCGCCTGAACGTCGGGCACGGTCTCCTCGATCGCGGCCGACGTGATCAGAACCTGATCGCGCGACGTCACGCCGCTGCCGTCCTGCGCGAAAAGCTCGATCCCGCGCGACTTCAGGAACTCGAATTTTTGACCGAGCCGCCCCTGATCCAACGACCGGTCAGACCCGTCGACCGCATAGCCTTGTCCGCGCAGAATCAGCGCCAGCGGCAACATTCCGCTACCGCCGATTCCGCAGAAGAAATAACGTGCGTTTCGATTCAGAGTCATGGGCACGTGATCGCACATGAGCCTAGGGCCGTAAATGGCCCCGTCCGCCAGGGAAGCCCGCATGAAAATCGGCATCGTCGCGCCTGCGAACCGCATGGATCCCGCCGTCGCCGAGCGCGTGAAGCAATTCGCCGCCGACCTCTACCCGGACGTGACGCTGCAAATCCACCCGCAGTGTTTCCTGTCGTCCGGCCACTTCGCCGGCGACGACCAAGCCCGCGCCCGCGCCTTCGTCGAAGTCGCCAACGACCCGTCGGTCGACGCCGTGTGGTTCGCGCGCGGCGGTTACGGGTCGTGCCGGATCCTGGAATCCGCGCTGCCGAAACTCACCGAGCCAGCGTGGAAGAAAACATATCTGGGCTACAGCGACATGGGCTCGCTGCTCGGCGCACTCTACGCGAGAGGTTTCCCGAACCTCGCCCACGGCCCCATGCCGTCGGACCTCGCACGCCAAGGCGGCGAAGCCGCGGTGAAACGCGCACTCGCCTTCCTCGTCGAGCGCGATCCAGAGTCACTCGAACCATCGATGGAAGGCGCGCGCCGCGTCGCCTTCAACATCGAAACCCTCGCGGGCCTCATCGGCACGCCCTACGAACCCGACCTCACCGGCCACGTCCTGATGCTGGAAGAGATCGCGGAATACATGTACCGCATCGACCGCTCGCTCTTTCACATCGTCTCAAGCCCGAAGATGCGCCGCCTGGCCGGCCTGCGCCTCGGCCGCTGCAGCGACATCCCCGCAAACGACCCCGACTTCGGCAAAACGGAAGTTGAAGTCGCCGAGTACTGGTGCAACCGCACCGGCATCCCCTACCTAGGCCGCGCCGACATCGGCCACGACGCGGACAACAAGGTCGTGCCGTTCGGCGGCGCGCGCGTGGCCTAGATCAGCTCTTCAGCAGAATGAGCGCCTTCGGGTCCCACGTCACGTACACGGGCTTCGCCGGATCGAACCCGGTAGCCGTCGCGCCGTCGACGTTTTGTGCGGCGACGGCGATCGGGGCCTCGCGGCCTTTGATGTGCACCTGATAGTGACTGCGGTCGCCGAGATAGGCGGCCGCTTGGATGTTGCCCTCGACGAACGGACCCGATGCCGGCTTGGTGCCCGTAAGGTTCAGCTTCTCCGGCCGGATCGCGGCGACGACTTTGTCGCCCGCCTTCAAGCCTGAGATCGTCGGCGCGGTGAACGTGCCGAAGCCCGGCCCCTCAAGCGTTGCTTCCCCACCGCTCACGGCCTTCACCGTCGCGTCGATCAGATTGATCGTGCCGATGAACGTCGCCACTTCAACGTTGCCCGGCGCTTCGTAGAGATCCTTCGGCGCCGCGATCTGCAACACCTTGCCTTTGCCCATGACCGCGATGCGGTCCGACATCGACAGTGCCTCTTCCTGATCGTGCGTCACGAACACGAACGTGATGCCGACGCTCTTCTGCAGCTGGCGCAATTCGATCTGCATCTCTTCGCGCAATTTCTTGTCGAGCGCGCCGAGCGGTTCATCCAACAACAACACCTTCGGCCGCTTCACCAACGCGCGCGCCAGCGCCACACGCTGCCGCTGCCCGCCCGACAGCTGATCGCCGCGCCGCGTGCCGAAGCCGCTGAGCTTGATCATCGCCAGCGCCTCTTCGACGCGCCGGTTCAACTCCTTCCGCGACAGCCCCTCTTTGCGCAGGCCGTAGGCGATGTTGTCGTAGACATTCAGATGCGGAAAGATCGCGTACGACTGGAACACCATGTTCGTCGGCCGCTTATAGCTCGGGATCAGCGACGACGCCTGACCGTCGATATAAATCTCGCCCTCGCTCGGAAACTCGAACCCGGCGATCATGCGCAGAAGCGTGGTCTTGCCGCAGCCCGAGGGACCCAGCAGCGAGAAGAACTCGCCGCGCTCGATGTTGAAGTTCGCCTCGTCCACGGCGCGCGCGCCGCCGGCGAACTGCTTGGTGACATTCTCGATGCGGATGATGTTGTCGGCCATGGCGAACCCTAAGCGACCCCCACTTTACGCTCGCTGGTCCCGAGCTGGCGCACCCATTCGGCGAGCACCACCAGCACGCAAGACGAAATCAAAATCAAAGAGCCGAGCGCGAGCACGCCGGGCAGCTTGTTCGGGAATTTCAGCTGGCTCCAGATAAAGACGGGCAGGGTAGGCTGCTGCCCCGCCAGGAAGAACGACAGCAAAAATTCGTCGAACGACACGATGAAGGTCAAAAGCAAACTCGACACGATACCGGGCGCGACCAGCGGAAACGTCACGCGCCAGAACGTCATCCAAGGACTCTCGCCCAGATCCATCGAAGCTTCTTCGAGACTCTTGTCGAACCCGTCGAGACGCGAGGTCAGAACCGCCATAGCAAACGGCGTGCACAGCATCACGTGCCCGACGCCGATCGTGATCAGCGACAATTCCAGATCGATGTTGTTGACCAGAATGAGAAGCGCGATGCCCAGAACGATTTCGGGCACAAAGAGCGGCAACATGATGAGGCCGGTGATCGCACCTTGTCCCGGCATGCGATAACGTGTCACCGCTTTCGCGCCGAACAGCCCCAAGATCGTCGATGCGACCGCCACCACCGCGCCCACCTGAAGGCTCGCGACCAGCGACCGCAGCATGTCTTGGTCCGCGAACGCCTGCGAATACCACTTCGTCGTGAAGCCGCTCAGCGGGAACGCGGTGAAGATGGAATCATTGAACGAGAAAATCGGCAGCAGCAGAACCGGCACGTAAAGAAAGAGCAGATACGCGACCGCGAACACGGCAAGCCCGCCGCCCGGATCGCCCATGCGTTTGGCGGAGGGAACGGGTTTGCTCATCGGATCTGCCTCACCGCAAGCTGCATGGCGCTGACGAAGAACACGACCAGGATCGCAACCCCCGCCATCGCCGAGATCGCCATCGCCGACCCGAGCGGCCAATCGCCGATCTTGAGGAACTGCACCTGGATAAGGTTGGCGACCATCTGCCCCGCAGGCCCGCCGACCAGCGCCGGCGTCACGTAGTCACCCGTCGTCGGCACGAAGATCAAAACCGCAGCCCCGATCACGCCGGGCAGCGACAGCGGAAACGTCACCCGCCAAAACCGCGTCCAAGCCCCGTCGCCCAAATCTGCCGCAGCTTCAAGCAACGTCCGGTCGATCTTCTCCAGCGACACGTAAATCGGCAGGATCGCGAACGCCGCATAAGCATGCGCCAGCGTCACGACGACCGCGAACTGATTATAGAGCAGGAAGCCAAGCGGCTCTTCGATGACGCCAGCCGACATCAAACTCGAATTGATGACGCCGTTGTACCCAAGGATCACCTTCCACGAGAACGCGCGCAGCAGATAACTCGTCCAGAACGGAATGGTCAGCAGAATGAGCCAGATGAACTTGTACTTCTTCACCCCGAACGCGACGTAATAGGCCATCGGATAGGCAAGCCCGACCGTCACCAGCGTCACGATCCCCGACATCCCGATCGAGCGCAGGAAGATGTCGATGTAACTCTGCTTCCCGAACACTTCCTGGTAACGCGCAACGGTCGGCGTCGTGTCGACCGAAAGCCCCACCTGCGTCCAGAACGAGTACAAAGCCAGCAGAATGAGCGGCGCAGCCAAAAGGCCGATCATCGCGATCATCACGGGCGAAAGAAGCAGATACCCTTTCGCCGCGTCCGACCGCAGATAGAACGCCCTCAACCGGTCGAAGAATCCCGGTGCCGAGGTCGCTTGTCCTGTACCTGCCGCCAACTCAAATCCCCGCGCGAGCGCCGCCAACCCGGCAATCCACGCGCCATCTTGGGAGATTTGCGCCCCGCCCGCAACCTGAGCCCTAAGGGGCGCAGGCATCCGGCCTGGCGCTTACTTAATTGGCTTAGGCCTTTGCCAACCGCTCGATCCAAGCCGGGAGTGCGAACGATGCCCGATGGACCGCCGGGGTGTAGTAGTCCGTCTTCAGCCGCGACGCCGCGAACTGCGCGTCGAGCGAGCCCCACTTCGCCGGGTCGCCCAGGATGGCGTCGTTCGACACCCAGGTCAGCGCCATCAGGCCGCCGATATAGCTCGGCACCACCGTGAGGTAGACGCCGCAATAACGGAACGTCCGCTGCATCTGTTTCAGCGTGTCGGTCAGCTCTTCCGGCTGGAAAAACGGCACGCCGTTCTGGAACACGGCAAAGCCGCCCGGCGCGAGAGCGCGCGCGATGCGCTCATAAAACGTGTCGCCGAACAGCACCTCGGCTGGGCCCACCGGATCGGGCCGGTCGGCGATGATGAGGTCGAAGCGGCCGTGGCTCGACTTGTCGGCCAGGAAGACGAACGCGTCTTCGATCTGCACCTTCAGACGCGGGTCGGCGAACGCGGCGGCGTTCACTTCGCCCAAATGGCGCCGCGACAAATCGACCACCTTCTCGTCAATCTCGACGTTAAAGACGTTTGTGACGGCCCGGTGCTTGAGCGCTTCCTCGGCGATCGCCATGTCGCCGCCGCCGACGATCATGACCTCCTTCACGCGGCCATGTTCGAACATCGGAACATGCGTCAGCATCTCGGAATAACCGCACTCGTCGCGTGTCGTCAGCTGCACGATGTCGTCGAGCACCAGCACGCGTCCGTTGCGCTTGGAGTCGAAGATCTTGATGTCTTGAAACCGGCTCTTTTCCTGGACTATTGGCGCGCCTTCCAACTCGATGGTTTGCGAAAATCCCGGGTGCAATTTCTCCAAGAAACTGTTCGCCATCGGCGTCGACTCCTGCGCGGCTGAGAAGAGTGGAAGATGCGCGCGGCGAGGAAGAAATCGGCGTGCCCGCGTCGCGTTAAGCGCGCGTCGTATAGGTCGCGAGTCACCGCCGCGCAATGTCATAATTCGGCGATCGTCACATCTCGTGCACCATCAGAAGATAAAAATCCCGTCACAGCCCCGAAAATCCTTGCATGGGGGGCTCGCGTACCTATATTTCGCCCCCTCCGCAATTCGAGTGTGAATCACTAAGAGGCGGCTGAGCGACGTGAGTTCCGCGTCATTTGGTCAATAGGGTGCAACGTTTTTTTGTTGAGATGGGCGAACCGAAAATGGGTCTACCTGCACGCAAAAGAACGGCTGTCGAAGTAACGCAGTTCCCCGCGAACCGCGCCAGAACGAAGTCCGTTCCGGTTCCTAATCCCTCTGGGGAAGCGGACGAAGAAAGAAAAGACTACTTCATCACCCGCAACGGCGTGACGTTTGCGGGCAGCCACTTGATCCTCGACTTGTGGGGTGCTTCCGACTTGGATGACGAAGCCAAGATCGAAAAGGCCCTGAAAGAAGCGGTGACGGCTGCCGGAGCGACGCTCTTGCATATTCACCTCCATAAGTTCTCGCCCAACGGCGGTGTCTCGGGCGTGGCCGTCCTCTCGGAAAGCCACATCTCGGTCCACACCTGGCCGGAGAAGGGTTTCGCAGCGTTCGACGTGTTCATGTGCGGCGCCGCCCAACCCACCAAGACGATCGCCGTGCTCGAAGCCGCCTTCCGGCCCGACCGCGTCGTCGTCGGCGAGCACAAGCGCGGCATCGTCTAAGGACAAACGCGCGCTCGCCTTTTGAGGTTATCAGGGCCGTCTGGGATCAAACCCAGGCGGCCTTTTCTCATCACCGCTCAGAACTTCAGACGGTAGCCGACGCCCTGCTCGGTCTCGATCAGCGGGTTCTCGCGCGTCACACCCAGCTTACGCCGCAACTGCCCGATATAGACGCGCAGATACTCGGCGTCCGATGTGTGCGCCGGTCCCCAAACCTCTTGCAGGATCTGGCGCTGGGTCAAAACCTTGCCCGCGTGTTTGACGAAGAGGCGCAGCAGATCGAACTCCTTCGGCGTCAGATGGATCGTCTCCTCGCCCCGCTTCACCACCCGGCGCGGGATGTCCACGGTGAGGTTGTCGATCTTGAAGATCGGCGATTCACCCTGCTGCCGCAGACGGTGGCGCAACGCGGCGCGCAGGCGGGCGGTCAATTCCTCGATCCCGAACGGCTTGTTGACGTAATCGTCGGCGCCAAGGTCCAACGCCTCGACCTTCTCCGCCTCGCGGTCGCGCGCCGACAGGATCAGAACCGGCGTCTCGCCCTGCGCGCGCACGTGGCGCAAAACGTCCTTGCCGTCGCCGTCGGGCAGCCCGAGGTCGAGGATGATGACGTCCGGCTTTTCGCTGTCAGCCAACCGGCAGCCGTCCGCCACGCTATGCGCCTCGACGACGTCGAAACCGTTCGCGGTCAGGCTGGTCCGCAGAAAGCGCAGGATCTGCGGTTCGTCGTCGACCACCAGGATCAGAGGCCTGCGCTCGCTCATGGCGCGGCCGCCTCGGCGAGTTCGTTCGCGGGCTGCGGCTCGACCGGGAAGGTGATCACGAACGCCGCGCCATGGCCTTGGGCGACCGGGCTCTTGACCTCGATCTTGCCGCCCATAGCCTCGACGAAGCCCTTGCAAATCGAAAGCCCCAACCCACTGCCCGCCGGCTTGGAGTCGCTGCGCTGAACCCGGAAGAAACGATCGAACAACCGGTCGAGAAAGTCGGCCGGAATGCCGACGCCGTCGTCAACTACCTCGAAGGCCAACGTGCCGTTCTGCGACTTGACGGACGCCCACACATGCTCCGCCCCCTCGCCATGCTTGATGGCGTTGTCGAGCAGGTTGACGAGCACCGTTTCGAGCAACATGAAGTCCGCCCGCAACAACGGTACGTCAGGCCCGATGCGGGTGTCGATGGCCACATCCTTGGCGCGCGGCGCAACGCGTGCGGCGGCCGACTCCAAAACCTCGGCCGGATCGAGCCACTCGCGCCGCGGCTTCAACTCGCCGGCCTCCAGACGCGACATGTTCAAAAGGTTGGTCACGTATTGGTCGAGGCGCTTGGTCTCGTCGACGATGGCGAGCAGCAGTTCGTCCTTCGAGCCCTTGTCGAGTTTGGCGTCGTCCTGCCGCAGTGTGGAGGCCGATCCCATGATCGTCGTCAGCGGCGTGCGCAGATCGTGAGACACCGACGACATCAGCGCCGTGCGCAGCCTGTCGGTCGCCGTCATCGCCTCGACGCGCGCAGCTTCCTCCGCGAACGTCAGGCGGTCGATCGCAACGGCCGACTGATCCAGGATAGAATCCATGGTCTGCAGCATATCCTGACGAAGCGGCGGATCGCCGTCGCCCTGCCGCAGCCCTAACACGCCCACGGTCTTCTTCGCAGTACGCACCGGCCGGAAGTGCCATGTCGCCGACGGCAGCGTCGAGGTGCCGCGGCCCGCAGGCTCGCCGTGCTGCATCGCCCACCGCGCGGCCGCCATCGCCGCGGCGTCGAGCGTGTCTTCCGGCGGCCAGGAATATCGAATCTCAAGGTCGCCCTCGCTCGGCAGCAACGCAAGGGCAGGGAGCTTCGACAACCGATGCGCCTGCAGAACGATCGCATGCAGCAACGCGTCGGGCGTCGCCGACGCGCTAAGCCGCCGCGAAAAATCGAACAACACCTGTATGGCGTTCGCCCGCGCCTGCGCCGCATTCGCCTGATCGCGCACGCGGCCCGCGAGCAAGCCGGTAACGACCCCGACGATCAAGAAGACGCTGAGCGTCAGAAGATCGTCCCAAGACGATATCTCGAACGTGTAGTAGGGCTCGGTGAAGAAGAAGTTCCAAGATGGAAATGCAAGCAGTGCCGTGGCGACCGCCGCCCGAAGCCCGAACCGCACGGCGCCGAGGAACACGGCGGTCAAGAACATCATCGCCATGTTGGGCAAGGTCGAGATCGCCGATATCGCAAGCCCAAGCCCCACGACGACCGCGACGCTGAGCGGCGGGTAAAGCCAACCGCGCCAATCGAGCGGCACGCCGGGAAGCCGGAATGGGCGCGACAAGGGCGTGGCGTCAGGCACGACCACGTGAACCGGAATGCCTTCCGAGCGCCGGATCAATTCGTTCGCAAGCGAGCGGCGGAACACCTGTCGCAGCCAGCTCTCGCGCGAACGGCCGATTACGATTTGAGTCACGTTGTTGCGGCGGGCATAGGCCAACAATTCGTCCGGCAAATCCTCGCCGACCATGCGCTCGACGCGCGCCTGCATCTGTTCGGCGAGCTTGAGCAGGTCTTCGACCAGATCGCGATCTTCCGGCGCGAGCGGCGGCGCGTCGGAGCGTTCGATGTGAACGGCGATCCACGGCGCGCCGATTTGGTCCGCAAGCCTGGCGCCTGCACGCAGGACCGCTCTGGCCGTCGCATCGCGGCCGACGCAGACCATGATGCGCTCGCCCGCCGGCCACGGGCCTTCGATGGCATGGGCGCGCATATAGCCCACGAGTTGCTGGTCGACCCGATCCGCGGTGCGTCGCAGCGCCAGTTCGCGCAAGGCGCTGAGGTTGCCCGGCTTGAAATAGTTTTCGAGCGCCCGCCCCGCGAGTTCGCCGGTGTAGACTTTTCCTTCGTGCAACCGCGCCGTCAGCTCCTCGGGCGTCAGGTCGATGAGTTCGACTTCATCGGCTTTCTCAACCACCAGGTCGGGCAAGGTTTCCCGCACGCGCACGCCCGTGATGCGCGCGACCACATCGTTCAAACCTTCAAGGTGCTGGATGTTGAGCGTCGTATGGACGTCGATGCCGGCGCGAAGCAGCTCCTCGATGTCTTGCCAGCGCTTCGGGTGGCGGCTGTCCGGCACGTTGGTGTGTGCGTACTCGTCGACGATCAGCACCCTCGGGCGGCGTGCCAGCGCGGCATCGAGGTCGAATTCGTGAAGCGTCTGCCCGTGGTAGGGATGCGATCGGCGAGGCAGTATCTCGAAGCCTTCGAGAAGCGTGGCGGTGTCCTTGCGGCCGTGCGTTTCCACAAGGCCGACGACCACGTCGATACCCTGCGCCTTCAGGCGGCGCGCGCCTTCCAGCATGGCGAAGGTCTTCCCGACGCCGGGCGCCATGCCGAGGTAAATTTTCAGACGACCACGCCCTTCGCGCGCGGCTTCCGCGAGAAGGGCTTCAGGTTCGGGTCGCAGCGGCTCGCGCGGTTCGGTCATGCGCACCCATGATAGTGCTACGGCGCCGGGGGCGCAGCAGGTTCGGTAGGTTGAGGAGAAGCCTCGGCCGGCGCCGTCACAGGCTCAGCTGGAGCGGCCGTTGGCGCGGATGCTTCAGGCGGCGGCGTGGACGCGGCGCCGCTCTCGGCGTCGAGAGCAAGGTTGAGCTTCAAGACATTGACGCGCGGCTCGCCGATAAAGCCCAGGACACGGCCCTCGGTGTTCTTGTCGACAAGGGCGTTGACCTGTTCGACCGGCAGGCTGCGGGCCTTGGCCACGCGTTCAGCCTGGCGGTGCGCATTCTCCGGGCTGATATGCGGGTCGAGGCCGGAGCCTGAGGCGGTTACCGCATCGGCCGGCACCGGGCTGTCGCCGGGATAGCGGGCGGCCTCCGTCTTGATGCGCTCGATGAGTTTGGGCGAGGTCGGGCCTAGATTCGAACCGCTGGACGAAGCGCCGTCATACCCGTTAGCGCCTGCGCCGGACGGGCGCGGCCAAAAGTAATTGTCACCCACGAACGCCTGGGCGATCAACTCGGAGCCGATCGGCTTGCCGTCCTTCATGATGATGCTGCCGTTCGCTGTACCCGGCGCGATGACCTGCGCAATGCCGGTAATGGCCAGCGGATAGGCGAGTCCGGTAAGGATCGTGAACAAGACGATCATGACGATGGCGGGACGCAGATGTTCTAAGGGGTTCATGGCGGTGCTCTTCAAACGAACATGTTCACGACGAGATCGATAAGCTTGATGCCGACGAACGGCGCGATGAGCCCGCCGAGACCATAGATCAACAGGTTGTTGCGCAGCACGGCCGCCGCGCCCAGCGGACGGTACTTCACGCCGCGCAGCGCGAGCGGGATCAACGCGACGATGATCAAGGCGTTGAAGATGATCGCCGAGATGATCGCCGTGACCGGGTTCAGTTGCATGATGTTCAGCGCCTGCAGTTCCGGATAGGTGCCCAAGAACAGCACCGGAATGATGGCGAAGTATTTTGCGACGTCGTTCGCGATCGAGAACGTCGTCAGCGCGCCGCGCGTCATCAGCATCTGTTTTCCGATTTCGACCACCTCGAGCAGCTTCGTCGGGCTCGAGTCCAGATCGACCATATTGGCGGCCTCGCGCGCGGCCTGCGTACCCGACTGCAGCGCGATGCCGACGTCGGCCTGCGCGAGGGCGGGCGCGTCGTTGGTGCCGTCGCCGCACATCCCCACGAGGCGTCCGCCTGCCTGAGCTTTGCGGATGAAGCTGAGCTTGTCTTCCGGCGTAGCCTCCGCGATGAACTCGTCAACGCCCGCCTCGCTGGCGATGGCGGCCGCCGTGATCCGGTTGTCCCCGGTGACCATCACGGTCTTGATGCCCATCGCGCGGAGCGCGTTGAAGCGATCCTTGATTCCGGGCTTCACGATGTCTTTGAGATGAATCACGCCAAGCAGCTGGTCGTCCCTGGTGACCGCAAGCGGCGTTCCCCCGGCGCGCGCGATGCGTTCGACCACAGCCGTGAAGTCCGCGGGCGCACTCGCGCCGATGCTCTTCAGGATGCTGTCGACCGCGCCCTTGCGGTAGCGCACGCCGTCGATGTCCGCGCCAGAAACGCGCGTCTGCGCGGAGAACGTGACGTACTCCACCTTCTTGGCCGAGAGGTCCGGCGCGGTAAGTTTGACTTTGTTCGTCACGAACTCGACGATCGAGCGGCCTTCCGGCGTCTGGTCGGCGAGCGACGATAGGATGGCGGCTTCTGCAAGCTCGCGCTGAGACGCGGTCGACGTCGGCAAAAGTTCGTCGCACATGCGGTTGCCGAACGTGATCGTGCCCGTCTTGTCGAGCAACAGCGTATCGACGTCGCCGGCGGCCTCCACGGCGCGGCCGGAGGTCGCGATGACGTTGAAGCGCACGAGGCGGTCCATGCCGGCGATGCCGATCGCCGACAGCAAGCCGCCGATCGTGGTCGGGATCAGCGTGACGAAGAGCGCGATCAGCGTCGTCACCGACACCTGCGCACCGGAATACGAGCCCAGGCCCACGATCGTCACCACGACGACAACGAAGATCAGGCTCAACCCGGCCAGCAGAACGTCGAGCGCGATCTCATTCGGCGTCTTCTGGCGGCGCGCGCCCTCGACCAGCGCGATCATGCGGTCGATGAACGTTTGCCCCGGCGCCGCTGTCACGCGCACGACGATCCAGTCGGAAAGGACCTGCGTGCCGCCGGTCACGGCCGAGCGGTCGCCGCCCGCCTCGCGGATGACCGGCGCGGATTCGCCGGTGATCGCGCTTTCGTTGACCGACGCGACGCCGTCGATGATCTCGCCGTCCGAGGGGATCAAGTCGCCCGCCTCGACGAGCACAAGATCGCCGACCTTGAGGTCGCTCGCGCCCACCTTGTCGAAGCGGCTGCGGTTCTTCGCATCGCTCAGACGCTTGGCGGTCGCCTGCGTGCGCGTGCGGCGCAGGGCATCGGCTTGCGCCTTGCCGCGGCCCTCGGCAACCGCTTCGGCAAAGTTCGCGAAGAGCACCGTGAACCACAGCCACAGCGCGATTTGCGCGCTAAACCAAACCGGCGCGCCCGTCACGGCGTCCCGGATCGCGAGAATTGTCACCAACACCGTCACGATCTCGGTGACGAAGATGACGGGATTTCGCGCCAGCTTGCGCGGATCGAGTTTCACGAATGCATCGCCCACGGCGCGGCCCAAGAGGCTCATGTCGAAGGCGGAGGTCGTGCGTGCGGCCTTGGCGATCATGTTTTTGTCTCGCGAGAATTCGTTACGGAGAAAGGTGACCGGCCTGCATCATGAAATGCTCCACGATGGGGCCGAGCGCGAGCGACGGGAAGAACTGCAAGCCGCCCATGATCAAGATCACGCCGATGACAAGGCCGACGAACAACGAGTTGTCGGTCGGGAATGTGCCGGCCGCGATGGGCGTCTTGATTTTCGCACCGATGGATCCGGCGATCGCCATCATCGGCACGATGTAGGCAAAGCGGCCGAGCAGCATCGCGAAGCCCAGCAGGACGTTGTAGAAGGGCGTATTCGCGGTTAGCCCTGCGAAAGCCGAACCGTTGTTGCCGGCAGCCGAGGTGAACGCGTAGAGAATCTCCGCATAACCATGCGGCCCGGTGTTGAGCGGGCCTGCTCTGCCGACGTCGAGTGAGGCGGCGATTGCGGTGAAGCCAAGGATCGCGACCGGCAGAATAAGAACGGCCAGGATGGACAGCTTCATCTCCTTGGCGCCGATCTTCTTGCCGAGATATTCCGGCGTCCGCCCGACCATGAGACCGGCGACGAAGACTGAGAGGATCGCAAAGATGATCATGCCGTAGAGACCGGACCCGACGCCGCCCGGCAAAATCTCGCCGAGCTGGATCAGAAACATGGGAACGAGCCCGCCGAGCGGCGTGTAGCTATCGTGCATCGAATTCACCGAACCGTTCGAGGCGCCGGTCGTGGCCGCGGCCCACCATGCGCTCGACGCCACGCCGAAGCGCACCTCCTTGCCCTCGATGTTGCCCAGGGTCGGATCGATACCCGCCGCCGTGACAATGGGGTTGCCGGCGCTTTCGGCGGCATAGCAGGCGGCGGTTGCAGCAACGACCAGGACCGCCATGACCGCGAAGAGCGCATATCCCTGACGCTTGTCGCCGACCATGCGCCCGAAGGTGAGCGCGAGCGCGAAGGGGATTGCGAGGATCGCCCAGGTTTGGATGATGTTGGTCCAAGCGTTCGGGTTCTCGAACGGATGCGCGCTGTTGACGTTGAAGAACCCCCCGCCGTTCGTGCCGAGTTGCTTGATCGCGACTTGTGAGGCCACGGGGCCCATGCTCAGCGTCTGCTCAACGCCTTCGAGCGTTGTCGCCTTCATCCACGGCAGCAGCGTCTGCGGCATGCCCAACAGGATGAGCGCGAGCGCTACCACGATCGATAGCGGCAGCAGCACATAGAGCGTACAGCGCGTGAGATCGACCCAGAAATTCCCGAGATCTTTGGTCTGCGAGCGCGCGAAGGCGCGCGTGAACGCCAGAGCGAGCGCGATACCGGTCGCGGCGGAGAGAAAATTGTGAACGGTGAGCCCCACCATCTGTGTCAGATGGCTCATCGTCGTTTCGCCGCCATAGCTTTGCCAGTTCGTATTGCTGACGAAACTGATGGCGGTGTTGAAGGCGAGATCGGGCGACAGCGGACCAAAGCCCGACGGGTTCAACGGAAGCGCCGCCTGAAACCTCAAAATCGCGTAGAGCGAAACGAAGCCTGCGATGCTGAAGACGAGCATCGCGACGGTATAGCCGCGCCAATCCTGCCCCTTGTTCGCATCGACACCCGACAGCCGATAGAGCGCCTTCTCGACCGGTCCGAGTATCGGATGAAGGAATGTGCGCTTGCCCTCGAAAACACTTGTCATGAACGCGCCGAGCGGCGGCGCGGTGAGCGCGACCAACGCGAACAGGAACGCGATCTGGAGCCAGCCGATGAACGTCATGTCGAATGTCCTTCGATGCGCGATGCGGTTAGAGCTGTTCGGGCCGCATGAGCGCGTAGAGCAGATAGACCAGGATGATCACGGCGACCGCGCCGCCAAGAACCAAATCAAGCATCGTCGTTGTCTCCCTTAGGCCCGCGAACACAGCGCGACGTAGATCCACATGGCGGCAAAGAAGCCGACACCGACGATCAACATGAAGATATCCGAACTGGGCATAGCGATTTCTCCTCGTACCTCGCCGCACTTGGGGGAGGCTTATGTTCCGTTAATTGTTGAGCGGGAATTAGTGCCGGGTTCGTTCTTAGTCTCTTGGGCGCTCGGACAATTGACTTGCATCAAGCCTGCAGCCGAGTTCTGACGAATGAAACGACCGAAGCGAACGCTCCACAGTTTTGCGGTTCGATGAGTGGGCAGCGGACACTTAGCCCGCCGAATGCATGATTTCGATATGGAAGGAGGGCCCGTCGTATAAGGATTGCATAAAGATTGTTGTCGACAGCCAATGCGTTGTCGGGCTCGATACAATGGAACCCGGAACGCTCGTGTCCAGTAAAACGCGGTTAAGCGGCGACCAAATCCCTTTGCAGATTTCTTACGAAATACGGTCGTGTCCCGCATCGAATGGATATGCGTGGCCGCTTAGGTTGCCCTCAGGAAAAGGAGGCAACCCATGCGCACGCAATCACGATCGAGCAACGATCTCGACTTGCTCTCTCGTTGGGCGCTGGCCGTATTGTTGGCGACCGCGCTCCTGACCGTGGGCTACACGATCATTTACACCGCCGCTGAAGTCGACAAAACGCGCGCCCATCTCAGCAGCGCACTGCCGACGAATTACCGCGACACCTTGAAAGCGATGTTGCAGTCCGCGGGCGCCAAGTGCCGCGACGTGTGCGATATGACGGCTGTCCACACCGATGCGGGCGGGACGATCTTCAAAGTCAGTTGCACTGCTTCGGCAACGGACGCCGCTTGCGCCGCGCCGGTGGATTATCTGCTCACACTCGCGCCGGCGCCGGTCCCAAGCCGCTAACCGTTGCCTTCTGAGTTTCCTTCGGCGGCCCGGTTTCGCGACCCCGCCTTTTCATCATGCCGGTGACGGTCGCGCCTCCGCCCTCAATTGGCCACGATTAATCATCCCTTTACCTTCCAATCACCGGGCGGGTTAGGCTTTACTGAATAGCGCGCGCCTTAGAGTAGAGGGCGGGCGAAAACCCAAGCCCCCTGGGTCTGAAGAGTTCGATGACACGAGTTCCGTATGGCGCTTGACCGCCTAGATGCCGTCGTGATTGGCGCGGGCGTCGAAGGTCTTGTCGCCGCAGCCGCATTGGCCAAGCAGGGCCGCGCCGTCACGGTGGTGGAGCGCGAAGGCGAGGCCGCGCCGATGGGCGAGGGCGCCGACGCCGTCATCAGCGTCGCCGTCGCGCGCGCGCTCGATCTCGGCGGCCAAGGTTTGCGCTTCGCCGCCGCGCCCGCCGTCGTCGGCATCGCCGGCGAACGCGCGCTCATCCTCTGGCCCGACCGCCGCGCAGCAGAGGCGGCGATCGCCACGATCGCGCCGCGCGACGCCGAAGCACTGGCCGCCTTCCACGCTCGCATCATACGCGCCGCCCAAGCGCCGGCCGGCGAGCAGGCGGTCTCGACCTGGCTGACGGCGGCATCCACCGCCGACGCGCCGCCCAGCGACCACATGTTCTTCCGCGCCACATCGCTCGCGCGCCTGCTCGACGAAGCCTTCGACAACGATCTGCTGAAAGGCATCTTCGCCCAAGGCGCGATCATGGGCACCGGCGCGTCGCCGCTCGCGCCGGCATCAGGCGCATTGCTGACGCGCCAATCGCTGCTCGCGGCCGTCGCACCCGACGCCGGTCACCGCTACGTCGCCGGCGGCAAAGCCGAACTGCGTCGCGCGCTCCTCGCCCTGCTGAAGTTCTACAACAACGCCGACGTCCGCTTTTCATCCAACGTGAAGCAACTCGCGGCCGAGCGTGACGCCGTGCAGGCGGTGATCCTCGACGACGGCACGACGCTGCGCGCGCCGCTGGTGATCTCGACGCTGCCGCACGACCGCCACCGCGACCTGCTGACGGGCCTCCGCCGCCCACCGCCGCGCGACCTGGTCACTGGCGCCCCCGTAGAGCCCGCACACGTCAAATTGACGATCGGGGCTCTCCCAAAGCTGCCGGGAGTCGACGCGGCTACGCTGGCCTCTGGGGCCATTGTGCGGCTCGACCCGTCGATTTCCCGCCTGAGCCGCGCGCACGGCGCCTTCCGCGCCCGCACGCTGGCCGAAACGCCGTGCCTGGAGCTTCGCTTTGCGACGCGCACGACGGCCGACGGCAAGCAGCGCTGGGACGCGCACGTCACCATGCCCTACGTGCCCGTCACGACGACGGAGGGCCCGTGGACCGGCGCGCGCCGCGACGGCCTGCGCGCACTCTGCGTCCGCACGATCGACACCGTCGCCGCCGGTTTCGGCGCGTCGATCGAAGAAGCTGAGATCCGGCACCCGAAAGAATCCGAAACCGTCATGGATCCGAAAGGCGCAGCCGCGCTGACGGCGAAAGCGGCGCTCGATCTGACCGGCGTGCCGGAGCCGCGCGCCGCGAGCGTCACGACACTCGTCAAAGGCCTGACGGTCCTTGAACCCAGCCTCTACGCCGGCGTCGGCGACGCAGGCCTGCTCGCCGCCGGCAACGGAACGAAGCCGCGCGCGAAGGTAGGCGCCGATGCGTAACGTCGGCGCAGCCACCGAGTTCGACGTCGTTGTCATCGGCGGCGGCGTGAACGGCCTCGTCTGCGCAGCACTCCTCGCGCAAGCCAAACGCCGCGTCGTCGTCGTCGAAGCCATGGGCCGCACCGGCGGCGCATGCCAAACGAACGACGTCGTCGCCGGTCACCGCGTCTCGACCTTCGCGCATCTCATCGGCCCGCTCGATGCGCAAGTCGTGAAGGCGCTGAAACTCGCGCGCCACGGTCTCAACTTCACGGCGAAACAAATCTCGACCGTCGCCCTCTCGCCCGAAGGCCGCCACATCGTTCTCGACGGCGACCTGCGCCACACGACGCAGAGCCTAAGCGCACACTCGCAGAACGACGCGAAGGCGTGGGCGCCCTTCGACACACGCATGGCCAAGATCGCGGGCCAGCTTCAGCGCTGGGTGCAAACGCCACCCGGCGGCGCTTTCGAGCAAGCCACGCGCGGCGGCAGCCTCTTCGCGACGCGCCCGACCGCGCGCGCCGGCGCCGCACTCGACGCGGAATTCGGCGCGCTCCTCGACGGCTCGATCGGCGAACTCCTCGACGCCGAATTCGAAACGCCGCTACTCAAAGGCGCAATCGCCTTCGACGGCATCGTGGGCAGCGCCGTCAGCCCGCGCACGCAAGGTACCGCCTTCGTCGCCGCGCTGCGCGCCGCGCTGGAAGCGGAAGCCCCCGACGGCATCGTCCATCCGCAAGGCGGGGCAGGGGCGTTCGCCTCGGCGCTGCAGAAGGCGGCCGAAGCCGCGGGCGTCTCGATCCGCCTCAACGCGCGCGTGACGAACCTGCTGTTCGAGAACGGCCGCACGACAGGCGTCGCGCTCGCCGGTGGCCAAGCGATCTACGCACCGATCGTCGTCTCGAGCATGAACGCGAAAGCGACGCTCATCGGCCTTGGCGCCGAACGCTATCTGCCGCTCGGCCTGAAGCGCCGCCTAAGCGGCTTCCGCGCCGAAGGATGCGTCGCGAAGGTCAACCTCGCGCTCGCAAGCCTCCCGTCGTTCAAAGGCCTCGACAAGCGCCACCTCAAAGAGCGGCTGCTGATCTGCCCCAGCATCGACCATCTCGACCGCGCCTTCGCCGCGTACGAGCAAGGCACGTTCTCGCCCGATCCCGCGCTCGAGATCACAATCCCCTCGACACACGACGCCTCGCTCGCAACGCCGGGTCAGCACGTGCTCTCCGCGCACGTTCTCTATGTCCCCAAAACACCGGCGGCCGGTGCATGGACTGACGCGACGAAGAAAGACCTCATCGCCGCCGTCGGCTCGACCTTGCGCCAATACTCGCCCGATCTCCCCGAACTGATCCTCGGCGCCGACCTCTACACGCCGGCCGACGTCGAAAGCATGGGCGGCACGCCGGGCGGCCACTGGCACGGTGGCGACCTGACACTCGACCAACTCGGACCCCTGCGTCCGATGGCCGGCATGAGCCGCTACGACACGCCGATCGCCGGTCTCTTCCTTTGCGGCGCGGGCACGCACCCGTGCGGCGGCGTCACCGGCATCAACGGTCGCATCGCCGCCGAGGCCGTCCTGGCCGGCGCACCGGTGACCGCATGAGCGACATCACCTCCCGCGCCCAACACCCCACACCGCTCCACGCACGCACGGCGGAACTCTGCACGACGAACACGTGGACGGAAGAATGCGGCTTCACCATCCCCGCGCTCTACACCTCCGCGCGCGAAGAACACGAAGCCCTGACGACGCGCGTCACACTCAGCGATCTTTCCGCCCGCCAATGTTGGCTGATCGAAGGCCCCGACGCGGCGGCGTTCCTCAGCGTACTGACGGTCAGCGACGCCGCCCGCATCGAACCCGGCCAAACCGCCCGCACCCTCTGGTGCGACGACACCGGCTTCGTCCGCGGCGAAGGCTTGCTCGCCCGCTTCGCGCCAACGACATTCGAACTATCGACGACGGTGCGCGACTTCGCCTGGATCAACGACGCCCTGCGCGGCTTCGACGTGAAGCTCGTCAACGCCACCGGCTCACGCGCCGTCATCGGCGTCCGCGGCCCCCGCGCACAAGCCCTGCTCGCCGCCGCGGGCTTGAGTGGCGAAGGCGCCAGCACCGGCAGCGTCACGCGCCCAACCTGGCGCCCCGCCCAAGTCGCGCTGATGCGCGACACGACAGGCGAAGGGATCGAACTATGGACCCAAGCCGAAGACGGCGCGATCGTCTGGGACCGCCTCTGGCGCTCCGGCGCAAGCCTCGGCGTCGCCGCCGCCGGCGCGACAACGCTGGAAGCGACCCGCATCGAAAACGCCATAGCCAAACCCGCCGTCGACTGGCAACCCGCCCACCTTGCAATCGACGCAAGCGACATGCGCACGCCGTCTGAACTTGGCTTCGCACCCGACCCAACGCGCAAGTACAACGGCGCCGAAGCCGCCCGCCGCTCGCGCGCAAAGCCGCAAGTGCTGATCCAACTCGCCGCCGAATCAGAACTGGTCACCGGGCCTATCACCGCGCGCAACGCCGTGGCCGGAAAGCTCACATCGACGGCCTGGTCCGAGTCTCGCGCCGCCGCAGTAGCGCTCGCCTGGGTGGATGCCGATGTTGCAAAGTTGGGAACGAAGGTGGCCGCGCTAACGACGCGAGGCACGACGACCGCGGAGATCACACGCGAAGTGTTCGCGAAGTCCTAGCGTGTGTGTCTATCGCAGCAGCCAATGTCGATGGGCGTAACGCACCGCTCTGCGCTGCGCCCATTGACTGATCCATTCCTGCGTTAGGCCGAACACAAGGCCTCCAACAGTGAAGAAGAGCACGGCAAAGACCAAGTCTCCCAGCGTTTCGACGCGGTCGGCTCGCATCAGACCGAAAGGAACACCGAATATCAGAGCGCGTGCCAGCACGCGCTCCCAGTGCGGAAACACTGCTTGGTAGAGGCGCATCCGCTCTAGAACCGACACGCGTTCGTCTTGTGTCAAAAAATGCAGCAGCAGAAACAAGCCAAGGAGGGAAACGAGGAGCGTTGCAATGATGAGATCAGGCTCATAGCCGACCAGTAAGCGGACAGACAGGCAGGCTCCGATCGCGACGGCGATCCAGCCCCACACAACGCGCCTGTGAAGTCGCGGCTCGACGTAGGAAACAAGACGTTCTGTCATATGCCCGCCGTTGTTTGTGCACACAGCTTACGCCAAGGGGACTTATTTCGGAAAACCGGCCACTTTCCGCCGCGTTGGCAGGCGTTAGCGAATGCGTTCGACGACCGTGGCGAGCGAGCCGATCACCCCCGTGTCGCCGTCGCGACCCTCGTGCGTCGCGGACTTTGTGCGATCGACGCGATAGGCCCGCAACCCCGCCTGCAGCGCCGCGTCTGTCTCGGCGTGAAGGTCGGAGAAGAAGGTGATCGCGCCAGGCACAAACCCAAGTTCGCGCGCGATCTTCGTATACGACGCAGCCTCGCCCTTCGCGCCGCTCGTCGTGTCGAAATATCCGCTCAGGAACGACGACAGATCGCCCGCGACGCTGTGCTTGAAATAGAGCTTCTGCGCTTCGATCGAGCCCGACGAGTAAATCGCGACCTTCACGCCGCGCTTCGTCCACGCGTGAATGGCCTCGACCGCATCCGGATAGAGATGTGCCTTCAGCTCGCCCGACCCATACCCTTCACGCCAGATGATGCCCTGCAGCGTCTTCAGCGGCCCGATCTTCTTGTCCTGATCCATCCACGACAGAAATTGCTTCGTCGCGAGCGCAGGCGTCGACAACTCGTCGGTCGAACTCAGACACGCCAGCCGCACGACCTCGGCAATCTCAGGCTCATCCCACCGCGCCTTCAGCGTGTCGGCGATGCGTGCGCGCGCGTACGGAAAGAGGACATCGCGCACGAACGCGATGTCCCCGATCGTTCCTTCGATGTCGAGGAGAACGGCTTGGCTCACGCCGCCTTGATCTCCGCCGCGTCATAGCCGGGGATCGTGTCGGCGATCTTGTCGCCGGTGAACGTCGCGACCCAACCGTCCGGCGTCGTGAACAAACGGATCGCGGCGAAGAACGGCCGCGGCCCCATGTCGAACCAATGCCGTGTTTGCTTCGGCACCAAGAGCAGGTCGCCTTGTTCGCACACGACCTTCAGCACCTGATTGTCGTTGCGCAGATAGAACGCACCGGCGCCTTCGACGAAGAAGCGCACTTCGTCGTCCGCGTGCTCATGCTCCGACAAGAACTTGCCGCGCATCGCCTCACGGTCCGGATGTTCCGGATGGATGCGCACGACGTCGACGGACTGGTACCCGCCGATCTTGCGCAGCCGGTCGATATCCTTGGCATACGCTTCAAGCACCGCGTCTTGCCCCGCGCCCGGCGGCAACTCTTTCGTCGCTTCCCAGCGCTCATAGCGCACGTCGAACGGCAGCAGCGCCTTCAAGATCTCGCGCTCGTCGCGCGTGGCGGCCTGAGGCGCGCGCCCTTTGGTCAGATCGTAAACCGTCAGCACCGTCATGCCGGTATTCCCTTCAGCTTCAACATCAAGGTGAAAAGATAGTCGAACGCGTCGATATGTCGAAGGGTCTCCTGCACGGTGGAACCCCACGCATAAATCCCATGCCCCGCAAGCAAAAAGCCCCAGCCAAGGCCTTCCGCCTTCAACCGCGCCTCAACCTTCAACGCCAGCGCATCCATGTCTTGCTCGTTGTCGAACACCGGCACGTCGAGATGCGTCTCATGCGTCTTCACGCCATTGAATGCCTTGAGCAGCTCAAGCCCCTCGATCCGCACACGCCCCTCTTTCGCAAAGAGCAGCGAGGCAAGCACCGCAGGCTGCGCATGCACATGCGTGACGGCCCCGATCGCCGGCGACATCCGGTACATCAGGTAATGCAGCGGCGCCTCCGCCGACGCCCGCGGATGCGCAGGCCCGCGAATAGCCGCACGGATCACCCCCTCAGGCTTCAACGCACCCTTGTCGCCACCCGACGCCGTGATCGCGCAGTCGTTCGCGTCGATCCGCACCGAGAAATTGCCGCTCGTCGCCGGCACCCAGCCCTTGGCCCCCGCATGATGCGCAAGCGCTAGCACCCCGCGCACCGCATCGTCGGGCAGGCTGTCGTGAAGCTTCGGCACGGCTTGGCTCATCCGTTTACCTTCTCAGGGAGGCACGTTGCGCTTCCAGGCGCGTAAATATGGGGGACCAGGCCCCAATGTCACCCCTTTTGGACACATGTTAGTGTTGCGTAGGGGCGGAATAGCTCACCCGCCCTGCCGCAAGGCTTAGCCCGGAGCGCGAGAATGGAGCTGCGCTCCGGGCGACCTTCCGTTAGCCCAAAAACCGGATTTCCGCGGCCGCGACGGAGTTTTGTTCATGCACCGTTCAAGTTAGCGAAGAGTGGGTCTGGGCGTATGTCGGACAAGTTTGATGAACCTGGCGATCACCATCCGCCCTCGACACTATCGGGACGAGGCTGAGTCTGGGCAAAGACGGGTGATCGACGATCCGGATGGCGAGCTTGTAGCGCGCGTGGCGAACGGCGATCGCACCGCCGCGCGCGCGATCATGGCGCGCCATCTGCCGAAGATCCTGAACCTGGGCCGCCGTATGCTGAACGATCACGCCGAGGCTGAAGACGTCGCGCAAGACGTCTTCGTCCGCGTCTGGACCCACGCGGCACGCTGGCAACCGGGACAAGCGAAGTTCGAAACGTGGCTGCACCGTGTGGCGATCAACCTTTGCTACGACCGTCTGCGCCGCCGTCCGACGTCGAACATCGACGACGTGCCCGAGATGGCCGACGACGCGCCGACGCCGGTCGCAAGGTTGGTCGACGCGCAACTCGCCAAGACCGTGAACGACGCGTTGCAGCAACTGCCCGACCGCCAGAGAGAGGCGGTCGTGCTCTGCCATTACCAAGGCCTGACGAATATCGACGCGGCGGCGATCATGGGCGTGAGCGTCGAGGCGATGGAGAGCCTGCTCTCGCGCGGCCGCCGCACGCTGAAGAAATCGCTGAAGCCTTTGAGTAACGACGTATTCAACAAGAACGAAAAAGAGTGAGACGTGCCGATGAACATCCAACGATTTAAGACCCTGGTCGAAGCCTACGGCGCCAACCCGGCCCGCTGGCCGGAAGCCGAACGCGTCGCCGCGCTGCTCTTCGCCGAACAATCGGCCGAAGCGCGGGACATGCTGCAAGAGGCGGCGGCGTTCGACCGTCTGCTCGACACCGCCGAAACGCATCCCGCGACCCGCACGCTTGAAGACCGCATCCTGGCCACGTTCCCCGAGCGGACCGCCAAGCAGCGCGCGCCGTGGTTCACGATGCGCTGGATCCCGGCCGCGGCCGTCGCCTGCTCGCTGGCGCTGGGCCTAGCGGTCGGTGCCGCGTTGCCGGGACTCGCCGGCGTGAATGACACGGCAGTCGATCCGGCGCTCATCGCGCTCAGCGGCGGCGATGCCGATTGGGCCGACATGGGTGACGGCATATGAGCGAGACCACGATCCGCGAACCGCGCCGCTGGAGCTTCTGGCTCATCGGCTCGCTGTGCCTGAACGTCTTCCTGCTCGGCGTGATCGTCATGGGCCTCATCGTCGCCCGCAACCGCATCGCGGCCACTGCCATGGGCGGGGCAGGGGGCGGCGGCTTGCGCCCCGACCTCGTGCTGCAGATGCTGCCGCAATCGGGCGCGTTGAAGATGTGCGAGGCGCTGGCGGCGCGCGTGCCGGAATTCCGCAAGCTGGGCCAAGATGTCGTCGAGGCGCGCCGCGCGATGTTCCGCGTCTTCCGCGCCGAGCCGTTCGATGAGGCGGCCTTCCGCGCCGCGCTTGCCCGCGTCACTGAAGCCGACATTGCCGTCGCCCGTGCGCGCGAAGCGACGATCGCCGATGTCGTCGCGCGCCTGACGCCCGACGAGCGCAAGCACTTCACGCGCCAGGTCGCCCAGCGCCTGCTGTCGCTGACGCGCCCGGCACAAGGCCCGCGCGGCACGCGGGACGCCGCCGCCATCGCTTCCGTCTGCAAAGAGATCGGCGCACCGCAGGCCAACGAGTTGCCGCAATAAAAAAGCCCCGGACGTTTCGCGTCCGGGGCCAATCCTTGAACGATCAGGAAGCGGCGTTAGCCGCCGCCGCGGATCTCCGTCCAGAACTTCACGATTTCGTCCTTATTCTTCAACCGCGCCTGGAACGTGCCCGACTTCAGGAACGCTTCCACGTCGCGCACGAAGCCGTGCTCGGCCAGTTGCTCGTCCGTGTAGTCGGCGAAGATCGTCATGTTCGCCGGCCCGTTCGAGAGCTCGTCGAACTGATGCTTCATCGCGCCCGGCGCGATTGAGCTGTCGATCAATGCATACGCCTTCTCCAAATTCTTGGATTCGGCGTGCACGACCAGACCGCAGACATAGGTGAACATGCCGCCCGGCGGGTTCATATAGGCGACGGCTTTGCCTTCCTTCTTCAGCGCCGCCGGCGTCTGGTTCCAAGTGATCGCCGCGACGATCTCGCCCGACGCCAACCCTTGGCTGAGCGACGTTTCATCGCTTGAGATGAAACGTGCCGCTGCCACGAACTCGCGCAGCTTGCCCTGCACCATCGTCCACTGTTCCGGCGTCATGTTGTAGGGATCGACGCCCCACGTCTTCGCGATCAGCGTGACCGTGTCGTCCACGCCGTCGAGACCGGCGATCTTGCCCTTGTATTTCGGGTCGAACAGGATCTTCCAATCTTCCTTGCCGACATACTCCGGCGCGAGGTCCGTGCGATACGTGACCGACGTGTTCGCCCAATATTGCGGGATGAACCAAGCCTCGGTCTCCGACTTCATCATGCCCGGAATATTTTTCAGATAATCCGGAATGTCCTTCCAGTATTTCAGTTTCGTCACGTCGATCGGCTGAATGATGCCGGCTTCCTGCCAGCGCCCGAACTCGTAAGAACAGGGGCCCATCACGTCCGGTTTGTAGCCGGCGCGCATCTTGGCGAACGCCTCGTCTTCGTCGGCCCACAACGCGGTGCGCGGGTCCTTGCCGTACTTCGCTTTGTACTCCGCGAGGAACGCAGGGTGCGTCCAATCTTCAAAGGTGAAGAGCAGCGGCTCGCTGTCGTCGCCTTCTGCAGTCGCCGCCGGTGTTCCGGTCGTCGCTTCGGTGGTCGCTTCCCCGGTCTTCTTGGATTGCATGTAGAAGTAATAGCCGCCTGCCGCGATCGCGATGATCGCCAGCACTGCAAGCAAGGATCTGTTCATGGGATCGATGTCCTCTTGAAGATCAGCTGACCGCAAAGCAAAAAAAACATGCGGCCCGCAATTAGCGGACCGCATGCCCAATTCCGTCAAGCGGATTGTTGTCGCTGCAGGATTACTGCGGCGGTGCTTCAGCCGGCGGCGTCGCCGGGGCTTCAGCGGGCGTTTCCGCCGGAGCTTCAGCCGGAGCCGTGCCATCAGCCGGGGGCGTCGTGCCGTCGGCCGGAGGAGCTTCCGCCGGAACTTCGGCAGGAGCCGCAGCCGGATCAACCGGTGCTTCCGTCGCCGCCGCCGGATCAGCCGGAGCTTCCACCGCGGTGCCGTCGGTCGTGGCTTCCGGCGCCTTCACGCGCGTCGACCAGTACCAGTACGCCGCGACCGCCAGGATGACGACCGCGATAAAGAGAAACAGACCAGTCCTATTCATTCTTCTCTCCATGTATGGCCGTCATGGTGGCCACAATCGGTTCATCGCGCTGCATTGTCGACGTTCATGGCCGTTTGCAAGAAAAACGGCAGCTGTTGCCGCCGTCAAACGCAAAGGTCCCACCGCACGTCCTAGCGCGACTTGGCCGGAACATTATTCGTTTCCCAAAGACCCAACAAGCACCGGCCAAGCTATCTGCCTTGGGCTTTCTGCCGCACCGGCTACACGTTGAATCGCGTGGAATCGAGGGGACGCCGGGCGGTCAAAAGACAATCGCCGGTTGCCGCAGTTGAGCCCCGCGCCCTATGCTGAGAGAGTATGGGATACGAGGGCTTGTGGGTGGGGCCTCCAGCGACAATTTCATGAACATGCAGGACAGCGCGCGTTCGAACGAGCAAGGCGCATCGCCGCGCGATGTCGCCGGCGTCGATGCGTTTCTTGAGGAAAATCCTGAGCTTCAGTACGTCGATTGCGTCTTCGCGGATCTCTGTGGAGTCGTGCGCGGCAAGCGCATCGCGCGCGGCGCATTGGCCGAGGTTTTCGAGAACGGCCTTGCGATCCCCTACACGATCTACTTTCTAGATGCGCGCGGTGACATGGTTGATACATCTGCGCGCGGCGTCGCCGTCGGGGACAGCGAAGGTGTCGCGTGGCCGGTCGCTGGAACCCTGACGAGGGTCAATTGGTCGCAGCGTCCGCACGGCCAAGTCCTCATGACGTTGTGCGATGCAAAAAGCCATCCGTATTTCGGCGAACCGCGCAACGTCCTCGAACGCGTGGTGGGCCGATTCGATTCGCTCGAACTCGTTCCCTCCGTCGGCTGCGCCTTCGAATTCTATCTCTTCGATCGCGAGCGTTCGAAGAACGGCATTCCGCAACCGCCCGACGCGACCGCACCGGGGCAGGGCGCAGCGGTCTACGGCATCACAGACATCGACCGCTTCGACGGCGTGCTGACCGGCATCGCCGAAGCCGCCGACATCCAGGGTCTACCCACGCTCACCACCACATCCGAGTCCGGCCTGGGCCGCTTCAAGATCGCACTTGGCGCTTCGGATGCCGTGCGCGCGGGCGACCACGCCGTCTTCTTGCGCCAGATCGTGCGCGCGGTCGCACGCAAGCGCGGCCTCGACGCGACGTTCATGGCGAAGCCGTATCTGACGCTGCCGGGTAGCACGTTGGAAATTTCCGTCGCACTGGAACACAGCTCCGGCCGCGACGTGTTCTTCGACGCGACGAACGGCACGAGCGAAGCATTGCGCGCGGCCGTCGGCGGCGTACAGGCGCTGACCTCCGACGCGATCGCGCTCTTCGCACCGAACGCGAACGCCTATCGCCGCTTCAACACGGGCGGCGTCGCGCGCAACAAGCGCTGGGGTCTCAACAACAAGACGGCGGCGATCAGCGTCGGCGGCGCGACGGTAGAGATGCGCCGCATCGAACACCGCGTGGCGGGCGCCGACGCAAACCCCTACCTCGCGCTCGCCGCCGTTCTCGCCGGCATCCACCACGGCATGAGCGAAGGCCTCGACCCCGGCGCCCCATTCGAAGGCAACGCCGCAACCTTCGTCGACCAAACAATACCCTTCACCATCGACCCCGCCCTCGTCGCCCTCGAAAACGGATCGATCCTGCGCGAATACCTGGGCCCCGCCTACGTCGACCTCTATTGCGCCACGAAACGCGCAGAACTGGCCCGCTTCCGCAACCACATCCCCGCGCACGAATACGATTGGTATTTGTGATTCAAAATATCGTCATGGCGGGGCTTGACCCGGCCATGACGTATTTTGGATTGCTAGCCCGCTAGGCGACCCGCGACTGCGCGGTCGCTTCGGCGAACGGCAACGTGAAGTATACGCTCGTGCCGATCGAGACTTCGCTCTCGATCACCAGCTTACCGCCGTGCATCTCGATCAGCGCGTTCGATACCGCGAGTCCAAGCCCCGTGCCGCTGCGCCGGCGTCCAACGGACGCCGACTCCACGCGCTCGAATGCCTTCACCACGCGCGGGATGTCCGTATCGGCGATGCCGATCCCCGTGTCGTGGATCCAGACCGACACCCCGTCCTGTTCCGCGCGGGTCTCGACGGTGATGAAACCGCTCTCCGAATTGAACTTCACCGCATTCGACAACAGGCTCAGCAGCACCTGCTTGATAGCGCGCTTGTCGGCCATGATCGCGGGCAGCGATCGCGTCGTCACGCGCAGTTCAAGCCCCGCTTCCTGCGCCTTCGGCTCGATCGCCTTAACTGCGTCGTTGACGATCGCTGCCGAGTCCGCCGGCGCCAGATCAAGCTCAACCTTGCCTGCCTCGATCCGCGCCATGTTGAGCACGTCGTTGATGAGGTCCAAAAGCACTTGCCCGCTGCGATGAATATCGACCGCGTATTCGACGTAACGCGGCGGCAGCGCGCCCAGCATCTCGTTCCGCATCACGTCCGAGAAGCCGATGATCGCGTTCAACGGCGTGCGCAGCTCATGACTCATATTCGCCAGGAACTCGGACTTCGACCGGTTCGCGTCTTCCGCGCGCCCCTTTTCGGACTCGAGATTCACCGCAAGCTCACTCAACTCCCGCGTCTGCTCTTCAAGCAAGCTGCGCGACGCGTTCAGTTCGTCTTCGTGCGCCTTCAGCGCCGTGATGTCCGTCGCGACCGATATCTTCGCATCGTCGAGCGCCCGCCGTTCGCTGACCAGAAGCCACCGTCCGCCCGCACGCTGCAACTCGATCGTCGCGCTCGCACCGCTGGTGTCGAACATCTCAAGCGGCTGCTCGACCGTGTCGGCGCTGACGCCCGGCGACGTCGCGCCCGCGAACACCTCGGTACGCTTCTGCCCGATGACCGACTTGCCCAGCCCGTAGAATTCAGAAAACCGCCGATTGCACATCATCAAGCGGTCGTCGCGATCCCAAAGCGCAAACGCCTCGGCCGCATTCTCGAACGCCGCCTGCAGCACCCGCTCCGCCGCATCGACCCGCTCGTCCGCCGTCTTCTGATCCGAGATATCGAGCACAATACCCGACAGACGCCCGCCCTCGGTACGCAAGGTGCGATAGTGCTGACCCTTCGCGCGCACCCAAACCCAATGCCCGTCCGCATGCTGCGCGCGGAACGCCTGGTCATAGCTCTCCGCGCCGGCACGCACAGAAGCTTCGATTCCCGCCAGCACATATTGATCGTCCGGATGGATCAGCGCCTGCGCTTCATCAAGCGACAGAATGCGCGGCTGCTTGCCCCGCCCGAGCAGCGCATTCATCGCGCCGGACCAATAGATCCGCTTGTTCGCCAGATCCCAATCCCAGATGCCGCATTTGGCGCCGCTGACCGCAAGCTCGAACCGCTCTTCCGTCCGGCGCAGCACGCCGTCGACGCGCGACGTCCGCTCGATCTGATTGAGCAACGCCCACGCCAGCGCAGCGCCCAAGAGGCTCGGCCCGAAAATCATGATCGAATAGAAGGGCAGAGACTGATACCAAGCCGACAGAGCATCCGCCGCCCGCGTGACCGAGATCAGGCGCAAATCGTAACCGGGAATAAGCCGCGCGCTCGCCAGATAATTCGCGCTGCCGCTCGTGACATAGCGCAGCGTCGGCGACGTCGTCACGCTCAACGGCAACGCATGCGTCGTGCTGGTGTAAAGCGCCTCGTCCAGCGTCGTACCCGCGATCTTGCGCGACTGCGTATCGGCGATCGCAAGACTGACGCTGCGGCTTCCCTGAACGCTTTCCAACATGCCGGTCAGGAATGCCGGATCGATCAGCGCTACGAAAATCTGATCGGCCGCGTCCGGATTGCGGATTGCAAGCGCGATCGGCGTCTTGCCCATCTCGTCATCGGCAAAGGTGCCGGCAATGAACTTCGCCGTATCGGTCGCCAACAGCCGCTGAATAAGCGCCGTGTCGCTCACGCGCCGCGGCTCCATCGGCGTGCCGTTGCGGTCCCACAGCACGTTGCCCAGTAGGTCGGTCGCGATCACGTTGATGACCGCGGGATCGGCCGAGGCGCCGCCGCCCGGCGCGATCTTGGCCGCGGCGAGAACCGTCGCCTGCGTCCGGTCCAGTGCGCTCTGCACCAACGCGCCGGAAACGGAAATGAACGACTGCGACTCCCGCTCGATCTGCTGAAGCGCGAGCGCATGATCCTTGCGCAGCTGAAGTCCGGCGACCGCCGCGACCGACAAGATCGTGGCCAGTGTCCCCAGCACGATCCAAAGTGACGTGCCGCGCTTGGATGTCAGACGCAGCCCCGCATCGCTTGCGCGTGCCTGCGTTGCCCCGACCATTGTTGTTGTTGTGGCTAAAGCCATCGTTGATTGCACAAACTCGAATCACGACCCCGAAGGCGATTATGTCGGGGGGGAGGGGCTTGTCATCCCCTGTGGGTGCAATCTGCCACACTCGGCAACCGAATGTGGCGAAGAAGACTCTCAACCGAGAGTCTTCTCCGTGATCTCCAAAACGTTGCGCGACAAACCTTGGGTCTTGTTGATGCGCGTCAGTTGATCGCGAATGAGCTGCTGACGCCGTCCGTCGAACCGGCGCCACGTCTCGAACGCGCCGCACAAACGCGCGGCCACCTGCGGGTTAAACGTATCGAGCTTGATGACGTTATCGGCCAAGAATCGATAGCCCGACCCGTCCGCCGCATGGAAGCGCAGCTGATTGCTCATGACAAAAGCGCCGATCAAGGCACGAACACGATTCGGGTTTTCGATGTTGAACGCCGCGTGCTTCGTCAAGCTCTGAACCTTGGAAAGCGTGTCCGGACGGCATGACGTGGCCTGCAGGCTCATCCATTTATCTATGACCAGCGGATTGGCTTTCCACTGCTCATAGAACTGGCTGATCGCCCCTTCGCGTTCCTGGCCGTCCATATCGACCAAGGGCCCCATGCCGCCGACCTTGTCGGTCATGTTGTCGGCTGCGCGGAAATGCTCGAACGCCAGCGCCCGCGTCTCCGCCGTATCCTCCGCGGTCAAATAGCGCAGGCACATGTTGCGCAGCGACCGCCGCCCCGCCGACGCCGCATCCGGCGAATAGGGCTCATTGCTCTTCAGCGATTGATACGTCTCGCGCAGCGCCCCTTTGTGCGTGGACGCCAGCGCCTTGCGCAGAGTCTCGCGCGCCGCATGGATCGCATCCGGATCGGCCTCGTCGATGACCTGCGCAAGCTCCATCTCGGTCGGCAGCTGCGTCGCCATTGCCGTGAACGACGGATCCTTGCGCGCATCGCGCAACAACTCGCCGAACGACTCGATGAACAGCTGATCCGGCTTCGGCGATTTGCCGCCGCGCGCCTCGTTCGTCATACGCACGAGAAGGTCGGTCGCAAACTTCTGCCCCGACTCCCAGCGATTGAAGGAATCCGAATCCTTCGCCATCAAGAACGCGCGGTCTTCGGACGTCAGGTCCGACGCAAACTTCACAGGCGCCGAAAACCCGCGTCCGACGGACGGCACCACCGCCTCGTTGACGCCCTTCAGTTTGAACGTCTGCTTCGCCTCGCGCAGATTCAGAATCTGCGTCGCCGCCGCCTTGCCGCCGTCGAGCGAAACCGAAACGTCCTTGCCGCTGTCGCGCCCGACGAGCCCGACGGCGACCGGAATATGCATCGGCTTCTTGTCGCTCTGCCCCGGCGTCGCCGCCAGCTTCTGCTCCAACGTCAGCTCATACGTCTTCGACGCCGCGTCGTACTTGCCGTGCGCTGTCACCTGCGGCGTCCCCGCCTGGCTGTACCAAAGCTTGAACTGCGTGAGGTCGACCCCGCTGACATCCTCCATCGCCTTGATGAAGTCGTCGCACGTCGCCGCCGTCCCGTCGTGCCGCGCGAAATAGAGGTCCGACCCCTTGCGGAAATTCTCCGGCCCCAGAATCGTGCGCACCATACGGCACAACTCGGCGCCCTTTTCGTAAACGGTCGCCGTATAGAAATTGTCGATGGTCATATACGCATCCGGCCGCACAGGATGCGCGAGCGGTCCCGCATCCTCCTGGAACTGCCGCATGCGCAAGGCGCGCACGTCGCCGATGCGCTCGACAGCCGCCGACCGCATATCGGCGGAGAACGCCTGATCGCGGAACACGGTGAAGCCTTCCTTCAGCGACAACTGAAACCAATCGCGGCAGGTGATGCGGTTGCCGGACCAATTGTGAAAATACTCATGCCCCACGACCGCTTCGATCAGGTCGTAGTCCGTATCCGTCGCCGTATCCGGCCGCGCCAGGATCAGCTTGTCGTTGAAGATATTGAGGCCCTTGTTCTCCATCGCGCCGAAATTGAAAGCGCTGACGGCGACGATATTGAAGATGTCGAGATCGTACTCGCGCCCGAACGTATCTTCGTCCCACTTCATGCAGCGCTGCAAAGCGCCCATGGCGAACGCAACCTTGTCCTCATTCCCATGCGTCACATAGATGCCGAGCTTCACACGCCGCCCCGACGACGTCACGAAATGATCTTCGACATGCGCCAGATCGCCCGCGACCAGCGCGAACAGATAGGACGGCTTCGGGAACGGATCATACCACTCCGCGAAATGCCGCCCGCCCGGCAGCGTTCCGCGCGCGACGTCGTTGCCGTTCGACAGCAGGATCGGATAGAGCGCCTTATCAGCGACCATGCGCACCGAGTAGACCGACATATTGTCCGGCCGGTCGAGCGAATAGGTGATGCGCCGGAAGCCCTCCGCCTCGCACTGCGTGCAGAACATCCCATCGGAGATATAGAGCCCCGACAGCGACGTGTTCGCCTGGGGATTGATCTCGACCGTGGTATCCAGACGGAACCGCGTCGCCGGCGGCGCTTTGATGACGAGCTTGTCCTCGCTGACCGTATAAGCGTCTTTCGCCAGCGGCCGCCCTTCGATCTTGATGTCGAGAAGCTTCAGATGCTCGCCGTGCAGCTCAAGTGCCCCCGGCCGGTCTTGGGCAGGCTCGATGTCCAAGGACGCATGCACCCGCGTGGCCGTCGGCTCCAGCAAGAATTCCAGCGTCGTCCGCGCCACCCGATAGGGCGCAGGCTTGTAGTCGAGGCGGCGAATAGCAACGGGGTGTTCGGTTTTCATGAGCGTTTCTGACCTTGGATCGGCGCGGGGAACAGGCAAAGCACCCGGCGCCCGGGCGTTTTAGGCAATTGCCCCGCGAAAGGCGAGAGCCCTTCCGCAGCGAAAAAAAGGCGGGCTTGCGCCCGCCTTTAGGTGGTCTTGGGTTACGCTCTGCTTCTGACCGCCGATGTCGGGGCGATCAAAACTCCTTCGAGATTGTCACGAACCCGCTTCTGCCACGCACGTCGTACTGTGCGGCCACGGCCGGCGTCTGGCCGATTCTGTCCGCACCCGACCCCGTCGACACTGTCGGCGGCTGCTCGTCGAAGATGTTCTTCACGCCGGCCACGAACGACCAGTCGTCCATGACGTACCGGACGGAAGCGTCGTGGCTCGCGTGGAACTCGGTGTACTGCTTGTAGTACGCGTTGCCGTTCACCGGTGCGAAGCTGCGCCAGTTGAACACGCTGCCCTCGAACTCTTCGTCGTTCGACGCCCGGGCCGTGAAGTCGGTGTTCCAGAAGAACGTCCACGCATCGCGTTCGAAGCGAAGGTTGAGGCGTCCCGTCCAATCCGGATCGCCGAGTTCACCGTTGAAGTCGTTGAGCGCGGTCGTGGCGAAGATCAGGATTTCATCCGTGAACGTCCACGTGACCTGAGCGTCCGCACGGAACGTGCCGAACGGAAACTCATGGACATACCGCGCCGTCAGATCGAGACCGTCAGACACCTGCGAGTCCAGGTTCACGTAAGAGTCGTTGATGTTGACGATGCCGCCGGCCGCATTGCGATTGAACAGCGTACAGAACGGGCTGGACCCGAACGGCAGCGTTCTTTGGCAAGCCTGCACGATGTTCAAAGCACCGAACCGTGCAACTTCGTCATTGATCTCGATCTCCCAGTAGTCGATCCCCAGGCTGAACTCGATCCAGTCCGGCGTCCAGATGAAGCCGACGGTGCGCGACTCGCCCTTCTCGGCGTTCAGAACGCCGGGCCCGCCGCCGCCGATCGCGATCGTGGCAGAGCCTTGACCCGCCGCGACATAGTCCGGCGCAAGGCCCAAGCCCGTCGGAGGAGGTGCACCGCACGTCGTTTGGATCGAGACGTTGCTGCTCAAACCCCAATTGATGCAGGGATCGATGTCGGCCTGCGAACGGAACTGGATCTGGTTCGCAAGGAACATCTCGTACAGCGCCGGCGCGCGGAACGTAGTGCCCGACGTGCCGCGGAGACGGTACTCCGGTGTGATTTGCCAGTTCACGCCCCACTTATAGGTCGAACCGTCGCCATAGCTTTCGTAGTTCGTGTAACGCGCCGACGCGTTGATCGACAGGTCTTCGGCAAACCGCAACCCGTTGAGGATCGGAATGTCGACTTCGCCGAACGCTTCCGCGACGGAGTCCTCGCCCGCGGTGCGGCCGGCCGTCGTGAAGCCGAAGAAGTTCGTCGCCCGGGCTTGCGGTCCGGGCGTGTCGTCGAGTTCGTCGCGACGCAGTTCGAAGCCCAACGCCGCCGAGACGGGACCATAGGGCAACTGGAACGCGTCGCCCGTGATCACGCCGTTCACGATCGACTGAGAGTAGGTCGTGTGGCCCGTTTCTTCGCCGAACAGGAACGCCCGTTCCTCAGGTGAGAAGACACCCGTCGTAAGGGTTTCCGGTCTGAACCAATTGATCGTCGGACAACCGATGCCCGGCGCGTTCGAGATCGTGATGAGCGCCGGGTTACATCCAGCCGCAGCGCTCGCCGCCGCCACGCGGTCTGCATACGCGAAGTTCTGCGTATAATCGCCTTCCGACCGCGTGTGCTGGACGAACAAATCATAGCTCCAACCGCCGACGACCGGCACCTTGTCGCCTAAATCGCCGCGCATACCGACCAGGCCGCGATAGAAGTCGACGGTTTGGTCAGCTTGGAACGCGCGCGGAATAAAGGGTCGCGTCGTCGCCGATCCGAACGGATTGAACGGATGCCCGACTGGGATCGTTGGCACGATCTGCCCCCAGTTGCGTTGAGAAGACTCGCGCCGGTTGAAGAACAGCTCGGTATAGGCCTCGGACGTGCCGAACAAATTGTAGTTCGCCTGCACGAATGCCGAATAGCGCTCAGCCGGTGATATCGCCGTCGTGTCGTCCAGCAACGGGCTGTCGTTTGGCGTTTCGCCGTTGCTCAGGCGCCAGCGGCGCTCCTTCTCCGCCGCGATGCTTGCGGGGCTTGCGCAAAAGGCGTTCGCCGCCGCGTGCGTCGCATTGGCGCACAGATTGTTGATGTAAGTGTTGACCTGCGCATAGCTGTGGCCGACACGGTGCCAGCCCGCAAGGTCCGGCAGTGACCCGGCGATCGCCGGCGCAAGCGTCGGAAGATAGCCGCCGCCCGCGGGCAGCCCCGGCGTTGCGATATGCACGCCGCCCGTGGACGGGTTCGCAAAGCCCGCCAGCAAGTCGACGCATTTGGGAGATCCCGTCGCCGGGTCGATGAGGTCCAACAGCGCACCGGTGGTGGCGTTATAGACATAGTCGACGCCGCAATTCAGGTAGTCGCGCTGGCCGGTGGTCAACGCATTGCGCTTGTAGTAGTCGCCCGAAATCGAAATCCCGCCGCGCTCGAACGTCGTCCCCCAATACGCGTTCGCGTTGAAGGTCTCGCCGCCACCGTCGAACGGTGCCACCACGGTGCCTTCAAAGAACGCGCCGTCGATGTTCTGGCGTGTGATCACGTTGACGACGCCGGCCACGGCGTCCGAACCGTAGATCGTCGAACCGCCGTCCTTCAGAATTTCGGTCCGCGCGATCATCGACGACGGAATGGTGTTCAGCTCAACCGGACCGATAATGCCGCGCACACCTGCAGGGCCGATGCGTCGGCCGTTGACCAGCACCAAGGTGCGCGCGGCACCCAGGCCGCGTAGCGAGATCGTGTTGCCGCCCGGGCCGCCGGCGAAACCGCCGAAGCCCGACAGCGTATTGTCGATCTGGCCGGAGCCTGAGGCGACCGTCGCGCCTTGAAGAAGCTCTGCCGTATCGCTCAGACCTTCCAGTGTTGCGTCTTCGCGCGTGATGATCTGGACCGGCGAGGACGAGGTGAACTCGTTCTTCTTCAACCGCGAGCCGGTGACCACCACACGCTCGACCTTCGTCTCCTCTGTACTCTCCGCCGGCGCAGGCGCCGCTGGCGTCGTCGGTGCCGGCGCCGTCTGCGCCTGCGATACCTGAACGCCGGTCAGCGGCGCATCGTCCGCCGCCACCTCTGCTGCAAACCCACTGAAAACGATACCGACAGCCGAGCACAACAATAGTGCTCGCTTCTTCTCAATTGACATTATGTCCCCCAAACACCCCTGTTTGACTCTTGAGCGTTTCCGCCGATCACCTGTCTGCAACAATCCGCGGAACGCACATCGACAACGCGACGTCGCGTAGTGGAATTATTTCTCAACTCAATCGCAGCGCGTTGCTATCCAGATTCGTCATCAGAAGTTGTTTTGATCACAGCGCGTCTCGATCCCATCACAGGCCAGATGTTTTGCTCATGCTGATCCAGTTTGTGCAGCCACATTGTTCCGCACACGGACGGTCACGCACACGCGTCGTCACGGGCGTGTGATCAAAGTGCGCGCCGCCGTGAACTGGCACGGTGGCGCGCGACAAGACTGGATCAATGGGCGTGGAGTCTGGTCGGGGCTTTAGAGCCCCAACTTCTCCTGTGGGATGTGGTTCGTCAGAAACTGGACGAACGCGCTGACCTTGGGCAGCGACGGTCCCTGTTTCGAATACGAAACCTGCATGGCGGTCGGCGGCGGCTCGAACGTCTCGAGCAGCACTTCAAGTTTATGTGCGCGCACATGCTCGCGCAGCTGGAACGACGGAATGCGCGCGACGCCCGATCCGGCCAGCGCCGCGTTCAACACCGCCTCGGAGTCGTCGCACACCAGACGCCCCTGGATGTGCTGCTCGATATCGCGTCCATCGTGCTGGAAGCGCCAAGCCGACGCGTCGGCCACCGACGACTCCAGAATGCAGTCGTGCTGGCTGAGTTCCTCCGGACTGCGGGGCGTGCCCGCCCGGCGCAGATACTCCGGGGCGGCGCACAGCACCTGGCGGAACGAGCCCAGCGCGCGCGTCCCTTTATCCCGCGCCTGATCGGACCCGCCAAGCTGGATGGCCGCGTCGGCCGTCGACTCTGAGCCTTCCGGCTGCCGCACGAGAGAAAGGTCGACCCGCACGCGCGGGTACCGGCTCAGGAACTCCGGAATGACCGGCGCAACGAAGGTGCGTCCGAACACGCTGGGCGCCGCCACGCGCAGCAGACCCGCTGGCGCATTGCGCATGCCGGCCAGTTCCAACTCCACTTCTTCGATCTCGGCCAGGATCCGCGTCGCGCGGTCGTAGTAAATCTGACCGTACTCCGTCCGCTCCAAGGTGCGCGTCGTGCGCCGAAGCAGCGGCGTGCCCAAACGCTCCTCGAAACCCGAGAGACGCCGGCTGATGGCCGGCACCGATACGCCCAGTTGCTTCGCCGCCGCCGAAAACGATCCGGCGTCGACGATGGCAACGAACGTCCGCATCGCGTCCAATCTGTCGATCGTCATTGTTGCATCACCCGCAAGTGAACTCAGCTCTACCTGTGCGCAATAATCATCAGCGCACGTCGGAATCACAGATCCAGTTTCGTTATCCGCACCGATCCACCCGCCGGTTAAGTTTTCGTCATGAGTATTCGATCCAGATTTGCGCTTCGCTCAACGATCCAGATTTACGGCTCTATGCGTGGATAGAATGACAATTGGCGCGCCCCGCGCGCGATTAATCACATCGCTGTTAAGCGAGAAGCGCGACGATCGCATGTCGTTTCGATCACGGGCTTTTGAACCTTTAGTTGTACGGCAATGATACCCTTCGCGCTGGGTGACTGGGGAAGGGCCGCTCGTGCCTCGTACTGCTCTCGGAATCGTGAGCCTCGCGCGAAAGGACGTCGATCGCGCGCTCGCGGAGCGTTTGTTCGAGAATCTGCGCAATCTCATTCTGGATGGCGTCTGGCGTTACGGCGACAAGCTGCCGGGCACGCGCATCATCGCGCGCGACGCCGGTGTCTCGCGCTGGACCGCGGTGGTCGCCATCGACATGCTGATCGCCGAGGGCCTCGTCGAAGCGCGCAAACGCTCGGGCACGTATGTCGCGTGGCAAGGCGCGGCGCGCACCGCGGAACCCGCGCAGCAAAGCGACGCGGCCTCGCCGCCTTCGGCACCGTTCGCGCTCGGCGTTCCCGCGCTCGACCTCTTTCCGATGCACGTCTGGCGCAAGATGCAGGCGCGCCGCTGGCGTCAAATGCCGGCAGCTGCGCTCGACGACGGCCACGCCGCGGGCTGGCCGGAGCTGCGCCAAGCGATCGCCGAGTTCGCCGCCACCGTACGCGGCATCACCTGCACAGCCGATCAAGTTTTCGTGGTCTCAAGCGTCGAAGCCGCTGGCCGCCTGACGGGCCAAGTCCTTTGTCGCCCGGGAAGCCTCGCCTGGGTCGAAAACCCCGGAACTGCCAACACCAACGCCATCGTCTCCAGCGCGCAACTTGTGCCCGTATCCGTGTCGGTCGACCGCGAAGGCATCGACGTCGACGAAGGCCGCCGCATCGCGCCCGCCGCGTCGCTCGCCGTCGTCACGCCGGCATCGCAATTCCCGACCGGCTTTCGCATGTCGGACGCGCGCCGCCGCCGCTTGCTCGAGTGGGCGACGTCGGCGAACGCCTGGATCTTCGAAGCCGACCATATGATGGAATTCCCCTCGGGCCGCGCGCCGATCGCATCGCTGCCGACCGCCGATCGCGTCGTCTACTTCGACACTTTCGGCAAGATGCTGTTCCCGTCGTTGCGCGTCGCCTACATCGTCGTCCCGCGCGACACCGTACAGCGCTTCCAGCGTGCGGATCTAACTTACGACCGTCCGCCGCCGGCGCCGAACCAGATCATCCTCACGGACTTCCTCACCTCCGGCCAATTGGCAAAACATCTGCGCCGCTGCCGCGAAGCGTATGCCGAGCGCCGCCAAGCGTTGATCACGGCGCTGCACGAAGAATGCGCGGGCCTCATTGCCGTCGAGTCGGGTCAGGAGGGCCTCTTCATCTGCGCGCGCTTGCCGCGTGGCGTCGACGACGTCGCGATCGTCGCCAAGGCGCGCGAGCGCGGCGTCGTTCTTGCGGCACTCAGCCCGCGCTACGATCGCCCGACCGAAGAGCGCGGACTGCTGTTCGGCTTCGCCGCCTACGCGCCCGATCAATTGCGCGAAGGCGTGAAGGCGCTGGCGCCGATTCTCAAAGCAATGGTTCCCGCGCGCGGCCTCGCCGCTGTCGGCTGATCGACTTGCCAGTTTTAGCAAGCGTCACTGCGCCAGTTCGGTGGATATTTCGGTGACAGTTTGTGTCGCAGGCTCATCACCCCGCGCGCATCACGCAAAAGCGCTGGAAAAGTCACGCGCATTTGAACGTCTGTCGCATCACCGATGATACCCTCATGCTCGCGATGGAGATGGGGAGAGCAGTGCCTTGGCGCGTCCGGTACTCGGCATGATTGGTCCGGCGCGCAAGGGCAAAGACCTCGCCCTTGCGCAAGTCGTGTTCGAGAATCTGCGCAACCGCATTCTCGACGGGCTATGGCGTCACGGCGAAAAACTTCCCGGCACGCGCGTCATCGCCAAGGACGCCGGCGTCTCGCGCTGGACCGCCGTGATGGCCGTCGACATGCTCCTCGCCGAAGGCTTGGTCGAAGCGCGCAAGCGTTCGGGCACATACGTCAATTGGTCCGGCGCAGGCCCGAACTTACGCCCCGACGCGCTCGGGCCCGGCGGTACATCTTCCGACGGATCGAAGGCGCACGTGCCCTTCGCCGTAGGCGTACCCGGCCTCGATCTCTTCCCGATGCACATCTGGCGCCGCCTCCAAACAAAGCGCTGGAAGGAGATGCCCGTCGACGCCCTGCAAACAGGTCACGACGGCGGCTGGCCCGAGTTGCGCGCGTCGATCGCCGCGCATGTCGGCGCGACACGCGGCTTGAAATGCGCGCCCTCGCAAGTCTTCGTCACGACCAGCGCTCACGCCGCTGTGCTTCTTGCCGGCGAAGTTCTCTGCCGTCCGGGCAGCGTGGTGTGGATGGAAGAGCCCGGCTACTTCCGCACCCGCGCAGCGTTGCAAGCGGCGGGCCTCGCGCCGGTCGCCGTCGCGGTGGACGGGCAGGGGCTAAGCATCGACGACGGCCGCCGCTTGGCGCCGAAGGCGTCGATGGCGGTGGTCACCGGCGCCTTCCAATTTCCGACCGGCGTCGCGCTCGGCGACACGCGCAAGCACGAACTGCTCGACTGGTCCGCGCAAGTCGGCTCGTTCGTTCTCGAAGACGACTTCGCCTGCGAATTCCGCCACCCGCGCGCGGCCACCATGCCGTTGGCGGCGATGGCGAACGCACAGCGCGTCGTCTACATGAACACCTTCAGCACCACGATCTTCCCGTCGCTGCGCCTGTCGTACCTCATCGTGCCGCGCGCGATCGCCGATCGCTTTGCTGAAGCCTTGCGCCGGACAGACCGCTACGCGACGGTCCCGAACCAAATCGTGCTCGCGGACTTCTTGGCGTCGGGCCAATTCGCCAAACACATCCGCCGCTGCCGCGAAGCGTACGCGGATCGTCAGCAGGTAATAACCGAAGCCCTCGAAACCGAATGCGCCGGCATGTTCGCAGGCGACCCGCTGCTTTGCGGTATGCACGTTTGCGTCCGCTTCAAGCAGCGCATCGACGACAACGCAGTCACGACGGCGGCACGCGACGCGGGCCTCATCGTCGAGCCGCTCAGCCGCTTCTACGCCAACCCGACCGCCGACACGGGTCTGCTGCTCGGCTTCGCAGGTTTCCGTCCCGACGCGTTGCGCGACGCCGTCAGGCGTCTGGCGCCGATCATCGCCGGCTTCGTCGCGTCGCCACGTGCCGCCGCGGGCGCCTAGCCGCCAAACGTTGCGTTGAGGTTCGGCGCAGGGCCTGCAGGCGACAAACCGTTGAATGTGCCGTGTTCCGCGATCTCGTTGGCGGCCTTCGCGAACGCAACCCAAGCTGCCCGCGCCAGCGCGGCGCCGACGCTGATGCGCCGCACACCCAAATCAGCGGCCTCCGCAAACGTCATCCAGTTCCCGTGGATCAGAAGATTGACCGGCTTGGGCGCGACCGCCTTCACGACCGCGGCGATGTCGTCCTTCGACTTGATGCCCGGCGCATAAAGTACGTCCGCACCCGCCGCCGAATAAGCCTCAAGCCGGCGGATGGTCTCTTTGAGATCCGCGCGACCCACCAAGAAACCTTCCGACCGCCCCGTCAGCAGGACGCCGGTCTTCGTCTTGTCGATGGCCGCCCGCGCGGCCTTGATCCGCTCGACCGCCAGGTCGAAAGCGTAAAGCGGTTCACCGCCGTCGCGTTTGGAATCCTCGATCGAAAGTCCCGCGACGCCGGCTGCCACCGCGCGCGTCACATTAGCTGCCACCTTCTCAGGCTCAGCCGCGAACCCGTCTTCGAAATCGGCGTTGAGCGGAAGGTCGACGGCGTGTGCGATCTCTTCGAGATGCGCCACCACCATATCCGCGGTCACCTTGTTGTCGGGCCGCCCGGCTGCCCAAGCGAACCCCGCGCTCGTGCTGGCCAGTGCCTTGAAGCCCGCCTTCTGGAGAAAGATCGCGCTACCGCGATCCCACGGATTGGGAATGACGAAACAGCCGCTCTCATGCAGGCGGCGAAACGCAGCGATCTTCGATGACGACATCGGAACCTCTCAGGTGTTGCCAGGCGCTCTATAGCGTCGCGCGCAACAGGCAACTTCCCGAAAGGTGCTGTCAACTACCTCAAAGTTCTATTGCGGCGCGTCCTGATCGATATAGCGCAGGATCGCATTGGCCTCTTGCATGAGGGTCGCCAGTTCGTCCGGAACATTCTCCGGCTCAAGCTTCGCCTGATCGATCAGCGCACGCAGCAAGGCGCCCATCTTCGGCGCGCTCGCGATCATGCGCGCTTGGTGCTCGATCTTCTCCGGATAGAGGTCGTACTCCGCGCCCGGCACGCGCCAGCCGCCCCAGTCCGCGTCGCTGGTCACGACCTGCGGATGCGTGCCCGGATAGGGATGGTGCGCGCATTCTTCCGCCGGCTTCCATTTGTTGCGCGCGCGCACGAGACGCCACTGTTCGATGGTTGTGCCGACAGCCCCGTGCTGAACCGCATCGGCGACAAGTTCTTCGGCGGCGAAATCGCGGCCGAGACCGACGTCGTAGAAAATGCGCAGCGGTTCATCGAGGCCCTTGGCCCATTGTGGCATCACCTTTTCGATGACCGCCCACGTGCCGACCGTCTTGATATAGACGCGCTGATTCTTGTGGAATTGTGCCTTCATGACGCCGCCCCTTGGGTGCCGGAAGGCCCCATTTCGTTGGGCGACATGGTGAGGCGGCGGCTCTTAAAGTGCGGTTAAATCCTTCACTCCGCCGGCGCAGCGCCCGGCCGGAACCCGCGAATTCGCGCCCACAGCCGCCCGAACCCGCCATAGGCGTCCGCCATCAACGTATAGGCAACCGGCACGATAAAAAGCGTCAAGAAGGTTGACGAAAGAATACCGCCGATGATGAGCACGCCCATCGGGTTGCGGAACTCCGCGCCCTGACTATCCGACAGCGCGACGGGGATCATGCCGAACACGGTCGCGAGCTGAGTCATCAAGACCGGCCGCATACGCCGCGGGCCTGCTTCTTCCATGGCTGCGCGCGCTGCAAGTCCGCGCGTCTCGCGCGCGACGTTGGCGTAGTCGACGAGCAGAATGCCGTTCTTCATCACGAGGCCCATCAGCGCAATGAGCCCGATCTGCACGAACATGTTCAGCGCCATGCCCGAAAACGATAGGGCAGCGAACGCGCCGACGAACGACAACGGCGCCGTCAGCATGATGATGGCGGGCTGCGAGAAGCTGTTGAACTGGCTGGCCAAGATCATATAGAGCGCGACCAGCGCCAGCACGAACGCGAAGCCGATCGCCTCTGCCGACTCCTTCATGCGCTCCGCTTGTCCGACAAACATGCCGGAATAGCCCGACGGCAAGTCGGCCGCCGCAACGTACTTCTGCATGATGTCCGTCGCCGTGCCCAGCGCGACGCCCGGCGGATTGTTGGCGAGAATGGTGACGGTGCGCGCGCGATTGCGGCGATCAATCTGCGCCGGCCCTTCCTCGATCTTGAAGTTCGCGATGCTGGCGAGGTCGACGAGCGCGCCAGTCGTCGAGCGCACCTGAACTTGGTTCAGCTTCGACGGGCTGTTGCGCTGTTCCTCGGCAAGCCGCACGCGCACGTCATAACGGTCGCCGAGCTCTTCATACGTGCCGGCATCGACGCCGCCGACCAGCGCGCGCACGGTGGTCGCGAGCGGCCGGATCGCGACGCCAAGATCGGCGGCGCGCCCACGATCGACATGGATCTGAACCTCCGGCTTGCCTGACTCGTACGACGAACGCACATCGGTGAAGTGCGCCGTGTCCGCCTTCATCTCGGCGACGATCTTGTCCGCCTTCTCGCGCAACAGATCGAGCGACGGCCCTTGCAGGGAATAAGTGATGGTCGTGTTGAAGCTTCCATTGCCGCCGATCCACGGCACCTCGGTCGCCTCGATATGCGTGGCCTCGGGCGCCGCCTTCGCCATCAGCTGACGCGCCTTTTGCATCACGACGAACTGGTCATCGTCGCGCTCACCCTTGCCCGTCAAACCGACATAGAACGAGATGCGATTGATGCGTGACTGGTTTCCCGCGCCGATGGTCACGAACACCGTCTTGACGTCGGGTGCCGACAGCAAGGCTTTCTCAACCCGCGCGCCGACCGCCTTCGCGTCGGCGATGCCGGTGCCGAACGGCAAGTCGACTGTCGCCAAGAACTCCGACCGGTCCGCCTTCGCCTGAAACTCGAACGGCAGCCCGCGCGCCAGCATCACGCCGACGACAATCGTCGCAAGCCCGAAGCCCAAAACCATCCAACGATGATTGAGCGCCCAGGTCAGCGCGCGCCGGTAGCCGCCCTCAAGCCCGACGTGAAACGCCTCGATGCGCCGCGCGAAGGGCCCCAGATGCAGCTTCGACAAAAACTTCGCGCACAAAGCCGGCGTCAACGTCAGCGACACCAGCAACGACACCAGCACCGAGAAGACGATCGCCAAGCCGTACTGATAGAAGAAGCGTCCGACGACGCCGTCCATAAACGCGATCGGCACGAACACGGCGACGACCGCCCAGGTGCCCGCCATGACCGCCACGGCGACTTGCGACGTGCCTTCGGAAGCCGCTTGGTCGGCCGGCACGCCTTCTTCCAGCTTCCTGTGAATGCTCTCAAGCACGACGATCGCATCGTCGACAAGCAAACCGACGGCGACCGAAAAGGCCATCAGCGTGAGGTTGTTGAGCGTGAACCCGGCCCAATAGAAAGCGAAGAACGTCGCGATCAACGACGTCGGCATGGCAATCGCCACAATCACCGTCGCGCGAAAATCGAGCAGGAACACCATCGTGATGATGATGACCAGTACGATGCCGAGGAAGATGTCGAACCCGACGTCGTTGACGGTGTCTTCGATGAATAGCGAGATGTCGCGCGCCACCACCATGTCGACGCCCGCGGGCAGGCTCGGCCTTACCGCCTCGACCTCAGCCTTCACGGCCTTTGCGACCTCGAGCGTGTTCTGCCCAGACTGCCGCCGCACTTCGAGCGAAATGCCGGGCTTCCCGTTCAGCGTCGCGAACGTGCGCTCGTCTTCCGCACCGTCCTCGACCCGCGCCACGTCGCCCAGCAACGTCGGCAACGCCAACTGCCGGAACGAAACGACGACCTTGTTGAACTCCTCGACGGTCTTGACCTCGCCTTTGGTCTTGACGCCGAACTCCGTATGCTCGCCGGAAAGCTGCATGTTGCCGCCCGGCATGTCGGCGTTCTCGCGGCGAAGCGCGTTGACCACGTCGTCCGCCGTCACGCCGTAAGCGCGCATCTTGTCGGCGTCGAGCCACACGCGGATCTGCCGCTTGCGCCCGCCCAGGATACTCACCTGGCCGACGCCCGACACGCGCTGCAGCCGTTCCTTGATCGTCTTGTCCGCGAACTCCGTGAGGTCGCGCATCGGCATGTCGCCCGACAGCATGACCGACAAAATCGGCTCCGCGTCCGGATCAATCTTCTGAATGATCGGCTGCTCGGCGTCGGTCGGCAGATCGCGCAGCGCGAGGTTCACCTTGTCGCGCACGTCCTGCGCCTTCACGTCGCCGTTCTCGCTGAGGCCGAACTCGATGATGATCTGCGACGCGCCTTCAAAACTTTGCGACTGCAGCGACTTGATGCCCGCGATCGTGTTGACCTGCGCCTCGATCGGATCCGTCACGTCGATCTCGACCGCGTCGGAGCTCGCGCCTTCCAGCACCGTATTCACGGTGACGAACGGAAACTCGACGCGTGGAAAGAGATCGACTCCGATCCGCTGCAGCGACACCCACCCCAGCGCGACAAGCGCGCCGATGACCATCACCGCCAGAACGGGGCGTCTGATCGAAAGATCCGAAATCCACATCGCGCTTAGAGCTTCGCCTGTGTGGCAGGCTTCGCGGCAGAGGCGGCCGGCGCCTCAACTTTCACGGGAACGCCATGCGCCAGCTGACTCAAATTCGCGCCGACCAAAAGCTCCGTCCCTTCCGGCACGTTGCTCAAGATCTCGACCCGCTCGCCGTCCAGTTCGCGCGTGGACAGCGCAATCTTCTTCGCGCGCCCATTGTCGATCGTGAACGCATAACGCGCGCTCTCGGGTCCCAGAACGGCCTTGCGATCGACCACCAGCGCCGGCCGCGCCTCCGGCATCAACTCGACGCGGCAGTAAAGCCCCGGCAGAATCTTGTAGTCCTTGTTCGGCACCTCAAGCCGTACCTCGACGCTGCGCGCCTTGTAGTCGACGCCAAAGTTGACGACCGCGACCTTCGCCTCGACCGGTGTATCCATGCCGTCGATGAAAACCTTCGCGTCCATGCCGACCTTCAACTGCGTGAAGTAATTCGCCGGCGCCAGCGCAATGGCGGCCAACGGATCGATCGCCATGATCTGCACGACGCCGGAACTGCCACCCGGCATGCCCATGCCGCCCATACGCGTCGCCATAAAGCGGCCTTCGTAGACATCCTTGCGCGAAATGACGCCGTCATAGGGCGCACGCACGACGGTGTCCTTCAGTTGCTGCTGCAATTGCGCCAGCTGCGCTTCCCACACGCCGACCTGCGCTTGCGCGATCGCCGCATTCGTCTTCGTCGTGTCCATGCGCGACGCGCTGACCCAGCCGCCGCCCTTCAGCGCATTCTGCCGCTTCAATTCCGACTGCGCGTTCGACTGCTGCGCACGTCCCAGCGCCACCTGCTTTTCAAGCTGGCGCACTTGCAAACGAATATCGACGTCGCGTGTCTTGAACAGCACGTCGCCCTTCTTCACCTTGTCGCCGACGTTGACGATCACCTGATCGATGATCCCGTCGACCGACGGCCCAATATCCGTCTGCCGCGTCGGCGTGAGCGAGCCCGACGCGGTGATCGGTACCGCGACGTCGGCCTTCGCCACCTTGGTCACCGACATCGCGATCGCCTCGACCACCGGTGCCTTCGCGTTCTCTTTACTGTCCGCAGGCCCGCCGCAGGCGGAAAGCCCGACGGCAATGGCGGCCGAAGCGAGGAAGGCGAGGGGGCGCATAATGCTCATTTTCGCGTGACGCATCTTCGAAACGGATTGACAAGGCGGATTTAGTATACTGGATTACTATATCCGTCTATACCAACTAGAACACGACGGGAGGAAACGTTGAGTGAAGCGGTGACGCACGCCGACAGGTTGCGGCCAAGATCTCGTAAATCCCGTGCGAAACCCGCGCGCACGGTCGAGGAATTGCGCGCCGAAATCGAGGTCGAAGCCACGCTCAGCTGGCTATTCATCGACATTCATCGTCTGTTGACCAAGAACTTCGAGGCCCGGATCAAATCGCTCGGCCTCACCCGCGCGCAGTGGCGGGTCGTCTTCGCGCTCAAGCGCGGTCTCCATGACGCGCCGATGACCCAGACCCAAATCGCCGACATGCTGGAGATGGAGAAGGCGCCGCTCGGCAAAATTCTCGATCGTTTGGAGGCGGGCGGTTGGATCGTGCGCAAGAATCATCCGACGGATAGGCGCGCCCGCGTGGTTGCCGCTACGTCAAAAATCGAAAAATATGCCGAGGAACTTGCCGCAGCTGCGAAGGCAACATTTGCTCTCACCCTCCAGGGTATGCGACAGCATGAGGTGAAAGAGTTGATTGCGCGGCTCGAAGGGCTGAAGCGCAATCTCGGCGGCGCCGACGACACGAATAGGTGCTAGCGCCGCCCCGGAGTTTCCAACCCTGAGGGCCGCGATGAATTTCGATTTCTCCGACGACCAAAAGATGCTGAAGGACCAGGCGCGCAAGTTCCTGACCGAGAAATGCCCGACCAAGGCAGTCCGCAAAATCCTCGAAAGCGATGAGCCGTACGACAAGGCGCTCTGGAAACAGATCGGCGAGATGGGCTGGCTGGGCACGGCCATCCCGGAAGAATACGGCGGCCTGGGCCTCGGCCATCTCGAACTCTGCGTCGTCGCCGAAGAACTCGGCCGCGCGCTGGCGCCCGTGCCTTTCGCGTCGTCCGTCTACCTCGCGACCGAAGCGCTGCTTCTGGCCGGCAGCGACGCACAGAAGAAGAAGTATCTGCCGAAGCTCGCGTCCGGCGAACTGATCGGCACCTTCGCCCTCGCCGAAGGCGCGCACCCGCCGAGCCCGAAGACGATCAAGACCACGTTCAAAGCCGGCAAGATCGACGGTGTGAAAGTCCCCGTGCCCGACGGTGATGTCGCCGACTTCGCCGTCGTCCTTACGCGCACGGGCGAAGGTCAAGGCGAACGCGCTCTCTCGCTCGCCATCGTCGACCTCAAAGGCGCAGGCGTCACGCGTCGCGCCGTGAAGACGGTCGACCCCTCGCGCAGCCAAGCCGAAATCACCTTCAAAGGCGCCGCCGCCGAACAACTCGGCGCCAGCGGCGAAGGCTGGGACCTGACGAAGCGCGTGCTCGACCGCGCCGCCATTCTGATGGCGTTCGAACAAGTCGGCGGCGCCGACGCCTGCCTGATCATGGCGAAGGACTACGCGCTCAACCGCTACGCCTTCGGCCGCCAGATCGCCTCGTTCCAGGCGATCAAGCACAAACTCGCCGACATGTACGTCTTCAACGAACTCGCCCGCTCCAATGCCTACTTCGGCGCCTGGGCACTTTCAACGAACGCACCCGACCTCCCCGAAGCCGCGGCCGGCGCGCGCATCAGCGCCACCGACGCCTTCCACAACGCGTCGAAGGAAAACATCCAGACGCACGGCGGCATGGGCTTCACCTGGGAACTCGACTGCCACCTTTTCTACCGACGTTCAAAAACGCTGAGCCTCGCCCTCGGCGCGACACGCGTGTGGAAGGATCGCCTGATCACGCACCTCGAAAAAAAGAACGTCGCGTAACCCGCCATTCCTCATTCGAAAGACCGATCCCATGGATTTCAACGACACGCCCGAAGAAGCCAAATTCCGCAGCGAAGTCCGCGCCTGGCTTGAACAGAACGCCAAACCGAAAAGCGCCACCGGCTTCTCCGCCGAAAACCCGCGCTTCCAACGCAACGAACAAGAATCGCTGAAGATCGCCAAGGCCTGGCAGGCGAAGAAGGCCGCCAAGGGCTACGCCCGCATCACCTGGCCGAAAGAGAACGGCGGCCTCGGCGGCACGCCGATGCAGCAAGTCGTCTACAGCCAGGAAGAAGCGAAGTTCGACGTGCCCTCGGGCTTCTTCGAAATCGGCCTCGGCATGTGCATCCCGACCGTCACGCACTACGCGTCGAAGGAAGTCGCACAGCGCTTCGTGAAACCGGCGCTCAACGGCGAAGAAATTTGGTGCCAACTCTTCTCCGAACCCTCGGCAGGTTCGGACGTCGCGGGCCTGCGCACGCGCGCGGAAAAGGACGGCGACGACTGGATCGTCAACGGTCAAAAGGTCTGGACCTCCGGCGCGCACTATTCCGACTACGGCATCGTGCTCACCCGCACCGACCCGGATGCGCAAAAGCACAAGGGCCTGACGATGTTCTACCTGTCGATGAAATCGCCAGGCGTCGAGGTTCGCCCGATCAAGCAAATGTCCGGCGGCGCCAACTTCAACGAAGTCTACTTCACCAACGTCCGCATCCCGGATTCGCAACGCCTGGGCAAAATCGGCGAAGGCTGGGGCGTCGCCCTCACGACGCTGATGCATGAACGCTTAGCGGTCGGCGGCGGCGCAGGCGGCTCAGGCCCCGACATCAAAGAACTGATCTCGCTCGCGCGCGAAACCGAACTCGAAGACGGCCCCGCCATCCGCAACGCCAGCGTCCGCGAAAAAATCGCCGAATGGTACGTCCGCGGCCAAGGCCTAAAATACACGACCTACCGCACGCTGACGGCCTTAAGCCAAGGCAAAGTCCCCGGCCCCGAAGCCTCAATCGCAAAGGTGGTCGTCGCCCCAAAAATGCAAGACCTCTCCTCCTTCGCGATGGACTTGGAGGACATGGGCGGCGTCATGGTCGGCGAAGACAGCCCGCAGATGGGCGCCTTCCAACAATCCTTCATGTGGGCCCCAGGCCTCCGCATCGCCGGCGGCACCGATGAAATCCTAAAAAACATCATCGCCGAACGAGTTTTGGGCTTACCCGCCGACATCCGCGTCGACAAAGACATCCCCTTCAACAAACTACCGACGGGCCGCTGATCGAAGAACGCTGAGGCGAAGAAGAAACGCTAGCCCTGGGACCGCGGGCGTCCTCGCCCGCTCTCGCTGACTCTGCACACGCACTACGCGTGAAGATTCAGAAAGAGCGGGCGAGGACGCCCGCGGTCCCAGGGCTAGTGCGTTCTCAAAACGTGAGTAGCCTACGATCGAACGTCGTGACACGCTCCTGAGATAACAAAACTAATCTCAGGAGGAAGCGCCGTGAAGTTCACCTGGTTCAACCTGATGCCGTGGCCCTATCTCCCGGATGATTTCCGCGAGAAGCACCGCTCCGTCTGGGTCGACATCGACAGCCGCCTGTTCGACGCCGAGAAGAGTCACGCGGTCTACAACACCTACATGGACCTGCTCGAATACGCAGGCACGCAGGGCTTCGACGCTATCGGCGTGAACGAGCACCACCAAAACGCCTACGGCATCATGCCGTCGCCGAACATCATCGCCGCCGGCCTCGCGCGCCGCACGAAAGACGTCGGCCTCGTCGTCCTCGGCAATTCGATCGCGCTCTACAACCCGCCCGTCCGCGTCGCCGAAGAGTTCGCGATGCTCGATTGCATCTCCGGCGGCCGCCTGATCGCAGGCTTCCCCGTCGGCACGTCGATGGACACGAACTACTGCTACGGCCAGATCCCCGCGCTCACCCGCGAAAAATACCAAGAGGCCCACGACCTCATCATCAAAGCCTGGCGCGACCCCGATCCCTTCGCCTGGAACGGCCGCTACAACAAATTGCGCCACGTGAACATCTGGCCGCGCCCGATCCAAAAGCCGAACCCACCGATCCACATCCCCGGCGGCGGCTCGGTCGAGACCTACGACTTCTGCATCGACAACACGTATTCCTATTCGTACCTCAGCTTCTCCGGCTACATCCGCGGCAAGGCGTTGATGCAGGGCTACTGGGACCGCGTCGCGCAACGCAACGCGCCCGACACGTCGCCCTACCGCGCCGGCTTCGCCCAAACCATCTGCGTCGCCGACACCGACGAAGAAGCCGAACGCCTCTACTCGAAACACGTCAGCTACTTCTACAACCGCTGCCTCCACGTCTACGCAGGCTTCGCCGACGCCCCCGGCTACCGCACGATCAAGACGATCCAAACCGGAGCACTCTCGCAATACGCCCCACCGCTCGACGGCTACGCGCATCTCACGTGGAAAGATCTGGTCGACGGCGGCCACGTCATCGCGGGCTCACCCGAAACCGTGCGCCAACGCATGGAAGACCTGATCAAAGGCCTGCGCGTCGGCAACATCTTCTGCCTCATGCACGTCGGCGACATGCCGAAGGAAAAGGCGATGTACTCGACGAACTTGTTCGCCGAGAAGGTGATGCCCAAACTACGCCACCTCTATCCCGACTACGCCGACGACGACCGCTTCTGGTGCAAGCCGATGAAGGAGCAGGTGTCGCCGGGCAACTTACCCAGCACGGCCGACCTCCGCCGTCTCGTGAACGCGTAGGGGAGGGCACGCACATGGAACTCAAAACACTCAAAACCAACCGCGTCCCCGTCCGCTACTACGAAGGCGGCACCGGCAAACCGCTCGTCTTCCTGCACGGCGCGGGAGGCTTCATCCCCACCGACACCTTCCTCGACAAGCTGTCGGCGAAATACCACGTCTACTCCCCGCTGCTCCCGGGTTACGGGGACAGTGAGGAATGCCCGACGCTGCGCGACATGCTCGACTTCACACTCCACACCCTGGACGTCGTCGAAGCGCTGGGCCTCAAAGACCCTATCCTCGTCGGCCACTCGATGGGCGGCATGATCGCGGCCGAAATGGCGTCGGTCGCACACAACGATTTCACGCGCCTCGGCCTCATCGCCTCAGCCGGCCTTTGGCTTGACCAGCACCCGATCCCCGACCTCTTCGCGATGCTGCCCTACGAAATGCCGCAGTATCTGTTCCACGACGTCGAAGCCGGCACGAAACTGATGACGGCAGGCGTCGCGCTCGACAACCCGGAATGGCTGAAAGCCTTCCTGGTCCAAAACGCCCGCCAAATGGGCATGGCCGGAAAAATCCTCTTCCCCATCCCCGAGCGGGGCCTGAGCGAACGCCTCTACCGCATCAAAGCCAAAACCCTCATCGTCTGGGGCGCCAGCGACAAACTCATCCCACCCATCTACGGCGAAGCCTTCAAGAAGGCGATCAAGGGCGCCCAGCTGACGACGATCCCGAAAGCGGGCCACCTCGTGACGCTGGAACAGCCCGACGAACTGGTGTCTGCCTTGGGCTACCTGGGTTGAATCCAATCCCAACACTGTCATCCCAGCTCTCGTTACGCTCGGCCGGGATGACAAATGAGGTCCGAATGATCGATCACGTCTCTCTCCAAGTGAGCGACCTTGCGCGCAGCGCCACCTTCTACGACGTGGTGCTGCGCCCTTTGGGCCTCACGCGCATGGTCGAGCGCGAAGGCACAGTCGGCTATGGCAAACGCTATCCCGAAGTGTGGCTGAACTTACGCACGAACGCCGCAGCCGCACCGAACAATCCGGGCGCACACATCGCCTTACGCGCACCCAGCCAAGACGCCGTGAAGGATTTCCATGCAGCAGCGCTCGCCCATGGCGGCCGCGACGAAGGCGCGCCAGGTCCCAGGCAAGCCGCGATGACGACTTACTTCGGTGCGTTCGTGATTGACCCTGACGGCAACAAGATCGAAGCCGTCAACTTCCCGCGCCCCGAAGCGACGCCGAGCTGAACGCCATCACTTCGCGAAGATCCAGCCCTTGCGGCTGCCGTCGAACGTCACCGAGAATTCGTTGTTCTGCAGATTGCAGTCGCCGTACTGATTGCTGACGATCGATGCGTCCAGCCGGTCGTATTTGATCGCCAGCTTGAACACCTTCTTAAAACGCTGCTTCGCCATGTCCGCGGCCGGCGCCGTGAATTGGAAGCGCACGCCCACGCCGCCGCGCGGATCGATGCGATCGAACGGAACGGTCATCACCTCGCGAGTTTTGCCGGACAGCAAATCCTGTTCGGTCAACACCGCCCGTTGCAGTCCGGGCTTGCCGGCAAACACGCGATCGCCGACGTTGCGCAACCGCATGACCAGCGGCCAGTGGAACACGCCCTCCGGCGTCACCCAGCCGCTGAGCTTTTGGATGCGCGTCGTACCGGCGGGCGGACGCTGCGAGATGTCGACCTCGATGAAGTGGTCGGCCGCCGGATCCGCGCACGCGGGAATAAGAGGATCAATCTCAGGCAACTTCACGCCGACAGGTACGTCGAAAGCCTGCGCCTGCGCGCTTAGCGTGAACGCCAGAGCGCAAACCGTGCCCAAAGCCAATCTGCCGATCATGAGAACTCTCCCTTAGGACGTAACCGCGTCCGCCGACTGAAGCGCCCGCGCACAGCATTCAACGACGATCTTCACCGCCTGTACAAGCTGGACCTCGCTCAGCGTTCCGCCGTATTCGAGCCCGTGCCCTGCGGCCGCAAGCCGCGCTACCTGCGTATCGAGGTACGGCACGTGCACAAACCCGGCAACCTTAGGCCCGCCGGCCTGCGCATAGTCCATCAACCGGTAGAACAGCAAATTGCACAGATAGTCGCCCGCATCGTCCGACCGCACGATCGGAATCCCCGCCTCGCGCAAGCATTCCGACATATCGCGCAACGGCAATAGCGTCGGGAGAATGTCCTCACCGCCATCGACCGCGCAGTCGCTACCCGAACAGGCGCCGGTGAAGTCAGGCCGATCCTTCGCCACGCGATTGCGCGCGGTCGACTCAAGCGTGATGCCTTTGGTCTTCGCGCTCAGCCCGAACGCGATCACCGCATCGGGCTTTGTCGATGACAGCAGAGGCCGCAACTCACCGTCCCACAAATCGAAGCGAACGGGCAGGATGCGCGTCGCCAGATGCGCGCCCTCCGGCTGCCAACGCGAGCGCTCGATTTCGTGCATCGCCCAAGCCGTCGGGTTCTCCGGCGCACCCGGAAACACACCGAAACCGGTCGCAAGGATCAAAGGCTTAGACACGGCGCTTCGACGCTCCCTTTACCGCCCGCGGCGGCTTCACGGCCACATTTGCGTGAGCGGTCTGCAAGGCGCTGAGGGCGGTCTTCGGATCTGCCGCGCGCAAATGCATCCAGGTCGCGCCCTTGTCGCCCCAAGAGTTCGGAATGCGCTCGAAGATATTTGGTTCCGCGCCCGTCATCATCTCCTGTTGCTCCGGGGTCAGTTTCACCATCGCCCGCGCATCTTTCTCGGACAGAGTAGCAAAAATCTTGCCCTTCGCCCGAAACGAAGCCAACTCGAAATGCGGCGCCTCGACCGCCTCGGGCAGCCCGAGCGCTAGCTTCCGAAACGCCGCGACCGAAACCATCTAAGGCGTCACGACCGGGAAGTTCGGATTGACGGGATCAATCAACCCAACGAGGTCGGCATACCCGCTCGACTTGCCATCCACCTTGATCGCCCCGCTCGCCGACTTGATGCCCACCGGCACGCCCGCGAGCAGCGTCTCGAGCATATCCGACCGCTTCATCGTCACAGTCGCATCCGCCTTGTCGTCGCGCACGCCTTCTTCGTGGATCAAAACCCCGTTCTCGATCGTGATGAGATGCGTCTCGTTCATGTCGCTGAGCACGATGTTGAGTTTCAGCTTCACAGCCTTCGCTCGGTCGGGGTTCAAACGCACCGCCGCAAAGTCCAGCATCATCGTCGTCGGCGTCGCGCGGATCAAAGCCAGGCTCAACCGCTGCGTCGGCAACGCGATCACGCCGTGCCGCAACTCTTGCGCACCGGTGAGATAGATGTTGCGCCACGTCCCTGCCTCGGCGCGATAGCCAAGCTGCGTATAAACGTCGGCCAGCAAGTTCTTCGCCTTCGCATTGCCAGGCTCGGCGAACACCACATGATTGAGCAACATCGCAGCCCAACGATACTCGCCACCGTCGATCGCGCTCTGCGCCTTCGCGATCACGGCGTCCGCGCCGCCCATCGCCGTCACATAATGCGTCCCCGCCGCCACCGGCGGCAGCGCATGCAGCGACGACGGATTGGCGTCGTACCAACCCATGTACCGCTGATACACCGCCTTCGAGTTATGGCTCATCGTTCCGTAGTAACCGCGATTGTACCACTCATGCGCCAACACATCCGGCAACTGCAGCTGCTCGGCGATCTCGACGCCGGTCAAACCGTTGTTCATCAAACGAATAGTCTGATCGTGCAGATATTTGTACGCGTCGCGTTGCTTGGCCAGGAAGTCGCCGATCACATCGCTGCCCCAGCGCGGAATGCCGTGCGCCGCGAACATCACGTCGCTCTTGTCCGCATAAAGCCGGATCGCCTGCGTCAGATAATCCGACCACCCCTTCGCGTCCCGCACCAACGCGCCGCGCGCGGGCAGCAGATTGTGCATCGTCGCGTTCGCGTTCTCCGCCATAAATACGGCGCGCATCTGCGGCAGATAGAAATTCATCTCCGCCGGCGCTTCCGTCCCCGGCGTCACCTGGAACGTCAGGGTCACGCCGTCGATCGTCATCTCCTGACCGGTCTTGGAGATAATATCCGTCGGCGCGATCAACGACACGGTGCCGTTCGAAATCCCCGGCCCAAGACCAGACGTCATCTCGCCCTCCGGCCCGCGCGGCAGCGTGCCGCCGAACTGGAACCGTGCCCGCCGCGTCATCGCAGGCCCCGCGATCACATTCTCGGAAACCGAATGCTCCATAAAACCTTCCGGCGCGATGATCTTCACGCGCCCGGCCTTCACGTCTTCCTCGGAAGTGATACCGGCCACGCCGCCGAAGTGATCGGCATGGCTATGAGAATAGACGACGGCGACGACAGGCTTGTCGCCGAGGTGCTTCCGCACCAGCGCCAGCGCCGCGCGCGCCACTTCAACCGTCGTCAACGGATCGACGACGATGTAGCCCTTGTCGGTCACGATGAACGACACCGTCGACACATCGAACGACCGCACCTGATAGATGCGCTCCGCAACCTTGTAGAGCCCATGCTTGGTGAGAAGCTGCGCCTGCCGCCACAAACTGGGGTTGGCGCTTTCCGGCGCGTCGCCTTTCAGAAAGTCATAGGACGCGAGATCGAAGACGAGCTTCCCGCTGTCATCGACAATCTTCGGATCGTCCAGCGTCGCAATGAACCCGCGCGCCGCAAATTCGAAATCCTGCTTATTCGAAAACGGCAGCTCTTTGAGGATCTTCTCGCGCGCCTCTTTCGTCGACGTCGTCGCCTCAGCCGCCACGTCCTTCGGAATGCTCGGCGCAGGCGCACCCAAGATCAGGGGCAGCACGCCGCGAAACATGTACGCGACGCCGATCAGCAAAAACGCCGTGACAATGACGCCGAGCCCAAGCCCGCGCAAAAATGAACCCATCTGCCGTCCCCTCAAGTCTAGCTTTTGCGAGGCAAGCTACCCGAGGCGGGACGGCGGCGGCAACCCGCGCGCGTTAAGGCTGGCGCACCATCCAGAAGATCATGTTGTCCAACGCAAACGCAGCATGCGTCTCGTCGCTCTGATGGAAGGCGATGTCGTGCTCGCAGCCCGTCATCATCGAGTGTACCGGTGGTGCGAAGCCAAGCTTGCGCGCCGCAGCGTCCGCAGCCGCCGCATCTGCGTTTGGCCCGCCGACATTGCCCTGGAAGAGCCCTTCGGCCGGCACTTCCTCGAACGTGTACTTCGGATTGGCGCAGGCCAGCAGGGCAGGGCCGTCGATCCGCGCCGCCTCGAACGCCACCGTCTTGCCGACGTAAAGGTCGGCGATAGAGGCATCCGGTGCCGTACCCGGCGCGACCCACGGCGCGGATTCGACGCGCTCGATCTTCCATGTCCCCAGAAACGTTGGCTGCGAGCACCCAGCAAGAGCCAGCGCAAACAACGAGATCAACAGTCCGTTCCGCACGTGGGCCAAGCCTCCGCTTTGTTGCTGAATGGCCTAGGCGGAATCATTCCTATGGGTCAAGATCGCCCAATGGCTGTCTCGCTCTATGCTTACACCTGCGGGTACATCACGCTGCCGTCGGCGTTCCTGCTGACCAAAACCCGTGGTTGGCTCACCGTCCCGGTGCCCGCCTATCTGATCGTGCACCCGAAGGGCAAGGTCCTCTTCGACAGCGGCATGCACACGATCACCCAAACCGATCCCGTCGCCTACATGGGCGAAGAGGGCGCGAAGGCGAACAAGATCGCCTTCAACCCCGGCGAAGAAATCGCCGCGCGCCTGAAGGCGATGGCGATCGACCCCGCATCGGTCACGCATCTCGTCAACTCGCACCTGCACTACGACCACGCCGGCGGCAACGCGCAAATCCCGAACGCCGACGTGCTGATCCAATCCGACGAGTGGTCGCACGCGATGGCGCAACCCGACAACGACGTCGCCTATCACAAGACCGACTTCGACACCGGCCAGCGCGTGCGCCGCCTCTGCGGTGAACACGACATCTTCGGCGATGGCACGGTCACCTGTATCCCGACGCCGGGCCACACACCTGGTCATCAGTCGCTGCGCGTCAAAGCGGAACGCGGCGAATTCGTCCTCTGCGGCGACGCCTGCTACCTGCGTCAATCGCTGGAGAATTTGCATCTGCCCGGCATCGTGCACGACCGCGACAAGGCGCTGAAATCGCTGCACTGGTTTCAACAGATGCAGGCGAGCAACCATCGCCTGATGTTCGGCCACGATCCGGAGTTCTGGACGCAGATCCCGCAAGGCCCGCATCGCCTGGGCTAGCTACCGCGCGCCCACGCCCTGCAGCACGTCGTGAATTTTCCGCGCCAAATCCTGTTGGCGATAGGGCTTGCTGAGCAGCGGCATATCTTCCGGCCGCGCGCCGGTGACCGAGGCCTCCGCAAAGCCCGACGTCAGCAGCACCTTCACCCCGGGCCTGATCTTCGGCGCTTCCTTCGCAAGCTCGATCCCCGTCATCCCGCCCGGCATGATGATGTCCGTGAAGACAAGATCCACGGGCTGATCGGCACTCAGAATATCCACCGCCGCAGGCCCGCTATCCGCTTCGACGACCGTGTATCCCATCTGCGAAAGCTGCCCGACCGCGACGCGCCGTACATCGGGATTGTCTTCGACCACAAGGATCGTCGCATTCCGGGCCGCTGTAGTCGTCTCACCCGCAACATCGTCTTGAGCCGCCGCGCTCGCCACCGCGCGCGGCAGATAGAGGCGCACCGTCGTGCCGTGACCGACTTCGCTGTAGATGCGCACATGCCCGCGCGACTGCTTGGCAAAGCCGTAGATCATCGAAAGCCCAAGACCTGAGCCTTTGCCCTCGGGCTTGGTGGTGAAGAACGGCTCGAACACCTGCGCCAAGATGTCGGGCGCAATACCGGTGCCCGTATCGGATACCGCGATCATCACGTAGTCGCCCGGCGTCACATCGACGTTCTGCGAACAGTAGTACTCATCCAGACGTTTGTTCGCGGTCTCGAACGTCAGCCGCCCCCCGTTCGGCATCGCATCGCGCGCATTGATCGCGAGATTGGCCAGTGCCGATTCCACCTGCGCCGGATCCGCAACCGCGGGCCACAGATCGTCGCCCAGACGCACGCGCACGTCGATCTTCTCGCCCAGCGTCCGCTTCAGCATCTGCGTCGTCTCCGTCACCAGCGGATTGACCTCGATCTTCTTGGGGTCCAGCGATTGCCGGCGCGAGAACGCGAGCAACTGCCGCGTCAGATCCGCGCCGCGCAACGCCGCCGTCAGCGCCATCTCGGCCAACTCGCGCGTCTGCGGCCGATCGCTCAGATCCGCCTCCATCAGGTCGAGATTGCCGATCACGACGGCGAGCAGATTGTTGAAGTCGTGCGCGATGCCGCCCGTGAGCTGCCCGACGGCGTCCAATCTCTGCGCGCGCTGCAATTGCTGCTGCATCGCCTTGCGCGTCGTCACGTCGCGCAGCATCGCGAAGGTGACGATGTCGCCGTCGTCGACGAACGAAGCCGACATCACCTCGACGTCGATCGTCGTGCCGTCGAGTCGCACAAGCCGTTCCTCGATCACCGGCAACTGCCCGGGACCAGCGCGCAGCATCTTGGCGCGCTCCACGCTCAGCGCCTTGAAGTCGTCATGCACGAACTCGATCGGCGAGCGACCCAGAACTTGGTCGGCATTCGCAGCCCCGATCAGCCGCACGCAAGCCTCGTTGGCAAACACGATGCGTCCGCCGCGATTGACGATCAGCCCGTCCTGCATATTGGCGAGCAGCGCGCTCAAGAACCGCCGGCCGCGCTCGATCTCGCTCGTACGCGTCGCAACGCGAGATTCGAGATCCTCATTCAGCGAACGAAGATCGGCTTCCGCCGTGACGCGCCGCTTGTCGAGGTCAAGCAGACTGCGCGAATTCCACCAAATCACGGCGGCAAGCAACAGCACCGTCGCCGTGATCATCAGCGCGACGCCGACTTCGCTGGGGAACAAGCCCGCACGCTCGCCGCCGAGGCGCAACACGCCCAGCAACAAAGGTCCGACCATAGCAACCGGCAGCAGCAAACGCGCCGAGCGTCCGGCAACGCCGTCGTCGGAAAGGGGCCTCATCACGCCGCGCGCAGGCGCGATCGCCAGCACCGCGCCCGCAACGCACAGGAAACAGGCCGCGGTGTGCGCCGCCATCGGAATGAAGGCCGGCACGTTGTAGAAGGCGGTGACGCCGTAAAAATAACCGAGCAGCGCAAACAGCGACACGACGCCCGTTCCGATCGCAAGTAGCTGTCCCGTCACGACGGCCCCGTCTTGCGCCCGCGTCGTCAGCACCATCGCCAGGCTGATCAGCAAGAAACACAGCGCCGTGTTCGGCGCCATGCGGCTGGGGAACCACTGACTCGCCTCAAGCTTGGACGCGAACAGAATCGTATCGACGCCGATACCGGCGTTGGTAAACGCATCGATAAGTTTCAACGCGGCGACGACGGAGACCAGCGCGCAAAGCGCAAACGCCGCCTTACATTCGACGGGCGACGCCGACCGCAAGATCAGCACTGCGGCGAAGGAAATCGCCACAAAGCAAGCCGCTGTCATTGGATTCATCGAGACCGAAGCAAGCCCCAATCTCTGCACGCTCTCGATGTCGAAGGCCCACGCGCCAAGGATCAGAAGACCGACGAGTCCGGGTAAGCTCGCGAGCGAATTCCTTATGACCATGGCCCAGACTTGAGCCATTTGAATGGAAAATTCACTAACGAATCCCCAATCCCCCTTACGGACCTGTTGAAACAACTGTTTCGTAACGCAAATACCGTTGAATGCAGATACAGGAGGCCAATAATGGCAGGTACCCCGAATGCAGTCGTGACCGGATCCGGTCCGATTGTCTGCGTCATCGACGACGACGAACAGGTGCGAGCGACGCTCGCCGAGATTCTGCGCCGCTCGGGCTATCACGTCGTGCTGGCCAGCGACGGCGACATGGGCCTCGAAGTCGTTGAACAATCGGGTGCCGCCATCGTCGTGACCGACATCGTCATGCCGAATCGCGAAGGCATCGAGACGATCCGCGAAATCAGACGCAGCTTCCCCGCCGTGCGCATCCTGGCGATCTCCGGCGGCGGCAGCAAATCGAGCTCGGCCGACTTCCTCGAACTCGCATATGCGTTGGGCGCCGACGACGTCTTGGCGAAGCCGTTCCGCATGGCGGAACTTCTGCACAAAGTGGGCAAGCTCACGCCGCCCCGCGCCGCCGTCGGCTGACCCTCACCACTCCCGGTTCTTGAGCTTCTGTTCGAACGTGCGCTTTGCCATGCGCCCGAATTTCTTGCTGCGCGCATGCGCGGCCGCAAGGCTCTCCGAATTGCGCCGGTCCTCGCGCTCAAGCTTCTGAAAGCGCGTCAAACGCTCAGGCTCAAGCGTGCCGTCGGCCAACGCCGCCTGCACGGCACACCCAGGCTCTTTGTCGTGCGTGCAGTCGCTGAAGCGGCAAGCCGCCGCCAGCGCCGCAACATCCGCAAACACCTCTTTCAGCCCGTCCGCGATATCGACGATCTGCAACTCGCGCATGCCGGGCGTATCCATGATCCACGCGCCGGTGGGCAGACGATGCAGCGAACGGCTCGACGTCGTATGCCGACCCTTGCCGTCGTCTTCGCGAATGCCTTGCGTCTCCTGCAAAGCATGACCCGCGAGCGTGTTCACGATCGTCGACTTGCCGACGCCCGACGAGCCCAGCAGCGCCAGCGTCTGCCCGCTCCCGAACCAAGGCGCCAAACGCATGACGCCCGTCGCATCGCGCGCATCGAACGCCTCGACGACCAGCCCCGCCATCAACGCGCGCGTCGGCACGACGTAGTCGTCGATGTCGGCCGCCAAGTCCGCCTTGGTGATCACCACCACCGGCGTCACCTCGGCCTCCGCCGCCAAAGCCAAATAGCGCTCCAACCGCGGCAAGTTGAAATCGTCGTTCGCCGACGTGACGAACAGCAACGTATCAACGTTGGCCGCCAGCAACTGCGCCCGCCGGTCCTTGCCCGCCGCCTTGCGCTTGAAGAGGCTCCGCCGCTCCAGCACGCGCTGCACCCGGTGCGTCGCCGCATCGATCAGCAGCCAATCGCCCACGGTCGCAACGGTCGTCTCGTCGCCGCCGAACAGCGGCTGCACGCGGCCCTCGAAACCGGGCCCCGCCACCTCAAGCATGTCTCGATGCACGGCCATCACCCGCACGGGCAGGGCGGCCATATCCTCGTCGGACAGCTGCGCCTGAAAATGCGCGCCCCATCCATAGTCCTTCAACGTCAGTTCATTCGTCGTTGTCACAGCACATATCGTCCAATCAGGCGGCACGAAGGCCGCGCGGAAAAATCAAACCGTATCGGCACGCGATAGCGCGTGTCGGCCGGGCGAACGGAGTGGCTGGACAGGAACGGGTTACGCTTAAACGCGCGAACCTTGCGCACGGCCAGCCCGAAGGGAAATGGCGACAATGGCTTTCATGTTCTCCTCCATCGGCTGGCGGTTGCGATGTGCGGGAAGGTAAGGACGCCTAGGGTCACAGTCAACCGCGGTTTAGTGCGTCAGATCACGATTTGGTCGCGGATCGTACGTCGCACACGCCAGAAGAGCCAAGAAGGCGACTGAGTTCGGCACTGTTGAAAGCAGGAATTGGGGTCAGTAGGGTCAGAGTGAGCTAACCCGGCCATGGGTCAACCGTCTCTGCTATAATCGTGTCAGGTGACGGGCGGGTAAAAGGTATCATGTCCCCGTATTACACACTCCGCAGCCGCGTTTTTCCGATGTAAACTTGGATCGAAACAAGCGGTGACGGCGGTTTGTTATGATGGAGCGGTTTGCACGCGCAGTGGCAGAATTGAGATCGTTCGCGCTGCGGTTTGGCATCGCTTGGGTGGTACTGATGGCATGCATTGTCGGCGCGTACACGTGGGTAGGACGAATACCTATTCACAACTTGCCTGTCGCAATTGCCGCGGCCGCCGCTGGGTATCTTGTGATCTTGGCAGGCGTCTTCTTGATATACTTCGTTTTCAGTAAACGATCGCCACCCTGACAATTTTGAGAATTGAGGGCACGACGTTAGCGAAGATGCGGAGATTGGAGCGGCTGCACTTCTGACGGGGCTGTGGTCGGGCTTTTTTGCCCGATTTGAAATACGGCGACGCGATACATATTCCCAGTCGTGGCGCGAATCTGCTTGGGTGCGTCAGCTCACGATTTCGTCGCGAATGGTGCGTCGTGCACGCCAGAAGAGCCAGAAGGCGAGCGCGTTCGGTACCGTTGAAAGGATCAGCGCCCAGCGAATGCCCTCCGCCGCGCCGAACTCCCAACCCTTCGCCAGCACATCGCTCAAGATGCCCACCGCGAGCGGTCCCAACCCCAAACCGATCAGATTGATGATGAAAAGCAGAATCGCCGCCGCCGTCGCGCGCATATGCGGTTCGACGATGCTCTGCGCCGTCGCATAGACCGGCCCGTACCAAAGCGTCCCCAGAATAGCGTTGATCGCAAGCACGCCGATGCCCAGCGCCGCATACTCCGTCGTGATCGCGAATACATAGACGGGCACCGTCACCAACGCCGCAACCGCCGGCACGCTGACATAGGCCCGCAGATCCCGCGCGCCGAACTTGTCGGCGATCAGTCCGCCCAGCAGCGCGCCGGCCGCGCCCGCCGTCCCGGCGATGAGGCCCAACGCAAGGCCGATGAAGCCCACCGACTTCAGTCCGAAGTCGCCCGCCATCTCCGCGATCTGCTCCGGATGATTGCGCAGGAAGAACGACGCCGTGAACGGCGCATGCCCATAACCGATAAACGCCTTGATCGAAGCGGCGAACGCCACCAGCCAGAACGTCTTCTTCTTCGCGAGCGTCTTCAACGCGGTCCTGAAGTCGTCGAGTCGCAGCGTCGGCGCCCGCGTCACCTGCGCCACCCGCGTCTCGACCAGCGTGAACGCGGCGAGCAAGGCAACCGCAAGCCCCGGCAACCCGCACACGAAAAACGCCATCCGCCAGCCGTAAGCGTCCGCCACGATCCCGCCGACCGCCATGCCGACCAGCCCGCCCAACGGAATGCCCATCGAATAAAGCGCCAGCGCCGAGGCTCGCCTCTCGCGCGGCACATAGTCAGAGATCAGCGAATGCGCAGGCGGCGTACATCCGGCTTCGCCGACGCCCACGCCGATACGCGCCAGCACAAGCTGCGTAAAATTCTGCGCCAGCCCCGACAGCGCCGTGAACGCGCTCCACACCGCAAGCGCGATCGAGATGATCAGCGGTCGATTGTGCCGCTCGGCAATCTGCGCGATCGGCAGCCCTAAGAACGTATAGAAGATCGCGAACGCAACGCCGCTCATCAACCCGATATGCCAATCGGCGAGGCCCAAATCGTTCTTGATCGGCTCGGCCAAAATGTTGACCACCGACCGGTCGACGAAGTTGAGGATGTAGATGAGGAGCAAAAGCCCCAACGCATAGTTGCGATACCCCGCGCTGATGGGTGGCGCGGCCGGCGCGACCGCGGCCGGCGTTGCAGTCGTCGCAGCGTCACTCATGGTGCCGTTCCCGGTGTTAGTTAGGCCGCCCGCATCATCTCGGCGAAGTTCTGCCAATAGAACCGCGCCTTCGCGTCCTCGGCAATGCCGTCGAGCGTCCGCTCGAAATATCCGATCGGATCGCGCGTCCCTTCCGGGTGCGGATAGTCGCTGGAGAACAAGAACAGCTCCGGCCCGCTTTCCCGGATCATCCGCCCGACATCCTCACCGTGATACGGCGTGAACTTCACCTGCCTACGAATATATTCCGATGGCTTGAGCGTCAGTGCCTCAAGCTGCGGGTCCGTCTTGCGGAACGCGCGAAAGCCGAGATCGAGTTGGCGCATCAATTCGCAAACCCAACCCGCGCCGAGTTCGATCACCCCGCCGCGCAAATCCGGAAACCGTTCGAACACGCCGTCGAACACCATCGCGCCCAGCGCCATCTGCGGCGCGAACGACAGCACCATGAAATCTTTCACCCGCAAATTCTCGCCGCCGCCCAAACGGTCGGTCGGCAGAGGCTTGCCGTTGTTGAAGTATGCTGCCGGAAACACCTTCGTCGCCGGTCCGACATGGAACACGAACGGCACGCCGCTCTCCGACAACGTCCGCCAAATCGGATCGAGATCGCCGTGCCCCAGCGATCGCTCACCCGCGGGCGAGGCCGGAATCCAAAACGCCCCGCATCCCATGCGAATGCCTTCCTTGATCTCGGAAAGCGCGCGCTCGGGATCGACAAGCGACACCTGACCGACCGCGATCAACCGCTTGTCCGCGGAGCAGAACGACGTCATCGCCCGGTTATGCGCGCGCACGCCGCCATAGAGCACATCCATATCGTCCGACGACAAATACTGCGTCGCCGAAAACGTCGAGAACACAAGCTGCTTCGCAAAGCCCAAATCGTCGAGCGCACGCTTACGCTCAGCCCCGTCGAACGCGCCGAACGCCTGCCAACCTTTCGGCCCCGAGACGACGTCACGATCGATCTCGGACGTGCGCTTGGGATCACTCACCCGCGCCACCTGATCGTTGATAAAATTCTCCGTCGCGCGCCCCGCCTTACCCAGCATCAAAGGCGGCAGCCGGTCGCGAATACCGGGATCAGCATGCCGGCTAACCCAATCCAAAGTCTCAAGAATATGGCTGTCGGCGTCATAGCAGACGCGGTCACCCGCATAGCTCACCAGAACATCCCTCCCACATCAGCTTATCTTGTTGGTTCGTTCGTCAATTGTGCGTGAAAAGTCCAAAATCGTCAATCGGATTTGCAGAAAGCAAGGGCGGCAATTGCCGCCCTTGTTGAAGTTGGTAGGTGGGTAGGAAGGACCTCAGAATTCTTTGCGAATTCCGAGTTTGAACGTCCGCCCCAGCGTGGAGTGCGTGAGCGGATCGTAGGACAGATCCAGTCGCGCGAGCGGCGGATCTTCATTGAAAATATTGTCGACGGCGATGGCGATCGACATGTCTTCCATCACCATCCAACGATAGTTGACGTCGAACGTAATGAACTCGTCGATGATCTTGCCCGCGTTCTGGGTAAAGAACGCCCCCGTCGCGTCGCGATAGGCGTTCGTCGCAAACGGCGCCGTGCGCTGATCGGTGTAGTTATCGATGTAGTTCATCGTGAAGCGGACGAAGTGCACGTCGGTGTCGTAGTCGACCGAGAACGAGCCCTTCAACGTCGGGATCGGATAGACGGTCGTCTGGTAGTTCAAAAGGCCCGCTGCTTCAAAGCCTGCTTGAACCTGGACGCCCTCCACCGAAATCGGCGCGACCTTGTACTGGATGACGTGCGTTGCGCTGACGTTGAGCGACCAATTGTCGTCGATCGGGAACTCGCCCAACACGTCGACGCCCTTCGTCGTGACCGGCGAACCGTTCACATAGAAGGTCTGCACGCGCGAGATGTTCGCCGCCGAGCAAACGCCGCCGGTGAACGTGAACCGCGCCGCCAACGCCGGATAGACAAGGCAGTTGTTGGGCAAGGCCGTTCCGTTCGGGAACAGACTCGCCACCATGCCGCCCAACGGCTCGGCGATGATCGGGTTTTCGAAATCGAAGCCCCAATAATCGATCGTGCCGCGGAACCAGGGTAAGGTGAAGATCGCGCCCACGCTGAACGTATCGGCCGATTCCGGCTCAAGATCCGGATTGCCGCCGATATCGACCGCGCGGAAGGTGCCCAGAACCGACTGCAGCGACGTGATGTTGCTGTTGGCCAACTGCACCAGCGGCGGGCCGCGGAAGGTCGAGCCCGCCGAGCCGCGAAACGCGATGCGGTCGTTGAGCGTCCACTTGGCCGAGATCTTCGGATCGAACGTCGAGCCGGTCTCGCCGCCGTAGTCCTCAAAGCGCGCCGCGACGTTGATTTCGAAGTCTTCGAGCAACGGGATAGCAAGCTCGCCGAACGCGGCATAGACGCTGCCGTCGAGATCCGCCGGCGTCGCCACGCCGAGGAACACGAACGGACCGCGTTGGTTGCCCGGGCAGACGTCGTTCATATAGTCGGGCGACGACACGCACGGATTTTCCAATGCGTTGTTGATGTCGTTGTACTCCGACACGAACGTGTCGCGGCGATACTGACCGCCGACCGCGAATTCGATCGGACCGCCCCACAAGTCGATGCCGGTGTTGCCGCTGACCAACGCGTCGACCACCCACAAGCTCGCTTCCTGGTTGGTCTGCAGCTCTTGCTGGAACCAATTCAGCACAGCGATGTCGTTGGCGACCGCCGCGTTGTACTGCGGGTTCACCTGACCGGTCAGTACGTTGCGTTGGATCGCGTTGGAGAACGGATTCCAATATTGGCATCCATTCGCGCCGGCAACGGCCGCACCACCGCCAGGTCCTTGGATTCCCGGCGTGTTGGGTTCTTTGTCGCAGTTCGGACCGCCAAGGCCTTTGAGGGCCAACGCGAACCGGTTTGTCAGCGTGTCGAAACCGTTCCGGTACGCTTCATGCCGGCTGTAGGTGGTCGAAATTTCGTACGACAGGTTCTCGTTGAAATCACCCTCGAACCCGCCGGTGAAGCGAAGGGCTTCGTACTCGCGCTGCGCCACTTGGCTAGCGCCGCCCGGCATCGTCGGGTTGCCGCCCAAGAACAAGGGCCGCGCGGCCGGCGCCAAGTAAGCGGCGCCGTTGACCAGCATGCCGGCCAATGTCGGATCCGCCGCAACGTTTTGGGCGACGTAGTCGACGAGGCCCGGGTTCGTCGGCGAGATCCAGAACCGGTTCGTGAAGAACGGCGCGGGGTTGCCCGGCGCTTGCGCTTGCTCTTCGGCCGACGGCGTCGACAGGATCGCGTAGAGCGGCGTCGTTTCCCAATGCGGCACTTCCGTCGTCGCATAGAGCGCGTCGGCGAACACGCGATGGCCCGGCGACCAATCGTAGTTCACCGAGCTGTAGACCTGCAGCTTGTCTTCCTCTTCCTGAAGATTGTCGAAGTCGATGTACTGCATCTGGCAGACGGGCGTCGTACCGCTGAAGCCGGGATATCCGCCCAGCGAAGCGCACCCGGCGTCACGCCGAAGGGTGGTGCCGGGTGAGAAGTAGAGGAGCGAGCCCGGGCTGCCGGCGGCCGTCCAGCCGCCTTCCGGATTTTCCACGTACTCGGTTTGCGTGAACTCGCGATCCAGCGCGTTGAGTTCGCTGCGGTGCTGGAAGCCGGCCGACAGAAGCCAGTTGAAATTGTCGGTGTCGTAGCCATAGACGCCGCGCGCCGAATAGTCGCCGTCGGCGTCTTTGACGAAGCGCCAATCGCCCGCCAGGTTGAGGCCGTCATAGTTCTTGCGCGTGATGAAGTTGACCACGCCGCCGATCGCGTCCGAGCCGTAGGTCGCCGCGGCGCCGTCTTTCAGCACTTCGATGCGCTCGAGTGCTGCGACCGGAATCACGTTCGTGTCGACGATGCCCTGACCGGCAAGGCCGAACGGATTGAGCGCCAAGCGCCGGCCGTTCAGAAGGACCAAGGTGCGCGTGGGGCCGAGGCCGCGCAGGTTGATGGAGGCCGTGCCTTCCGAGCCTTGCGCGCGCGCGTCGAATTGGTTGGTGTCGCCGATGACGCCGCTGGAGACGGGCAGGGCCTTTGCCACCTCGACGATGGTCGGTGCGCCGTCCTTCTCCAGGTCCTCGGACGTAATGACGTCGACGGGCAGTGATGTGCTCTCGCGCCGTCGTTTGATGTGCGAACCGGTGACCGTGACCTTCTCGACCGGTCCGCTCGTGTCCGTTTGATTGGGTGGTGGAGTGGTGTCTTGCGCCTGAGCGCTGCCGCTGAGTGCGGCCACAAAGATCAACGCCGCGGTGGCAACTGTGCCGCGACACACCGCTTTACGGTACGTCATTCGTCCCCCCTGCATTTTCCCCGCCGAAACGTTGTGTTTCAGCCATTTTTTGCCGCACTCTAAACTGGTGCGATCGTCAAACGCTACTTGCAGTTGGTGTGGTCGTCAATAATATTGACCGCGCCGGTACATATCTTCGTGGAAGCTGTAGCGTCATGGCATCATTAACGACGCCGCGTTGCGGGGCCTTGGGGCCGGACGGTGATCGGCTATGGTGAGAGCGCGGCACGGGGAATCGCGTCCCGCGGATCACAACTTCCGACTAACCCTCCGGGCCCACGGAACAAGGCGCGTGGACGACGTCACCACCGAAAAGGCAACTCAGCGCGACCCAAAGCGGATGGCCTCGGGTCCCAGGCGCGAGCAACTGATGGACGCCGCCGCGCGCCAGATCGTGGTCCAAGGGTTTTTGCCGTTGCCGCTCGAAGGCCTCGCCCGCTCGGCTCAGGTCAGCAAGGCGTTAGTCTATGTCCACTTCCCGACGCAATACGATTTGGCGAACGCCATTCTCGCGCGCGAACTCGACGCGCTCTTCGCGGCGGGTCTCGACGAGGCGTCACGAGGCGACGTGTTGGAGACGGTCGCCGTTGAATGCGCGACCATCTATTTCGAACATGTCCGCCGTTGGGGTCCGCTGCTGCACATCATACTCAGCGACCTCTATATGGCCCGGCGTCACGACCGCGCGACGCTCGGCCGCCGCGACGCCGTCATGCGCCGCCTGGCGCGCATGGCACGCCGTCACATCCGCCTGCCGGCGAATGAGATCATCGCCGGCATCAACATCATCCTGGCCATCCCGGAAGAAGCGGGCGCGTTGGCGTTCCTTGGCGAAGTCGACACGGCCGTCGCGCGCGACATGTGCCGCACACTGACGATCAGCGCCTTGAAAGGATTGGCCTCCTGCGCGCCGAACGCTAAGCCGGATCGCCCACGGCCGCTTTGACCGTATCGCGCGAGCCTTGCTCGGTCATGGCGATGCACAACCGCTCCGCCACCGCCGCCGGAATCTTGCGCGACGCAACAAGCCGCCCCGCCCGCAAACTCAAGCTGGTCAAGATATTCGTACACGCCAGTGCCACCGGCTTCGACACGTCGAACGTCTGAACCAGATAGCTCGCATGCCGGTTCATATCGTCGCCGCGCCGGTCGCGATGATCCCGCCGCATGGCAAGCCGCACTTCGGGACTGCGCAGCAACGTCTGCAACAACCCGCCGCGGACCTCGACCTGTTTCAAATATCCGCGGATCGAGGCGGCAAGCCGCGAATAGTGATCCTTGGCCAAATCCATCTCGGCCTTGCGCCCGTCGCGCATCGCCCGCAGCTCGCGCCGCGCCAACTCGACCAGCAAAGCCTCGCGCGTCCGGAAATAGTTGTAGGCCTGCGTCTCGCTCACACCGGCATCGCGCGCAATCCGCTTCATCGAAGCCGCATGCGTCCCTTCGCGCTCGACAATCGCCGCAGCCACAGTGATCAACTGCTCGCGCCGCGCCTCACGCGAAAGCCGCGTCTGCGTCCGCCGCGAATTCGCCCGCTCCGCCGAAATCGTAATCGGCTCGCCGTCGCCACCCGGATCCGCAGGCAGAGGAGGCCGCACCGGCGCCGTCCCTGCCGAAACCTTCATCCAATGCCCGCGCGAAGGGTAGGGCACATGAACCCGGCTGCAAATCTTAGCCAACGCATTCCCCGTCAACCCAAACTCGCGCGCCAACACGCTCATCGGCTTAGACCAAACGCGCTCGTAAAGCTGTTCGCGGGAAAGAACGGTGGGTTTCTTCATGCCGCAATATTAATCCCGGCTGCGAGCAACGCGCCAGCACACAGTAGCGTCACGCTTTACGACACCGCTCCTGCCTATCTCATCCTCCCCCGCAAGCGGGGGAGGGGGACCATCGCGCAGCGATGGTGGAGGGGGCCGACGCTGCGTCAACCGTAGAAGAGCCCCCTTCGTCACGCCGCTTCGCGGCGCGCCACCTCCCCCCGCTTGCGGGGGAGGATGAGCGACGCTTGCGCCAGCCTGACGGGGCTGACACCCTGTCGGCATCCCGCTATTCCAAGGAAACGCCACTCATGTTCGACCTCATCATCCGCAACGGCACCGTCGTTGACGGCACCGGCGCCGACCGCCGCACCGCCGACGTCGCCGTCAAGAACGGCCGCATCGCCAAAGTCGCCCCACGCATCGCCGAAGCCGCCACGCGCGAAGTGGACGCGAGGGGCCTGCTCGTCGCCCCGGGCTGGGTCGACATCCACACGCACTACGACGGCCAAGCGACCTGGGACGACGAACTCGGCCCCTCCGCCTGGCACGGTGTCACCACATTGATCATGGGCAATTGCGGCGTCGGCTTCGCGCCGGTAAAGCCCGACAAGCACGACTGGCTGATCGCGCTAATGGAAGGCGTCGAAGATATTCCTGGCGCCGCGCTCACCGAAGGCATCACCTGGGGCTGGGAAAGCTTCCCCGAATACATGGACGCGCTGGAGAAGATGCCGCGCTCCGTCGACGTCGCCGCGCAAATCCCGCACGGCGCCGTCCGCGCCTACGTCATGGGCGAACGCGCCAACGACGACAAAGCCAACGCCGCCGACATCGCCGAAATGGCGACCATCGTCGAAAGCGGAATCCGCGCCGGCGCGCTCGGCTTCTCTACCTCGCGCACAATCCTGCACCGTGCAAAAGACGGCGTGCCCGTCCCCGGCACCTTCGCCGGCGCAGACGAACTGCTCGCCATCGCGAACGCCATGGGCAAAGCCGGCCACGGCGTCTTCGAACTCGCCTCCGACATGGCCCCCGCCGCCAGCGAATTCTCGTGGATGCACGAGATGTCGCGCGAAAGCGGCGTGCCCGTCACCTTCGCGATGCTGCAAAGCCCGATGAACCCCAACAACTGGCGCGAGCTCCTGCGCATGGCCAACGTCGCCAACGACGACGGCGCGAACGTCTACGCCCAAATCGCCATCCGCCCGACGGGTCTCGTCCTCGGCTGGGAGTCGACGATCAACCCCTTCTCCTTCCAACCGTCCTACATGCAGCTCGCAGCGCTCCCCATCAAAGAACGCCTCGAACGTCTGCGCGATCCCGCAGTGCGCGCCCAAATCATCGGCGAACAGCCGGTCCAACTCGGCGGCCAACTCGCCGGCCTGCTTGCGATCTTCACAGGAGGCTTCGACCGCATGTTCCGCCTGATGGGCGCGACCGGCCTCGACTACGAACCCGCCGCCGACGCGTCGGTCGCCGCGCTCGCCAAACGCACCGGCCAAGAACCGCGCGCCATCGTCTACGACATGCTGATGGAGAAGGACGGCCGCGGCTACGTCTACCTGCCGCTCCTGAACTACGCCGAATTCAACTTCGACCACATCCACGAAATGCTGCAATCCGACCGCACGGTATTGTCCCTCTCCGACGGCGGCGCCCACTGCGGCGTCATCTGCGACGCCAGCTTCCCAACGTACTTGCTAACGCACTGGGTCCGCGACCGCAGCCGCGGCCCACGCATCACGCTAGAACAAGCCGTGAAGCGCCAATGCCACGACACATCCAAACTCTACGGCCTAAACGACCGCGGCACGCTCACGCCAGGCATGCGCGCCGACATCAACATCATCGACTTCGAGAGCCTCGCGATCGACGCCCCCGAAATCATCTACGACTTACCGGCGGGAGGCCGCCGCCTCATCCAACGCGCCAAAGGCTACCGCCACACCTTCGTCGCGGGCACCGAAACCTTCCGCGACGGCGTCTCCACCGGAGCCAAACCCGGCAAACTAATCCGCGGCACGCAACAAGCCCCGTCACTCGCCGCGGCCGCGGAGTAACCGGCCACCGACGCCGCGTCAGCCTCTCTCATCCTCCCCCGCTTCAGCGGGGGAGGGGGACCGCGTCAGCGGTGGAGGGGGGCGACGCGCGTCCGGCGACTCAGAAGGCCCCCCTCCACCATCGCTTCGCGATGGTCCCCCTCACCCCGCTGAAGCGGGGGAGGATGAGAAGCTCCGTACCCTGACGATCGCTCACGCATTACGACAATCCCGTCGCCAACGTGACGCGCACTACGTGCGGACAAACATCCGCCAAAATCGCTGCAACAAAGCCCAATTCGCATCGCAATCGCGTCGCGATCCAAGCGCCATATCCCCACCGCAAGCGACGCCATAAAGAGACCCGGCGCCGCTTCGGGGAACCCTCACATGAAACCGAATCCGCTCCACAGCGGCGCCCTTCGCGGGTCGCCGCGCGTTTTGCTGCGTGCAAGCCTGATCGCCGCCGCCGCAACCTTAACCGCCATCGCCATCGGCCCGACCATCACCTGGGCCGATACGACGCCCACCCAAGCCGGCAACGCCGCCCTCCAACCCGCCGTGCTGGTCACGCCGGATGAGATGCACACCGGCGCCCTCCTTCTGAAGACCACGGAAGGCGGCAAGTACCTCGAGGCCCCGCGCCTCAAGACCGACGTCTCGATCGACGTCTCGGGCCCCATCGCCCGCGCCCGCATCACCCAACGCTTCGAGAACCCGTCCGACAAATGGGTCGAGGGCGTCTACGTCTACCCTCTGCCCCAGAACGCCGGCGTCGACACCATGAAGATGCAGGTCGGCGATCGCTTCCTGGAAGGCAAGGTCAAGGAACGAGTCGAAGCCCGCCAAATCTACGAGAAGGCGGCCGCCCAAGGCTTCAAGGCGAGCCTCATCGAACAAGAACGCCCGAACATCTTCACCAACTCCGTCGCCAACATCGGCCCGCACGAAACGATCGTCGTCCAGATCGAATACCAAGAGGCCGTCCGCCTCGACGGCGACCAGTTCTCGCTCCGCGTGCCGCTGGTCGTCGGCCCGCGCTACACCCCGCCTGCGACGGTGGCGATGGTCAGCTACCAAACCGACAACCCCATCGTCGCCATCTCGAACCCGGTGCCGGACGCCAGCCGCGTCACGCCACCGGTGATCCACCCGAAATACGGCAAGATCAATCCGGTCAGCCTCAGCGTGAACCTGAAGTCCGGCGTCTCCCTCGCCGCGATCGAAAGCCCGTACCACGCCGCGAAGGTCGACCGCCCCGACGCCAAGTCGGCGAACATCACGCTCGACGGACCGGTACCCGCCGACCGCGACTTCGTCCTGAACTGGAAGGTGGCCCCCAACGCCATCCCGCAAGCGACGCTCTTCCGTGAGACGGTCGGCAACGACAGCTACTACCTGGCCATGATCGTACCGCCGACGGGCACGAAGAAGGTGCGCCAGCCGCGTGAAGCGATCTTCGTCATCGACAACTCCGGCTCCATGGCCGGCGAGTCGATGCGTCAGGCGAAGGCCGCGCTCGGCATGGCGCTGAAGCAGCTGAAACCCGGCGACCGCTTCAACGTCGTCCGCTTCGACGACACGCTGGAAGTCCTGTTCGCCGACGCGGTCCCCGCCGACGACGAACATCTGGGCGTGGCCGTGCGCTTCGTGTTGGGCCTGGACGCCAACGGCGGCACGGAAATCTACCCCGCGCTCAAAGCCGCGCTAAAGGACAACACGCCCACCGACACCACGCGCCTGCGCCAGGTGATCTTCCTGACCGACGGCGCCGTGTCGAACGAAGACCAAGTGCTGGCCGAAATCGGCAAATCGCTCGGCCGCTCAAGGCTGTTCACCGTCGGCATCGGCTCAGCCCCCAACTCCTTCTTGATGGAACACATCGCCAGCGAAGGCCGCGGCACCTTCCTGCACATCGGCTCGGAAGCCGAAGTCGACCAACGCATGACCGAACTCTTCAACAAACTCGAAAGCCCGGTCATGACCGACCTGCGCGTGTCAGACGGCGTGAAGTTGGAAACCGCGCCAAACCCGATCCCGGACCTCTACGCCGGCGAACCCGTGGTGCTGACCGCGTTGACGACCGCACAGTCCGGCAAAGTCCGCCTCGAAGGCCGCATGGGCAACACCCCGTGGTCGACGACGCTGGACCTCGCCACCGCAGTGAATGGCAACGGCGTCTCCAAACTCTGGGCCCGCTCGAAAATCTCCTCGATCGAAGCCACGCGCTACAAAGGCGCCAACGAAGGCGACGTCGACGCGCAAGTCCTCAAGGTGGCCCTCAACCACCACCTGGTCTCGCGCCTGACCAGCCTCGTCGCAGTGGACGTCACACCCAGCCGCCCCACCGGCGAATCCATGTCGAGTCAGAAGATGCCAACGAACCTCCCGCACGGCTGGGATTTCGAAAAAGTCTTCGGCGAAGACACTGACAGCCCGATGATCAAGGCCTCGATCGACACAAGCCTGATGACCAAACTCGCCATGCTCGACAAACCGGCAACCGCCGGCAAAGACGGCCAAGGCATCACACTCCCACAAACCGACGCCGGCACAGACTTCCTGATCCTGTTCGGCCTCGTCCTCCTCGCCAGCGGCACAATCCTAATGTTCGCCGCTCGCACCCGCCTCGTGAAAGCCTAGATCACTCCCCCCTCTCCCTTCGAAAGAAGGGAGAGGGGCCGGGGGTGAGGGATACGCGCCATGCCACACACAACATCAACACTGCCAAACCGCTTCGCCTTGCGCCTCGACATCACCGAGGCACGCACCTGGATGCTCCTCATCGCCATCCACCTGATAGCGCTCGGCACACTCTTCGCCGGCCACGGCCTCTACATCCGCGCCAAAGCAGAGTTCGCCCAAATCCTCCTCGAAGACGCTTGGACTAAAACGCTCGCCACCCACCAACCAACAAAAGCCTGGAGTTGGGCCGACACCTGGCCCATCGCCCGCATCACCGTCCCGCGCCTCAACGAACACGCGATCGTCCTCAAAGAAGCCGGCGGCGAAGCCTTAGCCTTCGGTCCCGCCCATGTCGCCGCTTCACCGATGCCCGGCGAAAACGGCACGACAGTCATCGCCGCCCACCGCGACACCCACTTCAGCTTCATCAAAAACCTGCAACCCGGCGACGAAATCGACATCACCACGGCGAGCAACAAGACAATCCGCTACCGCATGACGGGCTCAACCATCGTCCACGCCCAGGCCTCCGGCATCGTCACGAAAGGCAAGACCCGGCGCCTCGCCCTTGTCACTTGCTATCCGTTTGACGGCTTGCAGCGAGGCCCACTGCGTTACGTTGTATTCGCCGAACACGTCCAAGACTGATATCGTCCCACGAACAACGTGGAGACTCGACGCATGAGCACGCTCAAGCTCATCGCATTGGCGTTCCTTGCAAGCCTCGCGGCCCATGCCGCGCACGCCGCCGATGCGCCTGACCCCACACGCGCGCGCGTCGACAAATTCCACGACGCGCTTCTCACCACAATGAAACAGGGCGAAGCGTTGGGCACCGCCGGCCGTTTCAAGAAACTCGAGCCCGAAGTCGACGCCGCGTTCGACCTCGCCGCGATGACGAAATTCACTGTCGGTCCGGCGTGGACGAAGATGACGGAAGACGAGCACAAGTCTCTGATCGCAGCCTTCCGCCGCATGACCATCGCGAACTACGCCCACAATTTCGACGTCTTCAAAGGTCAGAAATTCGTGACCGATCCCACAGTCGAAGTGCGCGGCCCCGACCGACTCGTCAAAAGCCAGGTCATCCCCGAAGGCGAGAAACCCGTGAACCTGACCTACCGCCTGCGCGAAGTCGGTGGCACGTGGAAGATCATCGACGTGATCTACGAATTCGTGAGCCAGCTCGCCACCCGCCGCTCCGAATTCGCATCGACCGTGGCGGCCGGCGGCGCGCCCGCTCTGGTAAAAAAACTCGACGATCTGAGCGACAAGCTCATGGCGGGGAAGGGCCGCTCCGCGTCTCAGTGATCTGCATCAACGGCGGCAGCACGAACAACACCACCGCCAGAATCCATCCGAGCGATATCATCAACAGCGCGCCCATGCTCGATGTGCCGGGGTGGCTCGAGAACCACAGCGCGCCGAACCCCGACGCCGTCGCCCCCGCGCTGAAAATCACCGCGCGGGTCAGCGGCGACTGCAGCAAGTTGCGCACCCCGTTGCGCCACGCCATGACAAAGTAGATATCGAACGCGACGCCGATGCCGAACAAGAGCGGCAACGCGATGATGTTCGCATAGTTCAGCTTCAATCCGATGACGACGCAGGTCGCAAGCGTCAACGCTCCCGCAAGCACCAACGGCACGAGCGCGAGCAGCACGCCCCGCACGCTGCCTAACGTGATCGCAAGCAATACTGCGATCGCCGCCAACGAATAGAAACCCGCCTCCGCGAAAGCGCCCGTGATCGTGCGCCCGGACTCCTCAAGTGTGAGCGGTACGCCGACCGCCTGCGGCGCCACCGCCGTCACCGCGGCGACGAACCGCGAGAGCGTCGCGTTGTCCGTCGGATCGCCCTTCGGATAGATGCGCACGCGCACCTCGCCGGACGGTGCGATGAAGTCGCGCGCGATTTCCGGCGGCAACGTCTCAAGCGTCACCGCTTCCGCCGCCAACAGACTGCGCACATTGCTGAGCAGCGTCGGCAATCCCGAAATGATCCGCGCGACCATGCTCGCGCGCGTCGCAGCGTCCGTGCTCGACAGAGTCTCAAGCCCGCCGGCAAGAGAACGCGCCACCTGCGCAGCCTCGTTGGTCGCCGCTCCCGCCGCCTTGCGTAAAGCGGTCGCCGTCGCACGGGCGCTTTCGACGATGTCAGCATCGGTGGGCAGAGGCTTTGTCGCGACCGGATTGAGCGCGAGATCAAGCACCAACGCCGCATCCGCAATCAACGCCAGCTTCGCCTCCTGATCCGCCGGAATGAAGTCGTCAATCGTGAGAACCTTCGCGACCTCCGGCAGCGCGCGCAGCCGCTCCGCCAACGCAGCCGCCGCTGCACGCGTCGGCGTCAGCGCATCCATCGCATTCGGCGACCGGTCCGGATCGTGCGCGAGGTCCAACAGCGTCGAGATCGACTCGGACTCGCGCGACCGCAAATTCAACAAATTGAAATCGAACGACAGCGCCGGCAGCACCGCGACCGCCGCTGCGCCGAGTACGGCCGCAAACCCCACAAACACCCACGGCCGCCTGAGCAGCAACGCATCAAGTCCCGCGAGCCCGCGAAACCCTGCCTCGGCGCCTTCTTGAGCCGGCGCGAGCACCTTGATCAACGCCGGCAGCAACGTCAGCGTCAGCAAGAACGTCAGCACCATGCCGCTGCCCGCAATGAGACCGAGTTCCGCCACGCCGCGATAACTCGTCGGCAGAAAGCCCAAGAAGCCCGCCGTGATCGCAAACGCGGCCAGCGTCAATGACGGTCCGATCCCGTGCGCCGCCGAGACGATCGCGCGCTCCAGCGTCAACCCCTGATGCCGCTCGGCGCGATAGCGCACGCCGAACTGAATCCCGAAATCGACGCCAAGCCCGACGAACAACGCTATGAACGCGACCGAAATGATGTTGAAGGCCTCGACCATCACAAGCCCAAGCGCCGTGGTGATGAGAAGTCCCGTCAGGACCGTAGCAAGCACGCCCACGACAAGTTGCCAGGACCGGAACGCAAGCCACAGCATGAGCACGATCACACCGATCGTCGCCGCCGCGATCGGCACGGCGCGCTCGGTCAGCGTCGCGAACTCCTCGTCGAAGATCGGCACCGGCCCCGTCAAGCGCACGCGAACGTCGCCAAGCCCAAGCGCCTGCACCGCATCGCGGATCGCGGCGGTCGGCTTCGCGCCAGGCTTAAGGCCGCCGAAATCGACTTTGACCAGCGCCTCGATCACGCGCCGCGTCTCGCGCAGATCGGGCTCGCCCTCCATCATCATCTTCCGCCACGACAGCGGCTGAGGCTTTGCAGCGAGCGACAGCTGCAACTCGCGCATCGGCCGCTCCAGCCGCTCGAGCGTGATCTGCCCCTCCTCGATGCCGAGAAGCGCCGTCGAAAGCGCATCCATCACGCCGCGTGCCGACGGATCCGCGGCCAGCGCGCCCAGGAACGGCTGCGCCGCGATCAACTGCTCCGCCGCCGACTGCGTCTGCGCGAGCGGCAGATAAAGCAACCCGTTGCGCTCGAAGAACGGCCCGCCGCCAGGCTGGCGTAGCGAGAGAAACAAGTCCGTCTGCTTCGCCAGCGCACCGCTCAGCGCCGCCGCGGCTTCTTGCGTGCGCTCCGGCGTCGGCCCGTCGATGACGATCAGGATCAAGTTCGCCGGCTGCGGAAACACCTCGCGAAACTGCGCTTCAGCCTTGCGCCACGGCAAGTCCGGCGACACGAGCTTCGTCGTATCGGTATTCATCTTGAAATGCGTCGCCGCATACCCCGCCGCCGCGACCGCGAACACGGCGGCAAGCAAAAGCACGAACCCCGACCGCCGCACACAAAACGCGACGACGCCTGCGATACCCGAGCCAAGCATAGATCCGTGCGTCCCCTCGTGGCCCGGCCGACGTTAGCTCGCCGACGCGCGTTGCCGCTTCGACCTATTGATAGCCTCATCGAGCGCCGACAGAAACCGCGATCGATCCCCGGCCGCAAACGGCTTCGGTCCGCCCGTGATCTCGCCCGTCGATCGCAGATGCTCCATCAACCCGCGCTGCGCCATCGCCGCCCCGATCGAGCTTGTTGTGAACGGCCGCCCCGTCGGCCCAATGACCTCGGCGCCCGCCTGCAAACACCGATGCGCCAGCGGAATGTCGGCCGTGACCACAACATCCCCACGCACGGCACGCTCGGCGATCCAATCGTCGGCAACGTCGGGCCCAGCCTCGACAACGACGGCTTCGATCAACGGATCGGGCGGCACGCGAATGCCGCCGTTGGAAACCACGTAAACCTTAAGCCCATACCGCCGCGCCACCCGATAAACCTCCTCCTTCACCGGACAGGCATCGGCATCGACAAAAATCTCGATCGGTTTGGCGGCGGGTTCGCTCATGGCGGCCGATCTTGCGAACAATTCGTTTGGACACAAGCAGGGACTTGAGCGATGAGAAGCCCGCAATGCACAAACCCCAATCCATCGCCGTCATCGGCGCAGGCCCCGCAGGCCTCATGGCCGCCGACATCCTCAGCGCCGCGGGGCTCACCGTGACGGTCTACGACCGCATGCCCTCCGTCGCGCGCAAGCTGCTGATCGCGGGCAGGGGCGGGCTTAACCTGACGCATTCCGAACCGCTCGACCGCTTCAAAGCTCGCTACGGCGCAGCCGCCGCACGCCTCGCCCCGATCATCGAGGCCTTCCCGCCGCAAGCCCTGATCGAATGGGCGGAAGGTCTCGGCCAACCCACCTTCGTCGGCAGCAGCGGCCGCATCTTCCCAAAATCACTCAAGGCGTCCCCGCTACTGCGCGCCTGGCTCGCCCGCCTCAACACGCAGGGCGTCGAAATCAAAACGCGCCATAGCTGGCAAGGTTGGACCGCAACCGGCGACCTGATCTTCGCGAACGACGTGACGGCCAAAGCCGACGCGACGATCCTGGCGCTCGGCGGCGCGAGCTGGCCGCGCCTGGGCTCGAACGGCGCTTGGGTCGACATCTTCGTCAAGCAAGGTGTCCCCATAACGCCGCTGCGTCCGGCGAACATGGGCTTCACCGTCGCCTGGAGTGACCCCCTCCGCCGCTTCGAAGGCGAACCCCTGAAAGCCATCGCACTCACCTTCAACGGCCGCACCGTCCGCGGCGAAGCGATGATCACCAAAACCGGCATCGAAGGCGGCGCCTTCTACGCCCTCTCCGCGCCATTGCGCGAAGCGATAGAAGGGCAGGGAACGGCAACCCCAACCATCGACCTCCGCCCCGACATCACCCAAGCCGATCTCACAACCAAACTGTCCCGCCCGCGCGGCAGCGACAGCCTCTCCAACTTCCTGCGCAAAGCGATCAACCTCGCGCCGGTCGCCATCAACCTCCTGCGCGAAACATACGGCGCACCGGCTGCCGACTCCGCAACGCTCGCCGCTCAAATCAAAGCCGCGCCTCTCAAACTCACCGGCACACAACCGATCGAGCGCGCAATCTCAACCGCAGGCGGCATCAAACTCGAAGCCCTCGACGAAGACCTGATGCTGCGCGCTATGCCGAACGTCTACGCCGTCGGCGAAATGCTCGACTGGGAAGCCCCGACAGGCGGCTATCTCCTCCAAGCAACCTTCGCTACCGCCGTCACCGCCGCCCGCGCGATCCTACGCAAGAAAAGCTAAGCCGGCTTCCATCCCGGCCCGCGCACGAAGCGTCCCGGCGTAGCGCCGGTATGCTCGCCGTCGCGCAGCACCTGCACGCCGTTGACGAGCACGTGGCTTACGCCCGTCGAATACTGATGCGGCTTAGCGAATGTCGCGTGATCCTGAATCTTCGCCGGATCGAACACGACGACGTCGGCCACGTACCCTTGCGCCAACCGCCCGCGATCCTTCAGCCGCAGCTGCTGAGCCGGCAACCCCGTCACGCGGCGAATCCCTTCGGCAAGTGAAATCACCTTCTCCTCGCGCACATACTTCGCGAAGAAGCGCGCGAACGCCCCATACGCCCGCGGATGCGGATTGGATTTCAGGAACACGCCCTCGGGCGCGAGGCTCTCCGCGTCCGACCCAACCGCCGTGAACGGCCAAGCGATGTTGCGCCGGATATTCTCCTCGTTCATCACGAAGTACGCGGTCCCCACGCGGCTGCCGTCCTCGATGACGAGATCGATCATCGCATCTTCCGGCGACACGCCGCGCATCTTCGCGACCTCCGCCAGCGACTTGCCGGTCAGCGGCTTCAGCTTGTCGTTCTTGAACGCAATCAGCAGAACTTTGTCGGGGCTGCCCGCCGCCTGATAGAGGCTCTCCCACCCCACAGCCGGCGCGCGCATCTCGCGCAACACCCGCGCGCGCAACTCCGGTTGTTTCAAACGCGCGATCCACGCGCTCAAGCCGCCTTCCTGCACCCACAGCGGCATCGCGGCGTCGAGCCCCGTCGCACCCGCCGTGTACGGATAAATATTTGCGCTGACGTCGATGCCCTTCGCGCGCGCCGCGTTCAGCCGCGCGATTCCCGCCTTCGACTTCGTCCAGTTCTTCGCGCCCGCAGGCTTCATATGATACATCGTCACCGGCGCTCCGGTGCGCTGCCCGATCTCGATAAGCTCGTCGATCGCCTCCAAGAACCGGTCCGCCTCGCTGCGAATGTGCGAGATATACCCACCGCCGAACTCATGCGCCGCCGCCGTCAGCGCGACCAGCTCATCCGTCTTCGCAAAACTCCCCGGCGCATAGATCAGCGACGAGCCGACGCCCAGCGCCCCCTCGCGCATCGCCCCGCGCACCAACTCCTGCATCGCCACAAGCTGCGCCTTCGTCGGCTGCACGTTGTCAAATCCCAAGACATGCGCGCGCACCGTCGCCGCGCCGACGAACGAGGCGACGTTGGTCGAAACGCCGCGCCGCTCCAGCAGTTCGAGATACTGTCCCAGCGTCGTCCACGACACGTCGTATTTGATGTCGGACTGCAGCTTCACGGCCTCCGCCTTCATGGCGTCGTTCAAAGGCCCCATGGAGTCCCCTTCGCCCATCACCTCCAGCGTCACGCCCTGGCGAATGTCGCTCTGCGACTTCCCGTCATGCAGCAAACTCTCGTTCGCCCACGACAGCATGTTGATGAACCCCGGCGCGACGGCGAGCCCCCGCGCATCGATCACATGCCGCGCCCGCGCCGTCGAAAGGTTGCCGAACAGCGCCAGCCGGTCGCCGACGATCGCCACATCCTCCCGCCGCCCCGGCGCCCCCGTCCCGTCGAACACGGTGCCGCCGCGAATGAGCACGTCGATCCCGACACTCTTCGGAACGCTCTCACAAGCCGCAAGCAAAGCAGCGGCCGAAGACGTCACTAGAAACTGACGGCGATCCATTGGTGTCCCCACGCCTGACTTAACAACGAAGAATCAACATACGCCACGCCCCATATACACGGCTAGCGTGGGGCTGGAGTGCATCAACAATTGGCTATAGATTGATAAGGACAGTTCGGAAGGACCGCCATCATGTTCACGCAGTGCTTTGGCATGTTGATGACAGACGAGCGTCTCGCGAGGGAAGCGCTCGCCGTCTCTGGCGCTGTCACTGCGGCCGCCTTGATGTTTGTCGTCACCGCAAAGACAGCGGCGCGCCGCTTCGTCGGCCCCCGAACACTGCATGCGCTCACGGAAGCTGCTGCCATATTGGCGCTCTTACTCGGCGGCCTCATCGTGCAGATCGGCCTCATTGCCGAAACCGTACCGACGTACTGACGTTCAGCTCACCGACAACCCCGGCATATCCTCTTTCGCCCGCCACTCGCGCGCGAGTTCGAAGAACGCCACCGACCCCGGTCCATAGAGCCCGTCCAAGAACCCGGCGCCCGCGCGCCCCTCGCCGTTGTAGTAGCCCGGCGTGCACTCCGCGCGAAACGCCGCATTCTGCAACGCGTTACGCTTGATCGTGTCGATCCACGCCGCCTCGCCCTCAGGCGTCACCTCAACCTTCGCCGCCTGACGCTCGCCCGCGCGCCGCACGACATCGGCGATGTGAAACGCCTGCTCATCCAGCATGTGCGGAAAGTTCGGCGTCAACGTGTTCTGCGTAATGCCCATATGGAAGAGGTTCGGGAAGCCATGCGCGTAAAGCCCGTGCAACGTCTTCATGCCGCCCGACCAATGATCGGTCAGCGTCCGCCCCTCGCGCCCATGCACCTCAAACCCCGCGCGCCGCGTATAGGCGGTGCCCACCTCGAACCCGGTCGCAAAGATGATGCAGTCGACCGGATACTCGACGCCGTCGAACACCAACCCCGTCTCGGTGACACGATCAACCCCGCGTCCCAGCGTATCGACCAGCGTCACGTTCGGCCGGTTGAACGTGGGAAGATACTCGTCGTTGAACGTCGGCCGCTTGCAGAACTGCCGATACCAAGGCTTCAACGCTTCGGCCGTCTTCTTGTCCTTGACGATCGCATCCACGCGCGCGCGAACCTGGTTCATCTTGCGGAAGTCGGCGAGCTCCATCTCCCGCGCCATCTCTTCCGGCGACATCGCGCCCGCACCCGGCCGCCGCAAAGCCGCCATCGTCGCCAAATTGCGAATGATGTCCGTCCACCCGTCGCTGACCAAATCCTCGTCCTGATGGCCGCCGTTGACGAGAATGTTGAAATTCTCCATCCGCCGTTTCTGCCACCCGGGCGTCAGCGACTTCACCCAAGCCGGATCGGTCGGCCCATTGCCGCGCACGTCGACGGAAGAGGGCGTCCGCTGAAACACATAAAGATGCTTCGCATGACGCGCGAGATGCGGCACGCACTGAATGGCCGTCGCGCCGGTGCCGATGATCGCAACCCGCTTATCGGCAAGCTTATCGAGCCCACCCTCCGACGACCCGCCGGTATAGTCATAGTCCCAGCGGCTGGTATGAAAACTATGTCCCCGAAACGTCTCGATCCCAGGAATCCCAGGCAGCTTCGGCCGGTTCAAAGGCCCGCTCGACATCACCACATACCGCGCCTTCATATGGTCGTCGCGATTGGTGGTGATCAACCACTTCTGCTCATCCTCCAGCCAGCGAACCTCCCGGATCTCCGTCTGGAAACAAGCCTTGCTGTAAAGATCGAACGTCTCGCCGATACGCCGCGCATGCGCGCGTATCTCGGCCGCGAAACTGTATTTCTCCTTCGGGATAAACCCCGTCTCTTCCAGCAGCGGCAGATAGATATAAGCCTCGATATCGCACTGCGCGCCCGGATAGCGGTTCCAATACCAAGTCCCGCCAAAGTCGCCGCCCTTCTCGACAATGCGAATGTCCCGAACCCCAGCCTCCCGCAACCGCGCCGCCGCAATCTGCCCGCCAAACCCACCACCGACGACAAGAACATCAACCTCGTCGTTCAGCGGAGTCCGCGAAAACCGAGCCTCAACATAAGGATCATCGACATACCGGCTAAAATCCCCGGCCGCCTCGACATACTGCGCATCCATATCCGGCCGCAGCCGCCGATCGCGTTCCTCGCGATATTTCTGACGCAGCGCATCAGGATCAAAATCAAGTGCCGAAGCATTCGTGTGGGCCGTGCTCATGGAATGTCTCCAGTGGAAATGGCGATGACCGCAGCTTAACGCATCAGGCTCGCAGGTCGAGAGCGTTGCCGGTCGCGCTCAATCCCCTCTCCCCTTGCGGGAGAGGACGCGAGGCGAAGCCGAGCGGGTGAGGGGTCAGGGCAGCTAAGCTGGCTGACGGCGGTGCCGCAGCAGGAGAAGTCACCGAACCGGCACGACCTCTGCGTAAGGCCGCCACGTCCGCTCGGCATTGCTGTCGCGGCAGGCATAGTGCTTGTCGCGCGTTTCGCAGAAAGCATACCGGCCGCTTTCCAATCCGAACACGAGATCGGCGCCGCTGCGCACCATAAGATAAAGCGTCCGCTGATCCGCGTTGATATAGACGGGCCCATCGTGCCACTGAATGGACGACACGCTGTGGCCGAACGCCTCGATTTCCTCGGCCGAGAACAAGTCCGCGAGCGAGTAGGCCTTCGTGACCTTACCGTCCGGGCAATAGATCGCCACGACCGCGCCGTAGCCGCGATTGTGCCAATTGTCGACCGTCGCCAACCGCCCGTCATTCGCGACGAAAAATGAAACCGGCGCAATCGGATTGCGCAGCGTGGCCGTCCCCGTCAACCGATAAGACCGATCCGCCTCGCGCCGATAAAACTCCGCCGTCGCATACTTCCCCTTCTTCGCGCTCGCAAAGCCGAAGGTATCGCCCAAACTCTCGCCCGGAACGACGCGCACGAAATAATCGCGCGACGCACTGAAAACCTCATCGACAACAGGCCCCGGCCAACTATCCGCCCGCGCCACGAAAGCGGTGGCCCACAGCGCAAGCACAAACGGCAGAACGCGTTCAGCGTATCGAATCATTGCACCGGCTCCCGCATCGGAAATCCTACGGCACTTGAGTCACCGTAAGTCCACCAAGTAGCGATCGCAAACGAGGCAACATCATGTCGTGGCGCCGAACCTCGGAAGCGGAAATTGACATATTGGCACCCCACCTGAAATTAACTCTCGCCGGCCAACCAATCACGACGCCGCGGGTGTTTCGGCGCGCCGGATGCAAGCTGAGAAGGCCGCAGGTCTCATTCTTTGAAACGAGCGCCTATCGCTCAACCAAATCGAACAGTTGCGGCAAGGTTCGCGCCGCCGTCAGCGATCCCTCGACCTTCGCTAGGCGCTGCGCGACGGCGTCATCCAGCGTGACGCGGCGCGCCAACATCTGAAGCACGGTGTCAAAGCGCGCCTCAATCGCCGCGTTGCCCGGGCCTTCGCCGCGTTCGATTGTCGTGCCACGCGCACCACCCTCGACCACGAAACTCGCGGACTTCGCCTTGTGGCGAATCCGCAGCACGATCTTCCGTGCGGGCGAGCGCGTTTGGCGCGTGACGGCGTCTAGACCCAGCAACACCCAATCGGGTTCGAAGGCATCGTCGTCGCGCATGGGGAAGAGGAAATGCCCGCCCCAGCGGATGAGCGCGCGAATGGCCGGTTTCAAATCGCGCCCGATCGGAGTCAATTCATAGACTTGGGCGCTGAACGGTGCGGGAAGAGAGACGCGTGCGACGACACCCGCCTCAATCAGCGCGTTCAGCCGCTCGGACAGCACGGTCGGGCTAACACCGTTGAGCCGGGCCGCAAGGTCGCCGAAGCGCTTTTGCCCGAGCAGCAGTTCGCGAACGATCAAAAGCGTCCATCGCTCACCGACAATCTCGGCGGCGCGCGCAAGGGCGCAGAACTGAGCGTAGTGCGTTTTACTCATGCGCGATGTTTGTGGACGTCACCTTCGGTATGCAAGCGCGATCAGAGGACCCACGATCAAGAATTGCAGCACGGTGAACGCCGTCTCCAGCATGAGATAGTCCGGCACCGACGACATGACGTTTTTGGCGGCGACCGCCAGCGTGGTGAACGACCACGACAGAACCCCGATCGCCGCGCCATAGGTAAGTCCGTTCATAAGAAACGCACGGCCGCGCTCGGGAAACGCGCGCGGATAAACCCATGAAAACGCCAACGCCTGGATCACCATCGACAGAAAGCCGAACGGCACGATGACGTCGTCGCGGTACATTGAAAGCGCGTGATAGGCGTCGGCGAACACCACAAGGTGCCACACATAAGCGATCGGAAACGTGGGCACGAGATAGGCGGCGACGCCGAGCCAGAAGGCGCGGGCGCTCGCCGGTTGCTGCGCAATGCTGTGTGTCGTCATGCGTCGTCCTCAACCGCGCTGTGGACCTTGGGCGAAAGCCGGCACGCCGGCGGGCGCAACTGCATCCCATGCCGGGGCGCGCGACGCCCAAACGATCATCTGCGGCGCGAACAGGTTCGGATCGTCAAGCGTCGAGGCGCGCAGGAAGATCACGCCCGGCATACCCGCATTCTCCGACAAGACTCCCGCGCCGCAGGTGGGGCAAAAGCTGCGCTGCACATCGGCGCCGCTGCCGGCCTTCGAGTGATAGGCCTTGAGCTCGCCGGTGATCTTGATCGCGTTCTTGGCGAACCCCATCATCGCCGCGTGTCCGGCCGCACTCATCTTGCGGCAGTCGGTGCAATAGCACTTGGCCTGAAACATCGGCTCCGCATCGCCCTGATAGCGGACCGCCCCGCACAAACACTGCCCCGAAACCTTCATCATCGCTCTCCCATCTTCGAACTACAAAAAACGTAGTAGAGAGTACGAAGAACGGAGTCAATGTCGCAGCCTGGCGCCGTGCAGGTGGCCGTGCTATCGCCCGACGGCGTCGAACGGAGACTTCGTATGTTGGAAGGTGGATGCCTGTGCGGCGCTGTCGCGTACAAAATCAGTGGTAAGCCGATCATCGTTGCGCACTGCTATTGCCGTGACTGCCAACGCGTGAGCGGGGCGGGTCACATCACTGGCGCGATGTTTGCGGTCGAACAGATCGAGATCGCCGGCCGTATGAGCGAATACCAAAGCACCGGTGACAGCGGCAGCACGGTCTCGCACCTCTTCTGCGCCACCTGCAGCAGCCGGCTGTTCGGCAAGAACACCAACATGCCGGGCGTCATGACGGTCGCCTGCGGTACGCTCAACGATCCAAGCGCCCTGACGCCGCAAGTCGCCATCTTCGCCCGCAGCCGCCCGCACTGGGACGCCGTCGATCCGAACGTGCAGTCTTTCGACGCGCAACCCAGTTGGAAACCGTCAGACGGCACGTAGCGAGCATCCGGTCGCAGCCGCTCTCTGCACGTTGAAGCCTGGCAAACAATGTTCTATATTTGTTCCATACAAACAAATCCAGGGGAAACCTCCCCGCACTTTGTGACGGACGTGGCGGATGCGTGACGGATCAAAAACGGCAAAACATCAGCAATATCAATCACGTGACGCCGTGACGGATAGGATTACATCGCACACTACAACCGCAACTTTAGGTTGAGGCGATGGCGGCGTTCCGGATGGCTGAGAAGAGTGGGGCAGGCTATAGCCAGGGCTCAGCCTTACACGCGCTCAAACGCCCGGTCCCCGCGATGTCGCTCGCCGAAGTCGTGCCTGATCCGAAGTATCAGGTCCTGAAAGACGTCTTCGGTTTCGACGGCTTTAGGCCCGGGCAGGAGCGGGTGGTCGACGCGCTGCTCGCCGGCCGCAACGTGCTCACCGTGATGCCGACCGGCGCCGGCAAGTCGCTCTGCTTCCAGGTGCCGGCGCTGGTGCTCGGCGGGCTCACCGTCGTCGTCTCGCCGCTCATCGCCTTGATGCAGGATCAGGTCGCGGCGCTGCGCCTCGCGGGCGTCGCGGCCGACGCGATCAACTCCGCCCAAGACCGCGACGCGAACGTCGCCGCGTGGCAGCGCGCGGCCGCGGGCGAGACGCGCTTGCTCTATCTCTCGCCCGAACGGCTGATGACGGATCGCATGCTGGCCGCACTCGGCCGTCTCGACGTGCGCCTCATCGCCATCGACGAGGCGCATTGCGTCTCGCAATGGGGACCGGCCTTCCGACCGGAGTATCAGATGCTCGCGCGGCTCGGCGACATGTTCCCGCGCACGCCGATGGTGGCGCTCACCGCGACGGCGGATGAGGCCACGCGCGCCGACATCGCGCTCCAACTCTTCCACGACAAGGTCGAAACGTTCGTGCTGGGCTTCGACCGCCCGAACATCGCGCTGACGGTCGAGGCGAAGCGCGAATGGAAACGCCAGATGCTGGCCTTCGCCGCGCGCCACAAGGGCAAGAGCGGCATCGTCTATTGCCTCTCACGCAAACGCACGGAAGAAGCGGCGATCACGCTCGCCGAAGCCGGCTTCAAGGCGCGCATGTACCACGCCGGCATGGACAAAGACGCGCGCGAGGCCAGCCAAAACGCCTTCATGACCGAGCCCGGCATCGTCATGGCCGCGACCATCGCCTTCGGCATGGGCATCGACAAACCCGACGTGCGCTTCGTCTTCCACGCCGACTTACCCGGCAGCCTCGAGGCCTACTATCAGGAATTCGGCCGCGCCGGCCGCGACGGCAAACCGGCCGAGGCGCACATGCTCTTCGGCCTCGCCGACATCCGCATGCGCCGCATGTTCATCGACGAAGAAGACTCTGACGCCGACCGCAAGCGCCGCGAACACCAACGCCTGGGCGCGCTGCTCGGCTTCTGCGAAGCCTCCAGCTGCCGCCGCCAAATCCTGCTGCGCTATTTCGGGGAACGGGGCGAGCCGTGCGGCAACTGCGACGCCTGCACCACGCCCGTCGCGATGATCGACGCGACCGACGACGCCCGCCTCGCTCTCGCCGCCGTGCAAGCGACAGGCGGCCGCTATGGCGCCGGCCACATCGTCGACGTGTTGGTCGGCGGCCTAACGGAGAAGGTCACGCGCGCTCGTCACGACGCGCTCGAAGCCTTCAACAAAGGCCACCACCGCAAACGCGAGGAGTGGCAATCGCTCACCCGCCAACTCGTCGCCGGCGATTACCTGACGGTGGACATGCAAGGCTACGGCGGCCTCAGCATGACGCCAAAGGGCCGCGCCCTCCTCGCCGGCAAAGGCACCTTCGACTTCCGCCCGCCCGGCAAACCCAAGCGCGCCGAACGCATCGCCCGCGAAGCCGCGAGTGTCAGCAGCGACATCGACGCCTCGCTCCTCACCACGCTCAAACAACTGCGTCTGCGCATCGCAAAGGAACGCGGCGTCGCCGCCTATCTCATCTTCTCCGACAAAAGCCTGATCGACATGGCCGACCGCAAACCGCGCACGACGGACGCGTTCGCCGAGATCCACGGCGTCGGCGCCGCAAAGCTGAAAGAGTTCGCGCACACATTCCTAGACGCCATCCGCGCCCACGAAGAACGCGCTGACGCTGCGGCATCTGCCATTACCTGAGACATCATGGACAAGACCGAACCACGCATGAATATTCAACGCATCCCGACATTCGAAACTGAGACAGCGTTGAAAGCCATGCACCCGCTCGACCAAGCCACGGCCCTAGAGAAATTAGCCCCCGAACGCCTCGCCGGCCGCACAACCTCGCACTACACCAACATGGGCGGCATGTTCGGCGGCTTCACCGCAGCAGTGTTGATGCGCGCGGTGATGGAAGACGACCGCCGCCAAGGCGCGCCGATCGCGCTCACCGTCAACTACTGCGCCGCCCTCACCGAAGGCGACTTCGAAATCGCCTGCCGCGAACGCCGCACCGGAAAATCGACGCAACACTGGTCGCTCGAACTCACGCAGTCCGGCAAGGTCGCCGCCACCGCCAGCGTCGTCTGCGGCATGCGCCGCGAAGTCTGGTCGCACGTCACCGCGCACCCGCCGGCAATCGCACCCGCCGACCAAGTCCCGGTGTTCGACTTCGGCAACCGGTTCGGCTGGCTGTCGAGCTACGAGATGCGCTTCGCGAAAGGCGAGGTCGACTTCACGTCCCGCGAACCGAACGCCAACCTGCGCGAACCCGTCACGCAAGTCTGGATGCGCGACAAACCAAACCGCCCCCTCGACTACGTGTCGCTGGCCGCGCTCAGCGACGCCTTCATCATCCGCGCCTTCGTCGTCCGCAATGTCTTCGTCCCCGTCGGCACTGTGTCCCTGACGACCTTCTTCCACGCCGGCGAAGACCAGATGAAGGCCCAAGGGAGCGACCCGTTGCTCGGCCACGCCACCGCCCATATTTTCGCCGGCGGCTTCTTCGACCAAGCCGCGGAATTGTGGGGCAAAGACGGCCGCCTGCTTGCGACCTCGACGCAGATCGTGTGGTATAAGGAATAGATGAGCGAAACACCGCCCGACCGCCTGGCCGCCTCGCCGGGCAGCCCTTACTACGACGAAGCCCTGCTGACGCGCGGCGTCGGCATCCGCTTCAACGGCGTCGAAAAAACCAACGTCGAAGAATACTGCGTCTCCGAAGGCTGGGTGCGCCTGGCCGTCGGCACCGGCCGCGACCGCAAGGGCAACCCCATGACCATCAAGCTCAAGGGCAAAGTCGAACCCTACTTCAAAGAAGAAGCCTAAGCCGAAGCCCGATGCGACCCCGGCTGATACCGGTGCGTCCCCCGATGATGCAGCTTGTCGGTGGGAAGAATGGTCCCAGGCTCAAACGTAGGCCCAACCTTCAGCTTCCCGTAAAGCGGCCCAAAATCCTTATACGTCTCCTGAAACAACTGATCGAAGGAGTTGATGACAAAATAGCTCTCTTGAAAATCGTCGATCCGGTACTTCGTGCGCATCACGCGCTCAAGATCAAATCCGATCCGGTTAGGCGATCCATCCTCGACCGAGTACACGGACTCCGCGCTCGACGAGGCGATCCCCGAACCGAAGATCCGCAAACCCTCAGGCTTCGCGATCAACCCGAACTCAACGGTATACCAATAGAGCCGCGCCAAGTTCGTCAATGCCCCAAGCCCCTGCGCCCGCAAGCCACCCTTGCCGTACGCCTCCATGTAATCGGCAAACACCGGCAACGCGAGCATCGGCACATGACCGAACACGTCGTGAAAAACATCCGGCTCTTCGATATAATCCAACTGATCCGGCCGGCGAATAAACTGCCCCGCCGGAAAGCGCCGGTTGGCCAAGTGGTCGAAGAAAATTTCATCCGGCACCAGCGACGGCACCGCCACCACCCGCCAGCGCGTCAGTTTGTAGAGTTCGTCCGACAACCGCTCCATATCCGGAATCTGTTCGTCGCCGATCTTCAGCGCCTTGAGCCCGTGCAGAAACTCGTCGCAAGCCCGCCCCGGCAGAATCTTCTCCATCCGCCGGTAAAGCGTCCGCCACGTCGCGTGCTCCTCACGCGTATAGCGGTCCCAATGCTGATCAATGGTGAAGTCGGCGCGAATCTCCGGATGCCGCGCCCGGTGCTGCTCAATGGAGGGCATTTCTGCCACCTTGGTGTCGCGCCGGCGCCGGCAATGCGCTGCGGGCCGCGCGAAAGATTGATGTCTGAAGCCAATGTAGCAACCGCGACCGGCGTTCTCAACCGGCGCCGTTCAGCCCCGCAAAGCCTCGTCCACGGCGACCGCCAGCGCCTCTGCCATGACGGCAAAGCTTGCCGCGCCCTCGGCCGCCGTTGCGCGCTGCGGATAACCGAAATAAGCCTCAGGCCCGCCCGCTTCGTGAAACGTCTTCGCGCCCTTGGCGAACGCCTCGGTCAAGCTCGCCGGATTGTCGGCCAACGCGCGCCGCGCTGCCTCGTCGACCAAATCCGGCCGCGCAGCCATGACAAGGCTCGTCTCATACTGCCCCGCATGACACGCGCCTGACTGAAACTCGGCCGTCAAAGTCTGCGCCAACTTGCGCCGCGTGAAATCGGGGAAAGCCACCGGCAATCCCAGCGCGACAATCTCGTCCGCCGCCTCGCGAAGCATCGCCACATTCGCCGGATCGAAATGACTGTTGGCGAGCGCGAGACACGCAAACCCTTGAGCTTTCAAACCGCGCGCGATGTCGATCAACAAAGCCTTCGCCGTCGCCGTTCCGATCGTGATCGTCCCCGGAAATGCCTCGGCATAATTCGCCGGCGCATAGGCCAGCGCCGGCAGCACCGTCGCCGCATACCCGCGCTCGGCGAGCAAGGGCAGGGCATGCGCCGCCATCCCCTCGCTGATCAGCACATCCGTGTTGAGCGGCAGATGCGGTCCATGCGCCTCGGTCGCGCCGCACGGCAGAATGGCGACGACGGGTTTGCCCGCCTTCAGCGCATCGCGCACCGCGGTCCAAGCGTTGTCGCCGAAAGCAGGCTTCATCCGTGTTCCGCCTTCAGCTTCTTGCGATCGACCTTGTCGCGATCATTGCGGGGCAGAGGTTTGTCGACGAACCTCACCCAATGCGGCGCCTTGTACCGCGCGAGCTTGACCTTGGCGAACGCGATCAGGTCGGCCTCGCTCGCCGCGCGCTCCGTCTTCAGAACGACAACGGCAAGCGGCTTCTCAAGCCCCGCATCGTCGCGCCGCCCGACCACACAGCACTCGCGCACCGCCTCATGCTGCATCAGACAATTCTCGACCTCCAGAGGGCTCACATAAATGCCGCCGCTCTTGATCAAATCGTCGCCGCGTCCCTCATAGTGCCAATAGCCGTCGGAATCCTGCCGGAATTTATCGCCGCTGACGATCCAGCCGCCGCGCAGATGTTCCTTCGATTTCTCATAGGCGCCGTGATAGTGCGTCGCCGCAGAATCCCCCTTGAGCCACAGCGTCCCCACATCGCCCTGCGAAACGGCAGCGCCGTCATCATCGACGAGTTTCGCCTCATACCCCGGCACCAGCTTGCCCAGACTCCCCGGCCGAATGTCGCCCGGCCGGTTGCTGATATAGATGTGAAAACTTTCTGCGCTGCCGATCCCATCGATGATCGGCACGCCGAACGCGCGGTCCCAGCGCTCGTGCAGCTCGCGCGGCAACGCCTCTCCGGCGCTCCACATAAAGCGCACGCTCGACAGATCGCGCCGCGCACCGTCCGGCGCCTGCAGCATCTTGTTGATCAACGTCGGCACGCTCGTGAACACCGTCGGCTTGTGCTTTGCGATCAGTTCGAACAGCAACTCCGGCGTCGGTTGCTCACGGAACAAAACGGTCGTCCCGCCGACGGCGAACGGAAACATCACATTCGTGCCCGTCGCATACCCGAAGAACAACCGCGGCCCTGAAATCGTGACGTCGCTCTCGCGCATACCGATGAAGCGCTTGGCATAGACCTCGGTGTTGAACGGGAAATGAAAGTGGCAATGCACCGCCCCCTTGCTTTGCCCCGTCGTGCCGCTGGTGAAAAGCCAAACGGCAGGATCGTCCTTGCGCGTCGGCCACGGCTCGGCACCGGCCTTCGGCTCGCGTAACATCCAAGCATCGAACGACGGATGACCGCCGGTGTCGCGAGCCGCCGCGATGACATTGTCGCGTCCGCAATGACGCGTATTGGCGAGCGCGGCATCGAACGCCGGCAAACTCTGCTCGTCGACGAAGGCAAACTGCGGCTTCACATATTCCAAGTAATACGAGTAATCGGCTGCAGGCAGCAGCGGGTTGATCTGCGTAACGACCGCCCCCGCCTTGATCGCGCCGAACCACGCATAAACAAACTCCGGCCGGTCTGCCATGCACACGAGCACGCGCTGCTCCGGCAACAAGCCGTCGCCGACGAGATTGCGCGCAACGCGCATGACGTTCTCGGCGACCTCGGCATAGGTGATCGCGCGGCCTTCGAAATGGATGGCTACTTTCGCTCCGCGCCCCGCCTCGATATTCGAGAAGACAAAATAGTCCGCCATGTTGAACGCGTCAGGAAACGTCGGCGGCTGATACGTCATCTCGCTCACCTCAAGCCACCTCGCCGCCGGCGACGGGCAATGCAATTCCGTTGACGGCAGTCGCCTCGTCGGACGCCAGCCACAGCACTGCGGAGGCAACTTCATCCGGTCGCACCAATCGTCCTTGCGGGTTTGTCGCGGTGAATGTCGAAAGAGCGTCGGCCTCCGAGCGGTTCGAAGCCTTGCTGATCGTCTTCACGGCGGAGGAAACGATGTCTGTATCGGTGAACCCCGGGCACACCGCATTGACGGTGATACCGCTCTTCGCAACCTCCAGCGCCAACGCTTTTGTCAGTCCGACAACCGCATGCTTGGCCGCGACATACGCACTGACATAGCGATAGCCGACGAGCCCCGCCGTGCTGGCCACATTGACGATCCGCCCCCAGCGCGCAGTCTTCATGTCGGGCAGCACCGCCTGCGTGCAATGCACCGCGCCCATCAGATTAAGGTCGAGCGTGTGCCGCCATGCATCGACGCTGGTCTTCTCGAACGGCGCGGACGTAACGCCGCCGGCATTGTTGACGAGCAATTGGATCGGCCCCAACGCACCCGCGGCACGGCGAATGGCGGTCGTCACCGCCTCCACATCTGTGACGTCGATCGGCTCAGCATGAGCGCCGGGCAACCCGCGCGCCGCCGCATCGAGCCTGTCCCGGCCGCGTCCAGCGATGGTCACGCGCCAGCCCGCGCCGGTCAGGGCCGTTGCGATGGCAAGGCCGATGCCGCTGCCGCCGCCGGTGACGAACGCATGTCTGCCGCCTTGCGCCACGAGCCCTTCTCCTTTGCGCCGGAAAGTAGTTTAAGCTGCGCCGTCAGAGCAACAACCGTACACCGCATCTCGCGCATGCACACCGCGCAGGAGAGCCGACTTATGAACCCAGCGACCTTCGCGCCGACGCACTTCCTGTGGGAATTCGCCGATGGCGTCGCCACGATCACGCTGAACCGCCCGGACCGAAAGAACCCGCTGACCTTCGAGTCCTACGCCGAATTGCGCGACACATTCCGCAACCTCGTCTACGCGCCCGCCGTCAAGGCGATCGTGATGCGCGGGGCAGGGGGGAATTTCTGCTCCGGCGGCGACGTCCACGAAATCATCGGCCCCTTGGTCCAGATGGACATGCCGGATCTGCTGAAGTTCACGCGCATGACCGGCGACCTCGTAAAAGCGATGCGCGCAGCGCCCCAACCGATCATCGCCGCCATCAACGGCGTCTGCGCCGGCGCGGGCGCGATCATCGCAATGTCTTCCGACATTCGCCTCGCCTCACCCGAAGCCAAGGTCGCGTTCCTCTTCAACCGCGTCGGCCTCGCTGGTTGCGACATGGGCGCGTGTGCGATGCTGCCGCGCATCATCGGCCAAGGCCGCGCCTCCGAACTTCTCTACTACGGCCGCAACATGACGGCGGAGGAGGGCGAGCGCTGGGGCTTCTTCAACAAGATCGTCGCCGCGACGGAGTTGGAGAAGGAAGCGCATGCCTGGGCCGCGCGCCTGGTCGCCGGCCCTGCCTTCGCCAACGCGATGACCAAGAACATGCTCCATCAGGAGTGGAGCATGAGCCTCGACATGGCCATCGAAGCCGAAGCGCAGGCCCAGGCGATCTGCATGCAGACAAAGGATTTCGAACGCGCCTACAAAGCGTTCGCCGCCAAACAACAACCCGTCTTCGAAGGCAACTGACCCATGCGCATCCTACAGCCCCATGGTTGGCCGCGTCCGCGCGGCTACTCGAACGGCATCGAAGCTGAAGGAAAGTTGGTCTTCGTCGCCGGCCAAATCGGCTGGAACACCGAAGGCAAGTTCGAAGCGAAATCGTTCGGCGAACAATTCCGCCAAACGCTGATCAACACGCTCGCCGTCCTGCGCGAAGGCGGCGCAAGCCCCGAACACATCACGCGCATGACCTGGTTCATCACCAGCCGCGACGAATACGAGGCCTCGCTCGCACAACTTGGCGCGGCGTGGAAAGAACTGATCGGCCCGAACTATCCCGCCATGTCGGTCATCATCGTCGCGGGCCTCGTCGAGCGCGAAGCCATGATCGAAATCGAAACCACCGCCGTCATCCCGCACCCCATTCTCCACCACGACGCCCGGCGCCACCCGTGAAGATAGCAATCGTCGGCGGCGGTCCGGGCGGACTCTATCTCGCGCTTCTCACCAAGAAGGCGCGCCCCGCCTGGCAAATCGACGTCTACGAACAGAACTGCGCCGACGACACCTTCGGCTTCGGCGTCGTCTTCTCCGACGAAACGCTGGAAGAATTCCTCAGCCGCGACGCGGAGTCCTACGCCGAGATCAGCGAAGCCTTCGCCTACTGGGACGACATCGTCATCCGCTACAAGGGCCGCGAGATCCGCTGCGGCGGCAACGGCTTCGCCGGCTGCTCCCGCCTCGCACTGCTCAAAATCCTCCAACGACGCTGCAAAGACGTCGGCGTCGCGGTCCATTATCAAACGCCGGTCGTAGACCTCGCACGCTTCGCCGATTGCGACGTCATCGTCGCCGCCGACGGCATCAACAGCCGCATCCGCGAAACGCACAAGGATCACTTCAAACCCGCCATCGAACTCAAGACGAACAAGTTCGCCTGGCTCGGTTCAACGCGCCCCCTCGACGGCTTCACCTTCTTCTTCAAGGGAACCGAACACGGCCTCATCTGCGCGCACACCTACCAGTACGAACCCGGCGCATCCACGTGGGTGATGGAGATGAACCCGCAGGTCTGGACAGCCTTCGGTTTCGACAAGCTGAACGAAGACGAAAGCGCTAGTCTCCTCGAGAAAATCTTCGCCGCCGAACTCGAAGGCCACAAGCTCATCACCAACCGCTCGCTCTGGCGCAACTTCCCGCGCATCATGTGCGAGACCTGGTGGCACAAGAACATCGTCCTCCTCGGCGACGCGCAGGCGACGGCGCACTTCTCGATCGGCTCCGGCACCAAACTCGCGATGGAGTCCGCCATCGCTCTTTCCGATGCGCTCGTCGAACACGCCGAAACATCCGTCGAGAAAGCCTTTCGCGCTTACGACAATGCGCGCCGCACCGAAATCCAAATCACCCAACACAACGCCGAAGTCAGCCTCGCCTGGTTCGAACACATGGAACGCTCGAACGACATGAAGCCCATGCAGTTCGCCATGGTCGTTATGTGCCGCGCCAAGAGCATCACCTGGGACAACCTCCTCGTCCGGGACGAAGCCTTCGTGAAGGCCTTCGAAGATGAATGGTACCAGACCTATTTCGAAGACACTGGCATCGACTGCCGCAAGTCCCGCCCGACACCGATGTTCACGCCGCTTAAACTCCGCGACCTGACGATCCCAAACCGCGTCGTCGTCTCACCCATGGCGCAGTACAGCGCGAAGAATGGCCTACCGAACGACTGGCACTTCGTCCACTACACCTCGCGCGCGCTGGGCGGCGCGGGCCTCGTCTACGTCGAGATGACTTGCCCATCACCCGACGCACGCATCTCGCTCGGCTGCACCGGCCTCTGGAACGACGAACAAGAACGCGAGTTCAAACGCATCGTCGACTTCGTCCACGCCAACACGGCCACGAAGATCTGCATGCAACTCGGCCACGCCGGCCGCAAAGGCTCAACCCAACTCGGCTGGGAAAAAGAGAACACGCCCATCGCGAACGCTAAAGAAAACTGGCCGCTCTACTCGGCCTCGGCATTGCCTTACGTCGAAGGCGTGAACCAACTGCCCGCCGAACTCGACCGCGCCGCGATGGAGCGCATCAAGTCAGAATTCGCCGCCGCGGCCCGCCGCGCCGACCGCGCCGGCTTCGACATGCTCGAACTCCACTGCGCGCACGGGTACCTCTTCGCAAGCTTCCTCTCGCCGCTCACGAACAGGCGCACGGACGAATACGGCGGCCCAATCGAAAACCGCACCCGCTACCCGCTGGAAGTCTTCAAAGCGATGCGCGACGCCTGGCCGCCCGCAAAGCCGATGTCGATCCGCATCTCGGCCAGCGACTGGGCCCCCGGCGGCATCACCGAAGCCGACACCATCGCCATCGCCGACGCCTTCGCCGAAGCAGGCTGCGACCTCATCAGCACTTCATCCGGCCAAACCGTCGCCGACCAAAAACCCACCTACGGCCGCATGTACCAAGTCCCCTTCGCCGAGACGATTCGCAACGTCACGCGCGTGAAGACAATGGCCGTCGGCGCGATCACAGAGCCCGCGCAGGTTAACACGATCATCGCCTGCCGCCGCGCCGACCTTGTCGCGCTCGCCCGCCCACACCTCGTCGACCCCTATTTCACGCGCCACGCCGCCGCCTGGTACGGCGTTGATATTGATACGCCGTCGCAATACTTGTCGGGCGCGTCTCAATCCCGTCGCGAGTCGGAACGCGCACGGCAAAAGCAGGTTGAGCTTCAGAAAAAGGCCAAGCCGCGCCACAATGCGCGCTAAGTGATCTTGTAGGCTGAAGCAGATCTGGCTTGCGCCGGCGAGCGTCAGGGAACGAGTACGGCAGCACCTGTCAACCGACCGGCGCGCAAATCTGAGAGCGCCTCGTTCGCACGATCGAGGGGATAGGTTGTCGTTTTCACACGCAAGCTGACCGTTGGTGCGAGCGCTAGGAATTCGCGCGCATCCGCCCGCGTGAGATTGGCAACCGAACAAAGCTCCCGCTCCTCCCAAAGTAGCCGATAAGGCATTTGGGGAATGTCGGACATGTGAATGCCGCCGCAAATCACGCGACCACCCTTCTTCACGTTCCGCAGGGCAGCCGGCACGAGCGACCCGACCGGCGCGAAGATAATGGCGGCATCCAGCATTTCAGGGGACGCCTCATCGGAGCCGCCCGCCCAGACGCAGCCGACGTCTCTTGCCAGAGCCTGCGCGGCATGGTCACCCGGGCTTGTGAAGGCATGGACATGGCGCCCGTGCCCGACCGCCACCTGAGCGATCAAATGCGCCGCGGCCCCAAAGCCGTAGAGACCCAGCACGTGACCGCGGCCCGCCTTCTTGAAGCAGCGCCAGCCGATGAGGCCCGCACACAACAAGGGCGCTGCGGTGACATCGCTCAGCTCCGGCGGAAGGCGGAAGGCAAATCGCGCGTCCGCGACCGCGTGCGTCGCGAATCCGCCGTCGCGTGTATAGCCCGTGAAAATGGGCCGGTCGCACAGGTTCTCTTGCCCCGCCGTGCAATAGCTGCAGGACCCGCACGTTCCACCGAGCCAGGGGATTCCGACGCGGTCGCCGGGAGCGAATTCGGTGACGCCGTCTCCGCGCGCAATCACGTGTCCGACGATTTCATGGCCGGGAACAAGCGGGAGCGTTGGATTGGGCAACTCCCCGTCAACGACGTGGAGATCTGTCCGGCACACGGCGCAGGCGGCAACAGCCACCACGATCTCGTGACTGCGCGGTTGAGGAACAGAACGCTCTTCCATGCGCAAAGCCGTTTTCGGCGAATGCAGCACCATGGCGCGCATGGATGGCGGCATGCGGCCCTCTACGTCAGACGTTCGGGTTTGACGGTTCTGGCTCCCGCCACCGCCGCAACGTACCCTTCGACGAGGCTTGCCAGCCCGACCCAGTCCGTCAACTCCAGATCCCGGCTTGTGCTGATTCCTTTCTCGCGCGCGATAAGCTTCATGCCCCAGCGCTTGAAAAAATCGTACTGCGTGTAGCGAAAGGCGCCGACGACATGGTGCACTTCACCGGGCTTCCATGACGTTGCCGTCAGGAAACGCTGCACGCAACTCTCCATCCCCTTTCGGTCCTCTGGGTCCTTGCTTGCAGCGGCAAGGGACACGGACAGGAACGCGGTGCGCATGCCGTTGAGCGTGTCGTGATACCTGCGCACGAAGTCCTCCACCGCAGCCTGATAGAACCCAAGGTGCAGCGATGCCGCGATGATGACGCCGTCGAAGTCGCGCAGCTTGAGACGACCGACCTCGTCATTCGTGGCGTCCATGATGGTCGTGGTGTGTCCGTGAGTTCGGACCTGCTCGCCGACGAAATCCGCGATCTTCCGTGTCTGTCCTTCGGTCGTGCCGTACAGAATGAGAAAATTCATCTTCAACCTATCGCCTAAATGAAACTATGCGCGCGCAACCAAGGTATCGCACCGCAATCCGCTCAAGAGGACCTCAGCCATACTGCCCAAGAACAGTTTCGAGACACCGGTTCGAGCATGCGTGCCGATGACCAGAAGATCCGGCTCTAACGCTTCAATTTCCCCTTGTAAGCTATCCCGCGTTACGCCGTTCCGGATAAGGACCTTGGGTCCCGCGGCGTCGCCGGGCGGGGGGCGATGGGCTGCGGCGCAAGCTGTCCCTACCATCTCAACGATGCCGCGTTTGACTTCCTCCTTGTGCCGCCGTGCGCCAGACCCACCAGCCGGGGCGTCATCAATATGCAGAATCGAAAACCGCGCCTGGGGGAATAGTCGCAGTGCAGACGCCAAAGCCAGGCTCGACGGCTTGCCCAGATCCACCGCGGCGACAATCGATGCGTACGCGCGACGCGGTCGAGTCTTGACCGTGAGCACCGGGCAGGGCGCGGCCCTCACAACGCGGTCGACCGTTGTTCCGCGGAATACCGCGGAAAGCTTTCTGTAGTCCGGCGCTCCCAAAACGATCAAATTCGCCCGTGCCGCCTTCGCCCTTTCGACAATCGCCACGTCGGGATCGCCGCTCGCGACTTGCGCAACGATTTTGAGCGGCTGGTCAGTGGCCTCGCGTATTTCGGTCTCTAGGTGCGCCTTCGCCTCGCGCAGCTCCTGCTTCACAAACCGAGGGAGAAGGAGGCTGGTGTCGATCGCGTGAAAGACCCGCAGTTCCGCATGCTGCGCCTGCGCGAGCTGCACAGCACGGTCAAAGGCACGATCGGACAAAGCTGTCAAATCCGTCGCAAGGAAAATGCGGTCCAACCGGTCCACCTTTCAGGCGCCCTTCGCGCTCAGTTGCGCCGTCGCTCGTCCGTGAACAACTTCCAGCTGGATGAACGCGTTATCCGCCAGCAATTCAAAATAGTGTCCTTTGGCGGTCTCGTATTGACTTCGATCAAACTTTGCCCGGCATCACAAGCAGGACGACGGTGAAGTAGACAACGAGGCTTAGGACGTCCTGGATAACGGTTGCGACTGGTCCACTGCCGAACGCGGGGTCGTAGCCCATGCGCGACAATAGCCATGGCAAGAGCAGGCCGATGCTCGTGGCGGCGCCTCCCGCCGCGACGATGCTGACAGATACAGCGAAGGCAAGGCGGCTGCTCCCGGACCAAGCCGCAATCGCAGGCGCAGCGATGGCGGCAAGAATCAAACCGATCAACAACCCCGCCGACAATTCGCGAATGAGGATTGAGCCGAGCGGCGCGTGCGATAACGACAAGCCCCTCACGGCGACGGCCTCGGTTTGTGTGCCAATCGCGTCGGCAAGATAAACGATGCCGGGAACGAAGAATGCGATCTGGAGGTTGGCAGACAAGGTCGTCTCGAACCCGGCCATAATGAACGCAGCCAGTGCGGAACCGGCGAGTCCGACCATCAACCAGGGAAGCCGATCCCGAACGCGACGCCACGGTGACAATTCTAGGGCATGGGCGGCATAGTTCTGTTGGTGGACGATGCCCGCGAGTTTGTGCATGTCTTCGACATGTTCTTGGCGGGCGACGGCAATGATTGTCTGCGGCGTTACAATGCCGATGAGACGCCCCGCCGCGTCGATCACCGGCATTTCGCTCAGGTTGTTGTCAGCGGCGAGCGCTGCGACGTGCTCTTGATCCATGTCGGCGGTCGCAACGGCTGCAAGCGGGTTCGATAGGGGCCCAAGGCATGCCTCGCGCGGCGCGCCAACCAGCGTGGCGATGGGAATGCTCCCGATCGCAATGTCGGACTGATCTGCGACGTAGACGTGCGAGCCGCCTTTGAAGCCGGTGGCCAGGAATTGAGCGGCGGTCCCAACCGTGTCCGCGTCTCTAAAGACGCGCCCACCCGGCGACATAATCGCCGCCGCGGTTTGGTTCGCAGGCGTTCTCGCACGTGCACGTTTGCTCATCGCACCAGCTTTAGCCCGCGCACGCTGAACGATTGCCGTCCGTCGCCGCTTCGTGATCCAGCAGCATCTCGCTCATGAGGTCGCGGCACCGAGCCCATTCTTTGACGTCTCCCAGATACCGCACAGCCATCCAGCTGATGCGCGCGCGGATCAAGTTACGCCTGTGTGACAGGCGGTTCTTGCGCTAGATCAAACGAGCGAAATGTCTCGAATAGGACATATGCGGTCCGGAAATCGGCTTGATGTGGCTCAACAACGGTGCGTCCGCGCTGGGCTAGAAGGTTCCAGCGAAACGCTCGTGCTCAAGTCCATGCCGCGCGCAGGTTTCGTTGATTTCTGCCTGATCCGCCGCATCAACGGAGAACGCCATGCAGGTGCCAGTGCAAATCGCCCTCTCGAAAGTGCCGCAACCTACACTGGCCCGGGCGGAAGTTCTCAAAGCCGCTGGCGCGTTGGAGCGATTTCACGCTCGTATCACGTCGTGCCGCGTCGCGGTCAGCGGCCCGGACACGCGGCACCGTCAGGGCGGAGTCTTCGACGTGCACATTCGGCTGCGTGTGCCGGGCCACACCGACATCGAAGTGACGAACCGAGCGCAAGGGCGTCCGGAACAGGAGCATCTCACAGTGGCGTTGCGCAACGCGTTTGCACAAGCGCGGCGTCAGCTTCAGGACGTTGCGCGCGAGAAGCGCGGCGACGTCAAGGCGCGTGTTCGCCGCGCGCCGATCGAATAGCGCGATGTGCATTCCGTTGGCGCATTTCGAATAGGCCCGCGGGGCGCGCCTGGCCAAGATCGCTCCGGCTCGCTGCCGTTGGGGCAATCCTGAAGGAGTCGTCCGAGCGTATGCGCCTTCGCGGAGCCATGTTCGTTGCTGAAGCGCATCCGTCTGGTCATTGGCCGACGCTCACAGCATATTAGCCGCGTGGATCAATCGCACGACAAACACCTGATACGCGGTCTCTCTCGCGCGGAAGCTGCGCTGCGGCTTGCACAGTTCGGGCCAAACGAACTGCCCGGCAGCAAGCGGCGCAGCGTTCTGCGCGTGGCACTCGGCGTTCTGATGGAGCCGATGTTCCTGCTGCTCGCCGCCGCCGCCGGCATCTATCTCGTGGTGGGCGATATCGGCGAGGGATTGTTTCTAACGGCGTTCGCCGCGCTGACGATCGCGCTTGTCGTTGTACAGCAAAGGCGCAGCGAGCGCGCGCTCGACGCGCTGCGTGCGATGGCTGCGCCGACGGCGCGAGTAGCTCGCGAAGGCGTGACACAGAGTATCCCGGCGCGCGAGGTCGTTCCGGGAGACCTTCTTCTGTTCGCGGAAGGCGAGCGCATCGCCGCGGATGGCGTGATGCGACGGGGACAGGGCGCACACGTCGACGAATCGCTTCTCACCGGTGAGTCGGCGCCGGTGCGCAAATCGCCGTACCTCGGTGAGGGCGTCCCGCCGGCTGCCGATCCTGGCGGCGACGACCGACCGTTCGTCTACGCCGGCACGTTGACGACACGCGGGCACGGTGTGGCGGAAGTCCTGACGACGGGCGCTGCGACGCGAGCCGGCAGGATCGGCGTCTCGCTCGCGTCGATTGAGACGTCGTCGACGCCTCTGGAACGATCGGTCGCGCGGCTCATCCGGGGTTTCGGCCTCTTCGCGCTGTTCGTGAGTGCCACGATCGCTCTGTACTACGGCCTGGTGAAGCACGACTGGCTGCAAGGGACACTCTCGGCTATCGCCCTCGCCATGGCGATGCTGCCGGAAGAATTTCCCATGGTGTTGATGGTGTTTGTGGCGCTCGGGGCTTGGCGCTTGGCGCAATTGAAGGTCCTGGCCCGCCGTCCGGTTGTGGTGGAGACGCTTGGAGCCGCGACCGTGCTCTGCGTCGACAAGACTGGCACGCTGACCGAAAATCGCATGCGCATCCGGACGCTGGTCGCCGGCGGCATCCAAGAGAGCGTTCCACCCGGCGCAGGCGCTCTGCCCGAAAGCCATCACCGTTTGGTGGAATATGCTCTGCTCGCTTCGCATACGTCGGTGTTCGATCCGATGGATCGGGCGGTTTCGGAGCTCGCGCGCGCCACGTTAAGCGGCACGGAGCACCTGCACGGAAACTGGACGCTCGCGCAGGAATACGAACTGACGCCGGGATTCCTGGCGATGTCACACGCCTGGCGCGCCGAGGACGGCGCATATGTCGTCGCGGCGAAGGGCGCACCGGAGGCCATCATCGATCTTTGCCACCTGGCCGATGCCGAGTCAGCGCCAATTCTCGATGCGGTGGAGCGGCTCGCGAAGGCGGGAGAGCGCGTCCTCGCCGTGGCGGCCGGCCGTTCGACCGCGAGCGCGTTGCCGGCCGAACAGCACGACTTCGACTTCGAGTTCTTGGGCTTGACCGGCTTCGTAGATCCGTTGCGCGTTACGGCCCATGATGCGGTGGAGGAGGCGCGCCGCGCGGGCATCAGGGTCATGATGCTGACGGGCGATTACCCGGCAACCGCCGCCGCCATCGCGCACGAAGCCGGCATCGATCTTCAAGGTGGCGTGCTGTCGGGCGCCGACATTGCCGCGATGGATGACGGGACGCTGCGCAAAGCCGTCGGTGCCACGCAGGTCTTCGCGCGCATTCTGCCCGAACAAAAGCTGCGCTTGGTGCAGGCGCTAAAGGCGAATGGCGAGTTCGTCGCTATGACGGGCGACGGGGTGAACGATGCCCCGGCGCTCAAGGCCGCCGACGTCGGTATTGCCATGGGCGCACGCGGGAGCGACGTCGCCCGCGAGGCAGCGTCGATTGTGCTGCTCGACGAAGACCTCGGGCGTATCGTCAGCGCGGTTCGCATGGGGCGGCGCATCTTCGAGAACCTGCGCAAGGTCATGATCTATATCGCCGCGATGCATGTACCGATTGCCGGCCTGGCGCTGCTGCCGATTGTCTTCGGCTTGCCGCCATTGCTGCTGCCCATGCACATCGCCTTGATCGAGATGGTCATCGACCCCGCGTGCTCCGTCGTGTTCGAACGAACGCCGGAAGAGCCCGACATTATGCGTCACGGCCCGCGGCCTGCATCGCAGGCCATCATGGGCAAGCCCCAACTGGCGCTGGCGCTAGTCCAAGGCCTGTCGCTGCTCATCGGGACGCTCGCGATCTACTGGGTCGCCCTCAACCAAAGTCTTCCGGTGGATCAAGCCCGAGCATTGACGTTTCTTGCACTGACAGCCGGCAATTTGACTCTCGTGCGCGTCAACTCAACGCTCGGTAGCGCGTTTCGCGGCCTATTCCATCCTGGCCACGCGGCGTTTTGGATCATGGTCGCTCTGGTCACGTTAGGCATGACGCTGGCACTTGCCGTTCCGGCGTTTCGCGCGCTGCTGCACTTCGACGTTCCGCCGGCCTGGCATATCGTTGCGGCGACCACGGCGGGCGTGGCCTCCGCCGGGTGGTTCGATTTGCTGAAACCCCTGGCAAGCGTGCGGCGTGCCTTTGGGATGCAGACAAGCAAGTCTGCATGACGTCGGCGGTGAAATCACGCGTCGTGGTCGCCGCGGGTCAGCAGACGCTCGATCTCGTGGACGGGATGCTTTGTGAGATCCTTGTTCACTTCGCCGATGATCTTGGCGAGCAGCGACTGCGAGAACGACTGACGCAGGTCGGCGAGCGTTCTCGGCGGCGCAACGACAAGCAGGGCCGAAATATCGCCCGCCGTATTGCGCGCGTCGAGCATATGGGCGACGTGCTGGGCAAAACGGTGCTCGGCAATGTCGTGCCAGTCGGTTTGCTCGACGCTGCTGCGCCGTCCCGCTAAGTGCTCGGAGCGTCCGGGCCGGTCGGTGCCTGTTGCAGCCGTGGCGGGATTTGCAGCATCTTTGAAGACGTCTTCGCGTTTGAGATTAGGAAAGGCCGCGTCGCCTTCGTTGCGGAGCACGAGCGCTTTACGACCGTCGCCCACAAGCACCCACGCATTATGCGGGAGCGAAAATCTACTCATGTCGTTGATCCCTTTTTCGAACAGCGATTCCAGTAGTTCACGTAGGCCACCACGACCTTGATGTGGGTCAAGTACGGTCGCTTTCCGGCCGCGCGCGGCACGAGGGAGAGTACGAACCACTGGGCGAACTCAGTCTCCTGCGATCGCAACGGCGCCCTCGTGCGCAGCGCCGTATTGCAGCGCGTACGCGAGTTCACCCGGCGATTCGGCGTGCACAGTGAACAGGGGCTGATCCTTACCGACGCGATCGCCGACCCGGACATGGAGGTCGAGCCCTGCGGCGGGAGCACGCGGTGCGCCCGCGAGCTTGGCGATGCGCGCCAGCCTGCGATTGTCCATGCGCGTGACGCGTCCTGCGGTCGGAGCCAAGAACACGTGCTGATGCGGCGCTGTCGGCGGCGACCGCATACCGCCTTGTGCTTCACAGATGGCCTCAAGTTTCCGCAAAGCAGCACCGCCCTCCAAGAGCGCCCGCGCTTGTGCGGCTCCAAGACCGGGTGTCGCATGGCCGCCCATTTCTAAAATATGGCCGGCAAGCGTAATAGCGCGCTCGGCCAAGTCCTGCGGCGCGTGCAATTCGCGGCGCAACACGGCCAGCAAGTCGCGCGCCTCGAGCGCCGGTCCGATGCCCCGGCCGATCGGTTGCGTGCCATCGGTCAGAACGATTTTGACCGAAAGGCCCAACGCAGCGCCCGCGTCGGTCAGGCGCGTGGCGAGGGATTGAGCGCTTGCGGCGCTTCGAACCTTTGCCGTGGGGCCGACGGGAATGTCGATCAGTGCATGGGTTGCACCCGCAGCCACCTTCTTCGACAGAACCGATGCCGTCAGTTGGCCGTCGCTGTCGAAGTCGAGCGGCCGCTCGACGTGAATGAGGATGTCGTCGGCCGGGCTGATGCCCATGCCGCCGCCCCAGACCACGCATCCACCTTCGCGTTCCACCACGCGCCTCATGTCAGGCAGGCTAAGCACAACCGGGGCAATGACCTCCATCGTATCGGCGGTTCCAGCCGGAGACGTGATCGCCCGCGAGGATGTCTTGGGCATCGTGAGACCCGCCGCTGCGACGATCGCGACAACGATCGGCGTCGTGCGGTTGCCGGGCAGCCCGCCGATGCAATGCTTGTCGACGATCGGACGCGCGTGCCACGTCAGCTGTGCGCCCGCCGAGACCATGGCGCGCGTCAGTCCGATCGTCTCATCAAGCGACAGATGATCGCCGGCGCAAGCGGTAACGAACGACGCCATCTCGAGACCGGAATAGCGGCCCCCGACGACGTCGGCGATGATGTGATCGAAGTCGCGGGCTTCGAGGGTCTGCCCGTAGATCTTGGCGCGCACCTTCGAAAAGGACTCGACGGGGTCGGGGTGCGAAACATCGACGACGTTTCCCGGATGAGCGCCGAGAGCGTCCCATGCAGCGTCGGACAAGCCGGCTTCGTGTCTGTCGATCAGGTTCGTATGCACGACATTGAGCGTCGCGATAACCTCGCGCCCGTTGAGCGACAGGCGCACGCGCGCAAGCGCCGCGAAGCCCTCCGATCGACACACCTCGCAATCGGCATGCATGTACACAACCGGCTCTTGATAGGTGTCTATGCCGATGCGAACGACGCGCAAGCGATGATGGCGGCTGTCGGAGTCGATCTTGCTGGACATCTCAGGACTTTCGAGCGGATTCTGATTGCCCTCTGACTTGGATCAATTGCCCGCGCTCGCGCGACAGGCAGTATGCCGCACGTAGGCACGAGGGAAACTGGCGCTTTTGTGCGATCCCGCGCCTTGATACCGCGGCGCTGGCTGGCGCTTGATCTGGCTCAAGTTGGGGTCCGTCGTTCGAGATTAGCCTAAACGCTAATCTGGACGTCTCACCATGCAGCAGCTTGTACGAGTCGACCTCAAAACGGTCCTCGAAAAGAATCGCACCACTGACTGGGGCCGTTTCTTGCCACCGAGTTGGGTGTTGATTGCGCTCGGCGTGGTTCTCGTCGCCGTGCTCGCGTACTGGTATTTCGCCGGCACTGGCACGACTGAAATCACCTACACGACCCAGCCGATCGTGCGCGGCGATTTAGCGGTCAACGTTCGCGCGACGGGCACGATCGAACCCACGGATCAGGTCGACATTTCGAGCGAGCTCTCTGGCACCGTTCGCTCCGTCTATGTCGACTACAACGACACGGTAAAGAAGGGCCAGGTTCTGGCTGAACTCGACACCGAGACGTTGGACGCGCAAATCGCAAGCTCTCGCGCCACGCGGGGCGCACGCGAGGCGAAGGTGAGGGAACTGCAGGCGACCGTCTCAGAAACAAAAGCTGCCTATGACCGCGCGAAGACTCTGCGCGAACGGCAATTCCTCTCCGCCGCGGGGTTGGAGCAAGCGCGTGCCGCTTACGACCGCGCAGTAGCCTCGCTCGGTAGCGCGAGAGCCGACGTGCAAACAGCACAAGCCGATCTCAAGACCAAGCAAACCAATCTCGGCAAGGCGACGATCCGCTCGCCGATCAGCGGCATCGTACTCGACCGCAACGTCGAGCCTGGACAGACCGTCGCCTCGTCGCTGCAGGCGCCGGTTCTGTTTAAGCTCGCGCAGGACCTGAAGCGCATGCAGCTGGAAGTCGATATCGACGAGGCCGACGTGTCTCAGGTGCAGAAGGGCGACAACGCGACCTTCTGGGTCGAAGGCTTCCCGGAGAAGACGTTCCCGGCCCAGATTACGGCCGTGCGTTATTCATCGGAGACCGTCGCAGGCGTTGTGACCTATAAGGCGATCTTGACGATCGACAATTCCGAACTGTTGCTGCGGCCCGGCATGACCGCGACCGCCGACATCCGCGTCGAGGACGTGAAGGATGCGTTGCTTGTCCCAAATGCCGCGCTACGTTTCGAGCCGCCGACGGTGACGAGCGACAACCGTTCTTGGCTTCAACGCCTGATGCCGCGTGGCCCGGGGCAAAGAACCAGTCAGGCCAGCAAATCGCCCGGCACCGGAAAGTCCGTCTGGGTCCTCGTCAACAAGCAGGCGGTGGAGCGGCCGATCAAGACCGGCGTCAGCGACGGCACGAACACCGTCGTCACCGGCGGCGAGCTCAAGACCAGCGAAAGCGTCGTCGTCGACGCCGACACCGGCAGCTGAGCACCGACCGATGGGCGACGCCAATCCGAGCAATGCAACCACGCCGCTGATTGAATTTCGCGGCGTGACCAAAGTCTTCGGCGAAGGCGACGCGGCCGTGCGCGCGCTGGCCGGCGTCGACATGATCATCCGCCGCGGCGAATTCGTGGCCATCATGGGCCCCAGCGGCTCCGGCAAATCGACGGCAATGAACATCTTGGGCGGTCTCGATACGCCGACCGGGGGCGAATATTTCTTCGACGGCGTTTCGGTCGGTAAGCTCAGCCTCGACGATTGCGCGCTGCTCCGGCGTCACTTCCTGGGCTTCGTGTTTCAGGGCTACAATCTGCTCGCTCGCACGTCCGCGGTCGAGAATGTGGAGCTGCCTCTCGTCTATCGCGGCGTGCCGGTGGAGGAGCGCAGGCGCGCGGCGATGTCCGCGCTTGCCAAGGTGGGGCTTCAAGGCCGCGAGTATTTCGAGCCGGCCAAACTCTCCGGCGGCCAGCAGCAGCGCGTTGCGATCGCCCGCGCCATCGTCAGCGCGCCGGAGGTTCTGCTTGCCGACGAGCCCACCGGCAATCTCGACACCGCCAAGAGCCGCGAGATCATGGATCTGTTGACCGAACTGCGCCGCGCCGAAGGCATCACCATCATCATGGTGACGCACGAGCCAGACATGGCGAACTATGCCGACCGCATCATACGCTTCGTCGACGGCCTGATTGTGGCCGACGCCGCGCCGCGCGAGGCCGCCTGATGCTGCGCGAAGCGTTCAAGCTGGCCATCCGCACCATCAGGCGCAACGCGATGCGATCGTTTCTGACCGTGCTCGGCATCGTCATCGGCGTCGGCGCCGTTATCGGCATGGTGACGACGGGCCAGGGAACGACGGCCCAGGTGACGGCCGACATGGCCAAGCTCGGTACCAACCTGTTGATGGTGCGTACGGGCCGCGGCTTTGGACCGCCGACCGCGGCTTCGAAGAACTTCAGCCTCGACGACGTCAACGCGATGGAAGCGCAAATTCCGGGCGTCAGGATCGCGGTGCCGTCGGGTTCGCGAAACATGACGGCGATCTACGGCAACGAAAACTACAACACCAGCGTCACCGGCAGCGACAACCGCTTCTTCGACGCGCGGCAGTGGACGCTGGCCCAAGGGCGGTTCTTTCAGCCGGGTGAACTCAGTGCCGGCAGTGCCGTCTGCGTGATCGGCGAGACGGTGCGCAAGGCGATCTTCGGCAAAAGCAAACCGATCGGCGAAACGATCAGGCTTGAGAAACTGTCGTGCAACGTCGTCGGGCTGTTGGCGTCGAAGGGCGCTTCGACCGCAGGCCCCGATCAGGACGATATCGTCGTCATACCCCTGCGCATGTTTCAGCGCCGCGTCTCGGGAAATCGAGACGTCTCGAGCATGATCATCGTCGCGAAAGACGGCGTCTCGACGACCAAGGTGCAGCGCGACGTCCAGCGCCTCCTGCGCGAGCGGCGGCGCATCAAGCCGGGCGAGGACGACGACTTCGACGTCATGGACACGAAGCAAATGGCCTCGACCATGACGAGCGTGACGAGCACGCTCACCGGCCTCTTGAGCGCGGTCGCCGCCGTCAGCCTGCTCGTCGGCGGCATCGGCATCATGAACATCATGTTGGTGTCGGTGACGGAGCGCACGCGCGAGATCGGCATACGCCTCGCCATCGGCGCGCAGGCGCGGCAAGTGCTGCTGCAATTCCTGGTCGAGGCGGTGGTCCTGTCGCTATTCGGCGGCCTCGCGGGCATCGCCGCCGGGTTGGCCTTCGCCGCCTTCGCGACCTCAATGCTCGGCGTGCCCTACATCGTCGACGTGCCGACCGTCATCGTCGCCTTCGCTTTTTCGGCGCTCGTCGGCATCGTCTTCGGCTATTTCCCCGCCCAACGCGCATCGCGCCTCAACCCGATCGACGCGTTGCGCCATGAGTAACAAGGGTTAGATAACTTCGGCCGTCAGAGCCCACGCTCACGGGACAACGATAACAGGGCAGGGCGCGAGGCTTGCGAGCTTCTGTGACACGCTGCCCAAGAGCAGACCCGCAAGCCGTCCGCGTCCCCGTCTCCCGACAACGATGACGTCCGCCCTTCGCGCCGCCGCCGCTTTTAGAATTGCCTCGGTCGGATCCCCGACTTCGCTTTGAACGTGAAGCTGAACGATGCCCGCCTTCGTCGCGCGCTCGCGCGCACGGAACAGCAGTCCTTGCGCGGCGACCTCGGCCACGTCGCCGGGGCCAACGTGCTCCACGGTCTCGAATGCTTCGGCGGCGTCTGCCGGAATACCGTCTTGGACCGTCACAATGATCAGTTCTGCCGCCAGCTCACTCGCTAATGTTGCAGCGGCATCGACAGCACGATCACCGCCAGTCGATCCGTCCGTCGCAACCAAAATCCGTTTCATGTTCGTGGCCTTTCTCGATCGCGTTGGTGCCGTTCGCCGTCGCGCTTGATATAGCGCCTCTTTATCGCAGCCCACGCAACGCGATGCGCGGTTTCCGCTAGTCGCGAGCGGCTCTTGGACCGCGTGTGCAGCACCTGCGCCGAAGAAATCGCCGTGTTTTGCGCGAGGCACGGAACTCACGCCTGCGTGACCTCCCCCGCTGTGGCGATCGTTAACCGCGTATTGGCCTGTTGCCGTACGCATCCGGGAAATGAAGAATGCGGTGATGACGTCGCCTCTATTCCACATTGACGCTGAAAGCGACCTTGGCCTGCGCGATCAGCTGCGTCAGAAGCTGGTCAGCGCCATCCTGAGCGGCACGTTTCAGCCCGGCGAACGCCTTCCGTCGTCGCGCAAACTGGCCGAGCAGCTGGGCGTCGCGCGCAACACCGTAACGCTCGCCTACCAGCAGCTCGTCGACGAAGGCTATCTGATCGCCCGCGAACGCAGCGGCCTCTACGTCAATGAAGCGCTGGTCAAAGGCCGCGCGGACTTCGCCCGTGTCGCCGGCCGCGCCGAAGCCGCCAAGTCGACGGTCTGGCGCAACCGCGTGAAGTCGGCGCCGCCCGCCGTGCGCCGCTTCCGCTTTCCGCCCAACTGGCAAAGCTACCCGTTCCCCTTCGTCGACGGCCGCTTCGACCGCTCGTTGTTCCCCGCCGCCGAATGGCGCGAGGCCAACCGCCTGGCGCTGGGTTTGCGCGAAATCCACCAATGGTCCACCGACAGCGGTGAATCCGACGACCGCATGCTGATCGAAGAAATCCGCACCAAGATCCTCCCGCGCCGCGGCATCCAGGCAAGCCCCGACGAAATCCTCGTGACGGTGGGCGCTCAACACGCGCTTCATCTCCTGATCGAACTTCTGACCGACGCAACGACGCCATGCGCTGTTGAAGAGCCGGGATCCCCCGACATGCGCGAACTGTTGCTGCGCCGCGGCGTTCCGGTCGTGTCGCAACAGGTCGATCAGGAAGGCATGGTGGTCGACGGAGCGCTCGACCGCTGCGCGATCGTCCACGTAACGCCCAGCCATCAGCGTCCCACCGGCGCGGTGATGTCGGTTGCGCGCCGCAAAGCGCTGCTCGCGAAAGCCGACACGCATGATTTCGTCATCATCGAGGACGACTACGAATTCGACGTCAACGCCGACGACGCACCGATCCCCGCTTTGCGCAGCATCGATGCCGGCAACCGCGTCGTCTATGTCGCGAGCCTCTCGAAGGTCTTGGCGCCAAGCCTGCGCCTAGGCTTTATGGTCGCCCCGCCCGAAATTATCGCCGAGGCGCGCCGCCTGCGCCAACTGACGACGCGCAACCCTCCGCTCAACAATCAGCGCACCGCCGCACTATTCCTCTCGCTCGGCCACTACAACTCGACGGTGGTGCGCACCAACCGCGTCTTCCACGACCGCCTGATCGCGCTCCGCGACGCGCTCAACCACTATCTGCCGCAGCTGATCGCCATCGACCCGATCCGCAGCGGCACGACATATTGGGTGCGCGGCCCTGCGACGCTGAACGTTCCAGACCTCATCCGTGAAGCCGAAGCGCGCGGCGTCCTTATCGAACCCGTGGCGCACTATTTCGCCCGCGCCGACGCGCACGAAAACGTCTTCCGCATGGGCATCACCAGCCTGCCGATCGACCGTATCCGTGCCGGCGTCGCGGCACTCGCCGAAGTCATCCGCGACGTGATGGGCGGCGCACAGCCGGCGACGGAGCAGGGCGTCTGGCTGACCGGCAGTGCGCTCAGAGAAACGATGTCGGGCGCCACGTTGCTCTACAAAACCGTCTACGGCGAGCCGTGCTCCATCGAACTCCTGCCCGACGGTACGATGACCGGCCGCGCGGGCTACGCCGACGAGGACCGCGACGCCGGGCGCTGGTGGATCGACGACGACCGCTGGTTTCGCCAATGGAACAACTGGGCCTACGGCGAACCGATCGGCTTTCATACGGCGCTCGACGGCGATCGCGTGCGCTGGTTCAACACCGACAGGCGCCTCATCGACTCAGCCGTCATCTCTCGCCCCTGAGGCGAGCGAAGAAGGTTAAAGGAGCCGCCACAGCGAACTGGCACCATGCATCGCGGTCAACTGGCTCTCATTGTGGTCCAGTTCGGGTGTCACCATCCGCATGCAACGATTGGACGACGGATGCGCCGCTTCGCCATTGCCGGCCTTCAGCTTGAGCTGACCAAGCAGGACAACCTCGACATCCTGGAGCACGAAGTGCGCCTGGTGAAGGCGCGGTTTCCCTGGGTGGATATGGTCGTCTGGGGCGAGCTCGCGGCCTTCGGCGCCGGCGTCGACGATGCGCAACCGATGCCGGGGCCTGCGGAACAGCGCCTGCGCCGCATGGCCCGCGACAGCGGCGTCTGGCTGGTGCCGGGATCGCTCTATGAAAGCGTCGACGCGCGTGTCTACAACACCACGCCGGTGATCGATCCCGACGGCAACGTGGTCGCCCGCTATCGCAAGATGTTTCCGTTCCTGCCGTATGAGCAGGGGGTCGCGGCGGGTGATGAGTTCGTGACCTTCGACGTGCCCAACGTGGGCCGCTTCGGCGTCTCGATCTGTTACGACATGTGGTTCCCGGAAACGACGCGGACGCTCGCCTTCCAAGGCGCGGAAGTCATCATCCATCCCACGATGACGAACACGATCGACCGCGACGTCGAGATCGCGATCGCGCGCGCCAACGCGGCCACGAACCAATGCTACTTCGTGGACGTCAACGTCGCGGGTCGTCTGGGCTACGGCCGTTCGGTGATCTGCGGGCCGGGCGGTGAAGTCATTCACCAAGCCGGCACGGCACGCGAAATCATCGCCGTCGAACTCGACCTCGATCAGGTGAAGGCTGCACGCGAACGCGGCTGGCACGGTCTCGGCCAAGTGATGAAGAGTTTCAGGGACAGCGACGTCGCGTTCCCGGCCCATCAAGCCGGCGCGGAGTCGGACGCGATGCGCGCGCTGGGGCCGCTGCGCAAGCCGCTGTCGCAGCGTGACGAACTGCCGGAAACGGCAACGAAAACAGGCGGGCATTTGAGAATTGCGAAGACCTAAAAGGTCTCGTGAGTGGTAACAACAGTTTGCATAGTGCGGGGGCACACATGACAAAGGCAAAGACGACAACGGCCGTGCGGCTGGTAGCGCTATTGGGAACGACGGCGCTGAGCACCGCGTTCGTCACGGCCGCGCTGGCTGACGAGGCAAAGCCCGTGCAGACCGCGCAGGCTGAAACGCCTGCACCGGCGCCGGAGGCCGAAAAGGACAAAGTCGAACGGGTCACCGTCACCGCCACGCGGCGCTCGAAGACGATCCTGAAAGTCCCCTACAACATCTCCGCGATCTCCGGCAGCGACATCGACGATCGCAAGATCCAAGACAACACCGAACTCTTGCGTGCGATCCCCGGCGTTTCCGTCGTGGATAAGGGCCAGCGCAACAACGGCGTCGTCACCAACATCCGCATCCGCGGTCTGAACGTCGACAGTTCCATCCTGGGCGACTACGCCGTGTCCGGCGTATCGCCGGTGTCCACCTATCTCGACGAAACACCGCTCTTCGCCAACCTTCTTCTCACCGACCTTGAGCGGGTCGAAGTCCTGCGCGGTCCCCAAGGGACGCTCTACGGTTCAGGCTCGTTGGGCGGCACCGTGCGCTACATCTCGCGCGCGCCGGCCATCGGCGAGTTCGAAGCGTACGGCGTCGGCCATGTATCGCAAACGGCGGACTCCGAGGGCACGAACTATCAGGTCGACGGCGTCGTGAACCTACCGCTCGGCGACACCGCGGCGTTGCGTCTCGTCGGCACGCGCCGCTATTACGATGGCGTCATCGACTATCGCAACGTCTACGACCTCGACGCGCAGGGCAGACCGACCGCGCCGCTGGGCCTCGCAAGCCCCGTCGCCGACTATCACGTCGTCGAAGACGCGGACAAATACGGCCTCTGGTACGGCCGCGCGAGTCTCTTGTGGCAACCGTCCGACGGCTTCAACGCGACGCTGAGCTACACGCATCAATCCGACGACGTCGACGCCCGCCTCGCGCAGGCGCGCGGCAACGACGGCTTTGGTGTGCCTTACGGCGATCGTGAGGCAGGTTCGATCCAGATGGAGCCCGCGACGCGCGACGTGGACGTGGCCGCGTTGGAAGCGAACATCGACCTCGGCTTCGCGACGCTGACCTCGTCCAGCTCCTGGTACGATCATTCGGGCGACAGCACGAGCGAGAATACCGGCTTCTACGCACAAGCGGGCTTCCTGGCCTACTACTTGACCTACCCGCGCCCGATGGCTTCGGCCGATCGCACGTTCGGTGACGAAGCCATCATCCAAGAAATGCGCCTCGTCTCGAACGGTGAGAACGTCGTCGACTACATCGTCGGCTTCTACTACCAAGACCAGGACCGCGCCTCGACGCAGATCAGCCGCCTCGTCGGCTACAAGCGCTGGTGGGACACCGTCTGGTGTGCCGGCGATCCGGTCTGCGGCGCCGCCGTCACCGGCGACATCGACTTCGACTATTCGCGCGCCGAAACCTTTACCGACAAAGCCGTCTTCGGCGAACTGACCTGGAACATTTCGACGACCGTCCAGGCGACGGGCGGGATGCGTTACTTCGACAACGAAGCAAAGAACAACACCAGCATGGCGCTGCCGCTCTTCGGCATCCCCGGCATCAACCCGCAATACAAGACGAGCGAGGACGATGTTCTCTTCAAGGCGAACCTGTCGTGGGAGTTCGACGAAGACCAGTTGCTCTACGCAGTCTACTCGGAAGGCTACCGCCGCGGCGGCACGAACGCGGTACCGGACGGTACGCTGGGCCTCCTCGGCGAACCGCTCGCCGCCGCATATCAGCTTTACGGATCCGACCGCTCGGCCAACTACGAAGTCGGCGTCAAAGGTCAGTTGGGTTCGATCAGATACGGCGCGACGGCGTTCTTGCTCGAGTGGGATGACCCGCAGCTCAGCACCGCAACGCCGATCTGGGGCTACTACGCCACCATCAACGGCAAGTCGGCCCGCAGCTACGGCCTCGAACTCGAAGCACAAGGTCGATTGGGCGACAACGTCCGCTATGGCGCCGGCTACACGTATGTGAACGCCGAACTGACCGCCGACCTGCTGCTGCCGGGCGTCTCGCCGCTATTCACGGTCCCCAAGGGCACGAAGCTGCCGGGCACGCCGGAACACAGCTTCAACGTCTTCGCGGACTACACCACGCCTGTCAGCGATGACATGATGCTGGTCTTGCGCGGCGACGGCTTCTGGCAATCCGAGACCGAGAACGCGCTCAGCGTCTCCACCCGCTTCGCCGAGACGCTTGACGCCTTCGCCATCTGGAACGCCTCGGCCAGCCTGCAGTTCGGCCACTTCGACGCCACGCTGTGGGTCAAGAACGTGTTCGACGAAGAGGGCATCACCGGCGTCTACACCGAGCAATACATGGGCACGCTGCCGGCCGCGAACTACTACGGCAACGGCTCAAAGGAACTCATCGCCCTTCCGCGGACGATCGGGTTCTCGCTCGCGTACCGCTATTGACGGCGCAGCCGAAGATGCCCCTCGCGTCTTCGGCTATGATATCCGCCGCACGGGCGGAGACGATGACGGTGAACGGAGCGGATAGCGTCGGCGCGGCCATCAAGGCCGCGTGGACATACACGGGGACAGGGCGGTTCGATCTCGCGCTGGCGTCGGCCGCGACGATCGAAGCCGACCCGGGCTTGGTCGCGCCCGCGCTGCAAAAGCTCGGCGAACTTTACACCATCTGCAGCCGTCACGACGACGCCCACCGCTGTTTCCTGCGCGCACTCGCGTTGGCGCCAAACGATGCGGCCTGCCAGTTCAACGTCGCGACGTCTCTCATCGCTCAGGGCAAGTTTACCGAAGCCGAAGCGTTGCTGGATGACCTGATCGCGCGCCACCCACGCGACTATGCCGCCTACTACACACGAGCCGGCCTTCGTCGACAGACGCCGCAAAGCAATCATGTAGACGCGATGCTAGCGCTCCTCCACGCCGGTGTTCCGGACCCAGTGGGTGAGGGCTATGTCTGCTACGCGCTGGCCAAGGAACTTGAGGACCTGCGCGAGTACGATCAGTCGTTCGCGTATCTGAAACGCGGCGCGGACAACCGCCGCCGCCGCTTGAGCTACCGCATCGACGAAGACGAACGCGCGATCGCCGACATTATCTCGACGTTCTCAAGCGATGCGATGGCGCGCGCATCGACGGGCCATCGATCTGATCTCCCAATCTTCGTACTCGGTCTTCCGCGCAGCGGCACGACGCTGGTGGACCGCATCCTCGATGCGCACGGCGACGTCGACAGCCTGGGTGAGGTCGCCGATTTCGGTGCCACGCTGACCCGCCTCGGACGCGGCGCACGCGACAAGTTCGAACTGATTCGCCGTTCCATCAACCTCGACATGGCGGCGCTGGGGCAGGGCTATTGTGACAGCCTGCGCAGCCGCGGCGTCCCCGCGACACGGCTGATCGACAAGACGCCGCTGAACTACCTCTACATCGGCCTCATCGCGCGCGCCCTGCCGGACGCCTCGATCGTCCATGTCCGTCGCAAGCCGATGGAGGGGTGCTTTGCGATGTACAAAACGCTGTTCCGCATGGGCTACCCGTTCTCCTACGACCTCGACGACCTCGCGCGATACTACATCGCCTTCGATCGCCTGACGAAGCATTGGCGCGCGCTGGCGCCGGCCAATTTGATCGAACTCAGCTACGAGACGCTGGTCGCCGATCAGGAAGGCGAAACGCGCCGTCTGCTCGCTGGTTGCGGCTTGAACTGGGACGAACGCTCCTTGGCGTTTCACGAAAGCGACCGTCCCGTCGCCACCGCCAGCGCCGCGCAAGTGCGTCAACCCATCTACAAAACGTCTGTCGGCCAATGGCGCCGCTACGAGAAACAGCTCGCACCGCTCGCGGACGCGCTGCGACGCGCCGGCATCGACGTGGAGGGGGCATGAAGCTGAAATTGCCGATGATAGTTGCAAGCCTGTGCATGCTCGCCGCGCCGTTGCACGCGGAGACGCTGGTCGATGAGGACTTTCAGGACGGCAAGGCCGACGGCTGGGGCGGCACCGGTGAGGGCGACCTGCGCCTGACGACTTTCGAGAAGAACGTGTCGATGCGCCTGCAAAAGCGCGCGGCGGCGATCACCAAGCTGTCGACCGAGGGTTACGCGAACATCACCGTCGCCGTATCGTTCGCCGCGATGTCGCTGGAGGGCAACGAAGATTGCATCGCCGAGGTTTCCGCCGACAACGGCACGACCTGGGCGAAGATCTTCTCGATCGGGCAGGCGCAGGCCGACGGCATCTCACTCCATCGCGGCGCCGGAACGGCGCCGGGTCTCGACAACAACGCCGGTATCTTGCTGCGCTTCAGCGTGCGCGGCGACGACGACAGCGACACCTGCTGGTTCGACGACGTCAAAGTCTCTGGCGAGGCCAAACAGGCGCAATTGTCGCCCGCGTCGCGCATAGCGCTGGCCGATCTGCAGAATGGCGAGCAGGCGCCTGCGCTGCGACCCTTCACAGCCTTTGCACCGCCGACGACGGCGCGCCCGTCCACGAACAAGCTCGAAGGCAAGCTCGTGCTGACGGCAACCGCGGGCAAGAGTTTTCAAACTTTCCGCGACGTCTACGGCGATGCCGAAGCCAATGGAAAGGCGGCGCAGACGCTGCCCCCTTTCGCGTTCGAATTCACAACAGACGGCGACCGCATCGTGCCGGCGGTTCGCGGCCCGGTCGTCGGCACGCATGCGAACTGGGAATGGGTGTTGGAGCCCGGCCGCCTGTGGGACGAAGACGGAGGCGGCTTCACACGCGCAAGCCTTCCGTTCGCGCTACAGGAACGCAACGCCAACTGCACCCATCACGGCGCGCTGACCTTCGCCTTCAAAGCCGACGGCACGATCACCCACGCCGCCTATCAGATTGCGGCCGAGACCTGCGCCTATTTCAAATTCGACCTCGCCGGTTGGGCGCGCGCAGCCTATGAGCCGCATGCCGTAGCGAACGCGAGCGCGCTGGTCGCGGCTCATCGTACTGAGGTCGCGGGGCGCATGAAGACTGCGCCGATCGCAGACCTCGCGCGCGACCATCCGGGCGCCGATCCCACGCAATTCGGCTCGCGCCTCGAAATCGATGCCGACGACATGACGGCCTACGGCTTCATCATCGACGGCAAGCACTATATCGGCGGCTGCGAAACGCGCGCGGGGCTCTATCCCGACTGCGATGTGTTGCCTCTGCCGTCCTATTCGACCGCGAAATCGATCTTCGCAGGCCTTGCCGCCATGCGCATCGAAATGTTGTATCCGGGCGCACTGCAAGCAAGCGTCGCCTCGCTGGTGCCGCAATGCACCGCCGCCCGCTGGGGTGATGTGAAGCTAGTCGACGCGCTCAACATGGCGACAGGCAATCTGTCATCGACGGGCATGGAGGTTGACGAGCGCTCATCCGCAATGCTGCCGTTCTTTCGCGCCGACAATCACGCCGGCAAGATCAAGGCCGCATGCGGGATGTTTCCGCGAACGGCGGTGCCTGGTGCGACCTTCGCGTACCACACCGTCGACACCTATGTACTCGGCGCGGCGTTGAGCGCGTTGTGGCGTCAGAAGCGTGGTGCTTCCGCTGACGCCTACCGTGACCTGCTGGTCGATTCCGTCTGGCGGCCGTTGGGCCTCAGCCCCGACATCTACACGACCAAGCGCACGTACGACGGCGCGCGCCAACCCTTCACCGGTTTCGGCCTAACCTACCATCGCGACGACATCGTCAAGATCGCGGTGCTGTTGAACGACAAGCTGGGTGCGCTGAACGGCGCATCGATGTTCGACGAACCGATGCTAAATGAGGCGCTCCAACGCGACCCGGCCAACCGCGGCCTAATCGCGAACGGCGACAAATTCCGCTATCGCAACGGCTTCTGGGCCTGGAACGCGACTGACTATCTAAAGTGCGCGAAGGAAACCTGGATTCCGTTCATGTCCGGTTTCGGCGGCATCAGCGTCGCTCTCATGCCGAACAACACCGTCTACTACTACTTCAGCGACGGCGACGTGTACGCCTGGGGCCGCGCGGCGGCCGAATCCAACCGCATCAAGAAATTCTGCTGATCAGGACATGATATGACCGACGTCGCCGCCGAAGCACGACCCGCCTTCTTCCCAAAGGTGGCGCCCGACGGCTTGCTGGCAAGCGTCCTGCTGTCGTTCCTGGCGACGGCCGGCCTCTACTACGTCAACATCATGGCCGCGATCGTCGCTGGCCTGAAGGACGGCTTGGACATTCCGGAATCGGCGGCCGGCATCATCGGCTCGGCAAACGTGTACGGCGCAGCCGCTGGCGCTTTCGTCGCGGTGTTCGTCGTCAAGCGGCTGCCGTGGCGCCCGGTCGCCGTGGGTGCGCTGCTGGCGCTGATCGTGATCGACCTCGGATCGACTGTGCTGCGCTCAGCCGATCTTTTGATTCCGATCCGCTTCATGCATGGCTTCATCGGCGGGGCGCTGGTCGGCACCGCGTTCTCCGTCATCGCACGCACAACATCGCCCGACCGCGTGTTCGGCATGTTGCTCGTGGTGCAGTTCGGTTTGGGCGGCGTCGGCGTGATGTACTTGCCGGGCCTTGTGCCCCAATACGGACCCCAGGTGCTGTTCCTGGCCCTTGCGGCGTTTAGCTTCGTCACGCTGCTGATGGTGCCATTCTTGCCGGAGTATCGACGCGCGCCGGCGCCCGCGCCGGGCATCGGGCAACAGAAGGCGGCGATCAAGTGGTTGCCGTTGTCGTCTGCGATACTTGCGCTGTTTCTGTTTCAAGCGGGGAACATGGCCCTAGGCGCCTACATCATTGGCCTCGGCAAAACAGCCGGGCTCGAAATGGATTTCATCACCACGACGTTGGGCCTGGCCGCCTGGATCGGTGCGGTCGGCTCCGGCCTCGTCATCGTGATGGGGATACGCTTTGGGCGTTTCACGCCGCTGCTGATCGCCCTCGTGCTTACGGTCGTGGGCAACTGGGCCTTCCACTACAGTGGGTCGAAAGAGGTCTATTTCATCGCCAACTGCGCGACAGCGATAACCTGGGCCTTCGTCATGCCGTATCTACTGGGCATGATGGCTTCGTTTGACAAGGCGGGCCAAATGGCCGCGGTCGGCGGCTTCTTCTCGAAGTTGGGCCTCGCCACCGGACCCTTCGTCGGCGCCTATCTGCTCGACGGCGTGAGCTATGATCTTTTGATCAACGTATCGGTTCTGATGCTTGTTGCCAGCGCCTTCGCAGCCCTCGGACCCGCGAACGACCTCGATCGGGCAGTAAACCCGTGATCATCTATCCGGATCATATCAGCTGAGATTGGTGCGCCAGCCCCCGTGCACATCCCGTTCCGATACTCGACAGGTCAGATCAACGCATTGACGTGCTGAGTGGAAGACCCGCGCGGTCGCGCACTTCGTCCAGCTGTCTCCGCACCCACACCGGTGGCCGTATGCGGTCACTTCCTCATCGTGTCGAAAGTCCCATTTGCCCGGATATTGGTGGTTCTTGCTCCAAAACATACAGTACTGTATCTTTTTGACGAAGCATCCGCCGGCACAGGGGGAACGTGATGGCGACCAACGCCGACATCGCCGCGATGGACCGCAACGCGGTCCTGCACCCCTTCACGCACTTGAAAGACTTCGCGTCGGGCAAAATGGGCGGTCCGACGATCGTGGAGACCGGGCAGGGCATCCGCATCCGCGACGCCGATGGCCGCGAATACATCGACGGCTTCGCGGGCCTCTATTGCGTGAACATCGGCTACGGCCGGCGCGAAGTCGCCGACGCCATCGCCCGCCAGGCTCGCAAACTCGCCTACTATCATTCCTACGCTGCGCACACGACCGAAGAACTGGCGCGTCTCGCCGACCGCCTAGTGCGGATGGCGCCGGGGAAGATGAGCAAGGTGTTCTTCGGCCTCTCCGGTTCCGACGCCAACGAAACGCAAGCCAAGCTCGTCTGGTACTACAACAATCTGCTGGGCCGCCCGCGCAAGAAGAAGATCATCTCTCGCGACCGCGGCTACCACGGCTGCTCTGTCATCTCAGGGTCGATGACCGGCATGAGCTTCTATCACAACGAAATGGACCTGCCGGTCGCCGGCATCCTGCACACGGGCGTGCCGCATTATTATTGGGGCGCCGAACCCGGCGAGAGCGAAGAAGCCTTCAGTGAACGCCGCGCGCGCGAGCTCGACGATCTGATCCTGCGTGAGGGCCCTGACACGGTCGCCGCCTTCATCGCCGAACCGGTGCTGGGCACCGGCGGCATCATTCCGCCGCCCAACGGCTATTGGCCCGCCATCCAGCGGGTCCTGAAAAAGCACGACGTGCTGCTGATCGCCGATGAGGTCATCACCGGCTTCGGCCGCATCGGCGCGCCGTTCGGCAGCCACGTCTACGGCATCGAACCGGATCTCATCACCATCGCCAAGGGTCTCACGGCTGCGTATGTGCCGATGTCCGGCGCCATCGTCAGCGAGAAGGTCTATCGCGTCATGGAAGCTGGCGCCGACCGCGTCGGCGCGTTCTCGCACGGCTACACCTACTCGGGTCATCCGCTTGGTGCAGCTGCAGCGAACGCCGTGCTCGATATTGTCGAGCGCGAGGATCTGGCCACCAAAGCGGCGCACAACGGGCACTATCTGCTTGAGCGTTTGCGCGCGGCGATGACGCCGTTTCCCATCGTGGCGGAGGTGCGTGGCATCGGCATGCTGGCCGCGATCGAATTCGTCGCCGACCCGCGAACCAAGATCCGCTTCGATCCCGCATTGAAGGTCGGTGCACGCATTTCAAAAGCCGCCCGCGATCGCGGCTTGATTGCCCGCGCCATGCCGCACGGCGATATCCTGGGCTTCGCGCCGCCGCTTGTCACGACGCCATCCGACATCGACGAGATGACGGCGATCACGGAAGCCTCCATCGCTCAAGTCCTCGACGATCTCGCGCGAGAGCGTAAATGACCGCGCGGCCCGAAGATTATTTCTCGGCAACCGTCAGTGAGGCCGACGACAAGCTTGCGCACGCCGCCGCACGCGCAGGCGCGAAGGTCGAATTCGTCGCACATCCGTTGAAGGGACCGGACGGCGAGGCGCTGAACGTCGGCATCCTCGAAGTCGGCAACCCATCGGCGGCGAACGCGCTGCTCCTCATCTCGGGGACGCATGGTGTGGAGGGCTTCGCCGGCGCCGCCGTCCAGACCGGCGTCCTGGACAGTCTCGCGACGTTCAAACTCAGCGCAGACACCAAGATCGTGATCGTCCACCTCATCAACCCATGGGGCGCGGCATGGAGCCGCCGCGAGGATCACGAGAACATCGATCTCTTCCGAAATTTCCTCTACTGGGACCGCCCGAGCGAACCGGACCCGCTGTTTGACGTGTGGGACGAAGCCGCCGACCTCGCGCATCTCGGCGAACGCACCCCGGCGGAAAGCGCCGCGCGCATCCGCCCGCTGGTCCAACAATACGGCGAGGCGCGCATCATCGCCGCCGTCCGCCGCGGCCAGCATCACAAGCCCAAGAGCCTGACCTATCACGGCCACGGCCAATGCTGGAGCACGCGCGTTCTCCACCAAGCGCTGCGCACGCGCCTCAACGGCTGCAAGCGGCTCTGCGTGATCGACCTCCACACTGGCTTCGGCGACTATGGTGCGGGCATGGTCATCAGCTACGACCTGGATGGCGACCCGCGCCTTGAACGCGTGCGCAAATGGTTCGACGGCGCAATCTACATGCCGGGCGCCGACGCAGACACGCCGGCGCATCCCGAAAGCCCTTACGCGTTCATCGCGCGCCTCGTGCCGGGCCTGTCGGTCACGGCGTCGATCCTGGAATACGGCACCTTTCCGCCGTCCGAAACACGAGACCTGTTCACGACCGGTCTCTACTATCAGCTCTACGGAGATCCGCAGTCGGCCGAGGGCATCGCCATCCGCAAACGCGTCCGCCGTTTCTGCTATCCGGAAGAGGACGGCTGGAAGCGTGGCGTGTGGGCACGCGGGCATGAAGTCGTCGATCGCACGCTGCGCGGTCTCGACGCTTGGGCTCGAAGCGGCGAGCCTTAGTGCGATATGAAGAAACGAAGGGGATGAGATAATGTTGGTGTTGCGCAAGACAGGATTGATTGCGGCGCTGGTCGCCATGTGCGCGGCGTGGCTGATCGCGTGCGACGATCGCAACGCACAGGCCGCGCAGCTATTGCCGTTCAACACATTCTTCGCCCCGGCGGAAGTCGGCGGGCCGCTCATGAGCCCGGACGGCAAATGGGTGAGTTACGTCGCGCGCTATCAGGACGCCTTCAACATCTTCGTGGCCCCATCCGACAATCCGAAGGCCGGCCGTCCCCTCACCAAAGAGCGGGGCCGCGGCATCCAGTGGTACACGGTCTCGGGCGCCGTCAACTACAACTGGACCCCCGACAGCCGTCACATCGTTTACGTCAAGGACAACGACGGCGACGAACTAAACCGTATCTACAGCGTCAGCGTCGCCACCGGTGCGGTGAAGTCGCTGACGCCCGGTGAAAAGGTGCGCGCGAACCTGATCGGCGTGTCGACATCGCGGCCGGACTGGATTCTAGCTGCCGTCGACACGCGCTTTCTGCACGGCGGGCACACGCTGCTGATCGGCGCCGACATCTTCGAAATCAACGTCGCGACAGCGGAGCGCAAGCTCATTCTGGAGAACGTGCCGTACGCGTTCCTCATCGCCGACAACGATCTGAAGGTCCGTTTGGCCGGAGCGCTGACGAAGGAGCAGGGCGTCGATCTCGTGAAGATCGGCCCGGACGGCAAGGCCTCGCCGTTCTACAAAATCGGCCCCAACGACATGAGCGGGCTCGCCGCGACAGGCGAAACGAAGTCGCTGCGCGTCAGCGCCGACAACAAGAGCGTGACGTTCCTCGACGATGTGGGTCGCGATACGGTTGCGGTCGTCAGCTTCGATCTCGAAACGGGTCAGAAGCGTCTCGTCGCCGCGGATCCGCGCGTCGACATTCGCGATGTCTTCTACAATCCGAAGACGAACGCGGTCGACGCGTACGGCTCGATGTGGACGCGCCTCGAGTGGCACGCACTGAACGATACGGTGAAGACCGACTTCGAGTTCCTGAAGAAATTCAATCCCGACGCCGACATCCGCGTACCCTCGCGCTCCGCGGACGGACGGTATTGGCTTGTCGATTACATGCAGTCCGACAAGCCGACCACGTACTACCGGTATGACTCGCAGGCCAAGGCGATGACGAAACTGTTCGTCACGACGCCGGCGCTGGACAATCTGAAGCTCTCGAAGATGTTTCCCTACGTCGTGAAATCGCGCGACGGGCGCTTTGATCTCGTGGGCTATTACATGTTGCCGTTGTCGGCCGATCCGGAACAGGACGGCAAGGCGACGAAGCCCGTGCCGATGGTGGTCGTCATCCACGGCGGGCCGTCGGACGAGCGTCCGATTTATGCCTACGCGCCGTTCGTGCAGTGGCTCACCAATCGCGGCTATGGCGTGCTCTATGTGAACTTCCGTGGGTCCGCGGGCTTCGGCGAGGCGTTCCGCAACGGCATGCGTTACGAGTGGGGCGGCAAGATGCACGATGACGTGCTCGACCAAATGGATTGGGCCACGAAGCAGGGCATCGCCGATCCGAAAAAATTCGCGGCCATCGGCGGCAGCTATGGCGGCTATGCGACGCTGATCGCGATGACGAAGACGCCGGATCGCTTCGCCTGCGGCATCTCGATGGTCGGTCCCTCGGACCTCACCGTGCCGATGCCGCACTGGAGCGATGAGTTTATGGCCAACACCTTGGGCGATCCGAATACGCCGGAAGGCAAGGCGATGCTGCGCGATCGTTCACCGGTCTATTTCGCCCATCAAGCCAAGAACCCGGTCCTGATCGGACAGGGCGACAAGGACACGCGGGTGCCGACGTCGCAATCGGACAAGATCGTCGACGCGCTGAAGAAGGCGGGTGCGAAGCCCGTGTATCTGCTCTATCCCGACGAAGGCCACGGGTTCTTGCGGCCGGAGAACAACGCCTCGTTCTGGGCGATCTCGGAAGTCTTCCTGTCGAAATGCCTGGGCGGGCAGGCGGAGCCGCTGACACCCGCCATACTCAAGAACTCAAGCGTCATCGTGAGAGAAGGCGCCGATCAAATCCCGGGTCTCGAAGCAGCCTTGGCGGGGCGCGGGAAGTAACCTACGCGTCCTCGCCGCCGACGCCATAACTGACGCGCAGCATGCCGCCTTTGGCTTGAACGCGGCGGATCGCGATCGGTCCGATCTGAGCCAATGCGGCGACATGCGTGCCGCCGCACGGCACCTCGTCGCCGCAAATTTTCACGCGACGAACGCTTGCCGGGTCGCCGAGCACGGCAAGCGGCAAATCCCGCGCGACAAGCTCATCCAGCTTGGCGCTGAGCGCCGCGGTGAACGCCGGGATGTCGTCGACCGCGCCTGCGAATTCGACCCGCGCCTCGCGCGGCCAATGATGCCCGGCCTTACCCACAATCTGCGGCGCGACCATCGCGCCGGCATCGGCGATCAGATGACCGGCGCTATGCAGGCGGGCGTGCAAGAGCCGGCGCGCTGCGTCGACTTCCAACATCACCGTCGCGCCGACCGTCAGCCCGTCGAAACTCGCAACCACATGATCGACCTCATCGCCTTCCGCATGACGTACGTCGACGACCGGCTGTCCGCCGATCGTGCCGGCATCGGCGCGCTGCCCGCCGCCTTGCGGATGAAACACCGTGCGCGACAGCCGCACGATCTTCCGCTCGCCGTCGGTAAGCGCCGTGAGGGTCGCTTCCGCACGGAGGTCGCCGGACCACAAATAGAGTTTCTCGGTCGCCATGATGCTTAGGATACCTTGCGCGAATGGTTCGTCCAGTACGGCTCGCGCAGCTCGCGTTTCAAGACCTTTCCGCTCGGGTTGCGAGGCAATTCGCTGACAAACACGAATTGGCGCGGAACTTTGTAGCCTCCCAAGTTCTGACGGCAGAAGAGCATCAGCGCATCGGTGTCCCGGCTCGCATCGGGTTTTGCGACGATGAGCGCGAGCGGGGTCTCGCCATACTTGCCATCCGGAACGCCGATGACGGCGGCGTCCGCAACGGACGCGTGCCGGAAGAGAACGTTTTCGATCTCGCGCGGATAGATGTTCTCGCCGCCGCTGACGATCATGTCCTTCACGCGGTCCTGGATGAAGACGAAACCCTCGTCGTCCATGATCCCGGCATCGCCCGTTCGCAGCCACCCGTCGGCCAGAGTCGCGGCCGTGGCCTCGGGCATATTCCAATAGCCCTGCATGATTTGCGGACCGCGCGCGACGATCTCGCCAAGTTCACCCGTCGGCAAAAAGCGCCCGTCGGGATCCATGATCCTGATTTCTGTGCCCGCGACGGGCTTGCCGGCGGAGAGCAAGAGGTCGGGACGCCCGGCGAGCGCACGGCGATGATCGTCGGCGTTGAGGAAGGTGAGGACCGCCGACGCCTCGGTCTGACCGTAGCCCTGGAAGAAATCGCATTTGAAGCACGCGATGGCGCGTCGCAGCGTCGTCTCCGAAATGGGCGAGGCTCCATAGACGATTGTCCGAAGATCGTCGAAGCGGCGCTCCGCCAGATCCGGGATGACGGTCAGGCACGCCTGCAGCATCGCCGGCACGACGTTCACAGCCGTGATGCGCTCGCGCTCCAGCGTGTCGACGAAGCGCTTGGGGTCGAAGTCGTCCTCGATCACCATCGTGGCGCCCGCAACACCGCCGCCGACGACGAACGACGCGCCGCCCGCATGAAACATCGGCATCACGACGAGAATGCGCTCGCCCGGCCGGGCCAGCGGCCCCAGCGCGGCCAGCGACTGGTAGCCGTTTGTGATCACCGAAGCGTGGGTCAGCACGGCGCCTTTGGGTCGCCCCGTCGTGCCGCTCGTGTACATCTGATAGAGCGCTGCACCGTTCGTCAGCGCGCATGTCGGATTATCTCGCGGCCGCCCGACCGTCAGCGCCGCGAGGGATTGCCAACCGGCCGCACCTTGTCCATCGGCCGCAATCCAATGCCGCACACGCGGCAAGGAGCCACGGACGGCCTCGAGTGCGTCGGCGTATTGGCTTTGCGCCAGCACGACCGTCGCGCCGCTATCCTCGAGGATAAATTGCCACTCCTGCGCCGCAAGCCGGAAGTTCAGCGGCACCGGCACCACGCCCACTTTCGACGCGGCAAAGAACATCACCGCCATGTCGAGCGCATTCTTAGAGAGATAACCGAAGCGGTCGCCGGCTTTCAGTCCCAGGTACAGGAACGTGTGCGCAAGTTCGTTCGCCGCCGCGTTCGCCTCGGCGTAGCTCAGGGATCGCGCATGCTGGATGCCGAAGACGGTCTGTCCCCGTGCCGTCGCATGATACTCAAGATACTGATGCAGAAGCATCGGCCGTTGGCCCTCGTTCAGCTCACAATGTGCAGGCGTTGCGCACCGTCGAGGCGCAGCACGGCGCCGTTGATCATCGGGTTCTCGCAGATGTGTTTGACGAGCGCGGCGAATTCCTCCGGTGCGCCCGCACGCTTTGGAAACGGCTGCAGCATCAGGTTCCGCTCGCGCATCTCGGGCGGCATGGTCTCCAGCATGGGTGTCGCGAAACTTCCCGCCGCGATGCAGGCGACACGGATGCCCGCGGGGCCAAGATCGCGCGCCGCCGGCAGGGTCATCGCCTCCGTCGCGCCCTTCGCGGCGGCGTAGGCGATCATGCCCACGGGGCCGTCGGCCGCGACGATGGAAGAGGTATTGACGATAACGCCGCGTTCGCCGTCGTCGAGTGCGGGCGCCGCGGTCATACGCCCTGCGCAGAGGCGCATGACGTTGAACGTTCCGAACGCATGCACCGACATGATGTGTTCGAATGCCTCGCGCGAATGAGGTCCCCGTCGCGACGACACGCGTGCACCGGCTCCCGGCACACCGGCGCAATTGACGAGAATGCGCGGCGCGCCGTGAGCCTGTTCGGCGCCGTCCAAGGCGCGCCCAACGGCGGCTTCATCGCGAACATCGGTCGGCTCGAACCGCCCACCGCACGCGCTCGCCGTTTCCGTGCCGCGCGTCGCATCTAGATCGAGGATGGTCACCTTCGCGCCCGCCTCGGCGAGAATGCGCGCACATGCCGCGCCAAGGCCGGACGCGCCGCCCGTGATGATCGCGCTCGCGCCCGCGACTCGCATCAGCGGATGAAGCGGCGGATATAGTCCTCGCCGAGACCGACCTTGATGAAATGCTCCTTCACGATCTTGAGGCGCGAGAACACGTCCTCGATGCCGGTCACGTTGCCTTCCGGATCGACGAAGGTGATCGTGCCCGTGGTGTGGAAGTAGGTGATCATCTCTTCCACGTCCTCCGGTACGACCAGCGTGTGGGTGTCACCCGGCGGTTCGAAGATATAGCTGCCGGCTTCCGCCACCCAATCGTGCTCCAGATAGTACCAACGCCCCTTGAGCACGAACCCGTGCACGGGCGAGGCGTGGCGATGGCGATTGAAGACGCCTGCGCGGCGAATGCGCAGAAGATGCGTCCAGTATCCCTCGCTGATGTTGAAACACAGCGGTCGCGACCACACGCCTTCCTTCAGCGGCACCCAGAGACGGTCGTCATCCGGCATCACGTCCTTGATGAAGATGTCGGGCAGCGCCTCCGGCGGCGGCGGATAGCGATACGGCACCATCTCCGGATCGTTCGATGTCGTCGGCTTCGTGCGCATAGGCGAAATCTCCCTTGTTTATTCTCTGTCGTATCCCGGCGCGACGCGCGGCCATGTCGCCTCGCGCTCCCACAGCCGTGCGAAGCGCAGCACCAAGTCGTCGCGATGACGCGGGCCATTGATCAGCAAACCTGCCGGCAATCCCGCGCGCGTCAGCCCGGCCGGTACGGATGCCGACGGGTTCCAGCAGACGCTGCCGATCGACGTGTACGGCTCGGCATTGGTGCGGCTCGCATCGCGCCCCTCGATCACCTCCGGCAACGGACCCTCGGCCGCGTAGGCTTCGCAGCAAGCGGTCGGCGTGATGAGAAAATCGACGCGCGCAAACAACGCCGCGACCTCCCGTTCGAGCGTCTTCAGCACATTCAAATATGCGATCTCATCATGCGCGCTCAGCGTGCCGAACCGCTCGATGAACGAGCGCGGGCCTGGGCTGATGCGCCGCTCCGGATCAGGCCAAAATCCCGCCGCTTCGAACTGCGCGCGCAGAATCCGCGCCGCGAGTGCATTCCATTCGATATAGGCGTTCGTGACGGTGAAGGGCTCCGCCTCCAATTCGACGCCCGCCGCCTTGCACATGCGCCGCGCCTTGTCTTCGCAGATCGCGCGCATCTCGTCGGTGACCGGCGCAAACCCCATATCGGCCGAGAACGCCGCGCGCCGTCCTTTGAGGTCGAGCGTCTCGATCGCATGTTCATAGCTGGTCCCGGCGGCCGGCAACGACATACGGTCGCGATCGTGCGGTCCGGCGACCACGTCGAGGAAGCGCGCGGTGTCCGCGACCGTCATGGTCAACGCACCGAACGTCGCCGTGTCCTTGAACCCATCCGCGCGCGGAATGCGCCCGAGGCTCGCCTTCAATCCGACCAATCCCGTGAACCCTGCCGGACAGCGAATAGAGCCAAACCCGTCGCTGCCCGTGCAGAACGGCACAAGTCCTGCCGCGACCGCGGCCGACGACCCGCCGCTGGATCCGGCAGGCGTGCGATCGAGCTTCCACGGATTGCGCGTCGTGCCGTGCGCGATCGTGTGCGTCACGCCGTCGAGCCCGAACTCCGACATCGCGACCTTACCGATGGGAATGGCCCCGGCCGCGCGCAGCCGCGTGATGTGGATCGCGTCTGCTGTCTCAGGCAGCGCTTCCTTCAACAGCAGCGACCCCTGACGCGTCGGCATCCCTTTGACGATTTCGTTATCCTTGGCCCCGAACGGCACGCCGGCGAGCGGACCCGGATCCTCGCCCCGTTCGATTGCCGCGTCGACTGCATGCGCGGCAGCAAAGGCCTGGCCCGGGTCGACGTGAACAAACGCATTGACCCGCTCGTCATGCTTCTCGATCGCCGCGAACGCGGAGGCGACCGCCTCCTTCGCCGACAGCTTCCGCGCTCGTATGGCGGCAGCAAGTTCGATAGCCGATTTCATACTGTCAAAAATCGCGCCGGGGAAAGCGCGCTCCCTAGCTCGCGTAGTGTTTCAAATCCGGGTGAAGGCGTCCTGGCCGTAATCGCGGTCGCCGCAAACTGCGAGAGCCCGGGGGCGGTCTGGACGCCGTAGCCGCCTTGGCCGGCGAGCCAGAAGAACCCGTCTGTGCGCGGATCAAATCCGGCGACAGGCGAGCGATCCGGCGCAAACACACGCAGGCCCGCCCATTTGTGGCTGACGCGGCGAACCTGGACGGTGGTGGCACGCTCGAACTTGTCGACCGCGTAGGCGACGTCGATCTCGTCCGGTTGCGCGTCGCACGGTTCACTCGGCGTTTCGTCGGCTGGGGAGATAAGGATCCGGCCCGCGTCCGGCTTGAAATAGAATTCTTCGTCCACGTCCATGATCAGCGGCCAATCGGCGGTCGCGCTGTGGCCGGGCACATCAACAAGGATCGCCGTTCGGCGTTTCGCTTCAATGCCGATCGGCCCCAGGCCCGCGAGGGCGGCAATCTCGTCGGCCCACGCACCGGCGGCGTTGACGACAACGGGCGCGCTGAATTCACCCGCAGCTGTCGTCGCGCGCCATCGGCCATGCTGGTGCGCGAGGGCGGTGACGCGCGCATTGCAGACGAGCATCCCGTCGCGCTTGCGTAGCGAGCGCACGTAGGCCTGAAACAGAGCATCGACGTCGAGATCGCCGCCGCGGCTGTCGACAAGCGCGGCAGTGACATACCCAAGACGCAGAATCGGCAACCGGCTTTCGACCGCTTGACCGGTGACGCACGTGACGCCGCCGCCCAGCGATTGGCGGAGATCGGCGAGCGCAGGCAGTTGATCTTCGCGTGCGACGAAGATCCAATCGCGGCGCCGGATCAGAGGCGCATCGGTGAAACCGTCCGGCGGAGCGTAGAAAAAGCCTTCCCCAGCGGTGGTCAGCGCGCGGATGGCCTCGTTGCCGTAGCCCGCGGCATAGAACGCCGCCGACCGTCCCGTCGAATGCAGGGCCGGCCGCTCCTCCGCCTCAAGAACGATCGTGCGCCCATGCGCCGCGAGCGCCGACGCAACCGACGCTCCGGCGATGCCGCCGCCGATAACCAGAAACTCTGCCGTGCCGCTCATCGCCCTGTCAGGATCCACATATAAAGTGGCCAGTATTGGCGGCGGCTCTCGCGCGTCTCCTTCACACCCATCGCGTAATAGCCGATCTGGTGGAAATAAGTGATGCGCGCGCGGATGAAAGCCTCTTCCTGCTCGTGCCCGAGCTCGCGAAAAATTTGCGTCAGGCGCGCGATACGCTCGTCGTCGATTTTGCGGACGCGCGTCGCGACCTCGTCGTCGATCTGCGCCCAGTGCCGGATCGCCGAATCGTAGACCGGAGAATGCGGCTCGCTGTCGACCCAGGTCGCCATAAACGTGTCGAACCGTTCGAAGGCTTCCGCCTCGGGCGTGGCGTCGATGGCCTCGATAGGTTTCACCGCAATGCCCTCCCACGTCGTGACCAGTGCCGACAGCAGCGCTGCCCGGGTCTCGAAGTGCTGCAGGAAATCGTCCGCGTCGACCCCAAGCGTTGCGGCGAGGGCCTCCGGGCGAACGCCGTCGACGCCGGTGTGAATCAACGCGTCTTGCGCCGCCGCAAGCCATTGCTCGCGGGTCGTGCTGGTTCGGCGTGACGGCGCTGGTCGCGCGGCGTCGGACATGCGGGGTGCCCGTTCAAAACATACAGTACTGTATACTATGAAACGCGCGCATGCAAAAACGGCCGCCGCGTCGATGGACGCGGCGGCCGGCGCGAAGGTCGGTAGAGGAGGACCTACTTCTCTTCGTCGGAGTAGCGCAGTTTCAGGTTCAGACCGATGGTGCGGGGACGCAGCACGCTGTTCACATCGGCGAAGCCGCCATCGTAGAAGGTGAACGTCGAAGCGCGCTCGTCGAAGACGTTGTTGACGAAGGCCTGAAGTTCCCACGCCTCGCCGCGCACACCGGTGCGCAGGTTCAGGAATGTCGACTGGCCGCTGGTGAAGTCGCCGGGGCCGAAGAAGCCGGTCGGCGGCGTGTTCGGCACGTCGCCGAACGAGCTGCCGCGGATCGAGAAGTCGCCGCGAATGTAGCCTTCAAGGTCGGTCGCCAGCGGGAAGCGCTGCTCGATCGAGGCGTTGAAGAGATACTCCGGCGAACTGGGCAGGCGCATGCCGTCGATGGGGACCAGCACGCCCGGATCATCGACGATCACGCCGCCATCAAACTCAGCGTTGACGAGTGAGCCGCCGAACGTGATGTCGAGGTTATCGGTCGGGCGAATATAGATGTCGGCTTCGATGCCGTAAGCGTGCGCATCCGCACCGTTGACGGTGATGAAGCTGATCGACGGATTGCCGGGGTCGAGAAGATTTTGAATCGCCCGGTCGATCTGGATGTTGGCCCAATCTATGTAGAAAAGGGCGGTGTTCACGGTGACGATTCCGCCGAACAAACCCGTCTTCGCGCCGATTTCATAGTTCCAGATTTCGTCCGGGTCGAAGCTACGCTCGAACGTCGGGTCCGCGCCTAGCGAGTAGTCGACATTCGAGCCGCCGGCGCGGAAGCCCTTGGCGATCGAAGCGTAGAGTAGCGTGTCGGTGTCGACCTTCCAGTCGAGTGCGACTTTCGGGACGACGCTGCTGAACTCGCCGGACGAGGTCAGAGGTCCGCTGAAGATGTCGACGAACGTCGACTCCTGCTCTTCGTAGCGAAGGCCGGCGGTGAGTGTCCACGACGGGACGAACTCCCAATACGTCTGGCCGAAGACCGACCATTGCGTAAGCTCGTCGCTGACGAACGGCGTGCCGCTGATCAAGTCGATGTCCCGGCTTGCGTCGCGATAATAGAAACCGACAATCCAATTGAACGGGCCGTCGCTGTCCGAGCCTAGGCGCAGCTCTTCGCTCCATGCTTTGGACGCGAAGGTGGCGGCGGTGTTCTCCGAATCCGTCGTACCAAGGCCCGTGATGGACGTCAGCGTGCCGAAGCCGAGATTGAAATTGAGTTCAAGAATGCCTTCCTCGACCGTGCTTTCGCTACCAAAGTCCGTCGAGCCGCCAAAGTAGGGTCCGAAAATGCCTTGGCTGGTGTTGGGATCGAAATTGGTGCCGAACAGCGCATTGGCGGTCGCGATATGGTGCGGCGAGGTCGTGCCGTTGATGCCTTGCTTCGTGTCTTCGGTCTTGAGCGTCAACTTGGCGTCGAAGCTGTCGCTTGGCGTGAAGCCGATGATAACGCGGCCGCCGCGGACTTCTTCGGTATTGGCGTTTTCGGCGACCAATTGGGCCGGAGCGCCGTTGCCCGGGTCGAAGAGGTCATAAAGCGCCGGCGCTACATCGACAGCGTCGATGTAGCCGTCGCGGTCGTGATTGTAGAACACGCCGCGCACCGCCAGCACGTCCTTCACGATGGGAATGTTGACCATCGCGTTGACTTCATAATTCTCAGACGAGCCGTCCTCGACGTCGAACCAGGAGCCGGAGAAAGAGGCTTCCGTTGCGTTCGGATTGGGCGCGTTCGAGATAATGTTGATGACGCCGCCGAACGAACCTTCGCCGTAGAGCGTGCCTTGCGGGCCGCGCAGCACTTCGACACGGCTGATGTCGTAGAGCGCCGAGTCTTGCTCGGCGAACGTGCCGCTCGCTTGGATGCGGCTCGAGGCGATGACACCGTCGTTGTAGATCGCAACCGTGCCGACCGAGCCTACGTTCGAGCCGAGACCGCGGATCTGAACCTGGTTTCCGCCGCGCGAGATGTTCGTCATGGTGAGGCTGGGCACCATGCGCGTGACGTCTTCCAGGCCGTCGGCGTTCACCCTGTCGAGTTCTTCGCCATCCAGCGCCTTAACGCTGATCGGCACGTCCTGAAGACGCTGCTTGCGTTTCTGCGCGGTGACCGTGACCTTCTCGATCGGGCCCGAGCTTGCCTCACCTTCCGCGGGCGGCGGAGGCGGCGCGTCTTGAGCAAGTGCCGCGATAGGCGCGAATGCCACCAAAGCCAAAGCGGTAGAAACCAAAAGCCGACTACGCATTGCCAAACGCCCCCAACTGACGATGTTCAAGGCTGCGGACCACCAGGCCGGCCAGCGCCCATTTTTTCACATTGAAATTCTACCGCGCGGTAGAATTGCGGCAAGCTCAATGCATGCAGTACTGTATGTTTTGACCGTTTCGTGATCAAATTGTCACATGGATTGTGCAGGCGGCTGCTCATCGCTTAAGCAACAAAATGGCTCACCGAATGCCCGCACCGACCGACATGGAAGCAAAGCTGACCGGCCGCTGGCGCGCCCGCGGATATGGCTGGTTGCTCGACGTGGGGCAGGGCGGTTGGGCCATCGAGGACGTCACGGCCATCAGCCGCGCTCCCGCCGACGGCGGCGCAGCCGGCACGTGTGCGGATGCGTTTGAACAAACGCCATCGGGCGAACCGAACGCCATTCGGCTGAAGCATCGCGGCGACGTGACGACATATGTATTCGACCGCTGCCCGCCGAACTTGAAACTGCCTGATCTTGAAGCGGGCAGCGACAACGACGCGCTGCACAACTTCGACGTCTTCGCCCGCACCTTCGCGGAGAACTACGCGTTCTTCGACTTGCGTCACGTGAATTGGGCCGAGAGCTGCGCCAACGTCCGTTCGCGGTTGAACGCGCGCAGCGACAGCGATGCACTGCGAAACGCCATCGCCGACCTCGTCGCGCCCCTCCGCGACGCACACGTCAGTATCGTTGCCGGCGACACGGTAGTCGACGTGACCAGCCCGGTGCGCGAACGCAAACTCGCGCTGCAAAAGGCATTCGCCGTGCCCGCATGGGCACAAGACCGCATGGCCTACACGCAAGGTCTGCAACGCGCTTTCGGCGAGATGTTCTTAGGCGGACGTTTCCGCGCCACCTCGAACATGATGATGATCTACGGCGAGATCGCGCCCGGCATCGGCTACGTCACCATCTTCGGCGAGTTCGGGCACGCCGACACGCCGCGTTCGCGCGCCGCACTCGACCTGCCGCGGCCACGCCTCGAAGCTGCGTCTTTCCTGGCCGACGAGATCGCTGCGATGGAGCGCGCCCTCGACGAAGTCGCCACCGCGCTCGCCTCAACAAAAGCCGTCATCATCGACGCGCGTCTCAACTACGGCGGCTACGACCGCTTGGGTCTCGCCCTCGCCGGTCGCTTCACCAACACACCGCGCGTCGCCTACACCAAGAAGGCATGGACGCCGGCGGGCTTCGTCAACCAGCAATCCATCCACATCGAACCGCGAACACCATCGCTCGCCAACCGTCCCGTCTATCTGCTCACCAGCCGCCAGACGGCGAGCGCTGGCGAAATCCTAGTCCTCGGTTTGATGGCATGCCCGAACGTCACGCGCGTCGGCGAGGCGACGTTGGGCATCCTCTCCGACAATCTCTACAAGCGCTTGCCGAACGGCTGGGAAGTGAGCCTCTCAAACGAAATCTACGAAGCGCCTGACGGCGCTCTCTATGAGGCCGCCGGCATCCCTCCCGACATCGAGACACCCGTCTTCGACCCGGCCGACGTGCGCGGCGGCTTCCGCCACGCGGTCGAGCGCGCCGTCGCCCTCGCAAAAGCGAAAGTGAGTCCGTGATGCGTTTAGTTGCCCTCCTTGCTCTGTGCCTCACCGCGCTCGCTGCCTGCGCCCAGTTCGCTCACAAAACGCAAAACACGCGCACTGCGACGCTGATCCGCGACGAGTGGGGCGTGCCGCACATTTTCGCCGCGAACGAGGAGGCCGGGTTCTACGCGCTCGGCTACGCCACAGCCCAAGACCGCCTGGAGCGCTTCGTCGGCCTGGTTCTCTATTCGCGCGGCCAACTCGCAAGCCTCCTGGGACCGAAATTCCTCGACGGCGACATCCGCAACCGGCACTGGCGCCATCGCGACATGGCGCAAGCGGCCCTGACGCAATTGAGCCCGCCGCTGAGGCGCAACTACGACGCGTTCCTGGCAGGCATGAAAGCCTTTGCGGCCGAACCCGGCGTGAAGCCCGAACTAGCGGCCGCCGCGAAACAGTTGGACGTCGCCGACCTCCTCGCCGTCTCGCGCGCGCTCTTGTTCGCGGGCTATCAGCAGCTTTCCGCGCTGGCGGAATGCGGCGTCGACGGCATGACTTATTCGAACGGCTACCTCCCTTATCGCTCGACGGCGCGGGAACGCGCATCGAACGGCTGGGCGGTCATGCCGTCACGCACCGCAGCAGGCGCTCTGATCCTCGCCTCCGACCCACACGTCGATGTCGAAAGCCCCGCCTACTACGAATTCCATATGCAGGCGGGGGCGCTGCACACGGCCGGCTACGCGATGGGGCCAATGCTGTGGCAAACACACACGGAGCACGTGGCCTGGTCGATGACGACGGGCAACCCCGACTATCTGGATTGCTACGCGGTTCAAACGGACGCGAGTGACCCGCGCGCCTATCTGTTCGACGGCAAACGACAGACGATAGAAGCGCGGACGGAAAAGTTCGACGTCGCCGGTGGACAACCGGTCGAACGAATCCTCGAATACACGCGGCACAACGGACTCTTGTCGCCTGTCGTCGCCCGGCGCGGACAAGTTGCATTTGTCGCCAGTGCCGCCGACATGGACCGCGCCGGCCTTGTGCACGAAGAGATCTATCGCATGAACTTCGCGCGCTCGACCGACGACGTGAAGGCCGCGCTCGCAACCATGTCGATGTTTCCGCAGAACCTGATCATCGGCGACGCCGCCGGGCACATGCTCTATATCCGCGCGGGCCGTGTGCCGGTGCGCCCGGACGGCTACGATTGGACGAAGCCGGTGCCCGGCAACACATCCGCGACGGCGTGGCGCGGCATGCGCACGATCGACGATCTGGTCCAGGTCAAAGATCCGGCGGCCGGCTTCCTGCAAAACAACAACGCGGCGCCCGACGCCATGGCGCCGGGCCTCGACGATCTGGCAAGGCGCTACGCCCCCGACATATTCTTCGACGCGCCCGGCCGCCAAACAACGCGGGGCTTGCGCTCGCTGCAGGTTCTGAGCGCGCGCGACCGCATGACGCTCGACGACGCGATGGGGCTCGCTTTCGACGAAAACTGGGTGACGGTCCCGGATTGGACTGGCGCGCTGAAACTCATTCTCGCAAAGTGGCCTGCGCTGGCGCCGAAGGCATCGCCGGAAAGCATGGCGGCCATCGACCGGCTGCTGGCCTTCGACGGCCAAGCGCACGCAGAGTCACAAGCGGCGGCCGACTTCTATGGCTGGCGCATCGAGGCGGGCAAACGCCTCGCCAAGTTGCCGGATCGTTGGTTCGTCGAGGCGAACTGGGATCACGCGAAGATCACGCGTCCCTTTGCTGTGGCGCTGATCGACGGCCTCGTCGCATCGGTCGACGGCCGCGTGAAGCGCTACGGCAAAGGCGTCATCCGCCTCGGCGACGTGATGCGCGTGAACCGCGGCAAGGTTGAGGCGCCGGTCGGCGGCGTCACGTTGGACTCGGATCTAGCACCGCTCTGCGTCGAACAAGTCCGCGCCGTCTGCGACCGCACCATGCGCGCCTTCGGCGTCGCGCCGCTGGGCGACACCGGCCGCTTCCACGTCGTCCGCGGCAGTCAGTCGATGCGCATCGTGCAGTTCACCAAACCGCTTCAGGCCTATTCGCTCTACGCCTTCGGCCAGAGCGACGATCCCGCCTCGCCGCACTACGCCGATCAGGTGAAGCTGTTCAGCGAAAAGCGCATGAAACGATCCTATTTCTCGCGCGCGGAACTCGAAGGTCACATCACGGCGGAGAAGACGCTGACGATGCCGGCGACGCGCTAAGACGCGTAGCGCTGCCGGTACTCACGATCGAGCATCGACATGATCTTGAGCGAGCGAAAGATCTCGCCGCGCCGCTCGGCGTCGCGCAACACACCCTCATGGACGAAGCCGAGCTTCAGATAGAGATGCTCCGCCCGCACATTGTCTTCGAAAAGATCGAGCCAGAAGCGATGCATACCGTCGTCGACGAACGCCTGCCGCAGCAGCAAAAGGCACGCCGCCCGCCCGCGTCCTGAATCGGCGTGCGCCAGCGCCATGCGCATCAACTCAATCGCCCGGTTCGGCCCCGCATAACCGCGCGTGATCGCAAATCCCTGCACCGCGCCTGAACCGTCCACGAACATCTGATAGCGATAGTTGGCGTCGTTCATGGCCGCGCGATGACGCTCCGCCGGCCAGGCGTTCACGAAGGGCGCATAGTCGGCGCGTGCCTCTTGCGCGCAGATGAACGCGATGTCCGCCTCGACCGCCCGCCTAAAATGCATGTCCCCTCGGCGCTTCGGGAAGGCGGATGGGATGGCGTTGCTCGTAGGCACGCGCCGCGCGCATGACCAACGCGTCGGCGTTGAGCGGGCCGACGATCTGAAGCCCGACCGGCAAACCCTCGCGTGTGAAACCGCAAGGCATCGACGCCGCCGGCTGCCGCGTCATGTTGAAGGGGTAAGTGAACGGCGTCCAATCGATCCAGTGCCGCTGCGTAGCCGGATCGGCAACCTGGCTGTCGGCGGGGAAGGCCGCCATCGGCAGCGACGGCGTCAGCAGCAAATCATATGTGCCAAACAGCGTCTCGAATACTGTGCCGAGCTTCCCGCGCGCGTAATCCGCCTCGGCGTAGTCCATGTGCGGAACCGACTCGCCGTAGGCGATGAACGCCTGCAGACCAGGATCCATCTCGCCGCGCCGTTCGCGGGGCAGGGACCGCGCGGCGAGCGCACATCCGGTGGTCCAAAGCTTGATGAAATCTTCGCGCGGATCGTCGCAAACGTTGTCGACAATATCGACCTGCGCACCCAAAGCCGAGAACGCCTGCGCCGCCTCCGCGACAATGGCCGCGATCTCCGGCGCCACCTTCGCGTAGCCCAGCGTTGGTGAATAGGCGATCCGAAGCCCCTTGAGGCCCGTGCCAAGCGCCGCGTTGTAGTCGACCTCATCCGGCGGCAGTGCAAACCAATCGCGCGCATCCTTCCGCGCGATCACGTTCATCATCAGCGCCGCGTCGCCCACCGTGCGCGTCATCGGCCCCGCATGCGAGAGCGTCCCAAACGTGCTCAGCGGATAGACCGGCACGCGCCCATAGGTCGGCTTCAACCCGAAGATGCCCGTGAACCCTGCGGGCATACGGATCGACCCGCCGCCGTCGGTGCCCAGATGCAGACACCCCATGCCAAGCGCGGCAGCGACCGCTGCACCGCCGCTCGATCCGCCACTGGTCATGCGCACATCCCACGGATTGCGCGTGATGCCGAACAGCGGTGAGTCCGTAACGCCCTTCCAGCCGATCTCCGGCGACGTCGTCTTGCCGAGCAGCACCGCGCCCGCCTCGCGCAAACGTGCCACGCTGGGTGCGTCTTCGGTCGCCGGCGTCGTTGGCGTCAGCTTCGACGCGCGCCGCGTGGGCCAGCCTTTTGCAAGCATCAGTTCCTTAACGCTGGCAGTCACGCCGTCGATGGCGCTCAGCGGCGCGCCGCGCATCCACCGCGCTTCCGATGCGCGCGCGGCTTCGAGCGCGCCGTCCTCGTCGATCAGGCAATAGGCGTTCACGGCGCCGTCGAACGCAACGATGCGCCGCAGTGCGGCACGCGTCGCCTCGACGGGCGACAGCGTGCGCGCCGCAAAGGCCTGCGCGGTTTCGGCCGCACTCCACACGCCAACGTCAGATTCCATACTGCCCACCGATTTTACCGTCTAGTCAAATTAGTCGTCCACGAAGTAGAACTCTACCCCAATCCCGACGGCGCGCCATCCGGTCGCGCCCGAACGAAGCGTGAGGCCGCGTGACCAAGGACACAACGACACACGACGTTTGGCAAGGCGCGCGCGAGGAACAACACCGCATCCGTCTAGGCACGATCGTCGACATGGCCGCCGAACTCTTCAACCGGCAAGGCTACTACGCGACCTCTCTCAGCGACGTGGCCGACCAGCTGAAGATCACCAAGGCCGCACTCTATTACTACGTGAAGAACAAGGAAGACCTGATCTACCGCTGCGCCCTGCGCGCGGTGGAGGAACTGAAGGCATCCCTGGCCGTTGCCGAAACCGAAGGCCGCAACGGCCTGCAGAAAATCGAAATCCTCTTCCGCGAAATCCTGGAAGAACGTCGCGGGCCGATCGTCGTGGTGTCGGAACTTGCGTCACTGATGCCCAACCACAAGGGCGAAATCGCGAAACATCAGAAAGAACTTGAAGACGCCGTCCATCGCATGGTGCGCGAGGGTATCGCCGACGGCACCATCGCCGACCGCGACCCGAAGATTCTCACGCTTTGGATCTTGGGCACGCTGAACTGGGCGCCGAAGTGGTACCCGAGCGACAGCAAGGCGAACGCTGAACGCCTGTCGCCGCTCTTCATCGAAGTCATCGTCAACGGTCTGAGGGCGCGCAAGCGCTAGAGCGGGACATGACCGTCGACACGAACGTTTCCCCGTTGGACGCACCCGCGACGGCTCCCGCGAAAGCCGCGCGGGTACCGCTGTTTCAGCTGATCTGCTATTCGCTGCCGGCTGCCTCGACATCGCTGATGATCGTGCCGCTCGTCGCGGTGTTTCCGACGGTTTACGAGAAATACTATGCGATCCCGTTCGAAGCGCTCGGCCCGGCGTTGCTCGCCACACGTCTGCTGGACGCGTTCCTCGATCCTTTGACGGCCTATCTGTCGGATAAGACGAAGTCGGTGATCGGCGCGCGCAAACCGTGGATGATCGCGGGCGCCATCGTTTCCGTGATCGGCGTCTATTATCTCTTCATCCCGCAAGAGAAGCCGGACGCCACCTATTTCTTCATCTGGGCGACGGTCGTCTACGTCGGTTGGACCCTCATCGCGATCCCGCACAGCGCCTGGGGCGCGGAGATGGTGGGCGACTACGATGAACGATCCCGAATCGTGACCATCAGCGGCATGGTCGGCGCCGTGGGCGGCACGCTGTTCTTCGCCGCACCCATCCTCCTGCCGTTCGAGACGGAAAACATCACGCCGGAAGTGATGCGCGTGATCGGCTTCGCCACGATGGCCTTCGTGCCGTTGTCCGTGATGCTCGCCGTGCTCTTCGCGCCGACGGGCAAGAGCGTGTCGACGTTCGACGCCGGCATCTTCCGTTCGCTGGGCGGTCTCTGGAACAACAAGCCGTTCCGCATGTTCCTTGCGATTTTCGCGCTGCAGGGCTTGGCGCTGGGCATCTACGCCGGTCTGCTCTTCGCCTTCACCGACGGCTATCTGCACATCGGCGAATATTTCGCGCGCATCACGATTTTGGCGACGATCGCCAATTTCGTCTCCATCCCCGCCTGGCTCTGGGCCTGCAACCGGTACGGCAAGCACATCGCCTGGGCCGTCGGATCGGCGACCACGAACCTGGTGTTGCTCGCCTACCTCTTCGTGACCCCGGGCGAGGCGGCCTACATCCCCGCCCTCGTCGTCAGCGTGCTCTACGGTTTGCTCTCGTCCTGCGCGTCCGTCTGCTACCCGTCGATCCTCGCCGACATCATCGACTACGGCACGTTGAAGACGGGCGCCAACCGCGCCGGATCCTACTTCGCCGTCGTGTTGCTCATCGTGAAGGGAACGGCCGCGATCGGCGGCGGCCTTGCGACAGCGCTCATCGGCTATTTCGGCTTCAGCACGGTGACCGGCGCCGTCAACGACGAGGTCGCCAACTTCGGCATCCTCTTCACCTTCATCGGCTTGCATACCCTGCTGCAGATGCTGGCAATCCCGCTGATCTGGCGCTTCCCGATCGACAAGCGCCGCCAAGCCATCATCCGCAAACGCATCGAACAGCGAGCGGCACGCGCCGCTCGCACAGCGTGAGCCCCGTGGGCGCGGGCCAAGCCTATCTCCAAAGCCGCGAAGGCATCCGCGGTGCGTGGTCCGACGAGATCGATCGCTTGTTCGCGAAATACGACACGGCGGGCCACCCCGGCCTGAACCTCGCCGTCTTCAAGAACGGCGAAACGGTCCACGCGCGCGGCTACGGCGTCGCCGAGATCGAACACGACATCCCCTTCACGCCCGACACGGTGCTGCGCCTCGGATCGACGTCGAAGCATCTGTGCTCGGCCTGCATCTACCTGCTCATCCGCGACAAACGCCTGTCGGTCGACGACGACATACGCGATCACATCCCCGAACTCGCGCGCCTCAAGACGCGGATCACGATCGATCATCTGCTGACGATGACGAGCGGCCTGCCGGACTGGCTGAACCTAGGATTGTTCGCCGGCCTGCGCGACGCGCCGCCGGTTCGCCGCGCCGACATGCTCGACTGGCTGACCCGCATCGAGACGACGATGTTCCCGCCCGGCGCAACATCCAGCTACTCGAACACGAACTACGCCTTGCTCTCGCTGATCGTCGAACGCATCTCCGGCCAATCGCTGGCAGCATTCATGACCGAACGCTTGTTCGCACCGCTCGGCATGCACGACACGCAGCTCGTGCCGAACGCGACGCAAACGATCGCACGCATGGCAAAGGGCTATCAGCCCGGCGAAGGCGGCAAACCGGTGGCGGGCGCGATGCTCCCCGAGATCCACGGCGAAGGCGCCGTCAACTCGACGCTCGCCGACATGACGCGCTGGCTGCTGTCCTACAGAGCTGGCGGGCTCGCGCCGGGCCTGACCGCATGGCTGGAAGACGGCGCCAAGAGCCCTTACCGCCGCGGCATCGTCGTCGACCAACAAGGCGGCGTCACCCGCGTCGGCCACGCCGGCGGCATGCCCGGCTACCTCTGCGAATTCGCATTTTTCCCGGAACTGGACGTCGGCATCGTCATGCTGACGAACTGGCTGGACGTCTCGCTCTTCACCCCCATCGACACGATCGCCGAGACCGTCAGCGAACGCCGCTTCGCCTCGCCCGCCGCAAAGACGACCGCGCTACCGCCGGCCGGGCTCTACATCAGCAACGAAACCGGCCACGCCCTGCAAGTCGTGGGCGATGGCGACAAGACAACCTGCCATTGCCTCGGCGAACCGGTCACGTTGCGCGCCGAGGACGACAAGGGCTGGCGTTTCACCAAGCGCGGCGACGGGCGCCGGCTCGAGCAATCCGATAGCGCATTGAAGCTCGTCGACGGCAGTTTGCGTATTGATTTATCAAAGTGCGGCGATGCTCTACCCGTAGACCCGTCGCGCTACATCGGCATCTATCGCTGCCCTACATTGGGCGAGCGCCACGAAATCACCTGGAACGGCAAGGAACTTATCGTGTCGACAGGCTCGCCGATGCGGCCGCTCTTGTGGTCGGGCCTTGTGCGCCGCACCGACAGTGTCTTCACCGCACCGATCGACGGCGAGCCCAGCGAGACGAACGTCACGCTGCGCTTCCTGACCAGCCCGAACGGCGCGGTCACAGGCTTCGACTACACGCTCTCACGCGTCTACGGCTTGCGGTTCGAGAAGGAACGCGCCAATGCGTAACCGCCCCGCCGACATCACATATCCCACCGCGCGGCGCTCGCAAGGCGAGCGCCGCTTCCACGGCCATGCCGTCGCCGATCCCTACGACTGGTTGGGCGGCGAGCTATCGGCCGAAATATCGGCATGGGAAGCGGCACAAGACGCACTCACCGACCGCATCGTTGGCGGACCGGCGCGCGAGCATTGCGAGGCCTGGCTCGAGAAACTTCTGACCCGCCAGCACAGCTTTCGTGTCATCGAGCGCAGCGCGCGTCTCTTCTTCCTGCGCGACGAACCCGGGCGCGACCAACCGGCCTTGTACGTGCGCGAAGGGCAGGGCGCGCCACGCTTGATGTTCGACCCGGCGTCGCTCAACGGCACCGCGATTCACGGCATCGTCCAACAATCGATCGCCCCAAGCCCCGACGGACGCCACGTCGCGATGGCGGTAACTCCGGCCGGTGGCGACGCGCAAACGATCATCATCGTCGACACCGCAACCGGCCGCGCGCTCGACGGTTCGCCGCCGAAGACGATCGTGCCCACCATCGACTGGCGCGGCAACGACGGCTTCTTCTACAACCGCAACCAAGGCCCGTTCGTCGGTCCGGCCGATCGCATGACGACCGCCGAAGGTGTCTACTGGCACCGCCTCGGCACCAGCTTCAACGACGATGTCCTTGTCCATGAGAAAGCCTGGGACCCGGCACACGTGTCGCTGCCCGCCGTCTCGGCCGACGGCGCCACCCTCTTCGTCGCCGACATTCACTTGACCGCCCGCCGCTTGGGGCTGTCGCTCTATGACCTCGGGGCGGGCCCATCGACGCGGTCGAAGCACCAGCTGATCGCACCGGGCGACGCCTTCGCGCTTTATCTCGGCGACGCGGGCGACGAGTCATTCTTCGAAACCGACCTCGGCGGCGTCGAACGCGGCCGCGTCGTCGCCGTCAACCGCAAGCGTCCTGGCGCCTGGCGCGACGTGATCGGCGAGGGGAAGGACGCCATCGCCTTCACCTCGCACGCCCTGCGCAGCGCCAACGCGATCGTCAGCGGCGACAAGATCTACGCCACCCACGTGCGCGACGCGCGCCATCGCCTCGCCGCCTACGCGCTGACCGGCGAACATCTGCACGACGTACCGCTCCCCGCCGTCAGCTCGCTCGCAGGTCCAGGCGGCGAACGGTTCGGCGAACTGTCGGTCGGCGGCGACGGCACATCGTTGCTCTTCGAATTGTGGACGCACACACACCGCCAGCTGCCGGTACGCTATCGCCCGGACACAAAACAAACGGCGTGGCTCTTTCCGGACGAAGTCGACACCAAGGCGCTGAGCGTCCGCGTCGAACAAATCTTCTGCGAGATGGACGACGGCGTCCGCGTCCCGGTGTTCATTCTGGATGCCGGCGAGAAGGGACCACGGCCGACGCTGCTCTACGGTTACGGCGGCTTCGGCGCATCGATCACGCCGGAGTTCAGCCCGGACATTCCGCTCTGGCTAAAGCTCGGCGGCCGCTACGCGATCGCCAACATCCGCGGCGGCGGTGAATACGGCAAGGCGTGGTACGAAGCCGGTCGCGGCCGTAACCGCCAACGCGTCTTCGACGACTTCTGCGCCGTGGCGAAAGCACTCGTCGATCGCGACTACGCGACGCGCGATACACTGGCCATCCGCGGTATCAGCAACGGCGGTCTCCTCACGGCCGCTTGCGCGGTACAAAGGCCGGAGTTGTTCGCCGCGGCCGTATCCGAACTACCGCTGGTCGACGGCCTAGCGCTGGGCTCCGATCCCTGGAGCCAGGCACTGCAGCCCGAATACGGCAACCCGGTCGTGGACGAAGGCGACTTCGACGTCATCCGCAAATGGTCGCCGCTGCACGCCGTGAAGCGCGGCAAGGACTACCCGCCCATCTTCGTCATCGTCGCCGATCAGGATTCCCAAATACTGCGCGACGGCGCGCACAGGTTCGTCGCGACGTTGCAGCACGAAAACCCAGACGCGCTCGCGCTGTTCCGCCTGGTGCGCGGCTGCGGCCATACGGGCTGGCCGCGCTCGGCCACCGTGCGCACCACGGCCGAAGAGATCGTCTTCCTCGCAAAATCGCTCGACCTAGCGCCCGATTGGAAAAAGGATTTATCGTCATGAACAAGGTGCTCAACCCGCGCGTTCTGCATGAATCGGCGCTGGTGTGGGACAATCACACCTGCCTGCCGCTCGATAGGGTGAAGGAATTCTTGCCCGAACTTAGCCGCTTCCGTGCCTCGGGCGTCGACGTCGTCGCCATCAACATCGGCGACTCCAACATCACCCTTGAAGCCCAGATGCGGATGGCCGCGGAGCTGCGCCACTACATCCTCGCGCGCCCGAGTGACTTCATTCTGATCTCGAAAGTCGCCGACATCACACGCGCGAAAGCGGAAGGCAAACTCGCCGTCTTCTTCGACGTCGAAGGCGGCTACGCGATGGGCGATCAGCTCAGCGTGCTTCAGCTTTACGTCGATCTCGGCGTCCGCTGGATGCTGCTCGTCTACAACAGCCGGAACCGCATCGGATCCGGCGTCCACGACGCGGAAGACGAAGGCCTCACCGACTTCGGCCGCCAAGCGATCGCCGAGATGGATCGCGTCGGCCTGGTCAAATGCCTGACGCACACCGGCTACCGCACCGCGCGCGAGGTGTTGGAGGTAACGCGCAAGCCCGTCATCTTCTCGCACTCGAACCCGCGCGCACTCAAAGACCATCCGCGCAACATCCCCGACGATCTGATCCGCGGCTGCGCCAAAACCGGCGGCGTCGTCTGCATCAACGGCGTCGGCATCTTCCTCGGCGACAACGACATCCGCACGGAGACAGTCGCCAACCACATCGACTACGTGGTCCAACTGGTCGGCGCCGATCACGTGGGCCTCGGTCTCGACTACGTCTTCGACATGAGCGAGATGGACGCGAACCTCGCCGAGCATCCGCACATCTGGCCGGAAGAGTGGGGCTACAAACCCGGCATCAAATTCGTAGCCCCCGAACAACTGCCCGAACTCACCGAAATCTTGATGAAGCGTCAGTACCGCGAAGACGACATCCGCAAGATCCTGGGCAACAATCTCCTGCGCGTCGCCGAGGCCGTCTGGCCGTGAGCGACGTCAACCGGATCGCTGACGACCTGCTCTTCGGCATGCTGTCGGAGAGCCCGGACATTGCCGCTCACCTCGGCATCCGCGACGTCAACGGCCGCGCGCTCGCCAACGACACCCTGACGGATTTCTCAGACGACGGCGTCGCCGCCCGCCGCCAAACAATGACGAAAGCGGCCAAGGCGCTGGCCGCCGTCGACACGACGGCACTGAACACATCCGACCGTGCGACGCACGACGTGACGCGCTATCTCGTCGAAGACGGCATGTTCTGGATCTTCCACGGCGCCGACGGCGCGTGCTTTCCGGAGATCGCCTATCCCCTCAACCCCGTCGAAGGCGCACATCAGGTTCTGAGCACGCTTCTCGTACAGGATCATGTGCTGTCGTCAGCGGCGGATATCGATGGCTATCAAGCGCGCCTGAAGCGCTTGCCCGCCGCGTTGCACCAGATTCGCGACGCCGCCCGCACGCGCCTTCGCGAAGGCTTCACGCCGTCGCGCGCCTCGCTCGAACAATCGCTGACCGAACTCAAATCGTTCCTATCGCCGCCGCTCGACGAGCAACCACTATTGACCCGGCTAAACACGCCCGCCGCTCGGCGTGACGCTGAAACGGTGTTCACCCGCGAGATCGTCCCGGCCTACGAAGCCCTCATGGCCGAGATGGAAGCGCAAGCTGCATTGGACGCGCCGGCGCAGGGCCTATGGGCGACGCCGGACGGGGACGCGCACTACGCTTATCTCCTCCGCGGTCACACGACGACCAACATGACGCCCGCCGAAGTCCACGAACTGGGCCTCGCCGAGGCGGCGCATCTATCGCAGCACATTCGCGAGCGCTTCGCTCAAATCGGAATCTCCGGCGGCTCCGTCGCGGAGATGTATCGCGAGTTGGAGACACTGCCCAACGCCCGCTACGCGCTCTCGCCCGAAGGACGCGCCGAGATCCAGCGTGATGCGGACGCCATGGTGCGCGATTTGTCGAGCGCCTGCGCGCGGTTGTTCGATCGCTTGCCGCGTGCAGGGTGTCGCATCGATCCGGCGTCTGAATCGCAGGAAGCATCCGCCGTCAGCCACTACACGCCGCCCAGCGCCGATGGGCAGCGCGCCGGTGTGTTCACGATCAACCTGAAAGACACGGCGCAACGCCTGCGTTGGGAGCTGCCGGTGCTTTGCCGCCACGAGATCATGCCCGGCCACCATCTGCAGCTGAGCCTCGCGCAAGAGCTGTCGCACTTGCCGAGTTTCCGCCGCGCCATCGTGTTCAATGCCTATATCGAAGGCTGGGCGAAATACGCCGAGGTCCTCCCCGAGGAACAAGGCATCAGCGACGACCCCTACGTCGCGCTCTGCCGCATGCGGGGCGAGCTATACTCGACGGTGAACCTGGCGCTCGACACCGGCTTCAACGCCATGCGCTGGTCCGCCGACCGCGCCGCCGAATTCTTCAGCGAAGCGACGGGCACGCCACGCGCGTTCGGCGACCGCATCGTCCAGCGCAGCCTGTTCCACCCAGGACAGCTCTGCTCCTACAAAATCGGCATGCGCAAGATGTTTGAACTGAAATCGCGCCTCGAACGCGCCCGCGGCTCGCGCTTCCGCATCCAAGAGTTTCACAGCCTCGTGCTGGAGGAGGGCGCATTGCCGCTCTCGCTGCTCGAACGCCGCATCGACGACGCCATCGCCCGCCATTAGTTGAGGTCAAGAACCATGCGCCCATCCAACCTGACCCTCGGAGAACGCGACGCCGAACGCGTCGTCCACGGCTACACCAACTTGCAGCAGCACCGGCAAGACGGCGCACGCGTCATCGTGCGCGGCAAGGGCGTGTACGTGTTCGACGACGCCGGCAAGGAATACATCGAGGCGGCGGCCGGCATGTGGTGCACCTCCCTCGGCTTCGGCGAGGAGGCGCTGGTCGAGGCGGCGACCGTGCAAATGCGCAAGCTGCCCTACTATCACACCCTCGCCTCCAAGTCGGTCGCGCCTTCCATCGAACTCGCGGAACGTCTCGCAAAATACGTGCCCATCGCGAACGCAAAATTCTACTTCGCGAACTCGGGGTCGGAGGCGAACGATTTCCTCATCAAGTTCCTCTGGATGTACAACAACGCCATCGGCCGTCCGGCAAAGAAGAAGGTGATCGCACGCATCAACGGCTTCCACGGCGCAACGATCGCGGCGACCTCGCTCACCGGCATCAAGAAGAACCACAAACTCTTCGACCTGCCGCTCGACCGCTTCCTGCACGTCAGCGACATGCACTACTACCGTGACGCTTGGCCGGGCGAGAGTGAGCAGGCGTTCTCGACGCGCCTCGCTGAAGAACTCGAAACGACAATCCTGCGCGAAGGTCCCGAGACGGTCATGGCCTTCATGGCCGAACCCGTCACCGGCGGCGGCGGCGCGGTGATCCCGCCCAAGACCTATTACGAAAAAATCCAGGCGGTCCTGAAGAAATACGACGTGATGTTCCTCGCCGACGAAGTGATCAACGGCTTCGGCCGCACCGGTCATTTCTTCGGCTGCGACGCCTTCGACATCGCGCCGGGCGCGATGACGATGGCCAAGGGCCTGACCTCTGCCTATCAACCGATGTCGGCGATCGCCTTGAACGAAGAGATCTATCGCGGGCTCGAAAAGGGCAGCGATCAGGTCGGCTCGCTCGCACACGGCGCGACCTATGCCGGCAATCCCGTCGGCGCGGCGGTTGCACTGAAGGTGCTCGACCTGATGGAGGAGCGTGACATCGTCGGCCACGTCCGCCGTATGGCGCCGCACTTTAAGGCGCGGCTCGAACGCCTGCGCGCGCATCCGCTGGTGGGCGAGGTGCGCTCGATCGGTCTCATGGGCGCAGTCGAATTCGCAGCCGACAAGGCAACAAAGCGCAATTTTGCGCCCGAAGGCTCGTTCGCCGCAAAAGTGAGGGCGCGCGCCGAGGACATGGGCGTCATCACGCGCGGCGCGCCGGTGGGCGACGTCATCGCGTTCTCCCCGCCCTTGATCATCACGGAGCGCGAAATCGGCGAGGTGTTCGATCGATTCGGCGCGGCATTGGACGCGGTGACGGCAGAGCTTTAAACATCCTGAGATTGTGCGCTTGCTCGCGCGGCATCGCCCGTGCTGCATTGCAGCGCGCCGAGTCGCCCGCAAGGGCGTCCGGCTGCGCAGCTGCAGGGGCGAAGCTTGGTCAATCGCGTTTCAAAAGTAAGTCCGGAGCGTTGGCTTGATGCGGCCCGAAAAATCCTGATCGAAGAGGGCGTCGATCACGTAAAGATCGATCGCCTGGCGACGAGCCTGCGCGTCACACGCGGCGGCTTCTACCACCACTTCCACAATCGCGGCGAACTGCTCGACAAATTGCTGGTGCAGTGGGAAGAGACGAACACATTCATCCCCGACCTGCCGCCGCCGAAGACGCACGACGACGCCGCGGCGATGTTGAAAGAGGTCAGCCGCATCCTGATCGAGGAAAAGGACTACGAACCGCGCCTCGACGTCGCCGTGCGCGACTGGGCTCGCCGCTCAAAGAAGGCCAAGGCCGCACTCGACCGCGTCGATCAATCACGCATCGATTTCTTCGATCGTCTCTACCGCGCCTTCGGCTACGAACCGCGGGAAGCCTTCATCCGTGCCCGCGTCACCTATTTCCATCAGGTCGGCTACTACGCACTTGCGATCAAGGAAACAAGGACGAAGCGCTTCGAATACAACGACCTGTATCTTAAGATCCTGTCTGGCGAACGGCTCAACGACTGAGCGCGTTTGCGCCGTCCGCGAGCCAAGTCCATGCTGCGTGTGCCAGGCTACGTTCGACGAGGATCAAAAAACCGTCCGCCTCGCGCATCAGGAAAATCGGGATCGATCCCATCATCGTGCGCACGCATGTCCGCACCGGAAACGCGCCGACGGACAAGTCGACGGGCAGGCTCTTGGACAGAAGCTCCGCGGCGCGAGGGCCGCTCAATCTCAGAGCGCAGTAAGCATCGCTGACATCGACGCCGTCACGCGCGTCGACGTATGTACCCAGCGCAAACCATTGCCCCGGCGCGATCCAGGCCAGCGACGCCGATCCCTTCGCGACCGTGTTCGCTTTTGTCGGCGGCGCGACGCCAAACGCCTTCGCGACGCGTTGCTGAAACCCCGGATCGTCACGCCGTTCGAGCAAGAGCACGATGCGAACCGATGGATCTTCGCGCAGCGCAAGACCGTCGCGACCGGCAATCGGCCTCACATGGGCGAGGACATGGGCGGCCGCGAGGTCAGCCATTGAGCCGCTCCCCGTTCGGGTCATACGCACATGGCCCAACGACGGTCGCGCTGCGCCGGCCATGGGTCGACGTCAGCGTCACGATCTCACCCATGCGCGCACGCCCGTTTTCGACCAGCGCCAACGCCACCGGCCGTTCGAGCGTCGGACTAAAGCAGGTCGACGTCACCCATCCATGCGTCCGGCGCGTATCCGCAGCCTCGCTGGGATCGACGATATGCGCGCCGATCGGCAACGGCGCTTCGCCGTCCGCCACTTCAAGCCCGACGAACTCACGCCGAGGATCGCGACCAACCGGCAGCATCGTCGAACGCTTGCCGGCATAGTCGGCCTTCTTCTTGGCCATAATCTCCGCGAAGCCGACGTCTTGCGGCATCGTGGTGCCGTCGGTGTCGGCGCCGATATGCAGGTAACCCTTCTCGACGCGCATCACCATCAACGCTTCAATGCCGTAAGGCGTGACACCAAAAGCTTGTCCGCGCTTCAACATCTCGCGCCACAGCGCCTGCCCATAACGGGCGGGCACGGCGACTTCGAACGACAGCTCACCGGTGAAGCTCACCCGATGGATGCGCGCCGGTACGCCCGCGAACGTGCCTTCGCGCACGTTCATGTGCGGACAGGCGCCTGCGCTCAGGTCAATCGACGTATCGAACGCGCGCAGCAGATCGCGCGCGCGGGGACCGGTCACCGTCATGACCGCCCATTGCGACGTGACCGGAGCGATTGTGGCGTTCAGATGCGGCCACTCGCAGTTCAGCCACTCTTCAAGCCAATAGCCGATGCTGTTCGCGCCGGCGCTCGTGGTGCCGACGAGGAACTTATCGGCGGAGATGCGCGAGAGCACGCCGTCGTCCTTCACGATGCCGTTCTCGTCCAGCATCAAGCCATAGCGCGCTTTGCCGACGCCCAATGTCAGCATGTTGTTGACGTAAATGCGGTTCAAGAACTCGGCCGCGTCCGGACCGCAGACTTCGATCTTGCCCAGCGGGGATCCGTCGAATAGTCCGACCCCGCCGCGCACGGCCAAGACCTCTCGCGTAACCGCAGTCGCTTCGCTTTCATCCGCCTTGGGATAGAACGCCGGCCTCAACCAACCGCCGTAATCCTCGATGACCGCACCGAGTTCGGCATGCGCTTCGTGCGCGGGCAAGCGGCGTAGCGGGCGATAATGTTGCCCGACCTCACGTCCCGCGAAAGCGCCCAACGTCGTCGGCGTATAGGGTGGACGGAAACGCGTCGTGCCGACCGCATCCATCGTGCGCTCCGTCGCCGCCGCCATAATGGCGATGGCGTTGACATTCGACGTCTTGCCTTGGTCGACCGCCATGCCGAGCGTCGTGTAGCGTTTCAAGTGCTCGACCGAGCGATAGTTTTCGCGCGCCGCCAGGCGTACGTCGGCGGCGGTGACGTCGTTCTGCAGATCGACCCAGGAATGAGCGCCGCGCGAGCGCGCCGGTCGCAACTCGACGATCGGCGCCGCTGCAACCTGCGGCCACTCGTCGACCTTCGGCGTGATGAAGCCGTCGTTCGACGGATGCCCCGTCGCATGCGCTGCGTGCGCGCCGGCCGCGTAAGCTTCCGCGATCGACGCCGCGAGCGTGAACGTGCCGCGCGCCGCGCCGACGCAAACGACGGGTTCGAACGCGGCATCCGGAACGATGGCCCCGCGCTCGGCATCGAAGTGCATCGCGCCGCCGGCCTGGGCATAGAGGTGCAAGGCGGGCGACCAACCACCCGACATGCATACGAGATCGCAATCGATCGGCTGGCTCGCTGCGCCAAGCCGCCCCGCGCCATCGACCGACGCGAGTTTGATGGATTTGACGCCGTGCCGTCCCGCGACACCTGCGGGCGCGGTGGCGGGCATCACCTCAATGTCGTGGTGCCGCGCGGCATCGAGTGCGTGGCGTGGCGGCGATGCGCGCAGATCCGCGATGGCACTGACCTTCACACCCGCAGCGCGCAGCGAGAATGCCGCGTGGTAGGCGCTGTCGTTGTTGGTGACGACGATCGCCGACCGTCCCGCCGCGACACCGTAACGTTCGACATAAGTGCGAGCCGCACCGGCGAGCATAACGCCGGGCCGGTCATTGTCGGGAAATACCAACGGGCGCTCGAACGCCCCGCTGGCCAAGAGCACCTTTTTGGCGCGGATCTTCCAAAGCCGCTGTCGAGGTCCAGCGCCGAGCCGGCGCTCGCACGCCAAGACGAAATGGTGATCATAGACGCCCGTCGCGGTGGTGCGCGTCAGCAAACGGACGTTCGGACGCGCACGCAGTTCAGCTTCGACGCGGCTGAGCCAAATGTCGGGCGCGTCCCCGTTGATCGGCACAGGCTGGCCGAGCAGCGTGCCGCCGAGTTCGGGCTGGTCGTCGATCAAGATGACTTGCGCGTCGCCGGCCGACGCCGACCACGCCGCGACGAGTCCCGCAATGCCGCCGCCGACGACAACGACATCGGCATGCGCAAACTGTTTCTCGTACGTGTCGGGATCGACGCCCACGGGCGCGTGGCCGAGACCGGCTGCGCGCCGGATCATGCCCTCATACGTGTCCCAGCTCGGGCGGATGAAGGTCTTGTAGTAAAAGCCCGCGGGCAGGAACGGCTTCAACAAGCCAAGCACACCGAGCGCATCCCGGTCGGCGCGCGGCCAAGCGTTGACGCTGCGCGCTTCAAGCCCGTCGACGAGTTCGATTTCGGTCGCCTTGAGGTTAGCCTCGGCGTTCGCGCCCTTGCCGACATCGACAAGCGCATTTGTTTCTTCGACGCCCGCCGCCATCACGCCGCGCGGGCGGTGCAGTTTGAAGCTTCGCCCGACAACGCGCACACCGTTGGCGAGCAACGCCGACGCCAGCGTGTCGCCCGCAAACCCGCTGTGCATCACGCCGTCCATGCGGAAATGCAGGGGACGCGACCGATCGATCCGTCCGCCGCTCGCCAAGCGATAGCCGCCGCTCACGTCGCCCCGCCTTTCGGAGGAACGCTCTCATGCGGCGCCTCGCCCATGCGGTAGACGGCGGTGATGCGATGCGTGACCGTATCGCGCGCAATGTTGAACCATTGGCGGCAGCCATGCGTGTGCCGCCAGCGCTCAAGATGCAGACCCTTTGGATTCTGCCGCGTGTGGAGATAAGTCGCCCACTCAACGTCCGACACGGCTTCGGCGGGACCGGGGCGCGTCACGTGCGCGGGCCCGCCGTACGAATACTCGATCTCGCTACGCGGGCCGCACCAGGGACATTCGATCAGCAGCATGGCGGCCCCTAATGCGCGATGCCGGCGGCCGCGGCTTCGTTCACGAAGCGGCCGCTGGTGAAACGCTCGAGCCCAAACGGTTCGATGACCTTGTGTGGACGTTCGTTCGCAATCGTCTCGGCCATCGTCAAGCCGCCGCCGGGGATCGCCTTAAACCCACCCGTGCCCCAACCACAGTTGATATAGAGCCCGTCGACCGGCGTGCGACCGAGAATGGGCGACGAGTCATGCACGACATCGACGATGCCCGCCCACTGGCGCAACATGCGCAATCGGCTGAACGACGGGAACATGTCGAGCAACCCCGCCACCGTCGCTTCCGTGATCGGCGCGTTGCCCCGTTGACCGTAAGACGGATAGAGGTCGAGCCCGGCGCCCACGACGAGTTCGCCTTTGTCGGATTGGCTGACATAGGCCCCCGTCATCGGCGACAGAACAACGACGTCAAGCACAGGCTTGATCGGCTCCGACACGAAGGCCTGCAGCGCATAGGACGTCACCGGCAAATCGAATCCGGCGAGCTGCGCCATGACGCTCGAATGACCGGCGACGCAAAGCGCAATGCGTCCTGCCGTGATCGTGCCGCGCGAGGTCTCGACGCCGACGGCGCGGTTGCCGGATTTCGTGAATGCCTTCACTTCGCAGTTCTGGATGATGTCGACACCCAGCGCATCGGCCGCGCGCGCATAGCCCCACGCGACCGCATCGTGCCGCGCCACGCCGGCCCGGCGCTGGAACATGCCGCACCGCACGGGATAGCGAACGCGATCGTCGGCTCCGAGGATCGGCACGAGGTCACGCACCTGCTTGGCGTCCATGAATTCACCGTCGACGCCGTTGACGTGCAGCGCGTTCGTCCAACGCTGTAACAGCTCTTCGTCATGCCGGTTGTGACCCAAGGTCAGCAGGCCGCGTTGGCTGAACATGATGTTGAAGTTCAGCTCTTCCGACAGCGTTTCGTAGAGCTGCAGCGACAGCTCATAAATGTCGGCGCTCTCGCGGAAGAAATAGTTCGAGCGGATGATCGTGGTGTTGCGCCCCGTGTTGCCGCCGCCGATCCACCCGCGCTCCAGCACCGCGACGTTGGTAATCCCGTGCTTGGCAGCCAGGTAATACGCCGTCGCTAGGCCGTGCCCGCCGCCGCCGATGATTATCACGTCGTAGGATGATTTGGGCTCGGGATTGCGCCACGCAGGCGCCCAGTTCTCGTGGCCGCTCAGCGCGTGCTTGGCAAGCGAAAAGGCCGAATAACGCACGCTCGTGAAGCCCTCGTTTGAATCGAACGGGGCCGCAAAATGTACGCCCAACCGCCGACCGAGTCGGCGCACCTTTTACCCCGGTTCAACCCGCAACGCACCCTATCCCCAGAGGTCAAAAAATACAATACTGCATGTTTTGAAGGACCGAGGGGGCAAACATGGCTGCAGGAGCGATTTCGCCGACGTTTGCGCCGTCGGAAGGTTACCGGCAATCGATCGCCTGGCTGCTTATGGGCGTCTACACGCTCAACTTCATGGACCGGCAGGTGATGTCCGTGCTCTTGCCGCAAATCCAAAAGGAATTCGGCATCAGCGATACGGCGGCCGGACTTCTGCACGGCACCGCGTTCGCGCTCTTTTATGTGACGCTGGCGCTGCCGATCGCGCGCTGGGCCGACAAGACGAACCGTGTGCGCATCATCGCCGCCGCAACGGTTTTGTGGAGCGCAATGACGGCGCTGTGCGGCTTCGCACGGAACTTCGCGGAACTGTTTCTCGCGCGCGTCGGCGTCGGTGTCGGTGAAGCCGGCTGCAGCCCCGCCGCGTACTCGCTGCTGTCGGGGTACTTCCCGCCCGAGCGTCGCCCCGGTGCGATGGCGATCTACGGCGCCGGCATTCCGCTCGGCAGCGCACTCGGGCTCGCGGCAGGCGGTATCCTCGCGCAGTCGCTCGGCTGGCGCGAGACATTTTGGATCTTCGGTATACCGGGCGTCATCGTCGGCTTAGTCGTCCTGCTCTACATCAAAGAGCCGCCGCGCACCGCCGAAGCGAGCGCGACGAACCCTGCGTTGACGGATGTGCTGCGCGTCCTGCTCAGCCGCCGTTCGTTCATCCACGCAACGTTCGCGACAGCACTCCTGGCCTTCGCCGGTTTCGGCGCTGGCACGTGGGCGCCAAGCTTCCTCATCCGCACCCACGGCATGCCGGTCGGCATCATCGGACTTGCGCTGGCCGGCATCACGATCCTGGGTGCCGTACCCGCCACGATCTTCGCCGGACGCATCGCCGACCGCTTCGTGAAGAAGGACCGCCGCTATCACATGTGGGTTCCTGCGATCGCGATGGCCTTCGCCGTGCCGTTCTCGATCGCCGCGCTCGTCCTGCCGGCGGGCGAGATCGTGCTGTTCGGCACGGCGGTGCCCAGCGCCTATATCGCCGTTGCCCTATTCCTGATCCCGACCGCCGCCAATGCAATTTACGTCGGACCGGTCCTAGCCGCGATCCAGTCGATGATCCCCGAAAACATGCGCGCCATGACGATCGCGATCTTCCTCTTCGTCACTAACCTGATCGGACTGGGGGCAGGGCCGGTCGCCATCGGTTATCTGAGCGACGTCCTGCGGGCCAGTTTCGGCGAAGACTCGCTGCGCTGGTCGCTGCTGGTCACGGTGCTCATCAACATGTGGGCGGTATTTCACTTCGTGCAAGCCGCGCGCTACGTTGACGCCGACCTCGGTAAACGCGCCTGAGGCCTTTGGAGCAGCAATGACCGTCTTCACCGCCGCCGTGGTCCAAGCCGCACCCGTCGCTTTTGACGTCCAACGTACGCTCGACAAGCTCGCGGACCTCGCGGCCGACGCCGCGCGCAAAGGCGCCAAGCTCGCCGTCTTCCCCGAAGCCTTCGTGTCCGCGTACCCAAAGGGTCTCGACTTCGGCGCCCGCGTGGGCATGCGCACGCCGGAAGGCCGCGACATGTTCCGCCGCTATTTCGACAGCGCCATCGACGTGCCCGGCCCCGCGACTGCACGCATCGCCGAGATCGCGAAGGCGAACGACCTGCATCTCGTCGTCGGCGTCATCGAACGCGACGGCGGCACGCTCTACTGTACTGCATTGTTCTTCACGCCTGCGGGCGGTCTCGCGGCGAAGCACCGCAAGGTCATGCCGACCGCGATGGAGCGCCTCATCTGGGGCACCGGCGATGGCTCCACGCTGTCGGTGATCGACAGCCCATTCGGCAAGATCGGCGCCGTCATCTGCTGGGAAAACTACATGCCGCTGCTGCGCACGGCGATGTACGCGAAGGGCATCGAACTCTACTGCGCGCCGACGGTCGACTGCCGCCGCACCTGGGCGCCGACGATGCGCCACATCGCCGTCGAAGGCCGCTGCTTCGTCCTCTCCGCTTGCCAATACGCCCGACGCTCAGACTTCCCCGCCGACTACCCGATCGATGCGCAAAACGGCGACGAGATCCTGATCGACGGTGGCAGCCTGATCGTAAGTCCCATGGGCGACATTCTCGCCGGCCCGAACTACGAGGGCGAGTGCATCCTCACCGCCGAAGTCGACCGCCGCCTCATCGCCGGTGGCAAATTCGACCTCGACGTCGTCGGCCACTACGCCCGCCCCGACATCTTTCAACTGCACGTCGACGAACGAAAAAAAAGCGCCGTCGTCTACGGTGCAAAACTCTAAGCCGCGTAGAGAAGCACTCTGGCGTCCTCCATCCCGCGGTCTACGCACGCTCTCGCCGCAATATGCTGTTGGTGAGTTCGGCTCCTTCGGCTCGCGCGCGGGCGATCGTCGCTTCGACGCTCGACGCGGCGTCGTTGATCTGCGGAGCAACCATCTCCGCAATCTTTTGAAGGATGTTGGCAGAGGTCTCAACCGATCTAGCGCCGGGCTTTGTGCGCGCCCGGCAGTTTGTCGTATTGCGAGATGTATTGCTCCCACGCCGCGTGCGTCGCTTTGACGTCGCCTGTGGTCAGCAGATCTAGCATCAAGCCGCGCATCGTCGCCACGTTCAGGCGAGCGTGCACACGCGCTTGCGCGGGCGTCAGGCCCATGCGCCTGAAAATGTCCGACAGCGGATCGAGCCAGGCGTCGATGAGAGTGTCCAGGAGCGGGGCGGTGTGCGCGCGGCCTTGCAGTGCATGCCCGTAAATCTCGACGAAGAGCCGCAACTGCCGGTCCAATGCCGGATCGCGCGTGCGGTCCCATGCCATGCGCATGAGCTCCATCGGCGTCATGTCGCGCTCTCGCATCGATGCGACCCAGCGCTGCTGCTCCCGCTCGATCTCTTCCACGACCGCGACGAACAGGCCTTCCTTCGTTCCGAAATGATAAATGAGTAGGCGATGGCTTGTGCCAAGCTCCTCGGCCAACTGGCGCAAAGACAAGTCGGCGATACCGTTCTCGAGAAGGTAGTTGAGCGTCGCGGCCAGCAGGCGCTGCTTTGTCTCGGCGCGCGGGCCAAGCACAAATTCCGAGCTCGCAGGAGTTGTTTCGGTTCGCCGTCGCCGTTGAGCCATTGCCGCTTGAAGCCCCGCCGCCGGCACGTTTGAGACCATGAGCCGGGCGGTCATTGCATAGCCTGGCGGACTCGCTCGCGCAAATCCCGCTTCAAAACCTTGCCAAGTAGGCCGGTTGGAAGTTCGTTAATGAAGTAAATTTCGCGGGGCCGTTTGAACGCCGAAAGCTTGCTTTCGCACGCGAGCATGATCGCCCGCTCCAATGCCGGCCCGGGAGAGGCCGCGACGACGAAAGCGACCGGCACTTCGTCGCGCATCTTGTCGGGCTTGCCGACCACGGCGCATTCAACGACGCCAGGCACTGCCGAGATCACGACCTCAATTTCGATTGCGGCGACGTTCTCGCCGCTGACTTTGAGCATGTCCTTGGCCCGGCCGACAAAGAATATCTCCCCTTCGGGGCGCGCCGCGACTTCATCGCCGGTATCGAACCAGCCATCGGCGTCGAACGACGCGGCCGTCGCTTCCGGGTCGTTGAGGTATTCGTAAAACAGCGACAGGCCCGGTATGGCTCGAATGAACAGCTTGCCCGTTTCGCCGAACGCTGCCTCCGTGCCGTCTTCGCGGCGAATCGAGATCTCGTACTCTGGCGTTGGCCGTCCCATTGCGCCTTCAGGGCCGACGAAACCTCGTTCGGTGGTGATGCAAGCCGCGACCGTTTCGGTCATGCCGTACCAGCCTGTGGTTCTTATACCCCATCTATCCCGGACGAGAGCGAGGTCGCCCGCGAACGCCCACACGCGATAAGAATGGCGCGGCGGATCTTTCTGGGTGAGCAGCGCCCGCAAGGGGAAGGGCGACATGCTTGCCCACGTGCAGCCGTGGCGCAGGGACATGTCCCAGAACCGGCTCGCCGAAAAACGCGGCGTCAGCACCGCGCTGCCGCCGGCCCATAACGTTGCCAGCATGGAATAGGCGAGCGCGTTGGTATGAAACAGGGGGAAGTGCACGACGCCGCAATCGTGCTCGGAGAGTTCAAGGCGTGTCGCCATTGTGCGCGCGGCCCAAAGCGCGTTGGCTTGCGTCCATACCACACCCTTCGGACGCGACGTCGTGCCGGATGTGAACTGCACGCTGTTCGGCGCCAAGGGCTGGGCAGCGCATTTTGGAGCATCCTTGGGTGCGCCGCGCAGACGCGCAAACGGTACGACAGTGGCGCCAGGCCGGATCTCCGGTGCCTTGCCGGCATCATTGTCGGTCGCCGCAATCCAGCGAAACGAATGATCGATCGCTGCGAACAGTTCGAGATATTTGGGCTGTGTTATCGCGACCGCCGCGCCGCAATGGGTGGCAAAGTAGTTGAGCTCGTCAGCGGTCGAGTGCGTGTTCGTAGTGACGGCAATGGCGCCCACGCGCGAACAGGCATGCCACGCGAACAAGAACTCCGGGCAATTGTCCATGTGCAGCAAGACAAATTCGCCCGGCCGCACGCCCATCGCCGACAGACCGGCCGCATAGGCGCGTGTTTCTTCCGCAAATTCCGCGTAGCTCCAGACCTTTGCAGGCGCTTCAAACGATTCCCAAATGAGATACGGACGATCGCCCCGCGCGCGCGCTTGCGCGTCCACCAGCCATGGCAGGTCGCGTCCCGTGAATTGGTGGAAGGCGGGCGGTGTTTTTGCAGTCGGTGCCGGCATGAAAGCGTCCTTTTAGTCAAGCACGCCGTTGCTCACGCGCATCAAGTTCGCCCAACAATTCCTTCAGCAGGCCAAAGAAGGTCATCATCGACCGAGGCCCTGGGAAGTGATGAACCATGCCCTCGATCCGGGCATGCTTCACCTTCGCCCCGGCGTCGCGCAAACGTTGGACGTATCGCTCGCCCTCGTCGCGGACCGGGTCGTTTTCGATGGTGACGATCACGGCCGGCGGCATGTTCTGCAAATTGGGCGTCAACAGCGGCGAAATACCGGGATCGGTACGCGGCACGCCGGGCGCATATTGTTCATAAGCCCAGATCAGCTGGCGCTTGGTGAGCACGTAACCGTCTTCGAATTCCTTGATCGACGGGCACGATAGCGTTGCATCGGTAAGTGGCGCGAACAACAGCTGAAAGGCAAAGCGCGGCGAACGTCTGTCGCGCGCGCGCACCGCGAGAGACGCCGCGATATTGCCGCCGCTGCTCTCGCCGGCAATGCCGATCCGCTCAGGATTCACGTCGATCTCGCCGGCATGCGCGAATACCCATTGGGCCGCAGCGTCGCCGTCATTGAGCGGCGCTGGGTAATGGGCTTCAGGCGACAGACGCTGATCGACCGAGACAACGACGCAGCCCGTCATTTTGGCGGCCAGCCGGCGGATTGGGTCGAGTTGCTCGAGCGTCGTGCGCGTGAACGACCCGCCGCGAATCCAGACAATGCCGGGAAACGGTCCCTTGCCTTCCGGTGTGTAGATACGCAGCGTCAGCGGCTGACCGTCGCCGCCTTTGATGACCTTGTCTTCCACTCGCCCGATCGGAAGTGGATCGCTGGCCTTCATCAGCCTCGCCGCGGCGTCGCGGAATTCTTGCACCGTGGCTTCGGGAGGTTGCGGAATATTAGCCATCGCCTTGAGGAAGGCGGCGGCATCGGGATGCAGCGGCATTGTACTAGACCTCGCTCGATGTTGCGGCGCGCTCCTGCCATTGACGCCGCCGAACGGGTACGGCCGCGCGAGAGCGCGCACGAACGTCTTGAAGAATCCCACGACCTTCGGGCGTCAAACTCGCCTCACTCCAACTCGTCTCCCGGTCGATCTCAATGCGCACGTCGGTGACGCCGTCGAGCCGGCGCACTTGCTCGTCCGTAGCCTGCATGATGCAGCCGAGCATTGTGCACCACGGCGACGTCGGACGCAGCTTGATGTGCACAACGCCCGTTCGCTCCACATCGATGTGCGTGACCAGGCCCATATTGATCACACTCAGCGGCGCGCTGGCCTGCACGCTGCACGGGTCGTAGACGGTTGCCAGAGCGGCCTCGACTTGTGCGCGATCGATCATGCCGCCACTCCGATTTTGCCTTCTTTCAGAAAGCGGCGCCAGTTGGAGTAGGGCGCTTGCACGCCGGTCTGGCGGCGCTCCTGAGCGAATTCGTCGTTCGCGATGCGCTGCTTCGCTTTTTCGGAATCCAAGCCCGTGAGAGCGGCAAAATTGCCGCCGAGCACGAGCGCGAGATCCTCCGGCGTGATTTGCGGGATGCCGAAATGTTTCATCGTCTCTTCGCTGAACCGGAACCGGCGGAATGCGTTCAAGATGGGTTGCGAGTGCAGGACCATGTTGCCAGAGGAGAAGATGACCTTCTGAGGCCCTCCCCAGGCGAAGAAGTTGGCCATCATCTGCTCGAATTGGCCCGGCAGCTTGTTCGCGAACGCAGACGTACACTCAAGGTTGGCGTAGATGTTCGGCATTGTCGCCAGCTGAACGATCGTCTCGTCCATGAACGCCCATCCCGCGTGGACGATTTCGAAGGCGAGATCGGGAAAGGCGTCCGCGGCGCCACCAACATCGTCCAACTTGAAGGGATTCAGAGGCACGGGTCCGAGCGGCGCGGCCTTGTGGATCGCAACAATCTTGATGCCGCGATCGCGCGCCGCCTTGAAGAGCGGAAACGCAAGCTTGCTATCGTCCATCCGCCAGGAGCGCAACGGATTGACCTGCGCGGGATAGAGTTTTAGTCCCACCGCTTCGGGCATTTCGTCCATCTGCTCGTCAAGTTCGCGCAAACAAGTATCGAGCCCCAGCGTGGGGTCCAGTCCGACATAGCCGAAGAAGCGTTGCGGCCACCGCCGCACGGCCTCGACCGTCTTATAGCGTGCGCAAAGGCCGTCCTTGAAATACGAGTTCAGTCTCAGCGTGTGCGTGACCGCGAGGTCGACGTCGCTCTCGAGAAACAGCGTGCGCGCCATGACTTCGATCGGCCAGTCGGAGCATTGTTCCTCCGGGCTCAGCCCAATTTCCGGTTGCCACAACTGATGCAGCCCGCAGAGCTGCATACGCATCGTCTGCGCGTAGCGATTGCTTTCGGTGTTTTCGTCGCTGAGGTCATAGGCGTGCGCGACAGCGTCGATGACGAGCCGATCGTTGATCATGGCAGCCAGTTATCTCCCTTTGATGCATGCGGTCTGCCGCCGCTTGTCTTTGATGAGGCCGCAAGGCCTACGATTGGACATTTGTACCACTTGGTGAAATGCTTAGGCAAGCGCGTTCGTCAACTGGCGCAGCAACAATTGGAGAGGAGACACCCATGTGGTGCATCGCGATCTGTCACGACGTCCAGGGGGGCGGCGCCGCGCGTTCGGCATCGTTCCAAGCCCACGTCGAACACAATCTAAAGCACATGGGCGCCTTCCTCTTCACCGGCCCAACCGCAAGTGCCGATGGCGCCAGTGGCGTTGGCGATGACCCGCGGTTGCGCGGTTCGCTGTACTGCATGGACGTAAAGAATCTCAGCGCTGCGCGAGCGATAATGGAGATCGATCCTTTCATGAACGGCGCCTGGCGTCAGATCGACTATTACGAATGGCGAACGCCAGCCGGCGCATGGTCTTCCGACGCGGCCCGCCCCAAGGGACTGAGCGACGGCTTTCGATGCTATGTGGCCGTTTCGCAAGCGCCGTTGACGATCGACGACGCCCTGATGAATGGCGAGGTCGTGCCCGCGGGAACAACGGGCGCTCAAGCGGCGCCCCTTCGCAGCATCGCATTGCTACGTGCTGAGAATATGCAGGAAGCCGTGCGCCACGCTGCCGGCGCGGACTGGGTGGCCTCGGTGCCTGTTGCAATCGGCCGTTGGGTACGCATCTCCTCACCCGCCGACTTGCCCGCACGGCCTTCATGAACAAGCGGACTTCGCGAAAAAGCGAGGCGCCGCCACTGCGACGGCGCCTCCAGGCAGGAGGAAGTGAACACCCGAGGTCAGTCTCCGAAATGCGTCGACAGACGCACGCCGAACGTGCGCGGTGGCGAGAACTGACCGGTAATGCCGCCAAACGATGACCCGACGAACCGGCGATAGGCGTATTGCTCGTCCTCGATATTGTTGACGAAGAGCTGCACCTCGAAATCGGGGTCGCTCTGCTCCCAAATCAGACGGAGATTGGAGATCGTGTAGGAAGGCTCTTTTGTTTCGGATTGAAGCGCCGCCTTGCCGTTGAAGATGTCGTGAAAATACTCATCGCTGTAGGATGTTTCCGCACGCAGCGTGAGAGCCGCACTGGGCGAGAGTTCGAACGCGTACTCGACGCCGAGATTGCCTCGCCACTCCGGCGCGCGAACCAACTGGTTGCCGCCGATCTGATAGGGTCCCGTAAGAAAAGGATCCATCACCAGCTCATCTCCGTACTCGCTGTGCAGGTAAGAGACGGATCCGTCGACATGCAACCCGTCCAAGCCGGCGGGCCGGTACTTGAATTCAAGTTCGACGCCGTCGACTTTGGCCCCACCGACATTGTCGATCGTCGCCGCGGTCGCGCCGAAGGTCGTGAACTGAATGTCCTTGTAGTCGTAGTGGAACACGGTGATGGCGCCGCTAAGCGCACGATCCAAGAATGTTCCGCGCACGCCCGCCTCCAACGCGTCCACATACTCGGGATCGAACGTATCGGCGCAGCCGCCGGCGTTGATGCCGCCAGCTTTGAAACCCCGCGCGAGGCGACCATAAACGATCGAATCTTCGGTGAGATGGTAGTCGGCGGACACGGTACCGGTCAGCGCGTTCCACGAGTCCGTCGTTGTTGCGCCGCAAGTATCAATGACGTGATTGACGATGATGCCTTGTTGCATCGTCTTTTCGTCGCGCGTGTAGCGCAACCCGCCGGTGACGTTGAATCGATCCGTAACGTGATAGGTTGCCTGACCGAACCCGGCAACGGACTCGCTGTCTTGCGTTGCATCGAATGTTAGAGAGGTGGCGCCGAAGAAGGCATTGATGACACCGCCCGTCAGATCGAAAAATGTCGTCCCCTTCGAGTCATAGTAGAACGCGCCAAGCAGCCAGTCGACCGAGCCCTCGAACGCCGAGCCGAACAGGTTGAACTCTTGCGTCCATTGCTTCGACGTGTCGGCGTCGCCCACGGCGAGAATGTCGCCATCCGAGCCGTCCCAATCTTCGGTGGACGAGAGATTGCCGACACGGTACGCAGTGATCGAGCGCAGCAGGGTGCCGCCAAAGTCGAAGTTGCCGGTCCCGCTCACCCCCCAAACCTCGGCGTTGGTGGCAGTCGGCACATCGTTTCGAAAGTGCGTGCCCTCGCCGGCGTTAGGCGTAAAAGATCCGCCGAAGAGCGTGTTGAAGCCCAGCGAGTCCGCAATTCGTTGGTACGGTTGTGATGTATCGCGGTTCGTATAGTCCGCGCGCAACATGACGGAGTTGTCCTGGTCCGGGCGGATAAGCACCGAAGTCGCGGCGCTTCGGGAGTCCAGGTCGTCCGCGTCGGCGTTTGTGAAATCGTTGTGCCGATAGCCGTCGCGCGTATCGTAACGCATGCTCAACCGGCCAGCCACAGTGTCCTCCGGGCCCAGCGGCCCACTAACGCCTGCATCGGCCGCGAAGCGTCCGTAATCGCCGATGATCACCGCTGCATTCGCTTCGTCCGTAAAACTCGGATCGCGCGTGATGAAATTGATCGCGCCGCCGGTTGAGTTCCGGCCATAGAGCGTGCCTTGCGGTCCGCGAAGCACTTCAATTCGCAACAGGTCGAAGCTCGGTATTGTCTGCGCGGAACTGGCGCCCAGATATACGCCGTCTTGAAACGTCGCCACCGACGGCTCCGCTGAGATTGTGCCGAAGTCGGTTCCGATGCCGCGCAGGCTCACCAGCGAGAAGTTCGAGAATTGCCCGAAAGTCAGGTTCGGCGTGACGGCCTGAACGCTTTCGAGACTATCGATGCCTTGACGCTCAATCTGCTTGGTCGTTATCGCAGCGACGGCGAGCGGCGTTTCTAAGAGGCGCGTCTCGCGCTTCTCTGCCGTGATGACAACCTTCTCGATGTCCCTGGCAGGTGGCGGTGGAGTGGTGGGCGCCGGTTGGGCATAAACCGCACCAGCTGTGACAGCAAGGCTGGCGAGCCCGAAACTCGTGACGAAAATAGCCCCCTGCGCGTAGCGCATTGTTCCTCTCCCCGACGGGCAAGCGGGGAGCACATGGCTACCGCCGACCTCATTAAGCGTTTCCCGAACCGCCGACTTGTGCCGGACGTTGTTGTCGTAGCTCAGAATTATTCCAGGGTTTATGAGGTGTCAAACAAAAGCGACCGACTGGTACAATCAAAGCGACCAATCGGTACAATTATATGACAGGGCGGGCTGCGATCGAGATCAAAACGATCAGCGATGTCCACTAGGTGCGCTGCAGCGACGCGTGTGTCGCGCTCTGAATTGACATGCTGCAGCTGCGTCGTCGCGCGACTTGCGGGAAGGTTTAGCCGTGCTTGTGTCGCGCGGCACTGCCGCGTTGCATGATCGATATGAACGCTCTCACGGCCGGGCGCACATCCCAGCGGGCGCGAACTGCGCAGCACATCGGGGAGGGCGTTGAGAATGGATTGGTGTCGAGCGTGACGAACTGATTTCGAAAAGACGCCGACCGATCAGCAACGCCGGCCATCATCACGCCTATAGAGTCCGTCGTTGCCACGATCTTCTTGACGAGTGGGAAGAAGTCGACGACGTGAACACGTTTGCGCCAATCAACGCCTTGATCCTCGTAGAGCGCTTTGACGGTCGCGCCATACGGACGTGAGTCCGAAGGGCTTACAAAGTCGTACTTTGCCAGCAATTTCGGCGTGGGACGGCGGACCTCCAACAGCGGGTGGCCGCGGCGCACAAACAGCGCTCCGACGTCATCGTCAATCGACACGCGCTGGCGGCGGATATCCGGCCAGTCGGCGAAAGCGGCCTCAAAGCCGACCGCAACGTCGATGCTTCCGTTGCGGACCTGCTGCACGGCGCGCTCGAACGTTGTGCCGTTTACATCGACCCGGATGGAGGCGTGCTTCTCCAGCAACTGCGCCACCGGCTCGATCAGGCAGAACTCCATGGAGGCGGGACAAACGCCGATCCGCAGAACCCCCGCATAGGCGTCTTCAGATCCGTGGGGGCGTCGCAAAAGGTCTTGCGTGTCCTCTATAAGTTTCTGAGCGCGCTCGACAAAATCACGCCCTTGCTCGGTGGGGATTGCGCCGCGCGATGTGCGTACAAAGATCGAGTAGCCGACCTGACGTTCAAGGTCGGCGATGCTGCGCGTGATGGCAGACTGCGTGACGCCGGCAAGGCTTGCCGCGGCGGTAAACGTTCCGGCGCGAGCCACGGCGACCACATGGTTCAGTCTAGTGTCGGGCATGCACTATGCGTAGCACGCATGTATAAGGCACTCAATGCATTGGACGCACGGATCCCGCTTGTGCTTGGATTTGCACAACATCGGCCCGCAGAGGCGGCAATGCTTAATGCAGAAGGGCGCTTCGTCTACGGCGCCGAACACCATCAGTTTCGCCAAACGGTTCGCAAGTTCCTGCAGCGCGAAGTTGCGCCGCACTACGCGCGCTGGGAGCAGCAAGGCGTCGTCGATCGCAGCTATTGGACGGCATGCGGTGCGGCCGGAATACTGTGTCCGACAGTACCCGAGGCGTATGGCGGTTTGGGTCTCGATTTCCGCTACAACGCTGTCATCGAAGAGGAAATGAGTTACTCCGGCGCCGTTTTGCCGTCCATTCTGCAGTCCAACGTTACTGTCGACTACATCGCTCACTACGCAAGCGAAGAGCAAAAGCACCGCTACCTGCCGAAGATGGTCTCGGGGGAACTGATCGTCGCCATCGCCATGACGGAGCCTGGTGCAGGTTCCGATCTGCAGGGCATTCGCACCACGGCGCGCCGCGATGGCGACAGCTTGATCGTGAACGGGTCGAAGACGTTCATCTCAAGCGGCCAAACCGCCGACATGGTGATCGTCATTGCCAAGACGAGCGCGGACGCCGGCGCCAAGGGCATTTCACTTGTGTTAGTGGAGGCTGACCGGAAGGGGTTCAAGCGCGGGCGGAATCTCGACAAGATCGGCCAGCATGCCGGCGACACGTCCGAGCTCTTTTTTGAAGACGTCCGCGTGCCGGCAAGCAACGTGCTGGGCCAGGAAGGCCGGGGCTTCGCGTGCCTGATGAATCAGCTGCCGCAGGAACGGCTCTCGATCGCCATTACGGCGCAGGCTGGCGCGCAGCGGGCTTTTGACGAAGCCGTGCGTTACACCAAAGAGCGGCCCGCCTTTGGCCGCACCGTTTTTGACTTTCAACATTCGCGTTTCTCGCTCGCCGACCTGAAGTCGGAATTGCAGGTCGGTTGGGCGCATCTCGACTGGGCGCTCGACCGTCATGTCAAGCGGCAGTTGACCGCGGCGGAGGCGGCGGCGGCGAAATACTGGCACACCGAGATGCAATGGAAGGTCGTGGATGCGGCGCTGCAGCTGCATGGCGGTGCCGGTTACATGAACGAGTATCTTGTGGCACGCCTCTGGCGCGACGCCCGTGCGCAGAGGATCTACGGCGGCACTTCCGAAATCATGCGCGAAGTCGTCGCGCGATCGCTTTGAGGTTGATATGTCGGGACCGCTCGCGGGATTTCGGATTATCGAGTTTGCGGGGCTGGGCCCCGCGCCCTTCTGCGGCATGATGTTGGCCGATCACGGCGCGGACGTCATCCGCATCGATCGGATCGGCGGCACCGTATTAGGGGCCGATCCCGTGCGGGAGGTCTGGAACCGTTCGCGAAAGGGGATTGCCGTCAATCTGAAAGACGAGCGCGGCGTGCGCGTTGTACGCAAACTCTGCGCAACCGCGGACGCGTTGATCGAGGGATTTCGCCCGGGGGTCATGGAACGGTTAGGCCTTGGACCTGACACGCTCCTGGCGGACAATGCCAAGCTCGTCTACGGACGCATGACGGGGTGGGGGCAAGATGGCCCCTACGCAAACATGGCCGGGCACGACATCAACTACATCGCGCTGTCGGGTGCTCTGCATGCGATCGGCCGCAAGGGAGAGAAGCCGGTTCCGCCGCTCAATCTGGTTGGCGACTTCGGCGGTGGCGGCATGATGCTCGCCTTCGGCGTTCTGGCCGCGCTCTTGAATGCACAGCGCACCGGCCAGGGCCAAGTTGTCGACGCGGCCATGACCGAAGGCAGCGCCATGCTCATGGCGACGATCTACTCGCTGCGCGCGCAACGGCGCTGGCATGACGAGCGCGGCGTCAACTTGCTTGATTCCGCAAGCCACTTCTACGACAGTTACGAGACGTCGGACGGAAAGTACATTTCCGTCGGTGCGATCGAGCCGCAATTTTACCGGGCGTTTCTAGAGCGCTTGGGACTGACCGACGATCCCGAGTTTGCCGCGCAGAACGATCAACACGCGTGGCCCGCCCTCAAGAAGGTTGTTGCCGCGCGCATCAAATCGAAGACACGCGCCGAATGGTGCGCCGTGTTCGATGGGCAGGACGCGTGCGTTGCCCCGATCATGTCGCTGGACGAAGCGCCGGGGCATCCTCACAACAAGGCGCGTGGCGCCTTTGTCGAGGTTGCCGGCGTTCCTCAACCCGCGCCCGCGCCGCGCTATTCGCGCAGCCGGACCGCCGTGCCCGCGCCGCTCGCGATAGGGGCTGGAACCACGAATTCCGTTTTGGCGAGCGCAGGCTTTGCTGCGACTGAAATCTCCGAATTGCGCCAAAGCGGCGTGATCGGTTGAAGAAACTTGAGGGAGAATAGCAATGGCAAACTCAAAAAGTGACGTCCTCGTCGCGGGCGTCGGCATGATCCCGTTCACGAAGCCCGGACAAAGCGCGTCCTATGACAAGATGGGCAGCGAGGCGATCGTCCTGGCGTTGAAGGATGCCGGCGTCGACTATCGGCTCGTCGAACAGGCCTATGCAGGCTACGTGTTCGGCGCCAGCTGCGCCGGGCAGCGTACAGTCTATCAGGCGGGGATGACGGGCATTCCGATCATCAACGTCAACAACAATTGCTCCACCGGCTCGACCGCGCTCTATCTCGCGCGTCAAGCCGTTGAGAGCGGCGCGGCTGAGTGCGTGCTGGCGGTCGGCTTTGAGGAAATGAAGCCTGGCGCGATCGCAGCCATGTTCACCGATCGGGTGAGCCCGTTCGAGGACTTTGATCGCACCTGTGACGAGTTGGTGGACGTCGATCTGCCGCTCGCGCTGCGCTATTTTGGCGGCGCCGGCCAAGCGCACATGAAGAAGTACGGCACCACGCTGGCGGATTTCGCCAAGGTGCGCGCCAAGGCGAGTCGCCACGCGTCGAAGAACCCACTCTCCGTCTTCAAGAATGTAATGACGGAGGAAGACGTGCTGAAGTCGCAAGTGATGTGGCCGGGGGTGATGACGAAGCCGATGGCTTGCCCGCCCACGTGCGGCGCCGCTGCCACGATTCTCGTTTCCTCCGCGTTCGCCAAGAAGCACGACATCAAGCCGCAAGTGCGCGTGGCGGCGCAGGCGATGACGACGGATCGTCCCGTAGCGCTTGAATCCAGGGACATGATCGAGCTCGTCGGGCGCGACATGGCCGTGCGCGCCGCCAAGGCGGTGTATGAGAAAGCCGGCATCGGGCCGCAAGACATTCGCGTCGCCGAGCTGCACGATTGCTTCGCCCAGAACGAAGTCATCACCTATGAAAGCCTGGGCTTTTGTCCCGAAGGCGGCGCGCAAAAATTCATCGCCGACGGCGACAACACGTATGGCGGCAAAGTGGTCACCAATCCGTCCGGCGGACTGCTGTCGAAGGGCCATCCGCTCGGTGCGACGGGCTTGGCGCAGTGCTATGAGCTCACCCATCAATTGCGCGGCACGGCGGGGGAGCGCCAGGTCGACGGCGTGCGCCATGCACTCCAGCACAATCTGGGTCTCGGCGGCGCGTGCGTCGTGACGCTTTACGAGAAGGTGGCTTGAGGACGCGCTGAGCAGGGCGGTGCGTATTGCCGTGAAGCGCGTGTACGCGTCAGGTGCATATCGCCGCCCTTAAATGAATCGGACTGCTGGCGCTATGCGCCGCATCTTGCGGAGACGTTGGGTAACAAACAATGAGGTATATCGTTCGTGAGTTCGGCTGTTCTTAACAACCCGAGGGGCATTTTCGATCGCGCCGCAAAGGGCGTGACGCTTGAGCCCGTGCCGGTGGCGATCGAGCGCGGCCGCATCCGCTTCTTCGCGCAGGTGCTCGGAGAAAGCGACCCAATCCACTTCGATCTGCGCGCTGCGCGTGCCGCCGGACACCCGGATCTGGTGGCGCCGGCCTCCTTCTTTGTTGTTGTTGAGGCCGCAGCCAACGACGAGCGGAAGCCTCTCGGGCGGCTGTCGGTCCTGGAACTTGTCAGATGCGATTTTCGATATTTGTTGCACGGCGATGAGCGCTATTTCTACGAAGCGCCTCTCTATGCCGGCGAAGAGGTGGTGTTCGGCACTACCGTCATTGATTTCTACGACAAGAAAGGCGGCGCGATGGAGTTCGTCACTCTGGAGTCGACAATCACACACCCCAAGCGCGGCGTTCTCGTGCGCGCGACGCGTACACTGCTGCATCGTTTGCCGGAAGCAAGGGCCCGGGCATGAGCGAGTTGTCCTTCGCTGTCGGAGAGGTCTTGCCCGAAGTGCAACTCGGTCCGATTTCGCGCGCGACCCTCGCGCTTTATGCCGGTGCGTCCGGCGACCATAACCCCGTCCATATCGATAGTGATTTTGCGAAGAATGCCGGGCTGCCCGATGTCTTCGCGCACGGCATGCTGTCCTTCGGTGTCCTTTCGCAGGCGGTTACGCGCTGGGCCGGGGTCGGTCGTCTTCGGGAATTCGGCGCACGTTTTGTCTCGGTCACGCAGGTGCACGATCTTATCACCTGCAGGGCGACGATCCTCGAGCGTTTCGAGGCGGATGGCGAGGCGCGGTTGCGCCTTGCCGTTGTGGCGACGGCGCAAGATGGACGCGAAACGCTGAACGGGGACGCGGTAGTGGCGCTGGACTGATGTCGATGGCAGGCGCAGCAGCCGCAAGCAATTGATCCAACAGGAGTGTCAAATGTCGCTTCGCTTTGATGATCGCGTTGTCATCGTGACCGGCGCCGGAAACGGGCTCGGTAAGAGCCATGCCCTTGAGTTTGCGCGGCGCGGCGCAAAAGTTGTGGTCAACGATCTTGGCGGCGGCATTGCCGGCGAGGGCAAGAACAATTCGGTCGCGCAGGCCGTCGTCGACGAAATCAAGGCCAGCGGCGGCGAGGCCGTCGCAAACACGGACAGCGTCGAGTTCGGCGACAAGGTTGTCGAAACGGCGATGGATACCTACGGCCGGATTGACGTCGTCGTGAACAACGCCGGCATCTTGCGCGACGCATCCTTCGCCAAGATGACCGATGCCGATTGGGACATCATTTATCGCGTGCATCTTTACGGCAGCTATAAAGTGACGAAGGCTGCCTGGCCGCATATGCGCAATGCCAACTACGGCCGCATCGTCATGACGACCTCGGTTGCCGGCGTGTACGGCAATTTTGGGCAGGCCAACTATGCAGCCGCCAAGTTGGGGCTTTTTGGTCTGGCGCAAACGCTGTCCATCGAAGGCGCGTCTAAAAATATTCTCTGCAACACGATTGCGCCGACGGCCGGTTCGCGGCTGACGGCCACGGTGCTTGCCAAGGAAGCACTGGATGCTTTGAGGCCGGAATATGTCACTCCGGCGGTTGTGCTGCTCGGCCACGAAAGCTGTCCGCTCACGGGAAAATTGTTCGAAGTGGGCGGCGGGTGGGTGTCGCAAACGCGCTGGGAGCAGACCCAGGGCGTGTTTTTCCACGACGACTTCAGCGCCGAAGATCTGCAATCGAAATGGCGTGACGTGACGAGCTTCGAGAACGCGCGCCACGCGACGCTGCTTTCGGAGTCCAAGAACGGTTTTGAAGAGAGGTTGGGCGGCAAGCTCGTGCTCGTGCCGCAAAAGAAGTAGCCCGCGCGACGCCTTCTACTCATCACACGCTGATTTGCGATGCGGCATCGTTGCTGGTTTCCACCGGCGGCCTGCCTGTTCAATTGGCGTACGCGAGCCGCCGCAACAACGAAAATGCGTGTGAACTATGTGCGTAGTCCGAACGCCGCGAGGGCAGGGCCCCGGCGGCTCCGCCCTTGCGTTTCCGCGGGAGCTACGATTTAGCTGGCGCGGGTTCTCGGTCGATCCAGAAGGTGTTCGGATTCGACCGAGACAACGAAAACTGAGCGGAATCAAGCCCTTGGAGCACCGATTCAGCGTCGCGCCGATGATGGATTGGACGGACCGGCACTGTCGGTTTTTCCATCGCGTCCTCACGCGCCGCGCGCGGCTCTACACGGAGATGGTTACCACCGGTGCGATCATTCACGGCCCCCGCGCGCGTCTGCTGGCCTTCGCGCCGGCGGAACATCCCGTCGCGCTCCAGCTCGGCGGGAGTGAACCCGCGGACCTCGCCGCCTGTGCGCGTATCGCCGAAGACCTGGGCTACGACGAGATCAACCTCAACATCGGCTGCCCATCGGAGCGCGTGCAGAAGGGCGCGTTCGGCGCCTGCCTGATGCGCGAGCCTGATCTCGTAGCCGCATGTGTGGCCGAGATACGCGCCGCCGTGCGCATTCCGGTCACCGTCAAATGCCGCATCGGCGTCGACGATCAGGAGCCGCGCGACGCACTCTTCGGCTTCGTCGGCAAAATCGCGCGCGCGGGCTGCGAGACATTCGTGGTCCACGCGCGCAAGGCATGGCTCAAAGGCCTGTCGCCGAAGGACAACCGCGATATCCCACCGCTCGACTACGACCTCGTTTACGCGCTGAAACGCGAGCGTCCCGATTTGACGATCATCATCAACGGCGGCGTCACGACGCTCGAGCAAACGAAGATGCATCTCGAACATGTCGACGGCGTGATGATGGGGCGCGCCGCCTATCAAACGCCATGGGTCTTGGCGAACGCCGACCGCGCGCTCTTCGGCGAAGATCCGCCGGTGCGTACACGGCGCGAAGCCGTTATGGCTTTCATGCCTTACATCGCGCGCGAACTTCGCGAGGGTACGCCGCTCAACGCCATGACGAAACACCTGCTCGGTCTCTTCAACGGCCTCCCCGGCGCGCGCGCCTTCCGACGCCACTTGAGCGAGAACGCCGTGAAGCCGGGCGCTGATCTCGCCGTCGTCGAGACGGCGCTGAGCTTCATTCGCGACGACGCCGAAGAGCGTGCCGCTGCGTGAGCGTTGACACCTTCGCCGCCGCCTCTCCCGAAGAACTCGTCGCGTTGGCCGTCGGCGTCAGCGTCGCAGGTTTGATCGCAGGAACGGTCGCGGGCCTCCTCGGCGTCGGCGGCGGCATCGTCCTCGTGCCCGTGCTCTATCAAACGCTGGGCTTCCTCGGTGTCGACGACAGCGTGCGCATGCCGCTCGCGGTCGGCACCTCGCTCGCCACCATCATCCCAACCTCCATCCGCTCGACGCTCAGCCACAACAAGATGGGCGCCGTCGACTGGCACGTGCTGAGAGCATGGGCTGCGCCTACGGTGATCGGCGTGATCATCGGCTCATGGCTCATCGCGATCGTGGGCGGGAAGGGCCTCACCGCGGTCTTCGCCATCGGCGCAGGCACGCTCGGCCTCTACATGATCGTCGCGCGCGAAGATTGGCGTCTCGGTGACAGAGTGCCCGATGGCATGTGGAGCTGGCCGCTCGGCCTCGCGAATGGCTGCCTCTCGGTGATGATGGGCATCGGCGGCGGCACGTTCGGCGTCACGGTGATGACCCTCTATGGTACGACGATTCACCGCGCCGTCGCGACGGCCGCCGGCTTCGGCCTCATCATCGCCATCCCCGGCACCATCGGCATGATCGTCAACGGTTGGAACGCGCCAGGCCTCATCCCGTTCTCGCTGGGCTACGTGAACCTTATCGGCCTAGCCCTCATTGTCCCCGCCACGATCCTCGCGGCCCCCTGGGGCGTCGCCATCGCCCACCGCCTCACGCGCCGCACGCTGCGCCTGGCCTTCGGCTTCTTCCTCTGCGCGACGGCCCTGCGTATGGGTTGGGCTTACTGGGGTTAGTCTGGGAGCGCGGGCGTCCCGCCCGCTCTTCTTCTCAAGTTCAAATCTTCTGGTCGTACGCACCGACATTCGCGTTCTTCGACAAACGTCCGTCGATGTCCGCAAAAATCCCGCGCATCCGTTCTTCCGACACCGGGCTCTCGACAACCACAACGAGGCTCGGCTTGTTCGACGACGCGCGCACGAGGCCCCACGTCCCGTCTTCCAGCGTCACCCGCACGCCGTTCACCGTCACGAGATCGCGGATCGCAAGCCCCATAATCTTCTCGCCGCGCGCCTTCGCCTGTGTGTAGGCCGCGATCATCTCGTCGACCACGCCGTATTTCTTCTCATCCGCGCAATGCGGCGCCATCGTCGGCGAGCCGTAGGTCTTGGGCAAACCGTCGTAGAGCGCCGACATCGTCTGCCCCTTTGCGCGATCGAGAACGCCCAGCACCGCCGCCGCCGACACGATCCCGTCGTCATAACCGCGCCCGATCGGCGGATTGAAGAAATAGTGTCCGCTCTTCTCAAAGCCGGCCTGCGCCTTCAATTCATGTGCGCGCCGCTTGATGTAAGAATGCCCGGTCTTCCAATACTCGGTCTTCGCGCCGTTCGCGATCAACACCGGGTCGGTCATGAATAATCCCGTCGACTTCACATCGACGACGAACTGCGTATCCTTCTGCCGCGAAGAAATATCGCGCGCGATCAGCACACCGACCTTATCGGCGAAAATCTCGCGCCCCTGATCGTCGACCACGCCACACCGATCACCGTCGCCGTCGAAGGCAAGCCCAACCTCCGCCTTATGCTGTTTCACCGCATCCGCAAGCGCATGAAGCATTTTCAGGTCTTCCGGGTTCGGATTGTAACGCGGAAACGTGTAGTCGAGTTCGGCATCGAGCGGGATGACCTCCGCCCCCATGCGCCGCAACGCCTCGGGTGCATAGGCGCCGGCGGTCCCGTTACCGCACGCCGCCACCACTTTGATGCGCCGCGTGAGCTTCGTCTTCGACGTCAGATCGTCGAGATATTTTTCGCGCACCCCTTCGACCGCCAGATAGCTGCCGCCGCTGCGTCCCCGCGCGCGCCCTTCCAGCGTGATGTTCTTCAGCGCCGTCATCTCGTCGGGCCCGAACGTCAACGGCCGCGCCGCGCCCATCTTCACGCCCGTCCAGCCGTTCTCGTTATGGCTCGCCGTCACCATCGCAACGCACGGCGCGTCGAGCGCGAACTGCGCAAAGTAGGCCGTCGGCGACAACGCCAACCCGATATCCAAAACCTCCGCCCCGCCGCTGACGAGGCCCAGCGCTAAGGCTTGCTTCACGCTCAACGAATACGACCGATAATCGTGGCCCACGACGATGCGCGGCTTCACGCCCATCTCATGAATCAACGTCGCAAGGCCGAGCCCCAACGCCTGCACGCCGATGAGGTTGATCTCTTTCGGATAAAGCCAACGCGCGTCGTATTCGCGAAACCCGTTCGGCGAGATCAGCGGAACGGTCTCGAACTCGGCCGTATTGGGACGCAAGTCGGCGCGCGGAACAGGAAACATGGAGAGCCTCTGATTGGTTGGTCAGGCTTTAGGCGGGCAGGCCGCGAATATCAACCTTGAAGCGCTCTGATGAACGCGGCGACAGCCGCTTCCAACGCGCCGTCGTTGAGAACGGTTGCATCGGCCTCCACGACCCGCGCGCGCGCCAGCCGTTCGCCGATGGCCGCCACATCCTCCCGCCCGCGCGCCTTCAGCCGCGCCGCCAGAACCTCGACCGGGGCCGTCACCTCGATCACCCGAACCGGATCGAAGCGCAACCGCGCGGCGTCGACGACGTCGCGCGACACGTTGACAACGACATGCTGTCCGGCGGACAACGCGGCCTCGAACGCGGGCACGCCATAGTGGAGGCCGTGCGCCCGCCAGTTCAGCCCGAATTCGCCGCGCGCATCACGGCGCGCGAACTCGTCGTCCGTGCACACGTCGTGGTCCTCGCTCGCGTCCGCCCGCCGCGTAATCACGCGGCGCGGAAACGCGAACTGCTTAGGAAGTTTGGCGCGCGCGGCGGCGATCAGACTGTCCTTGCCGGCACCGGAAGGACCGACGACCAAGAACAAAGTGCCGCGCAACCGCCCTCAATCCTCAAGCACGAGTTCGTCCGAGCGTATGGCGACGCCCGACAGCGAACTGAAAAACGTCATGCCCAAGAGCGACGTCGACAACCCGCGCGTGACCATCGCCTTCACGTCTTTGCGCTCGATCGAACCGACGCGAACCTCGTCGAGCGTGACCCGCGCGGCAGCGGCCTCGCCGTTCGCCGTCGAGACCATGTACATGAAATCGAGGCCGTCAACGTTGATGCCTGCGTTCTCCGCATCTTCCACGCTGAGTGCGATGGTACTCGCGCCCGTGTCGGCCAGCATGCGAATGCTCGTGCCGTTCACATCGACATCGGCATAGAAGTGTCCATCCTGCGCTTTGCGTAAGACGACTTCGCCCGCGTTGCGTTGCTGCGGACGGGCAGGGTTCATTTCACCCGCGACGCGCTCATAGAGCGGATTGATATCGTCGCGATAGGAATAGGCAAGCACCAGCCCGAGTCCGATCGCGATCCAGATGAACATGTAGCGCAAAGCCTGACTCGCCGTGCCGCGCCAACCGAGTACGAGCGAACTCAACAGCAGCACCAGGATCAAGACGTTGGACGTCAGCGCCGCCGATCCATGATCGCCAAGCGCACCCGTGGTCCCGCCAGAGACCCACACAATGAGCGCGGTCACGAGCACCAGGACGACGACGAGAATGATGACTCTGTTCATGCCGACAAGCTTAACCGACCTGCGCCCAACCCTCGATGAACGAATTAAACGCATAAAAATGTTTAAATTGAAATACAACGGCAGAACGCGTAAATAAAGGCAATGCCCAACCCGACTGCTCTACCGTTTGCCTGGAACGCCGTTCGCAGCGCCGCCGATTTGCCGGCCTTCGAACCCGGCTGGGTCTGGCTCGTCGGGGCCGGCCCTGGCGACGCGGGCTTGCTCACCTTGCACGCCGTGAACGCGCTTCAGCAGGCCGACATCGTTGTCTACGACGCCCTGGTCGACGAGAGCATTCTGAAACTCGCACGCCCCGGCGCCGATATCGAATACGCCGGCAAGCGCGGTGGGAAGCCTAGTCCAAAGCAACGCGATATCTCGCTGCGCCTCATCGAATGGGCGCGCAAGGGCAAGCGCGTGCTGCGCCTCAAAGGCGGCGATCCATTTCTTTTCGGACGCGGCGGTGAAGAAGCGCTCGCGCTCGTCGCCGCACAGATCCCATTCCGCGTCGTGCCCGGCGTGACCTCCGGCGTCGGCGGCTTGGCGTATGCCGGCATCCCGGCGACGCATCGCGACGTCAATCACGCCGTGACGTTCGTGACCGGCCATATGGCCGGCGGGGACGTGCCCGACACGATCAACTGGCGCGCGCTGGCGGAAGGCTCACCGGTCATCGTGATCTACATGGGCCTCAAGCACCTGCCGCGCATCGCCGCCGAGTTGACGGCAGCAGGCCGCAGCCCCGATGAACCCGTCGCGATCGTGAGCCAAGCAACAACCGCACGTCAGAAAGTGCTGGAGACAACGCTCTCGCGCGCCGCCGACGATGCCGTATCAAGCGGCATTCCAGCACCCGCGCTCATCGTCGTGGGTGAGGCCGTGCGTTTGCGCGCAGGACTCGATTGGCTGTCCGCGGCGACCGAAGGCCGCAAGCTCGACCCCGATCCGCTGCGCACGAAGGCCAAGCGCGACACGGCCTGAGCTATTCGGCCTTGAACTGAAACTCGCCCTCGTAGCCCCAATACCAATACTGCACGAGGTAGTCGTTGCCCGTCTGATAGCGCGTCGGCACAAGCTCAATGGAATAAAACTCTTCCAGCTTCTCGCCCGACGGCAGAATCGCGCTGACCTCGGTCTTGGGACAAGCGTCTTCGTCGGTGACCTTGCTCTGCACCATGTTTCCGTCGCGGCTAAAAACCTGCCAGCGGAACATCTTGCACGCCGATGGCGCCTTCAGCGTCACCGTATCGCGCGTGTTGTTGCGCACCGTGACCTTCACTTGAATGACGGGATCGCTCTGAAGCGGCACGCCCTCGCGGTTAGGCTCCGCCGTGACGCTCACGGAATTCTCAAGAAAGCCCAACTCGCCATACGACGCCGCATAACCCAGCGACGCGATAAACGCGACCCAGATCAGCATCCAAAGCACATACCGCCGCCAATCCGGCGCGGGAGAACGCGGCAGCTGCTGTCCCATCGCCGTCAGCCGGTCTGCTGCGCGGGCTTCGCGTCCGTCTCGACATAGTCGAGATCGACGTGAAACGTCTCGCGCAGCGAGAAGAACGCCAGCAATGCAAACGCCGCGACGAGAATGCCAACCACCTCCGCCGCACCGACGATGCCCGTATCTGGCTTAAGCGCCGTGAACAAGATCACCGCCGGCACCGTCGCGCCGCGGACGAAGTTGGGCACCGACGTCGCGACGGTGGCCCGCAAATTCGTCCCGAACTGCTCCGCCGAAATCGTAACCAGCATCGCCCAATACGCCGTGAAGAACCCAAGGATGAAGACCAGCGTATAGAATTCCGTCGCCGTCGACAGCGGCACATGGAAGATCGCCGCCAGCGACGCGAGCGTCATGAACAAGAACACGCCGATGGCGAGCTTCCGGCTCTGCACCCATTGGCTGAACAGCCCATTGGCGACGCTGCCCGACGTGATGCCGCAATAGAACCAAAACACGGACGAGCCGGCGATCACCTTCTCCGTGATGCCCAGCGCCGACGCGATCTCGGGCGAGAACGTCACGACGATGCCCAGCGAATACCAAATCGGCAGGCCGACCAGGATGCAGAAGATGTAACGGCTAAACCGGTCCCACGATGTGAACAGCATGAAGAAATTGCCGCGCGCGACATGCTCCTTCTCGGTCATTGCCTTGAAGATACCGCTCTCCGCGACCGACAACCTCAGCAGCAAAAGCCCAAGTCCCATCACGCCGCCGACGATATAAGCCATCCGCCACGAGAAGAACTCATAGACACCGCCCGCAACGACCGCGCCGGCAACGCCGGTCGCCACCACGATCGTCGTGCCGTAGCCGCGCGACTTCTTCGGCAGAAGTTCGGAAACCAAAGTGATGCCGCCGCCGATCTCGCCCGCCAGGCCGATGCCCGTGATCAGGCGCAACCACGCATACTGATCGATCGGTGAAATGACGGAGTCGACACCGGGCCCGAACTGCCCGACGAACCCGTTCAAAATATTGCCGACCGAGTAAAGCAGGATCGATCCGAACAGCAGTTCGATGCGCCCGATCTTGTCGCCGATCACGCCCCACAACACGCCGCCGATAAGAAAACCGAACATCTGCATGTTGAGCAGATAGCCGCCCGTCGTGACGAGCTCGTCCCCTGACAACCCCAGATCCGTCAAACTCGACGTGCGCAAGATCGAAAACAGGATCAGGTCGTAGACGTCGACGAAATAGCCGAGCGCAGACACAAGTATGGCCAGACGAACATTGTTCGACATCGCGAACGCTTCCCCATGCGCGAGGGTGTTGTTGTGTTTGAAGCGCGCGCGAAAGCCCCCTCAGACCGAAGCGCGGCGAAGGGGACAGATTGCGTTGGGATTACGGGCGCTTCAAGGGGACCCAGCCTGAGGCCAATCGCGCCTCAAGCGGCCCAAACCGCATTTTGTAGCTCATCTTGCGGCAGCCATCGATCCAATAGCCCAGATAAACGTAGGGCAGGGCACGCGACCGCGCCTGTTCGATGTGGTCCAGAACGATATAGGTGCCGAGGCTGCGCGGCGACTCATCCGGCTCGTAATAGCTATAGACCATCGACAAACCGTCGCTGAGCAGGTCGGTCAGCGCCACGGCGATCAGATCGCCGGTCCTCGGCCCGCTCTTGTAGCGATACTCGACCAGGTGGGTCTCAACCGCCGAATCCTCGACCATCGCGACATAGTCGAACATCGTCATATCCGACATGCCGCCGCCGACATGACGCTCGTCGAGATAGCGGCGCAGCAGCGCAAATTGCTCTTCCGTCGCCCACGGATCGACGACTTCGCCAGCGATGTCCGCACTGCGCGCTTGCACGCGCTGAAACGAACGCGAGGGCTCGAATGCATCCACCACGACGCGCACCGAAATGCACGCCTGACAGGCCTCGCACGACGGCCGATAGGCGATGTTCTGGCTGCGACGGAAACCGGCGTGGGTCAGCGTGTCGTTGAGCGGCCGCGCAACTTCCCCGGACAGCCGGGTGAAAACTTTGCGCTCCATTCGCCCCGGCAAATAGGGGCAGGGCGCGGGCGAGGTCAGGTAGAACTGCGGGACCCGAGTGCCCAACTGCTCAGTCAAAGCGCACAACTCCGCCGAAAAACGCCTGTTCGCGCCACGCGAAGCAGGTTCATCGACGGATAGATTCACACGAGACCTGCGCCCCTGCAAAGCCCAATCACGCACCCGGCGCATTTCTTTGGACGCCGCCGCGGTTAATCGTGCGGCGGCAGAACCGGCGCCTCGCGCAACAGCACGATGCTGATCCGCCGATTGCCGGAGGCATAGGGGTTGTCGGGGTAAAGCGGGTCCGACCCGGCCTTCCCGCCGACTTCGGCGATGTGGTCCTGGCCGAGGCCGGAATCCAACAGCACCTTCAAACTCGCGTTCGCCCGCGCCGCCGACAAGTCCCAGTTCGAATACCCGCCTGGTCCCTGGAAGGAACCACCGTCGGTGTGACCCACGATCGAAATGCGGTTGGGCAGACTGCCGACGGTCTTGGCCACTTCCTGCAACAGCAGCTGCGCGTACGGCTTTGGCTCCGCTTTGCCCGGCTCGAACATCGAGCGGCCGTCCTGATCCACCAACTGAATGCGCACGCCCTCCGGCGTGTCGTCGATCAGAACGTGCTTTGACAACTCCGCCAGATCCGGCTTGTCCTGCATCGCTTGGCGCAAGCGCGCGGCGGCTTGCTCAAGCGCCGCATTCTGCGCGTTGCTGCGGCCCGAAGAGGCGCTCGCATCTTCGTTGTCTTTGCCCTTGGAATTGATCTCGGACTGATCCTCGGTCGCCGGCGGGCGCAGCTGCGTTTTGACGGCGAGCGACCCTTGGCCTGCGGCACCGTCATTCGCCGCCGACGTGCCGCCCAGGAGAGCGCCGGTACCGGACTCACTGCGGCTCACGGACTCCGGGGCGAAGTAGTCGGCGATGCCACGCTTTTGCTCCGGCGTGGTCGTATTGATCAGCCACATCAAAAGGAAGAACGCCATCATCGCGGTCACGAAGTCCGCATAGGCGACCTTCCAGGCGCCGCCATGGTGTCCATGGCCGCCCTTTTTGATCTTTTTGACAATAATCGGGCGTTCGTTGTTCTTCATGATCCCCAAGTCCGGCGTCTTCCCAAGGCCTTGCCTTCGGCAGGCCGCGCCGTTACGTCGGTCGAACCGCTAGTATTGCAGTGAAGCCGTTAACGCGGCCTTGAGTGCGCGAAAGGGCGCAAATGAGCGAACATCTCCGCAATTTCCGCGACGCCCTGGGCCATTTTGCGACGGGGGTGGCGATCATCACGACCAGGGGCCCCGACGGCGCGCCGATCGGCCTCACCATCAACTCCTTCGCCTCCGTGTCCCTGGATCCCCCGCTGGTGCTGTGGAGCCTCGATCGCACCTCCGACCGCTTCACGGCCTTCATGCAGGCCGAGCACTACGCGGTGAACATCCTGGGCGACGCGAACCAAACGCTATCGCACCGCCTCTCGCGCAAAGGCGAATTCACGCTGGAAGGCGAACCCGTTAGCACCGGCCCGCACGGCGCGCCGATGCTAACCTGCGCCATCGCCAGCTTCGAATGCCGCATCGAACACCGCCACGAAGGCGGCGACCACGTCATCTTCGTCGGCCGCGTTCTGGATTTCTCGCACACCTCGCACGGCCGCCCGCTCGTCTACTACCGCGGCCGCTATCGCGTCCTCGCCGACGGCGACACGTAGGGATCAAGACATGACCAAAGTCGCGTTCATCGGTCTCGGCCGCATGGGCTTCCCCATGGCCGGCCACCTGGCAAGCAAAGGCCACGACGTCACCGTCTTCAACCGCAACCAAGCCCGCGCCGAAGAATGGAAGAGCGCCCACAAAGGCTCGATCGCAAAAACAATCGCCGACGCGGTGAAAGACACCGACATCGCCTTCATGTGCGTCGGCGACGACCCCGACATCGACGCCGTAGCCCACACCGCCTTCGCAGCGATGAAGAAAGGCACCATCCTCGTCGACCACACGACAGGCTCCGCAACGCTCGCCGAAAGTCTCGCGCGCGAAGCGACAGCGAAAGGCCTCACCTTCATCGACGCGCCAGTATCAGGCGGCGAAGCCGGCGCCCAAAAAGGCCAACTCACCGTCATGTGCGGCGGCGACGAAACGGCCTACGCGAAAGCCGAACCCGTCATCGCCGCCTACGCCAAAATGTGCCGCCTCATGGGCCCCGCAGGTGCAGGCCAGAAGACGAAGATGGTCAACCAAATCTGCATCGCGGGCCTCGTCCAAGCCCTCGCCGAAGGCATCACCTTCGCCGAAGCCGCAGGCCTAGACCCCAACGCCGTCGTCGACGTGATCTCGAAGGGCGCCGCCCAAAGCTGGCAAATGGAAAACCGCGCGTCGACGATGCACGACCGCAAATTCGACTTCGGCTTCGCTGTCGAATGGATGCGCAAAGATCTCCGCATAACGCTAGCCGAAGCCCGCAAAAACGGCACCCAACTCCCGATCACCGCATTGATCGACCAATTCTACGCCGACGTCGAACGCCTAGGCGGCAAACGCTGGGACACGTCGAGCCTGATCGCGCGCCTATCGTAACCCGGAGATCAACTTCGCCGCGCGCGGCGCAAAATACGTCAGCACGCCATCGGCACCCGCCCGCTTGAACGCGGTGAGGCTCTCAATGACCGCGCGATCGCCATCAATCCATCCGCGCTCGGCCGCGGCCATGATCATCGAATATTCGCCCGACACCTGATACGCGAACGTCGGCATCCCGAACGTGTCCTTCACGCGACGCACGATGTCGAGATAGGGCATCCCCGGCTTCACCATCACCATGTCCGCGCCCTCGGCGATGTCGAGCGCCACTTCACGCAGCGCCTCATCGCCGTTCGAAGGATCCATCTGATAGGTGCGCTTATCGCCCTTCAGCGCTTTCGCCGAACCGACCGCATCTCGGAACGGCCCATAGAACGCCGACGCATACTTCGCCGCATACGCCATGATCAGCGTATCGCGATGCCCCTCGCGCTCCAGCGCTGAACGGATCGCGCCGACGCGTCCATCCATCATGTCGGACGGCGCAATGATATCGCATCCCGCCTGCACTTGGTTCAGCGCCTGCGCGACCAGCACCTCAACGGTCTCGTCGTTCAAGATGACGCCGTCCTTCAATAACCCGTCATGCCCATGGCTGGTGAACGGATCGAGCGCGACATCGCACAACACGCCAACCTCAAGCCCCGTCGCCTTCACCGCCCGCGTTGCGCGGCAAACGAGATTGTCCGGATTGAGCGCCTCGCGCCCATCCTCCGTCTTCCGCACCGGATCGGTGTAGGGAAACAAAGCCAAAACCGGAATACCCAACTTGTGCGCCTGCTCAGCCGCCGCAGGCACGAGATCAATCGAGATACGATCGACCCCCGGCATCGACGCCACCGGCTCACGCTTGTTCGTCCCATCGACCAGGAACAGCGGCCAGATCAAATCCGCGCTTGTCAGCGTGCTCTCGGCCACCAGCCGCCGTGACCATTCGGTACGGCGCAACCGGCGCATGCGTGTCGTTGGAAACCGGGAATCCGAGGGGGCGGCCATGGCGCTCGTCGTTTCGTTGACAGCAGAGGAGCCTCTACGTATCACCGCGCGAAGGTTAAGGAAAAGGCGGCATGCCGTTCGAACTCTCGGAAGACCAACGTCTCATCCAAAAAACCGCGCGCGATTTCGCCGCAAGCCGATTTGCGCCCTTCGCGGCCAAGTGGGACGAGGACGAAACCTTCCCGATCCCGGCCATGCGCGAAGCGGCCGAACTGGGTTTCGCCGGCATCTATGTGAAAGGAGACGTCGGCGGATCCGAACTCACGCGCCTCGACGCCGCGCTTATCTTCGAAGAACTGTCGGCCGGCTGCACATCGACCGCCGCCTACATCTCGATCCACAACATGGCGTCGTGGATGATCGACCGCTTCGGCACCGATGAGCAGCGCCACAAGTGGCTGCCCAAACTCACGCCGATGCAATTGATCGCGAGCTACTGCCTGACCGAAACCGGCGCCGGCTCCGACGCCGCGAATCTGAAAACAAAGGCCGTGCGCGACGGCGACCACTACGTCTTGAACGGCGGCAAGGCCTTCATCTCCGGCGCCGGCGTCTCCGACGTCTACGTCTGCATGGTCCGCACGGGAGTCGACGGTCCGAAGGGCATCTCCTGCATCGTCGTCGAGAAGGGCACGAAGGGCCTCTCCTTCGGCAAGAACGAACGCAAGATGGGCTGGCGCAGCCAACCGACCGCGCAGGTGATCTTCGAAGACTGCCGCGTCCCCGTCGCCAACCGCATCGGCGCGGAAGGCGAGGGCTTCCGCATTGCGATGATGGGCCTCGACGGCGGCCGCATCAACATCGGCGCCTGCTCGATCGGCACCGCCCGCGCCGCGCTGGAACAAGCCCAACGCTACGTCACCGAACGCAAACAATTCGGCCAAAACATCGGCGACTTTCAGACGACACAGTTCAAGATCGCCGATATGGCGACCGATCTCGAAGCCTCACGCCTCATGATCTGGAACGCCGCCGCCGCGCTCGACCGCCGCGACCCGCGCGCGACGATGCTCTGCGCGATGGCCAAACGCTTCGCCAGCGACAACGCGTCCAAGATCGCGAACGACGCCCTCCAACTCCACGGCGGCTACGGATACCTCAAGGACTTCCCGCTCGAGCGCCACGTGCGCGACCTGCGCGTCCACCAAATCCTCGAAGGCACCAACGAAATCATGCGCGTCATCATCGCGCGCGAGCTGACGCGGCAATAGCAATGACGATCCGCCATCACACCGCCGCGTGGGCGATCGCGTACGGTCTTTTCATCTGGCTGGAAGCCACGCTCATTATCCGCTGGGCCGGCGACCTCGTCTTCGTCCCGGAAAGCACGATCTGGACGGTCAGCGTTTTCGTTCTGACCGCGCCGCTCGTCTACGCCATCGGCTGGTTCTTCTTCGCCACGTTCCAGACGCCACCGGGTGCGCGTGCTGCGGCGGCCGTGCTCATCTGCGCCGCAGGCCTCATCGCCGACGCGCTCGTCGTCCTCTGGATCGACAACGTCTTCCCCGCCATGACGGAAGGACAAGAGCGCCTCTTCGCAGGATGGGTGCCATGGGCCTACGGACTTGGCCTGCTCAGCGGCGTTTGGCCAGCGCGCCTCATCCGTGTCCCCGAGAACTGAAGGATCGACCATGGACGAAGTCCTGTTCGAAAAGCGCGGCCGCGTCGGCATCATCACGCTGAACCGTCCGAAGGCGCTCAACGCGCTGACGCTCGCCATGGTCGATGCCATGCATCCGCAACTCGAAGCCTGGCGCACCGACGACGACGTCGAACTCGTCATCGTCAAAGGTGCCGGCGAACGCGCCTTCTGCGCCGGCGGCGACATCCGCGCGCTCCACGATTCAGGCAAGGCGGGCACGCCTTACGTCATCGACTTCTACGCCCACGAATACCGCCTCAATACGCTGATCAAGCGCTACCCGAAGCCTTACATCGCCCTCATCAACGGCATCGTTATGGGCGGCGGCGTCGGCGTTTCGGTCCACGGCGTGGCGCGGGTCTGCGGCGAGGGCACGATGTTCGCGATGCCGGAGACAGGTATCGGCCTCTTCCCCGACGTCGGCGGCACGTTCTTTCTGCCGCGCCTGGGCGGCGAACTCGGTATGTATCTGGGCCTGACCGGCACGCGCCTCGACGTCGTCGACGCGAAGCACGCCGGCATCGCCACGCACGTTGTTCCGGCCGCCAAACACGAAGAACTGATCCAAGAACTCGCCGAAGGCGATCACACCTACGAACGCACGCTTGCGCGCTTCGCCGTCACGCCCGACAACAAGTCGAAGATCGCCGGCCTCCAACAATGGATCGACGGCCACTTCGTGCATGACTCCGTCGAAGCAATCGTCGCGTCCCTGGAAAGCGGCACGTCGCTCTTCGCTGCCGAAACGCTGAAGAGCCTGAAGACGAAATCGCCGACCAGCCTCAAGGTCACGTTCCGCCAAATCCGCGAAGGCCGCCGCATGGGCTTCGAGGAATGCATGCGCCTCGAATTCCGCCTCACCAATCGCTTCATGCGAGGCCATGATTTCTACGAAGGCGTCCGCGCAGTGATCGTCGAAAAGGACAACGCGCCGAAATGGAATCCGCCGACGCTGGAGGGCGTCACGGACCGCGACGTCGCCGCCTATTTCGACCCGCTGCCGGAAGGCGACCTCGAACTCAGCTAAAGAAACGCCGGTTCGACGAACATGCCACCGCCCAGAAGCCCGGTCACCTTCTCGCCGTCGTCCGACAGAGGCCACACCCGCGCCTGCATCCGCACGACCGTTCGGTTGCTGTTGCGGAACTGATGTTCGAGACTCTGCGCCATCTGCGTCGCAACGCAGCGGCAATAGGCGTCGTAGAACGGCCAAGTCGGACTGCTGCGGTCGGCGTGCCCGGTGTGCAGCTCGCCGGTCAGGTTCGCGCCGAACCCGTCGATCAATTTCTGCCCCAGCAGGCGATAGCGAAAGTCGATCGGGTCGCCCTGCACGACGTCGATGAGCGTCACATACGGCAGGCACGCCTTGAGCTTGGCGGGGCTGATGTCGCCTCGCCGCGGCATAGCCCGCCCGGCACACGCATCCCGCCAAACTTGTTCAAGCTGCTCGAACAGTCGCTCTGCCGTGAGGTGAAGTTTCATGGACGATTCCCGCCGGTGCGGTTCGTCGCGTTCAGTGCTATGGCCTTGGTCATTGAACTCGCGTTCGGCTGAGGAACGGGGAACTTGCTGCAGTGCGTCAAAGGCCATACGAGTTCCCGTACCTAAGCACGACCTGACAAGAAAGACAGGAGGATCCGCACATGCGCATCGCATTTATCGGCCTGGGAAATATGGGCGGCCCGATGGCTATCAATCTCATAAAAGCCGGACACAGCGTCGCCGCGTTCGACATGTCGAAGGCGGCTGTGGATCGCGTTGTTGCCGCCGGCGGCGAGAGCGCTGCATCGGCGAACGCCGCCGCGACCGACGCCGAAGCGATCGTCACAATGCTGCCCGCCGGTCAGCATGTGCGTCAGGTCTATCTCGGCGACCAAGGCCTGTTGAAAGCAGCGAAGGCCGGCACGCTGATCATCGACTCATCCACAATTGACGTAGCGACGGCGCGCGATGTGCACGCCGCCGCGAAGACCGCGCGGATCGACTTCCTCGACGCGCCGGTCTCCGGCGGAGTCGGCGGTGCGACAGGTGGCACGCTGACGTTCATGGTCGGCGGCGAAGACGCGGCGTTTCAACGCGCAAAGCCTATCCTCGATAAAATGGGCAAGAACATTTTCCACGCAGGCGGCGCCGGCAACGGCCAGGCGGCGAAGATCTGCAACAACATGCTGCTCGCCATCTCGATGATCGGCACGTGCGAAGCGTTTGTGCTCGCCGAAAAACTCGGCCTCGATCACGAAACGTTGTTCAAGATTTCGTCCACCGCATCGGGCCAATGCTGGAGCCTCACGAGTTACTGCCCCGTGCCGGGACCGGTCCCCGCATCGCCCGCCAACCGTGACTATCAGGCGGGCTTCACCGCTGCGATGATGTTGAAGGATTTGAAGCTCGCGCAGGCCGCCGCTCAGGCCTCCGGGGCCGCGACCCCAATGGGGGCCCAGGCGACCGCGCTCTACACCCTGTTCGAGTCGGCAGGTGCGGGAGGGCGCGATTTCTCGGGAATCATCCAGCTTTTGCGCGGACAACCGCAGGCTTAACCTCGCGTTTGCCTTTGTATTTAAGCGAATTTTAGCGCCGCGCCTCTAACCTGCGTCCTTGGGAAACTGGGTAGAAAGCAGGATCGCGTCATGAGCGTATCGGCAACCGCACGCGTTGCGGCTGAAGCGCACGAGCAAGAAGGCGTCAAGCAGCGCTATCTTGAGTGCCTCAATTTGGTCGAGCGGCTGCACCGTCAGCTGCTCGACGTCATCAAGGACGAACTGGAACGCGTGGGCCAACCCGACGTGAACAGCGTCCAAGCCTTGCTGTTGTTCAACATCGGCGAGCAGGAACTCACCGCCGGCGAACTGCGTACGCGCGGCCACTATCTCGGCTCGAACGTGTCGTACAACCTGAAGAAGCTCGTCGAAGGTGGTTACATCAACCATGTTCGTTCGGAAGCCGACCGTCGCTCGGTTCGCGTCAGCCTGACCGACAAGGGCAAGGACATCCGCAAGATCGTCGCCGGTCTCTTCGACCGTCACGTACATCTGGTTGAACCGGCAGGCGGCTTGCAGACATCGGAATTCGCCGTCCTCAACAAGGCGCTACAACGTCTCGAGCGTTTCTGGCTCGATCAGGTTCGCTATCGTCTCTGACTGAAGGTTGAGAATTAGTCGCAAGTAACTCGTGCGACAAAACGCACTGGCTTCTCTTGGTCTGCGACGCTTTACTACCCAAGTGATCAACAGCCGCGCCGATAACCGGCTCGGCGCTTGGGTTCGCGATGGACTACGAGAGCCAATTTTCTCAAATACTGGCGCAGGTTAAGCGGGAAGGGCGGTATCGCGTCTTTGCCGATATCGTTCGCTGCCGCGGCGCGTTTCCGGACGCAACCTATCACACAGCGCAAGGCGCAAGACCGATCACTGTTTGGTGCTCGAACGATTACCTCGGCATGGGCCAAAGCGCGGTGGTCATCGCCGCCATGCACGCGGCGCTCGACATCGCGGGCGCAGGCTCGGGCGGCACGCGCAACATTGCCGGCACGACGCATTTCCACGTCGAACTCGAGCGTGAACTGGCCGATCTCCACCGCAAGGAAGCGGCGCTGCTGTTCACCTCTGGTTACATCGCGAATGACGCGGCTCTTTCGACGCTGGGCAACACACTGCCTGGCTGCATCATCTTCTCCGACGAACTGAACCACGCCTCGATGATCGAAGGCATGCGGCGCAGCAGCGAGGCACAGCGTCAGATTTGGCGCCACAACGACATCAAGCATCTCGAAGAACTGCTCCTGCGCGCCGATCCGAACGCGCCGAAGGTCATCGCCTTCGAGTCCGTCTATTCGATGGACGGCGACATGTCGCCGATCGGCGAAATCTGCGCGCTGGCCAAACGCTTCGGCGCATTGACCTATCTCGACGAAGTGCACGCCGTCGGCCTCTACGGGCCACGCGGTGCGGGCGTCGCCGAACGGGACGGTGTGATGCACAACGTCGACATCATCAACGGCACGCTCGCCAAGGCTTTCGGCATCATGGGCGGCTACATCGCCGGCTCGTCGAAGTTCATCGACGTCGTGCGTTCATTCGCACCGGGTTTCATCTTCACGACCTCGATCCCGCCCGTCCTCGCCGCCGGCGCGCTGGCCAGCGTTCGTCACCTGAAGTCGAGCCAGGTCGAACGCGAACGCCACCAAGAACGCGCCGAGAAACTCAAAGGCCTCCTGCGCGAGGCGGGCCTGCCGGTGATGCCGTCGGTCAGCCACATCGTGCCGCTGCTCGTCGGCAATCCCGTATCCTGCAAAGAAGTCACCGACTATCTGCTGCAAGAACACGCGATCTACGTCCAGCCGATCAACTACCCGACCGTGCCGCGCGGCACGGAGCGTCTGCGCCTAACGCCGACACCGTTCCACGACGACGACAAGATGCGCGCGCTGGTCTCGGCCCTCGACGACGCCTGGTCACGGCTCAACATTAAACGTGCCGCCTGAACCGCGCCGGATCATCTTGGAAATGACGACCGTCGGGTCGTCGCAAAAAGTCACGGTCATCGACGAGCAAACTGGCATCGAGGTGTCGTTCATCGCGCCTGCATCCGCTGCCCGCGCCGACATCGAACGCCTCGCGCGCTCCAAGCTGAACTACGTTCTTGAGAAGAAGAATCGCGACGCCTGAACGACAGCCAGCGAATTAACCGCGTGCGCAGTTATAGGCCTGCCTCCCTCTATTCGGAGGATACCCCCGCACCCACCAGTCTCCTTAGGTTTGCCGGCAATATCTTGCTGGGAAACATAGTCATGGTTGCGTATCAGTCCGCGCGCGGGGGCGTGCGGTGGTTGGCTCTCGCGCTTGCCTCAAGCGCTCTCGTTTCAGTCGCATCGTTGAACGCAAACGCGCAGCCCGCGCCGAACCAAGTCGTACTCGTGCCGCGGCCCGACACTGCGACCGGGCACAGCGTCTCGGGTATCAACTACGACGGCTCGGTGATCTTCGGTGGTGCAAGCTACGGCTCGCCCAACCGTCCCTTCGTCTGGAAGGGCGGGGCGACATCGACCGATCTCGGCGCCTTCACCAATCCGGGGACAGGATTGCCGTACACCTTCAACGGCTTCGGCGCCGTCGGCTCGAACGCCGTCAGCGACGACGGGAAAGTCCTCGTCGGCACCTCCAGCAGCAGCGGCACGCCCGGCCGCGCCTGGATCTGGCGCGAAGGCACCGGCTATCAGGATCTCGGTTTGCCGGCAGGCTTCGGCGGCCTCAGCGCTCTCGCCGTCAGCCGCGACGGCACCACGGTCGTGGGCCTCACGTCGGTCAATCAAAGCCGGGCCTACCGCTGGCGCGCGGCGACAGGCTTCGAGTTGCTGAACGTTCCCGTCATCGCCGGCGAAACCTATTCGGCCGTCAACGCGCTCGGCGTGAACGGCGACGGCAACGTCATTGTCGGTTCAGCCACGCGCACGCTGCCGACGGCGGTGACGCTGCCGGCCGTCTGGACGCCGGCGACCGGCTACCAGATCATCGTCACGGGTTACGGCACCGGCGCAGGCCAAGCGCGCGCGGTCAGCGCCGACGGCACGATCATCGGCGGCCGCGCACTGCCGAACGCCGCCAACGAACGCATCTTCCGACGCGACGGCGCGGGCACGATCCTGCTGATCGATCCGATGGCGGGCGACGGCTGGACGGAGTTCCGCGGCATGTCCGCCGACGGTTCGAAAATCGTCGGCATCAGCGGCAATGACGCGACGGCCGGCCGCCAGGCGATCTTGTGGACGACAACCGACGGCGCGCGCTCGTTGAACGCGATCATCGCCGCTGCGAACCTCCCGGATGCCGGGCTCAATCTGCGTCTCGCCACCGGCATCTCCGGCGACGGCAGCACGATCATCGGCAGCGGCCGCAACGCCGCCGGCCAAGACCTGCCGTTCGCATTCCGCCAAGTCACGATCACGCGCGTGCCGACGATGTCGAAGTCGTTGACGCAGCTCTTGGTGCCCGACGCCCTGTTGCAGAATATCCTGACGACGACCTACGACACCGGCGTCGCCGCCACGCTGCACGGCGAGACGGTCTTCGACCTGCGCTCGAACGAGATGGTGAGCGGCCCCGCGGTACAGCAAGCCTTCCTCGACGCGGGCGAAGCCATCCGCGATGCCGCAGGCCTCCGCCGCGTGACGATCGAAGCGCCGTATCTCGCGCGCTCCGAAACGCAGACGATCGCCGTCACCGGCCCGGTCGAAACCCAAACCGTCCAGAACCTGCCCGACGAAGTGAACGTCTACACGACGAACGGACCGGCGACGGTCGCGACCGGCGATCTGGGCATTTGCACCGATCCCGGCAACGGCACGACGGGGCCGTCGGGCTGCAGCCTTCCGGGCACGCTGGTGGCCATCAGCGAAACCGAGATCAACGACAACACGCATACCGCCAGCTTCCAGCGGATCACACGCGTTCTGACGACCACCACCGAAGAACGCCTGTTCCAGGACTGGAGCATCTCCGGCGTCCTCGGCTCGCAACTCGGCACGGTGCACGCGATCGCAGGCAGCGCCGCGCTCGACAGCATCGAACGCTTCACGCGCCGCCTGCTCGGCCAACGCATCGCGCAGCCGCCGATGCTGGCGAAAGGCGCGAAGGTGGCGGGCGACGTCTGGCCGCAAACCACGGCCTCACCCTACGTCGCAATCCTTGAAGGTTACGGCATCATCGCCCAGCGCGACGCCGACCCGTCGCGGGGCATCGCCGATGTCGACATCGAAGGCGAAGGCCTGACCGGTGCGCTCGCCTTCGACGTGAACCCGTCGCTGACCGTCGGCATCGGCGGCGAACTCGCCAGCCGCGACGCCAAGATCCGCGATCCCCTCAATCCCGAAGCGCTCGACCTCAACACGCTGCAGGGCGGCCTCTTCGCCGTCTACCGCACGGGCCGTTTCTCAGCCGCCGCAGCGGTATCGGGCGGACGCGGCAGCATCGACACGCGCATCGCCGGCGACAACGGCCCGCAAAGCGCAAGCTACGACGCGACGATCTGGTCGGCCGCGATCGAAGCCGGCTACGACATCCCGCTGTCGAAAACGTTCACCGTGGCGCCGATGGTCGGCGCGCAGTGGAACAGAGCCGACATCGACGGCTTCGCCGAAGCCGGCCCCGGCAACGCCCTGCTTATCGGCCGCGGCACAGAGCTGGAGTCGCATCGCGTATGGGCGGGCTTGCGCGCATCGGCGACGTTCGACACCGACGCAGGCACGCGCATCGTGCCGAACGTCTACGCGCGCTATGTGCACCGGGACGGCGACTTCGAAGGCCACGCCGACGTCGCCTTCGCCAACGCGCCCGCAACGCCGCTCGTCGCGCACGGCCCGCGCATGTCGGGCGGAGGCGTCGAAGTCGGCGCAGCGCTCGACATCGCAGGCGACGACAACACGACGATCCGCGTCGGCTACGACGGCGGCTTCGCCGACGGCTACGAGAACCACGAGTTCAAAGCGTCGCTGACGGTCCGCTTCTAGCAAAACAAAACGGCGGCGCCCGAAGACGCCGCCGTTTGCAAATCCAGAACTGAAAGAGACTACGCGACCTTCTTGCGCCGTCCGCGGCCCGAGCTCGACGGCACGCGGCCAAGCCCGATCTTCTTCGCAAAGTCCGAACGCTGGCGCGCATAGGCCGGCGCCACCATCGGATAATCGGGCGGCAGGCCCCACTTCGCGCGGTATTCCTCGGGGCTCATGTTGTAGTTGGAGCGCAAATACCGCTTCAACATCTTGAGCTTTTTCCCGTCTTCCAAGCAGATGATGTAATCGTCGCCGATCGACTTCTTCACCGGGACTGCGGGCTTCGACGACGACAGGCCGTCCATCGGCGCGCCGCTTGTCAGGCCCGCCAGAACCGAGTGGATGCTCTTCAAGATGCTGGGGACCTCGCTCATCGGCACTTGGTTGTGGCTCACATACGAAGACACGATCCCGGTCGCGAGTTGGAGCAGGTTGTCCGTGCTCTTGCCGTTGTCTTGCTTGGTGTCGGTCATGGGGTGCGCCTCAAGTTACAGCATACAAGAACGAAGGGTGGCCGCGCGGGCGTTGCTGTGTTCGACCCGTGCGCGACGAATCTCCCGGCCATATTGTGCCAGTTCTCACAAGAATCAATCGGTGTTTTGTTTGCAGTGATCACGACAACTCAAGAAAACTGCCCTTTGAGAACATCCGAAGCATTGCAGAGTTGTTGAAAAAGCCCGTGCCCCGGACCAATGGCGAAGGCAAACCAGCACCGCCGCCGCGTCTGGAACGGACGTCATGGCGGCTGAGACGATCACGGCGCGTCGAATACTCAGACTGCTCTGACCGCCGCCCGATGGCGTTTCGAACACGCGTCGGCATTAACGCTACCTGACGAAACAGCCAGCCAAAAAAGGCAAAAAGCGCACCCCAATAGTAATAGCGGGATTGAACGCCACGCGCGCAAATGCTTGTGTTCCGTCGTGGGTTGTGGTGCCTGTGGATACAAGCCCGGGTAGGGGCGATGGGGAACTAGCAGCGATGAGATGCCCGTTCTGTCAACATGACGATACACAGGTTAAGGACTCGCGCCCGACCGAAGACAACGCCGCCATCCGCCGCCGCCGCGTCTGTCCTGCCTGCGGCGCGCGCTTCACGACGTTCGAGCGCGTTCAACTGCGTGACTTGATTGTCATCAAGAAGTCCGGCCGTCGTCTGCCCTTCGACAGAGACAAGCTGATGCGTTCCATTCAACACGCGATCCGCAAACGTCCGGTGGAACCCGAGCGCGTGGAACGCATGGTCAACGGCATCGTGCGCCGTTTGGAAAGTTCCGGCGAAACCGAAATCCCATCGTCGACCATCGGCGAGTTGGTGATGCAGGGTCTGGGCAACCTCGACACGGTCGCCTATGTCCGCTTCGCATCGGTGTACAAGAACTTCCGCGAAGCGAAAGACTTCGAGAACATCATCGGCCAACTGAACGACGGCGACGGCAAGGGCGGGTAACGCCACGCGCAGCACGCAAGCACATGACGATCGCTTCATGGCCCTCGCGCTCAACTTGGCGCGCAGGGGCCTAGGCCGCGTCTGGCCGAACCCGGCAGTCGGCTGCGTCATCGTCAAAGACGGCAACATCGTCGGCCGCGGCTGGACCCAAGACGGCGGCCGCCCCCACGCCGAAACCGAAGCCCTGCGCCGCGCTGGAGCCGCCGCACGAGGCGCCACGGCCTACGTCACACTCGAACCCTGCGCCCACCACGGCAAAACACCGCCCTGCGCCGAAGCACTCATCGCAGCCGGCATCAGAGGCGTCGTAAGCGCACTCGAAGATCCGGATCCGCGCGTCGCCGGCAAAGGCCACGCGATGCTGCGCGCCGCCAACATCACGGTCGACGTCGGCGCCCGCGCCAACGAAGCACGCGAAGTCAACGCGGGTTTCCTCTCCCGCATCACCAAAGACCGGCCGATGGTCGCGCTCAAACTCGCGACCACGCTCGACGGCAAGATCGCGCTCCCCGACGGCACAAGCCGCTGGATCACCGGCGAACGCGCCCGTGCGCACGTCCACCTCCTGCGCGCGCAATTTGACGCGGTCATGATCGGCGTAGGTACCGCCGTCGCCGACGATCCCGAACTCACGTCGCGCCTGCCGGGCATGAATGCCGGCCGTATCGTCCGCATCGTCGTCGACACCAACGCACGCCTGTCGCCGACATCCAAGCTGGCGAACACCGCGCACAAGCAGCCTGTCTGGATCCTAACCGCGCCCAATACGAAGGCACCCGCTACACTCGGAGCAAAAGCCGTCGAGGTTCTGCACGTGCCTGCAGCGGAAAACGGCATCGACCTTTCAGCCGCACTGAAGACGCTCGCGCAACGCGGCATCACCAGGATCTTCGTCGAAGGCGGCGCGACCCTAGCGGCATCGCTCGTCAAAGCCGATCTCGTTGACAACCTGCTCTGGTACCGCGCACCCGCCATCATGGGCGAAGGCATAAGCGCGCTAGGGTCATTGAGTTTGGGAGAACTCGCGTCTTTACCGCGTTTCCGGCGCGAAGAGACAATACGCCTCGGCGAGGACGTGCTGGAAACTTACGCCCGCGCCCACTAATACTCTGCCCATGTTCACCGGAATTATCACCGACGTCGGCGCCGTGCAGCTGATCGCAAAGCGCGGCGACACGACCCTCAAGATCGCGACCACGTACGATCCCGCGTCGATCGCGATCGGCGCATCGATCGCGTGCTCAGGCCCATGCCTGACCGTGATCGCCAAGGGCGGCAAAGAAGGCGACGCCTGGTTCTCCGTCGAAGCCTCGGCCGAGACGCTGTCGAAGACCAACATGGGCGCCTGGATCGTCGGCACAAACGTCAACCTCGAACGCTCGCTCAAAGTCGGCGAAGAGATCGGCGGCCACATCGTCTCCGGCCACGTCGACGGCGTCGGTGACGTCATCGCCGTCGAACCCGAAGGCGACTCGACGCGCGTAAAAATCCGCGCGCCAAAACAGCTCGCGAAGTTCATCGCCGCCAAAGGCTCGATCTGCCTCGACGGCACGTCGCTCACGGTCAACGAAGTCGACGGCACCACGTTCGGCGTCAACCTCATCCCGCACACGATGAAGGTCACCACCTGGGGCGACGTAAAGGTCGGCAGCAAGATCAACATCGAAATCGACATGCTCGCCCGCTATCTCGCGCGCCTCAAGGAGTTCGCATGACCAAGGGCGAATTCCACGACTTCATCTCCACGCCTGAGGAGATCATCGAAGACGCCCGCAACGGCCGCATGTACATCCTCGTCGACGCCGAGGATCGCGAGAACGAAGGCGACGTCATCATCCCCGCCCAAATGGCGACGCCTGAGACGATCAACTTCATGGCCAAGCACGCGCGCGGCCTCGTCTGCCTCGCGCTCACGCAGGAACGCGCCCAGCAGCTGAACCTGCCGATGATGTCGCGCGAGAACGGCACGCAACATCAAACCGCCTTCACCGTCTCGATCGAAGCGAAAGAAGGCGTCACCACCGGCATCTCCGCCCACGACCGCGCGCGCACCATCTCGGTCGCCATCGACGCGAACAAGGGCCAAGCCGACATCGTCACCCCGGGCCACGTCTTCCCGCTCGTCGCGCGCCGTGGCGGCGTCCTCATTCGCGCCGGCCACACCGAAGCGGCCGTCGACATCTCGCGCCTCGCCGGCCTCGTGCCCGCCGGCGTGATCTGCGAGGTGATGAACGACGACGGCACGATGGCGCGCCTGCCGGACCTCGTGAAGTTCGCCCAACTCCACGGCATGAAGGTCGGCACCATCGCCGACTTGATCGCCTACCGCCGCCGCCACGATCACTTCATCACGCGTTCGGTCGAGACCGACATCGAGAGCCACCACGGCGGCAAGTTCAAGATGATGCTCTACATCAACACGGTAGAGTACGCGGAACACATCGCCCTCGTGAAAGGCGATATCAAAGCGCCGGGCCCCGTCCTCGTGCGCATGCACGCCGTCAATCTGCTCGACGATTTGCTCGCCGTGCGCGGCGGTAAGGACGACGTTCTTTCCCGCTCGATGGAACTCATTGCGAAAGAGGGCAGGGGCGTGGTCGTGCTGATCCGCGAAAGCCGCTCGACCTACATCTCCGATTTGCTGCTGCGCCAAGACCCCAAAACCGAGACCGGCCCGCGCCGCTTGAAGGAATACGGCGTCGGCGCGCAGATTCTGCTGGACCTCGGCGTACGCGACATGGTCCTGCTCACCAATTCCGCATCGAAGACGGTTGTCGGCCTCGAAGGCTACGGCCTACGCATCGTCGGCACACGCGTCGTAGGGTCCAGCCATGGTGACTAAAGACACGCCGCGAATCCTCATCGTTGAAGCGCGCTACTACGACGGCATCGCCGACGCGCTGCTCGCCGGCGCGACGACGGCGTTGAAAGCGGAAGGCGCCGAATACGAAGTGATCACCGTCCCCGGCGCGCTCGAAATCCCGGGCGCCATCGCAATGGCCTACGCCTCCGGCCACGCCGCAGGCGCCGCCTTCGACGGCTTTGTCGCACTCGGCTGCGTCATCCGTGGCGAGACGACGCATTACGACACCGTTGCCAACGAGTCCGCGCGCGGCCTGATGGATCTCACCATCTACGACCGCATTGCCATCGGAAACGGCATCCTGACCGTTGAGAACGAAGATCAGGCCTACGCCCGCACCCGCGCCGACCGCGTCGAAGACAAGGGCGGCAACGCCGCCAAAGCTGCACTGGCGATGGTCGCCCTGCGCAAACGCTTCACCTTGGGACGTCGCTGATATGAGCGGCCGCCCCCCACGACGACCCAAACGCCGTTCCGAAGGCCGTTCGCGCAGCGCTTCCCGCCTCGCGGTCGTGCAAGCGCTCTATCAGATGGAACTCGCGGATCAAGACTCCGAGACCGCACTGCGCGAATTCATCGACCACCGCTTCGGCGAAGTGATCGACGGCGATCAGGTCGCCGAAGCCGACGAGAAGTACTTCGCCGAACTCATCCGCGGCGTCGTCGAGCAACAAGTCGAGATCGACAACGCACTCGCCGGCTACCTCAAGGAATGGAAGTTCGACCGCATCGACGCCACGATGCGCGCCGTCCTGCGCGCCGCCGCGTTCGAACTGATCGCGCGTCCCGCCGTACCCGGCCGCGTGATCGTGCATGAGTATCTGAACGTCGCGACGGCCTTCTTCGAAGAAGGCGAAGAGATCGCCTTCATGAGCGGCGTGATCAATCGCATGGCCCGCGAGCGCCGGCCCGAAGAGCACGCGCCCGCGTCCGGCGCATGACCCCCGCCAAACGCCGAGGCGAGTTCGAACTTATCGCCGAACTCTTCGCCCCGCTCTCGAAAGGCGAACCCGGCGCATTCGGCCTAACCGACGACGCCGCCGCGCTGAAACCAAAACCCGGCCACGACATCGTGCTGACGACCGACGCCATCGTCGCCGGCGTCCACTTCCTGCCCGACGATCCCCCGGCGACGATCGCGCAAAAAGCACTGCGCGTGAATCTCTCGGACATCGCCGCCAAAGGCGCCAAACCACGCGCCTATATGCTCACCGCCGCCTTTCCCGACAACACCGACGACGCCTGGCTGAAGGCTTTCGCGGAAGGCCTGAAACACGACCAAAAGAAATTCGGCCTCACGCTCATCGGTGGGGACACAGTGGCGACCCCAGGGCCACTCACGCTCAGCGTCGTAGCCATCGGCGAAGTCGCGCAAGGCCGCATGCTGCGCCGCGCGCACGCGAAGGCCGGCGACGATGTCTGGGTCACGGGCACCATCGGCGACGCCGCGTTGGGCCTGCGCATCCTCAGAGGCGACGACCTGGGCCTCAGCGAAAGACACCGCGCCAGCTTGGTCGCCCGCTATCGTGTCCCCGAACCGCGCGTCACGGCGGGGCAGGGGATACTGGCGATCGCGCACGGCTGCCTCGACGTGTCCGATGGCCTGGTCGCCGACGTCGGCCACATGGCCAAGGCCTCCAAAGTCGCCATCGAACTTCGCGCCGCAGACATCCCCCTCGCCGCCGCAACACAAGCGGCCATCGCCAACGAGCGCGCAAATCTTGTCGATCTCTTAACGGCTGGCGACGATTATGAACTCGCGTTTACGGCTGCGCCCGCCGACCGCGCCCGTCTCACGGCGCTTGCCGCCAAGCTCAAAATCCGTTTCACGCGAATCGGTAAGGTCGCAAAGGGCAAGGGCGTCCGGGTCTACGCGCAAGACGGCGCGCAACTGACGCTCGACCGCTCCGGCTTCACCCATTTCTGAATTGGTAATGAATTAACACTTCACCGCATATTAAAGGCGTGCGTGCAAGATCGTGGTCGGGGACGGGGAGCCGACCGACATGCGATTTTTCATAGCGATGATTTTGCTGATGATCGTTCTGGGTTCTTACGCGGATCGCGAAAAGAAAGCCCGGAACGGGGAACAGCCCGCGAAGTAGTTTGAATTCGGAGGCTTTGGATCCAAGTGCGCATCGCCGCCGCGCTGATGCTGCTGACGTGCCTCTTCGCGGGGCTCGCCTCTGCATCCAGCCACGCACCGAAGAAGCCGGAAGCCGAACGCGAAAAGGGCAGCGGCTTTTCCGGCCCGCGCATCCCGACCATCCAGATGCCGGCGCTCGTCACGCCGGTCGTCGTCAACGGCGAACTCCAGCACTACGTCTTCCTGAGCATCACGCTGGAACTCACGAGTGACGAGCACAAGAACATGATGCTCGAGAAAATCCCCTACGTGCAGGACGCCTTCCTGCGCGAGGTTCACCGCGCTACTGTCGCCAAGGATAACGACCCAACGGTGCTCGACGAGGAAGGCCTCAAAGCCCGCCTGCTGAGCGTCAGCACGACCGTCGTCGGTGCCAACATCGTCAAAGCTGTTGCACTGCGGAACGTCGTACGGGGTGATCGTTAACGTCGCAGCGGCCCGACGCGGCAAATTTTCCAGCAATTCCGCGCCTTTCCAGTATTGCAAGCCCCCAGACCGTTTGGCATGTTCCGGCCTCATTTTGGCCGGGGGGCCAATCGAGTCGGCTGTGTTCAAGCCGGTTTGAGCCACGCAATCCCTCGGATCCAAGCCCGAAATCCGTCCCCCGGATATCGGACACATCAATCAAAGGTCTCAAGGCTATGGATACGGCGACTGGACTCTGGATCGTTTTGGCGTGCGCGGTTGCCGCGCTCGTATATGGCGGATGGGCCATCCGATCGGTGCTGGCGGCGCCCGCCGGCAACGCGCGGATGCAAGAAATCGCCGCCGCCATTCAAGAAGGCGCGGCCGCGTACTTGAACCGGCAATACTGGACCATCGGTTATGTCAGCTTCGGCGTGATGATCATCATCGCCGCCGCCTTCCAACACTGGGTTCAGCCGCTGGGCTTCGTCATCGGCGCGGTGCTCTCCGGTGCGGCCGGCTTCATCGGCATGAACGTGTCGGTGCGCGCCAACGTCCGCACCGCTGAGGCTTCGCGCAAAGGCTTGGCGCAGGGCCTCGCGATCGCGTTCAAGTCCGGCGCCTCGACCGGCATGCTCGTCGTCGGCCTCGCCCTCATCGCCATCGCCGGCTACTACGGCCTGCTGTCGATGATCTACGACGTCAACGACGCCAAGCAAATCCGCGTCATCGTCGAAGCCCTCGTCTCGCTCGCGCTCGGCGCGTCTGCCATCTCCATCTTCGCCCGTCTCGGCGGCGGCATCTTCACCAAGGGTGCGGACGTCGGCGGCGACATGGTCGGCAAGGTCGAGGCAGGCATCCCCGAAGATGATCCCCGCAACCCCGCCACGATCGCCGACAACGTGGGCGACAACGTCGGCGACTGCGCCGGTATGGCCGCCGACCTGTTCGAAACCTACGTCGTGACCATCGGCGCGACCATGGTTCTCGCCTCAATCTTCTTCACCACCGACAGAAGCCTGATGATGCTCTATCCGCTGCTGATAGCGGGCGTATGCATCTTGGCCTCGATCGCGGGCGCGTTCTTCGTGCGCCTCGGTCAGTCGAAGAACATCATGGGCGCCCTCTACAAGGGCCTCATCGCGACGGCGGTGTTGTCGCTCATTCTCGTTGCGGGCGTGACCTATTGGGCCGTCGGCTTCGATCGCGTTCTGACCGCGTTCCCGGGCCAGCCGAACCAAGTCTCGTTCAACGGCTTCACGCTGTTCCTGTGCGGCATCGCGGGCCTCGCCGTGACGGGCCTTCTGGTCTGGATCACGGAGTACTACACCGGCACCGGCTACCGCCCGGTTCGTGAAGTCGCCAAGGCCTCTGTCACCGGCCACGGCACGAACGTCATCCAAGGCCTCGCCGTCTCGATGGAATCGACGGCGCTGCCGGCGCTCGTCATCGTGTGGGGCATTGTTGTTACCTACACGCTGGCGGGCCTCTTCGGCATCGCCATCGCGACGACGACCATGTTGGCCCTCGCCGGCATGATCATCGCGCTCGACGCCTTCGGTCCGGTCACCGACAACGCCGGCGGCATCGCCGAAATGGCGGGTCTGGACAAGGAAGTACGCAAGACGACCGACGCGCTCGACGCCGTCGGCAACACCACGAAAGCCGTCACCAAAGGCTACGCCATCGGTTCGGCCGGCCTCGGCGCTCTCGTGCTCTTCGCGGCGTACACGGAAGATCTGCGTCACTTCATGCAGAACGCGGCCGAGTATCCCTTCTTCGCCACGGAATCGAACGGCGCGAACGTCGTCGTGTCGTTCAGCCTCGCGAACCCGTGGGTGGTGGTCGGTCTCTTCCTCGGCGGCATGCTGCCGTATCTCTTCGCGTCGATGGGCATGACCGCCGTCGGCCGCGCGGCAAGCGCGGTGGTCGAAGAAGTTCGCCGTCAGTTCAAGGAAAAGCCCGGCATCATGAAGGGCACGGAAAAGCCCGACTACGGCCGCGCCGTCGACATGCTGACCAAAGCCGCCATCCGCGAGATGGTGCTGCCGTCGATGCTGCCGGTGCTGTCGCCGATCGTGCTGTTCTTCGTCGTCCTGCTGATCGCCGGCAAGGGCGCGGCTCTGGCAGCGGTCGGCGCGATGCTGATGGGCGTGATCCTCACCGGGCTCTTCGTCGCCATCTCGATGACCTCGGGCGGCGGCGCCTGGGACAACGCGAAGAAGTACATCGAAGACGGCCACTTCGGCGGCAAGGGCTCTGAAGCCCACAAGGCAGCCGTCACCGGCGACACCGTCGGCGACCCGTACAAGGACACGGCCGGTCCCGCCATCAACCCGATGATCAAGATCACCAACATCGTGGCGCTGCTGCTGCTGGCCGCTCTCGCACACATGTAAGGCGCGCAGGCGTCAGCCAAAAAGAAAGGCCCCGGAGACGGGGCCTTTTTTCGTTTCGCGAGATGAAAGCGAAATCTATTCGCCGCTGCCGCCCGGACGGGTCGGGCTATCGCTCGAACCCGGCGCGCTCGGCGGCATGGCGCCCATGTTGCCGAACATCTGCTGCAGGAAGGACATCTCTTTGCCGCGGCTGGGCGTCTCGCGATCGGCCAGCGAAATCACCTGACCGTCTTCGATGCCATAAGTGCGCAGGTCGGCGACCTTGCCGTCTTCCGTGAACTGCACCGCCAGGATCTGGCGCTTGGTCACTTCCGGCTTGAAGAACGCATAGCGCTCTTGCTCGGTCGAAATGTAGTACCAGGTCGGATCGCCGAAGGTCGCCGTGCTTGACGGCGTGCCCAGCTTCTCTTGCACGGTATCGCGGCTGTCGGCGCCGACGCGAACCGATGCGACCTTTTCGTCATCGGGAACATAGCCGCGCACGTCGCGGATCGGGGCGCAGGCCGCAACCCCGGCCAAAACCAAGGCGGTGGCGGAAAGAAACAGGCGCGATTTCATGAGGGGACGCTCCAAACGCCGAACAACGGCGGAAACAGGCTTGTTGACGTACCGCCGCGCACGCATAATTTCAAGCGGAAGCCTCCAAGCCCTCGGAAAGCCTAGGCCCTTGCGCGCACTCTTGTCCTTCTTCTCCCGCGCGCGCGACCGTTCGCGCCACGGGGCCTGGATCTACACCGCCATCGTCGAACAGGCCCGCAGGCCCCAGTTCTACGAATCGTTTGACGTTCCTGACACAATTGACGGCCGCTTCGACCTGATCGTTCTGCACGCGGGCCTCTATCTCCCACGCCTCAAGGCCGTGCCGGCTGAAGGCAAAGGCCTGGCCCAGGCGACGTTCGACCAGATGATGACCAACCTCGACCACAACCTGCGGGAACTGGGCGCCGGCGACACGACGGTGCCGAAGAAGATCCAGAGCATGGTCTCCGCCTTCTATGGCCGCGCGACAGCCTACGACGCCGCCCTCAAAGGCGGCGACGCCGACGCCCTGCGCGCAGCTTTGCACCGCAACGTCTACCGCGGGGCCATGATCGCGCATCCGAAACTCGACGCGCTGGCGACCTATGTGCGCGCCGCGTCCGAGGCGCTGAAAGCCGCCAACGACACCGACATCGTCGCCGGTACGTTCGCCTGGCCGGCGCCATGATTCACAAGCCATACATCGAGCCACCCGCGCCTCACGGCTTCCGCCGCCTCGTCACCGTCGCAAAGGTGGGCGAGGGCGGCTTCGCGCAAACCGTCGAAGCCAAGCCCGAGGAACACGCAAAGATCGCCGAATATCTCGACCTTGCGGCGGTACAGAGTCTGAAGGCCGACATCCAGCTTCACCGCTGGCGCAACAAGGGTCTTCGCGTCACCGGGAAAATGACGGCCGACGTGACGCAAAGCTGCGTCGTCACGCTCGATCCTGTGGAAGCTAAAATCGAAGCTGAATTCGAGCGCCGCTTCGTTCCCGACGACAATCTGGAACGCGAACAGGGCGGCGAGCACGAAGTCTTCGTCGATCCCGAAGGCGAAGATCCGCCCGAACCACTCGGCCGCGAACTCGACCTCGGCGAAATCCTGGTCGAAGAACTGTCGCTGAATCTCGATCCTTACCCGCGCAAGCCCGGCGTCGAGTTCAAAGAAGACACCACCGCCACGCCGCGCGAAAACCCGTTCGCCAAACTCGCGAAGCTCAGGCCGAAGCTGGTCGACAAGAACGGTTGATCAGTCGACGCACAGCCCGCCGGCGACTTTGCCGTCGCGCACCTCGGTGAAGCAGCCGCACGGATCGCTGTTGCGCTGACAAACGCCGGTCGCGGGCGTGCCGGTTGGCGGCATTGCATCCCCCTTACCCTGATACTGGCAGCGTCCGGTGCAATCCTTCTTGTCCCGGCAGACCTTCCCGGCGTCCGCATAGGGCATGACGCACGACCAATTGCCCCGCATGCACACGCGCCGCCAGTTGCCGCCCCGGTCGGTACAGGCCTTCGCGTCCAGCACCGAGGGGCCGGTCGGGACGGTCGATTCGTCCCGCGGCGTGTCGCTTTGGGTCGCCCCGGACGGCGCGCAGGCGCCTAAAACAAGGAACGCGGCAACCAGGAAAATGCGCATGGGGCGAACCTCCGAAGGGGGGTATGAAAGCCCAACCATTCCCCTGCGGCAACCGGCGTTAACGGCCGCCGCCGGGGCGCGGCATCCCGGGGGTTGAACTCAGGGGCGGTTTCCTATCATATCCGCGCCCTAATTCTCGGCCTGGGCCAAAAGGCGCCTTGGTTGACGCCCAAACTGCAGGAGAGGCGGCCCATGGCGGTCCCAAAACGAAAAGTAAGCCCGTCGCGTCGCAACATGCGCCGCTCGCACCACGCTCTGTCGCGCCCCGCCTATAACGAGTGCGGTAACTGCGGCGAACTCAAGGCCCCTCATAACGTTTGCCCCAAGTGCAAACACTATGACGGCCGCGAAGTCTTGAAAGAGAAAAAGGCGACCTAGCGCTTGGCCCCGCTCCGGGCGCATAGTTGTCCGATGTCCAATCGGCGACCGCCTCAAAGGATAGGGCTGGCGTGAACCGCGAAATCGTCGTTTCGGTTGACGCGATGGGCGGCGACAACGCCCCGCAAGCCATCATCGATGGCGTCGCGATCGCCCACCTGCGTCATCCCAAGGTCAAGTTCCTGCTGCACGGCGACCACGCGCAGCTGCAGCCGATCCTGCTCGGCAAGCCGACGCTGAAGAACGTCGCGCAAGTCATGCACTGCGACGGCGTCGTCGCGATGGACGAGAAGCCGTCGCAAGCCCTCCGCCGCAGCCGCAACACCTCGATGGGCCGCGCGATCGAATCCGTAGGCGCCAACGAAGCGCAAGTCGCCATCAGCGCCGGCAACACCGGCGCGCTGATGGCGATCGCCAAGGTCCGTTTGCGCACCGTTGCCGGCCTCTCGCGTCCCGCAATCGCAGCCCTCTGGCCGACCATCCGTGGACAGACGGTCGTGCTCGACGTCGGCGCCAACGTCGACTCCGATGCGCGTCAGCTCGTCGACTTCGCCATCATGGGCGAGGCCTACGCTCGCGTCGTCTTCGGCCTCGATCACCCCAGCATCGGCCTATTGAATCTCGGCGCTGAGGAAATGAAGGGCCACGATGAACTCAAGGCCGCCGCCGCCGCCTTGCGCGACTCCGGTCTGCCGCTCCGCTTCCACGGTTTCGTCGAGGGCGACGACATCTCCGCCGGCACCGTCGACGTCGTCGTCACCGACGGCTTCACCGGCAACATTGCGCTGAAGGCCGCTGAAGGCACCGCACGCCTCATCGGCCACTACATCCGCTCCGCGATGCAGCGCTCCATGCTTTCGCGCCTCGGCTATGCATTTGCGAAGCCCGGCTTCGACGTGCTTCGCCAGAAGATGGACCCGCGCGCCGTCAACGGCGGCGTGTTCTTAGGCCTGAACGGCGTCGTTGTAAAAAGCCACGGCGGCACTGACGGCGTAGGCTTCGCGACCGCGCTCGAACTCGCCATCGAAATGGGCGAAAGCGATTTCACCGCCCGCATCGCCGACGCGATGTCTCACTTGCCGGCCTCGTTCAAGGCGTTGGGAACCGTCGCCCCCGACACGCCACCGGCAGAGGCAACCGCACCGGTAGAGGCGGCGGTATCCTGATGAGTGTCCTCCGGTCCCAAGTCGCCGGAGTTGGCGCGTATCTGCCGGCCCGCGTGGTCAGCAACGCCGAGCTCGCGAAAAAACTCGAGACCAGCGACGAGTGGATCCGCGAACGCACCGGCATCCGCGAACGCCGCATCGCCGCCGACGGCGAATGCACCTCCGACCTCGCCATCGCCGCCTCGCAAGAAGCGTTGCGCGCCGCCGGCATGAACGCCGGCGCGATCGATCTCATCGTCCTGGCGACCGCAACACCCGATGAAACTTTCCCGGCGACCGCGACAACGGTGCAAGCGCGCCTCGGCATCACGCGCGGCGCAGCGTTCGACATTCAGGCTGTCTGCTCAGGCTTCGTCTACGCCGTCGCGACCGCCGACAACTTCATCAAGGCCGGCCAAGCCAAGAACGTTCTCGTCATCGGCGCCGAAACCTTCTCGCGCATCATCGACTGGAACGACCGCACGACGGCCGTCCTTTTCGGCGACGGCGCAGGCGCGATGATCCTCACGGCGGCGCAAGGGCAGGGCGACACGAAGGATCGCGGCGTCCTATCCACACATTTGTTCTCCGACGGCCGCCATCACGATCTGCTCTACGTCGACGGCGGCCCTTCGAAGACGATGACGACGGGCTTCCTGCGCATGGAAGGCCGCGAAGTCTTCCGTCATGCGGTCGCCAACATGGCCGACGCGATCGACCTCGCGCTAAAAACAAACGGCATCCAGGCCTCCGACGTCGACTGGTTCGTGCCCCATCAAGCCAACCAGCGCATCCTGGATGCGACGGCCCGCAAGGTCGGCGTTCATCCGTCGCGTGTGGTCTCGACGGTTGCACAACACGCAAATACGTCTGCCGCGTCAGTTCCTCTGGCACTGGTTGCAGCCGTTAACGATGGTCGCATCAAGCGCGAGAACCTGGTGCTCCTTGAGGCCATGGGCGGAGGCTTCACCTGGGGCTCCGCACTCATCCGCTGGTAGCAGCGGCCACTATCCCTCTGATATTGACGGCATTTCGCCACGGACCTACCGTGACATGAAATGAGTCGCGCCGCCGATGTGACGGCGCGCACCCGAACGGGGAGACGACATGAGCGAAACCTTGACCCGGCAGCACTTGGCCGAGGCGGTTTACGCGCAAGTCGGACTCTCGCGAAACGAATCGGCGGAACTCGTCGACCGGGTGCTTGAAGAGGTCTCCGCGCGTTTGATACGCGGCGAAACAGTGAAGTTGTCGTCTTTCGGAACCTTTGCCGTACGATCGAAGGGTGGGCGAATCGGACGGAATCCGAAGACGGGCCAAGAAGTGCCGATCAGTCCGCGACGTGTGCTGGTGTTTCGCGCAAGTCACGTGCTGAAGGCGATGATCAACGACGGCCTGTCGGGAACCGGCGGCGGCGCAACCAACGGCGAGAAGAAATGACCGAACCCCACCGCATCGAAAAAGCCCCAGATGCATTCCGCACGATTTCCGAAGTATCGGAAACGCTCGACGTGCCGCAACACGTGCTCCGCTTCTGGGAAGCCAAGTTCAATCAGGTAAAGCCGCTGAAGCGCGCCGGCGGCAGGCGCTACTACCGCCCCGAAGACATCGATCTGCTGAAGGGCGTGCGCTCGCTCCTCTACGCCGAAGGCTTCACGATCAAAGGCGTGCAGAAAGTCCTGCGCGAACAAGGCGCCAAACACGTCGCCGAAATCGGCCGCCTCGGCGCGAAAGCCGCCAACGCCAAACGCGACCTCGCCCCCGAAGAAGTCGCACCCATGCCCGAACCCCTATTCGGCAGAGGCGCCACGCCATCCGTCGAACACGTCAACATGGCGTCCGACAACCCGAGCGAAAAACTCCTGGCCGAACAACGCGAACGCTTGGAAGGCGTCCTCGACGACCTCCTCAGCCTGCGCGACCTCATCCACAAAGGCCCCGCAGTCCCGGCCGCCCCGCAAAAGAAAGTCGCCGCCGCCGAATAACCGTCGCGTCGTCACACGGGGTAAACACGCGGGAAACCAACCTCCCGCGCCCAATTGCTTCTAGGTCCCCCGTCTGCCTATAGTGCGCCCCCCAAACGAACCCGCCCCCCAATGATCGCGGGTTCGCCAAAATCAGTGTCGGAGCGTAGCGCAGCCTGGTAGCGCATCAGTCTGGGGGACTGGGGGTCGCAGGTTCAAATCCTGTCGCTCCGACCATTCCATCATGACGGGTTAGAGTCCCGTTCACTCAATGCCCGCCGCTCGATCGACATCGTCCAGAACTCTTTGCGCGAGGAGAATCATGGTGCGCGCTTGATGGCGCGTACGAGCCAGTGCGGCCGTTCGCGCCGCTATTGATGACACGCCGCGAAAAATGGTTTCGGCCGCCAGGACGAGCACCGCCGGCGAACCGGGGGATGTTCGCATCAGTTGCGCAGGTTCAAATCCTGTCGCTCCGACCAACTATCGCCATGTCTTACGAACCAGTGGTCACGGCCCGAAAGAGTTGGCGCCGACTCATGGGGCGCCCTTCTCGGCCAGCGCCGCGGCGAAGGCATCCTCATCACGCCAATCGCCGTCGAAGCGGTGGCCGTTGATGAAGAAGGTTGGGGTGCCGTTCACGCCGCTGCGCACGCCGCTCATGAAATCCTTGCGGACGCGTTCATTCGGGCCGCCGCTTTGGATCGCCGTCTCCAAAGCTGTGCGGTCAAGGTCGTGCGACCGCGCATAGGTTTGAAGGTTGCTGGGGTTGAGCGCGCGCTGATGCTCGAACAAGGTGTCGTGCATCTCCCAGAACTTGCCTTGCAGCGCGGCGCCTTCGGCGAACTCGGCGGCTGCCGTGGCGTTCGGATGAAGTTCGGCGAGCGGAAAGTTGCGGAACACGAAACGCAGCCGGTCGCCGAAGCGCGCCTGAATGCGCTTCACGATCGGATACGCCATGCCGCAATAGGGGCACTCGTAGTCGCCGTATTCGACCAGCGTGATGGGTGCGTGCTCAGGCCCCTGAACATGATCGTTCGGCCCGACCGGAATCGTAAGCTTGCCGTCGCGTGTCATGACTTGTCTCCTGTTCCGATCGCCTCCAACGCCTCAAGGATCCCGTCCGCACCGGGGTTGACGTCGATGGGCGAGAGATAGCTCCAGCGGATGATGCCCTTGGGATCCAGCACGAAGAGCGCGCGCTCCGTGGTGCCGTCGGCGTCGCGATAGGCGCCGTAGCGGCGCGCCATCGCGCCCTTGGGTTCGAAATCGGCGAGCAGCCTGAAACGCAGCTTGCGGTTTTCGGCAAATGCGGCGTGGCACCACATGCTGTCCACGGAAATGCCGAAGACCTCGGCGCCATAATCGCGGAACACGGGGAGGACCTCGTTGTAGAGCGCCATCTGATCGCCGCAGACGGGACTCCAATCCGCGGGATAAAACGCCAGCACGGTGGCGCGGCCGGTCAAATCGGCCGGTGTGACCGTCTGCCCGCTCTGATCGACGAGTTTGAAGTCCGGTGCGGCAGTGCCGGGTTGAAGGACGTTTGGCATCTGGTCTCTCCGTCAGGAGTTTCATCAAGCCAGACGCGGCAAGGCCGCGCTATTGCACGTTAGTATGATGGACGGCCGCGCCGCGTCCTCAGCCGAACGTGAATACGAACACCTGCGCGCCCGGATCCAGAAATTCGATCTCGAACGTCTTGTCCGCGATGGGCTCTGGCTGCCGGATCAGCTGATAGAGGTCCTGTTCGCTCAGAATGCCGTTGCCTTCCGCATCGACATCCGTTCCGTGCGCGGCACCCGGCGGCCGTCCGTCGAGGCGCACGCGAAAGCGTATGGGCTTATTGCGCGTCGCGGGTCCCATCACGAGGTGAAGATCGCGCGCGTGAAAGCGAAACACCACACGTCCGTCCGCCGCGCTAAGCGCTGCATACTGGCGCTTGATCGTCCAATCCCCCGAGAGCGCCCATGCGTTGCGCGGCAATTGCGCCGGCACGGCATAAGTCACCGCCTTGTCCAGCACGGCCCCGCCCGAAGAGAAGTTGTCCGCGCGATCGTAACCCACGTAGGTCTCCGGCGACTGCAGGTTGGTCCAATCCGCCTGCGCTTGCGCGCCGGGCGCATCGGCGAGCGCCACAACATCGCGGCTGACATCCTTTGCGCCGGCTTCGGTCAACAGCTTCTGGATCATCCGTTCCGACTGCGCGTACTCGCCCTCGCCGAACTGCGTGTGGCGCAGCGTCCCCTTCGCATCGATGAAATAGAGCGCCGGCCAATAGCGGTTGGCGAACGCGTTCCAGATTGCATAGTCGCTGTCGACGGCAATGGGGTAGGGTGCGGGCAACTCGGCGATGGCGCGGCGGATGTTGTCGACGTCTTTCTCGAAAGCAAATTCCGGCGTGTGGACGCCCACGACCACCAGGCCTTGGTCCTTGTATTTCTCCGCCCACGCGCGAACGTAAGGCAACTGGCGCTGCCAGTTGATGCAGCTGTAGGTCAGAAAATTGACAAGCACGACCTTGCCGCGCAGGTCGGCCTGCGTCAGGGGCGGCGAGTTGATCCAGGTAATCGCGTGCTCAAGCGACGCGAGATTGCCTTCGGCGGACGACAACAGCGCTGGGCTCATGAGTTCTCGCTCGAATATGGTTAGGGGTTGAAACGGCAGCACCAGCGCGACGGCGGCCAGGGTCAACAGCAGATATCTCATCGTCATGTCGCCCTCGGCTGCCGCTTTCGCTTGGTGGGGCGATCAAGCAGCAAGGCTGGGCATGGGTCGATTGAACGATGGTATCGCCGACACCTTTGTATGGTCGGCGCAAAGGCACCAATACCAAAGTATCATAGACCCCACCGTGCGGAGGGGCAGACTCGTGCCCGGAAAGGATCGGTATGGAGAGCGACTTCGGCCGTGTTATCGACGCGCTTCCGGGGCTAGTGTGGACGACGCGGCCGGACGGTTACTGCGATTTCCTGAATCGTCGCTGGTTCGACTACACCGGCCTTTCCTGGGAACAAGCGATCGGCTGGGGTTGGGAAAGCGTTCTCCATCCCGACGACCGCTCGGGAATGCTGGCCTACTGGCAGACGTGTCTGGCTTCCGGTACCGGCGGTGAAATCGAGGGCCGCCTGCGCCGCGCTGACGGTGTGTATCGCTGGTTCCACTTTCGTTTGTCGCCGGTGACCGACGCCGAGGGTCGGATCATCAAGTGGTGCGGCCTCAATACCGAAATCGATGACCTCAAACGCGTAGAAGAAAAGTCGCGCACCCTCGAGCGCCGCTTCCGGTCGATCATCGAAGGCCTTCCGGCGATGGTGACGCTGATGACGCCGGCCGGCGAATTCGCCTACGGCAACCAGTACATGATCGACTATTTCGGCGCGCCGTTCGAGGAGTTGAAGGCGCGTCCGACGACCGAGAGTTTTCACCCCGAGGATCGGCTGGAGGTCGATCGCCGGTGGAAGCATTCCATCGACACCGGCGAGCCTTACGATTACGAGGCGCGACTGAAGGGCGGTGACGCCGTCTATCGCTGGTTTCACACGCGCGGCTTTCCGCTGCGCGACCCGGACGGCAAAATCGCTCTTTGGTACCTGCTGCAGGAAAACATCGACGACCGGCGCCGCGCCGATGAAGAGCTACGGGCGAGCGAACGAAATGCGCGGGCAATCGTGGATGGCTTCCCCGGCCTCGTTGCGGTCTTTTCGGCCGACGGTTTCATGGAGCAGGTCAACCAACAGGTCGTCGCGTTCTGGGGGAAGAGTCCCGAGGCGTTGAAGGATTGGACCTCCGCCGACGTTCTTCATCCCGAAGACGTGCCCCTCAAACTGAACGCATTCGCTAAGGCCTTTGCTGCCCGATCGTCGTTCGAAGTGGAAGTCCGCGGGCGCCGCTTCGACGGCGCCTATCGCTGGCTGCTATCGCGCGGCATTCCAGTGAAAGATGACGACGGCCGAATTGTCCGCTGGTACAACCTGCTCATCGACATCGACGACCGGAAGCGCGCCGAAGAGGCGCTGGCCGCCAGCAAGCGCAATCTGCAACTCATCATCGACACGACGCCGGCGCTGATCTGGTCAGCGCGTCCTGACGGCAACACCGAGTCGGTCAACCAGCATTTCCTCGACTATTTGGGCCGGACGTTGGAGGAGATGCAGGCCTGGGTCTGGGCGGACGCCATCCATCCCGACGATCAGGACGGACTCGCGGCGGTTTGGAGCACGCTTCAGCAAACGGGCGAGGCGGGACAGTTCGAGGCCCGCCTTCGCCGACATGACGGCGAATACCGCTGGTTTCTGCTGCGCGCGAACCCGCTTCGCGACGAGAGCGGCGCCATCGTCAAATGGTACGGCGTCAACACAGACATCGAAGACCGCAAGCGGGCTGAGGAGGCATTAAGAGCTCGGGAGCGCGAGCAAAAGCGCATCATCGACACCACGCCTGCGCTCATTTGGTCGCCCGACGCGAAGGGAAGGATCGAGTGGGTCAATCAGCACTATATCGACTACGTGGGCCTGCCGCTTGAGCAGATGCCGCGTCAGGGCTGGGAAATCATTCATCCCGACGATGTGGAGAGGCTGACTGAAACGTGGAAGACTCTTTTTTCGTCGGGAAAGACGGGTGAGACCGAGGCCAGGCTCCGCCGCCATGACGGCCAGTATCGATGGTTTCTCTTTCGCGCGAGTCCGATGCGCGACGAAAACGGAACGATCGTCAAATGGTACGGCGTCAACACCGACATCGAAGATCGCAAGCGCGCCGAAGCCACGGTGCGGCTCAGCGAGCGTAACCTTCAACACACGATCGACGCGACGCCGGCGTTGATCTGGTCGACGGATCCAAGCGGTGCGACCGATGCGTTCAACCAGCACTATCTCGACTTCGTGGGTCGTCCTGCAGAGGAACTACTCGGTTGGGGTTGGGCGGTTACCATTCATCCCGACGATCAGGAACACCTGACAACGTTCTGGAAGAACCTCCTTGCAGCGGGCGAACCAGGCCAAGCCGAAGCGCGCCTGCTCCGGCACGACGGCACGTACCGCTGGTTCATCATGCGCGCGAACCCGATGCGCGATGAAAGCGGAGCCATCGTCAAATGGTACGGCGTCAACACCGACATCGAGGATCGCAAGCACACGGAACAGGAGCTGAGTCGCAGCGAGGCGTTTCTGTCCCAGGGCGAGTCGGTCAGCGAAACCGGAAGCTTCCTGTGGCGCCTGTCGACGAACGAGATCACGTGGTCGCAACAGCTGTATCGCATTTTCGGGTTCGAGCCGGGCTCGCTCGTGACCCTCGAACGCATTGCGGCCCTTGTGCATCCGGAAGACCTGCCGCGCATGGACGATATGGTTGCCCGTGCCCGGATGGGGCGAGACTCGGAGTACGAGCACCGCTTGCTACTGCCGGATGGAACCGTCAAATATCTGCACTTCGTCGCGCGGGCGACGCGCGATCAGGAAGGTGCACTCGAGTACATCGGCGTCGTTCAAGACGTGACCGAGCGTCGGCTCGCAGAGCAAGCCCTGAGCAAGGTGCGTTCAGAACTCGCCCATGTCGCGCGCGTGAGCAGCCTCGGCGCGCTGACCGCATCGATCGCTCACGAGGTCAATCAGCCCCTTGCCGGCATTGTCACCAATGCCAGCACGTGCCTTCGCATGCTGGCCGCCGATCAGCCGAACATCGAAGGCGCGCGCGAGACGGCGCGGCGCACGATCCGCGACGGCAACCGCGCGGCGGAGGTGATCACGCGCCTTCGTGCCCTGTTCGCGAAGAAGGAGGCGTCGGTTGAATCGATCGACTTGAACGATGCGGCGCGTGAGGTCATCGCGCTTTCGGTGAACGAGTTGCAGAGGGGCCGCGTCGTCTTGCGGCAGGAATTTGCCGACGACCTGCCATCTATATCAGGCGACCGCGTACAGCTTCAGCAGGTAGTTCTTAATCTGATTTTGAATGCGACGGATGCGATGAGCGACGTCGGCGACCGACTGCGGTTGCTGACGATCAAGACCGAACTGGACGAGGACGAGCAAGTGCGACTGAGCGTACGGGACTCTGGTGTCGGCATCGATCCGCAGACCGCATCGAAAATGTTCGATGCCTTCCACACCACCAAGCCTGGCGGCATGGGCATTGGTCTTTCGGTCAGCCGTTCGATCATCGACAGACATCAGGGGCGCCTGTGGGCCCGATCGAACGACGGTCCGGGTGCGACGTTTTCATTTTCCATCCCCCGCGGCGAACTGCGCGCCGATCCGGCCGCATTCCGGTCGACTGCGACGGATGCAGCACAAGGAACGAGTCCTCACTAAATGCCCAAACGCGCTACCGACAAACGACCCCTTATCTGCGTCATCGATGATGACGAGTCCGTGCGCGAGTCGCTGCCGGACTTGATCAAGGAACTCGGCTTTGCAGTCCGGGCTTTTTCGTCGGCTGAAGAGTTTCTCGCATCCGACGGCCCGGCCCTGGCCAAGTGCCTGGTCCTCGACGTGGCCATGCCTGGGATGAGCGGGCCCGAACTGCAACGGGAACTGAAGCGCCAGGGTCGCGACGTTCCGATCGTTTTCATAACGGCGCACACGAACGATGGCATTCGTCCGCGCGTGCTCAAACAGGGCGCAGCGGCCTGTCTTTTCAAGCCGTTCAGCGACACGGCGCTGCGCGAGGCGCTCGGAACCGCCCTGCAGGGAGGCTAGGGGGCCGATTGTTCATTTTCGCACAGAGTGATAAAGCATGAGCTTGTTGGCCGCGGCAGACCGCCCAGAGCGAGCATCGCCGATGACGGAACACACCGCACCGATCGTGTTCGTGGTCGACGACGATGTGTCGGTGCGCGAGTCGCTCGAGTTGCTGATCGGTTCAGAGGGTTGGGAGGCTCGCACGTTCGCGGCGGCGGGTGAGTTCCTGTCGCATCCGCGTGCGGCCCGGCCCAACTGTCTGATCCTGGACGTCGGCCTCCCCGACCTGAACGGCCTCGATTTACAGAAGCTCGTCGCCGATCGGCGCGACATGCCGATCATCTTCATCACCGGCTACGGCGACGTGCCGACATCCGTGCAGGCCATGAAGGCGGGCGCGGTCGAGTTCCTGACCAAGCCGTTCAGCGACGAGGTTCTGCTCGCCGCCATTCGCGAGGCCGTCGAGAGAAGCCGAAGCGCCGTCGAGCAGGAGGCCGAGCTGCGGTGCATCCGCGAGGCTCACGCTTTGCTCAGCACGCGCGAGCGGGAGGTGATGGATCTCGTTTGCGCCGGCTTGCTGAACAAGCAAGTCGGCGGCGACCTCGGCATCAGCGAGGTCACGGTCAAAGCGCACCGCGGCCAGGTAATGCGCAAGATGAACGCACACTCTCTTGCGGAACTCGTAAGAATGGCAGGGAAGCTTCGCGAGCATCCGGTCGCGAAAAGCTGACGACCTCCTCTTCAAACGCGCGGCCATACGATGGTATCGACGATACCATCGTCCAATAGATCGGATCAGTCCTCCGCAGCATTCTCCGCGCGGCTCGGCCTTGCGCGTTTTGCGCACGCCGGAAACACGAGAGGAAAGCCGCTATGGAGGACCACATCATGTCACCACTGTCACGTCGCACTTTGCTTGCAACATCCGCAGCGGCGGGTGTCGGCCTCACGGCGCTGGGCGAAAGCACCTTGGCAACGACGCTCGCCGGCGGCGGGTCGGACGCCGTCCGCCCGTTTCGGGTGTCCTTTTCGGACGCGGACGTCGCTGACCTGCGCCGCCGCGTGACCGCGACGAAATTCCCGGAACGCGAAACGGTACCGGAAGTGCGTGACCGGGCCTATGACGGCCAACGCTTCGGCCAGGGCGTTCCGCTCGCCACCATGCAGAAACTCGCACGCTATTGGGGCACGGAATACGACTGGCGGAAATGCGAGGCGCGGCTGAACACATTCCCGCAATTCATGACGGAGATCGACGGGCTCGACTTCCACTTCGTCCATGTCCGTTCGAAGCATGAGAACGCATTGCCGATGGTCCTCGTGCATGGCTGGCCGGGCTCGTTCATCGAGCTACTCAAACTTGTCGACCCACTCGTCAACCCGACGGCTCACGGCGGCACCGCGGCAGACGCCTTCCACGTCGTCATTCCGTCGATGGCGGGCTACGGCTTCTCCGGCAAACCGACAACGGCGGGTTGGGGGCCGGAGCGAATGGCTCGCGCCTTCGTCGTCTTGATGAAGCGTCTCGGCTATAAGCGATTCGTCGCGCAAGGCGGCGATTGGGGCGCGCTCATCGTTGATCTGATGGGCATCGACGCGGCGCCGGAATTGATCGGCATACACTCAAACATGCCGCGCGTTGTCCCCGCCGAGATCGACAAGGCGGCGTTCGCCCAGGCGCCTGCGCCCGCGGGTCTTACGGGTGAAGAGCGGCAAGCTTATGACCGCATCAAGTTCTTCTACGCGAAGGGCCTTTCCTATGCGCAGGAGATGGCCGTCCGCCCGCAGACGCTCTACGGCATCCAAGACTCGCCGATCGGCCTCGCCGCATGGATGCTTGATCACGACTCGCGCAGCCTCGAAATGATCGCGCGCGCCTTCGACGGTGTGAAGGAAGGCCTGACCCGCGACGACGTCTTGGACAACATCACGATGACCTGGTTGACCGGCACGGGCGTCTCTTCTGCGCGCCTTTATGCGGAGAACAAGTTCGCGTTCTTCTCGCCGTCGGCCAACGTCAAAATCCCCGCGGCCGTCAGCGTGTTCCCCGACGAAATCTTCACTGTCTCGCGCGCGTGGGCAGAACGCGGCTATCCGAAGCTGATCCACTTCAACAGGCTTCCCAAAGGCGGCCACTTCGCCGCGTGGGAGCAGCCGGAGCTTCTCACACAAGAACTGCGCACGGCGTTTCGCTCGCTGCGCCAAGTTGGTTGACGAACGCCATTCTTTGACGCGCGCGGCGGTCCGGCTGATGAGCCGGGCCGCCGCTCCGTTGCGTTCGTCCTGCGGCGTCCGCGCGGCCTCATACATTGGTATCGCCGATACCTTCGTTCAATTCCGCCGGCGTCTCTCCCTGCCAAACTAAGCATGCAGGTTCTGCTCAACGCAGGACGCCGCAGGAAAAACCCAGGAGAGAAGCATCATGACAAACGACAAACCGGCGCCGGCAGGGCCGAGTTTCCTGACCGCCTCAGCCGCCGCGCTCGGCATGGCGTTTCTGGCGACACAGGCATTGCCGTCCGCCGAAGCGGCCGACGCGCCGATCCGCCCGTTCAAGGTTCAGGTTTCAGACCAAGCCCTCAACGATCTGCGTCAGCGCATCGCGATGACGCGCTGGCCGGATCGCGAGACCGTCAACGACGCCTCGCAAGGCGCGCCGCTCGCAAAGCTGAAGCCGCTCGTCGCGTACTGGGGCTCGGGCTACAACTGGCGCAAGGCGGAAGCGAAGTTGAACTCCTATCCGCAGTTCACAACCAAGATCGACGGCATCGACATTCACTTCATCCACGTGAAGTCGAAACACCCGAACGCCATGCCGGTCATCATCTCGCATGGCTGGCCGGGCTCGGTGTTCGAGCAAATCAAACTCATCGGCCCGCTCACCGATCCCGTCGCCTATGGCGGCAAGGCCGAAGACGCATTCGACGTCGTCATCCCGTCGCTGCCCGGCTTTGGTTTCTCCGGCAAACCGACCGAACAAGGCTGGGGCTCGGATCGCATCGGCCGCGCGTGGGATGTGCTCATGAAGCGGATCGGCTACACGCAGTACGTCGCGCAGGGCGGCGACTGGGGCGCGGGCATCGTGACGGCGATGGCCCGCCAAGCGCCGTCAGGCTTGCGCGCCATTCACACCAACCTGCCCGCAGTCGTATCGAACGACATCGGCGCAGCGCTCGGCGGCGCACCGATCCCCGCCGGCTTCTCGCCGAAGGAACGCGCGGCCGTCGAAGACTTCAGGAACTACCTCCGCAAAGGCGGCCTGACCTATCTGGAAATGATGGGCGCCCGTCCGCAAGCCGTCGGCTACGGCATCACCGACTCGCCGGCCGGTCTCGCGGGATGGATGCTCGTGCACGGCGGCTTCGACAAATGGTCGTACGGCGCAGATTCCAAGCAGTCGCCGACGAGAGACGATGTCCTCGACAATTTCTCGCTCTACTGGCTGACCAACACGGCCACCTCCGCCGCCCGCATCTATTGGGAACATCGCGGTCAAAGCCTTGTCAGCTCGACGCTTCAGAAGACCAACACAATTTCGGTGCCTGTGGCGATCACCGCCTTCCCGGACGAGGTTATCCGCGCGCAGGAAAGCTGGGCTCGCCGCGCCTTCCCCAGCCTGATCTATTTCCACGAAGCCGATCGCGGCGGTCACTTCGCCATGTGGGAACACCCAGAGCTGTTCGCCTCCGAACTGAGAGCGGCGTTCAAGTCGGTACGCGCCGGCACCCGCGCGGCCGACGCTCGTTGACCAACAAACGGTGCGCCGGCAAGGCGCACCGCATTCTCCTTCACATCGCAAAACGAAAGATAATCACAATGAAAGCGGCAGGACATATCGCAGTTGCGACACTGATTGTTACAGGCATTTCGCTGATCGTCGGCGCCGCAATGGCACTGACCCCGGCGTTACCCGAGGGCGTCCGTCGGATTGATCTTCTCAAGAATGATCTGAGCGTGCCAGGACGCGAGGTGGTTCAGGCGCGAGTCGAAATCGATCCGGGCGTGACATCGCCCAAGCACTGGCATCCGGGCGAAGAGCTCGTCTACGTCATCGAAGGCACGCTCGAATACCAGGTCGAAGGCAAACCGCCGGTGACGCTCAAAGCCGGAGACGTACTGTACATCCCGGCCGGCGCGGTTCACTTGGCCAAAAACGTCGGCAAGGACAACGGCGCCGAACTCGCCACGTACTTCGTTGAAAAAGGCAAACCGCTCTCCACCATCGTCAAATAACCTGCGAAAGGGTCGTGTGCCGACATGTTCGAGAAGGTCGAATTGAGCCGACGCCACCTCGTTGGATCGGCCGCCATGGCGGTCGCAGCGCACACCGGCCTCTTACGCACAGCGCAGGCGGCAGCGCCAATCACGCTGCCGTCAGCGAAACGGCACACGACGCTCGGGCCGGTGAAGCAGATCAACGCCGGCGTCCTCAGTGTCGGCTATGCGGAGGCGGGGCCCGCCGGCGGTCCGGTCGTGATTCTGCTCCACGGTTGGCCTTACGACATCCACACCTATGTCGACGTGGCGCCGTTGTTGGCCTCTGCAGGCTATCGCGTGATCGTTCCCTATCTCCGCGGCTATGGCCCGACTCGCTTTCTATCGAACGCGACCGCCCGCAATGCCCAGCAATCGGCGATCGCCGTCGATGTCATTGCGCTCATGGATGCGCTCAAAGTCGAGAACGCGATCATCGGCGGCTGCGATTGGGGCGCGCGGACGGCAAACATCGTCGCCGCGCTGTGGCCCGAGCGGTGCAAGGCGATGGTGTCGGTAAGCGGCTACCTGATCGGCAGCCAAGCGATCGGCCAGATGCCGTTGCCGCCGAAGGCCGAGCTGCAATGGTGGTACCAGTATTACTTCGCGACCGAGCGCGGCCGCGCGGGCTACGACAAGAACCGCCGCGACTTCGCGCGCCTCATTTGGCGAACCGCTTCACCACGCTGGGAATTCGACGACGCCACGTTCCATCGCAGCGCTGCCGCTCTCGACAATCCGGACCACGTCGCGATCGTCATGCACAATTATCGCTGGCGGCTGGGCCTCGCCGAAGGTGACGCAGCGAACGACGATCTTGAGAGGCGGCTGGCCGCTCAGCCGCAGATCACCGTTCCGACGATCACCATGGAAGGCGACGCCAATGGCGCGCCGCATCCTGAACCCGCCTCCTACGCAAAGAGGTTCGTAGGCAAGTACGAACACCGCACGCTCACCGGTGGCATTGGCCACAATCTGCCGCAGGAAGCGCCGCAAGCCTTCGCGCAAGCGATCATCGATGCGGACCGTATGTCTGCCGAACCAAGGAGACGCACATGATCGTCACGCGTGGGTTCACCGGCAAGCGCCGCAGCGACGGCGTAACCAGAGAACGGGTTCCGCCCGGGCAATTCGTGACGCCAGAGTTTCCGGTGCTCACCGCCGGGCCGACGCCGCGCACGTCTCTCGACAGTTGGACGTTCGCGCTACAGCACGGCGGACGCCTCCTCGCAAAGTGGACGTGGGCGGAGTTCGAGGCGCTGCCGCAAACGGAAATCACCGCCGACATTCACTGCGTCACGAAGTGGAGCAAGCTCGATACGCGCTGGCGCGGCGTAACGTTCGACGACCTCATCAAGGCGGCTGGCCTCACTGCGGCGCCGGCGGCGTTCGTTCACGCGCATTGCGACGGCGGCTATACGACCAACCTGCCCATCAAGGACCTGATCGAGGGCAAGGCAATGGTGGCCACCCACTTCGACGGCCTTCCGCTCTTGCCGTCGCATGGCGGACCGGCGCGCCTCCTGGTGCCGCATCTCTATTTCTGGAAGAGCGCGAAATGGGTGCGCCGCATCGCCTTCCGCGAGACCGACACGCCCGGCTTCTGGGAGTCGCTCGGCTACCACAACTACGGCGATCCATGGCGCGAACAGCGTTACGAGGGCGATCGATGAGCGGTGAGGTCTCCTCGGGACTGCCCTGGCTGCTGGCGACGGCGGCGGCGACAAAATCGGAGACGCCGCGGGTCAAAACCGTCGTGTTCGATGTCCCCCGCTGGCGTGGCCATCTCGCGGGCCAGCACGTAGACATCCGGCTGACGGCCGAGGATGGCTACCAGGCACAGCGAAGCTACTCGATCGCCTCGCCACAAGGCTCGAACACGCGCCTCGAACTCACCGTGGAGCACGTGGAGGAGGGTGAAGTATCCCCGTTTCTCCTCGACGTCATGGCGCTGGGCGACACCATCGAGTTGCGAGGCCCGATCGGGGGCTACTTCACCTGGAGGCCGGGCGAAACCGGCCCGGTGATGCTCATCGCCGGCGGCTCCGGCGTTGTGCCGTTGATGTCGATGTTGCGCACGCGCGCGTCGGCCGGCGATCGCACGCCCGTGCGCCTGCTTTATTCGTCGCGCACGCAAGCCGACATCATCTATCGCGGCGAACTCGACGCCCAAGCGAGAGCGGACGACGGCGTGGCGATCGTCCACACGCTCACGCGCGCGCAGCCGCCGGGTTGGGTCGGCGAGCGCGGACGTATCGACCAAGCGATGCTGCGCAAGCACTGTTGGCCGGCAACGGAACGGCCGCGCATCTTCGTGTGCGGTCCAACGCCGTTCGTAGAGGCCGTCGCCGACGCACTCGTCGCCCTCGAACACGCGCCTGAGCGCATCAAGACCGAACGCTTCGGCCCTACAGGAGATCTCGCATGAGCGACGACCAAGCGCTGGACGGCAATGCGGCGGCAGGCCGCCTGATGGACGTCTTCGCCCGCGACATGACCGGCGCGATGGTGACGTGCGAGGGTTGCGGCGTTGAAAGCGCGTTGGCGACGCTGGCGCTCTACGGGGGCGCGGTCGGGCTGGTGCTCCGTTGCCGCGGCTGCGACGCGGTGAACCTGCGCTTGACCAACACCGGTCGCGCGATCCACCTCGATCTGCGCGGCGCGAGCCGCATCTCGATCCGCACAACGCCTTAAGTGAGAGCTGAAGCGCTTAGCGAACGTCGGTGTCTGGCGGTGTGCCGTCGGAGAGCGCGATGCGCCAGCGGCCTTTCTCGTGCCGCACGACCTTGTAGTGGACCGACGTCATTGCCCGTGTCCTCCCTACACGCGCTCGACCTTCTTCGTCCCGCGGACAGGCAGCCGCCACCCCGGCCGCACGAAGTGGCACGTATAACCGTGCGGGATCCGCTCCAGATAGTCCTGATGCTCCGGCTCGGCTTCCCAGAAATCGCCTACTGGCGTCACTTCCGTGACCACCTTGCCCGGCCAGAGACCGGATGCCTCAACGTCCGCGATCGTATCCAGGGCAACACGCCTTTGTTCGTCGCTCACGGTGAAGATGGCGGACCGATAGCTGGCCCCGACGTCGTTACCCTGGCGGTTCAACGTCGTCGGATCGTGGATCTGGAAGAAGAACTCAAGAATCTCGCGATAGCTGATCTTCGACGGATCGAAGATGATCTCGATCGCTTCCGCGTGCGTGCCGTGGTTGCGATAGGTCGCGTTTTTGACATCACCGCCGCTGTAACCGACGCGGGTTGAAATGACGCCGTCGCGTTTGCGGATCAAATCCTGCATGCCCCAAAAGCAACCCCCGGCAAGCACTGCGCGCTCTCGTTCCATATCGACACTCTCCGCACTTTGACGGCGCCCATCAGATCATCTGGGCCCTCAAGGGTCCATAACACGATGGTATCGGGAGGGGTGCGCTCAGGTCGATCGTCTGGGGACTGGGGGGCGCAGGTTCAAATCCTGTCGCTCCGACCAACCTTCATCCCGAACAGAAGATCACGCTGCGATAACCCATGTCCGGGTCGCGGAATTCGTGCACGATCTGCACGGGCTCGTCCGGCATCGCGTTGCTGACCTTGAGCCCAAGCTTGCGCGCTGCCTGAAACGTCACCGGATAGCCGTGCGTCAGAGTCCCGTCGTTCAGCGTGCGCGCGATCCGTTCGGCGACGCCTGGCGCATACACACCCTTCATCAGTTCAAGCGCCTTCGCGTGATCGTCCTTCATCAACCGTTCGCTGCGCTCGGCGAGGAACAACGTTACGTCGTCGATCTTCTTCCGAGGCTTCTGCTTGAGCACCGAGACCCAGGCGCTCACCGGCACGTTGTTGAACTGCGTGTCGATCGGCCCTAAGGCCGCGTGAGGTCCCATCACGATTTCATCGGCCGCGAGCGCGATGATCGTGCCAGCCGACCACGCGAAGTACGGGACAAAGACCGTCTTGCGTCCGCGATGCGCCTTGAGCGCCTGGGCGATCTGCCACCCGTGAAAACTGACGCCGCCCGGCGTGTGCAACACGATGTCGAGCGGCGCATCGGGATCGACCGCCGACAGCGCGCGCAACACGTCCTTTGCCGTCGTCATGTCGACCAGTTCGCTGTGCATGCTGGCCGAGTGAACGACGCAGATGACCGACGACCCGCGCCGCTCCTGCATCCGCCGAAGGAACGGCGCGACCCCCAAATGGCAACTCGGCTCGCACCACCCATAGCCGTCGCTGGCGCTCGTGCGCTGTTGCGAGACCGTCGCTGCCGCATCGCCGCCGCTGGTGACCACCCGATTGCCGAGCTTCACCTCGACGTCGTCGCTCGGATGACACTGACACGCTTCGATGATCTCGCCGACCTCGCCCGGCATGTCGGTCGAAACAGCAAGGCCCAACCGGCCGGCGGTCGCGGGCCCGATCGGCGTCGTATCCATGCGCGAGGGATTGAACAGATGCCGCGCGAACGGCGCCGCGGCCGGCGAGGCCACCTCCAGAACGAACGCGCGCAACTCGCGCCACATGTTGCGCGCGTAGTGCAGCCGCACCAGCGTCTCGTCTTCGACGTGACGCACGCCCTTGCGCCTCACCAGCGTCTCAAGAGACGCGTCCATAGGCTGCGGAAACGAAAAGCCCGCCTGCGGTCCCATCACCACGCGATCCGCCGCAAGCGCGATCAGCGCGCTCAAACCGAACGCGTAATACGGCACGAAAACCGTCGTCGGTCCCTTATGCGCCTTGATGATGCGCGCGATCTGCTGGATCGAAGACGGGTACCCGCCCAACGCGTGCAGAACGATGTCCAGCGGCGCATCCGACGGCACATCGCGCAGCGACCACAGAAAATCCTGAAGATGCTCTTCGCCGATAACCTGATGCCGCGCGCCCCGATAGTGAACGAAACCCACGACGTGCGACTTGCGGCTCGCTTCAAGCCGTCGGATCGCTTCACCCCACGCTGTCGTGGCCGCGTCACGCACAACGGCCGGGGAGGGCGAGGACGGTTGGTCCGCCGCAAGAACCACACGCTGCAACGCTTGCGATGTCGGCAGGTCGCCTGAATCCGACGGCGCCGCGCGCGCCAGCCATCGCCAAGTCATGACGGCCGACGCGAAAAGAACGACAGCGACGGAGGCCAGCTGCAGCTGCCCGATCAGCGCTACGCCCCCCAGCGTCTCAGAAATCCACTCCACGCCGCGCGTCCCCCGATCCCAAGGGGAACTAAAATACGATCCGCCAAGAAATGCACCTGCGAAGGCTCCGCGCGCCGGAGTGCCGCCACAAAAGTGGTAAGCAAGCGACGAACGACTCGCGCCACAGGCGAAAAGCCCGCAGCGCGGTCGCGTGGGCAGGGAACCCGCCGCGGCGAAGGCGATGGGTTTCGCCGCACATCACGCAAATCCGAGGGCAACGCATCCCCGCCAGGCCCAGCAGCGTTCTGTCCGGCGATGGTGATCCCCCCCGAATGACGACGAACCCGGCCGGGCTCACGCAAGAGCGCGACTTGCACACCGGTGGGCCGGTCTGGCTGCACGCCGGCCGCCCGCACGTTCCCGCGCGCGCGTTGAGCGAAAGCATCGACGTTGACGTCGCCATCGTGGGCGGCGGCATCACGGGCGCGCTCGTCGCCGACGGTATCCTTCAAACGGGTAAGTCGCTGGCCGTCTTCGACCGTAGAGGCTTCGTCACCGGCTCGACATGCGCCAGCACCGCATTGCTGCAATTCGAAATCGACAAGCCGCTCATCCACCTGCAAGAAAAAATCGGCCGCGAGAAGGCGGCGCGCGCCTATTGGCGTTCGGCCGACGCGCTCAATCATCTGCGCGGTCGCGTGATGGATTTAGGCTTGCGCGCAGCCTTCGCTGAACGCCACGCGCTCTACCTGCCGGGCAACGTCCTCGACGTCGCGGATCTGAAACGCGAAGCGGACACGCGCGCCTGCATCGGCCTGCGCTCGCGCTTCATCGAACGCGACGAAGTCAAAACGCTCACGGACGTCGACGCGCCCGCCGCCATCTGGTCGGCCGGTTCGGGCGAAATCGATCCCGTCCGCTTCACCGCATCGATGTGGCGCTCTGCGCTGAAACGCGGCGCAACGCTCTATGCACCGACCGAAATCACCGACATGGAACACGGCCGCGACGCCGTCACGCTCACGACCGACAACGCTTTCGAAGTGAAGGCGCGCCACGTGATCTTCGCCACCGGCTACGAAGTCGCGAAGTTCATCGGACTGCGCGGGCAAAAGATCACCTCGACCTGGGCCATCGCGACAAAGCCGCAACCGGAAGCGCTGTGGCGCTCACGCTGCCTCATCTGGGAAGCCGCCGACCCCTACCTCTATATCCGCACGACCGCGGACGGCCGCGTGGTCGTCGGCGGCGAAGACGAAGACTTCTCCGACGAAGAAACACGCGACCGCCTCATCACCGCCAAGACCAACAAGATCGCGAAGAAGGTCGGTGCGTTGCTCCCGATGATCGATCCAACGCCCGAATTCCGGTGGGCCGGCATGTTCGGCGACAGCCCTGACGGCCTGCCGACGATCGGCCCCGTTCCGAATGCGCCACGCTGCTTCGCCGTCTTAGGTTTCGGCGGCAACGGAATCACCTTCGGCGCCGTGGCCGCCCAGATCATCCAACGCGCCATCGTCGGCATCGAAGACCCCGACGCGAAGCTCTTCTCGCTCTGACGCTGCCCCGCGGCTATCCTCCCGCGCCAAACATCGGGAGGATCAAAATGAGTGCGTTTCAAGAAGCGATGCGCCGTGTCATCACCGGCGACGACGCGCACGGCAAGTCGGTCGTCATCATCGACGGCGGCCCGTCGTCGACGATCGGCGATCCGAACCTCGGCGGCCTGTTCGAAATCTGGGAAGACGCCGCCTCTGGCACGCTCGACCCGCGCGACCACAAGGACCTCGGCGCAAAGCGACCCGTCTTGGGCCCGCGCAGCGGCAATGTGCAAGTTCGCTGGTTCGTGATCACGCCCCAACCGGAGGGCGTTCCGAAGGCGCAACTCGACGCCGCCGTCCGCGCACGCTTTGCCGACTTTGACGGGGAACGTCACATCATTGACCAAACGCGCCACTCGGCGATGCATGAAACGCACTCGATCGACATCATCTGCCTGCTGCAGGGCGACGCGACGCTGATCCTCGAAGGCAGCGAAACACGCCTGAAGCCGGGACAAGTCGTAATCCAGCGCGGCACCAACCACGCGTGGCAGGCTCATGGCGGCCCGGCGCTGCTGCTCGCCGTCCTGATCGACCGCCCCCTGAAGCACTGACCCGCAGAACAGGTGCCGTTAGGCCGGCTCACCCGCGCGGATGAGATTGCAGACGAGATCGTTCAGCGGCACCGCAATCCCATGCTTTGCCGCCAGCCGTACGACGACCTCATTGCGCGCCTGCCACTCGGTCGCTCGTCCGGCCAACCGATCGGCGACGATGGAGGGCATATGAAGATGCGGCCCCTTCGCGAACATCGCAAGCAAGCGGTCGGCGAGATCGTCGGGCAACCTCGCACCTTCCGCACGGCCGACCGCGATCACCTCGGCCGCAAGCGCGCGATAGATGCGCGCAACGCCCTCATCCGCCAACACGTCGTTGCCCCGCCGCGTCAGCACGCCGATGGCGCCGCCGACAGCATTGAGAACAAGCTTCATCCACGCCGAGCTCAACCAATCGTCGACGATGCGAACTTCGGCAAAGGAATTGACCAACGCCCGTTGAAACCGTTCGCTCGCGTCCCCGCGAGGAACGTCCAACCGCGCCGGTCCCGTGACATGCGCGCGCCCGGGCGCAGTGCGATCGCTCGGACACGCCACCATTGCCGGCACGATCGAAACCTCAGGCCCGACACGCGGCCGAACCCGCGCCTCGTGCTCGACGCCATTCTGCAAGACGACGAGCGCCGTACCCGCCCCGCACAGGGAACGCAGCCAAAAGTCGGCGTCATGGATTTGATGGGCCTTCGTCGCCAGCAGCACGATCTCGAACACCCGCGCGGTGTCCGGGCTCAGCGTCTGCACCGGCCCCTGAACGCGTCCACCGGGGTAGGTCACATCGAGCATCGCAAAAGGCGTGCGTCCCGCGACAAACACCTTGTGCCCCGCTTGCAGCGCCGCCGCAGCAAACGCGCACCCGATCGCCCCAGGTCCAATAACCGCAACATCGCCCATCGTGATCACGCCTCCAGGCCGCAACCTGTCACGCCGCGGCGTCGGAATTCAGCTCGAATTTTCAGACGAAATGTTCTATATTTGTTCGAGACAGCGTGACGCCACGTGATGGCAATGTGACGGCAGCGTGACGCCATTTTCCGCAAAATTCAGCCAATGTGACGGTGTGACGGATCAGATTGCATGTGTTTTTTCAAAACGATGGAACTCGAACTTTCGTGGAACGTTTCCAACCACTTGACCACCAAACCGTCCGGGGGGATGGGATCCAAATGATGAATGCGGAAGTCCTCACGCGCGGCGTATCGGCCTGGGAGGGTTTGTCCGCGGTGGATCAGGCGCTCTTCGATGCCGTTCCCGCAGCACTCACCATTTGCACCCCCGACGGCGCCATACTGCGCGCCAACAGCCGCGCAACCGCGTTCTTCCATCGCACGGGAGCGCGCCCCATCCGGCTGCTCGCCGCCGATGGTGCGGTCCTCGCGGGCAAGACGTTTCCGGCGGGCTCAACCGTAACGCTGGAATGCCCTGACGGCACGCGCACGACCGGCATCGCGGACGTCGAACAACTGCGCGACGCGCAAGGTCGCGTCCAGGGCTTCACCGTCTGCTTCCACGATCACGCATCCGGCAATCTCGGCGAACATGCCTCGGTCATCCAGCGCGCGGACGATCAGGAGACGCTGTACCGCTTCACCGATCAACTTTACCGCGCGGACGGCGCGGCGGCCGTCTACGACGCGGCCCTCGACGCCATTCAAAGCGGCCTGCGCTGCAAACGCGCGTCGATCCTGTTGTTCGACGACAAAGGCCTGATGCGCTTCGTCGCCTCTCGCGGCCTGTCGCCGTCGTATTGCAGGGCGGTCGAAGGCCACTCGCCGTGGAAGCCCGCCGACCGCGATCCGCAGCCGATTTGCATTCCCGACATCGACACATCCGATCAGCCGGAACCGTTGAAGGCGACCGTCAAGGCCGAAGGCATCCGCTCGCTCGCCTTCATCCCGCTGACCGAGAACGGCGTCATCATCGGCAAGTTTATGGCCTACCATGACGGACCGCACACCTTCACCGAAGGCGAACTGGACCTGGGGGTCACCATCGCGCGCCAACTCGGTTTCAGCGTCGGCCGCACCCGCGCGCAAGAAGCACGTCGCACGGCCGAGGCCCAGCTCGGCCGCAGTGAGGAACATTGGCGCTCCGTGTTCGACCACGCCGGCATGGGCATCGTTGCGATGGACCGCAACTATGTCATCTCCAGCGCGAACGCAGCCTTCGCCGCGATTTGCGGGCATTCGATCGACGACCTTGTCGGTCATTCGTGCCTCGATCTCACGCATCCCGACGACACAGACAAGAACGACGTCGCGCTCGAAGAGCTGACGCGCACCGGAAACCCGGTCGCGTTTGAAAAACGCTACGTCACCAAGTTGGGCCGCCACGTTTGGGCGCGTTTCATGCTGTCGAACGGCGAGCGCGGCCAGCTCCTGGCGATGGTCGAGAACATCGACGCCCGCAAGCGCGCCGACGAACGCGTTCGCCAAAGCGCCAATCAGGTCGCACTGGTGATGAACGCCGCCCCGGTACCGATCGCCTACGTCGACAAGGATTTGCGCTACAAGCTCGTCAACAAAGCCTACGCCAAGCGCTTCGATCTGACCCCGGACGAATGCATCGGCCGCCACACCACCGAGGTCGCAGGCACCGACGCGATGGGAGCCTTCCAGCCCCACATTGAGGCCGCCCTTGCGGGCCAGTCCGTGGAGTTCGAGGTCGAGGCGCAATACGCGCAAGGACTGCGCGTCATGCACGGCCACTACGAACCGGAGTTCGACGCCGCGGGAGAGGTCGTAGGCTTCGTCGCCATCGTCTCCGACATCACCGAACGTAAGCGCGACGAAGACGCCTTGCGCGCCAGCGAACAACGCCTTCGCGAAAGCGAGGAACGTTTCCGCTTGGTGGCGGAGAGCGCGCCCGTGATGCTGTGGAAGGGCGACGAAAACGGCAAGTGCACATATCTGAACAAGGCGCAGCGCGATTTCTGGGGCGTCCCGTTCGAGCAGATGACGACATTCGATTGGACCTCGACCGTCCATCCGGACGACCGCGCCGCGCTGTTCGCGCCGTTCAAGCACGCTATGGAAACCCACACGCCGTTTTCGGTCGAGGCGCGCTATCGCCGCACTGACGGCGAATATCGGATCTTGAGCACGCAGGCGCGTCCGCGCATGGGCGCGCACGGCGAGTTCCTCGGCATGATCGGCGTGAACGTCGACGTCACCGAGCGTAAGCACGCCGAGGAACAGCGCACGCTGCTGATCAACGAACTGAACCATCGCGTCAAGAACACGCTGGCGACCGTCCAATCGTTGGCGTCGCAAACGCTGCGCAACACCGAGCGCAGCGCCGACGCCCGACCCATGTTCGAGGCGCGTCTGCTGGCTCTCTCTCGCGCGCACGACATCCTGACGCGCCAAAGCTGGCAGGGCGCCAGCCTGCGCGAAGTCGTCGACCGCGCGCTGGAGCCGTTTCAAACCGCGGACGGCCGCATACGCATAGAGGGCGCGGATGCCCGCCTGTCACCCAAGCAAGCTTTGGCTCTGTCGATGGCGCTGCATGAACTTGCGACGAACGCGGCGAAATACGGCGCGCTGTCGAACGACGCCGGCCGCATCGACGTAGTATGGCGCGTCGCGCTCGACGGCGGCGCCGAACTTCAACTGACCTGGACCGAAAGCGGTGGTCCGCCTGTTGCGCAGCCGACCCGCACCGGCTTCGGCTCACGCCTGGTTCAACGCAGCCTCGCGCAAGATTTGGGCGGCGCAACCAGCATCGAATACCGCCCGCAAGGCGTTATCTCCGTGATAAAGACGCCGATCGAAACCGCCTCGTTCAACCCGTTCAATTGGCCGTGACCGACCGCAAGCTGAAAGTGCTGATCGTAGAGGACGAGGCGATCGTAGCCTTGCACCTCGAAGACACGCTGACCGAACTCGGCTACGAGGTCGTAGCGACCGCGGGCCGCGTCGACAGCGCGACCCAGCTCGCGACGACGTTGGACCTGGATCTCGCGATCGTCGACTTGAACCTCAACGGCCATCGCACCGACGGCGTCGCCGAAGCCCTCGCCGCACGCGGCATCGCCATCGTCTTCGCGACCGGCTACGGCGCAGCCGCCCTCGACAAGCGCTGGGCCGGCGTCCCCACGCTGCAAAAACCGTTTCAATCGATAGAACTCGAAAGAGCCATCGCCCGCGCCGTGCAAACGCCGCGCGCGTAAAACTCACATCTTGGCGAAGGCCTGCATCGGCGCCGCCGTCCGCCCCAGCTGAGTAGGACCGACGACATTGAGGAGATCGCGGCAGATATCCATAAAGAACTCGGCCGGAATAGCCGTCGCCCCGCGCGCAATGAACCAATATTCCCAATACCCGACGATTTGCTCCAACACGCCGTAAGCAACGCCGAAATTGTAGAGCTTGTCGTTCAACGTCATCAGATACTCGCGAAACGAATCCGGCGTCCCTTGCCCGATCAGATCCTGCCGGAACGCCTGATTGAACGACTCCAGCAAACGATCGAGATGCCCCTTCGTCCTCAGCGCCCGATCCATCAAATCGACCCGCAGCCGCAACACGACCTCCGCCGGCGCCAACGTCGAGAACCCGTAGAGCTTGGTGGTCTGCAAGCTTTCGATGAACCGCCGCCAGCGCGGCTCGAACGCCCGCGCGCGATACTCGTAGAACAGCGCCGCCTTCCAGACATAAAGCGCCGCCGGCCATTTGTCGGCGTCGATGCGCAATGCCTCGCGCAGGAACTCCGCCTTGCTGTTGTGCGACTCGACGAAGATCTCGTCCAGCAAACGATCGAGCGCCCGCTCGTTCGCCTGCGAAGCCGGCGCACCCGCCATCGCAAGGCGCACCAGCGGCAGCAACTGCGTCTTCATGTACTCGTAAAGCGCGTTGTCGCCATGCAGGTGAAACGCCGAAAAGGCCTCAGGCAGACTGACGCCGTCCACGGCAAAGCGCTCGCGCACGATGAACGGATCAAGCGTGGCCAACGAATCCAAGAGGTCGAGAATCTTCAGGTCCCGCTGCGCCCGCCCATCGCCGGTCGCACGATTGAGGCCAAGCTTGTCGCGCAGGATGCGCCCGGCCTGCCGCTCGCCCAGCATGAACGTCACGCCGCCGATGGCGAGGTTGTCCGGATCGATGGGCAGGATCAGCTTCGTCGCAACCGGCTGCGCGCGCGCAAACAGATAGCGTTCGTTGTCGCGAATGTTGTGCTTGACGATGATGCACTGGTTCAACGCAGACGACGAAAAGAACTGGGGTGGCGGCTCGTCCGGTTTTGCCGCCGCGAGGTCGCGCGTAATCGCGCCGAGGTTCAGGACCCGCCCGTTCGAACGCACGTCGGCGAGACCTTCAAGCGATCGGAAATCGCTCGGCTTTCGCAGTTCCTGCGCCCAATGAGACATACGCCCTCGCACGTAAGCGGGCATCGTGACCGGCGCGCGTAAACTTGCGGCTAATTTAACGGCGGAGCAGGCCGCTCACTGTTCCGCCGCAGCCTCTCATAGTAAAAAGAGTCTGAAGAAAATCGCGAGGCGCGCCGACAACCGAAACAAGCGCGCCCCGCTTGGCCGGGCGTTACCAGTGGCGTCCGACACGCACGATGCGCCGGCTCGCGACATACCGCCGTCCGTTCCGGAAGCAGATGCGCTCGACGACGCGAACGCGATGCCCGTACCGATGGCGATAGTCGACGTCGGTGTAGCACCGGCGCTGATGGCGCCAACGATGGTCGGAACGGCGATGGTGGCGGTCGCGATATCCGTCGCGGTCGCCATGCCGAATCTGAACCGTCAGATCGGCGCGTGTCGCGGCGCCGCTATCGGCGGCCGCGGGCAGGGCAGCGGCGAAACTGGCGCTCGAAGCCACCAACGCCGCCAAAAGCAGAGAACGCGTGAAACGCATAAGTACCTCCATTCACGGTGATCGTTTGCTCCCCAAAGGTCACTGCGATGGATTTATTTTTGACCTGCGCGCTTGAACCCGTGATGAATGCAAATGTCAGGTTGGAGCCCCTGGCGTTTCAGCATTAACGCAAACGTGTGGGTTCCAAGGCCGCACCCGTGCTAGGGTGCGACCGCCTTTATCAACATGGTCTCCCCATGATGGTTGGGCCGGCCCGCCGTTGCCGCCGCAAGGCGCTGCGGTGGGCCGCTTAGTTTTCCGGCCGGACTTGGCGCGGCGCGCTGTCATAGACGATGGCGCCGGTCCTCGTAGCGATGGTGAGCTTTCCGTCCGCGCCGACCGCGTAACGGTCCGCCCCCTGCAGCGCAGTCAGATACGCGCTCTCCTGCTGCATCAGGCCGTCTTCCATGCACGCCATCTTGGTGGAGATCAGCGGCCCGATCTTGATCGCGCCTTTGCCGTACTCGACCGGCCCCGAATAGAGATTACATCCGCCGCGCCCCGACACGCGCCCTTCGGCGAACGACAGCGTCACGCGTCCGACGTGAACGACGGGCTTCCCGGTTATCGTCTCCGCGACCCAATCGCTTTGCGTCAGCCGCGCATCGTCACGACCGCTATCGTCCGACACCGCGCTCTCGCATCCCGCAAGCCCAAGGGCCAGAGCCAAAACAATCGCCGTCGATGCAATACGCCTCACGATCGCCTCCCTAGCGTTTCAGTAACGATCCTAGCACGCCGCGCACCAGCGCGCGGCCCAAACTGCTGCCGATGGAGCGCACGGCACTCTTTGCGGCCGCCTCGCCCATGGTCTGCCGCTGATAGCCACCGCCGCTGCTGCGCGGTTGAGGGGCAGGGCGCGGCGCTTGCGGCGTTCGAGGTCCCGCCTTGTCTCCCGAACCCCAAGTCCGGCGCGCCGGCTCCGGACCTGATGTCGTCGAAGGGGCCGTACCTGAATTCTTGCCCTCTGCGCGACCGACCAGAATTTCATACGCGGACTCGCGATCGATCGTCTCGTCATAGACGCCCTTCAGCGGGCTCACCGCCATCACGGCGGCACGCTCGTCCGGCGTAATGGGCCCCATGCGGCAACTCGGCGGCGCAATCAAGACGCGGTCGACGATCGACGGAATGCCCTTGGCGTCCAAGGTCGAAACCAAGGCCTCGCCGACGGCCAGTTCTTGCACCGCATCCGACGCGGCGAACTTCGGATTCTCGCGGAAATTGTCGGCGACGGCTTTCACCGACTTGCGATCCTTCGGCGTAAACGCGCGCAACGCATGCTGCACCTTGTTCCCGAGTTGCCCCAACACGTCGTCCGGAACATCCAATGGCGACTGCGTGATGAAATAGACGCCGACGCCCTTGGACCGGATCAAGCGCACCACCTGCTCGACCTTGTCGACCAGCGCCTTTGGCGTGTCGTCGAACAGCAGATGCGCTTCGTCGAAGAAGAACACGAACCGCGGTTTGTCGAGATCGCCGACCTCGGTCATCTGCTCGTACAGCTCCGACAGAAGCCACAGCAGGAACGTCGCGTAGAGCTGCGGACTGCCGAATAGTTTTTCTGCCGCCAACACGTGGATCGCGCCTCGGCCTTGCTCGTCCGTAAAGATCAGATCGCTAAGCTTCAACGCCGGCTCGCCGAAGAACGCATCCGCGCCCTGGTTCTCAAGCGTCAGCAACGCCCGCTGGATCGCGCCGATAGAAGCCGGCGCAATGTTACCGAACTTCATCGTGTGCTGCGCCGCGTTCTCACCCACATTGACCAGCATCGCGCGCAGATCCTTCAGATCGAGCAACAGCAACCCTTGCTCATCCGCAATGCGGAACACAATGTTCAACACACCTTCCTGCGTGTCGTTGAGTCCCAACATGCGCGACAGCAACGTCGGCCCCATCTCCGACACGGTGGCGCGTAACTGATGCCCCAGTTCGCCGAACAGATCCCAGAACACCACCGGATGCGCCGTCGGTTTCCAATCGGTCATCCCGATCTTCTCAAGCCGCTCCGTGATGAACGGCTTTACGTCGGCCGGCTGACACAGCCCCGCCAGGTCGCCCTTGATGTCCGCAACAAACACCGGCACGCCCGCGCGGCTGAACCCTTCAGCGAGCACGCGCAACGTCGCCGTCTTGCCCGTACCGGTCGCTCCGGCGATCAGCCCGTGCCGGTTCGCGACCGAAAGCTTCAGGCTCTGCGGCGCCTCGCCCTTGCCCAGAAAAATCGAACCGCCGTCAGCCATGAGCCGCCGTCCTATGTGAGAGGGGTCGTCGAATCGAATATGCCCGTTCAGGCCTCAGCGCATCAATGCGCGTCGTCCTTTTTGACGGCCGGCGGCACCTTCGTATGCGCGGTAATCCGGTCGAGCAGAGCCAAAAATACGGCCGAGGCGATGAAAACGACGTGGATCACAACCTTCCAAAATATATCGCTGTCCGTGAACTTCTCGCGGTCCATGAATACCTGGAGCAGCTTCACCGCCGAAATCGTCAGGAGCGCCGTCGCCACCTTCACCTTCAGCGACCCGGGATCGAGCCGGCGCAGCCATTCCGGCGAATCGTCCAGCGACTCGTCCCCGAACCGCCCGACGAAATTTTCATAGGAACTCAACATCACCATCACGATGAGCCCCGACACCAGCGCGCCGTCGATCAACTCGAGGATCGGCATCACCATATTGAAGGTGCCGTCTTCGCTGTGCGGCGGGCTGAACGCCAACTCCGCCACGTGGATCACCTCGAAGATGAAGGTGATCGCATAGATGCCCAGCGCCACGGCGAGACCGACATAGAACACGACCAAGATGTAGCGGCTGTAGAGGATGATCCGCTCCACGACCGTTTGGATCTGCCCCATCGGATTCGTGGTCGCCTTGGCAATGAACGCTTTGACCTTGTCAGACATGTTCGCCGTGTTCCCGGTCGCTTCGCCCGGGCTTGTTCATCCAAAGAATGAGATATCGAACCGGTATGACCCAGGCCATGCCGGCCACCGCGTAAAATAGGAACTCGAGTACCGGCCCCGCGTCAGGCAGGATCGCCACCGCTGCGCGCATGACGAGCAGCGCATAGATGGCGATGACGGCCAGCAGGATGAACGTCCCGATCAGTTTTTTCCAACGCATGCTCATGGCGGCGTCTGATTAGCAATTGCGAGGCCCCCGGGCAAACTGCCACGATTGCGCGGCAAATCGAGGGCAAACGAGCCATGCGAACCATCGGCCTGATCGGCGGGATGAGCGCGGAAAGCACGTTGATCTACTATCGCCTGATCAACGAAGGCGTGCGCGAGCGCCTGAGGGGCCATCATTCGGCGGAACTGGTGCTGTGGTCGGTTGATTTTGCAGCCATTGAATCCCTCCAGCGCGCGGGCGATTGGGACAAGGCTGGGGCCGAACTCGCTGCCGCCGCCCGCAAACTCGAGACCGTGGGCGCCAAAGCGATCGTCCTCTGTACCAATACAATGCACGTCGTCGCTCCGGCCATTGCCGCCGCCGTCAGGATTCCGTTCCTGCACATCGCCGACGCGACCGGCGCCGCGCTGAAAGCCGCTGGCTGCCGGCGCCCGCTGCTTCTTGCGACGCGCTACACGATGGAGCAGGACTTCTACAAAGGCCATCTCTCGACCCACCACGGCATCGAGGCCATCGTGCCCGACGCCGAAGGCCGCACGACGGTGCACGACATCATCTACAACGAACTGGTCCACGGCGTCGTCTCCCCGGCGTCTCGCGCGCGCTACCTCAAGGTGGTGGAGCAAGGCGCCAAAGCCGGCGCCGACAGTGTTATCTTCGGCTGCACCGAAATCGGCATGCTCCTGTCGCAAAGCGACGTCGCGCTGCCCTGCTTCGACACGACGGCCCTGCACGCCACGGCTGCGGTGGAGTTCGCTCTCGCGTGAGCACATCATTGTGCGTTTCGTCCTTCCACGCGGCCGCGAACGGGTGTCCCTTGGCGGAACCGCACGACTCGGATCGACCGGCCGGCGGTCAAAAAGGAGAACTGCCGATGCGGCACAAGCCCTTAGCTCTAACGGTTTCAGTATTGGCGCTCGCAAGCCTCACCCTCGCCACGCCGGCATTCGCGGCGCGTCCTGTCGCGTACAGCAAACAGGTCAAGGTCGTCGGCAACAGCGTCACGATCAAGACCTCCGGCGGCGTCACGGTCGTCGAGTCCAGCAACAGCTGCAGCCAGGGTATTTCCGGCTACCTCTACCAATCGATCGTCGTCATTTTCGGCGGCGCCACGATCGTCAACACCAGCCAATCGACCAGCTGCCCGTAAGGCGCAGTCCCTACCCGGCGCGCGGGAAACAGCGCGCCGGCCAACGTGCCGCACCGGCCCGCCTTGCCCAAAGGAAACAGGCCCCATATCAGCCTGAGCATGAGCATCGCGCTCCCTTGGACATCCACCCCGGCGACGCCCCGGCAAGTCGCGTCGCGGCGCTCGATCGCGCTGTGGCTCTTCGTCGTCGCCGGCATGATCGCGGCGATGGTGGTGCTGGGCGGCCTGACGCGCCTCACCGGATCGGGCTTGTCGATCACCGAATGGAAGCCGATCCACGGCGCACTGCCGCCGCTGTCCGATACCGAATGGCAGGAAGAATTCGACGCCTACAAAGCCATCCCGCAATACCAGCAAGTCAACAAAGGCATGACGGTCGACGAGTTCAAGTCGATCTTCTGGTGGGAATGGGCGCATCGCAATCTGGGCCGCTTGATCGGCATGGCATTCCTGATCCCGTTCCTCGTCTTCCTCGCCCTCGGTCGCGTCGAACGCGCATTGCTTCCGCGCCTGATCGGTCTCTTCATCTTGGGCGGCCTGCAAGGTGCACTCGGCTGGTTCATGGTGATGAGCGGCCTCAAGGACCGCATCGACGTCAGCCAATACCGTCTTGTCGCTCACCTGGGCCTCGCCCTCGTCATCTACGCCGCGATCTACTGGACCGCACTGCCGCTCTGGCGCGGCGAGTGGCCCGCCGCCAACGCACCGCACGCGCTCTACCGCTGGTCCCTTATCGTGCTCGCCCTGATCTTCGGGCAGATCCTGCTCGGCGGTTTCGTCGCCGGCCTCGATGCGGGGCTCACCTACAACACCTGGCCGCTGATGGACGGCAAGTTCATCCCCGACGGCCTCTTCCCCGCATGGCTCGCGCCGTTCGAAGACGTGACGACGGTGCAGTTCAATCATCGCGTCATGGCCTACGTCGTAACCGCCGCCATCGCCGCGCTCTGGTTCGCCGGCTACCGCGCCAAGTTGCGAGGCCAAGCCGCGCTCACAGCGCACCTTCTGGCCGTCACCGTCGCGCTGCAAGTTCTGCTCGGCATCTGGACGTTGCTCGAGGTCGTGCCCGTCGCCTTGGGCGCGCTCCATCAGGCCGGCGCCGTCGCGCTTCTGACCGCCGGGTTGCTGCACGCTTTCGCCTTGCGGACGCCGCATCGTTGAAGAGGGAAACCTGATGCCCAAGACCGTCAAACCCAATAAAGATCGCCGCGACAAGTCGCTGGACGATGCGCTCGCATCGAGCTTCCCGGCGAGCGATCCGGTTTCCATGACATCGACCGCAATCCCGGCCACCGACCACGACGCCCATCTTCCGAAGGGCAAGGCGAAGAAGTCGAAGCCGTACAAACTCTATGGCGCCTCCGGCGGCGGCTCGATGATCGTCGAAGCCGCGTTCGGCTTCACCAAGCTGCCGGTCGAATTCGTCGATCTGCCGTGGAAGGACACCGGCTGGAACAGCAAGGCGCTGAAGAAGCTGAACCCGCTTGGCCAAGTCCCGACCCTCATCATGCCCGACGGCAAGGTCTTGACCGAAAGCGCCGCAATCATCCTTCACCTCGCCGACACGGTCCCCGGATTCGAACTCGTCCCCGGACCCAACCATCCCGACCGAGCCCAGTTCCTGCATTGGCTCGTCTTCCTCGTCGCCGCCGTCTATCCGACCTTCACCTTCGGCGACGACACCAAACGCTGGGTCGGCGCGGACGAGAAACACGGCGCCGGCAAAGCCCTCCGCGACGCGACCGAAGAGCACCGCAAGAAACTCTGGCGACACGTCGAGAAGCAAATCGACGGCCCCTGGTTCTTGGGTCCGAGCATGACCGCCCTCGACCTCTACATGTGGCCCATGACGTTCTGGCGCCCGGGCCGCGACTGGTTCGAAAAAGAGTGTCCCAAACTCTTCAAGATCGGCACCGCCATGAAGGCCCATCCCGTCTGCAAGAAAGTCGCGGCACGAAACAAACTCTAGCCCTTCACACGCCCGTGAGGCCCCTTGGGGCCGCCTCGCCAAACCCATAGAGTGCGCCCGCATAACAAAGGGGGAGACACCCATGCGCCGCATCCTGTTCGCCGTCGCCGCCGCGTCGCTCACGCTGAGCGTAACGCCGGCCATCGCCAAAGTACCCGACTACGTCGCCGCCGCCGTCGCCGACAAGGACCGCCCGAAGGACGACACCGACCGCGACGCCGTCCGCAAGCCCGCTGAGATACTCGCCCTGACCGGCATCAAGCCCGGCGACCGCGCCGTCGACGTCGGCCCCGGCCGCACCGGTTACTACACCCGCATCATGAGCAAGGTGGTCGGCGCGAACGGCAAGGTCATCATGTTCAACCCGACTTGGGTCGCCGAGAAATTCCCAGCCGTTAAAGACGCGCCTGCCGGCTTTACCGCGGCGGGCTACAGCAATGTCGAAGGCTCGATCCAGCCGATGGCCGAGATCAAATTCGACGCGCCCGTCGACGTCGTCTTCATGAGCCAGCTCTATCACGACCAGGTCTGGCAGAAGATCGACCTCGCCAAAATGAACAAGGCGATCTTCGACGCCCTTAAACCCGGCGGCGTCTACTTCATCATTGACCACGTCGGCCCGGGCGTCACAACCGTCGAACAGATCGACAAACTTCACCGCATCGAACCGTCGCTGGTGAAGCAGCAGATCCTCGAAGCAGGCTTCGTCCTCGAGGCCGAAAGCGACCTGCTGCGCAATCCGAAGGACGATCACACGCTGAACGTTTTCGACAAAGGCATCCGCGGCACGACGGATCAGTTTGTCTTCAAGTTCAAGAAGCCCGCGAAGTAACGCGGAAGCCACAGCGGCCCAACGATGTCAGAGCCCTGCTTGCCAACCCGGCAGGCAGGGTTTTTGTTTGAGACGCAACAATGGGCCGCCGTCATGTTCTGGTTCTTCGCATTCGCCGTCGCGTGGGCGATCACAGTGCCCGCGGCGCTGGTCAATCACGGCGTCATCGACGCCGGCATCCCGCAAGGTCTGACGCGCCTCACCGGCTTCGCCCCGCTGATCGCGGCCGTCATCGTCGCGCTGATCAAAGGGCAGGGTAGGGAGCTCGCGTCGCGCATTTTTCGCCTGCGTACGAACCCCATCTTCTATGTCTTAGCTCTCCTTCTTCCACCTCTGTTCCTGCTCTCGACCGTCGAGCTGTCACCGCTTCTGGGCTGGGACGAGCCGAAGGTTTCGGCGTGGTCCCAAGAACTCACGATGCTCGCCGGCATCTGGCTCGTCCTCGCGTTCGGCGAGGAGGCCGGCTGGCGCGGCTATGCCCTACCGAACCTCATCGAACGTCACGGCTTCTGGAAAGGCGCGACGTATCTGGGGCTAGCCTGGGCCGTTTGGCATTACCCGCTGATGCTCTCGAGCCCCTATATCGATATCTCGGATCTGCCGACCATGGGCTATTGGCTCGGTCTGTTTTCGCTGCAGATATTCATCGCCAACTTCATCATCTGCTGGCTGATGGCGAGGTCGGGCGCGGTGATCATCCCGACGCTGTTTCACACCGCCTTCAACATCGTCTCGACCGTTCACTTCACCGCGGCGGTCGATCTGGTCGTCACCGTCGCGATGGCGTTGATCGTTCTCGCCATCGCGCTCTTCGATGCGGAGCCGAAGATGAAGGATCAGGCCGCCAAGGCCTGATCCAGATCGGCGATGATGTCGGACACGTCTTCGATGCCGACGGAGATGCGCACGACTTCCGGTCCCGCGCCGGCCGCGCTCTTCTGTTCGTCGGACAGCTGCCGATGCGTCGTCGAAGCCGGGTGGATGATCAGCGACCGCGTGTCGCCGACGTTGGCGAGATGCGACAGCAGCTTCACGTTGTTGACGAGCTTCACGCCCGCCTCATACCCGCCGCGCACGCCGAATGTGAACACCGCGCCCGCGCCCTTGGGGCAATAGGTCTGCGCCAGGCCGTAGCACGGATCGTTCGGCAGGTTCGCGTAAGAGACCCACGACACGCGCGCATGACGGCTGAGATGCTGCGCCACCGCCTTCGCGTTCTCGCAATGCTTCTGCATGCGCAGCGGCAACGTCTCCATACCCGTCAGCAGCAGGAACGCGTTGAACGGCGAAATGGCAGGCCCCAGATCCCGCAAGCCCAACACGCGGCACGCGATGGCGAACGCCATGTCGCCGAACGTCTCGTGCAGCTTGATGCCGTGATAGGACGGGCAGGGCTCCGACAGCACCGGAAACTTCTTCGTGCGCGACCAGTCGAACGACCCGGCGTCGACGATCGCGCCGCCGATCGAGTTGCCGTGACCGCCCAAGAACTTCGTCAGCGAATGGATGACGATGTCCGCGCCCCATTCGATCGGCCGAATGAGATACGGCGTCGCCAGCGTGTTATCGACGATGAACGGCAGGCCCGCTTCCTTCGCCACCGCGCCGATCGCCTCGATGTCGATCACCACGCCGCCGGGGTTGGCGATGCTCTCGATGAAGATCGCCTTCGTCTTCGGCCCCAGCTGACGGCGGAAACTTTCCGGATCGCGCCCATCCGCCCACTTCACGTTCCAGCCGAAACTCTTGAACGCCTGACCGAACTGGTTGACCGAACCGCCGTAGAGCTGCCGCGCGGCGATGAACTCGTCGCCCGGCTGCATGATGGTTTGAAACGCGAGCAGCTGCGCCGAATGCCCCGACGCCGTCGCCAGTGCGGCGGTGCCGCCCTCAAGCGCCGCGATGCGTTCCTCCAGCACTGCCTGCGTCGGATTGCCGATGCGCGTGTAGATATTGCCGAACTGCTGCAGCCCGAACAGCGACGCCGCATGATCGACGTCGTCGAACACATACGAGGTCGTCTGATAGATCGGCGTCGCGCGCGCGCCGGTCGTGGGGTCGGGGGCCGCGCCCGCGTGAACGGACAAGGTGTTGAACCCGTAGTCCGAAAGCCTCGTATGAATGTTCATAGCGTACCCTTTCCTTTGCCGATGGCATCGCGCGCGACAGCAGCGCGGCCGGCACCCAATGGCTTGCGTCTATTGTCGATGATTCGCGAGTTTCTGCCGACCCAACCGAATTCCCCGGAAAACCGCGAATATTCCATCTTCGGACAGCGGTCCATGATGACGATGAGCCCCGCGTCCTCCGCCCGCTTGGCGGCCGCGTCGTTGATAACCCCAAGCTGCATCCAAACCACTTTCGCGCCGATGGCGATCGCATCGTCCGTCACAGCGCCCGCCGCTTCGGAATTGCGAAAGATATCGACCATGTCGACAGGTTCGGGAATGGATTTGAGGTCCGGATAAACCTTTTCCCCAAGAAGCACTTGGCCCGCGAGCCCCGGGTTCACCGGAATAATCCGATAGCCCTTCCCCTGCATGTACTTCGAAACAAAGTACGAAGGCCGAACCTCATTCGCCGAAATCCCAACAACGGCAATGGAGTTCACCGACCCCATCACCTCCTTGATCAACTCGTCCGAATATTCAGGCATCGCTCTAGTCCTGGGGGCGCGGGCGTCCCCGCCCGCTCTCGTTGCATCGCCACCGGCACGAACCCGCGTGCAAATGACCATCGTTCAACAACAAATCACGACAACCGCTGTGGTTCCAAATCGGTGAGCGATCGGCGATTTTTCCCGCATTTCAGCGGAACCATGTGAGAGATTCGAGAACAGAGTCAGTGTCCCACATCGTTGTGCCACATCAGTATGCGTCAATCGCTTCCGGGACGTTCGTCGGCGCGCTCCGCGAGCCGTCTGGTCATCGTCTGGCGCGCCCGCGCGCCGAGGTCGTCGAGCGTAATCTTTCCGCACTCGAGCAGCCGCATCAGGTCTGCCTCCATATCGAAGTCGCGTACCACGACGGTCACCGGCCGCAGTTGTGAGGCCGCAGGCGGCACGCGCTCGCGGTAGCTCTCAGGACGCACGGCCTTCAGGCGCGCAAGCAACAGACCGTCGGAGTAGCGCCGCTTCGTGCCGCACTGACGCCCACGATGAAACACCGGTTCGTCCAAGCCATCGCGCCCGCGCCGATCGGCTTCCTCCTCAAGAAGCTCGCTGGCCAGCGTCAGCGCTTGAGCCCAGCGCGCAGCAAACGCCGGATTCTCCGTACGCCAGCGATAAACGCTGGGCACGGCATAACCGGCAGCGCGACATGCGCTACTGATGGGATGTCCATTTTCGAGGGCGACGAAGAAGCAAGAATCTCGCTCTTCCGTCTGCCGAGACGGCGGTGACAAACGTCGGGATCATCCAACTATGGATCGCATCGATAGAACAAAAGAAGAACAAAGTCAAGCCAATCACGAACTGAGAGCTGTGGTCGCAGGTTCGAAGGCGCGTGGTTCGCAGACCATCCGATTGAAGCGATCACTGCGTTCCTCCAACCGGCAGCACGTTGCGACTTTCCCAGCCGACGATCCACACCCCATTCGCGCGACGCCGCCAGGAATGCATACAATATCCAAACCACACCTTCGCCTGACGCGTCTGCGGGTCGGTGCGGGTGAAGCGGCATTCGCCTTGAGAAACTGCGAGATCTCCGGACACTTCGATCTCTGGATACCCCAGCGTGACATTGCTGAGTGCATCGGCGAGCAGAGTCTTGTTGTTGCGTTCCAAGCCGATGCCAATTCGCCCCTCATACAGCTCCGGCTCTACGATGAGCGTCGTCATGTCGTAGAACGCAGCGACAGACGCGCTGTCCTTTTTGTTGAGCGCCGCGGCGAGCGCCTCATACCGCGCGCGAACGGCGTCAACATCGGGACCGGTGAAAATCCGAACGTCTTGCGCCTCCCCACACGACGTCAATGTCGCGCTCAGCACCAAAAGCGATATCCACCGACGCATCAGCCCTCCTTGCAAGACCCTACTTCCCATTCACAGAACCGCGTTGACAGCGCGAAAGCCCTATCTCTCGGGTCCGCAGCACGCGATTTCGCTACGTGTCGCCGTCGGTTCGATCCCGGCGCGAACCAAATGCTCTCTTGATGCTCGGCCAAGTGTATTCACGCGTCAGCTGGATCCCAACCCAAGTGAGTAGCATGCAAATGGCCATCGTGAGGGCGGCATTGAAGACCGAGGTCTGGCTTTGAACCAACACGGCGAATGAGGTGAAAACCAAGCCGAAAATAACGAGCATCGGTCCTGCGCAGAACAGGAGCCAGCTCGGCATCGGTTTGTCGCTGTGCCGCAATGGCATGTAATTCAAACTGTCCGGTCTTGAAGGAAAACGCCTTCAGCCGCTTGGTGGACTCTGCGAGTTCTCTGTCACTGTCCGGCGAGCGCCTTGAGATCGGCGGGGATCTTCGGCTGGCGTGCGCCGAGTGCGCTCTGCAGGTCGGAGACCATCGATGGGGGCACCAGGGGCGTGGCCGCGAAGGATGTAAGGTTCACTTTGTAGACCGCTTGCGGTTCTTCCTCGACGCCGCCGGGTCCGAATGCGCTCTTCACGACTGCCGATCCGTCTTTGTTCCTGTCGATGATGGCGCGAACGATGATCGAACCGGGGTCGGTCGCGTCGTCCAGCCCGACGGCGCTGCCGGCGAAACCGGTGACCGCGTGAAGCTTGGCGTCGCCGGGCGTGTAGACGAAGACGCTGTGCAGATCTTCGGCACTGAGAACGCCATCCTTGTTCGAATCGTTGCCGGTCGCGAAGATGACGAGCGCTTTTCCCGCTGGCAGGTCGACTGCGCCAAAGAACGAGACCGACATTCGGCGATCGAACACCTTGCGCAACTGTCCGGTTTGCTTGTCGAGTATCAATACGTTGTTGAATTGTCCTGACTGCGTGCTGCCGAAGCCGCTCGGTTGCATGTTCGGCGGCGCAGCAGTGTTGGCGTTGCCGGAGACTACGTGCCCGACGCCGAGCGCGTAATAATCCGCCGGCGTGAAGCGATCCCTCGACAGAGGCAGCAGTTCCGTCCGAAACGTGATCTGCTCGTCTTTGGCTTGCTGCTCCTCCACCGCGGGCTCGCGAGGCGCGGCGCTGAACACATTCCACAGCAGCACATCACCGCCGCGTGACAGCGCCACAACAAGCGCGATCGTAATCAACACCAACGGCGCCAGCGCCATCGCGACATAGACATAAGCCAATGATCTGAAAACCGACATACGCATGGCATCCCCCATTGCAGAAGTTTCGCTAGTCTCGTTCATTGCGGCAGCACACTGCCGACCCCCAGAAGGAAGGTAAGTCCGCCGTCATGATGCTGGTCCGCCTGCGGCGGCAACAGCAGCGCTTCGCGAATAAGTGCCAATGCCTTCGCACCGTTCCCCGCCTTTGCGTGCGCCTCCGCAAGTGCGATCAGCGCAAAGTGACGTTGTGGGGGCGAAATCGCCGCCAGCACAAACGCAGCATCGTCGAGCGCGCCTGCGCGGGCCCGTTCCTCAACGATGGCGGTCAAGGTCAACTCTTTCTCGTCCCCAAGCTCACGCGCGGACGAAAGGGTCGCGACGGCCTTTTTGCTGAACCCGCCTTCGGCGAGCGCTCTTGCGATGCGGATGGTTTTCCGAAAGTCCGACATGGCATCGACGGGCGTTTGAAAGGCCTCCTCCAACCGTCCAGCTCTCGCATAGGCCCCCATCAGACGGGTCTGCGCCGACTTGTGCGCGAGTACGTTTTGCGGCTTACCCGCCTCCTCGCGCATGGCCGCCTTCGCGGCCTCAAACTGACCAAGCGAAATCTGCAGATCGATAAGGTCGTAGAGCGTATGCCGTTGCTCGCGCGCTTTTGCGCGCGCTCGCGCAAGCGTCTGTAGCGATGCGCGCGTGTTGCCGGCTTTCGCCTGGGCCCTGCCGATCGCTTTTAAGGCATGGTACGACGAAAAGGGTGTAGCGATCCTTTGTGCCGCGGTCCACGCCTGCGGCAGCGCACCCGATGCGGCGCACGCGCGCGCGACAAGCGCATAAGCATAATCGCGCCCCAACCCAGTTAGAGACGTCGCAAGCTGCATCGCCGCGGCGCCGCGCACCGGCCGCCCCCGTACCTCGCGCGGAAGTGGCAGGTCGACGCCAGGCGGGCTCACCATCGCAAACAACACCGCATTGCGCTCATCGACGGTGTGTATTTTCAATGACGCCGCAAGCGCTTCGTCAACGCGGCCCATGTCGATGAGGACGGCGCCAAGTTGACCCAAGGCCGACACCCGTGCGGCGTACTGCGGGATGCGCGATGCCGTCGCCAACGCCGCTTGCGCCTGGTTTGCCTCCATCTGAGCCAACGCGATCGCAACCACTCCTTCATTAGCCCATACTGCGAGTTTGTCGCTTGAAGCGGCCCATGAAACATCCGCCTCCCGCGCGAATGCCAACAGCGCGGCTTCTTCGCCGCGGGCGATCGCAAGCGGCGCAATATCGGCGAAAAAGGCGCGACTGCTGACGTTCTTAAATCCGAGTGCACGCAAGCGCGCGATCGCCGCGGTCACCGACTGCGCGCGCGCCATCTCTGTGGCGAGCATCAGCGCATAGCCACCGTAACCGGGCGTCCGCTGGAGGCGCGCCAGCACGCGTTCCGCCTCCGGGAATTTGCGCGCTTTGGCATAAACGTCGACAAGCGCGCCGTCGACGCTGGCGCGATTGTCCTCCACGGGGCGCAGCGTGTTGCGGTAAATTTCGGCTTCCGGCGCAAGCCGCAACGCCCCGCTTGAATCGACGGCAGCATAGGCGGACAGCACGCGCCAAACGGGCATTTCGGACGGCGGCGACGTCCGTGCAATCTTGAACGCTTCGTCGAAGACGCAGGCGCGCGTCGGGGCCCTGGTGCACGCGATCCAAGCAGCATCGCCGGACGGTGCCGCCGCGCTGACGCCGAGAAGCGTCATGGATAGGATCCAGGCGAACAATGCGCGCAACATCTAATTCAGTTGTCGAAGAGGGGACGTACTGCGCAGGCCAGCGCGCCCCGATCGGTGATCGACATTGCCGGAAGCGTCGCTCGTTTCATCTTCAGCTCCTCCGCATTTCGCCAAGCCGACCAGATGGATATGGCCCAGTCATTGAAGGTTCTGGGCTACGCTGTTTTTTGCTTCATCTAACTTTTTCGCGACATCCGACGTCACAGTTTGCGCCCTGTTGTAGCTGGACATCAGAGGCTGAATTTCGAAGTTTCCCAACTTGTCCTTCGATTCAAGGTCTTTCATCGCGCCATCAAGGCGTGATCGGAGCGCCTCGATCGCAGAACGGCTGGCATCGACGGACGCCCTGCCCCCCGTTGATCTGACACGCTGTTCGACAGCATGAAAACCTGTCCGCAGTCTTACGAGCGCCTGATCAAGAGCGATGGTTTCCGCATGACCCCGGCTTAGCGATGCCATTTGCAGTCTCTTGGTGGCGAGCGGGCTTTGCAACGCTTGAATGGAGGTTTTGATCTTTTTCAGTCGCGGCGCGATCTCATCTCCGGGTTTCAAACCGCTCAACAGTCGCGTGCTTTCGCTTTTCGTCAGCGGCACTGTCGAAGCGCTGGCGGCGGCCAGGCGTTCCGTTTCCGGTTTCGCTACAGCGCTGGCGCCGGACATTGCGAAAACGGCTGCCATCAAGAGCGAGGTGAGTTTTGTCATCGGTGTCTCCCGGAGATCGAATTGGGCATTTCTAAGATCAGAGGGACGGTGCGCGTTCTGGTTTTTTTATGGTTGGTTCGCGCTTTGGCTCAAGTGTCGTCGGCGGAAGTCCCGTTAAGCCCCTAAAAGGACTAATGCGCGTCTGTGTCATGCAAGGGCTAGTAAGCCCGTGGAAGTGGGCGGAGCACGCACTTTCGGACCCGGAATAGCAGGCTCGTGCTTTGATTGGGTCATCGGGAAAGTTCTTGTCGCAGGCCTTGGTTCCATTCGAAACGCAATCGATGTATTGGCCGAAGCAATAAGCCTTGCGTTCTTCGCTCCCGGGCTTTCCGCGTTCGCGCGCTGCGGCATGCGAAACACACAGCAGCAAAGTGATCATGCTGACTGTGAGTACAAAATGCGTTGTCTTCATGGCTCATGCTCCGTTGAAAAGGCATCCAGACTCTCGGGCTTGCGCGGGCAGTAGCTGCCTGCGTCGCAGATCGCGATCGCACTTCCCGATGTCGTGTTTGATTGAAATGGGCGACAGCACTCTGTTCCCCAAGCCGCAAAGGTGCCTAGGTATGCCGTCACCCAATTCCCGTTCTATTGCTGGCGCCTCAGTTCGTACCGCGACCGGACGGCGGCGCTGTGGGGGCAAGCTTCGGACGCTTGGGCTTTGGTGGCGTCTGCTCATTTCCTGCCGTCGGGCCCGCACGTGGGATGTCGGCAGGTATCTGGCCGCGACAGCCCCCTAACGTTCCAGTTACGACGACGTTGCCGTCGTCTATCTGACAGGCCTTGCGATTGTAGGCGGAACAGTGCGCAACGGCATCGTAGTAGCGGACCTGGATGTCCCCTCCCGCAGAGCAAAAGCACTCGCATTGGATGCCATCCCAAAAATTCTTCTTCTTTTTCTGTTGGGCCGCGGCATCGTCCGCAGCCAACACAAACGCCATCGCGACAAACATCGCGAGAAAGCATCGGGAGTAGGTGGGCATAGGTCGGATCCTTTTGTGGTGGCTGTTACTACGGTATACAGAGCAACTGCGTCATTGCGCACGGGTGGTCGGCGGAGAGCCGCTCGGTCGGTGCGGGTTTCTTGGGTTGCGGTACGACGCGCTTAAGGTGCAGGTGCAGCGGTAGGGGGGATTGGTGCTGCACTCTCTCGCTTTGGAGAGGTCGCAGTTCTTCTGCATCGCTTGGCAATGCGCGCCTTCCCAGTTGCCTTTGCACGAGCACTTGCGCGTGAGGGCGTTGCATTTGTAGTCGACGCCGCCGGAACCGCCGGGCGTGGGCGAACCGGTGTTGGGCGCGGTTTGCGCCGCAGTGACCAGAGCAATCAGTGCAAAAAGGATGATGCCGAGTGCGCGCATGATCGTTTGATCCCTCGGCGCACCGCCCAAGGTGCGCGCCGGAGCTGCAAACTTATGGGACCCGCATCTGACGCCCGTCTAATGACCGTCAGCGCGTCGTCCAATCATCGTCAAATCGCGGTCGGTCGGGCTAAATTTGCGCGAAAAAGCCGCTCGGCTGTATTGTCTTCGTCGATCCGCATCGCAAGATCGCCTCATGCACGACCGCATCAGTTCTCAGACGAGCAAGGAGGGCGCCGAGGCGGGCGCCGTTCTGTATTGCCTGGGCAACTTTCGTTTGTGCGCGGTTGAGGATGGCGCCGACCTTGCCCCCCGCGGCCGCAAGGCGCGGGCGCTGATCGCCTATCTTGTGCTGAACGGCGGCCCTGTCAGCCGCGAGCGCCTGGCCGGCCTCCTGTGGAGCGAGCGCGGCGAGGATCAGGCGCGCGCCAGCCTGCGCAACACGCTCTTGGAGTTGCGCGGGCTCAGTTCCAACGGGTCGGCGGTCCTGGTCGTCGAGCGCGAACACGTCTGCGCCGTGCAAGGCCGGGTCGAGACGGATCTCGCGCGCCTACTGGCATGGGCCGCCAGCGGAAATCTGGCCGCGATCGACGCGTGCCTCGGCTCATGGGACGGACGCATCTTCGGAGATCTTGATTCGATCGACGGCGGCTTTGACGACTGGCTTGCTGGCGAACGCACCCGCCAGCAGGAGAAGATGTTTGCCGCCCTTATAGTGGCCCTTGAGGCTGCGCCGGGCAGCGGCGAGGTAGAGTACGCGCGATCGATCGCCGACAAGCTGCTGCAAGTCGAGCCGACGAATGAGGCGATCGTCCGCCTGGCGATGCGAGCCGATCAAGCCGCAAAGGATGTGTCCGCCATCCGCCGGCGTTACAAGCGCCTGGAGAACCAGTTGCGCACGGAGTTCAACGCAGCGCCGTCGGCCGACACGCGGCGGCTGTACGACGAACTCGTGGCCGGCTCGAGCGCCGAGGATCACACGAACGGCCCCGCAACGACCCCTGGCAACGGGCATCTTGAGTCGGCCGCAACCGAAGAACCGACACGCGATACACCGGCCGCGCAGGCTTCGACATTCTCGGTATGGCGGTGGGTCGCTGCTGCGGTGACGGTTGCGTTCGTCGGAGCCGCTGCAATTGCCGTGACCGCTTCGTATGAATGGAGATCTGCACACACGGTCGACTTGGTCGAGCTGCGTCCGCTCTTCGTGCTCGATGGGACGTTCGAAGGTTTGGCGCAGCAGACCCACGGCACGCTCAAACGGATTCTCGTGTCGCATCAAATCTCGATCGTTGACGGCGTCACCGCATCGTCCAGCGAGCGGCTGACAAAGGCCGAGTTCGCCCTGTCGGGCTCGTTGGAAAACGAGGGAGATCAAGTCGGCGTCACGCTTTATTTGGACAACTTGCAGGACGGGCAGACGATCTGGTCGCACCGGTTTGCGCGCGCTAGCGGCCAAGGTGAAAGACTGCGCGACGAGATCAGTGCGCACACGGCATTCCTAATTGGCTGCGCTCTGCGGCAACGCCGTCTGGCGCGTGTAAAGCCGACGGTCGAAGCGTTCAAAATCTACTTGGAGACGTGCGATCCGGCCTTCGTTTGGGGTGACGAGACCGTGGTTGCGGTCGCGCAACGACTGATCGAGGTTGCGCCTGAGGACGAGTACGGTCATCGCCTCCTCGCCTTCGCGTACACGTCCATGCTCGACAATCCAAATCTGCCCGATTCGGAAGCCCGCGTTTTTCGAGATCGGGCGCGCAAAGCCGTGGCGCGCGCTTTACAACTCGATCCCACCAGTCCGTTGCCGCTTGTCGCGAACGCGTTGATGTTGCCTTTCGCTGAAAATTGGCAGGAACGCGAAACCTCTTATCTGCGCGCGCGCGCCGACTACCCGACGCTCTCGAACAACTATGTGCATCACTTGCGGGCGTCAGGCCGCTTGAAGGAAGCGTCGACGGTTCTCGAGTTGGGCTTGGCGCAGCTGCCGCTGTCGGCAAAATCAAGGACGTTTGTCGCCGTGTTGCACATGCAGCTCGGCAACCATGAAGGCGCGCGCGCTATGTTCAACGAGGCCGTCGAGCTGTGGCCAAGCATTGATGTCACGCGCTGGTACCGGTTTGTCAATTTGGCGTTCTACGGAAATACCGACGAGGCCCAAGCCATCCTGATCAGCGACCGCGATAAACTCGCCCTCACCGCCGATGACACCAAATGCTGGCAGACATTCATCGATGCGCGCCGGACAAATGGCCCCGGTACAGCGGCCGTCCGCAAGGCGTGCGCAGAGTTCGGCGATTATGTGCCTCGCATGTTGGCCACGTTGGGCGACGTGGATGGCGCCTTCGAAGCCATGAGCGCCAATCGGATGGATTGGAACGGCGCGACGATCTCGTACTTCTATCCAGAGATGAAGAACGTGCGTCACGACGTTCGGTTCATGTCGACGATCGCAGGCTCCGGCCTTGTCGGCTATTGGGCGACATCAGGGCAGTGGCCCGACTTTTGCCGCGACAAGGACCTCCCGTACTCGTGCAAGGAAGCGGCCGCCGAGGTACTCGCGCGCAAGGAGCCCCCAAGTGTCCCCGTCCCAGACTAGCGGCGACAAGCAGGATCAAAGAAAACCCATATGCACCACCCGGACCCCACCCACCGTCAGCTCGGGCAATCGCGCGAACCACGCCTGCACGCGCGCTTGTGCGACGTGGGCCGCGTGGGCGGCGCGGCTGGTGTAGACTTCGTAGAGGATGAGATGGCCGGGCTCATCGACGTCCTCGTGGAGGTAGAAGGCGAGGGTGTCTGGTTCGGCTCGCGCCGGCGCGACAAGTGGCTCGGTGATCGCGCGGAGCTCGTCCTCGCGGCCCGGCTTCGCGCGCAGTTCGGCGATGAGGGCGAAGGCACCCGCGGGAATTGCGGGGACAGTGTTGTTCGGGCGTGCGGTCACGGGTGTTTCTCCGGGCATGTCGTGCGAACGCGCTATTGCGCGAGATAGCCGCCGTCGATCACCAGTTCAGCGCCCGTGACATAGCTTGCCTCTTCGGAGGCCAGGTACAGGCAGCCGTAGGCGACTTCGTTGGCCTTACCGGCGCGCTTCATCGGTGTCGAGGCGATGACGAGCTTGTTGAGGTCGGGCGCCTGCGCTTCCGTCAGGGGCGTGTCGATGAAGCCCGGATGCACCGAGTTCACGCGGATGCCCTCGCCGACATAGCTCATCGCCGCGTTCTTCGACATGTTGCGCACCGCGCCTTTGACGGCGTGATAGGAATGCGCGCCCGCAACAGCAGAGCTGCCCCAGATCGACGAGATGTTGACGATCGATCCGGACTTCCGCCGCCGCATGACGCGGATGGCCTCGCGCATGCCCAGAAAGACGCCGGTCTGATCCACCGCGATCATCTTCAGCCACGCCTCCATGCCAAGCTCGTGCAGCGGCTCGTAGGCGATGATGCCGGCATTGTTGATCAGAATGTCCAAGCGGTCGTGCGCCTGGACGATTTTCTTGACCGCCGCCTCCCAATCGCGCTCGCTGGTGACGTCGAGCCTCATCGCTTCGACGCCGCTCGGATACGCGGCCTTGGGCGACGCGATGTCGGTGGCATAGACCGTCGCGCCTTCCTTGGCGAAGAGCGCGGTGACGGCGTACCCGATGCCGCTCGCGGCGCCTGTTACAAGCGCGATCTTTCCCTGAAGTCTCATGGCGTTCTCCTGTTCGATTGCGAGAAGCATGAGGGGCGCGGCCGGCGCCGACGAGTTAAGCGGGGTAAAAGGACGTTAGTTGCGCCGTGTGAGCGCACTACCCGAATGGGTAGTCCAGCCGCCCCGGGCGGGCGATGTGCCTGCGCTTTGCGGCAGGTATCTCTTCGACAACCTCGCGGTGGCCGTATGTCCCGCCGGGCCTGATCGCGGAGATTCAACATGTCCCTCCTTCACGTCTCTGACGCATCGACCGTTCCGGCTTCGGGACGGCACCACCGGTCGTTCCGCTTCGGGCCGTTTCTGCTGCAGCCCGAACGGCAGCTGCTCCAAAACCTTGATGGCCCGGTTCGCATCGGCGGGCGCGCGCTGGATCTACTGACACTGTTGGTCGAACGCGCCGGCGAACTGGTGAGCAAGCAGGAGCTGATGTCGCGCGCCTGGCCGGATACGTTCGTCGAAGAGGGCAACCTCAAAGTCAACATAGCCGGGCTCAGGCGGGCACTCGGCGAATCCCACGGCGTGCCGAACTTCATCGCGACCGTCGTGGGCCGGGGCTATCGCTTCATCGCGCCCGTGGAGGCGCGGCCGCCGTATCAGCGCTCGATGTAACCGCGCCGCGCCGCCACCGTCACGGCTTGTGTGCGGTCGTCGACGCCCAGCTTGGCGAAGATGCTCTTCAGGTGCGCCTTGATCGTGTCGGGCGAAAGCTTGAGCTGCGACGCGATCTCTTTGTTCGCATGACCATCAGCCACGAGGCGCAGGACCGCCACCTCGCGCTCCGTCAAAGGTTCATCCAGCGCATGCACGGCCAGCTCGTGCGCGATGTCCGGGCTCATCACACGCCGCCCCGCATGAACCGAACGAATGGCGTCGAGCAATTCCTTGCGGATGCTGTTCTTGAGCAGATAGCCCGCCGCACCCGCCCGCATTGCGCGGATCACCTGCGCATCGCCGGGATAAGTGGTGAGCACAAGAATGCGCGCGGCAGGCGCGGCGCTGCGAATTTTCTCGATCGCCTCGACCCCGCCCATGCCTTGCATCTGCATGTCCATCAGCGTGACGTCGGGCGCAAGCTTGTCGAACAAGGCGACCGCCTCGGCTCCGTCAGACGCCTCACCGGCCACCTCCATGTCGCTCTGCCGCGCCACCAGCGCCGCAACGCCTTCGCGCACGATCGGATGGTCGTCGACAATCAAGATGCGGATCATGACCAAAAGCTCAACCGGCTCTTCGCCGCCTTGTACGCGATCGCGCCCGGCACGACCAGCATCACCTCCGTGCCGCCTTCCGGCAAGCGGCGCGCCGCAAGCCAACCGCGCAATTTCTTCGCGCGCTCGCGCATGCCCGACAAGCCGAAATGGCCGTCCTTCTCTCCCTTGTCGGCGACCTCGGGCGCGATGCCCACGCCGTTGTCGGTGAAGCACAGACTGAAATTCGTGCCGTAGCCGATGTCGATCGCCACCCGCTTGGCGTTCGCATGACGCCAGATGTTGAACACCGCCTCGCTGGCGATCCGGGTGACCTCGTCCAGAATCAGCGGATCGAGCGCGCGTGGCGTGCGCGTGGTCGTGACAGCGACCTCGACGCCGGGATCGAACGCCTGCCGCTTCACGATGTTGGCGATGATCTCTTCCACGGGGGCGTCCTGCAGCGAGCGCAGATCCCGAACCCGGTCGCGCCCCTCGGCGATGACCTGGTCCGCCCGATCGATCGCCTCCTCCAGCACGGGCCGCGCCGGCGCCGCCGCCGGCAGGTCGTCCACCGCCAGCTGAAAGCGCAGCGTCAACCCTTGCACCGACTGCAGCAGCGTGTCGTGCAGCTCGCGCGCAATGCGTTCGCGCTCCTCCATCCGCTCGGCCATGCGCATACGCATGCGGTTGACGACGGCCCGCAGCCGCAGCGAATAGGCGAACCACAGCAACCCAGCGAGCGTGAGCGCGACGAACACCTTGAAGGGCCAACTCTGGAAGAACGTGGGCGGAATGTCGAACGCCAGCGTCGCGCCGTCCGTGTTCCACACGCCGTCCTCGTTCGCCGCAATCACCTGAAAGCGATACGTGCCCGGCCCCAAATTGTTGAAGACAGCCTCACGGTGCGTTCCCGCCTCTATCCAGTCGGGATTCAGACCTTCGAGCCTGTAACGAAAGCGAACGCTCTCCGGCTTTGTCAAACTTCCGGCTACATAGGTGAATGCCAACAACGACGTGCCCTCGCGGAACGTAGGTGGCGTCATGAGCGGATAGCTGACGCCGTCGGCGGTTGCCGACAAGATCGTGACAGGGGGTGGCAGCTGGTTTCGCGCCGGAGGCGCCGCGTTGAAATAGGAGACGCCGGTATTGCTGATGACCCAGGTGCGGCCGTCGAAGCCGGTCACGATGCTCGGCGTGTGCCACCCCTGCTGCGCGACGCCAGGCAGACCATCAGTCCTGTCGTAGAACTCGTATGTCGGAACATGCGAGGGATCGGCAAACAGCTGCCTTACCTCTTCGGCCTTCATCCGAACGACGCCCAGCAATCCGTTGAAAAGAAAATCGCCGTCGGTCGTCCAGCCAATGCCGGACACGCCGTAGAACGGAGCCACGCGATCCGGACCGACAGTGCGGAAACGCCCCTTGTCCAGCAGAGCGACGCCAAAAGAACCGCTGACCCACACGGCGCCGTCGCGCACGGCGATATCATCCACGCGACCGACTGTGAGGCCTTCGCTGGCCGAAAATACCCGCGTGCCCGCCGCATCGTGTCGGGAAATGCGGCTGTCGTTGTATCCAAACCAAACAGACCCCGCGGGATCCGACTCCGCGACTTCGGGCACCGGCAACCCACCAAGATCGAGCTTGTCGCTCCAGGCGCCGTCCTTCAGCTTGTAGACGCTCGACCGGAACGCGACCCAGAGCGTTCCGCTGCCGTCTTCGACCATCGTTCTGATGGCTTCGCGGGCCACGCCTTTGGGCATCGGGATCTGCGCGTCTTTGCTGTCCCGAAGACGATGCACAAAACCGTTGTTGCCGTACCAAAGCGCGCCGTCTCTGGTCGCAAGGAGAATAGTGGGTCCCGGTATAGACAAACGCGCAACCGCGCGCGCCGGTTCGTTCGGCGCCGCGCGGTAGAGCGAGACACCATCGCTAATGTAGGTCCCGTCCGGGGTCGCAGCGATGCTGTAGCCGCGGCCACCCCATCCAGGTACAGCCGTTTCGTGAATGACTCGCGCGTTGCGAAAGCGGTTAAGCCCGGCATTCGTACCGACCCAAATGTTTCCCTCCCGGTCGCACAAAATGGGACCGCTCCGGTCGGCGGTAAGACCATCGGCGCGCCGGAACACGTCTACGCCTGAAGCCAGCACACTATGGGTGGGTTGGTTCGATTGGTGTGGATTGAATCTGAAGATGCCGCCGTTCGCCGTGTCCGTTGCCCAAATGGCTCCATCCCGATCGATTGCGTAATTGGACGCCGATAGGGCGTCGCGAGGCGAGGCGGCCTTCAGCGTCCAGGTGCTCCGCGTTTCGCCGGCGGGATAGTTCGGCAGGGGGCGCAACCCGTGAAACCCGTCGGCGATCCACATTCGCCCGTCGGGCGTTTGCGTGAATGTCGCGTGTGATGTCACCGCGCCGGTCGGCTCGAATCGTCGCGCACCCGGCCGTGAAAAGTAGATGCTCCCCTCGGTGCTGAGCCACAACGTGCCGTCGCGCGCCTGGAACAGGCCGATAACCATGCCGGATGGAACGTTCCAGTCTGCACCGGCTCTGCGCCAGCGGCCACCTTCAAATCGCGAGAGACCACCGTGCGAGACCGCCCACAGCGCACCGTCATTGTCCCGACGAAGGTTGACGACCATGCCCGGCGCTATCCCGTCCTTCTCCAGGTATGTCGTGACATGCCCGTCTTTCAGATGGGAGACGCCGCCGTCGGAATAGCCGATCCATATCTCGTTCGTTGCAACGACTTTGATCGAAGTGATGTCGATCGAGAAAAGGCGTTCGCCCGGAGCCGCCTGAAGACGCTCAAAGCGAACACCGTCGAACCGGAAAAGGCCTGTGCCCGTGCCCAGCCACAAAAACCCGTCCGGCCCCTGATCCAATGCCCAAATTTCGGGCGGCGCGCCGTCCTTCGCCGTCCAGGTCGTATGATGAAACTGGCGGATGCTCCGGTCGCGGTCCTGCGCATGGATCGGGGGACACCCTAGAACCATCGCCAAACACATGATCAAGACCGACCGGAAACCTCTGGCCATAGCCCGATTACATGCGCAACCAGCGCCTTCGGGCAAGAGTGCCTTACGGCGTCACGCCCGCCGGGCCAGCACCTCAACCTGCCGATCCTCGAGCAAGGGAATGATCCGCTCGACGGCCAGTTCGCGATAGTGGGCGGAGTTTTTGTGCGCTTCGAGCGCATCGCCCCCGGCATAGCGCTCGTGGATCAACAACCCGCTTGGATCGTCGACACGGTGAAACACCTCGTAGCCGAGGCAGCCCGGTTCTTCGAGCGATCGCCGGCGTAATTCGGCGACGAGCCTGAGCACGTCGCCAAGCGTTTGCTTTCGCGCCTGCCATCGGGCCACCACGACGACGTTCTCGGACGGATTCATAGTAAGCACTCCCGGTAGCAGTTAGCCTCTCAAGAAGCTCAGCAAATCCGCGTTGAGCCGGTCTTGATGCGTGAAGGGGAGCCCGTGCGGAGCACCCGGATAGATCTTCAATTCGGCCTTGGGCAGCATGCGCGCCACGACGCGCGCCGACAGATCGATCGGGACAATCTGATCGTCGTCGCCATGGATGATCAGTGTGGGCCGATCGAATTTTTGGACGTCCTTGCGGAAATCTTCCGAGAACGCGGCGATGCAATCGTAGGTGCCCTTCAGGCCGCCCATCATGCCTTGCTGCCACCAAAGATCGATTTGGCCCTGGGAGATTTTGGCGCCGGCGCGGTTGAATCCATAGAACGGCCCACTCGCGATGCCGCGATAGAACGCCGCCCGGTCCGCGATCGTCCCCGTGCGCATCCCATCGAACACGGCGATCGGCGCGCCGTTCGGGTTGCTGTCCGACTTCAGAAGGCACGGCGTCACCGCGGAAATCAGACCAAGCCTGGCGATGTTCCGGGTGCCGTGCCGGCCGACGAAGCGCGCGACCTCGCCGCCCCCGGCCGAAAAGCCGAAAAGAGAAATCTGTCGAAGCCCCAATTTTTCGATCAGTTGCGCAAGATCGTCGGCGTAGTGATTCATGTCGTTGCCCGACCATGGCTGGCTCGAGCGGCCATGCCCACGCCGGTCGTGCGCGATCACACGGTATCCGTTGCTGGCAAGAAAGAACGCCTGAGCGTCCCAGCTGTCCGCACTCAGCGGCCAACCATGCGAAAGCACAACGGGCGGGCCATCCGCGGGACCCCAGTCCTTGAAATAGATCGTCACGTCATCGCGTGTTTTGAACGTCGTCATGATCGGTTTCCCTGTGGGCGTTGAAGCGTAAGCCGCCGCCGGCAATGCGCCGGCGACGGCAGCCGCGGATGCTCCGACGAGCACGTCCCGGCGCGATGTCGATGGCTGCGTCATGTGTTGGCCTCCACGGACATGTGAGATCTCGCCGGCGCTGAAGCGCCGCTCGTTTGAACGTCAGGCCGCCATGGCGCGGGCGCCGCGCAGTGCGGCGACCAACTCTTTCGCCAGTGGTCCCGCCGAAGCCGGATTCTGGCCGGTCATGAGGCGGCCATCGACGACGACATGAGGTTGCCAGTTGGCCGTCGACGAATATTCGGCGCCCTCGGCCTTCAACGCGTCTTCGAGTTCGTAAGGGACGTCGTCGCGCGCATAGTCGAATTCTTCTTTCTTCGAGAACGACGTGAGCTTCTTGCCGCGCACGAACGGCGTGCCGTCGCCAAGATCGACCCCCAGCAGCGCGCACGGGCCATGACAAACGGCGGACACGATCTTGCCGGTGCTCCAGGCGCGCACGATCGCGTTCTGAACGTGGGCGTTGCGCTGGATATCGACCATGGGTCCGAGGCCGCCGGGTATAAGGATGGCGTCGTAATCCGCGGCGTCCACCTCTGACAATTTGCGACTGTGATTCAGCCGGCGAAAGGCCTTGCTCTCAAGGAACGCTTTCTCGGCGGGATCTTTCTCGTCATACGCATCGTAGGGCGTCCATCCGCCGGCCAGTGACGCGAACTCAACCGCAATGCCCGCCTTGTCGAGCACGTCGAAAGGATGAGCGACCTCGGCGAAAAAGAAACCGGTCTTGCGATTGTGCGGGCCGATCACGGCGGCGTTCGTCACGATGAACAGGACATGTTGAGTCACGGTGTTCTCCTTTGGTGGATGATGATGCTTTCAGTGGTTCTGCTTGACGGCGGCAGTTGCCGTCTCGATGAAGGCAGCGACCTCATTCGGATGCGACAGCATCGCGGCGTGGCTGCTCGCCAATTCGATAGTCCGAGCGCGACTGCGAGTGGCCATCATTCGCTGAACGCTGGGTGGGATCATCCGATCCTGGGTCGTGACCATGTAGGCCGTGGGCTTCACCTTCCACGCGACCTCGCGAATCTCAGCCTGTATGGCGGCAAGTCCCCACGGCACCTGCGAGGCGGCCATGAAGCGTGTCGTCGACTGAGGAACGTCTGCCGCGAAGGCGGTCGGAAACTTCGTAGGATCTACGATGCGATAGCCGTCGCGCGGCGGCAGCACTGGTGCACGCGACTCGCCTGGTTGCGCAGCAACATGGGCCAACTTCGCCACCGACTCGCCGTTCTCGGGTGCATACGCGGCGACATAAACAAGGCTCTTCACCTTTGGATTGAGGCCGGCGTGTGTGATGACCATGCCGGCATAGGAGTGACCGACGAGGACCACCGGAAATCTCGCGGTGTCGATGACACGGGTGACCGTTGCCACGTCCCCGTCGAGAGTGGCGGTTGCGTGCTGCGTAACCAAGACTTCGTAGCCACGCTGAGATAGCAGGTCGTACACCCCCTTCCAGCCTGAGCCGTCCACGAATGCGCCGTGCACCAGCACGATCGAAGTCGCCTTTTCGTTCTCGGCCGCGCTCGCGCCGTACGAGGCCAGAACCGCCAGGGTCGTCAAGAATGTGAGGCGGATCGCGGCCCGGCTCTTGTCGATGATAAACATCTTTGCTCCGTTCATTGTGGGTTCACGTGTTCGTTCCACGACGTGCGTGACACGGCGCACACTACGCGCGCTCCCCGCTCTCCACCCGTTAAGCGCGGTCAAAAGGCGTAAGTCATCGAGTGGCGGGGAGGGCTTCGCACCTTTCACCTCGTTTAACACCGCTTAACTCGCCAGCGACCGCTCGCCGGAGCATCTGTCCGGGGCTCTCAGCTTGCGAAACGCCGGGCCGAGACATGAGTAGGGCTTCAGAATGATGAGCACCACCGAAGCGGCCGACCAGGCCACAGCAGTCAATCCCTACATGACCGGCGTCCACACGCCGATGAAGGAGGAGTTGACGATTGAGCAGCTGCCGGTCACGGGCACGATCCCCGCGGCGCTCAACGGACGCTATCTGCGCTTGGGGCCGAACCCGATGCACGCCGATCCGGCCAAGTATCACTGGTTCGCCGGCGACGGCATGCTCCACGGCTTCAAGATCGAGGACGGCCGCGCGCTCTGGTATCGCAATCGTTATGTCCGCTCCGAAGCGGTGACCGAGGCGCTGGGCGAAAAACGCACCGACGGCCCGCGCCACGTCTTCGACACGGTCAACACCAACGTCATGGGCTTCGGCGGCAAGACGTTTGGGTTCGTCGAGGCGGGCAGCACACCCGTCGAAGTCGGCGAGATGCTGGAGACCCAGCGCTACACCGACTTCGAGGGCACGCTGCGCGGCAGTTTCAGCGCGCACCCGCACGTCGACCCGGTCAGCGGCGAGATGCTCGCCATCTGCTACGACTCCAGCGACCCGGTCGCGGTGCGCTACGTGGTGGTGACGCCGCAAGGCCGCGCCCGGCGTGACATCGAGATCCCGGTCGAACACGGCCCGATGATTCATGACTGCGCCATCACGCAGCGCTTCGCCATCATCCTCGATCTGCCGGTCACCTTTTCCATGGACGCGGCGATGGCCGGATTCAATTTCCCCTATCGCTGGAACGCATCGCACGCAGCGCGCATCGGCCTGCTGCCGCGCGAGGGCGAGGCGAGCGACGTGATCTGGTGCCCGGTTGATCCCTGCTACATTTTCCACGCCGTCAACGCCTACGACACGCCGGACGGCAAGGTGATCGTCGACGTCGTCGTCCACGACAAGATGTTTTGGCGCACCCACGCCGGCCCGGACTCCCAGAAAACAAGCCTCGAACGTTGGACCATCGATCCGGCGACGCGCGCCGTTTCGCGTGCCACGATCGACCCCGCCCCGCAAGAATTCCCGCGCTGCGACCCGCGCCGCTACAGTCTGCCGTACCGCTACGCCTACACGATGGCGCTGACCGCGCCGTTCTTAGGGACAGGCCTCTACAAGCACGACCTCAAGACCGGCACGCGTCAGACACACGACTTCGGGCCGAACCGCCATCCATGCGAGTTCATGTTCGTGCCCGCGCACGCCGACGCGGCGGAGGACGAAGGCTGGCTGTTCGGTTTCGTCATCGATGCGAAGGCGAAGACGACGGACCTCGTCATCCTCGACGCGCGCAATTTCGAGGGCGCGCCGCAAGCGAGCATCCGCGTGCCCCACATCATCCCGCCGGGCTTCCATGGCAATTGGGTGCCGAAGGTTTGACGACGAACAAGGGAGACACGAAATGACCGATCACCAAAATACCGATGACACCGATCCGAACCGCCGCGGCATCCTTCGGGCCGCCGGAGCGGCGATGATAGGAGGCCTGACTGCCACCGCCGCGCTCGTCACATCGGCGCCCGCTCAAGGCGCGAGCCCGATCATAACGCCGGCGCGCAACAGCGGAGCCCTCGGCGCGCGGCTGCAAGGCGTGCAGCACTTCGGGCTCACCGTGCAGAGCATGGACCGCGCGTATGCGTTCTATACGGAAGTGCTGGGCGGCACCGAAGTCATGCGCGACGGCGACTTCCGCGGCGAGCGCATTCACAACACGCTGCTCACCGATCAGGAGATCGAGGCGCGCGTGCGCCAAGTCAACCCGCGCACGATGGGCATCCCCGACCTGCGCGGCGGCGCGCAACGCCTGGACGTGCGCTTCATTCAGTTCGACAACGTCGTGATCGAACTCCTGCAATACCGCGACGCCACGCAGCCCATGGGCCGCGGCTGGAGCTTCGCCGAACCGCGCGATCACATGAGCCCGGCCTTCCCGCGCCAGATGCACATCTGCTTCCACATTCGCGACGACGTCGACTTCAACAAGTTCATCGCCGACCTGGAAGCCGAGTCCGCGCGCCGCGGCATGACACAGGTACGCGCCAACCGCGTTGTGACGGTAGCGACGGAGCAAGAGCGGCTCGCAACGCCGCTCGAAGCGAACAGCAACAGCATCACCGAAGGCAAGTCGAACGGCTGGACGCTGATCTACTGCAAAGGTCCCGAGGGCGAACAGCTGGAGTTCGTTCAGGCGCTGGGACCGGTCAAGCGCACCTTCGACACAGCCCGCGAAGTCCGACAGCGCGCCGTCGCCCGCTGACGACAACGGAAGGAGAAGAGAATGTTCCGCACGTTGCCCGAACGAGCGATGCTGGCGCTTTTCGTCGCCACGTCGTTGATAGTCCCCGCGATGGCGAAGGACGCCGCCGGCATTCGCTATGATCAAATCCCCGCCGGCGCGTACGCCGTCGTTGCCGACATCCGCGCCAAGCCAGGCAAGGAAGACGAACTGCGCCAGGCGACGCTGCCGCTGGTGGCAAAGGTCCGCAGCGAACCGAACAACCTCCTTTATTTCCTCCACGAAGACCGTGAGGCGCCGGGCCACTTCATCTTCTACGAAATCTTCGCCACACAGGCTGATTTCGAAGCCCACAACGCCACGCCCCACGTGCAAGCCTGGTTCGCGAAACTGCCCGAGCTGGCCGACGGCAACGTCAAGGTCGTGCGCATGGAAATCCGCGGCAACAAACCCGCGCCATGAGAATATCCGGATCGCTGTCCGTCATCTCGGGGTCGTCGAGCGGCATCGGCGAAGCGACCGCGCGCCTCCTCGCGGCGAAGGGGAGCCACGTTGTCTTGCTGGCGCGCGATGCGGCCGGCCTGCACGAAGTCGAAGCCGACATCCGAAGCAAAGGGGGCAGGGCCGACGCTTACGTCATCGATCTCGCTGACGCCAAAGCCATCGCGGCGACCGCCGCCCGCATCATCGCGGAGCAGGGCAGCCCTGACATCCTGTTCAATTGCGCCGGCGCCGGCCGGTGGCTGCCGTTGCTCGAAACATCGGCGGAGGAAGCCGCCGCCATGATGGCGCTGCCGTATCTCGCAGCGTTCAACCTGACCCGCGAACTCTTGCCCTGCATGCTGGAGCGAGGCTCTGGCCAGATCGTCAACATCACATCGGTGGCCAGCCGCCTCGCGTGGCCGGGCGCCGTGGCGTACACAGCGGCGCGCGCCGCGATGGAGGGGTTCACGAACGCACTGCGCGCCGACGTCCAGCGGTCCGGTGTCTCTGTGATGCTCGCGACGTTCGGCACGGTCGAGACTCCGTATTGGAAGAACAATCCCGGCAGCCGGACGCACATGCCCAAGACGGGCGCTGCGCGGATCGTGCTGACGCGGGAACAAGTGGCCGACGCCATCGTCCGCGGCATCGAGCGGGGCCAACGCGAGATTATTCAGCCGGCGATCTTTAGGCTGCTGTTCGCGCTCAACGCTTTCTTTCCGGCGGCCGTTGCCCGTTACGTGGCGCGGCAGTGAACCGATAGAGGAGACGCAGGCATGTCCATTGTTCGCAACGTCGCCGTCGCCGCGGGCGCCGCGTTGGTCGCGGCGATAGCCTATCTCTGCTTCTGGCCCGTGCCCATTGAGCCGGTATCGTGGAAGGCGCAAACGCCGCCCGGCTACACCGGCGCGCACGCACCGAACACGCGCCTTGCGGGCCTGCGCACGATCGACACCGGAAGCGAGTTCGGTCCCGAACACATCGCCATCGGCCCCGACGGCAAACTTTACGCGGCGATGGAGAGCGGCAACCTGGTGCGCATGGATCCCGACGGCGCCAATCAAGAAGTCTTCGCGAACACCGGCGGCCGCGTTCTCGGCTTCGCCTTCGACGCCGAGGGCCGCATGATCGTTGCGGATGCGATGAAGGGCTTGCTCGCCATCGGCGCCGACCGTCAAGCGACAGTGCTGACCGATCGCGTGAGCGCCGACGACCCGATCCGCTACGCCGACGCCGTCGTCGTCGCGCCGGGTGGCACGATTTACTTCACCGACGCGTCGACGCGCTTTGCGCCGGCGGTGTGGGGCTCGACGCTCGAGGCGAGCGTCCTCGACATCCTGGAGCAATCCGCAACCGGCCGCGTCATCGCCTATGATCCGGCGACCAAGGAAACGCGCATCGTCGCGCGCGGCTTCTCCTTCGCGAACGGCATCGCATTGTCCGTCGACGGCCACACGCTGTTCGTCAACGAAACCGGCCGCTACCGCATCTGGAAGGTCGACGGCCGCGCCCGCAACGTCGACGTCCAAAGCGGCGCGCCGGAAGCGAAGGTGCTGCGGGACAATTTGCCGGGCTATCCCGACAACCTGATGCGGGGGGAGGGTGGCCGCATCTGGGTCGGCCTCTTCAAACCACGCAACCCAGCTGCGGACTCCCTTGCCGAGCGCCCGTTCTTCCGCAAGATCCTGATCCGCCTCCCGCGCGCCTTCCTGCCGCTCGGCAACTCCTACGGCCACGTCTTCGCCATCGACGAAGACGGCAACGTCACCGAAGACCTGCAGGACCCGGCCGCCGCCTATCCCGAAACGACAGGCGCCACCGAAACCGCCGACCGCCTCTACATTCACAGCCTGCACGCCCGCGGCATCGGCTGGCTGCCGAGAGGAGCAAACCAATGAACAAATCCCTCGCACTCATCGCCGCCGCCGCGCTCATCGGCGCCGTCACGCCTGCCGTCGCAGCGGAAGACATCTACGTCCTCCGCAGCATCCGCGAGCCACAAAAGCCGACCCCAAACTGGTGCGCCGCGTCGCGCACCGGGTTCGAACCCTTCGCGACCGACGCCGAACGCTTCTTCTCGTTCTGGAGTGTGCGGCAAGAACCCGCCACCGGCAAAGTCACCGACGCGAAAGTCGCGCGCGTCGCCGAGCTGCGCGGCTGCTTCGGCGCAACCAACGAACGCCCGCGCCAAAATTTCTACGCCGAAATCAAACTGGGCGAGCTGTCGTTCCAAGGCAAAGGCGAATGCCTAGCCCTCAACCTCAACTTCCCCGAACCCGGCCTCATCCCCGTCCGCTGCCAACTCACCTTGAGCGGCTTGCCCGCGCCCTACACCGGCGGCGTCCTGACGACAAACACGCTGACAAGTAAAGCCACCTTCGGCGGCGACACCGATCCCCCCGGCTACACGCAAGCGTCGATCGCTACGATCCGTCTGTGGCAATCGAAGTAGGGCACGTCGTCAATGACAAGGGCAGGGCGCCCGGTCGCACGCCAGCACGCACAAAGCCCCGCGCATCGACGAGAATTTAGGCTCAGAGTAGGTTCGCGCGTATCCTCGGCTTGATGCAGCCCGAAAATCCACTCCGACCCCATTTTTTTCACTGTTGGCAGCGCGGGCGGTTGCGCTAAATAGTCTTCGGCCGCATACACCCAAGCTAGTATTGATGTGTGGTTTCGGGCTGGAGGCGCAGTGATCAACAAAAAAATAGACCCGCAAGACAAAAGTTTAAAGACGCTGTTTCAGGATTTCTATCGAGTGCCCGATTACCAGCGGGAGTTCGTCTGGGGCGAGACGGACCCGCAAGGAGAAGGTGGTGAGGAAGTCGACCAATTTTTGAATGACATCCATATCGAATTCCAAAACGCTACGAAGGAAGACGCACCGGAATATTTCATTGGCACTATCGTCGTTTGCCGGGCAAACGATGAAGTTTTTGATCTGATCGACGGCCAGCAGCGCACCACTACCGCTTACATCACTCTCTGCGCAATTCGGGACGCGCTACAGGAGTTTCAAACCGCCGTTCCGGACGAATTGCCGGGTCAGATCGCCGCTAGCTCGACCGACTGGCGGGGTAACACAAAGCACCGCCTCAGGTTGGACCTGCAGTACGAAGATGCTGGCGATATTCTAGAACTCTACGCCACTGGCAATGCCGCACGCGCGCCCCAAGACGGCACGCGGTCGATCAGGAACCTCCATAACGCTTATTCGACGGTTCGAGAGTTTCTAAGGACCACGCTGGGTGGAGACCCGAACGAGGTGCGCCGCTTTTACGGGTACCTCACGAACAAAGTGAAGGTAATTCGAATTGAAACGCCGACTATTGCGATGGCGTTGAAGATATTCGAAACCATCAACGACCGTGGCGTTGGGCTCGATGCTATGGACCTGCTGAAAAACCTGCTCTTCATGCACGCCAGAGGTGACGAGTTCGGGAAGTTAAAGACGATCTGGAAGAACATTACGGACGCGATATACAAAGCTCGTGAAAAGCCGTTGCGCTTCCTGCGATACTATTTGCTTGCGACCCACGAACTGGATGGGAAGCTGCGCGAAGATGCGATTTACGATTGGTTCCAAAAAAACGCTGCCGCCACCGGCCATGAAAGCGAGCCACTTGTTTTTGCGAGACGCTTGTTAGAAGCCGCGCAAGCCTATGGGAACTTTGCTCGCGGTCGGAACGTGGCCGGCGATCCAGAACCCGGTATCGAGCATACCCAACTGTTGGGCGGTCGTTCTATCAAGCAGCACTTCATCTTGCTAATGGCGGGCCGAGGGCTCTCGGACACCAACTTTAGTCGTCTGGCGAGCGAGATTGAGAAGACGATGTTTGTTTGGTTGATCACGGGAACTGCAGGTAAAGAGTACGAGCGACGCATTGTCACCGCAGCCCATCGTTTGAAAAGTGTGCGCGACGAAGAATTCGACACGTTCGTTGCCGAGTACCTAGTCAGCGAACGCGTGGCGATGGCCAAGGAGTTCGAGCGAGCATTGCTTAGACTCAGTACGCGGGATACCCGCAACTTCCGGCTACGCTATTTGCTCGCCAAACTAACGCAGCACATCGACTTGGAGGCCTATGGTCCGAGCGAGTCTCGCAACCGTCTGGCGGACTACACTTCAGGAGGCAACGACATAGAACACATTCTTCCCGAAAACGGCCACGTGGATGCGATCGCCGAATTCGGCGAGCGCGGGGACGATCAGGAGATCATACAGACCTTGGGTAATCTCTTGCTCATTGAGAAGTCGATCAACCGATCAATCTCGAACGGTCGATATTCCGGAAAGATAGAGGCCTATGCGCTCTCGAAATTCCTGCTCACGAAGTGCCAGGCAGATTCCGAAGCTCAAGAGGTGGGCTCAGCTGATAGAATCACCAGAACTGTCCAGGCACTCAAATGTTGGCCGGTTTGGAATGCAAAAACGGTTGAGGAGCGACAGGTCTTCCTGACGCATCTCGCGCAGAACGTGTGGGGAGTTCCCACGTCTTAAGACCGGCGGGGACATGGTCTCTATTCGTTGTCCGTGTCGCGGCGCGGTCGTGGCGGCCGGAAATAGGTATCATGTCCCCTAGTTCACTTCGAGGACGCGTCCCGAGCGACGCAAAAGCAGCTGCCGCATTCAACAACTATGATCGGGCTGTTGAAGCAGTGCTCACATTCACAACCTATCGAACGAACAGATCGCAGACGTACTACGCCCTGTACGATGCAGTGCAGGCAGCGTTCATAGAATTCGCCGAGGTATTGGGGAGAAAGCTCAGTCCGGAAGAGGTCGCGGCCTACAAGAACCGCCATGTTCGCGCCTTAGATGGACTCGGTTCTCTCTTCGCTCTGTTTTCGGGCAAGCGCGAGAAGAATGATATTTTAGCAAGGCGAGATGTCTATGTCCGTCTCGGCGTTCCCAACAGCGTATTTTTCCGATGATCGTGTGAAATACGGCGACAGGTAATGGTGTCCATCGCCAGCCTTCATGGGGACACCATAACCTGTCGCCGTATATTTGCGTATATTTGTTATATTTGTATATTTGCTCGAAGTTCAGGAGCTAGGCGTCGGTCTTCTTGATCAAGCGGATCATCTCACCGTCGTGCTGAGCAAGTTGCACGCTTGTTTTTCCTTCCGCGAAGGCCCGCTCGAAGCTCTTGCCTGTAGCGAGAGCATCGTAAAATCCACGCGAGAAAGCGATAGCGGCCTGATCCGAAATCGCTTCGTCCATGCCAATCGTTATGGGCGAAATAGCCGTCGTGATCGACTTGATGGACTCGCAAGCATTCAAAATTACGCACTTGATAGAGGGATACTGCGCGATCAGTTGCGCCAGCGAAGTGAGCGATACTTCCGCGTAATTGTCACCTTCTCCATGAAAAATAAGGTTCTCGGCGTTTGCATGACCCGAGAAATGCACGACGTCGAACTCTCCCTTCAACAGCGTGCTTCGCAAGTCATCCACTTGTGCGGCGGGCAAATCAGTTAAAGTGATCTGGCCAGAGTGGCCAGTCTTTCCTATTGCCTCTTTGATCGTGCGTTGCTCAACGTGCAGCCGCAGCAGAAGATCCGAATCAGGATTCGAAAGAACGAATAGAACTCTGAGTCCATTCAGCATCTCTCCGAGGTTGCCAACGAGACCACCCGTCGCCGTTATTTCCTTCCTAGCTTCTTCATCGAGCATCTTCCATTCGCTTCGAAGCCGCTGAAGAAACTCGCCTAGGTCCAACGCGCTAGACGCGGTTCCCGCCTCTCTAGTCACTTCCCCCAACCGTAGAGCTTCAGCGCGTAGGGACGCCGAAAGCGTGGGATTCATGGTCTCAACAACAGATGCCATCTTCAGGCACAGTTGCACCAAAGCATGATTGGCGTCTCCACGGTCAAATGGCAGGCGCGATGCCAGGCCCGGATAGCCCCCAACGCTCTCTAGCGCTTTCTCTGCTGTCTTTTTTCCTGTGTCCGAAAAGTCTGTGAGATCCTCTATAAAGGGCTTCTCGTCCGGTCCAATCGCAAGTTCTTTCGCCATTCGCCCAATCGTGGCCCGTGGAATTGCTGGGCAGACACAAATTTGAGAGCCGCATTGCATACAAAGACCGGGATATCGTTTTAGAAATTCTTGATCGAATGAAAACGTTCTGTCGTCTTGAACCTCTCGCATTTCGTGTTCGTTGGCCATACCCATCAGATACGAAAAAATGTCGGCGGCCTCGCCCAGGAAGAACTTGGGATGCACCTCCGCTACTCGAATGGCTTCTGCAAACTCACCGAGTTCTTCCATTAGGCCGAGACTGCTTCTTCCGGAATCGTTTATATTGCGCGGGTAGATCGCCGCGAACATCCTCTGCCAATCGCCCAAAGTAGCGGGCCTGGAGGACCAGTTTTGGCGAAATAACTCCATCACATCGGCGTGGTTGAGCGTTTTCGCGGTGCCCTTGACCTGTTTACAAATCGTCTCCTGATGCGGCCGTTGCCTGCAATAAGGGCATACGTTCGGAAATTTCCGGAATACGAGAGCCTCCACGCTCCGAACTCGAAGTTTGGCAAGCAGAGGAAAATACCAGCCCAGCGCCTTGCAGAGCGCGTCGGTGAGGTCAAAGGTCTCGCGCTTCTTCTTGCGATCATAAATGGTAAGCATGCCGCAAACTTCGACGAAGTGAGCGAAGGTAGCTTCCTTCGATCGCACAGAATTGCGATCTCCGTAAATGAAAGCCGTCATGCGATATAGGTCGTCCAGTCGCAAATGGTCCATCAAGTGCGTGCCTACATTGCCTAGTTGAAGTGGCTATAGGCCGATCACTTTATTAGATCAACAATGGTCGCTGCTATGGCGACCGGAATGCGAGCCAGCCGGGGGTTATCGTCGCTGACTTCGTCAAATCAACGAAATAGGAATAGTGCAAAGAGGGTGACTGAGACGTCACCTAAAGATACTGATAGTTTGGCGGCATTGCCATTCATCAACATCTAGGACGGTAGCAGTCCCATGGTCCAGCCCCGAGACGACGAAAAGACCGCCGCCGCCACGGGTGGTGTTGAAGTCCGAGTGGGAAGTGTCGCTGCGCTCAAAGCTAGCTATCAAGCAAACGTGGACAACGCGCAGAAGCTGAGCCGCTTAGTGGCAGAGCAACTAGAACACCTACTCGAGCCACAAGGAGTAACTCTCGCCGCCCCGATCGAATGTCGAGTTAAGAGCTGGACGTCCACTGAAGACAAGGTGGTCCGCAAAGCGCTTGATTTGAACTCAATACTCGCGTTGGAGGACTTTGTAGGTGTGCGAGCGATGCTACTGTTCCGGCAGCACCTGCGAGTTGCGGATGAGATTCTTAAAGCTAATTTCGACGTGGTCAGTAGCGAGGATGTCAGTGCCAGGTTGTCTGAGACGCAGTTCGGTTACCAATCACTTCACTACGTAGTGCGGTTACGGGAGGGTTGGCTCACTGTCCCAACTATGGCTGCGTTTGCAGAGTTTCGCATAGAGGTTCAAATACGCACGCTGGCGCAGCATGTCTGGGCTGCAGCTTCACACAAGCTTCAGTACAAGCATGAGGAAAGTGTGCCACCGCCACTCCGGCGATCTCTGCATCGGGTGTCCGCCTTGCTCGAAACGGTGGACCTTGAACTTGAGCGAGTCTTTGAACAAAGAAGGGAATACCAAGAAAAGGACCCCTCGACCCGCGACCCACGGGAGCGCCTAAACGTCGACTTGGTTCGCGCGACTATGCTCGAGTTGTTGCCCGCTGCGAACAAGGCTGATGACGAGGATTATGCTGACCTCCTGCCCGATCTCTTTCATTTCAAGGTGGAAACGGTGGCAGACCTGCGAAAACTGCTGGAAGAGAACAAGGCCGCGATTCTGCAGACAGAGGACGAGGGGTTGAAGCAAGCACTTGCGCTCCGGAACAGCACGCCCGATAGCCGCAAAAGGTACGAATCTGGCGTATTTTTTACACACGCGGGGCTCGTGCGCGTGGCTCTGAGGACGCAGTTCGGTACTGATGCAGTTACCGAGTGGCTCATACAGAGGATGGAGACGCCGTCCGGATAAGAACAGAGGTGGAATAAGGGGGGAGTTAGGAAGCATGATACCTATTCCCGCTCCCGCTTCGGGCGGTCCAAGCGGGAGGGAAGATGTGCACGCCCATTAGCCCGTCCGCCGCCGTGCGCTACCGTGCACACGGTCAACCGGCGAACCTCTCGGCGCGCGCAAGGAGCTTGCGCCGAGGCAACAGGCCTCCGATGTTCGCATCATCCGAACGGCCATAGGGATCGCAATGCTGACGATGTGGAACGCCAATGTGGCGTAAGGCGCGCGAGCTGGCGCAGATGGCGCCCCCCGACCGCAACCGCTGGGTCGATTTCCTGCGCGCGGTCTCGATCTTGGCGGTGGTGTGCGGCCACTGGCTGATGGCCGGGGTCTATGTCGATGCGGCGGGCGAGCTGCAACGCGGCGACCTGCTCAGCGTTTCGCAATCGGCGGCCTGGCTGACCTGGATCTTTCAGGTGATGCCGGTCTTCTTCCTCGTCGGCGGCTATTCGAACGGGGTCAGCTGGGACGCGACGCTGCGCAAGGCTGAGCCCGGACAGATCGGCAAGTACCGCGACTGGTTTGCGAGCCGGGTGCAGCGCCTCATCACCCCGATCTTTCCGCTGCTGATGCTGTGGGCGGTTCTCGCGGTGATACTGACGCAGGTCGGCCTGCCGCGCGAACAGATCCGCATGGCGACCGAAGCCGCGCTGATCCCGGTCTGGTTCCTGGCGGTCTATCTGCTGGTGACCGGCTGCACCCCGCTGACCTACTGGGCGTGGAAGCGTTTCGGCTGGATCAGCTTCGCGTGGTTCATCCCGGCGGCAATCCTGACCGACTGGCTGACCTTCTCGGCACAAGTGCCCTACGTCAATTTCACCAACTTCCTGTGGGTGTTCTTGGGGATCCATCAGCTCGGCTTTGCATGGCGCGACGGCAAGTTCGAAAACCGGCTGTTCGCGCTCGGCTGGTTCGTGGTCGGGCTTGGCCTGCTGATTTCGATCACGGTCTACAGCTTCTACCCGGTGGCGATGGTGGCCGCGCCGGGGGAGTTGTCCAACTCGCTGCCGCCGACGCTGGCGCTGTTTGCGTTGGGGTTAGCGCAGGTCGGTCTGGTGCTCGCGCTCGAGCCTTTGGGCCGCAGGATGCTCGACAATCTCAACATCTGGACCGCGACGGTGCTGATGAACGGGATGATCATGACCGTCTATCTGTGGCACCTCACCGCCTTCGTGCTGGTGATGACGGTGTGCTGGGTCCTGCTCGGCGGGTTGGGCTTGGATCAGGTCCCCGGATCGCCGGCGTGGTGGGCCTCGCGCCCGCTGTGGTTCGCGATCTACATCGCAGCACTGCTGCCGATGATCGCGGTGTTCGCGCGGCACGAGCGAAGCTTCGGCCCGATCAGGGGCGGACGCACAGTGCCCAAGGCGCGGGTGGTGGCCGGCGTGGCTCTGATCTGCGTGGGCCTGGCGGCGACCGCAGGGGTGACGATAACAAGCCCCGACAACACTTTGGGCATTCGCCTGCCGGTGGTCGCGGCGCCCTTTGTGGGCGCGGCATTGCTGGGGTTCGGCCCTATCTACAACATGATCGTGCGCTGGCGGAAAAAGCGCGATCGAGGCACTTGAGCTAGAAGTCGGCGTCCCAAACCTATAACCCTACGCCCGCACTTCAGGGGGATAGTCGCAGTGGCGAAGGTGAAGCCGACCAGCAATCCGAAGCTCAAGCTTCACGGGTTCAACAATCTGACCAAGTCGCTGTCGTTCAACATCTACGACATCTGCTACGCGCGCACGAAGAAGGAGAACGGCGAGTACATCGAGTACGTCGACGAGGTCTACAACGCCAAGCGCCTGACCGCGATCCTGACCGAAGTTGCCGACATCATCGGCGCGCACATCCTGAACGTGGCCAAACAGGATTACGATCCTCAAGGAGCCAGCGTCACCATGCTGATCTCCGAGGGCCACCACGACGGCCTCACCACGCCGAAGAAGGCGTCCGTCGTCGGCCATTTGGACAAGAGCCACATCACCGTGCACACCTATCCCGAGACGCACCCGGACGCCGGCATCAGCACCTTCCGCGCCGACATCGACGTGTCCACCTGCGGCCGGATCTCGCCGCTCAAGGCGCTGAACTTTCTCATCGAAAGCTTCGAGTCCGACATCGTGGTGATGGACTATCGCGTGCGCGGCTTCACGCGCAACGTGCGCGGCATGAAGCACTTCATCGACCACTCGATCGACTCGATCCAAAATTTCATCTCGCCCGGCATCCAGGACCGCTACGACATGGTCGACGTGAACGTCTACCAAGAGAGCATCTTCCACACGAAAATGCGGCTGAAAGAACTGGACCTCGACACGTATCTCTTCGGCGCCGGCGAGGCGGACCTGACGGCCCGCGAAGCCAAACTCATCCGCGGCCGCGTCAATCACGAAATCAGCGAAATCTTCTACGGCCGCAACATTCAGCGCGGCGCATAGAGGAGCGTTCCCATGCGCCCCACCATCACCGCCTTCGAAAGCTCCCCCGATCGCGGCCGCGGCCTCGCGCGCGACATGCGCGTGCGCTGGGCGCTGGAAGAAGTGGGCCAGCCCTACGACGTACGTCTTGTGTCGTTCAAAGCGATGAAGGAGCCCGCGCATCTGCGGCTCAATCCGTTCGGCCAAATCCCGACCTATGAGGAAGGCGATCTCGCCCTCTTCGAGACGGGCTCGATCGTGCTCCACATCGCGGAGCGCCACGCAGGCCTGCTGCCGGCCGACGCGAACGCCCGCGCCCGCGCGATCACCTGGATGTTCGCCGCCGTGAGCACGGTCGAACCGCCGATCGTCGAACGCAGCGCCGCCATCCTCATGGAACGCGACAAGCCTTGGTACGCGGAACGCCTGACGATGCTCGACGACCGCGTGCGAGCGAGGCTAAGCCAACTGTCCAACCACAACATCGGGCGCGCCGACTGGCTCGACGGCGCCTTCAGCGCCGCCGACATCATGATGGTCCACGCCGTGCGCCGGTTGGAAGGCTCAGGCCTGCTGGAAGAACACCCCAACATCACCGCCTACCTCACCCGCACCGCAACCCGCCCCGCCTACCAACGCGCCTTCGCCGCTCAACTGGCGGTCTTCACCGGCAAGCAGGCGAGCGGCGGATAAACTAACGCGCGAGCGCCTTCAGGTCGTCGAACACGGTCTCGATCGAGTTGACCTCCCGCGCGCCTTTCAGCGCGCCGCTTCGGCAGACGATCTTGTGCAGGCTCGCAAGAGCCCCGCTTTTCGGCAGCGGATGCTCGATGTTGGGCGTGATGACGTCGATCGCTTTGACATCCCGGTCGAGCATCAGCATGGCGAACGTCGTGTACGTCTTGGCCTTGCAGTTGAACCTGGTATCCGAAAGCGCGAATGACCAATCGCCGGCCTCGTACTTGACCGGCGTCAACGCGTATTGAGCCCATCGCACGGATTTGGTGCCGGGCGTTGCACCCGCCTTGATCGACTTCGCGTTATAGCCCCACGCGCCGTCGCCCGATTTGACGAGCAGCCAACGCTCCCAAGGCTCAGCCGCCTGCGCGACCGACGCCATGATGAGAGCGGCAAGACAAAAGGGCAGGGACTTCCACATCGGGATCACCATCAAATCAACTCTGGATACACCGGCCGGTATGCCCGTGCGCGGATGAAGGCGCCGATGTCCTTCGGTCGCGCCACGCGCGCGAGGCCTTTGTCGAAGATGTGGGCGGCGACGCGTTCGGCGACGTGCAGCGAGGCGTCGAGGATGTTGCTGATCGGCGGATAGATGAGGCCGTTCGCGAGGTTCGCCTCGGTCACCTGCTCGGCCACCGCCTTCGCGGCCACGATGAACATCTCGTCGGTGACGCGCGTCGCCTCCGTGGCCAGCACCGCCATGCCCATCGCCGGGAAGATATAGACGTTGTTGCCTTGACCCGGCGTGAAGACCTGGCCGTCGTGCTCCACATGCGGAAAGGGGCTGCCGCTCGCGAAGATCGCGCGGCCTTTCGACCAGCGATACGCCTCCGCCGCCGTGCATTCCGAGTGCGAGGTCGGGTTGGAGTAGGGGAAGATGATCGGCCGCGCGTTGATCTCGGCCATCGCCTCGATGACGGCTTGCGTGAACAGCTTCGCCACCGTGCTCACGCCGATGATGGCGGTCGGCTTCAACGCCCTCACCGCCTCGACGAAATGCGCGACCGGCGCGTGATCGATCGCGAACGGCCGTTGAAATTCGGCAAGGTCATTGCGCGATTTGACCAGCAGCCCGTTCACGTCAAACAGCGCCGTGCGCGCCCGCGCGGCTGCGACATCCATCCCCTCCATAGCCATCGCCTGCGCGATCAGGCCCGCGATGCCGGTCGCCGCCGATCCGCCGCCAAGGAAGAGGAACCGCTGCTGGGTCAAGCTGCCCTTCGAAATCCGCAACGCCGCGAGAATGCCCGCGAGCGCCACGCCGGCCGTACCCTGAACGTCGTCGTTGAAGGTACAAATCTTGTCGCGATAACGCTCCAGAATGGGGATCGCGTTGATGTTCGCGAAATCCTCCCACTGAATGCAGCACTGCGGATGCAACGCCTGAACCGCCGCCACGAACTCGTCGACAAAGGCCGTGTAGTCCGCCCCACGCACACGCTCTTGCCGCAGACCCAGATAGAGCGGATCGTCGAGCAGCGCCTTGTTGTTGGTGCCGACGTCGAGCACGACCGGCAAGCAGTGCCGCGGCGGCACGCCGGCGCACGCCGTGTAAAGCGCGAGCTTCCCGATCGGAATGCCCATGCCGCCCGCGCCCAAATCGCCAAGCCCCAAGATGCGCTCGCCATCGGTCACGACGATGAAGCGCACATCCTTCTCCGGCCAATTCGCGAGCAACTCTTTCAACCGCCCGCGCGCGCTGTACGGCAAATAGATGCCGCGCGACTCACGAAAAATATGCGCAAACTTCTGACACGCCTCGCCGACCGTCGGCGTATAGACCAGCGGCATGTACCGCGCCGGATCCGACATCAACACCGCATAGAACAGCGTCTCGTTTCGCCCCTGCAAATCCGACAGCACGAGATACTTCTGCAGATCATCGCCGAGCGCCGCAATCTCCTCATGCCGCCGCGCCACCTGCAGCGCCATGGTCGACACCATCGGCGGCAACAACCCCTCAAGCCCAAGCGCGCGCCGCTCGGTCTGCGTGAACGCGGTGCCCTTGTTCAGGCGCGGATCCCGAAGCAGCATATACCCGGTCACCCGCTCGCCGGTCGTTTTGGTCATGAAGCTCTCCTGATGCTGCGTCTTAGCACACGAGCATCCGATCGCTACACCACCCGCTTCCGCGGGCTAACCCCCGTCCACCGCCGGAACGCGCGCGAAAACGTACTGGGGTCGGAGAAGCCGACGAGATAGGCCGTCTCGTTCACCGACACCTTTTTCCCGTCGAGATAGTGCAGCGCCATCTTGTGGCGCAGTTCGTCGAGCAGCTCAGCGAACGTCGTGCCTTCGGCCTTCAGCTTGCGATAGAGCGTCTTGCGGCTCTGGCCCATCTTTTCAGCGATGCGTTCGATGTTGGGCTCGCCCGTGTGCAGGATGGGAATAAGCAGGCTCTCGACCCGCCCGCGCGTCGTCTTCGCCGTCTCGAGCTTTTCGAGCAGCGCCTTCGCATGCTCGCTGAGAACGCCGAACGCATAGCCCGTCGTGCGCGCCACCTTGCGCATCGTCCAATCGTCATCGATCAACAGCGCGTTGCGCTCGGCGTTGAAGGTGATCGGCACACGGAAGATGCGATCGTACTCGGCCCGGTACGCGGGTTCGGCATGCGTGACCTGCACGGCCTGCACGAACGGCTTGTCGTCCGTGCCGAACAGGCGAGAGTGACACGCGATCCGCGCAAAGGTGCTCTCGGTCAACTCGGGAAAGTTGTTCGGATCGTGCCGCGTATCGATGAGCCAAAATGCGTTACCCTCGCGCACGACCTTCAGGCGGTCTTGCGCGCCGGTGTCCACTTCGACGACAAGCCGCCCATAGCGGTTGAGCTGGACAAGCGCGTGCGCCATCGTCTTCGACGCGTCCGCGATGAGGCCCACGACCGAGACCTCGCCCAGGTTCGAGGTCTCGCCGAAATGCAGCGCCAGAGCCGGGTCGCCCGACAACTCGGCGCCCGCGCGCATCAACGCGATATAGTTGGCGAACGGCATGCGGTTGTCCGCGTCGGCAAGATCGCCCGCCGCGACCCCTGCGCGCGCCAGCAGCGTCGAGCGATCCGCCCCGCGCGCGACGGCGACATCGAGTAACGCCTGCGCATAGCCCGCGCCGACCGTCGGCCCTGGCGCCTTCGCCTTCCTCATGGGACCAGAAGCCAAGTTTTCGCCCCCTGCGGCAATGTCCATCGCCGATCGTAGCTAGCATTTTGACCGCGATAAGGCGCGCGCGAGAAGAGGGTGGCTCGGTTCACATGACGACGGCTGATGTCATCGGCGGGACGGCCGGCCCGACCACCGCCGCACGCGTGGCCAACAGCCTGCTGAAGGGCACGGGCGTGCTCTGGTTCGCGGTCGCAGCCATAGGCCAAATCGCCTTCGCGGCGCACGTCGCGCTCCTCCACGGCGGCAACGCCATGGCCGGCAACGTGGAAGCGATCAACAAGCGTCTGATCAACGGCATCATCGACGGCGACCCGCTGGGCAACTTCGTGCTCGCGTTGCATCTCGGCTTTGCGTTCGTGATCACGCTGAGCGGGATCTTGCAGCTCACGCCGCAAGTTCGCGACCGCTGGCCCACGTTCCACCACTGGAACGGCCGCATCTATCTTCTGGCCGCGATCGTCATGGCGTTCGGCGGACTGCACATCGTGTGGACGCGCGGCACGCTGGGCACCTTCGCGAACTACCTCGGCATCTCGATCAATGCGCTCCTCATCCTCACGTTCGCCTTCCACGCCGTGAGGAACGCGATCGCGCGCGACATCGACACCCACCGCCGCTGGGCGCTGCGCCTGTTCCTGGCGGTGAGCGGCGTTTGGTTCATCCGCATCGGCTACATGTCGTGGCTGATCGTGAACCAAGCGCCGGTGGGCATGCAGAAAAACCTCGACGGACCGTTCGACACCTTCATCGCCTTCGCAAGCTACCTAATCCCGCTGGCCGTGCTCGAACTCTACCTCCGCGCCCAAGACGCGCGCACCACCGCGCCAAAGCTCGCCATGGCCGCCGTCATGCTGGCCGCCACCGCGATAACCGCCCTCGGCGCCTTCGGCACCGTCACCATCATGTGGCGCAGAGAATTCTTGTTGGGCTGAAACCGCGGCTCAGGGCGTCGCGCTCACCACGGTGACGCTCTCCCACTTGCCCGCCAGCACCGCGACCATCACGCCGGCGGTGTCGTTGATGGCGTCGGCAAGCTCCGCGCGAATGGTGCCTTCGCGAATGCGGCTCGTCCAAAGCTCCGGCTTGTTGCGCAGCTGCCCGAACCAATACGACAGCGCCTTCGTCGCGCGCGTGTAATCGGCGACCGCGAAGTCGACGATCAGTGGGTCGCGATCCCGCGCCCTGGCGCCTTCCGACGGCCAGGTGATGAGGAACGGACCGCCCAACGCAGCGACGTCGGCCCGCGTCGCAATCTGACGCGCCAGCCTGTGATCGTACCAACCGATCAGCCGCGGACAGTCACGCGTCGCAAACGCCGCTTCGATCTGGATGCGCGAAGGCTCCGCCACCAGCGGCCAGTACGTCACCAGCGCCGCCGTTTGCGCCGCTTCCTCCGCACTCACGAAATCCAACGACGCCAACATGATCCGGCAAAACTGAGTCTGGACGTCCTTCTCCTGCGCAGTCACCGCCGACTTCGGCATGATGACGAACCCGAACGCCTTACGCGCATCGACTGTCGTCGACCCGCGCTGGAAATAACTCAGCACCTTCTCCGCCCCGACCATGCCGGCACTTGGCGCACCACCGACCAGCGCGGTGCCGAAGGTGCGCCGCGGCGGCGGCGGCACCGGCACAGGCAGCGGAACCGGTGTCGGCGCGGTGGTGGCCGGCATAGCGCACGGCGTCCCCGTATTGCTGCTGTTCGGCGCACACGTCGTGACGGACATGGAGGGCATAAACACCGGCGGCGGTGTTGCCGGTGGCGGCGCTGTGTTGACTGCTTGTGCGAACGCCGCCGACGGCATCGCAATGGCGATCACAAGCATGCTGAAACGTCCGACGAAGTTCACGTTCGCAATCCTGCCCGCAGAGAATCACCGTAAGGATGATGCCGCGCACACCAAGCCTCAGTCAAAACCGCGCGATCTATGATTCGCAACCCCCGATTGGCGGTTGAGTTGAATGGCCCGCGATGATGAACTAGGCAAACCGGCGAACAGGGAACGGCACGCGTCACCATGGCTGCGCTCCAAGTCATCAAAGACCTGACGACGCAGCTGTCGATGGCCAGCAATGGCGAGGATATCGGCCATGCGCTGATGGCGGTCGCACGCCGCTTCGGCATGACGACGGTGCTGATCGTCGACATGACCAAGCTCTTCAACCGCATCGGCCCGGCGATTGTGTTCTCGTCCACCGACCGCGCCGGGCTGGAGGTCTTCGACGCCGCGCGGCCCTTCGCCAACCACCCGTTCATGGCCCACGCGCGCCTGAGCGACAAGCTCGCCGTCATGTCGCTGGTGCGCGAGGAAAGCGTCGCCGACGGCGATGAAGGCTGGTGGCAGGGCCTCCCTGCGCACATGCGCCACACCGACGGCCTGATCGTGCCGGTGCATGTCGACGGCGCCCTTGCGTGGTACGGCGCGTTCTCAGGCCGCGAACCCGATCTGAGCCAGCGTGCGCAATCGCTGGTCAGCGCCGCCGTCTACGCCGGCCACGCGCTGTTCTTGCAGCTGATGGACGCAAAGGCCCCGCGCAGTCCGCTCACCGCCCGCGAGTCCGAATGCCTGCGCTGGGTCGCCGACGGCAAGACCGACGGCGAGGCCGGCAAGATTTTGGGCATCAGCCCGCGCACCGTGCGCTTTCACATCAACAACGCGAAAGACAAGCTGGGCGTCGCCACGCGTATCCAAGCGGTCGCAAAACGCATGAGCGGCGCGGCCTAAGACCCTTGCCGCTGTTCGAGAACGGCCGCGACCTTCGCCAACAAATCCGTCCGGTGAAAGGGCTTCGACACGCACTCGTTCGCGCCCAACGCGCGCGCCTTCTCCAGTAAATCGCTGGGCCCCGTCGCGCCGCCACCGCCCGACATGGCGATAATCGCGCCGTCATATCCGGCCCGCCGCAGATCGCGGATGAGGTCGGTCCCCATCTTGTCCGGCATCACGATATCGGTGAGCACGAGATCGGGCTTCATGGTCTGCATCGTCTCAACCGCGGTCCGCGCATCACCCTCGCGCGCTTCGTGCCCCGCAGTCTCCAAGATCCTGCACGTCGTGGTGCGAACCTGTTCGTTGTCGTCGACGACGAGTATCTTGGCCATGGGTACTCCTCGTTAGCAAAAGGACGCAGGCTTGGACGAGACTCGCCTCAAGCCTCCCACGTCGGCTGACGCTTGTCGATAAATGCGCTGATGCCTTCCTCAGCATCGGACTCCATCAGGTTTCGCGTCATCACTTCACTGGCGTAATCATAGGCGGACGATAGCCCCAATTCGAGCTGCCGGTAGAACGCCTCTTTGCCGATTGCAACGACAGAACGCGACTTGGCGGCAATCAGTTGCGCAACCTGTAGCGTCTCGGCGCGCAAGGCGTCCGCCGCCACAACGCGGTTGATAAGCCCGATCTCCCGTGCACGCGCGGCGGAGATCATCTCCCCGGTCAGCAACATCTCCATCGCCTCCTTGCGCGAGACATTGCGCGACAGAGCCACCATCGGCGTCGAGCAGAAGAGCCCGATACTCACCCCCGGCGTCGCGAACTTGGCGCCGTCGGCGGCGACGGCGAGATCGCAACTCGCCACCAATTGACACCCGGCGGCGGTCGCGATGCCGTGCACCTGCGCAATCACCGGCTTCGGCAACCGCACGATCGTCTGCATCAGTCGCGCGCATTGCTTCATAAGCCGCTCGAAGTAATGCCGCCCGCGATCGCCGTCCTTCCAATGCGGCGTGATTTCCTTCAAGTCGTGTCCGGCCGAGAACGCGGGCCCATTCGCCGCGATGACGACGACGCGCACCGTCGGATCGTGACCCGCCGTATCGAGCGCCGCCTGCAACGCCGCCATCAACCCTTCCGACAAGGCATTGCGCGCCTGCGGCCGGTTGAGGGTCAGCGTCAGCACCGCTTCATCGCGCGAAGTCAAAACGAGGGCGTCGTCGGTCGGCTTGTCGGGCATCGTGTGAATCCCTGTCGCTCGCCCGAGTTTAGCGGATGCTGCCGCCGCCGCTAATGGCTTTCGAGCGGCACCGACCCAGGTTTCGGCGACCGCGCAAACGGAACCAAAACCAGCGCACACACGAACAGCCCCGCCATCAGCATGAACACGTCGGCAAACGCCAAGGTCAGCGCCTCACGGATCACGACCCGCGCCATCTGCGACTGCGCCATTAATTGCGCGAGCGCCTCATCGGTGACGCCGCTGCGCGCAATCATGGCCGTGATCTGCGACAGGGCACTTTCCGCCGCCGCCGGATCGCCCGCCATCGACTCGCTGAGCCGCAGCAAATGAACGCGCGTAAAATCTTGCAACCAGGTATTGACCAGCGCAATGCCGACCGCACCGCCCAGATTGCGGCACAGATTGAACAACCCGCTCGCCGACTTCAGCTCCGACTGCGGCACGCTGGACAGCGACAACCCGACCGCCGGCACGATGCAAAGCAAAATCGCAAACCCGCGCATCGCCTGCGGAATGAACAACTCGTCGAAGCCCCACGTCGACGACACGCCCGACAGCAGCCAAAGCCCCAGCGCGAAAAAGCTGAACCCGACGCCGATCACATATCGCTGATCGATCAGCGTCGAGAGCCGCGCCGCGAGCGGCGCGCCGAAGAACATGAAGCACCCGGTGACGAAGACCGTGGTGCCGATATCGAGACTGGAATAATCGCGCACACGACCCAGGAAGACCGGAACCAAATAGGTCGCGCCGTAGAGCCCGAACCCGATCACGAAATTCAAAAGACACGCGAGCGCAAACGTCGGCCGCCGGAACGGCGACAGCTGCACGATGGGCGAGGTCGAAAAATATGACCGCTCGAAGAACACGATCGCGCCGACGAACGACAACCATGCCGCGCCTGCGACGGCGGTGTCGGTGAACCACTCGTGCCGCGGCCCTTCCTCCAACATGTACTGAAGCGCGCCGAGAAATACGGCGAGTCCCGCCAAATGTAGCCAATCGATCCGGCGCAACATCGAAGGCTTCGCATCGTCGATCTTGCCGAGCCGCAGCACCAGCACCGTGATGAAGATGCCCGGGATCACGTTCATGAAGAACAGCCACTGCCACCCGACGGAGTCGGTGATCCACCCGCCGACGCTCGGCCCCAACGTCGGCGCCAGCGTCGACACCATCCCGAGGATCGCCGGGATCATCGCCTGACGCGGCCCGGAGAAAATCGCAAACCCCGTCGCAAACACGGTCGGGATCATCGCGCCGCCGACGAACCCCTGGATCGCGCGGAAGAAAATCATCGAGTTGATGTCCCACGCGAACCCGCACGCGAGACTGGCCAGCGTGAACAACCCCGCCGACAACGCAAACAACCACCGCGTCGACAATGCCTGCGACAAGAACCCCGACAGCGGGATCATCACGATCTCCGCCATCAGATATGCCGTCTGCACCCAAGCGATCTCATCGGGCCCCGCCGACAACCCCGCCTGAATCGAATTCAAAGACCCCGCGACGATCTGAATGTCGAGCAGCGCCATGAACTGCCCGAACGCCATCACCCCGAAGAGCAAAAGCTTATGCCCCTCGCTGATCCGCGCGTGCGGCGGGAGGGGCAGGGGGGCTGCATCTGCGCCGATATCTGCGACGGACATGGGGTCTTGCCTTCAGATCGAAGGTCATTATATGATGATCATCATATAAAAAGCCAGGGGCGATCCCTCCGATGCGTTACGGCGAAGGTCACAGCGAGAAAACCAAGAACCGCGTGGTGAAGATCGCCGCCGCCCAAATGCGCAAGCGCGGCCCCGACAACGTCGGCGTCGCCGACGTCATGAGCCGCGCAGGGCTGACGCATGGCGGCTTCTACGCGCATTTTGAGTCGAAGGACGACCTCATCGCCGCCGCCATCGGCCGCATGTTCGAGGAATCGCGCGCCCGCTTTCGCGAATGGACCGAAGGTAAGGATCAGCCCGGGGCCTTGCGTGCCTACATCAACGCTTACGTCTCGAAGGCCCACCGCGACAAACCGGAAAGCGGCTGCGCCATCGCCGCGCTCTCCAGCGACATCGGCCGCCAAGGCTCAAAGGCGCGCGCCGCTTACGACGCCGGCATCATGGGTCTCGCCAACTCGATCGGAACACTCTTGCCCATCGAAGACGCCGCGAAGCGCCGCGCGCTCGCGCTCTCGATGCTCGCCGAAATGACCGGCGCCGTCGCCGCCGCCCGCGCGGTCAGCGACCAAACGCTCTCCGAAGAAATTCTGTCCAGCGCCCGCCGCTCGCTGCGCGCCCGCGCCGGCCTCCCCGAATTGAAGCACTGAGGAACCAAACACATGGCTTACGTCAAAGACATCGACACCGCCGAAACATCCGGCCTCGAACAGATTCAATTCTTCGCCTCGGGCGGCCTCAACTACCGTGGCATCGGCCACAAGCTGGGCTTCAACATCACCGAAGTCGAAAAGGGCCGCGTCGTCTTCGAAGCAACGCCCGGCGAGGAGACATACAATCCGCTCGGCACCGTTCATGGCGGCTACATGGCGACGTTGCTCGACAGCGCGCTCGGCTGCGCGATCCACTCAAGCCTAAAGCCGCGCCTCGGTTACACGACGCTCGAGCTGAAGGTGAACTATCTGCGCGCCATGACCGCCGCAACGGGTCCGGTGAAAGCAGAGGGCAGGGTGATCCAAACCGGCCGCCGCGCCGCGTTCGCCGAGGGCGAAATCAAAGACGCGCAAGGCCGCGTCTACGCCACCGCCACGACAACCTGCCTGGTGTTCGACAAATGAGCACGCTCCTCCGCCGCATCCGCCAACTCCCGCGCCGCGCCTGGATCGTCTTCGCGCTCGCCATCATCGCCGGCACTGGCGGCATCTGGTGGCTCAACGCGGCGCCGGGCAGCGTCTCGACCGACAACGCGTATCTGAAAGCGGACATCAGCTTCGTCGCCCCGCGCGTGCGCGGCCTCGTCGCCGCCATCCTCGTCAAAGACAACCAAGTCGTCCGCGCCGGCGACCCGCTCGTCCGCCTCGACGACACCGAATACGCATCGCGCGTGCGCTCCGCCGAAGCCGACGTCGGCGAAGGCGAAGCGAACGTCGCCGCCGCCCGCGCCGCCTTGGAACGCCTCGCCGCCGAACAATCCCTCGCCCGCGCCAACCTGCAGGAAGCGCGCACCTCGATCGCCTCAGCCGAAGCCGAACGCAACCGCGCCCGCGACGACCGCACACGCTACGCAGCCCTCGTCGACAAAGGCTACGTCGCCCGCCAACGCTTCGAAACGGCATCAGCGACCGCCACAACCGCCGACGCCAACGTCGACAAAGCGCGCGCCTCATCGTCGGTCGCCCAGAACCAGGTGGAAGTCAGCCTGCGCCGGCGCGCCGAACTCGAAGCCGCCGTCAAGCAAGCGGAGGCCCAAAAGGCAAAGGCCGAAGCGACGCTCGCCCTCGCGCGCCAAGATCTCGGTGACACGGTGATCCGCGCCCCGGTCGACGGCATCATCGGCGACCGCAAAATTGAAACCGGCGAATACGTCCAGGCCGGCACCCGCCTGATGGCCGTCGTCTCCAGCGACAACCTCTACGTCGTCGCCAACTTCAAAGAGACCCAAACCGACCGCATGCTCCCCGGCCAAAAGGCGGAGATCCATGTGGACGCCCTGTCAGGCGACCCGCTCGAAGGCACAGTCGAAAGCCTAGCCCCGGCAGCCGGCTCCGAATTCGCACTGCTCCCCTTCGAACCCGGCACCGGCAACTTCACCAAAATCGTCCAACGCGTGCCCGTACGCATCAAACTCTCGAACGCCACAGTCCTCAACCGCCTCCGCCCCGGCCTCTCCGTTTCCGCGACCGTAGAGCTCGTTCCTCCCACGGCCGCGCAACTGGCGGCGCTTCACTAGGGCCTCGCCCGAAGCGGAGCGCCGCATTTTCTCCTCTGGCGTGCAGCGGTCTGCCGTGTCGCCATGTGCGCGGCATCGTTCTAAAATGCCCACGGGGAGGAAGCTTCGTGCGCATTGGTCTCTTGGCAGCCTACGCCGTCGCCGTAGTGATCTTGCTTGTGGCGGTCGAGCGGCTCGTATCCGTTTCTCCGTCGTTGCTGTGGGAACAGCGCGCTGCAGCGCCAATGTGCGACGTCTATCGTAGCTTCATTCGCCACATCGAGGCCTACGATCACGAGGCCTTCGTCGGATCGGGCACCATCCCGTGGGAAGATACAGCGGCGCTATCGATGTCACGCGTCTTCAAGACCTCGGCGACAGGCAACGACAGCGCGTACGACGCACCCCGAAAATTCTCACGTGCGCCCGATCGAGAAGCGAAGCACGCGCAAGACGAAGAGATATCGATCGACACCGCTCCCTACTTCGGGCCGGTCACATCCAATCGCTCGTTGTTCATTCGAGATTGCTTTTCGGCCACCCAACCCAGCCCGTCGTTCTACGATGGTCCATTCTTCTGGCTTTCGCTGCGCGAAGCCGTTCTCGGGCGCGGGGCGACGATATGGCGGGTATCGCCGGTCGGAATCTCGCCGGACGGGCGGCACGCCCTGACGTACGCCGAAAGTTTTTGCGGGTCGTGGTGCATGTCGGGATCATTCTACCTTTTTGAGCGTCGGGACGACGCTTGGGTACTCCTCGGGGCGCGGCGCGCATTCATTGCATAGCCCCAAGCCCGCGGCTGCGAATCTACCTACAGGCGAGAGCGAGCCCCGTTCGGTCGCGCGCGGCGCTAGTGCGTTTGTATCAGCGTTGATGCGAAGCGGACCCGCTTATGCTCTTATGACCTTCGTGGGCGCGGCCGCTTCGCCACGATTTCGCCCCCTTGGTGTGCGACTCGCGGCGCGAACAAACGGAGGTAGCCATGAAGGCTTCGCTATTCTTGTGTACGTCGGTTGCGGTCCTCGCGACGACGTTGGTTTGGACCGGCGCGCAGGCTGCGCCAGGTGAATCGAGTCAAAAAGGTCTGAGCTTCTTCCGCCTGGCCGACGACCCCGCGGCCGCGAAAGCGTGTACGGACAAAGGCGGCGCCGTCTCGACCGATCAGGATGGCTACAAGATCTGCACCATGCCGCGCAGCTGCCCGGCGCCGGGCGGCGCGACACGCAGCAGCAGAATCGACGCGAACGACGCGGCGGCGGCGAAGCGGTGCCAAGACACATGCGGCGTCGTCTCGACGGACGCTTCCGGCGCAAAGGTTTGCACGAAGCCCGAGGGCGCTTGAGGACAATGACGAAGGCGGCCTAACGGCCGTCGATTGGGGGAGTGGGGGACATGTTTGGTTTGAAGCGCATCGCCGCGGTCGCGGCGATTAGCGTCGCCGTATTCGCGAGTGGGCAAGCCTCGGCCGAAGCGCCGCGGCCGCTTGAAGCGACGCTGTCCTATCAAATGCTGCAAATGGAAGGCAGCGTCCGTCGCGTGTCGAAGACGAAGTTCGACCTCCTGCGTTCGGCGCTGGAGCGCGCGCGGTACGACGCGGCCTCTCAACACACGCGGCCGGACACGCGCCGAGAGGCGATCGAAGTCCTCGACGCCATTCAGATCGCGCTCGCCAAACACAACTTCATCCAGCCGACCTCGCGCGAGGATTGGACCGATACGATCGGCGACGCTCTCACGCCGCTCGCGATATCGCGCGAAGAACGCAGGCGTCTCTTGTCGCCCGGCGAAGTGAACGGCTTTCGCGCGCGCTACATCGATCCCGACAAGCCGCTCTACTACATCGACGACGACATCGGCTCTCAACTGATCATCAGCGTCGGCCAGCGGATGGGGTGGGACATCCGCCTTGTCTGGGTCGACGACCACTACTTCGTACGCTGGTATCTAACGCCGAAGCTGGCGGTCAACTGGGACTGGACGGCGGGCGGTCCGACCCGGAACGAAGACTATTCAATCGACGGCGGCGCCTACTATCGCGATTGGCCCGCGCGTCAGCGCTATCTCAAAGGCCTGACGTCGACGTATGCGCACGCGCAGTTCCTCTATCTCCTGGCGCGGCAGGTGAACGGCGCCGGCAAGCGAAAGGTGCTGGAGCTAGCGATGGCGACCGAGCCCACGCACGAGCAGGTGCAAAACAGCCTGGCATGGGTCTATGCGACCGAGCCCGGTCTCGGCCGCGGTTACGCGCGCTTTGCGGTTCAGTATGCGTTGTCGGCATGGGCGGCCATGCCCGGCGATCCGGCCACCGCCGATACGGTCGCATGCGCATTCGCGGCGACGGGCGAGCGCGCGCTTGCCATCCAACTCGAAAGATTTGCGATCGACCGTTTAAGAGAGACGGGAAGGGGCAGATCGACTTCCGAATACGAAAACCGCCTTCGCCAAATCCAAGCTGGCGATCGTTGTTCCCCGGCGCCGTCATCCCCGCTTCGGCCGGCGTCTGCGGCTCAGCCGTCCACGCGTCCACTCTCCGCCGAGCCCGCGTTGATGAAGGAGACGCCTCTGCCAACGAGCGAGCCGAAGCCTTCCGCCGTGCCGTTGGTGGCGCCGCCCGCCGTCGCCCCGGATGTTCCGCCGCCGCTTCCGATCTCGCCCGCATTCCCGGATGCATCGTCGGCGCCGCCCATGGCGGAGGACGGCCCGCCGCCGAGGCGCTAGCGATCGTGTAGCGGTATTATATTACCACATCAGATTTTGCTAGCTTTTCTGCCGTACTCAGAGCCATTCGCATTGACAATGCGTGTGGCCCCCTCTATCCACGCGCCTCCAATCGAACCAGATGGATTAGCTAGAACGTCATGTCGACCTATTCGGCCAAGGCGTCGGAAATCACGAAGGACTGGGTGCTGATCGACGCCAATGGGCTCGTCGTCGGCCGCCTTGCCGCTGTGATCGCGACCCGCCTGCGCGGCAAACACAAGCCGACCTACACCCCCCACATGGACTGCGGTGACAACGTCGTCGTCGTCAATGCGGACAAGGTTGTCCTCACCGGCAACAAGATGAAGGGCAAGGTCTTCCACTACCACACCGGTTATCCGGGCGGCATCAAAGACCGCGTGGTGGGCAAGATCCTGACGGGCAAGCACCCGGAACGCGTCCTGCAGAAGGCCGTCGAACGCATGCTGCCCGGCGGCGTGCTCGGCCGCGCGCAGCTCGGTCACCTGTTCGTCTACGCTGGGCCTGAGCACAAGCAAACGGCGCAGCAGCCCAAGACGCTGGACGTCAAATCCATGAATTCGAAGAACGTGAGGCGCTAACCGATGGCCGATGAAGTTCGTTCATTCAGCGACGTCAAAGCCACGCTGATCAAGCGCCCCAGCGGCGACGCGCAGCAGACGCCCGACGCCACCAAGAAGGTCGACGCGCAAGGCCGCGCCTACGCGACCGGCCGCCGCAAGAACGCGGTCGCTCGCGTGTGGATCAAGCCGGGCTCCGGCAAGGTCACGATCAACTCGAAAGACGAAACCGTCTACTTCGCACGCGCCGTTCTGCGCATGATCCTGCGCCAGCCGCTGGTCGTCTCCGGCCGCGAAACGCAGTTCGACGTGGTCGCCACGGTTCTCGGCGGCGGTCTCTCGGGACAAGCGGGCGCGGTGCGCCACGGCATCTCGCGCGCCCTCGTCAACTACGAACCCGACCTGAAGCCCGTCCTGAAAAAGCACGGCTTCATGACCCGCGACAGCCGCATGGTAGAACGCAAGAAGTTCGGCCGCGCCAAAGCCCGCCGCAGCTTCCAGTTCTCGAAGCGCTAAAAGACAGAATTCGCGCCCCACAGGGTGCGGAAGGAAAGGGCGTTCCGGCAACGGGACGCCCTTTTGTTTGTGTCGATTTCGCGAACCGGCCGACTTCGACTAGGATAGTCCTGTTCTGTTGGGGGACGGGACTATGTTGCGAGGCATTGTTGTCTTCATTGTCTCGGCCGCTATCCTGTTGGCCCACGGCCAGCAGGCATGGAGCAGCGCGAAGGATCTGGAAAATTTGCAGCGCACGCTCGACGGTCCGAAGTCGGCGTCGTCGCAGCAAACGCCATCGCCAAAGGGTTGAACGACATGCAAGGTCTCGGAAAATTTCTCGCCCGCGCCTATGTCGCGCTTGCGCTGGCGCCGCTGGTGTTCTTTGCGCTGTGGTCGGTCGCAGCGTTCGTCTTGGGGCCGCAAATTTTCTACGGCGGCAATTGGTGGGAGCGCGATGCAGTCCTCTCGCCCGAGCGCGCGGAGGAATTGGCGAAGGACGGTTTGGTCCAACAGGTCGTGACGTTCCGCGATGGTCCGACTGGCCTGCGTAAGGATCCGGCAACCGATGAGTTCGACCTCTATGCCATTGGCGTGAGCCAAACGACTCTTGATGAGGTGCGCCCATCCGGCATGTTCAACCTGACGTCGCCCGCGCGGCCCGCGCCCAGCATACTCAAATACGCATCATCGCAGCCGTCCGTCGGGCAGTTCAACAATCTTCTGATCTTCGAACCGAAGTCGGGCGTTACGACCAAAGTATTCTCGACGCGCCTCGCCATATCGATATTTCGCTATTTGGCCGGCCCGCAGTTCGAGAATGTGGTCGTATTTGCATCCGAAAAGGATACGGACAAGGACGGGCTGCTCAGTAACGGCGATATGCAAGATGCATATGTGTATGCCGTGAAGGAACGTACACTGCACAAGGTGTCCGGGCTGTCCGGCAATCCCGTCGATCTGTTCATCGTGGCGAACCAGGACTATGCCGTCATTCGCGCCGTGCAAGACGACAACGGCGACGGCCGCACCAATGAACTGCCGTATGAAGACAAGGCGCCCGAGCAGAGCCTGTTGTTCCGCCTCGATCTGCGAACCTATCAAGCGCAGCCACTTATCGCGGCGGAAACGATGAAGAGCCTCCAGCAAACGCTGGACGCGACGGCGCCGCCTAAGCCCTGATCAGCTGCACTGAAAGATCAGCCACGCATTCTCAAAGCGCCGCTCGGCGACGTCCTTCTCGGTCATCCAGAAATACAAACGCCCGACGTCGCCCCACATCCAGCCGATGTCCTCGTCGCTGTCGAGTTGCAGAACACAGCGCCAATCGACCGCGCCGGGTTCAAGCGTAGCCGCTTCCTCGGAATCATAGCCCTCGGCGTTGCCGCAAGAGACGCCGTGCGTGACCAACTGGCACTCAAGCTCCATCGGGTTCTGCACTGGCAACGGGTGTCCGCCGAGTTGATGAACCGTGGGGCCCAGCCCGCTCGCATAGGCATCGAAGTCGTCGAACAACTTCTTTTCCTGCCGCTCATTCAACTCCAACGCATCCACCCAAAGCGAATGCAAGTCCGGGTGCGTCCGGCTCGGCGTGAACGTCAACGCGGCGACGCTGAACCGCCCGCCGTCCGGCATGTCGTCGGGCAGAGGGCGGCGAACCAGCGTGGCGGTCTCTCCGAGATACGCAACATGCGAACAACCGCGATCCGCCGGATCGAAGCCCCAAGCCTCTTGCTCCGGATCGTAGAAGAACAACAGCCACCCCGTCCGCGGCAGCTTCACCGAATTCTCGAACCGCGCGACATCGGCGAGATTGATCTGCGCGAGAAACGCGAGCGGCCGATCCTGCCATTGCGGCCACGCGAACGAGGCCGGCACATCCGGCAGTCCGCCGAACCGCGACTGCCCAAGAGCCACACGCGAAGGATCGCAAACCGTCGGCACGATACGAACCGCCGGCCAAATCAACTTCTCCGGAAGCACCATGCCTATCGCCCTCGACGCGCAGTGACGACGCATGCTGCCCGAGTTCAAAGCCTAGTGCTAGGCTGGCGGAACCGCGCGGCGGCAGGAGCGACAGCATGGACAAATACTATCGCAATCTTTTCATAGGCGCCGCACTGGCGGCAATCGTGGTGATCGTCGTCGCGTTCGTGTTCATCAACCGCCCCCGTACGGCCGGTCCGATGGCGTCAGCCGAACGCGCGCAGGAACTGGCGCGCGACGGTAAGCGAGAGCAGGTTATCACGTTTGGCGACGACATGTTCCCATTGCCCGAACGTGCCGCCGGAGAAACAGAGCCGCCGCCTCATCTGTTTGCGATCCCGATTGGTCAAATCACCCTTGCCGAGCCGCAGGCGTTCACGACGTCCCAATCGTCGGGTCGAGCATACGACTACGGGTATCGCGGATTCAGACAAATCCCGGGAAGCGACGGAGCTTTGACGGTGACCGGCAGGTTCAACAACATCGTGATCTACGACAAGACCGACGGCTCGCTGAAGAAGATCTTCGACCAGCGCATCGCGATATCCGTGTTCAAGCTCATGAACCGCACGACGCGTCGCGCGCTTGTTCTCACGGCGACGAGCGAGGACAGCGACCGCGACGGCGCCGTGGACAATCGAGACATTCAGCAGCTCTACGTCTACACCTTCGACGATGGACAATTGCACGAGGTGACCGGCCTTGAAGGCAGCGCCGGAACGGCCGTAGACATTCACGACGTCGATTATCTGATCGTTTCGACGACATTGGATAGCGACGCCGACGGCAGTGCGGCCGAACGCGTCTACAGCGGCGGCGCAGGCCCGGAGCCTCAGCGTCTCTATCGCGTTGACCTCCGAACGTTCGCGGCGACGCCGGTGTTGGATAAAAAGCTGGTCGACGAACTGCAGGCGACGCTGGACAGCATTCGCCAAGCCGCCCCAAAACCGAACTGACGGGACCCATGCATGCCGACCTTCAAAGGCCTGCCCAAGGACTTCTTCGTGTTCTTCAAGGAACTCGCGCAGAACAACGAACGCGCCTGGTTCGAGGAGAACAAGCAGCGCTACAAGGACTCCGTCGTCGCGCCGCTCAGCGACTTCATCACCGCCATGTCCCCGCGCCTTGCGAAAATCTCGAAGCACATGGTCGCCGACCCGCGCCCGAACGGCGGCTCGATGTTCCGCATCTATCGCGACGTCCGCTTCGCCAAGGACAAGAGCCCGTACAAGACGCACGCCGGCGTCCACTTCCGCCACGCGCTCGGCAGGAACGCGCACGTGCCCGGCTACTACATGCACTTCGCGCCGGACGAGGTGTTCTTCGGCGGCGGCATCTGGATGCCCGAACCCGACGCGCTGACCAAAGTCCGCCGCGCCATCGCCGACAATCCGAAATCATGGAAGAAGGTCGTCGAGGACAAGACCTTCGCGAACACGTTCAAAGGCATCGACGGCGAGAGCCTGGCCCGCCCGCCGAAGGGCTTCGACCCCGACCATCATTACATCGCCGACATCAAACGGAAGAGCTTCTTCGCGACTCACGAAGCCACCCCAAAAAAGGCGCAATCCGAAGCACTACTCGACGAAGTCGAGCAATCCTTCCGCGCCGCCAAACCGCTGATGGCCTTCGTCTGCAAAGCCCTGGACGCGCCGTTTTGATATCCTGACGCTCGGCCGACTCGGGAGAACCGCCATGCGCCTATCCGCCTTCATCGTGCTGATGCTCATCCTGTGCGCCCCAGCAAACGCCGGCGCGCCGCTGCCGGAGTTGTTCGCGAAGGCCGCGACGGTGAAGGTCTACATGTACGACGCCGATCCGGAGAAGCGCCCGGGGATCCTGCGTGAGTTTCGCACGTTGGAGCCGACGGCCGTTCCCGGCAGCGGCATCGCGCTCAACGCCAAGCAAATCGCACGTGTGAAGCAAACCTTCACCGCGGCGAGCGGCGACCAGGCGCCGCTGGGCGCCTGCTTCGTGCCGCGCCACGGTTTGGTGTTTGAGGACGCGCAAGGGCAGGTGATCGGCACGCTCGACGTCTGCTTCGAATGCACGAACTACTCGCTCAATGCGCCCGGTTATGACGAACGCGTCAAGCCGGTCTACGACCGCTACGCGCAATTGGGCAATTGGACCGAAAAGCTGCAACGCAAGCAAACCGCGGAGGTCGACAAGGTCCGCGCCGCGTTCGACATGCCGCCGACCGATGCGCCGATCGACTGGAAGTCGCTTGAAGCGTTGCTCGCCGAACTCGGCATGCCGGCCAAGCCGAAACCCGCCGACTACGAACGTCTGCGCAATGCATCGAACTAGCGCCATGCGCCTCGTCTTCGCACTCGCCTGCGTCGTCGCAACGCTCGCGCCGTTGCACGCCGCCGAACGCGACCGCGCGGTCGTGACCGGCGGCGCGAGCCGGAAATACACGCTCATCACGCCGACGAACGTGCCGAACCCGATCCCGCTCATCATCGTCTATCACGGCGGGCGACAGAACGCGGACGCGGCGCGGCGCTACACCCGCTTCGACGAATTCGCGGCGAAGGAGAATGTCGCCGTCGTCTATCCGCAAGGCCTCGACAACAACTGGAACGACGGCCGCAACTCCGAAGACCTCATGCAGCGGGCAGCCGCGAACGTCGACGACGTCGACTTCACGGCGCAGATCATCGCGCAGCTCGAAGCCGAACGGGTCGTCGATCGCAACCGCGTCTACCTCACCGGCGCCTCGAACGGCGGCATGATGGCGATGCGCGCCGGCTGCGAACTCGGCGACCGCATCGCGGGCATCGCGGCCGTGATCGCGAACCAGCCCGTCGATTGGCAATGCAACGCCAAACGCTTGCCCGCACTTTTCATTCACGGCACGGCCGACGAGTACATGCCCTTCGCCGGCGGCCAAATCGCGCCGACCAAGACGCGCCAGAACCTGGGCTCCGTGCGCAGCGTCGACGAAACGATCGCGGCCTTCAAACGCATCAATGCGTGCGACGGCGTGAAGGAAACGGTAACCCTGGACAAAGTCGGCCGCGACGAAACCAAGGCCATCGTCACCGACTACACCTGCAAGAACGCCCCGCTCAAACACATCGTGATCGAGGGCGGCGGCCACACCTGGCCCGGCTCGCGAACGGGCGTGATCGCCGACATGGTGCTGGGCAAAACGAGCCAGGAAGTGAGCGCGACCGCGGAAATCTGGAACTTCTTCCACGCCTTGCAGCAGTAGCCTTCGCCTTCGCGCACCGGCCCCTGACGCTCTGAGGCGTCAGTCGCCGCCGCAACCGCCGCCGCAGCCTCCACCGCCGTCCCCGCCGCCTTCGCCGCCGCCCTCACCACCTTCGCCGCCGTCCTTGTCGGACTTGCCGCCCTTGCGCGAGCCGCCGTCGAAGTCGATGTCGAACCCGTTGTCGCTGTCGTCTTGGCGCTTCTTCCTTCGACCGGCGTTTTCCAGCGCACTCCCGATCGCCGACAGCACCACAATCACGGCGAACCCCACGACCCACAGCGACAAGTCATCGGCATCGATCCCGGCCAACACCGGCGCATCGGTCGCGGACGCAGTGCCGATCGTTGCGACCGCACCGAAGGCCAGCGCGGCCACCGTCAACCCGCGCCAGCCGGGCTTTACTACAATCCAATGCGTGCGCCGGTCGACCCAGGACTGATGCGCCGTGCCGGCGAAGCGCACATCGGCATCCGGCCAGAAGGCGTTCGGCGCGGCACACTCGAACTCGCGCTGATACAGCGCCAGCGTCTGCGCATACTGCGTGCGATAGCGCGCCCGTTCAGCAGGCCCGCCCATCGTCGGATTGTGATGCAGAGGCTTCTGCAAAACCGCGCCGCACAGATCGTCCCAGTATGAGCGCGTGAAGGTCAGGTGCAGATGCCAAACCTGATCGACGACGTCCGACGGCGTGACGTGGCGTTCGCTCACCGCCGCCAGATAGACGAACTTCTTGTACTCTTCGACGGCGTCCGCGGCGAACGCCTTCGACCATCCGTTCTCGCGCGCCAGCCGATCCGTGAACTGAAAGTCCGCCTGCGGATCATCCGGCGTGAAACAAGCGATCCTGCTCCACAACGCGACGTTCGTGACCATGTGGTCTTCTCTCCTCTCTGTTGTCGCCACTGAGATGGAGAGCCTCTACGAACGAAACATGACGATGTTTCACGGCCGTGCGCGGAAGCGTGCGCATATGCTCGCGCTGACGATTACTTATCATCGATAAACTGCGCAAACTTGACACGCGGCCCCGTCCGGCCTTTCTTCCCCTCAAGTCAAATCGACGGGACTAAGAAGTGCCATGACCAAAGCCAAGACGCGCGTCGCGATCCTCGGAGCCTCCGGCTACACCGGCGCCGAACTCGTGCGCCTGCTCGCACGTCATCCGCATGTCGAGATCGTGGCGCTGACCGGCGACCGCAAAGCCGGCGAAGCGATGAGCGACGTCTTCGGTCAGTTCCTGATGCTGAACTTGCCGCGCCTGCAGACGATCAAAGAGGTCGACTGGGCGAACGTCGACGCCGCCTTCTGCGCGCTGCCGCACGCGACGACGCAATCCGTCGTGAGCGAGTTGCCGAACCACGTGCGCGTCATCGACATCTCCGCCGACTTTCGCCTCGACAATCCCGAAACCTATCGTCAGTGGTACGCCCACGAGCACCAAGCGCTGGACCTCCAGAAAGAGGCGGTCTACGGCCTCACCGAATTCAACCGCGAGCGCATCAAGAAAGCGCGGCTCGTCGCGTGCCCCGGCTGCTACCCGACCGCGGCGTTGCTGCCGCTGTTGCCGCTGCTCGAACAGAAGCTGATCGACCCGGACGAAATTATCATCGACGCAAAGTCCGGCGTCTCGGGCGCCGGCCGCAGCGAGAAGCAGGCGAACCTGCACACCGAAGTCTCCGAAGGCATCCACGCCTACGGCGTTGCCAACCACCGCCACATGCCCGAGATCGAGCAAGAGCTGACGAAGGCCGCAGGTAAGCCCGTACAGATCACCTTCACGCCGCACCTCATGCCGATGAACCGCGGCATGCTCGACACCATCTACGTCCGCGCGCTGAACGGCGGCACCGCCGAGCGCATGCACGGCGCGCTCACGCAGCGCTACGGCGGCGAAACCTTCGTTCACGTGATGCCCCTCGGCCAGACGCCGCAAACGCGCCACGTCCGCGGCTCGAACCACTGCTTCATCGGCGTCGTCGCCGACAAGAAGAAAGGCCGCGCCACCCTGATCTCCGCCATCGACAATCTGACCAAAGGCGCAAGCGGGCAGGGCGTCCAAAACTTCAACCTGATGTTCGGTTATCCCGAAAGCACGGGCATCGACATGCTGCCGATGTTCCCATGACCAAATGGCTGGCCGCGCTGATCGTCAGCGTTGCCGCCGCGATCGCGGCCGCGTTGTACGCGACCGCCGATACTGAAGCCTATGTCTGGGACCGCCTGACGGAACACGCGCCCTACGCCGGAAACTACAACTACCCCGTCCACGTCGCGCCCGACGGCCGCTTCATCGCGCTCCACCCAGACGGCACATGGGCCTCGCGTGACGGCGCGAAATGGACAAAGACCGCGATGCCGTTCAGCGGCATGAACTCGGCCTACCTGTCTTACGTTCAGCACGAGGGCGCCACATGGGCGCTCGGCAAACTCAAAGGCAACTACCTCGACTTCCAGATCGACCCCGTCATCCAGCGCACCCGCGACTACGAAAAATGGGAACAAGTCGGCGCGTCGTCATCTCTGCCCCACGCCATCTTCTACGCGACCGCGAGTTTCAAAGGTTCGCTCTGGATCGTCGGCGGCTACAACGGCAACAAGGTGACGAGCGAAGTCTGGAACTCGCAAGACGGCCTCGTGTGGACTCGCGTCGTCGACCAAGCGCCGTGGTCCGCCCGCTCCGGCGCGAAGATCGTCATCTTCCGCAACAAGATGTTCCTGATCGGCGGCGGCGTCATCGACGGCCTGCAAGCCAACGACGTCTGGTCCAGCGCCGACGGCGTCACCTGGACACGCGAAGCCGACCAGATCGCGCCCGAAAAACCGATGGGCACGCCCTTCGTCTACGATAACAAACTCTGGCTCGTCGGCGCCAACCGCTCCGGCACCTTCGAAAGCGGCATGGCCGTCTCCGACGACGGCAAGACCTGGCGCAAGCAATCCGCCCCCTGGTCCCCCCGCGGCGGCGTCGCCGCCTGGACCAACGGCCCCGACCTCTTCATCACCGGCGGCAAGTATTCGTACGAGAAGGCCGGCGAACCCGTTTTTGTCTACAGCAACGATGTCTGGCGAATGCGCCGGAAATAGCATTTGCCGCGGGTTGCACGTGCTTTGGCCACTTGACTTGAGAGGCCCCGCCGCGCGACCTCTTGCCCCGCAAGACCGCCTGCAAGCCGCCTTTGTGTAACTGGCGTATCGCGTGGGATTTGAACCACGGGGAAGCGCGAGGGCGGGGTCTTGGGAGTGCCGCGCGCCTGGGCCGATCCGCTTGCGTCAACCGCAATACGAGGAGGCGACCATGACCGACTACCGCGCAGCGCTAAAAGCCACCGACCCTGAAATCTACGACACCTTGATCGGCGAAGAAAAACGCCAGCGCGAAGGCGTCGAAATGATCCCGTCCGAGAACTACACGTTCCCGGAAGTCTACGCCGCGCTCGGCTCCGCCTTCACGAACAAATACGCCGAGGGCTATCCCGGCCGCCGCTACTACGGCGGCACCGAATTCGTCGACGTGATGGAGAACTTGGCGCGCGATCGCGCGAAGGCGCTCTTCCGCGCCGAACACGCGAACGTGCAGCCGCTCTCAGGCTCGCCGATGAACCAGGCGGTGTATCTCGGCTTCATCGAACCGGGTTCGACCATCCTGGCGATGGACTTGAGCCACGGCGGCCATCTCACCCACGGCGCGCCGGTCTCGCACATGGGCAAGATCTACAAATTCGTCCGCTACAAAACCAATCCGGAAAACGGCGCCATCGACTTCGACCAACTGCGCGACGTCGCTAAGAAGGAGAAACCAAAGCTCGTCGTTTGCGGCTACTCGTCCTATCCGCGCGACTACGACTACGCGCTGTTCAAGCAAGTCGCCGATGAAGTGGGCGCCCTCACCATGGCCGACGTCAGCCACATCGGCGGCCTCATCGCGGGCGGCGTGATGCGCAACCCGATGGACGCCGGCTTCGACTTCATGACGACGACGACGCACAAATCGCTGCGCGGTCCGCGCGGCGGCCTCATCGTCTGCAAGAAGGAGCACGCGAAAGGCATCGACCAATCGGTGTTCCCCGGCCTGCAAGGCGGCCCGCACATGAACCAGGTCGCGGCGACGGCGGTCACGCTGAAACTCGCCGCTCAGCCGGCGTTCAAAGTCTACGCCGCGCAAGTTCTAAAGAACGCAAAAGCGTTGGCGATGGAGCTCACCAACGCGGGCGCCTATCTCGCGACCGGCGGCACCGACAACCACTTGCTCGTCGTCGACGTGGTGAAGAGCTTCGACATCAACGGCGCCGTCGCCGAAAAGGCGCTCGACCACGCCGGCATCACGACCAACAAGCAGGTGATCCCCGACGATCCGAACCCGCCGCTGCGCCCGTCCGGCGTTCGCATGGGGACCCCGGCGGCGACGACGCGCGGCATGAAGGAAGGCGAGATGAAGCAACTCGCCCGCATCATGATGGAAGCGATGAAGAACCACGCCGACCCGAAGCGCCTCGAAGGCCTGCGCCAAGAAACGCGTATCCTCTGCTCGCGCTTCCCGGTGCCGGGTCTCTAACGAAAGATGAGCGAAACGCGCGTCGAAACCGCACGACTGACCCTCGTGCCGGTTTCGGCGCGCTATCTCGACGACCTCTTCGCGATGTTCAACGAGCCCGTCGTCGTCGACTGGCTCTTCCTCACCGGCCCGCCGACGCGCGACCAACTCGCCACCCGCATCGCCGCCACCGAGCAATTCTGGCGCGACAACGGCTACGGCCTGTTCTGTGCCATCGAGAAGGCGACAGGCCTCTTCGTCGCCCGAGTCGGCGCGATGCCGACACCCGGCGTGGGCCGTATCGAAATCGCCTGGTCGACCGTGACGGCAGCCCACGGCAAAGGCTACGCAACCGAAGCCGCCAAGGCCTCGATCGCTCACGCCTTCGCCAACTCAAACCTGGACGCGCTGGACTGCTATCTGCGCCCCGACAACACGGCCTCCCGCCGCGTCGCCGAAAAGGTAGGCTTCCGCTACCAAGACACCCGCTACCTCTACGACCGCGTTCTCAGATACTACAAATTGCCGCGCCCTTAAGGGGCAGGGTGCATTGACCCCCACCGCCCATATCCGTAGTTTCCGCCCTCCCTTGGCATAGGGCCCATAGCTCAGCGGTAGAGCATCTGACTTTTAATCAGAGGGTCGATGGTTCGATCCCATCTGGGCTCACCAAGGGATTCAATTACTTACATCATAAAGTCCGCTCCCTCGTGTAAATTGGATACACGAGGGATACAGCGACGAGTGCCGCCGCGAAGGCGACCGAGAACTAGATTCTCGAAGTGATGCACCATCGTTCTCTCCACAGAAGGATTGCGCATGCGGATGATGTCCTTGATCGAACGGTCGACAAGGCGCGCGGTTCAAAGGCGGCGCGTACGCGTGCAAACCACGCTCAGTTCAGAGGAAGCGGCGATCCTCACCCACTTGCGCAGGACTCAGGGGCTAACGGTCGGACAAGCCCTCCGCTTCCTTGTGGCCAGGTCCGGCGCATTTGGGACTGGGCATCCGAAGGGGGCGAAGCGGTCACCGGTATGAGGGGGAAGGTGTTGGCGCAAGTACGTGAGGCGTTGCGGCTGAAGTGACCCGTGTATGCCGTGGCGGTGTGTGCGTGGCGGTACGGATAACCTTCTGGAAAGTGAGCGGGCGCGATGGCGGGTTTGTGCGCGATTTGGGTTTGCGTTTTTGGGGTACGGCAATCAGTTGAATTCGGTATGGGGCGACTCCACGTGTCTTGGCGCAACGGGATGTGTGCGCGATGGCGAAGCGTGTGGCGATTTATGTGCGGGTGAGCACGGACGGGCAGTCGACGGATAATCAGCGGCAAGAGCTTGAGGCGATGGCGCTGCGCAGCGGCTGGGAGGTTGCGCGGGTGTTCGTCGACCACGGCATCAGCGGCGCCAAGGGGCGCGAGCTGCGGCCCGCGTTTGATGCCCTTTGCAAGGCCGTGGCGCGGCGCGAGGTTGATTTGGTGGCGGCGTGGGCGGTCGACCGAGTTGGGCGGTCTCTGCGCGATTTGGTCGACTTCTTCGAGGAGCTGCGCGCGAAGGGTGTCGGGCTCTATCTGCATCAGCAGGGATTGGACACGACCACGCCGGCCGGCCGCGCGATGTTCGGCATGACGGCTGTATTTGCCGAATTCGAGCGCGCGATGATTGTCGAGCGCGTGCGCGCGGGGCTGAAACGCGCCAAGCAAAAGGGCAGGGTCGGCGGCCGGCCGCGCGTTGCCGCGGCGGTTGAGGGTCAAGTGCGCCGCGGCTTGGAAGCGGGCATCGGTAAACGCAAGCTCGCAGCGCAATTGGGCATCGGAACATCGGTCGTTCAGCGCATCGCCGCGCGCCGATCGCCCGGCTAGGCGTTTGCGACGTCGCGGCGGGCGGCAGCGATCGCCCGCGCGTTGTGGCCGCATGGCGCACAGTGGAGCGGCCGGTCGGCGCCGGCCGCTCGCAGTGCGTCATTCGGCGGCGACGGCTTTCGGCGCCGGCGGGAAAAGCCATGTTGGGCGCGGATCCGGCAAATGGGCCGCTTGGCGCATCGGCATAATCACGCCAAGCCAATTGGGGCGGCCGGGAACGGCCACGACCACGGGCGAATCCGATTTCCGATCAGCGAACAATTGATACGGGAAGGCCTTGCGGTCGCGTTCAATCTCTTGCGCGCCGGCGGTCTCAAGCAGCTGCCACACGAGCCTAGCGTTCATCTGGCCCGCAAAGCCCGGCTCGTTCGCCCGCTTGATTTGCGGAATGACGCGCTGACATTCCGGAAACGAGCAATCGATAAACCCCTTGGCGGGGAATGCGGCCGTATCCGCGAAACTGAAACCCGTGGACGTCACGCGCACAACTTGGTCGCGCCAGTTCACGGCAAGGTTTTTCGCGTTGAGCTTTGCTTCGCGCACGATGGCGGCGACGGTGTCGCGCGGAATGACAAGCGAGTGCGCGTTGTTCTCGCTGCAGCTGCCCACGAAATCGTGCTCAAGCGCCAGAATATGGCCGTTGGTGGCTTCGCAAATGACACCGGCCGCGACGGGCGAGCGCCGCACGTGAACGCCGTTGAGGTAGTAGCGCGTTTCGCGGTCGGCGCCGTCTACGGCCGCACCGATCAACCGCGCGAGAATGTCGACCTTCGTTTGAATGAACATAGATAGGGTCCTTCCCTGTATCGCCCGTGCCCGATTGCCCGGGGAATGGTTGAGCGCTCTCGCTTTGGTGGCAGCATCGGACGGGCTCTAACCGTCACGGGGCAACACTGCGACATTGGAACCGACGGGCCCGAATTGCCTTCGGGAGTGGTCCGCCGGTTGCTAGCTCCACGCTTGAACGCTCATGAACGGGGCGCATGCACACACGCGCGCGCCCCGCGTGGAGCGTTCAGCGCGTGACGGCGGCGCGGGACTTGGTGATGCGCCAGCCGCGCGCCTCAAGGCCACGCGCGTAGACGGCGCACAACTCAATTGCGCTGTTGCAGGCGCCAAGGCCGCGGCAATCGCCATAGGTGAGATTGTGCAGAACCTCGCCCGTCACGGCGTGCGCGACTTCCCATCCGTGGAAGTCGCGATGTTTCGATGGGATGATGAACGGCCGAATGATGGCTTGCATGAAAGGACCTTTGCCCTATCGCGGCCGGCCCGATGCCCGCCGCGTCACGCACAACATGAGTCATGGTGGAATGTCCGTCAAGGCGGACATCTGTAACAACGTCTGACAAAGCGCGAAGCCTTGACGCGCGTTGCCGTGTGTCCGATGCTGCGGACACGATGAAACCGGAAACGTTGGAACAAGTGGGCGAGGCGCTTTATGGCGCCATGTGGCGCACCGCGTTGGCGCAGCACTTGGGCATCAACGAGCGCACCGTGCGCCGCTGGAGCGCCGGCACAAGCCCTATCCCCGACGGTGTCGGCGCCGATGTGCGAAAACTCGTGCGCGATCGTATCAGCAAGCTCGCATCCCTCGCCGAGAAGCTGTGACCCCTCGGGGCACCTTGGGCAGACCCCGGGTATGCCGTGCGTAAAGAGGGGTCCCAGCGTCAGTCCGCTTGAAATAAATGCGCGATGGTCACGATGCGAGTGACTTTCTGAACAGCCACGCAGATGCGAACCACATCGAGGCGAAGACGAAGACCTCCGAAATCGCTGTCCAATGGAAAACCATCGCGCCGCCGCCGAACTACGACGGTCCCGATCCCGGCTAGTTCGTAAGTCAAATTTGTCAGTGTCCGAAATGGGCCAGGTCCCTCACCGAGGTTCGACACATCGAGAAGTTGGCGCGGGCTCCGCACGACGAGCCGAGCGAGCTATTCGCGCGCGAAACAGTTGATAAGCGAAAATGCCATCATCAGTTGTCGGCAGACAGTCCAGTGCGTAGTCCGTGGTATATAGGCGGTGCTGTAGCGGACCGATGAAACAGTCGTGAAACGCTCCGACGGGTTCTGTAGCGGACCATAGCAAAACTCTTCGGTTCTGTATCGGATCGATCAGGCCACAAATATGGTCCGCTACAACACCGAGAAACGAATTTGCGCATTATACGATACCGCGGGGCGAACGGGATTGGAGGTTAAGCCTTGCCTCTTCTTCGCAATGCGATGACGGTCGAGAGCCTTGCGGGCGCGCGTGACGCCATCATGGGGGCGTTCGGCGTGTTGCCCGGCCTTGTGAACCCTCAGACCACGGGGCCGCTTATACGCGAAGCACAGCGCCACCTTGTCCAGTGTTCGTCCTGCAGCGGATGGCGCAGATAATCGCGCATGAGGCGAGCGAAAAGCTGGGGACGAAAGTTGAGCTTGATCTGGTCTCGCCCCCCCAAGCGTTCGATGCTGGCGGACGCGCGCGTGCGTTCGCGACGATGATCGAGGGCTTGAGCAGCGCAAAGGCTGCTGGTCTATCACGTGAGGCCGTCAAGGTTGCGTTGCAGTTCATCGACGAAGCGCCGCGCGACTAGGCAAGTTTTATTGCCCAGGAGCGAACCGGATGACAGGCAGTGACAACCGCGACGAATTAGACGACGAAGACATTGCAAAGCCCCAGTTGAAGAGCCCGACGAAGCGTCGCCTATTGGGGTTCGCAAAATGGACAGGCGCTTTCGCCGCCGCTGCAATAGTTGGTTTAGTGATCAAGAGCTTTGAAGTTCCAGAGACGAACATCCTTTGGGTTGCGTTATTTGCGACGTTCGCGGTGCTGGGTAGTCAAATCGAAGATTTGAAATTTGAACTTTCCAGTCTGCGCACCGACCACGACGACCTGCAAAAGCTGCACTGGGATTATCTCAAGAACATCCACCGACACTTGCACAAACTCGATCCACAGTTCTAACAATGGCCAAACCCCTGCCCTTGAATGATCGGTTGTCGATAGCGAGCCATCAGGCCGCACGAGCGAAAAACTTTTGGCAAATCTACTGGTTCTACAAGCATGAGCGGGCGGCCATCGCAGATGTGTGGGAGCGGTTTCCATTTTTCTTGCAGTGCGACCTGCTTTCGCACTTCATAGCGTTTGTGATTTCGACTTGCGCAGTTTTGGAAGAGAGCCGAGACGACACCGCGAACGTGCATCATCTGTTCGAGGAGATGGAACGAGAAGGGTTGCTTAAGCCGGAGGTCACGAAATTCGTGAACGACGAACTAGGCAAGATCGCGTTGGTCAAACCGAAGATGCGGAAACTGCGTAACAAGCTGTATGGCCACCGCGATAACACCCGCTTGCACGAGGATTGGCTGAAGCAGGTGAACGTCACATTCGACGAGATGAGCCTGTATGGGGACGTCGCTATTAGCGTCGTCAACGCTCTTTGCAGAGTGCGAAGCGTGCCTGAGCAATATCCACTTTCGGAGCCGTTGAGCGAGTTGCGGCGGGTGCTCGGCAAGCTATCCGCACTGCCGGATGATGACCCGCCCTTCATGAAAGCATTCACGGCGTAGGGATGACGAGAAACGAGGGAAAGTGCTGTGACGCTGTCATCCGCTGCTTGGAGGCGCGGACATCAGGCCACCGAAGCAATCCGCGCTGGCCCGAGGATGAGCGTCATAAAGCGCCGATAGAATTTGTATGCGAGATTTCGGGGACACTTTTCGCCTTCGAGCACACCCTTGTCGAGCCATTCATGGATCAGAAGAAGATGGACCGTGACAGGGGTCAATTGCTCGACCCGGTGATCGAGCGAGTGGCCGGCAAGCTCCCGCCCGATGATCACTTTCTGCTTCGCGTACCCATTGAGCTAACTATAGGTCTCAAGACCAAGGACATTCCACGCATTCAAGACGCGTTAGTTGCGTGGATTGTCGCGACGGCACCGACCCTGAAGACCGTTTCACTTGGGCGACTGAATATGCCGCTCACAGAGGTGACCCCTCATGGTGTGCCTTTCAAAGTCTCTTTGCACCGATCAGAAAGCGGAGGGATCAGAATGGGCGTCCACTACGTAGCTGTGATCGATGAGAACCGAGTGGCGACCTTAGCAGCAAGGGTGGCAAAGGCCTGCGACGACAAATTGGGGAAGCTATTCGATTGGAAGCGCGACGATGGCGCGCGCACCGTATTGGTGTTGGAACAAGACAATCTTGCGATGGGTAATCCCGCCAACCTTTCCAAAGCTCTAGTTGCAGAACTCGCGACAAGAGGCAGCGCGACACCCGACGAGGTTTACTACGTCGGAACATACGAGGGCGCCGGCGATTGGAGCGTGATCTGCCTGTTGCGCGACGGGGCGCGATGGCCCGACCCCGACTTTCAGCAATTTGACCCAGCGCAACTCCATTCGATCACGAGCCGCTGAACTTATTTTTGGTGGTAGCCCGGTGGTAGCCCCGCTCGGTTTGTTCACGTTCGCCGCGCGTGTGGACAACTGCGCTAAGTGTTTGATGTAGAACTGGTGCCGGATGTCAGATTTGAACTGACGACCTACCGCTTAGAAGGCGCGGATACACCCTGTCACAACAGTGGCTTGGAGTGCGCGCAGGTGCGCTTCGGTAACGCATGCGAAGCGGGGCGCGGGCTTTATGGCGAACGGAAAGCGAAGCTAGCACAACCGGAGTGGGCTGCAGCGGACTAAGACGCGCTGCTGGAAGTGCAAAGAGGAGAGTAAACGCAGTGCGAAATGCTTGCGGAATGGCGACCCCATTGTTTTTTGAGAGCCACGCTCGCGCTAAGTTAGGTGGAGAAAGACGGTGTCCAGACGGCGTGGTATCACTCTGCTTGGACTTGCGTTCGTTCGCCTGCCGTGATCGCTTAGGCCCCGGGTTGTTTTCAGAATGATTGTCAACTTATGAGCTTAGCTTTGGATTTCGCGTGCTCCAAACTTTGGCGTCGAACGCTGCACGAGTCGAGTTCATTTGCGAACGAGAACAAAGCCGCTTGCGAGTGGCTTCGGCACGAGTTCTTAAGAATGCGTGATCGTGTCAGTCTTCTGGTGTCCGAAATCAGGCGTGATATGCCGGACTACACGGTTCACGATGTCAGCCATTTGGATGCTCTCTGGACGACCGCAGATGAGATCTTGGGCGACTCCTATCCGTTCAATCCTGCGGAGGCATTTGTTTTTGGAGGCGCGGTATTGCTGCATGACGCAGGAATGACGCTAGCCGCCTATCCGCGCAGGCACTTGGATCTTAGGGAGAAGCCGCAGTGGAGAGATGCGGTCGTCATCTCTTGGCGAAGGGTGCACGGCAAAAATTCGGTCCCACCAGCGGAGGTAACAGATCCAGCCGTTCTCCGCTCTGCAACCGTCGAGACCCTGCGGCTCTTGCATGCACTTCAGGCTTCCGCACTTGCAGTGCAATCGTGGCCGCATCCCAGCGGAGCCGAGTACCTCATTGGCGACTCCGAACTGCGTAATTACTACGGGCGTACTATTGGAAAAATCGCACAAAGCCATTGGTGGGACGCAGCGCGTCTGGCGGAGTTTAGGGCAGGCTTAAACGCGTGCACTCAACTTCCTCCGGATTGGTCAGCAGACACGTTGAAAGTGGCTTGGTTGCTCCGCTGTTCTGACGCGGCACAACTAGATGCGCGGCGATCGCCGCGGTTTTTGCACGCGATTTCGCCGCCGCAGGACGCCTACTCGGAGCAGCATTGGAGTTTCCAAGATGGAATGGGTTTGGCCACGCTACGAGGAGACGCGCTTAGATACACGCGAGGAGCAGAGATGCCGCTGCAAATGGCGGATTCATGGTGGACCTGTTGGGAACAGTTGAGGTTGGTTGACCGGGAGCTGCGGGCGGCGCACCATTCTTTGATTGATGAGGGACGTAGGCCGTTTGCAGCGCGGCGAGTGCTGGATATCGAAACCCCTTTAGCGCTTGCTCAGCACATTCCTACGAAAGGGTGGCAGCCAGTGGCGGCGTCCGTTAAGGCCACCGACGTGCCCCGCATTGTTGACATGCTTGGAGGCCGCTATCTGTATGGCGACAATCCCTGGATTACTGTCCGCGAGCTAATTCAAAATGCGTGCGACGCCGTTCGTGCGCGCAAGCTGCTAGATGAGTCCTTTAGAACTCGTAGAGGCCAGGGAACGGTACATGTTCGCTTGGCCCGCGGTTCGGATGATACGATTGTTCTCGAAGTCTCTGACGACGGAATTGGAATGTCCGAATCCGTGTTGACCAGCGTGCTTCTCGATTTTGGCAAATCGCTGTGGACCAGTGCGCAAGTATGCGATGAGCATCCCGGTTTGACTGGCGCAGGTTTTCAATCGGCAGGGCGGTTTGGAATCGGTTTCTTCTCAGCTTTCTCATATGCAAAAAGTGTGCGTGTCGCCTCTCGACCGTTTGTAAAGGGCGCGGATTCCACGAGAGTGATGGACTTCCCGGGAGGTTCGGTGCGCCGGCCGATACTGAGAGATGCTGATCGACACGAACAGTTGACATATGCTTCAACAGTTGTTCGGGTTGAACTCGACGTTGCCAAACTTCTGGCCGTTCGTGACCAAAGCTTCGAGCTAAGGTCGAAGTTGGACGCTCTCTTGTCGCTCGGCCGAGAGGAAATTATCCGAGAGCTACGAAAAGTCTGCTTCATGACTGATTGCGAGATAATGTTCTCCGATGGCGTTGGTGAAGACTGCTGCGTAAACTCTCCGTCTCACTGGATGAACGCCGACGGCGCAGAGCTTGTGGAGTTCTGCATCGATTTGCCTTCATACACCTCTGAGCAATGGACGAGGCGGGTGAAAAAATACAAGCCCAAACTTCCAAGCAAATTGGGTTTGATCGCAGGTGAAAATGGAGAGTCGGTCGGTAGAGCTGTGATTTCGCCGACAAGGCTAACGTTAGGGGATGATAGTGGGTTGCAGACCTACGCGGGAGGTTTTTGGTCAGGCGCTGTTGCCAGCGATGAACTTGATGGTGGGTGCGACATCGTGGGGGTTGTCGCCAGCAACGAGCCCAACGTTGCTCGGTTGAAATGTAAAATCGATTTCACCGACGCTGGGTTTGTGGATTGGGCACGGAAGCAAGCCATACTGTGGGGTACAACGGATGAATCTCCTTTGGATCAAATGGGCGTCGCTCAGCAGGTAATCCAATTTACTGACGATACCGGGCCACTTATCGTCGCTTCTTTCGGGGGGCGATCGCTTACGGTTGAACAGTGCAGGGACTTCACAAGATCTCGGAAGGAAGTCATCGTCGGCAATGCACCGTTACCTGATATTCAGCAGGAGTCACACTTGGACGGCTCAGATCCCTTAGAGATCTATGATCACGAATTCATCTCACGACACTTTCGCCCACATGATGAAATCCTTTTTCTGGGCATATTCAGCTGGCAGCACTATCAGTACGGCCATTTGACAAGCGTTTTGGACAATAGCTTTAGCCGCTTGGTTCAGACGCGAGATTCTTGTGATCAGCCAGAGTGGGATATGAAGGCGCTTATCGAGAGACGCACATGGTACTGGACGATGCGGCGACTGAAGAAAGTTGCAAGCTTCTTAGCGCTTGAGGGCGGATGGCAGTTTGAAACTTGTGTGTCCAAGATAGGCAGGTTCAACGGTGTCGAAATCTCGGACAGAACTCTGCGCGTCAGTCGTGTGGCGTGAAGGATGCGGGCGTGATTGTGTGAAGGTAGCAACATGGATGTGCGTCGCGCAGATCGCCGCGGTATGATTTTCGCGCCTGGAAAGTCAGCTGCTTGGAGCAGTCATTCATGGTTGACGGCCTTACGATCGCAATTGTCCGACATCGCCTGTGCTGCGCATCCAGCTGCCGCCGCCTAGGCTCGATCTGCTGTGTCGCCGGTAGGAGTTCGGACCGCGCATAGATCGGTCGTGAATTCCCAGCCTTTGGTGCGCATGCAATCCGTAAGGAGCCGTGGCCAAGGCCATTTCCTCGTGCCAAACGCGAACGTCTCGTTTTCGCAGGCCAGTTTGTTCAGTGGACGTTTGTTTAGTTCGATCCGGCACGCCGCCATGTCGGCGGTGAGGACCAATTATCCGAAGTCCTCCGAGTTCTCGATGCGCTGCAACATGTAAACACGGTGCAAGCACACTTTCGGCGCCTCGGAGCGATTCAGAGTTTCCAACCTCGAGGCGTTCGGATCGCCTTAGAACCCGCGCTCTCCCGCGTCTTCTGGAATGTTTGATGAAGTGGTGCCGGATGTCAGATTTGAACTGATACCTACCGCTTACAGGCGGCGAGTCCATCGCAAACACTAGTTTGGTCTCAGACATCCCCTTCTCCGAGAAACGCGATCTTGCGCGAACGGCGGCCCTCATGCGGCGCGCGCCATTGTTTCCATTCATGGGACGACGGCAATCCATCGCACGGCTTTGTCGTGACTTGGTACTCGCTCGCCTTGCGCCCGTACCAGTGTCCTCGTCGTCGCAATTTGACGAATCCTTTTTCAGTGAGCTCCTTGAACGCGCGAGCAACCGTTGCCTTGCCCAAGTGCAAGAGGGTTGACGCTTCATCGAGCGACAAGCTCATTTTGCCGTTGTTGTGACCGTGATAGCGCGTGCTCAGTTCGACAAAGACTTTGACCGACTGGCCACTCAACGATCGCCACGCCTCGCTTCTAGCCATCGGATATCCGATGCCTACGAACTGCTCGCGCGGGGCCTGTTTGTGTATGCGGCGCCGGTACCTAGCCACTGTCGTAGGCACCGGAGGCGCGCGATAAAATACTCGCAAGCGTTTCTTCGGTCATGCCGCGCTTTCCGACGTCGACTTGCGTTTGCGGCTTGCTGCCCAGGCATCGAGATCTCCGAGCGTGTACCGCACGATGCGCCCGAACGTGATGTACTTGGGTCCATCGCCTCTGCGTCGAAGGTCCTCGAGGTAGCGCTTAGATAATTTGAGATGCGACGCCGCTTCCTGCGTGGTTGCGTAGACTGTGTGCATGGCTGCACTCCCTGCCGCGACATGCGGCGGGCGATAACATCAGGCACGCTCAGGCCCCCCCGGATAACTTTGGACACGTAAAACGCGCTAAAAATCGTGCGACAAATCGTTCCGATCGACTCAAGTTGAGGATAACCATGGGGTGAGATTGCGAGACGGTCTCATCGTCGTAACCTCGCTCGACCGGAGACGAGACGAATCATGGGTCGAGCACAGTCTTCCGCTAATACGATCAGCCGCGAGCTGTTGCGCTTGCTGCCGCCGGACGGCAGTCCGATTCCAAATCGCGCCGCCTTGGCATTGCTGTCGAAGCGTCTAGGCGCCGCCATCTCCAATGACGATTACTTCGCGGCGCGCGACACACTATTGACCGACAAGCTGGTGGGCCGCGTGCGAGGGCAGGGGGGATCGGTCTATCTCATCGGCGACGCGCAGCCGCCAATCCGCAAGGACGGCGCGGACGAGGGTGGTGACAACGGTCCGCCAGAGCGTGAGTTGATGGGACCGCTCTACACCGCGTTGAAGACCGGGTTCCGAGACAGTCTGGACTTGCCGGACGATTCACCCGACCCGATCATCGAGGACATTTCCACCAAAGGACCGAAACGCGGGATCTGGGCGCGGCCGGACTTTGTGTTCGTTTCCGTCTCACGCTTTTCGATCTTGCCCGGCGCGCACGTCGACACGCATGTCTTTGAGTTGAAGAACGAAGCCGGCGGCGGCATGAAGGCGGTGCACGAAGCCTTAGCGCAGGCGCGGTTCGCCAACTACGCGCACCTCGTTTGGTATGTCCCCGACGGTTCTGTTCGCGAGCCGGAGCTTGCGGAGGTTGTCACCCACTGCGGGCTTCACGGTGTGGGATGCCTGCGCCTTCGGACGGAGCCGCGGCCCGTCCTTGAGATGCTGCAAGACGCGCGCCGCACCCACACCACCGCGTTGGAAGTCGACGGCTTCCTTGAAAGCCGGTTGTCGAGCGAGAGCAAGCGCAGGATCGCTGACGCCGTGAGCCGGAGTTTTGCGCGATGACCGCCAAAGTGGTTGCCGTGTGCAACATGAAGGGCGGCGTCGGCAAGACGACCGTCGTCGTCGGCTTGGCAGAGACGCTCGCCGCCGTCGGGGCCGACGGCAAGCGGCTTGAGGTTCTGGTGATCGACCTCGATGCGCAGGCCAACGCTTCCTACTGCATCGCCGGCGATGAGTTGTTGGACGAGTTGATCGTCAAGCGTCGCACGATCGACGTCTTTTTCAGGGAGACGTTCTTCGAGGGTCATCGCCGGCACCTGGCCGACTTCGTGCGGCCGAACGCGAGTGCGCTTCGCTCTGCGGGGAAGGTGATTTCGCTTTCGCTGATCTGTTCGAGCGCGGAGCTCCGCTACACGGAACGCGAGATCATCTACGCGCTGACGAAGAACGGCGTCGCCTTCGACAAGATCGAGAGCCAGGTGCGCGACCTCGTGCTGCAAGAGGTGTCGGCCCTGCGCAAGAAGTTCGATCTCATTCTATTCGATTGTCCGCCCGGCATTTCCATCTTCACCGAGGCGGTGCTGAAGGCGAGCGACCTGATTATAGCGCCCGTCATTCCCGATGGTTTGTCCTCGCTGGGTCTAACCGTGTTCTGCCGCCGGGTGCTGACGGCGCCGCGGCGGCCGGGCGCGCTAAGGCTGCCATGGGTGCTCGCCAACCGCGTTCAACCGACGCGGTTGGCCAATCGGCGCCTGCAGGAGATGAGCCTGGAGGCAAGTCAGTCCGATGCCGGCTTTCGCCTATTCAATGCGCAGATCACGCAGTCGGCGGTGCTTGCCCAAGCGATGGAATACGACACCGACGGCGCGCCCACATACGCCACCAAGTACGGAACGGCGCGCCCGATGCTTCAAGACCTAGCGGACGAGATGTTGGAGGTATTGCATGCTCACGGATAGTCAGGCCCACGCCCTCTTCGCCGCTTTCGCGAGCCGGCCGGCCCTCTTCGCTGCGAGCCGCGAAACGCTCCGCCAGGCCGCGATCGATGTTCTTGCCGGGCAGATCAAGCACAAGGACTGCGGCCTAAGCATGCTTCGCGAGATCCGCGATGCGGTCGGGCAGGGACCATTGCTCGCCGTTCTCGACGAGCTGAAAACGCCCGGGATCGTGGCGATTGTCAAAAAGCTCGACAAAGGCAACGTCGCAAAGGCGACGGCCGAGACCGGATGGGCGCGGCTTCACCTCGCCGAGCTCATTGAAGGAAAGGCAGAGCCGTTGGCGGCGCCGGCGAAGAAGGCGGCTGCGCCAAAGAAAAAACCCGCGCCGAAGCCGATCGTTCGAACGTTACACCAAGCGAAGTCGATGGGCGGTGGTTGAAGGCCGGCCGCCATGGCTAAGTCGCGTTAGTCGACCGGCACCGTAGCAAGCGTCGCGGGTTGACCGGATAGTCGTCGAACGCGCGGATGCTTGCTGACGCCGCGTTCGTCTTGATCAGCCGATGGCGGATCTGGGGAATGCTCCCTCCTCAGTCGGCAGCGCCGATCGTTCGACCTGACTGTGGGCGTTACCTAATAGCCGACCGCGGTGAACTGTAGATCCTGTAACGCATTGCCAACGCAGGAGTTGCCGTTGCACTCCTTGAAGGGCCGTTGATACCCGGCGACGACCACATTCCATTTGCCTGGCGCCCAACCGGTTGGCGGTCTCTGCATTGTGCATTCGATCGTCGTCGAGGTTTCCGTCTTATCGCAAAGTAGATCGCCGTTCGCGGCAGTAACGCGCAACCGAACGCCACTGGCCGAACACATTCGCCGTGGCTGTCCGGTGCACGTCAGGTTCGCGGTTAGGACAATCGTCTGCATCTCGGTGGCGACTCTTGCCGGCTCAATTCCACTGGTCATGGCGTCTGCACCGCCGTTGAGGAGCGCAAAGCCGGCGTGCGTGTTTGCGAGAAGGAAGCGTTTGTCGTCATTCACCACCGGTGCGAGGCGCGTCGGCAGTGCAGGGATCGCACCCGGTGGCCGTGTTGCGGCAAGCTCTCGCGCGACCCAGTCGGCATAGTGACTGACTCTGGTGAAAAGCAGTCTGTCCCCCTCGCTGCAGCCGTCCCTGCTCGAGTAAAGCGTCGAGACGACGCCATCCAAGGTGAGGTTCGCGGGCAAGTGGACTGTGGTCGGAGACTGCGTGACGCGCATGCTACCAAGAAAGGGTCCGCCGGAGTCGCCGCGGCAAAAACCACTCAGTTGCCGCAGCAGGGAATCTTCCGGCTCATCCTCGAAGGTGTCGCCAAAGAATGATGTCTGCGCACAGATGAACCCAACCGGTGTGCCGGGAGCGCAAGGCTTCGCTGTCACGAGATTAAAGAGCTTGGCGCCAGCGCCCATCATGGGCCGAGAGAAGTTCTTCAAAGGGTGATGTTGGCCAACGCCGATGACCAGTCCCTCGGACGGCCCGCCGAGCGCGGAAGTCGCGGGCTGGATCGGCGTTATCTCTGCGAGGGGCGCTGTGAGAATGATGAGCGCCAAATCCGCCGACGGATCTCGGTCTGGTGCGCCGCTCGTTGCCGGCGCTACGCTCGTGTAGTTCGGGTGGGGAATGACTTTCCGCACACTGCGCGAGCCGACGCCTTGAAAGAACATTCGATAATTACGCGGATCGAAAATGGGATCGGTCGGCGCGCGTTTGAGGCAGTCTTCGCTGCTGCGCTTGGCGCCGCACACGCAGTGTGCGGCGGTGAGCACCGCCCAAGGTTCGACGAGCGTTGCGGTGCAGGATGGCGCAAGGTCTTGGCCAGGCGGGCTTGTTGCGGGCGCTGCCTCTGCGTCCAGTCCGAATGCGCGCAGCATCATCGCGACGGCGGGAAAATCGACCGTCGACGCATAGCGCTCGACGCAGCCACCCGCCGTGCAGATATTGGTACGAGCCCAGGGCGATGGCGGTGGCCGCGACGGGCCCCGCCGGCGCTCCCGTTCCCGACGGAGCGTTCGCCGGTTCTCTAGGAAGTCGTCGTAGTAGTCGACGGCGATCGCTTGAGACGCGACGTTCTTGCGCAGCTCGGCGAGTTGGGCCTCCACGACGCCTGGGTCGCGCCAATCGCGCACTGACAGCGCGCGCAGGCGCGGCAGTGCATCCCGCAAGGCAGCCGCGGCTATTTGGGCCACGGGGGCCAATCGGGCCATGGCCTCGTTCGCGTTGCGACATCGGGTCTCGCTTGTGCAAACAATCGATAGCGGCCGCTTCCATGTAAGCGTGGCGCCAACTTCGCTCGACTCCAGTGCGAACGCTTCAAGCCAGGCGCGGTATACAGAGGTGTACGTGATCGTGTCGGGGGGAGGTTGGTTCACGCGGTTGGACGAGAAGGCGAGGATGTAAGCGGCGGCTTTCGCTTCCCCGTCGACAACGTCGGCGATCTCCTCAAGGACGGCGATGGCGTCGGCCTTCGGCGTACGCCGGACGGACTCAGCAATGTCGGCCGCCAGCACGAGTGGGACAGCAAGAACGAATTGGAGAGCGCATATCAGCGACGCCGCATTTCGCCGAGCGGGCCACCTCGTCGAACGACAGCGTCGAACTGTGGGCATGCTGTCTCCTCAGTTCCACGCCTGCAGACGCCTCACTTCCGTCCGCCGCTCTTGTCCTTGTCATCGAGCGCCTTCGAAATTGCTTCCGCCTGGGTTGAAATTGCGTTCGCGATGCCGGTCCAGGGAAGGCCGTCGTCCGGCTTCTGCGTTTCAGTCGATGCGCTGCAAGCCTGTTCGTGCGTTACGATGCTGCCGTTTGCCGGGAAACTGCGGCGGGTGACGAAATACGGATCGGCCACTTTGAAGTGAAACTCTGCGGTCGACTCTTGACCTGCGATGCAATCAGGGCTCTCTCTGTTGGGCGCGGGAGCTGGCGGAGCACCGCCGTCGGGCGTTGCTCCTGTTCCAGGTTTTCCGGCCTTAACCTTGCTATCCTTGGCCGGCGCAGCGGCCGCAGGTGCCGCAAGGCGCACAGTGGTGCCCGAGTTCGAGGAAGCCGCCGGCAGCGCAACTTGCATTGTCGTTCCTGTACCGGTCAAAGCGGCGCTGGAGTTGCCCTTCGGGCAGGTATAGCTGACCCGCATCGTCATCGTGCGGCATGACGACAAGTAAAGACCGTCGAACTTGTGCCGCGACTTCGACGCGATTTTGTAGAGGGGGATTGCATCTGGGGGCACAGGACCGAGCGCAATCGTTATGCCTTGTGCATCACCCGTGAGATTCCAATTGGGCGGGCTTGGTTGTGCCTTTGTCGGCGGCGCCGGTATTCGGACACGGGCACTGTCGGCCACGTGCTTCAATCTGGCGAGCACAGCATGCTGATCGGACGGGTCCAACGTATCCGCGCCCACCTTGGCGGCGATCTCATCATCGACGTCAATGATCGCGGTGTCCCGAAAAAGCGAACCCCCACCCTCTGTCGCAACAACTGTGAGGGCGGTCTTGACCAAGCCACCCACGCTGGTGACGATATCCTTGCGGTAGTCGACGACCTCGATTCCGGCGTTTGCGATTGTGTTCGTGCCGGGTCGCTTGGCGATGTTGAGCACAGTCGTTTTGTAGAAGGGATCATCGAGGAAGATCTGGAACACCAACCCGAGGTCGGCATCGATGAGCTTGTGCTCGACGGAGATTTTTCCTGCTTTCAGCGAGACCGTTATTTCTGACGACTGCAACGCGTACGAGTCGTAAGAGTCGTCATAGGCAACGCCCTCCGTGCTTGGCGTGCCGCCGAGATCTGCCGGCGTCCAAACGGCTTTCTGCTCAAGATCTGGCTTTGCGACACAACAGGTCAGCACAAGCGGCACGAGACCTATGGCGAATACAATTACGCAGCGCGATTGTTTCACTTGTGCCCCCCCAGCCAAATGACGCCTACCAGTTGTTCAACAAGAGCTGCCTTATTCAAGGCTTGTCGCAGAATTGTAACGCGGGGATGCTCAAACGGCACACGCCTGTGAGGGGAATTTGATGAGAAAATTCTCTGTTCAAGAGAGGAACAGAGGCCATTCGCGCGTCTCCACCGATCGACCGGTTGAGCCGCATGGTGAGCGACGATATCGACAGCTATCGAAAGCGTGGTCGGCTTTGCAACCGCGGAAATCCGAACCGCGCAACAGGGTAAGTCACCGCTTATCCGACGCTACTCGGATCCGGCGTCCTGGCCCGAACACGTCCATCCATCCGCCGGATCGTGCGAACGCCACATCAGGCGAAGTCGATGGGCGGCGGATGAACCTCTCGCTTTGGCGTCCGCGACACGGCTGATGCTTGCTTTCGTGCGCGGGCGCTGTTGTTGACAAAGAACGACGGCGGCAGCGATGCAACATTGGCGACTGGCCAGATAGGTCCTGTCACGGGCGGACCAAGAGAGAGACTCTGTCAGCGTATGGATCTTACCGAAGCCGAGCCCGTTTTGCGCGCAAGCGACGACTATCGATTGCTAAGGCGGTACCGGCGGCAAGCCAGTGGGCGGATGGCGGCGCGCGCGGAGAGACGCGGCGCGCGGTCTTTATCGACACCGAGACGACCGGCCTCGACATTGAGCGCGATGAAGTCATCGAGTTGGCGCTCATCGCGTTCGAGTACGAGCATGTCACCGGCCGGATCGTCAGCGTCGACGAAGCAGGAGCATATTCGGGGCTGCGCCAACCATCGGTTTCCATCCCACCGGAGAGCTCACGCATTCACGGCATCCACGACAAGGACGTCGCGGGCTGCACCGTCGACGCGGGACGCCTGCGCGAAATCGTCGAGCCGGCGCATTTGATTATCGCGCATAATGCGGCATTCGACCGGCCGATGGTGGAGAAGCACTGGCCTCTGTTCGAGTCGAAGCACTGGGCCTGCTCGCTCGTCGACATCGATTGGCGGAGCGAGGGTCTGTCGAGCGCGAAGCTCGACTATCTCTTGATGCGCCAGGGTTGGTTTCATGCCGAGCATCGCGCCATGTCCGACGCGCAAGCCGGGCTGTTCCTTATGTCGCTGCCGCTGCCGGTGTCGCAACGGTTGACGCTCGCCGCGCTTCTCGACAACGCACGACGCCCGCTTCGTGCGGTACGCGCGGAGGATACGCCGTTCGCGCTGCGCACGGCGTTGAAGCAGCGAGGCTACCAACGGGACGCCGGCACGGACGAACGACCGAAGGCCTGGTGGATGCTGACCAACAGCCCGGAAGAGGAGGTCGCGTGGCTAAACGCGGAGATCTATCCGGCGCCGCGTGTAGTGCCCGTCATCAGCGTTCCTGCGACCAGACGCTATTCGTCTCGGGTCTGGCCGAGTTGAATCACACCGATCAGCACGCTTCGTTGCGTCGTGATCGCCACCGTCCAGCGTTTGAACGCGAGCCCCGCAGCCAAGTCTCGGCTGCCCAGCTTCCATCCGCGCGCTCCATCTGGCAGGCTTGGTGCATGACCCGGACCCACACCTCAGCGAAAGTGACTGCACCATTGGGCGCAACGCGCTGATGAATTACGGGCTGCACATTTCCTGTCTCGATTGCGGGCGGTGCGTTTCCCTCTCGCCCAGCCAGCTCGCAGCTGTTGAGCCTCCAAATCGAACGCTTTGGGATTTCAAGCGGCGTCGGCGGTGCCAGAAATGCGGCGCGCGCGGTTCGACCGACCGCATAGAGATACGCATTCAGGTGATGACCGCCGGCGTTGCGGCGTGGCGGCGCGAACCAGACCCGACCTTGCCGCAGTTGTGGCCGTCGTGAAGCCGGTCCGTCTGCAGCTGTCGCGGGCGAAGGGCTTCGACCTGCAGAAGCTAAGCTCCGAAATGAACAAGCTCCCCGCCGTCAACGTCGCGCGACCAACAAAATGGGGTAACCCATTTCGCGTCGACACGATGCGAGATGCGTCGCAAGCGGTGGCGGCTTACCGGGAGCGCCTCATGCGTGACAGCTTGTTCCGGGAGCTTCGCGAGCTGCGCGGCAAGAATCTCGCGTGTTGGTGCAAGCCCGGCGATCCATGCCACGCGGATGTGCTCCTGGAATTGGCGAACAGGTGAGACGCGACGACGTACATGAATGCGGCATCGCGTTCAGCGCTTCGGCATTGCCTTCGCGCCGCGACCTTGCTGATCAAGGTAGCCGCGAGGGCCGGGTATTCCCTGATCGGGCTTCGTTGTTTTTGGCCTTCGTGGCAAGCGGGTTGCTGGCGAGAGTATCGCTTTCAAGGCGCTCTAAATCTCTCCACGGATTGCCGAGTATGGTCGAACCGGCAGCACAAAATCGCGCACGGCCAGGGTAGGGCGGCGTCGCTGGCGCTGTCTCAAACAGCAGGCTGCCCCGGTCATGTTACGTGGGGTCATGATTTTGTCGCCCAGCGCAATGCCGCCCGGACACGTTGCGGCTTACTTTCCAGACGTTGCTGCCCCACGCGGCGGTCACGGATGCGCTGCCTTTCGCCCGCATGGCAAGAAGCGGAGGCAGAAATAGACACGCAGGGTATTGACGATTATCGATAAGTAATTTATCGTTTATCGATAATCAACGTGAAGTACCCCGCTGATGATCCGACCCTATTCCGCCGCCACCCTGCCAATTGCCCATTCGGTGCTGCGCATCTTGATCGTGCTGAACTGGCTCTTCGGTGTCGGCATCCTCACGCTTCTGACCGCGACCATCGTCGCCGAGGCGTGGACCTTGACCGCGCTTGGCGTCACGCCGTCTGGGATGCCTGAGATGATCGTCGGTATGCGGGCGATCATCGTGCTCGGCCTAGTCGCCATCCCGCTCAATGATCTCGTTCTGAGGCGGCTGCGCGCGATCGTCGAAACGGTGCGGGGACGCGATCCTTTCGTCGCGGCAAATGCGGAGCGCTTACAAGCGATCGCGTGGGCACTGCTCGCGCTCCAGCTTATCAGCATGGTCATCGGCGGCATCGCCGATGCGATTTCCACGCCGGCCAATCCGCTCCACATCGATGCCGGCTTCTCGGTCGCCGGCTGGCTCGCCGTCCTGCTTACCTTCGTGCTGGCCCGCGTGTTCGCGGAGGGCGCGCGGATGCGTGAAGACTTAGAAGGAACGGTGTGACATGGCGATCGCCGTCAAACTCGACGACCTGCTGCACGAACGGCGGATGACGTTGACCGAACTTGCTGAGCGCGTGGGCATTACGATCGTCAACCTCTCGATCCTGAAAACCGGCAAGGCCCGCGCGATCCGATTCTCCACACTGGAGGCGCTCTGTGCCGCCTTGTCTTGCCAGCCGGGCGACATCTTGGAGTTCGTGCCCGACGCCGTCGGGGAGGCGGAGGCCGCATGAACATCTTGATATCGATTGCGCCAACGAATCCAGAATCCCGAAGCTCGAAAGGAGAATTGAGATGACTTCCATTGCAACAAGCGCCGACGAAACGGCCGAGATCCGATCTGGTGACGAAGTTTCAGCGATCCGGCTGTGGGTGATGCGGGCCATGTATCTGTTCATGGCGGTGGGCATCGGAAACATGATTTGGCCGTTGATCATCAGCCATAGCTCGACGCTGCCGCGCATGACCGGGGTTGCTTGGGCGTTGCTCGGGACAATCGGACTGCTGGCGGTACTGGGGTTGCGTTATCCGCTGCGCATGATTCCGCTGCTGCTGTTCGAGCTGACGTGGAAGGTGATCTGGCTTGCCGCCTTCGCCGCTCCACGCTGGCTCGACGGCACGCTCGACGATGCGATGCGAACCTCGATCATCGAGACGTCCGCCGGAGCCATTCTGCTCTTTGTGATCCCGTGGCGATACGTTTGGGCGAGTTATGTGGTTCGGCCGGGCGATCCCTGGACGCGGTCCAGCTCTTCGACTGGATGACCGTGCCGGACACTTGGGGGATGTGTGCGTACCAGCGTGCAGATGACGAATTGAAGTGAGCAGAGGAATCAACAGGCGCCCTAGCGCCACAAGGGGAGAATGCAAAATGAGATCACTACTTATATTGTCGATCGCGTTGCCATTGATCACAGCAGCGGCACAAGCGGAAACGTTCACGTTCACAGGGTCGATCAACCCAGCAGCAGGTATGCGGATCGCAGCGCCCGGGCCGATGGGTAAGCCGATCGTGGGTGCGAGTGTCAAAGTCGAGATGGACATGGTGTGGGCCTCGGCGGGCAAGAGTCACGCCACGTACGACTGCATTGTGTTTTCAGCGCCGCCGGCAAGCGGTCAAACCATTCAAGGCGTTTGTGCCGCCACGGAATCGGATGGTGGAAAATATTCAGTGCTTTTCAACTGCCTCGCCGACGAGAAGAGCCCACAAAGTGATTGCTGGGGTCGCATCGCGTATTCCGCGGGCAAGAACGCAGGCAAAGTCGGCACCATGTCCTGGCATGACAGCCTCAACGCCGACGGCAAGAGCATCACGTCCATCGGGGCGGGGAATTTGAACTGATTTGATCGAAGTGAATGTGATGCGATTCAAGCTGCGCGGCGGTCTTCGGTTTCCGAAGAATTTGAGTGCCTCTGAACGAAATGTTCGCGCTTATCGCCGCGCTGTGGGAAACGGGGAAGAACCCCGAGTCGCCGGACCGACGTCGGGCGCACGTCGGCGATCGTGATCGCCGTGCGGAACGCAGTCTACCTAGGCTTGCTCTTCGCGCTGGACCACTTTTGCCAGCCTAGGCACCTTGCCACCTGCGCGCGCCATCGGGCAGGCTCAGGTCATGCCCCACCGCTTGCTCACCCGCGACGAACTGATTCAACATATCGCCATCCGCATGGCCGCGACCGATCGCAATCCACCGCTGTTGCGCGGCAAGGCATCGCCGCGGGATGCGTCGGAGCGCGATCGCTTCCGCCACGACTTCGCCGCGTGGTTCGTGCAAGTGTGCATCGAAGAGTGCGGGCTTATGGTTATCGACTACCGCGCGCCACCCGTGGCCGGTTCCGACATGGCAGGGATTACGGCGGTACTTCGGCCTTTGGGCACGCCGCCGCAGCGCCTTTCGCTTTGACAGATTCGGCGACTCGCCACGGCGACCCAGCGGGCCATATTGTGAGAAATGGCACAGAAAGAACTCAGCGGCCGCGCGCGGCTACCAGACGTCATGGAGCGCGCACTTGAGATCGCGGCGAAGGGCGATTGCCTGACGTTCAACGACGTCCGCGCGCGCATGGACATCGACGACGCGACGACGTTGAAGCTCTGGGCCGGCGCGCAGGATCACGACAAGATCAACAAGGCGTGCCGCGACGGCGCAGAGGCGCGCCTTGCAAGACATGGGATCAAGACCGGCCGCACGAAGGTGCCACGGCGCTGATGCGGATTTGGCCGCTGCACCGCGTTTATGCCCTCTATTCGCTGCTGTAGTGTTAGGCAGAGGGGTCTTTTGACGCCCGCGGGTGCGGCGCTATGCTTGCGTCCGGACCCGGAGGGAGAACGGCCCATGCGAATTCTTGTTATTGCAGCAGTACTCGCGGTTTCGGCTTGTTCGCCCGCGCCCGAGAAAAGCGCCGACGAGTCCGCCGACAAATCCACTGAAGCCGCCGCGCCCAACAACTGCAATGCGTCCGCGTCGTCGTCTTGGGCCGCCGGCGGTGAGACCCTCACCGTCGAAGGCTCCACCACCGGCGTCGATTGCGCCAGCGCGGAAGCGAGGTTCACACTGCGCCGCCCCGGCGGCAGCGCCCTATACGAACAGGCGTTTCCCGCCAACCAGATCATGGTGCTTGCCGGCGCGACATCGGTCGCGGACATGAAGAGCAGCTTGCAGGAATGGGTCGGCGGGGGCGGGGCTGCGCTCGACAACACCAGCGACTTGCCGGAATGGGCGGCGGGCGCCGCCAATCCGGGGTCGAGCGAATTTCCGTTCCATCCCTATGGCGGCATGGACCGCGTCGCTTACGAAACGCTGAGGACCGCCAAGGCGCCCATGCTCTGTTTCGTGCAAGGCATGGAAAGCCAAGCGTGCTTCTGGTTGGACGCTGGCGCGCTGCGCAGGATCGGAGAACAGCAGATCCCAGGCTAGGACCGGAAATCGGAATGCGGGCCAGCTGTCGCGCAGGATAGCCATGTGCGGACGCTTCACCCAGTATTTCACCTATGCCGAACCTCACGAAAGGTGAGTGATGCAGCGACCCGCCACGATTAGTGAAGCCGTCATGAGCAAAGTGCCGGCGGTTACGCTCACGTTCTGGATCATCAAGATCCTCGCCACCACCCTGGGCGAGACCGGTGGCGACGCCGTCACGATGACGTGGCTCGGGGAGACGACGGACGAAGCGAATCCGAACGGCTATCTGATCGGTACTGGTATCTTCGTCAGCGTGCTCGTGGTGCTGGTCGCGCTCCAGATCGTCGCGAAAAAATTCCACCCGCTGCTCTATTGGTTGACGATTATCGCCTCTACCACTGCCGGCACGACGCTGGCCGATTTCGCAACGCGCTCTTTGGGCATCGGCTATGCGGGCGGGTCGGTGTTGCTACTCTTCTCCGTGCTGGCGGTTCTCGCCCTTTGGTATCGCGCGGAAGGCACTGTTGCCGTCGACACCGTCAGCACGCCCCGGGTCGAAATGTTCTACTGGGCGACGATCACGTTTTCACAGACGCTCGGCACCGCGCTCGGCGACTGGATGGCCGACGACACCGGTCTCGGCTACATGGGCGCAGCACTGGTGTTCGGTGCAGCGCTCGCGGTCATTGCGGTCGCGTACTATTTGACGAGCATTTCGCGCGTTCTATTGTTTTGGGCGCCGTTCATTCTCACGCGGCCGCTTGGTGCCACCGTCGGCGACTTCCTGGACAAGCCGCTCGACGATGGCGGGCTCGCGATGAGCCGGCCGTTCGCCTCGTTGGTACTTGCCGTCTTCATCCTCGGCTGCATTCTGGTCCTGCCGCAGCGGGCGGGCGAGCATCCTGGGGGGAAAGCCCACTAGAAGGGCGTGCCGGCTGCGGTATCGTCAGTGCGCAGTTTCTGCATCTGTTGCCGTGCTGAGCGCTTCAGGCTGAACCAGTGTCGCGCAAGGTCTGCGAATCTTTGAGATCGCATTGGCGCTATCCATGACGCATCATTTTCTTCAACACGAGTTGATGCCGTCCTTCACCTTTTCCTGCCAGTCCGCGCCGAGCGCCATCTTCGCATCGACGCCTTGATCGTATCCTTGATCGCCTGCGTTGAGCATCAACACACGCATTCCAGTATCGTGCGTTCCGAACACCATTGTTTGCTGCCCGCCATAGTAGGTCGTCGATGACCCGTATGCGGTTTTTCCGGTGACGGTCGCAGTTCCCTACGTGTTGGCGTAGGTGGGGCCGGTTTGAACGACACGGACATTGTTCTGGGAGCCAACACCGCCGATCAAGCACCGTTCGTATCCGCGTCGAAGCGTTTCAACGGCTGCCATCTGCTGTGCGACTTCCTCAGAGCCTGTCGCACCGCAAATCGGCGCTGCCGACGTCGTCAGCATCACCTCATTTTTTGAAACCTGCATCACGCTGGTGCGCGCGCCACCCGGCTATGCGGCCTTCGACCCCAACAATGACGAGCTGCGCCGCATGTGGAAAACAAGCGGAGACTTTGCGGTTGCTCGCGGATGCAGTTTTCGATGCACGCCTACACGCGGAGCATCTATTGCGCGTCCACTACAGAAGGTGTGCGCATTGAAAGGCTCATGGCCGATGGGCGATCTGCCTTGATCGCTAGCACGGCGAGGATCGGGGATCGGTCCGGCAGATTTGATAGCGCGGCTGCAAGTTGCCGAGCGGCGTCGAGGCTCTATGTTCCGCCCCCCATCGACAACGGAGGTGCGAACAAATGGCCACGGTTCTCTACTGCTGGCGATGTGAAGGGCGTTTCCCATGCTCGAATCGAGCCGCGAAACCTAAAGTCGCGACCATACGACTGTGATCTACATCAACAGACTATTTCCGCTTCGTTCGAGCAACGTTCGAGCAGCGTTCGGGCACGTTCTGGTTTCTTCGCAACTGGTTTAGATTTTCGTTCTCGGTTTCGGCCTGATAAGGTCACCCGATGGGGAAACTAAAACCGGCAAGAGTGGTCTCCCGAATGTTTCGGCCGGGCCGTTGCGTGATATCGCAGCGCCAGCGCCTTCGTCGCGGCCTTCAGCGACACGTTCGGCACGACGCCGGGCCGATATTTCGGCGGCTCTGTGCGAGCCGGCGATTAATCATTTACGAAAGTCGCGGCGAATCTCGGTCTGCCGTCATGGCCGCGTCATGTGGGTGTCAGGTGGCCTGCGTATCCTTCTTTTAAAGGCTGCGGTCGGACCATACGCAGTCATAGACGTGTGCCCCCGCATTCGTCGCCATCAGACGGCGGCAGGCTAATCTCCTGCCGCCGCTTTCATTTCTGCGTCTCTTGACGCGCAAGTCGCCAATCAGCGCGCTTCGGAGGTAGAATTTGCGGGCCGGGCCTTGGGACTCATCATGCCGTCTGGGTTAAGCCAGCGTTCGGCTTAGAGCAGCATGCAAATGCGCACTGGACCAAAAACGTTTCACTGAGTGTGGTCGACCGCGTTCTTGGGCCCGTGTCAGTTTGGGACAGCGCCGATCGATCGTAACCATGGGGCAGTGAGCGTTCGTTGGGCGGCAGAGGACTTGCTTCTCGCTAAACCGTGGGCGACGGACGGTGCCATCTGTGTGGTGAACGTCGCGGGTCCAGGGATGCGAACCCGATGCGGATGTTGGTAGTTGAGGATGACGAAAAAACGCTTCGTCTCTTGAAGCAGGGTTTCGGCGAGCATGGTTTTGTCGTCGACGGCTGCTCTGATGGCATCGACGGGCTGGAGGCCGCTGTCTCGCAAGCATACGACCTCATCATCCTCGACGGCATGCTGCCGCGCAAAGACGGCTGGGACGTTCTGGAGCAACTGCGCCGCACCGACAGCAACACGCCCGTGCTGATGCTGAGCGCCCGCGATGCGGTCGAATATCGCGTGAAGGGTTTGACCATCGGCGCCGACGACTACGTCGTGAAGCCGTTCGCGTTTTCCGAATTGATCGCGCGGGTGCGCAGCATCTTGAAGCGGCGGAAGGACGCGCTGCCTTCGACGCTCACCTTCGAAGATCTCACTGTCGATCCCAAACGTTTTGAAGTCGAGCGCGCAAGCCGGCCCATCGAATTGACCTTGAAGGAATTCCTGCTGCTTGAGCTGTTGGTGCGCCATCAGGGCGACGTGCTTTCGCGTGCTTATATCGCCGAGCAGGTCTGGGACATGTCCTTCGACTGCGACAGCAACGTTGTCGAAGTGAACATCCGGCGCCTGCGCTCGAAGGTCGACGATCCGTTTCCGAGCAAGCTTATCCACACCATCCGCGGGCGCGGCTATGTCATTCGCTGACGACCTTCGGGGGCGGTCGCTCGCCCGCAAACTGGTAATCTGGTTCGCTGGCGCGGCAACGGCTCTCGTCGTCCTGACCGCGGCGCTGCTCTACGTAGCGCTCGTGCAAGGCGTGGCTTGGCGGGACGATCAGGTGCTCATGAAACGCGCGGCCACCGTCCGCGATCTTCTGCGCGTCGAACGGATCGACGTCGACTATCTCGACCACGAAGTGAGCGAAGATTTGGAAGGCCCGCGCCAACTTTTCATGCGCATCTCAGGGCCGCCTGCAATCGGCCTCCACGAGACGCCACTCATGCCGGAGGGATTACTGCCCGACCGGTTTCCGAATGCCGCCGCCTTGAGCGCGGACGAGTTTCATTACGCAGCCATTGATGACGGCGACGGTCGGCGCTATCGCGCGGTGACGCTGCGCACGCGCGCGCCGGACGCCGCCGGTGGCGGCTGGGTTACGATTCAGATGGCGCTGGACACAAGTTTGGACTCGGAAGTTCTCACGCATTATGCCGAGCTCATCGTTTTCGTGGTTGCAGCCGGTCTTGCGCTGTCGATCTTCGTGGGGCTGTGGATCGTCCGCACGCAGCTCGCGCCGCTTAAGAAGATGTCAGCCGAGATCATGGCCGTTGGACACTCAACACTCGATCGCCGCGTGTCGCTCGATGGATTGCCGGCCGAGTTGGGCGATGTCGCCACGCAGTTCAATCACATGCTGACGCGTCTTGAGAGCGCTTACGGCTCGCTCCGCCGCTACGCCGACGATGTGGCGCACGAACTGCGCACGCCGTTGAACCGTATCCAGCTTGAGACCGAGGTTGCCTTGCGTAGCGCGCGCACGCCGGAAGAGTATCGCGAAGCGCTGGGGTCGACGCTTGAGGAGTGCGAGCACCTGAGCACGATGGTCAAAGCGCTGCTCTTTATCGCCCGCGCCGAGAACGGCCGGACGGAAGTGTCCTACGAAACGTTGAATGTGGCCGAGCGGCTGGAAAAGATCCGCGGCTTTTTTGAGAACAGCGCGGCGGAATCGGGCGTCGACCTGACGCTGGAATGCGATCCTGCGCTGTCCCTCAACGCCGACAACACGCTGTTTCAGCGCGCTGTCAGCAACCTGGTCGCCAACTCGATCGCCCATACGCCCCAAGGCGGGGTGGTCTGTTTGCGCGCTGCGGCCGGCGAGGCCGGCGTGGTCGTCGACGTGTCCGACACCGGCGAAGGCATTGCGATCGAGCATCAACCATATGTGTTCGACCGCTTCTTCCGCGGAGACGCCGCGCGCCGCACCGACAAGGACCGCGTCGGTCTTGGTCTTGCGATCACGAAGAGCATCGTCGACCTGCACCGCGGGCGCATCGCGCTGGCGAGTTCGCCGGAAACCGGCACGCGTTTCTCGCTCTATTTCCCCGTCGCTTGATCAGCAAAAGGCGCTGCGTATGCGTGCGCTTTGCAGGCGCATTGCGGTCTGAGAAAAATATTTATCGTGAACGGGAATAAGTTCGAAAGTCACCCCAGCGTCAGGTCGATGTAATCCTGGTGACACCTCGGGCTCCGTAGAGTCCGTAGCTGTAGGGGTCTCGGTAGCCAAGGGTAGCTGCCGCCAACAAACCGCTTGAGTCAGTGGCCGCGCGAACACGTCGTTCGCGCCAACGCGGACGCATGTGCCCGAGGTGCCGGGGACCCGATCAGGATCGAAGGATACCGGCACCATGACAGCGACGTTCAACAGAAGCGATCTCGAATATCTGCTCACCCAGATTGAGCAGGCCGAAGGCGGGCAGCCGCCCGTCAACGCCCATTTGGCGTTTGGTCTGCGCGAGGTTGCGGGCACGAACAACAATCAGGTGCCGGGGCAGAGCACGTTCGGCGCGGCCGATCAGGCTTTTGGGACCGCGACCACGCAGTATTTCCAGACCGTCACCGTCAACATCGACGGCACGATCTTCGATCCGAACCCGGGCACGGCCGGCGATACGATGACGACGTCGTACGCGCAGACCTCGCCGAACAACTTGGTCGTCGATACCGCGCCGCGCACGATCAGCAATCTGATCTCGGACATCAGCACGAACAACCCCGCGGCCGTCATCACGGCGCAGGAGTTCGCGGCTCAACTCGGGGATGGTTACACCGCGCTCTCGACGACGCCTACGTTGGACCCGCTGAATCAGGCCTATGCAGACGGGCAGAACTTGTTCATCGGCAATATCACGCCGGACGCCGGTTTGTCCGCCCCGTTCAACGGCTGGACGACCTTCTTCGGGCAGTTTTTCGATCACGGCCTCGACCTGATCACCAAGGGCAATGCGGGTACGGTGTTCATTCCGCTTGCCGCCGACGATCCGCTGCGCCTTGTCGGGCCTGACGGGATCGCCGCCACAGGCGACGAGGTTCCGGCGAGTCAGGCGTTCATGGTGCTCACGCGCGCGACGAACGAAACCGTGACGGCCGGCGCCGACAACGTGCTTGGAACCGCCGACGACGTTCACACGAACATCAACACGACGACGCCGTTCGTCGACCAGAACCAGACCTATTCGTCTCACCCGTCGCATCAGGTGTTTCTGCGCGAATACGTTGTGGGCGTAGACGGGGACCTGCACGCGACCGGCAAACTGCTGCAGCACGCCGAAGGCAAGGACAACGTCCTCGGCACCGCCGACGACAATTCCGGGATGGCGACGTGGCACGATCTGAAGGCCAATGCGTTGAAGCTCGGCATCGTTCTGACGGACTACAACGTCAACGACGTACCGCTGCTGGCGACGGACGCTTATGGCAACTTCATCGCTGGTCCGAACGGGCATGTGCAGGTGGTGGTCGCCCTCGGCGGCGGTGGGCAGGGCCTCATCGAAATGAATCCGGCGAGCCCGCAGACTCTCCCGGCAAACACGATCTTCACCGGCCACGCCTTCATCAACGATATGGCGCACTTCGCGGCGCCGTTTAACTCAAGCGGCGTCGCGCTGGCGGCCGACGGCGACAGCTCGGTCGGCAACCCGCAGGGTCCCACGACCTACGACAACGAATTGCTGGACGCGCACTACGTCGCGGGCGACGGACGTGTCAACGAGAACATCGCTCTGACCGCGGTGCACGAAATCTTCCATGACGAGCACAACCGGTTGATCGATCAGATCAAGGGTCTCATTCAGGCGGAACTCAACAACGGCGACACGGCTTTTGCGTCCAGCTGGGTGTTGCCAGGCGTGACGCTAACTGCCGGCGTACAAATCACCGACGCGCAGTGGAACGGCGAACGCTTGTTCCAGGTCGCGAAGTTCGGCACCGAGACGCAGTATCAGCATCTCGTGTTCGAAGAGTTCGCGCGTAAGATCGCGCCGACGATCCATTTGTTCGGTAACGTCGACATCCACCTGGATCCGGCGATCACGTCGGAGTTCGCGAACGCGGTCTATCGCTTCGGCCACTCGATGCTGGACGAGAACGTCGCGCGCTTCGAACTGAACGCGGACGGCACGCCGGTCATCGGTCCGGACGGGCAACCGGTCCTGTCGTCGATCGGGTTGATCGAAGCCTTCACCAATCCACTCGCCTTCGCCGAGCGCGGTGCGGACGCCGCGGCCGAGATCGTGCAGGGCAGCACGCACCAGATCGGCAGCGAAATCGACGAGTTCGTGACCGGCGCGCTGCGCAACAACCTCTTGGGTCTGCCGCTGGATCTCGCCGCGTTGAACATCGCGCGCGGCCGCGATACGGGCGTGGCGCCGCTCAATCTCGTACGCGCACAGATTTACGACGCGACGCACGACCAGACGTTGAAGCCCTATGCGAGTTGGACGGAGTTCGGCCAGTTTCTGAAGCACCCGGCATCGCTGATCAACTTCGTCGCGGCTTACGGTACGCATGCGTCGATCGTGGCCGCGGTCGGGTTGGATGACAAGCGCACGGCGGCTATGAATCTCGTCACGATGGGCTTGGATCCGGCCAGTCAGACCGGCGATGCGGCGCATCAAGACGTATATAATTTCATGCATAGTTTGGGCGCTTACGCCAACGACGTGTCGAACCCGCTTGCCGTGCATGCGCAGTGGAGCACGGGATCGATCACCGGCATTGACAACGTCGATCTGTGGATCGGCGGCTTGGCGGAGAAGCAGAATTTGTTCGGCGGGCTGTTGGGCTCGACGTTCAACTTCATCTTCGAGACGCAGCTTGAGAGCCTGCAGGACGGCGACCGGCTGTATTACCTGCCGCGCATCGAAGGCATGCACTGGGGCGCGGAGATCGAGAACAACTCGTTCGCCGAGATGATCACGGCGAACACGGGCGCGAAGCATCTGCCGGCCAGCATCTTCCTGACGCCGGAGTACACGGTCGAAGCGTCGACGGTAACGTTCGATCCGGCGACGTGGCTCAAGAACCCGGTGACGGGCGCCTATCTGGTCGAGAAGCTTGCCGACGGCACCGTGCATTTCATCGGCGACGACAACTTCTTCGGCAACACGATGGTGCTGGGCGGCACCGAAGGCGACGACCGCCTGCAGGCCGGCCATGCCGACGACGATACCGTCTGGGGCGACGGCGGCAACGACTGGATCGACGGCGGTAACGGCAACGACTTCCTCTATGGCGGCACCGGCAACGACACGATCGTCGACAGCGGCGGCGACGACGTTATTCACGGCGACGCCGGCAACGACACGATCAACGGCGGCATCGGCGACGACATCATCTTCGGCAACGACGGCGACGACTATATCGAGACGGGCTACAGCATCCTGGGCGACGAAGCGCAGGGTGGCCTCGGCAACGACATCATCGTCGGCGGCGACGGCGACGACGCCTTGATCGGCAACGAAGGCGACGACTGGCTGGAAGGCGGCGCAGGCGGCGACGGCTTGGTCGGCGACACCGGCGCCCCGACGGGGCAGGTGCCCTTGTTCGCGGCCAACGACGTGCTCGACGGCGGCGCCAACGGCGACAAGATGGTCGGCTTCAGCGGCGACGACATCATGTTGGGCGAAGGCGGCTTCGACAAGTTCAACGGCCTGTTGGGCTTCGACTGGGCCGATTTCGAGAAGGAAACGCACGGCGTCAGCGTCGATATGGAACGGCGCGAGTTTATTCCCAATCAGCAGCAGACGGCTGGCGATGCTGTACGCGATTTCTTCGTCGAGACGGAAGCGACCAGCGGTTCGCGCTTTGACGACTTCCTGCAGGGCACGGAAGACGCGGGCGGCGCGGCGGGCGTGTTCAACGAACTCACCAACGTCGATCTGATCTTCAACCTCAAGACCTTCTTCGCCGACGGCCAAGCGTATAATTGGGATGCGAGCGGCACGCCGATTGTCGGCGGCGTCGGTTTCAGCACGGGCAACATCCTGCTGGGCGGCGACGGCAGCGACACGATCACCGGGCGCGGCGGCAACGACATCATCGACGGCGACGCGTGGTTGCACGTCGAATTGTCCAGCCACACGGCTGGTGCGGAAATCATCCGCGAGATCCGCTTTGACTACACCGACGGCGACATTGACACGGCGGTCTATCGCGACGTGATCGAGAACTACACGATCAATCTGACGCCGGACGCGGAAGGCTTCATCACGATCGCGCACAACGTGGTCGGCGGTGGCGCTGCGGGCGTCGGCAACGACGGCATCGACCGTCTGCGCAACATCGAGCGGCTGCAGTTCGCCGATACGGTCATCAACGTCGATGCCAGCCCGAACGCGAACCAGGTGCCGGTCGGCGTACCTTTGATCTTGGGGGATACCGATCCGGCGGTTGTCGGCGTCGACCCTGTGGCCGGCAGCCCGCTAACCGCCGATGTCGGCGGCGTCACCGACGCTGATGGCATTGCTCTGGGGTCTGTGCATTTCCAATGGCAGCAGCAGGTTATCGCGGCCGGCGGCCAAAACGCTTGGATCAATATCACGGGGGCGACCAACGCAACGTTCACGCCCACAAATCTACAGCTCGGCAATCCGCTGCGTGTGGTTGAGACCTATACGGACGGTAAGGGCTTGGTGGAGACGGTCGCTTCTGCACCGACCAACGTGTTGGCGCCGAACCTGACCGTGAACACCGCGCCGTTCGTCGTGCCGCAGCAAGGTGCGATCGGACTGCCGGACACGAATGCGCATACCGGCTTTGCGATCAGCATCTTCCTGCCGCTTGCGCTTTCCTTCGGCGACAACGAGACAGCGCCGAACCTTTTGACCTTCACCGCCCGTATCGCCGGCACGAACCAGGCGTTGGACGGCAGCGCGGCCGCGCACGGCTTGACGTTCACGCTGGTGCCTGACCTCGTGAACGGCGGCTTCAGTGGTGCGACGATCACCGGCACGGTCAACGCGATCGGTCAAATCCCGATCACGATCACCGCGAAGGACGAAGGCAATCCGAATATTCCGGATCCGGAGCCTTCGCAGCTTAGCGTCACCGACACGTTCGTCATCAATGTTCAGGCCGGCAATCTGGCGCCGGTGTTGGCGCCGGGTGCGGAGAACCACGTTGCGACCGAAGACACGGTGTTCAACGGCAATCTGCTCGCAGGCAGCGACAGCGACGGTCCTGCGCCGACGCCCGTATTCCGCCTCGTCGACGGTTCGGCGGTGCACGGCACGGTCTCGATCACCGGCGCGACGGGCGCCTTCGTCTTCACGCCGGAGGGCGATTTCGCGGGTCAGGCGTCCTTCCAGTACCGCCTGTTCGACGGTTTGAGCTTCAGCGCGCCGAAGACGGTGACGCTGGACGTGCATGCGGTCGATGACGGTGTCGCCGATGTGGCGATCACCGGTACGGCAGCCGCCGGGGACACGATCTCGGCCGTCATCGGCAGCGATCCGGACGGTTTTTGGATCTCGGGCTCGGATACCTATCAGTGGTTCCGTGACGGGGTGGCGATCGTCGGCGCAACGGGCATCGATCTTGCGCTCACGCACGCCGATATCGGGCACAAATTCTCGGTGCAAGCGTCGTACACGGATGGTCAGGGCTTTACGTACACCGCGATATCGGCGCCGCTTGCCGCACCGGTTAGCTCGGAGACCGATCCCGTCGGCATCGTAGGCGTCACCGGTATCCCGGGTGGCGGGTTGCCGCCGCGGATCGCGGCGTTCAACACGCTGTCCGATCCGGACAACGGCGTCGTGTTGGGCACCGAGATTTACGCGTGGGAAGTCTCCACGAACGGGGTCAACTGGTCGCCGGCGGATCCCGCGCGCGTCAGCGCCGATACGCTGACCTTCACGCCGGCGGTCACGACCGGCGCCTTCGTACGCGTCACCCTCTTCTACATCGACGGTTTGGGCAATCTGAACTCAGCCGTCTCCGACGCGACACGCTATGTCGTGGACACGACGCAGACACATACTCTGACGGGCACTGCGGCGGGCGAGCTGATCTTCGGCAACGGTGGCAACGACACGATCACGGCGGGTGCGGGCAACGACTTCGCCCAGGGTGGTGCAGGCAACGACACGTTCTTCGCATCGATCGGCGACGGCGACGACACGTATGACGGCGGCAACGGCACCGACACCTACACGATGGTGAACACAACCGCGGCGTCGAACGTCGATCTGACCTTGGGCATCGCGACCAGCACGCAGACCGGCAACGACAAGCTGTTCTCGATCGAAGACGTCACCGGCAGTGCCGGCAACAACGTCATCGTCGGCAGCGCGGCGGCGAACACGCTGCGCGGCAACGGCGGCGACGACACGTTGGACGGCGGTTCGAACGGCAACGACACGCTCTTCGGCGGGCTTGGCAACGACACCTACATTGTCAGCCACAACGGCATGACGCTGACGGAAAACGCCAACCAAGGCACCGATAGCGTGTTCGCGAACCGGACTTTCACGTTGGCGAACAACTTCGAGAACCTGACCCTGACGGGGTCGGGCAACTTCAACGGCACCGGCAACGGCGCTGCGAACGTCATCCAGGGCAACTCGGGCAATAATACACTGAGCGGCCAGGGCGGCGACGACCGCTTCGTCGCCACCATCGGCGACGGCAACGACTCCTACAGCGGCGGCGGGGGGACCGATACGCTGGATCTCAGCGGCATCACCGCGGCGACGACCGTCAATCTGCAGACCGGTGTCGCGACCGGCGCGCAGATCGGCAACGACTCGCTGAACGGCATCGAAGTGGTGATCGGCGGTTCGGGCAACGACACGATCACCGCCAACTCCGCCCCCGAACGCTTCACGGGTGGCGCGGGTGCCGACACGTTCGTCTACGGCACCAGCGCGTCCGCCGGGAATGCGGCCACGCGGTCGGTTATCGCCGACTTTCAGCATGGCATCGACCACATCAACTTCGCCGGCATCGACGCCGATACGCGCGGCGCAAGCCCGGGCGTACAGCACTTCACCTTCGATGGTCAGCTTGCGACTGGCGTGAACCCGGCTCAGGGCCACATCGGCTTCCACTATGTGACGATCGCGGGGCAAGACCACACGATCATCGACGGCAACATCCGCACCGGCAATGCGATTGAAACGAACGTCGACTTCCAGGTCGACCTGTTGGGTCACATCGCGCTGACGGGCACTGACTTCTTTCTGACGTAAGGGGCGACCGGCCGGCGCGGTTTGAAAAAGGCCGCGCGGCCGCACAAAGCGAGTGGGGAATTGAAGATGACGAAATCTCGCCTGAAATCAGTCGGGTATGCGGCGGCGGTGTTCGCGCTGAGCGCGGTAGCCGCAGCGCCGGTGTTCGCGCAAGCGGCCCCGGGCTTCGATATTCCGACCGGCGCGCCGCCCAGCCCGTTGTTCAACGCCCAGCCCTTTACGGTTGAGATGTTGCTGTTCGAGGAGTTCGGCACCAAGACGATACCGGGTTCGACGTGCCCGACCTGTACGCCGCTTCCTGTCCCTGCAACTTGTAGCGCCTCGCCTGCGTCGGCATCGCTCGACACGTTCTTGGGACAATCGCTCTGGCCGGCCGCTTCGCGCGCCGCGAATACGGCGCTGCCCAATCCCTGGGCGGCCAAGATCGCGACGTGCGTGAGGACGCTTACCACCAGCGCCACCGAAGGTCGGCCATCCGGCGAATGGTTCGCCCATCAGCGTTGGACCGAATTCCCGGCGAAGACTTTCTTCCAGAGCGCGACGGCAGGCGCGCGTGCGAACGGCGGCTTGCGCGACACGCTGCAACGCCACCACTGGGCGGTCGGCGAGTTCAGGCCCGGCGGGCTCTATTACGGCGGCGGCACGAATAAGACCCGGCAGGTGCGCTTCCATCCGTCGTTCCCTGTGCAGGACGCGAACTCGGTTTGGACGTTCGACGGTACGATGCCGCCGAAGCTTTTGATGGCGCGTTACGGCGAGCCGATCCTGTTCCGTCACTTCAACGCTCTGCCGCTGGACGCGGCGGCGAACAATGGCTTCGGCATTCACACGCTGACCACGCACGAACACAACGGGCATAACCCGGCCGAGAGCGACGGCTATGCGGCGGCGTTCTTCTTCCCGGGTCAGTATTACGACTATCACTGGCCGATGGCTCTGGCGGGTCACGACTCGATCAACACAGCGGCGACGGATGTACGGGCCGGCATGCCGAACGGTTCGGGCGGGATCACAAAGATCCGCGGCGACTGGCATGAGACGATGAGCACGCATTGGTTCCACGACCACATGCTCGATTTCACGGCGCAGAATGTCTACAAGGGCAGCGCCGCGATGATGAACTACTACAGCGCCATCGATCGCGGCCGCGAAGGCTTTCAGTGCAACTACGCCAACGCCGCCAATCCCAATCTCTGCCTGCCCTCAGGCACGGCGCTCGACTGGGGTAACCGCGACTACGACGTGAACTTGATGATCGCCGACAAGGCGTGGGACGCGAGCGGTCAGCTTTTCTTCAACATCTTCAACAAGGACGGCTTCCTGGGCGACCGCGTGCTGGTCAACTGGACGTACAAGCCCTTCTTCAACGTGCGCTCGCGGCGCTATCGCTTCCGCATGTTGAACGCGGCGGTATCGCGCTACTTCAAGATCGCAGTCGTGACCGCGGCCGGTCAGCGCGTACCCTTCTATATGATCGGCAACGACGGCAACATCATGGAGAACGCGGTGCCGTTCCCCAATGCGCAATCCCAAGACCTGCCGCAGATGGGCATCGCCGAACGCTATGACATCGTCATCGACTTCAAGGGCTTTGCACCGGGGACGAAGATCTATCTGGTCAATTTGCTCGAGCATCGCAACGGGACGGGTCCGCAGGCCGAAATCCCGCTCGCCAGCATTCTGAACAACACCTATGTGGGTGATCCGGCGGTTGGCAAGTTCTTGGAGTTCCGCGTCAACGCCTACACCGGCGTCGATCAGAGCATGAATCCGGCGGATTATATCGTCGGGCGCAAGACGATGATCCCGACGCCGACCTTCACGGCGGCCGAGCTTGCCGGCGCGCGTCAGCGCACCTTCCAGTTCAGCAAGCAGAACGGCACCGACGACAAGCCGTGGACGATCTCGGTCGACGGCGGGCAGGGTTTCGGCATGGACCCGCACCGCATCTCTGCCGCGCCGACGAAGGGCGCCGTCGAGATTTGGCATCTGCGCGGGGGTTCGGGCTGGGCGCATCCCGTTCACATCCACTTCGAAGAGGGCAAGATCCTGTCGCGTGGCGGTGCGCCGGCGCCGCTGTGGGAAGCGGGTGCACGCAAGGACGTCTATCGGCTGAGCACGTTCGCGGACTCGTCGAACAACGTGGATCTTGCGATCCGCTTCCGCGAGTTCATGGGCACTTACATGGAGCACTGCCACAACACGCAGCACGAGGACAACGCGATGCTGCTGCGCTGGGATATCAAGAACCCGGGCGCCGCTGTCGCTATCCCGACGCCGGTGCAGACGTGGGAAGGCACCTTCTATGAGCCGACGTTCGGTCTCGCGCCGGGCAACGGTGGCGGCGGATGATCCGCGCCGGTCTTGCGCTGTTGCTCGCATTCGTTGGGGTGGCCGTATGGTCCCCCGGCGTGCAAGCGGGCCAGCCCTGGCATGACGGGTATTTTCCGAACGTCGTGCTGACGGATCAGGATGGACGCAAGCACGCGTTCTACGACGATCTGATCAAGGGCAAGGTCGTCGCGCTGAACTTCATCTACACGAAGTGCAAGGATGTCTGTCCCGCCGACACCGCGCAGATGCTGCAGGTGCAGGATCTGCTTGGTGATCGCGTCGGCCGCGACGTTTATTTTTATTCGATCTCTCTCGATCCGGCGAACGACACGCCGCGGGTGCTTAAGCGCTACCGGCATATGTTCGGGATCCATTCGACGTGGCTGTTCCTAACGGGCAAGAAGTCCGACATCGTTCTCATCCAACGCAAACTTGGGCTTATCGGCGAGCGCGTGCCGTCGCTGAAGGAGCACAACACGAGCTTGATCGTCGGCAACGAAACGACGGCGCAGTGGATCAAGCGTTCGCCGTACGATCATCCGAAGGTGTTGGCGAACCTGCTCAGCGATGGGTTGCGCAACTATGCGGATGCCGGCGCGGCGGCGATGCAGTCGTTTGCGGCGGCCAAGCAGATCTCCGGCCAGACGCGCGGCGATTATTTGTTCCGCACGCGCTGCACCGCGTGTCACACCGTTGGCGGCGGCGACAAGCTTGGTCCCGACCTCAAGGGCGTTGTTGCGGCGCGGTCGCGTGGGTGGTTGACGCGCTGGCTGAAAGAGCCGGACAAGATGATCGCCGAGAAGGATCCCGTCGCGGTGGCGCTCAAGGCGCGCTATCGCAACTTGCCGATGCCGAACCTGGGCCTGAACGACGTGGACGCCGAAGCATTGATTGCGTATCTCGCGACCGTCGACAGAACAACCGTCGCGACGCAGACGTCACGTCAGGCGTCGAGCAATCCGTTGCGCGCGCAGTAGGCTAGCGCCGTTGCGAGTTGCTGCTTTGCGTTTTGAGGTTCGAACGCCGAAAGCAACGCTGCGTGGTTGCGCGAGCCGTCCATCAGCTCGACAAGCGCCGCTACCGCCGGCGGCATCTTTACCGCCATGTGATGCTGACCGGTCGCCCACGGCTGCTTTGCCGCAGCTTCGGCGCGAACCAAGGGCCACGCGCGCGGCGTGGGGCTCTTCGCGCCGGCGACCGTTAACGGATGTGTGAACGCGTTCGCCTGGCCGCGTCCAAGCATGGCGAGAAGCGCTTTCAGTGCAGGTTCAATTTTGTCCGGTGCGGCGAATTCCTCGATCGACAGTGTCGAGGGATATGCTGCCGCAAGCTTGCGCAACATCTGCACGGCGTCGGCGGTCTTGGGCGTGATCGCGCGTTCGTTCGCGTCTTTGAATTTAGGCTGTTCGCCTTTGCTCGCCGCAGCGATAGTCACATCGGCGTTGAAGTGCAAGTCGCGGAGGTTGCGCGCATCGACCGCTGCCGCGGGCCGCTCGCGGTCCGCGCGGACGAGAAGCGAACGGCGGAACGGGCGGCCGGAGAAGAGGTCCATGTATTGCTGCAGGGCGATCGGGTTGTTTCCCGCCGTGGCGCGGATCTGTTTGGCGACGGCGGGGAAAAAATATTCCGGCAGCGACGTAGCAAGGTCGCCTTCGCAAACGTACGCGAGCTGCGCGGCGTTGGCGCGCTTCGCGAAGTCGCCGAAGTAGCAGGGTGCGTTGCTCTCGGCCAAGAACTCGCCCATCACGTAGGCGGCCGGCGCCTTCACCAGACGTTGCGCCTCGTTGCGCAGCAAAGTGGCGTAAGGGCTGGCGCCGCTTAGCGCACCTGCGATTTGGCTCAATGCCTTGCGCGCCTTTGCGACGCGCTGGCTGGGCGTTTCTTTTGCGTCGGCGTGGAACATGCAGATGTCGCGGATGATGCGGCGCATGTGCCAGCCTGGAAATACGTTGTAGCTAATCGATGCGACACCGTTTTCGCTCAAGCTTTCGCCGCAGATGCGCAGGATCGCGTCTTGCGCGGGTTTTGGGACCCAGCTGAAGACGCCGTGGCAAACGACGAAGTCGAATGAGCCGCGATCGAATTTGGCTTCGGTCAGGTCTGCGCGTTTGATCGCGATGTTCGATAGGCCGAGCTGCGCGATGCGCGCGTGGGCGTCATCGACGTGGCGCTGCGACAGATCGATGCCGACGAACGAGGCGTGCGGAAAGCGCGCGGCCAAGGGAATGATGTTGCCGCCCGAGGCGCAGCCAAGTTCCAGCACGCGGGCTTGGGTCACATCGGGTGCGCTGAGCCCAAACATGCGCAGCATCGCGGCGAGTTGGGTGGGCTGCGAGTAAGATACCGCCAGAGAGGGGTAGGGCAGCTGATCATAGTCAGCTTGGGTCCGGCCCGTTTCGCCGACCATCGCCCGGTCAGTTGTTCGCGTAGTTCGTGTCACAGATTTCCTGCCGATAGCCAAGAAATCTTAACGGCAAGGACCAAGCAAAGTCTTAACGAGCGGCGGGGTCGCCTCGGTCGTAGAATTCGACGCCTCGGTCCATCTTCACGGCGCCTTGCGAGTCGGGTGGTGATGGTGGCCGACAAGGCCAAGGAGTTTGTTTGTATGGGCGGTTACGGATCTGGGCGTCGCGGCGGTAAACCCACCGCCGAAGCCCTTATGCGAGCCAGCGCGAGACCGTCACGGCCCGAGCCGTTCGCCGGTACATGCGCTTCGAGCGCAAACTCCTGGGGGGTAAACTGAACAGTCAGGGCAAACGGTTACGGCCACAACGGCGAACACATGGCCGCCTCCTGGCGCAAGTTACCGCCGCATGGTCGATGGTAGCGCGCTCCCTATAGGGGCGAGCGTCGCTCCCCAGGCGCCGGTTTTGAATCTCTTTTCGGAAAACGCGGCGATACGACGCTAACGGGCACACCACACGAACAGTCGGCGAACCGTGAAGCGGCTAGCCTGCTTCGACCAGTGGGACCGGAAGTGGGGCCGGCCTTCTACCGCGAGCGGGCAGGATTCCAAAAACTGAATCTCGTCAACGCCTTAGGTCGATGCGAGTGGCGGACAGAGAGAGATTCTAACTCAACGGTTCATTCGCCGTACCGTCGTGGCGGTCGGCCGGTATCGATCAAGCGGGAGAACAGTGTCGGAGCGCGTCGGTTTTTGGATAATCCGGCATATCTCCAAAGCCAGTGCATTGAGCGCATACCGCTTCTCTTTGAGATAGTCGTGCCGGTCGTAAGTCCCTTCTACGCCGGGAATTACGTGCCCTAGGACGCGCTCGGAAATTTCGCGCGGCACGCCGACACGGGCCATCAGCGTTTTGGCAGTGCGCCGCAAGTCGTGTAGACGCCAGGGCTCCAGTGCGGGTTGGGCATGCCGCTGCGAGTCTTCGTCCGTCAATTGGTCGCGCAAGATGACTTCCATGCCCACGTCAAGACGAGCCTTGCACTTTGAAAAGCCAGAAAACGGCCGGTCGCCGGTAGTGGTGAAAGCGAATTCGCCCATTTCGGAAACGGAGCGTAAGTCCGTGAGTTGCTGAAGCGCGAACGGAGAGAGGGGCACAGTTTGCGCTCTTCCATTCTTGAACCGTCCAGCGGGTATGACCCACAAGTCGTCCTTCAGCTCGTACTCCGGCCGCATGGACGCCACCTCATCTCGCCGCTGGGCGGTCAGCAATAGCGCCCTCACGATCTGCGGGAACGGCGCCTCCATTGAGTCCAGCGCGCTCCACATGACTCTGATCTCATTATCGCTGAGGACGCGCGTGCGCTTCTGCGCCGTGGGGCTGACGCGTCCCATACCCTTTACGATTGGCGAGACGTACCGATCGTCGCGCGTGGCGTGCCAATTGAGCATCTTGCGGACCTGGGCAAGCACCGCGGTGGCCATCGCGGCGCCAGACTCGTCCTCAATCTGGTCGAGGAGGGTGACAACGTCCGACCGCCTGATGGTTTCGATCGGTCGCCGTCCCCATACAGAGAGGATATGGCGTTTCAGTATCCGGTCTGTCTCCCGCCAAGAGCGGTTCCGTTTGGCGTGACGTTCCACAAACTCTTGGCAGATCTCCGAAACAAGGTTCTTGGGTGCAACGCGCGCGGCTTCTCGTTCTGCCTGCGGGTCGCTTGCGTTGTTGTCGTGCCGGGCTTTGTTTGCTCTGTTCAAGGCGTCTTGCGCGGCGGTGCGCGCCTGTTCGGGTGTCAGGTCGCCGTATCGCCCGAGGGTAAAGATGCGCTGGCGGCCGGCAACCGAGTACTTCACAGCGAAGCTCTTCGACGAGCCTCGGGCGCGCACCATGAAGCCGCGCAGTTCGGTATCAAAGATCGTCTCGCCCGCCCGCAAGCCATCGACCGATTTCTTGTTTATTTTTGCTTTCGCCATCGAGCACCTCGTTGCTGTATCCGGATACAGGCGGGATACAGTGCGAACAGGTGTGATGTGATGCAACGTTCCACAAGGTGCGACAGCGAGCGGCTTAAATCCTAGCGTTTGCGTAGGTCGTGCGTCGTGATGCGGCGGGGTGCGAGCAACGCTCTCTAACTTTTAATCAGAGGGTCGATGGTTCGATCCCATCTGGGCTCACCAAGGGACTTACCGCGGCTCAATAGAACGCTGCCGCCAGCCAATAGGCCACGGCGGCGATGAGGGCGGTGGCTGGGATTGTGATGACCCAGGCGACGACGATGCCGCGTGCCACGCCCCAGCGCACGGCCGAGGTGCGGCGGGCGGCGCCGACGCCGATGATGGCGCCGGTGATGGTGTGCGTCGTCGAGACGGGGATGCCCAGATAGGTCGCGCCGAAGAGCGTGATGGCGCCCGCGGTCTCGGCGCAGAAGCCCTGCATCGGCGTCAGGCGCGTGATCTTCGAACCCATCGTGTGGACGATGCGCCAGCCGCCGAACAGCGTGCCCAGCCCCATGAACACATAGCAGAGGATGGCGACCCACAACGGGATGTGAAACTCGCCGCCCAGCATCCCGTGCGAATAAAGCAGCGCCGCGATGATCCCCATCGTCTTCTGCGCATCATTGCCGCCGTGCCCCAACGAATAGAGAGAGGCCGAAACGAACTGCAGACGGCGGAACGTGCTGTCGGCGAAGGCGGGCGTCGCACGAACGAAACTCCACGAGACGATCAGCACCATCATCAGCGCCAACACCACACCGGTCAGCGGTGAGCCCGCGATCGCGACGATCGTCTTGGTCAATCCACCCCACACGATGGCGTCGAAGCCTGCCTTCGCGACGCCCGCGCCGACGATGCCCCCGATCAAGGCGTGCGAGCTTGAGGACGGAATGCCGCCCAGCCACGTGACGACGTTCCACACAATGGCGCCCGAAAGCGCGCCGAAGATAACGGCATCGTCGATCAAGGTTGGGGCGATGATGCCCGAGCCGACGGTCTTCGCGACCGCGACTCCGAAAACGAAAAACGCGACGAAGTTGAAGAACGCCGCCCACGCGACGGCATATTGCGGCTTCAGAACACGGGTCGAGACGATGGTCGCGATCGAGTTCGCGGCGTCGTGCAGACCGTTCAGGAAGTCGAATGCCAACGCGACGAAAATCAAAAGGATGAGCGAGAGGGGAACGCCGTCGATTTCCATAAGATGGCGCGGTCTATAGGTGCTCGATCACGAGTCCGCTGATGCGGTTCGCTACGTCTTCGAAACAGTCGACCACTTTCTCGAGATGGTCGTAGATCTCCGCGCCCTTGATATAAGCCATTGCGTCAGTGCGCGCCGGTCCTCGCAGAAGCGCTTTGAGGCCGTCGTGGCAGACGACGTCGGATTGCTCTTCGACGCGAACGATCTCTTCGGTCAGATGATTGAGACGCGGCGCATTGGCGCGCATCGTACGCAGCAAGGGCGTCGCCTCCGCCACCAGCGCGGCCGACTTGATGATGAGATCGCCGGTTTCCCGCATGCCGGGCTCGAACGCCGTGACCTCGAAGAGCATGACGTTCTTCGCGGTCTTATTCATCTGGTCGAGCGCGTCGTCCATCGAATTGATCAGGCCGCGGATATCGCTGCGGTCGAACGGCGTGATGAAGCTGCGCCGGATGGCCTGCAAGACCTCGTGCGTGATGAGGTCGGCCTCATGTTCGTGGGCCGCGATCTTGTCGCAGAACTCTTTCACCGTCGCCCCGCCGTCGAGCATGCCGCGCACGGCCTGAGAGCCGGCCACCAGGCTCTCTGCATGCCGTTCGAACATGTCGAAGAACCGCTCTTCGCGGGGCATAATCCGGTGAAACCAGGCCAACATATTTCCCCCGCCTGCGGATTCGCGCCGGTCGTGCGGCACGGTGTCTAGCGCATCGACTAGGCGATGTCATTAATCTGTCATAAAAGGCCGTCGGTCAGTTGGGGGAGAAATCCGTGAGAGTCGTCGTCACCGCCGTCACGGCGTTGTTCGCAGCCTTTGTCGTGCCGGCAACGCTCGCGGCCGATGCCGCGCCGAAGCCGAAGTTGATCGTCGCCATCGCCGTCGATCAACTCTCAGCCGACGTCTTTGCCGAGCATCGTGAGTATTTCACCGGTGGCTTGAAACGGCTTGCCGGAGGCGTCGTCTTCCCCAGCGGCTATCAAAGCCACGCCGCGACGGAAACCTGTCCCGGTCATTCGACGATCCTCACCGGCGCGCGTCCGTCGCGCAGCGGCATCATCGCGAACGGCTGGATCGACCTGTCGCTGCCGCGCGAAGACAAGCGGGTCTATTGCTCCGAGGATCCGGGTCAACCCGGAAGCAACTCGAAAGCCTATGTCGTCTCGCCGAAGCTGCTCAAAGTCCCGACGCTCGGCGACCGTGTGAAGGCCGTCGATCCGCAATCCCGCGTCGTGGCCGTCGCGGGCAAAGATCGCTCGGCAGTGATGATGGGGGGGCACCACACCGACGAAATCTGGTTCTGGAAGGATGGCAAGTTCGTCACCTTCGCCGATCGTTCTGCGCCGGCGCCGGCGATCGTCGGTCAAGTCAACGCACGCGTCGTGGACTTCCTGGCAAAGGACCCGCCGCCGCTGACGCTTCCGGCGCAGTGCCAAGCGCGCTCACTGCCCGTGCCGGTCGTCGCCGACAAGCAGGTTGGCGTTATTGTCGACGGCAAGGCCGGAAACCCATTGTCGTTGAATGCGATGCTTGAGCTTGATCGCGGCACCGCAGACATCGCCATCGGACTCATCAAGGAATTGAAATTGGGTGGCGGACCGTCGACCGACGTCCTTGCCATAGGCCTTTCGGCGACCGATTACGTCGGCCACATCTTCGGCACGTCGGGTGCGGAGATGTGCGTGCAGATGTCTGCTCTCGACGCAATGATCGGGAGCATCTTGGGGGCGCTCGACGCGACCGGGATTCCGTATGCGGTCGTCTTGACGGCCGATCACGGCGGTCATGATCTTCCCGAACGCAACAAGCTACGCGGCTTTCCGAAGGCCGAGCGCATCGAACCCGGCCTGAAGGTGGATGACATCGCCCCGCCGCTGGTGAAGAAATTCGGGCTCAAGCTGAAGGAGCCGCTGCTTTATTCGGATGGCCCCTTCGGCGATTGGTACGTCTCGCGCCAGATTGCCCCCAGGCTTCGCGCGAGAGTGATTGCGGCCGCCAAAGAAAAATTCCTTTCGCACAGACAGGTGCAGGCGGTGTTCACCGCGGACGAGTTGAAGAAGATGCCGTCCCCGCAACCGCCGGTCGACGAGTGGAGCCTGGCTGAGCGCGTCAGGGCGTCCTTCGATCCGGCGCGGTCGGGCGACATGATCGTCATGCTGAAGCCGTACGTCACGCCGTTCAGTGACCCGAAGGTGCTCGTCGCGACGCACGGTTCGCCTTGGGACTATGACCGCCGCGTGCCGATCATGTTCTATCGGCCGGGCACGGTCGGCTTCGAACAGCCGCTCGGCATTGAAGCAGTGGACATCCTACCCACGCTCGCGGCTTTGATCGATCTCAAAATCCCGCCCGATGAGATAGACGGCCGCTGCCTCGATCTGGATGCCGGCGCAAGTTCGACCTGTCAGTAATTCTCTTAGGTGCGCGGAGCCGGAATCTTGGCCGGTGCGGCGCGCTTGGCCTTCTTCGGCGCGGCCTTCGCTAGCGCGGCGGCCTTGTCGCGCTCAAGTCGCAGCGCGCGCAAGCGCTCTGTGTTCGCCTGAAGCGCCACGCGGCTCGCCTCGTATTCGACCATCGCAGCCTGTCGATCGACGGCCAGCGCAGCACGCTGTTGGAGTTTGGCCGCCGCCGCCTCTCGCGCGGCCACCGGATCAATGGGAGCGACCTCGCGTTCGGGCGCGTTGCGATCCGCGCGCCAACGGGTGGTTTCGGTGAAATCCGCCATCTACGACAGAAGAGCCAAATAAAGGACGCGTGCGCCGATCATCAGCGTCAGCAAAATCGGCACGAGTACCGGCGGAAAGAACCAGCTATTCGGCGCCGCGGCCGCCGCGGTTTGGGCTTTGCGATGGTTGGTCATCGAACCTATATGGGTACGAAGAGGCCAAAGAACGAGTGAATTCGCCAAAACCGCAGTCTGCGGCCGCCATTAAGCGTGTCCAACGTCCTGAACTGTCGGATAACCGCCAATCTACGACTCAATTGCAGGGCGCAGATTTGCCGCCCGCCAGGCGTGCCACGCCTCGCGTGAGATGCTGTAGAGGCAGACGTCCAGCATCGATCCGTCGGCGTGCGACTTGATGTGCCCCTTCAGCGTCTTGTCCAGCGTCCATCCGGTTTTGTGGAAGTAGTTCCGGATCGCGGTGTTTGAAGCAAGCGCCGTCGCCACCATGCGGTCCAAGCCGCGCTCATCGAAGAAATAGTCGCGGAACGGCGGCGTGAGATCGAGCATGAAGCCTTTGTGGCGCCGGTCTTCCTCGCCGACGATCGTGTTGGCGAGATACGTCCGTTGCGTCCAGTCGATCAGTACGGTGATGATCCCGACCATCACGTCGTCGGCTTTATCGAAGATGCCGAGGAGGATCTTCGTGTCGTTGTCGTACTTCCGGATATAGGCGATGACGGTCGCCTTGGTGTTCTTGCGCGGCGCAAGGTTCAGCGACTCCTGCACCTCACGCTGATCGAACCACGACGCCCACCGCACCGACGCATCGGCCTCGGTCAGCGTGCGCATGTAGCACTTCGGCGCGTCGATGAAGATCGGCTTGGCCGGTGTTGAAACCTTGTGCGCAAGACTCATGTGATTCGCCTCCTCGCCGATGATAGGCCGGAAGCTGCACGAGTGCTGGCCCGCGCGCACCGTGCGTGTTAGGACTGCCCCATGCCGCGGCAGTACAGCAGCGGCGGCCGGGTTCCCAAAGACACACCCGGACCGCCCCCCGGAGGCCCCCTCCCACCGAACGCCAGATCGCTGAAAGAGCGCGTCAGCGCGCTCAAGAATATTCCCGCTTTCGTCGCCATGATCTGGCGCACCAGCCCGTTCCTCACGACGTCGTCGCTCGCCTTGCGGTTGGTGCGCGCGCTTGTGCCGATCGTGACGCTCTACATCGGCAAGCTGATCATCGACGAGGTCGTCCTCCTCGTTCAAAGGCCCGGCAACCCCGCGACGCTGCAAGAATGGTGGTCGAGCGGCCTGGCCAACTGGCTGATCGTCCTCCTCATCGCCGAGTTCACCCTGGCCGTCCTCGCCGACGTACTGGGCCGCATCGTGTCCCTCATCGACAGCCTGTTGGGCGAGCGCGTCTCGAACGACAGCAGCGTGCGCCTGATGGAACACGCGGCGACGCTCGATCTCGAAGATTTCGAAGACGCCGAATTCCAAGACAAACTCGAACGCGCCCGCCGCCAGACCAGCGGCCGTATGGCGCTCATGGGCCAACTCTTCGGCCAAGCGCAAGACATCGTCACGGTGGTGACCTTCGCCGCCGGCCTCGTCGTTTATGCGCCGTGGCTGATCGTGCTGTTGATCATCGCCCTGGTGCCCGCGTTCCTCGGCGAGGCGCACTTCAACGCGCAAAGCTACACGCTCGCCTACTTCCGCACGCCTGAGCGCCGCGAACTCGACTACCTGCGCCAAACCGCGGCCAGCGTCGAAACGGCCAAGGAAGTGAAAATCTTCGGCCTCAACCGCTTCCTCATCGACCGCTACCAAAAGCTCGCCAAGGACCTCTACGCCGCCAACCGCAAACTCGCGATCCGCCGCGCCTCATGGGGTGGCGTGTTCACCGCGATGGGTACGGGAGGCTACTACCTCGCCTACGCCTATATCGCCTGGCGCACGGTCGCGGGCGAGTTCACCATCGGCGATCTCACCTTCCTCGCAGGCTCGTTCCGCCGCCTGCGCAACCTGCTCGAAGGCCTGCTCACGGGCTTCTCGTCGACGGCCGGGCAGGCGCTCTATCTTGACGACTTATTCTCGTTCTTCGACGTGCAGCCGGAAATCCATTCGCCGGAAAACCCGCTGCCGTTCCCGCAACCGATCCGCCAGGGCTTCACCTTCGAAGGCGTCGGCTTCCGCTATCCCGGCGCCGAACGCTGGGCCGTCCGCAACATGAGCTTCACACTCCACGCCGGCGAAGTCCTCGCCCTCGTCGGCGAAAACGGCGCAGGCAAGACGACACTGGTGAAACTGCTCGCGCGCCTCTACGACCCGGATGAAGGCCGCATTCTGCTGGACGGTCGCGACCTGCGCGAGTACGACCTCGAACAGCTGCGCGGCAACATCGGCGTCATCTTCCAGGATTTCGTGCGCTTCAACTTCACCGCCGCCGACAACATCGCCGTCGGCCGCATCGACGCCCGCAACGACAAAGCCCGGATCGAAGAAGCGGCAGAACGCAGCCGCGCCAGCGACGTCATCGCCAAACTGCCCGGCGGCTACGACCAGATGATCGGCAAACGCTTCCGCAACGGCGTCGAACTCTCGGGCGGCGAGTGGCAGAAGGTCGCCATCGCCCGCGCCTACATGCGCGACGCGCAAGTCCTGATCCTCGACGAGCCGACGGCCGCGCTCGACGCGCGCGCCGAATTCGAAGTCTTCCAGCGCTTCAAGGAGGTGAGCGAGGGCCGCACCGCCGTCCTCATCTCGCACCGCTTCTCGAGCGTCCGCATGGCCGACCGCATCCTCGTCCTCGCCGACGGCCACGTCGAAGCCCAAGGCACGCACGACGAACTGATCGAACAATCCGGCCGCTACGCCGAACTCTTCGAACTGCAAGCCGCCAGCTACCGCTAGGCCGCCTTGCGCAGCGGCTCCACGTCGGGCTCCGGCTTCGCTGCGATCTTGGGCGCCGGCGTCGTGTGCGGAAGCACGCTGATGATCGCCATGACAAGCGTTGCCGTGTAGGGCAGGGCCTGAATGCCGAGCATCGCGATCCACACGAGCCCTGCCTGATCGTCCCACCCGCCGCGCACCTGCCAGGTGCCGACGATGGCCGCGATCAACGCCGTGAGAAGCACGATCTCTTCCCAAGCAACCGCGATGACGCCGCGTATCAGCGCGGTGGACTCAAGCTTCGGCGTACGCATGAACGGCTTGCCCGAGGTGAGCAGGCCCGAGATCACCGCACGCGCCACGGTATGCGAAAGCGCAAGCCCCGCGACCGAAGCCGCGATCGCACCTGAGAACCCCGTCTTCACACGATGCGGATAAAGCGACAGCGTCTTGGCGACTTTCACGACGAACAGCGCAATCGCAACCATCGTCAGCGCCGGCAGCGGCACCTCGTAGCGGAACGGATCGATGATCATCAAGATCGACCACACGACGCCCGCGATCGTGAAGAAGAACGACAGCGCGTCCGCCACCCACGGCAGCCAGCCCGACACGAAGTGATATTTCTGCGCGCGCGACAGCTGCGTCTTGTTGCCCATCAGCGCGCCCATGTGGCGCTTCAAGATCTGCATCGCGCCATAGACCCAGCGATGACGCTGCACCTTGTAGGCGCCCAGCGTATCCGGCATCACGCCGCGGCCGAGACTGCGGTCGATGTAAACCGAATGCCACCCCGCCTCGAACAGCCGCAGACCCAACTCGGTATCTTCCGTGATGCACCATTCGCCCCAGCCGCCGACGTCGCTCAGCGCCTGCTTGCGCATCATCGTCATCGTGCCGTGCTGGATGATGGCGTTGTCTTCGTGACGCTCCACCATGCCGATGCGGAAGAAGCCCGAATATTCCTCATACGTCATGCGCTTAAACAGGCTCTCGTTCGCGTCTCGATAATCCTGCGGCGCCTGCACGAGGCCCACTTTGCGATCGTCGAAATAGCACGTCGCGTCGGTCAGCCAGTTCGGCTCGACCTGATAGTCGCTGTCGATCACCGCGACGATTTCGGCCCGTTCGGCCGTCAGCCCCAGCGCGATATTCAGCGCGCCGGCCTTGAACCCCTTGACGTTGTCGTAATGGAAGAAGCGGAAGCGCGGCCCCAGCGTCTTGCAATGCGCCTCAACCGGCCGCCAAACAGCCTCGTCCTTCGTGTTGTTGTCGAGAACGATGACTTCGAAATTCGGATAGTCGAGCCGCGCGAGCGCATCCAGCGTTTCGCACATCATGTCTGCCGGCTCGTTATAGCAAGGCACGTGGATCGAAACGAACGGCTTGGCGCCGTTGTTCGTGACCACCAGAGGCCGTCGCCGCGACCGCCACAACGCATGCGCCATCTCGACGCCTTCGGTCACCATCACGGCGCCCGCGAGCGAGCCGATCAGCACGATCGCGCCGAACGCCAGAAGCTGCCCGATCGTCGCGTACTGCAACGCCGCGCCCCAGAAGATCGAGATGACGCCGGACGCGATAACCGCGATGCTGGACGCCAGGAACAACACGCCCGCGAAACGCAGATGCGGCGTCTGGCTCAGCAACGCGCCGCCGAACAGCACCGACAACATGATCGCCGCAAGCGCGATCCACGGCCATTCCGGCAGCGACGACAGCGTGCCTTTGAAGTCGAACTTCGGATTGCCTTCGGCGTCATAGACGCCCCAGAACGCGCCGACCGGTCCTTCCAACCGCACCTTCCAAGGCTGGTCGTAGGCTTCGATAATGTTGTAGTCCCACTTGTTCTCGTTCGCCATCGCGAAGAACCCACGCAAGAACGCGGCCGCGTGGGGCCCGTCGGCGATCGCTTCTTTGAAGCGCCGCCCTTCGGACGGCCAGCCGACTTCCGAAATGACGACGCGCTTCTTGGGATAGGCCTTGTTCAGGACGCCCATATACTGCTTGACGTGCTCAAGAGCCTCCTCGGCGGGTGCGCCCTGCCAGAACGGCAAAAAGTGCGCGCCGATAAAGTCGGCCGATGTCGCCAAGATGGGATGCTTGATCCATCCGTCCCACGACTCCGCCGTCGACACTTCGATCTTCTTCGGCACGGCATCGCGCACGCGGCGCATATAGGCGGCGACTTGCGGCGCCGAGAGATCGCCGCGCAGCACGGCTTCGTTGCCCACAAGGATGGCGTCGATGATGTTCGGATTCTTCGCCACCACCTTCAGCGCCAGCGCGATCTCGTCCTCGTTCGCCATTAGATTCGGGCCAAGCCAGATCGTGATGGTCACGGCTTTGAGCCCGACCTCGGCAGCGACGGACGGCACCTGATCGAGACCCTGCGAGACGGAGTAGGTGCGCACGCGCGTGGTAATGCGCGACAGCTCTGTCAGGTCCCGCTTGATATGCTCGCGGTCGACCTTGTCGCCCGGCACCCAGTTGTAGAGACGGCTGGGATTGTAGGAGAGGCCGCGCGCCTTGCCCGTCCAGTCGGGGGCTGAGATCGGCCAATCGAGTGAGAACCAGGTCGCCAGCGTGGCGAGAGACACAAGGGCAAGCGCGGCAAAAACTCGACGCATCGAATAACCCGACCCATAACTGGCCGCGGACGTGCCTATCACGCCGCCAGGCCTATAACGTTGGCACTGCAACAATTGCTGCGGCGCAACATACCGCCGATTGTGAGGAAATCGTGGCGGCCAGATGCCACAACGCGCACAGAACCCCATTCGGTCGCGCGACAGGCCGTCGCAGCAAAAGATTTGTGCAATCAATCGCTTAATAGGCGAGCGGACTCGCGGTCTAACGCAGCCAAGTTCGGCAGCCGTGACGAGCATCGGCCAAGAGTGACAACCGACGCCGAAGCCGACGATTTAGAGCCGCGTGGCGGGTTTTGTCTCCCGCTTACGCAATGGCCCGCCTACAGTCCGCGCCTTCAGATCGGCACCCTGACGACGTCTGAGGAGGGACGTGGTGTCCAACAGCGACGAATTGGCGGCCGACGAGGCCTACGCCTTCCTCAATGTCGTGGCCCCCAAGCTGGAGCAGCTGAGGCGTCGCCTCGTGGTGGCCAACAACCACCTCAAATCCAGCGATCCGGAGCAGGCCAGACTGAACGCGATCCTTGAATCGCAGACGGCAATCCGCGAATTCCTGGCCGGCATCCCCCATCTCAGCGCCCTGGTTGAGCCCATCGACGTCCTGCTCGACGCCGTGCGCGAAGACCCCGCGCCGGAGCCAAACGCGGCCACCGAGGACGCCCCCGAACCCGAGCCCGAAGTCGAACCCGAACCGCCGGCTGCGCCACCGCCACAGCCGGCGATGGCGATGACGCCGGCGGCCGTGTCGCCGGCCCGACAGGACCAAGGCCCCTCTGACGCTTGGCTGCAGGTCGGAACGGCGCTCATCGTCGACCGCCTTACCAACGCGGGCATGCCCGCAAACAGCGCCGAGTCACACGTTTACGACCTCTATGCGTCGCTCAAACTTAGCCAAGCGAACGGAAGCCCCATCTCCGTCGAGACGATCCGCGACTGGCGCAGCGGCTTCGTCAGCGCCCGCAAGGGCGGCGGCTGGCGCGGCAACGCCATCAAACGCAAAGTCACCACCCGGCCCGGCGTCAACCCGGTCGTCGACGCCCAACAACGCGTCGCCGAAATGGCCGCCATCTTCAAAAAAATGATCCAACTCAGCGCAAGCCGGCGCTAGACCTCGCGGCCCAAGTGCTCGTCCTATCTGGTCCAATAGAACAACCTCTGAGAGAATATTGAGAGAAAACAACACAGCTGAAGATTTCTGCTATAAAAAGAATCAAGCAAGGGGTGGAGATCATGAAACTGAGAGTCGTTGCCGCAATTGTCTTGCCAATGTCGACGCTACTGGGTTGCGCGACACTGCTCGAAGGAACATCCCAAGAGATATTGGTTTCAACGAATCCATCCGGCGCTACCTGCACGCTTGAGCGCGAAGGTCAGGTGATCGCGACGATAAACGCCACGCCAGGCGCAGCGCTGGTGAAGCGCCGCAAGCAAGACATTACGGTCAGGTGCAAGAAAGACGGGTTTCAGGAAGCCACTTACGTCAACGACTCTGGCCTCGCGTCTGGAGCAGTGGCCGGTAACGTGGCAGCGGATTTGCTCCTTACAGCTGGCCTCTCGTCAATTGTCGACTCCGCGTCAGGGGCCGACAATCAGTACGAAAACACCGTCAACGTCACGATGATTCCCGTCGGTCAGGCGGCGGCCCCCGTTGCACCTGCGCCGAGCGCTCCTGCTGTTATGGCGCCGGTCGCCGATCCTGAGAAGCCGAAGAAGAAAGAAAAGGGCACGTAGGCCTTACAACGCGAAATGCGGCGCTTAGGAGCGCCGCATTGCCCTGGACTGCGCGTACGCCTAAAACACGCGCATGATTGACCTCGTCATAGACCAGCGCCGGCGCGATATCGGCGGCGGCTTTGAAGTTGGGCGCGTGCTGCCGTTTGCGCAGCGGCGCATGGTGGGCCCATTTGTGTTCTTCGACCACATGGGCCCGATGACCATCGCGGCCGGCGCACCGCGCTCGCTCGACGTGCGGCCGCATCCGCATATCGGCCTTTCGACGGTGACCTATCTGTACGACGGCGAGATCATGCACCGCGACAGCGTCGGGTCCGAGCAGGCGATCCGTCCCGGCGAAGTGAATTGGATGACCGCGGGCCGCGGTGTCACGCACTCCGAACGCTTCGAGAAGGCGCGCGCCGAAGGCGACACCATGCACGGCATCCAAGCCTGGGTGGCGCTGCCGAAAGAGTTGGAGGAAACGGACCCCGGCTTCTGGCATCACCCGCGCGCCGATCTGCCGGAACATCAGGACAAGGGCCTGTGGTGGCGTCTCATCGTCGGCAGCGCGTACGGCGCGACCGCCAAAGCGAAAACGCACTCGCCCATCTTCTACCTGCACTGCGAGCTTGAGCCGGGCGCAAAATTGAAACTGCCGGACGAGTATTCGGAACGTGCGATCTACGTCGTCACCGGCGCCGTCGAATCCGGCGGCAACACGCTGCACGACGGCCAGATGGCCGTCTTCGCAGCGAACGCGCCCGCCGAAGTCACGGCCACCGCGCGCACCAAGCTGATGGCGCTCGGCGGCGAGCCGCTCGGCCCGCGCTTCATCGAATGGAATTTCGTCTCGTCGTCGAAAGAGCGCATCGAACAGGCCAAGGCCGACTGGCGCGCCGGCCGCATGAAGCTGCCCGACCTCGACAATCAGGAATTCATTCCGCTGCCGCCGGATCCGCCGGGCGCAAAGAAATAGAGCGCGCGAAAGTCGAAACCTCTCGCACGCTCGACAAGCGAGGCTCGCTCAAGGCGGCGTCGTCGGCCGCATGGGCGCGGGGTCGGAGGCGCTGGACGACTTTGCGTCCTTGCGTGCCTGCCGGGCGGCCGCGATAGCGGCCTTGCATCCGTCCGAGATCTTGTCGCGGTTCGCTCTCAGGCACTCTCTGATGCGTCCGCCGCCGGGCTCAAGTCCCGGGCACAGCGTCGCGATATCGGCCTTGCACGCTTCGCGCAGTGCACCGCCACCGCGCGGCGGGTTGTCGGCCGCCAGCGCGGGCAGCGTGAGGATCGATATGGCTAACACGCTCGTGATAAGCCGCATGTTCGCAATCTCCTTGGCAGGTAGGTTTCAGGGACTAACGCGCAGGGCGGCCAAATCCGTCGCTCGCGCAACGCCGACCGTCAAAGTTCCAACAAGGCGCTCACCGTCGCGCACCATCTTGGGCCACGCCCCATCGCCGCCACGGGCGGAATAGAGCACGTGATCGTTGTCGTTCGTCGTATCGGCCGCGCCCTTCGTGACGTAAGGCGGTGCAGCATAAACCTCCGCCGAAAGCTCCTTGGCAAAGAACATCTGGCTGGTCGCGACTTCGCGCTCGCCCACTTGGACCTTCATATGAATGTGCGGCGTCCGCCCGCGATACCAGCCCGGATAGATCGTCACGAACTCGACGATGCCGTCCACATTCGCCACCTGACGCCCGCGCAGAAAGCGATCGTCGTTGATGGGCTTGAGATGCCCATCGCTCGTGCGTTGTTCGGTGCCCAAGGCCGGCGAGGCGCTGTAATTTCCTTCGGCATCGCAATGCCAAATATCGACCAACGCACCCGGCACCGCTTCGCATGTCTTGCTGTCGGCGATTTTCAGGCGCAGCAGAGTCTCAACCCCCGGCCGACCATCGCGAATGTCGCGCCGCACCAGAGCCTCATCGACGTAGTACGGCCCTTCCGTCATCGAAGCGGTCAGCACGCATTGCCCGGTTTCGTCAAAGCTATAGCTGACCGGCTTGAAGCCCGAATTATTCGTGGGCGTAAGGGCGCGCACCAGACCGTAGGCGCCTGCACCCGCGGCAATCATCGCGCCTCCGCCCAAAAGCAGCGACCGCCGCGAAAACAATCCACCCTCCGAACCGCTCATCGATGACCTCCACGGGATGACTAACCCCTCGCGAGAAACGACGCACGGCAAACAGTGTAATGGATTGTGTCGAGTCTAGCGCCGCTTGGACTTTTTCACAGGTTCGCCGCTGGGAACCTGAACTTGCGCGTTGAAGGCGCAGATATCCAAGTTAGGTGACACCTTCTTATAGAACTCGGGCGCCGGGTTCCGCCGCTGGTCCTTGAACGCAGCAAACCCTTTCGACGTGGTGTCGACCACCTGAATGCGCGGCCGCTCGCCCTTAGGCATGTCCGCCGCCATCTGCACCCGCACAATGGGATCGCGTTTCGACGCATCTTGGATCACGCCGCTTTCGACCTTCGGGTCGCCGCGATTGAGCTTCTGCAAATACTGCATCCCGTCGAGCACGCGCCCGAACGCGGTGAGGTTGCGATCCAACCGCCGCGGCCCATGACCGATCGGCACATAGAACTCGGTGCCGCCGGTATCCGGATCGTTGTCGCGCGCCATCGCCAGCGTGCCGGGGCAGTGCAGAATCCACATGCGCCCTTCCTTCCAGTCGCGCCCGACCGGAAACCCGTCTACATGCCCGACTTCGTTTGCGAACAAATCGGGCGAACCCAGCTTCGTGAACGTCACATCATCGTCGATCGGCCGATCGAACTCGGCCTTCAGCGCCGGCCACTCCGGCGCCTTTTTGTCGTCGCCTTCACCAATGCCGCCCTGCGCGACGAAGCCGTCGATCACGCGATAGAACGATTGCCCGTCATAGAACTTGGCCCGCACGAGCGCCCGAAACCGTTCCGCGTGCTTCGGCGCAAAATCCGGCGCAAGCTCCATCAGAACGCGCCCATAGCTCAGATCCATCACGACAAGATCGTCAGGATCGACCTCACGCCACGTCTCATCGTCGGCGATCGCCGACCCCGACAAAGCCAGCACCAACCCAGCCGAAACGACAGACAACAACCGCATGCGAACCCCCTCAGTCTTGGGGCCTATTATAGTGACACAGACGCCGGAGGCCACAGGCCCTCACGGCGACGTTTTGAACGCGTTCACCACTTCGTTGCCCTTGCAGAAGTCCCGGAATTCGGTGACGGCCTGAAGCCGCCCCGCGAACCGCTCCTTCATCAGCACGAAGGCGAGCTTGCCCACTTCCTCCGGCGGCACGGTGACCCAGAACTCGCTCTGCTCACGCCCGTCCGCGCTCGGCGCCTTCGGCCCCATGTCATAGGTGTGCAGGCGCAAACTGCCGTCGGCCTGAAGCTGCAAGCGCACGGAGCGAAAATCGCCGGCATCGCGCCGGGCCAACTCGACATCGTTTGCGGACATGGACCCCTCCTCAATGCGGAGGTCAAGCATAGCGCGGCCTGTGCCTAACGCTTCAACAATCCGTGCAGCATCATGTCGATCGACTGCTCGACCAGCCGCTCCGGCGGCGTGAAGCCGAAGTCATCATGGGTAATGATCAGCGACACGAGCCCGTGCCCGATGGCCCACACCGCCTCGGCCATCGCCGACACGTCTTTCGAGCGGGTCATCTTCGCGGCGACAAGATCGGCGACCGATTGCTCCAACCGCCCGAAACACTTCATGCCCAGCGTCATTTCCTCGGCCGGGATGGCCTCGCCGCGACGCCGGCGCTCGCGAAACGCTTTCATCTGTGCGCCGCGCTTCAGGCGGGGCAGGGCGGTCATGAACGTCAAATGATACTCGCGCGGGTTATCGATCCCACAGCGCACATAGCAGCGCATCTCCGCCCGCATGCGCTCCAGCGGATCGGTGATCCCGCCGACCGCGCCTTCCATCGCCGCGCCGAGCTTCGTGAAAAAGCCTTCGCCGATTGCAGACAGCAGCGCGTCTTTGTCCACGAAATGCTTGTACAAAAGAGTCGCCGTCACCCCGGCCTTCGCCGCAATGCGCCGCATCGACGTCGCGTCGATCCCGTCCTTCGCAAACATGTCACCCGCAACGCGCAAGATCTGCGCGCGCCGGGCTGGTGCGCCGATGCGTTTGCGGGGCAGGGGGCGTTGCTTTCGAGCCGTCATCTTAGTGCCCAGTTTACCACAGAACGAGGTACTCCGGTCTAGCACCATCCCGTGAACCGAGGATTAAGTTGACACTGTACACTTGTACGACTAAATGAAGTGTACAGCGTTCACTCTGTGGGCGCGAGGGGCTGGGTCCAAATGCGGATAGGCGTGCGAGCGACGATGCTCTCCCTGGTGGCAGCCGGGGCAGTGGCGATGTTGTCGACGCTGATGGCCCCGCAAGCCGCGGCGCCCGAAGCAAAGCCGGTACCCGTCCGCGTCGCCGTCGCCGCACCGGCCAGCCGGGCCGGTGAAATCCGGGCGACGGGCACGCTGCTCTTCAAGCGCGAAATCACGCTCTCCTTCAAAGTCTCCGGTATCGTCAAGAGCTTCAACGTCGACGCGGGCGACGCCGCAAAAGCCGGCGACGTCCTCGCGCGCCTGGACTCAACGGACGTCGGCGCGCGCAGCCGCGACACGCAGGCGACCCTCGACAACGCCGAAGCCAACCTGAAACGCACCGAAGACCTCTTCAAGAAAGGCTTCGCCTCGCAAGCCAAAGTCGACGACGCCAAGATGGCGGTCGAACGCGCCCGCGCCGCCCGCGACTCCACCGCCTTCGACAGCGCCAAGGCAGAGCTGCGCGCGCCCGGCAACGGGGTCGTGCTCGCCCGCCTCGCCGAAACGAATGAAGTCATCGCCCCCGGCGCGCCGATCCTGCTCTTCGGCGACGCGACCGGCGGCCTCGTCCTCGTGACGCCCGTCTCCGACACCCAGATCACGCGCGTGCGCGGCGGCGACACGGCCACCGTCCGCTTCGCAGGCCTGCCGCCGATCAAGGCGACGGTCGCACGCCTCGCCGCCAAGGCGGATCAGCGCACCGGCGCTTTCGATGTCGAACTGAAGCTCAACGAAATCGCGCCGGGCCTGCGGTCGGGTCTGGTCGGCGAAGCACGCATCATCCCGACGATCAAAGACCTGTTCTCGACCTACCTCGCGATCCCGACGATCGCGCTCCTCGAAGGCCGCGGTGACCAAGCGGCCGTGTTCATCGTCGATAAGGCAGGCAAGGCCCAGCGCCGCAGCGTCCGCGTCGGCGGCTTCCTCGACGATCTCGTCCTTATCGCGGAGGGCCTCGCAAAGGGTGACCGCGTCGTCACCTCCGGCGCGCCCTATCTGCGCAACGGCCAAGCCGTCACGATCGTCAGCGACCCGCCCCAGTCGTGAGTGAACTCAGCGCGTTCTTCGTCCGGAACTGGCAATTCACGCTTGTCCTGTTCGCCGGTTTGGCAGTCTGGGGCGCAAATTCGCTCATCACCATCCCGCGCGCCGAAGATCCGACGTTTCCGATCCCGATCTACATCGTGCGCGTCATCCTGCCGGGCGCGAGCCCGACGGAGATGGAAAAACTCATCGCCAAGCCGATCGAGGACGCGATCGACGCGCTCGATGACGTCAAGGAAATCCGCTCCGTCAGCCAGGACGGCGTAACCGTCATCCAATCCGAATTCTCGTGGGACATCGACGTTGATCGCAAGTTCGATGAGGTCGTGCGCGAGGTAAACGTCCTGCGCCCGAGCCTGCCCGATGGCGTGATCCGGGTCGAAATCGAAAAGGCCTCCACCGCGCTGACGAACATCGTGCAGATGGCGTTCGTCGGCGAAAACCTCAGCTATCGCGAACTCGAAGACGCCGCCGACGACCTTCGCGACATCATCGACCGCGTACCCGGCGTCAAGGAAGCGCGCATCTGGGGCGCGCCAAAATCCGAAGTCCGCGTCGCCGTCGACATGGGCAAACTGTCGGCCTTAGGGATTCCCGTCACCGTCGTGGCGAACGCGCTCAAGGCCGAAGGTGTCGATGCGCCGCCGGGCGTGGTCTACGCCGGCGACAGGCGCTTCAACATCAAGGCGACCGGCGCCTTCGACTCCCTCGATGAAATCAAGCAAACCGTCCTGCTGTCCGCCGAAGGACGAACCTTGCGCGTCGGCGACGTCGCCGAGGTCTCATGGGCCTACGACGAGCAGCGCCACGTGTCGCGCTGGAACGGCAAACCCGCGGTCTTCCTGACCGTCAACCAAAAGCCCGGCGAAAACGTCTTCGCCGTACGCGACGGCATCTACAAAGCGGTCGACGACTTCACGCCCGACCTGCCCGACGGCATGCGCATCGAGCGCGGCTTCGACCAATCGCGCAACGTGGATCACAGGCTCAGCGGCCTAGCCCGCGACTTCGCCATCGCGCTCGCCCTCGTGCTCATAACGCTGCTGCCGCTCGGCATCCGCGCGTCGCTTGTGGTGATGATCTCGATCCCCCTGTCGCTCGCCATCGGCGTCGCGATCCTGAAGGCGACGGGCTTCACGCTGAATCAGCTATCGATCGCGGGCTTTGTCCTGTCGCTGGGCTTGCTCGTCGACGACTCCATCGTCGTCGCCGAAAACATCGCCCGACGATTGCGCGAGGGTTTGTCGCGCCGCGAAGCCGCCATCGAAGGCGCCCGCCAAATCGGTGTCGCCGTCGTCGGCTGCACAGCGACGCTGATGCTGGCGTTCACGCCGCTGTTGTTCCTGCCGGAAGGCGCGGGCTCATTCATCCGCTCGCTGCCGGCCGCGGTCCTCTACACGGTCGCCGCGTCTCTCTTCGTTTCGCTGACCATTATCCCATTCCTGGCCAGCCGCATGCTGTCCGAGCACGAGCACCCTGAAGGCAATTGGCTCTTGCGGGTCGTAATGGCGGGCATCCACGCCTTCTATCGCCCGCTGTTGCACATCGCGCTGGCCGTGCCGCGTTTGACCGTCATCATCGCAGCCGTGCTGTTCGGCCTGTCGCTTCTGCTGATCCCGCGCCTTGGCTTCAGTCTGTTCCCGCCCGCCGAAATCCCGCAGGTGCTGATCAATATCGAACTGCCCGACGGCGCGGCGATGAGCGAAAGCGACAAGCCCTTGCGCCGCGTCGAAGCCTTGTTGGCGAAGTCGCCGTCCGTGGCCTGGTACATGTCGAACCTCGGCCACGGCAACCCGCGCATTTTCTACAACATCTTCCCCGAGCAAGAGAAAGCGAACTACGCCTCCGTCTTCGTCGGTCTCGACGAATGGGACTCGAACAAGACGCCCAAGATGCTCGATGCCTGGCGCGCCGAGTTCGCAAAAATCCCCGGCGCGCAAATCATCATCGTCGTGTTCGAGAACGGCCCGCCGCTCGAAGCGCCGATCGCCGTGCGCATCTCGGGCAAGGAAATGCCGACGCTCAAAGACCTGGCCGCACGCGCGACCGCCATCATTGAGGCCGTGCCTGGGACCATCGACGTCGTCAATCCGCTGCGGCTCGAACGCACGGACTTGAATTTGGGCCTCAACGTCGAGAAGGCCGCCACGCTCGGCGTCCCCGCCGGCGCACTCGACCAAACGGTCCGCATCGCCGTCGCCGGCGAGAAGGTCGGACGCTTCCGCCAAGCCGACGGCGACGAATTCGACATTACACTGCGCATGCCGTTCGGCGATCGCCACGAACTCACCGATCTGGACCGCATCTATGTCCCCGTAACGCAAGGGCCCGGCATTCCGCTTAGTCACGTCGCGGCGTTCACGCTGCAAAGCGAGCCCGCGCGCATCGACCGCTTCAAGCGCGAACGCACCGTCACGATCACCGGCCGCACCGCCAGCGGCTACCTGACATCGAACGTGACGACGGCAGTGCTTGAGAAACTGAAGGCGCTGCCGCTACCGCCCGGCTACCGCCTGACCGCCGGCGGCCAAGCCGAGGCCCAGGCGCGCAGCTTCGGCAGCCTCGGTAACGCCGTCTTGCTGGCGCTCTTCGGCATCATGGCGGTTCTGATTTTGGAGTTCCGCTCGTTCAAGACCTCGGGCGTGGTCGCCGGCGTAATCCCCCTCGGTATCATCGGCGGCCTGGTCGGTCTCTGGGTCACCGGCTACCCGCTGGCCTTCACGGCGGTCATCGGCTTCATCGCCCTCATCGGTATCGAGATCAAAAACTCGATCCTGCTCGTCGATTTCACGCAACAACTACGGGCCGAAGGCGTGCCCCTGCGCGAAGCCATCGAGCGGGCGGGCGAGATCCGCTTCCTGCCGGTCCTCTTGACCAGCGCCACCGCCATCGGCGGCCTCATGCCCCTGGCCCTTGAGAGCTCAGGCCTCTATTCGCCGCTGGCGATCGTCATCATCGGCGGCCTGATCTCCTCGACGGTGCTGTCCCGCCTCGTGACCCCGGTCATGTACCTGCTGCTTGCCCCTCGGGACCAAGAGGCCTGATGGCGGAAATCCGCCAATCCGGTACGTCACGTTAAACTTGCAAGCAAGTCGCAAGAGCATTACATGTAGCTCGTCGGGGGAAGCAAAACCTCTCCCGCACAACCCGACGAGCGGCACACCTATGTACGTCTGCAACTGCAACGGCCTCACACAGAAACAAGTTCGCGAAGCGATCAAAAATCGCCCGTGTAACGTCGAGGCCGTGTATCATTACCATCAGTGCCAGCCGCAATGCGGACGCTGCGTGCCGGAGGTTCGCGAGATGCTCGACGAAGCGCGCGAAACAGAGGCCGCCTAGGGTCCGCCTCACCTCGGGGACTTCACATGAAAGGCGCGAAGGACGTCGTCGCGGAACTCAACCGCGCGCTGACCAACGAACTAACGGCCATAAATCAGTATTTCCTGCACGCCCGCATGTACGACAACTGGGGCTTCGAAAAGCTCGGTAAGAAGACGTACGACGAATCCATCGAGGAAATGAAACACGCCGACAAGCTCATCAAGCGGATCTTCCTGCTTGAGGGCCTGCCGAACCTGCAGGATCTGAACAAGCTCCAGATCGGCGAGTCGGTTCCCGAGGCGCTGCAAGCCGACCTCAACGTGGAACGCAAGGGCAGGGAATGCCTGATCAAGGGCATCGACACCTGCGAGACCAAAAAGGATTACGTCTCACGCGACATCCTGCGCCACATTTTGAGCGATACCGAGACCCACATCGACTACCTCGAGACCCAGCTGGATCTGATAGAAAGCATGGGGATGCCCAACTACCTGCAGTCGCAAGCTTTCTGATCAATGCCAGCGCCCGGCTCTTTCGCCGCGCCCTGGCCCGTGGGTAAGATATTGAAAGTGAGTCGGGGGAAGGTCCGTTCCATGAAAATCGCTCGTGCAGTCGTATTGGTCGCCGCCGCGGCCCTGTTTGTTGGTCCAGCGATCGCCGCCAAGAAAAAGGCGGAACCGCCTTGCGTCAAAGACAAGGTGTTGGCGTCATTCCAGATGCGCATGATGCAGACGGAGCTCGTCGTCGGCGCGCTCTCCTGCAAGATGACCCCGCGCTACAACGAATTCGTCACCGCCTACCGCGACGAACTCATGGGCGCCCACCGCGTCCTGATGAAGTACTTCGCGCGCGAGTCGCGGCTGGAGGACTACAAGTCCAAAACGGCCAACGAAGCCTCGCAGCGCAGCCTGGCGAACATCACCGAATTCTGTCTCTACACGTCGGCGCTTTACGACAAGCTGCTCGGGCCGGAACGCGTGAAGCTCGCGGCTTTCGTGGGCACGGAACGCGTCGCCAACCACCACGGCCAAAACGCCTGCGGCTCGCCCGAGCTGATCACGGCATCGACGGCGGGCGGCAAGGTCGTGCCCATGCCGCGCCAGAAGCCTGAGATCGCAGGCATGGCGAGCGTTATCCCGGCCGCAATGCCGACCCCGAAGCCGGAAGTCGCTTCGGACACCTCGACGGCGCCGGCCACGGCCCAACAATAGCTTCCGCCCCAACGGGCAAAACAAAAGGGCGGACCGTGAGGTCCGCCCTTTTTTCGTCGGACGCTTTCGCGCCGATTACTCGATGTCGATCGTAGCGCGGCGGTTGCGCGGTTCGATCTCGCGATCGCCGGTCTGCACCATGAGTTCGGTCTCGCCCTTACCCACGGCCGTGATGCCCTTCGCCGGGATGCCTTCGCCGACGAGCGCCTTCGACACGGCCTTCGCGCGTTGCGTCGACAGACGCTGATTGTAGGCGGTCGAGCCGATCGTATCGGTGTGACCCGTCACCAGGATCGAAACGTAGCCGACGCGCATCGCGGTCGCCGCAGCTTCTTCGATGACTTCCATCGCTTTCTTATCCAGCGCGGCCTTGTTGAAGCCGAAATAGACGATGAACTGCTTCGGCTCGCTCGGCGGCGGGGGAGGGGGCTCCATCGTCGTCACCGGCTCCATCACCGGTGCCGGATCCGTTTGCAGGTCGAAGCGCAGACCGACGCTCACCGTGTGGTTCTCGTTCTCGTAATCGACCTTCAGCGGGCCGAACACGCGGAACTCCGGATCGTCGCTCGTCATGTAGCGATAGGTCATGACGAAATCGAGCCGCTCGGTCAGCTTGTGCGAAAGCTGGAACAGCGCCTGCCCGGCCAGCACGAAGCTGTCGTCGTCCACAAGGGCCGGCACGTCGACGTCGACGAAGTTGCCGCCGAAGCCGAGACCGATGGAGAACGCCGTCGTGTCGCTCAGCGGAATGTCGTGGATGACGTTGATCATCTGCGTGAACTGCGACACGTCGCCGAAATTGCCGGGGAAGCAGCCGCCGCCGAAATCGACGCAGTCGACGTCGTTCTCGCGCCAACCCGCTTCAAGTTCGATGCGCCAGTTGTTCTCCCAGCGATAGCCGACTTCGGCGAACACCGCCCAGCCCGACTCGAACTCGGCTTCGAAATTGCCGAAGCCGGTGTTGAACGCGACGTCCGCGTTGTCGATCCAGTTGGCGCCGCCCTCGGCGCCGACATACCAACCCGTCGAGCGTTGGCCCGCGTTCGCGCCCGCAGACAGTGCATAGATGGACAGACCCAGCGCTGACGCCAGCAAAGCGTTCTTCAACATGGAAACACCCCATTCCCCAATCGGCGCCGACAATGCGTTTTCGCTTGCGTCGTGCAGCCGTAACCCAGCGACGAATCACCAAATGAAGGCGTCCGGGTCAAACAAAAGCGGTGCTTTCCCTTAACTTCCCGAGCGACTGTGCCATAACGGCAAAGAGCGGCCCTGAAAGGGCCGCTCTGGAGTTGCGAATTGCGTACTATCGGTTGCGGGGTAGGCGGATCGTTTAGTTAAGATCGATCGTCGCCCGCCGGTTCTGGGGTTCCTTCACGCCGTCGGCGGTCTGGACCAGAAGCTCGGTTTCGCCCTTTCCGTTCGACGAAATCGCCGAAGTCGGAATGCCCTGACGAACCATTTCGGCCTTCACGGCATTCGAACGGCGCATCGACAAACGCATGTTGTAATCACCCGAACCGACAGTGTCGGTGTGCCCGGTGATGACCAGCGTCGCAGAGCCGGTATCCTTCGCCGCGACGACCGCTTCGGAGATCACGCGCAACGCTTCGGACGTCAGATTGTATTTGTTGAATCCGAAGAAGACGATGAACTGCCGCGGCGCTGCCGACGACATCGGCTCCGGCGGCGGCTCCGTCGGCGCGACATCCGTCATCACCGACGGCGATTGCAGCGCATAGCGAATGCCGAACGTTGCTGTGTGCTTCACGACGTCGTCGCCGTTGGTGAGAAACACCGGTGCTGCCGGCCGGAAATCGAATTCCGCATCCATGATGCGCAGATAGCGATAGCTCAGGAACAGCGACGTCTGGCGTCCGACGGCGTAGTTGATCCCCGCTAAACCTTGATACGCGAAGGCCCAATTGTCGTCTTCGAAGCTCGACGGCCCGCCGAACGAGAAGTCGACGTTCGCGAAATCACCGCCGGCGCCTGCGCCGAGCGAGACGGACAGATTGTCGGTCAATCCGATGTCATAGAGCACGTTCGCCATGAACGAGGCTTCCCACACATCGGCGGCCACGCTCGTCAGCGGAACGCCCGCGATCGAGTAGACGTCGACATCGTTGTTGCGATAGCCGCTTTCGAACTCAAGCCGCCACCCGCTCCAGCCGTAACCGACGGACGCCAACACAGCCCAGCCGGTGTCGGTCGTCGCCTGCGACGGGATCGTGAAAAAGTCGTGGTTCCATTCGTCGATCCAGTTCGCGCCGCCTTCAAGGCTCACGTACCAGCCGTTGATCTGGGCCGCCTCTGCCGCCCCGCCTAATGCCACGGCCAACGCCGTGCCAAGCAATGCCGATCTCACACGCACGAGACACCCCTTTCTGTTTTTTTGCTGGTCGCAAATGCGCAAACGCCGACCAGACCCAGTTGGATCGTGGGTGCCTCCGTTAGGGGTCGAAGTCAAACACAAGGATTCGTATGCGCTGAGAGCCGCGGAATTCCTTAACAAATCGTAAACGCAACGGGCTTTCGCACGACGTCGGTTCGACTAACGGTTGTTGGAATCGAACCGATTCGCTGGCGAATCATGTGCGCAGACAAGAAAGCGTTCCTATTCGCAGCCCTCGACGCGCAAAAACGAAGGGCGGCTGTTGAGCCGCCCTTCGCACCACACGGAGGTTAGTTTTAGTCCGCTCAGTAAGACTCGTTAGTTCAAGTCGATGGTCGCGCGACGGTTCTGCGGTTCCTTCACCGAGTCGCCCGTCTGCACCATCAGTTCGCTTTCGCCCCTGCCTGCGGTCGAGATCGCATTGCCCGGGATGCCGTTCGACGTCAGGCCGTCTTTGACCGCCTGCGAACGACGCATCGAGAGAGCGTTGTTGTAGCGCGGCGAGCCGACCGTATCCGTATGGCCGACGACCATGATCGAAGCCGATCCGTATTCCTTCGCGGCCGCCGCGGCATCAGCCACGACACGCGCCGCTTCCGGCGTCAGGTTCGACTTGTTGAAGCCGAAGAACACGATGAACTGCTTCGGCCCCTTAACAGGCGGCGGAACTTCAGCTTTCGGCGGCGGCGCGCCGTCGCGCTGCAAATCGAACCGGAAGCCGACCAGCACCGAATGCTCGGTCTTTTCCATTTCCCACAGCTCGAACGTATCCGTCGGGCTGTCGAGCTCCGGATCTTCCATGATCGTGTAACGGTAATCGAGATAGACCTTCCATCGCTCCGTCAGGTCATAGGCCGCCTGAGCGATCAACTGCCCCGCAAGCACGTAATCATCGACCTCAAGGCCGGCGGCTCCGCTGTCGAAATTTCCGTCCGTATCAGGCGTGAACACAACGAGGTTGCCGCCGATACCGGCACCGACCGACCCCGTGAAGCGACCGCTGATCTCAAAGTCGTAAAGGGCGTTGACCATCTGGGAGAGTTCCCAAACGTCGCCACCGGGTGAGAGTTCCGGATCCGTACCAGATTCGATGAACCCGTCGGCGTCGTTGTGGCGATAGGCATTCTCGAACTCGACGCGCCAGCGTCCAAAGTCATAGCCGACGGCGCCGGATACGATGTACCCCGTGTCCCAGCTGAATTCGTTCGTGGTCGAGAGGACGCCCGTTTCGAACTCGTCGATATTGCCGTCTTCAATCCAATTGGCGCCGCCGGCAAGGCTGAGATACCAACCGGTCGGCGTGGTGACGTCGGCATGTGCCGCGCCCGCCGAGCCCAGCGCAACCGCCGTGCCCAGCAACAAGCTTCTGAACTTCATGAAAACAACTCCCTCCGTCGCGTGGTCTACAAGCGATGAAGGGAAATGGTTAATAAGAAGTTAATTCGACCCAATATGTAGCGGTCGCGGTCCCATATGTTGTGTCGGCGCTACAACATTCTCAACTTGCGCGCGATAAGTCGGACCACACCGCGCCAAAAGCGAAGGGCGGGCCCCCCGGCCCGCCCTTGCTGTAGTCCCCTCGAAGTCGACTCAGATCTTACTGAAGGTCGACCGTGGCGCGACGGTTTTGCGGCTCTTTTACGCCGTCACCCGTCTGAACCATGAGTTCAGCTTCACCCTTGCCCGAGGTGCTGATCGCACCATCCGACACGCCCTTGCCGACCAGATTGGCTTTGGCGGCATCGGCGCGGCACTCGGAGAGCTTCTGGTTGTAGGCCGACGAACCGACCGTATCCGTGTGGCCCACGATGCGGACCGACGCCGAACCCGACGACTTCGCCGCCGAAGCAGCTTCCGTCAACACCGCATCGGCTTCAGCCGTGATGTTGCACTTGTTGAAACCGAAGAAGACGATGAATTGCTTCGGCTGAACCGGCGCGGGCGGCGGCACTTCGGCAACCGGAGCCGGCGGCGCCGGCGGATCGTCGTAGCCATAACGGAAGCCGATCATGACGTTGTGCTTCGCCACTTCGAATTCCGAGCGCACGCCACCGATCGTGTATTCCATGTCTTCGGCCCAGAGATAGCGGTACGTGACCGCCAGGTCCCAGTGGTCCGAGAGGCGGTGCGTCAAGCCGACGATGCCTTGGATGGCCAACTGCGTGTCGGTGTCTTCGCGAGCGAACCGGTCGTCATAGCGCGCGATGTCGATACCGGCGCCAGCGCCCAGGTTCAACAGCCAGCGCGACGCGATCGGTGCGTCGTAGATCATATTGAGCATCGCCGTATATTCGGTGAGCTCGCCGTCCAGCGCCGGAACGTTGTTCGTTTCGTCGGCGTCGTTGTTGCGATAGCCGCCTTCGAACTCAAGGCGCAGGTTGTTGTCGAACGAATGGCCAAAGCCAATCAGCGCGCCCCAGCCCGATTGATACTCAATCGCTTGGAACCCCGCCACGCCCGGCAGACCGGTGTCGTTCACGTGAACCCAGCCGGCTTCAAAGTTGGTATACCAACCATGGCGCTCGGGGGCCGCATTTGCCGTCGTCGCTACTGCGAGCAACGCGGACGCGGCGACCGTCCCCACCAGAAGTTTCTTAAAACCCATTGCACCCTCTCCAAGATTTCCGCGTCGCGCGAAAATGCCCCCAACGCAACCCTAATTAAGCCCTAGTTTCGCGGACTTGCCGTCAGGGCTTCATCAAACACTACAAGAGGGTTCGGCCACGGGTACAGGGAAAGAAGGCTATTAATGATACGTACCGTGCAGGTTCTCAACCGTCTGTTGCAGAACCGCCACGAACAAAAGCGGGTCCCCATCGCTGGGAACCCGCTCTACTAGGAATGCGAGGAATTATCTAGCGAATCTACTCGAGATCGACGGTCGCACGACGGTTCTGAGGCTCCTTCACCCCGTCTCCCGTTTGCACCATGAGGTCGCTCTCGCCCTTGCCGGAGGTCGAGATCGCCCCTTCGGGGATTCCTTTGCCGACCATATTGGTTTTTGCCGCGCCGGAGCGACATTCCGACAAGCGCTGGTTGTAGGCTGGCGAGCCCGACGTGTCGGTGTGGCCGACGATCCGAACGGCGGCGGTACCCTCGGACTTGGCCGTTGAGGCGGCCTCACCCAGCACGCGATCAGCTTCCGCGGTGATGTCGCACTTATCCCAACCGAAGAAGATGATGAACTGCTTCGGCTTCGAGGGCTCGCCAGC